>Ga0308164_10000002_pt1 | contig 1449442 bp, 1327 predicted proteins | sample PhyTR2_FD_201031 | JGI IMG/M metagenome (GOLD analysis project Ga0308164, IMG submission 201031) | Phyllosphere microbial communities from UC Gill Tract Community Farm, Albany, California, United States - DLSLT.R2 | ecosystem: Host-associated > Plants > Phyllosphere > Unclassified | place...
ATCCTTGGGCAAAGACGTTAAACCGATGCCGGTTTTGCCTGATAACTGCAGAATATCGGCGAGATCGCCGGGCCGCACAGGTCTAATCAACATCATGATGCTCTACCTCATTTTACCCAATTAATCAGACGCACAGGCGCGCGACAGCTCGCTCAAGGCGGTTCAGCCCTTCTTCAATATCCGCGCCCGGAATGATCAGCGATGGCGCGAAGCGCAGCACGTTAGGTCCGGCAATCAGCGCAATCAGCCCTTCTTCCGCCGCCAGCGTATTCAGCTGTTTGGCCTGATCTTTATAACGCGCATTCATCACTGCGCCGATCAGCAAACCCTGGCCGCGCACTTCGCTGAATACCTGATAACGGTCGTTAATGCGCTTAAGCCCGGCGATAAACCAGTCATGCCGTTTAGTGACTCCGGCTAACACTTCAGGCGTGTTAATCAGCTCAAACACCTTGCCTGCTACCGCCGTCGCCAGCGGGTTACCGCCATAAGTGGTGCCGTGCGTACCCGGCTGGAATAACGCGGCATAACGGTCGGTGGTCAGCATCGCACCAATCGGGAAACCGCCGCCCAGCGCCTTGGCACTGGTCAGAATGTCCGGCACCACGCCGTAATGCTGATAGGCATACAGCTCGCCGGTACGCCCGACGCCGGTCTGCACTTCATCGAAAATCAGCACCGCCTGATGTTTGTCACACAACTCGCGCAGACCTTGCAGGAATTGGGCATCTGCGGGTACCACACCGCCCTCGCCCTGAATGGGCTCAACAATCACTGCGCAGGTGCGGGAGGAAATATGGCTGGCGACAGCGGCCAGATCGTTAAACGGCAGATGGGTAATCGCCTGCGGTAATGGCGCAAAATCTTCGGAATATTTCGGCTGACCGCCGGTCGTTACGGTAAACAGCGTGCGGCCATGGAAGGCGTTTTTGAACGCGATGATTTCATTCTTTTCACCACCTGTTTTATTGCCGTACAGCCTGGCCAGTTTGAGCGCCGCTTCGTTGGCTTCCGCGCCGGAGTTACAGAAAAAGACTTTGTCAGCAAAGGTAGCGTCGATCAGTTGCTTCGCCAGACGCAGCACCGGTTCGTTGGTGTAACCATTGCCCAGATGCCACACTTTATCCGCCTGTTCGTGCAGTGTTTTGCGGATTTCCGGGTGTGCATGACCCAGCGCATTCACGGCAATGCCGCCCGCAAAGTCGACATAATCTTTGCCCGCCTGATCCCACAGCCAGGATCCTTCACCACGCACGGGAATAAACGCCGCAGGGGCATATACCGGCACCATCCAGTCATCAAAGTTCTGGCGGCTGACGTTTTGTGGTTGCTGTTGGTGTTCCATATAAACCTCTTAATGTAAGGCCAGTGACTGGCTGAATTCAGGGTGCAGGAGCCCGCCCCCCATACCGGCAGGAATTCTGGTTATTAATTTGTTATTTAAAAGTTAATAAATAATCTCACTCAGTCACATCATAGAGTGCAGTCTTCATGCCAGCAAAGGGAAAAAGTGAATAGAAAAAGTGACATCGAGAAAAAACAACCACTTAATACCGGCTGTTATTCACTTTAATTGCATAATAAATGAATAAAAGAAAAAATCCCCTTTTGCAGCAACGGGTGACGAAGAATGACTATGCAGGGAAATAATTTCATTTCAGCCACAATGTTTTATGCAGGATTGTGATCCTGCGCGTATCGGTCCTGGCTGATTCAGGTGCAACGCCCGATGAAGGTGCAATGTCGCACCGTTCTGGCGCATCTGTTCCCCGTGACGCTGTTCACACTCTGCGCAAATAAAAAACAGTGCCCCGCCTTCCTTTCTGAAAAATCCGCGTATAGATTTTCCAATGTGTCTTATATGTTAATTATTTGATCTAAAATTGTTTCATTGTTATCGGTAACGTCTGCCTCCCAACCGGACTCCGGTTGAATCACCGGATTTAATTAACCATATTTTAACATTTAAAATCACAAATGTTAACAATTAAGGGCTTTGATCACATTCCGTTCACGACCACGCGAAAAGCGCTTTCCTGTTAAGTTAATCTCTGAATGTGGAATAAATGACCACTGCCCGTTCCCCTACACAAGAACAGAACATCATAAGAAAGGTACCGACATGAAATTTAACCTCGCATTAGTCAGTGCATGTGTGGTTTCAGCATGCATGTTATTCACAACACCGTCATTCGCCGCCAAGCCTTACGACATCGCTGTCGTCGCCAAAGTCACCGGCATTCCCTGGTTCACCCGCATGGAAGTCGGCGTAAAAGAAGCCGCGCAAAAACTCGACGTTAACGCCTATCAGGTGGGCGCTTCCACGCCGGATCCTGCCCAGCAGGTCAAAGTGATTGAAGATCTGATTGCCAAAAAAGTCGACGCCATTATCGTTGTGCCGAACGACGCTAAAGTGCTGGAGCCGGTGCTGAAAAAAGCCCGCGACCAGGGCATCGTGGTGTTAACGCACGAATCACCAGATCAGCAGATTGGTCAGTGGGATATCGAAACCATCGACAGCCAGAAATATGCGCAAGCGAATATGGATGAGCTGGCGAAAGATATGGGCGGCAAAGGCGGTTATGCCATTTATGTCGGTTCCCTGACCGTGCCATTGCATAACGCCTGGGCAGATGCGGCGATTAAATATCAGAAAGAAAAATACCCGGATATGCATGAAGTGACTTCACGTCTGCCGGTTGCAGAAAACATCGATAAGTCTTACTCCACCACGCTCGATTTAATGAAAACCTATCCTGATCTGAAAGGGATTATCGGTTTCGGTTCCCTCGGCCCGATTGGTGCCGGTCAGGCCGTTCAGCAGAAACGTGCGAAAAACAAAATTGCCGTTGTCGGTATCGCTATGCCTGCTCAGGCTGCGCCATACCTGATGCGCGGTGATGTGAAGAAAGTGCTGCTGTGGGATCCGAAAGATGCCGGTTACGCCTTAGTTACCGTCGCCGACCAGCTGTTGCAGGGTAAAGAAGTGACCAAAGACCTGAGCATCGACGGGTTAGGCAAAGCCGATGTGGATATGGATAAACACGTGATTCGTTTTAATAAAATCCTGGAAGTGACACCAGAGAATGCGAAATCACTCGGCTTCTGATTTAGCTTTTTAATTCTTTTATTTATCGGATATTTACCGGAGATACATTTATCTCCAGCGCCACACCAGGCAAATAGAAACAGATACGGCGATGTTTGCAGTGCCGTATCTGAATTTCTAATCAGACATTGAAACTTAAACCCTAAATAATTCGGGTTGTGGGAAGGCGGCAAATGAGTGCATCCCGATGAGCTTACATAAGTCAGTGATTCGGGTGAGCGAGTGCAGCAACGCATCCACAGCACGAAGTATGAAGGGTATGTTGTAAGGATTGCGATGAATACTCTCAGCACGTCCCCTGCCCCTGCTGAGGCCTTTATCAGCCTCGAAAAAATCAGTAAAAAATTCCCCGGTGTATTAGCGCTGGATAATGTCAGCCTGACGCTGAATAAAGGCGAAGTGCATTGTCTTGCCGGTCAGAATGGTTGCGGAAAAAGCACCATCATTAAAGTGATTTCCGGCGTGTATCAGCCGGAAAAAGGCGCGGCGATTACGCTCGACGGAAAACTCTTTCATACCCTGACACCGCAACTTTCTTCTTATTACGGTATTCAGGTTATTTATCAGGACTTGTCTTTATTCCCGAATTTATCGGTGGCCGAAAATATTGCCATTCACCGTTATTTACCGGGCGGTGATTTTTGGGTACATCGCGAGGCAATGCGCAAAAAAGCTGTCGCGGCGATGCAACGGGTCGGAGTTTCTCTCGATCCGGACCGTAAAGTCGAAAAACTCTCGATCGCAGACCGTCAGTTAGTGGCAATATGCCGCGCAATCGCCGCTGACGCCAGCCTGGTTATCATGGACGAACCGACCGCATCGCTGACCCGCACCGAAGTAAACGGCCTGCTGCGGGTGGTCAATGAGCTGAAAGCTGCGGGCATCTGCGTGGTTTTTGTCAGCCACCGTCTCGATGAGGTGATGGAAGTCGCCGACCGTATCAGCGTAATGCGCGACGGCAAACTGGTCGGCACCTATCCGGCCAGTGAACTCGACAGCAATGAGCTGGCATTCCTGATGACCGGACAGCGCTTTACCTACAGTCATCTGCCGCACCGCGCGCCCGCCGACGTGACGCCGCTGCTGGAAGTCAGCCATCTGAGCCGCAAAGGCCAGTATCAGGATATTTCGCTGTCACTGCGCCAGGGCGAAATTACGTCAATTATCGGCCTGCTCGGTTCTGGGCGCACCGAGCTATGTCTGAGCCTGTTTGGCATGAGCCAGCCAGACAGCGGTGAAATCCGCGTTAACGGCAATGCGGTGAAATTCCACAGCAATCGCGATGCCATCCGTCACGGTATCGCCTATGTGTCGGAAGACCGTCTGACGCAGGGGCTGATCATGGAGCAATCCATTTACGACAACACGCTGGTGTCGATTTTCGACAAGCTGCACACCGGCACCGGATTGATGGATCACCGCAAAGCGGCGTCCGTGGTGAAAGACCTGATCCGTGACCTGAACATTAAAGTTTCCGACAGCGGCTTACCCGTAAAGACGCTTTCCGGCGGTAATGCGCAACGTATCGCCATCGCCAAATGGGTGGCGACCCAGCCACATATCCTGATCCTCGATTCTCCAACCGTCGGTGTGGATATTGCCAACAAAGAAGGGATTTACCGCATCGCCCGCGATCTGGCGGAGTCCGGCATGGCGGTGCTGATGATTTGCGATGAAATTCCGGAAGCTTATTACAACAGTCACCGCGTGCTGGTGATGCGTAAAGGCGAACTGGTGGCGGAATTCGCGCCGCACCAGAGCAGCGAAGCGCAGATTGCGGAGGCGATCAATGGATAACAAATCTCTCTCGAAACTGTTTTCTCAGCACGAATTCTGGCTGGGATTACTGGTGCTGCTTTTGGTGATTGGCCTGAGCGTCAGCACCCAGGAATTTATGACGCTCGGCAACCTGACCGACGTCGCCACCAGTTATGCCATTCTCGGCATTCTGGCCTGCGGACTGTTTGTGGTGCTGATCGCCGGTGGCATCGACATCTCTTTCCCGGCGGTGACCTCCATCGGTCAGTACGTGATGGCGAGCTACATCATCCACCATGGCGGCAGTTTCCCGCTGGCGTTTGCCATGTCGATGGGCACCGGTTTGCTGCTCGGGCTGGTCAACGGTTTTCTGGTGTACTGGCTGCGCGTTCCGGCCATCATTATTACCATCGCCACGCTGAACCTGTTCTACGGGTTACTGGTGTATCTGACCAACGGCACCTGGCTGTACGGCTTCCCCGACTGGTTTATGAACGGCATTAACTGGTTTTCCTTTACCGCTGCCGACGGTTATGACTATGGCCTGACATTGCCGTTGCTCAGCCTGGTGGGCGTCATCATCGCCACCGGCGTGCTGATGAACCGCACCCGCGTCGGTCGTCAGATTTACGCCATGGGCAGCAACCGTGACGCCGCGTCGCGCCTTGGTCTGAACATCCTGCGGCTGCATTTTTACGTCTACGGATTTATGGGATTACTGGCGGGTATCGCTGCCGTGGTTCAGGCGCAAATCACTCAGTCTGTCGCACCTAATTCCCTGCTCGGTTATGAGCTGACGGTGCTGGCAGCGGTGGTGTTAGGCGGCACCAGCATGACTGGCGGTCGCGGCTCGCTCACCGGCACCATTCTCGGTGTGATGCTGCTGGCCTTCCTGCAAAACGGTCTGACCCTGCTGAGTATTTCTTCTTACTGGCATCAGGTTTTCAGCGGCGTGATCATTCTGGTCAGCATCAGCAGCACCGCGTGGAATGAAAAACGCAAACTGGCAAAGGGGATGTGACATGACAACCTTAAACCGATTCTTCCCCGGCGACCGCATCATCCGTTTGCAGTTGCTGATCATCGTTGCCGTGGCCGTGTTGTTCTCGTTCACGCTGGGCGGCAGTTTTTACAGCATCGGCAATTTCCAGTCGATTTCCTCGCAGTTGCCGATTCTGGGCATGCTGGCACTGGGGATGGGCATCACCATGCTCACCGGCGGCATCAATCTTTCAGTGATTGCCGGAGCTAACGCCTGCTCGCTGGCGATGGCGGCGATTCTGGTAGCGCATCCGGATCAGCCGCAATATTTCGTGCTGGCGATGCTCGCCGGTCTGGCCGTTGCAGTGGTGACTGGCGTGCTCAACGGCGCGCTGATTGCGTATGTCGGTGTCTCGCCGATTCTGGCAACGCTCGGCACCATGACGCTGATTGCCGGACTGAACATTCTGCTGACCAACGGTGCGGTGATTTCCGGCTTCCCGGCGGCGATTCAGTATCTCAGTAACGGCAGTCTGCTGGGCATTCCGGTCGCTCTGCTGTTATTCCTGCTGGTGGCGCTGCTGTTATGGGTTTTGCTGGAGCACACCACTCTCGGGCGCAGCCTGTATCTGATGGGGTCCAACGAACAGGCCACACGCTTCAGCGGCGTCAACACCCACAAAGTGACTATCGCAGTGTACGTGCTTTCCGCCCTGCTCGGCTGGGGCGCGGCACTGCTGATGATGTCCAAATTTAACTCGGCGAAAGCAGGCTACGGCGACTCGTATTTGCTGGTGACTATTCTGGCTTCGGTGCTCGGCGGGATTAACCCCGACGGCGGTTTCGGTCGGGTCATCGGGCTGGTACTGGCACTGATCGTCCTGCAAATGCTGGAAAGCGGCCTGAACCTGATGGGCGTCAGCAGTTACCTGACAATGGCTCTCTGGGGCGGCGTCCTGATCCTGTTTATCGCTCTGCAAAACAGAAAATCTTAAGCGAAAGCTTTTTACCGAAGGGAAAGAACATGGCGAGTTATTTTATTGGAGTTGACGTAGGAACCGGCAGCGCCCGCGCGGGCGTCTTCGACATGACCGGCCGTATGGTCGGCCAGGCCAGCCGTGAAATCACGTTGTACCGCCCGAAAGCCGATTTCGTCGAACAGTCTTCCGATGAGATCTGGCAGTCCGTTTGCAACGCCGTGAAAGACGCGGTGAATCAGGCAGACATCAACCCGATTCAGGTGAAAGGTATCGGGTTCGACGCCACCTGTTCGCTGGTGGTGCTGGATAAAGAAGGCAAACCGCTGACCGTCAGTCCTTCCGGGCGCAGCGAGCAGAACATTATCGTGTGGATGGATCACCGCGCTATTACTCAGGCCGAGCGTATCAATGCCACCGGTCACCGCGTGCTGGAATTCGTCGGCGGGATTATTTCACCGGAAATGCAGACGCCGAAATTGCTGTGGCTGAAACAGCATATGCCAACCACCTGGAATAACGTCGGTCACCTGTTTGACCTGCCAGATTTCCTGACCTGGCGCGCCACGCAGGACACCACCCGCTCGCTGTGTTCCACCGTCTGCAAATGGACCTATATCGGCCATGAAGACCGCTGGGATCCGAGCTATTTCCGCCAGATCGGGCTGGAAGATTTGCTGGAAAACAACGCGGCGAAAATTGGCAGTGAAGTGAAAACCATGGGGGAACCGCTCGGACACGGTCTGACCCAGCGCGCCGCTGCAGAAATGGGTCTGATGGCTGGCACGGCAGTCAGCGTTTCGATTATTGATGCCCACGCAGGCAGCCTCGGTATTCTCGGTGCCAGCGGTGCATCCGGTGAATCAGCTGATTTCGACAACCGCATCGCGCTGATTGGCGGCACGTCTACGGCGCATATGGCGATGTCGCGCAGCGCACGTTATATCGGCGGCATCTGGGGGCCTTATTACTCAGCCATTCTGCCGGACTACTGGCTGAACGAAGGCGGGCAATCTACCACCGGCGCGCTGATAGACCACGTGATCCAGTCGCATCCCTGTTATCAGGACCTGCTCAAACAGGGCAAGGACAGCGGCAAAACCATTTACGAAATGCTCAACGGCATTCTGCGAAAAATGGCCGGTGAACCGGAGAATATCGCCTTCCTCACCAAAGATATTCATATGCTGCCGTATTTCCACGGCAACCGTTCACCGCGCGCCAATCCGACGCTGACCGGTACGCTGACCGGTCTGAAACTGTCGCGCACGCCGGAAGACATGGCCCTGCATTATCTGGCGACCATTCAGGCGCTGGCGCTCGGCACCCGTCACATTATCGAGACTATGAACCAGAGCGGTTACCGCATTGATACCATGATGGCGAGCGGCGGCGGCACCAAAAACCCGGTATTTGTACAGGAACATTCCAACGCCACCGGCTGCGCGATGTTATTGCCGGAAGAAAGCGAAGCGATGTTGCTTGGCAGCGCCATGATGGGCACCGTCGCGGCAGGCGCATACGATTCTTTGCCGGAAGCGATGGCCGCCATGAGCCGTATCGGCAAAACCGTTACGCCGCAAACCAATAAAATCAAAGAGTATTACGACCGTAAATATCGCGTATTCCATGAGATGTACCACGACAGCATGAAATACCGGCGCCTGATGCAGGGGGAAACCGAATGAATGCGGAAGAGGAATTTACCCTGGCGTGTCAGGGCTGGCAGACCTACAGCCAGGAACTGCTGGCATTGCAGCATAATCTCGATGCGGATGTCTGGCAGCAGTTACTGACGCTGGTGACGGGCTGCAAGGGCAAGGTTGCCGTCACCGGCGTGGGCACATCGGGCATTGCAGCGCGGAAAATCGCGCATATGCTGGCCTGTGTTGAACAGCCTGCGGTGTATTTGAGTGCTACCGATGCGGCCCACGGTGACTTAGGTTTTATGCGCAGCAATGATCTGATGATTTTGATTTCCCGCGGCGGCAACTCTGAAGAGCTGACGCGCCTGCTGCCGACACTGAAAGCTAAAGGCGTGGCAATCATCAGCGTGACGGAGAATCCGGATTCGGCGATTGCCCGCGCCGCCACGTTGGTGGTGAAAACGCACATTCAGCGCGAAATCGACCCGCTCAATATGCTGGCCACAACGTCTATCGTGCTGGTGCTGGCGGTGTTCGATGCGTTGTGCGGCAACATTATGCTGCGCAACGGTTTCGACCAGCAGCGTTTGCTGAAAGTCCATCCGGGCGGAAATGTCGGCAAGACGTTGCGGGAGAAGGATGTTTGAAATCGGGATAATAGGGTTTCCGTTAATGAATGTTTATCCATAATAACTTTCTGAAAATCTCGTTAAATAGCGATCGATAATTGTTTATTAAAGTTCGAAGGCATAACGTAACTCCTCATTTATAAAGGGAGTTTCTACGATGGACACGATTGAAGAACTAAATGGAACCTATTTCTACGATGGAACCTCCAATCTTACTGCCTGCGAACTATTTTTCTGGATTATGGTTGATGAGACACTTGATCATTTCGGTGTAAATGATGTAGTAGGTGTTTCACTCCTATACTCAGGGAAAAATAATATCGATGTGCCAGGTAAACCCTCCGATGCCACTCCGGGGACATCAAGGGCTTCAAAAACTATCAGAAAATATCTTCGTGGAAAAATGATGCCCATAAAGTTACCAACGATAATAGGTTACTTCCCACCTAAGATGAAAATTGTAATGGTTAAAAAATTATCAACCTTTATTGGCCGCACAATCCCAGTACTGGGAGCATTTCTGATTGCTTACGATGTCTCAAGTATTGCCTGTAAATCTGTCAATAAATACAACATCATCGCCCATCCCCAAGATCGGATATTTTAAGGTGGTATTATGAGTATTGAGGAGAAGGTGGTGGCTTTTTTTAAGCGAGAAATATCGGACCAAAAGGTACTGTTCAGTTCTAAAAGAATTTCTATCGAGATCGACTCAGCACTGCAGGATTTCGAAGATGAACCTTACTATCTGGTTGAAATAATTGAGCGATTTGGCGATGAATTCAGTATTGATATGAGCACTCTTGATTGGAATGCTTATTTTCCCTATCTAGAAATCGGCATTTTGGACTGGATTCTCAGAAAAAAAGATAAATGGATAAAGAAGCCGGATTTAACAGTTCAGATGTTCATTAACTCTGCTGAGGCGGGACAATGGCTTTATGATTAGTGAAAAGAGGGGGATAATCCCCTCTCATCTTCAGGCTGTTACACGTTCATTCCATGCATCGGTGAACTGTACGTTTCCGTCACAATATTTCCATGTAATCCTTTCATATCGCAGTTCAATATTTTCCATATGATTGGTTTTCTCACAAGTTTTAACGTTGTACATCACCGGACTGATAGCGACGACTTTCACGTTCTCTAGCAACATATTGAAATATTCTACTTCCTGTCCAGCATCATTTATCCGATACCACTTATATTCTGCCGATTTTAAAGTCTGGCCTTGAGCTACAGCTTTATAAAAGTATGGGGACGAACTATCGAACTCTTTTTCAAATGTCAGCGGTGCATGGATCCTCGTGCCGGTTATTTTTCCGGTATTATTATCTGTCGGAATATGAAGCCCGTGATTAAATGAAACGACCTCAATACTTCCTTCGCGATCACGTACATCCACAGAACCTTTAATGTCTGCACCACCGTCATCCTTGAGCCATAAGTAAACGGGTATTGCCATGGTTTTAAATCCCTTATTAGAGTGAGGGATTACAATATTCCTTTACCTGGCATCAGACAATTAGCGAACCCGCTACTCCCCGGAAGGTTAACTCCCCTTTTCCATCCCGATTTCTTCCGCCACCAGCGCCGCCAGAATCGAGATGGCGCGGGCAGTGTGCGGCCCCCATTCGAATGAGGTGTTCAGACGCAAACAGTGGCGGAATCGTTCATCGGCCGAGAACATGGTGCCGGGCGCGACGCTGACGCCTTTTGCCAGTGCGCGCTGATAAACCCGTGCCGCATCCACGTTATCGCCCAAATCCAGCCACAGGAAATAGCCTCCCGCTGGTTGCGAAACTGAAACCTGCGGCGGGAATTCCCGGATAATGGCGTGGCGCATCGCCAGCTGCCGTTGTTCGAGCTGACGCCGTAAACGTCGCAAATGCGTGTCGTAGCCGCCCTGCTGCGCGCCCTGTAAATAATCCGCTAATGCCAGCTGAACCGGTACGCTGGCCGATAATGTGCTCATCAGTTGCAGACGCTGTATACGTTCGGCATAAGCCCCCGCCGCCACCCAGCCGACACGAAATCCCGGCGCCAGACATTTTGAAAAAGACGAACAGTGCAGAATTTCACTGCGATAATCTGACGCTTTAAGCGGCACCGTCCGTTCGCTGCCGAAATACAGTTCGCTGTAAACGTCATCCTCAATCAGCGCCACCTTGTGCGCCTGCAAAATGCCCACCAGACGTGCCTTATTTTCCGGTGGCAGGCTGCATCCGAGCGGGTTCTGAAAACTCGACATCAGCCAGCAGGCTTTGACCGGATAGATCTCCAGCGCCTTCTCCAGTGCATCGGGATCCATGCCGTAACGCACATCCGTCGGAATGGCGATGGCTTTTAATTTGCGGCGCTCAATGGCCTGCAATACGCCATAAAAAGCGGGCGATTCAATGGCGACCCAGTCACCCGGTTCTGTCACCACCTGCAAACTTAATCCGAGCGATTCCATTGCCCCCGACGTAATCACAATTTCATCAGGCGCCACTTCAATACCGTTTTGTGCGTAGCGCTGCGCAATACTGCGGCGCAGCTCTTCATTACCTGGCGGCAGATTAGCAATGGCGCTGTGTGGTGACATCCGGCGGACGGCGCTGGCCAGCGAACGCGCCAGCCGTGGCTGCGGAAAAAGCGTCGGATCAGGAAACGCGGAACCCAGCGGCACCACGGCGGGATCTTGCCCGGCTTTGAGGATATCGAAAATAGCGTCGTTGACGTCCACCTGCTCGGCGGCGTGCAGGCGTTCATCAGGTGAATGACGCACCGGGCGCTGTGTGCCTGCCGCCACGTAATAACCAGATTGCGGGCGGGAAACAATCACGCCCTGACTTTCCAGCAGCTGATAAGCCTGTAATACCGTCATCAGGCTCAGGCCCGACTGTTTACAGGTATCGCGCAACGAAGGCAGACGGTCGCCGGGCAGCCAGACCTGCGTATCTATTTGTCGGCGTAAGGTACGCGCCAGCGTTTCATAACGGGATTCGGCCATAATTCATCTGCACTGTTATAGGAATTGTTAATCAAATGATAACTATTATGCCTGTTTTTAGCTTTTATCTGTGAAGTAAACTGCTCATCAACCGTCATCAATGTTTACCAGTGAGGTCTGGCGGCGAAACATTCACCATGTTAATGTGTGAATACACCGCATTACTCAGATTTATCTGACCTCCCGTTCATGCCTGTTCGTGCAACCTTACGCTTTCTAAACATTTTCTCCACGATTGCCGGATAAATGACATTTTGGCTTTCACTCTTTTACATCTTCCTCGCATTACTATTCATTGGAATGAGTAGACTTGTTTACGTCGAAACAAAACGGGCGACGTGCCTGAATATTCAATGAGGAATTTAATTATGCGTAAACTTACCGCAATGATTGTGGCTTCAACTCTGGCTCTGAGCTCTGCTTCTTTCGCGTTTGCTGCTGAGACAACCGCTGCTCCTGCAACTGACGCCACTACCGCGCCACACGGCAAAATGATGCACCATAAAGGCCCGCATCATATGAACCCGTTTGCCGGTCTGAACCTGACTGAGCAGCAGAAAACTCAGATGAAAGAGATCATGAAAGACAGCGGCCCGCGTCCTGACCGCGCAGCAATGAAAGCACAGATGGATCAGATGCACAGCCTGGTGGCGTCTGACAGCTTCGATGAATCAAAAGTGAAATCGCAGATTGATACCATCACCAAAGCGCAGTCCGACCGTATGCTGGAACGCGCACGTGCTGAGAACAAAATGTATAACCTGCTGACGCCAGAGCAGAAAAAACAGTTCAATGAGAACTACCAGAAACGCGCTGCCAAAATGGAGCAGATGCGTGACCACAAACCAGGTGAAGCAAAACCCGCTGCCGCTGAATAATAGCGTCTGATAACCTGCCTGACCGGCCCCTCACGGGCCGGTTTTTTTTTGCATTCTTTCTTCTGCGCCACAACTTTGATGTCATCCGACCAGCCTTCTCTGCCTAAAGCGTCAACCCCATCACAATTTCATCTTTAACTTCAAACTTTTCCGTTTAAAAACACTATTTTTAAACGGAATTTTCACAATATTGCAACCTGATGCACGTCTGCGCATCGTACCTCTACATCACACTCTCTGCATAAAAATAGTGGCCTGCCTGAGCAGGACCATTCATAAGGAGTTGTACATCATGAAAAGCGTCAAGTCCGGGATTACCTGGCTGGTGGTGGCGTTAATCGGGGCTTTTGCCTTTGGGATGCTGGCACTGAGCCGCGGCGAACACGTTAATGCCCTGTGGCTGGTGGTCGCCGCTATTGCCTGTTACAGCATTGCCTACCGTTTTTACAGCCTGTTTATCGCTGAAAAAGTCTTCGAACTCGATGACAAACGCATGACTCCGGCTGAGCGTCACAATGACGGGCTGGATTACGTGCCGACCAACAAATGGGTACTGTTCGGCCACCATTTCGCGGCCATCGCCGGAGCCGGTCCGCTGGTCGGCCCGATCCTTGCCGCACAAATGGGCTTCCTGCCGGGCACTATCTGGATTTTAGTGGGTGTGATGCTGGCAGGCGCAGTGCAGGATTTCCTGATCTTGTTCATCTCCACCCGCCGCGACGGGCGTTCATTAGGTGAAATGGCTAAACAGGAACTGGGCGATTTTGCCGGAGTGATCACTATGCTCGGTGCGCTGGGCGTGATGATCATCATTCTTTCCGCACTGGCGCTGGTGGTGGTCAAAGCACTCGCCGACAGTCCGTGGGGACTGTTCACCATCGCCGCCACCATCCCGATCGCCCTGTTTATGGGCATCTACATGCGTTTTCTGCGTCCGGGAAAAATTGCTGAAGTGTCGGTGATGGGTTTCGTGCTGATGATGCTGGCGATTGTGTACGGCGGCAACGTAGCGGCAGATCCCTACTGGGGCCCGTTCTTTACGCTGCACGGTACCACGCTAACCTGGGTGCTGGTGATTTACGGTTTTATTGCCTCGGTATTGCCGGTCTGGCTGCTGCTGGCGCCGCGCGATTATCTCTCGACGTTTCTGAAAATCGGCGTGATTGCCGGTCTGGCGGTGGGTATCGTCTTCGCCATGCCGGAAATGAAAATGCCTGCCGTCTCACGCTTTATTGACGGCAGCGGTCCGGTATTCTCCGGCAGCTTGTTCCCGTTCCTGTTTATCACCATTGCCTGCGGGTCGATTTCCGGTTTCCATGCACTGGTTTCCAGCGGCACGACGCCGAAACTGATTGAGCGCGAAAGCCATATCCGTTTTATCGGTTACGGCGCAATGCTGATGGAGTCGTTTGTGGCGATCATGGCGCTGATCTGTGCGTCTGTTATCGATCCGGGCGTATATTTCGCGATGAACTCACCGGCGGCGCTGATTGGCACCACGGTGGAAAGCGCTTCACAGGTGATTAACGGCTGGGGCTTTGTCATCACGCCGGACGTTCTGACGCAAATCGCCAGGGACGTCGGCGAGCAGTCGATTCTTTCCCGTGCCGGTGGCGCACCGACCTTTGCGGTCGGCATGGCGCACATCATCACCGAGGTGTTCAACAGCCGCGCCATGATGGCCTTCTGGTATCACTTCGCCATCCTGTTTGAAGCCTTATTTATTCTGACTGCCGTAGATGCCGGTACCCGCGCCTGCCGTTTTATGGTGCAGGATCTTGTGGGCGTCGCCGTTCCGTCGCTGGCGAATAACCGTTCCTGGATCGGCACGTTTGCCGGTACTACGGTCGCGGTCGCGGGCTGGGGTTTCTTCGTGTATCAGGGCGTGGTGGATCCGCTTGGCGGCATCAATACGCTGTGGCCGCTGTTTGGTATCGGTAACCAGATGCTGGCCTCAATGGCGCTGATTCTGGGTACGGTAGTGCTGTTCAAAATGAAGAAACAGCGTTACGCGTGGGTGACGATTTTGCCGACCATCTGGCTGTTCATCACCTCGATGACCGCAGGCTGGCAGAAGATTTTTCACGAAAAACCGTCGATTGGTTTCCTGGCGCAGGCGAAAAAATTCAACGCAGGCATCGACAGTGGTGAAATCATCAAACCGGCGAAAACGCTGGCGGATATGCACACTATCGTGCTGAACAATCAGATTAACGCCATCCTGTGCGGCTTTTTCATGCTGGTGGCGGTGACCATGCTGATTTCCGCCTTCTTTGTTATCCGCCGCGCGCTTAAATCCGCTACGCCAACCGTGCATGAAACTGCCGTGGTTAACCGTCGCAAGGCCCGCCATGTCTGAATCACGCGCATTATTTAAGACGCCACGGTTAGGCGCATTTCAGGTGACACGCTGTCAGCCGTTATTTGTGCCACAACCGAAACCACACAACGTTGCCGGGTGGCTGAAACTGGCCATAAAGCGCACCGCGCAGAGCTTCCGGCTGATGGTTGGCGTGCAGGATTATCAGAATTATGTCCGGCATATGCAGGTAAGGCATCCGGGCCGCGCGCCCATGACGGAGCGTGAATTCCACCGCCGTTGTCTGGAGGCGAGATTCCCGAGCGAGGGCGGTAAAATGGGCAAATGCCCTTGCTGACCCCACTTTATCCTCCCCGGTTGACTGACGGTTTTAGTGTTTTGCTCCTTCCTCTCACCTGAGGAAGGAGTTACTTATGCGCTCCTGCCTTATAGTCAGAATGGCCGGAGGCTAGTCGGGTCAGCGCGGTCGCTGACAAAGACTTAAAATAGAATGTCTTTTATTTTTTTTAATGTTCCCGGTGATGGCTGCCCGACACCTCACAGTAAAATGTGTTGCCTTGTGATTTTCGCGCCACAGCCTCTGGTGATAATTTGACCGCAACAGTTTTATATCGGTTTAATTTTAACTTCTGAGGACTACGTCATGATTGGTGCAGCACAAGCCAGAGATATCGTGTTAATGGAGCACGGTATCATACTTGCAATTGTAGGTATGTCGGCGTGGGGCGGGCTTGTCCGCTATATCATGCTGAGAAAAAGTAAGCCGTTCATAGAAGAGCTGAAAGCCTGTTTTCTGCAGATTGTTGTTTCTTGTTTCACCGGGATGTTGGTAAGTATTTTCGTTCTTTCGCGGGATGCAAGCGATGACCGGTTAATGATCGTCGCCGGTTTGGGCGGGGTATTTGCCGGCCCACTCCTTACGCTGATTGGCAAGAAAATCGCTGGCTATATCGATAATTACAGTCCGGCACCCAAATAAGCGCGTTCATTTCTTCCCCGGCAAAGTGTCTGCGCCGGAGATTTTTTTGCCAGAATCAACAGAAAACTAACGCCCCGTCTGACGCCCCCTGATTTCACCGCCGTTGTCTGGAGACGAGATTCCCGGGCGAAGGCGGTAAAACGGGCAAATGCCCTTGCTGAAAAAAACGGCTCCCTCTGAAAAGGGGGAGCCGTTTTTTTTCAGGGACGCCATTCAGGGACGCGGTAAACGGTACAAACAATGTTCCCGCAGCCAGTGTCCTTCTTCCAGCGCCGGATGCATGAAGTTCTCTTTGGGATCGCATGTCATGCCGAGCTTCTTCATCACCGCCTGAGAACGCACATTTGGCAGCGCTGTGAACGCCACTATTTCGCTTAAACCCAACGGGTTAAATCCTGCATCCAGTGCGGCGCGGGCGGCTTCGGTGCAATAACCCTTTCCCCACGCATCCACTTTTAACCGCCAGGCAATTTCCACGCACGGAACAAAAGGCAGATCATACCCCGGCGTATGCAGCCCGACAAAACCGATAAACTCCCCCGACTCACGCAACTCAACTGCCCATATCCCCCAGCCGCGTTCATTGATCAAATTCTGACAGCGCATCAGCATTTCGTCACTTTTCTCGCGGGTCATGGTGGCGGGGAAAAACTCCATGACCTGCGGGTCTGCATTCATTTCTGCAAATGCCTCAGCATCGCTGTCCTGCCACTGACGCAGGATCAGGCGCGGCGTGGTGACGGCCAGCGGCGGAACAGCCACAGGAACAGTAAAAGCTTCCATCTGTAACTCCTTGTTTATGGCGGGATCTCAGGGACATCAGCTCAGCAATTTCGTACCGATTATTTTGAATTTACGTGGCGCTATTGAAACAGGCAAGATTTCCTATTAAAGCTATTCATATCAATTATGAACGAGCAGGAATTGCCAAAGGAAGCACCAACATGATTTTTCACCGCTATCACGGGCTGGGTAATGATTATCTGGTCTGTCATCAGAGCGTAGCCGCCCTTCTCAGTAATGAGCAAATTCAGCGGCTCTGCGACCGCCATTATGGCATCGGGTCCGACGGTTTGCTGATTGACCATGACGACGCCGACATTCCTTCCCTGCGCATTATCAATCCCGACGGTTCAGAGGCCGAAAAAAGCGGCAACGGCCTGCGGATTTACGCCCGCTATCTGTTTGATATTGGCCGCGTAGCGCACGAACCGTTTCAGGTGAATACCCCCGGCGGGCAGGTGCGTTGCGAAGTGACCGAAGGTGCGCATCAGGTGATTGTCGATATGGGTCAGGCAAAGTTTTCTCCGGCGGCGTTACCTGCCAGCGTTGAAGGTGACGAAGCCCTTGCATTACCCCTGGTCGCGGGCGGACATAACCTCAGTGCGACGCTGGTGTCGATGGGCAATCCGCACTGCGTGATCCGGGTGGATGAACTGGATTTAGCGCTGGTGAAACAACTGGGTTCTGAAATCGAAACGCTGGCGATTTTCCCGAAGCGTACCAACGTGCAGTTCGTTCAGGTGCTGGACAGAAACAACATCAATATCGGCATCTGGGAACGTGGCGCAGGCTATACGCTGGCCTCCGGCAGCAGCAGTTGTGCGGCCGCCAGCGCGATGCGAAAACTGGGGCTGGTGGATGAAAATGTTACGGTGCATATGCCGGGTGGGAAACTTGCCATCAGTTTCAGCGGTGATTTTCAGGTCAACATGCGCGGTCCGGTGCAGAAAATCGCCACCATCACCCTCGATAATGACTGTTTCTGGGATATGACCGCGTAACCTATTCGCCTGATGAATGCTTTATCCCCTTCTCTTCCAGAGCCCTCTTTTAATTACGGCAGCACGACTGCCGTAATTTTAAACACCTCATCATAAATAAAACTCATACCTGCATAATGATTTTATGGCAGACAGCGCGCTTTACAGCCCCTAAGTTGGTTATCAGGAAGCACAACAATGAATAACCAACCCATTGTTTAATAAATAAAATAATCTTAATAAAAACCCTTCACGACCGTTCTTCGTGCTAAGCCGGTCAGTGAAATTTTGTCCAAAGTTTTAATCCGATCACATATTAATAAAAAAAACAGAGAGCGTACCCTATGAGCAACAACACCATCGTGGACGTGAAAGCGTGGATAGACGAACGCCCGATATCGAAATATCAATGGGTGGTTTTATCCCTGTGTTTCATCATCATCATGTTCGACGGTTATGACGCCGCAGTGATGGGCTTCATCGCTCCGGCGCTGATCGAAGACTGGGGTATCAGCCGCGCGGAAATGGGCCCGATCCTCGGTGCTGCGATGTTTGGCGTGGCTATTGGCGCGCTGATTGCCGGACCGAACGCGGATCGCTTTGGTCGCAAACGGGTGCTGATGTGGTCGATTCTGTGCTTCGCATTGTTCAGCCTGCTGAGCACATTTGCCCGCACGCCGATGGAAATGGCGATCCTGCGCTTTCTCACCGGCCTTGGTTTGGGCGCGGTGATGCCCAATACCGTGACGCTGGTGTCGGAATACATGCCCGAACGCCGCCGCAGCCTGATGATCACCGTGATGTACAGCGGCTTTAACGTCGGTTCCGGCGCAGGGGGTTTTGTCGCCGCGGGTTTACTGCCGCACTACGGCTGGAAATCAGTCATTTTCGCGGGCGGGATTGTGCCCCTGCTGATGCTGCCTTTGCTGCTGTGGATCCTGCCGGAATCGGCGATGTACATGGTGGTGCGTAAAGTGGCGAAGGAAAAAATCGCCAAAGTGCTGAACCGCGCCGGTGGCGTCTTCAGCGAAGGCACCAGGTTTGTGCTGAAAGCGCCGGTGATCCAGAAAAAAGCCAAGGTCTTCCAGCTGTTCACTAACGGTTATGCCAAAGGCACGATTGTGCTGTGGGTCACTTATTTCATGGGACTGTTCGTGATTTACCTGCTCAACGGCTGGCTGCCCACCATTATGCGTAACGGCGGATTCTCGCTGGAACGTGCAGCTATCGTCGCCGGTTTGTTCCAGTTAGGCGGCACTTTCGGCGGGCTGATGGTCGGCGGGCTGATGGACAGATTCATCGCCAAACGGGTGATTGCCGGTTTCTACATGATGGGCGTGGTCAGCCTGTTATCACAGGGTATCGGTAACTTCGGCCCGGATATTCTTGCCCTGCTGGTCTTCATCAGCGGCGTGTGTATTAACGGCGCACAAACCGGTTTGCAGGCATTTTCTCCAGCCTTTTATCCAACGGAAATGCGTGCAACCGGGGTCTGCTGGATGCACGGAATCGGCCGCAGCGGCGCGATTATCAGTTCGTCGATGGGCGGCGTCCTGCTGGGCGTTTTCTCCGGCCAAAACATGATCTTTATTATTCTGGCGTTGCCTGCATTGCTTGCGGGGCTGAGCATTCTTTTACACCGCGCGGCGCACCCGGCCGAGATGATCAAAGGCGTTGATATTACTGACATCCCGGAGTTGTCGCGCACCATGAATATCCGCTAGTCTCTGGATTAGCCACCTTATAATTAGAAACCTATTGAGCAATATATTCATCAACCTGTTCATCTACCTGTTCATAAATAGAAATAGAACGCGGCACGACCTTCGCGCCGCGATTACCCTACAAAAGCACTGAGGATTTAAGATGGCGAAAATCATAGGCGGTTTAGCAGTTTCACATACCCCGACCATCGGTTTTGCGGTTGACCATAACAAGCAGGAAGAAAGCGCCTGGGCGCCAATTTTCGAAAGCTTTGCACCGATGCAAAAATGGCTGGATGAGAAAAAACCGGACGTGCTGGTTTACATTTTCAACGACCATGTGACCTCGTTTTTCTTCGATCACTATTCCGCCTTTACGTTGGGTATCGACGAGCAGTATGAAGTGGCCGATGAAGGCGGCGGCCCGCGTGACCTGCCTGCGGTCAAAGGCCATGCGGCACTGTCGCAGCATATCGGGGCCAGCCTGATGGCGGACGAATTCGATATGTCTTTCTTCCAGGATAAGCCTTTGGATCACGGTTTGTTCTCGCCGCTTTCCGCTCTTCTCCCGCATGAAGGCGGCTGGCCGACACAAATCGTTCCGCTGCAAATCGGCGTATTGCAGTTCCCTATTCCGACTGCCCGCCGCTGCTACAAACTCGGTCAGGCGCTGCGCCGTGCAATTGAAAGTTTCCCGGAAGATCTGAACGTAGCGATTGTCGCCACCGGCGGCGTTTCGCATCAGGTTCACGGCGAACGTTGCGGGTTTAATAATCCGGACTGGGATGAGCAGTTTGTCGATATGATCGTCAACGACCCGGAACGTCTGACCGAAATGACGCTGGCTGAATTTGCCACGCTGGGCGGCATGGAAGGTGCGGAAGTCATTATGTGGCTGGTGATGCGCGGCGCGCTGTCGGCCAATGTGAAGAAACTGCATCAGGCCTATTACCTGCCGTCGATGACCGGCATCGCCACGCTGATCCTCGAAAATCAGTCACGTGAAGCGCCGTACGACGTGCAACAGCGCCAGCGTGACAAAATCGCGCAGCAAATGGCGGGCGTCGAAAAACTGCCGGGCACCTATCCGTTCACTCAGGCGCGAAGCCTGAAAGCGCTGCGCATTAACCGGTTCCTGCACCGTCTGATCCAGCCTGCATGGCGCGAGCGTTTCCTTACCGATCAGAAGGCTATGTTTGCTGAAAACAAACTGACGGACGAGGAACAAAAGCTGCTGCGTGAACTCGACTGGCGCGGCATGATCCATTACGGCGTCAGCTTCTTCCTGCTGGAAAAACTCGGCGCGGTAGTCGGCGTCTCCAACTTACATATTTATTCCGCGATGCGTGGCGAAACGCTGGAAGAATTCCAGAAAACCCGCAATCAACAAGTTCTCTATTCAGTAGCAGGTAAAGCGAAAGCATGACGATTTTTGAGCAACCCAAGATCGACACACATCATCACGTGTTTGATCCGGCGCGCTTCCCGTACCTTCCGGACACGCCTTATCGTCCGGAAGGGCACGAGATTGGCACCACCGATTATTACCGCGCCGTGATGCAGGCGTATAACATCCGCCACTCGCTGATTGTCGGCCCGACGTCGGGTTACAACACTGACAGTACGTGTTTGCTGGATGCGCTGGAAAAGGGCAACGGCCGCTTCAAAGGTATCGCCGTCGTCCCGTTTGATATCAGCACTGAGCGGCTTGACACCCTGAAACAGGCCGGTGTGGTCGGCATTGCGATGAATGTTGCGATGCTCGGCACAGAGCCTTTTTTGCATCTCGGCAGCCTGATGGGGCGTCTTGCCGAACTGGATATGTTCGCTGCCATTCAGGTGCAAAACGATCAGCTTCTGGCATTGTTGCCGCTGATCAACCGCAGCAAAACGCGGCTGCTGATTGATCACTCCGGACGACCTGACGTCACGCAGGGCCTGCAACAACCGGCGTTTCAGGCACTTCTCGGCCTCGCTGACCAGCAAAGAACCTGGGTAAAACTGTCGGGCCTGGCGAAATTCAGCCACCAGCCCTTCCCTTATCAGGACGGGCACGCTTATCAGCATGCGCTGCTCAATGCGTTCGGCGCAGAGCATTGCATGTGGGGTTCCGACTGGCCGTTTCTGCGGGCGGAGCACCGGATGGATCTCGGCACGCTGCTGATGCTGGTTGAACAATTATTCCCTGACGAAAAAATTCGTCAGCAGATTTTGTGGCAGACGCCGAAAGATTTGTTTGGATTTACGGATTACTGAAGAAAGGAAAGACCATGAATTACAAAATTGCCGTCTTTAACGGCCCGAATCTCAATCTGCTGGGCACCCGTGAACCGGAAACCTACGGCCACGACACGCTGGCGACCATCGAAAAGTTATGTCATCAGACCGGCGAAAGCTGCGGCGCAACCATCGAATTCTTCCAGACCAATCACGAAGGCGATCTGATTGACCGTATTCAGGCCTGCCGTGGAAAAGTAGATGCGATAGTGCTGAACGCCGCTGCGTGGACGCACACCTCCGTCGCCATCCGCGATGCCGTGACCGCCGTCAGCCTGCCGCTGTATGAAGTGCATATCACCAACGTGCATAAACGCGACGCCTTCCGCCATCACTCATTTCTTTCCGATGTTTCCGTCGGTGTGATCTGCGGGTTCGGTATTCAGGGCTACGAATACGCGATCAGACAGGCAGTGGTGAATTTGAATAAGTGATTAACACCCTCAACTGCGCAGGGGATGGAGCAAAGGCAAAAGCCCGAAGTATGGCACAATCGGCTCCCTCCCCAGCGAAGGGGAGGGTTGGGGTGGGGTATTACAGCAAAATCAAGAGGTTGACCTTTTCGCAGGCAGTGGTTTTGTCATTAAAACCCCCTCCCCGCCTCCCCCTTCGCAGGGGGAGGAGCTAAAGCAAAAGCCCAAAGCGTGGCTCAATCGACTCCCTCCCGGTGAAGAAGAGGAGTAAAGGCAAAATCCGGCGTAGTGGATTACTGAGCACAAACCCTCCGGATCTCTGCCACCAGTGCTTGTGCCGCCGGTGACAGCAAACTCCCGGCGCGGAATGTCAGGCCGATAGCGCGGTGCGTATCGGCCAGATCCAGCGGCAATTTGACCAGTTCACCGGACTCAAGCTCGTGCTCCAGCTGGCGGGCGGACACCGCTGCCAGCATGTCAGAACCCAGCAACAGCCCGCGTACAATTCCCAGATCACCGCTTTCAACCACCGGGTCGGGCGGCGGCATATTCATGGCGGCAAAACTGTTGTCCAGCAGCCGTCGGGCGGGCGTTTCAGCGCGGGGCAATACCCAGCGGGCCTCGCGCAACTGCGCCTGCGTCACTGCGCCGCTCAGCAACGGATGTCCCTTTCTTGCCAGTATCACCATGCTTTCGGTGAACAGGGTTTCGGTCGCCATATCCGCCGCGTAATCACTGGAGCGCAGCGCGCCAAAAATGAAATCCACTTCGCCGGAACGCAGTTCCGATGCCAGTGCGCTGAACGCACTTTCGTTGGTCACCACTTTTACGCCACTGTAGCGCTGCGTCAGACCGATAATCGCCTGCGGCAGTAACCGCGTGCGCCCGAGTGGCAACGCCCCGACCTGCACCGTACCTTCCAGCACACCGCGGCGGGCGGCAATATCAGCGGGAATATGCCGCAGTTCGTTGAGCGCGCGGCGCAGGTTCGGCACGATCTCCTGCCCGGCCAGCGACGGCATCATGCCGTGCGGCGTGCGTTCGAGCAGCGCCAGACCGGCGCCGTTTTCCAGCACTTTCAGGGCGGCACTGACCGCGGGCTGGCTGAGGCCGAGCAACGTGGCGACCGTCTGCATATGCCGCGTCTTGCACAGCGAGATAAAAATTTGCAAACGCCGGACGTTAAACAGATACAGCGGTTCGGTATCACCGCGCCTTTGCCCGCTTTTGCCCTGTAATTTCGCCAGCAGCGAGGGGATCTGATGCAGCTCGGCAATCGCCCTCCGCGCACGTGGCAGCACGCATTTACCGAAATCGGTCAGCAACATGCCGTTGGCGTGACGTTCAAACAGCGGGACATCGAGCGCCTGTTCCAGATCGCGGATCGCCCGCGTGACCGCCGACTGCGTGCGGTAAAGTTCATCGGCCGCACGGGATACGCTTCCCTGATCGACAACCTGACAAAATGCCCGGATTTGCATCAGATTACTCAACATCTCAGACTCTGCCATCCCCTTCTCCTGTCAGTTTCTTTCAGTGACATCCCTCAGCACTATAACCTAAATAATTCACGTTACAGGAAGGCGGCAAGCGAGAGCACCCGATGAGCTTACATAAGTAAGTGATTCGGGAGATTGAGCGCAGCCAACGCATCCGCAATGTGAAGTATGACGGTTATATAAATAAAATGCATACCTCCTGCGCTCAAATGAATTACCCGTCACGTGCGCAGGCTGACAGCATGGAACTCAGACATTTTGAGAACAATAAAACCAAGGACACCCTCATGACTCAGCCAAAAAAAGATGATTCTAAAAGTGCATTAGTCGTCAGCGCCCACTCCGCCGATTTCGTCTGGCGTGCGGGCGGTGCCATCGCCAAACATACCCAGGCCGGTTATGCCGTCCACATCGTTTGTCTGTCTTTCGGCGAGCGCGGTGAATCCGCCAAACTATGGCGTAAAGGCAGCATGACGGAAGAAATCGTGAAAGCGTCGCGTCGCGAAGAAGCCATGGCTGCCGCTGAAATTCTCGGTGCCACCGTTGAGTTTTTCGATATGGGCGATTATCCGCTGCGTGCGGATAAAGAATCGCTGTTCCGCCTGGCCGATGTTTACCGCCGCGTGCAGCCGCATTTCGTGCTGACCCATTCGCTGAAAGACCCGTACAACTACGATCATCCGATGGCGACACATCTGGCGCAGGAAGCGCGGATTATCGCGCAAGCCGAAGGCTATAAACCGGGCGAAACCATCGTCGGCGCGCCGCCGGTTTACTGTTTTGAACCACATCAGCCGGAACAGTGCGACTGGAAACCCGATGTTCTGCTCGATATCACCGACGTCTGGGACAAGAAATATCAGGCTATCCAGTGCATGGCCGGTCAGGAACATTTGTGGGAGTACTACACCCGCGTCGCCCAGCAGCGCGGCGTGCAGGCCAAACGAAATGTCGGGATCACCAGCGCCAAAAATATCGTTTACGGCGAAGGCTATCAGAGCATCTTCCCGCGCGTGACGGAGGATTTAGCATGAGTCTGGTCGGCAAAAAAGGCGTCGTGGTTCGCCATATTCCACGGGCAAATAAAGCGGACGTGACTGCTCTCGCAGCCTTTGGGGTCGCCACCGTACATGAAGCGCAGGGTCGCAAGGGTTTGCTGGAGGCAGGCATTCGTCCGATTCAACAGGATTGTGCGATTTCAGGCAGCGCGGTCACCGTGCTGACCGCGCCGGGCGATAACTGGATGTTCCACGTCGCCGTCGAACAATGTCAGCCGGGCGATATTCTGGTTGTGGCGCCCACTTCACCCTGTTCCGACGGCTTCTTCGGCGATTTACTGGCAACGTCGCTGAAAGCACGTGGCGTTGTCGGACTGGTTGCCGATCTCGGCGTGCGTGATACCAAAACTTTGCGCGATATGGGATTCCGCGTCTGGTCGCGTGCGGTTCATGCGCAGGGCACCATCAAGGAAACGCTCGGCTCCGTGAACGTGCCGGTGGTCTGTGCGGGACAGCTGGTGTATCCGGGCGATGCCATCGTGGCCGATGATGACGGCGTGGTGGTCGTTCGCCGCGAAGAGGTGGCGCAAGTGGCGCAGGCCAGCTGTGAGCGTGAAGCGCTGGAAGAAAGTAAACGCGCAAGAATGGCAGACGGGGAGCTTGGGCTGGATATCTACAATATGCGCCCGCGTCTGGCAGAAAAAGGCCTGAAGTATTTCGATTCCACCGAAGAATTAGAGCAAGCCGAAAAACGCTGAGGAGCCGATATGCCGCAGACCCGAATTCCCTGCCTGCTGATGCGCGGCGGCACGTCCAAAGGCGCATTCTTTCTGGCGGATGATTTACCGGCAGACCAGACCTTACGCGATAACGTGCTGCTGGCGGTGATGGGTTCACCCGATCCTCGCCAGATTGACGGCCTCGGCGGCGCCGATCCGCTGACCAGCAAAGTGGCCATTGTCCGCCCTTCGGCGCGACCTGATGCCGACGTCGATTACCTTTTTGCGCAGGTGAATGTCGATAAAGCGGTGGTAGATTACGGTCAAAACTGCGGTAATATTCTGGCCGCCGTCGGCCCGTTCGCCCTCGAACGCCAGCTGGTCAGCGCGATCGAAGGGATGACCCCGGTGCGGATCTTCATGGAAAATACCGGCCAGATTGCGACCGCTCATGTGCCTGTAGAAGACGGTCAGGTTTGCTATCAGGGTGATTTGCGCATTGACGGCGTACCGGGCACTGCGGCCAAAATCAGCGTGGAATTTGCCGATATCGCCGGTTCCAGTTGCGGCACACTGCTGCCGACGGGTAACGCCCGAGACACATTCGACGGTATCGACGTTACCTGCATCGACAACGGCATGCCGGTGATTCTGTTGCGTGCTGCGGATTTCGGGCGCAGTGGTTATGAGACCCGCGAGCAGCTGGATGCTGATACAGAACTGAAAAAACGCCTCGAGTCGATCCGTTTACAGGCGGGCCCGAAAATGAATCTCGGCGATGTCTCGCAGCGTACCGTGCCGAAAATGACCCTGATTGCCGAACCGCGAAACGGTGGTGCTATCTCCAGCCGTACGTTTATCCCACACCGATGTCACGCGTCAATTGGCGTTCTCGGCGCGGTCAGCGTCGCCAGCGCCTGCCTGATCCCCGGCAGCATTTCCGAAGGGCTGGCACATGCGCCAACGGGCAACACGCCGTTAATCAGCGTGGAACATCCGACCGGCGAATTCAGCGTGGAATTACAACTCGATCCGACAAAAACCGGTGCAGATCGCCTGAAAGGCTGCGCACTGTTACGCACCGCCCGCCTGATTTTTGAAGGCCGCGTCGCGATCTCCGCCAGCATCTGGGACGGCAATCAGGACGATCACCAGGAACCCCATCATGAATAACGTGACCCGCATTACCTTAATTGGCCTCGGCGAAGTCGGCACCATTCTGGCAACGGATCTGAAAAAGCAACATCCGGCGCTGGACGTTGCGGCGTTTGATAAGCAGACCGATTCCCCCGTTATCCGTCAGCGAGCCCGTGACGCGGGAGTGAGCTTTGCGCTGTCTGTCGAAGACGCCGTGAAAAACAGTCAGATCATATTTTCAGCCGTGACCGCCGCCGAAGCGCTGAAAGTGGCCGGTGCCGTCGCCCGGCACCTCGCCCCCGGACAGTTCTTTCTCGATCTGAATTCCGTTTCACCGCACACCAAACGCGAGGCGATGGCGCTGATTGAACAGGCAGGTGGCAATTATATCGACGTCGCGGTGATGGCGCCCTATCCGCCCGCACGCCTGAAAACCCCGCTGCTGCTTGGTGGCACGCATGCTTACGCCATCAGCGAATGGCTGAATGAAACCGGATTTAACAGCAACGTTCACAGCAACACCGTCGGAGAAGCCTCGGCGATCAAAATGTGCCGCAGCGTGATGATCAAAGGTCTGGAAGCGCTGACCGCCGAATGCCTGAGTGCCGCGCGCCAGTACGGCATCGAACAAGAAGTACTGGCTTCGCTGCATGCCAGTTTCCCCTCACTCGGCTGGAACGCGCAGTTTCCGCACTATCTCATCAGCCGGATTGCGGAACATGGCAAACGCCGCGCCGAGGAAATGCGTGAAGTGGTGAAAACGCTCGAAGATGTCGGCGTCGCACCGAATATGAGCTCCGGTACGGTGCTGGCCCAACAGGGGATGGTGGATGCGCTGGGCGCGAAAGGGATCAGGTATACGGATCTGGAGCCGTTTGACTGGGGGAAAACAGTGGATCTTTTACGAAAATAAGTTGTCCCTTTCTCACCTGACCGGAGGAGAAAACCGGTCAACTCCCTCCCCTGCGAAGGGGAGGGTTGGGGTGGGGTATTACAGAGAAATCATAGCGTTGAAGTTTGCTTTGGCACGTTTTTACCCGGCGGATACTTCAACAATCGTTTCGCCATTAATACCCCCTCCCCGCCTCCCCCTTCGCAGGGGGAGGAGCTAGAAACTACACCCGCTCCGGCATAACCCGATGACACCTCGCTACCACCCCACCTGCCCCGCAGACAAGCTCCTGCGGCATCTGACAGCCGTCACCGGCCAGCGGACAGCGTTCGCGAAAATAACAGCCCATCGGCAGATTACGGTTACTGGGAAGCTCGCCCTTTTTATCAACGATCCCCTCATCCAGAGCGCGTCCGGCGCGGGGAACCGAATCGAGCAGCAACCGGGTGTACGGATGCTGCGGCTCGGACAGCACTTTTTCCGCCGCACCCAGTTCAACTATTTGCCCCAGATACATCACCGCCACGCGGTCACTCATGTGGCGCACAACGGACACGTTATGGGAAATCAGCACGTAGGTCAGATTACGCTGGCGTTGCAGTTCAACCAGCAGATTGAGAATTTGCGCCTGCACTGAAATATCCAGCGCTGACGTCGGTTCATCCAGCACGATGATGTCTGGTTCGGAAGACAGCGCGCGGGCAATGGAAATACGCTGACGCTGGCCGCCGGAAAATTCATGCGGAAGACGGTCGAGGTATTCTTTGCGAATACCCACCTGTTCCGCCAATGTGACAGCCAGTTCACGGCGTTCGCGGCTGCTGTTGTGTTTCTGCACATATACCGGCTCAGTGATGATTCGCCAGACCGGCAGGCGCGGATCAAGCGACGATTGTGGATCCTGAAATACCATCTGCATACCGGAACCAAACCAGGAATTATCATGGCGGGCACGGTGAATTTCTCCGCTGCTCGGTTTTTGTAATCCCATCAGCAATTGTGCCAGCGTGCTTTTTCCGCAACCGGATTCGCCAACAATCCCTAACGTCTCGCCGCGGATAATATTGAGATCAAGCCCGTTCAGCGCATGGACATAACCGGTAGGTTTACCGCGCCAGTTATAACTGGCCGGGAACCGCACGCGCACATCCTGCAACTCGACCAATGCTTCATCAATCATCAGGAATGCTCCTCAATGTGTTGAATGTGGATTTCAGCAGCATGACGCTGCGGATGCCAGCAGGCGACGGACTGTAGCGGAAACTGAGTCAGCGGTGACAACACAGGGGTGATCAGACAACGCTCGTCGGCGTGATTGCAGCGCCCGCGAAATGCACAGCCTTGCGGCAGTTTTGCCAGATTCGGCACCGTACCGGGAATGGCTTTCAGCAGGCTACGTGGCTCGCCATTCTCCGGCGCGGCCTGCAATAAGCCGATGGAATACGGATGCGACGGCGTGTCGATCACGTCAGCCGTGTTGCCGCTTTCAATCACATGCCCGGCGTACATCACATAAACACGGTCGCAAAGCTGCGACACCACCGCCATATCATGGGTGATGAATAACACGGCGGTACCACTGGCGCGGGCCTTACGCTGAAGCAAGCGTAATACCTGACGCTGCACGGTAACGTCCAGTGCGGTCGTCGGTTCGTCGGCGATGATCAGTTCCGGCTCGCAGGAAAAAGCCATTGCGATTAATACCCGCTGGCGCATCCCGCCGGAAAGCTCGAACGGATAGCGCGACATCACCTGTTCTGCATCGGCAATCTGCATGTCATCAAGCAGCCCGATGGCTTTTTGCCATGCCTGCGCCTTGCTGAGTTTCTGATGCAGGCAGATGACTTCGCACATCTGACGGCCAATTTTGCGTGTCGGATTCAGCGCATTCATTGGCTCCTGAAAAATCATCGCCACGCGAGCGCCGCGTAAGGTGCGCATCTGTTCTTCACTGGCGTGAACCACGTCGGTGCCGAGCATGTGTAACGCGCCGCCCGTGACAGTAAAACCATCGGGTGGCAGCAGGCGCATCGCCATCATCGCCGTGACCGATTTGCCTGAGCCGGATTCGCCCACCACGCCGACGATTTCGCCGGCGTTCACTGACAGCGAGACCTGATTCAGTGCGCTGACTTTGCCGCCGTATACCGGAAAGACCAGTTGCAGATTGTCGATTTCCAGTACCGGCGCCTGGTTTTTTTCATTCATTTCAGCGCCCTCTGCTTTTCGGATCCAGCAGGTCGCGCAGACCGTCGCCGAACAGGTTAAAACCGGTGGCCGTGATCAGGATCGCCACCCCCGGAAAAGCTGAATACCACCACTGATCGAGAATATAATTGCGGCCATTGGACACCATCGCGCCCCATTCTGCTGTCGGTTGTTGCGCGCCAAGGCCGATGAAACCGAGCGTCGCGGCCATCAGAATCGAGGTCCCGATATCCAGAGAAGCCTGCACCACCAGCGGCGGCATTACGTTTCGTAAAACGTGCCAGGTAATCAGATGCCAGCGCGATGCGCCGAACGTCCGCGTGGCCTGCATATACGCCTGATGCCGTAACATCAGCGTCTGCCCGCGCGCCAGCCGCACATAAAAAGGAATACGCACCACGGCGATTGCCAGCATGGCGTTAAATAAACTCGGCCCGAGTGCAGCGGCCAGTGCCATCGTTAAGACCAGGGACGGTACCGACAGCATGATGTCCATACAGCGCATGATCAGCGCGTCCACCACGCCGCCGACCACGCCGGAAAAACAACCGAGCAGCGAGCCAATCGTGCCCGCGATAATGACCACCGCCAGCCCTGCGGCCACCGACTGCTGGCTGCCAATCAGGACGCGGCTGAACAGGTCCCTTCCGACTTCATCAGTACCAAACCAGTGCAGCGCGGAAGGCGCCTGCAACCGGTCGGTCAGGCTGATGGCATTCGGGTCATGCGGCACCAGCCACGGCGAAAAAATCATGATAAACAACACGATCAGCATGATCGCCAGCCCAAGCATGGTCAGCGGACTGCGGCTCAGTAAATGGAATGTGCGCCGCCAGTTGGCGAAACGCGGTTTGATGTCCGGTGCCACAATCTCGGCCCGGTGGTTATTGACGCCCGGTTCAATCACTGACATGCCTCACCCCTCACGGCCAATGCGCGGATCGATCCACACATACAGTAAATCCACACATAAATTGACGATGACGTACGCGAACGACACCACCACCGCAAAGCCCATCACCGCCGGGAAATCCAGCGCCTGAATCGAGTTCACCACGTATGCACCCATACCCGGCCAGGCAAAAACGGTTTCGGTCAGCACCGCGCCGTAGAGTAAATCACCCATCGCCAGCCCGAGCACAGTGACCGACGGGATCAGCGCATTCGGCAAGGCGTGGCTCAAGATCACCCGCCAGCGGGAAAGCCCGTTAGCGCGTGCCGTGCGGATGTAATCTTCGCTCAGTTGCTCAAGCATCGCCGAGCGAATTTGCCGCGCCACGATACCCATGTGGACAAACGCCAGCGTCAGCGCAGGCATCGCCAGATGTTGCAGACTGTTCCAGAACGCGTCCCAGTTACCGGTCAGCAGGGAATCGAGGACATAAAAACCGGTGATATTGGCCGGTGGATCCATCCAGTCATCCAGCCTTCCGCCGCCCGGCAGCAGGTTCAGATGACCGTAGAACAGGATGATAACGCCCAGCCCCAGCCAGAATGCAGGCGTGGATATCCCCAGCACGGAAAGCAAACGCACAAGATGATCCGGGAATTTATTGCGATACACCGCAGATAACACGCCAAGCGGAATACCGAGCACAATCGCCAGAAACAGCGCACTGACCGCCAGTTCAAGCGTCGCAGGGAAGAAGGCTTTCAGGTCTTCCAGCACCGGACGACCGGTACGGATAGACGTGCCTAAATCGCCGTGCAGCAAATCACTGACGTAGCGGAAAAACTGCACGTACAGCGGCTGATTCAGCCCCAGTTGCTCACGGATATGTTCGACCATTTCATTGCTTGCACGGTCGCCCGCCAGCAGGCGCGCCGGGTCACCCGGGATCATATGCGAGATGATAAAAGTGATTACGCAAACGCCCGCCATCACCAAAATCAAACCCCAGCATCTTTGTCGAATCAGAGTCCAAAAAGTCATCCTACCCCCCAGCCAATCCCCTAAATAATCCGGCCTGCAGGAAGGCGGCAAGCTCACAAGTCCCCGGGAGCATGGATATACCCTGTGACCGGGGCGAATGAGCGCAGCCAACGCATCTGCAGTTCGAAGTATGACGGGGATTTATTTTTTACTCATTTGTGAAACGTTAAACACCTGCTCCAGCATCGGGTTGAAAACAAAGCCTTTAACGTCTTTGTTCATCGCCACCTGATAGTTTTTCTGGAACAGGTAAACGTATGCCGCTTCATCAATGACGATTTTCTGCGCCTGCTGGTAGTAGTCAGTGCGCTGTTTCTGATCCGTGACTGACACAGCTTTTTTCAGCAATGCATCCACATCAGGGTTGGAGTAGAAGGAACGGTTACCCGGCAGGCCTTTTTTGTCGGACTCAAACCAGTAGTTCATAAACATGTACGGGTCGGCGAAATCCGGGCTCCAGTTACCAATCGAAATATCGTAATCGCCCTGCCCGATACGATCGCGCATGGTGGCGTTAGCCAGCTTTTCCAGCTTCACGTTAATACCGGCCTGACCGAGGCTGGCCTGCACGGCAAGCGCGATGGATTCCCAGTTCGGATCGTTGTCGGAATACAGGAAGTCCAGCGTTTGTGGCTTGTCTTTGACTTTCTCAAGGTCAGTTTTAGCCTGCGTCAGATCTAAGGTGTATTGCTTCGCCGTCGGGTCGAAGCCCCACATACCCTCAGGGATTGGCCCGCGCATTTGCTTAGCATTACCGCCGAGAATGCCTTTCACCATGCCCTGATAATCCACGGCAGAAGAAATTGCGCGGCGTAAATCCACCTGATTCAGCGGCGCTTTGGCGTTATTGAGATACAAATAGGTCACGCGCAATGAAGGGAATTCTTCAACCGCGACTTTGTCTTCTTTCTTCAGCGCAGCCAGCTGGTCCATCGGCAGGGAGTCGGCGATATCCAGATCCCCGCGCGACAGTTGCAGGCGGCGGGTAGCACTTTCACCGATAATTTTCACGGTCACACGTTTAAACGCCGGTTTCGTGCCGTTGTAATGCGGATTCGGCACCAGCACCAGTTGCTGACCTTTCTGCCAGCGATCGAGTTTATAAGGGCCGGAGCCGGCAGTATGACCCGCCAGCCACGCCTTGCCTTCATCAGCAGGATTGGCTTTGGCAATTGCCGGATTCACGATGCCTGCGCCGTCATTTGCCAGCGTATAGAGGAATGGCGCGAACGGCGTTTTCAGCGTAAAGGTCACCGTCATCGGATCGACCACCGTAACCGTCATGTCTTTCGGGAAAGCTTCCGACGGCCCCTGACCGATCTTCATCAGACGCTCGAACGACCATTTCACCGCGTCAGCATTGACGTCGGAACCGTCATCAAATTTAGCGCCCGGTTTGAGTTTGAACGTCCAGACCAGTTGGTCCGGTGACGCCGTCCAGCTCGCCGCCAGATCCCCTTCCACCTGCGTCGAGCCTTTGCCGTCTTCGGTTTTATACTGCACCAGGCGCTGATACGCCGGATACGTGACTGTCCAGTCGTTGTTGTCGATAGTCACCGCAGGATCCAGCGTTTGCGGATCCGCCGCTTTACCAATCACCAGCATGTCTTTTGGCACGGCAGCCTGCGCGGCAAAGCTTAAGCCTGACAAGGCGAGAAAAATGGCACCGGCGACCTGTGTTTTCGTATTTTTGCGGAACGTGTTGATTGCTGTGTTGCTCATCGGAGAACTCCTGGCTCTGTCAAAAAGTGATAAGAGACGTGCAATAATTACGCGGCATTCACCGGCGGATAACAGCCGAACCGCTCTTCCAACAACGGATACGTTTTGGCATCCGGTAATTCAAAGTGCCACCACTCGCTGGTGATCCCCTTAAAGCCGCCCGCTGCCATGACGGCGTTGAGCAACAGACGGTTACGCTGAATTTGCGGCGGTAAATCGGGATAAAACGGGTGCGAAACTTCAGTCATTTCATCAAAGTCCGCGCCCATATTCACCACGTCACCCTGCTCATCCAGCAAGGTCAGATCCACCGCTACACCGCGGCTGTGGTGCGAACCGAGTTTGATATCCACGACATAATCCGGATTGGGAAACGCCGCCCACAAACAGGCCTGCGCCGCCTGTGGCCGGTAAGCGTCATAGATTTTCAACGTGAATCCGGCCAGCTTTGCTACGTCGTTACAACGCCTCAGCGCGGCGGCCGCATCGGGATGTAACAGGCAGCGGGATTCGCGATAAATCGGCTGACCAGTCAGGTTATCGGCTGTGGCGTATTTCAGGTCGATCACCGCATCGGGCAGAATTTCAGCCAGATCGACAAGGGCAACATCAGGTGTTTTCGTATTCATCAATAAATCTTTCCGCTGGGTTAGAAGTTCAGGATTCAAATTGTCCAAGCTGTTTTTGCAGGATCCGGTTGCTGGCCAGACGCTGTTCCACCTCATTGCCGCGCAGTTCGAGCACCGCGGAACACAGCAGATTGAACAGGCAGCTTAGCGGCGCCATCGAATCCCAGAACTGGCCGGTATCTGTTTTCACCTGCAACAAATCCACCGGATAATCGCGCGCCCACGGACAATAAATGTCGGTGATCAGTGCGACGTTCAGCCCGCGTTCGCAGGCCGCTTCGCAATAGGTTTGCGCCATCTTCGAATACGCGCGGGTGTCGGTCACCACCAGATACGGCTGTGCAAATTCTGAATTCAGGGATTCGACGTAGGTGCCGGAAAGTCCGTCAGCGAAATACACTTTTGGCCGTAAATACTCGAGATAGCTGGAAAAGTTATTCGCGATACCCCGCACCGACTGAATGCCGAGAATAAACACCGCCTCCGCATCGGCCAGACGGCGGCTGACCAGGGCAAAACTGTCCGTCTGCGCCAGTTGGTACACGTGATTAATGGCTTCCAGCTCGAGCGCCAATGACTGTTGCAGCTTTTCCTGTTGAGGCTGTTTACTGCGTTCGCGATACGCGCCAAGACGATCAGTGACCACCCACGGCTGATAAGAGGTGCCGCTTTGCAGCCGTAACGTTTGTTTGAAATGATCCAGATTGCGATAGCCGAGACTGCGCAGATAACGCCCGACAGAAATCCCGCTGGTCGCCGCACTGCGAGCAATGCTGTCCGCAGTTTCAAAAGGGATCTGCGACAGATTGGCCAGCAAATAACTGGCAATGCGTTTACCCGTTGGTGTCTGCACGGCGAACGAAGCTTCGAGTTGCTCGATCACATCCTGCGCTGGCTGCATCGGTTAATCCTTTGTTGCTTTATTGTCAAAAAACTAGCTGCTGTTAGCAAAATAACAATGCACGGGGTGTGCCAGTTCCCAAAAATGAGTGAAATTTGTGCAGCAGATCTGAATTTATGACGTTTTTATGGCGGGTATCTGGCAAAAAACGTGCAGAAGTTCGGCCAGAATCAAACTTGTCGATAACGGCTGCACAACAATCAGGCAACTTGTGTTTGCTTTTAGTGCAATCCGTCAGTGAAATAACGCGAAGAGGGGAATAACTGGCAGAGGTTTTAAGCACTTTGTCTTAATACTCAACAAGTTGAATATTAAGACAGCAGTTGGGCAACTTTTTGCGTTAACCCTTTGACATGCTTCGGGGCAGTCGCTATTATTCGCCCCGTTCAAACGATTCCTCTGTAGTTCAGTCGGTAGAACGGCGGACTGTTAATCCGTATGTCACTGGTTCGAGTCCAGTCAGAGGAGCCAAATTAGAAAAGCCCGCTTAAGGAAACTTAAGCGGGCTTTTTGCTTTCTGATTGCATGCCCGAAACGGTTAGCGTAATACCCCGCCCTTACATAGCAAATCCGAAATGGCTGCCGTCCGGCAGATCGATTTCCAAACGTAGCTTGCCACCGGCCGCTTCTACATACCGCTTCAACGTCGATAATTTCAGGTCACGGCCCGGCTTTTCTATACCCGCAACCGTCGGCTGTTTAATGCCCAACGTTTCAGCCATCTCACATTGTGTTTTGTTCATTCTTTCACGCAGTTCGGCCAGTTCAATGGTAATCAAAATATCGGCGGCCATTGCCTGTGCCTGCGCGGCGACCTCAGGTTTTACCGATGCCAGTAACTGTTCAAGGGTTCTGCTCATTAAGGCAATTCCTTTTCTATTATCTTATTCAGGTGCCGGGAAAATTCATTATCGGCAACCGGTATCATGACATCATAAAATCGTTTTTCATTTCCGGCTTTGTGTCCAGCGCAAAGCAATATACCTCTGCGCAACGGGTCAAAAGCAAAAAACGCCCGGATGGGTTCGCCTTTACTCTGTATACGCAGTTCTTTCATATTACGATGACAGGAGTTATTCACTGTATCCGCGTAAGGCCTGGATAATGCAGGGCCTTTATCTTTTAAGACGATCGCCAAAGCCAGCACACTCGCCTGTTCAACATCATCGAGACCATCGAACCAGCCATCAAATCTTTCTGTCGTATTAATTATCCACACAGCGACTCCTTGTCGATTATAGGTTAAATGCTATATAGGTCAAATGCTATAATCGAAAGGTACTGCCCGGAGGGTATCGTCACAAGGCGGAAGGTATAAATACGGAAGACGTCTTCCAGAAATTCGAGCGATGAAGACAAAATTCGGACGGAGAAGATAATAAGAATGGGTGCCTGAGGCCAACATGCTTCGTCAACAACCAAAAAGGTGGGGCGAACCCCACCTTACGGTTAGCTCTTAATTTCGTAGCTTAAGACTGCCGCAATCTCTGTCATACCCTGTTTGATATGTAACTCGCAGAGCGAATCACGCACCATCCAGGTCCAGGCCAGCAATGTGAAACAAACCACGATGAGTCCGTGTAACACAAGCTTTCGCGACATCTTGCCCTCCGTTGCATTTCTGCTTTTAAGAGGCTATCCTGCAGTTGCTTAGACGTGCAGGGATAGCCCCGGGTTGATTGAAAAATCCCCTGGGGCTTTCGTCTTATTACGCCTTGAGCAACTATTATTTCTTTCTGCTCAAGCCAAATAAGCCTCAAGCACCCGCACGCATTCTAGCAGCTCCCACTGTACAAAATCCCATCAACCTGGCTGCACTTTGTCCTAATTTAAACCAGAATCCCCCCCTGCGCTTTCTGCAATATATCCTTATCATCAATCCGCATTAGACATCTAAACGGCTATCCCTTAGGATCGCACCACCCGGGATAACGACCTCACATAACGATGAAAATTAAACATTTACCTCTTGATCAAAATATTAATGGCTGGGCGGCACTGCGCGGGGTCATACCCCGTCATCCTGCTTTACGTGGCGCAGTGACGGCTGACTGGCTGGTGATCGGCGCTGGTTTCGCCGGACTGGCGTTTGCACGTCGTATCGCAGAGCTTCGCCCGCATGAGCATGTCGTGGTGCTTGAGGCGCTGGACGTCGCCGATAACGCCTCGGCGCGCAATTCAGGCTTTGTGATTGATTTACCGCATACCGTCGGCAGCACATCGGCTGAGCTGGAACACGCCAATGCGTACCGGCGTCTGTTGCAGTACGGTCTGCATCATCTGAAAGAGACCGTCGATACGCATGATATTGCGTGCGACTGGCTGAATTCGGGGAAATACCATTGCGCCGTCAGCGAGCAGTTTGACGGTGAAATCACGCATTATCAGCAGGAACTCACTACGCTCGGCGAAAGCTTTGAGCTGCTGGACAGAGCCGCACTACGCCAGCGTCTGGGAACAGATTTCTACCGCAGCGCGGTGTACACGCCCAACTGTATTCTGGTGAATCCGGCTGCGCTGATCAGCGGTCTGGTGGCAACGCTGCCCCCGAACGTCACGGTTTATGCTAACTCGCCCGCGTTGCAGATTGACACACAGGGCAGTATCCGCGCAGAAACGCCGCATGGCGAAGTGCGCGCGGGTAAACTGATGCTGGCGATCAACGGTGCGGCACGCGGGTTACCCTTGTTCAAAGGCAACGTTTTTGCCATGTCGACCTTTGCCACATTGACCGAACCGCTCACGCCAGAACAACGCGCACGTATTGGCGATATAGCGCCGTGGGGCTCGACACCGGTGAATGCGCTGGCGGGCGCAACGTTGCGTTATACCGCTGACCACCGTTTCCTGATCCGCGAACACGTTAACTTTACGCCGGGTCTGGTGACCAGTGCGGTCGAAACTGGCCGTCATGCTCGCCGCCATCAGGAATTATTTGCCCGTATTTATCCACAGTTGCAGGACGTCAATATGGCCTACACCTGGTCGGGGCTGATCAGTATTACGCGTAACGGCGCGCCGGTTTGGGGGAATATTGGACCGAACGTGTATTCGTCGGCGGGCTGCAATGGCTCGGGTAGTTCCAAGCAAAGCGCGTTCGGGCGATTGCTGGCAGAGTATGCGCTGGGAGAAGATAATCCGCTGCTGGCCGATATGCAGGGCATCGGGCGCGCCAGTTATCTGCCGCCGCGCCCGTTCCTGGATGCCGGAGTGAAAGGCTTTATGGCGCGTGAACGCACTGAAATGTAAACCCAGAACCTGCCGGTCGCCATACGCTGACGACCGGCTTTGTTAATGACGCTTATCCACGCGCGCCACAACGCGATCTCCCAGCCACTGAATGCCACACACCATCACAATCAGAACGACGATCACTTCAATCATCACTACCGTTTCAAACCGCTGATAGCCGTAACGGATTGCCAGGTCGCCCAGTCCGCCAGCGCCGATAGCACCCGCCATCGCCGAAGCACCAATCAGCGCCACCAGCGTGACGACAAATCCGGACAATATCCCCGGCAACGCTTCAGGGACCAGCACATCCCAGACAATACGCAATTTGCTGGCTCCCATCGCGCGAACCGCGTCAATCAGACCGCGATCGACATCCCGCAACGAAACTTCAGCCACACGGGCGAAATACGGCGTTGCCGTGATCGACAACGGCACAATCGCCGCCCAGGTACCGAGAGACGTGCCGACCAGAAAACGGGTAACCGGGATCAGTGCTACCAGCAAAATGATAAATGGCAGCGAACGGAATCCGTTAATGACCAGCCCGAGCGAGCGGTTAACCCAGCGATTTTCGGCAATTCCGCCGGGACTGCTCATCACCAGAATCAGACCCAACGGCAAACCGGCGATCAGCGAAAACAGCCCGGAAATTGCGGTCATCAATAACGTTTCTTCGATGGCGTTAATCAGCAAATCAATCATTACCGGAGACATAACCTGTCAGCTCCACAGTGGCCTGGTGCTGTTGCAGCCAGTCTAAAACAACCTGCTCAGACGCCGAATCGTTCGCCGGCACTGAGAAGAAGAAACGCACGACGGCGTAATGCTGGATATGATCGACACCGCCCTGAATCAGCCGGAATTTGCCTGGTAAAGCGGTCGCCATCTGCGTGAGGATTTCGCCCTGCCTGCCCTGTTCGGCATACTGAACGCTGTAAATCGCCTCGCCCTGACGTACCGGTGACAAGCGTTCGGCCAGCGCTTCCGGCAGTTGTGGCAGTAAACCCTGCAACAACGTTCGGGTCAGCGGGGATTGCGGATGCGCAAACACCTGCCACACCGGCCCTTCCTCGATAATTTCGCCGACATTAATCACTGCCACGCGATGCGCGATTTTTTTGATCACTTCCATCTCATGTGTGATCAGCAAAATGGTGATACCGAGTTTCTGATTAAGCGATTGCAGCAGTGCCAGAATCGAACGCGTCGTTTCAGGATCCAGCGCCGACGTCGCTTCATCGCAGAGCAAAAGCGCCGGATTGGCCGCCAGCGCACGGGCTATACCGACGCGCTGTTTCTGCCCGCCGGATAAAGCCGCCGGATAGTTTTTAGCTTTGTCCTCCAGCCCCACCAGCACCAGCAATTCGGCGACGCGCGCCTGACGCCGTGCCTTATCGTATCCGGCAATTTTCAGCGGCAGCGCGACGTTTTGCTCAACGGTTTTGGCTGAGAGCAAATTAAAGTGCTGAAATACCATTCCGACGCGACTGCGCACAGCCTGCAAGGCTTTTTCGCTGAGGCCGGTAATCGGACGCCCTTCGATTTCAATCACGCCTTCATCAGGCTGCTCGAGGCCGTTAAGGCAGCGGATCAGCGTCGATTTACCCGCTCCGCTTCGTCCGATAATGCCGAGGATTTCGCCCCGCCGGACCGTCAGCGAAACCTCTTTCAGCGCCTGCGTCGTACCAAACTGGCGGCTGACGCGGTGCAGACGGACGACATTCTCCGTGCCTGTGTGCGCCACGTCCCTGCCGGTATCTGTGAACAGCCCGGCGTTCACCGGGCGGGCATCGTGGTTATCTGAAGGCGTCGCGGTGAATTGCACGCCAGTTTCAGAGAGGATCGTCATGCTTTACATCCTTACCAGGCCGTCACGCCGGTGCCTTTATAAACCTTATCAAACTCCTGTTTGACGGCATCATTCTGGTAAGCACTGACCAGCGTTTTCACCCATGGCGCATTAACATTTTCTGTCTTCACCGCGATGAAGTTATTGTAAGGGTTGCCTTTTACCGGCTCCTGCGCGATACGGTCTGCAGGCGTCAGGCCACTTTTCAGCGCCCAGTCGGTGTTGACGATTGCCGCATCCAAATCAGGTACGGAACGGCCAATAATGCCGGAATCCAGCTCTTTGATGACCACGTGGCGCGGGTTCTCAGTGATGTCCGCGGTTGTCGCGAAAATACCGGCACCGGGTTTGAGCTTAATGACGCCAGATTGCTGGAGCAGGATCAGGCCGCGCGCTTCGTTCGACGGATCGTTCGGCACACCAATCACCGAGCCTTCTTTCAGTTCGTCGGCTGATTTTACTTTTTTGGAATATAAACCGATTGGCCACACGGCGGTGTCGCCCACGCGCACGATATTGTAGTGATTTACTTTGATCTGATTGTCGAGGAAAGGCTGATGCTGGAAGGCGTTGGCATCCACTTCCCCGTTTTGCAGCGCTTCGTTCGGCTGATTGTAATCATTGAAAATAACAGGTTTGACGGTCAGCCCTTTCGCTGCCGCCTGTTTAACCACTTCGCGCCAGACATCTTCATCTTCCCCGCTGATAATGCCGACTTTAATGGTCGTTTTGTCGGCGGCATGTGCTGCGCTCAGCGGCGCCAGAACGCTGGCGGAAAGAATGGCGGCTGAAGTCGCGGCCAGCAAAAATGCACGGTTAATACGGGTCTTCGAGTTGTTAAATGTCTTGCGCATAGAGTATCCCCAAAAGTGTGATGAGAGGCCTGCACACGGCTGTGTTTCAGTGCAGGAATTTGGCGAGTATACCCATCGGCTTATTTCTTTATAATATTGTTTTAGCGATGGTTATTCTGAAAATGAATAACTAAAATGGGATAGTAAATCGATAAAAAAGCTTTAGACGCAAGGACTGAATATTGGCAATAAAAAACCCGCCGAGGCGGGTTTTCATGTTCAGCAGAAAGGTATCACAAGCGCGTTTTAAGATTGCGGCTCTTCTACCGGTTTAACTTCCAGAGACACCATCCCGATGCCCAGTTTACGTGGCTGGAAGCCGCCGCTGGTGCCTTCGGTGGGCTCGGTCGGTGCCGGTGGTGTGATGACTATACTCTGCGCCGCTTCAGGATTAGTAAACTGCACTTTCACGATGCCGTCCTGATCGCCGAAGGTGACAAACTGTTCCTGATCGCCCACGCGGACGGAGACCGGTTTATCAATGTTATTGCCGTAAGCACGTGCGCGGATCACCACGTCAAATGTGGTTGGCAGCGGTTTGACGTAATCGATTTTCACCGAAGGTGCCAGATTAGCATCCGACCAGCGTCCCCAGTTTTCTACTGTCGAAACACCGGTAATCGCTTTCACCTGCTCAGGTAAGCCCGGCACCATAAAGGCAATGGCCGGGGACTGGTATCGCGTCGCTTCGTCATCAATATTCAGGGTTTTCAGCGTTTGCTGATAAATGGCATTGCTGCCCGACGTGTCTTTTGCGAAATCGACCTTCCCTTTAAAGGTAGCACCGGTGACCTGCACGATAGACGGCTTCGCTCCGAGGTTACCGGACGCCACGCACAGACCGGTGTTCAGCGACAACTCCGGTGCCCAGACGCGCCCCATTTCGTAGCATTTATCCACCCAGACAAAGTTGTCACTGGTCGCCAGCCCCGCCAGTTGTTTTTTCAGCGGCGTGGAAAGATAAACGTCAAACATGGGTTCAATTTTGTCGCCGGTGACCTTCAGGATAAACGGCGTTTTGATGGTCATACCGGAGAATGTGAAGGTATTGTCTTTAGTGTTCACTGCGTAATTTTTAATGCTGTTCGGGAAGCCCCACTGTTTGATAACCGCCGGTTTCCAGGCATTCACTTTGTCATCAATGTTGAGGAACTGCGCGGTCATCGAGGTGGCCGAAATACCGCTGCGCCCGAGGCCGATAAAGTTATCACCGCCCATAATATCGAGCACGGTAGCGCCGTTATCCAGCGTGCTGCGTTTCGCCGCATTCTGATCGGCAGCTGCCGGATGACGTCCGTCCATCACGAAGAACAGGTCTTTACGGTTCTGTTTAGTGAGAATGTTATACGCGGTATTGTTCATCGCCAGATGATCGGATGACACGACAATGATGGTGTTATCGTAATAACCGGACTTTTTAATTTTATCGATAAAGGCCGCAATCAGTTCCTGACTACAGGAAACCGCGCTCAATGACTGGTTAGCCTTACCGTTCACTTTATATTCATTGCGGGTACAACCGCGCGAAATAAAGCCGTCCGGATGGTGAGTATCGACGGTCAGCGTAAACAGCGAGAAAGGCTTACCTTCCTTGCTCAGCGTCACGAATTTTTTGTAAACCTCTTCCAGCAACGTATCGTCATACCAGCCCCAGTCATTTTTATAAGACGGGTCAGCGACGGTCGGACGCAATTCGTTGTAACCATAAAGATGATCGAAGCCGTGAGATTTCAGGAAGGTGCCTTTACCGGCAAACGCCAGTTCTGCGCCCTGATAGAAATAGTTAGTGTATCCCGCGCCTTTCAGCACATCACCAATACAGACGTTTTCGGGATAGAAGGTCGCCAGCGCGCTCGAGGCATTGCCATCGAAAGGCGCAAAAAGTGGTATACCACATTGTGAAGCGACCATGCCGGCGATGGTATAACCGGTACCCGGCACCTGTTTAGTATTCGTAAAATCAATACTTTGTGCTTTATGCTGGCTTAATTCAGTCGTCAGCCCGGGGAACACTTTGTCGTCAAAATAGGTCCGTTCGAGGCTTTCGCCATAGATGTAAACCAGATTTGGTTTTTTCGCGCCTTTAACGATTTTTTCCGGCACTTTGTAATAAGTATCGAAATCGGCGCCATGACCGGAGATCTGCGTTTTCACCAGGCGGGAGATATTCTGGAATGCCTGAGTTGAACCGACTGAGAACACGGCAAGCACTACGGCCAGCACGCTGTACATGACGCTGCTGTTTTTGGCCCGGCGCTGTTTGAGCCCCCATGCCAGTAATGCGAAAACAGCAATCAGTCCGGTCAGTAAGCCGATGAATGGCAGGATATATTTATTCAGGCCTGCGCCCTTCAGGCTGCTGGTGACGGTATATAACACCGCATCCGTAATGCCTTCACCCGTGAAGTAATTGCTGCCAATCAGAATGACATTCAGGATGACGTAGAGGCCGAGGAAAAACAGCACCAGCGAAAACCAGACGCGGCTGGCCGACGCCCGTGTGACGTACAGGAAAATTGAGGAAAGAAATAAAATAAATGAAATTATCTCAGAAGCCATTTCAGCACCCTGTCTGATTAAAACAATAAACTCTGCGACCCTTCTCTGCCGTTTTACGGGCAGCGCCGACGGTTCAACTCATCGAGCGAATGACTGATTTGTCATTCACTTCATCCTTGAGACAGGAAAATGTCATGCCAAAAACGGATAGCGCTATATAGCCTGTTGCCCCTGAGAGGGTCAACGCCTTAACACTGCGTCAGGTCACTGATTTGTCCTAAAAAACTGACTTTTTACAAACTATTGACGACGGGCTGCGGATGATAACTCAGAAATTTAACGGCGCCGTCACTTTTCGGTAAGAATTGCATGATAGCCGATTAGTATGAGCGAAATGTGGAGGGGGATTGAAAATGCGAAAAATAGTTGGCGGGAAAGCCCGCGATACACGGTATTGCGGGCTTTGATAATGAAAAATCAGATTCCTCCCAGATAGGCTTTACGCACTTCCTGATTATGCAAAAGTTCATCCCCCGTACCGCTGAGGCGGATCTGCCCGTTAACCATGACGTATCCGCGGTCAGAAAGCTTCAGTGCGTGATGCGCATTTTGTTCAACCAGAAAGATAGTCATCCCGCTTTGCGCCAGTTCGCGCAGGGTCTGGAAGATCTGTTTTACGATGATGGGCGCCAGCCCCAGACTGGGCTCGTCGAGCAACAGCAATTTGGGACGGCTCATCAGCGCACGGGCAATTGCCAGCATTTGCTGTTCACCGCCGGACATAGTCATCGCCCGTTGCTTTCGCCGCTCTTTGAGACGCGGAAAGAGGTCAAACATGGTTTGCAGATCTTCCGCGGCATATTTATTACCGATGGGAATGGTGCCCATCAGCAGATTTTCCTCGACGGTCATGTCCGGAAAAACCCGACGCCCTTCCGGCGACTGCGCAATACCCGCAGAGGCCACAAAGTGCGTCGATTTACGGCTGATATCTTCGCCACGAAATAAAATCTGTCCGCTCTGCACGCGCGGCTGACCAAATATTGACATCAGCAAGGTGGATTTTCCGGCTCCGTTCGCGCCAATCAGCGCCACGGTTTCTCCCTGATTCACCTGCAGCGAAACCTGCTGCAACGCCTGAATCGCCCCGTAATACACATTCACATCGCGAAACTCCAGCATCGCGTCACTCATAAACTGACCTCGTCGTCTTCATCAGCACCGAGATAGGCGGCAATGACTTTCTCATCATTTTGAATGGCCTGGGGCAAGCCTTCGGCAATCACATCGCCGTGGTCGAGCACGATAATATGGTCGGAAATTTCCATCACCATGCCCATATCGTGTTCAATCAGCAGGACGGTGATGTCGTGGTGATCGCGCAGAAAACGGATGATTTTACTCAGCGTTCGCGTCTCTACCGGATTAAGACCGGCAGCCGGTTCATCGAGGCAAATCATCTCCGGCGCGGTACACATCGCCCGCGCAATTTCCAGACGCCGCTGCTGACCGTAAGACATCTCGCCCGCCAGCCGGTTGGCGCAATCCACCAGTTCGACGACTTCCAGCCAGTAAAATGCCCGGTCCAGCGCCTGATTTTCCGCACGGCGATAGGCGGGAGTATTGAGCACACCCGCGATCAGATTGCGGTTGGTTTGCATGTGTTGCGCGACCAGCAAGTTTTCAATCACCGACATTTCACGAAACAGCCGGATATTCTGGAAAGTACGCGCCAGCCCGGCGCGGTTCACCAGATGTGTTCCGCCAAACATTTTGTAGAAAATCCGTTTCCCCAGCTGTGCCGGTTTTATCCAGTCATCCGGCTGGAATTTCTGGCCGAGCACCTGAATGACGTTGGTCGTGCGACGGCGGGTATTAAGCAGAATATTGCCGCCAGACGCTTTATAGAAACCAGTCAGACAATTAAATACCGTTGTTTTCCCTGCGCCGTTCGGGCCGATCAGCGCGGTAATCGAGCCGCGTTTTACCGCCAGATTGACATCGTTGAGCGCCTTAATGCCGCCAAAATGCATACGTAAATGCTCGACGCTCAAAATATTGTTATCCGCTAACGCTTCGCTCATGGCGCGACTCCTTTACGCACGGCAAACCCGCTGCGGCTGATGCGGATTAACCCGCGCGGCCTCCAGATCATCATCACCACCATTAACACCCCGAACAACAGCACGCGGTATTCGGCAAAACTGCGCAGCAGTTCCGGCGCGACGGTCAGCACAAATGCCGCAAGCACCACGCCGATGGTCGAGCCCATCCCACCCAGCACCACAATGGCGAGGATCAGCGCAGATTCGAAGAAGGTGAAAGACGTCGGGTTGACGAATCCCTGATAGGTGGCGAAAAACACGCCCGCGATACCGGCAGTAGAAGCGCCAAGTGTAAACGCCGAAAGTTTAACCAGCACGTGATTAAGCCCCATTGCGCGGCAGGCGATTTCATCTTCGCGCAATGCTTCCCACGCGCGGCCAATCGGCATGCGGGTCAGGCGGTGTTTGATAAACAGCACCAGCAACACCACCAGAACCAGCACCGCGTAGATGAAAATAAATTTCATATTCGGGTTGTAAGTCAGATGGAAAAACTCGTGGAACGGCACGCCGCCCTCTTTCGCCCGTCGGCCAAACTCCAGACCGAAAAACGTCGGAGGTGGCGCGGAAACACCATTCGGGCCGCCGGTGAACGACAACCAGTTAGTCAGCACCAGGCGGATGATTTCGCCGAAGCCGAGCGTCACAATCGCCAGATAATCGCCATGCATACGCAGCACCGGAAAGCCCAGCAAAGCCCCGGCCAGTGCGGCCATCACGGCGGCGAGCGGCAGCATCGACCAGAATCCGAGGCCGAGATACTGGTACCCCAGCGCCAGCCCGTAGGCGCCGATGGCGTAAAAGGCGACGTATCCCAGATCCAAAAGCCCGGCCAGACCGACCACGATATTCAGCCCGAGGCCAAGCAGCACGTAAATCAGCCCCAGAATAGCGACGGTCAGAATGTATTTGGTGGCGACAAACGGAAAGAAAATCGCCAGCACAATCAGCAGAGGCAATATCCAGCGCAGATTGCTTTTGTGACCCGGCGGACGAACGTATACACCCGCGCTGTCGGATTCGAAGCGTGCACGCATTTTCTGTCCGGCTGCGGTTTCCAGAAAAGCGCTAAGCAAAAAACGTCCGAGCATGACAGCGGCGATAATCCAGATCAGCCGCTGGGAATGAAAGTTAAAGCTATAGCCGTCCAGCACCACGCCGACAACAGGTCCGAAAATAATCAACGCCACCAGTCCGGCGAAAATGGCATCCAGCAGGCAGCGTTTAAGCGAAAATCCGCCGCTTACAGCAGTTTGTGTCGTCATTTTATTTCCCTCACACTTTCGTCACGACCGGACGGCCCAGCAGGCCCTGAGGGCGGAAAATGAGGATCACCACCAGCAATCCAAAAGAGAACACGTCTTTGTAATCGGAATTCACCATGCCCGAGAACTGCGCTTCAGCGATACCCAGTATCAGGCCGCCAAGCATCGCGCCCGGTAACGAGCCGATCCCGCCGAGTACCGCTGCGGTAAAGGCTTTGATGCCGATGATAAATCCAGCATAGAAATCAAAAGTGCCGTAGTTCATGGTGACCAGTACGCCTGCCAGCCCCGCCATCGCCGCGCCGATCATAAAGACCAGCGAGATAATGCGGTCGGTGTTGATGCCGAGAATTGAGGCCATTTTTCTGTCCTGCTGTACCGCACGACACATTCGACCGAGTTTGGTGTTGCTGATAATCCACGACAAAACCAACATGCCGACAAGAGACGCCACCAGAATGAACAGTTTGGTGTAGGTCATCTGGACAAAGCTGTCTCCGATATGAAACCGCAGCGCGCCATCAAACATCGTAGGGATACCCTGCTGTCGCGGTCCCTGACTGATTTGTGCGTAGTTCTGCAAAATCAGCGACATGCCGATAGCAGAAATCAGCGGCGCAAGGCGCGTGGAATTTCGCAATGGTTTATAGGCAATGCGCTCAATCGCCCAGCCGTAAACGCCGGTCACCACGATGGTGAACACCAGTGTGCCGAGGATCAGCAGCGGAAAAGAGTGCAGACCGAAGAAGGAAAGCAGCGCCAGCGCGATAGCGCAGAGGTAAGCCGAAATCATATACACTTCGCCGTGAGCAAAGTTGATCATGCCGATGATGCCGTAAACCATGGTGTAGCCGATGGCGATGAGACCGTAGACAGCACCGAGCGTAATGCCATTAAACAGTTGTTGCAGGAAGAATGAATCCATAAATACGCAGTCTCTTTTTGTGACCGCGCCTGGCTAAGGGCGCGGTCTGACACAGATTAGAACTGGCAAATCAAAATGAGTTATTCCTTAACTTCCTGATATTTGCCTTTGTCATCCCACTTATAAACCACGTAATCGGAGACTTTCAGGTCGCCTTTGCTGTCCCAGGCTTTTTTGCCCATGACGGTATCGACACTGTTGGCTTTAAGCCACGCGCTGGCTTTGGCGGAATCGCTGCCGCCGGTGGCTTTGAAGGCGGCGGCAATGGCCTGCACGGACGCGTAGGAATAGAGGGTGTAACCTTCCGGCTCGAATTTATTAGCGCGGAATTTATCGATGACGGCTTTGCCGTCCGGGATCAGACGCGGGTCTTTGCCAAAGGTCATCAGAATGCCATTGGTGTATTGCGGACCGCCGGCAGCGGTGACCATTTCTTCGTTGACGATACAGTCACCGGAGAAGAACGTCGCCTGAACGCCCTGCTCACGCATCTGGCGAACTAACGGACCGGCTTCCGGATGGCAGCCGCCAAAGAACACCACATCTGGTTTCTGCGCACTGATTTTGGTAACCAGCGCATTAAAGTCTTTTTCGCCACGCGACAGACCTTCATACATCACTTCTTTCACGCCGCGTTTGTTAAGCGCTGCTTTGGTGGCATCCGCCAGCCCCTGTCCGTAGGTATCTTTGTCGTGAATGATGACCACTTTTTTGGCTTTCAGCTTGTCGATGATGTAATCGCTGGCTACCAGACCCTGCTGGTCATCGCGCCCACACATACGGAACATATCGCTCATGCCGCGTTCAGTGATTTGCGGGTTAGTCGAGCCCGGCGCGATGGCGATAATCCCGGCGTCGTTATACACCTCAGACGCAGGCATGGTAGAGGATGAGCAGAAATGTCCGACCACTGCTTGCACTTTATCCTGATCTACCAGCCGGTTAGCCACCGCGACCGCTTGTTTTGGCTCGCAGGCATCATCGCCCTGAACCAGTTTGATTTTCTCGCCGTTGATCCCTCCTGCGGCATTAATGTCTTCGGCGGCCTGAGTCGCGCCATGCCAGTACTGATCACCATAAGTGGCATTCGGACCGGTGAACGGACCGGCCACGCCAATCACAATATCCGCACGCGCGGAGAAGGCCGTGACCAGACAACCTGCCAGTAAAAGAGAGAGAGGACTTTTCATAAATTTCATCGACATCATCATGATCCTTAGGACTGAGTTTATGCAAACGGGTTATGGGCAACGCATGCAGCAAAAACACCAACGCAAAGTCGTAATCTGAAAATCTGAAATTTAAAGCACAAGCCAATGGAGGGAAGATCCCGTTTGTCCACCGCTGGCGGACAACATCAAAGGTAAGAAACTTAAGCAAAATATCTGCCAGTGTTACCCGAGGTCTGTGAATGTTACGGTTATGTGAGTATAGATAGCGCCTGTCAGGCGTTGCGGGGAACTCGCAGAAACAACGACGGGATCACATCGCACCGCACTGGTGCTGAAAAGAATAGGAAAATAACGATACCGGAACGCCCTGCACCAAAATGTAACGTTAAGTTCCCCAGGGATAATCCGTGGTTATATTTTTTCTTTGCTTCTTTCGGCAGGTTGTTTTGTAATGCGGGCAGATGATTGCAACGGGAAGCTACTGAACAATGAAGAAATTATCCTGCCTGACGGCAATTGTGCTGGCCATGGGATTATCGGGCTGTGCCAGTGATTATGTGATCAACACCAAAGCCGGCGATCAGCTTTTCGCCCACGGCGAACCTGAGCGTGACCGCGATACCGGCATGACCAGCTACACCGACATGAACGGCGATTATCACCTGATGAACACCAATGATATTGCGGGCATCGTGAAGAAGTAGGCGTGACGGACAGCAATTGCATTTATCTGAAAGCCCGACCGATGAATTACACGGCGGGCTGAATAAAACAGTCATGCTATGGGTACCTGAACGGCCCGTAATAACACGACTGTTTTGAGGATAAAATTACTCAGTAATAAAACGCGAAACAGACGAAGCCAGATTTTGTGCCTGATCCCGCAGCGCATTAGCAGCAGCAGAAGACTCTTCCACCAGGGCCGCGTTTTGCTGAGTCACGCTGTCCATTTCCACTATGGCTTGCCCTACCTGAGATATTCCCCTGTTCTGTTCATCCGATGCCTGAGTAATTTCATTAAGTATTTCGGTAACGTTAGCCACTTTAGTCACAATGTCATGCATGGTGGTTCCCGCCTGTTCTACCAGCTCTGACCCTGCATTAATTCGCTCTACCGATTCACCAATTAAACCTTCTATCTCTTTTGCAGCCTGAGCGCTGCGCTGCGCCAGACTTCTCACTTCACTTGCCACCACAGCAAATCCCCGCCCCTGTTCTCCTGCACGCGCCGCTTCAACGGCCGCATTGAGAGCCAGAATATTGGTCTGAAAAGCGATGCTGTTAATTACCGTTGTAATGTCAGCAATTTTTGCTGAGCTCGCCGTGATTTCATTCATCGTTTTCACCACATGAGAGACCAGTTGCCCGCCTTTGTTCGCCGTTTCCGAAGTACTGCCTGCCAGTTGGCTGGTGTGATGAATATTGTCCACGTTCTGTTTAACCGTTGCCGTTAACTGCTCCATGCTGGCCGCTGTTTCTTCAAGCGCAGCAGCCTGTTCCTCAGTACGTGCGGATAAATCATTATTTCCTGCCGCAATTTCTGCGGAGGCATGGCTCACCTGCGTCACGCCGGCACGAATATCACCGATGATACGGCGAAGATCGGTGTTCATCTCATCGACGGCTTGCATCAGTTCGCCCAGTTCATCACGACGCGTGGTATTGAGATGAGCTCTTAAATCACCGCGTGCTATCTGTCGCGCAACCTCAAGCGTGTCAGCCAGAGGCTTCACAATCTGGCGGGAAATGATCAGCGCAATGCCAATACTTAACAAGACGGCGGCACCCAAAAGTGAAGTCATCCATATTACTGCCTTTCTGATATCGTCATGAGCCGCGCTCAGTTCCGATTCAAAGATATTGTCACTCAGGGTCGTCAGCTTGCCGCCTGCTTTTGCAAGCAACTGAGTCGCTTCCTGCTCAGCAATATAGGAACGCAGGTAATCACTGGCACTCTCCTTTTTAGCCGAGACCGAGCGCTCAACTTCTTCAAGCGCGCTGACATCCGCCGGATTTAGCTGGGATTTGACGGCATTCATTTGCTGAATCGATTCAACCATAAAGCCTGTTAAAGCGTTAAGTGACTCATCAGTATTCTCAAACTGGAGAAGTTTCACACGCGTCGCCACACCGTCGATGTGACGGACGATATCAGCTAATGCTGTCGCAGTGACAGCGCGTGTCGGATCTTGTGCATAGGACTGCGCCAAGCTTTTGATTGTAGATTCTTCACGGGTCAGCACAAAACGACTCACAACAAGATCACGTTGCTGTGTCTCGCGGACAGTTTGAGCACGTTTATCACGATACGCCTTCATGACTTCTGACATTTCATTAAGCATCTTCAGGTGCTCTGTGTCCCATTGAAGCGATCTGAGACTTTCAATTTTCTTATCAACCTGCTGCAAGTTCATCTCATTCATCGCGATGTATTTTTCATCATGCGTTTTCACGTATTCCAGTCTTTCCGCTTTTGCCATAGCAAACTGGTCAGTTATTACTTTTAGCTGGCTTATTTTGTCTGCCCGGATGGAAATATCATTCAGATTTTTAATACCGCATAAAGTAACTGCAATGCTTAGCAATAAGATAAGTCCGAAACCAAATGCTAATTTTTTCCCGACTTTTAGATTTTCAAAATATTTCATAAACATTTTCATGGCTCTCCATTATTTTTATAAAAACAGTTGTATGTGAAGCACATGGAGTATCGGCAGGCTATAAAAATTAATTAATGAAAAACTCATTTTCTTAAGTTACATAAGTCGGCAATTTAACAGCAATAAATCCCTATTCTTTGTATGAAAACTTATTTGCTTAAACCTTGCGTATTAATGGTGAAGTGATTCACTTTAAGAAAGTATTATTTTAATGTGCTGCTGTTATTAAATAATGAAGATGTGGTCTGCGCATATAGCGCGCAACATCAGGTTCAGCAGCGTGGACATAAAGAAAAACCGGGCGAAGGCCCGGTTTCTTATGTTTTGAACACCGTTCTCAAACCCAAAATCATTTGAGTCGCAGCAAGGTGCTTTGAAGGATGAGGGGGATTACAGCCCGTTTTCAGCAATATCCATGGCGAAATAGGTCAGGATAATATCTGCACCCGCACGTTTGATCGCGCCCAGGCTTTCACGCACCACGGCGCGCTCATCAATGGCACCGGCTTGTGCCGCGAACTTGATCATCGCGTATTCGCCGCTGACCTGATACGCCGCCAGTGGCAAACGGGAGGCTTCACGGATATCGCGGATCACATCCAGATACGCGCCAGCCGGTTTCACCATCAGTGCATCGGCGCCTTCGTGCTCATCCATCAGTGATTCGCGCACGGCTTCGCGGCGGTTCATCGGGTTCATCTGATATTGCTTGCGGTTGCCTTTCAGTACGCTGCCGCCCGCTTCACGGAATGGCCCGTACATTGAAGACGCAAACTTGGTGGAATACGCCATGATCGAGGTGTCGATGAAACCGGCTTCGTCCAGCGCGCTGCGAATGGCCTGTACCTGACCGTCCTGTGCAGCGGATGGCGCAATGAAATCTGCACCTGCGGCAGCGGCAACTACGGCCTGTTTGCCGAGGTTAATCAGCGTCGCGTCGTTGTCCACACCGTGGTCATGCAGCACGCCGCAATGGCCGTGCGAGGTGTATTCACAGAAACAGGTGTCGGACATGACGATCATTTCAGGCACGGTGTCTTTACAGATACGTGCCATACGCGCGACCAGACCGTTTTCGTTCCAGGTGTCGCTGCCGGTGGCATCCATATGATGCGAAATACCAAAAGTCATGACCGAGCGGATACCGGCGCGGGCATAACGTTCGATTTCAAACGCCAGGCGGGATTCGGGAATGCGCAGCACGCCGGGCATAGCTTCGATCGGTACGTATTCAGAGGTCTCTTCTTCTACGAAAATCGGCAGTACCAGATCGTTGACGCTAAATTCAGTTTCCTGAAAAAGAGTGCGCAGGGATTCGGACTGTCTCAGGCGGCGAAGGCGTGAGCTCGGGAACTGATTCGACATGAAAACTCCTAAAAATTAGTCTGTTGCACTGAAATTTTTTAAGAAACAGGAGTGCAGACAGTTCAGACGGCAGGAGGCATGGCAGCGCCGTCAGACGATGGAGGCAGCATTTTATAATAACTTTTAAACAAATGATGAACTTTCCGTGAGGAGATGTAACAGAGGCCGCATTTTTGGAAAGACGATCCCGGAACAGGGATCGCCTGAAGGAAGGATTTAACCGAGCCTGATCTCGCGATCTGCTGAGGCAATCGTAGACGGACGGTGGGCGATGAATATCCGCGTTATATCCAGTTCGCTGATCGCCTGATTGATGCGCATTTCGTTGTCCAGATCCAGATGGCTTGTGGCCTCATCGAGGAACAGAATTGCCGGACGACGGTACAGCGCACGCGCAATCAGCAACCGCTGTTTCTGCCCGCCGGACAAACTGCCGCCCAGTTCGCTGATCAGCGTTTCGTAACCCATCGGCATACGTTCGATGTCGTCGTGAATGTTACAACGGCGGGCGCAGTCGATAATCCGCGCTTCGTCTTTCTGTTCATCAAAGCTGGCGATGTTCTCGCCGATGGAACCGGCGAACAACGTATCATCCTGTAACACACAGGCGATGCAGCTGCGGTAATTGTTCAGCCCGGCGGTGGTGATATCCATGCCGTTGATCAGAATGCGGCCTTCAGTTGGCGTCAGCAAACCGGTCATGATTTTCATCAGCGTGGTTTTGCCCTGCCCTGAAGGTCCGGTGATTGCCACACTTTCCCCCGCCGCCACCGACAGATTCAGGCCGTTGATCAGCGGTGCTGAAAGGCTGTCGTACTGAAACACCAGATCCCGTACATCCAGCGACGCCGCTTCGCCCGCCCGCAGCAATTCACGCTCCGGCAGCGATTTTTCGGTGTCCGTCAGCGCGATATCCGCGATACGGTCGCGGTGCAGGGAAAGCATCCGCAGTTGCAACACCATATTCAGCAGATTGGCCGCACGTTCGGAAAACTGCCCGCGATAGGTATTGAACGCCACGAACATCCCGAGCGTCATGTGGCCGTCGATGACCTGCGTCGCGCCGAGCCACAGCAGCGCCACCTGATCGAGTGTGGCAATCAGTGTGTTACCGCCGGTAAACATCATTTCAAACTTGGTTTTACGCACTGTGGCATTGGCGTTATCAATGTTCAGATTCAGCCAGAAATTGGCGCGTGCTTTCGACAAACCCAGCGCTTTCAGCGTGCTGATGCCGTACAGCGTTTCCATAAAGTGCGAACCGGCACGGGCACCTTTGACGATTTGTTCCTCCGAAACCTGACGATAGGCGTTGTATGTGGTCAGACGGAACACCACGTAAATCGCTGTAAAACCAAGGATGACCCAGATCAGCCAGCCGCCGTACAGCACCATCATCACGATCAATCCGACCGACATAATACCGTCGATAATACTGTTGACGACGTTGGTGGTCAGCGTGGTACGCAGTGTATCAAGCGAGGTAAACCGCGACTGGATGTCACCGAGTTTGCGTTTCTCAAAGTAATCGAGCGGCAGTTTCATCAGATGATCAAACAGACGCGCTTTCCACTGCACGTCAATCAGCGTACTCATCACCAGCGACGTCCAGGCGCGCAGCATACTGACGCCGGTACGGAAAATAATGAAGAACAGCAAACCGAGGCAAATCAGGGTCAGTAAATCGGGGTCTTTCGCCGGGATCACGTGGTCCATCACCAGTTGCATCCCCACCGGCAGCAGCAGGTTGACCGATTCGATCATCAGCGACAGGCAGAAGATTTTGGTCAGCGCCGGGATCAGCCCGCTGACATTGCCCATCATTTTGCGCAGATTGAGCCGCACACGCGGCTTTTCAGAGGTAAAACCATTGTCCGGCCACAGCTCGAGCGCCACGCCGGTGAAATGCTCTGAGACTTCGCGCATACCCAGCGAGCGACGCCCGAAAGCCGGATCGTGAATAATCACTTTGCCCTGCTTAACGCCGACCAGTACCACGAAATGGTTGAGATCCCAGTGCAAAATGCACGGCGTTTTCAGCGCGTTCAGCTCATCAATATCTAGCTTGAGGGCGCGGGATTTCATCTCATTCGCTGCGGCGATATCCATTAGCGTGCGCAGCGTCGCACCGCGCGAGGAAATACCGTAATGCTGGCGCAGACTTTGTAAATCGACGTGTTTACCGTGATAGCCAAAGACCATCGCCAGACTGGCCAGCCCGCATTCGGCAGCTTCGGTTTGAATAATCTGCGGCACCCGGTGGCGCCAGCTAAAGTGCAGGCGGTCAGCCAGCTCCCGTACGTTATCGAGATTCATTAATTGGCCCCACCACGCTTTTCTTCATGCTGTAATACGGAGACAACATCCACTGATACAGCGGCCTTTTCTCCAGGAATAATGTTGATTCAGCTTTCATACCGCTGGATAAATTCAGCGTTTCGCCGTGCCAGTCCATCGCTTTTTTATCCAGTGAAACAATCACTTTGTAATACGGCCCGCTGACCGTGCCGTTGGCCGTTCGCGGCGCGCTGGCGTAGGAATTCAGCTCCTGTTCAGAAACGGGTGCAGAGGAAATCGATTCCACCTTGCCGGGGAACTGGCCATATTTTTCAAACGGATAGGCTTCGTAGCGAATATTAATGTGCTCACCGGCTTTCACGTAAGGCACGCTTTCGTTAGGCAGCCAGGCGACTAGGAAGAACGGGGAATTACTGGCAGGCACCAGTTGCGCGAGGCTGTCTCCGGCGTTGACCATCTGTCCGGGCGTGACGCTCAGCGAGGAAATTTTTCCGGAGGTCGGTGCGGTGATCAGCAAGGAACCTTTGGCATCGGCCTGAGCCAGCTGACGCTCGAGGTCGTTACGCTGGTAGCCGTACTGCGAAATCTGATTATCAAACTCGGCGGCGCGGGTCACCAGTTCGCTGCGCAGATTGGTGATTTGCAGCGCTTCCTGAATCGCCTGAGTGTTCAGACTCTGAAACGACGTCTGCTGCTGATAAAACAGGTAACGCTGATTGTTCAGCTGGTCGGTATTGATGAGACCTTTCTTCTGATAAGCGCCGTAGTTCTGCATGCTTTTCTTCATGGCATCCAGCCCTTCCTGAGCGGAAGCCACCATGCTTTGCGAAACCTGATGCGCTTTCTCATATTGCTCTAACTGCTGTTGCAGGTTTTGCAGCGTCTCCTGCTTATTGTGCTCAAGCTGAGCAACGATCGAATCAATTTGCTCTCGTTGTTTTTTGATGGCGGCAAGCGTGGTAGTGCTGACGTTACCCGCCTGCGTCACACGGCTGACGTCAATTTCATACAGCGGCTGGCCTTTTTTGACCGGTTTGCCGGTATCGACATACAGTTTGGTGATCACGCCCTGTTCCGGGCTGAACAAATTAATACTGTGTGGCTGGGTGATAATTTCACCGCTGACATTAATACGCCGGGTGTAATTGGTGAAGATTAGGAATATCAGTAAAGAAATAATAAAAACAGCGGTCAGTGACGTCACAATCCATATGGGCCAGCCGGCGAGTAATAACGCCTTACCCGTCCAGTGGTTTTGCTGATGTTCATTGACCTCTTTACGAAAGAGCATATTTTTTGTTCCGGAAAAACTGGCTGTAAAAACAGAATCTTTGAAAGATAGCAGCCATAAAACCTCCTGCCACCGCGATTACTCTGAAACATCGCAGGCAGGTATTTCCGCATAGCGACTGTTACTCCGTCATATTAATTTACCTTTTGACGCAGATCTGACGCATAAATAATCCCCCGCCTGAGTAAGCGATTATTTTTTATACGTGAAATTAATAAATCAGATTTTATTAACTCTTAATTTAATTTAAAAACAATAAGTTATGCATAACATTTCACATAGGAGATTATTCCTAGTCAAATTCCGCCGCCAGTGCTCTAGGCTTAATCCCTGTGAAGACATTGCGTAGAAATTATCTCCATAGCATTACTCAATGTTTTCATCGCCCCCGGTTTTTTAGGGGACTTGCTTTAACAGATTAAAAGGAAGGCCTAAGATGAAACAATTAACAGAACATGATATTGAAATGGTTAATGGTGCAGGTTGGTCGGAAGATGTAAATAAAGTTGCCGATCGCCTATCAAACTTTGGTCAGGACGCGGTAAGTGACACCAGTAATGCGGTGAACAAAGCGTATACACAAATTTCCGATGGTCTTGCTAAAGCACAGAACTATCTGACAACCTAGTTTATAAATAGCTTTCGCTTTAAAGAAAGTGGTTTTATAAGCAACTCAGTCAGAGTAATACAAGCCCCTGCTCACGCGGGGGCTTTTTTTATCATTGGAAAATATCAGTGAGAATCAAACACCCGCTTTCGTTTTATCGCTCTTCACCATGCTGTTTTTCAACTTGCCGATAAGCTCGCGGCGAAAATCACCCAGTTTTGGCTTATCGCCATCCAGCCATGGTAATGGACGGCAGAGTTCCATGGTTTTGATACCCAGACGGGCAGTCAGCAATCCGGCACCGATACCTTGCGCCGCACGGGCAGAAAGACGCGCCGCCAGATCCTGCGACATCCAGTCCATACCGACTTCACGCACCAGCTCGGACGCGCCGGCAAATGCCATATTCAGCAGCACCAGGCGGAACAAACGGATGCGGCTGTAATAACCCAGTTCAATGCCGTACAGCACGGCGATGCGGTTGACCAGACGCAGATTGCGCCAGGCGATAAAGGCCATATCCACCAGCGCCAGCGGGCTGACGGCGATCATCAGCGCCGATTCGGCTGCCGAATGGCTGATTTCACGCCGTGCCTGTGCGTCGAGCACCGGCTGAACTAATCGCGCGTAAAGCTCGACCACTTCACGGTCATTCTGCGTTTCGTGCAATGACGCCTTCCAGCGTTGTAACGCCGGATGGCTGTCATCCAGTCCGGCCTGCGCTGCCAGTTTTTCGCAAAATGCGCGCCCCTGCCCTAAACCATGACTGTGCATTAATTCACGTGCCTCATCACGCTCATCGGCGCGCTGACGCAGGCGGTACAAGCGCCGCCATTCGGTAGCCACCGAACCGACACCGGCGAGGATAATCAGGCCGCCCGCCGTGCATGCGCCGAGTGCCACCCAGTCCTGCTGGATCCACGCCTCGTGAACCCATTGCACGCCCTGCGCGACCACGCTGATCCCCAGCACCGCCACGCCCAACCGCACAATTTTACCCCACAAACTGCGGCGCGGTTTCAGCGCACGGTTAAGCACCGCTTCGGCTTCGCCTTCTTCCTGCTGTTCGTCGGTTTCAGCGGTGACCGGAATAAAGCGTTCTGAAATCTGTTCGTCAAACGCCAGTGCCGGTTTGATTACCGGATCGGCCGGGGCTTTTAATTCCGTTTCAAAATCGATACGCGGTCTTATCGGTTCGCTCATCGCATTTTATCTCCCAGTAAAAACTCCATCACCGCGTCCAGACGGATGTGCGGCAACGGCGTATCCACGCTCATTTCACGCGGACGAAATTCGTCAAAATGGAATCCCTGTTTTTGCCAAAACGCATGTCCTGGCAGACGCGCAGGCACCTCGCCGGGGAACACCGTCAGCGGCGCGCCATCCTGCAACCGGTGGCCTTTCAGGGCGGGCAAGCTTTGCCCCTCATATTCCACCATGCCGGTTTCCGTCGCCTGAACCGACGCCAGACCGGCGCAGTCCATGCTGATGCCTTCGAAAGCGGCGTTCTGCCAGGCTTCCTGCACCAGTTGCTGCAACAGAGACACCAGACTGGCGTGCTGATCGCCGGTGATGTGGTCGGCTTTAGTGGCGGCAAACATCAGTTTGTCGATGCACGGATTAAACAAACGGCGGAACAACGTGCGTTTGCCGTAATGGAAACTTTGCATCAGTTGCGTCAGCGCGAGGCGCATATCGTTGAAAGCCTGCGGACCGCTGTTGAGCGGTTGCAGACAATCCACCAGCACAATCTGGCGGTCAAATTTCACAAAGTGATCTTTGTAAAAACCCTTCACGATGTGCTGGCAGTAATAGTCGAAACGCGCACGCAGCATACCGAGATTGCTGGTTTTATCCGCCTGCGCCAGTTGCGCATCGGAATAGCGGTTCAGCTCCGGCCACGGGAAGAATTGCAGCGCGGGCGCACCGGCCATATCTCCCGGCAGAACAAAACGTCCCGGCTGTATAAAGTGCAAACCTTCGGTTTTGCAGCGCACCAGATAATCGGTGTAGGCCTGTGAAATCATGCCCAGCAGATTTTCATCCGCCGGTGCCAGCGGATCGCATTGTTCGCACAGCGTCAGCCACGGCTTCGCCCATTCTGCACGATCGCCCTGCAACAGCCCCGCCATCTGGCGTGACCAGTCGAGATAGTTTTGTTCCAGCATCGGCAAATCCAGCAGCCATTCACCGGGATAATCCACAATCTCAAGATACAACGTGGAGGTATCTTTGAAGTGACGCAGCAGGGAATCGTTGGAACGGTAACGCAATGCCAGGCGAATTTCGCTGACACCACGGGTTGGCGTTGGCCACGCGGGCGGCGTGCCGTAAAGCGACGCAAGCCCTTCGTCATAGGCAAAGCGCGACACGCCCAGATCTCGCTGGGGAACGCGCTTCACGCCGAGCAGACGTTCCTCACGGGCAGCCGAAAACAGCGGTAAACGTGCGCCGCTGTGCATATGTAAAAGCTGGTTAACGAAGGCGGTGATGAAAGCGGTTTTTCCGCTGCGGCTTAAACCGGTGACGGCCAGCCGCAGATGCCTGTCCATGCCGCGATTGATCAGTGAATTAAACTCATCTTGTAGTCTTTTCATTGCTCTCCCTGGCGTAGCGCCCAAACAGCGCGGTAAGAATACGTTTGAATAACGGTTCTAATAATAGTGCTAAAACATACCGAAGTGGCCCTTTTCCCACCACGCCCAGCACGCGTGCTGCCAGTCCGGCAGGACCGAAAGTGAGCGCCAGCGTCAACGCGATGTTCAGTATTTTCGAAAACAGGCTGCGCTTACCCGGCAGCGAGGAATTCAGGTAACGGGTCATAAAGATTCCTTAAGCGGGAGGTGAGAAAGAAATAGCAGCCGGAGCAACGTCCGGCAGCCAGAGGCAAAGTGGTTGATAAGAATTGCAGGTAAAGAATTAAAGCTGACGGAACCGGCTGCGTACGCCAAAAGTTTCCGAGGTGACGTAGCGCTCTACCTGACGTAAACGCTGTTCGCTGGCCTTAAGTTCGCGGTCGGCTTCTTCCAGCAAGTTACGCGGCGAGGGTGCATTTTCATCTTCATATTCGCTGGCCGGTACCGGATCCAGCACGTAGCTGAGAATAATGTACGCCACGACGGTGAACATGAATAAACCGAAGAAAATCGACAGCACGGCCATGATTCGCAGCAGTTTTACCGGCACGCCCAGATAGTGCGCCAGCCCGGCCAGTACGCCTTTAATCACGCCCTCTTCCGGCACGCGATAGAGTTTTTTCTCAGACAGACGGGTCGCCATTATGATTGCCTCCAGCCCGGATGTTCGGCGTCGAGAATTTCTTCCAGCGCCTGAATACGTTCGCGCATACGTTGCGCTTCATGGGTCAGACTGGTGAGATTTTGCATCTCATGCTGACTAAGCTGACTGCCATTTTGCTGGCGATTGCTGTAGTGAAGCCACAACCAGACGGGCGCCACGAATAAAACAAAAATGGTCAGCGGAATAGCTAAAAACAGGAAGCTCATTGTCTCTCCTTATGAGTCTTTTTTATTACCGGTTACGGCGTTTATCCTGCAACAACCTGCCTGCGAACAGGCAGGTTTAATGGCAAACATTATGCGTCCTGGTTGCCGTTCATTTTAGCTTTCAGGGCAGCAATCTGTGCGCTAATTTCATCGTCAGCTTTCAGTTCAGCAAATTGCTGATCCAGCGATTTCTTTTTGCCAATGCTGACGCTTTCGGCTTCCGCTTCCATATGGTCGATGCGGCGTTCGAACTGCTCAAAACGTGCCATCGCTTCATCAATTTTACCGCTGTCGAGCTGACGACGAACGTCACGTGAAGAGGCCGCAGCCTGATGACGTAAGGTCAGCGCCTGCTGACGCGCACGGGTTTCGGTCAGTTTGCTTTCCAGCTCGCCAATTTCTGACTTCATACGATCCAGCGTTTCTTCTACGACAGTCACTTCGTTTTTCAGCGTAGTCACCAGCTCGGACAGTTTTTGCTTTTCAATCAGCGCCGCACGGGCAAGATCGTCTTTATCTTTGCGCAGCGCCAGTTCGGCTTTGTCCTGCCATTCATTTTGCTGGGCTTCACCCTGATCGATACGACGGATCAGCTGTTTCTTTTCTGCCAGCGCACGGGCGGAGGTCGAACGCAGTTCCACCAGCGTGTCTTCCATTTCCTGAATCATCAGACGAACCAGTTTTTGCGGATCTTCAGCTTTATCCAGCAAAGTGTTGATGTTGGCGTTAATGATGTCAGCGAAGCGAGAAAAAATACCCATAATCGAAATTCCTCTTTGTTTCTGTTTGGTTTCCGGCCAAATGATTACCGGTCAAATCCGCAGAAAACTTTTCAACTGCGGCGATAAACCTATATCAGGATCCGTGCCAACTTTTTAAAAACATTATCTCTCTGAATAAATTGAATTTTTTAATTGCGTCTCTGCTATGCTTGTTTTTAGAGATGATTATTTTCACTAAGAGTTAGTGTGTTTCACCACACAAGGAATGCCAAATGACGGATAACACAGACAATTTGCTCGGCGAAGCCAACGCCTTTATTGAAGTGCTGGAACAGGTCTCACAACTGGCGAAGCTGAACAAGCCGGTGCTGGTCACCGGCGAACGCGGCAGTGGTAAAGAACTGATCGCGCACCGTCTGCATTATCTGTCGCCCCGCTGGCAGGGGCCGTTTATTTCGCTCAACTGTGCGGCGCTCAATGAAAACCTGCTCGATTCCGAGCTGTTCGGCCACGAAGCGGGCGCATTTACCGGCGCGCAGAAACGCCACCTCGGGCGGTTTGAACGTGCGGACGGCGGCACGTTATTTCTCGATGAACTGGCGACCGCGCCAATGCTGGTGCAGGAAAAACTGCTGCGCGTGATTGAATACGGCCATCTGGAGCGCGTCGGCGGCAGCCAGCCGTTGCAGGTGGATGTGCGTCTGGTGTGCGCAACTAACGATGATTTACCGCAACTGGCGGCAGAAGGTAAGTTCCGCGCCGACCTGCTCGACCGGCTGGCATTTGATGTGGTGCAGTTGCCGCCGCTGCGCGAACGTCAGCAGGACATCATGTTGCTGGCGGAACATTTCGCCATTCAAATGTGCCGGGAACTTTCGCTGCCTTTATTCCCCGGGTTTACGGAATATGCGCGTGAGACGCTGATGGCCTACCGCTGGCCGGGCAATATCCGCGAGCTGAAAAACGTCGTCGAACGCTCGATGTACCGCCATGGCACCAGCGATTTTCCGCTCGATAACATTATCCTGAATCCGTTTGCACAGCGCACTTCTGCTACGGAGCCCGCAGATACCCGTCAGCACGACAATCTGCCGGCGTTACCGTTAGATCTCAAACAGTGGGTGACGGAGCAGGAAAAAAATCTGATTGAACAGGCTTTACGGCAGGCGCGGTTTAATCAGCGCAAGGCAGCCGAGCTGCTGAACGTGACGTATCATCAGTTGCGCGGGATGTTAAAGAAGCATGGGATACAGGTGAACGCGCACGAAGTCCCTGAATGACAGGCAAAAAAAAAGCCAGCACCCGAGCTGGCTAAGTAATACTGGAAGCAATGTGAGCAATGTCGTACCTCGCGATTAGCGCCCTAACGGGTCGCCTCTCGTCCGGTGAAAAGAATGATAATGGTTCTCAGTATCGTCTGTAAAGCACTTTGTTGAGAATATTTCTCATTACCACAATGACGTTATGGCTACTTATTGAACACCCTTAACGTCATTAAGGACTACCATTCTGGGAATGGATCGGCCATCGCCACCCAGCTTTCGATGCCTTCCGCCATCTGTTCTTCGCTTAACAGGCACGCATCCAGGCGCCGTATAATCTCTTCTTTATTCAGATGCTGACCGATAAATACCAGCTCCTGACGCATATCGCCGAACGGCTCCACCCATTTTTCCATAATATGTTCGCGGGTCTCCTCGTCCTGAGGCCAGTCACTTTCCGGCAGCGCCCGCCAGAAAATCCCCGCCATACCATAACGCGCAATTCCGCCCGCCTGACTCCATTGCCCGGCAAAACGCGGACGCGTCGCCAGCCAGAAGAAACCTTTCGACCGCAGTAAAGTGCCGCCGCCCCAGTCGCCATGCACCACGCGGTAAAACTTATCCGGATCAAACGGCCTGCGCGCGGTGTAGACAAAGCTGCTGATGCAGTACTCTTCGGTTTCCGGTATGTGCTCGCCACGCAGCTCTTTCAGCCATCCCGGCGCAAGTTGCGCCTTAGCAAAATCAAAACGGTGCGTATTCAGCACGGCATCAACCGGCAGGCTGCCGGGACAAATCGGGATGATATGCGCATCGGGGTTCAGACTCCGCAGCAGCGCAATCACTTCGCGCTGCTGCTGGCTGTCGAGCAGATCGGTTTTGCTGACCAGCAGTACATTACAGAATTCAATCTGGTCGATGAGTAAATCCGTCACGCTGCGCGTATCGTCATCACCCAGACTTTCACCGGCTTCCTGCACGCTGCGCGCTTCCTGATATTGCTGCATAAAGTTGACGCCATCCACTACGGTCACCAGCGTATCGAGGCGCGCAAACTGCGACAGGCTTGCGCCATTTTCATCCTCAAAGGTGAAGGTTTCTGCCACCGGCAGCGGTTCCGAAATCCCGCTTGATTCAATCAGCAGATAATCAAAACGTCCGGCCTGCGCCAGCTCACGCACGGAAATCAGCAAATCTTCCCGCAGAGTGCAGCAGATGCAACCGTTGCTCATTTCCACCAGTTTTTCCTGCTGGCGGTCGAGGGTAATTTCACTGGCCACCAGCGCGGCGTCAATGTTCACCTCGCTCATGTCATTGACGATCACCGCCACGCGTAACCCCTGGCGGTTATTCAGAATATGGTTGAGAACGGTCGTTTTACCGGCGCCGAGAAAGCCGGACAATACGGTAACGGGGAGTAAGGACATCGTTAACCTCTTTTCGAAGGACAGTGCAGGAATACTTCGCCTGCGATTATTGTTATAATATAACATAACAACGACAATCCAAATTCAAGGGTTTTATTTTCAGCGCCACTTTTTTGTCGAAAACGAACGGTTTTTGCGCGAAGTGCCGCAGGACTACACGCTGATTTGCTCAATGGATTGGGGTACCTCGCAGAGTACGGTACACTTAGGCTATTGCACCTTAACTTTGAAGCCTTTATGCGTCGTCTAACTTTGTGGATGCTTTTACTGAGCGGCTTGTCCACAGCAGTTTTTGCTGAGACTGCCCAAACACACGCCAGCCCGACGGCAGTCACTGCGCCGGTGAAAGATATTCGCCAGAGCGGCTTTGTCTATTGCGTGAACGGCATGGTCAATACCTTTAACCCGCAAAAAGCCAGCAGCGGGCTGATTATCGACACACTTGCCGCGCAGTTATATGACCGTCTGCTGGACGTTGACCCGTATACCTATCGCCTGATCCCCGAACTGGCGCAAAGCTGGGAAGTGCTGGATGACGGTGCGACCTACCGTTTCCATTTGCGTAAAGACGTGCCTTTCCAGAAAACCGGCTGGTTTACGCCGTCGCGCAAAATGAACGCTGATGACGTGTTATTCAGCTTCCAGCGCATCGTGGATCCGAAAAATCACTATCACGCGGTGAACGGCGAGGAATATCCGTATTTCGACAGCCTGCAATTTGCCCGCGCAGTGAAAAGCATCAAAAAACTCGACGACTACACGGTCGAGTTTCGTCTCAATAATCCTGACGCTTCTTTCCTCTGGCATCTTGCAACGCACTACGCGCCGGTGCTTTCGGCGGAATATGCGGCGAATCTCACCAAATCCGGTAATGAAGAAGAAATTGATCGCCAGCCGGTAGGCACAGGCCCGTTCCAGCTGGGGGAATACCGCACGGGTCAGTACGTGCGTCTGGCACGTAACGGGCAATACTGGAAAGGCACGCCGCGTATGTCGCAGGTGGTGATTGATATGGGCGTCGGCGGCACCGGACGTTTGTCTAAATTACTGACCGGCGAATGTGATGTGCTGGCGTATCCTGCGGCCAGCCAGCTGTCAATTTTGCGTGAAGATCCGCGTTTGCGTCTTTCCCTGCGTCCGGGTATGAACGTCGCGTATCTGGCCTTCAATACCAATAAAGCGCCGCTTAACGATCCGCGTATCCGCCAGGCGGTTGCGCTGTCTATCAATAATCAGCGCCTGATGCAGTCGATTTATTACGGCACGGCAGAAACCGCCGCATCGATTTTGCCGCGTGCGTCATGGGCTTATGACAGCAATGCACAGGTCACGGAATACAATCCTGAAAAAGCGAAGCAAATACTGAAAGATCTCGGTCAGGAGAAACTCAATCTGCATTTGTGGGTACCGACGGCGTCCCAGTCATTTAACCCAAGTCCGCTAAAAACTGCCGAACTGATCCAGGCCGATTTAGCGCAGGTCGGGATTAAAGTGACCATTGTGCCGGTCGAAGGGCGTTTCCAGGAAGCGAAGCTGATGGAAATGAACCACGATTTGACGCTCACAGGCTGGTCAACGGACAGTAACGATCCCGACAGTTTCTTCCGCCCGATGCTCAGTTGTGCGGCGATCCACTCGCAGACAAACTATGCTCACTGGTGTAACCCTGAATTTGATGAATTGCTGCGTCAGGGGCTTTTGTCACAGCAACTTTCACAGCGCATTGAGTTTTATCAGCAGGCGCAAAAAATCCTTGAGCAGCAACTGCCGGTGTTGCCGCTGGCCTCTTCCCTGCGGCTTCAGGCTTACCGTTACGACATCAAAGGACTGGTACTGAGCCCGTTTGGCAACTCCTCGTTTGCTGGCGTATTCCGTGAAGATGAGAAAAGCCGCGAGGATGAAAAAAGTCGTGATGAAGGAAGGAAAGCCCCATGATTATCTTCACGTTACGTCGCATATTGCTGCTGATCGCCACGCTGTTCTTTCTCAGCCTGGTGGCGTTCAGCCTGAGCTATTTTACGCCCAACGCGCCGTTGCGCGGTGCGTCATTATGGGATGCTTACCGTTTCTATTTTATGGGCATCTGCCAGTTTGATTTTGGCGTGTCGAGTATTAACGGCGAAAGTATTACCTATCAGCTCAAGGCCGTATTCCCGGCGACCATGGAACTGTGCGTGCTGGCTTTTGCGCTGGCGTTAATAGTGGGAATTCCGCTGGGTATTCTGGCGGGTGTCATGCGCGGGAAATGGCCGGATGTGGCGATCAGCAGCCTTGCCCTGCTCGGCTTTTCCATTCCGGTATTCTGGCTGGCCGTATTGCTGATGCTATTCTTCTCGATGCAACTCGGCTGGTTGCCGGTATCCGGTCGCCTTGATTTACTCTATCAGCTGAAAACCGTTACCGGCCTGACGCTGGTGGATGCGTGGCTGTCAGATTCACCTTATCGCCATGAGATGATCATGAGTGCCATCCGCCATATGATTTTGCCGATTGCTGCGCTGGCCGTTGCGCCGACGACGGAAGTTATCCGTCTGATGCGAATTTCCACCGACGATGTGCTGGCGAAAAACTACGTGAAAGCCGCCGCCACGCGAGGTTTGTCACGGTTTACGATTATCCGCCGTCATGTGCTGCACAACGCGCTGCCGCCAATCATTCCTAAGCTCGGTCTGCAATTTTCAACCATGCTGACGCTGGCGATGATCACTGAAGTGGTCTTTAACTGGCCGGGGATTGGCCGCTGGCTGATTAATGCTATCCGCCAGCAGGACTACGCCGCGATTTCCGCAGGCGTGATGGTGGTCGGATCGCTGGTGATTGTGGTTAACGTGCTTTCTGACATTCTCGGTGCATTGATGAATCCATTGAAACATAAGGAATGGTATGCCCTTCGATAATGTATACCGCGAAAAACAAGTACCCAGTCCGCTGCGCCACACGTGGGGGATTTTCTATCGCGACACGCTGTCAATGATCGGCTTTTATGGCGTGCTCGGATTGTTGTTTTTGTGTATTTTCGGCCATCTGCTGGCGCCTTACGCGCTCGACCAGCAATTTCTCGGCTACCAGTTGCTGCCGCCTTCATGGTCGCGCTACGGCAACGTGTCATTCTTCCTCGGCACGGACGATCTGGGCCGGGATTTACTCAGCCGGATGTTAACGGGTGCGGCACCGACTATCGGTGGTGCGCTGGTCATTACCCTCGCGGCCTCGCTGTGTGGCGTTATTATTGGCGTGCTGGCGGGGATCACCCGCGGGCTGAAATCAGCCATTCTTAACCATATTCTGGATACGCTGCTTTCGATCCCTTCCCTGCTGCTGGCGATTGTAGTGGTGGCCTTTATCGGCCCGAAACTCGAGCACGCGATGCTGGCCGTCTGGCTGGCGCTGTTGCCACGTATTTCGCGCACCATTTACAGCGCGGTACATGACGAGCTGGAAAAAGAATATGTGGTTGCGGTACGTCTTGACGGCGCATCGACGTGGCAGATTCTGCGTTATGCCGTATTGCCCAATATTGTGGCGGTGCTGGCAACAGAATTTACCCGCGCCTTGTCGATGGCGATTCTGGATATCGCCGCGTTAGGCTTTCTGGATTTGGGCGCACAATTACCTTCTCCGGAATGGGGAGCGATGCTCGGCGATTCACTTGAACTGGTGTATGTCGCGCCGTGGACCGTCATGCTGCCGGGTGCCGCCATTCTCATCAGCGTGTTGCTGATCAACCTGCTGGGTGACGGTGTGCGTCGGGCGATTAATGCGGGAGTGGAATAATGCCTTTACTCGATATCCGCAATCTGACCATTGAATTTATGACTGCCGACGGGCCGGTCAAAGCGGTTGACCGCGTCAGCATGACGCTGAATGCCGGTGAAATCCGCGGGCTGGTGGGTGAATCTGGTTCAGGCAAAAGCCTGATTGCCAAAGCTATCTGCGGCGTAACCAAAGATAACTGGCGCGTGACGGCAGACCGTATGCGCTTTGATAACATCGACCTGTTGCAGCTGTCGCCACGCGAGCGCCGCAAACTGGTCGGGCAAAACGTGTCGATGATTTTTCAGGAGCCACAATCCTGTCTCGATCCTTCAGAGAGTATTGGCCGTCAGTTAATTCAGGCGATCCCCGGCTGGACCTATAAAGGCCGCTGGTATCAGCGCTGGAAGTGGCGTAAAAAACGCGCCATTGAGCTGCTGCACCGCGTGGGGATTAAAGATCACAAAGACATCATGGCCAGTTATCCGTACGAACTGACTGAAGGTGAATGCCAGAAAGTGATGATCGCCATTGCCCTGGCGAATCAGCCGCGTTTACTGATTGCCGATGAGCCCACAAATGCCATGGAGCCGACCACACAGGCGCAGATTTTCCGCCTGCTGTCCCGGCTGAATCAGAACAATAACACCACGATTTTGCTGATCAGCCACGACCTGCAAATGATGAGTAAATGGGCGAACCGCATAAACGTGTTGTATTGCGGTCAGACCGTTGAGAGCGCGGTGTGTGAAGAACTGCTGTCTGCACCGCATCATCCTTACACGCAGGCACTGATCCGCGCGATGCCTGATTTTGGCCGTTCCCTGCCACATAAAAGCCGGCTGAATACGCTGCCGGGGGCGATTCCTTCTCTGGAACATCTGCCGATCGGCTGTCGTCTGGGGCCACGCTGCCCTTACGCGCAGAAAAAATGCATCGAAACGCCGCGTCTGCGTCTGGCAAAAACACATGCTTACGCCTGCCACTTCCCGCTGAACATGGAGGAGCAATAATGGGCGAAACCCTGCTCGAAGTCCGTAATCTGAGCAAAACGTTCCGTTATCGCACCGGTTTGTTCCGCAGGATGAATCTGGATGCGGTGAAACCGGTCAGCTTTACCCTGCGTGAAAAACAAACGCTGGCGATCATCGGTGAAAACGGCTCAGGGAAATCGACACTGGCGAAAATGCTCTCCGGCATGGTTGAACCAAGCGGCGGCGAAATTCTGATTGATGATCATCCCCTGGCGTTTCGCGATTACCGTTTCCGCAGCCAGCAAATCCGTATGATTTTTCAGGATCCCAGCACATCGCTCAATCCACGTCAGCGAATTGGTCAGTTGCTCGAAGCGCCATTACGCCTCAACAGTGAAATGGACGCGCAGCAGCGTGAACAACGCATCAACCAGACCCTGCGGCTGGTCGGTATGCTGCCGGACCACGCGAATTATTATCCGCACATGCTGGCGTCCGGTCAGAAGCAGAGCGTTGCCCTGGCGCGCGCACTGATCCTGCAACCCAAAGTGATTGTTGCCGATGAAGCGCTGGCGTCTCTGGATATGTCCATGCGTTCGCAAATCATCAACATGATGCTTGAGCTGCAGGAAAAACAAGGCATCTCATACATCTATGTCACCCAGCACCTTGGCATGATGAAACACATCAGTGATCAGGTTTTGGTGATGCATGAAGGTGAAGTGGTCGAGCGCGGCAATACTGCCGAAGTGCTGGCCGCACCGCTGCATGACCTGACAAAAAGGCTGATCGCCAGTCACTTTGGTGAAGCACTCACGGCAGATGCCTGGCGGCGTGATGGAAATTAGTGCCTAGCAGAAGCGGCGATTAACTGACTGAATAGTAAACGGTGCCTTAAACGGGCGCCGTTTTTTATCTTTGCAATCGGGTAAATTGCCGATGAAATTCGCGACCAAACCCGTTCCTCTGGCATATTTGCCGTTTTCTATTCCTTTTAGATATGATTTATCGCTTAACATTATTTTATATCGACAACAGTATCGGCAAGGATAGGGTCTGATAATTTGCCTGGACGCCAGGCTTGAAGCAAAGGACCCGTTCATGGAACAACAACGCAAGGCCGCGCACAGCGGCTGGTATCATGAAACACAATCCAGCCAGTATGGTCACCTGCCGCTTGATCCCCATGCTGCGTTAGTTCAGGATCGCTTTCTGCTCGGGCTGGATAATCAGCTTGATCCGACACTTCGCCAGCTGCTCAACGAACGCCAGAAACTTCTGCGTGCTTCCCGCGCCTGCTACGAGTTGCTTTTCCCGGATAATCTCAGCGTATCGCGTACAGAAACGCTTTCTTTATATGACCGTCTGAGCAGTGCGCTGACCGTTGCGCAGGTGACCGGCGTACAATCACTTTGTAGCCACTACGCCGCCCGCCTCGCCCCGCTCTCCAGCCCTGATGCCTCCCGTGAAAGTAATATCCGCCAGACTCATATCACTCAGTTCGCCCGTTTACTCGCCACTCAGCCTACGCTTATCACGCCGTCCATGCTGGATCAGCTCAGCCACGTCGGATTCAGTACGCGGGATATTGTGACATTTACGCAGCTGATCGGTTTTGTCAGTTATCAGGCGCGAGTACTGGCCGTCGTGAATGGTCTACGCGGGCGTGCCGCCGCCGTGCTCCCCGGCTTCCCTGCGCCTGAAGGCTGCGAGCAGAAAGGGTTTTCTCTGGCCATGCTGCAATGGAAATCGAGGCTGCCGGAAGTGGCACCGGAAACCGCCAGCAAGCATCAGCAGGATGTTCTGGATTTGATCGCGCCCGATGCGCGCTCTTCATCTTTTTATACGCTGCTGGTGCATGACGCCGACGCGCTGAGTGAATTCTCAGCCGTCTTTAATCACGTGATGCAGGCCGGTGAGCGCCCGAAAGCGGCCTGGCGTGAACTGTCTGCCGTGGCGACCTCGCAGTTAAATGGCTGCCTGTATTGCGCAGGGATCCACGGTCGTCTGTATCTGGAAGCTAACGGCAACGAAGCCATTATCGGTTCCCTGTTCGAAGAAAATCATCGCGACGATGCAGTTGATGCATTGTCGAAAACGCTGTCCGACAGAAAAGAAGCCGCACTGCTGGATGCCGTTATTACGCTGACCCGCACACCGGAACGTTTTGATGCACGCCAGTTGCACGGATTATCAGATGCCGGTTATTCGGCAACACAATCTCTGGATATCCTGCTGACTGCCGCGCTGTTCAGCTGGTCAAACCGTCTGATCCAGACGCTGGGAGATACCCTGAACCGGTAAGCCCAGTCCGCGATTCCCTTCATGCTGTTCCGTTTCAGTCCGGCAGGATTTTCCCCTGCCGGACAAGCCAAATGTAAATACCCCCGCCCCCTAACCGCCACAAGTCGTACTAATCTTATTTTCAATCGGAAATTTAGTGTTAAAACGGGATGCAGATCACACTAGACTATGCATCGTTCTGAATACCTGCGCAGCGTTGTTTTTCCGTTTCATAAAACCCCGTAAATGGCGTCACAATCCAGACGTATTCACTGTTTATTCACCGCTGAATGGGTGAATAATCCAGTTAAGACTTTTTCAGAAAAACAATAACAATTTTAGAATGTGGAATATTATTTATACAACATATTCACATCGTCTATTTAGAAAACATAAACGTTAATTCTGCATAACATTTCGAACACAGTTTAATCAGGCCGGATAAGTTAAATGTAACGGCATATGTCAAACTCCTTGCCTCATTTACGAAGATAGTGAACATTACCAGCCGTCATCCCATCTTATAACAATGCAAAGGGTGCTTATTTCGCGCCACTTATGCGTTTCTGCTCTATCACAGGCAGAAGGAATAAACAGAGGTACGAGTGTCAACTGCAAACAAAACACCCAATAATGAAAGCGTGAGTCTGAACGCCTTCAAACAGCCAAAAGCGTTTTATCTGATCTTCTCCATCGAATTGTGGGAACGTTTCGGTTATTACGGCCTGCAAGGGATCATGGCAGTTTACCTGGTCAAAATGCTTGGCCTGAGTGAAGCTGACTCCATCACCCTGTTCTCCTCTTTCAGTGCGCTGGTTTACGGCTTCGTGGCCATCGGTGGCTGGTTAGGGGATAAAGTTCTGGGCTCAAAACGCGTGATCGTGCTCGGCGCGATAGTTCTGGCGTTAGGTTATTCCTTCGTTGCCTATTCCGGCCACGAAGTGTTCTGGGTTTATCTGGGTATGGCGACTATCGCCGTCGGTAGTGGCTTGTTTAAAGCAAATCCATCCTCATTGCTTTCTACCTGCTACGAAAAAGATGACCCGCGTCTTGATGGCGCATTCACCATGTATTACATGTCGGTCAATATCGGCTCATTCTTCTCCATGCTGGCAACGCCATGGCTTGCCGCGCAGTATGGCTGGAGCGTCGCGTTCTCTCTGAGCGTAGTCGGTATGCTGATCACCATCGTGAACTTCATGTTCTGCCGCAAATGGGTAAAACGTCAGGGTTCTAAACCAGACTTTGCCCCGCTGCAGTTCAAAAAGCTGCTGATGGTTCTGGTCGGTGTGGTTGCACTGGTCTTCCTGTCCAGCTGGTTGCTGCATAACCAAACTATCGCACGTATGGTTCTGGGCGTGGTTTCTGTGGGTATCATTATTGTCTTTGCGAAAGAAACCTTCTCTATGAAGGGTATTGCCCGTCGTAAGATGATTGTGGCGTTCCTGCTGATGATGGAAGCCGTCGTGTTCTTCGTGCTGTACAGCCAGATGCCGACGTCCCTGAACTTCTTTGCTATTCACAACGTCGGCCATGACCTGCTGGGTATCAGCTTCCAGCCTGAGCAGTTCCAGGCTCTGAACCCGTTCTGGATCATGGTTGCCAGCCCGATTCTGGCCGCTGTTTACACCAAAGTAGGCGACCGTATGCCTATGCCGCACAAGTTTGCCATTGGTATGGTGCTGTGTTCAGGCGCGTTCCTGGTTCTGCCATGGGGTGCAAGTCTGGCTAATGAACAGGGTATCGTTTCTGTTAACTGGCTGGTGCTGAGCTATGCACTGCAAAGTATCGGTGAGCTGATGATTTCCGGTCTGGGTCTGGCGATGGTTGCACAGCTGGTACCGCAGCGTCTGATGGGCTTCATCATGGGCGCATGGTTCCTGACTACCGCAGCAGCGGCGATTATCGCGGGCTATGTGGCGAACCTGACGGCAGTGCCTTCAGACATTGAAGACGCGCACGCCTCTCTGGCAATTTACAGCCACGTGTTCCTGCAGATTGGTATTGCGACCGCTGTGATTGCTGTGCTGATGCTGGTCACTGCATCTAAGCTGCACCGCATGACGCTGGACCGCGACACTGACGAAAAGCAACCTGAACTGGCTTCTGCTGCTCAGTAAACGCAGAACGTCTTTTCGATGGTTGACGAACGCCTCCTCCGGGAGGCGTTTTTTTTGGCCATGTTTTTATGACCGCGCTTTTATGGACAAAAGTTATTCCAGGATTCACCTCAAGATTCACCCGAGCCTCAAGATTCACCCGAGCCTCAAGATTCACCCGAGATAGTAACGCCCTTTCCCGCTCTGTTTTGCACGGTACATGGCGGCATCAGCGCGCGCCATCAGCGTATCAGGTAACAACGGCTGACGCGCACGCCCCACCGCCACGCCAATACTGGCTGACAGCGAAACCGGTACCCCGGACACGTGTTCTACACTACGGAAAGCGTTCATCAGACTGATACAAATCCGGCTGACGTCGCTTTCCGTATTCACTAAATGGCCCAGCAGGACTGTAAACTCATCCCCCGCCAGCCGTGCAACCACGTCCTGTGAACGCAGATTATCGCGCAAGGTATGTCCGAAAAACTTCAGGATCAGATCGCCAAATTCGTGCCCGTAGGTGTCGTTGTAAGCTTTAAAGTTATCAATGTCTAAAAAAAGTAAGGCTATGTCTTTGTCTGCTTTTTCTTGTTGTCTGGCCGCATAAATCAGGGATTGCTGGAATGCCCGCCGGTTAGGAAGTCCGGTCAGCGAATCATGATTGGCCTCGAATTCCAGCTGTGCCTGCAGTTCTTTAATCTCGCTGATGTCTGTCGAAAGGCCATAGTAGCCATGACCGCTGTCATCACAGGGGATAAGCGTGGTGTGCAAAACGCCCCCTTTTCCGTTACGGGAATAACCCGGTAACTCAATGTCATAACTGACGGCGACGCCTTGCAACACCTGGCGAATATAGGGCTCGATTTGCTGGTACGTCTCATGCCCCACCAAATCCTTCACCTGCCGCCCACGCACTTTATCTTCGGCCACGCCGTACCAGCTGGCATGAAAGTGGTTCACAAAAATGTATTCTTCATTCGCATCAACATGGCAAATCAGTGCCGGAATGTTGTCGGTAATCGCCCGCAGCCGGTTCTTACTTTCCGTCAGTTCCCGCTCGCGGTTCAGCCGTTGTGCAATTTCCTGATGCAACTGATCCATCGCAACCTGCAGTTCATTGGTGCGGGCAGCCACCCGACGTTCCAGATCGCCCTGCAACGAATACAACGTTTGTTCTATGTTTTTACGCTCAGTGATGTCGCTGATCACCACAATATAGTGGTGCGCCTCGCCGGTTGCGTTACGCACCAGAGAAGCGGTTAGCGTCACCCACAGCGTGCTGCCATTGGATCGCTGAAGCAGTTTCTCTACGCTAAAACTGTTGATTTCACCCGAGAGCAAACGCGGGATCAAAATATTTTCTGCATAGAGATCTTCAGGATGGGTTACGTCATGAAGCAGGCAACTGCGGAGCTGGTATTCGCCATAGCCCAGCATGTTACATACCTGAGGATTAATACGCAGCCAGCGCCAGTCAAGCCCGACCAGAGAAAAACCGACGGCGGCATGAGCAAATGTCTGCTCAAATAAGGCTTCGCTTTTCGCCAGATTATCCTCTACGCGCGCCGTGTACTGCCGGTTTTCCAGATGAAAAATGTAGCTTTGCACCAGCGCGGTCATGTCCAGCAGCGTTTGCCCGTCTTCCTCGCTCCACTCTCTCGTCCGGTCATCAATCAGGCACAGCGCGCCCAGTGCAACGCCCTGCTGGGAATGCAGGGCACAACCGGCATAAAACACGATATGCGGCGCGCCGGTAACCAGGGGATTATCGTGAAACCGCAAATCCAGCCGGGCATCTCTGACAACCAGAGGGCCGGACTCAAGAATGGTATGACCGCAGAATGAGGTATCGCGCGGGGACTGATTAATATCAATGCCGGTATGGGACAAAAACCACTGCCGGTCGGCGTCAATCAGTGAAACAACGACGGCTTTGGCCTGAAACTGGCGCGCAGCCATGCGGGTGATACGGTCGATCTCCTCAATTCTGGGGGAATCTAAGATGCCCAGAGAAGCCAGTATCGCAAGCCGAGCCTGTTCATCAACTGCCTGTTGAGGGACTAACATAATGTACTCTCAGTGATGACGGGTGAATATGTCATCAAGTCTACTGCGTTTAAAAGGAAAACCGGTTCTCATTCCGCCTTTGCCGGGCAAAAATCAGAATAGTGACAGATCACAAAAAACGTATTCAATTAACAGGATTTGCACAAATAGCAGCAAATCAACGGTTAAAGCGAACTTACCCAATTCACGTGCGTGGCATCGACCTGATCAGATTGTTCTGCGTCACGACGGTATTTCTGCCGCATTTCTGACGGAGTGGCGCCATAGAACTCAAGGAAGTAACGGCGGAGCGCACCCGGTTCAAGCCCGCACTGACGGGCGATGACGGCCAGGCTCTGATCAGACATTGATGATGTACGCAGCAAACGTTTTGCGAGTAACAGACGGCGGCTGCGGATGAACTGAGCAATGCCACCCAGTGGCTCAAATAGCCGGTACAAACCCGAGCGCGAGATGGCAAAGTTTTTACACAGCACATCGACACTCACCGGCTGACTGAGGTGTTTTTCGATGTACAGACAAATGCGCTCCAGACGAGCACTTTGCTCAAACGGATGCTCAACTTTCTTGCCCGCAACCAGATGCAGAGTTTGCAGGAAAACAGACGCCGCACCTTCGCCGGTGCTCAGAACCTCCTGATCGGTCATCTGATCAAACACCTGTACCATCGTGGCAAAATGATTGCGCAGAATGATGTTGACCGGCGACGTTGCAGGAATGCGCTTGCCGTGCAGGGACGCGATATCGACATTAAAATGCAGGCTGTGTTTGGGCATAATAATGTACTGGTAGGAGCCAAGACGCGGTTTCTGATCACCCGGATAAACGTGAATTTTGATCGGCTGCGACATATCCTGAATCAGGATATCGCCCTGAGTCAGCGTGAAACGCTCACCAAAACACTGGCATTCCATTCCGCCGATGATAATGATGAAAATGACGATGTGATCGGGCATGGAAAACAGATTGCCATACTGACGGTTAATGTCGTGTTCGCTGACGGTCAGAACGCCGCCGATCACACGCCCGAAATTGTATCCGGTGACACCCCAGTCAAATTCATCCCTGTGACGATCGGGCAGCTCAAGCTTGAAGCCTGCACTGGACATCCCGTCTTCCCATTCATAGAAACGGGTCTCGAAATCCTGATAGATATTGGCACCGTCTACTATCTTTCGTGAAGATGAATCGCTCATTTTCTCACCGAAAATTAAGATAATTCCGAAACGATAATCTACCTCCTACTGATAAATCAATGCGTAGCAGCAATTGGTAATACTTTTTTCCGGGGTTCTTATATTTTCGAAGGCGGTATAAATGGCGCAAAGTTTTGTAAAATCAGGGAGTAAAGGTCGCTAATCGGCCGATTGATGTGTCAGGTTATCCGCGATAATTATTTTGGGATCGGTTAATATCGTGTTGAAGATCCTCGCTTTCGTGATTTGCTATTCTTAAAAAAACACGATCCATTTTCACCCAACCGTCGCCAGGAAATGCCCATGGAAAAAAGAAAGGTCCTGGATGAAGGACGTCAGCTCAAGCGTATGAATGCGGAAACCCGCAGGCAATCGCACATGCACAAATGGTTTGCCATCGTGGCCGCCCTCGATTGCGTTCTGGTTATTTTTTATGATCAGGACATGCGTAATATCGTTTTCTCAGCCGGCGTTTGCATCGTCTGTACTGTCCTGTGGCTTAAAGGCCGCAAACAATCCCGCAGTTATCGTCGTGAATGGGATCAAAAATTCGGCACTAAAAAACATCCCTGATCGTTTTCCCTGCCCCTTTGTCTCGTTTAAGCATTCCCACCATAAAGAAATTCCTAAATTTGATAAAAGTGTTTCTGTCCTGTGCGGATAATCAGTCAAAATAACCTCAGGCATACCCGCAAATAACAAATTATAAAATTTATGCATCTCGACGTTTACACGTTATTTATATTTGAGCTTTTTATTCTCATCCTGCTCACTGCCGTCATGCTGTTCGCATGGATCGGGGGTCGCAGAGATCCGACACTCGGGCTCACTGCCCTGATGCTGGCATTTTCTACCGCAGGCACTTTGCTCAGCAGTATGCGTTCAGGGGTGAGCGAAATTATTCCCGTGGTCTTCAGTAACATGATGATTTTGCTCTGTTACGGAATGATGTGGGCCGCATTAAGAATGTTTACAGGCCGCAGGGTATTACTGCCGGTAGTCTTCTCCGGGCCCCTTATCTGGCTCCTGCTTTGTCTGTACCCGGCCTTTTACCACAGCCTGGAGCAGAGGATTTTCCTGACCTCATTGTTAACGGCGGCTTATACCCTGCTGACGACACTGGAGCTTTGGCATGCGCGCAGGCAACTGCATGTGACTTACTGGCCCGCGCTGCCGCTGAGTTTTTTCCACGCCTGTTTCTATCTGGCGCGTCCTTTCTTTGATAACGGCTTGCCGTATGCTGAGATGGCGGGCGGTCATAGCAGCGGTTTCTTCGCTATACTGATTTTTGAAGCGATTTTGTACGCTATCTGCCTGTCTTTCATTATTTTGGCCATGGTGTATGAGCGCGGTCAGCTGGGTTATAAACAGGCCTCGTTGTCTGATCCGCTGACCGGCGTGGGCAACCGCAGGGCGTTTCTTGAGCGCGGTAATGAGCTTATCCGCAAGCGTAAGAACAATACTTTTCCTGTGCAGCTGATTTTATTTGATCTGGATAATTTCAAACGGATCAACGACCAGTATGGCCATGCCGGCGGCGATTCGGCCCTGGTATTCTTTTGCAATGTGGTGAATTCTTCCCTGGAGCAAAAAGATATTTTTGCCCGTATTGGCGGAGAAGAATTTGCCTGCCTGACTACCCGCCCGAGGGAACAGGCAATACGCATGGCAGAGACTATTCGTTCTCAGCTGGCGCAGAATTCGCAGCATAATATTCCTATGACGGTCAGCGTAGGAATGGCTTTTAGTGAACTCGATCAGGACTCAATCTCGCATTTATTAATCCAGGCAGATCATGCTTTGTATCGGGCTAAATCTGCCGGTAAAAACCGCATTGAGCTGAGTTGATCGTTATTCACCCGAACAAAATATCGAATACCTTACTTAGGGCATGATAACCGATTGAATTTTAGAATTTAAAAACAACGGTAATATTCTCATCCAATTGTGAGTAATAATTGCAAAAACAACCTGATGAGTTACCGGCTTAAACATTGCGCCACATCACACTCATATTCTGCTCGGGGTAGTTAATTCATGCTTACTGATATTGCGATATGCCAGGCAGTTCTTGATGCGCTTCCCGAGGCAACGGTGCTGAAAGACGACAGCCGTAAGTTGGTATTTCTCAATCAGAAAGCCAGTGAGTTTTATGGGCGTCCGCGTGAAGAGTTGATTGGTCAGGATGTTTCCTTTTTTACCGAACCCGAACAGGCTGCCCGTCAGCGAGAACGTGATATCGAAGTGCTGGAAACCGGTGAAAAAACAGTTAACGAAGAAACGCTGGTAGATCCTTCAGGAAAGCGGCGCAATGTGCTGGTACGTAAGTCACGCGTCACGCTTGAGACACGGCATTTTATTCTGACCTCCATTATGGATATCTCCCTGCTGCGCAGTTCCGAAGCACAAATCCGTTATCTTGCCCGCCATGATGTCCTGACCGGCCTGCCTAACCGCACGGCGTTAAGTGAAGAACTCAGCCAGATTGCGGCGCAGCGGATGTATCGCCCTGAACCCTACGCGCTTATCCTGCTTAATCTTAATGATTTCAATTACATCAACGATACCTATGGTTATCAGGCCGGTGATGCGATTTTGTGTGAATTCGGCCAACGTTTGCGTAATGAAGTCGGTAGCAGCGGAACGGTTTCACGCATCGGCGGCGATGAGTTCTCTATTATTTTGCGTAATAATCCGACCAGCGAAATAGCCAACAATCTGGCGCTGGAAATTCTGGTGATGATGCGCCAGCCTTTCACGCTGACGCGCGCTAACCCGATGATGACGATTTCTTTCGGTATCGTGATGTTTGGCGCTGAAAATATTACTGCCGGTGAAATTATGCGCCGCGGGAATACCGCGCTGCTGGAAGCCAAGCAACGCGGCAAGAATATGTTCTCGTTTTATTCTGAATTGCTGGATGCCAGCAGCGTCAGTAAACGCATTATGGTGAAAGCGCTGGCAGAATCGCTGGCCAAAGAAGGCGATCTTTCCTGCGTATATCAGCCGATTTTGCGCAGTCGTGATGAAAAGGTAGTTTGCGTGGAAGCGCTCGCCCGCTGGAATCACGGGGTGCTCGGGCAGGTCTCGCCGGTGCAGTTTATTGCTCTGGCAGAAGAAACCGGACTGGTGATACAGCTCGGAGAAATCGTTCTGCGCCAGGCCTGCCGCGATATTAAGAACTTCGGCCAGTTGAATCTGGCGATTAACGTCTCCGCAGTACAACTGGGAGAACCCGATTTCGGGCCGCGAATTCTGGCCGTTCTTGCAGAAGAAAACTTCCCGCCTTCACGTCTGGAACTCGAGCTGACAGAAACATCAGTGATGAACGCCAATGCCACCAGTCTCAGTCATCTGGCGAAACTGCGCAAAGCCGGTGTGAAAATTTCGCTCGATGATTTCGGTACGGGTTATTCCAGTCTCAGTTTGCTGAAAGATATCTCGGTGGACAGCGTAAAAATCGACCGTTCGTTTGTGCAGTACGTCACAGAAGTGAACGATACCGCCGCCATCGTTTCTGCCGTCTCCCAGCTCGGCAATAAAATGCATCTCAATGTGATCGCCGAAGGTGTGGAAAACCAGCTTCAAAAATCCTTTTTAGTATCAGCGGGTTGCTCGCATCTGCAGGGATATCTTTTCTCAAGGCCGGTACCGGTTGAGGTATTATCAACGTTGCTGACGACTGAAATGAATATGTCAGCCAGTATCTGAAACGCTGATACATAAGCTTCATAGATAACTCAAAACACCTTATTAATTCATTCAATTGGCGCTCGTCCCTGTTTTACTGACATGATCCGAGGCTGATAAATCACGCCGTTTAAGGAAATACATCATGTCATCGTTTTCAGGTATCTGGGTCCCGCTGGTCACACCTTTCCATGAGGGTGAGATCGACTTTACTGCACTGAAATCTCTGTGCACCCGGCTGCTCAAACGGGGCGTTGATGGCGTTGTCGTCTGCGGAACCACCGGCGAAGCGCCGATGCTCACCAAAGAAGAACAGCTTCAGGTTCTGGATGCCGTGCTGGAAGTGGTACCCGGCCATCAGATCATTATGGGGCTTTCCGGCACCCACATGCCGGTTATCCGCGAAATGCAGGATGCGATCCTTCAGCGCCCTGTCGCAGGCCTTCTGATCCCCGCACCTTATTATATCCGCCCTTCTCAGGCCGCGCTGGTGGCCTGGTTTACTGAAATTGCCGACCATTCCACCGTGCCGGTGGTGCTTTACAATATTCCTTACCGTACCGGCGTGCAGATGGAGCTGGAAACATTCCGCCAGCTGGCTAAACATCCGCAAATCAGTGCGGTCAAAGATTGCGGCGGCAGCATTGATCTGACGCTTTCACTGCTCGCTGACGGGGAACTGGATGTGCTGTGCGGTGAAGACGTGCAGATTTTCTCGACGCTGAGTCTGGGCGGCGCCGGTGCCATTGCCGCTTCTTCGCATATTTTCCCGGAAGAGTTTGTTCAGCTTATCCGTCAGTTCAAAGCACAGGATATCGCAGCGGCGCGTAAAACATTTTTCGGCCTGCTGCCAATGATCCGACTGATGTTCTCTGCGCCGAATCCGGCGGCGATTAAATACGCCTTATCGCTCGATGGCCTGATGAAAAATGAGCTGCGTTCACCGATGCTCCCTGCGCCGGAAAATGTTGAAGTGGCAGTCCGTGATTTCCTGAATCAGCATTCACGTTAAGAGCCCAAGGTTCAGCAGAATATGAGCAGTCAGGCTCACTGTCACAATTAAAACACTGACATTTGCTCCCGCCGGTTCTAGGATAGAAGCAGTTTTTATATAGCCGAATCGCTGTCCCGTGAAACCCTTGTGTTTTATGGGATCAGGCGGGTTGCTCATCCAATGGAGTGTTTATGAAACTGTATTATAAATCCGGTGCCTGTTCCCTCTCCCCGCACATCGTTCTTCGTGAAGCAGGTCTGGACTTCAGCATTGAAAAAGTTGATCTGGCGACCAAGAAAACCGAAACCGGTGATGACTTCCTCGCAGTGAACCCGAAAGGGCAGATCCCGACACTGTTGCTCAATGATGGCAGCATTCTCACCGAAGGCGTGGCTATCGTGCAGTATCTGGCCGATCAGAAGCCTGATCGTCAGCTGATGCCGGAACAAGGTACGCTGGCTCGCTATCATGCGCTGGAATGGCTGAACTATATTGCGACTGAGCTGCATAAAGGCTTCTCTCCGCTGTTCAATCCAAAAACGCCGGATGATTTTAAAGCCGTGACCCGCGAAGCACTGAGCAAAAAATTTGCTTACGTGAATGAATCACTGAAAGACAATCAGTTCCTGCTGGGTGCCCGTTTCAGCGTGGCGGATGCGTATCTGTTCACCGTGATGGGTTGGGCAAAAGCACTGAAGTTTGACCTGAGCGCACTGACCGAACTCAATGCGTATCTGGATCGTGTGGCTGCGCGCCCTGCCGTTGATGCTGCGCTGACGGCGGAAGGCCTGAAGTAATTTCCTGCGCCTGACAGGTCTGTACAGACAGGCATAAATAAAAAACGCCCCGGCTCTTAAAGCACGGGGCGTTTTTTATGGCGGTAAAATCTAGAGTTTGACCGCCGGGAAATGGTGCTCTGGTTTGACCATTTTGTCCTGCGCCGCCACGATTTGCAGCTCATACTCACCCATCGCATGAGTGGTCAGCATCACTTCGTAAACCGCCGCAGTGACGTGTTCCAGCGCTTTATCCAGCGCTTCGCCTTTGAGCAGATTGACCAGCAGCAAACCGCTGGTCAGGTCACCGACACCGACCGGCTGACGCACGCCAAAATCAACCAGCGGGCGGTCGATATGCCAGGCTTCATCCGCGGTTACCAGCAGCATTTCAAAGCGATCGCTGTGATAACCGGCACGGCTTAAATGTTTCACCAGCACAATTTTCGGGCCTTTGCTGATAAGTTCACGCGCCGTCGCCACCGCTTCTTCAACACTTGCCACCGCATGGCCGCTGAGTAATTCCAGCTCCAGCAGGTTCGGGGCAATAATGTCGCAGTTAACCAGCGCCTGATTGCAATGGAACTCGGCAACGCCCGGTGCCACGATACAGCCCTTTTCAGGATGCCCCATGACCGGGTCGCAAAAATACCAGGCATCCGGATTCGCCGCTTTCACCAGGCGGACAATCTCCAGAATGCTCTGTCCCTGCTCCGGCGAGCCTATATAGCCGCTTAGCACCGCATCACAATCCTTCAGACGGTCAATCTCCGCAATCCCCTGCGCGATTTCCGTCAGATGTGTGGCGGGCATTACACAGCCAGTCCAGTGACCATACTGAGTATGATTGGAGAACTGAACGGTATTCAGCGGCCAAACGTTTGCGCCCATACGACGCATAGGGAATTCCGCCGCGCTGTTACCCGCGTGACCAAAAACCGTGTGTGACTGGATAGAAAGAATGCTTTTCATGAGGAATTTCCGATTGCAACGTCATCGGGAGATGGCGGAATAACTGATATCAGTGAACAAAAACGGGAGGCCATTCGGCCCCCCGTTATGCTTGCCTAAAACTTATGCCCAGAGCAACAGGGTGTAGTTCTTTTTACCGCGACGCAGCAAGGTATAACGACCAAACAGACGATCGCTGTCAGTGAAGTTGTATTCAGTGTCAGTCTGTTTTTCGCCGTTTACGGAAACCGCGTTGGAAGAAATCATGGTACGCGCCTGACCTTTCGACGGCGCCATACCTGCAATCACCAGAGCCTGTTGCAGGTCTGTATCGCGTGGTACTTCAAACAGTTCCAGGCCGTCCTGCGCCAGCTGACCGAAATCGACTTCTGTCATTTCACTCAGGGAACCGGAGAACAGGCTCTGCGTGATACGTTTCGCTGCCGCCAGACCTTCTGCGCCGTGAACCATACCGGTTACTTCTTCCGCCAGAACGTACTGCGCGCGAGGCGCTTTGCCGCTGGTTTTGTCTTCTTCTTCCAGCGCATTGATGTCTTCAATGCTCATGAAAGTGAAGAACTTCAGGAAGCGGTAAACGTCGGCATCCGCTGTGTTGATCCAGAACTGGTAGAATTTGTACGGGCTGGTTTTCTTAGGATCCAGCCAGACTGCGCCGCCTTCGGTCTTACCGAATTTGGTGCCATCAGATTTGGTGATCAGCGGAACGGTCAGGCCGAACACTTGTTTCTGGTGCAGACGACGGGTCAGGTCGATACCTGAGGTGATGTTGCCCCACTGGTCGGAACCACCGATTTGCAGCTCAACTTTGTGCAGATCGTAAAGGGACGCAAAATCATAACCTTGCAGCAGGTTGTAAGAGAATTCGGTAAAGGAGATGCCGCTGTCATCGCGGTTCAGACGCTGTTTCACCGCTTCTTTGTTGATCATCTGGTTAACAGAGAAGTGTTTACCGATATCACGCAGGAAGGTCAGCACGTTCATGCCGCCGAACCAGTCGTAGTTGTTGGCGGTGATTGCGCTGTTATCGCCACAGCTGAAATCCAGGAACGGAGAAACCTGCTGACGGATTTTTTCCACCCACTCATTCACGGTTTCATTGGTGTTCAGCTTACGCTCGGTCGCTTTAAAGCTCGGATCACCAATAAGACCGGTTGCGCCACCGACCAGCGCCACTGGCTTGTGGCCGTTCAGCTGGAAGCGTTTCAGGCAAAGCAAAGGCACCAGATGTCCCAAATGCAAGCTGTCTGCGGTAGGATCGAAACCGCAATAGAGTGCAATTGGCCCTTGCGCCAGTCGCTCTGCTAACGCTTCTTCATCCGTTACCTGGGCAATGAGGCCCCGCTCTTGCAGTTGTTTAATCAGGTTGCTGCTCGCCATCAAAGACTCCGTTTGTTTGTACTTAGAAATATGTACTGAATGTGTGCAGATTCATGTCTGGCATCATGCCGCGCATGTGCCCTTTCTCTCACCTTTCGGGGAACGACATAGAATAAAGCGCTCGTCGCCCGAGCGCTAGGGAATCGCGTGTTTTTTCGTGGTTAAGGTGCGAGGCGGTCTATTTTCCAGCCAGTTTCTATCTCAGCTTCATCACGCTGATAAATGAACCGGTCGTGCAGACGATGTTCACCGCCCTGCCAGAATTCCATTGAATCCACTTTGACGCGAAAACCACCCCAGAAACTTGGCAACGGCACTTCACCATTACTGAATTTCTGTTTCAGTTCGAGGAATTTACTTTCCAGCACGCCACGCGCCGAAATGCGGGTGGATTGCTGAGAAACCCATGCACCAATCTGGCTGTCTTTCGGACGACTGGTGAAGTATTTCATGACTTCCAGCGTAGATAAACGCTCTGCCTGACCGAGAACGTTGACTTGTCTGTCGAGCATATGCCAGGGGAATAACAGGCTGATACGGGAATTGCCCTCCAGCTGCTGCGCCTTACGGCTGCCGAGGTTGGTATAAAACACCAGCCCTTTTTCATCATAATGTTTGAGCAGCACAATGCGCTGGAAAGGCTGTCCGTTTTCATCCACCGTCGCGACAACCATCGCCGTCGGATCGGCCAGACGGGCATCACACGCCTGTTTCAGCCAGCGCTCAAACAGCGGCAGCGGTTCCGGCGTTAAATCAGCGCGACGTAATCCGCCCCGGGTGTATTCACGGCGCGAGTCCGCAATATCAAATTCTTTATTATCAGCCATATGGATCAATTGCGTATCAAAGGAAGGTAGACGCATTGTGCACCCGCCGCGTCAGGATCTCAACGTTCCTGACGCGGGGTTTGAAAAGAGAAATTATGAAAAAAGAAGCTACCCAACGTAATTCGAGATGCAAAAAAGCGGCAAGTGAGGGAATCCCCGGAGCATAGATAACTCTGTGACCCGGGTGATCAAACGCAGCCAACGCATTTGCAGTTCAAAGTATGACGGGTAGGTTTATTTTTGAATGCAATCGTCGATGATGACGTTTTCACCACGCTGGACGAAAGCCTGATTACCTTTCGACCAGAACGTGTAACGGCCATCGCTGTATTTCGTGCCGGAAGCTGCCTCAACTTGTTTCAGTTTCAACTGCTCGCCGTCCATCACCATATTGACCTGCTGTTCCGGTTTATCCAGCGTGACGGTCAGCGGCAATGTCCCGCACTGATAGTGCAGTTCCTGCGTCGGGCTTTCGGTCTGGTGACTGAACTGGCTACATCCGGCCAGCGTTAATCCTGCAAGAGAAGCGATGATCGCCTTTTTCATTCTGAACTCCCTGAGTGTTCTCGGTTTATCTGTTATGTACCATGACAGGTTGCACAACACATTGAGATAAAACCGAGAACGCGTCAGGCGCGGGTTGAAACCACCGGATAAATCGCCCCGAGCAAAGTTTCGCGGCTGGCACCTGTGACGGAAGGCAGATTACCCGACTGACCCGATAAGGTTCTGAACGCCAGCCAGGCAAACGCCAGCGCTTCCATATCATCACCGCTGATCCCGCAGGAATCCGTGGTACACACTTCCGTGCCCGGCAGCATGGCTGACATGCGCGTCATTAGCAGGGGATTACGCGCACCACCGCCACAGACCATCAGACGGTCGCATCCGCCAGCTAATTGAACCTGCTCGGCGATACTGACTGCCGTGAGTTCAGCCAGCGTGGCCTGCACATCGGCAGGAGAAATTTCCGCTGAACGCGCCAGCTGCTTTTCCAGCCACGCCATATTGAAGTATTCACGACCGGTGCTTTTTGGTGCCGGTTCAGCAAAGTACGGGTCGGACAACATTTGCTGCAACAGACGTAAATTCACCCGTCCCTCATTCGCCCACTCCGCGCCTTTATCATAAGGCTGCGCTTTATGACGCCAGATCCACGCATCCATCAGCATATTGCCCGGCCCGGTGTCGTAGCCGCGCACCGGCTGTCCCGGCAGTAGCATTGAAAGATTCGCAATGCCACCGATATTAAGGATCATTCTGCGCTCAGCCGGATCAGACAGCAGGGCCTGATGGAAGGCCGGAACCAGCGGCGCACCCTGCCCGCCCCACGCCATATCGCGACGGCGGAAATCTCCGACAGTAGTAATGCCGGTCATGGCAGCAATGCGGTTGTTATCGCCCAGTTGCATAGAAAACGTGGTATCGCCTTTAGGCTGATGCCAGACCGTTTGCCCGTGGCAGCCAATCGCGGTGACTTCTTCCGGTGAAATATCGGCACTTTTCAGCAGCCCTAAAATGGCCTCACCAAATAATATCCCCAGCTGAGTATCGAGCTTGCCGACCTCTTCCAGCGTCACCTGCTGTCCCTGGCACATGCCAAGAATGGCGTTTTTCAATGCAATGGGAATGGGATGCGAGTAGCTGGCCTGTTGCGCGACCAGACGCTCGTCGATAGCAGCCAGCACAACATCCACGCCATCAAGACTGGTGCCGGACATCACGCCGATATAACGACCTGACTTCATAGATAACATCCTCAACTCCCGGAAAACATCCGACAAAAAGTAATAGTGACAGAGTAATCGGTATAGGAAGCATTGCGCCATGAGTTACTCAGTTTTTATTACACCCTGTGATGGCTTCGTGTTTTTCTTGTTAAGAATTTTATTTTTTAAAAACAGACTGGCGATAAATCGGCCAATAACAACATTCAGTGTGAAGATATTTGATCGCACTCACTGCTGTCTAAAACTTAAACCTGCGTTTATTATTAGTTGAACACGCCTCCTGTATACTTGGAGAAAGTGAAGTAACTATGGTATACGACCACCCTCGACACTGATGTTGAACTGTGTACTGTTTTTTCTCTGTTGTTGTGGCTAGTCTGAAAGCCGTACAGCAGCATAAAAAAGGAGCTATTTATGATTAAGCGTTTACTCGTCGTCGCACTTGCTGGCATTTCTCTTACTGGCTGCGTCAGCGATAACTCACTGTCTGGCGACGTTTACTCCTCGTCTCAGGCGAAACAAATTCAACAAGTGACCTACGGGACTATCGTTTCTACACGTGCGGTACAAATCCAGGGCGGCGATGATTCAAACATCGTCGGCGCACTCGGTGGTGCAGTACTGGGTGGTTTCCTGGGTAACACGGTTGGCGGCGGTACGGGTCGTAGTCTGGCAACGGCTGCAGGCGCAGTTGCCGGTGGCGTCGCAGGTCAGGGCGTGCAGAGTTCTCTTAACCGTTCTAACGGTGTAGAACTGCAAATTCGTCGTGATGACGGCACCACCATTCAGGTTGTCCAGAAAGCTGGCGCGACCAAATTCAGCGTAGGTCAGCGTGTCAGCATGGCGAGCAGCGGCAGCACCATTACCGTTTCCCCAAGCGCCTGATGCGTTCTGCTAGCAACTAACTGAAGCGCAAACAAAAAACCGAAGCCACTGGCTTCGGTTTTTTTTGTGTAGAGCAAATATGACGCTGTGTGACAAAAATAGATAAAAACCTGTTCTTATGATTTGCTTTGCAATGCAGCAATATTTTTTTCCAGCCGGGATAACATCCCGCCCAGTTGTTCGATTTCTGAAGAAGACATGCCAGACAAAATTTCTTTGCGCGTGGAATCGATAACCGACTCCATTTCATTAATGATTGGCGCGGCTTCTTCAGTCAGCTTGATGCGCTTAGCACGGCGATCGCTCGCACAAGTCTGACGGGTAATCAGTTTCTTTTCTTCTAGTTGATCCAGTGTACGCACCAGAGACGGCTGCTCAATTCCGATGGCTTTTGCCAGCTGAATTTGAGACTGCTCCGGAGGCAACATGTTGATATTGTGCAGTGTTACCCAGTGTGTTTGCGTGAGTTCCAACGGCTTTAACCGATCGTCAATCAACGCACGCCAGGCACGAACTAATCGTGCTAGATCTGACCCCAGATTCGATTCCAATTATCCCCTCCTTATAATTAGCATGCTAAGATAACTCCCCAGAGTTTAGCTTAGTTTTAGGAACTTTAATCGAGAAATTACAATTCTATATATAATGGTAGGTACTATTGCATCCGGGAGCGGAATCCCCGCTTTCAGATTTAATCTTGTTTATAACACAATCACCGGCAGAGATTAATATTGTGAATGCGCAAATGTTTCACTCAGGCTTCCCGCTACCGGATCTGGTCCTGGGTGCCTCACTTTATTTCCCCCCGATGTTCAAAGCGCTTTTACTGGGGCTGGTATTCTGGCTTCTGATACACCGACTGCTGCGCGACTGGATTTATTCTGGTGAAGTCTGGCATCCCACCCTGATGGATTTATCTCTTTTCGTTATCTCTATTTGTGCCGCACTGATACTTATGGTGAACCTCTGAAATGAAATTCAAGACCCTCAAATATTTCTCGACAGTGCTGGTTTTCGCCGTCGCAATTTGCGCCGGTTGGTGGATGTGGAATTATTATATGCAGTCGCCGTGGACGCGGGATGGCAAAGTACGCGCCGAAATTGTGGATATCACACCGGAAGTCTCCGGGCGGATCACAGCAATAAATATCCACGACAATCAGTTTGTTAAAAGTGGCGATCCCCTGTTCAGTCTCGATCCTGTGCCGTTTAAAATCGCCGTCGCTAATGCCGAAGCTGAAGTGGCGAAAGCGGCAGCTGATTTAGCCAAAGCCAATCATGAAGCCCAACGACGTCGCGGCCTCGGCACCAACGTTATTTCCGCTGAATCCTTAGATGAATCAAATATCAGCGCCAAAGCGATGCAGGCACAATATCAGGCTGCGCAGGCGTCATTAGAACAGGCGAAGTGGAATCTGAGCAAAACCACTATTTTCGCGCCGACTGACGGTTATATCACCAATCTGCAAACCCGCAGAGGTAACTATGCCACCACCGGTACGCCGCTGGTCGGGCTGGTAGATATTCATTCGTTTTATGTTCTCGGCTATTTCGAAGAAACCAAACTCAAAAATATTCGCGAAGGGAATATGGCGGATATTACCCTCTTTAACGGCAATATTCCGTTGCAGGGTCGCGTCGAAAGTATTGGCCGTGCGATTTATGACCAGAGCCTGGATACCCCGGAAGATTTACTGATGAACGTAAAACCGAATGTACCCTGGGTTCGTCTTGCGCAGAGAATACCGGTGAGAATTAAGCTTGAAAATGTACCAGAGCATGTTGTTCTGGTGGCCGGAACGACCTGTACGATTTCCGTGCGTAATTAAGGTTTCGTCGTGAATCTTTCCTGGCTCGAATGGAAAAACACCCCGTGGGGAAAAGCCACCGGCGGCCAATGGCGGTATGCCTTGCGCAACTCCATTGCGATGATACTCGCGCTGTATATCGCGTTTGAGTTCCAGATGGACGAACCTTACTGGGCGCTGACGTCCGCCGCCGTGGTCAGTTTCCCGACCGTGGGCGGCGTCATCAGTAAAAGTATCGGCAGGATTATTGGCAGCTTGCTGGGTGCCATGGGCGCGGTATTTATTGCCGGACATTGTCTGAACGAGCCGTGGCTGTTCACTTTCGCCATCGCGGCCTGGCTGGGGATTTGTACTTATGTCTCCAATCATTATCAGAACAACGTTTCTTACGCGTTTGCTCTGGCGGGATATACAGCAGCCATCATTGCGTTCTCAACGGTAGACGTCACAGATCCGACGCAGATTTTTGATATCGCTCAGGCTCGTGTGGGAGAAGTCGTCACCGGTATTTTGTGCGGTGGTTTTATGATGATGGTGCTGCCCAGCACCTCGGACGGCGACGCACTGCTCACCTCATTGCGTAAAATGCATACCCAGTTACTGGAACATGCGCAGCTGTTATGGCGCACAGAAATCTCCGACCAGATCCGCACCTCGCACGAAGGATTGATCGGGCAGATTCTGACCATGAATCTGTTACGCATTCAGGCCGTCTGGAGCCATTACCGCCTGCGTCGTCAGAATAATGTGCTCAATTATCTGCTTCATCAGCAGTTGCGCATGACCAGTTATATTTCCAGCTTGCGCCGCATGTTGCTTAACTGGCCGACTCCGCCGGAAAACCTGACTGAAGTGCTGAGCGTTTTGCTTGATGAATTGCGCAAGTCCGATACTGATAAATACAAACTGTCGAAAATTCTCCAGCATATTAAACCTCATGACACCTCGGATTTTCGTCATCAGGCATTCTGGCAGCGGTTACGTGACTTTTGCTGGCTGTATCTGCGCAGTGAACGCTGGCTGCGCCGTGTGGAAAACGCCAATGTGGCGGAAGCTGAAACACTCCAGCCGCCCAAAATCAGCCATCTGGCGCAACACACCGACACGCTGGAAGCCGCGTATAACGGACTGCGCACCTTTTTGTGTATTGTGATTGGCTGCGCTTTCTGGATGAGCACACAGTGGGATTCAGGCGCGGGTGCGGTGGCGCTGACCGCTGTCAGTTGCGTGCTTTATTCTTCGACGGCCTCCCCTATCAGCAGCGTCACTCTGTTAATTAAATCGCTGGGCTTACTGTTTGTCGGCTGTTTTCTGCTCAAGTTCGGGCTGATGGTTCAGATCGACAACTTTTGGGTATTCTGCGCTTTCTTCCTGCCGATGCTGGTCACGATGCAGATGATGAAATTGCAGTACAAACGTTACGCCGGTTTGTGGGGACAAATGATTGTCTTCATGGGATCGTTTTTAGCGGTCACTAACCCGCCGGATTTCGACTATCAGTCATTTATGAACGACGGCGTGGCCAAGATTGCCGGTGTGATGCTGGCGGGTATCGCGTTTCAGGTCCTGAGGCCAAGTTCGGATAAACGTAAAAGTCGCCGCATCATCCGCGCCCTGCGCCGTGATTTTATGGATCAGCTCAGCCGCAAACCTTCGCTAAGCCATTTCCAGTTTGAATCGCTGATTTACCACCGGATGAATCAGCTCAGTCAAAGTAAAGATCAGCTCTCCCGCACCTGGCTGCTGCGCTGGGGCGTAGTGCTGCTCAATTGCAGCCACATTGTCTGGCAGTTACGTGAATGGGAAACCCGTTCGGATCCACTTTCCGCGGTGCGTGACGTGTGTATTCATTGCCTGAAAGGCGTCATGACAGAACGCGGGGTCAGCCACGAAAATCTGGATGCTACGCTGACGGAGCTACTGCGGATGAGCAATTCACTGGCGCATCACCCTGAACCGGCGGCGCGGGAACTTGCAGGGGTAATCTGGCGTCTCTATTGCTCGCTTTCTCAATTGCAGCAAGCCATTTCTTCGGATGAGGGTCCTGCAGCGCCGGTGGTCACTGCCACCAAACCTGCCTGACCTTTCTGTGCTTAATGCTTCAGGCTGCGGATATGCAGCCTGAAGCAGAAGCGATTAAGGAACGTCGTAGCCCAGAGCAGCTTTACGAATGCGGAACCATTGCTGACGGGTCATGTCCAGTGACAATGATTTACAGGCTGATTTCACACGTTCAATTTTACCCGAACCGATAATCGGCAGAGGCTGAGATGGCAGACGCATCACCCAGGCGTAAACCACCTGTTCGATCGTATCGGCACCGATTTCGTTTGCCACCGCCTGAAGTTCGTCGCGCAGCGGCTGGAACTCTGCGTCGCTGAACAAACGACCGCCACCCAGGCAGGACCACGCCATCGGCTTAATACGCAATTGCTGGCAGAGATCTAAGGTGCCATCGAGGATCGCCGGCTGATGGATCGGGGAAATTTCCACCTGATTCGTCGCCAGCTGGAACGGCAGGCGTGACTGCAACAGGCTGAACTGAGCCGGAGTAAAGTTAGAAACGCCGAAATGTTTTACTTTGCCGCTTTTATGCAGTTGCGTGAATGCCTCAGCCACTTCATCGGCATCCATCAGCGGATCCGGGCGATGGATCAGCAGCAAATCCAGATAATCGGTATGCAGATTACTTAGCGATTTCTCGGCACGTTCCACGATGTACTTTGTATCTGTAATGTAGTGACCGATTTTGTTATCAGGATTGGCCCGTGTTGCTATGCCACATTTACTGACCAGTTGCATTTTTTCGCGAAGGGAAGGCTTGAGTCGCAGAGCCTCGCCGAACGCGGCTTCGCACTGATAATCACCGTAAATATCCGCATGATCGGCCGTGGTGATGCCCAGCTCAATATGCTGTTCCATGAAGGCCAGAATCTGTTGCGGCGTCATGTTCCATTCCATCAGACGCCAGTAACCGCAAATCAATTTTGAGAATACCGGGCCTTGAGGAGAAATCAGGGTACGCGCTTCCATTTTGAATCCCTTAAGTTTTTGATTTTCGACCGACAGAATACACAACGCCTGCGGCGCTGTATTGATGCGGGGCGTAAGAATTACAAAGAAGCAGACAGCCGTCACGACGCTGGCGGCCGGGATGAAAAATCAGAACAATTCCGGTTGTTCCGGCAAAGGTTCGTCGGGTTGCTTTCCGGCCCGCTGCTGACGTAAAAGACGCTGCTGGCATAACCGCAGAACATGGCGTTTTTCCGTATCCGTCATTTTCATCCAGCCGAAACGTTCCTCACGGCTGCGCAGGCAACCGCGACAATAACCGCGTTCATCGGCCTGACATATGCCACGGCACGGACTGGGGATTTCGAAAAATTCAAGTTGCTGGGCCACGCGTCCTCCGTAAATAACGGTGAACTTTTATTCAAGACGTTTTCTGTTCATCCTGCAAGAGGATCTGCAAAAAGGCACAGGGCGCGTAGTCAGGCAGAGGGCAGATACGATAGAAAGAGGCATTGCGAAACGATCGTGTAGCGGGAATTATGTTCCTGAATGCCATAACGATCAGTCCATTAAATCCGGAGTTATTGAAATGACCAAGCTTTTCACCCCCATTGTTGTCGGCAAAAATACATTGCCTAACCGTGTTTTTATGGCGCCCCTCACCCGCCTTCGCAGCATCGAACCGGGTGATATCCCTACCCCGCTGATGGGCGAATATTACGCGCAGCGCCACAGTTCCGGCCTGATCATTACCGAAGCTACTCAGGTTTCCTTCCAGGCGAAAGGCTATGCCGGTGCGCCGGGTCTGCACACGCCAGAACAAGTGGCTGCGTGGAAAAAAATCGTCGCAGGTGTGCATCAGAAAAATGGCCACATTGCGGTTCAGCTTTGGCACACGGGCCGAATTTCTCATAACAGCGTTCAGCCGGATAACCAGACGCCGGTTGCGCCTTCTGCTGTGAATCCTGAAACCCGCACCAGCCTGCGCGATGAGCAAGGCCACGCCATTCGTGTCGATTGCCCGACACCGCGCGCGCTTGAACTGAGCGAAATCCCGGGGATCATCAACGATTTCCGCCACGCGGCAGAATGTTCTGCAGAGGCTGGTTTTGATTACATTGAGCTGCATGCGGCGCACGGTTACCTGTTGCACCAGTTCATGTCTCCGGCATCTAACCTGCGTGAAGACGAATACGGCGGCAGCATTGAAAACCGTACCCGCCTGACGCTGGAAGTGGTCGATGCCGCTATCGGCGCTATCGGCTCAGACCGTGTGGGTATCCGTATTTCACCAATGGGTCCGTTTAACGGGCTGGATAACGGTGAAGATCAGGAGCAGGCAGCTATCTATCTGCTGGATGAGCTGAACAAACGTAAACTCGCTTATCTGCATATTTCTGAACCTGACTGGGCAGGCGGTAAACCTTACTCGGCTGAATTCCGTGCGGTGATCCGCGCTCATTATCAGGGCGTGATTGTCGGGGCCGGCGCTTATACCGCTGAGAAAGGCGAAGAACTTATCGAAAAAGGTTACATCGACGCCGTGGCTTTCGGTCGCAGCTATATCGCTAACCCGGATCTGGTTGAACGCCTGAGATCCAACGCTCCGCTTAACGATCCACAACCAGAAACCTTCTACGGCGGCGGTGCTCAGGGTTATACCGACTACCCGACGTTGTAATGATTAAAAAAGAGTAACACCATCCTTGCAGCAGAAGAGGCCCTCCTTCTGCTGCTTTTTTTGGTCAGGCCTTCAGCAACTGAGCGTCGTTTTACAGACAAAATGGTCTCTATCAGTTAGGCTTGAACCGATAATTCTCATCCTGCAAATAAAGAGGAACCTATGCGTTTACTCCATACCATGCTTCGTGTTGGCGATCTGCAACGCGCAATCAGCTTCTATACCGATGTGTTAGGCATGCGCCTGCTGCGCACCAGCGAAAACACCGAATACAAATACTCCCTGGCATTCGTCGGTTACACCGATGAAAGCGAAGGCGCAGTCATTGAACTGACCTACAACTGGGGCGTTGACAGCTACGACATCGGCACCGCTTACGGGCACATCGCTCTGGGTGTCGATAACGTGGCACAAACCTGTGATGACATCCGTAATGCGGGTGGCAAAGTGACCCGTGAAGCCGGTCCGGTTAAAGGCGGCTCCACCATTATCGCATTCGTTGAAGATCCGGACGGTTACAAAATCGAGCTTATCGAATCCAAACATGCGGGCCAGGGTCTGGGCAACTGATCCCCCTGAATGCTGAAAGGGGCGCAAATGCGCCCTTTTTTATTGCCCAATTTTTGCCGCAGCCCTGCAACGGACGGCAAAATTTGTCATAATGCGCGCTGAATTCGATGAAGATAAGAAACTAATGGCCGAGAATAGTGACATTAACGCCCTGAGAGGCCGTTTTCGTGGTTTTTATCCGGTAGTCATTGATGTTGAGACTGCCGGATTTAATGCCCAAACCGATGCGCTGCTGGAAATTGCAGCAATCACATTGAAGATGGATGAGGACGGCTGGCTGCAAAGCGATGAGACCGTGCATTTCCACGTAGAACCTTTTGAAGGTTCGGTACTGGTGCCGGAAGCGCTGGCGTTTAACGGTATCGATCCGACCAACCCGTTGCGCGGCGCAGTCAGTGAATATGAAGCCCTGCACGAGATTTTTAAAGTCATCCGCAAAGGGATGAAAGAGCAAAACTGTAACCGCGCAATCATCGTGGCGCATAACGCCAACTTCGATCACAGTTTTCTGATGGCGGCAGCCGAGCGCGCCGGGCTGAAACGTAACCCGTTCCACCCTTTCGCCACATTTGATACTGCGGCGTTAAGCGGACTGGTGCTCGGGCAAACGGTGCTGGCAAAAGCCTGTATCAGCGCGGGAATGGTGTTTGACAGCAGTCAGGCTCACTCTGCACTGTATGACACAGAACGCACTGCTGAGCTGTTCTGTGAGCTGGTGAACCGCTGGAAGCGTCTTGGCGGCTGGCCGTTGCCCCTGACCGCAGAAGAAGCGGAAGACGAAACCGTGCAGCAGGAAAATCAGCAGTAATCCGCACGGCTGGCTGGATCCAGACATAAAAAAAGAGCGACGCAATGTCGCTCTTTTTGTTTTCACCCTCCTCAAAGGACGGCGGCCTTCTTAGAATTACTCTTCAGAAGATTTGTATTTTTCAGCAGTTTCTTTAATCAGCTGCTGCAGTTCGCCGCGCTGGAACATCTCAACCACGATGTCACAACCGCCGACCAGTTCACCATCAACCCACAACTGCGGGAAAGTTGGCCAGTTAGCAAACTTTGGCATTTCTGCGCGGATATCCGGGTTCTGCAAAATATCAACATAAGCAAAACGTTCGCCGCAGGCTGAAAGCGCCTGAACAGCCTGAGCGGAAAAACCGCAGCTTGGCAGCTTTGGAGAACCTTTCATGTAAAGCAGGATCGGGTTTTCAGAAACTTGCTTCTGAATTTTTTCAATAGTTGGAGTAGTCATTTCTTGCTTCCTCAAGCCGGTACAGGCTGTCACGGTCATTACTCATCACGCGCGGCACCCAAAAACGGTGCGCAAACACAATACTTTCTATTGTAACGACGCCAGCCATCAGATAAAAACGCCATTTTTTGTGGGGTCTTTCTCAATACTGGCATTTTATTAAACAATTTTTGGCGGCTGCGCTGAACATCACATATTTAAAGATTCATCGAGAATAACATTTTTGCCGTTCGACGATAATGTCAGATTTGCAAAATCGCATTCTTTATCTCAAATATTAACCTGATGAAAAATGGTTATTTTTTTGACTAAAAATGGCGGTTATTTCGACATTAAAAAAGCTATTAACTTTTTCTCACAATATGATCTAGAATCGAGTCAATTCGTGCTTTTTTGTCGGGTTCTTTTAGGCAATACTCTGACATCCCTGATGTTTAACCCAACCACTCATGGTAACGAAGCTATGCGCTTACTGTTCACGCTTTTTGTGCTGCTCTTTACCCAGCTGTTTCTTAATATGGCTCATGCGTCGCCACAGACCCGCGTCTCTGCCGATCAGCGAAAGAGTCATGTTAATTCCCTGACGCCGGAAGAAAGGCGAAAGCGAAAAACAGTGGCTGCGAAAACCAGTAAAAAAACAAAAGTCGCACCGGTGACAGAGAAAAAGACTCAGGAAAAAACATCAAAATCGAAGAAGGTCAGCAGCACCGAACTGGTCAGGCGCAAGACAACTTCTGAGAAAAGCGTTAAAACGACCCGGGCCGAAAGCAAAAAAGAAAAAACACTCAGGACAACGCGGGCCGAGAAAAAGACAGATAAAGCCACTAAATCACGAGCGCTTGCCAAAAACAGCAGTGAAAAAGTCAGCAAGAAAGAAGCGTATGGCCGACACCGTAAAGGTAAAAAATTACGCGAAGAAGACACCAAACCTATTACGCTGAGTGCGACACATAAAAAACGCTATCAGCACGCACAACAAACGGCGATGACTAAGCTGATGCACCAGGTCGGCAAACCTTATCGCTGGGGAGGAACTTCTCCGAATACCGGTTTTGATTGCAGCGGTCTGGTCTATTACGCTTATAAAGATTTGATCCGCATTAAAATGCCGCGCACGGCAAACGAGATGTACCACCTGCGCGATGCAGCGCCGGTGAAACGCGGCGAACTTGAAAGCGGTGATCTGGTGTTCTTCAGAATCAACAACCGCGGCGCAGCGGATCATGTGGGTGTTTATGTTGGCAACGGCAAATTCATTCAGTCGCCAAGAACCGGTGAAGACATCAAAATCACCTCACTGGGCGATGATTACTGGCAAGACCACTATGTTGGCGCACGTCGGGTAATGACCCCAAAAACAATCCGATAATAAACAATTCGTTAAGTCTGAAGTTTCGCTAATCAGCCATTGAATAGCACTTAACGAAGAGTTTCTGCAGGGAAGAGTATCGGCGGTAACGGTCACTGCGTAAAATTGAAAAGGGCGATTCCTGTGAAAGGTATCGCCCTTTTTTGTTGCGTCTCACTACTGTCTTAGTGCCAGATTAGTTCATCACTGCCGTGAAGCTGAAAGCGATAATCATGAGCAAAGCGCATACCGTGGTGATCAACGATAATTTCAGGTTGCTGTCCATCAAACCCCCTTTCGGATCAAGTTGTGGCGTTTCTTTTAGCCACACTAAATGTGTGCCAACGCATTTTCGCATAATTCACTTTTAAAATCTTCTGCTGAATGAAAATGTGAACATGACAATTTTACTTCCACTTTCATGCATTATAAGAGAAAATTGTCGGTTAACACGCCTGTGTGCCGGTCGATTTCACCCGAGAGCATTTCACGCCTCATTCTGAAGAATCCACCCAATGATTACACTGCCCTTTTAAATGTCCGCAGTGTAATCAACGCAAGCAAACGATTAACATAATGCTAACGTGCTGAAGCACGGAAGTTCAGGAGTCATTCTTTACATGGCAACGATTAAAGATGTCGCAAAGCGCGCTGGCGTTTCCACTACAACCGTGTCGCACGTCATCAATAAAACACGTTTCGTCGCCGAAGAAACCAGGGAAGCAGTGCTGCTTGCCATTAAAGAGCTACATTATTCGCCGAGCGCCGTAGCCCGTAGTCTTAAAGTGAATAACACCAAGACAATTGGTCTGCTGGCAACCTCCAGTGAAGCGCCCTATTTCGCCGAGGTGATTGAAGCCGTCGAGAACAGCTGCTTCTCCAAAGGCTATACGCTGATCTTGTGTAACTCGCACAATAATCTGGAAAAACAACAGGCCTATCTGCAAATGCTGGCGCAAAAACGCGTCGATGGTCTGCTGGTCATGTGCGCGGAATACCCTGATGAATTACTCAATATGCTTGAAGAGTATCGTTCGATTCCGATGGTGGTGATGGACTGGGGCGAAGCGCGTAAAAACTTCACCGACAGCATTATCGACAATGCTTTCGAAGGCGGGTATATGGCCGGACGCTATCTGATCGAACGCGGGCATCGTGATATTGGCGTGATCCCAGGACAACTGGCGCGTAACACCGGCGGCGGTCGTTTCCAGGGTTTTGTCAAAGCGCTGACGGAAGCCAATATCCCGCTTCGCGAAGAATGGGTGGTTCAGGGCGATTTCGAGCCGGAGTCAGGTTATCAGGCGATGCATAAGATTCTTATGCAGAAACAACGCCCCACCGCCGTCTTCTGCGGGGGTGATGTCATGGCGATGGGCGCAATTTGCGCCGCTGATGAACTCGGATTGCGCGTCCCGCAAGATATTTCGGTGATTGGTTACGATAACGTGCGTAATGCGCGGTACTTCTCTCCGGCACTGACGACCGTCCATCAGCCGAAAGAACGGTTGGGTGAGATGGCCTTTACTATGTTGCTCGACCGCATCGTCAGCAAACGTGAAGAATCACAGACCATCGAGGTGCATCCGAAACTGGTTGAGCGTCGTTCGGTGGCCGATGGCCCGTACCGTGACTATCGCCGTTAATGTTTGCCTTTAATCTTTTATAACGCCTGCTTTTGCAGGCGTTTTATTTCTCAGTCCCGCAACCATTCACGGTTCATCGTTTCTGTATCACCCATATATTCCAGCAACCACGCCAGTGAAGGTGACGGATTACTCTGGTCCCACGTCAGGCAACACGGGCTGTCAGGGAAGGTATTCTCCAGCGCCAGAACCTGCAATGTCTGCTGCTCAATGCGATGGCTCACGCGATGTACCGGCATCATTCCCACACATAAACCTTCACTCAGACATTCAAGCGCGCAGGTCCAGTCCGGCACAACCAGACGCCGCTGGTTATCGAGTGTCCAGGTATCACGCTTGGGCAACGTCCGCGAGGTATCTTCAAGACACAATGCGGGATAAGGCCTGAGCTGGTCATCACTGAGCGCACCCGGTAACTGCGGCAGCGGATGCTGCGGGCTGACCACGCAGTGCCAGTCCATAAACCCCATGTCGCGAAAACTGAAACGACCACCAACCGGTATCGCCCGCGTCGCACCGATTGCCACATCAGCACGTCCGTCAACCAGTGCGTCCCACACACCATTAAACACTTCGGAATGAATAATCAGTTCCGTATCAGGAAAATGACGATAGAAATCCAGCACCAGACGCCGGGTTCTTGCCGGTTTAACAATTCTGTCGACAGCAATACGTAACTCGCCCCGCCAGCCGTTGGCAACCTGCTGACACTGGCGTCGTGTAGCTATCATTTTTTTTATCAGAACCCGCGCTTCATCAACGAAAACTTTGCCCGCTGGCGTTAAAACGACGTCGCGGTGTCGACGTTCAAACAAGGGCACCGCCAGCCATTGTTCGAGCTGACGAACGGTATAGCTGATGGCAGAAGGCACCCGATGTAGATCCTGTGCCGCCGCACTGAAGCTTCCGGTTCTTGCCACCGCATCAACGACTTCCAGAGCGTATTCTGACCACATATTTTAGCCTTCAATATTTTTGATAGCAGAGTGCAAATATTAACGTTTCACAACGCTGTTATCAAAGCGTTAAAATCTGCCTCCGAACAGATCCCTGCATCAAATCATCTGTAATAAATAAATTAACGAGATAATAATGAAACCCTCCTTTGGATTTATGCTCTATCTGGCTGGCCTGAGCATGCTCGGCTTTTTAGCCACAGATATGTACCTTCCTGCGTTCAGCGCAATGCAAACTAGCCTGATGACCAGTCCGGGAATGATCAGCGCCAGCCTGAGTATTTTTCTCGGCGGATTCGCCATCGGACAATTGCTGTGGGGACCGCTGTCAGACCGCATTGGCCGCAAACCGGTTTTACTGCTCGGTCTGACACTGTTTGCCGTCGGCTGCCTGGGCGTGATTTGGGTCGAGAACGTGCGCGCCCTTCTGGCGCTGCGTTTCTTACAGGCCATGGGCGTCTGTGCAGCCGCAGTGACCTGGCAGGCAATCGTGGTGGACCGTTTTTCAGCGGATGTCGCTAAAAAAACCTTCGCCAGCATTATGCCTTTAGTGGCACTTTCGCCGGCGCTGGCTCCTTTGCTTGGCGCCTGGGTGCTCAATCATTTTGACTGGGAAGCGATATTTGCCCTGCTGACTGCGGTCGCCGCCCTGTTGCTTATCGCCACCTTCACGCTGCGGGAAAATAAGCCGGCAGAACACAAATCTGACGAAAAAGCGGGCTTTGGCACGTTGCTGAAGTCGCGCGTTTACAGCGGTAATGTCATGATTTACGCTGCCTGTTCCGCCGGTTTCTTTGCCTGGCTGACAGGTTCACCGTTTATTCTGAGTGATATGGGTTATTCGCCGGGCGTGATTGGCCTGAGCTATGTTCCGCAGACCATCGCTTTCCTGCTCGGTGGTTTCGGCTGCCGGTTGCTTATCAGTAAGGTAGATGGGAATAAAATTTTACCCTGGCTGCTGACAGGATATGGTCTGAGTGTTACGGGTCTGTTCTGTGTCGCCATGTTCACTGATGCCGGGTTGGTGAGCTTGTTGATCCCGTTCTGTTTCATGGCTCTGGTGAATGGCGCAATCTATCCAATTGTTGTGGCAAATGCATTAATGCCATTTCCTGCTAATACAGGGAAAGCGGCTGCGTTGCAAAATACCCTGCAATTGGGATTGTGTTTCCTCGCCAGTTTGCTGGTTTCCGCATTTATTGCGCAACCATTAATAGCGACAGTCACCACCATGCTGTCTACACTATTGTTGGTAGTTTTGGGCCGGTGGATGTCTGTGCGGCACAAAAATCCGCAATATACAGAGCAAAAGTCGGAGCAGGAAGCCTGAGTAAGCCTTGAAAGTTAATCGTTATAATGACCATAAGTTACAATCACTTACTGGTCATTTTCATTCGTGACGATTAACTATTGAGAATGCCTGCCGGCGAGCCTATACTCAACAAAACCCAATAAAATAGCATTTTTACAAAACTTTTATTACATACTTAAGCCGGACGCGCGGAATGCGTCACACTATTTTTTCTGGTACGTTTTTCAAGGATGATTTTCCTGCGTGACTTGTGCCCGCAGGCGTTCTTCTAAATTTCCTCTGTTGGTGTCGGATATCGGACGAGACGCTAGTCGTCTGTTCTCATAAAGACCTGCAAAAAATAGCCTTTGCTTTTCCCGGCAGGTTAATAAGTCAGAAGAGAAAGTGATGGAGAAGCTATGAGTTCATCGTGTATAGAAGACCTAAGCATTCAGGATAATCAGTGGTATCGGATAGCCAGTGAAATGCTGGCAATGGCAGACATCCAGGTAAATGGTAATCGCCCTTTCGACCTTAAAGTAAAAAACACTGACTTTTTTAAGCGTGTTTTACAGGAAGGTTCTCTGGGTCTGGGTGAAAGCTATATGGATGGTTGGTGGGAATGTGACCGCCTTGATATTTTTTTCCAGCGTGTTCTCCGTGCAGGTTTGGAAAATAAACTCCCCCACCATTTTAAAGACACTCTGCGGGTAGCCGCGGCACGCCTTACCAATTTGCAATCGCGTAAACGTGCATGGATTGTCGGCAAAGAGCATTATGATTTGGGCAACGATTTATTCACGCTGATGCTCGACCCGTATATGCAATATTCCTGTGGCTACTGGAAAGAAGCAACAACGCTGGAAGAAGCGCAGGAAGCCAAACTCAAAATGATCTGCGATAAACTGCAATTAAAACCGGGGCAGCGTTTGCTCGATATTGGTTGCGGCTGGGGTGGATTGTCAGAGTTTGCGGCACGCAATTATGGTGTCAGCGTTGTAGGTGTCACTATTTCAGCAGAACAACAAAAACTCGCGCAAAAAAGATGTGAAGGACTGGATGTCACGATCCTTTTACAGGATTACCGTGACCTCAACGATCAGTTTGACCGGATTGTGTCGGTCGGGATGTTCGAACATGTTGGTCCGAAGAATTATCAGACTTACTTTAATGTCGCCAAACGTAATATCAAACCTGACGGCATTTTCCTGCTGCACACTATTGGTTCTAACAAAACAGATCTTAACGTCGACCCGTGGATTGATAAATATATCTTCCCTAACGGCTGCCTGCCTTCAGTTCAGCAAATTGCGCAAACCAGCGAATCTTTGTTTGTAATGGAAGACTGGCACAATATTGGCGCGGATTATGACCGTACCCTGATGGCGTGGCATGAACGTTTCCAGAAACACTGGCCTGAACTGGCAGAAAAATATGGCGATCGTTTCCACCGCATGTTCACGTATTATCTCAATGCCTGCGCAGGGGCATTCAGGGCTCGTGATATTCAGCTCTGGCAAGTGGTATTCAGTCCTGAAGGCGTTGACGGCGGAATGCGCGTTCCACGTTAACCCTCATTAACAGCAACTAAACGACATAAAAAAACCGGACCTGAAAGTCCGGTTTTTCTTTTTTGCAGTCTCTGGAAAATATTTGGCTGAAAATGATGTTATTCAGACTTCTCGATCATGGCTTGCGCGGTAGCAATTGCAGCTTCACGGCTGGCCAGAACGCGTTCGACCGTATCGACAATTGCCTGAGTCTGCGGGTCGATTTCGATATTGATTTTATCCCCCAAACGTTTAGTCCCCAGCGTGGTACGTTGCAACGTTTCCGGAATTAGATGTACGCAGAAACGAGTACGGGTAACTTCGCCGACGGTCAGACTAATACCATCAATGCCGATATAACCTTTATGTAATACATACTTCATCAGATCTTCATGTGGCATACGGAACCAGATCTGTCGGTTATTTTCTGACGTCAAAATCTTCGCCACTTCCGCGGTACAAATAATATGTCCCGACATCAAATGGCCGCCGATTTCATCATTGAAACGCGCAGCACGTTCCAGATTCACAGAGTCGCCGACGTTGAGATCATCCAAATTGGTCAGACGAAGCGTTTCTTTGATCAGGTCGAAGCTGACCAGGTCACCATTGACCTCTGTCACCGTCAGGCAGCAGCCATTATGAGAAACAGAAGCACCCAGTTGCAGATTGTCGAGCATATCTTCCGGCATGCGAACAACGTGGGTTCTGAAATTAGGTTTTTCGTCGATCGATACGACGGTTCCGGTTCCTTGAACAATTCCGGTAAACATAGCCTTTCCTCAATTCATAAGTCTGTTGTATTAAAAACGACACTGTTGTCAGTTTGCCGCAGATTTAATGGAAAGCCAAATCCTCACGGGCAGAAATAGCACGGTCTGCTTTCATTTCATTATTTAACCGCTCGTTAACAGCTTTGTTTGCTTAAAAATACCGACAATGTACAATCTTCGGACTATTTCCCACTCTTTATGGCCACCCTTCGTGGCGTTTTTTATTCAATATAATCAACAAAAAAAGGTGTATCTGTGCAGAAGTACCTTGCAGAGGCGCGGATTTTATTAGCGCTTGCCATTCCGGTCATCCTTGCGCAAATCGCTCAGACTTCCATGGGCGTTGTCGACACCATAATGGCCGGTTCGGTCAGTGCCACGGACATGGCCGCCGTCGCCGTCGGGACCTCCATCTGGTTGCCCGCGATCTTATTCGGACATGGTTTGTTACTGTCCCTGACGCCCACCATCGCGCATTTAAACGGTGCCGGTCGTCGCGACAAAATTGGTCATCAGGTTCAGCAGGGATTCTGGCTGGCCTCCGGCGTGTCCGTGCTGGTCATCGCCGTACTCTATCACTGCGACCATATCCTCGGCCTGATGCACAATATTGATCCGGAGCTGAAAGAAAAGGCTGTCGGTTATTTGCATGCCATCATGTGGGGCGCACCTGGTTACTTGTTCTTCCAGGTGCTGCGCGACCAGTGCGAAGGCTTGTCCAAAACCAAGCCGGGAATGGTATTTGGCTTTATCGGTTTACTGGTGAATATTCCCGTTAACTATATTTTCATCTACGGTAAATTCGGCGCGCCTGCCCTTGGCGGTGTCGGCTGCGGCGTCGCCACGGGAACCGTCTACTGGGTAATGTTCTTTATGATGCGATTTTATGTCCGTCATAACCGTGCCCTGCGTGACACTCAGCCTGTTTCGCGTTTTGCCAAACCCGACTGGGCGACACTACGTCGTCTGTCACAACTCGGCCTGCCGATTGCGCTGGCATTGTTCTTCGAAGTCACGCTGTTCGCTATCGTGGCCCTGCTGGTTTCTCCGCTGGGGATCGTGGCCGTGGCCAGCCATCAGATAGCCCTTAACGTCGGCTCACTAATGTTTGTCGTACCGCTTTCACTCGGTGTGGCAGCGACGATTCGGGTGGGTTCAAAGCTTGGGGAATCTTCCGTTGAAGGTGCGAAAGTCGCCGCTTATACCAGTATCGTCACCGGCATTCTCATGGCCTGTTGTACCGCGACGACAGCAATTTTGTTCCGTGAACACATTGCCGCGCTGTATAACGACAGTCCCGAAGTTGTGATGCTGGCCTCGCACCTGTTGATTTTTGCGGCGTTGTTCCAGATTTCAGACGCCATCCAGGTGATTGGCAGCGGTATTTTGCGTGGCTATAAAGATACACGCTCTATCTTCTATATCACGTTCATCGCCTATTGGGTGCTGGGACTGCCGGTCGGATACATGCTGGGCCTTACCGATTTGCTGGTGCCGAGAATGGGACCAAGTGGTTTCTGGTGCGGATTTATTCTGGGACTGACCTTTGCGGCGCTAATGATGACCCTGCGCATGCGCTGGTTGCAGAAGCAACCGTCCTACACTATTTTGCAAAAAGCCGGTCGCTGATCCTCTGCTCTCACCCACGCGCTGAAATTTTCACCTGGAAGCGCGTGGTGTTTAGGGTCTGCATAGTGGCTGTTATGCCTAAAAAAACAACGCAATGCGCATTAGCTCGACAGTCACGCACAATATGACAGGAAAATGTCTTTTTTCCCTTGCCAGTGTTCAGAGAGGTCGTTAATATTCGTCCCCGTCGCCAACACTGGCTGACAGACAGAAAAACGATGCGTCCGTAGCTCAGTTGGTTAGAGCACCACCTTGACATGGTGGGGGTCGGTGGTTCGAGTCCACTCGGACGCACCAATTTTCTCGCAGTACCGTTGCATGATGTGCGTCCGTAGCTCAGTTGGTTAGAGCACCACCTTGACATGGTGGGGGTCGGTGGTTCGAGTCCACTCGGACGCACCAAAGCAACGTTCTCTCTTGCCTCTCTGATGTTAACCTGATTCGCTTCCCAACACTAAAATCCCTGAACGTTTTGCCTGCTTCCCACAGTGCTCTTCAACGACATCTGTTTGTATTTTTTTACGATTATTTGTTACTTGTGTCATTTGCGAACGCTCGGTGAAAAAAATGTTGTGACCTGCAGACTGATACGCTGCCCGCATTGGTTGAATTCAAAACAACGTTCCGATATCTCTCCTAAGCTTGCGCAACATCACGTTTTTTATTTGGTTTCCCACCCCGTTCCCCTCTATAATACGCATCGTCTCTTCGATTGAATGGTTTCAGCCCCTTGATCTGTCGATATCGCCCTAATAAAAGCGTGACTACTCCAGTAGCGATGATAAATCGCACAAATCGCTATGCTTTGGCTGAACTTACTACACCATTCCTTTCACAGTCTTCTACGCTTAGTAATGATTTGATTCAACCAGGCACCATCTCAATTCCGCGCGGGCAGCTCTGCTGTCAGGCAAACACTTTTCCATTCCATCACAACTTGTAGATAAAATCGTCATGAAAAAGACCAAAATTGTTTGTACCATCGGCCCGAAAACCGAATCCGAAGAAATGCTGACCAAACTGCTTGATGCAGGCATGAACGTTATGCGTCTGAACTTCTCCCACGGTGATTATGAAGAGCACGGTCAGCGCATCCAAAATATCCGCAACGTGATGGCGAAGACCGGTCACAAAGCGGCAATTCTGCTGGACACCAAAGGTCCTGAAATCCGCACCATGAAACTTGAAGGCGGCAAAGACGCTTCTCTGGTTGCGGGTCAGACTTATACCTTCACCACTGATCAAAGCGTTATCGGTAACACCCAGCGCGTAGCCGTGACCTATCAGGGCTTCGCAGCTGACCTGAAAATCGGCAACACCATTCTGGTCGATGACGGCCTGATCGGTATGGAAGTGACTAACGTCACTGAAACCGAAGTGACCTGTAAAGTGCTGAACAACGGCGACCTGGGCGAGAACAAAGGCGTTAACCTGCCAGGCGTTTCTATCGCCCTGCCAGCGCTGGCAGAAAAAGACAAACGTGACCTGATCTTCGGTTGTGAGCAAGGCGTTGACTTCGTCGCGGCTTCCTTCATCCGTAAACGTTCTGACGTTCTGGAAATCCGCGAACACCTGAAAGCACACGGTGGCGAGCACATCCAGATCATCTCCAAAATTGAAAACCAGGAAGGCCTGAACAACTTCGACGAAATCCTCGAAGCTTCTGATGGCATCATGGTTGCCCGTGGCGACCTGGGCGTTGAAATCCCGGTTGAAGAAGTTATCTTTGCGCAGAAGATGATGATTGAGAAATGTAACCGCGCCCGCAAAGTGGTTATCACCGCTACGCAAATGCTCGATTCCATGATCAAAAACCCACGCCCTACCCGCGCTGAAGCAGGCGACGTGGCTAACGCCATCATCGACGGCACCGATGCTGTCATGCTGTCTGGTGAAAGTGCGAAAGGTAAATACCCGCTGGAAGCTGTGACTATCATGGCCACCATTTGTGACCGTACTGACCGCGTAATGCAAAGCCGCATTGATGGTCAGAACGACAACCGCAAACTGCGTATTACTGAAGCCGTTTGCCGCGGTGCGGTAGAAACTGCTGAGAAACTGGATGCGCCACTTATCGTTGTTGCAACCAGCGGTGGTAAATCTGCTAAAGCTGTGCGTAAATACTTCCCGCATGCCACTATCCTGGCTCTGACCACCAATGAAATCACAGCACGTCAGTTAATCCTGACCAAAGGTGTTGTGACTCAGTTGGTGAAAGAAATTGCCTCTACTGATGATTTCTACCGTATCGGTAAAGAAGCCGCTATCGAAAGTGGTCTGGCTCAGAAAGGCGACATCGTAGTGATGGTTTCTGGCGCACTGGTTCAGAGCGGCACAACAAATACTTCATCGGTGCATGTTGTTTAATTAAAAACGTGACCAGGAGCATTAATGAACGCCGCGAAAAGTGGCGTTTATTTATTCAAAAAGTATCTTGTTTCATAAAAAGTGCGAAAAGCGGTCGTAGCAAAATTGGGATAAGTCCCATGGAATACAGCTGTTTTCGCTGCAATTTTTAACTTTTTCGAAAAAAAAGATGCTTCTTTGAGCGAACGATCAAAATATAGCGTTTACCGACAAAAAATTATTCTCATTAGAAAATAGTTTGTGTAATACTTGTAACGCTACATGGAGATTAACTTAATCTAGAGGGTTTTATAATGAATCGCACTAAACTGGTACTGGGCGCTGTAATCCTGGCTTCAACTATGCTGGCTGGTTGTTCAAGCAATGCTAAAATCGACCAACTGTCTTCAGACGTTTCTACTCTGAACTCTAAAGTTGACCAACTGAGCAACGACGTGAACGCAATGCGTTCTGACGTTCAAGCAGCTAAAGACGATGCAGCTCGCGCTAACCAACGTCTTGACAACCAAGCTCACGCTTACAAGAAGTAATATTTACTTCTCTAGTTCAATGGCGCACTCAGTGCGCCATTTTTTTTGCCTGCAATTTGTCCCCCTACCTTCTTTCAACGCACCTAACCTTCATCAACACTCATTCGTAAAACACTCTCTATGGCACGCCTGAACGACTGACATAAAAAAAGGAGCCATGATAGCTCCTTCAGTGAAAATCATTTCTGACACGTTTCTGTAACGTTTACTGCGTGCTTGCGGTTGTCACTTCAGATTGTTGTGCCGAGGCTGCCGTCTGCGGCTCATTAACAGGTGGTGGCGTATCTGTTGCCTTATCACCCACACTCACCACGACAGGCATACCTGAGCGGCGGGTAATCGCCTCTTTCACCATTGCAGCATTAGTCTCATCGTTCCTGATGAATTTCTTCATTGCTGCAGTCAGCGGAATCGGTTTGGTCTGCGGGTCATCCTTTTCGGTGTGCGATAAAGGTTGATGCACTTCGATATAACGCTTACCGTCGGGCTCCACGTCATACTTGATTGGCTGATTCACAATCTGCACGCGGGTCCCTTTAGGAACTGAGTTAAACAGCGCTTCGATATCGTCCGGACGCAGACGAATACAGCCGGAACTCACGCGCATACCAATACCAAAGTTGGCATTGGTACCGTGGATCAGATACTGCCCTGTTCCGGCCGACAGACGCATCGCAAACAGTCCCATCGGGTTATCCGGACCAGCAGGTACCATTCCCGGCAACGTAATGCCGTCTTTCAGATACGCTTTGCGGATGTTGGCCGTCGGCGTCCACGTAGGGTTAGGGATTTTCTGGCTGACTGAGGTGACCATTTCCGGCGTGTTACGACCCAGCTGGCCAATACCAATCGGATAGACGATGACTTTATCCTCGCCTTTCGGATAGTAGTACAAACGCAGTTCTGCCAGATTCACCACGATGCCTTCACGTTTCGTGTCAGGTAACAGCATTTGTGAAGGGATAGTCAGTACGGTTCCCGCTTTCGGCAGATAAGGATCCGTGCCGGGATTGGCTTCCAGCATGGCGATCAGGCCAATCTGGTATTTCGATGCCACGTCTTCCAGTGGTTTGCCGTCATTCGGCACCACATAAGTCGTGTTTTCGCCAATCAGGCGGCTATTATCCGGTGGCAAAGGGTATTCTGCTGCACTTGCGGTCATGGAATGCGTTGCCACAAGCGTGCCAACTAACATTGCCAGAAGGGGTAATGCGCGTCTCATACTCAGTCCTTTTTCGGCCTGCGCTCAGACAATCTGAGGCAAGACATTATCTCGTCTGGTAATACTAGCAGCGCAGAATCTTGTGGCAATCAAACCACAGAAAATCAGAAAGTTACCGAAAGAGAGTCAGGCGAAAATGGCAAAGATAGTGAATTGAAAAATCAGACTAAAAACGAATTGCGAAAGGCAGAACGGAGAATTTGCTTTGCTCATTAGCAGACAATTCCTAATGAGCAAAGCAGCACTGCGGGGCTGATTTAAGACAGCTCAGCAGCCTTAGCACGAATCGAGCGGATCATCGCTTCTAACCCTTGCGAGCGTGAAGGCGTCAGATGCTGGCTCAGTTCCAGCTCCGTGAAGAACGGACGCACATCCAGCTCTACCACATCACGCGGAGTCAGACCCTGATACAGGCTAAACACGATCGCCACCAGACCTTTCACGATGGCAGCATCACTGTCACCCTCAAAGTTCAGCGCACCGTTTTCATCAGTACGCATCACAATCCACACCTGGCTCTGGCAACCGGAAATCAGGTTTTTATCCTGACGATGTTCTTCCGCCAAAGCCGGTAACTGGCCACCCAGTTCGATCACGTACAGATACTTTTCTTCCCAGTTCGGGCACCGGGAAAAGTTTTTGACTAACTTATTTTTATCGGGCAAAGCCATAACAACATCCTGATCAAGGCTGGCGGGATTACCCCAACAGCCGGTGAATACGTTGCAGTCCTGCGACCAGTCGGTCGACTTCTTCACGGGTATTGTACATCGCGAGCGATGCGCGGCACATAGCCGGTACACCGTAGAAGGACATTAACGGCATCGCACAGTGATGACCGGTGCGAATGGCAATACCGTATTGATCAAGGAAGCTGCCGACATCATAGGCGTGGTGTTTACCCAGATTGAACGCAATCACTCCTGCACGCGTCGCCGGGCCATAGATCTGAATATCCGGCACCTGCTCCATCGCTTTCAGCGCGTAAGCCATCAGTTCCTGTTCATAAGCGTGGATATTCTCCAGACCCAGTTCAGTCACATATTCAATGGCGGCGCCCAGCCCCATGATACCGCCGGTGTTTGGGGTACCCGCTTCAAAGCGCCACGGAGCTGCGGCAAAGGTCGTCCCTTCGGTCAGACTGACATGCTTGATCATTGAGCCGCCGCCTTCCCACGGTGGCATTTGATCCAGCAACGCTTTGCGACCGTAAAGAATACCGATACCGGTAGGTCCGTAAAGTTTGTGCCCGGACCAGACATAGAAATCACAACCCAGCGCCTGAACGTCAACCGCGTGATGCATCACCGCCTGCGCGCCATCCACCAGAACGGTCAGCCCTGCGGCTTTCGCCTGAGGAATGATTTTTTCGATCGGGTTAACGGTGCCCAGCACGTTAGAAACATGCGCCAGCGTCAGCAATTTAGTGCGCGGCGTGATCAGGGATTCAAGCTGCGATAAATCCAGCTCTCCCTGCGGCGTCAGGTGCCAGACATCAATATGCAGATCACGTTCTTTCGCCAGCATCTGCCATGGCACGATGTTCGCGTGGTGTTCCATTTCGGTCAGAATGATATGGTCGCCGGGCTGTAAAAACTCACGCCCCCAGGTATTGGCGACCAGGTTAATGGCTTCCGTGGAACCTTTCACGAAGACAATTTCTTCTGCCGACGCAGCATTCATGAATTGTGCGGCCTGCGTGCGGACGTTTTCCATCTGCTCGGTGGCTTCCGCGCTCATGGTATGAATGCCGCGGTGAACCGCAGCATAACCTTGCTCGAAGAAAGACATTTCACGTTGAATGACCTGACGCGGTTTCTGTGCGCTGGCCGCGCTGTCAAGGTAGGCCAGCGGCTGGCCGTTAACTTCACGGCTCAGCACAGGGAAATCGCTACGTACTCTTTCCAGTGGAAAACTCATTACTTACCTCGATTTAGCCGGCCTGCAATACGGGCAATCACGACTTCACGCAGGGTTTCATTCTCAATGGCTTCCGTCAGTTCAGCGGCAAAAGCAAAGATGATCATTTGCTGTGCATCCTGACCGCTGATCCCACGGGTACGCAGATAGAAAAGCTGTTCGTCGTCGATACGACCCACAGTAGCACCGTGGCTGCACTTCACATCATCGGCATAAATTTCCAGCTGCGGTTTGGTATCAACCTCAGTGTGTTTGCCCAGCAACAAGTTGTTGTTGGTCATTTTGCCGTCGGTTTTCAGTGCGTGCTGCGCCACTTTGATCATGCCGTTGAAAATCGCTTTAGCACGATCGTTCACGATCACTTTATGCAACTGGTTGCTGTTGCAATAACCTTTGTTGTGTTCCAGATAAGTACGGGTATCAGCAATCTCAGAATCAACCGGCAGAACCAGGCTGTTAATGTTGAGCTCGCTGTTTTCACCGTTAAGCTGAGCACTGGTGTTATTACGGGTCAGACCCGCTCCTAGCAGGAAGCTATGGCTGGCAACACGTGCATCGCGACCGATAACCAGATCGTTATGCGAGAAGTGGAAACTTGCCTGACTTTCAAAGGCCAGTTTGTAATGCGTGAAATCGGCATTATCGCCCACATTCACCGTCATACGTGCTCCGGTGAAATGGCCGTGATCGTTCAGGCTGAGATAATGTTCGATCACTTCTGCATTCGCACCGCCCTCAATCGCCAGATGATAGCGATGATGTACGGTGTTCATTTCGCGTGACTGGTCACGACCGCTGCTCAGATGTAAAAGATACAGCGGCTTCTCGGCCTGCTTGCCCGCGGGCAAACGTACAGATAGGGAATCTTGCGCCAGGCTTTCGGTCAGGTGCAAAAACACTTCTGACTGAATCGGATCAGGCAACGTCTGTTGCGCCGCCGGGCTCAGTTTTTCAATTTCAAAAGCACCGGTATCTGAATCACTGAGATCCGCATCGAAACGGCCATCAATGAATACCAGACGGTAGCAATCCACTGGCAGCGCCAGCGATTTAACCTGTTCAACAGTCAGTGCCTGTTGCTGCGGAGCAAAGAACTGATTACCCAGCAGTGAAGAGACCGGAGTGTACTTCCAGTCTTCCAGTTTTGCGTGCGGGAAACCCAGGCGCAGCACCTGTTGCCAGTGTGCATGAGCGTGAGTGGATTGTTCACCGCCACGGCTTTCAAAAAGACGGTAAAGCTGCTGCATGGCGTGCGAACTGCCCGCCGCAGGTGCATTACTCTTCGTCGGTAAGCCAGCCATAACCCTGCTCCTCTAACTGTTTAACCAAGGTGAAATCGCCGGATTTAACAATGCGGCCCTGATACAGAACGTGCACGTAGTCAGGCTTGATGTAGTCGAGGATACGCTGGTAGTGGGTCACGATAACGAATGAACGTTTGCCGTCACGCAGTGTGTTAACACCGTCAGAAACGATTTTCAGGGCATCGATATCCAGACCGGAGTCGGTTTCATCCAGGATGCACAGGTTTGGCTCAAGGGCTGCCATTTGCAGAATGTCGTTACGCTTTTTCTCACCGCCGGAGAAGCCAACGTTCACAGAACGGGTCAGCAAATCGGCAGGCATTTTTAGCATTTCGATTTTTTCTTCGATGAAATCAGCGAAGTCAAAACGGTCCATCGGTTCCTGTCCGCGGTATTTACGCACAGCATTTACCGCAGTTTGCAGGAAGAAATGGTTAGTCACACCGGGAATTTCCACCGGATACTGGAAAGCCATAAAGACGCCTTCACCAGCGCGGTCTTCCGGAGCGAGTTCCAGCAAATCTTTACCGTTGAAGATTACCGAGCCGTCGGTGACTTCGTAATCTTCGCGGCCAGCCAGTGTCGCGGAGAGCGTACTTTTACCTGAGCCGTTCGGGCCCATGATGGCGTGTACTTCACCCGGTTTGATCTCCAGATCAAGGCCTTTCAGAATTTCCTTTTCTTCGACACGGACCTTCAAATTCTTAATGCTTAACATACGTATCCTTGAGTTTGCGCCTGCGCGCTCTTAATTCTGTTTATGCTTTGACTGTGCTGAACTAAAACCTGCCCGGTGCTGACGTCACACCACGCTACACCGGGAGGAAAAAACGTCGGCGAATTAACCGACGCTATGTTCAAGACTGATGGCCAGCAGTTTCTGTGCTTCGACAGCGAACTCCAGCGGCAGCTCGGAAAAGACATCTTTACAGAAACCGTTAACAATCATGGAAATCGCGTCATCTTCGCTGATACCACGTTGCAGACAGTAGAACAGCTGGTCATCGCCGATTTTTGACGTTGTGGCTTCATGTTCCAGCTGCGCGGTATTGTTACGCACTTCCACATACGGGAAGGTATGCGCTGCGCTGTCGGCGCCAATCAGCATTGAGTCACACTGGGTAAAGTTACGCGCGTTTTCTGCACTTGGCAGGATCTTCACCAGACCGCGGTAGCTGTTCTGGCTGTGACCCGCAGAGATACCTTTGGAGATAATGGTCGACTTGGTATTTTTACCAATGTGGATCATTTTGGTGCCGGTATCTGCCTGCTGTTTGCCGCTGGTCAGTGCAACCGAGAAGAATTCACCAATGGAGTTATCACCTTTGAGGATAACGCTTGGGTATTTCCAGGTGATCGCTGAGCCGGTTTCAGACTGCGTCCAGGACATTTTCGAACCCGCGCCTTCGCACAATGCGCGTTTGGTCACGAAGTTCAGAATGCCGCCGCTGCTGTCTTTGCTGCCGGAGAACCAGTTCTGGACGGTGGAATATTTCACTTCCGCATCTTTGTGCAGAATCACTTCCACCACCGCAGCGTGCAGCTGGTAGGTATCACGAACTGGCGCCGAACACCCTTCGATGTAACTCACGTAACTGCCTTCATCGGCAATCAGAATAGTACGTTCAAACTGGCCGGTTTTCGCCGCGTTGATACGGAAATAAGTCGACAGTTCCATCGGGCAACGCACGCCTTTTGGCACATAAACAAAGGTACCATCAGAAGCAACGGCAGCATTCAGTGCGGCGAAGAAGTTATCCTGCGCAGGCACCACTGTACCGAGGTATTTGCGCACCAGATCAGGATATTCGTGAATGGCTTCGCCGAATGAGCAGAAAATAACGCCTGATTCCGCCAGCTTTTCACGGTAAGTCGTGGAGACAGAAACGGAGTCGAAAATTGCATCGACCGCCACTTCTTTGCCTTCACGAACCGGAACACCCAGCTGCTCAAAAGCTTTTTCTACTTCACTGGTGAGGTAGTTTTTATTGTCAAGAGCGCCATCAAGCGCAGGAATGCTGTGCGAATTTTCCGGAGGCTGCTGCGTAGCGCCAGGCTGAGAACCGCAGGTATCATCGCAGCTGCCACATGATGGCGCGGAATAATAGCTGTAATCCTGGTAATCAAGAGGCGTGTAATACGCTTTGAGCCAGTGCGGTTCTTCCATTTTCAACCAGGCATGATAAGCCTGCAGACGGAACTCCAGCATCCACTCAGGCTCATTACGCTTCGCGGAAATGGCACGCACCACATCTTCGTTGATGCCTGATGCTAATTCATCGGTTGCAAGCTGGGTAAAGAACCCTTCTTTATAGTTCGTTCCCTCGCCGACCCAAGACTGCACATCATCTGGAATTTCTACGTTGCTTCGTGACATGTTGGTTACATCGCTTTGTTTACAATAATCTTAAAAACTGAAAGCCGTTTCTTACAGGCCGAAACTTTCGCCACACCCGCAGGCATGCTGAGCTTTAGGATTATTGAATTTAAATATCTGATTCAGTCCTTCACGGACAAAATCTACCTCAGTTCCGTCGATGAAAGGCATGGCCTTCAGCGGAACAAACAGCAAAGCGCCGTCATGTTCAAACACCAGGTCATCACTGGCTGGTTGTTTGGTTAAATCCAGAACGTAGCCAAAGCCGGCACAGCCCGATTGTTTCACCGAGAGCTGGAGACCTTTGACCTCAGGATCCTGCGCCATCAGAGTATTAATCTGTTTTGCGGCAGAATCAGTCAGGCTCACACCTTGCCATACGTTGTCGTCTAAAGAGAAAGAGCCGACAGTTTCAGTTTGCATCTGTCTTACCTCGTAATTTTACGGTCATAGACAAGACCTATTGTCTCTATTCTAGTGATAACAGGTACCACTTCAACCTCTTGTTTTAAGAGGGTATAGCGATTGCCCATGAGGAAAGTCGCTCAATGTGCATCGGGTTAACACCTGGTCGCTGGCGGGTCTTGAACACCGCAACCATCAACTGATTGAATAAATTGTCAATTTTTTGTTAAAAATTAAAATTAACCTTATAAACATTGCGGGTTAATAGCTTTCATTGTGTCTATTATAAAACATTCATCGGAAATGCCTATTTATGAATTCGCCACAACCGAAAAAATTAAAGCTCTTTTTGCTTATCTGCTTTCGCACAACAAAATGAAAAAAACCCGATGAAAACGTTGATCCGGTCATTTTTTGCCAATATGATGGTCATTCTTTGATAATGATTATCATTCAGATAACCCGGAATACTGAGAATGGCTCAATCGGTAAATGCGTGGTTGCAAGGCAAGATCGACGAATACAAATCGAATGTCCGCGATGCCACAGTAGATTTCTACATGGCTGATGCGGCCTTACGACGTCCTGATGCACATTTATGTCAGCTCAAACGCTTCAACAACATTTGTCTGGAAATGGCTAACCTGTGCCTGCAAAACGGCGATGATCACAGCTATCTGCATGCGCTCTGCAAATTGCACAACCGCCTGATTCTGGAAATCAACAGTGTTGTCCGCTGTGAGCTCTTTCGTGTTCAGAGTTATCATTTTGCGCGGCATACGTTAAAACTCATTTGTCAGTATTATGCCATGATGGGCATCTGGGAAAAAGCAACGGCATTTCAAACTGACTTTGCGAAACGCGTCCCTTTCCAGCTTTGACTTACTTTCAATGTGTTACACCAATTTTAAGACAAATAAAAAAGGCGGACACATGATTAATGTATCCGCCCTTCCCTGAAACACGATTCAAGATAACTGATGAATCAAGATAACTGACAGAGCCTGTTTCAGTGATCAATCACCATCGTGGTCAACCTCGACACGCAGCAAAGATTTCCTTTCTCATCAAAAATTTCGATTTGCCAGACCTGGCTGCGGCGCCCGGCGCGCAATGCACGACACACACCGCGCACATGTCCCTCGCGTGCTGAATGCATATGGCTGGCGTTAATCTCCACGCCGACCACCGTCTGGCTGCCTTCGCAGCACAAATAGCCTGCCATCGATCCCATGGTTTCCGCTAGAACCACCGATGCCCCGCCATGCAGCAGGCCAAAAGGTTGTGTCGTGCGGCTATCCACGGGCATGGTCGCCTCAAGAAATTCTTCGCCCAACTGGGTAAATTCTATTCCCACGTGCCCAACCATACATCCCTGACTGCGCTGATTCAGGGCATCCAGCGTGGTACTGCGTTTCCAGAGTGACATAATGCTTCCTTAATGGTCAGGGAATGATTTCCAGCAAAGCCTGTAAGGGATGGCGAACACCGTTCCCCTCAATACGTTTGACCTGACTGCGGCATGAATAACCGGTTGCCAGACAGCGCTGGCGCGGCAACCGCTGCAAAGAGGTATGCCAGGAAAGCTCGTAAATCCCCAGAGAGTTCTCAAGATTTTTAGTTTCATGGCCGTACGTTCCGGCCATTCCGCAGCAGCCGACACTGACATTTTCCAGCTTCGCGCCATAGCGGGCAAAAATATCACCCCATTGCTTGCCACTGTTTGGCAACGCCGTACTTTCCGTACAGTGACCAAACAGATACCAGGATTCGCCGCTTTGCTGCTGTGCCGGGCGTTCAGCCAGCCACACATCAAGCCATTCATGCACCAGTTGTACCTGGAATGAGCCACGCGACTCGCCCAGGATCTCTTTATATTCATCGCGATAACACAGCACCAGCGCCGGGTCGACGCCGACCATCGGCATTCCTAATTGCGAAACACGGTTGAGGAACAGCGACGTTTTCTTCGCTGTTTTCGCAAAACGAGTGAGGAAGCCTTTAATGTGCTGCGCTTTACCGTTCGGAGAGAATGGCAACAGAACAGGTTTGAGGCCAAGCTTCTCAATCAGCCGGACAAAATCAGCCACCACCTGCGCATCATAGAAACTGGTGAACGGATCCTGAACTACCAGCACGTATTCGCCTCGCTGCGCGGGAGAAATGGCTTCAAGTTGCTCCAGCGTCATCGTACTGGCGCGATGTCCAAGTAGTTGCTCGCGCAATGTCGGAGAAGAGAGTAAAGGCAAATCCACCATGCCAATACTTTTCCGGCTCATTTCACGCACCCAGGGTTGTTTGAGGAAGAAATTAAACAACTTCGGTGCTTTCGCCATCAGCGGTGCGTAGCTTTCCACGCCGGCCACAAAGTGATCACGAGCAGGACGCAGATATCGTGTGTGATAAAGCTGCAGGAACCGCGATCGGAATCCGGGAACATCAATTTTAATCGGACACTGTGTGGAACAGGCTTTACAGGCCAGACAGCCTGACATCGCCTCTTTCACTTCATGCGAAAAATCATACTCACCTTTATTGGCGTGCCAGGTGTTACGCGTGCGGTCAATCAGGGTGCGGAAACTTAGCCCTTTTTCAGGCAGCGCATTTTCCAGCGCCAGCGGATCAACGCCCTGTTCTGACAGCAGACGCAGCCATTCGCGCACCAGACCTGCGCGACCTTTAGGCGAATGAATGCGGCTGCCGGTGATTTTCATCGACGGGCACATCGGGCTTTTCACATCGAAATTGAAACATAACCCGTTGCCGTTACATTCCATCGCACCGCGGAATGACTGACGAACTTCCAGCGGAATACGGCGATCCAGTGTGCCGCGTTTCGCCGCATCCACTTTCATCATCGGTTCATCGCAATCCAGCGGCGCACAGATCTTACCTGGGTTGAGGCGGTTGTCCGGGTCGAACACGGTTTTGATCCGGCGTAACTCATGGAACAATTCTTCACCAAAGAAGGCCGGACTGTATTCGGCACGGAAACCCTTTCCATGCTCGCCCCACAACAGCCCGCCATATTTTGCCGTCAGTGCGACGACTTCATCGGAAATTTGCTTGAGCAACATTTCCTGCTGCGGATCGCACATATCCAGCGCCGGACGTACGTGTAATACACCCGCATCCACGTGACCAAACATTCCGTAGCTCAGATGATGGCTGTCGAGCAGCGCCCGAAATTCGACGATGTAATCCGCCAGATGCTGAGGCGGAACACAAGTGTCTTCGGCAAATGGCAATGGTTTAGCCTGCCCTTTGGCATTGCCCAGCAGCCCGACGGCTTTTTTACGCATATTATAGATGCGCTCTATACCAGGCAGATCGGCGCAAATCTGATAACCAATCACACCGCCTTCTTTGTCACTCATCAACCCGTCAAGACGCTCACACAATGCGCTCACCTGGCTTTCGATGAGATCAGCATCATCGCCAGCGAACTCAACAATGTTAAGCCCCTGCATATCTTTGCCTTCAACATCCGTGATGTAGTCACGCACGCTGTGCCAGACAATATCCTCACGTGCCAGATTCAGCACTTTTGAGTCAACGGTTTCTACTGAAAGAGCTTTCGCTTCCACCATAAAAGGTGCGTTGCGCAGGGCCGAGTTGAAAGAGTCATACTTGATGTTGACCAGACGACGCACTTTAGGGATTGGCGTGATGTTCAGACGGGCTTCAGTAATAAAGGCCAGCGAGCCTTCTGAGCCGGTCAGAATTCGTGTCAGATTGAAGGTTTGCAGGTCATCACTCAGCACATGACGCAAATCGTATCCGGTCAGGAAACGGTTAAGTTTTGGGAATTTCTCTATTACCAGCGCACGGTTGTCGCGGCAACTGTCGAGCACCGTGCGATAAATCCGCCCGATAACCGAATCTTCTTCGCCCAGTTTATCTGCAAGCTCTGTCGGGATCGCCGTGGTATCCAGCATGTCGCCGCCAAGCACAATGGCCCGGACACCAAGCACGTGATCTGAGGTTTTACCGTACACCAGCGAGCCCTGCCCGGAGGCATCGGTATTGATCATCCCGCCGAGCGTGGCGCGGTTACTGGTCGAGAGTTCCGGCGAGAAGAAATACCCCAACGGGCGCAGATAATCATTGAGCTGATCTTTAATCACACCGGCTTCAACTTTTACCCATCCCTGCTTTGTATTGATATCGAGAATGCGGTTCATATGACGGGACATATCAACCACAATGCCACGGTTCAGCGACTGACCGTTTGTACCGGTACCGCCACCGCGCGGAGTGAATACCAGCGTTTTAAAACGTTCCTGCCCTGCAAGACGGGCAATCAGTGCCACGTCTGACGTGGCGATCGGGAATAAGACAGCATCCGGCAACAACTGATAGACGCTGTTATCTGTCGCCATCGTCAGCCGGTCTGCATAAGTAGTTGTGACATCACCCGTAAAACCATTCTTTTTTAACGCTTCCAAAAAATCGAGCACCAGCTGGATGACACCCGGCGCCTGAGAAATCTGTGGGATCATTGAATTATGACTCTGTCTTTGTTGTATGCCTGGCGGGCCCGAGGCGACCTGCCGGATCTGACTTGCAGATCCACCTGTTATTTACCCAGAATAAAAACTAACATACTTCGTTTTTCCGCGCTCCGTCTGGTTGCCGTTTGTTGCATTACTTTCATGATGAATCGCAAAAATCGCGTATCAGCGCAACGCGTTGCAACTAATCTTGCGGCGGGCTATCCAAAAGAAGCCGGATGTTCCATGCTTATTTCAGATTGGCTGGATTTTGAACACACAGATCATGAACACATGGGATCATGAGCACACTGAATTTTGAATACCCCGGATTTAATATCCGGGTTTGAAATACAAAGTATGGAGGCACAGGGTTCGTGCCTTACTTGGTTTATCACATTGAGAAACATGAATGAATCTCCCAATTAAACGTTACGATTTACCCCAGATTATGTTTGGGGTGTTGTTTATTGCACTGATGACCATCGCCAGTATCTGGATCGTTCAGCCTTTTATTCTTGGGTTTGTCTGGGCAGGCATGGTGGTTATCGCGACATGGCCGCTGATGATTAAGCTCCAGCGGCTGCTTTGGGGACGCCGTTTCCTTGCCGTCATCATCATGACTTTGTTACTGATTTTATTATTTGTTTTGCCTATTGCGATGCTGGTCAGCAGCGCAATTGAAAATGGCGCGCCTCTGGTAGAAATCGCCAGCCACCCTTCCTCACTGCATATGCCTGATTTCCACTGGCTTAATTCCATTCCGCTGGTGGGTCATAAGCTGTATACCGGCTGGCACGCGCTGATTAATGGCGGCGGGAATGCGCTGGTGACCAAGGTTCAGCCGTATGTAGGACAAACAGCCGCGTGGTTTGTCACTCAGGCCGGTCATCTTGGACGGTTTATTGTCCACTGTTCGCTGATGCTGTTGTTCAGTGCCTTGTTGTACAGCCGTGGCGAACAAGTTGCTTTGGGGATCCGCCACTTTGCCATTCGTCTGGCCGCAGAACGCGGTGACGCTGCCGTTATTCTGGCTGGTCAGGCCATCCGCGCTGTGGCTTTAGGCGTGGTCGTCACCGCCATTGTGCAGTCAATTCTTGGCGGGATCGGGCTGGCGATTGCGGGCATCCCTTATGCTACCGTGCTGACGGTAGTGATGTTCGTTTGCTGCGTTGCGCAAATCGGCCCATTGCTGATACTGATACCGGCAATCATCTGGCTTTACTGGTCCGGCGACAATACCTGGGGCACCGTGCTTCTGGTCTGGAGCTGCGTGGTCGGGTCCCTTGATAACGTGCTGCGTCCGGTTCTGATCCGCATGGGTGCAGATTTACCTATGTTGCTGATTCTCTCTGGTGTTATCGGGGGATTGTTTGCCTTCGGTATGATCGGGCTGTTCATCGGACCGGTGGTACTGGCCGTATCGTATCGCCTGATTTCCCTCTGGGTACATGAAGCCCCTGAACCAGAGATGGATCCGGAAGAAGCCTTAAAAGCACTGGATGAATAAACTCTTCATTAAGTAACTTTCTGACAGCGTTGCCCATAAAATTGAATGTGGCAGCGCCGTTATTTTATTCCTTTCCTCTCCCCCCTATTTTACGTCCCATCCGTTCCTCAATAACTGCCCTCACTAAATAGTATGAGAATAAACTCTATTAGGAGGATTCTTACAGACTAAATACCTTGAGAAACTTAGTATTATTAACAGTTCGGATTTCAACTCACTGATTTATATACAGGCTTTCCCCTGAGCCGGTATACCCCAAATTGCTGTGTGTAGTCTTTGCCTGTCTCCTATGACGGGCCTTTTTTTTATTTATTGTCCGCTAACTTCATTCTCCGGTAACCTTTTATTATTACCTGATAAAACTGCCGGCCAAAAACCTTCGTTTTCTGTTTCCTCCTTCCTGAAATAAGTATTTTCCAGTTCCTTTGCACAAAAATGAAAAGGCCATCACCCGTGAGTGACAGCCTTTATTTTATGATTTAGGAATTGCTTTATGAATCGATTTACTTTTCCGCTAACGCCAGCCAGGTTTGTACAACTGTATCCGGATTCAGCGACAGACTGTCGATTCCCTCATCCATCAGCCATTGCGCAAAATCCTGATGATCTGAGGGTCCCTGCCCGCAGATGCCGACATACTTGCCCTGCTTTTTCGCGGCTTTGATTGCCATCGACAGCAACGCTTTGACGGCGTCATTTCGCTCATCAAAGAGTTCAGAAACCACACCGGAATCACGATCCAGCCCGAGAGCAAGCTGAGTCATGTCATTCGAGCCAATCGAGAATCCATCAAAGTGTTCGAGGAACTGATCCGCCAGTAAAGCATTCGACGGAATTTCGCACATCATGATAACTTTCAGCCCGTTTTCGCCGCGCTTCAGTCCCTGATTTGCCAGTTCCGCGACCACGGCTTCCGCCTGCGCCACCGTGCGTACAAACGGAATCATCACCTCAACGTTAGTGAGATCCATGTCATTACGCACGCGTTTCATTGCCTCGCATTCCAGTGCAAAACAATCGCGGAAGTTGTCTGATACATAACGACCAGCACCGCGGAAACCGAGCATCGGGTTTTCTTCATGCGGTTCATACTTCTCGCCGCCTACCAGATTGGCATACTCGTTTGATTTGAAATCAGACAAACGGACAATGACGCGTTTTGGCCAGAAAGCCGCGCCGAGCGTCGCGATCCCTTCCGTCAGGCGTGCCACATAATATTCGCGCGGGCTGTCATAGCCCTGGATCATCTTATTGATGGTTTCCTGCAATTCAGCCGGCTGCTGATCAAACTCCAGCAAGGCTTTTGGGTGCACGCCAATCATGCGGTTGATGATAAATTCCAGACGCGCCAGCCCGACACCTTCATTCGGTAAGCAGGCGAAATCAAAAGCACGATCCGGATTGCCGATATTCATCATGATTTTCAGCGGTAATTTTGGCAGCTCATCGATTTCAGAACTTTGTACACTGAAATCCAGTTCATCCTGATACACATATCCGGTATCACCTTCTGAACAGGAAACCGTGACTTTCTGATTTTCGGTGAGTTTCTCGGTGGCGTCTCCGCAACCGACAACAGCAGGGATGCCCAGTTCACGGGCAATAATCGCAGCGTGACAGGTACGACCGCCGCGGTTAGTCACGATGGCTGATGCCTTTTTCATGATCGGCTCCCAATCGGGATCCGTCATATCGGTCACCAGGATATCGCCTGCCTTAACGTGATGCATTTCGCTGATATCGTGGATGATCTTAACGGGCCCCGCACCGATGCGGTGACCGATTGCACGTCCTTCCACCAGCACTTTGCTGCTGCCATTAAGCTGGTAACGTTCCATCACCTGACCGTTTGAACGTACGGTCTCAGGACGCGCCTGAACAATATAGAGTTTGCCGTTATGACCATCTTTAGCCCATTCGATATCCATCGGGCGGCCATAATGTTTTTCGATCAGTATCGCCTGACGCGCCAGCGCCTGCACTTCTTCATCCGTCAGGGAGAATCGGGTGCTCAGTTCGGCTGGCACATCTTCAATCTGGACTTGCTTGCCGTGCTCCTGGCTTGGTGCATAAACCATGCGGATTTTCTTTGAGCCCATGGTGCGACGAACAATCGACGGTTTTTTCTTGTCGAGCGTCGGCTTATGTACATAGAACTCGTCGGGATTCACCGCCCCCTGCACCACCATTTCGCCCAGGCCGTAGGCAGAAGTGATAAAGACCACCTGATCAAAACCCGATTCAGTATCGATAGTAAACATCACGCCAGCTGCGGCGAGGTCTGAACGCACCATACGCTGGACACCGGCAGATAACGCCACACCGCGGTGGTCGTAGCCCTGATGCACACGATAAGAAATGGCGCGGTCGTTGAAGAGAGAAGCATAAACATGTTTCACGGCAGTCATGACTGCATCGAATCCCTGAACGTTCAGGAAAGTTTCCTGCTGCCCGGCAAAAGACGCATCGGGCATATCTTCGGCCGTTGCCGATGAACGCACAGCGAAAGAAGCCTCCGGCTCGCCTTCAGAAAGCTGCTGATAAGCCTCGCGGATAGCCTGCTCGAGTTCTGGCTGGAATGGCGTCTCAATGATCCACTGACGGATTTGCGTGCCCGCTTTGGTCAGTTGTGCGATGTCGTCCACATCCGTTTTATCCAGCAATTCATGGATACGGTGGTTTACGCCGCTCTGATCGAGAAAATCATTAAATGCCTGAGACGTCGTTGCAAAACCGTTCGGAACGGAAACCCCCAAATCAGACAAATTGGTGATCATTTCCCCGAGGGATGCGTTCTTGCCCCCGACTTTATCAACGTCGTTCATACCCAGTTGGTTGTACCAGATAACATTGCGTAAATCGGGATCGAGATGAGCCATGAAACAATCCTTTCTTATTTATTTACAGTAATAGTCAACAGGAGTGTAAAACCGGTTATTCAACGGTTGCCTGAAACACTTTTTGTGTCATTAAACAACGCTGTCTTTTTGAGACTAGCATAATGATCCATAGAAGATGGACAGGTGAATCGTTCCAGCAAATCAAACTATTTTTGTTTAGGAAAAATCCAGCATCAGTATTTTTGTTACTGAGGGGAAATGAGCATTATTCCTTATGAATCATGAAGAAGTTATCTCTGTCTCCGGTCTGTGATTCATGCTAACAGGGCTGCTGAAGTTGTGCTGAAGCAAATCAAAAACCTGCGAGGGATCGCGAAAAATTTAAAATGGCATTTCATTTATTACAGCCATTTTGCGCAGTATCTCGCAGCAATGAAGATAAGATGGAAATGCGGAGGAATTACTCTTTTTATTTCCTTCAATTCTGGTTATTACTTAATAAGCCCCAAAAGATTGGCGCGAATAAATAAAATGAAGTGATTTAATTCAGGAGTCATTTGTGGACAGATGCGTGTTTTACATTTCGGATGGTACTGCGATTACAGCAGAGGTTTTGGGCCATGCAGTGCTTTCACAATTCCCGGTCAATGCGACCACTTACTCGTTACCTTTTGTAGAAAGTGAGGAACGTGCGAGAGCTGTCTGCAAACAGATCAATGAAATTTTTGAGAAAACCGGAGCCCGTCCGCTGGTGTTTTACTCGATTATTTCCCCGAACATCCGCGATATCATTCAGGGCAGTGAAGGATTCTGCCAGGATATAGTGCAGTCGCTGGTGGCGCCTCTGCAAAATGAGCTGGGTGTCGACCCCACGCCCATTGCCAACAGAACGCACGGTCTGACGGCCAGCAACATCACCAAGTACGATGCGCGTATTGCCGCTATTGATTACACGCTGGCACACGACGATGGTATTTCCCTGCGTAATCTCGATCAGGCACAGGTGATTTTACTGGGCGTCTCGCGCTGCGGTAAAACTCCGACCAGCCTGTATCTTGCGCTTCAGTTTGGGATCCGGGCGGCTAACTACCCTTTTACTGCTGACGATATGGACAACATCCAGTTGCCAGCAGCACTAAAACCGCATATGCATAAACTTTTTGGCCTGACGATTGATCCGGAGCGTCTGACCGCTATCCGGCAAGAGCGCGTTGAAAACAGCCGTTATGCCTCCTTACGCCAGTGCAGGATGGAAGTGTCGGAAGTTGAGGCGCTGTTTCGCAAGAACAAAATACGCTATCTCAACAGTACGAATTATTCCGTTGAGGAGATATCAGCGAAGATTATGGACAGCTTCGGTATGAGCCGTCGTATGTTCTGAATCCATTTCCTGATTTGGGTGGCATATCCTGCTGACAGTGGTTGAATTCATCTGTTTTTGGGTTATTGTGATCGACATCACTTCCCGGTATTCCTGCCGCAGAGAAGAAACAAATTTTCGAGAGCACCATGTCACAAACAGATGAATTGCGTACGACGCGCATCGACAGCCTGATTACGCCTCAGGCACTGGCAGATAAATTGCCAATTTCCCCGTCGGTCGCACAACACGTGATGGAATCACGTAAACGGATTGAAAAAATTGTCAGTGGCGAAGATCAGCGCTTGCTGGTTGTCGTTGGTCCTTGTTCTATCCACGATATTGAAGCGGCGATTGATTACGCGGGAAAACTGCGCGTATTACGTGACAAGTATCAGGATCGCCTTGAAATCGTGATGCGCACGTATTTTGAGAAACCGCGTACCGTTGTCGGCTGGAAAGGATTAATTTCTGATCCTGAGCTTAACGGGTCGTGCCGTGTTAATGACGGTATCGAGCTGGCGCGCAAAGTCCTGCTTGCCGTCAATGAGCTGGGTATTCCGACTGCCACCGAATTTCTGGATATGGTGATCGGACAGTATATCGCTGACCTCATCAGCTGGGGCGCGATAGGCGCACGCACCACAGAAAGCCAGATCCACCGTGAAATGGCGTCAGCACTGTCGTGCCCTGTTGGCTTTAAAAATGGTACCGACGGCAATACGCGTATCGCCATTGATGCCATTCGTTCTTCACGTACCAGCCACATGTTCCTGTCACCGGATAAAAGCGGTCAGATGACTATTTATCGCACCGCAGGCAACCCTTATGGCCACGTGATCATGCGTGGCGGTAAAAAGCCCAACTATTATGCAGAGGATCTGGAGCAGGCTTGCCAGAATCTGGCTGAGTTTGATTTACCACAGCGTCTGGTGGTCGACTTCAGCCACGGAAACTGTCAGAAACAGCACCGCCGTCAGCTGGAAGTAGCAGAAGATATTTGCCAGCAGATCCGCAGTGGTTCTTCAGCTATTGCCGGAATTATGGCGGAAAGTTTCCTGATTGAAGGCACTCAGGCGATTCATCCTGGTAAGCCGCTGGTTTACGGCAAATCAGTGACTGACCCTTGCCTGAGCTGGGAAGATACTGAAACCCTGTTGTCGATGCTGGCTGAGGCCACTGACAGCCGGTTCTGATCACTTTCTGGCAACCTTTCAAAGGGCAACTTCGTTGCCCTTTTTTATGCCTGCGGTTCGCCGCGCCTTCCTGCCCCCTGCGCTTTTCACTCTGTAAATACTGCACTATCCCTCTCACATTAAAGGGTTACCTGGCAAAAATTACATTCCATCAACAAAAATTTTCTTGATGTGTTCTTGCAATGATTTGATAATGATTATCAAATTGATATTAATTCCCATTACCAAATATAAGTTAACGGGCTACTGACCCGAATTTTATTACAAATCATTCACATAACATCGCGAGTTTTTACCAGCCAGCGGGCGGGTGACTTAGGCTAACGAGGAGACAGCAATGCATTCAGTTCACTATCAGGATTATTTACAGGCTAAAGACGCGAACCCGGGTAAATATGCCCGCGATCTGGCGGAAATTTTGGGTATCAGTGAGGCAGAATTAACTGCATTACGTGTTTCCCATGATGCCGCACGACTTGATGTTGATGCCCGCACATTGCTGGCTGCCCTGGAAAATGTCGGTGGAACAAAATCGATTACCCGCAACGATTTTGCCGTTCATGAACAACAAGGTCGTTATGAGAACCAGCATCTGAGTGGTCATGCTGGCCTGATTCTGAACCCGCGCGCGCTGGATTTGCGCCTGTTCCTGCAACACTGGCAGCATATTTTCAGTATGTCTGAAACCACGGCTCGTGGCGTTCGCCACAGTATTCAGTTTTTTGATGCTCACGGCGATGCAGTGCATAAAGTCTATAACACCGATGAAACCGATATGGCGGCATGGGACGCGCTGATTGCGCAGTACAAAACCGACGTCAATCCGCCATTGCAGATTGAAGCTGCGCCATCGACTCCGGCCCGGAAAGCGGCTGATGCCAGTGCTATCGATGCAGACTGGCGCGCTATGACTGACGTTCATCAGTTCTTCCAGTTGCTGAAACGCCATGACATCACCCGTCAGCAGGCCTTTGAAGCAGTCGGCGATGACCTGGCATGGCGCGTGGAAAATGGTTCCCTGACCCGTTTGCTGAATATCGCCAAAGAAGACCAAAACGAAATTATGATTTTCGTGGGCAACCGTGGCTGTGTGCAGATCTTCACCGGCCAGATTGAAAAAGTGATGCCACACGGTGAGTGGATCAACGTGTTCAATGAACGCTTCACGCTGCATCTGGTGGAAAGCGCCATCGCACAAAGCTGGATAACCCGTAAGCCAACCAAAGACGGTTTCGTCACCAGTCTGGAATTGTTTGCTGCCGATGGTACCCAGATTGCCCAGCTTTACGGACAGCGTACAGAAGGCACGCCGGAACAGACTCAGTGGCGCGAGCAGCTGGCACAACTCAGTGGCGAAGGCGTTGCAGCATGAGACTCTCTCTGAAAGCCCTGTTCGCTGCCAGCACTTTGCTGGCAGCACCTTTGCTACATGCGGCTGAAAAACTTGTCACTATCGGCGGAGATGTCACTGAAATTGTTTACGCCCTCGGCGCTGGCAATGAACTGGTGGCGCGAGACAGCACCAGTCTGCGTCCGAAGGCCGTTCTGGCGCTGCCGGATGTGGGTTATATGCGCCAGCTGAATACCGAAGGCATTTTATCAATGCATCCTTCAATGGTACTGAGCAGTGAACTGGCAGAGCCTTCGCTGGTATTGCAACAGTTATCACAAAATGGCGTGAAAGTTGTCCGTGTGCCGGGTACCCCTTCTATCAATACCGTTCCTGAGAAAATTGAAGTAATCGCCGCGGCCCTCAACCGTCAGGCTGAAGGGGAGAAACTGATCACCACTTATCGTTCACAGCTTTCGGCCATACGTCATGATGCGCTGCCGGTGAAAATGTTGTTTGTGATGAGCCACGGTGGCATGTCTTCTATGGCGGCGGGACAAAATACTGCGGCAGATGCGATGATCACCTCCGTTGGCGCAAAAAATGCCATGCAGGGATTCAGCCGCTACCGCCCGCTTTCTCAGGAAGGGGTGATTGCAAGTGCGCCGGATATTCTTCTGCTGACCGCAGACGGTGTCAAAACGCTCGGCGGGCTGGATCAGGTGTGGAAATTACCGGGTGTAGCGATGACGCCTGCGGGCAAGAACAAACGCGTTTTAGTGCTGGATGATATGTCGCTGCTGGGCTTTGGTCTGCAAACTCCGGCCGTGATGGCGCAACTTCGTCAGGCGGCGGAACAAGCGAAATGAGCAGCATGAGCCCCCCAATGCCATCACGACGCCGCTCGCCGGTTTGGGCGCTGATCGGACTCGGCGGTGCTCTGCTGGTACTGGCTATTCTGGCGGCCAATACCGGCGCGATGGCATTGTCGCTCAGGACGTTAATTTCGCGTCCTTTTGACGATGACCTTTGGCAGGTCTGGCTGAGCATACGCTTGCCAAGAGTGTTACTGGCTGTGGTGGTCGGCTGTGCGCTCGCCAGCTCCGGTGCGGTAATGCAGGGGCTTTTTCGCAATCCCCTCGCAGATCCTGGACTGCTTGGGATCAGCAGCGGTGCAGCGCTGGCGGTTGCACTAACGATTGTCATGCCGCTCGCCCTGCCGCCGCTTCTGGCTCTCTACAGCCATATGATCAGCGCCTTCTTCGGCAGTCTGGCGATTTCAGCTATTGTCTTCACCCTGAGCCGTTTCGGGCATGGCGGGTTATCGCGTTTATTACTGGCGGGGATCGCCATCAATGCACTGTGCGGCGCAGCCGTAGGCGTGCTGACTTATGTCAGTGATGATCAGCAGTTGCGTCAGTTCTCGCTCTGGAGCATGGGCAGTCTGGGACAAGCACAATGGCCGACACTGGCCGTTGCTTCTTCGCTGATCCTGCCTGCCTGCATTGCCGCGTTGTTCATGGCACGCCGTCTGAACATTCTGCAACTGGGGGAGGAAGATGCGCATTATCTGGGCGTGAATGTCCGCCGTACCCAGTTGCAGTTGTTGCTGCTGAGCGCATTGCTGGTCGGTGCCGCGGTGGCGGTTTCGGGCGTTATCGGTTTTATCGGGCTGGTTATCCCGCATCTTTTACGAATGCGTATTGGTGCCGATCACCGCTGGCTGTTGCCCGGTTCAGCCATGGCCGGAGCCTGCCTGTTATTACTGGCGGACACGCTCGCGCGTACACTGGTTGCCCCCGCAGAAATGCCGGTGGGACTGCTGACCAGTTTGATCGGCGGTCCGTATTTTCTCTGGCTGATCCTGCGTCCGGGAGTGCCACGCAATGTCTGATATTTCCTCATCTATGATGGCTGAAAACCTGACGTATTCTGTCAACGGCCGGCGTTTGATTGATGACGTTTCGATGAGTCTGGAAAGCGGCGAAATGGTGGCGCTGATCGGGCCAAACGGTGCCGGTAAATCGACCCTGATGCGGATGTTGACCGGTTATCTGTCACCCCAGTCGGGACAATGTTCGATGATGGGCAAACCGCTGAACGACTGGCAGCCACAAGAACTGGCACGCACACGTGCGGTAATGCGCCAGAACAGTACGCTGGCTTTCGGATTTAGTGTCCGCGAAGTGCTGACACTTGGGCGTTCGCCCCACGGCCAGCAAAATATGCAGCGCGCGCTGGCAGAGGTGATGGCGCAGACAGGCTGTCTGAATCTGGCTGAGCGTGACTATCGCCAGCTATCCGGCGGCGAACAACAGCGCGTTCAGCTGGCACGGGTATTAATCCAGCTGTGGCAACCTGAGCCTGCCCCGCGCTGGCTGTTTCTGGATGAACCGACTTCAGCGCTCGATTTATATCATCAGCAACATGCGCTGCGCCTGTTACGTCATCTGACCCAACAGACACCGCTTGCCGTGTGTTGTGTCCTGCACGATCTAAATCTTGCCGCATTGTATGCCGACCGGATTATCTTGCTGCACAGCGGGAAAGTGGTCGCCAGCGGGACACCAGCTCAGGTGCTGAGCGAAGAAACCCTGAGTCGCTGGTATCAGGCCGATGTAAACGTCTGTCCGCATCCGGACACCGCGTTGCCTCAGGTTTTCCTGCGCCAGTAAGTGCCCTGCAGAAAGGAAAAAGCCACAAGGCATGTTGCTTTGTGGCTTTTTTGTCAGCTCGAGCAGGATATTTCCAGATGCTTTCCCCAGTCCGGCGGCAGTGCCGCCATCGCGTCATATTGCGGCGCGTCACTGTATGGATCGCGCAACGCCTGATGCAGTTGAGTCAGCACACTGATGTCATCTTTTTCGGCACGTTCAATGGCCTGCTGCGCCAGGTAATTCCTTAATATAATTCTCGGATTACACTGTTTCATCGCGTCCTGGCGCGTCGCGTCAGCCACTTCCTCCGTCAGCAGACGCTGGCGATAAGCCTGATACCAGCTGTCGAAAGCCTCACGATCAATAAATTCATCCCGCAGCGGCGAGCGGGCCTGTTGTTGCTCAGTATGACTTAACAACCTGAAGGTTTGAGTGAAGTCCCTGCCCTCTTTCGCCATCAGGCTCAGCAGACCGGTCAGCAGGTCGTTGTCCTGTTTATTCTCGGTAAAGAAGCCCAGCTTTCCTCGCATCAGTGTACCGTACGCTTTCATCAGCGCCGGTTCATACTCACCGAGCGCCGCCTGTAACTGTTCCGTAGTCATCAGACCGGACAGCGTCTGCGCCAACCGGTGTAGATTCCAGTAGGCTACGGCAGGTTGATTATCGTAGCTGTAACGCCCCTGATGGTCAGAATGATTACAGATGTAACCCGGCTGATAATCATCCAGAAAGCCGAACGGACCATAGTCGATAGTCAGCCCGAGAATAGACATATTGTCGGTATTCATCACACCATGAGCGAATCCAACGCTTTGCCATTGCGCCATCAAACTGGCGGTGCGTTCCACCACTTCCGTAAACCAGCGCTGATAACGCAAAGATTCAACCGGTTCACTTTCCAGCAATTCCGGCCAATGATGAGCAATGACATAATCTGCCAGTTGCTTCACCTGTTCCGGCTGTTTACGGTAATAGAAATGCTCGAAATGCCCGAAACGAATATGGCTTTCAGCCACGCGGATCAGCATCGCACCGCGCTCCGGCTGTTCGCGAAATACAGGCTCATCGCTTGTTGCAATCGTCAATGCGCGGGTGGTTGGAATCGATAAATGATGCAGCGCTTCTGAAGCCAGAAACTCACGGACGACGGACCGTAATACTGCGCGACCATCACCCATGCGCGAATACGGCGTCAGTCCGGCGCCCTTCAGGTGCCAGTCAAAACGCTTTCCGCCAGGCAAAACCTGTTCGCCAAGCAGAATGCCACGCCCGTCACCCAGCTGCCCAGCCCAGACACCAAACTGATGCCCGCTGTAGACCTGCGCCAAAGGCTGCATGCCCGGAAAGAATTTCTCACCGCACCAGTATTCGCGGTGGTCAGCGCCGAAAAGAGATTCATCCAGCCCCAGCGCCTGCGCCAGCGACTCGCTATGGTAAAGCAGACGCGCACCTTTTAGTGGCGTCGGTTGCAGCGCGGTGTAAAAACCGGGCAGTTGGTCTGCATAATGGTGTTCGAATTGTGGCATAAATCCCCCTTTTCTTTAGTGTAGGTCTGCTCCGTCGTGATTAACACGGAGTAAATGCAGGGAGATTACCGACGCCCGGGATGAAAAATCCCGATACAGCAGGTGCTGACCGGGATCCTGAATATCAAGACGGCAGTGACGATGAGTGAAATTGAACAGGCCGGTTAAGCAGGCTGTCCATCTCAGCGGGATCAACGCCTGGCCACAACAGGCCTTTTACGCCCTTTATATCCTTTTTATGCAATGCATCGAAATACTCCTGACTGTCCAGCCCGTCCACCACAATATTGCGGCAAAAACGGTTTACATTGCGGATTAATGCCGGCATCACGATCGTAAAATGTTCACCCTCATAAAGTTGCCAGAAGAGGTTTTTATCCAGTTTCACCCACTGAAAAAGATGGTCGAAAATCGGCGCCATCGTAATATTCCCGGAGCCAAAGTTCTCCAGCCACAAGGTAAAATCTTGCTTCAGTGTGACCAGTTGGTTGTTGTTTCTGCCCTGAGAAAGCTGCGGAAATGATTCACTCAGATTGAGATGAATAAAAGGGTGTGCTTTAAAAGCCTCACGGAGATTTTCATCCGCGAGTAATAAAGCCACCTGCTTTTCTTCAACACTGATATTCAAAATAACCTGATTATCGTTAAACCATTGGGCATGCTGATCCGCCCAGACTTGCTGTTCATTGAGAAAACGCAGTAATTGCGGTGGTGTGAGAAGGTTTAACACCAGTTCTGTGGGCATAACCAGCTTGCTGTCTGCACTGGAAAAGCGGCAAATTAATTCTACGGCAAGCAATTTCCCTTCAATGGTGTAGACCGGCTGACACAGATAGCTACTGTTAAAGGCCGTATCGAATTGTATTTTCATTTTTATCCAAAACATCAACGGCACTGCTAATTGATTAATAACCTTTTTGACTATCAATCAGATCATAAAGATGCCGGAGCCCCGAGGCGTAACCGAAACGTCAGAGAAATTGATATCAAGAAAGAGCCAGCCCGGTTGTCAGTAAAAAGCGACCAGGGTGCTGATAACTGCGTAATAAAGCGTTGCAAGATGTGATTCCCCTTTCTCACCTTCTAATTTGAGGGATACGTCAGTCAATACAGGGGGTTCAGACTAATCTTATCGTCAGCAGGGAAAACACGCAACGTGCAGCGTGAGCGCTATCAGACATATTTAGACAAATTAATGGTCACTCATTGCGCTATTGTCCGGGGGGAGTCGTATTCAACTATTTTAGTTAATGGTTATAGTGTCTTAAGAGATATGGCGCAAGCCATCCGCCTGCAATTGAAGTATCTACTGCAGACTCTGTCACTCCTCTAATCCAGTAAAAAAACCAGAGGTTATTATAAAATGTCAGTCGCGTTATGGTTAAAAGAAACGGTTCTGAAAAGCCGTACAATCAGTTTGCATCCCTTACGTCATGACCATGCAGATGCACTGGCTGAAGCCGCTGCCGATGGCCAATTATGGGAACTGTGGTTTACCTCCGTCCCGCGCCCGGATACGGTTGGAAAGTATATTGATGATGCCCTGAGTGAACAGGCGGCAGGACGCGCTTTGCCGTTCGTTGTTGTCCATAACGAAACCCGGAAAGTCATCGGCACGACGCGATTTTCCAACGCCGATGTAAAAAATCACCGGCTGGAAATTGGGTTTACCTGGTATGCGCAACGTTTCCAGCGAACCTCTGTGAATACCGAATGTAAGGCACTGATGCTGGAGTATGCGTTTGAACAACTTCAGGCGATTGCCGTCGAATTCAGGACTCACTGGCATAATCATAAATCACGTGCAGCAATTACCCGCCTGGGTGCTAAACAGGATGGCGTCTTACGCAATCACAGCAAAAATGCTGACGGCAGCTATCGTGACACCGTGGTGTTTTCCATCATTGACCATGAATGGCTGATGGTGAAGAGAAGCCTGCAACACAAGCTGAGCCGTGGCTGAAATACGTCCCGGAAACGCACAAGAAGGGCCATCTCCGGGATTCAAACCTACTGAATACAACGCACCAGCCAGGATTGCAGTTCGGTCAGTTCTGCCCGCATCGCGGGATTCTGCTCAATGATTTCCTGGCCGGTTTGCCCCACATCCTGCGCATGATAGCGCGTACCGACCAGCGCATCGGCTAAGGCCAGTAACGGCGCAGGGTTCAGGCTGTCTGTGAAAATCTGCGCCCGGCTGATACTGCCTTTTTCAACGTCAAAGTGAATATCCACGCCGCCCCAGACAAAACGCTCGTTCAGCAGATGGCTGAACGCCGGTGCCTTGCCAAAATTCCATTCCCAGCTGCTTTGTTTAGCAAACCGCTCCGCGAAGCCCGGAATATCAGGGAAGACATCCGGTGAGATGATTTCCGGTTCCACACTTGACCCGTACCAGTCAAAGAAAGCGGAAGTAACGGCTTCGCAAATCTGCTCGTGGTTGATGTCCGGTACAAATTCACTGAGATTCGCCACCCTTGAGCGCACTGACGTAATTCCCTTCGCCTGCAGCTTTTTGACATCAGGATTGAGATAGTTTGCCAGACGGCTCAGATCAGCGTTGAGCAGCAATGTGCCGTGATGAAAACCGCGATCTGCTGTTTCACGGTAAGCGGACCCCGAGATTTTCCGCTCCCCTTCTGCGGTCTGAACCACCAGATCGTTGCGACCGGAAGCGCTGGCATCTATCCCCAAACGTTTTAAGGCATCGAGGATAATGTTGGTCGAGACACTTTTATCATATTCCGGTTTGCCTGCCATAAACGTAAAGCAGGTATTGCCCAGATCATGAAACACCGCACCACCGCCGCTGCTGCGGCGCGCCAGGCGAATGCCGTCTTCTTCCATTCTCCGGGTATTACATTCTTTCCAGGGATTTTGCGCCTGCCCGATCACCACCGTTTCGGCATTCCGCCAGAGGAATAACACCCGCTGAGTGGTCATTTCGCGGAAAATGCAATCTTCTACGGCAAGGTTGAACCAGGGATCGTAAGAATCGGAAAGTAACAGTCTGAGAGGTTTCATCGCATATTCATCCTGAATGAGTCTGCTCTGATAATAACAGCAAAAAACAGGATGAAATACGCAGTGAAATCAGGGGGAATGGGTTTTATACCGTATCAGATACGACGAGCCTGCCAGTACACTTTGCGCCAGTAGACGTTATCGAGCGAAGAACGCGTGACGCCCTGACTGGTTGAGGCGTGAATAAACTGGTCTGCGGTATCGTAAATCCCGACGTGCAAGCCGTTCTCCCCGCTGCCGGTTTTAAAGAAAACCAGATCGCCGGGAAGCAGTTCATCACGGGAAACTTTTGTGCCAATTTTCGTTTGATCGGCCGTCGTTCTTGGCAAAACTACACCAAAACGATCGCGATAAGTACGAAAAACAAAGCCCGAGCAATCCACGCCGCTGGGTTGTAAACCGCCATAGCGATAAGGCGCACCGTGCCATTGACTGAGCTGGTCATTTAGCTCGGCAACCACGGTAATAGAATCAGCAAACCGGCCACTTGGCGGTGGCGCGTGGCTGCTGCAACCGTTAAGAATTAACGCGGCAACAGCCAGCAGGGAATACATGGATACGGACGACCAGCGCATAGTGCATTCCTTCCTCAATAGCGTCACGGCATCACCGGAACACGAGGGTTTGCGCGGGCCGGATAAGTCGCCGTTATCTAAGAACTAATAGAATTTAGCGCTATTTTATCCGTCATCCAATCTTTTGTGATGATTTTTATCGTTTCAGAATAAATTCATTGAGACTTTTTGACAGGTTTACTGTGGATCAGGCAAACACCGGACAAGATAAGTAAACCGCCCAGCGTTTTGGTTAAGCTGATGCTTTCATTGAACCAGGGCAAGGTGACCGCCGCGATATACACCAGCGCATAACTCAGACTCAGCAAGGTATAAGCGCGGTTGAGCGGCAGATGCCGTAAGGCAAAAAACCAGCAGCCCATCGAGAATACATACCCGCATAACCCCAAAAACACGGCAGTCAGTGCGCTTAAATGGCTAAGAATAAACGAGGTGTCAATGGCAGACAGAGCAATCCACGGGATCTGCACCATCCCCCATTTCATCAGCAACTGCGCTGCTGTTACCAGTAAGACGCTGCCCCCGCCCCACAAATAGCCTTTCATAAGCTGACACTCATCAGCGCAATCCCTGACATGATTAACGCGACGCCACACCAGTGGCGCCCGTCGACGTGTTCATGGAAAAACCAGCGGGCACACAATGTGATCAGGACGAAATTCAGACTGAGCATCGGATACGCCAGACTCAGCGGCAGCAGTTGTAACACCCGCAGCCACAAGAGCATGCCGATGCCAAGCAAAAGCACCGCCAGCCCGAGCCAGCGCAGAACGCGCGCCATACCGTCAGCGGACACCTGAGCGGCCTGCTTCTGACAAAGCTGGCCGGCACAGGTGATCACACTGACTGCCAGCACCAGAAGGAATCCGGTCATGGCAGTTTTTTGTAGAACAGTATCGCCTGACGATCAAACTTCACTGTTTGGTCAGCAGCCGGCATTGTTGATTTCACATGCGCATTGCGGTCAAGTCTGAGGATCACAGAAACATTTCCTTCCTGACGGGCTTTCTGCAGCCATGCCGGGAAGCCAGCTGCATCAATAAAGTTATCTTTAGCATCAGGATAACTTAATCCGTATTGCAGCTCGCCTTTTTCATCAAACATCAGAATATCACTGCGCTTCAGCGACCAGGCAACCGCAGTGGCTACGCCGACATTATCTGCCAGGATAAAACGGCTGTCCTGCAACAGGTCGTTGTGCTGTTGTAAAAAGTCCTGAGGTTGTTTTGAATCTATAATTTTCTGCGGCATAGCCTGCCCGACCAGCAGCGCCAATACCAGCGGACAGATAGCGCCCCAGTACCAGCGTTTTTTCACATCGGTCAGTGACATTGCCCCTGCCAGCGCCCATACCGCAAAACAGAGAATACCAATCAGAGCGCGGGGCATCTCCGTACGGGTAAAGACCGCTTTAACGTGGAGCGGCAGAATGCCGGATATCACCAGTACGGCAACCGCCATCAGAACACCAAAAATGATGTTAATGACGCCATTAGCTTTCAGTGCGCGTAACTTCCCTGACTGACGGATTTGTTCAAGATGATCGGCCATCAGCAAGGCAACCGGCGCTATGCACGGCAGAATGTAAGTCGGCAGTTTTCCTTTGGCGATGCTGAAGAAGATCAGCGGCATAATCGCCCAGCTCAGCAGGAAGAACAGCTCCGGGCGCATGACGCGCTGAGTCCAGCCCTCGCGCAGTGCTCCCGGCAACAGACCGAGCCACGGCAGAACGCCCAGACAGAGCACAGGCAAATAGAACCAGAACGGCGCTTTATGTTGGGCATCCGATTCTGCAAATCGCTGAATATGCTCGACCCAGAAGAAGTAATTCCAGAAATCAGGTTCATGCCGCGCAATCGCCAGCACCCACGGCAGACTGAGAACCACAGCACTGAGAATCGCCAGCGGTCCCCAGCCAAACAGGGTTTTGAAACGCTTTTCACGCCAGACAATCGGCAGAACTGCAATCACCGGCAGCGCCAGCGCCAGAAACCCTTTGGTCATAAAGCCCATACCGCAGGCCAGTCCAAGCGCTATCCAGCTCATGGCTTTTTGCGGTGTACGCGAAACCCGCAGGCAGAACCAGGTCGCCACCATTGCCGCAGTCATCCAAAGCGTGATCATCGGATCAAGAACGCTGTAGGTACCGATACTGAACACCAGCAGGGTGGAAAGGTAGATCAACACGGCAGTGTAAGCGGTCTGACGATTACGCCACATCAGATTTGCCAGCCAGAACACCAGAATGGCGCTCAGCATAGTGCTGAATACTGAACCAAAACGCACCGCAAAGTTGCTTTCACCGAAAATCATCTGGCTGATATTGTTAAACCAGTAACCTGCCACCGGTTTTTCAAAATAGCGCAATCCGAGCAGATGAGGCACAACCCAGTCGCCGCGCTGAAGCATTTCGCGGCTGATTTCGGCATATCGGGTTTCATCAGGTTGCCATAACAGGCGGGTATTAAGAGGAACAAGGTAAACGAGCGCGAAGAACACCAGGATCATGGTGCTCCATACGCCTTTAATTGTTTTCGACATCAGGAGAAACCTTCTTGCTGACAGCCTAACCAACCTTCCCGACCCGGGAAACTGGCGCGAACCACTTTGCCTTTTGGCAACGTACTGAGATCTTGCGGCAGTAACTCGCCCAGCGCGCAAAACCGGATACCCTGTGCAGCAGCACGGGTCAGTAACTCGTCAAATTGCGTTGCCAGCGACATTCCTTCAACTTCAGCGTGGATGGTATACACCGGCACGCCGGTATCCTTGGCGATAGCATCAAGAATAAAATCGTTGAAGTTATCCGCCGTAATTTCGCCGCCCGCCACTTCATCGTAAGTCGGCAGCGTCACCGGAATTTGTACGGTTCCCGGGGTTCCATTTTCCAGCACCGGCAGGAAAGGATGGGTTCCGCGGCAATCACTGTTGTAATAGAAATGAAAACGCTCTTTCACTTCTATGACGCGTTCATCCGCACGCCAGCCTGCCACTGCCGAACATTCGACGTCATGACCCAGGCTTTTTTCCAGTGCATCCAGCCCCAGCCGGATTTGTTCTTCCAGCTGTTTCTCTGACCATTTCCCGACTTTCGCCTGCCAGCCCTGATGATCCCAGGCGTGCAGTCCGACTTCGTGGCCCCGTTTTGCGGTTTCTTTCATCAGATACCCGAGGTCACGGGCGATGGGTTTACCCGGCCAGGCGGTACCCGCCAGCAGGATATCCCAGCCATAAAGGGAGGCCGCGTTAGAGCGCAGCATTTTCCACAGAAAGCGCGGTTTAAGCAGGCGCCACAAGTGGCGCCCCATGTTATCCGGGCCAACGCTGAAGAAGAAACTGGCGGTAATTTTATGTTTTGCAAGGGTTTGCAGAAGCTGAGGGACACCCTCCCGGGTGCCGCTCCAGGTATCCACATCAATGCGCAGACCCACTTTCTTCATGTCTGGCACCGTATCAGGCTTTGTCAGCGTCAGTGTTTACAGAACGCAGGAAGAAATCCAGCGTGTCGGCGACGGTTTTATCCATGCCAATTTCAGGTTTCCAGTCCAGCAGACGACGGGCATTTTTGATGCTCGGCGTACGGTGCTCAACGTCCTGGTAGCCTTTACCGTAGTAAGTGCTGCTTTCGACCAGATTGAAACCAGCAAACGGCGGGAACTGGGCGCGAAGCGGGTGTGCCTCAAAGCTTTTCAGTAGCATTTCTGCCAGCTGACGAATGCTTGCTTCGTTCGTCGGGTTACCGATGTTGATGATCTGACCGTCACACAAGTTGTCGCGGTTCTCGATGATGCGGAACAACGCTTCGATACCGTCGTTGATGTCGGTGAAGCAACGTTTCTGCTCGCCGCCATCGACCAGTTTGATCGGTGAACCTTCGACCAGATTCAGGATCAGCTGAGTGATCGCACGGGAGCTGCCGATACGCGCAGCATCCAGGTTATCCAGACGTGGCCCCATCCAGTTAAACGGACGGAACAGTGTGAATTTCAGGCCTTCTTTCGCGCCATATGCCCAAATAACACGGTCGAGCAGCTGTTTAGAAACAGAGTAAATCCAGCGCTGTTTGTTAATCGGGCCAACGATCAGACGGGAATGGTCCTCATCGAATTCTTTGTCATCACACATACCATAAACTTCAGAGGTCGACGGGAAGATGATGCGTTTTTTGTATTTCACACAGTCGCGAACGATTTTCAGGTTTTCTTCGAAATCCAGTTCGAACACACGCAGCGGGTTACGGGTGTATTCAATTGGCGTAGCGATAGCCACCAGCGGCAGAACGACATCACATTTTTTAATGTGATATTCGATCCACTCAGAATGGATGCTGATATCGCCTTCAACGAAGTGGAAATGCGGGTTATCCATGAAGCGGCTGACCGCGTCAGAGCTGATATCCAGACCATAAATTTCATAACGGTCTTCACGCAGCAGGCGTTCACTCAGGTGGTTACCGATGAAACCGTTCACACCCAGAATCAGCACGCGTGTACGACGCTTCATGACGGCGGTTGGCAATGTCGCCACGCGCATATCCGGCATGATACCCAGCTCAAGCGCCAGACGGGAACCCTGAACATACAGGCCGTTTTCACTCTGCCCTGCCAGAATTTCCAGTGCGCCTTCGCCACAGGCGATAGTCAGCGGATCAGAAGAAAGTACGGTGCCTGGTTGTTTGTCATGCTGAGTATCCAGCGGACGGGCGCGCCAGACGGTCAGTTTACGCTGACCCAGATAAGAGAATGCACCCGGGTAAGGTTCGGTCACAGCACGGATCAGGTTGTTAATTTCAGTGGCAGATTTATGCCAGTGAATTTCACCATCGGCAGCAGTGCGACGGCCAAAGTAGCTTGCCTGAGACTCGTCTTGCGGAGTCAGCGTGATCTTACCGGCTTTCATTTCCGGCAGAACATCTGTCAGAAGCGCTTTAGCGGCATCACGGACTTTAGCGTGTAATTTCAGTGCAGTGTCATCGGCGGCGATAGCGACTTTACGCTGCCCCACGATATCACCCGCATCAGGGCGTTTAACCATTTTATGCAGGGTAACGCCGGTTTCGGTTTCGCCATTCAGCAGCGCCCAGTTAACCGGTGCGCGACCACGGTAGCGTGGCAGCAATGAACCATGCAGATTAAAACCGCCGCGTGGCGCCAGAGATAAAATCTCTTCGCTCAGCATGTTGCGATAGTAGAAAGAGAAAATGACATCAGGCTGTAAAGCACGGATGCGGTCGACCCACAATGGATGGTTAACATCTTCCGGGGCATAAACCGGCAGATTCAGTTCAGCACCCTGACGGGCAACAGATGAAAAGAACTGGTTTTCATTCGGGGCATCGGTATGCGTAAAGACTGCCTGTACGTCATAACCGGCATCAACCAGAGCCTGTAAACCAACACAACCAATATCATGGTAGGCAAATACAATCGCTTTCATCACTCTTCTTCCTGACTGTTATCTTCGGAACGAACGCCGACGACTTTTTGAACAAAATAACGGGGACGCGCACGGACATCATTGTAGATACGCCCGATGTATTCACCGAGTAACCCCATGCCCACAAACTGCGCACCGATAAACATGAATAACAATGCAAATAACGTAAATACGCCATCCGCAGCCCAGGCAGGACCGTTGATGAGGCGCATTAGAATCAGAAACACCGCCAGCACAAAACCGAAAATGGCGATCGCACTGCCCACCACACTAAGCATTCTCAGCGGCGTCGTTGTCAGGCAGGTGATCAGGTCATACATCAGGTTGATGAGTTTCATCAGGCTGTATTTGGAATCACCGAATTCGCGCTCAGAATGCTGAACCGGGATTTCAATCGTTTTGCGCGCGAAGGTGTTTGCCAGAATCGGGATAAAGGTACTGCGCTCATGGCAATGCAGCATGGCTTCGATAATATGGCGGCGGTAGGCACGTAACATGCAACCGTAATCGCCCATCGATTTGCCGGTAGCGCGCTGGATCATCATGTTGATCATTTTCGAGGCTGATTTACGGAACCAGGAATCGCGACGGTTTGCACGTACGGTGCCGACAACGTCATAGCCTTCATCGGCCGTGGCGACCAGGCGCGGGATTTCTTCCGGTGGATTTTGCAGGTCAGCATCAAGCGTAATGACCAGATCACCTGTCACATGGCTAAAACCGGCCATAATGGCGGAATGCTGGCCGTAATTACGGTTGAGCAAAACGGCAATAACATGGCTGTCCGGTTGTTCTGCAGCGGCAGCGAGCATGTCACCGGAGCTGTCAGAACTGCCGTCATCCACAAGAATGATTTCGTACTGTTGGGTTAATTGCTTACAGGCTGCCTGCGTACGAGATAACAACGCCGGCAAGCTTTCTTCTTCGTTGTAGACCGGGATAACCACCGAGACTTTACGGATTGGTTCGTATTGCGCCACTACTGCGCCTCCAGAAGGGAAAAAAGAGCCGCGACAACACGGTCCACATCACTGTCCTGCATGTCAGGGAACAGTGGCAGGCTGCACAAACGTGCCGAATTCCATTCGCTGTTTGGCAGGCTCAGATGCGGATAACGCTCGCGGTAATATTTTTGAGTATGAGCTGCGCGGAAATGCAAACCAGTTCCGATCCCCTGCTCTTTCAGGCGTTCCATCAGAGCGTCACGGCTGATACCGCAACGTTCTTCATCCACGCGGATCATGAATAAGTGCCACGCATGAAGGTGCGGGTAAGCCGGTACATTCATTGGCAAATAAGGTGAGCCCTGTAATTTATCCAGATATCGCTGTGCCAGTTCGGTACGGCGCGCATTGATCTCATGCAGGCGTTTAAGCTGGACGACGGCAATAGAAGCGTGAATATCGGAAAGATTGTATTTAAAACCGGGCTCGACAACCTCAGCCTGCGGTTTGCGCCCCAGTACCTGACGGTCAAATGCATCAACGGCCAGACCGTGGAATTTCAACGCGCGGACTTTATTCGCCAGCTCATCGTCATCCGTGGCTATCAGGCCACCTTCGGCGCAGGTCATATTTTTGATGGCGTGGAAGGAGAAGATTGCCGTTCCCTGCGCGCCAATCCAGCGGTCACGGTAACGGGTACCTGCCGCGTGCGCAGCATCTTCCACCACCGGAATACCGTGTTCATTGGCGACAGCGTAAATCGGGTCAAGGTCTAAAGGCGCGCCCGCGTAATGCACCGGGATAATCGCTTTAGTTTTCGGCGTGATGGCGGCAGCGATGGATTCTGCACTTACCATCAGGGTGTCCGGGTCAACATCGATCATGACCGGCTCTGCACCCAGCAGAACAATCATATTGAGGGTCGAAACCCAGGTCTGGGAAGGGGTAATCACTTCATCGCCGGGGCCTATGCCCAGCGCCATCAACGTAACATGCATGCCACCGGTTGCGGAACTGACTGCGATAGCATGTTTACAACCGAAAGCGGCAGAGAAATCCTGTTCCAGCTGGTTTGTTTGCGGTCCGGTGGTTATCCACCCTGAGCGCAAAACCTGCCCCACAGCCGCAATCTCTTCTTCGCCCATAGACGGACGGGAGAAAGGCAAAAAGTTTTCCATTACGCTATCCCGAAAGGTAATTAATTGATACCAACTTTAGACCGCATTTATTTAACAACAGGTAAACACTGTCATGAATTTATGAATCTTATGATGTCGGTTTAATCTTAATTTAACCTTAAGGATTTTCCAGTTTAGTGAAGCTAAATAGAAACTAAACCAGAAGAAAAGAAATTATCTTAATACCAAAAAACGCCTTGAAAACAATGCATTGAATTGTATTTAATGTAATACTAAAAAATGAACTTTATTTAGAAATAGAAAACACTGTTCTTTTTATGAACAGAAAATGGGCATTCAAAAACCTAACAGCTGATAATAAAATAGTTACCACGCTATTGATAAAGTAATACATTACGCCATCGCGGCCATTATCCACTGACGACCAGCCAGTTCATATCCCTGAAATGCCACTTTATAAACTGCAGAAAGTGATTCCGGCTGCATAACATCAGAACATTTCCCCGCTGAAATGACTTCACCCGCCGTCATCAGCCAGACCTCATGTGCATAATGCAAAGTATGATTAAGATCGTGGTCACTTATCACGACTGAACGCCCTGCTGCGCAGAATTCCGTGAGCAACTGATCCAGCGCCTGCTGCTGCGCCACGTCAAGACTGTTCATCGGTTCGTCGAGAAATAAAAGACGGCTGTCGGGATTAACGTCAGGCCACACCTGCAATAAGACCGCCGCGAGGCGAACCCGCTGCCATTCACCACCTGAAAGATGTGTGACCGGACGGGCAAGTTTATCGTCAAGATGCAGCGCAGCAGACAACCGTGCAATTGTGCGCTCCAGCACCTCAGGATCAGAGTTTTGTGGCTGATGAAGTGACAGATATTGGAAAACCGGCATCAGGGATGCCGGTGTCAGTTGCTGGCAAAGCCAGGCGCGCAGACGAGCCAGACGCGGGCCTGATAATTCAGCTAACCTTTGTCCGTCGATACAGACCTCACCTTTTCCGGCCGACATACCTGCCAGCCGGTTCAGTAAGGTGCTCTTTCCTGCCCCGTTCGGCCCGATAATATGTATCCGGCTTCCGGGCGAGATGTGAGAACTAAACGCCTGAAGGCGCCCTTCAACCGCAATTTCGCGACATTCCAGCATCTGCGCTTCCATAACTTAGTTATTTTGCCAGAGCCGCTTTAATAGTTTCCATCAGAATAGGATCTTCCGGCGACATGTCCGGTGCGAAACGCTGAACAACGGTGCCATCGCGACCGATCAGGAATTTCTCAAAGTTCCACAAGATGTCATCGGGTTTTAAAGGCTGACGGCCTTTGCTCGCAAGACGCTCGTAGAAAGCACTGTCTTCTGGTTTTACCGCCACAGGACGGGCAGCAATCATCGCCGAATACAGCGGGTGGCGGTTGTCGCCATTGACGTTGATTTTGCTGAACATAGGAAATTTCACGCCAAAGTTCGTGGTACAGAAGGTTTTGATTTCCTCTTCTGTACCCGGTTCCTGCGCGCCAAACTCATTACACGGGAAGCCCAGAACCTCAAATCCCTGGTCGTGCCAGGCCTGATAAATATTCTCCAGACTTTCATATTGTTTGGTCAGGCCACATTGTGACGCTACGTTAACGACCAGCAATACAGAACCTTTATAAGCACCCAGCGTTGTGGTTTCGCCATCAATGGTTTTCAGGGAGATGTCAAAAATGTCATTACTCATCGTTTTTATCCTGATAGTTGCAGGTAGGTAAAGGGAGAGCATAGACGACCCGCCGTAAATAATCAGCGGATTTGTCCGACTCTGATCAGAAGCCAGATGAAGACCGGAGCCCCCAGCGTGGCGGTAACTACACCGACCGGTAATTCAGCGGCATACAGACCCATTCTTGATACCACGTCAGCGAGAAGTAACACGCTGGCGCCGCCAAGCGCACAGGCTGGCAGTAAACGGCGCTGATCGGTGATACCCGCAAGGCGCAGAATATGCGGGATAACCAGCCCGATAAAGCCGATAACGCCGGATAATGCCACGCTCAGCCCGACAATCCAGCCGACCGCGAGAACGAGCACATAGCGCCAGGTTGTCAGAGATATCCCCAGTTGTTGCGCCTGTACGATACCCAATGACAGCAGATTAAGGGCGTTGCCCTGAAAAACCAGCCACAATAATACCGGCAACAACAGCATTGCCAGCCAGATCTGGTTCCAGTCAATACCGCCGAACCCGCCCATCATCCAGTACATCAGCTGGCGCAAATCAAGATTACTGCTGAAGTAAATGGCCCAGGTCATTAAAGCGCTACAGACGATACCAATCGCCACGCCGACCAGCAGCATACGGGCGTTAGTTAACCGTCGTTTACGGGAAATCGTTAACAGGAAAAATGTGACAATCAGTGCCCCGGCAATCGCCGCCAGACTCATCACCCAGACAGGTAAAATGCCTTGGCCGAGCATGACACACAATACCAGCGCCACACCGGCACCATTGGCAACGCCGAGCAATCCGGGTTCGGCGAGCGGGTTTTCGAATAATGACTGCATGACTGCGCCAGCAACCGCGAGACTGGCACCGACTAAAATCACCGCGATAGCCCGGGGTAAGCGCAGTTGCCAGACAAAAAGTCGCGCCTCACTGCCCAGCCACTGATTGGGCCATAACCAGTTTTCACCCGCACTCAGGCTGAATACGCAGATCATTACCAGCAACAGGCTCAGCCCGACCAGCCAGCGGCGGTCACGGCGTTCCCGTTGTTGTTCAAGAGCAGAATAGGTCTGCGAAATGGGCATGTAAGGATGTTTCCTGAGACTCACCGTGGATGACTATCCTACCGATATTAGTCAGTTAGCTCTGGTGAGTGAACAGGATAATGATAAAAACAGGAAACAAAAAAGCCGGTGACAAGGCACCGGCCTGAAAAGTCTTCATTGAAACGCGAGAATTAGTGGCCCTGATGGCCATCTGGCGGGATTGGCTGGCCGTTCCCGTGATTGTCATTATGCCCGCCCTGATGATCACGATTATCATGGTGATCACCATTGTCACGATGATTGCCGCTGTTCGGGTGGCCCTGATCGTGTTGCGGATTGCTATGACCACGCTGCGGCGGTTTGGGATCCCAGCGGTTGCCATGCCAGTACATACCATGCTCATTGCGCTCACCATAATGATGGCCCTGATGGTCATGCCACCACTGCGGCGGACGCCAGTCGTAACCATCCCAGTAATAGCCACGCTGGTCCTGATCCCCGAGATGAACCGATACGCCGGGTACGTTAACGTCAACAGAAACATTTGCCTGCGCGATCACAGGCAATGCCAGTGCACAACAAAGCAATAAAAGTGATTTTTTCATAAGAGTCACGCCTTCTTTATTTTTTATGACGCGTTTTTTATATCAGGCAGGAAAGACAGAGAATATAAGAGTGCGGCGTATTTTCGGATAACTTGCTGTGACCTTACAATAAAAATACAAACATATCCTGTTTGAAATACATCAACAGGATGAAGATTGTTAACTATTCAATTCTTATTACGATACTAACAAATCTTAACGCAAGCCTGACGATAATCCGTCTGCCGTTTATTTATAATAAAATTGTTTATTCCAATAAAGGACATTCTTATGCGTCGTATTCTCGCTTTCTTTGGTGTTGCTCTGGTTGTCGTAAGCCTCAGTGGCTGTATCTTCCCGGGGCCTTATGGTCACGGTGGCGGCCATGGCGGTGGTCATCCGCATTATTACTGGCGCTAACATTAATTAAGAATTTTCGTCATTGCATTTGTTTATTTACTGACTGCGAATCTGAATATAAACATTTGCCAATGCGTTTAACATCAAGGGGCTTCGGCCCCTTTTTTGTTTTATGCAACCATTGTATTTATTGCGGCTCATATAAAAAGTTGAATAAAACAGCACTGATAAAAAATTCAGCTCTTAATTAACAACCTGTAAGGTGGAGATAATATTTCGACTCGATCTGGCGTTAGATTTAATCTATCAGACGATTCCTGAAACAACTACCCCATTAACGAAATCTTTTCACTTCCTGCGCAATTTAACGCAAATTATTTCCTCTCAGAGAACCGTAAATTCAGCCCAAAAAAAAGGCCGCTTTCGCGGCCTTTTTGATGTTTTCACTTATTCTTTCGGAGTGGCATTCTCTACACGACTTTTCAATTTCTGTCCCGGACGGAAAGTCACCACACGACGCGCCGTGATCGGAATATCTTCGCCGGTTTTCGGGTTACGTCCCGGACGTTGGTTTTTGTCACGCAGATCAAAGTTGCCAAAGCCAGACAGTTTTACTTGCTCGCCATTTTCCAAAGCACGACGTACTTCTTCGAAAAATATCTCAACAAGGTCTTTGGCATCCCGTTTGCTCAGCCCGAGCTTCTCAAACAGGTGTTCTGACATTTCAGCTTTAGTAAGCGCCATAGGTTCAATCCCTCAAGGATGCTTGGAATCGCTGTTTTAGAGCCTCTACACATTTTGCAACGGTAGCGGCGATCTCCTCTTCTTCCAGTGTACGGCCGGTATCCTGCAACACCAGACTGATAGCCAGGCTCTTGTAACCTTCAGCTACGCCCTTGCCACGGTACACATCAAACAAGTTTACGCCAACTACCTGATTTGCGCCAACTTTCTTGCACTCTGCCAAAATATCGTCTGCGGGCACATTTTCGGCCACTACCACAGCGATGTCACGACGGTTCGCCGGGAAGCGAGAAATCTCTTTCGCATCAGGCAGTACGCGGTCTGCGACCTTGTTCCATAACAATTCGAAGACCACGGTACGACCATTAAGATCGAGTTTACGTTCCAGCTCAGGGTGTACTACACCAATGAAACCAATACGTTCGCCGCGTAAATAAATCGCCGCGCTTTGCCCAGGATGCAGCGCAGGATTTGCTTCAACCTTGAACTGTACGTCGTTCATTTTGCCGGTAAGCTCAAGAATAGCCTCAAGATCACCTTTCAAATCGTAGTAGTCAACTGCCTGACGCGCCAGATCCCAATGCTCTTCATTTTTAGTACCCGAGATCACACCAGACAGCATGACGTCCTGACGGATACCCAAATCGGCTTGTGTATCAGGGACAAAGCGCAGACCGCTTTCAAATAAACGCACGCGACTTTGCTGACGATTTTGGTTATTTACTACCGCAGTCAGCAGGCCAGACCACAGGGAAAGACGCATTGCCGACATTTCCACCGAAATCGGGCTTGGCAAAATCAGCGCTTCTTCACCAGGGTGCAGGAGAGCCTGAACTTTTGGATCCACAAAACTGTAGGTGATCGCTTCCTGGAATCCACGGTCAACCAGCAGATTTTTCACACGTTTAAGCGACAAATTCGCTTCACGGTGTTTAGTCATCACCAGACTGGCTTTCACTGGCACATCAGGAATGTTGTTGTAGCCGTAAACACGGGCCACTTCTTCCACCAGGTCTTCTTCGATTTGCATATCGAAACGCCAGCTTGGCGCGACAGCCACCCAGTGGTCGGCTTTATGCTCAACCTGACAGCCCAGACGGGTCAGAATATCGGTTACCTGTGCGTCTTCTACATGGTGGCCAATCAGGCGGTCCAGTTTTTCACGACGCAATGTGATGGTAGCCGCTTTTGGCAGATGCTCTTCTGAAGTCGCGTTGATGACCGGACCGGCTTCACCACCACAAATGCTCAGCAGCAACGCAGTTGCGCGCTCAATGGCTTTGAATTGCAGCTCTGGATCCACACCACGTTCATAGCGATGTGAAGCGTCTGTGTGCAGACCCTGACGGCGTGCACGGCCAGTAATTGAGAGCGGAGCAAAGAACGCAGATTCCAGCAGGACATCCTGCGTTTCATCATTCACACCTGAATGTTCGCCACCAAAGATACCGGCCATCGCCAGCGCTTTCTCGTGGTCAGCGATGACCAGCGTGTCTTCCGCCAGTTTCGCTTTGGTGCCATCAAGCAACGTTAATGCTTCGTCTTTCTGCGCCATGCGCACGACAATGCCACCGCTGATGCGATTCAGATCGAACGCATGCATTGGCTGACCGAGTTCCAGCAGCACGAAGTTGGTGATATCCACAACAGCGTCGATAGAACGGATACCGCAGCGGCGCAGTTTTTCACGCATCCACAACGGCGTAGCGGCCTTAACATTGATGCCTTTTACCACACGGCCCAGATAACGCGGACACGCCTGAGGCGCCTGCACATCAATGGAGATTGTGGCGTCAACGGTAGCTTTCACCGGATTGATTTCCGGCTCGACCAGCGGCAGCTGATTAATCACCGCAACATCACGTGCCACGCCCAGGATACCCAGACAGTCAGCACGGTTTGGCGTCACGCTGATTTCGATAATGGTGTCATCGAGCTTCAGGAATTCACGGATATCAGTCCCGACTGGCGCATCAAGCGGCAGCTCAATGATACCGTCGTGATCTTCCGAAATACCCAGCTCAGAGAAAGAACACAACATGCCTTCTGAAGGCTCGCCACGCAGCTTGGCGGCTTTGATTTTGAAATCACCCGGCAATACCGCGCCGACAGTCGCGACGGCAACTTTAAGGCCCTGACGGCAGTTTGGTGCGCCGCAAACGATATCGAGCAGGCGATCGCCACCGACATTCACTTTAGTCACACGCAGTTTGTCTGCGTTAGGGTGCTGACCACATTCGACAACTTCACCGACAACCACGCCATTAAATGCGCCGGAAACCGGATCAACGCCATCGACTTCAAGGCCAGCCATGGTGATTTGGTCTGATAATGCTTCGCTGCTGATGGCTGGGTTTACCCACTCACGCAACCAGAGTTCACTGAATTTCATGTGATATTCCCGCCTTACTTAAACTGTTTGAGGAAACGCAGATCATTTTCGAAGAATGCACGCAGGTCAGTCACGCCATAGCGCAACATAGTCAGACGTTCCATTCCCATTCCGAAGGCAAAACCGGAATACACTTCTGGGTCAATGCCGACGTTGCGCAGGACATTCGGATGCACCATGCCGCAACCCAGTACTTCCAGCCACTTGCCATTTTTACCCATTACATCCACTTCCGCAGAAGGTTCTGTGAACGGGAAATAGGAAGGACGGAAACGGATCTGCAAATCAGCTTCAAAGAAGTTGTTCAGGAAATCGTGCAGCGTGCCTTTCAGGTTGGAGAAGCTGATGTCTTTATCAACAATCAGGCCTTCCATCTGATGGAACATCGGGGTGTGAGTCTGGTCGTAATCGTTACGATAAACGCGGCCCGGCGCGATGATACGAATCGGCGGCTGCTGATCTTTCATCGTACGGATCTGAACACCGGAAGTCTGTGTGCGCAGCAAACGCTTGGCATCAAACCAGAATGTATCGTGATCAGCACGTGCCGGATGGTGTCCCGGAATATTCAGTGCATCGAAGTTATGATAGTCATCTTCGATTTCAGGGCCGGTTTCCACGGTAAAGCCTAATTCACCGAAGAAGGTTTCAATGCGGTCGATAGTACGGGTCACCGGGTGCAGACCACCGTTTTCGATGCGGCGACCAGGCAGGGAAACGTCAATCGTTTCTTCAGCCAGACGTGCATTCAATTCAGCAGACTCCAGCGTATTTTTACGCGCGTTCAGGGCTTCCTGAACCTGCGCTTTCGCTTCATTGATGACCGCACCCGCTGCCGGGCGTTCTTCCGCAGGTAATTCACGGAGTGTTGTCATCTGGAGTGTCAGGTGGCCTTTCTTACCCAGATATTCGACACGCACGTTATCCAGCGCGGCGATGTCCTGAGCACTCTCTACGGCTGCCTTGGCATTGGCAACCAGCTCTGCGAGATGTGGCATTGCTTTCCTCTTCTTCTGGCCAATATGGCCCGATGTAAAATAACCGTGATTAATTAGGGGCGCGATTTTGACCCTGAACCTTAGTGTATAAAGCACAGATACAAAAAAGCCTCCACGAGGGAGGCTTAGGCGCTACTTTTCGTTTCTTCTCTTACGCGCGAAAGCCTTCCTGAGTCAGGCGCTAAAGTAAAAAAAGAAACGGAAAATAGCAGGATTCATGCTTGCGTTACCTTATCGGTTGTAAATTTTGTGCTGACGTTCTGATGACACTACAGAGGGTATTAAACAACGAAACAGAATGTTTTTAAACACAAAATATAAAAGAGGGAGCAAGCTCCCTCTTTCACCTGACTTACGCCAGTGCTGCTTTCGCTTTCTCAACCAGAGCGGCAAATACCACTTTGTCGAAGACTGCGATGTCAGCCAAGATCTTACGGTCAATTTCAATAGAAGCTTTTTTCAAGCCGTTAATGAATTTGCTGTAAGACATGTCGTTCTGACGAGCTGCTGCGTTGATACGCGCGATCCACAGCTGACGGAACTGACGTTTCTTTTGACGACGGTCACGGTAGGCGTATTGACCAGCTTTGATAACAGCCTGGAATGCAACACGATATACGCGAGAACGGGCACCGTAGTAACCTTTCGCCTGTTTTAAGATTTTCTTGTGACGTGCACGTGCAATCACACCACGTTTTACGCGAGCCATATGCTCTCCTGAGTTTTATATTCTAAATGAAAAAGTGTATTTATGCGTACGGCAGACATGCAGAGACCAGACCCAAATCGTTCTTGGATACCAGGCCTTTTGGACGCAAGTGACGTTTACGCTTAGTAGCTTTTTTGGTCAGAATATGACGCAGGTTTGCGTGCTTACGCTTAAAACCACCGTTGGCGGTTTTTTTGAAGCGTTTAGCGGCGCCGCGTACTGTTTTGATCTTTGGCATTTTAAATTCCACTTCGCATTGTTATTAACATGAATCAGAAAGGCGAATCCAGCATGCGCGGTGCGAACACCGCGCAGCAGGATTACTTGGAAGCCTTACTGTTTCTTCTTAGGTGCGAGCACCATGATCATCTGACGACCTTCGATCTTCGTAGGGAAGGATTCGACAACGGCCAGTTCAGAATCTTCACACAGGTCTTTACGGACGCGGTTAAGCACTTCCATACCGATCTGTTGGTGCGCCATTTCACGCCCACGGAAACGCAGGGTGATTTTGGCTTTATCGCCATCTTCCAGAAAGCGAATCAGGTTGCGTAGTTTGACCTGATAGTCGCCATCATCGGTACCAGGTCGGAATTTGATTTCCTTAACCTGAATAACTTTTTGTTTCTTTTTCTGCTCTTTAGTCGACTTGCTCTTCTCGTAGAGGAATTTGCCGTAATCCATGATTCGACAAACTGGCGGCTCGGCATTCGGACTGATTTCTACTAAATCGACGCCCGCTTCCTCAGCTTTTTCAAGAGCTTCATTCAGACTGACAATACCAATCTGCTCGCCATCGACGCCTGTGAGGCGAACTTCTTGCGCGCGAATCTCTTTGTTAATGCGATTAGGACGCGCCGGTTGAACTCGTTTTCCGCCTTTAATACTTTATTCCTCCAGTTGATGAAGACTTCTGCTGCGGATTTCCGCCAGCAGTTTGTCAACGACTTCGCTAACATCCATGCTTCCTAAGTCTTTGCCGCGGCGGGTACGAACAGCAACTTTGCCTGCTTCGACCTCTTTATCGCCACAAACTAACATGTAAGGAACACGGCGTAGCGTGTGTTCGCGAATTTTAAAGCCAATCTTCTCATTTCTCAAGTCGGCTTTAACGCGAATGCCTGCATCTTGCAGTTTTTTAGTTAATTCTTCGACATAGGTAGCTTGTGAATCAGTGATATTCATGATCACTACCTGGACCGGAGCTATCCATGTTGGGAAGAAGCCAGCGTATTCTTCAGTCAGAATACCGATGAAACGCTCCATTGAACCCAGGATAGCACGGTGAATCATTACCGGGACCTGACGGTCGTTGCTTTCGCCAATATAAGAGGCGTTCAAGCGACCAGGTAATGAAAAGTCGAGCTGCACGGTACCACACTGCCACGCACGATCCAAACAATCGTGCAAGGTAAATTCAATTTTCGGACCGTAGAACGCCCCTTCACCAGGCTGATATTCGAACGGAATGTCGTTTTCAGTCAGCGCGGCTGCCAGATCATCCTCAGCACGAGTCCACATTTCGTCAGTACCAATGCGCTTCTCAGGACGAGTGGACAATTTCACCACAATCTTTTCGAAGCCAAAAGTGCTGTACATGTCGTAAACCATACGGATACAGCTGTTCACTTCATCACGTACCTGCTCTTCAGTACAGAAGATGTGGGCATCGTCCTGAGTGAAGCCACGAACGCGCATCAGACCATGCAATGCACCTGACGGCTCATTACGATGGCAGCTGCCGAACTCGGCCATACGCAGCGGCAGATCGCGGTAGGATTTCAGACCCTGGTTAAAGATCTGAACGTGACCCGGGCAGTTCATAGGTTTGATGCAGTATTCACGGTTTTCAGAAGAAGTAGTGAACATTGCTTCTTTGTAGTTTTCCCAGTGACCTGTTTTTTCCCACAGCACGCGGTCCATCATGAACGGACCTTTCACTTCCTGATAGTCGTATGACTTCAGTTTCATGCGCACGAAGGCTTCCAGCTCACGGAAAATAGTCCAGCCATCGTTGTGCCAGAACACCATACCTGGCGCTTCTTCCTGCATGTGATACAGGTCGAGTTGCTTACCAATTTTACGGTGGTCTCGTTTACCGGCTTCTTCCAGACGCTGAATATAGGCATTGAGTTGCTTTTTATCTGCCCATGCGGTGCCGTAGATACGTTGCAGCATCTTGTTGTCGCTGTTACCACGCCAGTAAGCACCGGATGTTTTCTGCAGTTTGAAATGATGGCAGAAACGCATGTTCGGTACGTGCGGACCACGGCACATGTCGACGTATTCTTCATGGTGGTACAAGCCCGGACGATCATCATGACTGATGTTTTCATCCAGAATGGCCACTTTGTATTCTTCGCCACGGCTTGCAAAGGTATCGCGCGCTTCCTGCCAGCTGACTTTCTTTTTAATAACGTCGTAATTCTTTTCAGCCAGTTCGTGCATGCGCTTTTCAAGCAGTTCGATGTCTTCCTGAGTCAACGTGCGATCTAAATCGACGTCGTAGTAGAAGCCATTATCGATAACCGGACCGATAGCCATTTTAGTGTCTGGCCATAATTGCTTGATGGCATGACCCAAAAGGTGCGCACAAGAGTGGCGCAAAATTTCAAGACCGGCTTCGTCTTTAGCGGTGATGATCGCCAGTTGTGCATCGGTTTCAATCAAATCAGTTGCATCAACCAGTTCGCCGTTAACGCGACCCGCGATACAGGCTTTCGCCAGACCCGGACCGATATCAAGCGCAACATCAAGAGGAGAAACGGGGCGATCAAAAACGCGCTGGCTTCCATCAGGAAGAGTAATGACAGGCATGTTAATTCCTTAATCTACAGTGGTGCCCCACACGACAGAGCACATCTAGAAAAATATTTGAGTGTAATTTCATGTAGTTATCCACGCTATCCAGCTTTACTTTGCCAAATATAGACACCCTGAAATACATCACGTAAATGTATCGGGATGCGACGTGAAAACAGGCAACGAGTTTAACACCCGTAAAGTGCGAATTTCCAGCAACCTGTGTTGCTTAATGTGGATATTTTTCGTGTAATCCCCTCCTGCAAGATAAGCTATTCAGAGAAACATGAGATAAGGGAAGCATATGTCTGAAGTCAGGCTGTTATTTGAAGCAATAGGTTTGGGCCTGGTGGTACTCCTTCCGCTGGCAAATCCCCTGACTACCGTGGCGCTGTTGCTCGGCCTTTCAGGGAAAATGACCACGCAGGAAAGAAACCAGCAATCGCTAATGGCCTCTGTATATGTCTTCATCATCATGATGGTGGCGTATTACGCAGGCCAGCTGGTTATGAACACGTTTGGGATTTCAATTCCCGGTCTAAGAATTGCAGGGGGTCTGATCGTCACTTTTATCGGTTTCAGAATGCTTTTCCCACAACCCCATGTGGAAGAAAGAGTATTAATTGAGAATAAAACCGAGGAAATGAGGAAACAGGAATCGCCAAATATCGCCTTCGTTCCGCTGGCGATGCCAAGCACGGCGGGCCCGGGTACGATTGCGATGATCATCAGCAGCGCGTCTACCGTACGGGATTCTGATTTCCCGCACTGGGTTATTACCGTTGCACCGGTGATTATTTTCTTTTTAGTCGGACTGATTTTATGGTTAACGCTGCGCAGTTCAGGTGCGATTATGCGCCTGGTCGGCAAGAGCGGGATTGAAGCGATTTCACGTCTGATGGGATTCTTACTGGTGTGTATGGGGGTTCAGTTTGTGATTAACGGGATCCTTGAAATCATCAAAACATTACCGCCAGCAGCCTGAACTGCTGGCGGTAACATCAACGCTTATCGCATGGCAAGATAAGCGTTGTTCACCTTCCACAAATAACGCGGCGCCTGAGGTGCCGGATGGTTTTTCTGCACATGCTGGGAAAATTCAGCAGGCGTCATCAGATTAATCTTCGCAATGGCGTAGGTTTTATCTTTCGCAAACGTTCTTAGCAATGCCCCTGCCCCGTTCACATAGGCTAATGTGGTCGCATAACGACGGGTTTCAGGGTTGTTAATGCCCGACAGCTGTTGCTGCAGGATACTCAGATACGCCGTTCCCAGATCAATGTTCACCGCCGGATCTTTCAAATCACGTGGCGTAGGCTGACCGTAACGTCCTTTCATCCGGTAGGCATCGCGTCCTGCCGTTGAGGCCTTTAGCTGCATTAACCCAATCGCATTCGATTTGCTGACAACGGTTGGGTTATATCCAGATTCGACCTGAATGATAGCTTTAACAAGTGTTTCGTCGACGCCGTAAGTATTTGCCGCCTGGTGAATAACATCACCATAAGGCCCCGGGTGCATTAATGAAGCATCGCGCTGAGGTAGCGGTGATGGATTCAAAAAACGCGTAGTTTGAACCGGTGTTTCTTTAGCGCAACCCGCCAGTAATAGCGCGGCCATCAAATAAAGAATGTTTGGTTTCACGTTATCTCTCTCGCGACTGGGACGAGATGTAGCATATACATCTTCTTTCCACACCTGAATATATTTTTAGTCTATTATTATTATTGTTTTGTTAAACAAGGGGGTTAGGAACATGTCGATAAGACAATTCCGCATATAAAACCTCTTTTATGTCACATATTCTGAAAATAACAGATTCATTGATTACGCTCTCAGTCCGTCAACATCGTAAATTGCATAAATTAACGTCATCATCTGATTCAGCCGTGCGCCGGATCGGGTTTTTGAAACAGAGAAAACGCTAACTTAATGAATTATCGGGCCAGTCAGAAGGGGTAATACCATGTGGCAAGCCGTCAATCGTTTGTTGAGTGAACACCTTGGCAGTGCTGAAATCCGCGAACGTGTTGAACTGCCGGGAGGTGAAATCCATCCGGCCTGGCGGCTGAGCTATGGCGACAGGGATGTATTTGTGAAATGCAATGCGCGCGAGATGTTGCCTATTTTTGCCGCAGAAGCCGATCAACTCGCCCTGCTTGCGCGTAGTCAGACCGTCCGGGTGCCGGAAGTTTACGGAGTGGGCAGTGACCGTGATTACAGCTTTCTTCTGCTTGAATACATTCCGCAAAAACCGCTGGATGCGCATAATGCGTATGTTTTAGGGCAACAACTTGCCGCTTTGCACCAATGGAGTGAACAGCTGCAATTTGGTCTTGATTTCGATAATGAACTCGCGACACTCCCGCAACCTAATAGCTGGCAACGGCGTTGGGCCACGTTTTTTGCTGAGCAGCGGATTGGCTGGCAGTTACAACTGGCGGCAGAGAAAGGCATGACATTCGGTAATATTGAAGATATCACCGCATTAGTACATGCGCGTTTACAGAATCATCAGCCGCAGCCGTCTCTATTACATGGCGATTTATGGCCGCATAACTGCGGGTTATCTGATAATGGTCCCGTTATTTTCGACCCAGCTTGTTACTGGGGCGACAGAGAATGTGATCTGGCCATGTTGCCGTTGTATCCCAATGTTCCACCTCAGTTATATGATGGCTATCAGAGTAAAACGCCTTTACCGGACGGCTTCATTTCAAGGCAGCCTCTCTACCAGTTATATTATTTACTTAACCGCAGTAATTTATTCGGCGGTCAACATCTGGTGGTGGCTCAACGTGCGGTAGAGAGATTGCTGCACGATGACATCAATTAACGCAGTGCTCTTTTAGCGTAAAAAAATAAGGCCGGAATACGTGAATATTCAGGCCTTATTTAAATATCTTACATCGTCATCAACCTATCACTCAACAACGGAATGTTATGAATATGTTGTACGAGCTATCCGGCAATTAACCCTAATAATTTCAAAATGAAATATCCGATAACTGCAATAATGATCGGCAAAATATACAACGGAAAATACTGCACCAAAATGGTGTGCCGGGGTATCACAATGCGTTCTTCAATCTGAGGACGAGTCCGCCCTTCTGCGCCCTTCGCCTGCTCAAGGATAAGCTGATCCTGGATCCCCTCACGAACATGTTTCACCTGACGGGACATTCTTGCGCCGGATGCCTGAAGTGCCAGCCCCACAAAGATAAGCCAGTAGATGATGAAGAACATGATATTCGCACTTGTCACGCCCTGTCCAAGTGACGGCACCGGCGAGTTGTACCAAAAAACGTTCAAAAATGAAGTGTTAAACTTAATCATATCAACCATCACGTGGACAAAGTCCAGCATAACGGCGTTGATGCCCTGCTCAGTTTTAGTATGCTCATTGATAAAGGTTAGCAATGAGATCAGCGTCGAAAGCAGCGCAGGGATAAAAATAATCCATCCTGCAATCCGTTTAATCACTGCCACACGTCCGGCCTGTTGGTACGTCATGAATTCCCCTTGTTAGGATACCTTAAGCAATAGCTAAGTTTACCCACAGAAAGGTTTTTCCGCCCAATGTTTTAATCAGTTAGCACCTCTTCAGTGCCAGCAACAATGCCATTTGTCCGTATAACGGATTTCGTCCGCGCGAAAGCCAATGCTAAAGTGAGGATCTATTCACTGTTAGGGAGTCCGCTTTCATGGCTTATGTCCGCCCTGTTAATGCAGCAATTTTCGATATGGATGGTCTGTTAATTGATTCTGAACGGTTGTGGGTTCAGGCAGAACTGGACGTTTTCAGCAGCCTTGGCGTCGATATTTCTCAGCGACATTTGCTGCCCGACACGCTTGGGTTGCGTATCGATCAGGTTGTCAGAATGTGGTATCAGGTTTTGCCGTGGCAGGGACCGGGTCAGGAGGAAGTCGCTTCGATGGTCATTGCCCGTACCATTGAACTGGTAGAACAAACCCGGCCATTGTTACCTGGCGTTAATCACGCGCTGGAATTGTGCCGTGATCAGGGGCTGAAAATTGGCCTGGCCTCAGCGTCACCTTTATTCATGCTTGATACCGTGCTGGAAATGTTCAATCTGCAATCCTATTTCCAGGTTCGCGTATCTGCCGAGAAACTGCCTTACAGCAAACCCCATCCCGAAGTTTACCTGCTGGCTGCCGGCGAGTTAGCGGTCGACCCGCTGAACTGCGTCACGCTGGAAGACTCCTTTAATGGCATGATCGCTACCAAAGCCGCGCGTATGCGTTCGATTGTTGTGCCAGACCATGAATACAGCGCGGATCCCCGCTGGGCGCTGGCGGATGTCAAACTCTCTTCGCTTGAAGAATTACGTGTGGCACACATCAGTTAAAATTTATGCGCAGTCGCTCATGCTGCTGCGCATCCTTCCTGTTTAGCTTTCTTCTTTACTGATGCCCTCTGCCACAATTGTCAAATCTGCGTTTAATTTCGCAAACCTTGAACTGACTCATAAAATAAATAAAACGATATTTCATTTTTATTGAATTCGCATACCAATGAACCTATTCTTTCTGCAACAAGGACGAGCCGGGAGCTCTCCTGCTTCTGTACGCTGTCACTGCCACGCAACGGTCAGACTCGCCCGGTAAGTCCTCCTTAACCGATATCCAACGAGAGGCACCGACATGCAAGTTCGTCAAAGCATTCACAGCGACCATGCAAAAACGCTTGATACCGCTGAATTACGCCGCGAATTTCTCATCGAGAAAATCTTTGAAAAAAATGCCTACACCATGACCTACAGCCATATTGACCGCATCATTGTCGGCGGCGTCATGCCTGCTGAAAAAACGGTATCCGTGGGCGATGAAGTCGGCAAACAACTTGGCGTGAGCTATTTCCTCGAACGTCGCGAACTGGGCGTGATCAACATTGGTGGGCCAGGCCTAATTGTGGTTGATGGCATGACGTATGAAATTGGTCATGAAGAAGCGCTGTATGTCGGCAAGGGAGCAAAACTTGTTGAATTCAGTAGCGTTAATGCGACTACACCTGCCAAGTTTTACTATAACAGCGCCCCTGCACATACCACTTTTCCAAATAAAAAGATCACGCTGGCGGAGGCCTCACCACAAACTATCGGCGACGCAGCGACCAGCAACCGCCGCACTATCAATAAATTTATCGTGCCGGACGTACTGGAAACCTGCCAGCTGACCATGGGACTGACCAAGCTTGAAGAAGGTAGCCTGTGGAATACCATGCCTTGCCACACCCACGAGCGCCGCATGGAAGTCTATTTCTACTTCAACATGGAAGCGGAAACTGCGGTATTCCACATGATGGGGCAGCCGCAGGAAACCCGTCATTTATTAGTGCATAACGAGCAGGCGGTGATTTCCCCAAGCTGGTCGATTCATGCGGGCGTAGGGACCAAAAACTACACCTTCATCTGGGGTATGGTGGGAGAAAATCAGGTATTCGACGATATGGATCACGTCAAAGTCAGCGAACTGCGCTAACTTTCGGGCTCTGTCACCGCAGGCGGAGCCACTCAATTTTTATGGCGAACATGCCGTTGCAAAAGAGACTCTGAATATGATCCTCGATTCATTTGAATTAAACGGCAAAGTCGCCATCGTGACCGGTTGTAACACCGGACTTGGCCAGGGCATGGCGTTGGGTCTCGCTCAGGCGGGTTGCGATATTGTGGGTATCAACCAGTCCGCGCCAGATGAGACAGAACAAAAGATTATCGCCACCGGCCGCCGCTTTCTCGATTTACGCGCCGACCTTAGCAGTATTATAGAAATCCCGAAGCTTATCGAAAAAGCCGTCTCTGAATTCGGCCATATCGACATCCTGGTGAATAACGCTGGGATTATCCGCCGCGAAGATGCTATTGAGTTCAGCGAAAAAAACTGGGACGACGTAATGAATGTGAACAGTAAGACGCTGTTCTTTATGTCTCAGGCAGTAGCGAAGCAGTTCATTAAACAAGGCAATGGCGGCAAAATCATTAATATTGCCTCTATGTTGTCGTATCAGGGCGGGATCCGCGTTCCTTCCTATACCGCATCTAAAAGCGCAGTCATGGGGATTACCCGGCTGATGGCTAACGAATGGGCAAAGCATAAGGTTAATGTCAATGCGATCGCGCCGGGTTACATGTCCACCAACAATACCGAGCAACTTCGCGCAGATGGCGATCGCAGCAAAGAAATTCTCGACAGGATCCCGGCCGGACGCTGGGGTTTACCGGAAGATGTCATGGGGCCGGTAGTGTTTCTTGCCTCAAAAGCCTCCGATTACGTCAACGGTTACACGATTGCGGTAGATGGCGGCTGGCTGGCGAGATAACTGCTCAGAACGTGACAATCAAATGGCGTATTTTTATACGCCTTTTTCTTTTTAATCAGTCCGTTGACAATTAGTTACAGGGTGTCTCTTCCAAGATTGTGACAGTTTCACTTATACTGGATAAAATAACAGTTATCCAGTTCGGACGCGTCATGACGGCGGAAGGCCATCTCATTTTCTCAATCGCCTGTGCGGTATTTGCCAAAAAGGCGCAGCTCTCTCCAGAGCTGGCGCACGGCGACTGGTGGCATATTATTCCAGGGTCCCTGCTTACCTGTTTATTGCCCGACATCGACCATCCGAAATCCGTGCTGGGTCAGCGTCTGAAGTGGCTTTCCCATCCAATCGCCCGGGCGTTCGGTCACCGCGGTTTTACCCACAGTCTACTGGCTGTGGCGGGCGGTATCTTCCTTTTGCGCACGCATTTTCCGCACGACTGGGTCATTCCGGTAGACGCTTTCCACGCCATGATCATTGGTTATCTGAGCCACATTCTTGCGGATATGCTGACGCCAGCTGGCGTTCCCCTGCTCTGGCCCTGTCGCTGGCGCTTTCGTCTGCCGATCATCAACAGTCAAAAAGGCAATCAACTGGAACGGACGTTGTGTCTGATGCTGGTCGGGTTAACGCTGTTCTGGCCCGACTGGACGCCCATCATTGGTGCAATCAATCCTGATATTTTTAATCACATCCTGAAATTGTTCATCTGACCGGCATGAAATACGCGCAATTTGCCGATATTTGATACGAATCAACCCAAAAAGTTATAAAGCATTCTTTTTGGATATAAATGTTCAGGTGTCCAAACTGATATTCTGCTCACCATTGCTTTGGGATGGTGCAAACCCTGTCGGGGACACCCGTTTTAAATATCATAACTATAAGTCTGGAGTTCGGTATGAATCTTCCGCTCGTTCTTAACGTAGTGGTTTTCGTTGTTCTCCTGTTGCTGCTGGCGCAAACCCGCCACAAGCAATGGAGTCTGGCAAAAAAAGTATTACTCGGTCTGGCCATGGGTGTTGTATTTGGTCTGGCTTTACAGCTGATCTACGGTTCCGACGATCCGGTACTGAAAACCTCTATTACCTGGTTCAACATTGTTGGTAACGGCTACGTCCAGTTGCTGCAAATGATTGTCATGCCGCTGGTCTTCGTTTCGATTCTGAGTGCGGTAGCAAAACTGCATAACGCGTCTTCGCTGGGCAAAATCAGTTTCCTGACCATCGGTACCCTGCTTTTCACCACGCTGATTGCCTCGCTGGTGGGTATCTTTGTTACCGGCCTGTTTGGTCTGACCGCTGAGGGTCTGGTACAAGGTACGCAGGAAACCGCGCGTCTGACTGCGATTCAGTCAAACTATGTAGGTAAAGTGGCTGACCTGAGCGTGCCTCAGTTAATCCTTTCCTTTATTCCTAAGAACCCGTTTGCTGACCTGACTGGCGCAAGTCCGACGTCAATCATCAGCGTCGTTATCTTTGCTGCTTTCGTGGGTGTTGCCGCGTTGCAGCTGGTAAAAGATGACGCAGAAAAAGGCCCTCGTGTTCTGGTCTTCATTGATACCCTGCAGGCATGGGTGATGAAACTGGTACGTCTGGTCATGAAACTGACCCCGTATGGTGTTCTGGCACTGATGACCAAAGTGGTTGCCGGTTCCAACATTCAGGACATCATTAAACTCGGCAGCTTCGTTGTCGCGTCTTATCTGGGTCTGGGGATTATGTTTGTGGTTCATGCCGTACTGCTTTCTTTCACTGGCGTGAATCCTGCGAAATTCTTCCGTAAAGTCTGGCCGGTGCTGACCTTCGCGTTCACCAGTCGTTCCAGTGCGGCAACCATTCCGCTGAGTGTTGAAGCACAAACGCGTCGTCTGGGTATTCCGGAATCTATCGCAAGCTTTGCCGCTTCCTTTGGTGCCACTATCGGCCAGAACGGTTGTGCAGGTCTGTACCCGACAATGCTGGCAGTGATGGTTGCACCAACTGTAGGCATTAACCCGTTTGATCCAGTATGGATTGCGACGCTGGTTGGTATCGTGACACTGAGCTCTGCCGGTGTGGCGGGTGTCGGTGGCGGCGCGACCTTTGCTGCGCTGATCGTATTACCTGCTATGGGTCTGCCGGTCACGCTGGTGGCACTGCTTATCTCCGTCGAGCCATTGATTGATATGGGTCGTACTGCGCTTAACGTCAGCGGTTCAATGACTGCCGGTACGATTACCAGCCAGTTACTGAAACAGACCGACAAAGAAGTGATGAATTCAGAAGAAACCGCAGAACTGGCACACCGCTAAGTTCAGATTGCTGAAAACAAAAAACCGAAGCCATTGGCTTCGGTTTTTTTATGCCTACATTTCCGCATTTACTCAGAAAGGATAATCGTGGAATCCGATCTGCTCAGAGATATTGCGCGCGGCGGTATGCAGCATTTCGACATAATGGCTTTTGCTTTCTTCAGAGAAACGGATAGTCGGGAAGGAAATGCTCAACCCGGCAATCACAACCCCAAAGCGGTCAAAGACAGGAACAGCGATACAACGCAGACCTTGTTCCTGTTCTTCATTATCTTCGCCATAACCTTGCTCACGCACCTGCACCAATGCACTCTGCAAATCAGCTGCATTCATGATGGTGTTTTCGGTACTGCGGGTGAATTCAATTTCCTGCAACAGCGTACTGACTTCCGCTTTGTCGCCCCACGCCAGCAACACTTTACCAATCGCCGTGGTATGCAGGGGATTGCGGCGACCAATGCGTGAATGCATACGCAGGTTGTACATGGAATCAATTTTATGGATGTAGACGATGCCGTCTTCATCCAGCGCGCCAAGGTGAATAGTTTCACGGGTCAGGCGGGACAATTCGCGCATCTGAATATCAGCGCTGCGGATAAGATCGACGTTTTGCAGTGCCTTAGCACCCAGTTCAAACAATTTCAGAGTCAGTGAATATTTCTCTGACTCACCTTCCTGTGCAACATAGCCGAGTGACTTCATAGTCTGAAGGAAACGGTATACCGTGCTTTTAGACATCATAACGCGTTGAGAAAGTTCAGTAATACCAATCTCACGTTCTTCGCCCAGCGCCTGTAAAATACCAAAAACTTTCAGGACAGAAGAGACGGAATCGGGTTGCTTATCAAGATCTGCGATAGCCATAGGGTGAGTTACCTGCTCGCGTTGGTTTTGTTTCAAAAAAAATAGAACGTGGTTTTTATTATAGTGGTAAGCCTTGTACAGAAGCAATCAACCCATTGATTGAGAATGTAAGAACTGTTAAGCCAGTTTCATTCCCGGCAGAGGGATAAATAATTCATTTCATCATGTGACAATTGTCACTTTACGTTGATTAGCGTAGTAATATTCCCCTTACTGATGACTACGCACTGACAGAACTCATGACTCCAACACCCACTGATGGCTTACCTCTTCCACAACGATACGGCGCGATCCTGGCGATTGCGCTGGGGATCACCGTTTCTGTGCTTGACGGGGCGATCGCAAATGTCGCGCTCCCGACGATTGCCAATGATTTCCATGCCAGTCCGGCGACGTCAATCTGGGTGGTGAATGCCTACCAGCTGGCGATTACCATTTCGCTGCTTTCTCTGGCATCGCTTGGCGATATTTTCGGCTACCGCCGCATTTATCAGACCGGGCTGTTGGTGTTTAGTATCACCTCACTTTTTTGCGCCCTCTCAGATTCCCTGCTGACACTGACGGTCGCCCGCGTTTTACAAGGTTTTGGCGCCGCCGCGATCATGAGTGTGAACACCGCGCTTATCCGGATTATTTATCCTCAGCGATTCTTAGGGCGCGGCGTAGGCATCAATGCGCTGATTGTGGCCGTGTCTGCCGCTGCCGGACCGACCATCGCTGCGGGCATCCTTTCTGTCGCGTCCTGGCAATGGCTGTTTGCCATCAACGTGCCGATCGGTATTGTTGCTCTGATTCTGGGTCTGAAGTTTCTGCCGGCGAACTCCACACGCAGTCAGGGGCAGCGTTTTGATATTACCAGCAGCGTGATGAACGCTCTGACCTTTGGTTTACTGATCAGCGCCATCAGCGGGTTTGCGCAAGGAATGAATCATATGCTGATCCTCGGCGAAGTCATTGCCCTTCTGGTCATTGGCTGGTTCTTTGTTCGCCGTCAGCTGACGAGACCCTTCCCGCTGCTGCCGGTTGATTTGCTGCGTATTCCGATTTTCAGTATGTCGCTCGGGACATCCCTGTGCTCTTTCAGCGCACAGATGCTGGCATTTGTTTCCCTGCCCTTCTTCCTGCAAAACACACTGGGTCTGAATTCAGTTGAAACCGGCCTTCTGCTGACGCCGTGGCCGCTGGCGACGATGGTGATGGCGCCGATTGCAGGCCGTCTGGTGGAGCGTTTCCATCCGGGAATGCTGGGCGGAATTGGTCTGGTGGTCTTTTCATTCGGGCTATTTTCACTTTCATTACTGCCACCCGAGCCTTCGCATCTGAACATTATCTGGCGCATGTTACTCTGCGGAGCCGGTTTCGGGTTATTTCAGTCACCCAATAACCACACAATTATCAGCTCAGCACCGCGCAATCGCAGCGGCGGAGCCAGTGGCCTGTTGGGTACAGCGCGCCTTCTGGGACAAACTACCGGCGCGGCAATGGTCGCACTGATGTTTAACCTGTTCCCTCAGCACGGTACGCACGCTTCTTTGATCCTCGCCGGAACTCTCGCAGGCACCGGCGCTCTGGTCAGTCTGCTGCGAATGACGCAAAAAACCAGCAGTCAGCGTGAAGCAGAAAACGCCAAGCTGTAAAATTCAGGCATGAAAAAGCCCGGCTATAATGGCCGGGCTTTTATTAACCAATCATCGCCAGAGGCTGATTATTGGTTTCTTATTTGCTTCTTATTTAATGTATGCACCGCTGCGCAATGCTTCAATACGCTTATCCAGCGGCGGGTGAGACATAAACAACTCGCTGAATGATTTCGATTTACCGTTGATACAGAACGCCATCATGCTTCCCGCTTCCTGCGGCTCATGACTGGTTTTCAGACGCTGCAATGCAGCAATCATTTTCTCACGACCTACCAGTTTTGCAGAACCCGCATCGGCATGGAATTCACGGTGACGCGAGAACCACATGGTGATGATGCTGGCCAGAATACCGAACACCAGTTCCAGCACGGTTGCCACGGCGAAATAAATCAACGGGTTACCGTTACTGCTCTCTTCGCCATCACGGTTACCGGAAAGGAAACCAGAAGCCACCTGCGCGATAATACGTGAGATGAAGATAACGAAGGTGTTCACCACACCCTGGATAAGGGTCATGGTCACCATATCGCCATTCGCAATGTGGCTGATTTCGTGGGCGATAACCGCTTCGGCTTCGTCCTGACTCATGCTTTGCAGCAATCCGGTGCTGACAGCTACCAGAGAGGCATCGCGGCGCGCGCCTGTCGCGAACGCATTAATATCTGGCGCGTGATAAATCGCGACCTGTGGCATACCAATGCCCGCCTGCTGAGACTGACGACGAACAGTTTCCATCAACCAACGTTCAGTTTCATTACGAGGTTGCTCGATAACTTCACCACCCACCGAGCGCAACGCCATCCATTTAGACATCAGCAACGAGACAATTGCACCACCGAAGCCAAACAGTCCGGCCATGATCATCAATCCCGGCACGCTGCTGTGCTGAATGCCAGTCAGGCTAAGCACCAGCCCGAATACCAGCATAACGGCCAGGTTAGTCAGCAGGAACAACGCTATACGCATCATAAAATTTTACTTCCTCATTGCTACTTCATTGTTATTGGCAGAGTTTAACCACCGGCACATAGCACACCCGGCTGTACTGATCCTATGGGCTTCTTACTAAGATTCAAGAGCCCATGCGTTCTGAAGGTCTAAAATCACAATACTTTACATTTTGAAGCGTTTTATTTCACAGACAAGCCTGAAATTTAGAAGATTTTTTATAATTCACGCATAAAAAAAGCGCACCGGAGTGCGCTTCTTATTTGTCCAACTGCGTGCTTATTTCGCAGCAGTCTGGTCGGCCTGAGCCTTTTCCAGTTTGCCGAGATCAACAGCAATATGGTCAGCTTCATCGAGATAAGGATCCGGAGCAACGTAGTCTTTCGGCAAATCGTCGAGAGATTTAAGCGGCTTCTTACCTTCACGTTTGAAGCGTTCATTCAGACGGCTAAGACGCAGGGCATCATCCTCTTTATCTTCTTTATCACGCTGCGCGTAATTCAGAGAGGCGATGTTACGTTTGTCTTTCAGCGCCTTGTAATGAGCAATGTCTTGCTGGATGTACTGGAACTCTGGATCTTTCGCAATACGGGCTTCATGGTCTTTTAGCAATTCAGGCAAGAACGGTTTCATGTCGCCTAATTTGCTGTAAGTTGCCGCATTAATGCTATCCCACGGAAGTGCGTTATCTTCGAACTTCTCGCCGGTTTCAATCGATTCAATACCGGTTGGCATCAGAATGTCCGGGGTCACCCCTTTACGCTGAGTACTGCCACCGTTGATACGATAAAACTTCTGGATAGTGTATTGCACGGAACCGAGTGCAGGCCATTCCGGGCGCAGCATCTGGTCATAAATACGGTTCAGCGAACGGTATTGCTGAACCGTACCTTTACCGAAGGTTGGCTCACCGACAATCAGCGCACGACCATAATCCTGCATTGCAGCTGCAAAGATTTCGGAAGCGGAAGCACTGAAGCGATCAACCAGTACCACCAGCGGGCCTTTATAGTAAACTACGCCATCGGTATCGCTGTCCTGGCGGATGCGGCCGTTGTTATCGCGAACCTGAACCACCGGGCCACTTGGAATAAACAGACCAGACAGCGAAACCGCTTCAGTCAGAGCACCACCGCCGTTAGTACGGAGATCGATAACCAGACTGTTGACGTTCTGCTTCGCCATTTTCTGCAACTGAACTTTTACGTCATCCGTCAGGCCAACGTAGAAACCAGGAATGTCCATCACAGCGACTTTTTGAGCGCCAACATTCTTAATGGTCATTTTAACTGCGCGGTCTTCCAGACGGATTTTCTCGCGAGTCAGCGTGATCACGTGGTTTTTAGCATTCTTGCCAGCCGGCAAGATTTGCAGACGGACTTTGCTGCCTTTCGGCCCTTTGATGAGCGCGACGACGTCGTCAAGACGCCAGCCAATCACATCGACAATTGGCGTTTGTTTTCCTGCCTGAACCTGGCCCACACCGACAATACGGTCACCGACTGCGATAGCTTTGCTTTTGGCCGCCGGGCCGCCAGCTACCATCGAATTGATGACTGTGTAATCGTCGTCACCCTGCAATACCGCGCCGATACCTTCCAGAGACAGGCTCATTTCGGTATTAAACTGCTCGGTGCTGCGGGGGGAGAGATAGTTGGTGTGCGGATCGATTTCATGCGCGAAGGCATTCATCACCAGCTGGAAAACATCTTCGCTGTTACTTTGTGTCAGGCGTTTCATCGCAAAATGATAACGCTTGGAGAGCACGTCACGGATTTCCTGATCGTTTTTGCCAGTCAGTTTGAGGTTCAGCTCGTCATATTTGACTTTCGCATCCCACAATTTGTCCAGCTCAGCGCGGTCTTTCGGCCACGGTGCTTTACTGCGATCAAGTTCAATCGTGTCGTTGCCCGTGAAGTCCATCGGGCGCTCAAGCACTTTCAACGCATAGTCATAGCGTTCAAAGCGGCGTTTTTGAGCCAGATTAAAAAGAGCATATGGCGTGGTTAACTGACCGGTTTTCAGTTCCTCACCCAAGGTTGCACGTTTATCAGTAAACTGTGCGACATCGGAAGCCATTAATACGTTATGGCCATAATCGAGCATGTTGAGGTAACGGTCGAAGATTTTCGCTGAGAAATCTGCATTAAGGTCGAACTGACGATAATGTGAACGGGTAAAGCGAGCAGTAACACGCTCGCTCACCGTTGCATCCTGAGGATCCTGAGTTAAATTAGGAAGTTGAGCGAGAGTCACCGGTGCACTCTCGTTCGCTGCAAAGCTGGTGTTCACCAGCCCTGCTCCTGCCATTAACAGACCCGCAATAACGCTTAATCTGACAAATTTGTTCATGCCTGAGTTGGCCTCCGTATCAGAACTGCAAGTGTTCTGCGCGCACGATCATCGCCAGACCCGAAGAGAGTTGAACGCGTACACCGTCTTTGGCAATTTCCAAAACGGTTGCATCCATTGCACTCTGTCCTGCTCTGACTTTGATTTCCTGGCCAATTTGCAGTTTTGAAATGTCTGTTACTGGCACCTGACGCGGTTCACGTTTTTCCTCACGCGGTGGGCGAGGTGTACGTGGTTTGCGATTTTCCTGACCAGCTACAGCAGCGGGCGCATTTTCACGACGCGGCGCGGGTTTTTTACCGGCCGGACGTGGACGACGTGGCTCAGTGGTTTCACCGGCTTCACGACGTTTAGCCTGTTGTTCTGCACGTTGTGCCTGAACGCGGGCTTTTGCTTCTTCCAACTGTTTACGGGCATGTTCAACGTGCTGCTCTTCGAGAACGCCACATGAATTACCATCAAGGTCAACGCGTTCCGCGCCAACTTTGACGCCGTACAGATAGCGCCAGCTTGAGGTATACAGACGCAGAGCAGAGCGTAACTGAGTTTTGCTCAGATTCTCTTCACCTTGCACGCGCTCGACCAAATCCGCAAAGATACCGATCTTTAATGGGCGTGCTTCGCCTTCGGCGGTAAAACAGAGCGGGAACCGCTCAGCCAAAAAGGCGATGACTTCTTTACTACTGTTCAACTTAGGTTGATTTTCCATGAAATTTCCTGATTACAACGGGTTTGCCAACCGGCGCAGGCATGAACAGGCGTCATTATAATGACGCCGTTATTAAATGCCACGTTATCCGACGATCAACTTACGATCAGATTGACATATTTTTCAGCATCGCAGTTTTCGAGATGCTGGCAAAGCCCGCTGACTAACTCTGTCAGCCCCTGTTCATCGGCTTCGTCGAAGCGTTGATAAACGGTGCTATCAATGTCTAATACGCCGATCACTTTGCCATTTACTGTTACTGGCAGAACGATTTCGGCATTACTTGCTGCGTCACAGGCGATATGGCCCGGGAAGGCATGAACATCACCCACACGTTGCACAGTATTTTCCGCCACTGCCGTACCGCAGACGCCTTTTCCTACCGGAATACGCACGCAGGCAATTTTACCCTGGAATGGCCCCAGCACCAGCGTTGTGCCATCCATCAGATAAAAACCTACCCAGTTAACGCCTTCAAGACGTTCAAAAAGTAAGGCACTCGCATTCGACAGAGTCGCAATAAAATTGTTTTCTCCGGCGATCAACGCGCTCAAATCACGTTTTAATTCCGTGTAGAATGCTTCTTTATTCATGTAGTAACCAATAATAACCTAAGGGCACTGAGCCGTTCTGTTGTGCTTAACCCCTATAAAATAAGCATTAAATGCCCATATGAACAAGGTTAATCCTGTGTGACATCAAAAAGACTCACCTACAATAACTGTTTGCCGACCGCATAATACGTTATTTTGTCAAAAAAACCTGGCTGATCTTGGCCTGATGGCCTCGCCTGACCCCTTCGCGGGATGCGTAATTGTAACAACAGGTATTCTTTACTATTTCAGGCACTATGAAAATACACACAATTTCAGCCCAGATACCACAGATTCGCTATCAGCGATGCAGCGAGTGTGACACGCTTTTCGCACTTCCGTCGCTGCAACGCACGCAGACAGCACATTGTCCGCGTTGTAACGCGAAAGTTGAAAAAGGCAGGGTTTGTTCCCTGCCGCGACTGATCACGATGGCTATCAGCATATTATTGCTGATGCCGTTCGCGTATACCGAGCCGCTGATCAGCATTCGTCTGCTGGGGACACGCATTGACGCCAGTTTGCTTGAAGGTATCTGGCAGATGTCGCAACAGGGGGATCCCGTGACCGCCAGCATGGTGGCCTTTTGTACCATCGGTGCGCCGCTGACACTCGCAGTATCCATTCTTTATTTGCATTTTGGCAGCAAACTTGGGATGAATCTGAAACCAGTGCTGCTGATGCTCGATCGCCTCAAAGACTGGGTGATGCTGGATATTTATCTGGTCGGAATGGCCGTCGCCAGTATCAAGGTTAAAGAGTATGCCGACATCAACGTCGGTATTGCGCTGGCCGCCTATCTGATGATGACGCTGATGGTCACGCTGACCATGATTAATCTCAACATCGAGCAGTTATGGGAAGAATTCTACCCGCAGCGTCAGCCAAAAGGATTGCCCTCTTCATTGCGGCTGTGCCTGGCCTGTAAATTCACCGGTATACCGGATGAGCGCGGACGCTGCCCGCGCTGCCATGTTCCGATGCGTCTACGCTATAAGCACAGTTTGCAGAAAACCTGGGCCGCTCTGATTGCCGCCATTGTCTTTTTAATCCCGGCCAATTTACTGCCCATTTCCATCATCTATGCCAACGGGCAACAGCTGAAGGACACTATATTTTCCGGTGTTGTGTCGCTCGCCACATCGGGGAACGTACCGATCGCCGCCATTGTATTTATCGCCAGCGTGCTGGTGCCATTTACCAAAGTGATCGTGATGCTGACGCTGCTTCTCAGCATTCATTTCAAAGCGATTCAGGGACTGAAAACACGTATCCGCCTTTTCCGTCTGGTGCACTGGATAGGACGCTGGTCGATGCTGGATTTGTTTGTTATTTCATTAATGATGTCGCTGGTTAACCGTGACCAGCTTTTGTCTTTTACGATGGGACCGGCCGCCTTTTACTTCGGCGCAGCCGTAATTCTGACCGTTCTTGCCGTTGAATGGCTTGATAGCCGCTTGATTTGGGATGCACATGCAACAGGAAACGCCGAATACACCGACTGAAGCACGTATTAAACACAGACGCCGGATTTCGCCGTTCTGGCTTCTGCCGTTTATTGCTTTACTGATCGCCGGATGGTTGATTTACAGCAACTATCAGGAACGTGGAAACACTGTGACTATCGATTTCCAGTCGGCGGCAGGTATTGTCGCTGGCCGTACGCCGGTGCGTTATCAGGGCGTGGAAGTTGGCACGGTGGAATCCATCAGCCTGACGAAAGACCTGCGCACTATTCAGGTGAAAGTCAGTATTAAAAGTGACTTGTCTGACGCCCTTCGTGAAGGCACACAGTTCTGGCTGGTCACTCCGAAAGCGTCACTTGCCGGCGTTTCGGGACTTGATGCGCTGGTGGGCGGTAACTACATCGGCATGATGCCAGGCCCGGGAAAAGAGAAAGACCACTTTGTGGCGCTCGATACACAGCCTAAATTCCGCCTCAATACCGGCGAACTGATGGTCCATCTGCATGCCAAAGATCTGGGTTCGCTGAACACCGGTTCGCTGGTTTATTACCGTAAAATTCCGGTCGGTAAGGTTTACGATTACGATATTGAAAGTGGCAATGAAGGCGTAACCATCGACGTACTGGTCGACAAACGCTTTGCTAATCTGGTCAAAGAAAATACGCGTTTCTGGAACGTTTCAGGCTTTAAGGCAGATTTGAGTCTGAGCGGAGCGAAAGTTCAGATGGAAAGTCTGGCAGCACTGGTGAATGGCGCGATCGCTATGGATTCCCCGAATGACGGGAAACAGGCAAAAGCCGATCAGTCATACGTGCTCTATCCGGATCTGGCGCAAAGCCAGCGTGGTGTGGAAATCAATCTGGATTTACCCGATGGTAACGGGCTATCCGAAGACCAGACACCACTGATGTATCAGGGCTTACAGGTCGGTACGCTGACCGAAATCACGTTACAGCCGGATAATAAAGTCACCGGTAAACTGACGGTTGATCCTTCAGTGCTCGACATGATGCGTACCGGCACGCGCATTGAAATGAACAGTCCGAAAATCAGCCTCAATAATGCCAATCTCAGCCAGTTGCTGACCGGTAATACGCTGGAACTGATCCCCGGCGACGGTGAGCCGCAAAAGCATTTTGTGGTGCTCGACAGTAATCAGCGATTGTTGCAAAACCCTGACATACTCAAAGTTCAGCTGATTGCACCGCAGAGTTACGGTATTGATGCGGGACAGCCCATTAAACTTTACGGCCTCAACGTCGGTACAATTATTGACCGGACGCTAACAGATGAAGGCATTGTGTTTAATGTTGCTATCAAGCCGGAATATAAAAACTTGCTGCATAAAGACAGCAAGTTTGTGGTCAACAGCCGGGTTGATGTGAAACTGGGTGTCGATGGTATGGAAGTCCTTGGTGCCAGCGCTCAGGAATGGGTCGATGGTGGTGTGCGTATTATTCCAGGCACCAAAGGCGCACCTGCACAAAAATATCCGCTTTACAGTAATGCCGAAAAAGCTGCCGAAGGCATTCAGGGCGAGCAACCGGGCGCCACGCTAACACTGACCGCTAAAAGCCTGCCTGATGTTCAGACAGGTTCAGTCGTGCTTTACCGTAAGTTCCAGGTAGGCCAGATAGTCAATGTCCGTCCTAAAGCCAATGAATTTGAAGTTGATGTATATATTCAGCCGCAATATCGCAACCTGCTGACAGAGAAGACGATTTTCTGGGCAGAAGGTGGCGCAAAAGTGCAGCTCAACGGCAGCGGGCTGACCGTTCAGGCCTCACCGCTGGATCGCGCGCTTAAAGGCGCTATCAGCTTCGATAATCTTGATGGCGTCACCGCCAGCAAAGGGGCGAAGCGTGTTCTGTATGATTCAGAAACTTCGGCACGCGCAGTTGGCAGCCAGATAACGCTGAATACTTATGATGCCAGTAAGCTTTCCGCCGGCATGCCTATTCGTTATCTGGGCATCACCATCGGTCAGGTGGAGTCGCTGAAACTGGATCCGCAACTGAATCAGGTTTCCGCCAAAGCCGTGTTGTATCCGGAATATGTTGAAAACTTTGCCCGCCGCGGAACCCGGTTCTCAATCGTTTCACCGGAAATTTCGGCCGGTGGCGTCAGCAATCTCGATACGCTTCTCCAGCCCTACATTAACGTAGAAGCAGGCAAAGGCGCGCCAGCGCGCAACTTTGATTTGCAGGACTCCACCATCACCGACTCGCGCTACACGGATGGTCTGGGTATCGTGGTCGATGCCGCCGAAGTCGGTTCATTACAAATCGGCACGCCGGTGCTGTTCCGCGGAATTGAAGTCGGTACCGTATCTGGCTTCTATCTGGGCGCCATGGCGGACCGCGTGAATGTGACGCTTCGGATCAGTAAAAAATATCAATATCTGGTGCGGGAAAACTCCGTGTTCTGGCTGGCCTCTGGCTACGACCTGCAATTCGGTCTGACCGGTGGCGTGTTCAAAAGCGGCACATTCCAGCAATTTATTCGCGGAGGTATCGCCTTTGCGACGCCGCCAACTACGCCACTGGCGCCGAAAGCCGCCAACGGTAATCATTTCCTGCTCAATCCTGAAGCACCAAAAGACTGGCAGAAATGGGGAACGGCAATCCCGAGAAATTAACCGATATTATGTTGATCAGGGCCACCTTCGGGTGGCCTTTTCTTTATCAGGCAACGCGCGCAGCCCTCTTATCAAATGTAAATATGATAAACTCCGCGGCAGAAAATCTTCTTCAGCTCTGGAACCACACCTTTGTCAAAGCTCACTACCGCCACCACTTTTACTGATAAATTACCCGCCGCTTTTCTGGAAGCCACACGCGCAATCATGCCCGCTGAACTGAGCATGGACGATTTTATTGCAGCCTGCCAGCGCCCTCTCCGCCCCAGTCTGCGGGTGAATACCCTGAAAATAAGCGTGACGGATTTCCTTGAGCTTGCCGGCAATTATCAGTGGGATTTGGAGCCTGTGCCGTGGTGTGCGGAAGGTTTCTGGATAAACCGCAACGTCCTGGACGATACACGTCTGGGCAATGCCTTATCGCATCTGGCCGGCCTTTTCTATATTCAGGAAGCCAGTTCCATGTTGCCGGTCACGGCGTTATTTGCCAACGATACCCAACCGGTTCTGGTGATGGATGTGGCTGCTGCACCCGGCTCTAAAACCACGCAAATCGCTGCGCTGATGGAAAATCAGGGTGGCATTATTGCCAATGAATATTCCGCCAGCCGCGTCAAAGTCCTGCACGCAAATATCAGCCGCTGTGGCGTCAGTAATACAGCGCTGACTCACTTTGACGGACGCGTATTTGGTGCTGCTCTGCCTGAAACGTTTGACGCTATCCTGCTGGACGCGCCCTGCTCCGGCGAAGGCGTTATCCGTAAAGACCCTGACGCCATGAGCAACTGGTCTGAAAACAGCGTGACTGAAATTGCCTCAACTCAGCGTGAACTGATCGACAGCGCATTTCATGCGCTTAAACCTGGCGGTGTTTTGGTCTACTCCACCTGCACCCTTAACGCACAGGAAAACCAGCAAGTCTGCCAGTGGTTACTCGATACCTACAGGGATGCAGTTGAAGTGGAGTCGCTGGCAGAGTTATTCACAGACGCCGGTAAAGCCGTCACACCGGAAGGCTATTTGCATGTATTTCCGCAGGTTTATGACAGCGAAGGTTTCTTTGTCGCGCGCTTTCGTAAAACAGATTCTGTTCCGCGTCTGCCAGTCCCGGGATATAAAGTGGGGCGTTTCCCGTTCTCGCCACTTTCCCGTCAGGACAGCGCCGAAATTATCAAGGCTGCGGGTCTTTCAGGGCTTTCCTGGCCTGAGAAACAATACACATTGTGGCAACGTGATAAAGAAATCTGGCTGTTCCCTGCCGTGCTGGAACCTGTTTTTGGCAAAGTCCGTTTTTCCCGTATCGGTGTGCGGCTGGCGGAGCGTTTTCCGAAAGGATTTCGCTGGCAGCATGAAGGCGTGGTGGCTTTCAGCGCCACAGATGCCAAAAACCGCTTTGAGATAAATGATGAACTGGCGCAAAGCTGGTTCCGTGGCGTCGATATCTATCCGGACGACACGCCACCCGCTGATGAATGTCTGGTGACCTGGCTTGGCCAGCCATTGGGATTGGCAAAACGCATCGGTAGTCGTATTAAAAACAGCCTGCCGCGCGAACTGGTGAGAGACGGTGCGATACGTCCGCAGACATTGCCGAACGATTAATCAGACTTAACTTTCCCGCAATCTTCTGTGCCAGAGGAGCATTCCGACGGCGCAGAATATGCTGCTTAACCGTCATTAATACCGATAAAAACACCTGATAACGGCATTTCCGTGAATACTGTGCAACTGAACTTTTAGGTGAAATCACGGTGCCAAAGTGTATATAACAATTAGCAGAAGAGCATTTTATGCTTCATATATCGGATAGCGACTTATATTATCAAGAAAGGTTTATTGAATTATAAGTAGGAATAATCCTATCGTGGCATGTATTATTGCCATCAAGATAACATTGTCAGTGATATATCATTTTCAGATATAAATCTTAATGCCTGATGTTGAGTAAAGACCTGCCAGTCGGAGAAGTATCATGTCGGATGAAATGAAACTCGAATCAGCAGATGGGCTGCTTTTGCAGCAAATGGCCAGTCTGCGAGACATTATCGATAACAATTCTGACTGGATCTGGGAAGTCGATGCGCAGGGGCGTTATGTTTTCTCATCCAACAAATGTATCGAGTTCCTGGGCGTTCCGCCTGAAAAAGTATTAGGTAAAACCCCTTTCGATTTCATGCCTCCGGATGAAGCCCGCCGCGTTGGCGAGCAATTTGCTGCCATCGTTGAGCGTCGTGCCCCTTTCGGTGGATTACTGAACCGTAATATCCGCCCGGACGGCACTGAAGTCATTCTCGAAACCAGCGGTGTTCCGCTCTTTGATGATGACGGGAATTTCCGTGGCTATCGCGGGATTGACCGGAATCTGACCAGCCTCGATCAGGCGCCGGGTCAGCGTCTTTTTCAGCTCGAAACAATCTATTCCAATGCGCCGGTTGGCCTGTGTTTCATTGATTTGCAGATGCGCTACGTCACGGTCAATGACGCAATGGCCACTATTATCGGCCTGCAACCCTATGAAGCGATCGGCCGCAAAGTCGGCGTTTTCCTGCCAGGGCTTTCCCCTCTGCTAAATAACGCGCTGGAACTGGCCCAGCGTAACGAAACAACCCCCGATCGTGAGTTTTCCGTTCCCGGAAAAAATCAGGTTTTCTTCGTGCGTATTAAAGCGGCCTATGACGGACAGAATCATCTGAATGGCCTCTCCGTCGCGATGACCGACATTACCAGCCTCAAACGAATGGAAAGAGCCCTGCGCGAAAGCCAGGAGCATTATCGCAACATGGTTGAGCTTAACCCGCAAATCCCGTGGACAGCCGATCCGCGCGGGATGCTCAATGATGTCAGTTCACGCTTTCAACGGATAACCGGTATGACCCGGCAGGATATCCTGGCCGACAAGTGGATCCAGAGTATGCATGTGGAAGACCGCCGCGCCGCCGTTCAGACCTGGGAACAATGCCTGAAAACAGGCGCGCCGCTGGATATTGAAGTCCGCTTTTGTCACGTAGATCGCGGCTGGAACTGGATGCGTATCCGCGCCGCGGCAAGCTACGCCACCGATGGCTCGATTCAACGCTGGTACGGTACCGCTGAAGACGTTCATGAGCGCAAATTGCTGGAACTGAAACTGGTCAAAGCCAACCGTCGGCTGGAGATCCAGGCACGCACAGATTCACTGACCAAACTGCCTAATCGACGTGAGTTCAAAAAAGTGCTCAGCCATGAATATATGCGCGCCAAACGGAACCGCACGCCGCTGACCGTAGTGATGATCGACATAGACTACTTCAAACACTTTAACGACCATTACGGCCATCTTTCCGGTGATGCCTGCCTGCGTTTAGTCGCGCGCACCTTGCGCAAATCACTCAAACGCAGCACTGACGTCGTGACACGTTTTGGCGGTGAAGAGTTCGCTGCCATTCTGCCGGATACTGACCTGAAAGGCGCATGGATTGTCGCACAACACATTATGGAATCGATTGAATCGCTGGGCATCAAGCATAGCTTCAGTGAATTTAACCGCGTCACAATCAGTCAGGGGATTGCGACTTATATGCCGGACCAGGATCCCGGCATTGAAGATCAGTCAGATATCGTCAGTGCCGCAGATGAGGCCTTGTATCTGTCCAAAAATAATGGCCGCAACCAGATTAACGCGATGCCTGTGTCAGTAAGATTTAATCAGCTTTAATCCTTTTCCGAGCCGCTGCGTTTAGCATAAGGCGGCTCCCGGCATTTGAACACCGCCACACCCGGTTCAAAATCCTGCCTCTTCTCGTCGTCCATAAAAAAGAATATCCGCAAAAAATTCGGGTGGCGCTTTTTGTGCTGTCGACTATTCTCAAATAAGGTAGACAAACTGGTCATACCTGATGTCATTGAAATGGCTTACTTCATTCTGGCGAGGAGTATCAGATGGGAAAATCGATTATCCGGATTGGCAGTTACGAAATTGACGATGCACATCTTTCAACGCCTGAAGCAAAAGGCGGTGATAAGGTGCATATTCCGTGCAAATCAGACCCTGATTTGTGTATGCAGCTTGATGCCTGGGATGACCACACCAGCGTTCCGGCAGTCCTCGATGGCCGTCATTCTGTGTTGTATAAAGAAAAGTACGACGAACAGAAAGATGAGTGGATCATGCGACTGGAGTAACACAGCGTGGCGAACGGAATTGAGTTCGCCACGCCGCTTGCGGTCGGACGGCGTGAGTCACTGTTGAGGTTGAGTTTTTTTGACCAGAGAGATACCCCGCCCGGCAAAAAAACGCGCGAAAGTTTCCACAGGTAACGTGACATCCTGTTGGGTAGAAACATTGTGACCTGAAGGATTATGAAAGGTCACAGTCTGAGCATCCGCTCGCGTTACCAGCACCAGATGACCGCCTTTATGCGGAGGTGTGGAGTCCGGGATACGAACCGAAGGATGCACCGAAGCAATAAAAAACCGGTGTTCCTGCAGTTGACCGGCAATTTCTTGTGCCGAGATATCTACCTTTACCTGAGCTTCAAGCCCCAACTCCTGCCGGACATATTCAACAAAAGGCGCGTAGATCAGCCCCTTAATGTTGTCACCCTCGCGAATATATGCCCCGTAGGACAAGCTGCGGTAGGTCAGTTTCAAAACAGGCACTACTTTGCCTGAAACAGCGGCCAGCACCATTTTCAGGCAACACATCCCGCAAACATGGTTTGCCCACTCAATAAATTCCTGCTGATCAGATGCGCCGGACTGAGGCCACAAACTGATATCACTGAGTTTGATATCTCCGGCAATAATCCCGGCCGCACAGTCAGGATCTTCCCACTGGTTAAAATAAGGGACTGCGGAAGAAGCAGAAAACGAACGCTGATTAACGGACATGACGTATTCCTGGTCGGAAACTGAAAACATCAGGTTGATCATTTCACTGACGAATGAAAAGGCCTGATTTCTGCATCAGGCCTCTGGAAAGGTTTAGAACTTTTCAACCATCCGGAACTTCATGAGTAACAGAGGCATAGTCGGTTCAAACATTTCATATTCCTCAAAGAAACGCTGGTGCTCTTTGCGCCAGTATGCCAGCGTCCGGTCACCTTCTCCTTCTTCCCAGGCATGTTGTTCTGTTACCTGATCAAAAGGCACTTGTTTCACTTCGGTCAGTTGCACGGCACACACCGGATTATTGCGGCCATCAACTACCACAAAGATTTCGCCCGGCTCAGGTTCAGGATCATCATCAAGATTTGAACAGGTGGCGGTTTTTGTGCCAGCAATAACGCGCTTAGCCAGTTCGTCAGCTGACGATTCAGTATCACCAAACGACCAGCGCTCTGCGTCCCTGTATTTGAGTGGGATCTGCGGAATCATAATTTATCCTTTCAATTGAGATAGTTCACTGCCATTACAGTTAAACATTAGCACAAAAAAACCCGCCGCAGCGGGTTTTGCAAGCCGGAAAAGTGTCTTAAGGTTTGCAGTTTTCCGGCATTGTCGCCGGCCACTGACGCGCGCTACCGGCACCGTATAAGACGCTAATACCACATTCCTTATCAACACGCGCCAGAGGTTTACCCGTTTTGTCGATCATCATCGACATGGCCTGTGTGGAAACGACCGCCACTCCGCTGTCAAACGGCGACGCGGCGCTAAACACCGGTACCACCGCGAAGTTGCCCTGCGCATCGACATAACCATAATTACCGTCAGTTTTGGCGAAAGCCAGCCCGTCGACAGGCAAACCTAAATCAGCATAAGAGACGCCATCAGTCTGTTTACCCTGCCCGTTAATCCAGGTTTTTGTCCCATCAGCACGCGTCAGTACGGCATGATCATCGACCATCTGACTGGCGTGGCCCTGAACCGTAAGAACCAGTTTACCGGTATTATCGACATAGCGTGTCGCAGGCTCGTTGTCCTGCGGATCATAGGACACGGACCAGCCGCTAGCTGGCGGCATGCTCCACTGCCCTTCCGGCATGGCTGCCACGCGCACACCTTTGTCATCAATCAGCTCATAGCCTGCTGGCGTTGAGCGCAAGGCCCGCCCTCGCACAAAAGCAGAACTCCGGCTTTCACCCACAGGTTGAATTTGCCATTCGCCTTGCGCAGACAGATATCCTTGCTGAGGCTGGCGCGATAATTTGACCCAGTCGCCGAGCGCACTGATACGTGTTTGCTGCTCATGAAGCTGAATATTACCTTTAGCATCCAGAAGCCAGGACTGACCGGCAGCAGAAGTAGCCAGAATACGTCCGTCACTAAACTGATTTACGGTGAGTCCGGCGACAGGTGCAATTCTTGGTTGCGCGTCATTGCCTGTGATTTCTGCCAGAACAGCCGATTCAGATTGTCCGTCGGTTGCAGGTTGCGTCAGTAACCAGAGGGCGGAGTTAATGCGGCGGGCCTCAGCATATTTCGGCGGCACAACCACTTTACCCTGACTGTCGAGTATCCCCCAAAGCCCCTCCGGTGATTTGAATGCGGCCAGACCCTCTGAGTAATCGCCTACATCCTGATACGCCGGTTGCAGGACAGTCTTCTGACTGATGACGTCGTAGATGCCCCACAACGCCCCCTCGGCTGCCGTTTCACGATAGCGGAACCAGCCATTGCCGAGGGATTCAATCTCAAACACGTTAGGCAAATCATAATGCTTACCGGCGTGATCAAGTGCGGTAAGTTTTCCATTCAGATAGTCCAGAGCGTAACCCTGCACAAAAGGAGAAATATTATCTTCAGTCAGCGGGATAATAACCTTGCCCTGCACATCCACCACGCCAGTGCCATCGGCTGTTCTCACGATGAACTGACCGATGTTATTGCTGCTGTCAGCAGGTTCAATATCCTGCCATTTAGTATCAAGCTGAAGGGAGCCATCCGGGCGCAGGAAACCCGCGCCATTTTTGCTGCCAGTATTACCAGGGCGCACCAGCGCAAGTGCCTGTGGCGCTGAAGCTGAAGGGGCATCAATACTGGCAGTCAGAGGTTCGATACGGCTGCCTTCCAGAGTGCTGATACTCTTCTGATTCAGCAATGCCTTGCCTGTGGCATCAACCACATTCACCACATCACCTTGATCATTGCGCAGCCACAAACGGTGATCGATAACTTCAGCACTGGAAATTTGCGCCAGCCAGCCAACATTCTGAGTCCCGCCAATGACTCCGCCAGAAGGAGCAACAATGGCATTCACTTTTTTCTGCTCATCTTTGGTCGTTATCAGGAACTCACCGGTATTCTGCTCCCAGGGCTCACTGCCTGCAGGCAGCGTAATGGCTTGTTTTCGCCCCGGCACATATAAAGTCAGAGAGTCTTTGCTGGCAGGATTTAAAACATAATCCCCTGAAACCCGAAGTACTGCCGCTCCGGCTTCATTGAAAGTGGCAATCACAGCGGCAGAATTATTCAGCAATTTGATGCCATCGACCGTTTTCGCCAGCCAGAAGGCGCCCGTTTCCTCGCTGACAGTAAGATATTTCTGCTCATCCTGACTTCCGTCAGTGCGGATTAAAGTAATTCCATCCGCTTTTTTCGCCAGTGCGACAGAAGGATTACGGGGATCCAAGGTGATGGACGTGTACTGTGGCTGAACACGCCAGGTCAGATTCCCATCCACAATGCCATAGCCTTTTGTGGCATCGACCGCAATGAACAGATCATCGGAACCAAACGGCTCAACCACTTCCATTTTGTCCGTCGCCACATGGCGTACACCGTCTGGTGAAAGAAGTACGCTGTTAAACGTCAGGCTGAGGCGGGCTGGGACGCCATTACTCAGGACAGCATCATCAACCAAATCATCAAGTGCTTTACCAACCTGAATACCTTTACGATCAATAATCTGGGATTTTCCGTCCACCTTCACAACGGCCAGACCGGCTTCTGTAAAGGGTTGTACGCTGTCAAAGGAAGGCTGAATCATCCAGTTGCCGGTCAGATCGATATAGCCCCATTTTCCCTGCTGCATGGCGGCAGCGGCACCGAAGTGGTAATCCCCAACCTGCTCAAAAACAGGTTTGATGACGAGCTGCCCCTGATTATCCAGAAACCCCCAGCGCTCATCCGTTGCCTCAGCTGCGGATAAAAGTACGGCAGCACGCCCTTCACGCACATCGCGGATACACAAATTTTGCACTAAAGGCAGCGCCGCGCGTAACTGGATATCGGCCCTGGAAGCGGGCAATGGCGCCGAACATCCCGGTGCTGATTCAGCCATTACAGGTTCAGCCGCAACAGCCGAGGCAGTCAGCGTCAAAAAGGCCAATGTGCTACCGGTGTTCAATGCGCAGCGGAGTGCGTGACGTAGCCTTAAAGGTTTGCTGACAATCATTAATTACCCCCGGAACCGCAAGTGGGTGCTTTCGCAGGCCAAAGATAAGCACCTTTCGCATCCACGATGACGCGCTGATTACAACGCACCTGAATTTTTGCCTGTACATTCCCGTCGGCATTCAGCAAATTCACCACACCCTTGCCACCAGCCCACGCACGCTTCTCACTAAAATCGGTTGCCCAGTCAAATTTAGGCAAAACAGCGAAACGGCCCGTGGTATTGATATATCCCAGCAGGTTGCCGTACGTTGATTTTTTCACGGCGGTCGCAAAATTATTGCTCATCGCACCCACCTGATCGAAGTAAGCACCGATCAACTTCTTGCCTTGCTGATCGACAAAACCATAAAGGCCTTTCTGATCACGCATAGGAATAACACCTGAACTGGCTTTGTCGGCCTGCAGGCTGTCAAGCCCGACGAAGCGCTGGATTTCATTGCCATCGTTGTCATAAAGAACGGTTTCACCTTTCTCGTCATCATTCATGACAAGGCGCATCATCGAATTAAGCGGTTGCGCCTGTTCGAAGCCCTCTGCCGAAGCGCCATGGTCATTTATCAGCATAGTTCGCCCGTCGCTGACAGCACGGCTTAGATTCAGAGGTGCGATGAAATTAAATTCAGCCGTGTAAAGCGGCTGAATTTGCCAGTAGCCCTGGCTGTCAATCGCGCCGTAATGTGGCGCGAAACTCAATTTAATCCAGTCACCTTCTACAGAACTCGATGAAGCGTTAATGGCTTTACTGACAGGGGAACGCCCAGCGTTATCCAGTAAGGCCACGCCCCCTTCGGAAGGTTGAACCAGCCAATGGTTCTGCCCGACAGCTTGCGGTCTGGCGAGTAAATCCGTCGCTAACGCCTGCCCGGTTTGGGCACTATAAAGACTGTAATGGCTGGCGAGTGCACCACGTTCTCCAGGCTGATCATTATCAGAAAGAGTAAACGCATCCTGACCAATATATTGGAATTTACCGCTTCGCTCCGCATCCGGGGCTATCGCCCAGGAGCCATTAGCGCTGAGAACGCCCCATCCTTCATCCGTTTTAGCCAGAGCATAACCTTCGCTGAAGGCATCGATTTCAGTGAACTGTGGTGCCACCTTAATACTTTTGCTCGCGATATCCCACAAGCCCCAGCGCTGCGCTTCTTTTTCACCCTCGGTGTAATAAATCAATCCTGAGGATAAACGCTGAGCATTTTTCTGAATGTCTGCCGGTACCTCGATTGCATTACCGTTTCGGTCAATCAGATGTTTAACATCTGTATTATTGGCATTCTCTACAGCCCAGGTGTAATCACCCTCGAACGGAGTGATCTGGGTATACACCGGCTGAATAACCCACTTACCTGAAGCATCGACAGCACCCGTTTTTTTAGTTTGAGTGTGGATGATAAGCGGCGCCTGAGAACCGGAGATTTCTACTGAAGCCCATTGAGGATCAGACAAAACATTACCTTGCGAGGTAAGAATGGCAGGCGGTTTGCTGGCATCCGCGGGGGTCAGAACCGCCCATGGGAGACTGTATGCCACATCGCCGTTTGTTTCTGGCAGTGCAGTGACATCATCTGTGATCGCCACTATACCCAATGGCCGCAGCTGGTAGTCTTTGAGAGCAGTAAGGGTGGCATCATTGAGAAGCGCTACACCATTGTTGTCATAAATCTGGGCGACTTGTGGTGCCTTGCCTTCAGTTTGCATAACCCAGAGATGATTTCCCTGCTGCAGCACTTGCGGCTTATTCACTTTCAGCGAAACAATCTGATTATCTGCACCGATGATAACAATGCCTTTGCTACCCGTACCCAGCGTTGCTTTTCCCCAGACCAGAATGTTTTCAGACTGATCAGCAGGAATATCCTGCACTTTCTCCAGCTTGCTGCTGAGTAACTGTTTATTGTTATCATTCCCCGTCACCAGCCAGCTGCCGGAAGCAAGCGGTCGAACAGATTTGTATTGCTCTTTATTTAACGCAACACCCTGACGATCCACAAATGACCAAAGATTCTTGGTTTTTACCGCAACTACGTCACCATTAAGTTGTGGTTCATCCCGCGTTTTAAGCACCATCGGGTTTATCGCCCAATCACCGTTCTCATCGAGATAGCCCCAATAACCTTCTTCTGAAGAATCACGTTTTTTGGCGGGGATTAACCCTGACTGTGGCAAATCGAGCGCCATAACATCATCAGGTAAAGAAAGAGAGCGATCGGTGGAAGCATTCCACAACGCAGGTGACACCTGCGTTTGGACACTTGCCAGGGCCTGACCGCCGGCAAAACCACGGCTGTCGAGTGCAACGGCGAATGGCAGCGTTTTAATCACTGCGCCTTTTTTGTCTATGAGCGCCAGACGATTATCTGTCACCACTAAGGCAGTCCCTTGGGCATTAAAATCTGTAGCACGCGTAAAACGCGGCTCGATAACCCAGTGGCCTTTTTTATCGATATATCCGAACTGGTCGCCTTTTTTCACCGCAGCCAGGTCGTTAACAAACCCCCGCGCTTCGCTGAAATCAGGTTTGATGACCATGTGCCCGGTGGTATCCACGTAGCCCCACTGTGGTTCACGCGAAAGTCCGACCTGAACAGGCGAAAGCCCTTGCTGGAAAGGTAGCTGACAGTCTTTGGCGGTTTTTGCATTGCCACATGCCCGTAACTGCGCGTCGTCCGCATGTGCCGGCATGGTAAAAAAAGCATTCAGAACCAGGGTTAACGCACTGAAATTTCTGATGTATTTAAATTTTTCGGAGCAATTCATCCGATGCCCTTATAACTGGATAAAATAGGAAAGTGTTGCGCGCGCTTTTTCTTCATCACCCGCAAAATGGGCGTGTGGGACGGTAATAAATCCGATAATAATCAATTTCAAACGCGCGCACATGTTATACGCCTATAGGGTGTCAGCTTGTGAAAGAAAAAGCAGCTAATTTATTACTCTGTAACGAATGAATACACTTCATCACTGCACCGAAAGGTACTCTACAGATGTTACCATCCGATTTGATTCAGCACATTCCGCTAACCTCATAATTACATTTTTACTTCTTTCTTAAAAATAGGATCATTTTTGGTTACAGGCATAAAAATGGCGAATTATTAATCTCTGAAAGATTCTTATAACTTTTGATTAAAGTCATTATTTCCCCAGCTTTTGTCTGGTTTTATAGATAAATGAGCGTTGTGTGACCAATATCACTCCCGTCTGGGTGACGTAAAACCTGGCAGTGTTCGGTTACAGCGTATTTCAGGTGCTTTATCTAATTGGGGAAAAGTCATGCCTATTGTTCGAGCCAGATTGAGTTTGTTTGGTGGCGACACTGTCGTCATACGTTGTTCAGAAAAATGTCACATACACCTGATGTGTGAAAGTGAAGTTGAGCAAAAAGGACGTCACTCTGGTTTCGGCGATATTTTGACAGTTAATGATCAGAATACGGCTTATGTAGGGATCCCCTACAAAGGTGTCTGGAATGTCCTCATCGATTCCAAATGCGACTCTCTGGAGCATTCAATCAGCTACCTGCCAGCCTGATCACCTTCTTATAAAAAACCTTCATCTCTTATAATATTTTGCTCAGGCGATTGGAAAACCATTTGCCTGATCTTAAGACCTCGCAATCCAACGTTTTGCAGCTCATGAAGTTACAGACATCAGGGAATACCGTCCACGGTCATAGTTGATTCTTGCGTAACGTCACGTAATAAACTTTAGCGCGTTACATCAGTTACATAGCGTTATTGAATTGAACATTCCACATATCTGAAAACCTCTTTCCAGGCCTGATTAATTGATTGCAAGCGGTGATTCCACATAGCATTCTGTCTGATGTAACGACGTGGCGCCGGTCAGTTCACCGGATTTTTTTCAGGCAAAAACAGATATCTAAAAATGAATAATAAATCACTTTGCACCATCGCTGACGTAGCCGACCTTATTCCTGAGCTGCGTAAAGTTCGCCAACACTTGCACCAACACCCGGAGCTCTCCAATGAAGAATCAGCAACGGCTGCGCTCGTGGCTGAAAGATTAGCATCTCTCGGCTTTCAGGTGACGACGGGCATTGGCGGCTTCGGCGTCGTCGGCACAATGACACTTGGCAACGGTTCACGCAGTATCGGGATTCGTGCCGATATGGACGCCTTACCGATAACTGAACAAACAGGTGTGAGTTACGCCAGCCAGAATCCAGGCAAAATGCATGCGTGCGGACATGACGGACACACAACGATGCTTCTTGGTGCAGCCGAACAACTGGCACGCAGCAAAAACTTCTCGGGAACCGTACAACTTATTTTCCAGCCTGCAGAAGAAATCGGTTTCAACAGCGGCGCTGAACGCATGCTGGCTGAACAACTTTTTGAGCGATTCCCGTGTGATGCCGTTTACGGCTTACATAATCACCCGGGCTATCCGGTCGGGAAAATGATGTTCCGATCAGGGCCGTTTATGGCTGCCTGCGACACCGTCAATATCACTATCCATGGAAAAGGGGGTCATGCCGCCCGCCCTCACATGACCGTTGACCCCATTCTGGTTGCCGGCAGTCTGGTTGTTGCCTTGCAGTCGGTCATTTCACGCAACATCGACCCAAATGAAACGGCAGTGGTCACTATCGGTTCATTGCACTCCGGCCATGCGGCGAATGTCATCCCGGAAACAGCCCGTCTGGAAATGAGCGTCCGCTCGTTTGATCCACAAGTACGTAAAATCCTCGAACAGCGCATTTGTCAGCTGGTGGATAATCATGCAGCCGGATACGGCGCAAGAGCAGAAATTGAATATGTGCCAGGCTACCCGGTGCTGGTGAATCATGATAAGGAAACAGCGTTTGCAACCGAAGTGGCAAAAGACCTGCTGGGCGAAGAAAATGTGATTGATAATCTGCCACCCATTTCAGGCAGTGAAGATTTTGCCTATTTCCTGCAGCAAAAGCCGGGGTGCTTCCTTCGTTTGGGTAACGGGGACAGCGCCGTTTTGCACAATCCGGCTTACAACTTTAATGATGAGAGCCTGAGCTTCGGCGCAGCCTACTGGACTCGCCTGGTTGAGCGTTATCTGGCAGATTAACGACCTCACGGCTTAGCGGCAAAATCCGAACCAGCGCATGCCTAAGTGGAAGTGATTCGCATGCGCTGCGTTATAATCCGGACCGATAGAGTTTCCAAAAAACGGACAGCTCTCTGTGAGCAATGTATGAATATACTGCGCTTCAGTGCCAGTCTGAGGCCACTGCTTCAACACGGTTAAATGTCGGCCATCCGCCAGCTCAAAACCCGCGATATCAAGAGCTTCAGCCGTCGCATGTTCACTGAGCCGTGCATCGGGTTTATTGTAAACGTTCCGGCAGGCATAACTGCCCAGATGGTCAATTTTCACCAGCCGTGAACCTAACTCCTGAGAAGCCAAGGGCTTCGCCACCTGCCCGACAAACATCGCACTGCTAAGGGCAAGGCGACAGCTCGCCAGATAGCTAGAACTCAGTGCAACATCCCCAAAACCGCGAACACGAACGGGATCAGTCAGCGGACACTTTCCTCCCATATTCCCTGCATTACTGAACTGGATAGCGCCTTCAGTTTGAGCACGTTCAAGTGCGGCCAGACATTCGTGAGGATTATTATCCAGCTTTCTTAATTTGTACCGGGTAATCAGATTCGGAGGGTCAGTGATAACCAGCGGGGTGAAAGGATTATATTCAGAAGGCACATGGCGGTTTAACCACGGACTGCAGAAATACGCTGCAGCTAAAATCACAATCAGGCTAACCCAATATCGCATAATGCTCCTTACCCGGTTGTGCCGCAGCAGTCCCTTGATTTATCGAGAGTAATATTATGAGTATAGCGCCTGAGTAAATAATGTTCTGACAGAGTTACAAGTAGGGAAAGAAACTTACGAAGGTTTGACATAAATCGACATTGAGTTTGTTATTTTAACTCCCGAAGACTAAGTTTCTTCTCCTGTGTCCACTGTGAACTGTCCTTCATAGTGTGTAAGACCCTCGCATTACCCCTTTCAGCCCGCCCCGAGCGGGCTTTTTTTTATCTGAAATCTGGGAGCGCTCTTCAGCAATGCCTTGCCCGGTTATTCCACCCGCCTGACATCAGGATGCCTTTCACTGGCCGCCTCATGAAAAATATCCCCCAACCAGCCGGGAATCTCATCCTCAGTCATCTCATCAGGAATGATGATGTCATAAAGTCTGGAAAACTTTCTCTCTGCCAAATCCGCACGGAAGACTTGCCATCCACCGGAAGTCTTTTTAACAGCAAGGTGGCGACCAAAAACATTATAAATCATCATAGAATTCGCCCTGTCAGGTCATGCAAATAGAGTATGAAAGCATCATAGCTACAATGCAGAGAAAGTCTAAATTGGGGATACTGAAGGTAAGTGAAAATCGGCTAATTGACTGTTTGGATTGCAATTTTTTGATTTTAAAACAGGCAAAAAAAAGACCGAATACTATGACAAACATTAAAAATCAGCAAGTTATATGTAAAATCGGCGACCAATTGGCGACAAAATAATTTTAAGCAATTGGCCATCATGACAAAATCTTATTTACCCTTTTTATATTCACATGAGTATGTAGAAAAGGTAATTATTTCTCCGTCTTTAGATGCATGCAACACATGGTCATCATTTATAAAAGCTATTTTTCCCGGCGGCAGGCCAATGCATGGAGATTTCGAATACATTTCAAAATTATAAATAAAAGATTGTGAATTTGAATATATAAACTTCGAATAATCATCTAAGATGTTGTGGAAAAATACATAGATAAAAAGACAATATGCTGCCGTAGATAGAGCCTGAACCAATCTTGTCGTCTTACACAAAAAATAGCCATCTTGAGGCTCATAACCGGGAAATAATAATTTCTTTAAATTATTGTCATAAACAAATACTAATGACCCCCATATTGGCACAGTCATGAATATTGCTATGTATATAAATAGCATTGTAACTGCCGTCATCAAAGGGATGATTGCAATAGATATTAATATTAATACATGCGGGAAGTTAGAGGGGGATACCGTTGTTATATCATTAACAACAACGCCAGCTATAGATAAAGCCATATTAGTACATAAAGTGAAACCTAATAATATAAAAGCCTTACCCAAGGTGAAAGAGAATACTTTCTTATATATGCGAACAGCTTCGAAGGCTACAACTGCACTCCAGTATATTAATATCATGACAAAACATGCTTTTCTTTGCTGTGGTTCAAAGAAAAGAAAACCTATTAAAAAAGCCAAGACAATAATAATTAAATTTAGATAAAGCTTTTGACACGTATCAAGCTTCCCATGAAACAATATTACTTTAGTCAATAGCCTTTTGAATTTGTCAGTATTTGACATGCGAACTCCATGTACACATTAAGCTCATTGTTTGGAGAGTATGAAATAGGTGCCATTCATCAATCGATAACTGGCACCTATAATTTAATTAAACGTGCAGTCACGACCCGAAGGCGCACCAACAATACGAGACATTTTTTCGCAAACAATGACTACTTGATTGCCTTTTTTAAGTGACATCGCAGTAGTTTTTTGCGAGTCTTTCATATCCATACGTGCGGGCATGAACTGATTGTCTGTTTTAAGGCTGATGATAATCGAATCAGTAAAATCTTTGTCAATTGACTGAACGATGCCAGTTACTGCCACGTCCTTACCTTTAAGCTGCTCATCAACCGCAACTTCATTTTCATCATAGTCGTTGTATAATTTTCGTGCTGTAGTCTGATAAACTGTTTTTTGGGATGAGCTTGCTTTAGCTGAAGTTGATTCATTAGCCTGAGAAGAACTTGATGACGTCTTCTTATCATCATTTTTTCCGGCAAAATATCCAATTACCATCAACACAACAAAAACATAGAATATCCACTTAAAAAACTTCTTCATGATAATGTCCTTATATAACTATATATTATTTTCTATCGTTTGTACTACTACCCCCAGAGGGGCTACCTCTTCAACACTGCAGTCAAATGTTGATGTTTTGCCCACAATGTTAATTTTGTTTCCCGGTATTCTTGCAACATCATAAACATCAAAGTTGCCGTCAATATCTATAACCCACCTGCCGTTACTTATATTTTTCCTACCAAAATCTACTAACCAAGATTTTGAAGCCGACGCAACGAAAACAGGACTGATAACATCTTTCGAAAGAAAAGAATTATCGAAATAACAAAAGCCATCGTCAACTAACTTTCCAGCTGACAACTTCTTTTTCTCAATCTTTCGGAACTGATCTTTTTCGGATGAAATATCAACTCGGATTTCAGTTGAATTCCTTTTACCTATAGCCAACCATTCTAATGAAACCCCGGTTTCCAGGGCGCAAGCGATCACTACATCACCAGGAAAAAACTCTCTACGTACCCACGTACTAATGGTTCCTGTCGAGATTCCAAGATATTCACTAAGCTCTTTCTGGGTTTTGAACCCATACGCTTCTAAAATGCGCTGCAAAACAGGTTTTCCGCCGGATTGTAGCATTTTCGTAATCAAAGACTGCCCGTTGAGTAATGAATATCTCGGAATCTCCAGGGATATGCGTTTATTTGCATTTGCAAATAAACCAGTCACCAACCATTGAACATCCACCCCGGTATCTAGCGCACACTGCACCAACACGTTTCCCGGTACCTGCCCACGCTGAAGCCAACTAGCAACATTGCTCTTAGCAATGCCGAGCTTCTCACTCAGTTCTTTTTGCATCGTAAACCCATATGCCGAAAGGATTCTTTCCAGCACATCAGCCGCCACAGCATTTTCTAGCCGCATTTTTTTTACCAATAAATCGCTAAAAGAGATTTACAGTTCAAATAAAGCGCTCTAAAGTGACAACACACCACATGTTACACAGTAGAACTCAAACTGCTCAAAGGGAGATTTTGCTTTATGTCTGACCAGAATGCAATTCAAGTGGCCATTGATAAGAAAGCCGTTTCTAAGGAACTGTTAAACTCTGTTGTTTCCCAACTCCTGCCTGCATTGGAGTCAGCCCTATCTGCAACCATCGTGAACTCAATAAGTTTGCAACTGACTACCCTCGCCAACTCTCCGACAATTTCTAAGAAAGATTTTGCTGCAATCAACGGCATCAGCTCCGCAGTCCTCGAAAAGTGGATCGCGAATGGTGTCGTCCTGCTTGCACCAACTCCTTCAACTACAATCACCCAGCAACGCAAAAACCGAAAAACAGGTCAAATGCAAACTGTCGTTATGGAACGTCATGGCAATGCCCTGATCAATCTTGAGGCCTGGCGTGAGAAAAACCGTCAGCAAGCCATCAAGTGCCGTTACATAAATCGTTGAGTCAGATTATTCAAACTAGTAGGGACTAACAATGTTTGATTATCGCGTTTCCAAACACGCTCACTTTGACGATGCATGTAAGGCATTTGTGAATCGTCATAACCTTACCGAACTTGCCGCGCTGATGGGGACTAAACCCCAAATCCTGCGCAATAAGTTCAACCCTGAACAACCTCATAAGCTTACCTGTGAGGAAGTTCTTTTAATCACTGATTTGACTGAGGACGCAACCCTTCTCGATGGCATGCTGGCACAGATAAATTGCCTGCCGTCAGTTCCAGTCAATGAGATTGCTACTTCTAATCTTTCAACTTACGCATTACAGGCAACCGCCGCCGTAGGTTCTATTGCAGCTGATGCAGTGAAAGGTGGTGCGGTTAGCTCTCAGCGTCGTATGTCCTTACTCGAAGGTGTTAATGCCGGTATTCGCCATCTGTCACTGATCGGTTTAGTTGTTCAAGGCCGAGTACAGGCCTCCCCTGCTCTGGCATCTGCAGTTGGTGCTATAGCAAGCGTCACGACAAATGGGCTGATGTGAATATGGCTGTTTCTATTGCTCCATTTTTAAAACAGCAAAGTCCTTCTCGCCATCTCGGCCATGGTTGCATCGAATTGCCAGGTGGAAAGCGTTGGAACCCTTCAATGTCAAAAGCCACTGCCCCGCAGGCCGTGAGAAATTCAAAACCGCTTTTAAAGCGTCTGTTTAGTTGAGGTGATTATGTCTTTAGTAAATGAAGAACATATTCAAATAGGCAAAAAGCATCTTTCCAGAATTAAAGAGATGTTTGATTTCAGAAAGAATGTAGCGCAAGAAACATTTGATACTCAGCCGCTGCATATGCGTAGAACAATCTGTTTTCATGCTGGCTTATCTCGCCGCCATCTTGAGATGAAGTTTGCTGAATTAACGCCGACGGAAAGGCACCAAGTGGTTGTGGCGCTAAATTCTTTGCTTGGTTTGACTGAATCACTGCCAAAATTTATCAGTGATGATGACTGCAAGATAAATATTAAACACTAATCCCACTTCAAATTAATTGGCGTCAACCCGCCGGGCATTCGTTTGCCCAAAACAGGAGTTCTGCATGAAAAATATGATTGATAACACCCGTAAGAATATTGTTGGTTTGCCAGTTATGGGCATTGATTTAGCTTCACCAGAACGCGATTACACATCAGTTTTTGATTTGTCGTTGATGCTCGACACTGCTCGTAATGAAGAACGCGCTAATAGAGCGGTAGTATTTGCCGGCCGCCTGGAAGCGATTGCCAGTTTTATCCTCAAACGTGAAATGACAGGGATTGAAGCTGCAGAAGCACTACGCATTGAAGCTAACCGAATCCAAAGTGAAACGGAGGCGTAACAATGGCTGATGTAATCGACACCGCTCAGGAACGCGTTGACCTCCTTCTTTCCGCACAAATCCAAGCCGCCCGCGCATCTGCTGCGGGTGTTTCCGCAATGTTCTGCATCGAGTGCGATCGTCCGATACCTGAGGCACGTCGCGCAGCTCTGCCAGGTGTTGAGCTTTGTTTGTATTGCAAGGAACTCGCTGAGTTGCACGCCAGACATTACAGAGGCAATAAGTGATCGTTTTCTCAGTGGCGTTACTCATCCTGGCCGGTATCAATGCTGGCTATCTGGTCATTGATATCAAAGACGGTATGTAATGCAGGCCAGCCGCTTCACTCCGCAGATTGAAACGCCCGAAGTCTGGGCGTTTCCCTGGAACAAACCACGGCAGGCCGTTTCTGGCCTGGAAAGACCGCTTACCCGTGATGAATACGATCAGGTGCAAGTTGTTTTAATCAGAGTAAAAAACCTCTCTACCGATCTGCGGGAAATTTTCACAGGCCGCCATGCGTATCTGCTGAAAACACAGGGCATTCACGCCGCCAATAAATATCTGGTTTATACCCTTGGTCGCAGCATCCTTCCCCGCGTCGAAGCGGTTAATGCCGCTCATGCGATGAATGTTAAAGCCTCCATGAAATTCATGTCTGAGGCAGACACTTATCACAGCCTGCCGAGCATGAGCGATAAACCGCTGCGACGGTTCGCTCAGGACATCGCCGGACAACTCAAAGAAATCTATGAAGACCGTTGTGATCAGCTGCTTGCTCAATACAACGGCGATAATTCGATTCTTTTTGAAGGTGATACTCAGTGCGAGCTGTACAGCGAAATCGCCGGTATGGCACAGGCTTTCAATATCACACCGATGTATTGGGCAAGGTATTGCAAAGATAAACTGGATGCTGTTTCCGCTATTGCTGCCATGTCGCGCCTGGTTAATCCGGAATGGTGGTTCCGCCAGTTGAAAGGTCAGCGCACCCGCTGGCGTGAATCTTTACTGATCGCCATCGGCAAAGTGAACCGCGACGCTTCCCCATATGCCAGTAAGCAGGCTATCCGTGAAGTGCGTGCGCGCCGTCTGTCGAATCTCGACTACCTGAAAAGCTGCGACCTGGAGAACATCGAAACCGGCGAGCGTTTCAGTCTGATCGACAAAGTGATGGCGAGTATTTCAAACCCTGAAATCCGCCGCATGGAGTTAATGAGCACGATCGCCGGCACCGAAAAATATGCCGCTGCAAATGGCGACATCGGGATGTTCCTGACCATCACCACCCCTTCTAAATATCACCCGACCCGCATGGTGGGTAAGGGCGATAAAAAGCGCGTTCAGCGAAATCACGCCTGGGACAAAGAAGCCTATACCCCGAAAGATGCGCAGCGTTATCTGTGCGGGATCTGGAGCAAAATGCGCACAGCGTTCAAGGATGGCGGTCTGTCTGTTTACGGAATGCGCGTTGTCGAGCCTCACCACGATGCGACGCCGCACTGGCACATGATGTTATTCACTAAGCCCGCCATGCGTCAGCGGGTGATCGATATCATGCGCAAATACGCCATGAAAGAAGACGGTGACGAGCGCGGGGCGGCAAAGAACCGTTTTGACTGTAAGCACATGAACCGTGGCGGCGCGGCTGGCTATATTGCTAAATACATCGCAAAGAACATCGACGGTTATGCACTGGAAGGCGAGCGCGACCACGAAACCGGCGAGTTGCTGACTGACTCCGCGGCTGCGGTTACTGCCTGGGCTGCTACCTGGCGTATACCGCAGTTTCATCCTATCGGCCTACCTACCATGGGTTCCTACCGTGAGTGCCGCCGCATCCGTTCCATCAGTCTGACTGAAACCTTTGACGAAGAAGTGGAAGCCGTTCGCGCTGCTGCTGATGCCGGTGACTTTATGGCGTACATGTCAGCCCAGGGCGGGGCAAATGTTCCCCGTGACGACCAGACGGTGCGTGTCGCCCGCCGCGTTGTTGATGAGCTGAACGCATACGATGAGGAAGTGAAAAAGGTTGTCGGTATTTTCGCGCCTCACCTAGGCGACTCTCGGGTTTATGAAACCCGAACAACTCAATGGCGCATCGTTTCTTCTGCCGTTGACGTTGAGGTTTTGACCTTAAAAAGCGCCTCCGGCGCGCCTCGGAGTCCTGTCAATAACTGTGGGTTGGGAGGAAACAAAACGGCCGCAAATGGGTGCGGTAACCCTGCTGGGAGCGTCACCACAGCGAGCACTTCTGACAACTTGCGAGTTATTGACTGGACAGACAATGCCGCCGTGAAGGCGATTGTGGCGCGTATACGCGAAGAAACACCGAGGATCAGCAAAGCTCAGCGTAGTTTTGACCCGACTAAAAGGCGTGTTGCAGCTCCTTCTGCCAGATTGACCCCGCAGGAACGTGACAGATTGCCTCAGATTCAACAAGAGTTGCTCAAACAGGACATCAGACCGGAGAAGTGGGAGCTGGAGGCCTTAGTCAGGGGGGCAAAAATTACTTTTGGAGACGTTGAGATCCAATACCCTCCGCTGCAGGATTGGGCAGAATTTTATGGGAATGATAACTGATTAAGTATTCATCAGAACTATGGCTCGACCATTAACATGCAGTTTTTTATGGAATTTGTTAAAGAATGGACATATTATACTGTACAAATAACCAGTGCATTGGAGTGAGTAATGGAATCCTCTCATGAGCTAAAAATGGCTTTGACTAAAATCCGGCTAATGGCTGACATCGCACAGTCAGCCCAGTGCAGAAATGATGAGTACGCACTGGTTATGGAAATGATCTCTGATATGGCTGATCAGGTATTGGATGAAGAGGAAGCCACGTATCCGCCCTTCACGGTTTACGACGACGAAGAATAGCCTGGAACATCGGGTGATCCCCTTTTAGCAGCTCTGCATGCATTGAGTGCATGATTTCGCATCGTGATCGCCCTGCTCTTTTCTCCCCGCAACACCAGTGCTGGCGTGGATCACACCGGATCGCGCAACTGCATCAAAAGCGACCTATAAAGCGGGCAGGCGTGGCGGGGATAGCATTGCGCGCAGGCATTTGCTCATATCTAAATTATTAGATAGACTATCACTGCTCTTTAGCTTAGGACCTTTTCGGTCTAGCCGGGTGTTTAGCCAGGCTCTAATTTATTGAACGACATGGGGTTGCGAAAGGTTCAGCTTCCTTACTCGTAGCCTCGTCAGGAAGCTGAACCTTTCGCTTCCTCTAGTAAAGAGTAATCAAGCCCAAGTTTTAACTTGGGCTTTCTTTAAAAAGAGGCAATGATGCTTTTTTCAGAAAGAATATGCAGTGAACTAGGTTATTCAAAAAAAGAACTTAGTAACTTCCTTAGAAATTCACCAAGAAAATACCGTGTATACACTATTCCGAAGCGTACATTAGGATTTAGAACGATCGCCCATCCTTCTAAAGAACTTAAATTGATTCAACGAGAATGCGATAAAATACTCAAAGAGATCCTTCCGATTCATGAATGTGCTTTTGCTTACAAGAAAGGTTCGAGCATTAAAAAAAATGCACTTCAACATGTTAATCAACCATATCTTCTTAAAATGGACTTTAGTAAGTACTTCAACTCAATTACACCTAATTTATTCTGGAAAAAAGTCGAAAACCTAGACATAGTAATTGATGAAAGGGAAAGGAATTTAATAAATAAAATTATATTCTGGCAACCTAATGCTTATGATAAAGAAAAGTTAATGTTGAGTATCGGCGCGCCAACATCGCCATTAATTAGTAATTTCGTTGCTTATGATTTTGATTTAAATTTGAACGCATGGTGCTTATTACAAGGAATTGTTTATACCAGATACGCTGATGACTTAACGTTTTCAACAAATAAAAAAAATATATTAACTAATTTGCCAAGGATTGTTAAAGCATTTCTAAAAATTCATCTTGATGGTGTTACCGTTAATGAAATAAAAACAAAGTTTTCATCAATGAAGCACAATCGACATGTTACTGGAATTACATTAACAGATGAAAATGGAATTTCATTAGGTCGAAAAAACAAGAGGGTTTTATTTCACCTTGTTCATAAATACTCTTTAGGGTTATTAGAGAAAGAAAAAATATCAAATCTACAAGGCTTGATTTTTTATTTTGAACATATCCAGCCTGGATTTATTAATAGATTGGAAAAAAAATACTCAACAGTAACAATTCAAAACTTACTTAAAGGTATATAAATGGCTAACAATAAGAAAGTAACGGGCAGTTCTGTTATTAAAAGGACAAACTGGGATAAAAAAGAAAAATTCCAGCTAATTAAAGATTTTTATGATAAAAAAGTGGCATCCGAGAATGAGTTAGAAATACATGAAATTATTTCTAGCTTAAATAATGAATTATATAATGCGGAATTTAAAATCACTGAGGTTGGATTATTCGGTGTCAGAGGTATTGAAGAACTAACAGTTAAGTTAGAAGATGATTTAACTGTAATTATTGGAATTAATGGTTCTGGTAAGTCCACTATATTAGATTCAGTTAGTCTAATACTTTCTTGGATAAAAGAAAATATTATTAGAGATAACGCAAATGGAAGTCATCTAAAAGAAAGTGATATTAATAACTCAGACTCCGTAGATTATGCATCCATTTCCGGTTCATTTTCTCTTAATAATGAACGGTTTGATGTTCTTTTATCCAAATCTAAAGCAGGAAAGTCACTTAGTAGGAGGAGCATTTTAACAGAAATAAAAGCATTAGGCGGAATATTTAGACACGTTAACTCAAATTTCCAAGAAATGAATCTCCCGTTGGTGGCACATTATTCTGTCGCTCGTTCTAATGAAGGTACCAGTGATGATTTCGCCAAAGTAAAATCCCAGGCCACTTTAACTGGACGATGGAGTAAGTTCGACGCCTATGAGGATGTTCTTAGCAATCGGCATGATTTCAATGAATTTATTGTATGGTTAAGTAGAATTGATAGCATTGCAAGGCAGGGGAATAGTGTAAATAATGATATTAATAGAATAAATACTGAGATCGAAAGCACGAAAAACTTAATTAATATGTTTAAAAAAATGGGGAATAATGAATCATTCATAATACCTCTTGAGGAAATAGTTAAGAAAAAAAATGAAGAGATAGCGGAAATTTATAATAACAACTCCGGAAGCAGCGATATTCTTGCTGCTAAGGTTTTAAAAAACATAAAATATGCTATTGAAATATTTCTTCCTGAGATTACTAACGTCGAATTAGTTTACGAACAAGAAGAAATAAAACTAATTTTGCATAAAGATGGTAAGGAAATTAGCGCTAAACAATTATCACAAGGCGAAAAATCATTATTATCCTTGATTGGTGATCTTACTAGAAGATTGGTGTTGTTAAATCCATCAAGAGAAAACCCTTTGGATGGGAATGGTATCGTTTTAATTGATGAAATAGATCTGCACTTGCACCCTTCATGGCAGCAAACGGTCATTCTTAATCTTCAAAAAACATTCCCAAATTTGCAATTAATCGTTACTACGCACAGTCCTCAAGTACTTAGCACCACATATGTAAGATCGATTCGATCATTAAAACAAACGCCTGATATTTTGAATGAAATCCCAGAGTTGAATATTAAAAATAACGTTATAACATCGGAAACACCATTATTTCAAACGCGTGGCGTAATGAGTACAGATATATTATCAAAAATAATGAACATTGATCCAATACCATTAGTTGAGGAAGCAACTTGGGTGCATACTTATTATAAATTAATTGAAAATGAAGAAGAAAATGAAAGTTTTGGCTTGGATTTATGGGCTAAGATAGTCGAACATTTCGGTCCAAAACATCCAGTCACAATAGGCTGTCAAAATGCTATTAGACTTAAAAACATGAAGGGTAAAATTAAAGAATTTAGAAACAACAAGGGGAAAAATACTAATAAAAGCGATATCCCTGGAGAATAAAAAATGCATAAACTTATTCGTGGAATACCCCCAAAATCCCTTAACAATTATAATTATAAAAGACAAAAATGGTCTGAATATATTTTAGATGAAGATAATAAAACTGATATTTGGGACTGCATTTTTGAAATGCAGGGTTACCGCTGCGCATACTGTGAGTGTGAACTGACAACATTCTACAATGGACATGTTGAACACTTTTTTCAGAAAAGATGCTACCAAAAACTCACTTTCGAATGGGATAACCTTTTCGGCTCCTGTAGAAGGCATGATGGTTGTGGATTTTATAAGGATGAACAGGATTATATTCAAGGTGTTCTACTCAAATTTGACATCGACGATCCTGATGATTTTTTTGATTTCCTTTATGACGGAAGTATAATTATTAAAAATGGATTATCCGCCATTAATAATAATCGAGCAGTGGAAACATTAAGAGTATTTAATCTTGATGAAGAATATGGTTCCCTACGTCAGCAAAGGGCTAGTGCTATTAAACTTTACATCAACTTAATTAATGAACTTCATGATTATATCGATACCTATGGAGTCGATGAAAATTTTGAAATGCTCCTAGCTGAAAACCTTCAGGCTATAGATGGCGTTCCCTTTGAGACGGCCATAAGACACATGTTCTATTAAAATAAAGCAGGTCATGAGATGGCCTGCTTTATTTTACGCAAATTTATATTCATCAAATATTACGCAACTGTTTCTCATCCAAATGTTTACCTCCTTCATCCTCTCCTGCAGCGGCGTCAGTTCATTCCTAACGAACACCTGCGCCGCCTTCTCTACATCCCCAAACCCGCCCGCATTATCAGGAATAATCCCCATCATTTGCGGCGGAACGCGGTGCGCGCTCAGCAGGTCATCACGGCTGGATTTCTTGATGTTGAAGAAATCATCCTTGGTAGCGACTTCACTCAGCGGCAGGATCTGGATGCCGTCTTTCTTGCCGTTCGGCGCGTACATGAACAGGTTGCGGAAGTTGCCCAGGCCTTTTGTGTCCCTCATTGCCTTACGCATTGAATCTATATCGCTGCTGCTCTGCGCAGCGTCAGTCATATACAAGATATAACCTGCATGAGCGCCGTTCTGGTAATACTTGCGGCGGAACAGCGTCGCTGCTTCGTTTAGCCAGGCAGAGTTAAGTGCACTCAAGTATTCCGGCAAGCCATAAATCTCCTGGTTAATGTCCGGTTCAATCAGATGAAAGATGCTGCCTGCTGCGAATTGGTGCGGTTCTTTCCAGCCCTGCACAAACCAGTACGTCCCCTCTTCCACTCCTCGCCGCACATATTTAGCCGGCACAGCCTCAAATCTTAGCGGTTCGCCGAGCTGGTTGCGGATCAGTTCCAGATACGCATTCCCGAATACCAGATAGTCCAGCGCGAATTTGCTGAACTCCTGCTGGCTCAGTAGTGGATGCGGAATAAACGTCGAGGCCAAAATATTCCGCTTCACGTAAATCGGTGAACTGTGATGAACGGCGGCGCGAAGGCTGCGAGCAAGGCCATCGAAGCTCACCGGCGGCTCATACCAGCGGCCGTTGCCGGTGCACTCGATGTAATCCAGAATCTCGCGGCGGTCTAACACCGGCGTAGGGTCACCAAAGCTGAACATCTCTGCACCCTGCTGGTTTTCAGTGGTGTTGGTCGGCGTGGTTTTACGGTATTTGCGTTTGCTCATTTAGTAGAACTCCAGAATATTCGGGCTTTGTCCGCCATTGGCGGCGGTCAGCGGTTCGTTTAACAGGGCGTGCATGATTGCCCACGCGACGTCGGCGTGGCTGGCCTTTTCACTGCGGCTGGCTTCGTAGGTTGAACGGTTGCCGCTGGCGGTCATCGTTTTGCGGATCGCCATAAACGACGCGGTGATGTCGGTATGGCCGGTGTCATATTCCAGGCGGCCGGAGCTGATGGTGTCTTTTGCCTTGAGTACCAGTGCGGTTTTTACCTCGGGGCTGTAACGGATCTCACGCGCTGCCGGAAAGAACTGCTGAACAAGCTGGAATACCCCTTGCCCGATGCCAGTCGCATCAATGCCGATGTACTCCACGGCATAACGATTTGTGAGTTCCTCTATACTTCTGGCCTGTGCGGCAAAGTCCATACCCTTCCATTGATGACGCTCAAGCACGCGGAACTTGCCGCCGGAAACCACTGGCGGAGCAATTACCGCACAGCCTGCGCTGTCACCAGTGTGCGACGGGTCGTAACCGATCCAGACGGGACGATAGGCAAACGGTCGTTTCAGGTACGGGTCGAAGTCTTCCCACTCGTCCAGGCTGTCCACCATGCATCCCTGCAACTCGGCAAACGGGAACACCGACGCCTGATCGTCCACAAACTCACACATCAGCAGGTTTTCATATTCGGCGGGGCTGTATTCCAGTTGCAGCTGTTCCAGGTCGAACAGGTTACAGCCACCAGAAAGCGCATCTTCCACCGTTACAATCTGCCGCCACTGGCCGTCATCGCACAGCACGCCTTTTGACAGGTGCGCATGCGTCAGATCCAGGTCAATCCTGTCGGCTTTATTACGACGGCCTTTGTTGAACAGTTCACCCGACCAGAACGGATAGGCGCTGTGTGCCAGGCTGGACGGCGTGGAGAAATAGGTGCTTCGCCATTTTTTATGCAGCGACATACCGGAAGCCACTTTGCGCAGCTCCTGAAACTTGGGGATCCAGAAGTATTCGTCCAGGTAGAGATTGCCGGTATAACTCTGCGCGGTGCGCACGTTGGTACCGAGGAAAATCAGCCGTGCGCCGTTCGGCAATACTATCGGGTCGCCTTTTAAATCCACGTCCACCTGACGGGCAAAGTCGATAATGTAATTTTTAAAAACGTGCGCCTGCGCCTTACTGGCCGACAGGAAAATCTGATTGCGTCCGGTAGTCAGCGCGTCAATCAAAGCTTCCCGGGCAAAGTAGAAGGTTGCGCCAATCTGGCGTGACTTGAGGATGTTGCGGATACGGTGCTGTAATCCGGCCTGATGCCATCCGCGCTGATACTCGAACGACGTTTCAATGAAGATGTCGCCGAGTTTCTCTATGGCCTCATCACTGAAAACATTCTTATCGGGTGCCTTGCGTTCGCCCTTGTTGCGGTTAGCGACGTTCGGGTTTAAATCAGCCTCGCTGCCCGTGTGGTTGTAACGATTAACCCGTGCCAGACGTTCAATCTGTCGGCCTAACAGGTCGATCTCTTTGTAGTCCTTCCCCTCCTTCACATCTTTCATGACGAGCTGGATAAGCCGCGCTTCCATGCTGGTTTCCACGCGGGAAATGGGCGCAATGGCCTCCCACTGATCCCGAGTTTTCCAGCTCTGCACGGTCGGCGTTTTTTGGCTCAGCATCTCCCCGATTTGCCGCACAGAAAAACCCTGCCAGTAAAGCAGTGCCGCCTGTCGACGCGGGTCGCTGATGATGGTGGAGTTTGAAATATTCATGCCGCCACGTTACCGGCCAGACAGCCGTTTTTCGCGCTGCCCACGTTGTGCCATCGGGCAACAACCCGCATCGGCTGGCGGCCTGCGGTGACTGTCTGGAAACTAACTCCCGTTCTCAACACTCATTACCGGAGTCAGTCACATGGCAAAGAAAGTATCGAAATGGTTTCGCATCGGGGTCGAAGGCGACACCTGCGACGGCCGCGAAATTGATGCTAATGACATCAAACAAATGGCGGAGACGTACAGCGCGAAAGCCTACGGTGCCCGCGTCAATCTCGAGCACATCAAGGGCGTATTACCGACCAGCGATTTTCGCCGTTATGGCGACGTGATCCAGCTTAAAGCCGAACAAATTAATGACGCGGCTGAACCGCTGCTGCATGACAAATGGGCGCTGTACGCGATGATCAGCCCGACCGCGGATTTAACGCAGATGGTCGGCGACGGGCAGAAGGTTTACACCTCGATGGAGATCAAACGCAACTTCGCCAACTCAAATAAATCCTACCTGGTCGGGCTGGCCGTCACTGATGACCCCGCAAGCCTCGGCACTGAAATGCTGGAGTTCAGCCGCAAAGCCAAACAGAACCCGCTCGCCGGTCGTAAAACCGATCCGGAAAGCCTCTTCACCGTCGCCACCGAAGCACTGATTGAGTTTGAAGATGCACCGGATACAGCCCCTTCTCTTTTCGCCCTGGTGAAACAAAAACTTTCACGTAAGCAGGCGTCCGACGATGCCCGCCTGGCCGATGTTCACGAAGCCGTCAGCGAGGTCGCTCAATACGCTCAGACTGAACTGGATAAGCATGAAACCAGCCTGACCGACCTGCTGAGCCGCGTCGATACCCTGGAAAAATCAACCGCTGCCGAACATGACGCCCTCACGGAATTGAAAGGCAAGTTAGCGCAGACACCGGCGCAGAAGTTCGGCCAGCGTCCGCAAGCCACCGGCGGCGCAGGCGTAGACGAGACGGTTACCGACTGCTGATCCGACACCTTTAACTCATTCTCAGGAAACATCTCATGAAAAAAGAAACGCGCTTTAAATTTAATGCGTTCCTCTCCCAGCTCGCCAAGCTCAACAACGTTGACGTCGGCACGCTGGATAAAAAATTTAACGTCGAGCCGTCCGTCACGCAGACGCTGATGACCCGATTGCAGGAGTCCTCAGAGTTCCTGACCCGTATCAACATCATTCCGGTGGACGAAATGATGGGCGCGAAAGTGGGCGTTGGTGTAACCGGCACGATTGCCAGTACCACCAACACTGACGCCGGTGACGAGCGTGAAACGGCTGATTTCACCAAGCTGGATCAGGAAGGCTATCACTGCACCAAAACCAACTACGACTTCCACTGGATGTACAGCAAGCTGGATTTGTGGGCGCGCTACAACGATTTTCAGACCCGTTTGCGTGACGCCATTATCAAGCGTCAGGCACTGGATCGCATCCTGGTCGGCTTTAACGGTGTTTCCCGCGCACCGACATCTAACCGTGTACAGAATCCGCTGTTGCAGGATGTCGGCGTGGGCTGGTTGCAAAAATACCGCCTGAATGCCCCGACCAAAGTGATGGGCATGATTGTCGCCGAAGACGGCACCGTGACCAATGAGGCGGTGAAAGTCGGTGGCGAAGGTGAGTACAAAAACCTCGATGCGCTGGTCTTTGATGCGGTGAATGAACTGATCGACCCAATCTATCAGGACGACACCGAACTGGTGGTTATCTGCGGCCGCAAGCTGCTCGCGGATAAGTATTTCCCGCTGATCAACAAACAGCAGCCAAACACTGAGGCGATGGCCGCAGACCTGATTGTCAGCCAGAAACGCATCGGCAATTTGCCCGCCGTGCGTGTACCCGGTTTCCCTGCTAACGCCATGTTGATCACTCGTCTGGATAACCTGTCCATTTACTGGCAGGACGGCACGCACCGCCGCCACGTTGAGGAAGTACCAAAGCGTGACCGTATCGAAAACTACGAATCCATTAACGAGGATTACGTGGTGGAAGATTACGGCTGCGGCTGTCTGATCGAGAACATCGAAGTGACCGCCGGAGAAGATGACGCCTCTGATAAGGCCGAACTCAGCAAATTCACCTCAGCGATCGTTGATGCCATCAAAACTGCATCCGGGACCACTGCACCGGCAACTCAGGAGTAAGCCATGACCAGCCCTGCCCGACATCATTTGTTGCGGCAGTCAGCTATCGAAGCCGCGCAGCAGGATACCAGTCTGCTGCGTCATGCCACCGGCTATGAACTGCTGCTGCAAAAGCTTAATGCTGACCGGAAAGCCCTGAAGAAAGCCTATTCCGCTGAGAAAAAGGCAGAACTCAAACGCAAGATGCTGCCCGAATATGCGCCGTGGGTGGCGGGCGTTCTCGCTGAGGGTAAAGGCGCTCAGGACGCCATCCTGATGACCATCATGATCTGGCGTATTGATGCCGGTGACTACGCCGGTGCGCTGGAAATCGCCCGCTACGCGCTGCATTACAAGCTGGCAATGCCGTTCGGCAAACGCCCTGCCGGTTATGCACTGGCGGAGGAAATCGCCGACATGAGCACCCGCGCTCATGCTGCCGGTGAGCCGGTCAGTCTCGATGTACTGATGACCACGATGGAACTGACTGACAGTCAGGACATGCCGGATCAGGTACGCGCCAAGCTGCACAAAATCACCGGCTATCTGTATCGCGACGCGGAAAAACTGCCGCTCGCCCTGCAACACCTGAAACGCGCCTTCCAGCTGAACAGCAACTGCGGCGTTAAAAAAGATATTGAGCGGTTGGAGTCAGCCATCAAAAAGGCTGCCAGCAGCTAAACAGAACGCGCCCCGCGCCGGACGGCACGCCAGCCGCGACAGGTCTGTGACCTCGTTCAACGCTGGCGTCCACCGTCCCCTATTCAGAGGTCACTATGTCTCTTGTTGTACCTGCACCAAAGCCGGACGCCGCGACGGAGCCCGCGATCAAAAACACGCACTTCTGGCCGGATATCAATCCGGTGGAGTTACGCGACACACTGCGCCTGGAAGGAACGGTGACCGCCAAACGTCTGCGAGCCGTCATTAAGTACGCGCTGACCGAAGTGAACGCCGAGCTTTACAGCTACCGCGTCGCACAGCTGGCTCAGGGATACAAAACTCTCGCTGATGTCCCGGCTGACCAGATTGATGACGAAAGTATCAAAGTCTGCGCCTACCTGCGGGCGGTTTCATCCATTACGGCAGCCATTCTTGCGGAACGATATCCGAATAGTGATACCACCGATGCTGGCAGTAAAAAGGCGGAGATTGTCGAAAGTACGGTTGATGAACTGTGGCGTGATGGCCGCAATGCGATCAGCGATGTCGCTGGCGTGTCGCACTGTGTGATCGGGCTGCTCTGATGAAAGTCTATGCCGAACAGGGCGACACCGTGGATTCGCTCTGCTGGCGTTACTACGGGCGCACCGAATCGGTGATGGAACAGGTTTACGCGGCTAACGTTGGCTTAGCCGCTCGCGGGGCAATTTTGCCCCATGGCTACGCGGTGGAGCTGCCGGATATTACTCAGGCCGCAGTCAGCGAAACCGTCTCACTTTGGGACTGATGACCATGGAGCGCATCACCTCGTTTATTTGTTATTGCGTCGCGGCCTTTCTTGCGTGGCTCGGCGCAATGTCGCCGCAGGATATTGCCTTTTTAGTCGGTGCCGCCGTCGGCGTCGCGACCTTCCTGGTGAACTGGTACTACCGGCGCAAAACTTACCGCCTGCTGAAAGCTATGGGCGTCAGAGGAGACATAAATGCAGCCATCAATCGTTAGACGCTGCGCCGTCGCCGCAGTACTTGCGATTGCCGCGCTGCTGCCGCAAACGCCGACGTTGAAAACCTCCGCCGCCGGTCTGGCACTGATTGCCGATGCCGAAGGCTGCCGCCTGTCCGCCTATCAGTGCAGCGCGGGCGTCTGGACAAACGGCATCGGGCACACCGCAGGTGTGAAGCCGCAGACCCAAATCAGCGAACGTCAGGCCGCCGTGAATCTGGTGGAAGATGTGATGCGGGTGGAGAAAGGCATTGCGCGATGTATGCCGGTTGCCATGCCACAGCCGGTGTATGACGCCGTGGCGTCTTTTGCCTTCAACGTCGGCGTGACGGCGGCGTGTAAATCCACCCTGGCGTTTTTCATCAATAAGGGGGAGTGGCGAAAAGCCTGCGAACAGTTGCCGCGCTGGGTATTTGTGGACGGTGTCCGCGTCACCGGCCTGGAGCAGCGCCGCGCGAATGAGCTGGCCTACTGCCTGCGGGGAGTCTGATGCGCATTCTAATTTTCTTACTGCTGGCAGCCTGCGCGCTGGCGGGGCTGCAAACCTGGCGTATCGGCGGCCTGCATGACGAAGCCGACCAGGCGCAGCGCATTATCGGCACACTGTCCGCCGGTATTGAAAGCCGCGATAACGCCATCAACCGCCTGAACGATGATGCCGCAGTGCGGGAACGCCAGGAACAAAGCCTGCGCACCCAACTCTCACAGGCGGGTCAGGAGGCGCGAGATCGTGAATATCACATTCAAAGGTTACTTAATGAAAATCAGGAAATGCGCGATTGGTACGGCGCTCGTCTGCCTGACGGCATTAGCCGGATGCACGCACGTCCCGCCTTTGCCAGCGCCGCAGATTATTTACATTGGCTGTCCGGCGGTAACCAGTTGCCCGATACCGGCAAGCTCACCGGTCACTAACGGCGACTTAAGCAGTGATGTCAGAAACCTGGAGGCCGCGCTGGCGGCCTGCGGCCTCCAGGTGGAAGCGGTCAAACAATGTCAGGAGGAACACCGTGTTAAAACCCGCCCAGCTGAGAAAAGCGTTAACTGATGCGGTGCCGGTGCTACAAACCAGCCCCGACACCCTGCGGATGTTTGTGGATAACGGGCGTATCGTTTCCACGTTAGCCAGTTCGCTGTCGTTTGAATACCAGTATCAGACCGAGCTGCTGATCACCAACTTTGCCCAGGACTGCGATCTGATTATTGTGCCGATCTTGGCGTGGTTGCGTGAGAATCAGCCGGACATAATGGCGACACCGGAAAAGCAGCAGACCGGTTTTAAATTTAAGGCCGATATGCTGGATGATGGTTCCTACGATATCGCGATTGATGTGCAGCTCACCGAGCGCGTGATCGTGAAACAGATTGGTGCCGGTCTGCACGTTGAACACTATCCGGAACCGCCGCTGCCGGAGCCGGTGGAAAGGCCGCGTGAACTGTACCTGCACGGCGAGTTAGTGAGTCAGTGGCATGAGTGAGCTGACCGCGTTTGATACCCGCCTGGCGGGGCTGATTGAGGCGCTGTCTCCGCAGAGCCGTAAGGCGATGGCCGCCACCATAGCAAAGCGTCTGCGCAAACATCAGCAACAGCGTATTAAGCGGCAGGTCACGCCGGAGGGGCAGCCATTCGCCCCGCGTCGGGCGCAGCCGTTGCGGGCGAAGAAAGGCTGCATCAGGCGGGAGATGTTCGCCAAACTGCGCACGGCTAAATACATGAAGGCCAAAGGCACGGACAAAGACGCAGTAGTGGAATTTACCGGCCAGGTTCAGCGCATGGTAAAGGTGCATCAATACGGCCTGCGGGATCGTCCATCGGTGAGGGCAAAAGAAGTGCAGTACCAGGCGCGCCCGCTTTTAGGGCTGGACGGGGAGGATATGAAAATTGTGGAGGATGAATTGCTAAAATGTATTAGCTCAGGCTCGACCTGACACCACTGCGGCACAGAGCCAACCTAATCTTACGGGTAGATTTGTGCCAGATGCGGACATATCGATGAATTGAGATTCAGCATATTTAGAATCATGACTCAGACAAGAATGATAAATTAATGGATTTGAATTTTTTTAACTGAAAATGGAATGTGTAATTCAATGAATTATGCTTATAATCTAGCACGCATAAAAATTATATCTTATTGAGAGGATAGGTTTTGAATATTTACATTGATGAGTCGGTGCACGAAAAATTTGGGTTTATGATCTTGGCATATGTGATTTGTAATCATGATCCTCAGTTTGATATAACCAACATTCTTTCAGAACATTCAATGATTGAACACCATTCATGCGCAAGAATGGATAACTCTACATCTTCAAGAGAGTTGAGGGGAGATCTTATTTCCTATTTGAACTCAAATTGTCGATGGGGAGCATTTATTATGTCAAATGAGTATCGTCACCGTTCCTATAAAGAAGTGTCATTTTTATTAAGCTCATTGATTAAGAACCTTCAAGAGGAAAAAGGGAATGTATTTCTTGATGAAGGTATCATAAATGCTACTGAAGCTCTCAGCCTTTGTTCTAATGAAATAAAAGTCATAACATGCTCATCTCATGAAGTTTGTGGGATACAACTTGCTGATCTAGTGGCATCTTTTAGTGGTGTTAGGTTCAGAGAAGCATTAACTGGAAAAGCGAAAATCTTAACTTACGGTTACGATTGTGGTTATGAGCCCCCAATAGAAGCCCCTCTTGGATTTGAGCTTTTTGCAACGTTACGACAATCTATGCTTAGGGAAAATGAACCTATTGGAGATGAAATGCCTGAATTTGCTACATTTAAAACTGTTAACAAAGGATTGGTTTTGTCGGAAAATCTATCAAATGAATTTAGTCAATTGGCATTGAAAACCTTTGGGGAAGTTTATTTAGGTTGTATCCATTAAATGTATCTTTATTAATTTCTGAATAACTGGCCAATGTAAGCAGGTTGTGCGTAGGTGATGATGACACGACTGATTTCCGCTCCTCGCTCAAACCAGACTGTGAGATTTGTTGATGTTCTACCTAAACAAAATGTGTTAACTCAAGTTTGAGCTAATATTCCTCAGTCTGTGATCCCCACGTTGTGCCACCAGCCATCAACCTGCCTCAAATTGTATGCCGCCTGACAGGGCGGCATTCTTTTATCCATGAAAACATCCATCCCAAACAACGACTTTCCGCGCCTGCTGCGCAATCTGATCCGCATTGGCACCGTTGCCGAGGTGGATTTAGTTGCGGGCACCTGTCGCGTAAATACCGGAGGCAACGTCACCGACTGGCTGCACTGGCTGACGTCCCGCGCAGGGCGTTCCCGTTCCTGGTGGGCACCCTCTGCCGGTGAACAGGTTCTGCTGTTCTGCCTGGGCGGCGAACTGGATACCGCCTTTGTGATGCCCGGCGTTTTCTCTGATGAATTCCCTGCGCCGTCGGCGTCAGCTGATGCCATACACGTCACGTTCCCTGACGGCGCGGTCATCGAGTACGAACCCAAAACCGGCGCGCTGCTTGCAACCGGTATCAAGTCTGCCACGGTAAACGCTGCCGATAAGGTGGCGGTGACTGCTCCGCTGATTACCTGCACGGCGAAAACGCGCATCACGCTCGACACGCCGGAAGTGGTCTGCACCAACAAACTCACTACCGGCACTATCGAGATTAAGCAGGGCGGCACCATGACCGGCAACCTCACACACAGCGGCGGCAGCATCACGTCAAACGGCATCGTTGTTCATACCCATAAACATGGCGGCGTCCAGACGGGCGGCGGTCAGACGCAGGTGCCTTTATGACTAACGCCAAATACATCGGGCTGGCTCGCGATACGGGGCGCAGCGTCGAAGACCTGGCACACATTCAGCAGTCGGTCAGCGACATTTTGCGCACGCCCGTCGGTTCCCGCGTCATGCGCCGTGACTATGGTTCATTGCTGTCTGAGCTGACTGACCGCCCGCAGAATGCGGCGCTGCGCCTGCAAATTATGGCGGCGTGCTACAGCGCGATCCTCAAGTGGGAGCCACGCGTCAGTCTGACCGGCATCACCTTTGAAACGACGTTTGACGGGAAAATGGTGGTGGATATCACCGGCACCCGTAAAGACACCTCCGCCGCCATTTCCTTAACCCTACCCGTGAGCTGAATTATGGCAACTATCGACCTGAGCCAGTTACCCGCCCCCGACGTGGTGGAGGTGCTGGATTACGAAATCCTCCTAGCGGAACGCAAAGCCACGCTGGTGTCGCTTTATCCCGAAGACCAGCAAGCCGCCATCGCCCGCACATTGACCCTGGAGTCTGAACCGATTGTGAAGCTGCTGGAGGAGAACGCTTACCGCGAAGTGATCCTGCGTCAGCGGGTTAATGAAGCTGCGCAGGCGGTGATGCTGGCTTATGCCACCGGCACAGACCTGGACAATATCGCCGCCACGTTCAGCGTGGAGCGCCTGACGATCATGCCTGCGGATACCGTCAGCGTGCCCGCCGTGGCGGCGGTGATGGAAAGCGACGCCGATTTACGTATCCGTGCGCAGCAGGCGTTTGAAGGGCTGAGCGTGGCGGGTCCGGTCGGCTCCTATGAATATCACGGGCGCTCGGCTGACGGGCGGGTGGCGGATATTTCAGTGATCAGTCCGTCGCCTGCCTGCGTGACGATTTCCGTGCTGGCACAGACCGGCAACGGTACCGCCCCCGCCGACCTGCTGGCGAAAGTACAGGCCGCGCTCAATGATGAAAACGTGCGCCCCGTGGCTGACCGCGTGACCGTCCAGTCTGCCACCGTGGTCAGTTACACCATTGATGCCGTGCTGTATTTGTTCCCTGGTCCGGAAGCCGAACCCATCCGCGAAGCCGCCGAAGCCAGGCTTATCGCCTACACCACCGCGCAGCACCGTTTAGGCCGCGACATTCGGCTGTCCGCCATTTACGCCGCGCTGCACGTTGAAGGCGTGCAGCGGGTGGAGCTGAAAAGCCCCGCTGCTGACATCGAGCTGGATAAAACGCAGGCGTCATTCTGCACCGCGTACACCCTGAAAGTGGGCGGTTACGATGAGTGATCGCCTGCTGCCCGCCGGTTCCTCCGCGCTGGAAGTCGCCGCCGCCGATGCCTGCGCGGAGCTTGAAAACGTGCCTGTGCCGCTGCGGCAGCTTTGGGATCCGCTGACCTGTCCGGCGAAGTTTTTGCCCTATCTGGCGTGGGCGCTGTCGGTTGACCGCTGGGATGAAAACTGGCCTGTCGCCACCAAGCGCCGCGTCATTCAGTCGGCCTGGTTCATTCACTGCCACAAAGGAACCATCGGAGCCATCCGGCGCGTGGTGGAGCCGCTCGGCTACCTGATTAACGTGACCGAGTGGTGGGAAACGAATGACGAGCCAGGCACGTTCCGCCTGGATATCGGCGTGCTGGAAACCGGCATCACCGAAGAAATGTATTTAGAAATGGAAAGGCTGATTGCTGATGCCAAGCCTGCCAGCCGCCATCTGATCGGGCTGACCATCACCCAGGACATTAAAGGCGATGTTTACATCGGCGCGGCGCAATACCTTGGCGAACTGCTGACCGTTTACCCCGCATAAGAGGACGATATGAGCACATTTAAATCCGTTGTCACCACGCTCGGGCAGTCGCGCATTGCGGCAGCCATTGCGGCGGGAACTGACATCAACATTACGCAGCTTGCCGTTGGTGACGGCAACGGCAAGGCGACCACGCCGGTTGCCACGCAGACCAAACTGGTTAAAGAGGTGTACCGCACGCCGCTCAATTCCTTAAAGCTGGATCCGACTCATGGTAACTGGGTGATTGCTGAGGCGGTGATTTCTGCCAGCGTCGGCGGCTTCTGGATGCGTGAAATGGGGCTGTTTGCTGACGACGGTGCGCTGATTGCCGTCTGTAATATGGCGGACACGTACAAGCCAACTTTGGCGGAAGGTTCAGGCCGCACGCAGACGTTGCGGATGGTGATTGCCGTCAGCAACACCGAAGCTATCAGCCTGCTGATCGATGACTCGGTGATTATGGCAACGGAGCAGTATGTGAATGACCTGCTGGCGGCGCATGAAAAATCCCGTAACCATCCCGACGGTACGCTGACGGCAAAAGGTTTTGTGCAGCTTAACAGCTCGGTCAGCAGTACCAGCGAAACGCTGGCGGCGACGCCAAAGGCGGTAAAGACCGCCAACGACAATGCCAACACCCGCGTACCTTCCACGCGCAAAATTAACGGTAAGCAGTTAAACGCAGACCAAACTCTGACGGCGGCGGACGTCGGGGCAATGAGCAATCTGATGCTGGCAACGGACACGACCAAGGTTAAGCGTCTGGATGACCCGTCCATTATTGACGTCACCAATCCCATCAGTATTTCTGCCACGTTTGAAGACCATCCTCTGGGTGCGACCTATGTCGTTGCCGGTCAGTTGCACAACTGGCGGCGCTACTGGGCGGCGGGTGCGGCGGCCTATCAGCGCCTGATTAATAACGACGGACAGATTTTTGAGCGCATCGGTTCATACACTGCGGCGGGTGGCTGGAAATGGTTCCTCAGTGACAGCGGTTATCCGTTCGGCTGGCGGAAGATTCTGGACAGCGGCAGCATGACGCTGACGGATTTAACGCGGCTGGGCGTCGCCCGATCGGGTGAGAACGCGGATATTACCGGCCTCAGCAAACTTACCGACATTGCGTCCAGCGTTAAAATGGCTGCTAACCTGGAGGTCGCCAGTTCGATCCAGGCTAATTATCGCGTCGGTATCATGAGACCGAATGACTATGAAGCTTACATGTCCTTCACCAGCCGCGTCGGCAAGGTGTCCGCCGCAAATCTTCCCTCTGCGCTGACCTCAATGGGGAATATGTATTTCCGTTTGCCGAATACGCTGACCGATACAGATCCGCACGCTGGGCGTGCGCTGGGTGGCCTGTCCGCTGCCATTTATCCGGCAGGCGAAGGCGTGATGCGCATGGATGCCAGGGATGAAACCGGCACCATTAAAGCCCGCATCGTCTGCGACGGACAAACTGACAGCGTACAAATCGCAAACGGCGTTTTACGGCCTGAGTCAGGTATTACCCTTTCCTCAACGAATGCGAATTCAGTGATCCGCGGGCGTAATGATGCCGTCATTCTGCGTGACCATAACAACGGCAATGTCACCTTGTCAGCCAGTCTGAAGGATGCAGGTTCAGGCACCGGCGGGACGTTGTATCTGGGATATAACAGGGAAGCTGCCAACATCTACACGTCGGCGGTTTCCATTGATTCGCCGCTGACCATCAATGACACGATGAAGGTCGTTAAAGATGCCACTTTTGCCAGTGCCATGACGGTGGGGGGTGGGCTGACATTAAACACGGCGCTGCCTGTTTCCAGTGGTGGCACCGGTGCGAAAACTGCCACAGACGCATTAAAAAACCTGGGCGGACTGCCTAGCAATGGCACAGCCGTCGCGGCGACGAAACTCGCCACCGCACGCAAGATTTCCGGTGTGGCGTTTGATGGCACCAAAGATATCAACCTCGCTGCCGCTGATGTCAATGCCGTCCCTGCCGCTGGTGGCAACGTGGGGTATCTGAACAACGCGACTCACTACAGCATCAAGCCAGATGTGTGGGAGGGTGTGGGAGGGTTTGCTAATCAGTATGCCCAACCGAATGCCCCGTTCATCGTTCCCTACGGATATAAGGCACCACGGGATGTCAGCTCATATGCGCCGATTGTTAAAGGGGTGATTCAAACCACGAGTTATGGCTATGGCACAGCCATCAGTTTTGGGGCGCTCACCAGCGGCGGGAAGAAATTTGCGACCGCCGTTATTCATGCAATTGGTGATAGTGGGCTTTCTGCATCCTGGTTGTTCGATCCAATGGACGGGAGTTTTAGCTGTCCCGGTGCGGTGTATGGTTCAGTCCTGCGTGCGACGAATCCCCCGAATCCAGGTTCGGGTCAGGGAACGCATATCGGATGGAATGAAAGTGGCAGCCAGGGCGAATCCGTCTTTATCAACAATAAGGGGGGCGGTTCTGGTGGATTTACATTCCGGACGGTCAACGTCAATAACACTCAGCAAACGGGATACGTCAGATTTAGTGGTGTCGGCGACTTAAATGCCCAGGGCAACATCAATACTGATACCGGTGGCGTTTTTGAGAGGGGGCAGCGGGTTTACAGCCCCAACAACCGGCAGCCGGTCAATACCAATACCGCCAACCTCGGCGGCGGCTGGTGGCGCTGCGGTGATACCGGCATGATTAAGCAATGGGGCGTCGTCAATAAAGGGAGTCGCGGCTGGTCTACGGTCAATTTCCCCATTCCTTTCCCGAATACCTGCGTCAACGTTCAGGTAACGGCGATCAATGGCGGCGGAGGGACGTTCAACGACAACTTTGGTACGGCACAGATTATTAATAACATCGGTTTCACCTGCGGTCAGGACAGCGGCGGCAGTTACTGGGAAGCCACCGGCTGGTAAGGGAAAATAATGAGCAACTATTACAGCGCAGTCACCTCAAGTCTTTATGTTTACAGCCCGCTCACCAACGGTTTTTATCCGCGTGAACTGCGGGAAGTGTACGACGATGCGGGAAGTTGGCCTGATGATGGCATTGCGGTAAGTGATGTCGTTTACCGTGAATACCAAACCCTTCCCCCGCCGGAAGGGAAAGTGCGGGTTGCGGGCAACGACGGGCTGCCAGCCTGGGCAGATATCCCCGCCCCGTCCGTGGCGGAACTGAAAGCCGAAGCCACCGCCACACTGTCAGCCCTGATGGCAAAGGCAAACGCGGCTATCGCGCCTTTACAGGACGCCGTCGATATTGACGACGCGACGGAGGCGGAACGGGCAAGCCTGACCGCCTGGAAGAAATACCGCATTGCCCTGAGCCGGCTGGATTTATCAGCAGCGCCGGATATTGCCTGGCCTGCTTATCCTTTTTAATCATGCTCCGATTAATTATGAGGAGTTAACTCATAAAAGGAGGGATTAAATGGTTATAGATACAGGCATGCGGGGCAATCCGATAAGTACAGACAATGAAGTTGGTAAGTCACATTCTAAAAAGGACATCTCGGCACAGATACATGATATTCAAGAGAAAATTTCAACTGTTCTCGAGCGTATTGCAGAGGGAGGCCTTTCAAAAGAAGAGCAAGCACTGCTGAAAGAGCAACTAGAGGCTCTTTATCAACAACTTGCGCAGTTACTGCAAAAACAAATGGAAGAAGGTGGTGATAAAAAGACATCCGTCTCGGGGGAAACGGATGAAAAAATATCCGTTACCCCAAAACTGACAAAGATTGATGTCTTCGCCTGACATGTTCTGAAGGTTTATTACCTCAGCCGTCTCCCTGTTATGGGCGGGGAGACGGCCACGTTGTGCCATTCCCCACACTCCCCTCACGCCGTGCCTGCGCGTACACAACACGCGATGATTGATTGGCTTATTAATCACAGGAAAAAATACCATGGCTGATTATCATCACGGTGTGCGCGTTGTTGAAATCAATGACGGCACCCGCGTTATCTCCACCGTTTCCACCGCCATCATCGGGATGGTCTGCACCGCAGAAGATGCGGACGCCGACGCGTTCCCGCTCGATACGCCGGTGCTTATCACCAACGTACTGACCGCCGCAGGCAAGGCGGGAAAAACCGGCACGCTGCGTTCATCCCTGATGGCAATCGCCAACCAGGCTAAACCGGTTGTCGTCGTTGTCCGCGTCGCAGAGGGCGAAACCGACGCGCAAACCACCTCCAACATCATCGGCGGTTCGGACGAAACCGGCATGTATACCGGCATGAAAGCCCTGCTGTCTGCGCAAACTGAACTCGGCGTAAAGCCGCGCATTCTCGGCGTGCCAGGGCTTGATAATCAGGAGGTCGCCACGGCGCTCGCTGCCGTCTGTCAGCAGCTGCGCGCATTTGGCTACGTCAGTGCATACGGCTGCAAAACCGTGTCCGATGCCATCAAGTACCGCGACAATTTCAGCCAGCGTGAGCTGATGGTTGTCTGGCCTGATTTCGTGTCCTGGAACAGCACCACCAATGCCAGCGATATCGCGCCCGCGACGGCTTACGCGCTCGGCCTGCGTGCCAAAATCGACGCCGAAACCGGCTGGCATAAAACGCTTTCAAACGTCGGCATCAACGGCGTCACCGGCCTGTCTGCCAGCGTGTACTGGGATTTGCAGACCACCGGCACCGATGCCGACCTGCTGAATCAGGCGTGCGTGACCACGCTTATCCGCAAAGACGGCTTTAAGTTTTGGGGGCAGCGCACCTGCTCTGACGATCCGCTGTTCCTGTTTGAGAACTACACCCGCACCGCGCAGGTACTGGCGGACACCATGGCAGAAGCGCACCTGTGGGCGATGGACAGGCCAATGACCCCGACGCTTATCAAAGACATGATTGCGGGCATTAACGCCAAGCTGCGAGAAATGAAATCTGCCGGTCTGATCATTGATGGAACCTGCTGGTACGACCCCGAAGCCAACACCGTCGAAACCCTGAAAGCGGGCAAGCTGTTTATTGATTACGACTATACGCCGGTGCCGCCGCTGGAAGATTTGACCCTGCGTCAGCGCATCACCGATCAATACCTGGCGACGTTCGCCACGTCCGTTAACAGCTAAGAGGCGCTAAAACATGGCACTGCCTAAGAAACTGAAATACCTGAACCTGTTTAACGACGGGAACAGCTACCTCGGCATGGTCAGCGCGCTGACGCTGCCAAAACTCACCCGCAAGCTTGAGAACTATCGCGGCGGCGGCATGACCGGTTCGGCCTCGATTGATTTCGGCCTGGACGACGACGCGCTGACCTTTGAGTGGACGGTGGGCGGCCTGGATGAACTGGTGCTGAAACAGTGGGGCGCGGTGGATGCCGTGCCGCTGCGCTTTGCCGGTTCTTTCCAGCGTGACGACACCGGCGACACCTCCGCCGTGGAAGTCACCCTGCGCGGACGCCATAAAGAAATGGATTTTGGCGAGTACAAACAGGGCGAAGACACCGAAACCAAAATCACCACCCAATGCACCTATTTCAAACTCACGATTGACGGCAAAGACGTGATTGAAGTCGATACCGTGAGCATGGTGGAAATCGTCGGCGGCGTTGACCGCGTGGCGGAGCACCGCAAAAACATCGGCCTGTAATCCGTAACCCGCGCCGGACTCCGGCGCAAAACCTCACCTTTTGAATAAGAGACACCGCTATGTCAGAACAGACTGAAAACATCGTTATCCTGGAAGAGCCGATCAAACGCGGCGACACCCTGATCACTCAGATTGAAATCATCAAACCGAACGCGGGACACCTGCGCGGGATTGGCCTGGCGGCGCTGGCGAATGCCGACGTTGACGCGCTGACCGTGATCCTGCCGCGCATTACCGTCCCGAACCTGACCACCCAGGACTGCAAAAGTCTGCACCTGCCCGACCTGATTGCCATGGCGGGCAAGGTGATCGGTTTTTTATCGCCGAAATCGGAACAGTAAAACTTCCGGCGGCACTGACCGTTGATGACCTGATGGCGGACGTGGCGGTGATTTTTCACTGGCCGCCGTCAGAACTGAACCCGATGACGCTGACCGAGCTGCTGGTGTGGCGTCATAAGGCCATGCAGCGCAGCGGAGCCACCGACAGTGAGTAATTTAAAAGTAGAGGTGCTGTTAAGGGCGGTTGATCAGGCGACCCGCCCGTTTAAAGCGGTGCAGAACGCCAGTAAGGCGCTGTCCGGAGATATCCGCAATTCACAAAACACCCTCAAAGACCTGAACGCCCAGGCCGGAAAGATTGACGGTTTCAGGAAATCCAGCGCGCAGCTTGCCGTCACCGGTCAGAAACTCAAAGACGCCAAAGCGGAAGCGGCGGCGCTGGCTATCCAGTTCAAAAACACCGCCAGCCCGACCCGCGCCCAGGCGCAGGCGATGGAGTCCGCGAAGCGCACCGCCGCGCAGTTGCAGACCCAGTTCAACGGGCTGCGGCAGTCGGTTCAGCGTCAGCGCACGGAACTCAGCCAGGCGGGCATCAGCACGCGCATGCTGTCTGACTCCGAGCGTCGCCTGAAAACCTCCATCAGTAAAACCACCGCGCAGCTCAACCGCCAGCGTGAATCCCTGGCACGCGTCAGCGCGCAGCAGGCCAAACTCAACGCGGTGAAAGGGCGGTATCAGGCGGGTAAACAATTCGCCGGTAGCGTGACAGGTGCGGGGGCTGCGGGCGTCGGGATTGCGACGGCGGGCACGGTAGCCGGTGCCGGGATGCTCAAGCCCGGCTATGACTTTGCCCTGAAAAACTCAGAGTTACAGGCGACGTTAGGATTAGAAAAAGACTCTGCTGATATGACCGCGCTGCGCACCCAGGCGCGGCAGCTCGGCGACAACACCGCCGCGTCTGCCGATGATGCCGCCGCCGCGCAAATCATTGTCGCCAAATCCGGCGCGGACAAAGACGGGATTCTGGCGGCGACGCCGACCATCCTGAATTTGTCCCTGGCAAACAAGCGCACCATGGAGGAGAACGCCACCCTGCTGATGGGCGTGAAATCCGCGTTTGGCATGACCAATGACACCGTGGCGCACATCGGCGACGTGCTTTCTACGGCAATGAATAAATCTGCCGCCACCTTTGACGGGCTGTCAGACACCATGACCTATGCCGCACCGGTGGCAAAACAGGCCGGTATCAGCGTCGAAGAAACCGCCGCGATGGCTGCCGCCCTGGCGGATGCCAAAATCACTGGCTCAATGGCGGGTACGGGCAGTCGCGCTGTCATTACCCGCTTACAGGCACCCACGGGCACCGCAGCAGCGGCGCTGGATGAGCTGAAGGTGAAAACGGCGGACAGCAAAGGCAATATGCGCCCGCTGTTTACCATCCTGAAAGAAATGCAAAAGAGCTTTGAGAAAAATAAGCTTGGTGATGCCCAGCGGGCGCAGTACATGAAAGCCGTCTTTGGCGAGGAAGCCAGTTCGGCGGCGATGGTGCTGATGGATGGGGCAACGTCGGGCAAACTCGACAAACTTACCCAGGCATTCAAAACCTCGGACGGCAAAACCAAGGCGCTTGTGGAGGTGATGCAGAACAACCTCGGCGGCGACTTTAAAGAATTTCAGTCGGCCTATGAGGCCGTTGGGACTGACCTGTTTGATCAGCAAGATTCATCACTGCGCAAACTGGTGCAAACCGCCACCGGCTACGTCCTTAAGCTGGACAAGTGGATTGTGAACAATAAAACCCTGGCGACGACGCTCGGCAAAATTGCGGGCGGCGCAATGTTGATCATTGGCGCGCTCGGCGTCTTTGGTCTTGTGGCGGGTCCTGTTATTGGCGGTATCAATCTGATTATTGCCGCCGCCAGTATGCTCTGGACAATGCTCGGCACCATGGGCGCTGCTCTTGCTACCGTCATCGGTGGCCTGACGTGGCCGATTGTTGCCGTCGGCGTTGCGATTGTCGCCGGTGCGTTGCTTATCAGGAAATACTGGGAGCCGATCAGCGCCTTCTTTGCCGGAGTCATTGAAGGGCTGGGGATTGCGTTCGCGCCGGTGAAAGAACTCTTTGCGCCGCTTAAACCTGTTTTTGACTGGTTAGGCGATAAGCTGAAAATGGTCTGGCAGTGGTTCAAAGACCTGATCGCCCCGGTGAAATCTATGCAGGAAACGCTGAACAACTGCAAGGATGTTGGCGTGATGTTCGGGCTGGCCATTGCCAACGCGCTGACCGCGCCGTTGCAGGCGTTTAATAAACTGCGTCAGGGCGTGGACTGGCTGTTGGAAAAGCTCGGCATCATCAAAGATGAATCAGCGGACATTGATAAAAACGCAGATAAAGCCGATCAGCGGTCAAAATCCGGCGGCAGTGCCGCACCTGATAATCATCCCCTGAATAACCCCAACCCTTTTGCCCCGCCGTTGGATGTGCTTATGGGTGCCAGCTATGCGCCCGTGTCAGCAGGCGGTGGACGCAGTTACGTCGACCGGAGTACGCACACCTATCAGATTTCTGCCGGTGCCGGTCTGGGTACCCAGGACACAAGTCGCCAGATCCGCGCCGAACTGGAAGCCCGTGACCGCGCACGCGCTGCTCAGCAACGTTCCCGCATGGATAACGATTAAGGAGATATCCGCATGATGTTAACGCTCGGGCTGTTTGTGTTTCAGTTGCAGACCGTCCCCTATCAGAGTTTGCAGCGCGATGTCGATTACCGCTGGCCTGCAAACAACCGCGTCGGCCTGCGCCCGCTGCCGCAGTTCCTCGGCGTGAATGAGGAGAAAATTACCCTCTCTGGCGTGCTGATGCCGGAAATCACCGGCGGAAAGTTGTCGCTGATGGCACTGAATCTGATGGCGGACGAGGGCAAGGCGTGGCCTCTTCTGGAAGGCAGCGGCACCATTTACGGAATGTTCGTGGTGAACAGCGTCAGCGAAACCCACACGGAACATTTTTCCAACGGTGCCGCCCGCCGGATTGAATTCACGCTGACGCTGACCCGCGTGGATGAATCCCTGGCGCCCATGTTCGGCGACATGAAAGCCCAGGCCGACGGGCTGCTGGATCAGGCCGGTGGTTTAACCGGTCAGATGGGAGGCTTACTGTGATTACGGATATGACAATCGGCGCCGGTGCGCAGTTTGCACCGGATTTCACAGTGACCGTCGGCGGCAAAGACATCACGCAGGACGTCAGCAACCGGCTGATTTCGCTGACGCTCACGGATAACCGCGGCTTTGAGGCTGACCAGCTCGACATCGCGCTGAGCGACACCGACAGCCTGCTGGACATGCCGCCGCGCGGTGCGGTGATTAACATTGCGCTGGGCTGGAAAGGCCAGGCGCTGACGAACAAAGGCGACTTTACCGTGGATGAGGTGGAGCATCGCGGAACGCCGGACACGCTGACCATTCGCGCCCGCAGTGCGGACTATCGCGGCAGCCTGAATTCCCGCCGCGACAGCTCCTATCACGACACGACGCTGGAAGCGGTGGTGTCCGCCGTGGCGGCGCGCAACAACCTCAAACCCGCGATTGCTGAACCTTTCAGGGGCGTGCCGGTGTCGCACATCGACCAGACCCAGGAAACGGACGCGAAATTTATCACGCGCCTGGCGGAGCTGAACGGCGCGGTTGTCGCCATCAAGGCGGGCAGCCTGCTGTTTATCAAGCCTGGTGCGGCAAAGACTGCCAGCGGGAAACCCATCCCGCAGATGACGATTATCCGCAGCGACGGCGACGGGCACACGTTTAATATCGCTGACCGTGGAGCCTATACCGGCGTATCGGCAAGCTGGCTGCATACCAAAGACCCGAAGCCGAAAAAGGTGAAGGTACAGCGCAAACCGAAAGTGCAGTACCTGCGCGCCCTGCAACATCCGAAGGCAAAGAAGACCAGCGCGAAGGTGCAGAAAACGCCGGAGGCTAAGGAAGGGGATTATCTGGCGGGCAGTGATGAAAACGTGTTTGCGCTCACCACCATCTACGCCACGCAAAAGGCCGCCATGCGGGCAGCCCAGGCGAAGTGGGACAAACTCCAGCGCGGTGTCGCGGAGTTCTCGATCTCTCTGGCTCGCGGACGGGCTGATTTATTCCCTGAGACGCCGGTGAGGGTGTCCGGATTTAAATCCGTGATCGACGCGCAGCCCTGGATAATCAGCAAGGTGACGCACAGCCTGGGCGGCAGTGGCTTTGTGACGGTGCTGAATCTGGAGGTATTGTTGTCGGATGTGAGTTATGAGGCGAGCGGGGGCGATAGCTTGTGAATGATGAATGCACAGTTTCTTTATGAGTTTCTAAAAATTATTCAGAAACAATAAAATAACCTAATTACTTCAGGGAAGAGTACGTATATAAGAAGGCAAACCCATACAGCCTTCATAAACCAACGGGCACGACGCCAGATATAGCGTTCCCTTTCGTCAGCGTCACGGATCGCGCTTTGTATATCGTCCTGATTTGTCATCTCGTCTGCCTTGTGGAATTTGTCACCTGTAATGTAAAACACTGTAATCCCGGATGTATGTTTTGAGCAATAACATACAATGATTGTATCTGATTAAAAATGATTACATGGTGATTATTATGATGCACTGCCCGAAATGCCAACACGCAGCACACGCCCGATCCAGTCGTTATCTGAGCATCAATACCAAAGAACGTTATCACCAGTGTCAGAATATCAATTGCAGTTGCACGTTCAAAACTCATGAAACGATCGCCGATATAATTGTTGAGCCAAGCACAGTACATGCTGTTCAGTTGCACCCGGATAAGCACAGCCAACAGTCGCTGCAAATGCACTGAAAAGATCAAGCAATTCACATGTTAATAATTAAATATCTATGTATGATTATTTTATTCACCTCTAATTATAAAGGGCGCAATATGCGTCCTTTATAATCAGACTAAGGATGGTTTTAGAATATTATACCATTCTCAGGGATATGGAGATTGCGATAAACGGCAAATACCAAAACCAAAGAAGCAATATTATAAATAATAGCCCGCAAGAAGTTGGCTTTCCAGCATCGCTATTTTTCGATTTATGCTTTTTGATAAATATAAGCAGCAGCAATAGATCGATAGCAACCAATATTGCCAACGGCGCAAAAGGGGCAAGGCTAGCGAAGCTATTGCTAAAGTAAATTAGGAATCTTGTTGAAAGGAATATCTTGTAAGCCAAAATCACGATAAGTAAAAAAGGTGTCCATTTGGCATAGATAAAACCTTTGAAAATTTTATCTAAACCGCTTGGGGTACCAGAACTGACTCCGCTGCCATAACTAGCAGAGGGCCTGAAATATTGTTGATTACTTGCAGGAGTCGAAGAATAGGTTTCACTTTTTTCATATGCTCCCTGGTTGTCATGGCGATGATAATCTCGCTCTTTTTCCTCGCAAGCTGGGCAGTAATTGTTTTGAATGGTTTGGAAACACTTTGGGCAAGTATCCATGATTTTTCCTTGTTAGAAAAAAATTTTCCGCTAATGACGGAGTTGTTCTCTACCTTAAGATCAGGAAGATATTATTTATTATTGTTATTCGTAAGTTACGGATTTTGTCATTAGTGTTGAAGTAAGGCAACTAAAAATCTGTTGACTAATCGAAAAAACAGCAATTTTAGTTAAGTTGAATTATCGTTTCGAATGATCATACCTGTTGATGAAACATCCGTAGGCGCCCTTTCTCATCGTAAATTAGTTCATCCGTTCATTCGTTGGATATCAATAGATAGGTGTATAGCTATGGTATAGCTACATGTATATAACTGACGAATACAAACATTTACACTGTCTGTATATACAGTAAAATTCACATTCTCAAAAAGGAGAATGTGATGAGTGTAAGAAAGCTGTCTACTGGCAAATGGTTATGTGAGTGCTACCCGAACGGGCGCGAAGGTAAGCGGTGCCGCAGGCAGTTTGGTTCCAAGGGTGAAGCCTTAGCCTTTGAGACTTACACCATGGATCAGGCAAAGAACAAACCCTGGCTGGGTGAGAAGGAAGACCGGCGGAAGCTGAGCGAACTGGTCGAACTCTGGTACAGCCTGCACGGCTGCTCTCTGAATGATAAAAAGGGACGTCTGGGCAAACTAAGGATTATCAGCGCGGGAATGGGTGACCCGATAGCCAGCATGATCACACCGAAGGACTGGGCACACTATCGTGATCAGCGACTGAGAGGTGAAATTGATAACGGCTACAGTACCAGCCTGGCAACCCGTAAAGTTTCTACCGGTACGGTGAACTGTGAACATGCTTTTCTGCGGGCGGTGTTCAATGAGCTGAAACGCCTGGGGGAATGGTCGTTACCTAACCCGCTGGAAAACATCCGCGAGTTCGACCAGCCGGAACGTGAAATGGCATGGCTGACTCAGGAACAAATTCTGCAGCTCATGGCAGCATGTGAGCAGCATGGAAATGACGAATTAACGCTTATCGTTAAAGTCTGCCTTTCAACCGGCGCACGCTGGAACGAGGCGGCAAAAATCAAAAGCTCGCAGATTTCTCCCTATAAACTCACCTTCATCAATACCAAAGGTAAAAAGAACCGTACCGTTCCCCTCGCCCGCCCTCTCTATGACGAATTGATCGCCCGTAAAGGCACTCCCTTCTCACCCTGCTATAAGCAGTTTTATCGGGTGATCAGGCTGGCCGGCATCGAACTGCCGGAAGGTCAGATGACGCACGTCCTGCGCCATACCTTCGCCAGTCACTTTATGATGGCCGGTGGCAACATCATCGTGCTGCAGCGCATCCTCGGGCACTCAGATATCCGGGTCACTATGCGATACGCGCACTTTGCTCCGGATCACCTGGAAGACGCTATCCACCTGAATCCGCTGGCTCAAATCAGTGGCGATAAAATGGCGATGGAGAATCCAAATGAGTAACATTGAGGGTAAGTAAAAACAGCCTAAGTGATTGTTTTTGCTATAAGTAATTGTTTTGAAAAACAGGCAAAAAAAAGACCGAATACGATTCCTATATTCGGTCTAGGGAAATGGCTCTTGGGAGAGAGCCGTGCGCTAAAAGTTGGCATTAATGCAGGCGGTTAAGCCGTACAACTTAAAGAATAGACGACAGATGACTAATTTCCACTCAGTTTGAAACATAGTGATAATAACAATGAGGCATTATTTTCATTGTGTGACAACATACGCAAAACATGGGATTAACATCAGCCATTTACCCGCAGCACGGCGCTTCAGCAGAGCGATTCAGCTTTGGCGATAAAAGGTGCCAGACTCATTTTTTGTCCGGGATTCTGCGGGTCATCCAGCCAGATTTTCTCCAGGGGCACCGCCTGAACCTGATGGTTTTTAACCTGCTCTTTTGCCACGTCATTCAGAGGATATTGCGCCAGCGTACTGTCGTTAATCACATACAGCGCATTGCCCGGGCGGCATTGCAGCATGACTTCTTCACGGGTGAAGGCCCAGTCCTTACCGTATTGCAGACGGCTGATGGTCTCCAGTTGCGGTGCGGCAAAGCTGCTGGCAGATAAGGTCAGCAGCACGCAGGCTAGCAGTGTTTTCCTCATGATTTTTCCTCGATGATATTAAATTCTTTGTAATCTTCAGATGACCGTTTCAGCGCGGGGCAAGTGTCGCGAACCAACTCACCAGCAATATAACGCTAAGCGCCAGCCCCCATTCAAGCCAGGTCATGGTGATAAAACGGCTCTGCGCCCTCTGCGGGTCTTTACCCATCAGCGGCACCAGCCGGTAACGGTTATAAACTGCCACTGCCGCCATCATCGCGACCAGTATCACTTTGATTACCAGCAGGCACTGATAAAGCGACGTCATATCGGTGGGCCAGCGCTGCAAAACAATGGCGGTATTGATGACACCGGTGATGATCACCAGCGAGACCGCGGCATGTCCCCAGACAGAAAAACGGATAAGCGTCACAATCGCGTAAGGTCTTGCCGAAGGCTCGCGGGTATACAACATGCAGGTGAGTAAAGGCAGTAGTGACCCGAACCAATAGGCTGCGCTGAGCAAATGCACCACGTGGTTAGTCCGCTGTGCCAGTCCCAGTAAGCCCTGATGCATGGCGGCATGGCCAATCAAAGCCTGAGTGACCAGTAAACCCAGCGAGCACAGAAACAGCAGGACGTGACGTCCGGGCATCCACTCCATTAACAGAACCAGTAACAGCACAGCGGTCAGTAATAAGTGCCAGCTCCAGACTTCGCCAAATGCGGTGGTTAACACCAGTATCCACACGTTAATGTTGAGGATATCGTCCCAGCCATTGCCCATCAGCGCTGCCTGAATAGCCAGCATTCCGACAGAAGTGACTGCTGCAAGCAGCCCGGACCAAACCATCAGCGTCTGATTTTTACGCTGTAAAATGGCCGAAAATCCGTCAGGCGCCAGCAATGAGCAAAATACGCTCAGTCCGAAGATTTGCATTGATGACACAAAATGCACGAACCGGCACAGGACGAAAAGTGCTGTAAGGCTCATGGCTTATTTAACAGTGAAACTGTACTGACCGTTTGTTTTATGACCATCAACGGAAACCACATTCCACGTCACGACATATTTCCCGGCGGCAAGCGCATCGGTAAGGGGCAGCACGACCTGCGTATTATCGTTCGCAGCCAGGGTCATTTTCCCGGTTTTCATCGTTTTCTGGCTGGCATCTTTCAGGGTAATTTTACTGAAATTTGGCTCGATACCTTCACTGAAACCCAGCGATAATTCGGTCGGACTGGCTGTAAGAACCGCATCCGCCGCCGGAGTTTCCGTTTTGAGGTGAGCATGAGCAGAAGCCTGCTGTGAGATAAATCCGCTCAGCAAAACGGCTGAGACTGCCAGGGCACGGCAAAGAGAAGTGGTTTTATTGAACACGATAATTTCCTTGGCTTGCTTGATGATGAATTTATAACGCCGACACTTTAGCGCAAACGCGCTTAAAACGTTTGTCATAAAAACATAAAAAACGCAGAGGCCGAAGCACTCTGCGTTGTTTGCAAGCTCACACAACTGAAAATTAACCAGCCGGAGCTTGGGCCACCATATTTTTGAGATCTTTATCCACGAAGAACAAACCGTTGCCGGTATTGCTTACCAGTGCCAGTTTATCCAGAACAGATTTGAACAACGTTTCTTCTTCATGCTGCTCTGCAACGTACCATTGCAGGAAGTTGAAGGAAGAATAATCTTTCAGCGTCATGGACAAATCTGCCAGTTCGTTGATTTTCTGAGTGATCAGTTGTTCGTGTTCGTAAGTCTGCTTGAACAAATCGGTCAGCGATTCGAAAGACACCGGCGGAGCAGCAATGGCGCCCAGCAGTGGCAGAGCACCTGTATCGCTGACGTATTTGAACAGACGATGCATGTGATCCATTTCTTCCATTGAATGCTGTTTCAGGAATGCGGCAGCACCTTCGTAGCCTTTATCGCTGCACCATGCACTCATCTGCAAATATAAATTGGCAGAATAAAACTCGAGGTTCAGCTGTTCGTTAAGCTGATCAATCATTTCTTTTTTTAGCATGGTACGGCTCCGGATTTAAATTACGGCAGGTGGGCTGAATTATTTACCCGCATTATGCCCGCATCAACACAAAATAAAAACACCCGATTCACATTAATATTCACCGAAATAACAAATATACTTAAGATCCTGATTTATAAAATTATTTTATTTTCGTGAATATACAACAATGATAATCATTAACATATAGATGGATATTAAAAAGAATCATTCTTATTCAGAATATTAATTAGCGAGTTCTTATTGAAGTTAATTATCACTTCAGATTTGTGAATGGTTCTTATTTACTCTTAATATTAACCTGCCAATTCTCTTCTTAGGGATAGTGTAAAAGTAAAATCACAACATTCACGATGGCGTCTGCCTCGGGTACAATGAGGCAAAACGGATCACCAGGAAGCAGCAATGAGTATCAATCTGGCTGAAATCAGCAAAGACGAAATGGATCGCATTAACGTCGATCTTGCCGCCTCAGCGGTGGCTTTCAAAGAACGCTACAACATGCCGGTTGTCGCGGAGATAGCAGAACGCGAGCAGCCTGCGCATTTGCGCACTTATTTTCGTGAACGGGTGATGTTTTATCGCGGGGAATCACATAAGTTCTCCCGCTTACCTTACGAGCCTAAGCAAAAGTAAGCGGGAAAGCAGGAAAAGTTAGCGCCGGGCGGCGAAACGCTGGTTGGTGCGGATTAACTGATCGAGAATGCCCGGCTCATCAAAAGAATGCCCTGCACCTTCGATAATGTGCAATTCTGCTTCCGGCCAGGCCTGCGCCAGATCCCAGGCGTTTTGCACCTGACAGGCCATATCGTAGCGGCCGTGAACAATCACTGCCGGAATATGGCGGATGCGTTCCACATTTTTCAGCAACTGGTCATCAGTTTCTAAAAAGCCCATATACGTGAAGTAGTGATTTTCAATGCGGGCAAAAGCCAGCGCGAAATTATCTTCGCCAAACGATGCCGCTCCTTCCGCTGGCATCAACGTCACGGTCTCCCCTTCCCACAAACTCCAGATCTTAGCCGCTTCAAGCTGAACAACGCGGTCATCGGAGGTCAGACGGGCGCGATAGGAAGCAATCACGTCTTTGCGTTCTTCCTCAGACAGGATCGACAAAATACGCTGCCATTTCTCAGGGAAGAAACGGGAGGCGCCGTCCTGGTAATACCAGGTCAGTTCCTGTTTGCGCAGAGTGAAAATGCCCCGCAGTACCATCTCGCTGACGTGCTCAGGGTGAGTCTGGGCGTATGCCAGCGCCAGCGTCGAACCCCACGAACCACCAAATACCAGCCATTTATCGACACCGGCCATTTTGCGCAAACGTTCAATATCATCGACCAGATGCCAGGTTGTATTATTGTCGAGACTGGCGTGAGGTTTAGAGCGTCCGCAGCCACGCTGGTCAAACAGCATGACGTCATAATCTTTAGGATCGAACAACTGACGGTGAACCGATGAACAGCCGCCGCCAGGCCCGCCATGAAGAAATACTGCCGGTTTGCCCGCCGGGTTTCCGCTGCGCTCCCAGTAAATCTGGTGACCATCGCCCGTATCAAGCATGCCACTGGCATAGGCTTCCAGCGGTGGATACAACCCTTTTAATTTTGGCATGACATTTCCTGTTCTATTCGGCCAGTGTATTGATAAATGTGCTTACATCTTAATAACAGCGCATTGGCCCACTTACAACAAGTGGTTATCTCCAAAAACCGTTGTTTTGTATGCCGTTCGCATACTTATCGCGCAATTTGATTGCATCACATGCCAGCTGATGAAATATCACTCCTCTGTAAAGTATTGTGGGAAACGCGAAGGTGCTTGCAACTGACCCGAATTAAGCAGTAAATAGGTGAGCAACCCAATCCACCCGCTTTAAGAGAGGCAATTATGAGTAAAGGAATGGATAGCAAAAAGAATGCGAAGAAAAAGCCATTGAAAACACCGGCCGAAAAAAAGGCTGATAAAAAAGCCAAGAAAGCTTCTGCTTAACAATGTACTTCGTAGATCAAACCCGCCGAGAGCGGGTTTTTTTATGTCCCCGTCATACTTCAAATTGCAGGTGCGTTGGCTGCGTTTACTCACCCGAATCACTGACCCATGTCAGCTCATCGGGATTCGCTCAGTTGCCGCCTGCCTGCCATTCGAATTATTTAGGGGAAAGCCTGATACTCAGTTTTTCGTCGCCAGCGACAGTACAAAAGCGTATTCCAGCGCGATATCTTCATAGGCTTTAAAGCGGCCGGATTTACCACCGTGCCCGGAATCCATATCGGTGTGCATCAGCAACTGGTTATCATCGGTTTTAAGCTCGCGTAATTTCGCCACCCATTTTGCCGGCTCCCAGTATTGCACCTGCGAATCATGTAAACCGGTGGTGACCAGCATATGCGGATAGGCCTGCGCGCGGACCTGATCGTACGGGCTGTATTGCAGCATATAGTCATAACTGGCTTTGTCGTTCGGATTGCCCCACTCGTCGTATTCACCGGTTGTCAGCGGAATCGACTCATCGAGCATAGTTGTCACGACATCAACGAACGGAACCTGCGCCACGATGCCGTGATACAACTCCGGCGCCTGATTAATGATTGCGCCCATCAGTAAGCCGCCCGCACTCCCTCCCATCGCATACACCTGTCCGGCATCGCCGTAGCCTTCAGCCACCAGCTCTTTGGTCACATCGATGAAATCATGGAAAGTGTTGAGTTTATTGAACAGCTTACCGTCGTCGTACCATTGCTGCCCCAGCTCTGCCCCGCCGCGAATATGCGCCAGTGCAAAAACAAAACCGCGATCCAGCAAGCTCAGGCGACTGCCGCTGAATGCCGGATCCATGCTGCTGCCATAAGAACCGTAGCCGTACACCAGCAACGGATTTTCATTCGGCTTAAACAACTCACGACGATACACCAGCGACACCGGCACTTTCACACCATCGCGCGCCGTAACCCAGACACGTTCGCTGCGATAATTGTCTGCATCGAAATCTTTTACTTCCTGCTGTTTAAGCAAGGTACGTTCATGCGTATCGAGATCCAGTTCAAACAACGAGCTCGGCATAGTCATCGAGGAATAGCCATAACGCAGTAAGGACGTATCCGGTTCCGGATTGTATGCCAGCCAGGTGGTATACGTCGGATCGTCGAACGCCAGTGATTTTTCCTCACCGGATTTCCAGTGGATCTGACGCAACTGTGTGAGACCCTGATGACGTTCTTCCACCACCAGCCAGTCACGGAACAGACTGAAGCCTTCCAGCATCACTTCAATGCGCGGTGCAATCAGCGTCTGCCATTTGGCTTCCACGCCATCTTCACTCTTATAAAGTCCGAAGTTTTTGCCATCTTTATTGGAACGGATGTAGAAATGCCCAAGGTAATGATCGAGGGCGTATTCATGATCTTTACGACGTGAAAGAAATACCTGCGGTTTAGCCTGCGGATCATCGGCATCCAGCAGCAGGATCTCGGAAGTCGTGGTGCTGTCGAGGTGGATCAGAATATATTTTTCAGACGTGGTTTTATCCAGTCCGACGTAAAACGTGTCGTCTTTTTCTTCGTACACCAGCTTGTCGGTTTTCGGATCCGTGCCGACCACGTGGCGATAAACCTGATACGGCAGCAACGTTTTCTTGTGTTTGCGCACGTAATACAGCGTCTGAGAATCGTTAGCCCATTCGCTGCTGCCGGAGGTGTTTTTTAACAGATCGTCTGTCCAGGTTTCGTCATCGAGTTTTTTGATACGGATATCGTACTGACGGCGGGAAAGAAAATCTTCCGCCACGGCCATGAGTCGATTATCAGGACTGATATCCAGACCACCCAGCGTGTAAAACTCACTGTCTTTGGCGCGCTCATTGCCATCAATCAGCGTGCTCCAGTTTTCTTGTCCGGCGGCAGGCTGGCGCAGATAGATGGCGTATTCGTTGCCCGGCTCATAACGGGTCTGATAGCGATAACCGTGTTTCACGTAAGGAACAGAATGATCCTGCTGCGCAATGCGCGCCACCATTTCGCCGTACAGCGTTTCACGCAATGCCTGCTGTGGCTGCATGGCCTGTTCAGTAAATTCATTTTCAGCCGTGAGATAGGCCAGAACCTGAGGATCGGCGCGGTCATCGTCACGCAGCCAGTAATAATTATCGACACGGTCATCACCGTGAATACTCAGGGTTTGCGGGCGTTTTTCAGCCTTTGGAGGTGTCATCATCTCGGGATCTCTTTGTCCTCTTTGCGGTGTGACAAGAGTGACAGGTTTAGACAGGGAAACCAAGAGACGTCAATGCGGGGAAATAATGCGTCCGCTAAGGAGTTAACGGACGCAGTCGGTGCTTATAACGGCGCGCTGTAGCTGATTTCGCCAATCTGACAGTTAAGGGTCACCTGATAGGTTTTATCGGTGTGATCACCACGCACTTTCAGCAGGATATCCCATTTCGCATTACTGCCGCTGATGCTGTCGGTCACCACCCACGCGACCGGCGTGGAAGTGCCGAGCACTTTTTTATCCGCATCCCAGCGCGGAATACGATTTTGCAGGAAATCACGTTTTACCAGCGCGGCCACGTCATCTTTGGTGGCCGTGGCGCACGGTGTCACCGTTGCCGTTCTCACTTCGGGTTCATCAGCCTGTGCGACCTGGCTCAGGCTGCTCATTCCTGCAACGGCCATCACAACGCCCAAGATTAACTTTTTCATCGTTCGTCTTCCCAGTCTTTGTCGTTCATCCAGTTGACCTTGCCGGAGCCGTGGACCTTAAAAATAATAGCCCTACCAATTACAAGGTCATCGCTTGCGTTAGATAATATAATCCTCAACAAGGCAATAACACAACATTAACAATATGACGTTCGATTCAAAGATAAGCCGTTAACGTAAAATTATCAGCGCAAAGCCTTTATCGTAAAATGATGGCCTTACAGTTTTTGCCTTTGATTTTCCCTTCCTGCAAACGCTGCAATGCTTTCTTCGCGCTTTTCTGGCGGATCGCCACATAGGCGTGAACCGGGAACATATCGATTTTACCGACTTCAGCAGCGGTTAGTCCTGCATCGCCTGTCAGCGCACCGAGAATGTCGCCGGGACGGATTTTGGCTTTGCGGCCGCCATCAATACACAATGTCGCCATTTCAGGATCCAGCGCCACCGGCGTTGCGGCCAGCGCCTGAGCAGCAGGCTGCCAGGTGAAACGCTGACGGGTATAATCTTCCAGCGCGGTCACACGCGGCATTTCCTGCGGCGTCACCAGGCTGACGGCCAGACCGCTCGTTCCTGCACGGCCGGTACGCCCCACGCGGTGAACGTGAACTTCCGGATCGAAAGACAGCTCGTAGTTGATCACCAGTCCCAGCTGTTTAATGTCCAGCCCGCGCGCGGCCACGTCTGTCGCTACCAGCACACGGCAACTGCCGTTGGAGAAACGTACCAGCACGCGATCGCGATCACGCTGTTCAAGGTCGCCATTCAGCGCCAGCGCGCTGATGCCTTTCGCTTTCAGGTCATCACAAACATCCTGACAGTCACGCTTGGTATTACAGAACACCACGCAGGACGTTGGCTGATACTGATACAGCACCGCAGCCAGCAGGGATAAACGCTGTTGCTTACCGGCTTCAATGAAGATTTGCTGAATATCGGCAATGTCATCTTCACCTTCGATTTCAACCTTCAGCGGCTGACGCTGGAATTTGGAACTGATGCGCTCAATGCCGTCCGGATAGGTCGCGGAGAACAGCAACGTCTGGCGGTCCTGCGGCGTATAGCTGACGACATCCTCGATATCTTCACTAAAGCCCATGTCCAGCATGCGGTCAGCTTCATCCAGCACCAGCACTTTCAGCTCGTCGAGCTTGAGCGTGCCTTTACGCAGGTGTTCCTGAATACGGCCCGGCGTACCCACCACAATGTGCGGCGGATGGACCAGTGATTCGAGCTGGGGCCCGATCGCCTGGCCGCCACACAGGGTCAGAATTTTGATGTTCTGGGTAAATCGCGCCAGACGGCGTAACTCTTTACTGACCTGATCGGCCAGTTCACGAGTCGGACACAGCACCAGCGCCTGAGCAACAAACTGTGAAACGGTAATGCTGTTCAGCAAACCAATACCAAAGGCGGCCGTTTTACCGCTGCCGGTTTTGGCTTTAGCGCGAACGTCCTGACCTTGCAGAATGGCAGGCAAAGAGGCTTCCTGAATCGGGGTCATTTCGGTGTAACCCAGTTCATTCAGGTTGGAAAGTTGCTCAGCGGGCAATGTCAGGGCAGAAAAGGAATGCGTGCTCAAGGCGATAACTCTTTATGTGAGGCAAAAATCGGGGCAGCGGCAGGAAGCCTGACGCCATGGTTTGGCTAAATGATAACAGAGACGCTCACCGGCTGCCTTAAACAGCAGAAAACAGGCTGAAAAAAATCCTGTAAAACACATTTTTGTTGCACAGAGAATTTTACCTGACGTGCCGCGCAATCGTTTTCGTCGCCGTTTATTTCAGATATACTGCGCGCCGAAATTCCTGTTTTCACTCATCACAGATCTGGGTACGAAGCTATGTTAACCATTGGTACTGCACTGCGCACCGGCGCCACCCGCGTCATGTTATTAGGCTCTGGCGAGCTGGGTAAAGAAGTGGCCATCGAATGTCAGCGTCTTGGCCTGGAAGTGATCGCCGTTGACCGCTACGCCGATGCACCGGCGATGCAGGTCGCTCATCGCAGTCATGTGATTAACATGCTTGACGGCGACGCGTTGAAAGCAGTTATCGAAAGTGAACGCCCTGATTTTATCGTGCCTGAAATCGAAGCCATCGCAACCAGCATGCTGGTTGAGCTGGAAAAACAGGGCCACAACGTGGTGCCTTGCGCCGAAGCGACCCGGCTCACCATGAACCGCGAAGGCATTCGCCGTCTGGCCGCTGAAACCCTGGAATTACCGACATCGACGTATCAGTTCGCTGATAATGAAGCGGCTTTCCGTCAGGCCGTCGATGCCATCGGTTATCCGTGCATTATCAAGCCGGTCATGAGTTCTTCCGGTAAAGGCCAGAGCCTGATCCGCAGCGCCGATCAGTTGCAGACCGCATGGGATTACGCGCAGCAAGGCGGCCGTGCAGGCGGCGGACGCGTGATTGTTGAAGGACTGGTGAAGTTTGATTTCGAAATCACTTTACTGACCATCAGCGCTGTTGATGGCATTCATTTCTGCGCGCCAATCGGACACCGTCAGGAAGACGGCGATTACCGCGAATCCTGGCAGCCACAGCAGATGACTGAGCTGGCATTGCAGCGTGCAAAAGACATCGCGGAGAAAGTGGTGAAAGCGCTGGGCGGCAAAGGCCTGTTCGGCGTTGAGCTGTTCGTGTGCGGAGACGAAGTGATTTTCAGCGAAGTCTCCCCTCGCCCGCACGACACCGGTATGGTGACGCTGATTTCTCAGGATCTGTCCGAGTTTGCGCTGCATGTGCGCGCGTTCCTCGGCCTGCCTGTGGGTAAAATCCGCCAGTTCGGCCCTTCTGCATCTGCCGTGATTCTGCCGGAACTGACCAGCAATAACGTCACGTTCAGCGGTCTGGAAAATGCGCTGACGGGCTACAATCAGGTTCGTCTGTTCGGCAAGCCGGAAATCAGCGGTAAGCGTCGTCTGGGCGTGGCGCTGGCGATTGCAGACAATGTTGAAGACGCCGTGGAACAGGCGAAAAAAGCGGCCGCTGCGGTGGTTGTTAAAGGCTAGACGATTCAGAACGCTGAGACGAAAAAAAACCGGACGCCTGAAAAGGGTCCGGTTTTTCTTTGTCATGACGTAAGCAGTGACGCAAACCGTCAGTCAGTTTTATTCGTCTTCGTCATCAAAAATGACGGTTACGCGGTCGCCTTTATGCGTTTCGCGAATTTCTTCTGCAACGGTCGCAATGGCTTCGCCGCTGCTCATGCCGTTTTCCATTAACTGGCGGATACGATCGGCGGCCTGTTCTTGTTCATGATGTGATAATGAAGGCATACCTGTCAGCATGGGAGTGTCCTGTTGTACTGGTGATAAATAAAGCCCGCGCAAGGCGGGGTTGCACAGTATACGCCTAAATAAGGCAAATCGCCTGCGCTGCTTTCAGCCCCTCAGTTCTGTGTTAGGATCGGCCTAAAATACGTCATCGCGCCAGAGAAGCTTATACCAGCCATGCAAGCCACCCAGTCCGTTGTTTTTCACTCCTTACCTTATCATCAAGATGCACTGACAGAGCGCTTCACACCGCTTTCCGCCCTGCCCTGGGCAATGCTTTTGCACTCAGGTGCAGCACAGCATCAGCATAACCGTTTCGATATTCTGGTGGCGGATCCGCTGATAACATTGACCACCCGTGGCGGGCTGACGCAGATTGAAAAAAATGGCGTGGAACAATGCCGGCAGGACGATCCCTTCGCCTTGCTTGAGGAGCAGCTGACTGCTTGCGGATTACACGCAGAAAGCTCGCCTGACTTTCCGTTTCTCGGTGGCGCTCTCGGGCTGTTCGGCTATGATTTAGGGCGTCGCGTTGAGGATCTGCCGCAAATCGCGATACGCGATATTGAGTTGTCCGATATGGCTGTCGGGATTTATAACTGGGCGCTGATCGCCGATCATCATTTGCAGCGTTTGACATTGATTTGTCATGGCGATATTTCTGCACGTTTACACTGGCTTGATGAGCATCAGAAAATCCGCTCTGCATCAGCGCCTTTCCGGCTGAATGCGCCGTGGCAGGCGAATATGAGCCGCGAAGAATACGGTCAAAAGTTCAGGCAGATTCAGGAATATATCCGCGACGGCGATTGTTATCAGATCAATCTGGCGCAACGCTTTTCAACGGATTACAGCGGGGATGAATGGCAGGCTTTTCTGCGTCTGAATCAGGCCAACCGCGCGCCTTTTTCTGCGTTTTTACGTCTGCCGGAAAACACCGTTCTCAGTCTGTCGCCGGAACGTTTTATCTGGCTTAAAGAAAACCAGATCCAGACGCGGCCAATTAAAGGTACCCTCCCACGCTGTGAAGATCCGACAGAAGATGCACGACAGGCAGAAAGGCTGGCAGGATCGGAGAAAGATCGTGCCGAGAACCTGATGATTGTCGATTTACTGCGTAATGACATCGGGCGCGTCGCCGTACCCGGCAGCGTGCGCGTGCCGGAACTGTTTGTGGTTGAGCCGTTTCCGGCGGTGCATCATCTGGTCAGCACCATCACTGCGCAGTTACCGCAAGAGTGCCATCCTGCGGCCTTGTTACGCGCCTGTTTCCCCGGCGGTTCCATTACCGGCGCACCGAAAGTGCGTGCAATGGAAATCATCGAAGAACTCGAGCCACATCGCCGCAACGGCTATTGCGGCAGCATCGCGTATATCAGCTTTTGCGGCACCATGGACAGCAACATCACCATCCGCACGTTACTCACGTCGCAGGGAAAAATTCATTGCTGGGCAGGCGGCGGGATTGTGGCGGACAGTCAGGAACAGGCAGAATATCAGGAAACTTTTGATAAGATTGCCCGAATTCTGCCTCAGTTAGGAGAAGCATCATCGTGACTTTGCTGGAACAACATGCGCCAATTCAGACACTTTCCCCCGCTGTTGAAGATTTCATATTGCGCTTTCAGTTGCAGCAACCTCGCCAGCCCGCACCGGCGCTGCGCGGAACCCGTCACGCTGCGGTGCTGATCCCGATCATTTGCCGCCCCGAACCTACGCTGTTACTGACACGACGCTCCGACCAGCTGCGCAAACACGCGGGACAAGTCGCCTTTCCCGGCGGCGCGGCGGATGCTTGTGATGCGTCGATTATCGCCACGGCCTTGCGTGAAGCGCAGGAAGAAGTCGCCATTCCGCCTGAACAGGTTTATGTATTAGGCACACTTTCGCCGCAGGATAGCAGCAGCGGTTTCCGGGTCACACCGGTAGTGGGGCTGTTACCCGTCGATGTGCCGCTGCATCCGGCTGAAGAAGAAGTCGCCGAGTTGTTTGAAATGCCGCTGCGTGAAGCTTTTGATCTGGCACGTTATCACCCTCTCGATATTCATCGCCGGGGCATTCATCACCGCGTTTATTTGTCCTGGTATCAGCAGCAATTTGTCTGGGGTCTCACCGCCGCTATCATCCGTCAGCTCGCCGGACAGGTCGAAGTCTGAGCGCTCTGATTACATAGCGATCACACTTTTGCATCAAATAAGTTTATTTCATGCGAAAAATGAAACTTTTGCCTCTCAGCCCTTTTAAACTATAAGTCTATCCATAAGAACAAGAGAGCCGTCCATAAAGACGAAATCTCGCTGTCGTTCATTTATGGAAGCCAGGGATCCCGTTCCCTGCCGCAATCTATTACAGGAGTATTCGACGTGATTAGCGTTTTCGACATGTTCAAGGTCGGGATTGGCCCTTCCAGTTCCCATACTTTGGGCCCGATGAAAGCCGGTAAACAGTTCGCTGATGACCTGCTGGAAAAGGGCATGATGCCTGCCGTTACGCGTGTCGCCGTGGACGTTTTTGGTTCTTTGTCTCTGACAGGCAAAGGCCACCACACAGATATCGCCATTATTTTAGGCCTGGCCGGTAATCAGCCAGACACCGTCGACATTGACGGAATTCCCCACTTTATCCGCGACGTTGAGCAACGTGAGCGTCTGCCGCTGGGCACCACTCAGCATGAAGTAGATTTCCCGCGTGATACCGGCATGGTGTTCCGCGGTGAGAATTTGCCACGCCATGAGAACGCCATGCAAATCCATGCGTTTGCTGGCGATAAAATGATTTACAGCAAAACGTATTATTCCGTCGGCGGCGGTTTTATTGTCGATGACGAACACTTCGGTCAGCCGGTTCTCGACGAAGTTACGGTGCCTTACAGCTTTAATTCGGCCAGTGAAATGCTGGCGAAATGTAAGGAAACCGGCCTGTCATTATCCGGGCTGGTGATGAAGAACGAGCTGGCGCAACACAGTAAGCAGGAGATCGACCAGTATTTCGAGAAGATCTGGCACACCATGCAGGCGTGTATCGATCGCGGTCTGAACACCGAAGGCGTGTTGCCGGGGCCGCTGCGGGTACCGCGCCGTGCGTCTGCCCTGCGCCGGATGCTGGTGTCAAACGACAAGCTTTCCAGTGATCCGATGAACGTGATCGACTGGGTGAATATGTTTGCGCTGGCGGTTAACGAAGAAAATGCCGCTGGCGGACGCGTAGTGACTGCGCCAACCAACGGTGCGTGCGGCATTGTGCCGGCGGTACTGGCCTATTATGACCAGTTTATTCAGTCGGTCAGCCCTGACATTTACCTGCGCTATTTCCTGACCTCCGGCGCTATCGGCATTTTGTATAAAATGAATGCGTCGATTTCTGGTGCAGAAGTCGGTTGTCAGGGCGAAGTGGGCGTAGCCTGTTCGATGGCGGCAGCAGGTCTGACGGAATTGCTGGGCGGCAGCCCTGAGCAGGTGTGTGTCGCTGCCGAAATTGGTATGGAACACAACCTCGGTCTGACTTGTGATCCGGTAGCCGGACAGGTTCAGGTGCCGTGCATTGAGCGTAATGCCATTGCATCGGTGAAAGCGATTAACGCTGCCCGGATGGCACTGCGCCGCACCAGCGAGCCAAGAGTGTCTCTGGATAAAGTGATCGAAACCATGTACGAAACCGGTAAAGATATGAATTCAAAATACCGTGAAACGTCGCGTGGTGGTCTGGCGATTAAGGTTCAGTGCGACTGATTTTACTTTCGCATTGGTAGTTTCCTGCGGTTCTTCAGCTGAAGCGTTTTTAGCCGGGTTACCGCAGGAAATACCATCTGGACCAAAGCTGGCAGCAATAAAACCTTCGTTAATGACAACCTGTTGTATTATCGAAACATAATGGATGTGTCACTTGCATTATACCCCGCCGGTACGGCATGCTGTTTTCCGCCTGATTTTCCCGATCGTTGAGTCTCTTAATACAGAAAAATACAGGCCAGGTTCCTCGGGGAAAATATAAGTGACAACGTCACTTAGGCTGACTTTCTTTAATTTCCACTCAGAAACTGAGTGTATTTTCCGCAACTCAGGCTGAGCATCCGACGATTTACAGCTACTATCAATAAAAACACACTGGCTGTTACGCATCGGTAAACCTTTAAAAAAATAATTTGAGCCTGCAATTAACACGGGATAAAAAGGATTAGAACGATGCTGTTCTCCCAGACCGGACTTGCGAAGTATCGCTACTATCGCATTGCGCTTGCCTGCGCGATGGGGATATGTACTTTGCTTCTGACTCTTGGCATTCGTATTTACGAACAAGCACAGGTCATCGCAGAAGACCAGCAACGTGTCGCGCTGCACACCGTTCAGAAGCTGGAAAAACTACTCGAACCGGCGTCACCTGCCGGAAAATCAACGCCTCTGGATCAGACGCTTGGCTGCAGCGTCCTGCAATCGTTACTTCAGCAAAAAGTCGCCCGGCTGCAGACATTACGCTCTATCAGCCTGGTCAGTGACGGTAAAATCACCTGTTCAAGTCTGGTCGGTGCGCTGGATCTCAGCCTCAACGACATTTTGCCGTCATTTTCTCAGGGCCTGACGCAACTTGAACTGCGGGCTTCGAAATGGAGCCGTGTCGATACCCCGACACTGGTTCTCTGGAATCCCTCAACACCGGATAACCGTAACGGCGAACTGTTTGTTTATAATATTGGCATATTGTCGAATTTCCTGCTCGAACCGCAACCGCCCTATGCCAGCCATATCGTTTTGAACGTTGGTAAGCAATATCTCGAGTATGGCAAAAAGGACATCATCAGCAGCGACGATCTTCCGTACCCTCCTCTGCTGAGTGAGAGATCGCAAAAATATGATTTCTCTGTCTCCATCTTCGGAGAAAAAGCCAGCGAACTGGCCTGGAATGAACTCCCCTCACATTTACCGCTTTCGGTGTTAATCAGTTTACTGACGGCCACCGCGGTTTATCTGCTTTCCGGCAGCAGGATCAGTCTGGCCTATCCGATCAGCCACGGCATTTCACACCGCGAATTTAAGGTCTATTGCCAGCCGATTATTAACAGCGATGACGGCCGCTGTATCGGTGTGGAAACGCTGATGCGCTGGAAAAACCGCAGGCAGGAATGGGTGTCGCCTGATGTATTTATTCCGCTGGCAGAACAGCACGGGTTAATCATCTCACTTACCCGCTATCTGATTAAAACCGTTGCCGATAATCTGGCGGTCTTCCCGGCGACTCCAGGCTTTTATGTCAGCATTAACGTAGCAGCGCAGCATTTCAATAATATGGAAATTGTGGATGATATCCGCAAGCTGTGGCTTCCGGCTCAGCCTTCTGTCTCACTGATGCTTGAACTGACCGAGCGCACGCGTCTTCAGGAACTGCGTGCCGCGGAAATTTCGCAGCTCAAGGAAATGGGAATTCTGCTGGCTATTGATGATTTTGGTACCGGCCACAGTTCACTGAGTTATCTCAAAACCCTGAATCCGGATGTGCTGAAGATTGACCAGGCATTCACAGCATCCATCGGAACCGATGCCATCAACGCGACGGTCACGGACACCATTATTACGCTGGCGCAGCGGCTGAATTTAAAGCTGATTGCTGAAGGGGTGGAAACCCGCGAACAGGTTGATTATCTGCGTAAACGCAGAGTGGATTCTTTGCAGGGCTACTACTTTGCACGCCCGATGCCGGTAGAAGTTTTCCCCGTCTGGCTGGAGCGTTATCAGAAATCGAGCCAAAATATGGAACCTCAGGACGTTCAGGGTTCCGTCTGACCCCAAGTATTCACACTATTTCAGGCATAAAAAACGGCGACCGGAGTCGCCGTTTTACCTTCAGGCATTGCGCCAGATTTAGTGGCTTTCGTCCCACTGATCTTCTGACTTAATCCGGGTGATGCGGACACGCTCGATGCGATAGTCTGTCACCTCAAGGATCTCAAAGTGCAGCGACGCCATTTCAATCACTTCACCGGCAACCGGCATCTGGCCTGATTTCGACAGCAGCAATCCGGCCAGCGAAGCAAAATCATCATCCGCATTTACCAGATTGTTCACGTCGAGAACTTGCTGAAGAAGGTGTAAGTCTGTCCCGCCTTTCGCAATCCATGACTCACCGTCAGCGATCACATCCGGCATTTCATCTTCGTCAGGGAACTCACCGGCAATGGCTTCCAGCACGTCCAGCGGCGTGACCAGCCCCTGAATCACACCAAACTCATTGTTTACCACCACCAGACGCCCCCTGGCTTTACGTAATACCGCCAGCAGATTGATCACATCCATGGTTTCCGGCACCACAATCGGCGGCGTTTTTTCGGCGAAAGCCACGATGTTTTCGCCGTTCTCCAGCGCCACCAGCAGGTCTTTCGCACGTACTACACCGATGACATCATCCAGAGAATGACGGCAGATCGGGAACAAACTGTGCGGCGTATCCAGCAGCTGACTGCGGATTTCAGCCGGTGACTTTTCGCAGTCCACCCATGAAATCTCGGTGCGCGGCGTCATAATAGTGCGCAATGTCCGCGATGCCAGCGTCAGAACGCCCGTTATCATATGGCGCTCTTCTTCTGCAAAAGCTTCTGATGCAGGCAGTACATCACCGACTGGCTCATCTTCATTCTGATGCTGACGTTTCCCGCCCATCAGGCGCTGAATGGCCTCGGCGGTGCGCTCACGCATCGGACGATTAGACTGGCTTTTCAGGAAGTTACGGCGTGCAATCTGGTTGAACAGTTCAATCAGAATGGAGAAGCCGATCGCCGCGTACAGGTAGCCCTTAGGAATATGGAAGCCAAAACCTTCCGCTATCAGGCTCAGACCAATCATCAGCAGGAAGCTGAGACACAGCACCACTACCGTCGGATGATTGTTCACAAAACGCGTCAGCGATTTAGACGCCAGCAGCATCACACCCATGGCGATCACCACGGCGGTCATCATCACAGCCAGATTATTCACCATACCGACTGCAGTTATCACGGCATCCAGCGAGAAGACGGCGTCGAGCACCACAATCTGCGCCACAACCGACCAGAAACTGGCATAGCCGCGGTTCGGTGTTCCCTGTTCGTCATGCCCTTCCAGCCGCTCATGCAGCTCGGTGGTGGCTTTAAATAACAGGAACAGACCACCGACCAGCAGGATCAGATCCCGCCCGGAGAAGCTGAACTGCGCAATGCTGAACAGCGGCGTGGTCAGTTTAACCATCCACGAAATCAGCGACAGCAGGCCCAGACGCATAATCAGCGCCAGCGAAAGGCCGATAATACGGGCCTTATCGCGCTGCTTAGGCGGCAGTTTATCCGCAAGAATGGCAATAAAAACAAGGTTGTCGATACCCAGAACAATTTCCAGGACAACAAGCGTCAGCAAACCGACCCAAATTGAAGGGTCCATCAAAAATTCCATGTCAGACTCCGCAATGAGTTAAAGAAAAATGACGCAAAGAAACGCGTGACGTCCGGCGGTCAGAAGACATGCCAGAGGCGGTCACGATAAAAATCTCAGATGAAAGCGGTTTCAGTGCGGCAGTAATCAGGCCCAGTGGGGCGTATTTGCCGGTAAGAATGAGGTGATAGTGCGAAGAATAGTGACGTCGGTGACAGTCCATAGGGAGGGCTGAGGCCCGGTACTCCTGTTCAATGATTCGGAAAATCACTCTATCAGGAATGATTATTTGAATAAAGTGTGATTTTTTACGATCCGCATCATTTTGAAACATCTATGCTGTTTTAATGTGCAATGTGAAAACGTATTCACAATACGTCGTTCAATAACGGACAACCGTCACAAAAATTATTTTTTCGCACACTAAAATAAATCACGTCGCACAACCTGTTGAGGTTCTGCAATTTTACTGTTTTGCAGTCTTATCAGAAATTAAGGAACGTTAGTACGCAGGGAATGCCCTGTCCGCCTCAGGAATAAAAACGGGCGGATATCATCAGCACCATTACTTATGTGCATAACTCTTTTCAAGAGTTAACAGAGGAGGTAGCGAGTGAGTATTGCTATTATCATCGGCACGCACGGGTCAGCAGCTGAGCAGCTGCTGAAAACAGCGGAAATGATTTTAGGTGAACAAGATAATGTCGCCTATATCGATTTCGTTCCCGGCGAGAACGCCGAAACCCTGATCGAAAAGTACACGGCAAAGTTGGGTAGTTTAGACACCAGCAGCGGCGTCCTTTTCCTGGTCGACACCTGGGGGGGCAGCCCGTTCAATGCCGCCAGCCGTATTGTTGTCGATAAAGAAAATTACGAAGTTGTCACCGGTGTCAATATCCCAATGCTGGCAGAGACTTTCATGGCTCGCGATGACAACCCTTCTTTCGCAGAACTGGTTGCCATTGCAGTAGAAACAGGTCGTATCGGCGTGAAAGCGCTTAAAGCCCCTGAACCTGCTGCCCAGGCCCCTGCCGCCGCCCCTGCGCCAAAAGCAGCCGCCCCGGCTAAACCTGCCGGTCCGAACGACCATATGAAGATCGGCCTTGCCCGTATTGATGACCGTTTGATTCATGGTCAGGTCGCGACCCGCTGGACCAAAGAAACCAACGTAACCCGCATTATTGTTGTCAGCGACGAAGTGGCTGCCGATACCGTGCGTAAAACGTTGCTGACTCAGGTTGCTCCTCCTGGTGTTACTGCACACGTTGTTGACGTCGCAAAAGCCATCCGTGTCTGGGATAACCCAAAATACGCTGGCGATCGCGTGATGTTGTTATTCACTAACCCGACTGACGTTCTGCGTTTAGTTGAGGGTGGCGTGAAAATTACCTCCGTAAACATCGGTGGTATGGCTTTCCGCCAGGGTAAAACTCAGGTGAATAACGCAGTGTCTGTCGACGAAAAAGATATCGAAGCGTTCAAGAAATTGAATGAAAAAGGTATCGAACTTGAAGTGCGTAAAGTCTCTACTGACTCTCGCCTCAAGATGATGGATCTCATTAATAAGATGAATTAATAAGCACATCGCGAATGTGCAGATTCCCTCAACGTTATCTGCCTGATGTGCCTGTTTATACTCAGCGTCCTTTGGTCATAGGAGAAGTGCAATGGAGATCACCACACTACAAATTGTGCTGATATTTATTGTTGCATGTATTGCCGGGATGGGTTCGATCCTGGATGAATTTCAGTTTCACCGCCCGTTAGTTGCCTGTACTTTGATTGGTTTTGTTCTTGGTGATGTTAAAACCGGGATCATCATCGGCGGTACGTTGGAAATGATTGCACTTGGCTGGATGAACATCGGTGCTGCTGTTGCGCCGGATGCCGCCCTCGCCTCTATCATCTCTACCATTCTGGTTATCGCAGGCGGACAGTCTGTCGGTGCCGGTATCGCACTGGCTATCCCGCTGGCGGCTGCCGGTCAGGTATTAACCATTATCGTTCGTACTATCACTGTTGCCTTCCAGCACGCAGCGGATAAAGCGGCTGAGAAAGGTAACCTGAACGCCATTACCTGGATCCACGTTTCCGCGCTGATCCTGCAGGCAATGCGTATCGCAATCCCTGCTGTGATTGTTGCTGTGTCTGTGGGTACTGCGATTGTTCATGACCTGCTGGCTTCAATCCCTGAAGTGGTCACCAACGGTCTGAACATTGCCGGTGGTATGATCGTTGTGGTTGGTTACGCCATGGTTATCAACATGATGCGTGCTGGCTACCTGATGCCATTCTTCTACCTTGGTTTCGTTACTGCCGCATTCACCAACTTCAACCTGGTTGCACTGGGTGTGATTGGTGTGGTGATGGCTGTTCTTTACATCCAGTTGAGCCCGAAATACAACAAGTCTGCGCAGGCAGCGGCTGCACCGGGTGTTAACGATCTCGACAACGAATTGGATTAAGGGTGAAGGACATGGTTGATCAAACTGCAGTTAAAAAACTCACGGCCAGCGATATTCGCGGTGTGTTTATGCGCTCCAACCTTTTCCAGGGGTCATGGAACTTCGAACGTATGCAGGCTCTGGGCTTCTGCTTCTGTATGGTGCCTGCCATCCGTCGTCTCTACCCTGAAAATAACGACGATCGCAAAGCGGCTATCAAACGCCATCTGGAATTCTTTAACACCCATCCTTACGTTGCAGCCCCTGTACTGGGTGTTACGCTGGCGATGGAAGAACAGCGTGCCAACGGCGCACCTATTGACGACGCAGCCATCAACGGCCTTAAAGTCGGTCTGATGGGGCCTCTGGCTGGTGTGGGTGACCCGATCTTCTGGGGTACTGTTCGTCCGGTGTTTGCTGCACTGGGTGCGGGTATCGCGATGACCGGTAGCCTGCTGGGGCCGTTGCTGTTCTTCATTCTGTTTAACCTTGTACGTCTGCTGACCCGCTACTACGGCGTGTCTTATGGCTACAAAAAAGGTGTCGATATCGTTAACGATATGGGCGGCGGTTTCCTGCAGAAACTGACCGAGGGGGCGTCAATTCTCGGCCTCTTTGTCATGGGCGCCCTGGTTAACAAGTGGACGCACGTTAACATTCCACTGGTGGTATCAAAAATCACCGACCAGACAGGCCATACCACGGTCACCACTGTCCAGACGATTTTGGATCAGCTGATGCCAGGCCTGGTGCCATTACTGCTGACCTTCGGTTGTATGTGGCTGCTGCGTAAGAAAGTGAACGCCTTGTGGATCATCGTTGGCTTCTTCGCCATCGGTATCTTCGGTTACTGGATTGGCCTGTTAGGTCTCTGATAACCACTCAACCGGGGGATCATTCCCCCGGTTTTTTTATGACCTGATTTTGCTGTTTTTGATTTGCCTTTTGTGGCCGTAAGCTGGAGTTTTCATGTCTGTTACCGATATTGTCCTCGCGCTCTTCATCCTCCTGTTGCTGGCCTACGCCATCTACGATGAGTTCATCATGGGAACTAAAAATGGTGAAACGCGCCTGCGTGTGAATCTAAGACGCCGCAATAAACTGGATTCCATTATTTTCATCGGTCTGCTGGCGATCCTGCTTTATAACAATATCCATGCTAATGGTACTGTCGTAACGAATTATCTGTTAATTGGTCTTGGCCTGATTGCTTTCTACCTCTCGTTCATCCGCTGGCCAAAGATGCTGTTCAAACCGAAGGGTTTTTATTTTGCCAATACCTTCATTACTTATGACAGGATCCGTAGCATGAACCTTTCAGAAGATGGTGTACTGGTATTTGAACTAGAACAGAAAAAGTTATTAATTCGCGTTAATGAACTTGATGATCTGGAAAGAATATACAAGTTAATGGTTGAAAATCAATAACTTATAAAACTAACACAAGACTATCAGTTATAGCCATAGGTATATTCATGGCTTTACTGCTTAAGCTTATGTCTAATATTCCCGCACTAACCTGATTGTTATTTAACCCTACAGTTAAAATCCCTTTTATCTGCAAATATTAATTCACTCCCGAATATAAAACCCCTTATTTATTTGGTGTTGTTCTGCATAAAAATATCATGGTAAGGTTGCGCCGTTATTTGGGGGGTATACTCGTGAACTTATCCGCAACGCTTATTTTGGCTTTTGGCATGTCGATGGATGCCTTTGCCGCGTCCATTGGTAAAGGTGCTGTCCTTCATCGCCCTTGCCTGCGTGAAGCTCTCCGTACTGGCCTGATTTTCGGTGTAATAGAAGCAATTACACCGCTAATTGGCTGGGGGCTGGGCTTATTTGCCAGTCAATACATCATGCAATGGAGTCATTGGGTCGCCTTTATCCTGCTGTCCATTCTTGGCACACGAATGATTGTTGAAGGGCTGAAAGATAAACCGGATGACGTCCACACAACTGCAACACGCCATAGTTTCTGGATCCTGGCTGCCACGGCGGTTGGCACAAGTCTGGATGCGCTGGCAATTGGCGTAGGATTAGCGTTACTGGAAGTGAACATCATCCAGACCGCGCTCTTTATCGGTATGGCAACCCTGCTGATGTCCACGTTGGGAATTATGGTCGGGCGCTTTATCGGCCCGCTTTTAGGCAAGTGGGCCGAAGTTTTAGGGGGCGTGGTGCTGATCGGAACAGGACTGAATATCTTGCTCGAGCATCTGGGCTATTTAAGCTAAGGCGCGCTGATGTATTCTGATGAGAAAATCTGTTTCACACTCAAAGGCCGTCTGAGCTTTTAAGTCAGCCATCACTTCCTCTGTTGCTCGCCATGCAAAAGGCGTCATCTGCAACAAATCAAATGCCTGTGCGCCCGAAAGACTCATGTTATACGCCAGCGCTTCGGTGCTGATCCGCTCAAAACCATCCAGTTGCTCATCCAGGTCGGCATGCAATTGTACATCCTGATAAATCAGCCCCTTCAGCTGGTATAAGTGACGCGGCCCCGGCGCGACTGTCACCACCAAACCACCGGGTTTGATGGCCCGGTAAAGCTCCTGAGCCTTACACGGCGCATAAATGCGAATGACCGCGTCCAGAGAGCTGTCGGCAAAGGGCAAGCGGTGGCTGGAAGCCACACAAAATGACACGTCGTGATAGCGTTTGGCAGCATAACGGATAGCCACTTTAGCCACGTCCAGACCATAGACTTTCAGCGCGCGGTGCTGCATTAACCGGTCCGCGAAAGCCGCGGTGTAATACCCTTCCCCGCAGCCGATATCCAGTAATGCCTGGGCATCTTCCGGAATGACTTCATCGAGGATATCCGACAGACGGTCCCGTAAAGGCTGATAATGACCAGCATCAAGAAATGCACGACGGGAAATCATCATTTCCGGACTGTCACCTGGTTGCTTCGAGCGTTTGTGCTGTACGGGCATCAGATTCACGTAACCCTCTTTGGCATGATCAAACTGATGATTGGCCGGGCAACACCATTGCTGACCTGTCAGCATAAGCGGCTGGAAACAAAGCGGGCACTGATACGTCATGAAGAAAACCTGCAAGGAAAGTCTGAGGAGGCGAAAGTTCGCAATAGAGGTAAGTCTAAAGAAGGCGCACTGAGGTTGCAACTGCTGGAAAATCCGCATAAAAGGCAGCTACACTGAAGCGATATCATTTTCCTGACCGAGACACGAGATGAGTGACAGCTCAGTTTTACTCAGCCATATCCCCGGCATTTCACATGGCTTCGGCGATAAAGAATCCTTGCTCCCTGCTCATCTGAAAGCCTTTGAAGCCACACGACCGGAAAAGAAACAGGTTCATGGCACCCGGATTGTGGATGTAACCCAGCCCGGACAGGATTGCGGCGAAGCTGACGGGTTTATCACCTCCGTACCCGGTATTCTGCTGGCCGTCTTTACCGCGGACTGCCTGCCAGTGATTTTTTGCCGCAAAGATGGCAAGGAAGTGGCCGCGGTTCACGCGGGCTGGCGGGGACTTATCGACGGTATTCTGGAGGAAATGGCGCAACGGATTAATCAGTCGGGTGATACCCGTGACTGGGTTGTGGCCATCGGTCCTGCAGCGCAGTCTTGCTGTTACGAAGTCAGTCAGGAACTTGTGGATACATTTATGCAACAACTCGACTTCCCCCCTGCCCTGATTTCGCCGCGTCATCGTCACCTTGATCTGGCTGCGATTGCAGAGGCTAAACTACAGGCTTTGGGATTTGCAGGAATTGACCACGCTGGCAGCTGCACGATTTGTACAACGGCAGGGAGTACAACGGAGGAGACTGCATTCAAATACACCAGCTTCCGGCGTAACAGTCATCAGCGGGCAAAAGACCCTTCACATCCGGGCATCAGCGGGCGAAATCAGCAATCTGGCATTATGATCTTGCGATAGAGTGATCTTGCAATAACAGCTCAACATGCTGAAAAAAGACACAAAAAAACCCGCCTTGGCGGGTTTTTTTACAGCTGACGCTGCTTAGATTGCAGTTACGTTAACTGCTGACGGGCCTTTCTGGCCGTCTTGGATTTCGAACTCTACGTTCTGGCCTTCAGCCAGAGTTTTGAAGCCGTTACCCTGGATTGCAGAGAAGTGTACGAACACGTCTTTGCTGCCGTCAGCAGGAGTAATGAAACCGAAACCTTTAGACTCGTTGAACCACTTAACTTGACCTTTGATCTTTGCCATCTTGAGTATTTCCTTTGGATTGTTTAAACCGCCCGTAGGCGTTACATAGACAAACTAGAGTCGTTACTGCTTGAGGCACTAAGATTAGAATCGGCAGAGAAGCGGTATTCAACGTGAACGTCTTTACTCAGAACTTCTATACTGAAAATGCCACACATATACAGAACTGTACCTCGTTTTACCCAGATGCGTTATCACATACTCTGAATTCGATGGCAAGCCATTTTTAATCAGTGATGGACATGTCGCACATATTTGAGCCGGTTAAAGGCACTTCGTGTTCAGTTATGCTGAAATATGTTGATAGACATGCTTTTTTCTGCTTTGCAGTTTCACCTGCATATCAAACAAAACAATAACGACCTGTTTTTGATTATTGATCATTTAATGCAGAACAGTAAGCGTAAAACACACCTTTATTTGAATTTTTATTGTCAAGATCGGCCAAAACCTTTTCCTGATGGCCTGATAAGGCGTGGTAAAGCAACACCCCGGGTCAGGTCAGGTTCGGGTGACAGCGGGTCTGTCGGGCAAGGTGCTCACTTGTACAACAGAACGGGCAACCGGTTAAAGACATAGCCAGACAATATGACTGGTTATGCAATAATCAATTACGCCAGGGAAGGATAAAATGGTGCAAAACAAAACGCAGACCGCAATAAATGCACCTAAACTGTGCGCCTTCGGCGTGTAGCCGATAATACATAACATCACTCAACGCCTTCGGCGTTTCAATTCTAAATCCCTCGCTCTTCTAATACAGTTTTCTTATCATCTCGTTTTTGACATTATAATGAATTAAAGTTTGCGAGTTGGTTAAATTGGTATAACACTTGCGCAAACTTTTAAAACTCACTTATTCATATAAAAAATATCGTTATAAAAATTTATTATTAAATACCGTGATCGGAATCTCAAATCATCATTATCGTGCTCTGGGAAAACGGGCGCGCAATGGGTGCTGCGACGGCATGACTGGCAAGGACCTTACGACAGCGCAATCAGCACAATGCACTGTATATCAAGAAATTTCAGGGATAACGCTCCATCAGCCGATTTTTACGTTTATCGATACGAATAATTATTCCACGCGCAAAATATCTGATAAGGGAACATTATCCTTCCATAGATATCAATTAACAAATCAATAACCCCTTCATTTTGTAAGTCATCATAAATGCAAACCTTTAATTGATAATACTTCTCATTTAACAAGCCCTAAATTGCACTTTATAATCCCTCTGCAACGGGAAAATGATATTCAATCTTTAGAAATGCTCGCACCAATTTTTAAGGGTTTAAATTCCATTTCAGGTGAGTCACTTTGAGATATAGCTTCCGCTAATTCGTTTAATGGTTGATCCAGCGAATCATCAGCTAATTCAAAAACCCCCCAGTGGATCGGCACGGCTTTCTGACAACGTAGTTGCGAAAAGACCGTCACAGCCTGCTGCGGATCCATATGCTGCGCGCTCATGAACCATCTTGGTGCATAGGCGCCGATGGGAATGGCGGCTAAATCGAACGGCCCCAGACGCTGACCGATCAGTTCAAACTGATTGCTATAACCACTGTCCCCGGAAAAATAGAAGCGCAAATCAGTGTTTCTGACGACCCAGCCACACCACAGGGACTGATTGCGATCCCAAAATGTCCGCATACTCCAGTGACGCGCAGGCACGGCTGAAAAAGTCAAATCACCAAACTGATGTTCCTGCCACCAGTCAAGTTCTTCGATATAACGCGCTCCGCGGCGCTCAAGCCAAGGTTTCATGCCCAAAGGCACCATAAACTGCACGTCAGGGAAACGTCGCAACAGCTTGCGCACGGTCGCGCGATCAAGATGGTCATAGTGATTATGGGAAAATAACACGACGTCAATAGGTGGCAGTTTTTCAACCGGTGCAGCAACGGGCGTTTTACGCTTAGGCCCGTAGAAGCTCAGCGGCGAGGCGCGAGCCGACAACGCGGGATCCATAAGAACGTAACGTCCCGCCACGCGCAGCAATAAACAGGCGTGACCTAAAAACCATACACGATCATCTGTTCCGCTAAAATCCGCCTCCTGCCACCACTGGCTGATGAAATGTTGGTAGCCTTTCTCTGGCGGTGCAGGCAATTGCTGGGCTTTACGTTCCTTTCTCCAGCGTTTGAAATCCCCCTCCTGCCGGTTCTGCGGTTCAACATTGGTAAAACCGTCAGGCGTATGATGAGATTTTGAAGGATCGTAATAGGGATTTTTACCAGGCATAGGACTCCATGGGAAAGCTTTCCTGTTTGAACGAAAATGTGAACACATCATTTTAAGTAGCATATTTGTTAATCACACTACAGGGAGAAAGTGAAAAAATATGTGCCAATTCAGCAGCTATCAACGGTTAAGAAAATCTTAATAACTGTGTGTTTTACTGAGGACGTTCAAAAAGGAGAAAATTTATGACCAGGAACACCACTCAACGCCGGCGCTCATTTACTGCGCGACTGACGCATATCATGCAGATTCAGACCCAGTACGGCCGCCTGTGGCTCAGCTCACGCTTTCGCCGTATCAAAGTCCCTGCTTCACTCAAAGTCATCGCCTTCGCCATTCTGACGCTGATGGTTCTGGCGATCACCGGGACAATGTTGCTGGTGCTTGACCTGATCAGCCTGATTTCAGGGCTGCTGAAGCGCCCTTTCCGCCGGGGAAATGTTTACCGGCGCCAGCTGATGAGAAAGCCTGTATAAAACAAAACCGTGTCAGTTTAACGACACGGTTTGAGATTACGGGAATGTATTCCTGATTTTCAGGCAGGCATACCGCAAAGTTTGGTCAGATTTCTGGCGCCGATCATGAGGGTTGCAACATAGGATTGTCTGCGGGTGACGACTTCGACCGCTACACGCGCATCTTTATACTTAATGAGATAGGTTGAAGGCCAGCCCTGCCGGCGTTTGCCATAGGCTTTTTCATGACTGTCGATAGCTGCATGAGCAACCACCAGATGGGAAAGAGTTTTATCACCTTTAATGATGCGCTTCATAATGGACTCCGCCTTAGACACAACTGTCAAAATGAGGAAACATTAATCACTTGATACGCATCGCTTTATGCGACGCTTATTCGAATCACTTCTTTGCAAAACTTTGTCACAATCTGAGTATCTCTGCGCTTTTGCTTATGCGCAAGTCTTACTAAGCAGGAAACATACCATAGCGGCACGAAGAGGCCGTTTGCTCTGCGCCTGCCACTGGCCATGAGGACTGCTTATCTCAGCCAGCCAGAGGGGATCGCTCTGCAACTCTTTAAAATTGATGCTGATTTTGTTGGCGCAAATAATCGGCCACGCGTCGGAGGGGTTGTTGCAATAATCTTTGCCCTTCACACCGCCGTAGGGATACCACTTCTCAGGTTCCTCTCCCGTCAGTAAAGCAATGTTGTGGTTTACTTCGCTATCGTTTTCTTCCGACCATTTGATCATCAGTTCATCCATCCAGCAGGGCACATGCGTGGAGACTACCGGAAGAATAAGACAGATTTATGAAGGAGTAACAAAAGCAAAAACCCGCCGAAGCGGGTTTACGATGTAAAATTATCGTTCAGGAATAAAACCACGCAGACTGAGAGCAGAATCATCCTCTGCCTCAACAGGAGGCGCTTTGCCTCGTGCCTGTGCAGCGAGAACCTTGAGCAACTCGGTTTGCTGGCGTTGTTGCTCAGCTATCTCGTGCAACAACGCGATGTGTTCATTTGCCCTGACACTGGCCCGGCTGACAAAAAACCATACCAACAAAAATAACAAAGCTGAGAGTGCGCACAGCACCAATGAAGCCAGGCTGTTTTGGCCCATTGCGAAATCAAACATTGACTACCCTACCACTGAATGTTCAGAGCCTTCATCTTACCATCACCGGCTGATCAGGGAAGTCATTCACAAATCCATTAACGAAAAAACAGGCTTTTCTTACTGCCGGGCTGGCGGCAGACAGAATTTCTGGCAGAGATCCCCTAAAAAGGGATAAATGAAGTGATCGCACAAACGCCCAGATCAAAGTTCCCGCCCTGGTCGCAATAGCTGTTAAGCGCAAGCAGGTAAAGACCTATGCAGATGAGCAGGAAAAGAACGAACATCACGATCCTCCTGACATTGAAAACAGGCTTTTTCAATTTGATGGCAGGTCTCTTTTGGTTTAAACAGCGTCTATCAGGGCTCAAGGCGACGTCCAACGGATGAATGAACAGACACACATACTACGATGAAAATCTTAAACAACGATATAACAAAGCGTCGGCTTTTAACGGGCAAACATCCTGCAATAATCACATACGTAAATCATAAATAAAAATGCATTCACTTTATCTATATATACTAACCAGGCAAGAGTTGACCTGCGTCAAATAAAACCAATTATTCATTCTGCCTTTAAAAACAATATCTCCCTTTCGAATTTCTTAAAAATGAATTTTGCAGACCCTGTAATAATACATTACATATAGAAATTATAGAAACCGGAGGAAGCCATTAACTTCATGAAAGACCATATCTCAACATAATTCCAATATGATAAATAACCGCCTGACCTGAAAGCACGCATCCTGGCTCGCATCAGACCAGGATTAATCAGCCTGATCTGCTTACCCATAAAAGACATTTATTTAGAAACTATGAAGCAACAATTAAAATATTAAAAGAAATGCAAAACTAAAAACACGGCAATTATTAAATATAAATTTTCAAATTTGATGAACTTTCACTGGAACTTCCTTGTTGAATTAAACCATGCATTAAAATATCATCCCGCCGTCGAACAGTTCTTCTGTCTCTTCTGTTATATAAATGAAAGCATAATAGCTGAATTATTTTCAGCTTACTCATGCTGACTATTTTTTGTTGAGGGATTAATAAATGCATGCATGGAATAAAAAGTTCTTCGTTTCTAAAATAGCGCTGGCCTGCGCTGTTGCAGTTACAGCACCTGCGGCGATATCAGCTGATATATCTGGCACCGTATATGACACGTTCTATCATGACTCTACTCTGGCGGGTCATATCGGCTATCGTGGATATGCAGATGATGACGGTGCAGATAATGGCTACGTTGGCGGAGACATCTACTCTTCAATCAATAACGCTGTAGTCAATGGTGTTATTTCCACTCACTATCTGGGCTTTGATAACAACAGTAGCAACACGCTGAATATTACCAACACCACTGTCAACGGCATGATCACTTCTGAGTGTATGTCGACCGATTGCGGCGATGCGCGTAATGATTATGATCAGTCACCTTTGCAACTGACCATTGATAATTCCACTATTAACGATACTTACGAACACTTCGATTACGACGTAACCGATGCTAATAATGTGCGTGATCATGAAACCCTGAATACCTACGATATGGGTGTTGCGGTGACATTGGATCAGGAAAGTGACATCGTTATTAAGAATAACTCTCACGTCGCTGGCATTGCGCTGACCCAAGGCTACGAGTGGGCTGATACTGACGTTAATAACGGCAATACGTTTGATAATACGCTGACAGTTAATGACTCCGCGCTGACTTCTGGTTCTTACACAGAATTGCAGACCACCGGTTTCTACGGCCAGTCCGATAAGCCAAGCGATTACGGCAATAATAGTGCCGCAGGTACCCCGGCCGATGACGTTGCATTATCTGTTGTTGCAAGTGCAACAGCTGATAACGCAATGAAAACCAATGCCGTATTCAATAATTCAACTATTACCGGTGACGTGGCTTTTGTCAGCACCTTCGACGAAAACTATTACGTCGGTGGTTATGACAGCAATGCAGATGGTGTGCTGGATACCAATGGCTGGGATGACACAGACGAACTGAACCTGACACTGGACAATGGCAGCAAATGGGTTGGCGCAGCCACTTCAGATGTTCAGATGGATTCAGCACTGTATAACCGCAGCACCAACAGCATCTGGCCGGGTTCTGTTTTCAGCAGCACCAATGGCTATCTGGTTGGCGATGATGTTTATCAAAGCGGTCTGTTTAATGTCGCGCTGAACAACGGTTCCGAGTGGGACACAACCAAATCATCAAACATTGATGATCTAACCGTCAATAACGGTTCTCAGGTGAATGTTGCTGAATCGGAACTATTGGCAGATCATATATCTCTGACCAATGCGTCAACCCTGAAAATTGCCGCACATGGCGATGTTAAGACTGATGTATTGAGCCTGAACTCAGGCAGTCAGGCATCATTAACCGAAGAAACTGCGTCTCTTTACGCCAACACCATCACAGTGGGCAGCGGTTCTGAACTGAACTTAGGTCTGGGTCAGGTTGATACGCATAATATGGTTCTGACTGATAACGGTACTTTCGATATCGGTAGCCGTGAATATGTTCTTAACTCTGACATGAACAACGCACGCGACAAAACTGCCGCCGACTATGTTTATGATCAGGGCACTATCGGTATCAATTCTGACGGTCATCTGTCCGTCAATGGCGTGACCAACGGTAATTATCAGGTACGTATTGATAACGCGACAGGTGAAGGCCAGGTTGCTGATTATGAGAATAAAGAGCTGATCCGCATCTACGGCGGCAATGCGACCTTTACTCATGCTAACACCGCTGATCTGGGCGCCTATCAATATCAGGCTGAACAGTATGACGATACTGTAGTGCTGGCTAAACAAGGCATTACCTCTACCGCCAATGCAGCACTGAGCCTGCCTTCTTCCAATGCAGCAACCTGGCATATGGAACAAGACACCTTAGAAAACCGTATGAACAGTTCACGTCACACCCAGGGCAATGACAAAGGTGGTGTGTGGGTTAACTACTTTGGCGGTCAGCAAAATGGTGACAACGGCGTAATTGATTACGATCAGGACGTTAATGGCATTATGGTTGGTCTGGATAAAGTCACCGAAGGCGGTGGCGAACGCCAGTGGCTGGTCGGTATGGCAGCAAGCTTCGCCAAATCAAGCCTGTCTATGGATGATGCGGATGCGGATACTGACAGCCAGTCAGCACGCGTTTACTCCAGCCTGAACTTCAACAATGGCGCATTCTTTGATTCTTCTCTGAGCTACAGCCATTTCAGCAACTCTACTGACAGCACCATGAGCAACGGTCAGCAAGTATCAGGTGACAGCACTACTGATGCATGGGGCTTTGGTCTGAAACTGGGTTACGACTGGAAATTCGCTCCACAGGCTTATCTAACTCCATACGCAAGCATTACTGGTGTGTTTATTGGCGATGACGATTACAGCATGACCAACAACATGCATGTTAGCGATCAGGCTTATGACAGCATGCGTTATGAGTTGGGGGGTAACCTGGGTTATACCTTCGATCTGGGTGCAGATCAGGCAATCAGTCCTTACGCAACTCTGGCGTATGTGTATGAAGATGCTGAAAACGATGCAAACATCAACGGCGACCGTATCGATAACGGCGTTGATGGTTCTGCTGTCCGCCTTGGTTTAGGGGGTCAGTTCGACATGAACAAAAACTTCACGGTTTACACAGGTGTCAACTACCTCGGCGGCAGCGATGTTGACCAGCCTTGGGCAGCAAACCTGGGTATGAAATACCGCTGGTAATTTGTCTGTCTGATAACACTCTTCAGTAATGTATTGGCCCCTTTACGGGGCCAATTTTTTTTGACATCTTCAGGGCTGTGGTGATTAGGAATCTGCTGCAATGACATTTGCTAAAAAATAACTTCTACTATGCTGATCAATATCCTGAATAGTTCAGGAGCAGATATTTAGGGAGTTTCAGAATGGGTATCGTTAAGACGATTATTGTACTGGCTGTGATTTACGCTATTTTTCTATTTTCAGGATACGGCGTGACGGTCGGAAGCAGCGAGAATGCAGCGGGATTAGGCCTGAAATGCCAGTACTTAACGGCCAGAGGGATTGTCAGCTCTCAGTACATTCATTCTGACAGCGGAGTCATTGGTGTCGCGAACTGTCCGATTTTCAAAAAAGTCGGCGAAGTGGTCGATAATAAATAAGACACTTTTTTGGCTTGTCATGCCCGTTAGCACGGGCATGACAATAATTCTTAGCTGTCGTGCTTAGTGAATTTCAGTTCAATCAATGAAATCGCTTTTTCAATTGCACGTTTAGTTACCGGATCGGCACCTGCCGGATGCTTGCTGAAATCAATGCTTTTCAGCTGATGGGACATCTTTTCGCGTACTTCTGCTGGCGCAATAATTTCAATCACATCCAGAATTTGCTTAATCACCAGCTGGCATGCAACCAGATCAGATTCGATTTCTTGTTCTCTGTTTAAAGATTCGGTCATGAGCTGCTCCTTCCATTACGTCATTCATAAAAATTATGGTCGCGAGGATATCATGCCCTTTATGGAAATTCTCTTTTCTGCCATTTCTGCCCTTACCCCCTCTTTTCAACCGGACAAATATGCAGCAAACGCGCGCTATTACATTTTTTTACGGACACATTAGTTCTATGCTTAATCTGATGACAAAGAAGGAGACGCGCTATGTTCGCTCTAGTTTTGACCATTTGTTATCTGGGCGGAGGATGTGAGGACCTGGTGGTAGATGCCTTTAATACTCAGAAACAATGCACCGTTGCAATGCACCAGCAGGGCTTGCGGCAGGCCGGCTGCTATCCTATCGAAGATTTTATTGATGGCTATTGGATCCCGGCGCACGAAAACGCTGATTTCTAATCCACTGTGTTGCCTTTCACAGAGTAATAACAAAAGTCTCATAAAGATTGCTAAAGTGACCGAACAAAGGTATGAATACCCTGTTACTCATTGATATTTAACCATATTGACAGGGCAGGAAATGGCAATGACGATACGTAAAACTTATGGAAGCTTTAAAAAAATACCTCTCGCGCTTCTTCTCTCCACCACCTTTATTGCCTCTTACACCACTTACGCTGCGACCGTTCCCGCAGGTGTAGAGCTGGCGGCCAAACAGGAAATTACCCGCAACAATGGCAGTGAACCCGCTTCTCTTGATCCGCATAAAGTGGAAAGCGATGTGGAGTTCAACATCCTCAGCGATTTGTTTGCCGGATTAGTCACTACCGACAGCAAGGGTGATGCACAGCCTTCCCTGGCTGGTAGCTGGGAAACTAAAGATAACAAAACCTGGGTTTTCCATTTACGTCCCGGCATTGTCTGGTCAGATGGCTCACCGATTACCGCGCAAGATGTGGTCTTCAGCTGGCAACGTCTGATCGACCCGAAAACAGCCTCACCTTATGAAAGCTATCTCGGCAGCATGCATGTGCTGAACGCCGCTGATATCATTGACGGCAAAAAGCCCGCCGATCAGTTAGGGATCAAAGCGCTCGATAAACAAACGCTGGAAATTACTCTCGACCAGCCGCTTTCCTACTTCCTCGGCATGCTGGCACACCCTTCCCTTTCGCCAATCAGCCAGGCAGATGTTGAAAAATACGGGGATAAGTGGACTCAACCTGGAAATCTGGTCAGCAGCGGTCCTTTCAAGCTCGATACCTGGACAGTCAACGAACGCATCACCGCTGTCCGCAATCCGAACTACTGGGACAACTCGCATACCGTCATTAACAAAGTAACGTATTTGCCGATCGCTTCAGGCACTGCGGATGTTAACCGCTATAAAGCCGGTGAAATCGACATCACCTATACCGTACCTTCTCCGTTGTTTGCCTCGCTGAAAAAAGAGCTGGGCTCGCAGGTTCACGTCAGCCCTTATCTCGCCGTCTATTACTATGCGATGAACACACAAAAGCCGCCGTTTAACGATGTGCGCGTGCGTAAAGCGCTGAATCTGGCCATTGATAAGTCGATCATTGCCGATAAAGTGTTAGGTCAGGGGCAAACCCCGGCATGGCATTTATCGCCAGATAACACGGGGGGTTTTACTTTCGCTAAACCAAAAGAAGCCAGCCTGACGCAGGAACAGCGTAACGCAGAAGCCAAAAAGCTGCTGACCGAAGCCGGTTTTGGTCCGAACCATCCGCTGAAATTCAATCTGCTGTACAACACTTCTGAATCGCATCAGCGCATTGCGATTGCCGCCGCGTCAATGTGGAAAAAGAATCTCGGTGTGGATGCTGTTTTACAGAATCAGGAATGGAAAACAATGCTTGATACCATGCATCAGGGGACGTATGAAGTCGTGCGTTATGCCTGGATTGCTGACTATAACGAGCCTTCGACTTTCCTGAATACGCTGCGCACAGGCAACAGCGAGAACACGCCGAAGTTCAGTAATGCAGCCTATGATCAGGCACTGAATGATGCCCTGAAAGCCACGGATAAAGCCGACGTTGGCAAAGCCTATCAACAGGCAGAGCAGGTACTGACTGAACAATCTCCGGTTATTCCGCTGTATCACTATGTCAGCGCACGTCTGGTTAAACCGTATGTGGGTGGTTTCAACGACAGCCTGCTTAATTACATTTACACCAAAGACTTGTACGTAATTAAACACTAATGCTGCCTGCCTTTCCTTACGGCGTTTGACTGCGTAAGGAAAGGCACTTCAAATCCCTCGCGCCCTCACCTTCTTTCCGCTAACCCACTTGCCACACGCCACTCAGATGGTAGATTGTACGTAAATCACACAAACGGGAGCTGTTATGAAATTCTCGGAAAGTGAGATCCAACCGCTTTGGGACGAAGTTGCACGTATTATCGGTGATGGCGTGATTCAGATGCGCCACAGAGGTGAGCCGTTGAGTGCCGATGCGCTGATTGGGTATCTCGATGAACAACTGGTCACGGCAACCGGCGTCCAGCGCCGTATCTTGCTCGGAGCAGCGATTAATCTGCTCAAGGCTGATCGCCGCTCCTGATCTGCAGACAAACAAAAACCCCGTAACCTTTTCGGGTAACGAGTCGTTTATCCATCATCAGCCTGCCGTTATTTAGATTGCGCCGCTCGCCCCTGAGCAAATAAGAAAATGCGCTGCGTAATGTCATCTGCGCCGAGAATATTTCCCTTCTGCTCCAGACTGGCTTTGGCATAAGCCATATCATGCGCCTGATCGACCATGCTGATCACCCGGTCACGAGTGGTTTTATCCACGATCCCCAGCAAGGTCGTCAGAATGGCCTGATAGGCATTTGAGGCATAAGTCAGTTGTCTTTCACGTTGTTCCAGCGCGTCAATGCGAACCATCAGGGCCTGCAATTGCTCTTGATGCGTCATAGCGGCATCCTTCTTCACGGGTGGAAAATAACCGGAAACAGCGAAGTAGAAAGATCTTCGCCGGTTACTGACGTTAAGTTTAGCAGAGTTAAAGAAAGTAAAATGTTGCCCGCTGCGGGCAGGCAATATAAACCGTTGTTCAATGAGCCATTAAACGCCTGTGCAGTTGTAACTGTTGTTTAACTCAAACGACCCGCGGCACGGGGCTTCTCACCACGTGATGCGTAACAGCGGCAGTACCTGCTTACAGATAGCAAAATGACAGCCGGATACCTGATGTGACATTTTCTGCCACAGCATTATTTGTTCATTTTGGGAGAGATCAGGTGAAAAATACAGTTCTGGGTTTAGCAATGGCGGGTACACTTTTAGTCAGTTCACTGGCGCAGGCAGAAGGCTGTCTGAAAGGTGCGGTGGTAGGCGGAGTTGCAGGTCATCTGAAGCATCACGCTGTCATCGGGGCTGTGGCAGGATGCGCCATCGGGCATCATCTGGCGGCTCAGGCAAAGAAACAGCAAGCTGCTACCGGTAAATAACTCAGTCAGGGCAAACAATGCCCTGACTGAGCAAAACGTTATTCAGGTACGACAACCACGCGGTTACGCCCTTCCTGCTTGGCTTTGTATAACGCCTCATCGGCTCGTTTCAGTGACGTCTCCGGTTCGCCCATTTGCTGATTCCAGTAAGAAACACCTAATGAAATCGTAATCGGGCGGATCCCCGGCAGCACCAATATTTCCACATTCTGCCGCAGACGTTCAGCAATCATTTCTGCTTCTGCCAGCGTCGTGTCAGGCAGCAACACCAGAAACTCTTCCCCGCCCACGCGGCACAGAATGTCACTTTCACGGGCGTTATGCCGGATTTGCTCGGCCAGTGTTCTGATCACTTCATCACCGGTGTCATGCCCGTAAGAATCATTGATCGTCTTGAAGTGGTCGATATCCAACGTAATCGCAGAAAACTGCTGACGCATTTGCACTACCGATTCCAGAGCCATCGCCAGCCCGCGCCGGTTGAACAGACCCGTCATCGGGTCGGTCTGCGTTTCGAATTTAAGTTTGCCGATTTTCTTCTGCAATAAATTAATGCCAATCAGCAAAGCACGCTTGAGCTGGTTCGACTCGAAATACCAGGAAGGGATTTCACGGATGTTGCTGGAAATATCAGGTTTATCCATTTCGTTAGCACTGCGCGCCAGTAACCAGAGCGGGCGGGCTATCATTCTGGAGAACAGCCAGACACAAAGCAGCGTCAACAGCGCCAGCGGCGTCAGATGTTTCAGTACTTTGACCATCAGCCCTTCCAGTGGCTTAAGCGTCGAATTAGTCGGCCGCTGAGTAATAATTTCCCAGCCCGACGAAGGAACAACGGCGTAACCGGCCAGCATGTTCTGCCCCGCCAGATTAGTGACCATCAGGCTGCCATTGGATTCTTTTCTGACAGCTTCAGTCAGCGGACGGGGCTTCACCACTTCTCCGATGCGATAGGCATCAGGGTGATAGAGAATACGGCGCTCTTTATCCAGCACCGCAATATAAGAACCGTCGCGATAATAATGCTCGCCAAGCAGCTCATTCAAAATGCTCTTCTGGCGCAGGTAAATAGTGCCTGCGATGTACCCGAGGTATTTACCTTCAGCGGTAAAAATCGGAGTCGAAATCACGACCACCAGATTCTGCGCGACAGAGGTATAAGGTTTACTGATCAGCGGCCGGCGTTCTTCCAGTGCTTCAAGCGCACCCGGCGTTTTCAGGATATGACCGACCAGTTGCAGACTGTCAGGAGACGTCGCCAGGATTTTGCCTTGTGCATTGGTTAGCACGACAGAATTAAAACTGTCGGTCTGGTATTTCAGACGCGCGGTTTCAGATTGCAGAACGGCAGGATCGTCAAAATTTCTCGCCGCGATCACACTGCTGTAGGCAAGCTGTTTCTGCATACTTTTTAGAAACTGTTCGGTGCTGGCGGCCAGTTTCGTCGCGTAAACGCGGTTCTCTTCGAGCGTATTGTCGATAAGTAACTGGCGCTGAACACGATAGCTGGCATAAAAGCTGTTGGCGAGCGTCACAAAGGCGCTCATCACGGCTAAAATCAGGATCAGGCGTCGCAGATCAATACGGAACAGAGAGCTTGAAAGGAGTGAGCGCAACAAAAAGTCATTCCTGTGGTAAAAAGTGGCTCATATGTAACACCGCTGCCCCCGATGCACAATAAGGCCGAAAAAATAAACTATTATCCGTCTGAATCCCCAACAAAAAATTGTACTTAGCCTCAACAGACTTAACTCAAATTATTGATATTGAAATTTTTTATGTAAGCATTGCCCTTGTTCAGAGACATTTATCAGTTAATCGCGGACAAAAAAAACGGAGGCATTAAGCCTCCGCTGATTCTTCAACAATTTGGCAATTACATATTTGCGATCATGTCATCGGCAAACTCGCTACATTTACGCAGCTTAGCGCCTTCCATCAGACGTTCGAAATCGTAAGTCACGGTTTTGTTGGCGATAGCGCCTTCCATGCCTTTGACGATCAGGTCTGCGGCTTCGAACCATTCCATATGACGCAGCATCATTTCTGCGGACAGGATGATTGAACCCGGGTTCACTTTGTCCTGACCAGCGTATTTCGGTGCAGTACCGTGCGTCGCTTCGAACAGCGCGCAATCAGAACCGATGTTTGCGCCAGGTGCGATACCGATGCCGCCAACCTGCGCCGCCAGGGCGTCGGAGATGTAGTCACCGTTCAGGTTCATACAAGCGATAACGTCATATTCAGCAGGACGCAGCAGGATTTGTTGCAGGAACGCATCCGCGATCACGTCTTTAATGATGATGTCTTTGCCGTTGTTCGGGTTCTTGATTTTCACCCACGGGCCGCCGTCGATCAGCTCACCGCCGAACTCTTCGCGCGCCAGCTGGTAGCCCCAATCTTTGAAGGCACCTTCGGTGAACTTCATGATGTTGCCTTTATGAACCAGAGTCAGTGAATCACGATCGTTGGTGATAGTGTATTCAATCGCAGCGCGAACCAGACGTTTGGTGCCTTCTTCGGAGCAAGGTTTGATACCGATACCACAATCTTGTGGGAAACGGATTTTCTTCACGCCCATTTCGTCTTGCAGGAACTTGATCACTTTATCTGCTTCAGCAGAACCGGCTTTCCACTCGATACCCGCATAAATATCTTCGGAGTTTTCACGGAAGATAACCATGTCGGTGTCTTCAGGACGTTTAACCGGGCTTGGAGTGCCGGTGTAATAACGAACCGGACGCAGACAGATATACAGGTCGAGTTGCTGGCGAAGTGCCACGTTCAGGGAGCGAATGCCGCCGCCAACCGGAGTTGTCAGTGGGCCTTTGATAGCAACACGGTAATCACGGATAAGGTCCAGAGTTTCTTCTGGCAGCCACACGTCCTTGCCGTACAGTTCTACGGATTTCTCGCCGGTGTAGATTTCCATCCAGGAGATTTTACGCTCGCCTTTATAGGCTTTCTGAACAGCCGCATCAACGACTTTGATCATGGCAGGCGTTACGTCAACACCGATGCCATCACCTTCGATAAATGGGATAACAGGATTATTAGGAATGACCAGTTTACCCTGAGCGTCTACTGTAATCTTTTTACCTTCAGCCGGAACAACTACTTTGCTTTCCATTAACCTCTCCTTCGAGCGCATTTTTGTTAAAAATTTGTAAGATGCCGGACGATATTACTCGAATATTTCTCGCTAGCCAATCCGAAACATTTTTCAAGTATAATGCGCTAATTCTCTCCAACTTCAATGCCTATGAACCCGCTATCTTTTAAAAATCACAACGTTAAACGTTTCAGCAAAAGGCCTGCCAAAGAACAATCTGCCCCAAAAGGGCCGAGAAAGGTGATTCTTTTCAATAAACCGTTTGATGTACTGCCACAATTCACTGATGAGGCCGGTCGAGCAACGCTTAAAGATTACATTTCTTTAACAGACGTTTATGCCGCAGGTCGTCTGGATCGCGACAGCGAAGGTTTACTGGTGCTGACCAACGATGGCAAACTGCAGGCTGCGCTGACTCAGCCGGGCAAACGTACCGGCAAAGTTTATTATGTTCAGGTCGAGGGCGAACCCGATGTCGCCGCAGTAAAATCATTGCGCGAGGGCATCACACTGAAAGACGGGCCGACATTGCCTGCGGGTGCGGAGATTGTCGATGAGCCGGAATGGCTTTGGGCGCGAAATCCGCCAATCCGCGAGCGCAAATCTATCCCGACGGCGTGGCTGAAAATCACGTTATACGAGGGAAGAAACCGTCAGGTACGCCGCATGACGGCCCATGTGGGATTCCCGACGCTGCGCCTGATCCGCTTCAGTATGGGCGAATTCACCCTCGGCGACTTACAACCCGGCCAATGGAAGGAAATTCCGCATGTTTAAACCGCACGTTACTGTCGCCTGCATCGTTCAGGCACAGGGAAAGTTTCTGGTTGTCGAAGAAACCATTCACGGCAAAGTCACCTGGAATCAGCCTGCCGGTCATCTCGAAGCCGATGAAACCTTGGTCAGTGCAGCAAAACGTGAGCTGTATGAAGAAACAGGGATCCGTGCGGAGCCACAATTTTTCCTGGGTTTGCACCAATGGCAGGCACCAGACGCCACGCCGTTTCTGCGTTTCGCCTTTGTGATTGACCTGCCAGAAATGCTGGAAACCGCTCCGCAGGATGCTGATATTGACCGTTGCCGCTGGGTGACTGCCGAGGAAATTATCGGTTCTGCGCAACTGCGCTCGCCGCTGGTGGCGGAAAGCATTCGCTGTTATCAGCAATCACCGCGTTATCCTCTGGAAATTCTGCACAATTTCAATCTGCCGGAATAACCCTCCCCTTCCGGTTGTTGCTACGCGGTTAATCAGCGATGCAGCAACCGGCCTGACGTGATAAAATTTTGTGCTTCACGATGTAGCTCGCGTGAAATCTTAGTAAAGCAGTTCCTCTCTGTTCGGTTTCTGTGGTGTTCGGTTTTTTGTGATGTTTTGGATGCGCGCGGCCTTCATCCTCGTGAGACAAGCATCAGAATAAACACCGTCAGTACCGGGCAATTAATTCATGTGTTTCGGGACTATTATGTCTGACAACAGCCAGAAAAAAGTGATCGTCGGGATGTCCGGCGGTGTCGATTCCTCTGTCTCTGCGTACCTTCTGCAACAGCAGGGTTATCAGGTTGAGGGCCTCTTCATGAAAAATTGGGAAGAGGATGACGACGAAGAATACTGCACAGCAGCCACTGACCTTGCGGATGCGCAAGCCGTTTGTGACAAGCTGGGTATTGAACTGCACACCGTGAATTTCGCGGCGGAATACTGGGACAATGTGTTCGAATTATTCCTTGAGGAATATAAAGCCGGACGCACGCCAAACCCGGATATCCTGTGCAATAAAGAAATCAAATTCAAAGCCTTCCTGGAATTTGCAGCTGAAGATCTGGGCGCAGATTATATCGCGACCGGTCACTACGTCCGCCGCCAGGATATCGACGGTGTCAGCCATTTGCTGCGCGGCGTTGATGGCAACAAAGATCAGAGCTATTTCCTCTACACACTCGGTCACGAGCAGGTCGCACAAAGCCTGTTCCCGGTCGGTGAGCTGGAAAAACCTGAAGTTCGTCGTATCGCCGAAGAACTGGATTTAATCACTGCGAAGAAAAAAGACTCTACCGGCATTTGCTTTATCGGTGAGCGTAAATTCCGTGACTTCCTTGGCCGCTATTTACCGGCACAACCGGGCGTGATTAAAAGCGTGGACGGTCAGGTGATGGGACAACATCAGGGGCTGATGTATCACACACTCGGCCAGCGTAAAGGTCTGGGCATCGGCGGCCAGAAAGACGGCAGCGAAGAGCCGTGGTACACGGTGGAAAAGGATGTGGAGAACAACATTCTTTACGTCGCACAAGGACATGAGCATCCCCGCCTGATGAACGTTGGTCTGATTGCCCAACAACTGCATTGGGTCGATCGCAAAACGCTGACCGCCCCGCTGACGTGCACCGTGAAAACCCGTTACCGTCAGGAAGATATTCCGTGCGTGGTGACTCCGCTCAGTGAAGACCGCATCGAAGTGCGTTTCGATGCACCGGTTGCGGCGGTCACACCGGGTCAGTCTGCAGTATTTTATCAGGGTGAAATCTGTCTGGGAGGCGGGATCATTGAACAGCGCCTGCCGCTTCAGGCCTGATACGCGGTAAATATATCGTTGAATACGGGACGCTTTCGGGCGTCCCGCTTTATTTCTGTCCGACTGTGATGCCCTGTACTGATTCCGAACTGTGTTTAGAGGCAGTTTTATGGCATGATCTGTCGCCATGAATTTGGGCTATTTCATTGTCACTGCGTCTCATCGTTTCAAAACGCTTACAGGAGTAAACGTGGCTAAAAATTATTACGACATTACGCTGGCTTTGGCGGGGATCTGTCAGGCAGCACGCCTGGTTCAGCAACTGGCACACGAAGGCCAATGCTCGCAGGAAGAAATGTCAGTGTCACTGCGCAGCCTGCTGGAGATGAATCCGGCGTCAACGCTGGCGGTTTACGGTAATAATGAAGCCAATTTGAAGATGGGACTGGAGACGCTGCTGGGTGTGCTGAATGCCAACCGTCAGGGGCCGGGCGCTGAGTTAACGCGTTACGCATTAAGCCTGATGGTGCTTGAACGCAAGCTGTACGCCAATAAAGCCGCCATGAATCAGCTCGGTGAACGTATCGATCAGCTTGACCGCCAGCTGGCGCATTTTGAGCTGGAATCTGAAACGATGATCAGCTCCCTGGCCTCGATTTATGTCGATGTGGTCAGCCCGGCCGGTCCGCGCATTCAGGTCACAGGTTCACCAGCCATTTTACAAAACCCGCAGGTTCAGGCAAAAGTCCGCGCCATCTTACTGGCCGGTATCCGTTCTGCAGTGCTTTGGCACCAGGTCGGCGGTGGCCGCCTGCAACTGATGTTTTCCCGTAATCGCTTGTTTGAACAGGCGAAGAATATTCTCGCTCATTGTTAATAAGATCCCAGGAGTTGCTACCGATGGAATTATCCTCACTGACCGCCGTTTCCCCCGTTGATGGACGCTACGGTGATAAAGTCAGCGCGCTGCGTACTATTTTCAGCGAATTTGGCCTGCTGAAATTCCGTGTGCAGGTTGAAGTACGTTGGCTGCAAAAACTGGCAGCCTGTGCAGAAATCAAGGAAGTTCCTGCTTTTGATGCCGACGCAAACGCTTTCCTCGACCAGATTGTGGCCAATTTTGATGTTAATGACGCTCAGCGCATTAAAGACATCGAAAAAACCACCAACCATGACGTCAAAGCGGTTGAGTATTTCCTGAAAGAAAAAGTGGCGGCCATCCCTGCCCTGCACGCAGTGTCTGAATTCATTCACTTCGCCTGCACCTCCGAAGACATCAATAACCTTTCCCACGCGCTGATGCTGCAAACCGCACGTCAGGACGTTGTACTGCCTTATTGGAAGCAGATCATTGATGCCGTGAAAGATCTGGCGCACAAGTACCGCGATATACCGCTGCTGTCCCGTACTCACGGTCAGCCGGCGACGCCATCCACTATCGGTAAAGAGCTGGCTAACGTCGCTTACCGTATGGATCGCCAGTTTAAGCAGCTGCAAAACGTCGAAATCCTCGGCAAAATCAACGGCGCAGTGGGCAACTACAACGCTCACATCGTGGCGTACCCTGAAGTGAACTGGCACCAGTTCAGTGAAGAATTCGTGACGTCTCTGGGCATCACCTGGAACCCGTACACCACGCAGATCGAGCCGCATGACTACATCGCCGAACTGTTTGACTGTGTGGCGCGTTTTAACACTATCCTGATCGACTTTGACCGCGACATCTGGGGTTACATTGCCCTGAACCACTTCAAACAGCGCACTATCGCGGGCGAGATCGGTTCATCCACCATGCCGCACAAAGTCAACCCGATCGACTTCGAGAACTCCGAAGGCAACCTGGGTCTGTCCAACGCCGTATTGCAACATCTTGCTAGCAAACTGCCAGTTTCCCGCTGGCAGCGTGACCTGACCGACTCCACCGTGCTGCGTAACCTCGGCGTGGGTCTGGGCTATGCGCTAATCGCGTATCAGGCAACCATGAAAGGCGTCAGCAAGCTGGAAGTCAACGAAGCTAATCTGGCCAACGAACTGGATCACAACTGGGAAGTACTGGCTGAGCCAATCCAGACCGTGATGCGCCGTTACGGTATCGAAAAGCCTTACGAGAAGCTGAAAGAGCTGACCCGCGGCAAGCGTGTTGATGCGGCGGGTATGCAGGCGTTTATCGATTCTCTGGAATTACCGGAAGAAGAGAAAGTCCGCCTTAAAGCCATGACTCCGGGCAACTACATCGGTCGCGCCACCACCATGGTTGATGAACTGAAGTAAGTTTTTGGGGTGTAGAGCATGAGGCGGCCTGCGGGTCGCCTTTTTTATGCGCTTTCTGCCAAAAGCCGTTTATAATTCGTTTAGGTTCTGTTGAGGTTTAAGCACATCCGCGTTGACCTCAGGTTGATTAAAATGTTTCTGAATCAATTACAATTGCACTCAGAATATGTAAACCCTTTTGCGTGCTGTCAGGATAAGGAATCACCATGCGAATTTTAGTCATTGAAGATAATGCACTGCTCCGTCATCACCTTTCAGTTCAGTTGCGGGAAATGGGCCATCAGGTGGATGCGGCGGAAGATGCCAAAGAAGCCGACTATTTTTTGCATGAACATGCGCCGGACATAGCGATTGTCGATCTCGGTTTGCCGGGCGAAGATGGGTTGAGCCTGATCCGCCGCTGGCGCAGCCATCAGACCAATCTGCCCATTCTGGTGCTGACCGCCCGTGAAAGCTGGCAGGATAAAGTCGCTGTGCTGGAAGCCGGTGCCGACGATTACGTTACGAAGCCTTTCCATCTGGAAGAAGTGCTGGCGCGTATGCAGGCACTGATGCGCCGTAACAGCGGCCTCGCCTCTCAGGTCATTACACTTCAACCTTTCCAGATTGATTTGTCCCGCCGCGAGCTGACCGTTAACGAACAACCGATTAAACTGACGGCGTTCGAATATACGATTATCGAGACGCTGATCCGCAACGCCGGGAAAGTCGTCAGCAAAGACTCCCTGATGCTTCAGCTTTATCCCGATGCCGAACTGCGCGAAAGCCATACCGTGGATGTACTGATGGGACGGTTGCGTAAAAAATTACAGGCTGAACATCCGGTTGATGTGATCACGACCGTTCGCGGTCAGGGTTATCGTTTCGACATCCGCCCGTAAGGGTATGTTTCTCACCACGAAAGGACGCGCCATGAAAGGACGCACCAGGAAACCCTTCTCCCTTCGCGTCCGTTTTATGATGGCGACCGCGGCAGTTGTTCTCGCGCTGTCGCTGGCCTACGGGCTGGTGGCGGTCGTCGGATATATGGTGAGTTTCGATAAAACCGCCTACCGTTTGCTACGCGGCGAAAGTAATCTCTTTTTCAGCCTGGCTCAGTGGCGCGACAACAAGCTGAGCATCAACGTTCCCCCTGATCTCGACCTCAATACGCCGACGCTGGTGTTTATTTACGACGCCAACGGAAAATTGCTGTGGGCTGAGCGCCGCATTCCCGAGCTGGAAGCGCATATCGATAAAGCGTGGATGAATAAACCGGGCTTCTACGAGCTGGATACCGACACGCAAATCAGCAGCGAAGTGCTGGGCAATAACCCAAAAGCACAGGATAAACTGAAGGACTACGACGAAACCGACGCCAACGCGATGACCCACTCCATTGCGGTCAACACCTATAACGCGACGGCGCGCCTGCCGACACTTAACATTGTTGTGGTGGATACCATACCGCAGGAATTGCAACGTTCAGATCTGGTGTGGGAATGGTTCAGTTATGTGCTGCTGGCAAACCTACTGTTAGTCGTACCGCTGTTATGGCTGGCCGCGTACTGGAGTCTGCGCCCAATCAAAGAGGTCATTCATCAGGTCGCCCAGCTGGAATCTCATGAACGGGAATTGCTGGATGAAAACCCGCCCCGTGAGCTGCGCGGGCTGGTGCGTAACCTGAATATTTTGCTGCACGGCGAACGTGGCCGCTATGATCGTTATCGCACTACGCTGGCGGATCTGACGCACAGCCTGAAAACCCCGCTGGCGGTTTTGCAATCCACCCTGCGCGCTCTGCGTAATGGCAAGCAGATGACCATCGAAGAAGCGGAGCCAGTGATGCTTGAACAAATCAGCCGCATTTCACAGCAAATTGGTTACTACCTGCATCGCGCCACATTACGCTCTGAACAGAACCTGTTGATCCGCGAAGTGCATTCCGTGCCGGCGATCCTTGACGGATTATGCTCAGCGCTGAACAAAGTGTATCAGCGCAAAGGCGTAGTGATCACCGTCGATATTTCGCCGGAAATCACCTTTGTCGGAGAGAAGAATGATTTCATGGAAGTCATGGGTAATGTGATTGATAACGCCTGCAAGTACTGTCTGGAATTTGTCGAAATCAGCGCGGTACATACCGAACATGAACTGGTGATTTTGATTGAAGATGATGGCCCGGGGATCCCCGAGAGCAAGCGTGAGGTGATTTTCCAGCGCGGTCAGCGTGCGGATACATTGCGCCCCGGACAGGGTCTGGGACTTTCACTGGCCAACGACATTATTGAACAATACGACGGCAAAATTATCATCAGCGACAGCCCGCTGGGCGGCGCGAGTATGCGTGTCTGTTTCGGCCTGCAACAAGGCATCGAACTGGAGTAATGTTTACCCGACCATTTTGCCAGCATATTTCGGTGCAATCTTAACCATAGTTCGAAATTTGCTGGCAATTGCCCAACTCAGCCGCAACACCTTCCGTTATAATCATTTACAGACACTCCTCTTCTTTATCCACCCTCCTTTTAATGCAAGGGAAATACTATGGATTACCAACTCGACCTAGACTGGAATGATTTCCTGCAGCGTTACTGGCAAAAACGTCCTGTCGTGCTAAAACGCGGCTTTAAAAATTTTGTGGATCCTATCTCGCCTGACGAACTGGCAGGACTGGCGATGGAAAATGAGGTGGACAGCCGTCTGGTGAGCAATCACGACGGCAAATGGAATGTCAGCCACGGGCCGTTTGAAAGTTACGATCATCTGGGCGAAACCGGCTGGTCGGTGCTGGTTCAGGCAGTCGATCACTGGCACGAACCGTCTTCACATCTGATGACACCGTTCCGCCATATCCCGGACTGGCGCATGGATGACCTGATGATTTCCTTCTCGGTTCCGGGCGGCGGCGTGGGTCCGCATCTGGATCAGTACGACGTCTTTATTATTCAGGGAACCGGCCGCCGTCGCTGGCGTGTGGGTGAAAAAGTCGCCATGAAACAACACTGCCCGCATCCGGATTTGCTGCAGGTTGAGCCGTTCGATGCGATTATTGATGAAGAGCTGGAGCCGGGCGATATCGTTTATATTCCGCCAGGTTTCCCGCACGACGGCTATTCACTGGAAAACTCACTGAATTATTCTGTCGGTTTCCGTGCGCCAAACGCCCGCGAAATGGTCAGTGGTTTTGCGGATTACGTGCTCTCCCGCGAACTCGGCAGTCACCGTTACAGCGATCCGGAACTGATTGAACGTGAAAATCCCGCCGAAGTGCAACCGGCTGAGCTGGATAAGCTGCGCGGCATGATGCTGGATCTGATCAGTAATCCGGCGCACTTCAACAGCTGGTTTGGCGAATTCATTTCCCAGTCGCGTCATGAGCTGGATCTGGCACCGCCGGAACCACCTTATCAGGCGGGCGAAATTTATGAACTGCTGGAATCCGGTGAAACGCTGGAACGTCTGGGCGGTCTGCGCGTGCTGCGTGTGGGCGATACCTGTTACGTCAACGGTGAAGCGATGACCACGGAACATATCGGCGCAGTGGATGCCATTGCCCGTCACAAAACCGTGACCAAAGAAATGCTGGGTGATGCGCTGGACGATCCTTCATTCCTTGCGCTGCTGTCAGCGCTGGTGAACAGTGGTTACTGGTACTTTAACGACTAATATTAAGAACTATTTAATCTTATTATTAATACAGAATGCTCCGGCATTCTGTATTAATTAAAAAACTTAATATTTTAGTTATTAATGGCTGACCCGCAACTAATAGTTAATTGATATTAGTCAACATCTCTCTCAACCCTTATAATCAGGAAAGATATTTCATTACCAACAATTGGTTATCAAAGGTCAGGCATGCTCTTCACAAAGTTGTTTACAAAAAAAAATGAGTTAACTAAATCCCATACTGTTGCCAGTTATCCTCTCCCGAAATCAGAAGTAAAAAAAACCGAGCTCGACATAAGCCGAAATCTCTCAGCTGAAATAACGCGAAGATTATACGATACAATTAATAAGAATATAGATCGAGACATCCGCAGGTTTGGTAAGTCTGCCATGAATTCGAGTATGCTGGCCGACCTCTCCCGAATGAATTATTATATTGATAATAAAAAAATATCCATTCCGGGTAATGAGACTCAATCTAAAATTAATTTTTCCACTCAGATCATTCAACTCAAAAATCAATGGATTCAGGAACATATTGGTTCGCTGTCCTCTTTCCTGCATCAGGGCATTTTTCCTGATTTTTTTGGCGCTGTGGATAACTGGAAGGCCAGTGATGGCAGCAAGTGGGAGATCGCTATGGTTTCTCTGGATAGAAATAGAACCGATACACGCTTTTATATCTCAAGCACCGGCATGATTAAGTTAATTTCTCAGGCGAATATTTCAAACATTATACTCAGAAATAACGACATTATCATGGTGGATAAAAAACGTAGCCAGTTTAACTTACAGCTCTCGTTCCGGGCAGTAGCCATGCCTGAAAAATGTTTAATCACTACACAAGGTAATGCCGCGGACGGTTGCCGGATGGAGCTGCACGGAATGGAGCTCCTTGAATAATAAACACAATGCTGTCGGGCTTTACGGCCCGATGAAGTTATCTAAGCCGCAGCAATCGTCTGAAAGGATTAAGGCTCAGAGATTTGGTATGAATACTTATTTTCACGGATACCAAATAAAGATATATTTAGACAGGTTAGCTGTTATAACCAGCGTAAAGGAGTAACACGAGGATAATAAAGAATAATCTAACCAGCCTTATATTGTTTAAAGTTATAACTCAAAGGCTGACCAGGATTTATTTAGATCTTTCCGCCGTCAGTTCCGCAATACGCATAATCACGGAGACCGCTTTTTCCATTCCTTCGAGCGTCACAAATTCGTGTTTACCATGGAAGTTATAGCCGCCGGTGAAGATATTCGGGCATGGCAAACCACGGAACGAAAGTTGCGCGCCATCAGTACCGCCGCGGATAGGCTTCATGATTGGCTCGATATCGCAATCTTTCATCGCCTGCTGCGCCAGCGCAATAATGTGCGGATGCTGTGCCACTTTGTCGCGCATGTTGTAGTAGTGATCGTCCAGCGTCACTTCGATATAGCAATCGCGATGCAGTCCTTTGCCGACCAGATGCGCGACATCAATAATTTTTTGTTTACGGGCTTCAAACTGCGTTTTGTCGAAATCACGAATGATGTAATGCATTTCCGCGCGCTCAACGTTGCCCTTGATGGTCGTCAGATGGTAGAAACCTTCGTAACCTTCTGTATGCTCTGGCGTTTCATCCGCAGGAAGCTCGTTGTGAAAACGCGTTGCCAGTGACAACGCATTCACCATCACCCCTTTGGCGCTGCCCGGATGCACGTTATTACCGACAATTTTAATCGTGGCCGACGCGGCGTTGAAGTTCTCAAACTCCAGCTCCCCCACTCCGCCACCGTCGACGGTGTAGGCCCACTGCGCGCCGAATGCAGGAATATCAAAACTCTGCGCGCCTTTGCCGATTTCTTCGTCTGGCGTGAAGGCGATACGCACCGGCCCGTGCGGAATATTGCTGTTCTTCAGACGCACCATCGCGGTAATAATTTCTGCGATACCGGATTTATCATCAGACCCGAGCAAGGTTTTGCCGTCGGTGGTAATGATCGTGTGGCCGAGAAGCTGATGTAATACGGGGAACATTACCGGTGATAAAATTTCGTCGCCATTTCCCAGTGCGATATCGCCGCCGCGATAATTTTCCACAATTTGCGGATTAACGTGTTTAGCTGTGAAATCAGGCGCGGTATCCAGATGGGAAATGAAACCAATCACCGGTACCTTCCAGGCCACGTTACCCGGCAAGGTTGCCATCACGCAGCCTTTATCGCTGAGAGTGACATCTGAAAATCCCAGTTCTGTCAGTTCATTACGCAGGGCTTGCGCCAGCTTGAGTTGCCCGTCGGTGCTGGGCGTGTGTCTGACATTGGGTTTAGATTGGGTATCGAAAGAAACATAATGAAGAAAACGATCAAGCAACTTATTCATTTGGGTATCCTCTGGCGGCTGGCTTTTATTATGCGCAGCATGAAAACCGTGAATATTGCGTCAGGTCAGTTTTCGCCAAGTTTAACGAGATATGTCTGCGGGACAGGCGCAATTTTTCACTTTACTGCCATTAAGTCGAAAAAAAAGCCCGGTCTACGACCAGGCTTCGTCTTTCTTCGTCAGAAATTTATGCACAAATTCCGGCACGACCTGACTCGCCAGACCGTAATGCTTCATATCAAACTCGCTTTCTACCTGGCTGGGCTCAAGATTCAGTTCAACCGCACAGGCACCGCCAATGCGCGCTTCATGAACAAATCCGGCAGCCGGATAAACATGGCCTGACGTGCCAATCGCCACGAAGAAGTCGGCTTTCGCCAATGCGTCGTAAATCTCGTCCATGCCAAATGGCATTTCACCGAACCAGACAATGTGCGGACGCAGCGGTGCGGGGAACTGGCAGCAATGACAGCGGTCGTCGACACTCAGATCGCCAGGCCACTCCAGCACTTGCCCTGACTGCGTGCAGCGTACTTTCAGCAATTCACCGTGCATATGAATCACACGAGAACTCCCGGCGCGCTCGTGCAGATTGTCGATGTTCTGCGTCACCAGCAGGAAGTTATCGCCGAGCGCTTCTTCCAGCGTGGCCAGCGCATAATGCGCGGCATTCGGTTTGAGATCGTCTGCCTGCAACTGGCGGCGGCGTTCGTTGTAAAAACGCTGCACCAGTTGCGGGTCGCGGCGATAACCTTCCGGCGTCGCCACATCCTCAACACGGTGTTCTTCCCACAAACCGTCTGCGGCGCGGAAGGTACGGATACCGGATTCAGCTGAAATCCCGGCACCGGTCAGCACCACCACAAACGGCTTTTTCAGTGAAGCCGCAGCCATCGAATCACGGTGGAAAATATTCGACCGGAACCGCTGATGGCGAATGCGCTTGTTTTTGCGAAACCGACACAGACGATGACGTGTGCGCATGAAGTGCTCCTTACTCTCTCTGTGTCTGATTAAAACTGCATCAACACTGCATTAATAAAAACATTACTGACCGCCGCTGAGTACGCGGGCAGGATCAATACGGCTTGCGCGACGTGCCGGATACCAGCTCGCCAGCAGGCTCAGGATCAGGGCGGTGACCAGCACGCCCGCAACATCCAGCCAGTGAACTTCAGATGGCAGGAAGTCGATGAAATAAATATCGCCCGACAGGAACTGATGCCCGGTGAGTTTTTGCAAAAAGTTGACGATGTTGGTCAGCTGGAAAGCCGCAATCACGCCAATCACCACACCCGCCACGCTGCCCACCAGCCCTGCCAGTAAACCGTACCAGATGAAGACCGCGCGGATAAGCCCGTCTTTTGCGCCCAGTGTGCGCAAAATCGCAATATCGCTGCTTTTATCTTTCACTGCCATCACCAGCGTAGACACAATGTTGAAACAGGCTACGCCGATCACCAGCACCATCGCCATATACATGATGGCGCGGACCATCTGGATATCGCGGTACATATAGCCGTATGTGCCGATCCAACTACTAATGTAGACGTAAGCCTGCGTCACTTCACCCGCATCATGGACTAATTTTTGCGCCGCAAAGACATCATTCACTTTAATATCAATGCCGGTCACGCTGCTGCCCATATCCTGATATTGCTGCGCATCGGCCAGCGGCACCATGCCCAGACTGTGGTCAAGCTGTCCGCTGAGCTGCAAAATCCCGGCGACCTGCAAACGGATGCGTTTTGGCTGTAACAGTTTCATTTCCGGGTCACTGTTAGGGATCATCACCGTCACCCAGTCGCCCTGCTTCACACCCACGGCATCGGCGACGCCTTTACCGAGGATCAGCTGTTGCTGACCGGCTTTAAAGTTCTGCCATGCATTGTTTTGTACAAATTTCGGCGCGGCACTGACTCGCGGTTCGCTCTGCGGATCCACACCTTTCAGCTGGATGGCACGCAGTTTGGCACCGTGCTCGATCAGGCCATTGAACTGGATATACGGCGCGGCGGCCACAATGCCCGGCACTTTTTCCACACGATCCAGAACGCCCTGCCAGTTGTTAAACGGCTGATTCACCGGGCGGATTTCACCGTGTGGCACCACCGCCAGTACGCGCTCTTTCAGTTCACGCTCGAACCCGTTCATGGCGCTCAGGCCGACGATCAATACCGCTACACCGAGCGCGATACCTAACGTTGAAATCACCGAAATCAGCGACACCATGCCGCTGCGGCGACGCCCGCGACTAAAGCGCAGGCCAATCAATAATGAAAACGGAATGCCAGACATTACTTCGCTCCCAGCAACATCGATTCCTGCTGCAGCTTGCCGTCACGCATTTCCAGCTGACGCGTCAGACGGTTGGCCAGTTGCAGGTCATGAGTCACCACCAGAAACGCGGTGCCCTGACGCACATTCAGTTCGCCGAGCAGCTCAAAAATGCTGTCTGCGTTGCGCTGGTCGAGGTTACCGGTCGGTTCATCGGCCAGCACCATCGAAGGGTTATTCACCAGCGCACGGGCAATCGCCACACGCTGACGTTCGCCGCCTGAAAGCTCGGAAGGACGGTGATTGCTGCGGTGTTGCAGCCCAACCGCCTCAAGCATCGCCAGCGCGCGCTCCTGGACTTCGGCAGATTTCTTTTTGCCGATCAGCAGCGGCATTGCCACGTTTTCCAGTGCGGTGAAATCCGGCAGCAAATGGTGGAACTGATAAATGAAGCCCAGCTCGCGGTTACGCAATTCGGATTTCGCCGAGGAAGACATGCTGTTCAGCGACTGACCTTTGAAAATCACTTCACCAGACGTCGGGGAATCCAGGCCGCCCAGCAGATGCAGCAAAGTACTTTTACCGGAACCGGACGTTCCGACAATCGCCATCATCTCACCTGGCTGCATGGCGAAGCTCACGTCACGCAGTACGTCGGTGTGCATCTTGCCTTCCTGATAAGTCTTACAGAGGTTTTCACACTGCAATAATAAAGAATTACTCATAACGTAAAGCCTCTGCGGGATGGGTGGCAGCAGCGCGCCAGGAAGGATAAAGCGTAGATAATAAGGCGATTGCCATGGCGACCAGCGCAATGACAACGACCTGAACCGGTTCAATATCGACCGGCAGCGACGCGCCATCAAGCATCAGCCCGATAGCCGGCATAATGGTATTCAGCTGAGTGGCAAGTACCACGCCGAGCACAGCACCGAGCAACGCGCCTATCACACCGGCACTGGCGCCCTGCACCATAAACAGCGCCATAATCTGGCGGCGGCTTAAGCCCTGCGTTTGCAAAATTGCCACTTCGGCTTGTTTCTCCATCACCAGTAAGCCCAGTGACGTAATAATGTTAAACGCGGCGACGGCGACGATCAGACTCAGCAGCAACCCCATCATATTTTTTTCCATACGCACGGCCTGGAACAACTCACCGCGACGTTCGCGCCAGTCTTTCCAGCTGGCTCCGTCCGGCAGCTTTTGCGTACTCAGACTGTCGACGTCCAGCGGTTTATCGAGGAACAGACGCCAGCCGGTCACGTTGCCTTTCGGATATAGCATCAGACGTGAGGCGTCCTGAATGTTCACCAGCATCTGGTAACCATCCACTTCACTGTTGGCGGAGAACGTTCCGATCACATTGAACAGACGCTGGCTTGGCACACGACCGACCGGCGTAAACTGGCTGACGCTGGTGACCATCAGACGCAGCTGATCACCGCGACGCACTTTGAGTTGCTGCGCCAGCTGATCGCCCAGAATGATGTTGTACTGACCGGGTTGAAGTTCCTGCTGTGCAACCCCAATTAAGTATTTCGCGAGCGGATCATGCTGAGTGGGATCCACACCGAGCATCACGCCCACGGCAACGCTGCCGGGACTTTGCAGCACGACATCACCGGTGGTGAGCGGCACGGCGCGGTTAACACTTTTCAGCGCTGACACCTGATCATGGGTGATTTTCTGTGGATCAAGCGATCCGGCCGGTGTGGTGATTAACGCCTGAGGCATCAGACCCAGAATGTTACCTTCCAGATCTTTCTCAAAACCGTTCATCACAGACAATACGGTTACCAGCGCCATCACCCCAAGGGTGATACCAATGGTGGATAACCAAGAGACAAACCGCCCGAAGCGGTCCGAAGCACGCCCGCGCATGTAGCGCAGACCTATAAATAACGCGACAGGTTGATACATAACATCCGTTTTAAGTGCTTGGCCGCAAATAAGTGCGTGGCGCAGACTAAAGTGATCAAGGATAATAAAGGCTAGCACCGCTTTATGGAACCACTAACCCAAAGTAATCGGTTTAACTTTGTGACTCTGTTGACGCTTTTATACCGTCAACGGGTTGACCCCGATGACACCAGCGAAGCAAGATACGGTCTGCAAATTGGCCTCCGACAGCCGCCAAAACGAGAACTCAAAACAGCCTATGTCTCAAGATTATCGTTATTCGTTGCCTGAACGTCCGGGCGACACCCGCCTGTTAGGCCAGCTTACGGGCTCCGCCTGCGCGCTGGAATGCGCCCAAATCAGTGAACGCCATACCGGCCCCGTGCTGCTGATCGCACCTGATATGCAGAATGCCCTGCGCCTGCGCGATGAAATCCAGCAGTTTACTGAAAACAAAGTCCTGAGCATTTCCGACTGGGAAACCCTGCCTTACGACAGTTTTTCTCCGCATCAGGAAATCATTTCTTCGCGCCTTTCCAGTTTGTATCAGCTTCCGACTATGGAACGCGGCATCATCATTCTGCCGGTGAATACGCTGATGCAGCGCGTCTGCCCGCACGAGTTCCTGCACGGTCATGCGCTGGTGATGAAAAAAGGCCAGCAACTTTCCCGCGATAAGCTGCGTGCGCAGCTGGAACAAGCCGGTTACCGCAGCGTCGATCAGGTGATGGAACACGGTGAGTTTGCCACCCGTGGCGCCCTGCTCGATTTGTATCCGATGGGCAGCGAAGAACCTTACCGCATTGATTTCTTTGATGATGAAATCGACAGTCTGCGTATCTTTGACGTGGATACCCAGCGCACGCTGACCGAAGTCGATCACATCAATCTGCTGCCCGCACATGAATTCCCGACCGACAAAAATGCCATCGAACTGTTCCGCAGCCAGTGGCGCGAGAAGTTCGAAGTGCGTCGCGACGCTGAGCATGTGTATCAGCAGGTCAGCAAAGGCACCTTCCCGGCCGGTATCGAATACTGGCAGCCGCTGTTTTTCAGCCAGCCGCTGACCACGCTGTTCAGCTATCTGCCGGAAAATACCCTGCTGCTGAATACCGGCGACCTCGAAGCCGCCGCCGAACGTTTCTGGCAGGATGCCTGCCAGCGTTACGAAAGCCGCCGCGTCGATCCGATGCGTCCGCTGCTTGAACCGGAAAACCTGTGGTTGCGCGTTGATTCGTTATTTGCCGAACTCAAAGAGTGGCCGCGCGTGCAACTGCGCACCGATTCGCTGCCGAAGAAAGCCGCGAACACTAACCTGAGCTACGAAAAGCTGCCTGATTTATCCGTTCAGCCGCAGAATAAAACGCCGATGGATAACCTGCGTCGCTTCAATGAATCCTTCACTGGCAGTCTGGTCTTCTCGGTAGAAAGTGAAGGCCGCCGCGAAACCTTGCAGGATTTGCTGGCACGCATCAAGCTGATGCCGACGCTGATTACCCGCATCGAAGAAGCCGATACTGCCGGTCGTTACATCATGATTGGCGCATGTGAACGCGGTTTTCTGGATGCGGATAAACAGCTGGCGCTGATCTGTGAAAGCGACCTGCTTGGTGAACGTGTGGCGCGTCGCCGTCAGGACAGCCGCCGGTCGATTAATACCGATACGCTGATCCGCAACCTCGCTGAACTGCGCCCCGGTCAGCCGGTGGTACACGTCGAGCACGGCGTCGGTCGTTATCTCGGGCTGACCACGCTGGAAACCGGCGGTATTACTGCCGAATACCTGATCCTGACTTACGCCGGTGAAGACAAACTCTATGTGCCGGTGTCATCCCTGCATCTGATCAGCCGTTATGCCGGGGGTGCCGACGAAAGCGCGCCACTGCATAAACTGGGGGGGGAAGCCTGGTCGAAAGCACGGCAGAAAGCCGCAGAGAAAGTACGCGACGTTGCCGCCGAACTGCTGGATATCTATGCCCAGCGCGAAGCCAAAAGTGGTTTCGCCTTTAAGCATGACAAAGAACAGTATCAGCTGTTCTGTCAGGCTTTCCCGTTTGAAACCACGCCGGATCAGGCTCAGGCGATTAATGCGGTACTGACCGACATGACACAACCACTGGCGATGGATCGTCTGGTCTGTGGCGACGTAGGTTTCGGGAAAACCGAAGTGGCGATGCGCGCAGCTTTCCTCGCCGTTTCCAACAACAAGCAGGTGGCCGTTCTGGTGCCGACCACGCTGCTGGCACAACAGCACTTCGATAACTTCCGCGACCGTTTCGCCAGCTGGCCGGTGCGCATCGAAATGATGTCGCGTTTCCGCAGCGCCAAAGAGCAAAATGTGGTGCTGGAAGATGCCGTTGAAGGCAAAGTCGATATTATTATCGGTACGCACAAACTGCTGCAAAGCGACCTGCGCTGGAAAGATCTCGGTCTGCTGATCGTCGATGAAGAACACCGTTTCGGTGTGCGCCATAAAGAACGAATCAAAGCCATGCGTGCCGATGTGGATATCCTGACCCTGACCGCAACGCCTATCCCGCGTACGCTGAATATGGCGATGAGCGGTATGCGCGATCTGTCGATTATTGCCACACCGCCCGCGCGTCGTATGGCGGTCAAAACCTTTGTGCGCGAGTACGACAGTCTGGTGGTGCGTGAGGCGATACTGCGTGAAATTCTGCGCGGCGGGCAGGTTTATTATCTTTACAACGACGTTGAGAATATCGAAAAAGCCTCGCAGCGTCTGGCCGAACTGGTGCCGGAAGCGCGTATTGCTATCGGTCACGGGCAGATGCGTGAACGCGACCTTGAGCGCGTGATGAATGATTTCCATCATCAGCGTTTTAACGTGCTGGTGTGTACCACCATCATCGAAACGGGTATCGATATTCCGACGGCGAATACCATCATTATCGAACGCGCCGATCACTTTGGTCTGGCGCAGTTACACCAGTTGCGTGGCCGCGTCGGGCGTTCACATCATCAGGCCTATGCCTATCTGCTGACGCCGCCGCCGAAAGCCATGTCTGTTGATGCGCATAAACGTCTGGAAGCCATCGCCTCGCTGGAAGACCTGGGTGCCGGTTTCGCGCTGGCGACGCATGACCTGGAAATTCGTGGTGCAGGTGAGCTGCTCGGTGAAGGCCAGAGCGGTCAGATGACCAGCATCGGTTTCTCGCTGTATATGGAATTGCTGGAAAACGCCGTCGAAGCGCTGAAGGAAGGCCGCGAGCCGTCGCTGGAGGATTTAACCACCAGCCAGACGGAAGTCGAAATGCGCATGCCTGCGCTGCTGCCGGAAGATTTCATCCCTGACGTCAATACCCGCCTGTCATTATACAAACGCATCGCCAGCGCCAAGACCGAAGGTGAACTGGACGAGTTGCGCGTGGAGCTGATCGACCGCTTCGGCACGTTGCCGGACGCTGCGCGCAATCTGTTGCAGATTGCCGTGCTACGCCTGAAAGCTAAAGAGCTGGGCATCCGGCGTATCGAAGGCAACGAGCGCGGTGGCTTTATCGAATTCGGTGATAAGAACCGTGTCGATCCGGGCTTCCTGATCGGTCTGCTGCAAAAACAGCCGCAGGTGTATCGTCTCGACGGTCCGACCAAGCTGAAGTTTATGTTGGATCTGACTGACCGCCCAAAACGCCTGAAATTTGTCGGTGACATGCTGAGTGAGTTTACAGAACATCTGATCTGATTCTGACGAAGCAAAAGAAAAGCCCGGTGAACTCATCATTCACCGGGCTTTTTTACAGGCTCATCAGGCTGATTAATCAGTGTTTGCGCAACGCTTTCACCTGTTCCGCCGTAATATCCCCCGGCAGGCCGCCGAAGGTCACGCGCAGATAATTCACCATCTCAGCAATTTGCGCATCGTTCAGCCGATCCGCAAAACCAGGCATCGACTGCATGCTTTCACCGTTCGGGAAATCCTGCGCCGGTAAACCATCAAGCACGGAAACGATCAGGTTACGACCATCCGGCTGGCGCAAGGTGGCGTTGTTTTGCATCGCCACCGCGACGTGCGGTTTGCCGGAACCATCGGCCATATGGCAACCGGAACACTGATCCAGATAAGTGATACGTCCGGCGTCATTACCGCCCTGTCCGGTACTGACCGGCACCGCCGCCGGCGGTTTGTCGCCCAGCAGGTACGTGACGATCGCACGGTGATCGGCGTCGGTCAGATGACGGGTGCTGAGATCGACAACCTTATGCATCTCGTCAAAGGCAGATCCCTGAGGCGCAATGCCAGTCGCGAGGAAACGGCTCAGATCTGCCGGGTTCCAGCCACGTTGCGCCAGCGCCTCCGGGATGATCGCTGGTGCGGTAATGCGTCCGAGCGTGCCGCCTTTCAGGTTACTGTCGGTATCCATCTGCCCCAGTTTGCCGCGTGGTGTATGACATTCGCCGCAGTGACCGAGCACATCCGTCAGGTATTGACCGCGCTGCCAGTCGGCAGAATTCCCCTGAGAACTGGCTGGCATCGGATCGCTGGTACGGAATAACAGGTTCCAGCCGATCATCGCCATACGCTGGTTGAACGGGAATGGCATTTCGTTTTCCGGCACCGGCTGATCCACCGCCGGACGCGTCATCAGAAACGCATACATATCGTCTGAATCTTTGCGGGTGACACCTTTGTACGAGGTGTAAGGCATCGCCGGATACAGATGACGTCCGCCCGGCGCCACGCCTTTGGTCAGCGCCAGATAGAAATCGTCCGACGTCCAGCGGCCAATGCCGTCGTCCGCAGAAGGCGTCAGATTGCTGCCAAAGATTTTGCCAAACGGCGTTTCCAGCGGATAGCCACCCGCCAGCGGCGCACCGCCGGAAGCGGTATGACATGCCGCGCAGTCAGACGCCTGAACCAGATAACGACCGCGTTCAATCTGCGCCGTATCCGCAGTGACTTTCTGCACCGGCGCATCCAGCGTGCGGTTTTCCCGCCACCAGAGCACGGCGATCACGATAATGATCACCACCAGCAGCGCGAGGAAAAGACGTTTTTTCATCACGCATGCTCCCGGATCAGGCCTGGGGTTTTCATCACTACATCGCGTACCGCTTCGTAATACCGCACGTAGCCGGTACAGCGGCAGATGTGATTTTCCAGCGCGCCGTTAATCGCCGCTTCGAGATCAGCCAGCGGGATCGGGTGTTTTTCCAGACGCTCAAGCAGCAGCGTTGCCGCATTCACAAAACCCGGCGTGCAGTAACCGCACTGGAAACTGTAATGTTCCAGAAACGCCTGCTGAACCGGAGAAAGGTGGACTTCGCCTTTGTCATCGGTTTTCGCGTGCCCTTCGACGGTACGCACTTTTTTTCCGTTGAAGAAATGTGCGCCGGTGATGCAGGTCCGCACTTCTTCGCTGGTGCCGCTTTCATGGTCGACGATCGCCACGCAGGCGTGACAAATCCCCTGACCGCAGCCCAGACGGCAACCGGTCAGCGCCACATATTCGTGCAGGAAATCAATCATCATCAGGCCTTCAGGAACCTCCAGCGGGCCGTATTGTTGATTGTTGATGGTCAGCGTCATTGGCTGAGTTTTAATGCTCATTGTAAAACCTCTCGAATATTTTCAGCACGAACAGGCAAATCACGGAAACGGTGGCCGGTGGCTTCGGCAATGGCGTTCACCAGCGCAGCGACGACCGGGATCATCACCACTTCAGCCATGCCTTTCGGCGGATCGGTTTCCGACAGCGCAGGCAGGATATCGCTGGTCTGTTTCCAGACCGCCACATCACTGGCACGCGGCAAATGGTAACGGTTGAAGTTCCACGTTCCGTTGCCCGGCCCGTCTTCGTACAGCGGTAAATATTCGTGTAATGCGTGACCGATACCCATCGCCAGCCCGCCCTGTAGCTGACCGGAAACCAGCTCAGGTACGATCAGATTGCCGCACTCCATAATGGAATGATGCGTCAGGAGTTCGACCTTGCCGGTGGCAATGTCGACTGCGATTTCGGCCAGCGTACCGACCGCGCTGTAGTAGGTCACAGAAGCGTTGTTACGCTGAGTTGGCGGGTAATACACCGCGTCACGCGCCAGGGTCTGGAATTGATCCGCACCGTGACGTACTGACATGCCATCCACCGGAATGCGCTGACGCACATTATTGAGGGTAAAATCGGCTTCTGCCCATTGCCAGCGGTTGAATACGTGAACGGCTGCGCCGGTCATGCCTTTCATTTCGTACACTTTTTTCGCCAGCATTTCGAGGCTGAGAATTTGCATTCCGTTAGCGGTCAGACCGCCTTCCACCCAGCGGGCATCTTCTTTGCGCACGACATAAGGGGCAGCCTGTCCGCCACCAATGCCGGTTTGCCAGATAGCCATCGCCGCCGGCCAGATGCCGTTGTCGAAGATCAGGCGCGCTGCTTCGCGGGTGCTGTGAGAGAAGTAATAGGCCGAGTTACTGGCGCTGGATGGCGAGCAGTAAGAAGGCGACCAGCGCGGATTAGTTTGCAGTTTGTCCTGCTCTTCCTGCGACATAATGTACGGATCGCCGCTGGTTTCCACCGGCAGTACCGACCAGTCTGTCACCGAGAAATGCGCCTGTTCAGCCGGTTTCCCCAGCCATTCAGCGCACAGAACGGACTGCGATGTCGACATCCCCGTGCCCATTTCCGCGCCACTGTGCCACAGGCTGATTTCGCCTTTTTCACTGAGTTCCACGCGGGCAAAAGAGGTTTCCGCGCCGGTGCCGAAATCTTTCTGCACGCAACCAAAACCGACGCCATAACGTTTACCCGGATTCTGAATTTCGTATTCGGCTTTACGCTTTTTACGCTCTGTCCATAACGGATGAACAGCGGCTTTTTCCAGCACTTCATCGGCACGAATTGCGCCCGCCGGAATGGCGCCCTGAGTATTTTTCATGCCTGATTTCAGAACGTTGCGCATACGAAACGCAATCGGATCCAGCTTCAGTTCAGCAGCCAGTTCATCCATCATCATTTCAGTGGCGGCCATACTTTGCAGCGTACCGTAGCCGCGTGCTGAACCGGCATCAAGCGCGCGCGAGGCCAGACCGACCGCAGATAAATCACTTTTCGGGAAGTAGTAAATCGACTGTGCCGCTGTTGCGCCAACCATCACCACCGACGGCGTGAAGTTGCTGCGCCCGCCGCCGTCTGCGGTCATTGCCGCATGGAATGACTGCAACATGCCGGTTTCACGGTTCACAGCAATGTCGTAATTCATATCAAACGCATGACGTTTGAGCGCTGACTGGAACTGTTCAAAGCGGTCGTTAGCCAGACGCACCGGCGTGCCGTCACCGTACATCGCCGCGACGGCACCGTAATACGGGAAGTTGTAGTGATCTTTCGAGCCGTAACCCACGGTGTAGCACGGGTGCATAATCAGCGTTTTCACCGTGCGATGTGATTTCGCCATCATGCGCGGCATCTCATCCGCCACTTCCTGCGGCGACTGCGTTGGCACCACCATATGCAGCGTTTGTGTCGCAGCATCGTACCAGCCGTTGGCGTTATCCGGCTCAAGCGCGGAAGTATCAACGGATTGCGTGGTAAAACGGCGCGACATCACCAGCCAGTCCTGCGGCGGCGATTTCAGTTCATCAGCCATTTCACCCGAGTAGAACATGCCCTGCTCGTCCAGCTTGCCGCCCTCGCGGCCTTCCGGCCAGACCGGCAGGTGTTTGCGCATCCCGACAGGGAAGACCGGCATATCTTTCAGGCTGGAGAATTTATCGTCTTCATAGGCATTTTCTCCCCCGACGCGCACGAAGCGGAACGTGCCCCACGGGTCGCGTTCCAGCGGGCCGGTTTTCTCGCCGTAGCGCACCACGCCCTCTTTGAATTTCAATGCATTTTTGGCGAAACGGAATTTGGCAAAATCCTGATAAACCAGGATCGCCACGGCTTGTCCCAGATAGGCAGGTGTTTTGCCTTCCGGCAGCAGCATGTCTTCACCGTAAAAGGCCGGGAAAGCCAGCCCGTCGCGCGCCAGCACGTCGGCCGTTACCAGCTGATCGGGCTGAAGATCGTCGCCAAGCAGTGAGAGATCCAGACCGGTGTAAATTTTATCGGCTTCAGTTACGCGCAGGATAAAGGCGTGCGCCTGCTTCTGGGGCCAGTGCGGCATATCTTTGGCTCGGATATCGCGGGCAAAAACTTTCTGCCCCATGACTTTCGCTTTGCCATCAATACGGAAACGGACGCGTTTATTTTGTGCATCCCACTGGGGTGATTGCAGAATTTTTTCTTCAAACAGTGCGGCATAAGCCCGACTGTGCAACGGCGCGAGATAAACGGAGACGCCAGCGATCACCGCGCCTTTCACAAAGCGCCGCCTGGACGGATTGAAATTGCTCATAAATTCCTTTGATTCTTTTATGTCTTTTTATTGTTCAGCACTTTCTAATATTCTGAAAATCCTGTTTTTCGCGGGCGATTATAGGTACGCAAAACCTTATAAGCTATGATGAGAAACACATTTTTAATATCTTGTTCACAAATGAGCGCAAAAAAGTGCGATAATTCGTTTCTGTTGCGCAAACAATAACCAGAAGGGATAGAGGCGAAATGGCCGGAATTATTTTGCTCGCAGCAGGGTCAGGAAAGCGATTTTCTGCCGCCGGTGGCGAGGGAAACAAGCTCAATGCCGTTCTGAGTCAAACAGCAGAAAATCCTGTCACGGTATTTGAAACCACGCTGAATCAGTTAACCGGCAGCGGTTTATCAGTCCATGTGGTCACCCGTCCGGAAAATGTGCAGGTTCAGGCCAGTTGCGCACGTAAAGCCGTGCCTTTTACCCTCGTCAGCAGTGCCGGAACCGGTGAATCCATTGCTGCCGGCGTACGCGATACGCCGGAATGGGACGGCTGGCTGATTCATCTGGCAGATATGCCCTTTGTTCCCGCAGACGTTTTCATCGCAGTTGCCGCAAACCTGCAACAGGCGCAGGTGGTACGGCCTTACTGGCAAAATGAGCCGGGCCATCCGGTCGGTTTTTCCCGGCCGATGCGTGAGGGGCTTTTGCAGTTGCACGGCGATCATGGAGCGCGGGATCTTTTGCGCGGACGCGAAGTTTTACGACTGAATTTTAACAATCCGGCAGTGATCGCCGATATCGATCTGCCGGAGCAACTCCCCGAATCCTCGCTTTTTCAGAACGGACAACCGCATGCAGCATCTTGATAATCATGTTATTTCTCAGGCCATGGAATGGCTGGCGCACCAGCCGGTCTGGCTTTGTACGGTGCTGAACACTTACGGTTCTTCCCCGCGAGCGCCCGGTGCATTGATGGTGGCAACAGCCGGGGGGCATTTTTGCGGTTCGCTTTCCGGTGGCTGTGTCGAAGAGGATTTCCTGCAACGCATTGCTGCGGGTGAATATCAACAAGCCAGCCAGATTGTGCGCTACGGAGAAGGCGGTCTGACGCCAAATATTACCCTGCCGTGCGGTGGTTCGCTGGATGTGCTGATCGAGTATTTGCCGTCATCGCAAGGTAATGTGGATTATCTGCAAAGAATGGGCATGGCGCTGGCGGGACATTACGCCCTGACCAAGTCACTTACCCTGCCCGCAGCCTGCGATCATCTGGAACTGACGAATTATCATAATGCGACTCAGGTGATGCGCAATGATGATTGCATCACCCTGCATCTGGCCGCCCCGCCGCGTCTGCTGATTGCCGGATTGTCGAGTGTCGCGCTTTACTGCGCGGATTTTGCCTGCGCGCTGGGATTTGAAGTGGTGGTATGTGAGTGTCGCGAGGACGTGCTGGAAAACTTTCTGCCGTCGCTGAAAGCAGATATTCGTCTGGAAAAACAGTTCCCTGCTAAATATCTCGAGCAAAAAAGCTGTCATGCGAATACCGCCATTGTTGCGCTGACCCATGACCCGAGAATGGATGATCTGACCCTGATGGAAGCGGTGAATACCCCGGCATTTTACATCGGTGCGATGGGATCGCAGCGCAACAGCGCACGTCGCCGTCAGCGTCTGCAAACCATCGCTGATTTCACAGCAGATGATTTTTCCCGTCTGCACGCGCCGGTAGGCTTGCCAATTGGCAGCAAAACCCCCGCCGAAATCGCGCTGGCCGTCATGGCCGATATCGTTAAACATAAAAATGGAGTGAAGCAGCTCAGCACGACGGACTGAATGCACCGTTGATTCCATAAAAAAAGCCTGAGGTTTACGCCTCAGGCTTTTTTGTACAGACTAACCGGTTGATTACGAACGGGTAAGCTGCAACTGACCGCTTTTATCCAGCGGGATTTGAGTGCCCGGATCGTGGTCCATACGAACCTTCCCTTGCTGATCGCCTATTTTATAGGTCACATCATAACCGAGCGTTTTATCTTCTTTGTCATACACGGTTTTACAGCGCTGCTGCTGAGTCGTGTAAGTATCGTTATCCTGCATGCTGCTTTGTACACGGTTACCTGCATAACCGCCACCCAGCGCACCGGCTACCGTCGCGACGTCGCGTCCGCGGCCACCACCAAACTGGTGACCCAGAACCCCCCCCGCCACCGCACCCAGTACGGAACCGGTGATCTGATGCTCATCCTGCACAGGGCGGCGATGAGTGACAGTGACGTTACGGCATTCCTGACGCGGAGTTTTCGTGGTCTCTTTGATTGGCGTCGCGCTGACAACCTGCGCATATTGCGGGCCAGACGAAAAGACGTTCATGCTCGCAACGCCAGCAATGCCCAACGCCGCAGCCACACCAATTCCGACCCCAGCTAACATTGACTTGTTCACAGGACTTCCTCCGAAAATGTTACCACGCAATTCGCCCTCTTAAGGACGCTCCTCAGCGGACAACAACACATCTGAGGTCCGGCGTGCGTGAAACGCCGTCTGTAAACTTATTGTCAATAATGCATACCAAAACGTAAGCAAACAATAAGACGAAATCTGTAAGTGAGGAAAATGGCCTGCCTGGGGGGCGTTTCGGAGGATTCTTAGCTGACAAAGTAATAGTGACGTGATCTTGTGCTGTGTGGATATCTGTAACGTAATAAATATTGCATCAGAAATAAAAAAGCCTGTAATAAACAGGCTTTTAGGTACGAAACGATTCAGCTGACGTTCAAAAAAACGTCGCTGAACGGAATCAGTGCAGTTTAAGACGCGGGCGGATCACGCGGTTAATGCCACCGACCAGCATCATCAGACCGGTTTTGATGTAACCGTGCAGTGCAATCTGATGCATACGATATAGCGAAATATAAACCAGTCGCGCCAGACGCCCTTCGACCATCATAGAACCGCGCATCAGGTTACCCATCAGGCTGCCGACAGTACTGAAGCGTGAAAGGGAAACCAGTGAACCGTGGTCTTTATAAACGTAAGGTTTCAGGCTCTGCCCTTTGCGCTGCGCCATGATGTTGGCAAAGCAGCGGGAGGCCATCTGGTGTGCTGACTGAGCACGCGGGGGTACAAAACCGCCGGACGGCTGCGGACAGGACGCGCAGTCACCAATCGCATAGATGTTCGGATCGCGCGTGGTTTGCAACGTCTGTTCCACCACCAGCTGGTTAATACGGTTGGTTTCCAGACCGGCGATCTCTTTCATGAAATCAGGGGCTTTAATCCCCGCCGCCCAGACCATCAGATCGGCATCAATGAATTCGCCGGACTTAGTGTTCAGGCCGTTTTTATCCGCGCTGGTAACCATGGTTTGCGTCAGAACGCGCACGCCCAGTTTGGTCAGTTCATTGTGTGCCGCCGCAGAAATACGCGGCGGCAACGCCGGCAGAATACGCTCACCCGCTTCCACCAGCGTGACGTTCAGCGCTTCGCTGTCCAGACCTTCAAAACCGTAGCTGTGCAGCTGTTTAACCGCATTGTGCAGCTCAGCAGACAGCTCAACGCCGGTCGCACCGCCACCGACAATCGCGATATTCACTTTCTTCTGCTTATCGGAACTGGCAGAGAACTTTAGGAACAGGTTCAGCATTTCGTTATGGAAACGGTGCGCCTGATGCGGGTTATCCAGGAAGATGCAGTTGTCTTTCACGCCCGGCGTACCGAAGTCGTTAGAGGTACTGCCCAGCGCCATCACCAGAGTGTCGTACGCAATATCGCGCACCGGCACCAGTATTTCACCGTTCTCGTCGCAGATTTCAGCCAGTTTGATGGTCTGATTTTCGCGATCGATATCAGTCAGTGAGCCAATCTGGAAGGTAAAGCCGTGATTGCGGGCATGAGCCAGATAACTCAGCGCATCCACGCCGTCATCCAGGCTGCCGGTCGCCACTTCGTGCAACAGGGGTTTCCACAAATGGCTGTGGTTGCGATCGACCAGAATGATCTCCGCTTTTTTCTTGCGGCCAAGTTTATGGCCCAGGCTGGTTGCCAGTTCCAGACCGCCGGCGCCACCGCCGATAATCACAATTTTCTTCATTGGTGATGTCAAAATGACCCCCTCAAATGTGAACCAATTGTTATATAAGAGTAAAAATATTATCCTTATATTACATAGGGTTGCTTAAGTTAAATCGGTATCTGAGACGGAGGATATCACGCGTGGTGATTTGGTCATACCAAAATTGATATAGGTCAATTTAATTTCATTTGGCTAATTTGACTTAGGGAAATGGCACGTATTTTGACGGATTTAAATCAGCAGGTTAGAGGAAAAACAGACGGAAAAATGATTTCATCGCGCGGAATGAACCAAATAAAAAAACCACTGCTTTCGGGCAGTGGTTTTTAAATATTGCAGAAATGAAATGTTAAATCAGGCGATGTTTTTGAACGCTTTGATCCGCTGAAGATGGGTCGAGATGTCCTTGAACTTATGGCTCTGATGTTCATCCCATTCAACCGGGTAATAGTGATGAAGTTTCTCAGCAGTTTGCTTGCTGTCGAGCACACCGTCTTCGCGGGATAAAATCACCAGACAACGGTCGCGGTTTTTCTCGCGAAAATCACTGATGCATTTCGTAGCGATGTCTTCGTACTCTTCGGGACGGTCGATTTTCCCTGTCATATTATCCTGCGGCGATAAGTTCGGATTGAACATCACCTGGCGGATACCGCACAGGAAACCGATACGTTCAGCCCAGAACCCGCCAAGCCCGACACCGCAAATCAGCGGATTTTTGTCGGTGGTTTCATGCAGCACTTTATCGACTTCTTTCAGCAAATGTTGCATGTCGTGGCGCGGATGCAGCGTGCTGTAGCTGATGAAACGGACGTCGGGATCAATAAACTGTAGCTGCAACACTTTCTCGTGGTTACCGGGACTGGTTGAATCGAAGCCATGCAAATAGATAATCATCGTTTACCTCATCCTGAATGTGCGTAGAAACCCTCACGCGGTCTGAAAAACGTTACCGGGCAGTTTCTTTATGTTCCTGCCAGCGGGCGTCGAGCGCGGTCAGTTCACGGTTTGCGTCTTTCCAGCGACTTGAATTTTGCAGGTCCTGACGGGCCTGTTTTCCACTGTACAGTCCGCGATGATACAACTGCGCAACACGTTCAGCTTTGACCGGAGACAGGTTATCCAGCACGCTCACTGCGCCCTGACGGTTATTACAGGCCAGGATCATATCGCAACCGGCATCCAGAGAAGCCTGAGCACGTTCCGGATAGCTGCCCATAATCGCGGCACCTTCCATCGAAATATCATCGGAGAAAATCACACCGTTGAAATTCAGTTCTTTGCGCAAAATTTCCTGCAGCCAGTAAGGTGAACCGCTGGCCGGGCGCGGGTCAGCCTGGGTATAAATCACGTGGGCTGGCATGACGGCATCCAGCAATTTACGTTCATTAAGCTGGCGGAAGATTGCCATGTCGTGCCCGCGGATGACCTCCAGCGGGCGATCGTCACGCGGCGTTTCTTTATGAGAATCCGCACCGACCGCGCCATGTCCCGGGAAATGCTTACCGGTGGTTTTCATCCCTGCGGCATGCATGCCGAGAATAAACTGCTCTGCCATATCCAGCGCTTTCTGCGGTTCGGCGTGGAACGAACGCTCGCCAATGGCCGCGCTGATATGACCGATATCCAGAACTGGCGCAAAACTGATATCGATATCCATAGCAATCATTTCTGACGCCATCAGCCAGCCGCCTTCCTGTGCCAGGCGCTTCGCTTCATGCGGCGCATTCAGGGCCGCAAAAGACTGCGCGGCAGGCAGACGGGTGAAGCCTTCACGGAAACGCTGCACGCGTCCGCCTTCCTGATCCACCGCCAGCACCAGCCGGTCGTGGGACGCGGCGCGGATCTGGCGGATCAGTTCATGCAACTGATCAACGTCATGATAATTTCGGGTGAATAAAATCAGTCCGCCGACCAGCGGATGCTGCAAAATTTCACGTTCTTCGGCATCCAGCTCAAAGCCAACGACATCCAGCATTACAGGTCCCAACAAAATGGACGCTCCTTTTTATTTTTCAGACGATTATCACGGCCGCAACGGTTGCGCCCATTCACGGTATTTATGCTCGCCGGTCTGCTGCCAGCGCACTTCAAACCACATCAGCATCAGGTAATCGACCCAGGGGATCCAGCGGTTAACCTGCTGCTGCAAAAGAGAAATATCCTGATAGCCGCCCGCGTTGATGTACTCACGCAGAAAAACATGTTGCTGCGGCGTGCTCCAGCCATTGCCGCGAACAATCGCGGCCAGCTCCAGGGCAACATCCGCATCCGCCGCGTACTCCCAGTCAATCAACCGCAGGCCGTCTGGCGTATGCAATACATTTCCTGCGTGGATATCCATATGCACCAGCGCCAGTTTCAGCGGCGCGGGCTGTGTCTGCGACATCATCTTGCGATGTAAACGCAGCCAGCGCGGCGTGAGTCTGCGCCGGTCGATATGTTGCCAGTAACGTGCAAACTGATGCTGCAAATCCAGCCGGTAGCCTGAAGGCGGTAACTGGTGCAGCCTGACCAGCGTCCGGCTCAGTGCTTGCTGTGTGGCGGGCATCGCGAAGGTCTGTTCAGTCGGCGGCGTGCCCTCTATCCAGTCAACAATCAGCCATGGCGGCGAATAAAGTCTGACACACGGGCCTGATTTTTGCCGCGCGACATGCCGCAAAATCGCAGATTCGCGTCGCCGGTCAGCGCCTGCAATCCGCTTATCAAAAGACTGATGTCGCGCCAGTAAATCACCGGCAGGCGAACAGATTTTCCAGCTTTCCCCCGTCAGTCCGGCGACCGGTAATAAACGAAATCCGGCGGTTTTCACCGCCGGATAATGTTTTTCGATCAGCTGTTGGAGTTCTGATTGCAGAAACTCAGCGTTAATTCTGGACTGCGCCACGGCCTGACCAGACGATTTCGCCACTTGGTGCGGTAATCAGACGCATCGACATGGTTGGGGCTTTAACATCACCGCTCACGGTGCTGTAAAGCACATACTGGGCCTTCACGATGTTTGCCAGACCGATGGCTTTGCTGACCGACGCCAGGCTGTCATCCGGCGATAATCCCAGTGACTGTTTGGCAGAAGACACCTGATCTGCCGGAACCACCTGGAAAGTGGTGTTATTCGCCAGCGCATTGCGCAGGGCATCCGTCGCCTTGGCCATTTGCAGTGAGCCGTTAGTGCTGTTTTTAACGCTATCCACCAGCAACACGCTGCCGGACTGCACACCATCAGATTTCAGCATTTTTGCCAGCATCGGCTGAACGGTCGCCGTCCAGTCGATATTCGCGAATTTTGGCGGCTGTGGAACCGGCTGAACCGGTGGCTGCTCTGGCACTGGCGGATTGACCGGCGGCAGTGGCTGTTGCGGTTGCTGTGGTTGTTCTGGCTGCTGGGTCTGTTGCTGGTTTGGCAAAGTACAACCGCCAAGGATCAATGCGGCCATCGCCACAATGAGAAAATACTTTTTCATCAACCTTCTCCGTACGGGAATTTAGAGATAAAGGTACATGCGCACACTGTACGCATCGAGATTGCCATTAAGTGAACTGATGTCAACGCTGCTGTTGGCTGGCACGGTGACGGTCCGGGATTCGGCAATCGGTAATAAATCCAGTCCCTGCTTATCATACCAATAGAAACGGTAATGCAGGGTGACAGGATGTGGCTGGTTATTATCCAGTGTACTGGTGGCTTTTTTCTGCCCACCGGAATCAGACACTGATGGCGAACTCGGGATAATACCCGCCGTCAGAACGGGGGACTCCATGACCACTCTTTGCTGATTATTGAGCGCAATGCCTGGCTTGCTGCTGCAGGCTGTCAACAAAATTACCGGCAATAATGCCATCAGGAAACGCATGTTTACCCTTACTGACGTGACAGCAATGGACCCAATGCACGGCCACCGACCAGATGCATATGGATATGATAAACCTCCTGACCCGCGTCGCGGTTGCAGTTGACGATCAGGCGGTAACCGCTTTCGGCAATCCCTTCCTGTTCAGCAATTTTAGCCGCAACCGTCATCATCCGGCCCAGCGCAGCTTCGTGCGTGGTATCAACGTCATTCATTGTCGGGATCAGGATATTCGGGATGATCAGAATATGGCTTGGCGCCTGAGGAGATATATCGCGGAATGCAGTCACCAGTTCGTCCTGGTAAACCACATCTGCGGGAATTTCACGGCGAATAATTTTGCTGAAAATTGTCTCTTCGGCCATCTTAACTGTCCTTAACAAAGTAAAAAGCGTTGTACGCAGTATGGGTTAGAATTTCCATTCCTTTCAACCTGATTACGCTTTTTGATGATTAATTGACGCAGAAAGCGCCAGCGGCAGGCAGCGGCAACCGTTCCTGCAAATTGCAGGCATGAAAAAAGGAGGCCGAAGCCTCCTCTCTCAGAACCAGACATTGCTCACCATTAATGGTTACGCATGTACTCGTCCATATCAGTTTTCAGGTTGTCAGACTTGGTACCGAAAATTGCCTGAACACCAGAACCTGCAACCACCACACCTGCCGCACCCAGTTTTTTCAGGCCAGCCTGATCAACTTTGGAGACGTCCGCTACGCTGACGCGCAGACGGGTAATACAGGCATCGAGGTTAGTGATGTTGTCTTTACCGCCGAAAGCCTGAACCAGAGAAGCGGACATTTCAGAACCGCCCTGCGTTGTGGTTTCGCTGGTAGAGTCTTCACGGCCAGGGGTTTTCAGATCCAGTTTCGCAATCAGGAAACGGAAGATGCTGTAGTAAACCACTGCATACACCGCACCCACGATTGGGAACAGCCAGATTTTGCTGCTGTTGCCGCTCAGTACGATGAAGTCAATCAGACCGTGCGAGAAGCTGGTACCGTCACGCATACCCAACAGGATACAGATTGGGAATGCCAGACCGGCCAGGATCGCGTGGATCACATACAGAATCGGCGCAACGAACATGAAGGAGAATTCGATTGGCTCGGTGATACCGGTCAGGAACGCAGTCAGTGCAGCGGAAATCATGATGCCGCCGACTTTTGCACGGTTCTCAGGTTTTGCTGAGTGCCAGATAGCGATAGCCGCCGCTGGAAGACCGTACATTTTGAACAGGAAGCCACCGGACAGTTTGCCCGCAGTCGGGTCACCCGCCATGTAACGTGGGATATCGCCGTGGAATACCTGACCCGCAGAGTTCACGTACTCACCGATTTGCATCTGGAATGGAACGTTCCAGATATGGTGCAGACCAAACGGAACCAGCGCACGTTCTACAACGCCGTAGATACCGAATGCCACAACCGGGTTCTGGTAAGCAGCCCATTGTGAGAAGGTCTGGATACCTGTACCGATTGGCGGCCAGATGAAGGACAGAACCACACCCAGGATAATCGCTGCCATACCAGAGATGATTGGCACAAAACGTTTACCGGCGAAGAAGCCCAGGTATTCTGGCAACTTGATGCGGTAGAAACGGTTGAACATGTATGCCGCAATCGCACCGGAGATAATACCGCCCAGTACGCCGGTATCCGCCAGATGCTTGGCTGCAATTTCTTCAGCAGGCAAATGCAGAACCAGTGGTGCAACAACTGCCATGGTTTTCACCATGATGCCGTATGCCACAACGGACGCCAGTGCAGAAACACCGTCGTTGTTGGTGAAGCCTAACGCCACACCGATAGCAAAGATCAGAGGCATGTTAGCGAAGACGGAACCACCGGCTTCGGCCATAACATGGGAAACGATCACTGGCAGCCAGCTAAAGTTTGCAGAACCGACACCAAGCAGGATACCTGCGATTGGCAGTACGGATACTGGCAGCATTAGCGATTTACCGACCTTTTGAAGGTTTGCAAACGCGTTCTTAAACATAATTGAGTGTGCTCCTGAGTAATGATGCTTTTTGATACTTCATGCGGTTTAGCCTGATAACTAACCGCTTTGCAAAAGGTCGTACCGCCCTTTGCTATCGGGTGTCTGAGCACCCCTTTTAATTTTTACGCAGGGTAAAATAATTCCCTTTGTTAATGTTTGATGGCAGTCACGTTTTTCTGAAAAATGCAGTGAGAGCGTTTAAAAAACCCACGATTTACAACATTTAATCCGAAATAAACGCCAGTGGCCCCGCAAAAAACGGGGCCACGATACCTCATTCTGGTGATTAATTACGAGGTGTAAAATAAATATGGCGTATATGACTAAGCCTAAGGTTAGATCAGGGAGGAAGTATCGATGTGAAATAATCGTGAAAAGTTTGCAGTGGTCGCTTCTGCCAGCTGTTCCACACTCACACCTTTGAGCACGGCCATGTAATCGGCAACGTCCCGTACATAAGCAGGCTGGTTCTCTTGACCACGATGTGGCACGGGTGCCAGATACGGCGAGTCAGTTTCCACCAGCAAACGATCCAGCGGTACATAACGGGCCACTTCACGCAACGCTTCAGCGTTACGGAAAGTCACAATCCCTGAGAACGAGATAAAGAACCCCAGATCCAGCAGGAATTTTGCCGTCGGCAGATCCTCGGTGAAGCAATGCAAAACACCACCGCACTCCCCTGCGTTCTCTGCTTTGAGAATATCCAGCGTATCCTGACGGGCATCACGTGTATGGACGATCACCGGTTTGTTCAGCTCGCGGCCAATGCGGATGTGCTCGCGGAATGAATCCTGTTGCAGTTTCAGCTGATGCGCTTCTTTCTGATAAAAATAATCCAGACCGGTTTCACCCATCGCCACCACTTTCGGGCTGGCGGCAAGCTCACGCAGTTCTGCGAAATCATAACCATCGTCAATATTCAGCGGATGCACACCGCAGGAAAATGCAACGTCGGGACGGTCGCCAATCAGCTGTGTCATCGCACGATAACCGGGCAATGTGGTCGCCACCGCCAGCATAAATTTCACGTCACGTTCACGGGCTTTTTCCAGCACGTTATCCACGCCGGAGTGCAGCTCATTGTAATCAAGGCTGTCGAGATGACAGTGGGAATCGACTAAAAACATAGTATTTAACTCATGACAAATAAGGGGTTCAGCGGGAAAGCGCGGAACTGAAAATCGACGCAGAAACCGTGCCCTGAAGCATCTGTTCCCACTCAAGAAGTTGTTCGGTCAGCAGTAACTCACGGTTAACACCGACGATAGAAAGCAGCTGATGGCGGCAATGCATCCAGGCACTCACCGATTGCTGTAAAGCCACGCTGGACTGCGCACCTGCGAGCAACGCAATTAACGGCTGCTGATCGTGGTTGATGATGAACTGCCCCGCCTGTTGCTGCCATTTAATGGCATCAAGAAGTAACGTCGCCAGCCAGTACAGACGTTCCGGCGCATCATCATGATTAAGCTGTGGCAACAGGGAAAGCATATCCTGTTGCTGACATTGCGTATAAAGCTGCTGGCATAATGCCACGCGTTGCTTCCAGCGTTCCGGCTGCAACAGTTCAATGGCTGACAACGGCGCACCGTTGGTCAGACGCAATGCGGTTTTGATCGAGACAGGATCAGCACTGAGCTGACGGTTAATCCACTGCACTGCCAGCGCTTCTTCCGGTACCGGCAGATGCCAGTAGAAACAGCGGCTGCGGATCGTTGCCAGTAACGCCGAAGGTTCGCGGCATCCGAGCAGGAAATAGGTGCCCGCAGGGGGTTCTTCCAGCGTTTTAAGCAAGGCATTCGCTGCGGCTTCTGTCAGCAATTCCGTTTGCGGGATCCAGACAACTTTCGAACCGCCCTGCTGGGAATAATTGTAGAGCGTTTCGATGAGCTGACGCACCGGATCAATGCCCAGCGAGTTTTTGCCTTTTTCAGGTTGCAGGATATGCCAGTCAGGATGGTTGCCGGCAATCATCAGCTGACAGCTGTGGCATGAACCACAACTCTTTTCGCCGTCCTTGTGCTGGCACAGCAGCCAGCGGCTCAGACCATATACCAGCGCCTCATCCCCAATCCCCGCTGCGGCATGCATCAGCACCGCATGATGCCCGCGGCCTGTCAGATATTGCCCTGTCAGCTGGCGATAAGGGGCGCTGAGCCACGGATACCAGTTCATGAATGCTCCCGGGTTGCCTGCTCGTCAAACCAGCTTTTCAGTGTCTGTTCGATCGATGACTTTACTTCTTCAATAGTCTGCGAGGCATCGATGGTTTTAATGCGGCTGTCAGCGGCGGCAAGCTCCAGATAACGGGCGCGCGTACGTTCAAAGAAAGGCAAGGCTTCCTGTTCAATACGATCCAGTTCACCACGGGCACGGGCACGTTGCAGGCCGATGGCCGGAGGTAAATCCAGATACAACGTCAGGTCAGGGCGGAAATCACCCAGAACGGTATCGCGTAAAGAGGTCATTAGTTTGGCATCAATCCCCCGTCCGCCGCCCTGATAAGCTTGCGAGGAGAGATCGTGCCGGTCACCCACCACCCATGCGCCACGCGCCAGAGCGGGTAAAATCACCGTCTCAACCAGCTGGACACGGGCAGCGTAAAGCATCAGCACTTCGGCTTTGACCGTCGGTTTTTCGCCATCTACGCCACGCTTAAATAAATCGCGTAATTTCTCCGCCAGCGGCGTACCGCCCGGCTCACGGGTAAACACAATTTCTTCTACGCCGTGCTGGCGCAATGCATCCACCACCACGTTATGAGCAGTGGTTTTTCCCGCCCCTTCCAGGCCTTCAATCACAATGAAGTTACTTTTCATTCTTGTTCTTAAGAGCCTCTATATACACACGAACCGCCTTGTTGTGGTTCTCAAGGTTAGTGCTGAAAGTATGCCCGCCTTTGCCGTCAGCAACAAAATAAAGATACGGCGTTTTTGCGGGATGTGCCGCAGCCTGAAGTGAGGCTTCGCTCGGCATCGCAATCGGAGAAGGCGGCAGGCCGGTGATCACATAAGTATTGTAAGGGGTCGGCGTTTCTAAATCTTTCTTCGTGATATTGCCGGTGTATTTATCACCCATACCATAGATGACGGTCGGGTCTGTTTGCAGACGCATGCCGATCCGCAGACGATTGATGAACACAGACGCCACTTCAGGACGCTCATCTTTTACGGCCGTCTCTTTTTCAATAATCGACGCCATAGTGACCATGTCTTCAGGCGTTTTATACGGCAGCGAATCAGCGCGGCCTTTCCAGATATCCGCAACGGTTTTTTCCATGCGCACATGGGCGCGTTTGAGCAGAGATAAATCCGTCATGCCCGCAGTGTAATGGTAAGTATCGGGATACAACCAGCCTTCGGCATTTTTGGTATCGGTCATGCCTAAGGCAGCGGCGATCTCTTCACCGCTTTTGCCGCTAAGTTCATGCCTGAGATACTCTGAAGTATCTAAAACCTTCATCCAGTCGCTGAGCTTAAAACCCTCGACAAAACGAATGCTAAATTGGGCTTCTTTGCCACTTTTCAGCAGCTCCAGCATCTGGCGAACGGTCATGCCTTTTTCCAGACGGTAGGTACCGGCTTTAAACTCACTCAGTTCGGGCTCTAAACGTAATAACCATGGGAACCACGGGTTGGGCTTCATCAGCTTCTTGTCGATGAGCAGCGTTTCCAGAACCACACGCCCGGTACCGGCAGGCAGGGTGAAGATCGTTTCACTGCTGACATTGATCGGGCGGTCCGCAAACTGTTTCACTTTCTGGTAGGCAAACGTCGCCAGTCCTGCAAGGATCAGGACAATAATGGCGAAGATTTTGGTCTTTTTGTTTGTCATTGTTTATTCACTTTTTTAACAGTTCTGGAGCAAAAAATTGTACAAATCTCGGGATAAATAATGCCATCCGCACGCCTGTGCCACGGGTAAAACCGGCATCAGCGCATTACAAATCAGCACCTCATCGGCATCAAACAATACCTCGGCGGGTTCACTGACAATGTGCAACGCCCAGGGCGACGAGTTTTCAATGAGCCGGATAATGTGCTGACGCATAACGCCATCCACCCCCGACTGTGATAAATCCGGTGTAAATACCTGATTTCCCTTCCGCCAGAATAAATTAGCCGCACAGCATTCCACCAGGCAACCTGAGGTGTCAACCACCAGAGCCTCGTGGGCGTCCGTCTGGTCAAGATGCAGGCGGATCATCACCTGCTCAAGACGGTTGAGGTGTTTTATGCCCGCCAGCAGCGGATTTCTACTCAACGTCACCGGGCTCAGGGCGAGTTTTACACCGTGTTGCTGTAACGCGTGATAATGTGCCGGATAAGCGGACACTGATACAATCCGGGTCGGTTCAGAGCATCCTGCCGAACTGTAGCCTCGTCCTCCCTGCCCGCGTGTCACAACGGCTTTAACGACAGCCTCTTCCTGTTGTCCTGCGGCCTGAATCATTTCGCGTTCTAAAGCAGCCCAGTCCACGCCATCAATATGCAAAACAGACACCGCGCGCTGCATCCGCGCAATGTGTTCTGGAAGAAGCTGGATTTCACCGCGCAACACCCTGGCCGTAGTGAAGCAACCGTCGCCAAATTGCACAGACCGGTCTGCCGCTGGCAATGTTGTCGCCGCCGCACCGTTAATCCACATGGTTACTTCCTCCTGACTTCAGGGTTAGCGTTCTCCGACCGCTGAGACTGCGTGAGCAGGCTTCTGGCAGCAAGTGGAGCATTCTTACTTTATCGTACCGGCAGGCCGAAATGGCGGGAAGACTCTTTCCGTTGAGCTGCCGTTTGATTCCACTTTACCGCATAGCAAATGCTTTTATTCAGACAGCAAAAAGGCCCGATTAACGGGCCTTTCTCAATAATACACCGTCGCAATCACATCTTGCGGAATACCAGGGAACCGTTAGTTCCGCCGAATCCGAAGGAGTTGCACAGTGAATATTGCATGTCTTTTACCTGACGCGCTTCGTGCGGCACAAAGTCCAGATCGCACCCTTCGTCTGGATTGTCCAGATTCAGGGTCGGTGGAACGGCCTGATCACGCAGCGCGAGTAAAGTGAAGATAGACTCCACCGCCCCCGCCGCACCTAACAGGTGGCCGGTCATAGACTTGGTTGAACTGACCAGCACTTTGTGAGAATCCGCACCAAAGACAGATTTAACCGCCTGCGCTTCGGCTTTGTCACCCGCCGGGGTAGAAGTCCCATGCGCGTTGATATAGCCAATTTGCGACGCAGAAATGCCTGCATCACGCAAAGCGTTTTCCATCGCCAGCGCGGCACCTGCACCGTCTTCCGGTGGAGAGGTCATATGGTAAGCATCGCTGCTCATACCAAAGCCGACGATTTCAGCATAAATTTTTGCACCGCGTTTGCGGGCATGTTCGTACTCTTCCAGCACCATAATCCCGGCACCGTCACCCAGTACGAAACCATCACGATCTTTATCCCACGGGCGGCTTGCGGCCTGCGGATTATCGTTGCGCGTGGATAGCGCGCGTGCTGCACCGAAACCACCGACACCCAGCGGGGTGCTGGCTTTTTCTGCGCCGCCTGCCAGCATCACGTCAGCATCGTTATAGGCGATGATACGGGCTGCATGACCAATATTATGCACGCCAGAAGTACAGGCTGTAGCAATAGAAATACTCGGCCCACGCAACCCGAACATGATACTCAGATGACCGGCAATCATGTTAACGATGGTTGATGGAACGAAAAAAGGACTAATTTTGCGAGGTCCGCCGTTAACCAATGACGTATGGTTTTCTTCAATCAGACCAAGTCCGCCGATGCCAGAACCGATCGCCGCACCAATGCGTGTCGCGTTCTCAGCAGTCACTTCAAGCCCGGAGTCTTGCATCGCCTGAATACCGGCAGTAATACCATACTGAATAAAGGCGTCCATCTTGCGGGCATCTTTGCGCGGGATGTAGTCTTCACAGTTAAAATCTTTTACTAAGCCAGCAAAACGGGTTGCATAGGCACTAGTATCAAAATGGTCGATCAGGCTGATGCCACTCTGACCGGCAAGGAGAGCGTTCCAAGTGGACTCTACAGTATTGCCGACAGGAGACAGCATGCCCAGTCCAGTCACTACAACTCGACGCTTAGACACGTGTGTCCTCCAGGGAGGGAAAAAAGTAGTAATACCGTGGGATATAAAAAACTTAGGCGGTCAAATGACCGCCTAACTATCTAAACTTAAAGCATGTACGCTTACTGTTGGCTAGCGTTGATAAAATCAATTGCTGCCTGAACAGTAGTGATTTTTTCAGCTTCTTCGTCAGGGATCTCGGTATCAAACTCTTCTTCCAGAGCCATAACCAGCTCAACGGTGTCGAGAGAATCAGCGCCAAGGTCGTCTACGAAAGATGCAGCATTCACTACTTCTTCCTGTTTTACACCCAGCTGTTCAACGATGATTTTCTTAACGCGTTCTTCGATAGTGCTCATACTCTTAAATTTCCTATCAAAACTCGCTTTCGCGATGGTTTTCGTAGTGTATAAAATGTTGAAAAAGATGCAACTAAATCCAGGCTGGTCAAACCACGAATTTGCTCTATTTTGCGGTTTTTACCGCAAAAAACGCAAATAATTTCGTAATTTTTAAATCATATACATGCCGCCATTGACATGTAATGTTTCACCCGTGATATAGCCGGCCTCGTCAGAGGCTAAAAAAGCAACGGCGCTGGCAATTTCTTTGGCATCGCCCAACCGGTTGGCTGGAACTGATGACAAAATGCCTGCGCGTTGATCATCTGTCAACGCCCTTGTCATATCCGTCTCAATAAAGCCGGGAGCGACGACGTTGACAGTAATGCCACGTGAAGCAACTTCACGTGCCAAAGACTTACTAAAACCAATCAAGCCAGCTTTAGCCGCCGCGTAGTTCGCCTGCCCTGCGTTACCCATGGTGCCAACAACGGAACCAATTGTAATAATCCGTCCACACCGTTTCTTCATCATAGCTCGCATGACAGCTTTTGAAAGCCGAAACACAGAAGTCAGATTCGTATCCAGGATATCCTGCCACTCATCATCCTTCATACGCATGAGAAGGTTATCACGGGTAATGCCGGCATTATTAACTAAAATATCAATTTCGCCAAATTCAGCTCGAATTGTCGCCAATACTTGCTCAATAGATGCAGAATCAACCACATTGAGCATAATACCTTTGCCATTTTCGCCTAAATATTCGCTGATCGCTTCAGCACCTTTCTCGCTGGTCGCTGTGCCGATCACTTTCGCGCCGCCTGCTACCAGTTTCTCTGCAATAGCGCGGCCAATACCACGACTGGCACCAGTAACAAGTGCAATTTTGCCTTCGAAGGTCATACTCATCCTCTTATTACTGCTCTAACGCCGCTGCCAGGCTTGCCGTGTCATTCACAGCGGACGCCGTCAGGGTGTCAACAATACGTTTTGTCAGACCGGTCAACACTTTACCCGGCCCCACTTCTAAAAGCTGCTCAACGCCCTGTGCTGCCATAAATTCGACAGACTCAGTCCAGCGCACCGGGCTGTACAGCTGGCGTACCAGCGCACTGCGGATGGCTTCAGGAGACGTTTCAATTTTCACATCAACGTTGTTCACCACGGAATACTGAGGTGCGCTGAATGTGACATTTTCAAGTGCAACGGCAAGTTTATCCGCAGCAGGCTTCATCAGAGCACAATGCGATGGCACGCTGACTGGCAGTGGCAGAGCGCGTTTTGCACCTGCTTCTTTACAGGCCGCACCGGCGCGTTCTACCGCTTCTTTGTTACCCGCGATCACAACCTGACCTGGCGAGTTAAAGTTAACCGGAGAGACAACCTGACCCTGAGCTGACTCTTCACAGGCTTTGGCAATCGCGGCGTTGTCCAGACCGATAATAGCGTACATCGCGCCAGTACCCGCCGGAACCGCTTCCTGCATCAGTTTGCCGCGCAGTTCAACCAGTGAAATCGCCTGTTTGAAATCCAGCACACCGGCACAAACCAGAGCAGAGTATTCACCCAGGCTATGACCCGCCATCAGAACAGGCTGAGCGCCGTTCTGCTGCTGCCATACACGCCAGATAGCGACGGAAGCGGCCAGCAACGCAGGCTGTGTCTGCCAGGTTTTATTCAGTTCTTCAGCAGGCCCCTGTTGCACCAGCTGCCATAAATCATATCCCAGCGCCGAAGAAGCTTCGGCAAATGTTTCTTCAACCACCGGATGCGCAGCGGCTAAATCAGCCAGCATACCGAGCGTCTGAGAACCCTGACCAGGGAAAACAACTGCAATTTTTGTCATTTTTATCATCCTGTTAAATCAAAAACGTACCAGCGCCGAGCCCCAGGTAAAGCCACCGCCAAATGCTTCGAGCAACACTAATTGCCCGCGCTGAATTCTGCCGTCACGCACTGCTTCGTCAAATGCTGCAGGCACAGAGGCCGCAGAGGTATTGCCATGACGATCGAGCGTAACCACGACTTTGTCCATTCCCATACCCAGCTTTTTCGCTGTCGCACTGATAATGCGCAGGTTCGCCTGATGCGGAACCAGCCAGTCGAGTGCAGTACGGTCGAGATTATTTGCGGTCAGTGTTTCATCAACAATGTGCGCCAGTTCAGTCACAGCGACTTTGAAGACTTCATTACCCGCCATGGTGACATAAGCAGGTTTTTCCGGCTCTGTCTGGCTTGGGTAGGCCAGCGTCAGCAGGTTGCCATAATGACCATCGGCATGCATATGCGTAGAAATGATGCCCTGCTCTTCTGATGCGCCCAGCAATACCGCGCCCGCGCCATCACCGAACAGAATAACCGTACCGCGATCTTCAGGATCGAGTTTACGCGACAACACATCAGAGCCGATCACCAGTGCATATTTCACTGCACCGTTTTTGATGTATTGATCGGCAACGCTCAGTGCGTATGTAAAACCTGCACAAGCGGCGGCCAGATCGAATGCTGCAGAATCCTTGATGCCCAGCATGTTCTGCACCTGGCAGGCTGAACTCGGGAATGCATGTGAAGATGAGGTTGTTGCAACAATGATCAAACCCACGTCGCTTGCGCTGACGCCAGCCATTTCAAGTGCTTTTTCTGCTGCGTGCAGGCCCATTGTGGCCACAGTCTCATCCGGTGCAGCGATACGACGTTCACGAATACCTGTGCGGGTGACAATCCACTCGTCGGAGGTATCCACCATTTTTTCTAAGTCGGCATTAGTCCGAACTTGCACGGGCAAATAGCTCCCCGTACCGAGAATTTTTGTATACATGTACGATCAGTCACTCTTGGGTAATACAGCTTCAAGGCGCGCGGCAATCCGCTGAGGGACCTGCCGCTGCACCGCCTGCACAGCCTGTTCGATAGCAACAGCAAACGCACGCTGGTTTGCTCCACCGTGGCTTTTAATAACGATGCCCCGTAATCCTAACAAACATGCGCCATTATACTGGTCGGGGTTGAGGTGGCTAAAACGCTTTAGCAACTTCTTCTGGACTATCCGTCCCAACCATTTCAACCACCAGGCTTTCTTGCCACCCTCACCGGAGGATTTTAACAGTGACAAAAACATCCTTATTACGCCTTCCATGGTCTTGAGCGTAACATTGCCCACGAAGCCGTCACACACCATCACATCTGTCTTACCGGTCAGAAGGTCATTGCCTTCAAGATAGCCGATATAGTTGATTAGTGCGGTATTTTTTAAAATAGCGGCGGCTTCGCGGATATTATCCAGCCCTTTGCTTTCCTCTTCACCGATATTGAGTAAGGCGACGCGGGGGTTACTGATACCCACCACCTGCTCCGCCATTACTGCACCCATCACGGCAAACTGGACCAACATTGTGCTGTCACACTCAACGTTCGCCCCCAAATCCAGCACCACAGTTTTACTGCGTTGCTGATTGGGCAGGACGCTCATCAGCGCCGGGCGTTCAATGCCATCCAGTGGCTTGACCACCATTTTGGCTAATCCCATCAGAGCGCCGGTATTCCCGGCACTGACACACGCTTGTGCATCTCCGCTTTTGATCAGTTCCAACGCCACACGCATTGAGCTTCCTTTACTGGCACGTATAGCTTGCGACGCGCGCATGTCGCTGGCTATAACTGATTCAGCAGGAATTATCCGAATTCGTTCTGTTATAGAAGGATCGGCTTTGGCTAAGAAAGGTGTGATTGCGTCGGGATCGCCGACCAGAAGAAGATCTAATTCAGAATTAGAGATCAGTGCCTGCAATGAAGCAGGCACTGTGACGGAAGGACCGAAATCTCCGCCCATTACATCTAACGCGATGGTTAGACGAGTCAAGGTATCGCCTTGCCAGCACTTATCACGTGAATAAGTTGCAGGCAATTATCAGCCGATTACCTTGCGACCGCGGTAGAAACCGTCGGCAGTGATGTGGTGACGCAGGTGAGTTTCACCAGAAGTCTTGTCCACAGACAGAGTGGAAGTGGTCAGAGCGTCATGTGAACGACGCATGCCACGTTTAGAACGGGTTGGTTTATTCTGTTGTACGGCCATGGACCTTACTCCTTAAGTACTTTTCTTTAAACTCGCTAATACGGCAAATGGATTAGGTTTCTCCGCCTCTTCAGGCAGTTTGCCAAATACCATGTCCGCGTCGGACACTTCACAGTGTTCAGATTCATGTACCGGAACGACAGGCAGTGAAAGAATAATTTCGTCTTCAATCATTGCCAGCAAATCGACTTCGCCAAAATCATCGACTTCGATAGGCTCGTACGCTTCCGGTAATGCCTCAGCCTGTTCATCATTCTGGACAGGGCTAAAACAATATGTTGTGTGAACCTGATGTTCAAACGTCTTACCGCATCTCTGGCATTCCAGAGTCACAGCAACATCGGAGTGGCCGGTAATCACAGCCAGGCGCTGATTGTCGATATTAAACGACAATGAGGTTTGTATATCAGAATCCACACTGACCACTGATTGGGCAACACGCGTAACCTGATCCGCAGTATAGACACCTGTATAGTCTAAACGCTTCTGGGCAGTGCGGACCGCATCAAGGGTCAGGGGTAATTTTACTTTTTGCATAGGGCGCGCATATTAACTTTGTAACGACAGAGAGTCAAAGAAAAAGGCCTCAAAACCGCACCTTTCACCAATATTCGCTTCCGCAGCGGACGACAGTTTAAAATGTGTGATTCAATAACGCTACGCTTTGTGAAAAAAAATTATGATTATGTCTGCACCAGATTTACTTTTAGCCTCGACCTCGGTCTATCGGAAAGCCTTGCTGGAGAAAACCGGGCTGAAATTTACCTGCGCTTCACCCGATATTGATGAAACCCCTTTTCCCGATGAAAATCCGGCAGAACTGGTGCAGCGGCTGGCACAATCCAAAGCTGACGCGCTCGCCACTGCTTACCCGCATCATCTGATCATTGGCTCCGATCAGGTTTGCTTTATCGATGGAAAAATCACCGGAAAGCCGCACACTTTCGATAATGCATTCCGTCAGTTACGGGCAGCCAGCGGCAAAATGGTTACGTTCTATACCGGCCTGAGTCTCTATAACAGCGATGCAAAAACAGCGCAGACGTTATGCGAAACGTTTGACGTCACCTTTCGGCCATTGACCGATGAAGAAATTACTGGATATTTACATCGCGAAGAGCCGTACGACTGCGCGGGTAGCTTTAAATGCGAAGGTTTGGGGATTACGCTTTTCGACAGTCTGACGGGGCGCGACCCAAACACGCTAATCGGGCTGCCACTTATTGCCCTGCTCTCCTTACTGCGCGAACACGGCATCAATCCGTTACTTGAAAGCCGTTAATTGAGAGGCATAAAAAAGGCGCAGCCAGTGCGCCTCTATATAAGCTGATCTTTTTAACGAGCGGTTACTTTACCGCGTAAAATTTTCAGGCAGTTACGCAGTTTGGCATCCATAGGAGCCTCAATGCGCATGGTTTCACCGCTAGCCGGATGTTCAAAACGTAGCGCAGCCGCATGCAGGAAAAGACGGTTCAGACCCGTCCCTGACAGTTTTGCATCGAAGTCACGCTCACCATAACGATCATCAAAAGCAATCGGATGACCAGCGTGCAGCGCATGAACACGGATCTGGTGCGTTCTGCCTGTCACCGGGCTGGCTTTCACCAGCGTTGCAAATTCATAGCGCTCTTCAATTTTGAAACGTGTTTCAGAAGGTTTTCCTTCCGCATTCACCCTGACAACACGCTCACCGCTTTGCAGGATATTTTTCAGCAGCGGAGCCTGCACCACTTTGCAATGCGAAGGCCATTCACCGCGCACCAGCGCCAGGTAATCCTTCTGCATACTTTTAACGCGCAATTGCTCATGCAGTGATCGCAGGGCGGAACGCTTCTTGGCGACCAGCAAAACGCCGGAAGTATCACGGTCAAGACGGTGAACCAGTTCAAGGAAGCGCGCTTCCGGACGCAGGGCTCGCAGACCTTCGATCACGCCAAAGCTCAGACCGCTGCCACCGTGGACGGCAGTACCGGAAGGTTTGTTCAGGATCAGTAAATGGTCGTCTTCAAATAAGATGCAATCTGCTAAAGCCGCGACTTTATCCAGCTTCGCAGAAACCGGCGCTTCATCACGCTCTGCCACGCGAACCGGCGGGACACGCACTTCATCACCGGCAAGTAATTTGTATTCAGGCTTAATTCTTTTCTTATTAACCCGCACCTCACCTTTACGCACGATGCGATAGATCATGCTCTTCGGCACGCCCTTAAGGATTTTAAGTAAGAAGTTGTCGATGCGCTGACCGGCTTCGTCTTCGGAGATGGGGATTAATTGTACAGTTGGATTCTCAGTTTTCATGGCTCGCGATTCTAAATATCCGGCACGGTTCGCGCCACTGATTTTTATGTGCTTAACTCTTACTTTACCAGTAACTGCTGAGGAAAACCCTTCTATACCCCTTGTTTTTACAGAAAGCGAAAGTTCAGACAATGCGGCACATCTCTCATTGAGGTAAATATCTTACCCGCATGGGAAAAGTCACCTTGCTATCACAGTGCCTGCAATGGAATAATGAAACTACTTTCGGCGTTGTTTCTCTTAAGTTAGGGAAAACGCAGGAATTATAGATTTGCCTGATCGCGCAAAAACGCAGCAATGGCGTAAGACGTAATGTGAAATCAAGCAATTAGCGGGCTGCGGGTTGCAGCTTGGCCGGCATACGGAATGAGATCTGTTAACCTAAATTCAGAAGCTATTCCCCTAATAAAAGTGCTGCTTTCATAACGCTGGTGTCTTTAATACAGCAAAAGCAGACTTACCGAAATAATGCGCCCCTATGCAAGCGACAACCGTGAGGTTGACGATTTGCGAGAAGACTCGGGGCCAACGGTTTACCCGGTCATGAGGTCATTTTGCCCGCAGCTCTGTCAATAATGGAATAATAATGAGTAAGTTACGATGAAAAGAATGTTGATTAACGCGACTCAGCAAGAAGAGTTGCGCGTTGCCCTTGTAGATGGACAGCGGCTGTATGATTTGGATATTGAAAGTCCGGGCCATGAGCAGAAAAAAGCGAACATTTACAAAGGTAAAATCACCCGCATTGAACCTAGTCTGGAAGCGGCATTCGTAGATTACGGCGCAGAACGACACGGTTTCCTCCCTCTGAAAGAAATTTCCCGTGAATATTTCCCTAGCAACTATTCTTCCCACGGCCGCCCAAACATCAAAGATGTGTTGCGCGAAGGTCAGGAAGTTATCGTTCAGGTTGATAAAGAAGAACGTGGAAATAAAGGCGCAGCACTGACGACGTTTATCAGTCTGGCCGGTAGCTATCTGGTTCTGATGCCTAACAATCCACGCGCTGGGGGAATTTCCCGCCGTATTGAAGGTGATGACCGTACTGAGCTGAAAGAAGCGCTGTCTTCTCTGCAATTGCCTGATGGCATGGGTCTTATTGTGCGTACGGCCGGTGTCGGCAAATCCGCAGAAGCCCTGCAATGGGACCTGACTTTCCGTCTCAAACATTGGGATGCTATCAAGAAAGCTGCTGAAGGCCGCCCTGCCCCATTCCTGATCCATCAGGAAAGTAACGTTATCGTTCGTGCATTCCGTGACTATCTGCGTCCGGATATCGGCGAAATCCTTATCGATAACCCGAAAATCCTCGACCTGGCAAAAGAGCATATCGCCGCTCTGGGCCGTCCTGATTTCAGCAGCAAAATTAAACCGTACGTCGGTGAAATTCCGCTGTTCAGTCACTACCAGATCGAATCGCAAATCGAATCCGCTTTCCAGCGTGAAGTCCGTCTGCCTTCCGGCGGTTCGATTGTTATCGACAGCACTGAAGCGTTGACCGCTATCGACATCAACTCCGCGCGTGCAACCCGCGGCGGCGATATCGAAGAAACAGCATTCAACACTAACCTTGAAGCGGCTGACGAAATTGCCCGCCAGTTACGCCTGCGTGACCTGGGTGGCCTGATCGTTATCGACTTCATCGATATGACGCCAGTTCGCCATCAGCGCGAAGTGGAAAACCGTTTGCGTGACGCCGTTCGTCAGGACCGCGCCCGCATCCAGATTGGTCGTATTTCCCGTTTCGGCTTACTGGAAATGTCCCGTCAGCGTCTGAGCCCTTCACTGGGTGAATCAACGCACCATATCTGCCCGCGTTGTGCAGGTACCGGTACCGTCCGTGACAACGAATCTCTGTCACTGTCGATTCTGCGTCTGATTGAAGAAGAAGCGCTGAAAGAAAACACCAAAGAAGTGCATGCCATCGTTCCGGTGCCAATCGCTTCTTACCTGCTGAACGAAAAACGTGAATCGGTGAATGCCATCGAAAAACGTCAGGGTGGCGTGCGTGCAGTGATCGTACCTAACGATCAGATGCAAACTCCGCACTACCACGTTCTGCGTGTACGTAAAGGTGAAGAAATCTCTGCACTGAGCTACCTGCTGCCTCAGATCCACGAAGCAGAAATGCTGCAACCTTCTGAAGAGTTGCCGGCTGAACGTCGTCGTCCTGAGCAACCGGCACTGGCTGCATTCGCGCTGCAAAGCGAAGCACCTCCTTCCAGCTTCGAGCAGGCTACTGTGACTGAAGAACCTGTCAAAACCAGAACAGCCACAGTGAATGCTCCGGCAGCCCCTGTTGTTGAAAAATCCGGTTTTGTCAGCCGTCTGCTAAGCGGGTTGAAGAGCTTGTTCGCACCGGCGCCACAACAGGAAGTTAAACCTGTTGAAGCACCAAAAGAGACTACGGAAGCAACTGAAACCGAAAACCGTCGTAATAACGAACGCCGCAACCAGCGTCGTCAGGGCGGACGCCGTGAGCGTAACGGTGAACGTGGCGAGCGCAATGACCGCGGTAATCGTGGTGAGCGTGGCGAAGGTCGTGACAACAATCGTGATAATCGTGGCGAAGGCCGTGATAACCGCGAAAATAATCGCGAACAACGTGACGATCAGCGTCGTGGCCGTCGTAACCAGGAGCCGGTTGTTACTGAAACCCGTAACGAAGAAGTGGAAACTGCTGCTCGCGAAGAACAGCAGCAACAACCTCGTCGTGAGCGTTCGCGTCGCCGTTCTGAAGACAAACGTAAACCACAAACTGAAGAGAAAATTCAGGATGCGGTTGCTGTTGAGCAAGTTGTTGTCGCACCGGTTGTTACTGATGAAACTGAACAGGAAGATCGTCAGCCAGCACAGCGCCGTCAACGTCGCCAGCTGAATCAGAAAATCCGCTTCGAATCTGAAGAAGTTGATCACGAAGAAGAAGCTGCGGCTCAGTTGCTGATCACCGGCACTCGTCCGGCAGCACCAGCGCCAGCCGTGGTTACGCAAGAATCTTCTGATGCAGAACCAGCAAACGCAGCAGACAACGAAGATAATCAGAATGACAACGCCCGTGAAAATGGAATGCCGCGTCGTTCACGTCGTTCTCCGCGTCACCTGCGTGTCAGCGGACAGCGTCGTCGTCGTTACCGTGACGAGCGTTACCCGACTCAGTCGCCAATGCCAATGGCAGGTGCGTTCGTTTCTCCGGAAATGGCGTCTGGCAAGGTTTGGATCACCTATCCGGTGGCTCAATCTTCTGAATATCAGTCTTCTGAATATCAGTCCCATGAGCAGCAGAACACTGAAACAGAAGCACCTGAAGTGCTGACTCAGCAAGTTGAGATTGCCCAGGCCAATACGCCGGTCATTTCTGAAACTGCAGAGGTTGCACCTCAGCCAGTAGCTCAGTCAGAGACAGTGGTTGACGCTACTCAGCAAGAAGCAGCTACAGATGCTGCACCTGCAGAAGCAGCTACAGATGCTGCACCTGCAGAAGCAGCACAGCCTGTTGCTGACGAACCTGTATTGGTTGAACCTGCAACAGCTGAACCTGTTGAAGAAACGCCTGTTGTCGAAGTGGCACCTGAAGCGCACGAGCCAGCCGTCGTTGAACCGACAGCCGTGCTTGCTGAACCTGAACTTCAGGCACCTGCGCCAGTCGCTGAACCTGAAGTGAAAGTGGAAGAGAAAGCAGAACCGGTTGCGGAAGTAAAACCTGCCGTGGAGGCTGCCCCCGTTGCGCAAGCTCCGGCAGTGACTGAAGCTGCGGTTGTTGCACCTCGCTTCAAGCATTTCGCGACAGCGCCTATGACGAAAGCACCAGCACCTAGCTATGTGCCTGAACCCGCGCGTAAAAGTGACTGGGTTCGCCCTGAGTTCAACTTTGATGGCAAAGGTTCTGCCGGTGGCCATGCTGCAGTAACTACTGCCACGGCTCCTGCCACTAAGCCGGAGATGCCAGCAGAGTAATTCCGCTGAGCTGACAGTGTCACAAAACTAAAAACCCGCCTCGGCGGGTTTTTTTATTGGCGAGTTATCTGCCCCATGAAAATCAGGCCAGACTTTTCAGACGACGGATCGTCAGTTCCTCAAGTTTCCCTTCCAGGCTTCTGGCGAAATGCTGGAAATGCTCGGTCTTGTTGTGCTGGTTCAACGCATCTTCTGATGCCCAGCGCTCATAGAAAACAAAAGTGCCGTCGTTATCCAGATCCTGATGCAGCTCATATTGCAGGCATCCCACTTCCTGCCGGCTTGGCTCAATTACGTCAAGCAATGCTTCTGTCACTTTTGCCCTGAATTCTTTTTTCGCGACAATTGTGGCAACAACTCTGATTTCCATAATGGTTCTCCCGTTATTTTGTCATGCTCAGGCACACACCATGAAGCACGGTGACTAAAATCTCCCTCCACTATGAACCTTTCGATACATTGATTTCAATACGAACTTTATTTAACAGATGCAACACAACGGTTTTACGCTTATTCTTGTTCCCCGCCGTTAATGCTCCCATTACCGCACCTGATCCCAACATCTTGTCTCTCAATGCCGGAGTTTTGCCTGATGACCGCAACACCGCAAGTTTTGAAAATCCGCCGCCCAGATGACTGGCATATTCACCTTCGTGATGACGAAATGCTCAGCACGGTGTTACCTTTCACCAGTGAAGTCTTTGGTCGCGCGATTGTCATGCCAAACCTGACGCCACCTGTAACGACTGTCGCTGCGGCAATCGCCTATCGGGAACGTATTCTGGCCGCGCTGCCTGCCGGGCATAAATTTAGCCCGCTGATGACCTGCTATCTGACCGATTCTCTGGATCCGGAAGAAATTGCCCGCGGGTTCGAGCAAGGTGTTTTCACTGCGGCAAAACTGTATCCGGCCAATGCGACCACCAACTCCCAGCATGGGGTTTCGGATGTCAAAACGATTTATCCTGTGCTCGAGCGTATGCAAAAAATCGGCATGCCTTTGCTGATCCACGGCGAAGTCACTCACAGCCATGTTGATATTTTTGATCGGGAAGCTCGTTTCATCGATGAAGTGATGGATCCGGTTCGCCGTAAGTTCCCTGAGCTGAAAATTGTCTTCGAGCACATCACGACCAAAGAAGCGGCTCAGTATGTTCTTTCCGGTAATCAATATCTGGGCGCTACCATCACGCCACAGCATCTGATGTTTAACCGCAACCATATGCTGGTAGGCGGAGTTCGTCCGCATCTGTTCTGTCTGCCGATTCTTAAACGCAACGTTCATCAGGAAGCACTGCGTGAAGTCATCGCCAGCGGTGCTGACCGTTTCTTCCTGGGCACAGATTCCGCGCCACACACTAAAGACCGTAAAGAATCTAGCTGTGGCTGTGCTGGTTGCTTTAATGCACCACTCGCGCTGTCCGCTTATGCCACCGTCTTTGAAGAGATGAATGCGCTGCAGCATTTCGAAGCATTCTGCTCTCTTAATGGTCCGCGTTTCTATAGTTTGCCGCTCAATGAAGATTTCATCGAACTGACGCGCACGCCGGTGACGCAGCCGGAAGAAATTGCTTTAGGTAACGAATCTGTTGTGCCATTCCTCGCGGGACAAACCCTGAACTGGAAAGTGACATCGTACTAAATACGATTTCTCTGCACGGTAGCTTGCGCTGATCATGATTTGACTGTATAAATATACAGTCAAATCTATTCAGGAGGTCCTATGCGTGTTGAAGTCACAATCGATAAAACCAAGCCTCTGCCTGTTGGCGCGCTGGACGCGTTATCGGGTGAATTGAGTAAGAGAATTAACAAACAGTTTACTGATCGCGAAAATAAAGTTCAGGTCCGTTATGCGGGAGCAAATAGCCTGTCCGTATTGGGCGGAGCTAAAACTGATCGCGATCTGATCGAAGAAATTTTGCAGGAAACCTGGGAAAGTGCCGACGACTGGTTTTCAAATCAGAACGATGAGTAACACTATGAAATGTCTGCAAACCTATTCATTTTCTCTGCCCTATTTATAATAATCAGGTTTATTAAAACCACGCCGTAAGGCTATTTCTGTATTTCACCGGGCGTCGCAGTCCGGTTTTTTATTCCATTGGAATGCATAAATCACACTTCCCCCAAAAAATAATTTTGGTTAATCTTCGGACTATTCTGCTGAATTATTAATCGCCACAAATTATTTACAATTTAATACTCTCAAATCTCACCATAAATCGATTTAACTGTTTATACTGAACAAGCTCACCTGATAATGAGCCGCATTGATCCTCAGATAGTCACTCACGTTAGTCACTACAATATAAGGGGTCTATATGGACAGAAATGATGAAGTTATTCAGACACACCCGCTTGTTGGTTGGGATATCAGTACCGTCGACTCTTATGACGCCATGATGATACGTCTTCATTACCTGTCTTCAAAAGACCAGACACCCGAGGATGCTCAGGTAGACAGAACCTTGTGGTTAACTACCGACGTTGCCCGACAACTGATCAACATTCTCGAAGCCGGCATTGAAAAGATAGAATCTAACGAGTACGAATACAGTGATCACCGAAAACATTGATTTTAATCTGCCAGCCTGAGGCACCAGCGATTTCATCCTGGTGCCTTTTTCTTTGCCTCTGCCCTGCTTGCCTTCACCGTCGTAAACTCTCTATCATGCCTGTAGCCTATTTGTTAAAAACTCACCTCAGGAATTTTTAAATATGGATTACGATCTCATTATCGTCGGCAGCGGTTCAGTCGGTTCTGCGGCGGGCTACTACACCACCCGTGCCGGATTGAAGGTGCTGATGATAGACAGTTCAATGCCGCCCCATCAGGCAGGCAGCCATCACGGTGAAACCCGTCTGATCCGCCATGCTTATGGTGAAGGCGCGCGTTATGTACCTATGCTGCTTAGGGCACAAACGCTGTGGAATGAACTGGCAGAACTGAGCGGCGATAAGATTTTTCATCGCAGCGGCGTGCTCAACATCGGTCCTGAAAATTCTGAATTCATCGGCAATGTAAAACACAGCGCACAAACCTATCACCTGAACACACAGAACCTGAGCGCCGCGGATATCCGTGATAAATGGCCTTTATTCACGTTACCTGACGGTTATTCAGGCGTGTTTGAGCCTGAATCCGGTTATCTGCAATGTGAAATGGCCGTCACCGCATATATCCGTCTGGCACGAGAAGCCGGATGCGCGCAGTTGTTTAATTGCCCGGTTGAAAGTATTCAATGGCATGAGAACAGCGTTGAGGTGACTACGGCGGATGGCGTCTACAGTGCGGCAAAAATGCTGGTATCTGCGGGCACCTGGGTCACCAGGATTCTGCCTGAATTGCCGGTTAAACCTCTGCGCAAAGTTTTCGCCTGGTTCCATGCGGATGGCCGTTATAGTGAGGAAAACCACTTTCCTGCATTTACCCTTGAAACACAGCAAGGCGATCAGTACTACGGTTTCCCCTCTGTTAAAGATGCCCTGAAACTAGGAAAACACAACGGGGGCCAGTGGATCACAGAACCAGAGGAACGGTCACCTTTCGGCAAAATCAGTCAGGATGGTACCGAGTCCTTCAATTTTTTCCGACATTTCCTGCCCGGAGTTGGGGTCAGTCTGCGCGGTGCATCATGCACTTACGATATGACTGAAGATGAAGACTTCATTATAGATACACTGCCTGACCACAAAAATACGCTTGTTATTTCAGGGTTAAGCGGGCACGGCTTCAAATTTGCCAGCGTATTAGGTGAAATAGTTACTTACTTCGCTAACAATCATCCTATTCCTTTTGATCTTAAACCCTTTTCTCTCTCAAGATTCAGTTAATGTAAAAATGTTTCAACCATCGTTGATATTTAACGATGGTTGTCATTATATTTCTGTAAGGAATATTTCTAATTTCGCTTTGAACGAGATCAATAGTCTGGTATTTCCGAATTGACAGCATTATAGAAAAAAAACTATGCTAGCCGCAGAAATCACAGGAGTGGTTTCCATCGCGTAATGACACGCATGACAAGGACGTGACATGAAAATCTCAATTATTGAACCCTGTGGCTTTACCCGATTAGGAATTTTCTCGTATCTGGCTGAGAATAATAATCTCCAGATTATTGATGCAGTGAATGTTTCACAGGCGTTAGACTCTATCCCTGAATTTCAGCCAGACATTATCTTAGTTAACATGACGAAGTATTGTCACAACTCCGAATTGTCTCAGGAATTAAAAAACTTCTTCGAGTTTCGACACGGCGCAAGTATATACTGTTATATCGATGCGAATTATCCTGATTGTGATACTCCGATTGCGGTTACCCGCGAAGTATTTATTCTCAACAAACAGTCACTGACGTCATTATTACGAGAGATAGCTTTAGACCCGCAGTCGTTTATGCCCGTTAATAATTTCAAGATCCCCAGAACCTTGTTTAGCGATCAGGAGATTCTGGTGATGAGTTACTGGATGTCGGAAATGCCTAACTACCGCATCGCCAGAAAATTGAATATCAGCAGCCGAACGGTTTATGTCCACAAGCGTCATCTGGCGCAAAAAATAAAAGTCCGTAACCGTCTGGAGTTCTGCTTCGTTTATAATCTCATCAAGTATATGTTCTGGCCGATCGATGATATTTCCGCAACACCCGTCAGTCGTCAGATTAAAGATGACCTTCAGCAGATTTACAAAATCTACAGTTAAGCCAACAAAGCTAATTAATATCCTGTTCAGTCAGGGTATTAAGTGGCTTTGTCATCGCTATTTCTCCGCTTCAAACCTTCCACTTTACCCGTCGTGCTTTAAACTCCATGCCACAGGCAGGTTGCACTCCGCCCGCGGAGGAATACAATAAACTCAACGTTAGCAGACTAATTTTGAGCGGCCTCACAATATGATTGAACACACATCTGACGATGCAACTCCGGCGGTGATCACTGAAACGCTGCTGTCGGTTATCCGGCTGATGCGTAAACAAGTAGACGCCGCCATGTCCGCTCAGGGGCTTTCTCTTGCACGCGAAAAACTGCTGACAGCGATTGCCCAGGAAGGGACCTGCCGTCCGGCTGAGCTGGCCAACGTGCTTCAGCAATCTCCCCGTACGATCACAGATGCGATAGATGCGATGGACAGAGATGGTTTACTGGTGCGTCGTCGCCATCCTACTGACCGCCGTTCGCAATTGCTTGAGCTGACAGATGCCGGCAAACAGGCACTGGCGCAGGTAAAAAAACCCAAGCACGAAGCCATCGACAGATTGTTTGACGGGCTTGATCTAGCCGCCCGTCAGCAATTACTGATATCGCTGCAAAGCATCGAAATGCTCGCACAGCGAATAGAAGAGCAGAACTGAAATTAGCGTTTCAGCGGTCCGTCGCCCAGCAGGACGGCAATTTTGTGTCCAGCAGCGGTCGGCTCCAGTGCAATTTTCAGCACAATGGTCAGCGGTACTGACAGCAGCATTCCCACCGGCCCCATCAGCCATCCCCAAAAAATCAACGATACAAACACCACCAGCGTCGAAAGCCCAAGCCCGCGGCCAAGAATTTTCGGATCAATAATGCTGCCGAACAGCAGATTGATCAGGATATATCCTCCGGTCAGAATCAGACCTTCACTGAAGCCATTGAACAAAAATGCCTGAATGATGGGAGGAATTGCCGCGATAAAGGAACCAATGTTGGGGATATAATTGAGTGCAAAAGCCAGCATCCCCCAGAGAAACGCAAACCTGATCCCCATAACGGCCAGCAACGCCCACACCGCCAGCCCGGTCACTACGCTGATCAATGTTTTGATCACCAGATAACGGGTTACGCTGTCGAGCGCACGCTGAACATTCGCCATGCCCTTGCCCGGATCTTCGGACAACTGCTGCACCTTATAAGGCAGTTGCGGAACTTCGAGCAGCATAAAGGCGACGGTCATCAGCAGTAAAAATAAACCCGCCATGGCATTAGACAGATAGCTGATAAGCTTGCTGACCAGATTGAGCATGAAGGCCGGATCAATATAGCCGGCCAGTTGTTCAGGTGTTAATGAAAATTCTGACCAGTGGAACCAGGCATCAATTTCTATCAGCTTTGCTGCAATCAGCCCGCGATATTGCGGTAATGTGCGGGCAAACTCATTCAGGGTCATCAGCAACTTGGTGGTCAGAAACACCATCAGGCATACCGTCAGTGTCGCAACCAGTAATACCGCGAGTGCCCGGGGCACCCGCCATTTTCCCAGTAAGACAATCAGTGGGTTGAGGACGAAAGCCAGAAACAGCGCCAGAATGAATGGCACAATGATATCTGCTGCCGATTTAATGCCCGCAAATATCACCACCAGCATCGCCATCATCACGACGATCCTCAGGCCCTGAGTTGTCACCATTGTCTTACGCAAATTTCTTTCCCTCATGCCTTTAGCGGGATTTCGTCCACTCACGTAAACGCTGAATATGAACATACAGCGCGGGGATAAACAGGATCCCCACCGTCGTGGACAGCAACATGCCGCTAAACACTGTGACACCGATAATATGACGGCTCATGGCTCCCGCTCCTGACGCCATTACCAGAGGTAACACGCCGAGAATGAAGGAAATGGCCGTCATCATAACAGCGCGAAAACGCTGTTTCGCCCCTTCCTGCGCGGCTTCGCGGACGGTTGCCCCTTCTTCCCTGCGCGCTTTGGAGAACTCGACGATCAATATGGCGTTTTTCGCGGCCAGCCCGATGAGCAACACCATGCCAATTTGAGCATAGACATCGTTACTTAATCCCGCTAAATGCAGGCCGCCGATAGCGCCAAATACCGCAAAAATAACCGAAATCATGACCACCAGCGGAATGCTCCAGCTCTCGTATTGTGCCACCAGGAACAGATAGGCAAACAGAAGTGCCGCGGCATAAATAAGGATTGCCTGTCCTCCGGCCTGAATTTCCTGCAATGACATTCCGCTCCATTCATAGCCATAGCCTGCCGGTAACTTTTCACTGAGGATATTTTCCATTTGCGCCATCGCCTCACCGGAACTGACGCCCGGCGCCGCCGCCCCGCTCACCGCCAGCGACGGGAACTGGTTATATTGCGTAATAAAGGGCGCGCCCAGTGAAGGTGTCAGCTCCACCATTTTCCCAAGGCTTACCAGTGAACCGTTATCACTGCGCACAGTGAGTGTCGAAATCTGGTCCGCACGCTGGCGATCTTCCATTTCATTTTGCATCTGCACGTTAAACAAACGGTTGTTCTTGATGAAATCGCTGACATTCACACCGCCCAGAGACGTCTGTAATGTCGAGAAAATTCGGCCAACGGGCACCTGCATCATGGCGGCACGATCGCGATCCACGCTTAAGGCAATTTCCGGTACGGAGGCGCTGAAGGTAGTGAAGACACGGCTCAGCTGCGGATTTTGATTGGCCGCCTGTATTATCGTTCGTCCAATTTCTGCAAGTTCCTGCGGGGATTGCCCCTGCAATGCCTGAAGGCGTAAATCCAGTCCGGAAGCGGTTCCCAGCCCGGAAATCGCCGGCGGATTTATCGCCATGATCATCGCAGAAGGAATGCCAGCCATTGCCGGTTGCAGACGACCGATCACCTGATCCACTGCGCTGCGCTCACCCCAGGGTTTGAGCAATACAATGCCGAACGCAGTATTGGGCGCACTTCCGCCACTCATCAGGCTAAAACCGCTGATAGCGATCACATCTTCCACCGCAGGATCCTTCTCCAGAAGGGTCTGCATCTGGTCCAGCACGGCGTCAGTCCGGTTCAGGGATGCACCATCTGGCAACTGCACATTCACGAAGAAGTAACCCTGATCTTCATCCGGCAGAAAAGATTTTGGCAGGCTGTTGTAGCCCCACACGCAGGCGCCGGTAATGACCAGCACCGTCGCTACGCTGGTCAGGGCATGTTTACTCAGACCCGCAGCGGTTTTGACATACTTATCACGCACGCTGTCCAGCCCCTGATTAAAGAGGTGGAAAATGCGGGCGGGTTTCTCAGGGCGCGGTTTGAGCAACGTCGCGCACAGTGCCGGCGTCAGCGTCAGCGCATTGATACTGGAAAGCACCACTGCAGCCGACAATGTAACGGCAAATTGACGATACAAGGCGCCGGTAATGCCAGGTAAAACCGCAATCGGGACAAATACCGCCAGCAGAACCACGGTCGTCGCAATTACCGGGCCCGCAATTTGCTTCAGGGCTTTGCGGGTAGCGGCAACGCGTCCGAGAGACGGGTCTTCCATCATCAAACGCTCGACGTTTTCTACCACCACAATGGCATCATCGACCACCACCGTCAGGGCCAGAATAATGGCGAACAAACTCAGCGTGTTGGCGGAATAGCCAAAGGCGTACAGCACAGCAAATGTGCCAAGCAACGAAACCGGAATGGTCAGCGCGACGATGAATGTCGCTCGCAAGCTTTGCAGGAACAAATACACAATTGTCAGAACAACGATAAAAGTCAGCACCAGTGAAACAGCGATTTCATCCAGCGTAGCGCTCACAAAACGGGTTGAGTCGAATTTAATTTCATAGGTGAGGTCGTGAGGGAAATTGCGCGCCTGACGCGTCATCTCGTCACGCACCGCATTGGCCACATTAAGCGCATTCGCTCCCGGCGCGGGATATACAGACAGGAACGCAGATGGCGTCTGATTCAGTGTGGCATTGACCTGATAATCCTGCGCGCCCAGTTCAATTCGCGCGACGTCCCGCAGACGAACCGTTCCGCCATTGGCATTCTTGCGCACAATGATATTGCCGAACTCTTCCGGCGAACTCAGCCGTCCGGCACCGCTAATGGTCAGGGTTTGCTGCTGCATCGATGGACTGGGTGACGCGCCAATCTGTCCGGCAGCGGCCTGTACGTTTTGCTCGCGGATAGCCGTGCTGATTTCAATGCTGCTGACATCCAGCGCTTCCATTTTGTTCGGATCCAGCCAGATCCGCATACTGTAATCACGCGAACCGAAAACCCTGACATCACCTACGCCATCAATACGCGCCAGCGCATCGCGCAATTGAATGCTGGCAAAGTTACTGATAAATAATTTGTCGTGCGTATTTTTTGGTGAAAGCAGGCTGATCCCCATCAGAATATTAGACGCCTGTTTACGCACCGATACACCCGTGCTTAGCACTTCCGGCGGAAGACGCGAGCTGACCTGAGAAATACGGTTCTGGACTTCCACGGCCGCGGTGTCCGGATCGGTGCCACTGGCAAAGGTAATGGTCAGCGTGTAACTGCCGTTATTGCCGCTGTTCGATGACATATACAACATATTACTGACGCCATTGACCTGCGCTTCAATAGGCGCAGCGACGGATTCCGCCACATCGCGCGCGCTGGCACCGGGATAGGTGGCGCTGACCGAAACCACCGGTGGCGTAATATCAGGATACTGCTCGACCGGGATCACCTTCAGTGCAACGGCACCCAACAGCGCCGTCACCAGCGCGATCACCACCGCAAAACGGGGTCTTTTGATAAATTGCTGAAGCATCGTTGTTCCTTAACCTTTCTTAGCAGCGGCGGCTGAGACGTCAGAAGCGTCCCGTACACTGACCTTCATGCCTGGCTGAATCTGTTGCAGGCCTTCCGTCACGACACTTTCGCCGCCCTGCAATCCTTCAGCCACGAAATAGCCGTGAGAAGTTTGTGCGCCAAGCCGGACAGGACGCGCCTCGATGCGCTGTTCAGCATTCACCAGCAGAACAAAATATCCTGTCGCATTTTGCTGCAGAGCCTGCGCCGGCAATACCGGCAGCTGATCCCCTGTGCGCGGCTGGGCGGTGACATTGACTGTTCCGCCCGGCAATAAACGATGCTCAGGATTGGCGACCGTCAGCCTGACCGGCAACGTTCCTGTCTGTGCTTCGATGCGGTTACCCAGTGACTCAAACACCGGCATTTTCATATAGGGTGAGCCATCCGATAAGCGCAGGGACAAAGCCATATGAGTATCAGAAAATGCCTGTCCGAGGTCACCGCTGGTATGCGTCGCGCTAAGAACATCCCGCTCGTTGACCGAAATCACCACGCGGACGGGATCAAGTTGCACAATTTCCGTCATTACACCGCTGGCCGGGCTGACCAGACTGCCGGTATGAAAATGACTCACGCCGATGCGCCCCGAAATGGGCGCGGTGATACGGGTGTAACTGAGCTGAAGTTCCTGCGTTTTCAATGCAGCCTGCGCTTGCGCCACGGCTGCGCGGGCGGTATCACGTGCGGCGAGCGCGGTATCGACATCGGACTGACTTACCGTACGCGCATCTCCCAGACGCTGAATACGGTTCAGATGTGTCTGGGCGTGGCGCGCGGTGGCATTGGCACTGTCCAGTTGAGCCTTTGCCTGAGCAACCGCAGCCTGATGCAGGGCCGGTTCGATTTCATACAGCAGATCCCCGGCATTCACGAACTGCCCTTCTTCAAAGGCGCGGCGGGCAATAAATCCTTCCGTCCGGCTGGTAATATTCACCGCCTGAACGGCCTCAAGGCGCCCGAGATAAGTGCGGCCAACGCCGTCAGCCTGGGTTTCGATAGTGGCAGCGGTTACTACCGGCAGGGGCTGCGCAGCCTGAACGACCTGCGGGGCGATGAATAATGCCAGCAGTACCGGAATGGCGGCAAAACGTTTTGTTGAAGTGAACCGTTTTGTTGCAGTAAACCGTTTTGTTGCAGTAAACATAGTGTCACTCTCCATGTGATGCCGGATGCCGCTCTCTTTGAATTCAGGGAAAGAAACCTCATCAGGAAACATCAAATATAAGACAATAAAAATATTCCTAATTGGAATTAAAAAGGATTATAAATATCATCCTATTGCATAAGCTGATCTCGATCAGGTCTGAACAAAACCCTAAAAGTCTTTACGCTTTCTTTAAGAAACATTGAGTCTTTACGACATAAACACTGCGTTATTCCAGATCCTCATTCATTCAAAAAAACTGAAACCAAAAACATCCGACATTATTAATCACTGTTGTAATCATTATTTTTACTCAAATTTTTAGAAGAAAAGCAAACTTTACCTTCGATGACAAAAACTGACAAACCCTTTCCAGCTCTGCCTTGTACTCAAAAACCCGTACCGCCGTGCAGATAAAACGAAAGAACTGAATAAGATCATGATAAAAACATCAAAAATAATGAAAGAGTAAAATTAATCGTCTTTTTTGGAAATAATAGTTTGCCAGAATGTTTCTAAATGTTTAATTTCCACAAAAAGCCTTTGTTGAGATTGCCTGTTTATGTTGTGGAAGAATACGCCCGTCCGGTTTGGTCATATTTCAGTAATCCTTCACTGGATTATTGCACTGGCCGTTTACGGATTATTTGCACTGGGATTGTGGATGGTCGGACTGGGTTATTACGACACCTGGTATCACCGAGCGCCGGAAATACATAAAAGCATTGGCGTGCTGGTATTTATTGCCATGGTATTTCGTCTGGCCTGGCGCTTTATTTCACCGCCGCCTGCGCCTCTTGAAAGCTATAGCGCTAAAACCAGGATCGGCGCATGGCTTGCTCATGTTCTGTTATTTATCGGGTTGTTCGGCATTCTTATCAGCGGCTATCTCATTTCGACCGCTGAAGGCCAGGCCGTCAGCGTCTTCGGCTGGTTTGAACTTCCCGCGACGCTGTTCGGATTGAATCAGCAGGCGGACATTGCAGGCACCCTGCATCTGTGGCTGGCGTGGGGCATTGTGATTGTCTCAGGGTTCCACGCGCTTGCAGCGCTTAAACATCATTTTATTGACCGCGACAGCACCCTGACACGCATGCTGGGGCGCTGATCCGGTTAACGTTCTGCTCTTTACTTATGTTGTTCACATTATGGATAAACGGAGAATAACCATGTTGAAAAAAACCACTCTGGGACTGACGCTGGCATCCCTGTTACTGGCCGCCGGTTCTGCCACCGCAGCAAATTACAAAATTGATAAAGAAGGTCAGCACGCCTTTATCGAATTTCGTATCAAACATTTAGGTTACAGCTGGCTCTACGGCAGCTTTAACGATTTTGACGGCGGATTCACTTTCGACGAGAAAGACCCAGCGGCGGATAAAGTGAATGTGACCATCAACACCACCAGCGTGTTTACCAATCATGCCGAACGTGACAAACATCTGCGCAGCGCTGAATTCCTGAATGTCGGCAAACATCCGCAGGCAACGTTCAAATCAACGTCAGTGAAAAAAGAAGGTGAGGATCTGGAAGTTACCGGTGATTTCACTCTCAACGGCGTCACCAAACCGCTGACCCTTCAGGCCAAATTGCTCGGTCAGGGCAAGGATCCGTGGGGCGGCTATCGTGCAGGCTTTGAAGCCGCAGGCACTATCGCGCTGAAAGATTACGGCATCACCACCGATCTGGGCCCTTCGTCTCAGAATGTGGAGCTGATTATTTCCGTGGAAGGTGTGCAGGAGAAGTAATTCACTGGGCCAAAAAAGCCCTGAACAGCGAATGCCGTTCAGGGCTTTTGTCATTCAGACGCCAGTCAGTCGTTTTCCGGAGCAGGAATATGCATGGTGGTTTGCAACAGGCCTTTGGACTTATTGAAAATCTTGATGCCGTTTTCACGGCCAGCGCGCAGCGCACGCTGTTCTTCCACCGGCAATTTCAGTTCGGTCATACAGATTTCGCTGCAACAACCGTCAAACTTCGCCGCACACGTCGGGCACTGAATAAACAACAGATGGCAGCCGTCATTTTTACAGTTGGTATGGTTATCGCACGCTTCGCCACACTGGTGGCAATGGGCGATCACGTCATCAGAAATACGCTCGCCCATGCGTTCATCAAAGACAAAGTTTTTACCTTTAAATTTGACCGGTAAGCCCTGCTCTTTTGCACGGCGCGCATATTCAATAATGCCGCCTTCAACGTGATACACATTCTTAAAACCGTTATGCAGCATATAGGCGCTGGCTTTTTCACAGCGGATCCCACCCGTGCAATACATCACGATTTTTTTGTCTTTGTCTTCTTTAAGCATATCAACGGCCATTGGCAGCTGATCGCGGAAGGTATCCGATGGCACTTCTATCGCTTTGTCAAAATGCCCCACTTCGTATTCGTAGTGGTTGCGCATATCAACAAACAACGTGTCCGGATCGTCAATCATGGCGTTGACCTGTTCGGCTTTCAGGTACTCACCCACGTTAGAAGGATCGAAAGTATCATCATCAATCCCGTCCGCCACGATACGGTCACGCACTTTAAGACGCAGCACCCAGAAGGATTTACCGTCGTCTTCCAGCGCCACGTTCAGACGAATTTGATCCAGCGCCGGATGGCTGGAAAACAGCTCGGTTTTAAACGCCTCAAACTTGCTCTGCGGAACGCTGATTTGCGCGTTAATCCCTTCTTTTGCCACGTAAATACGACCAAACACGTTAAGACGTGTCAGGCTGACATACAAAGCATCGCGGAAGGTTTTCGGATCTTCGAGCTGGAAATACTTATAAAAAGAAACGGTGGTGCGCGGCTCTGTTTCAGCCAACATGCGCGCCCTGAGTTCCTCATTAGAAATACGGTTATGTAACACTGGCATGGTGTACGTTCCTGTCTTTCAGGGGAATTTAACTATTGGATACCGAATAGCTACTTTTGAAGCGGCAAGATTATACATTAAAGCAACAACGAGGACATCTTCCGTTGCAAATTCGTCATAAGAAAAACACCTGCTGTTCATTGCCCATGTTTTAAATGCGATAACCTATTCTTAGATGTCACCCATCCTTGGGAACTCTTCACTACGCTGAATTTTAAGGGGCATGAAATATGAGTAAGCTTTTTGAACCAATTACCTTAGGCGAGCTGACGCTGGAAAACCGCATTGTGATCGCGCCAATGTGCCAGTATTCCTCCGATGAGGGGAAAGCTACTGCATGGCATCACGCCCATCTGGGGCAGTTATCCTTCTCCGGTGCCGGTCTGCTCATCCTTGAAGCCACTGCCGTTGAAGCCGCAGGACGTATCTCTGCCGAGGATTTGGGGTTATGGGACGATGCCACTGAAGCAGCAATGAAAGATTTGATTTCCGGCCTGCGCGCCAACAGCAAAATGCCGCTGGGTCTGCAACTGGGACACGCCGGTCGCAAAGCCTCCTGCGCTGCGCCGTGGAACGGTGGCGCGCAAATCCCACAATCCGCCGGCGGCTGGCAAACGGTCGCACCTTCCGCGATTGCCTTCACAGAGGGCACTGAAGCACCTGAGGCGATGTCTCTGGCGCGTATTGATGAGCTGAAAAAAGCGTACATTGAGACTGTCCGCCGCGCGGATCGTCTGGGCTTAGACCTGCTCGAACTGCACGGTGCGCACGGTTATCTGCTGCATCAGTTCCTGTCACCATTGTCGAACCAGCGCACGGATCAGTATGGTGGCTCACTGGAAAACCGTATGAGATTGCTGCTGGAAATCTTCCAGGAAATACGTGCCGAATTCCCGGCTGAAAAACCGATTGGTGTGCGTATCTCTGCCACTGACTGGGTGGAAGGTGGCTGGGACCTGGAACAATCCATTGAACTGGCTAAAGCGCTGGATAAGCTGGGTTGCAGCTATATTCACGTCTCCAGCGGCGGCCTGAGCCCGCAGCAGAAAATCGCTGTTGGCCCGAACTATCAGGTGCCTTTCGCTGACGGCATCAAGCGTTATGTGGACATGCCAGTGATCGCCGTAGGACTCATCACCGAACCGGAACAGGCTGAAGCCATTATCGGCACCGGTCAGGCTGATATGATTGCCCTCGCTCGTGGCATTTTATATAACCCGCGCTGGCCGTGGCATGCTGCCGCGAAACTGGGCGCCAAAGTTTCGGCGCCGAAACAGTACTGGCGCAGTGAGCCTCACGGGCTGAAAGGTCTGTTCCATTCGGAATAACCCCTCAGTCGCAAAAGCACAACAGGCAGCCTTCAGGGCTGCCTGTTTCATTGACAAAACCGTTTCTCTGCTGATATTTGATGCGATGTATACCATGGCAAAACGGATGAGTAGATAAAAACCAAATTGTTTTCCATTCACCCAATCCATAAGTAAAATGAGGTATTAGTGCCGTGAATTTTCACCTCATACAAAAAAAATGCCACAATGTTTCACTTTACTGCAAATAATTACGAACAACTTTTATTCCCATCGAAATATGGACGTATTTCCGTGGCAGGCTGCTGCACTAGACAGAGCTTATAAACTTTCTACTTCGATCCATTGACGCAGAGAATCTATGACTCAGGTACCGACCTTTAACCGATCGTTGCTTCACCCACGCTACTGGATCACCTGGCTTGGTCTGGGCTTGCTGTATGCGCTGGTATTATTACCTTATCCGGTCATTTATCGAATTGGCACCGGACTGGGCCGCTTCTCTATGCGTTTTCTCAAACACCGCTATAAAATTGCGCAGCGTAATATCGAATTATGTTTCCCGGATATGCACCCGGAACAGCGTGAAGATATGGTGGTGAAAAACTTTGAATCCGTGGGGATGGGCTTATTTGAAACCGGTATGGCCTGGTTCTGGCCGGACTGGCGTATCGAGCGCTGGTTCAAAGTCAGCGGTCTGGAGCATATCCAGCACGCACGTGACAACAAACAGGGCGTGTTGCTGATAGGCGTACATTTCCTGACGCTGGAGCTGGGCGCCCGCATTTTCGGCATTCACAATCCGGGCGTGGGCGTTTACCGTCCGCATGATAATAAGCTGATGGACTGGATCCAGACCAAAGGACGTATGCGTTCGAACAAAGGGATGCTCGATCGCAAAGACCTCAAAGGTATGATCCGTAGTCTCAAGCAGGGCGACATCATCTGGTATGCGCCGGATCACGACTATGGCCCGCGTGCCAGCGTGTTCGTTCCTTTCTTTGCCGTGGATAAAGCCGCCACGACCACCGGCACCTACCTGCTGGCGCGGATGGGCAAACCGGCCATTATCCCGTTCACCCCGCGCCGTCTGCCGGGTGGAAAAGGCTATGAGATGATCATTCATCCTCAGGTGGCTGACTTCCCGCTGGATGATGAAGTGGTCGCCGCGACGTATATGAATAAAGTGGTTGAGAACGAAATCCGCCAGGCGCCGGAGCAATATATGTGGCTGCACCGCCGCTTCAAAACGCGCCCGCAAGGGGAACCGTCGCTCTATAAAGCCCTCAGGGATTAACGAACAAAACCGGCGGACTCAGGTTCTGCCGGTTTTTTGATTTGCTTCGACAGTTTTTTTGACAGACATCTTCAAAGTTATCAGATTTTATCCCATCCCGTTTAGGCCAATACTCTCTGCATAATTTCTCCACGTGATTACTCCGCTGATTTTGGAGCCGCGTGACACCCTGCCTGCACCCGGGCATGTTACCTTCAAAAGGAACACATTATGTTGGCTAAACTGAACGCTTCTTTTACCCGCGCCATTGATCATCAGGATTTCGGTAAGCTGCTGTTACGCCTGACTTTTGGTATTCTCATTTTATTTCATGGCGTGGCTAAAATAGAAAACGGTGTCGGCTGGATTGCCCAGATGTTGCAGGCTGACGGTCTGCCTGGTTTTATCGCTTATGGCGCTTACATTGGCGAAGTGATTGCGCCGGTTCTGATTATCCTGGGTATTTTCACCCGCCCTGCTGCGCTGGTAATGGCCTTCAATATTTTAGTCGCTGTGTTCCTGGTCGTCGCCGGCAAGTTCTTTACCACCACAGAAGTCGGAGCCTGGGGTCTGGAAGGTGAAGCCATGTACTTCTTCGGCGGTCTGGTGATCATGTTCCTGGGCAGTGGCCGTTACTCCGTTATGAAAAATGAAGCCTTGCGTTAATCGGTCTTTTTTTGCGTCATCCTGGCTGTTATTAAATCTGTGTCTGTCGCGGTCAGCTTCGTTGCTGGCCGTTTTTTTTTGCATTTTTCACCCTCCGTTTGATCTTCTTCACTCCCTGATTTTTTTAAACCTGTATTTTAGTTCTTCCTGTTACAGTTCATTAACATCATTGAAGTGAATGATAATTAGGCGCATAATTATCATGCCAATTGATTGTTACTTGTGCTCTGCCTTGTTTCCGTCTGTCATTCCAGAGCGAACCTGACCTCTTTTTTCGGTATTTTATGACTCCGGCACCTGAACCTGAAATCGCACCAGATCCTATAAACTGGAAACGTAATCTGTATGTCGCCTGGATTGGCTGCTTCCTGACCGGTGCCGCATTCAGCCTGATCATGCCGTTCCTGCCCTTGTATATAGAAACCCTCGGTGTCACCGGCCATGAATCCCTGAATATGTGGTCGGGGCTGGTTTTCAGTATTACTTTCCTGTTTTCTGCTATCGCTTCGCCTTTCTGGGGCGGACTCGCCGACCGTAAAGGCCGTAAGCTCATGCTGCTGCGTTCCGCGCTGGGCATGGCGATTGTTATGGTGCTGATGGGCTTCGCACAAAATATCTGGCAATTCCTGATCCTGCGTGCGCTCCTCGGGCTTCTTGGCGGATTCGTCCCTAATGCCAATGCGCTGATCGCCACCCAAATCCCGCGCAATAAAAGCGGCTGGGCGCTGGGCACGTTATCTACCGGTGCGGTCAGTGGCGCACTGATCGGCCCGCTGGTCGGAGGGTTACTCGCCGACAGCTACGGTTTGCGTCCGGTATTCTTCATCACCGCCTGCGTGTTATTCCTGTGTTTTCTGATGACGCTGTATTTCATCCGCGAGCAGTTCGTGCCGGTGAACAAAAAAGACATACTCAACCGTAAGCAAGTTTTTGCTTCGCTGAAAAACCCCAAGCTGGTGTTATGTCTTTTCGTCACTACGTTGATTATTCAGATTGCGACCGGCTCAATTGCGCCGATCCTGACGTTATATGTGCGTGAACTGGCGGGAAATACGCAAAATCTGGCGTTCATCAGTGGGATGATTGCGTCGGTACCTGGCGTGGCCGCGCTGATGAGTGCGCCCCGTTTGGGCAAACTTGGCGACCGGATTGGCCCGGAGCGAATTCTGGTGGCGATGCTGGCGCTGTCAGTGTTGCTTCTGATCCCCATGGCTTTTGTCCAGACGCCATTACAACTCGGTATTTTGCGCTTTCTGCTGGGTGCCTGCGATGGCGCCCTGCTTCCCGCCGTGCAGACGCTGCTGATTTATAACTGTACCAATCAGGTTGCCGGACGCGTATTCAGTTACAACCAGTCTTTCCGCGACGTCGGGAACGTCACGGGTCCTTTACTGGGCGCGGCGGTATCCGCCAGTTACGGCTTCCGTACGGTATTTTTCGTCACGGCGATGGTCGTGCTATTCAATGCGGGATATTCGTACTGGTGTCTGCAACGCCGCCCTAAACAGGCCATGGCGGACTAGCGCCTGACTGGCGTCGCAAGGCTTGTACTGACGCTAGGCGCTCCAGTCACGCTGAGCCAGAACCACGCGATAACCATCAATATCCTCAAAGGTTTTACCGCATTCATCCCAGTAAGGATTAAACGATGGCGCGACGATAAAGCCCGCTTTTGACATCAGCTCACACTGACTACGCCATTCCTCGTTATCCGGGATATAGAACACCAGGAGATTGTCCTGCGTCGGCGCCCGCCCAACTGATGTGCCGTGGTGATGCGTGAACTCCAGATGATAATGGTGATGCGGATGCCCTACCAGCACACCATCAAAGCCCTGATGATCGCTAAAACGGCCGATCTCCCCGAAACCCAGCCCCTCACAATACATCCGCGCCAACGGTTCAAGATTATCCGTCGGACGCGCCACCCGCATAACTGCCTGTCGTGAAACCATTTGTACCTTCTCTCTTTTTGTCCGATGAAAATCACCAGCAAGAAATTGAGAATAGCAGAAAAAAATCCGACTGATTTGGTCTGAAAACTTGCATCCTGCCAGTTATCGACAACAATCATTTAATCAGGTTTTTCACTGTCAGATGGTCGTTACTTGTTCATTAATAACGCTATTTGCTGCACCCCTATTTTCCTTTCAATCCAGGAGACAACAATGAGCATGTACGCAACGCTTGAAGAAGCTATTGATGCCGCCCGCGAAGAATTTCTCGAAGCTGCGCAAGACAGGATCCATGGTGATGAGGAGCCCGTTCCGGATCAGTTCAACCTGCAAAAATACATCATGCAGGATGGCGATATCATGTGGCAGGCAGAATTTTTCACCGGTGAAGGCGAAGCTGTCGACGCACTGACTTTCCGCAGCGGCGCGGCAGCGCAGGCTATCTTTGACGAGGACTATGATCAGATAGAACTCGAAGAAGAGTGGGATGACGAAGCCACGTTATATGAATGGGATGAAGGCGAATTCCAGCACGAGCCGCAGCTTGATACCGAAGAAGGTGAAGCCGCAGCGGAAGAATGGGATGATGAAGACGAATATCCCGGCCGCGATATTGATTAAGGGCGCGGATTAAGACTCATTCATAAGGCCCGTGGCGGGCATCAATCGGCAACATAAAAGTGTCGACAATCATTGATAAAGGGACGTCAATGACGGTGACGTAACGCCACGGGCTGTCACGCAAATCCCACTGCACGCCGGGATAATACTGATTGCCATGTCCCTGCCCCGGAACGGTACGGCTGATAATGCTGCCGCATCCGGCAAGCAGAGTGGTCAGTAAAGCCAGCACACATCCACGTAAAATAACCCGTTTAATCACTCACACAACCTGTCGAATCAAATCAAAAGAAGCACGCTTTTTAGCGCAAAATTGCGCTCTGAGCTTAGCACGCGCGTGACACTTTCAATGTTAAGGGGAGGTAAAATTTACACCGTAATCCGCTAAAGATTACCTGTCTTCACGCATAAAGAAAACGGGCAGTATGTTTGCACATACTGCCCGTTTTTAGACCTGCACTGTCAGTCAGGCGGGTTTTACTTCCAGCGTCTGCGTAACAGGGAACGCCTGTACGTTACGAGGCAGCTGGTTGTAGTATGCACCCCATGCCTGCTGATCCGGTTGTGTCCACACCGCAGAGTGTAAACGTGCCATCAGCACCGGATCACTCAGCAGAATCAGACGATCCGCTTTACCCAGATCCTTCGGACCGGTTTTCAGCGCATGTTCCAGATGAGCACGACGACCGTTTTCAACGGCATCACGCAGCAGGTGGCGGGACGTTGCCATCGCCGTTGCCAGTGCGTTGAAGCCCGGATCAAATACCGCGTGCATGAAGCCATTTTGCAGCTTACGTTCACGGTTCAGCGTCAGGTATTCTTCAGTCGCTACCAGTTCACGCGGAGGATTGTACTCTTCCGGGATCAGGAACAGTTTGGCTCGTTTACTCTTAATCCCGAGCGTTGCCCGGCTCGACAACACCGAAACAATCGGCGACAAGATCAGAGAGAAGACGATTGGCGCCAGCCACCACAGGAAACGCAAGTCCAGCCATGCCATACCGGCAGCCCAGACAGCACCCAGCAACAGCTGAGATCCGTGACGCTTGAAGGCTTCGCCCCATGGCGTGTCATCATCATCACGCTGCGGTGAGTTCCAGACCACTTCCCACCCCAGGAACGCGCTGACCACGAAAACGGTGTGGAACAGCATACGTACCGGCGCAAGCAGCACCGAGAACAACATCTCGAGGAACATCGAAACCAGCAGACGGAATGCACCGCCAAACTCTTTCGCGCCCTTTGCCCAGATCAGCACAATACTCAGCAGCTTCGGCAGGAACAGCAAGACCATGGTGGTCGAGAACAGGGCTATCGCCAGTTCAGGACGCCACTGCGGCCACACCGGGAACAACTGACGGGGTTGCAGGAAGTATTGCGGTTCCATCAGCGTATGAACGACCTGCAATGCGGTAGACAACGCGAGGAACGTAAACCACAACGGAGCAGAAAGATAAGACATCACGCCCGTCAGGAACACCGCACGGTGAACCGGGTGCATCCCTTTAACCAGGAACAGACGGAAGTTCATCAGGTTACCATGACACCAGCGGCGGTCGCGTTTCAGCTCATCCAGCAGGTTTGGCGGTAACTCTTCGTAACTGCCCGGCAGATCATAGGCAATCCACACGCCCCAGCCTGCACGGCGCATCAGCGCGGCTTCCACAAAGTCATGAGACATGATGGAACCGGCAAATGAACCTTCACCTGGCAATGGCGCCAGCGCACAGTGTTCGATGAACGGCTTCACGCGGATAATCGCGTTGTGGCCCCAGTAGTGAGATTCACCCAGCTGCCAGAAGTGCAGACCGGCGGTGAACAGCGGGCCGTAAACGCGGGTCGCAAACTGCTGGCAACGCGCATACAGCGTATCCATACCTGACGCTTTTGGCGCAGACTGAATAATACCGGCGTTCGGGTTAGCATCCATCAGACGAGCCAGGCCGGTCAGACATTCACCGCTCATGACGCTGTCGGCATCGAGAATAACCATGTAGGCATATTCCCCGCCCCAGCGACGGCACCAGTCATCAATGTTTCCGCTTTTACGTTTCACACGACGGCGGCGACGGCGATAGAAAATACGCCCGTGACCTTCGACGTCACGGCACACTTCCATCCAGGCTTTTTGTTCCGCTACGCAGATATCAGGATCGTAACTGTCGCTGAGCACGTAAATATCGAACTGATCCAGGTCACCCGTGGCTTTCACTGATTCATACGTTGCACGAAGACCCGCGAAAACGCGCTCCACGTCTTCGTTACAAATTGGCATGATCAACGCAGTACGGTTGTTCGGATTCAGCGGCTCATTGCCTTTAGTCGATGCTGTAATGCTGTATTTGTCACGACCGATGAGCAATTGCAAAAAGCCCATCAGTGCGGTCCAGAAACCGGCCGAAACCCAGCAAAACAGAATCGCAAACAGCACCAGAATTCCGGTCTGTAAGACATAAGGTAGCAATTGCAGAACCGACTGTTGCCAGTCCTGATTCAGCATATCGCTTGGGTCGATGAGCGCCCAGCCCTGATAAGGCAGGATAGTTTTCATGTACCAGGTAGCGATTGCCGTTTGAACCAGCATCAGGATAAGCAGGATATAACGACGAACAGAACCGGCATGACGCCAGCGCTTTTCCGACTCAGGCATTTCTGAGGCACGATGGCGGGAAGCCGCACTGCGCCCCATCAGGTTATCCCAGAAACGACCGACCGGGTTGGTGCGCCAGACATCAGGGAACATGCTAGAGCGTTTAACCGGTGGCATCGCGCTGGCGATGGTACGGCCTTCATTATCGACTTCGTCCAGAGAACCCTTCTCCCGGGCGTCTGGCCAGCTTGCGCTGACGCGTGCTTTGACTGACACCAAAGGGGCATCAGGATCCGCAGCATCAACGATGGCCGACACATCACCGCCTAAGCGGTGATGGACGGTTGCAAAAGCCTGCTCTTCAGCAACGGGAAGCTGCTGAGTGAGCGCCGCTTTCTGTTCATCAGTAAGCGGCAAAGCTTCTACATAATCTTGAGTAGAGTGCGTTGACTTATTCATTTGCAGGCAGCTGATAGCTCCAGGTTTCACTCAGAGTTTTGTCGCCATTGGCCAGAGAAGCGCGCATTTCGATCGCTTTCTTCGGATCCTTCACTTTAAGGCGCAGCGTCAGACGCCAGCCTTTAGTGACAGGATTATAGCGGACGGAGTTTTCAACCAGATCACCGTTGTCACCAACGCTGACCTGAGACGCCACCGGCGTATCGCTCTTCAGTGCTTTCAGATTTGGACCGACGAAATCAATCAGGAAAGCAACACTGCCATCTGGCTCACGGATCAGGTTCGACTGTTTCACATCACCGGTAGAACGCATTGTCCGTTCAACCCACGCCAGATCAGGAGAATGTAATTTCTCCTCTTCACGGGTGAAGTGTAGACGATAGTTCAGACTCAGCGGTTTGCCTGCATCAGGCAATTGCTCCGGCGTCCAGAAAGCAACGATGTTGTCATTGGTTTCATCAGCCGTCGGAATTTCGACCAGCTCAACTTTACCTTTGCCCCAGTCGCCTTTGGTCTCAACCCAACCGCTCGGACGCAAGTCGTAACGATCGTCCAAATCTTCGAAGTTGGAGAAGCTGCGACCACGTTGCAGCAGACCGAAGCCTTTCGGGTTTTCCATTGAGAACTGGCTAACCGCAAGGTGTTTCGGATTGTTCAGCGGACGCCAGATCCATTCACCGTTACCGGCGTGAATCGACAGACCGTTGGAATCATGCAGCGCCGGACGGTAGTTCAGTACCGGTGAAGGCTGATTGGCGCCAAACAGGAACATACTGGTTAATGGTGCCACACCCAGCTTGCCCACTTTGTCGCGCAGATAAACCTGAGACTGCACATCCACCGTCGCTTCTTTACCCGGATAAACGTCCAGACGGTAAGCACCGGTTGCACGTGGAGAATCCAGCAACGCATAAATGACTAAATGTTTTTCATCCGGATTTGGACGCTCGATCCAGAATTCACGGAAACGCGGGAATTCTTCGCCGGAAGCCAGTGCCGTGTCGATTGCCAGACCACGGGCGGACAAGCCATAAACCTGACCTTTACCGATGACGCGGAAGTAGCTGGCACCCAGCACACTCATAATTTCATCATCTTTGTCGGCTTTATTGATCGGGTAAAGCACTTTAAAGCCGGCAAAGCCGAGGTTTTTCACTGAGTCAGCGTCATGTTTGACGTTGCCAAAGTTGAAGTAGTCCGGGCTGTATTTGATTTCTTTAACTGAGTTCGCCGTCACTTCGTTGATTTTAACCGGCGTATCGAAGTACATACCCTGATGATAAAACTCAAGCTTGAAAGGCGTATTCAGGTTTTTCCAGTACGCTTTATCATGATTGAATTGAATTTGTTGGTAATCTGCGAATTTGAGATCGCGGAACTGAGACGGAAGATTGCTTTTCGGCGCTTCGTAACCTTTATCGGCTAATGCCTTCGCTTGTTTGGCAACATCATCTATAGAAAAAGCCCAGGCAGATGAGGTGAACATTGTCATCAACACTGCGGCACTTAGCAAACGGACTTTGATCATACGTGACCCTATGGAAAAATTTTTATCCGACACCTTGTCTCCTTTACGCGCGCTTAACTCGTTAACTGTAACTATTTTAAGGGAAGTGTCAGGTTTCCGACAACTTGAGCAGTCGATGGTTCAGCCATTGATGAACCGTTTAAGCGCGACAGGGTACAAGGATATCAATTCGTTGAAACTCCGGCTATGGAAACTTGTCCTATAACAAAGCATGTTTTAAGGTTAGAAACTAAACTAATGTCAACGAAGGTCATTTTTGCTTACGGGTAAAATTAGGCCTAAAGACAAATCACGCTCTAAAATTAGGATGAGCTCTCTACCACGGATACGTAATGAAAGAACAAAAACCTCAACGTGAGTTCTTCTTAGACTCCATCCGCGCATATTTGATGCTGCTGGGTATTCCTTTCCATATATCATTGATTTACTCCAGCCATATCTGGGCGGTAAACAGTGCAATACCTTCTCACGGCCTGACAATATTCAATGATGTCATTCACGCCTTCCGGATGCAGGTATTCTTTGTTATCTCAGGGTATTTTTCTTATATGCTCTATGAGCGCTACAATCCCCAGCAATGGCTGAAGGTACGTCTGGAGCGTGTCGCCATCCCGCTGGCGGCGGCCTTCCCGCTCATCACTATTCCGCAGTTGTATTTCCTGATGAAATTTACCGATAAATTCTCCGGCTGGGACAGCATGGGTTTTTATCAGAAAATTAATGCCACCGTCTGGGAACTGGTCTCGCATTTATGGTTCCTGTTAACGTTAGTTATTCTTACCAGTATTTGTTTTTACCTGTTCAAATTCATTAAAGAAATTAAGAGTAGTCGTATTCAAATTATTAAAAGCCGTACAAACAGCTTAGGAAAACTCTCAATTATATTTTTGTTCATCGGATTAATTTACGCGGCATTTAACAGAAGCCTGTATCTTTTTGCGCCCGAACTACTGTCGAACGGTGCTTTTAATTTCATCGTTATGCAGACGTTGTTTTATCTGCCATTTTTCATCATCGGTGCGTTTGCTTATAAATTCTCCTGGCTTAAAGAGTTGTTCCTGAAACCTTCGGCAACAGCGGGCGTGGTCAGCATCTTCCTGTTCGTGGCTTACATGTTCAATCAGCATGTGAATACCCCGCAGCTTTATTCGATGGAAATTGATGCCATCATCACTACCCTGCTGGGCATCCTGATGGTTAACGTGGTGTTCTCGTTCAGCCATTATCTGCTGAATTTCCAGGCGCCATGGATAACCTATCTGGTGAATTCATCGCTGTTCATCTATCTGATCCACCATCCGTTAACGCTGATTTACGGTGCATTTATTACGCCGAAAATTCACAGCGACTGGCTGGGCTTCTTCCTGGGACTGGTGTTTGTGTTCGGTATCGCGTTCTTCCTTTATGAGGTTCACAAACGCATCCCGATCCTGCGTTTCCTGTTCTCAGGTAAACCGCAGCATCCGGCAAAGAAAAACGCATCTGAGCCAACGCCTCCCCAAAATCAGGCATCCTGATCCCTTTTGCGGAGCGGACATAAAGAAAAGGCGGCCCTGCTGATGCAGAGCCGCCTTTTTAATTGCTGAGCCGGCGCTTTATCAGCGCGCTGTCTGAATCGACGGGATCACCGACATCCCCACTTTCAGACGACGGGCATCAGGCTGATGCGCATCCAGCACAATTTTCACCGCCAGCCGCTGCACAACTTTAGTGTAATTCCCTGTCGCGTTATCAGGTGAAATCGGTGAAAACGTCACGCCGGTTGCCGGCGAGATACTGTCCACTTTACCTTTCAGCACCACGCCCGGCAGCGCATCGACTTTAATTTCTACCGGCTGCCCGGTATGCACATCACCCAGTTGAGTTTCCAGGTAGTTCGCCACAATATACGCGTCCCTGAGTGGCACAATCGCCAGAACGCGTGTGCCTGCGCTGACATATCCGCCAATACGCAAAGAGCGCTGGCCGACGATGCCATCCACTGGCGCAGTAATTTCAGTATAAGAAAGGTTCAGTTGAGCCTGCGCCAGCGCTGTCGCCGCTGAATCGATTCCGGCTTTTGCCTGCGCCTGCTGTGCTTTCAGGACATCCACCTGCTTTTCAGCACCCAGTGCCGCGGCTATATCACTTTGCTGCGACGCCAGTTTCGCACGTAAATTGGCATCGGATTCGTCACGTGCATCGGCAGTGCCAGAGCCATTTTGCAGCAGTCTTTTGTAGCGATCCGCACTCTGGCGCGCATAGGCAATGCTTGCAGCATCCGAATTCACCAGTGCCTGCGCCTGCAAAATAGTTTGTTGCTGCTTAGCCAGTTGTGCAGTCAGGCTGAGCATCTGCGCATTGGCTGTTTCCAGATTAGCTTCCGCAGTCTGCACGGCATTGCGGTAATCCCGGTCGTCTATTTTTGCCAGCACATCCCCCGCCTTCACGCTCTGGTTGTCCTGCACATAGACCTCGGCGATAGTGCCAGAAATCCGCGGAGCGACCAGCGTGGAATCAGCAGAAACAAAGGCATCATCGGTAACAGGCCGTGAGTTGCCGCTGAGGATCCAGAAAGCGACGACCGCCAGAATAATCACCACCACAGCGGCAATCAGCCAGCTCAGGCGAACGGATGAGGTTTTAGTCATGATTCTTTTCTCTCGTTTTTTTTATAGTGAATTCAAATAGTCAGGTGATGCTGCATTCAGGGGCGTCTAACCAGCGACTGAGGCGGATAAGTTCGTTTCGGCAAAACGGCGGCCAGCAAAACCAGAAACAGTGCCAGCCCGATGATGACCATATAGGTGTCAGATATCCCCAGCACCAGCGCCTGTCGCTTCACGCCTTTGGAAAACTGAGCAAGGACCTCTGTCGAAATCGCTGCACCTGTGCTGTTCAGCGGCGCTAAAAAAGTGCTGTCACCGGCATAAGGCTGGGACAGCAGATAACTCACACTGCCGGCATGATTAAGTAAAATGTTGGAATGGAATTGTTCACGATGGCTGACAAAAACGGCCACAAGGGAGCCGCCCATGACACTGCCCAGCCCGCGGGTAGTGTTGAACATCGCTGACGCAAAAGGCCCTTCCTGAGGCTGAACCACGCTGGTGGCGCTCATCAGAATTGGCAGCACCGCCATCGGTTGTCCGAAAGCCTGCATTATCTGGATCAAATAAAAGTTTTCGCGCGACCAGACACCGGTGATCTGCATTCCCAGAAAACAGGACAAACCCACCAGCCCTAACCCGCAAGCCAGCACCCAGCGGCTGTCTATCCAGCGCATGGTCAGCACGAAGGCCACCAGCGGTGCGAGCAATAATTGCGGCAAACCTATTGTCAGCGCCAGCGGCCCGACCTGCACCGCGCGGAATCCGCCAGCTTGCTCCATATAGCTGGCAGGCAATGCCGAGCCGGATAAGAAGAGAAACATCAGCGCGAAGAGCGTGATCAGGCCATGTGCCAGATTATGCCGACGCAACATCTGTAATTTGAAAAGAGGCAACGGATGGTGCCATTCGTTCACCAGGAAAAGTATCAGCAAACCAAGTGCGCCAAAAAACATCAGCGTGATAAGAGGAGAGTTGAACCAGTCCAGCCTCTCACCCTGCTGCAGCGCCAGCACTAACAAAGTAATTCCGGCGGGCCCGGTCAGCATTCCCACGGTATCCATCTGTTTAAACCGTTCAAGCCGCAACGGATCCTGCGGCAGACCGTAAGCAACCATGGCGAAGGCCAGAAGACACGGCGGGATCACCTGCCAGAATACCCATTCCCAGCCAACGTAATCCGTCCAGATTGCCGCCAGTGAAGTGGCCATATTGGGTCCGAATGTCGCCGTCAGCGCATAGGCACTCAGCCCGAATAACTTGAGGTGCGGTGGCATAAAACGCAGTGCCGCAGTCATCAGCAACGGCGGCAACGCACCGCCAAAAATCCCCTGCACAGCACGCAGTGCGATAAATACGGGCAAATTGGGGGAATAAGGCAGAACCGCAGCCAGAACCAGAAAGCCCGTCGTGACAAACAGAGTGAAACGACGCAGCGAAAACGTCATAGCAAACCACGGTGCCAGCATCATGGCTGATACTTCCGCAGCCTGATAAGCACCAATCAGCCAGGAACCCTGATCCGAACTGATACTCAATGCGCCACGCACATCCGCGAGCGCGATATCAGTGACACGGTCGTTAAGACCTGAACACAGCGAGGCGATTAATACGCCGATTAGCCCGATCACCAGCCTCAGGGTGAAAGGCTGCGGAACAGGCATCGTGGCGGCAGGTGCCGCCGTGACTGACTGATTCATAGATTCATCAACTCGTTAACTTCACCGCTTTATGGGTGCGGTGAGAGGAAAAGGCAGGTTTTGTACCGTATGAGGTTCAAACATCGGGTTGATCACATATATTTCGATGCAATGCACCACATTGCGATACAAGTAGAAATACTATAATACGGTGCAGTGTATTGCAATGTGATTAAAAATTGTTTTTCATCTGATGAGCTATTACATTGACCACTCAGGATCCAGATTGGGATCACCGGTGGGTGAAAAGGAAAAATGATGGCTCAGGACATTCCGGCAGACGAAGAACGCAGCAGTGGGATCCAGGTTATTTCGCGCGCAGCGACCATTCTCAATGCACTGGGAAAACACCCGCAGGGCATGAGTCTTGGCGCAATTGCCAATGAGGTAGACCTGCCCCGTTCGACCGTGCAACGCATCGTCGCAGCGCTGGCCGAAGAAGGTTTAGTGCGCTCAGAAGGCAGCGGTGGCGTGCGTTTAGGCCCGACGCTGCTGAAACTGGTTTCCACCGTGCATACTGATGTGATTGCCATCGCCTCCCCTTTCCTGCGTCAGCTTTGCGATATCACGCAGGAAACTGTTTCACTTGGGCGTGCGAGTGGGCGCCAGATTGCCAATATTCACAGCATCGTGGCTGAGCGGGAATTACGCGTCGTTCCCCGGGTCGGTTTGAATCTGCCGATATACAGCACGTCCGGCGGCCGCGCCCTGCTGTCGCTGAAAACGGATGAAGAAATCCGCATTCTGGTGGGCGAGGTTCTGGAACCGGCAACCGAAAATACTGTACGCACATTTGATTCCCTGCTGGAAAGAGTTGCCGCTGTGCGTGAAAGCGGAATCGCGATGGAAGAAGGCGAAACGGTCAGCGGCGTCACCACCCTTGCCGTGGCAATAGATACCATTCTGGGGCGGTATTCCGTCTCCGTACTTTTCCCGACGGCCCGACGCGTAGCCAAAGAAGCACAAATCCGCGAAGCCTTGCTGGAGTGCAAAACCGCCCTGATTGGTGAAATCGGCAAGCTGGGAGAGAACAAATAACAGCGCTAAAAATGTATAAAGGAGTTCCCGTGTTTGATGTCATTTTGTTAGCTGTGGACGGATCAAAGCAGTCGCCTTTTGTCACAAATCTTGCCTGTCAGCTGGCTAAAGGCCAGCCTTCTACCGTTTATGTTACCTGTTGTATTGATGAGTCTTATGCTCTGGAAGACAACGGAGATGAACCAGGTGAAATTGTTGATTATCCGCCGGCAGAAGCAGAGCAAAACACCGCCCGGGCTGTCGTTGGTCAGGCCATGGCAACGCTAAAGCAGGCGGGTATCCGTGCCAAAGGTAATCTGATTGTCGGGCCTGCGGGTGAAGCGCTGGTGGCAGAGGCCGCAAGGATCAATGCTTCCGTGATTGTTATCGGCCACCGCCAGCTTTCCGCTTTTGGTCGCATGATGAAAGGCTCGGTCAGCGCCGACGTGATCGAAGGTTCGCCCTGCCCGGTGCTGGTTGAAGTCCGGGGCAATTAAGCCTGTAGTTATAAACCTGTAGTTAGAAACCTGTAGTTAGAAACTTGTAATGATTAACTCATCGTTATAAAAGCAAAAAGCGCCAGACGGCGCTTTTCATTATTCACAAAGAAAATAAGTGCTTAGCAAAAGTATTACTTGGTATTTATCAGCCCCATCGATTTTGCCCATTCACTGATATGATCCCGGTAAAAGAAAGTGATATCCAGTTCCAGCGAGCTTTCTTTCGACGGCGTTACTGAGCCTAAACATGGATATTCCTGTGGCCGGTATTCAAAGAGAAAATCATCCATTTCCTCATCGGTCAGCAGTTTATCCCCCTCCATATCATCTTGATAAAAATAGGCATTCAGCATCCAGACCCGGTACTCATAATCATTTTTAATAAATTGCATAGGGATAATCTCGGTAAAAGACCTATTGCGTACCTGAAAAAAATTCTCCCTAAAGTGCAGTTATCAAGTGCAGCTATGACATCAGGCACGCGTCGCGTTCGAGCCATCCATTGCTGATTTCATATAACAAGAAATTAACATATCAGTGGCCTTTGGCAAGCAGCAATTACTCTGAAAAATTCATTTCATGAACATTTAGTTATTAAATAGCAGGATTTTTAAATTAAATATAATTTAAACAAATACATTAAATTTTATTATTAATGACGTGATTAATTCAGAAGAAACATTTCAATAAAGAGAGGAGAATTGCGAGAAGAAGTGAGAGGAACAGAACTGACATTGGGGATGCCTTCGCATCGCCACTGCCAACCCTGTTCCCTAAATTTTTTTTACTGCGTTAACCTGACTGTCTGATACCTGTTACCAGCGTCCCGGAGGCGGACCTTCGCGCCAGTGCCCCGGAGGACCATCGCGCCAGTAGCCTGGTGGCGGGCCTTCATGCCAGTGCTCGTGATGCCAGTAATGCGGCGGCGGCGGCGGAGCTGGCTCGTAATACACCCAGTGACCACGCCCTTCATCACGATAATGATGATCCCACCAGCCTGGCGGACGCCAGTCACCTCCATCCCAGTAGTACCCGCGGTTGTCACGATCGCCGATGTGCAGTGACAGGCCAGGCATATTAACTCCGAGCTCGACGTCTGCCTGTGCGATAGCTGGCAAAGTTAGCAAAACGGCGAGAACTAAAATCAATTTTTTCATTGAGAACCTCACGACCTGCTTATCAGGTGGTGACAAAGTACCGCCAGCTATCTTCCTGTTCTATAGGAATTTATCCCAAAAAAAATGCCTTAACGCTACCCTTACATTTGCGTCAAAACGCCACTGCGGATAACCGGTTGCAACGCTATGTCAGCAAAGGATATTCAGCAAAAAATCGGCAAAGAGAAAGAAATGACAGATACAAAAAAACCGCCGAAGCGGTTTTCTGTTTGCTGCATAGTTGTACAAAATCAGATTTTGCAACCTTCGCAGTCACTTTCGTCCTGAACGGCTTCAGGCACTTCCGCTGCTTTTTCAGCCGCTTTGACTTCAGCGGTTTCCAGTGCAGCATCAATGTCAAAATCAAAAATATCGTCGCTCATTCTCATCACCTTAATTGTTCGAAATCGGCCTAAGTATAACGACCCGCCTCGGTTGATGCCGGTTTTTTTGTGCCCTGAAGGCGTACTAAAGGCTACAGACACGCCACAAAAACCCGCAGGATTTGCATAAACACCTTTCGGAAACCATAGTTATAGTGAATATAACGGTGTCACGGAGACACTTTTTGCTGAAAAATACGAGGAGAACCGGATGACGACGTCAAACATCAAAGCCTGGGCAAATACCCGTGAAACGTCTCACGAAATCGCTGAGGCTATTTTCGAACTGGCTAAAAACGACGAGAAGCTGGCGCAGAAAATTTGGGAAGAAGGAAACGATGAGGTTCTGCCTATCGCCTTCGCTAAAACCAAGGACGACTATCTGTTCTGGGGCGAAGAGAAAATCGACCGGAAAAACGTCTGATTACGTCAGGCCTGTACTGGTAAGAGTATACCGGTAACAGGAAGCCCTGAGTCCCGCTCAGGGTTTTCGCATGAGTATCCCACAGCCTTCAGCTGTCGAAACCAAATCCCATTTTATGCGCCCACTCAAAGATTTGCTCTTTGTAAAAGAAGCGCGGCTCACAGACGCCCGGCTCTCCCGGCGTCTGGATCATGACAGCTACACACGGATAAGCCACCGGGCGCGCATCAAAGATAAAGTCATCCACTTCCTGATCGGCAAACTCAGAGGTCTCGCCTACCGCACTCGCCTGGAATATTTCATCCATAATCCATTTACGGTATTCAAATTCATTGTTGATAAATTTCATCATGCACCTCTGTTCGGCTTTAACTCTACATGCGGACAGTGCCAGGTAAAATCAACCGTGTAAGGCATCACCGCCACAGCAGGGGCATACTTCGGCGCGGGAAACTGACATTTCAGCGCTGCCGTCGCTGTCCCATTCAACGCGTAAAGGTTTGCCATTATCGCATTCAGCTTTAATGAAGCGATCAAAATGCGTCGCCTGCCCGGTCATCGTTTCAGTCAGCAGCAATTCGTCCCCGGCATAAATGCGTGCGGTCGCCTGAGCATCTTGTTTCTCGCCCGAAATGATTTTGTGGAGATGATGAATAGTCAGTTTGATACGTTCCACAGTCGCTCCTGTCACGGCTCAACATCTTTTTCGCTTGTCGGATTCATTCACGAAAATGATGCCCAGCCGCTATTTTATCAGAGCATGCAGGGTAACGTCATGGCCTGTGGCCATGTTTACACGCGGAATTAATGAGCTAACTGTGCTGTTCCGGTGGGATCCGGCAGCTGTTGTTGTTCGAGACGAGCCAGATCGTACACATCGTAAAAATCGACAAAACCTTTATGGCTGACGATCGACTGAATGCGATTTTTGATCCGTGCGCTTACGCTGTCGGAACTGAGGATTTGTTGCACGGCATCCGAAGATAATTCTCGGCTGAAATACCATTCACCGTTGTAGCAGACGCGTAAGTCCAGCACGCCGATATCTTCATAGCGATAAACCGGTTTGATTTCCAGCAGTAACATTGCCGACATGAAGACCAGAAACGCGGTGAACCCGATGAACCAACCGATGCCCATGTAAGGCGAAACGTACATCACGATGCCCACCGCGATATACCCCACCAGCATGGCCAGACATAACCAGGGGTGATTCACAAAAAATTCTGCGTTAATGCGTGGTTTCCCGTCGCGCCCTTCCTGATGGTTGATACGATCAATTTCACTGTTTAATACACTTTTGATTACGTCCATCTCATTTCCTCATTGCGTCACGACTATAATGCAATCTGATAGGTGAATTTTATCATGACAACTGTTATAGCGCGTAGAGCAGTTGCCGGGAGTTAAACGGCAAACTGTTATAGTTTGGCATTTGCGTCATCCCAAAAGGAACCCACTCTCTGCATGTCAGATAAAAGGAGATCATCGTGGCATTACTAATCGTAGAAAGACCGGCGAAAAAGCTGGTGAGCTACCGGGTTGTTGGCCCTTATAAGGAGTCAATCCATCACGGCTTTCAGCACCTGACAAAATGGGTTGCACGGCACCATCAGCCGCAAAAAGAATGGCTGACGTGGTTTCACGATAACCCGGATACAACGCCTGCGGAAGCTTTGCGTGCTGATCCTTCGGTGTGCGTTGCGGATAACTTTATTCTTGATGATGCCGAAGGGTTGACGTTGCAAACGCTGCCCGGTGGCACTTATGCGGCATACCACACCACGATAACAGATGAGAATTTCGAGAAAGCCTGGCGTGAGTTTTACAGCCAGCTGCTCGCCAGCAGTCATTACCGTCCGGATGGTAAGGCCTGTTTTGAGCACTATCTCAGTGATGGCTCAAAAAATGGCATCTGGGAAGTGGTGCTGTATCAGTCGGTGGAGAAAATCCCGCCGATACGTTAGATGCTTAAACCAGCAACGGGATGTCAGACTGGTCGCAAAAATCGATATAAGCCTGTGGTGGCTCAGCGTCGCTGACCACCACATTAAAACGGGCAAGAGGTGCGATTGCAGCCGGTCGCACCTGATCGAACTTGCTGCTGTCAGCCACCAGAATGCTTTGCGCAGAACGTTCAATAGCCTGATGTTTCATCAGCAGCTCATCAAAGTTGAAGCACGTCACGCCATGCTCAATGCTCACACCGGCTGCGGAAATGAACGCTTTCGAGGGCCGGATAAAATCCAGTTCACTGCTGCGTCCTATCGGCGTGAAGATACTGTTGCTGGATTTGAACGCTCCGCCGCACAAAATAACCTCGCAGTGCGGTTTTTCCTGCAACGCCAGAAACGTATTCAGGGAATAGCAAATAGCGGTAAATACACAGTCTTCGGCAATTTTTTCAATCACATAAGGCATAGTCGTGCCGCAATCGAAAAATACAGTATCGTTATTCTGGATGAGGCTGGCAGCGCGCGAAGCAAGTCGTCGCTTTTCTTCTATCTGCCGCATTTTCTGTTCACTGACAAAATAATGCGTGGCCGGGTTATTTTTGGGATCCATAACGATGTAACCGCCCAGCAGAATGACCGGAGCGGGGGCGGAATTCAGGTCACGGCGGATCGTCATTTCGGAAACTTCGAGCAGCAACGACGCTTCTTTCAGATGAATTTTGTCGGTTTTTTTTAAAGCCAGTAACAGACGCTGGATCCTGTCTTCACGCTTACTTTCCATGATGTTATCTCACGCCCTTACCGTTTCGCAGCCGCTCACTATACCGTTGCCCGGCACTCACCGCAAACCCCTGCAACGCCTCAATTTATTGCAACTGACGCAGCGTCAGATAGCCGTCAAAAACCGCACCGGTATCAATGTAAAACTGATTAGCAAACTGCATCGCGGATTCCACCGGCGTATGGCCGAAATAGAACTCGTCAGCACCAGAAATGGGTTTGTAACGCCCTGCCAGAGCGAAGTTAACGCGATCCCGGTTCCAGATAATCTCATACCCATCCAGAGGCTTGCCGAAAACATAATCATCGGAAATATAATCCGCGTGAGCGACCACAATAAGCTTGCCTTCACGGGTGGTCAGTTCAAGAACGTGTGGCAACTTATCAGCCTGAAGAATAAGTGATTTTGCCTCCTCCTGTTTGTCGCCTTCCAGTGCATAAAACCAGTCGCCACCGTTGCGCAGCCAGCGGGGGATATTTTCTTCATTCACTGCATCAATAGCCATTTGTTCATGATTGCCCCGGACACAGGAAAACCAGGACTCATTCAACAGTCTCAGGCATCCCACACTGTCAGGCCCGCGGTCGGCGAGATCTCCGACTGACAGCAATAAATCCCGATGCGGGTCGAAAGCTACTCTCGCCAGCTGCTCTTCAAGCAGGCTCAGGCAGCCGTGTAAATCCCCGACGATATAAATATGTCTGTAAACCGAACCATCGATACGCTGGTATAAAGCGGAAGTCATATGAAGCAAGGATCCATAGAAGAAGTGAATCTTTTAAGTGTAACGCAGGAAGGTGAAGTGAGAAGCAGGGAAGTGAAATGAACAGTATGAAGAAAACCGGCGGTCACTTTTCCCAAGGCATCAGCGGTTTGTGGGCTCTCTACACTGAGTTGGCGCTGAAATCCACTGATAATTAAATTATCGTTAAGTAACTGGCGCCTTTTTGTGCTAGACTACTGCCCGCTCTAAGTAAAACCGGAGGTTTTATGAGTTCCACAGTTGTAAGCGCTCAAGACGAGTGTCCGTTGTGCCAAAGCACGAATAAGACGTCGGTCAATATGTCCGCAAAAATTGTTACTGTGACCTGCACATCTTGTGGCCGGTACAGTATCTTCCGTAAAACCATGGAAGAGATCTCAATTGACCGTAAGAAACGCGTTGCCCTGCAGGCGTTTTTCACCAGCCAGCCTAACTACCACCTGCCTTTATCTATCAGGGCACTGAGCAATACTGAATCACCGGGTGAATTCTGACCCTAAAAACGCCCCTCGGGGCTGTTTTACTATCTGATTTTCTTCATTCTTTTTACCCATAACCAACATTCTGTTCAGAAATAAAACTCTGACTGCGGCTCTTTGCGCGAAGGATGTTATTGAAGAAACACTTAAGGCCCCCTGTTGCAGGTGGCCTTTTTTATTGCGCCGATTTTATGGCAACAGATTTGTGGCAACAGAATGTGTTGTATCAGAGGGATGCAGCGGGAAGTGCCTGAATTGCAGACATAAAAAAACCACCCGAAGGTGGCTATAACGACATTACTACTATATTGCTTTTGATTATTCTTTGCATTTTCCCATGGTACCCGGGACGAGACTTGAACTCGTACAGCCTAAGGCCGAGGGATTTTAAATCCCTTGTGTCTACCGATTCCACCACCCGGGCTCCGGGAAAATTGGAGGCGCGTTCCGGAGTCGAACCGGACTAGGCGGATTTGCAATCCGCTACATAACCGCTTTGTTAACGCGCCTTAAATCTTACTACTTGTCTTGCACTTAAACCAATTCACGAACCAGTTTAATAAAATTTGGAGCGGGAAACGAGACTCGAACTCGCGACCCCGACCTTGGCAAGGTCGTGCTCTACCAACTGAGCTATTCCCGCTTTAATCAGAACGTACTGATTTTTTTAACTAATCTTCTGGCATAAGACTGGCTGCCTTCCGATGCGTTGCATTCTACTGACCTGACGGATTGAGTCAATAAAATTATCGCTTCTGGCGATCGTTTGACGTTTTTTACGTCAGTTTGATCAGGGTTCCAGCAAATCGTGGCGCGCAGCGTTGAGATATTGGAACATTGACCAGAAAGTCAGCACCGCAGCAATGTACAACGCCACGACACCCACGCCCACAACAATCGCATCCGGACGCCATAATAACGCGACCAGCGACAGCATTTGCGCTGTGGTTTTCACTTTACCAATCCACGATACCGCCACACTGCTGCGTTTACCAATTTCAGCCATCCATTCACGCAATGCTGAAATGATAATTTCACGGGCAATCATGGTCGCAGCAGGTAACGTAATCCACCAGGAGTGGAAATACTCCGCCACCAGCACCAGCGCAATCGCCACCATCACTTTGTCGGCAACGGGATCAAGAAACGCACCGAAGCGGGTCGTCTGCTTCAGACGACGTGCCAGATAACCATCAAACCAGTCAGTCGCGGCGGCAAAAACGAAGATCAACGCACAAGCCAGCGGTGCCCATGGATAAGGCAGGTAAAAGGCCAGCACGAAGAACGGTATCAGTACAACGCGAAACAGGGTAAGGCACGTAGGTATATTAAATTGCATAGCGAAGGTAACTGTTTGTCCGGTGTGGATATTATGAGTATGTTGCTACAACGCCCTTAGTGTTTCAACGCATTATGAATCTTTTCTGCCAATGCGATAGAAATACCCGGTACCTGTGCAATTTCCTCTACGCTGGCATTCAGTAATGGCTGAATGCCTCCCATGTATTTCAGTAAAACCTGACGCCGTTTCGGCCCGACGCCTTCGATTTCTTCCAGTGCGCTGGTAGTGCGGACTTTAGCGCGTCTCTGCCGGTGACCTGTAATGGCGTGATTATGTGAATCATCGCGAATATGCTGAATAACATGCAGAGCCGGAGAATCTGCCGGTAACGCAATCCCCTCGCCTTCTGGCACAAAGAACAGCGTTTCCAGTCCGGCTTTGCGATCCGCACCCTTGGCGATACCAATCAGCAACGGTTTGGATTTATCCCACTCCACATTCAGTGAATTGAACACATCCAGCGCCATGCCAAGCTGCCCTTTACCGCCATCGATAAAGATGACATCCGGGATTTTATTATCATCCAGCGCTTTACCATAGCGGCGCTGCAACACCTGTGCCATCGCAGCGTAGTCATCGCCGGGCGTAATACCGGTGATGTTATAGCGCCGGTATTCGGAACGCACCGGACCATTGCCATCGAAAACCACACAAGATGCGACCGTCTGCTCGCCCATAGTATGGCTGATGTCGAAGCATTCCATGCGGTTAATTTCAGCAAGGTGCAGGGTTTTTGCCAGCTCCGCCAGCCGCTGATGGATTGTCGACTGCTGCGCCAGCTTGGTCGTCAGGGCTGTTGAAGCATTGGTGCGCGCCAGTTTCAGATAACGTGCACGATCGCCGCGCGGTTTACTCTGTATTTGCACTTTGCGCCCGGCCAGCTCGCTAAGCGATTCGGCCAGCAGATCTTTTTCCGCCAGACTGAAGTCCAGCAAGATTTCACCGGGAAGTGTCCGCTGCTGGCTGCCCTGCAGATAAAATTGCCCGACAAACGTTTGTACCACTTCACCAAGATCAGTACCGCCCGGCACTTTCGGATAATAGCTGCGGCTGCCCAGCACTTTGCCCTGCCGTATAAACAATACGTGCAGACAGGCCATACCGGATTCGAAGGCCACGCCGATGACATCCAGATCTTCACTGTTACCGGACACGAACTGACGTTCGGTTACGCGGCGCACGGCCTGGATCTGATCTCTTATCCGACCGGCATCTTCGAATCGAAGCGATTTGCTGGCTTCTTCCATGCGGTTAACAAGCTGGGTGACCACCTGCTGATCTTTACCGGACAAGAACAGGCGAACATAGTCCACCTGGTCTTTATAATCTTCTTCACTCACCAGTCCTTTGACGCACGGCCCCAGGCAACGACCAATCTGATATTGCAGACAAGGACGCGAGCGGTTGCTGTAAACACTGTTTTCGCACTGGCGGATCGGGAAAAGTTTTTGCAGCAACGCCAGGGTTTCACGCACGGCATAAGAGTTCGGGAAAGGCCCGAAATACTCGCCTTTGGCGTGTTTTGCACCGCGGTGGACCGTAATTCTTGGATGATTATCCGCGCTGAGGAAAATCAGCGGGTAAGACTTATCATCACGTAACAAGACGTTGTAACGTGGCTGATACAGCTTGATGTAGTTATGCTCGAGGAGCAGCGCTTCCGTTTCCGTATGCGTAACGGTGACATCGATTTGCGCAATATTTTTGACCAGAGTTTCTGTCTTGCGGCTGGAAACCTGGACACGGAAATAGCTCGAAAGACGTTTTTTAAGGTCTTTGGCTTTACCTACGTAGATTACGGTGCCGCTGGCGTCATACATCCTGTAGACGCCGGGCTGGCTGGTGACCGTTTTCAGAAAGGCCTTGGGGTCGAAACGCTCATCACTCACTGCCTGATAAAGTCTCCGTGTTGAACAAACCGTGTCGAATAGCCAAATGGGTTAACTCAACATCGCCGCTGATATTTAATTTACTAAACATCCTATAACGATAACTGTTAACGGTCTTAGGACTCAAGTTCAGTTGTTCTGAAATTTCATTCACTTTTTGTCCCTTGGTAATCATCAGCATGATTTGTAATTCACGCTCAGATAAGGAATCAAACGGTGTTTCAGACTGAGGTTCTATCTGACTCAGAGCCATTTGCTGTGCAATATCAGACGCAATATACCGTTGGCCAGAATCGACCAGACGAATCGCATTGACCACTTCCTGTGGTGCAGCACCTTTGCTCAGATAACCTGACGCCCCCGCCTGCATCACTTTGGCCGGCAACGGGTTTTCAGTATAAATCGTTAACATGATGATCTTGATATCCGGGGAGAAACGGACGATTTTTTTCGTCGCTTCCAGCCCACCAATACCTGGCATGTTCATATCCATCAGGACAATATCAACATCATTGGTACGACACCATTTGACGGCATCTTCACCGCATTGCGCCTCACCAACAACTTTGATGCCTTTGATATCTTCAAGAATGCGTCGGATCCCTGCGCGCACCAGTTCGTGGTCATCAACAAGAAGAACGCTAATCAAAGAGAATTCTCCAAAAAATAAGGGCAACACACCGTCAGGGTCTTCAGGCCAGTCTTACGTATTCCAACGCGGCGAACATTAATATTGTTCTCAGACAGCGTATAAATGAAGAGAAGGTGGCAATTAGAGGCCAGCATCAACTAACTCGTCCCACTGCATGTCAAGGCAGTGTTTTTAAATCAGGAAGACACAGTTATTTATTATAGCCCGCGTATTTTACTCTAACATGCCTTCCTGACCAAGGAGTGTCTGCAAAAAACTACTTTGCTGAATGTAAATGAGAAATGCCATCACCTGTATTAATAATTTATAAAAAAGGCTTTTTAATCAAGGCTCAACTGGCAGACTTTCTCCTGTCTTTTTTTCAGCAAAAAAATAATGCCAGCTGTCTTCTGGGGCTTAAAATCCATTGTTAGCAAGGCTGGCTATTTAACCGCCAGCAAACCTCATTCATATATATCTGATATGGCCGATGATTATTTGCGATCGCACGAATTGCTGATGGATTATATGAATAAATCTGCACGTGGAGATGAAATGTTCTCAACCGGCAATAATGTTTAGTATTCTTTACTCTGTGTACAAGAGCGCTATATGTTTATATCCAATTAACGCATTGCCAGCGCCGACACCGGCGATGCACTAAAACCTGCCAACTATGCTAAAATGCCGCCACTTTCCACCCGGCGCGAACGGGTGAGTTCATTTTTAGCCCCACTTTTCTGCCCTTTAGAATTCGGCGTGCTGCCTGGCAGCCAGCCTGAGGAGATATAAATAATGAGTAATTGCGATTTTACGACTGAAGCGAACGTTGAAACACTGGCGACCGAAGTTGCCTGCCTGAAAGCCACACTGACCCTGATCCTCAAAGCCATCGGTCAGGCTGATGCGGGTAAAGTCATGCTGAACATGGAGCGTTTTGTTGCGCAGATGGAAGACGAGCAACAGGCTGAAGTCTTCAAAAACTCCCTGCAACAAATTAAGTTCGCATACCGCCAGTAATGTATTCAGGAGTCTGTCGTCCGACAGGCTCTGCCTTTCCCCCGGTAATCCCCTGCACTTTCTGCCCCCCATTTTCTGCTGCAACTTTCTGCTATAATCAGACCCTGAATTCATTTAACGAGGATCACAGCATGAGCGACGAAAAGAACAAAGAAAACAAAAGCAAAGCCGATGATGTCCATGTCAGTGACGGCCTGGGAGAACTGCTGGAAGTTTCGGAACAACTGACTGAAGAAGAAATTCAGAAAGCGGCAGAAGAAGCGAAACAAGCCGTTGAAGATGCCAAGAACCAAAAACATCATTGATCCATGCAGCACAATTTCCTTGCTCCTCACCAGTCGATAGCGCCCCTGGCTATCGATTACCAGCATGGCGACAGTGAGCCCGCGCACAGCCACAGCTGTTCACAACTGATTCATACTTTATCCGGCGTGGTGGAAGTGCATACCACGCTCGGAACCTGGATAGTGCCACCCGGACGCGGCGTCTGGTTGCCCGCTTACGTCGAGCACAGCCTGCGTTTTATCGGTGGCGTCAAAGCCCGCACCCTGTTTGTTGAGCCTCTGGCCCGTGCAGATTTGCCCGCACAATGTCAGGTGGTGCAAATCTCGCCCTTGTTGCGCGAACTGATCCTCACCTCGCTGACCGTTCCGGTTGATTACCTCCCCGGCGGTCGCGACGAACGCATTATGGAGCTTTTGCTTGACGAATTACGTCTGTTGCCGAGCTTACCGCTTCATCTTCCGGAACCGAAAGAGCCGGAGCTTCTGATACTGACTCAGCAGATCCGGGCAGACTTGTGTTCATCCTGGGAACTGGAAGACGTCGCACAACGTCTGGGGATCAGTAGCCGCACCCTCTCGCGCCGTTTTCAGCGTGAAACAGGATTACGTTTTAGTGACTGGGTACGTCAGGCGAAATTACTCGAAGCACTGAATCAGCTGGCGGCTGGCGGGTCAGTGATTGATGTGGCGCTGGCACTCGGCTATGACAGCCCGAGTGCCTTTAGTGCGATGTTCCGCCGTTTACTGGGCGTTTCACCCAGCGAATACTTTAATCAAACAAACTAATCAGACAAGTTAATAAGCCATATTAATCTGCCATAATCGCGCTGGCTGCATTAAACAACGCCTGCAGAGACGCGCTGGAAACATCGCTGTCGATCCCCACGCCGTAACAGGTTTCCCCCGGACGCCCCTGACAGCTCAGATAGGCTACCGCACGGCTGTGACTCTGATGCCCCAGCGTATGCTCATGATAATCGCCGATCTCCAGTTGCACGTCGAAACTGCGACGCAATGCATCAGCTGCGCCGGAAAGCAGACCATTGCCGCTGCCAGAAATATGCTGTTCTTCATTGCGATAACGGATCCGCGCGCTGAAATGACAGACGTTTTGTTCATCACTGCGGATGTCATAACCCAGCAGTTTGATCGCCGGTTGTTCAGTTAAACCATAACGCTGGCGGAACAGACGCCAGATATCACTGGTGCTCATTTCTTTGCCATGCGTATCAGTCTCGCGCTGCACGGCTTTGCTGAAGTCAATCTGCAAGCCACGTGGCAATTTCAGACCGTGGTTTTGCTCAAGCAGCCACGCCGCCCCGCTTTTCCCTGACTGACTGTTGACGCGAATGACCGCTTCGTAGCTGCAACCGACATCCGCAGGATCCAGCGGCAGGTACGGCACGCGCCAGTACGGGCTATCTGAGGCTTTCTGTGCCGCAAATCCTTTCTTGATAGCGTCCTGATGCGAACCGGAAAACGCTGTAAAGACCAGTTCCCCCGCATACGGATGGCGCGGATGCACCGGCAACTGATTGCACTCTTCCACCGCTTCCACAATGGCCTGCAAATTACTGAAATCCAGTTCAGGTGCAACACCCTGCGTATAGAGATTCAACGCCAGCGTGACGAGATCCACGTTACCGGTACGTTCACCGTTTCCGAACAAACACCCTTCCACGCGATCTGCACCCGCCAGCATGGCCAGTTCGGCACACGCCACACCGGTGCCGCGGTCATTGTGAGGATGCACGCTGATGGAAACCTGCGGGCGGCGGCTGAAATGACGGCAGAACCATTCAATCTGATCGGCATAAATATTCGGTGTACTGACTTCCACAGTGGCCGGTAAATTAATGATCATCGGTCTTTGCGCGCCCGGCTCCCAGACATCCGCCACGGCTTCACACACTTCCAGCGCAAACTCCAGTTCTGTAAAACAGAAAGTTTCCGGTGAATATTCGAACGTCCAGTCGGTTTGCGAATATTGTTCGCAAAGCTGGCGGATCTGCTGCGCGCCGCGCACGGCCAGTTCGCAGGTTGCAGCCTGGTCCTGATTGAAAACAACTTCGCGGAAAACCGGCGCGGTAGCGTTGTATAAATGCACGATAGCGCGTGGCACGTCTTTCAGAGCTTCAAAGGTGCGCGCAATCAGATCAGGACGCGATGGCGTCAGAACCTGGATCACCACGTCATCAGGGATCAGCTTGTCTTCAATCAGCCCACGAACAAAATCAAAATCGGTTTGCGATGCCGACGGGAATGCGACTTCAATCTGCTTAAAACCACACTTAATCAGCAAATCGAAAAACTGACGTTTACGCGCATTATCCATGGGTTCCGCCAGCGCCTGATTACCGTCGCGTAAATCACTTGAGCACCATTGTGGTGCCGCACTGAGCACATTTCCCGGCCACTGCCGGTCAGGCAAATTGACCTGCGGGAAGGGGCGATATTTCTGCGACGGGTCGTTTAACATACGATTCTCCTTGAGGTTTAGAGGCAGCTGCGATGCGCCGGTAGGTTCATACTACGCAAACGATAACTTCCTGCGCCTGACTAACTGACAGCCACCCTCGCAAAACGGACAAAAGAAAATGATAAATGAATCAAAGTCACGCTATAGTGCATAACTAAACGCGTCCAGCTCGGCGATCAGAGGTCGTACAGAATGAAAAGGGTTCTGAATCCAAACGAAAATAAACGGCTTGCGGCGCTGCAAAAACTCAAGATTGCGGACAGCAACCCGGATGAAGTCCTTGATCTGATTACCCGTCTCACTCAGCAGATTTTTGATATTCCAATTTGCATCATTACTCTGGTTGACCAGCATCGTCAGTGGTTCAAATCTAAAACCAATACCGCGCTGTGTTATACCGCACGGGATATCGCCTTTTGCGATTACACCATTCGCTCTTCGTCGGTGATGGTGGTGAATGACGCTACTCTGGATCCCCGTTTTAACGAGAACCCGCTGGTCACTGGTGAAGAAGGGATGCGCTTTTACGCAGGTGCCCCGCTAATTACCCGTGAAGGTTTTGCCGTCGGCAGCTTATGCCTGGCAGATAAGAATCCCCGCGATTTTTCAGTTCAGGAAACAGAAATGCTCTCGGATCTGGCGGCGATTGTCATCGACATTATCGAATCCCGCAGCAGCATGAGTTTTGTTGATATCGTTACGCGATTGCCTAACCGCCAGCGTCTGATGGAAGACATCGCGCAACTGATCAAAGCGCCGGACAATACCGCTTATCTGCTGATAATGATCGACACGCTGGATACGCTCTACGCCTATGACATTGGCCGTGCCATTGGTATCCCTAAAGTCGAAAATATCCTCAAAGATATCGGCTCATTCCTGCGCAGTGAACTCAACGAAAATGACAAAGTGTACAGCCTGATGCTGGGTCGCTTTGCACTCATCAAGCGCATTGATGAGCAGGAAGAAATCTTCACTCAGCTGGAAAATGCGGCGACAAGAATTCAGAAAAGTATCACCAGCGACATTCCGATAAATGTCCGCCTGCATGCCGGTTATACGGTGTTTTCGCCAACCTCTGACTGCGCTGAAAACATCATGCGGCAGGGGATGTCCTCATTGCATGAAGCCATCAGCAAAAACCAGCTGGTGATGCCCTATCATCAGGAATCGGATGTTATCCAGCGGCGCGCCTTTAACCTGCTGAATGATCTGATGGCGACCGTTGCCTCCTGCAAAGATTTCCATCTGCTGTATCAGCCGAAAATTCGTCTGGCCGATAAAAAATTCCAGGGCGTTGAAGCGCTGATCCGCTGGCAGCATCCGACTCTCGGCGTGATTTCGCCGTCCGAATTTATTCCTCTGGCTGAAAAAACACCGCTGATTACTCCGCTGACCAACTGGGTGATCACCCAGGCCGTGATGCAAATTGCCGAATGGCAAAAACGCGGCGCACAAATTCAGGTATCGATTAACCTGACCGCCAATAATCTGGTAGAACAGGATCTGGTGCAGCGCATTCACAACGCGCTGATTCTGCATCAGGTATCGCCCTCGATGCTGGAAATCGAATGTCTGGAAACTCAGACGCTGGCGAATAATCCGCACGCCGTGGCCTCGCTGGATGCACTACGCAATATGGGGATCAGCATCGCGCTGGACGATTTCGGCTCCGGTTACAGTAATCTGAATTACCTGCAAAAGATCCCGGCTGATACGCTGAAACTGGACCAGTCACTGATTAAGGGCATCAGCAATGACAACAAAAGCAAAGTCATTGTGAAATCGATGATAGAAATGGCGCATGCGCTCAGTTATCAGGTGGTGGCGGAAGGGGTTGAAGACAACGATACCCTGTTGTGTCTGGAAGAGCTTCAGTGCGATTCGGTGCAGGGTTTCTATTTCTCACGTCCGCTGAAGCACGATCAAATTCTTGAGTGGTCCAGGCCGTACATCTGAAAATGCAGATGAGTGGCTGACAATAAAAACCCGCTTTCGCGGGTTTTTATTTTATTACTTATTAGTGCTGCCTTCAGGCCGGATATTGTAGGTTCCGAAGAAACTACGGTCGGTTTCCAGACTGATGTTTTTCCCGTTCGCATCGACCGTGATAGAGCCGGTGGTTTTCGTCAGCGCACAGGCAATCCGCACTTCAATCTTGCGCATACCGTTTGGCACATTCAAATCCACATATTGATTGAAATGCAGAGTGGCGATTGTCTTTCCGTCCAGAATCACCAGCAGCGGGCAGGTCTTCTCAAACGGCACGATCGAAGATTGTTCTAACCGATGCAAACGGATATGCGTTTGCCCTTCTGGCGCAACCGCGCTGGCATTGGCGTAGGTTGATTTAACCTGAAGCGTCGGTTCATAAGGATTACTCGCACACCCGGCTAAAAATAAAGCAGCCAAGGCCACCAGTGTTTTTTTCATCGTTATCTCCCTGAGTTTATGAACGAATGATAGCAGCGTGCGCGCAACGGGCAACAAAAAACCTGTACCGGCAACCGGTGAAGTGTCCGGACTTCTTAAAAGTCGTGCTGATTTGTGACATCCGTATAAAAAACCATCACCCGAATTGCTAATAGTTATCAGGTCGTATTTGATATTCTTAATCAGATTTATCCGATCAGATGTTCAACTCAGTGTCAGGAATGATTATGTACAGTTACACACTCATCGCTCCCGCAGGGATAGTTAAGGCATACGAAGACGAATTTCGTGAAAAAGGGATTGAGCTGCTGGTTGCTAAACAGAACCGTTCCGAAACGGTCGTTTTACGCAGCAGTCAGTTTTCTGAAGAACGTACTTTTATCACCCATGTTCATCTGCTGATTTTCAGCTTGTGCATGCGGGTGCAAAAACAGCTAAAGAATGGTAAGACTCCCAATACGACTATTATGTATTGATATACTCCAGCATCACCTCGCCCTAACATATTCTGGCCTCATTCAGGGGCCTGACTCCTCCATAATCATTCAGTCATTACAGCCGTTAAGGCTTGTGTGAATAATCCCAACTTGCTGGTTAATTTAAAAACAAAACTTCATCGATTTTTTTAAGAACAAAAACCTTCTGAGAACAAAAGGCGTTCTTTTATCTCTGGCTTATATTTTCTGGCGGAGAACGTATTACGTAATACTGAAAGAAGAATTAAAACTGCAGGAGATAATGCAAGGGCTTGCGAATTGTTGGTGGGTCGTGGCGGGTTCGAACCGCCGACCAATTGATTAAGAGTCAACTGCTCTACCGACTGAGCTAACGACCCAACGGGACGAATTATTCTCCTCTATCCTGATGATGTCAAACGCTTACCCTTACTTTTTTTACCGTCTTTCCGGTAAATATTTGTGAAGCTCATCACACCAAAAAAAGGTATTATTCTTCCCCTTCAGCTCACACCTGATTAATTAACACTCAGTTATCCACTATGTAAAAATTACGATACATTTACCCTGGCTGGCATTTTTCATGTCGGTTATAACATATTCGAAATTAACATTATTATTACAATCACTCACTCCGGCTGTCGTTCCAGCTGAGATGATATAAGAGCCTCAGAGCTCGAATAATTGCCGTAAATGAATGCGATATGGCGGAGTTCATACGCAGAAAGCAAAAAACAGGAATCTATACAACATGCAAGAAGAGTCAAAAATCCTCGCCCGGCCGGAAGAAGAGAGCGCTGAAGGTCTGCGGCGAAATCTCTCCAACCGCCATATCCAGCTTATCGCCATCGGTGGCGCTATCGGTACCGGCCTGTTTATGGGCTCAGGCAAAACCATCAGCCTCGCCGGTCCGTCCATCATCTTCGTCTACATGATCATCGGCTTTATGCTGTTTTTCGTCATGCGTGCGATGGGCGAACTCTTACTGTCCAACCTCGAATACAAATCTTTCAGCGATTTTGCCGCCGACCTGCTGGGTCCGTGGGCCGGCTATTTCACCGGCTGGACCTACTGGTTCTGCTGGGTGGTGACCGGCATCGCGGATGTCGTGGCAATTACCGCCTACGCACAATTCTGGTTCCCCGGCCTCTCGCAATGGATCGCCTCCCTGCTCTGCGTTCTGGTGCTGCTCAGCCTGAATCTTGCCACGGTGAAAATGTTCGGTGAGATGGAATTCTGGTTTGCGATGATCAAAATCGTCGCCATCGTCGGGCTGATTATCGCCGGACTGGTGATGGTGCTGACCCACTTCCAGACACCAGCAGGCACCGTCGCCTCCTTCAGCAATCTATGGAATGACGGCGGATTCTTCCCGAAAGGCGTCAGCGGCTTCTTTGCCGGTTTCCAGATAGCAGTGTTCGCGTTTGTCGGAATCGAGCTGGTGGGCACTACTGCCGCCGAAACCAAAGATCCGCAGAAGTCCCTGCCGCGCGCGATTAATGCCATTCCGCTGCGCATCATCATGTTCTACGTTTTCTCGCTGATCATGATTATGTCCGTCACACCGTGGAGCCACGTAGTTGCGGATAAAAGCCCGTTTGTTGAACTGTTCGTGCTGGCCGGTCTCCCCGCGGCGGCGAGCATTATCAACTTTGTGGTGCTGACTTCGGCGGCCTCTTCCGCTAACAGCGGCGTGTTCTCCACCAGCCGCATGTTGTTTGGCCTGGCACAGGAAGGCAATGCGCCGAAAGCGTTCGGTAAACTCTCTTCCCGCGCGGTGCCGTCAAACGGCCTGACCTTCTCCTGTATCTGCCTGCTCGGCGGTGTGGTGCTGATTTACCTGATCCCAAACGTGGTGACGGTCTTCACGCTGGTCACGACCGTTTCGGCGATTCTGTTTATGTTCGTCTGGACCATCATTCTTTGCTCTTACCTGGTCTATCGCCGTCAACGCCCTCAACTGCACGAAGCATCCATCTACAAAATGCCACTCGGTAAACTGATGTGCTGGGTCTGTATGGCATTCTTTGCCTTCGTTCTGGTGCTGCTGACCTTACAGGATGACACCCGTCAGGCGCTTCTCGTCACGCCGTTGTGGTTTGTGGTGCTGGGGATTGGTTATTGGTTGCGCACGAGAAGTCGCCGGGCGTAATCACTGAAATCATTTCGACAAAGAGAACTTTCGGGTTCTCTTTTTTATTAAAAAATTTCAGAAAAATCATCAGGAAATCAATTAATTTTGACGCTGGTCAACTGCGGGCATTTCTGAATACTTCATATAATGCACTCCCTTAGTATGGCGCGTAACCTTTGGGGATTATTTTAAAAACCAAAGGATTGATTGTAATGAAAGCTGCCGCAGCGAATTTACTCAGCCTGATTAAAGGCCCAAAACAATTTGTAATTCCCATCTATCAGCGCACTTACAGCTGGCAACAAGCTCAATGTGAACAATTGCTTCGCGATATCCTGCGAATCAGTGACAGTGAAGATATTCACGGTCATTTTGTCGGTTCAGTGGTCTATTTTCAGGAAAGCCTGCACAACGTCAGCGATGTTCCGCAATTACAGGTGATTGATGGTCAGCAACGTCTGACGACCGTCACATTACTGATCGCAGCATTGGCTGATTTCGCGAAAGACAATCCCGACATTATCGATACCAACGCAACGAAACTTAAAAACTATTATCTTTTCAATGCCGAAGAAGATGGCGATCTTCACTACAAACTTCTTCTGACACGCAGGGATAAGCAGACACTCATCTCGCTACTGAAAGAGATCCCACACACAGAGCCCGCCTCTCAGCGCATTTTAGAAAACTATCAGTTTTTCAAGTCACAGATAAACGCGACGACAGCAATCGCGATTTACAACGGGTTGATGCGGCTGTTTGTAGTGGATGTGGCACTTGAGAAAAATGTTGATAATCCACAGTTGATTTTCGAAAGTCTAAACAGTACGGGGCTTGATCTCTCACAGGCAGATCTAATTCGAAATTACGTTCTGATGGGACAACCCCATAAACAGCAGACTGAACTGTATGAAAAGTATTGGTATCCAATGGAGCAAGGCTTTGGAGACGAATACACGCAACGTTTTGATGCTTTTATGCGCGATTACCTTTCAGTCAAAACGGGAAATATCAGCCGTATCGCGCAGGTATATGACGAATTTAAGCAATATGCTTACGACTGGCTGAGAACAAGTACCCTTGACGCGTTGCTGGCCGATGTCCAACGCTATGCCAATTTCTACACCAATATGGCATTACATCAGGAACCTTCAGAAAAAATACTTAATGTATTTAGACGAATATCCCGGATTAGAGTCGATGTCTGCTATCCATTCCTTCTCGCTGTATATTCTGATTATGCCAACAATGTTATCTCGGAAGAGGAGCTTATCGAAGTACTCTGCCTTGTCGAAAGTTACGTATTCCGTCGTTCAATCTGCGGCATTCCACCCAACAGCTTGAATAAAACTTTTGCAAACCTCTATAAATCTGTAATTCAGGAACAGTACGTAGAAAGCGTTCAGGCAGCTTTCCTCCTGCTCACGACCTATAAACTTTTCCCACTGGATACGGAATTCAAAAATGCGCTGCTGACAAAAGACGTCTATAACTTCCGTAATGGCAGCTATCTTTTGGAAAGATTGGAAAATTACAAAAGAAAAGAACCCATCAATGTTGAAGACTACACGATTGAACATGTCATGCCGCAAAATCCGCATTTGAATAATGAATGGCAACAGCAACTCGGTGATAACTGGAAGCTGGTTCAGGAAACGTGGCTTCATTCGTTAGGTAATCTGACGCTTACCGGTTACAACGCGGAAATGAGTGATAAATCCTTTGAAAAGAAAAAGTGCAGTGAGGAAGGGTTCGATCATTCGCCACTTCATCTTAATACCTGGATGCGTCAGGTGGATGAGTGGAATGAAGAACAAATCAAGGGCCGGGCAAATGATTTGATCAATAAAGCAATGAAGGTCTGGCAGGCACCGTATCTTGATGAGGAAACATTGAGTAAATATCGGTAAAACAGCGAGTGATATAAATAAGGAGCCACACGGCTCCTTTCACTTTATTGCGGATTACTCCACTTCAAGCGCCTGCCAGAACTGATCCAGCATTTTTCTTGCGGACGGTCTGGCGGATGCCACTTTCACCGGCAGTTCTGGCGGCATACCGGGTTTCATTTCGCCGAGATCAAACACAAAGGTGTAATCCGGTTCCTGTCCCATGCGTAAATCGCTGACCAGAATGTGGCCGCCCTGCTCTTTTACGCTGAAGAAACCGTGGCTGAACCAGGCGACGCGCGCCAGAAACGCATTATCTTTATGCGCCTCGTATAACGCTTCGCCGCGCGGATAAAAGCGAAAGCGGATCGGTGAATCCGGATGCAACAGCGAGGTGAATCCTTCGCCGTAGCTGTCCTTATTCATCACCACCACGCGCCATACCAGTGAATTGAGCGGCGTCGGCGTGACCAGCACCTGCGTGCTTTCGATATTCTGGCGTTGTAATTCCTCGCCAACATGCCGCGTCACCTGGTGTTGCTCGAAAGCGGTACAGGCCAGATACAAACAACTCACCCCCAGCAGCACGTTATTCCACGTGATCCCGCGCTGTTGCTCGCGGTACAGCGCCAGCCCGACGCCGATGATCAACGGTAAGGTATATAGCGGATCGACGATGAAAATGCTGCCGATCGCAAACGGATAGTTTGTGAAAGGTAATCCGAGCTGCGTACCGTAAACGGTCATTAAGTCCAGCAGCGGATGGGTGATCAGCGCCAGCCAGACCGCGCCCCACCAGTGTTTGAAATGCCGCCCGCCGCTGAGCAGTTTTGCCATCAGCCAGGCCAGCAGCGGTGAAATCAACGTCAGATACAACAGCGCATGAGTTTCAGTGCGGTGCATCGTCATATTACTGATGGCGTCACCGTGATCGTAAAACACATCCAGATCGGGCAACGTACCGCAGACTGCACCGGCCAGCGCGGATTTCCACACCGGCGCGCGTTTGCCCATCACCGCGATACCGACCGCCGCGCCCAATACAAACTGAGAAACCGAATCCATCCTGACCTCTTTAAGCCCGAAGCTGAATGCCTTCGGTAATAATGTGCTGCACGTTATTCACCGTCTGTTCAAAAAACTCAGGATCGCTGAGCGTTTTACCGGTGATAGCCTCAACCTGTACGCCAAAGTCCGCATAATGCTGGGTGGTTGCCCACAGCATAAAAATCAGCTGCATCGGATCAACCGGTGCGATCAGCTCATCTTTGATCCAGCCGCGAATAACATCCGATTTATCTTCCACCAGCGTTTTCAGGCTGCCGCCCAGTTCCTGTTTCAGTAACGGCGCGCCCTGCACCATCTCCAGACAAAACAGCCGCGATGCCTGCGGATGGTCACGGGATACACACAGTTTCAGGCGGATATATTCGCGTATCGCTTCCAGCGGATGCTGATCAGACTGCAATGCTTTTAGCGGCGCCAGCCAGATATCCAGCAGCCCTTTCAGTACCGCAATATACAAATCTTCTTTTGACGGGAAGTAATACAGCAGGTTGGTTTTGGACACATCGGCGCGCTCGGCAACCTGATCCAGACTGGTGCCATGAATGCCGTACAACGAAAAGAATTCCAGCGCTGCCGCCATGATATTGCCGCGCTTGGCAGCGACCGCCCTTGAGCGACGCGTCGGGGTTTTTGCCGCCGTATGACGGGATTTTTTCTCTCCGGCGGCAGGCTGCGGAGGTTCGACCAATGGCTTCACAACGTCTCCCTGAGACAAACAGCAAGGCTGAAATCATAGCAAATGGCGCTACAGGCGACTATCGCTATGCACCCCGATGATGGAAGTAACACTGACTACATCAATGCGTAACCACTAAGGATTATAAATTTAACAATTTTGCACCATTTATGCTCAATCCTGCCTGATAAACGTGCAGTTATTTTTGACCAGATGGTCTGAAACAGACCGTTTGCTCCACCAAGCATCCAGACTCATTTTTAACCTGCTGATAATCATCATGATTTAAAAACTGGCATCCGCTTTGCAATAACCTTTCCGTCAGGAGATTTCAGCACGGTGCAATTCGGAACCCGCAGGACGCACTCAAGCCGCGCAGAGATTTTCGCAAGCCCTTGTTTTGGTACTTATTATTTTCAATCGAGGTGAGCTATGAAAATCGGTGTCTTTATTCCTATCGGCAACAACGGCTGGTTAATTTCAGAAACTGCGCCGCAGTACAAACCGACCTTCGAACTGAACAAAACCATCGTGCAGAAAGCGGAGCACTACCATTTCGATTTCGCGCTGTCGATGATCAAACTGCGCGGCTTCGGTGGCAAAACCGAATTTTGGGAACACAACATGGAGTCATTCACGCTGATGGCCGGTCTTGCCGCCGTGACTTCCCGCATCCAGCTTTACGCCACCGCCGCCACGCTGGTAATGCCTCCGGCGATCGTGGCCCGCATGGCTGCGACTATCGACTCAATCTCTAATGGCCGTTTCGGCGTGAATGTCGTCACCGGCTGGCAGAAACCAGAATACGAACAAATGGGCATGTGGCCGGGCGACGACTATTTCACCCGCCGCTATGACTACCTGACCGAATACGTCAGCGTTCTGCGCGACCTGTGGGGCACCGGCCACTGCACGCTCGACGGCGAATTTTTCAAAATGGACGACTGCCGCGTCAGCCCGCGTCCGCAGAGCGAAATGAAAGTGATCTGCGCCGGCCAGAGCGATGCCGGTATGGCGTTCTCCGCCAGACACGCCGACTTCAACTTCTGCTTCGGTAAAGGCGTTAACACGCCGACCGCCTTTGCGCCAACCGCTGCGCGCATGAAAACGGCGGCAGAAGCTGAAAACCGCGACGTGTCCTCTTATGTCCTGTTTATGGTGATTGCCGACGAAACCGATGCCGCTGCCCGTGCCAAATGGGAGTTATATAAAGACGGTGCCGACGCCGATGCGCTGGCGTGGCTCACCGATCAGAGCAGCAAAGACACCAAATCCGGCGCCGATACCAACGTCCGCCAGATGGCTGACCCGACTTCGGCGGTCAATATCAACATGGGCACACTGGTCGGTTCTTACGCCAGCGTCGCCAGAATGCTCGACGAAATCGACACCGTGCCCGGCGCAGGCGGCGTGCTGCTGACCTTTGATGATTTTGTGCAAGGCATTGAAAACTTCGGCCGTTACATCCAGCCATTAATGAAAACCCGCCAGCACATCGGCACTGAGCAGAAAGAGGTCGCATGATGAACGTCGTTGAGAATCAAACTGTGGTCCGCCGTGAACCCCAAAATACCGGCGAGGAAACGATCCTCACAGCACGTCCTGAAGCCATTGCTTTCACGCCGCAACAAACGGCGCTGATCGTGGTGGATATGCAAAACGCCTATGCCTCACAGGGCGGTTATCTGGATCTGGCGGGCTTTGACGTTTCCGCCACCGCGCCGGTGATTGCCAATATCAAAGTGGCGATTGCTGCCGCCCGTGCCGCCGGTATCAAAGTGATTTTCTTCCAGAACGGCTGGGACAACCAGTATGTCGAAGCTGGCGGTGCCGGTTCGCCGAACTTCCATAAATCCAACGCACTGAAAACTATGCGCAAGCGCCCGGAACTGATGGGTAAACTGCTGGCGAAAGGCGACTGGGATTATGAACTGGTCGACGAACTTCAGCCGCAACCTGGCGACATTGTGTTGCCCAAACCGCGCTACAGCGGCTTCTTCAATACCCAGCTCGACAGCCTGCTGCGCAGTTACGGTATTCATCATCTGGTCTTCACCGGCATCGCCACCAACGTGTGCGTCGAATCCACGCTGCGCGACGGGTTCTTTCTGGAATATTTCGGCGTAGTGCTGGAAGACGCCACCCATCAGGCCGGACCGGAATTCGCGCAAAAAGCCGCGATTTATAACATCGAAACCTTCTTTGGCTGGGTCTCCAGCGTGCGCAATTTCTGCGACGCCGTAGGCTACAACACTGAACAAAACGCGGCCTGACCGCTTTCTGAAAAGGACGATTAACCATGCCTAAAAGCGCCATTATTCCGGCTGGCAGCGGCGTTCCGCTGGCACCTTTTGTTCCGGGCACTCTCGCCGATGGCGTGGTGTATGTTTCCGGCACCCTGCCGTTTGATAAAGATAATAACGTGGTGCATGTCGGCGATGCCGCCGCGCAAACCCGTCATGTGCTGGAGATCATCAAAAGCGTGATCGAAACCGCAGGCGGCACCATGGATGACGTCACCATGAACTCGATTTTCATCACCGACTGGGCAAATTACGGCGCAGTGAATCAGGTGTATGCCGAATATTTTCCGGGAGAAAAACCAGCACGTTTCTGCATTCAGTGCGGGCTGGTGAAACCGGATGCGCTGATCGAAATCGCGTCCATCGCCCATATCGGCAAATAATCCGTGCGATGGAACCTGTCCTGAACTCCCTGAGGTAGCAGCATGTATTACAAGATACTGGGTAAGAAAAATGCTGATGCAGAAACCGTCGTGCTTTCTTCCGGCCTCGGCGGTTCCGGCGGCTTCTGGCAGCCACAGCTGGCGATGCTCGCGGAGCATTTTCGTGTAGTGGTCTATGACCAGCACGGTACCGGCGTCAGTCAGGGCACGGTGCCCGCCGGTTACCGCATGGAAGACATGGCCGATGAGCTGGCAGGCATGCTCAACGAGCTGGAAATCAGCCGCTGTCATCTGGTCGGTCACGCTCTCGGCGGCATTATCGGCCTGCATCTTGCCCTGCGATATCCGGCATTGCTGCAAAGTCTGGTGGTGATTAACGGCTGGACGAAGCTCGACAGCCAGACGCGGCGCTGTTTTGAAGTGCGGCAGAATCTGCTGCTCAACAGCGGCGTGGATGCCTATGTGCAGGCGCAACCGCTGTTTCTGTATCCGGGTGACTGGCTTTCTGAACATGAGGCGTTATTGCAGGAAGAGCGCCAGCATCAGGTGGCGCATTTTCAGGGGATGGAAAACCTGCTGCACCGTTTGCAGGCGCTGATGGATTCGGACCTGACGGACAGCCTGGATCAGGTGATTGCCCCGACGCTGGCCTTCAGCGCTAAAGACGATTTGCTGGTGCCGTGGTCGCGGTCGGTGGATCTGGCTTCCCGCCTGCCCCAGGGCGAACACACACAAATGCTGTACGGCGGCCATGCCATGAGCGTGACCGACCCGGAAACCTTTAACCCGATTTTACTGGACTGGCTGCGGCGGCATTCAGCGCAAGCGCCCGCTACGCCGTCCGGTCACCTGCCCACGGAGACATCATGGCCGAAGCATTAACCGCCAGCGCACTGGCGACTTTATTCACCGAAGCCCGCACCCACAATGGCTGGCTGGATAAACCGGTGACCGGCGAACAGCTGAGAACGATTTACGAACTGGCGCGCATGGGCCCGACCTCGGCCAACTGCAGTCCGGTGCGCATCGTGTTTATACAGAGTCAGGAAGCGAAAGAAAAACTGGCTCCTGCGCTTTCGGGCGGCAATCTGAAAAAAACGATGACCGCACCGGTGACGGCGATCATTGCCTGGGATCCGGAATTCTACGAATTGCTGCCCGAACTGTATCCGTCCGGCGATGCCCGTTCGTGGTTCACCTCCAGCCCGCAACTGGCGCAGGATACGGCGTTTCGCAACAGCAGTTTGCAGGCCGCGTATCTGATCATGGCCTGTCGCTCGCTCGGCCTGGACACCGGCGCAATGTCCGGTTTTGACAATGTCAGGGTCGATGAAACGTTTCTGGCGCAGGAAGGCTGGAAATCTAATTTTCTGATCAACATCGGTTACGGCGACAGCAGCAAAGTGTATCCCCGTGCGCCGCGCCTTGATTTCAACCGCGCCTGCCGTGTGCTGTAAGCATCACTGAATAAATTCTGAGGACATGACCATGCAATCCACCCTGAACGCCACATTATCTGCGACCGATATGCCCGCCGTTGAAAAACAAGCCGTCGTTGAGAAACAAGAGTACCGCGATGCGATGGCGCGGCTTGGTTCTGCCGTCAATATCATCACTACCGACGGCCCCGGCGGACGTGCAGGTTTCACCGCCTCTGCAGTGTGCAGCGTGACCGATACGCCGCCGACATTGCTGGTATGCCTGAACCGCTCAGCATCCGTGCATTCAGCGTTTACGCAAAATCAGGTGCTGTGCGTAAACACGCTGGCTGATTGTCATGAGTCACTGTCCAATTTATTCGGCGGAAAAACGCCGATGGAACAACGCTTTGACGCCGCCGAATGGGCGCGTCTCGCCACGGGTTCGCCCATCCTCGCCGACGCGCTGGTGTCGTTTGACTGCAAAGTCACACAAATCACCCGCGTCGGCACCCATGACATCCTGATTTGTGAAGCCGTTGCATTGCGACGCAACGACGACAGCCACGGACTGGTGTATTTCGACCGGCGCTATCACCCGCTGATGCGTCAGATAGCCTGATAACTCAATCCTCTCAACTTAGTAAGGGTCGTGCATGGCAAATACCTGGTTTCCACAATGGCGTAAAAGAGAAGGCAATCTGGATGGCGCGGTGATCGCACCGGATGAACGACTGCCGTTCGGATCGACAGTGATCATGGGGCTGCAACATACGGTGGCAATGTTTGGTGCCACCGTCTTAATGCCCTTGCTGATGGGTTTTGACGCCAACATGGCGATTTTGATGTCGGGCATCGGTACCCTGCTGTTCTTCCTGGTCGTCGGCGGGCGTGTGCCCAGTTTTCTCGGTTCCAGCGCTGCGTTTGTCGGGCTGGTGATCGCGGTGACCGGCTACAGCGGCCACGGCGCCAACCCGAATATCGGCGTGGCGCTGGGCGGTATTATTGCCTGCGGCGTGGTTTATACGCTGATCGGTTTTGTGGTGATGGCGGTCGGCACGCGCTGGATTGAACGCCTGATGCCGCCGGTCGTCACCGGTGCGGTGGTGATGGCGATCGGCCTGAACCTCGCGCCGATTGCCATTAACAGCGTATCGGCTTCTTCATTCGACAGCTGGATGGCGGTGATGACCGTGCTGTGTATCGGCTCAGTGGCGGTGTTCACCCGCGGTCTGGTGCAGCGTCTTTTGCTGCTGCTCGGGCTGGTGGCGGCATATCTGATTTACATGGTGATCACTAACGGACTCGGACTCGGTACTCCGGTGGATTTCAGCGCTGTGGCACAAGCGCCATGGTTTGGCGTGCCGGCCATCACCACGCCGGTATTCAGCCCTCACGCCATGCTGATGATTGCACCGGTGGCGGTGATTCTGGTGGCGGAAAACCTCGGCCACATTAAAGCGGTGGCTGGCATGACCGGCAAAAACCTGGATCCGTACATGGGTCGTGCGTTTGTCGGTGACGGTCTGGCGACCTTACTTTCCGCCTCGGCAGGCGGTACCGGCGTCACCACTTACGCAGAAAACATCGGCGTGATGGCCGTGACTAAAATCTACTCCACGCTGATTTTTGTCGCCGCCGCCCTCGTTGCCATCGTGTTGGGCTTCTCGCCCAAATTTGGTGCAATGATCCACACCATTCCGGGGCCGGTACTCGGTGGCGCGTCGATTGTGGTGTTCGGATTAATCGCCGTGGCCGGTGCGCGTATCTGGGTACAAAATCAGGTGGATCTGGGACTTAACGGCAATCTGATCATGGTGGCGGTCACGCTGGTACTGGGCGCAGGCAACTTTACCCTGAGCCTGGGCGGTTTCAGCATGGGCGGTATCGGCACCGCGACTTTCGGTGCGATTTTGCTGAATGCCTTCCTGAGCCGCAGCAAACAGGTAAAAACACAGCCTGAAATAAAAACTGGCACAGAAGCTGCATTAAAAGATCACTGACGACCTCAGTTTCTCCTTAGCTCATCATTTTTGATGATCGCCAGCGGTTATCCGGTCCACCCGTCCGGATTAGCCGCTGGTTTTTTTCTTTCTGCCTCCCGCCCATTTTCCCTAATGCCGTTTCCAGCTAACGATTGCAAAATTCCTTCGTTCACCTCCCCCTTAAATTGGTTTGTTATGGGCTCAGCACTTTCGTTCTAAGAACGCATAAGTCATTCACCTGCCATCACACCAAATAAGAAAAAGGGTTTAACGATGAAGAACATTCGCCGGATTAACGCGGTTACCCGCGCACTGGCTTTAGGGGCACTTCTCACCAGCACGTTTTCCGCCATCGCCGCTGACGGCACACCGGTTCAGGGCGGCACCCTGATTTATCTCGAGCAACAGGCGCACACCAACCTGTATCCGCCCGCAGGCGGCTTCTATCCCAACGGCGGCATACTGAATCAGATCACCGATAAACTGACCTATCAGAATCCGAAGACGCTGGAGATTGAGCCGTGGATCGCCGAATCCTGGTCTTTCAATGCCGATAAAACCGAATACACATTCAAGCTGCGTCCGGGCGTGACCTTCTCCGACGGCACGCCGCTGGACGCCAGTGCGGTCGCCAAAAACTTTGATACTTACGGTCTGGGCAATAAAGAGCATCACCTGCCGGTTTCCGAAGTCATCAACAATTACGACCACAGCGAAGTGGTTGATCCGCTGACCGTGAAGTTCTATTTCAAAAAATCCTCACCGGGTTTCCTGCAGGGCACTGCGACGATTGGCTCCGGTCTGGTGTCGCTGAGCACGCTGGATCGTAACTTTGATGCGCTGGGCGACGCCACGCATATCATCGGTTCCGGCCCGTTCGTGGTCAGCAAAGAAACGCTGGGACGTGAAGTCGATCTGACGGCGCGGAAGGATTACAACTGGGGGCCGAAAAACCTGAAACAGCAGGGTCGTGCCAATCTTGACGGTATCAAAGTGATCGTCACTGGCGAAGACAGCGTGCGTATCGGCGCGCTGCTGGCGGGTCAGGCTGATTTCATCCGTCAGGTTCAGGCCTATGACGAGAAACAGGCCAAAGACCAGAACTTCCCGATTTATGCCGCGCCGACCAAAGGCGTTAACGACAGCATTTCGTTCCGTCCGGACAACGCGCTGGTGTCGGATCTGAAAGTGCGTCAGGCGCTGCTGCACGCCACCAACAGCAAACAGGTTGTCGACACGCTGTTCTCGCCAAACTATCCGCAGGCCACGTCTGTGATTGCCAAAACGGCGGCCGGTTATGTCGATCTGAGTAACAAACTGACTTACGACCCGACGCTGTCCAAAAAGCTGCTGGATGAAGCGGGCTGGAAACCGGGCCCGAACGGCATTCGTCAGAAAGACGGTAAAACGCTGTCGCTGACTATTTATGAATCCCTGCCACAGCCGCAGAACAAAGAAGTGTTGCAGCTGGTGTCCCAGCAATGGAGCCAGGTCGGCGCGAAGCTGAATATTCTGGCGGGCGATGCGGGCAGCCGCGTGGCGGATAACCTCGATCCTGAGAAAACCCCGGCCAACGTGGTGGAAGTCGGACGTGCCGATCCGGACGTGATCAAAAGCTCCTTCTACCCGACTAACCGCGATGCGCTGCTGCAAAAAGGTGGCCTGAGCAGCAAAGTGAAAAGCTTCCGCGACGACAAACTTAACGATCTGCTGACCGCAATCTCTGCCGAAGTCGATCCGAAAAAACGTCTGGCACTGACCGGCGACGTGCAGAACTACCTGCTCGATCAGGCATACGTGATTCCCATTTTCGAAGAGCCGCAGGTGTTTGCCGGTGCGCCATATTTTAAAGGCGTGAGCTTTGAAGCGGTCGGGCGACCGAGCTTCTACGGCGCATGGCTGGAAAAGCATTAACAGACGGGAGTCAATCATGAGCCGATACGTAAGCGGTCGATTCGGGCAGGCATTGCTGGTGCTGTGGGCGGCGTTTACCGTCTCCTTCATCCTGCTGCAGGTGCTCCCCGGCGACGCGATTCTGATTAAATTCCAGAACCCGGACATGGGATTAAGCCCGGCGCAGATTGCCGATATGCGCGCTGCGTACGGCGCCGATGTGCCGGTCTGGCAACAATATCTGCATACGCTGGGTAATTTCCTGCGCGGGGATCTGGGCTATTCGATTCAGGCTGGCGTACCGGTCACAGAATTACTCAGCAGCAACTTTCCGCCGACGTTGCGTCTGGCACTGATTGGTTTCGCACTGGCCGCCGTGGTGGCCTTTGCGCTGGCATTTCTTTCCAGCCTGCTGCATTTCGGCTGGCTGAAAAATGCCTTACAGGCAGTGCCGTCGCTGTTTATTTCCATTCCCACCTTCTGGCTGGGCATCGCGCTGATTCAGTTCTTTTCGTTCCATCTGCGCTGGATCCCGGTGATCAATCCGGGCGAATGGGTCGGGCTGATTTTGCCGATTATCACGCTGGCAGTGCCGATTTCCGCGCCGCTGGCGCAGATCCTCATCCGCAGCATTGATCAGGTGCAAACCCAACCGTTCGTCGCCGTCGCCCGTGCCAAAGGCGCCAGCCGCAGCGGCGTATTGTGGCGACATGTGGCGCGCAACGCCCTGCTTCCGGCGCTGACCATTGCCGGTTTGCTGTTTGGCGAACTGATTGCGGGAGCACTGATCACCGAAACCGTCTTCGGTCTTAACGGCCTCGGACAACTGACCCAGCAGGCAGTCAATAATCAGGATGTCGCGGTATTACAGGCGATTGTGGTGATTTCCGCCGCCGCCTTTGTCGGCATCAATTTACTGGTCGATTTGCTGTATCCGTTGCTCGATCCGCGCCTTAAAGCTTCTGCATCTAAAAACTCACGGGGAGCCACCGCATGAGCAGCTTACCGCTTGGCAAAAGCACGCTTTCATTACCGCTCACACAGCGCCGCCGCTGGAAACCCGCCCGCCTGCAACCGGGATTAATCCTTGCGTGGCTGGTGATGGCGACCGTCATTTTGTGGGCGATTGCCCCCGGCTTATTCACGGATTACAGCGGTACCGAAGGGATTGCGGGTGCGCAGCGTCTCGCGCCGCAGGCCGGACACTGGCTGGGCACGGATCAGCTTGGTCGCGATGTGTACGCGCGTATTGTCTACGGCGCATCGCATTCACTTTCCGGCGCGCTGGTCGCCGTGGCGCTCGGGCTGGTATTCGGTACCGCACTTGGTCTCGCAGCCGGTGCCAGCGGCGGTCTGGTGGATGCCATTGTCATGCGCATCAACGACGTATTGCTGTCCATCCCCGGCCTGCTGCTGTCGCTGAGCGTGATTATTTTGCTCGGCTTCGGCACGGTTCATGCGGCGATTGCCGTCGGTGTGACGTCGGTTGCCAACTTCGCCAGACTGGCACGTGCTGAAGTGGTGCTGGTGCGTCACAGCGATTACGTCGAAGCCGCTTATGGCAGCGGCGGATCCTTCTTCTCTGTTTTGTGGCGACACATTTTGCCCAACTCGCTGACCTCGGTGATTGCCTTTTCCGCACTGCAATTCGGCAGCGCGATCCTGGCGATTTCCACCCTGAGTTTTCTCGGTTACGGCACACCGCCGCCGACGCCGGAATGGGGTTTACTGATTGCCGAAGGCCGTAACTACATTTCCACCGCCTGGTGGCTGACCACCTTCCCCGGCGTGGTCGTGGTGTTAGTGGTGCTTTCCGCCAACCGCATCAGCCAGTCATTACGCAGGAGAACGCGATGAACGCACAGGCCACTTTTACGCATGACGCTCCGCCGGTTCTCGAACTGGAAAACGTGTCGATTGCCTACGACGGCAAACCGGTGGTGCATAACGTATCGTTTACGATTAACGCCGGGGAAGTGCTGGCGCTGGTCGGCGAATCCGGCTCAGGGAAAACCACCACCGCACAGGCGATTATTGGCCTGCTGGCGGAAAACGGCCATATCGAACAGGGCGAAATTCGCCTGAACGGCACGGACATCAGCCAGTGGTCGCAGCGCCGTCTGGATGCCCTGCGCGGCGCGCGCATCAGCCTGATACCGCAGGATCCGACCAGTTCGCTGGATCCGGTGAAAACCATCGGTTCGCAGGTGGCGGAAATTCTTGATATCCATCAGCGACTGCCGCGTGTGCAGCGCGACGCCCGCGTGGTGGAGCTGCTTTCCCGCGTTGGCCTGTCACATCCTGAGCAGCGGGCTAAACAGTATCCGCATGAACTTTCCGGCGGCATGAAACAGCGCGTTTTAATTGCCATCGCAATTGCGCTGCAACCGGCGCTGATCATCGCCGATGAGCCAACCAGCGCACTGGATGTCACGGTGCAAAAACGCATTCTGGATCTGATCGACGAACTGCGCCGTGAATTCGGTACGGCCGTGTTGCTGGTGACGCATGACCTGGCGATTGCCGCTGAACGCGCCGACCGGTTACTGGTATTCCGTCACGGCAAAGTGCAGGAACAGGGCATCACCCGCGAGGTGCTGGATGCGCCGAAAAGTGATTACACCCGCCAGCTGTTCGCCGATGTCCCTGCCCTTTCCGGCCGTCACCGTGCGCAACTTCGCACGGCGGAAGATCCGGTGCTGGTGGTCGAAAACATCACCCATGATTTCACGCTGGGGGGCAAAAACCAGGCGGCGTTCCGCGCTGTAGATCACGTCTCTTTCAGTATTCCGCGCGGTACCACGCATTCGCTGGTCGGCGAATCCGGCTCCGGCAAAACCACGCTGGCGCGCATTCTGCTCGGTTTTCAGAAACCGGACAGCGGACGCGTGCTGATTGACGGCGAAGACATCACGCGCCTGAAAGGCGAAGCCCTGCGTCAGCTGCGCAGGAAAATCCAGCTGGTGTATCAGAACCCGTTCGCTTCACTCGATCCGTCACAAACGCTGTTCAAAGTGATCGAAGAACCGCTGCTGAATTTCGAAAAAATTCCCGCTGCCGTGCGCCGTGAACGGGTGCTGGATATCGCCCGCCGCGTGGCGTTGCCGGAAGAATTACTCAGCCGCAAACCGCGTGAACTGTCCGGCGGGCAGCGCCAGCGGGTGGCGATAGCACGCGCATTAATTTTAGAGCCGAAAGTGCTGATCCTTGATGAAGCGACGTCGGCGCTCGACGTCACCGTGCAGGCGCAAATCCTGACGTTGCTTTCACAGTTACAGGATTCACTCGGCCTGACCTATTTGTTTATCTCGCACGATCTGGCAACCGTCCGGCAAATCTCGCACAGCGTCTCGGTGTTAAACCGGGGACAGCAGGTGGATTCCGGCGACGTGGAAGACGTTTTTGCCCTGCCTTCCAGCGATTACACCCGCCAGCTGATTGACGCCATACCCGGCCGCCATCGCGCCGCCTGAACCCGTACATGAAAGCCCGTACAGAAAAAAAGAGGGACATTATGAGCAGTAAACGTCTTGGATTCTTCACCCGCCTGCTGGACAACACCAGCGCGCAGGAACGTTACCGGCTGGCGACCGAGCAAATTATTCACGCCGAACAGTTAGGCTTTGATTCCGCGTGGGTCGCGCAGCACCATTTTCACGAGGCCGAGGGCGGCCTGCCTGCGCCGCTGGTTTTCCTCGCGCAGGTGGCAGCGCATACCCGCTTTATCCGTCTCGGCACCGGCGTGATCACGCTGCCGATGGAAAACGCATTGCGCGTTGCCGAAGACACCGCCGTGCTGGATTTACTCTCCGGCGGACGGCTTGAAATCGGTTTAGGCTCGGGCGGTACGCCGACGTCATTCCCGCCGTTCGGGCTGGAAAGTCAGGATCGCGGCAAGGCCTTTGGCAACAATCTGCAAACCCTGCTCACCGCCTGGCGCGGCGAACCGCTGGCAGGCACCGATAACCGTTTATATCCGGCGGCACCACAACTGGCGAACCGTATCTGGCAGGCGACGTTCTCGGTGGACGGCGGCGCACGTGCCGGTAAATCCGGCGACGGCCTGATGCTTTCGCGCACTCAGCCGCGTCCGCAAGATGCGCCAGATTTACGTCTCGATGAACTGCAAAACCCGATTATCGATGCCTATCTGGATGCAATGCCGGAAGGCGTGACGCCGCGCATCATGGGATCGCGTACCGCATTCGTCACTGAAAACGGCGATGAAGCTCGTGAACTGGCGCAAAAAGGCTTACGCCGTCAGGCCGAAAACCACCGCGCCAGCGGGCAGATTGTGAAAGGCGATACGCTGGACGATTACATCCGCGCCTTCGACGTGCATCTCGGCACGGCGGCACAGGTCACCGCGACGTTGCAGGCCGATACCGCCCTGGCACGTGTCACCGATCTGGCGTTTCAGGTGCATTCCATCGATCCGCCGCACCCTTACATTTTACGTTCTATCGAACTGATTGCCCGTCACGTTGCGCCCGCGCTCGGCTGGGTTCGCCGCACGCCGCAACGCCGTGTTTCCACCTCCGCTGCCGACTCCTCATTCTCAAGGGAAGCCCTATGACTACCTATTCGACCGACCTGCTGGAAAAGCTGGCTGACATCGCTCCGGACTCGGCGCTGAAACAGGCTCGCGACACACGTGATGCCGCAACCCGTCACGCACAGGGCAGCTATGACGCGCTGTTTACCGAACAGGATGGCGTAGATTTTTCACTGGCTGAACGCCTGCGTTTAGCGCAAAACGTCGCGCGCTGGCATGGCGATTCGCAACTGACTAACCACTATTCCGAACGTTTGCAGGATTTGCCCGACATCGACGAAACTGCCCGTCTCGACGCTGCGCTGACGCACGGTGAACGCCTGAGTTTCAAACCTGCCAGCGCGACGCCGGCGCATTTGCAGGCACTGAAAAAAGCGGGCTGGTCGGCGGATGCGATTGTCACACTGTCGCAACTGATCGCTTTCGTCAGTTTCCAGAGCCGTGTGCTGCGCAGCTACCGGCTGATTGGCGGCAAGCCGGTAGAGAACGGCAGCAATAAACCGGTCGGTGCCGCATTCTGGCGCACCGAACCGAATACCCACAGCGGACGCGATGCACCACAGGCCTTTACCCAGGAAGAACTGGGCTGGGAGCCGTGGATACCGGCGAAAAAGCTGGAAGAATTTGATGAAGCCCAGCAGGCGATCCTGGCGAAATTCGGTCATACGGATTCCGACTATTTCCGCCTGTTAGGCCGTAATCTCCCGGTGCTCGAACAGCGCACGCTGACCGACAAAGGAATTTTCTACACCTCCGGCGGGCTGCCGCGCAAAGAGCGCGAACTGGCCGCCACCGTCGCCAGCAAAATCAACGGCTGTATTTACTGCGCATCGGTGCATTCGCGCAAAGCCAGCCAGCTTTCCAAACAGACGGAAGATGTCCAGCGCCTGATCGACACCCCGCCGGGTGGCATTCTCAGCAAAGAACAATCCCCGCGCTGGCAGGCCGAAATTGATTTCGCCGCCGCGCTTTCCGCTACCCCACCGGTCGCCACTGAGCAGCACATTGCGGCGCTGCGCGAACAGGGTTTAGACGAACTTGAGATTGTCGATCTGGCGCAGTCTGCGGCGTTCTTCGCCTGGGCAAACCGTCTGATGTTAACCCTGGGAGAACCGTTTAATGACTGAAGCTCAACATCCGCAGCCCGTTCGCCCGCAGCTTGATCACGTGGTGATCAACGTCGCCGAACAACTGAATCAGGCCGAGCAGCAGTTCCGCCGCCTGGGATTCCATCTCACGCCGCGTGGTCATCACTCGCTGGGATCCAGTAATCATCTGGCAATTTTCGGTGAAAACTATCTGGAACTGCTCGGCTATGAGCCGGGCAACGCGCACACCCGCAAAGACCTGTGGCAGGCGCCGCTTGGCCTGACTGGTCTGGTGTGGAAAACGCAGAATTCATCGGCGGTGTACGAACATCTGCAACAGCAAAACATTGCGGGTTCCGCACCGGCAGAATTCTTCCGCCCTGTGGCGCTCAACGATGGCACCTCGCCGAATGCGCGTTTCCGTACCGTACCGCTGGCCACTGGCCGCGTACCGAATGGCCGCAGTTTCTTCTGTCATCACCTGACGCCGGAACTGGTGTGGCGTAACGAATGGCAAAACCACCCGAACGCCGTTGCCGATATCACCGGCTTTGTGATTTCTGCGGCAAATCCGCAGGACGCCGCAAAGGTCTATGGCGAGTTGTTTGGTGCCGCTGCACTGGAGATCAGACCGCAGGAAGTGATCCTGCGCGCGGGTCGCGCCACCGTCCGGTTTGTCACGCCGGAGCAAGCCACCGCTGAATTCGGCATTGTGCCGGAAGGCGAAAACGGCAGCGCACGGATGGTCGGACTGGAATTCGCCACCCGTTCGCTGGAGGCCGTACGGAATAGTTTGCGGGTGGGGGAAATTACATTCAGGGATGACGTTGATCTCGTGTCTGTCCGGGCAGCGGACGGGCTAGGGGTCGCGCTTAAATTCAGCGAGGAATGATCTGCTTTTAGCTCCTCCCCCTGCGAAGGGGGAGGCCGGGAGGGGGTATTAAGTATTAACGCAAATGCCTGCGCGGTGACTTAACCCGCTGATTTGTCTTTAATACCCCACCCCAACCCTCCCCTTCGCAGGGGAGGGAGTCGATCGAGTTTCCGCTGAAGACTTTAGATCTTTTCGCTCTTAGTTATCACTTTTATTTTGTTGCTTAAATTCCCTGATATGTTAAAACTCTGCTACTGCGAGTCTTAGACGGCTAAACGTCTAAATCCCCATCCGTCTATTTAATAAGGCCGAACGCCCAGTGACCACCTCCCTCCTTGAGATGCGCGATATCTCGATTTCATTTGCCGGTTTTCCTGCCCTGCGCCAGGTGGATTTCACGCTGGAAGGCGGTTCCGTCCATGCGTTAGTCGGCGCGAATGGCGCGGGGAAATCGACACTGATGGCGGTGCTTTCCGGCACGCATGAACATTACACCGGGCAGATCACTATCGACGGCAAAACCGCAAATATCCGCCTGCCGCATCATGCCCGCGAGCACGGGATTCATCTGGTGCAGCAGGAAGTGGACGTCGCGCTGGTGCCGACGCTGAACGTTGCCGAAAACATCATGCTCGACCGCCTTTCTGAACCGGGTCATCTGCATCACTGGCCGCAGCTTTACCGTCAGGCACAGTTACTGACCGAACAGCTTGGGCTGAACATCAACCTGCGGGCTCGCATCGAGAGCTGCACGCTGGCGGAAAAACAGCTGATTTTGCTGGCGCGGGCGTTATCGCATAAATGCCGGTTCCTGATCCTCGATGAGCCGACCGCCCCGCTCGATCAGGCGGAAAGTGCGCGTCTGTTCGCACTGGTACGCAAGCTGAAAGCCGCCGGAATGGCGATTGTGTTTATCTCGCACCGTATCCATGAACTGCGTGATATCTGTGACCGCATGACGGTGCTGCGCGACGGGCGTCTGGTCAGCGATGACAGCATGGATGGCCTGAGCAACGAGCACATTATCGAGAAAATGATCGGCCATCAGCTCGACGATATCTATCCACCGCGCCGTCCGCCGCACAGCGGTGAAACGCTGCTAAGCATTCACGGCATGCACGATAAAGACAAACTGCGCGATATCTCGCTGCGCCTGCATCGTGGCGAAATCCTCGGCATTGCCGGGCTGGCGGGTGCCGGAAAAACTGAACTGTGCAAGGCACTGTTTGGCGCGACGCCGAGTCAGGTGGAAAGCGGTGAACTGAATGGCAAACCCTGGAAACCGAAAGAACCGCATCTTTCGGTGGAACAGGGACTGGCGTTAGTGCCGGAAGAACGGCGCAAGGAAGGGATTTTCATTGATGAAAATATCCCGATGAACCTGAGTGTGACCGCTGACGACACCTTTTCGCGCTGGAGTATTTTCAACGCGCGACAGTCACTGTCATGGGCAAAAGACATTATCAGCCGCTTAGGCATTCGCGCTTCCGGGCCGATGCAGAAGCTGGCACGGCTTTCCGGCGGCAACCAGCAAAAGGTCGCTATCGGAAAATGGCTGCGCAGTGAGAGTCAGGTGTTGATCTTCGACGAACCGACCAAAGGCGTAGACATCAAAGCCAAAACGGACGTGTTCAGGCTGATCGACGGCCTGGCGCAACAGGGAAAAGGCATTATTTATGCTTCCGGTGAGTTCGCCGAACTGGTCGGTTTATGCGACCGCATTCTGGTGTTGTGGGATGGCCGCATTGTGGCCGAACTCGACGCCGCTAACGTCGACGAAGAAACCTTATTAGTCTATTCAACCGGAGGAACACCCGCGTGAACAAAGCCGTGGTGAGTAAAGAAAGCGTGCCCGCAGCGAGTCAGCCGTGGCGTCATCAGCTGTTCGAGTTTTTGTATAAATGGGGCATGTTGCTGACCGTGGTATTGCTGATTGCCGGTTTTGGTGTGGCATCAGATAACTTCCTCGAGCCGTCGAATATCATCAACATTTTGCGTTCGATTGCCATCGTGACGGTGATTGCTATCGGCGTATCGATTTCACTGGCGGTCGGCGGCTTCGATTTATCCGTCGGGTCAACGGCGTCACTCGCCAATGCGCTGGTGATTTCGATGTTCGTCTGGCACGGTTTCGGCACCACCGAAGCCATCTTAATCACGCTGGCGCTCTGTACGCTGGTCGGCCTGTTCAACGCCTTCCTGATCGTCATACTGAAGATCCCTGACATGCTCGCCACCCTCGCCAGCCTGTTTGTGATTCAGGGCGCAGCGATGACCTACAGCTACGGCGGTTCGATCACTGAAAACATGTTACTGCCGAGCGGTGATATGGCCGAAGGCACGGTGCCCGCGGTATTCAGCCTGCTCGGTCAGGTGCCGGTGATTGTCATCGTGATGGCCGTCGTGACCATTGCGGTACAACTGTTTATGTCGCTGACCAAACATGGCCGCCGCATGTACGCCATCGGCGGCAACCCGCTGGCCGCACGTCTGGCGGGGATCCGCACCGCACGTTACCGCGTGATTGCCTATGTGATGTCATCCGTTCTGGCCGGGGCTGGGGGTATTTTGCTGGCGTCACGTATCGGGTCTTCGCAGGTGAATGCCGGAGGCGGTTACCTGATGGACGCCGTTGCCGCCGCCTACATCGGTTTCTCGCTGGCAGGTTCCGGTAAACCGAATGCGCTGGGAACCCTGCTGGGCGCAGTCATTCTGGGCGTGCTGTCGAACGGACTGGTGATGTTGTCGGTGCCGTATTACGCGATGGATATCATCAAAGGGCTGGTGCTGGCGGTGGCGCTGGCGCTGACGTACATTCAGAAGAGATAGCAGAGGCCGCTGCTATATTTCGGCTTTTTTAAGGTCAACACCGTGGGCTCGCAGCCCACCCCCACAAAACCTTGGGTTGCCACCCAAACTGGCCTCAAGGGGCGCCTGTCGCCGCACCCCTTGAGAATCCCGGGCTCTTACACTGCGCGCTATCGCTAGACACTCTGTTTCAGCAACCACCGCGACAGGCTGGAAATCTTGCCGCTGCGCGGTACCTTCATTTCGGGATTGCAGCCTTAGGTCTGCAACCTCTCATTCAGCAAGCTTTCTGAAACGCCCGCAGCATCTTAAATTCAAGGGCAGACAGTTTTTAGATTTCAAAATCAGTCAGGTTGTGAATTAAGAGCCTGAGGCCGGTTCCAAAATACCGCCGGACGAGAGGTGGAAAACCGCGCATCTTTTTGCGCGGGTTGTAACCCGATGGGAGGGAACCGCGCAGCGGCGGGATTTTGCGGCTATCACTGCGGCTGATGAAACATAGTCAGCGAGCGGAGCGCGCAGTGAAAGAGCCCGGGGGGTCTTGGGGGGCGGCGGCGATAGGCCGCCCCCCAAGTCGGTGTGGGCCGACGCCCACGGTTTTGACTTTAAAACATTTCACATCAGCACTTTATACATCACGCTCGTCGATTCCAGCATCCCTTCCGTCGACATCGCATAATGCGGGATCGTCCCGCTCAGGGCGAAGCCCAGATTTTCATACAACGTCTGTGCCGGACTGCCCGTCACCGTATCCAGCACCAGCAGGGTTTTACCTTCTTCGCGTGCCAGCGCTTCGACCGACGTCATCAGCTGACGGGCGATCCCTTTACGGCGGCCGTCGGGGTGAACCATCAGTTTCACCACGTCACCGCGATGGATGCCGTTGGCGGGCTGATCGACCACCAGTTGCACAGTACCGGCAATTTTCCCTGCCACCCGCGCCACCAGCAGACGCTTTTCACCACGCTCAAAAGCCGGCAAAAGCTTTTGCCAGAAGGCCTGCGCCTGCACAAAACCAAAAGGCAAAATGAATCCGATACTTGCGCCGAGTGCGACGGATTGCATCAGCGTCTCCGCCAGCGCATCCAGATCCGCAGGCGTCAGCACGCCGCCCTGCACTTCGCTGATCACCACTTCTTCATTGCTGTTTTGCATGGGAATAACCCTTTTTATCAGAGGTTAAGGACGTGAAATAACGATGGCGTAACGGGCATCCTGCGGGCCGGGTACGTGAAAAGATGTTGTGCCATGAAGATGAAAACGCAGACAGTCGCCCGCTTCCAGCCGGTAACAGCGGCCATCGAGCGTGAATTCCAGCACGCCTTCCAGCATCCAGATATGCTGTTCGAGACCGTCAACCGGCGGGGAATCATACGAAATGGTCGCGCCTGATTTCAGCAAACCGGAAATCAGCTCAGCACGAAAACCGGGCGCAGGCGCGGACACCGAACGACGCTCAAAACCGGTTTCGCGATCATTCCAGACGGGTTGCTGCGCGCGACGGATAAGCTCCGGCGGGTTATCTTCCAGCGCCATCAGCAAACGTGAAGTGGTCAGCCCGTAAGCCGCGCTCAGTTTGCCCAGCAAAGAAGCGGTCGGACTGGTTTCTGCCCGTTCCACCCGTGAAAGCGTGGCGCGGCTGATACCGGTCAGTTGCGCCAGTTGTTCAAGTGACCAGCCCTGCCCGATACGCAATTCTGCTAGACGCTCAGCCAGACGCAGATCGTGACTTTCCTGCCCTTCTTCCATTTCCTTACCCTGCCGTTAAATCTCAATATCGGGAAAATATCTCTGATATGAGAACATTGCAAGTTAAAATAATGTAGGGGAAAAGTATTAGGCAAGTTGTACAAAAATAATAAAGTTGTACAGCTTTGCAATCTGGCGCTAGAGTTAGCATTGGTTAGTGCGAATATTTTGGAATTCATTATGTCTCTTTACAGCATCGGCGAAGTTGCCCGAATTTGTGGTATCAACCCGGTCACTCTGCGTGCCTGGCAACGCCGTTACGGCTTGCTAAAACCGCAGCGCACCGAAGGCGGCCATCGTCTGTTTAATGATGATGACCTTGATACCATCCGCACTATTTTGGGCTGGATTAATCGCGGGATCCCGGTCGGCCAGGTGAAATCTCTGCTCGAAGGCAAAGTTGATGCACTGCCGGGCGGCTGGTCGCAGTCAGAACATAGTTTGCTGACCGCATTGCAGGATGGCCGCAGCAATAAAGTCCGTCAGTTGATGACGGAACTCGGTCGCGAATATCCGGCGGCGTCGTTTGTGAATAACGTGCTCAGACCATTGCGCTCGCGCCTCAGTGCAGGGGATCCGCGCCTGCTGATGTTACGCAGCCAGCTTGACGGTCTGATCATCGAACACGCGGTGATGTGTATGGGTGCCGCCCGTAAACGTCCCGGCAATCCGGCGACGCTGGTTGGCTGGGGACATCTGGACAGCACCGAGCTGTGGCTTGAAGCCATTGTGCGCTGCGAGGAAGGGATGCAGATCGACATCATGCCGGTCCCGCTCGATGACCCGCATCTTGAAAATCTCAGTGGTTCGCAAATCCTGTTATGGGCTGAAGGCAAACTGACGCAAATTCAGCGACAGCGCCTGCTTAACTGGGTTGAACAGGGGCTGTCGATACTTCTTCTGGGCAGTGCTTCCCTGCTGCTGGGCTCACAAGACAGCGAAGACGAAAACGATAATGTCGAAAGTCTTCACGGTGAAGGCACGCCTCCGGTTCTGCAGATAGTGCCAGTACGTAATGGAAGGAAAAAATAATGATTACACATTTTCCTGAACCCGCGATACCCGCTGATGTTCTGACCCGGCTTTGCGAATTTTACAGCCATCTGGATGTAAGCCTGCTGCCGCAGCTTTCGCGTATTTATCATCCGCATGTGGTGTTTATTGATCCCGTTTCACATTACGACGGCGTGGATGCGCTCGAACGCTATTTCGCGCAGTTGCTCAAAAAAGTGAATTACTGCCGCTTTGACATTCAGCCTCCGCTGACCAGTGGCGCTGAAGCGTCGCTGTTCTGGCGGATGGAGTTTTCGCATCCGGCACTGAAAAAAGGTCAGGCTATGTTTCTTAATGGCGCCAGCCATCTGCGCCTGTCAGATAACCGGATTGCCTATCAGCGCGATTATTACGATCTCGGTGCGATGTTGTATGAGCATGTTCCTGTGCTCGGCGGCGCTGTCCGCGCGGTTAAAGCAAGGTTGAAATAATGCGCCGCGTCCTGATCACCGGTGCCAGTTCGGGTATCGGAAAACAGCTGGCTCAGGACTATGCCGCAGAAGGCTGGGAAGTCATCGCCTGCGGACGTGACGCTGAAAAACTCATTGCGGTCGCCGCCGCCAGTCCGCTGATTATCCCGCTACGTTTTGATATCACCGATTTAACAGAAACCCGTCAGGCGTTGCAGGACGTGCAGGCCGATCTGGTGATCCTTTGCGCCGGCACCTGCGAATATCTTGATGACGGCGTGGTTGAGGCTGAAAAAGTCATCCGCGTGATGAACACCAATTTCATCGGCCCGGTGAATTGTCTCGATGCGCTGCTGCCGCGCCTGGCTCCCGGCAGCCGCGTGGCGCTGGTCGGCTCCGTGGCCTGGCTTTTGCCTTTTTCACGCAGCGAAGCTTATGGTGCCTCGAAAGCCGCGCTGGCCTTTTTCGCCCGTTCTCTGGCGGTGGATCTGGCCAAACGTCAGATTCACATTTCCCTGATCCAGCCGGGATTTGTCGAAACGCCGCTGACAGCACGCAATGATTTTCCGATGCCGATGATGGTGACGGTGGTGCAGGCATCAAAACATATCCGTAAAAAACTGGCGCACGGCGCCAGCGAAATTGCCTTCCCTCCTCTCTTTGCCCGTTTGCTGAAAACTACCGCGCTGCTGCCGGTCGGTCTGCAAAAATGGTTATGCCGGAAAATGGTGAAATAAAATGACGACTAAAGTGGCTATCGTTGGCAGCGGGATTTCAGGGCTGAGTTGTGCCTGGTTACTGGCAAAGAACCAGCCGGACTGCGAAATTACCGTCTTTGAGGCATCGGCAACGTTAGGGGGCCACACCGCCACGCAGGATGTGATTTCAGACGGCCAGGAATACGCCATCGATACCGGTTTTATTGTCTATAACACGCGCACTTATCCGCATTTCATCGCCCTGCTCAAAGAGCTGGGCATCGAAGGTCAGCCGACGGAAATGAGTTTTTCTGTGCGTAATCCGCTCAGCAAACTCGAATATAACGGGCATTCGCTCAACAGCCTGTTTGCCCAGCGCCGCAACCTTTTCAGGCCGCGGTTCTGGCAGTTCATTTTCGAAATATTGCGCTTTAACAAATTGTGTAAGGCACGCCTGCTCAATCCGCATAATGACGAAGACACACTGGCCGATTTGCTGGATCAAAATGGATTTTCGCCGTTCTTCGCCTTGCACTATGTGCTGCCGATGGGCGCGGCAATCTGGTCCTCTTCTCTCGGCGATATGGCGAATTTCCCGCTGTCGATGTTTCTGCGCTTTTTCAATAACCACGGGCTGCTGGATGTCACTAACCGTCCGCAGTGGATGGTGGTGCCGGGCGGTTCGCGGGAATATATCCGCCGGATGCAGGAGAAACTCCCCGCCAGCGTAAAACTGCTGACCAGTACACCGGTAACTGGCGTTGTCCGCACATCCGGCGGCGTGACGCTGCATTCAGCACAGGGTGAAGAACGGTTTGATCAGGTAGTTTTCGCCTGCCATTCCGATCAGGCGCTGAGCATTCTGGGTGAGAACGCAACGGACGCAGAAAAAAGCATTCTCGGCGCGCTGCCTTATCAGGCCAATGACGTCATTTTGCATACCGACACCCATCTGCTGCCGCGCGAGAAACGCGCCTGGGCGAGCTGGAATTATCAGCTGCCCAATACGCTCCATCCGGCGGAGCGTGCTGATATGCGCGATGCCAGTCCGGCGCACAGCCGCCGTGCCAGCGTGACCTATAACATGAATATTTTGCAGGGACTGAACGCGCAGCAGACGTTTTGTGTTTCCCTCAATCCGCTGACGCCGATTGATGAGAGCAAAGTCTTGTTCCGCGCCACTTATATGCATCCGGTTCTAAATCTGGCCAGCCACCATGCGCAGCAGGAGCGTTACCGGATCAACGGCCACCACAACACCTGGTTTTGCGGCGCTTACTGGTACAACGGTTTTCATGAAGACGGTGTTAACAGCGCACGCGACGTGGCGGAACAACTTAGCCTGCGGTTATTCAGTGCACAGGCAGAATCTGCGCCGGAAAAACGGGAGGCGTCATGAACAGCCAGCTGTATGTTGGCACGGTGCGCCATCGCCGGTTTACGCCGGTTGAGCACCGTTTTGACTATGACATTTTCATGCCGCTGATTGATCTCGATGAACTGGACGCGTTACCCGCTCTGGGTATCCGGCTGGAAAAATTTTCTCCGGCCAGTTTTCGCCGTAAAGATTATCTCGGCGGTGGCGATATCAAAACCAAAGCCCAGGCGAGAATTGCCGAGCTGACCGGCGAACGCCCCGAAGGACGCGTGATGCTGCTCTGTCAGCTGTGTTATTTCGGCTGCTATTTCAATCCGGTCAACTTCTACTACCTTTATGATCAAAGTGGGATTTTGCGCTGGATGCTGGCCGAAGTGCGTAATACGCCCTGGAATGAACGCCACACCTACGCGGTGCTCCCTGACGGTTCGCAGCCTGTGCCGAAAGCCTTTCATGTGTCGCCCTTCAATCCGATGGACATGGTCTATCACTGGCGCCTGACACCTCCTGGAAAACAGTTACACATCACTATCGAAAATCACCGCAAAGAACGGGAATTCGATGCTGCCCTTTCTCTGACCGCCCGCCCGCTGACCCGCGAGGCGCTGCGTCAGCAATTGTGGCGGCTGCCCCTGATGACCGCAAAGACCGCGCTGACCATTTACTGGCAGGCGCTGAAACTGTGGCTGAAACGGGCCCCCATTTATTCTCATCCTCCCGTTGATAAGGACTGACCATGAGCCAACCTGAAGTGCAGCTCGCCCGCGAAGGGGCGAACAACAGGCGCAGCAAGGCCGCACGCGCATTGATTCTGAGCGTGCTCAGGCAGCTGAAAGGAGCCGGTCTGACCCTGCGGGAGCCGGGCGAAGACGCCATTTTCTTTGGTGATCACACAGCGCCTTTGCAGGGTGAAATCGAAGTTCATCGTCTGCGCGCTTATCGCCGGGTTTTACTGGGCGGCAGCATTGCGGCGGGTGAAAGCTTTATTGATGGCGACTGGACCACACCAAACCTGACGACGGTGTTACAGCTGCTGGCAGAGAACCTGAAACTGGTGGACAAGCTCGAAGCACGCCTGAGCTGGCTCAGCACGCCCGCCAATAACCTGATCCACTTTTTCCGTCGCAACAGCCCTTCTCAGGCACGAAAAAATATCTCCGCGCATTACGATTTGGGCAACGATTTTTATCAGGGCTTTCTCGATGAGAAAATGCTCTATTCCTCCGCCTGGTATCAGGAACCGCAAATGACGCTGGAACAGGCGCAGGAAGCCAAAATGCGCCGTCTTTGCGAACAGCTGCAACTGCATGCGGGAGATCATCTGCTGGAAATCGGTACCGGCTGGGGCGCGATGGCAGAATTTGCCGCACGTGAGTACGGCTGTCAGGTGACAACCACTACCATTTCCCGCGAGCAATACCGCTTTGCCTGCGAGCGTATTGAAAAAGCCGGGCTGAGCGACCGCGTGACGGTGTTGTGTGAGGACTACCGCTCGTTGCGCGGCCAGTTCGACAAACTGGTGTCGATTGAAATGATCGAAGCGGTCGGAAAGCGTTATCTCTCCACCTTTTTCAAACGCTGTAATGCCCTGCTTAAACCACAGGGACGTATGGCTATCCAGGCGATCACGATTGCCGATCAGCGTTACGCGTCTTACAGCCGCAAAGTTGATTTCATCCAGCGTTATGTGTTTCCCGGCGGCTTTCTGCCGTCCATCACCGCCATGAATGACACCATGACGCGCTGCACCAGTCTGGTGGTGCGTGATTTATTTGATATCGGTTCCGATTACGCCCGCACCCTGCATGAATGGCGCGAGCGTGTGCAGCGTTACTGGAATACGCAAACCGGTGACGGGCAGGACGAGCATTTCCGCCGCCTGTGGCTGTTTTATCTGTGCTATTGCGAGGCCGGTTTCCGCGCCCGCACCATCAGCACCGTACAACTGACCGCCGAGCGACGCGGATGATGTCCCTGCGTTTCTGGTTGCTGGCAGCAGGCTTCGACGTCTGGTGGACGCTGGCAGTCTGGGGGCGCGACCGTTTTATTATTTTTCTGCTGATCAGCAGTTTTCTGATGCTGGCGTTCACCCCGTCGCGCCGCCGTTTGTGGGTCGCGGTGGCCTGTACGCTGGGCATTATGATGGATTCGCTGTGGTGCATTCTGGGTCTGTTTGAGTTTACTGATTCTGCCGCCGTGCCAGCATGGATGATGGCGCTGTGGCTGGGTTTCAGCGCCTGGTGGCTGTGGCTGCTGGGGGTTTTACGCCTGAAAGTGTACTGGTTAATTCCGCTCGGTGCCGTCAGCGGCCCGCTGGCTTATTTTATCGGCATGAACCTGGGTGCGATGCAACTTCAGGCCACGCCGTTGTATGTCTGGCTGGCGCTGGCCGCGGGCTGGGCGCTGTTTTTACCGCTGATCAGCCTGCCGGTTTTGCTTAACCAACATTCCCTGCGGAGAAGATGATGAAAGCACTTTTAACCGCCGCGCTGCTGATGTTCTGCTCCCCGCTTTTCGCCGCTGTGCCGTGGGAACAGTGGAAACCTGTCGGGCACGCCACGCTCAGCTGGGGGCCGTTTGAGGTTTACAACTCGCAGTTGCTGACCCCTGACGGCACATATCAGCCCCAAAAATGGCCACTGGCGTTAGACATTGATTATCTGCGCAGTATTGATCGCGAGGAACTGACCAAAGCCACAGAAGAACAGTGGCAGGCACTCGGATTGCTGGCACAGGCGCAAAAAAATGGCTGGCTGGACGCCGTCGAAAATACCTGGCCGGACGTCAGTAATGGCAGTGAAATCGTTTTTGTCGCCACAGAAAACGGCGGACAGTTTTACAGCCGTGCGGCCAACAGCGTGATGATAAATCCGGCGGGCAACGCATTCACCCCGGCTTTTCGTGATGCGTTCCTGGCCATCTGGCTCTCCCCTGAAACGCAATATCCGGATTTACGCAGCAAACTGACCGGTGTTACCGCATCGGATTGACATCCCTCTGACCGGAGGCTTTATGACTGTTTTTCGCCAAGGTTTTTTTGCGTTACTGATGGGCTGCATTGTGGTCCTCAGCGGCTGTAAAGCCAACATCGAGGATTACGCCCAGGCTCAGCCGAAGCTGGATATTTTTACCTGGTTCGCCGGTGGCAGCGTGGCGTACGGCATGGTGCAGGATCACAGCAATAAACAGACGCGACGTTTTACCGTGAAAATTCGTGGTGACGTGGCAGGCGATACGCTGACGCTGCATGAAGATTTTGTGTATGACGACGGCGAGAAGCAAACCCGCGTCTGGCACATCCGCAAACTCGCTGACGGCAGCTATACCGGCACGGCGGGCGATATTATCGGTACCGCCGCCGGTCATTCCGCCGGTAACGCGTTTAACTGGAAATACGTCATGGATGTGAAATCAGGCGGCAGCACCTACCGCCTGACCTTCGATGACTGGATTTATCAGCAGGATGAACAGCACCTGTTCAACGTCACCTCACTGACAAAATTCGGCGTGGAAGTGGCGCGGGTATCGATCTTCTTTGAGAAAAAATAGGTAAGTTCGATCTGCGTCCTCCCCTGCAAAGGGGAGGACGGTTAAACCTTCACTTCATTAATCACCGATTTTTTTCGCCCGAACACAAATTTCCCCAGCGTCACCAGCAGGACTGCGCAAAGGATCACGCCTAACGCTACCCATTCGACCGGTGACAGGGATTCGCCGGCAAAGGTGATCCCCAGCAGAACCGCCACAATGGGATTCACATAGGCATAGCTGGTGGCGACAGCCGGACGCACGGTTTTCAGTAAGAACATATAGGCGCTGATAGCGATCATAGAGCCAAAAACCACCAGATAACCGAGCGCCAGAAAACCGTGCAGCGACGGCGTCGCGGTCAGATGTTCGCCGGTAACGCGGCTGGCAACCAGCAGCACCACACCGGCGATGATCATTTCCGCTGCTCCGGCCATCAGGCCTGCTGGCAGCGGCAGGCGCGAACTCCACACCGAACCGAATGCCCAGCTTAATGAGGCGAGCAGGATCAGCGCCGCGCCCCACGGGTTCCCTTCCAGATTACTGCCGGTATTGAGCAGCACAATCCCGAACAGGCCGATGGCGACACCGGTCCATTCCAGACGGCTGTTGGGCATTCCCCACAGGCGGCTGAAACACAGGGTAAACAGCGGAACGGTCGCCACCATCACGGCGGCAATGCCGGACGGCACCTGCATATGTTCCGCCACCGTCACCAGACCATTGCCAACCGAGAGCAGCAAAATGCCCACGGCACCGGCGGCCATCCACTGTTTCAGCGTCGGGACTTTATGCCCGCGCAGCAGCAGAAATGTGAATAAAATGCATCCGGCGACAAAGAAACGCAGACCGGCCATCATCAGCGGCGGCCAGCTTTCCACGCCGACGCGGATAACGAAATACGTAGAACCCCAGATAAAATACAACGCAAACAGTGCAGCAATTAATGGCAGCAGAGAACGGGTGACAGAACCAGTCATAGGAAGAACTTATTAGCGTGATAATGAAGGCCAACAGTTAACGCTATTGGCCTGATTTCCGGCAAGGGAATCTGTGCGATCGCGTGAAAATGTTGCTAAAAAGTTTCTGCATATGACAAAAAATTCGCTGACGGCAACGATAATGTAGTCACAGCATGAATAGTCTGTTGCAGGGGTAACGAAACGATTTATAATTCGTCGTTCAAATTTCTGAGGTATTGCACATGAATTCGCTTGGCAAAAAATTATTTATCGCGCTGTTTGGTCTGATGGCGATGGGCGCAATTGGCGGCGTGATGGTTGCCGGTTATGCGGTGGTGATCCAGGACGACGCTAAACCTGTCAGCGATAACGACGCCCCTTCTGTTGTCCGTGCGCCGTCTTCTGCATCAACGAACTGATTCGTCGGCTGATCGCTGCTGCCAGCGTTGTAACCACAGGCTCCAGCGTTCAAACAGCATATCCACGCAAATCGCCAGCAGCGCCACAATCACCGCGCCCTGCAACACGTATGCCGTATTAAAGCCGCTCAGGCCGATAATAATCGGTGAGCCGAGGCTTAACGTGCCGACCGATGAGGCAATCGCCGCCGTCCCGATATTGATAATCACCGACGTGCGGATGCCGGAAATAATCACCGGCGCGGCCAGCGGAATTTCCACTTTTCGCAACATCTGCCAGCGGCTCATGCCCACGCCTTGCGCAATCTCACGCGCCGACGCAGGCACGGATTCAATCCCGGCAATCGTTCCCTGCAAAATTGGCAACAGCCCGTAAAGCACCAGCGCGATAATCGCCGGTTTTTCGCTGAATCCCATCACCGGCACCGCAACCGCCAGCACGGCGACCGGCGGAAATGTCTGCCCCATCGCCACCAGCGTTTCCACCAGTGAGCGGAATTCCTTGCCCGCCGGACGCGTCACGCCTACACCGGCCGCCACACCTATCACCACCGCGATCAGGCTGGAAATACCGACCAGTAATAAATGTGCTTCCACCAGCGAGGCGAAACTTTCCTGCTGATATACCGGCCTGCTGAGCTCAGGGAACATCCAGTGAAACAGGCCGCCAAGCGAGGTCATGCCGAAAATCAGCGCCAGCAGTAAAGCGAATAACCAAATCAGAGGATCTGCGAATATCCGTTTCATGCGCCGTTCCTCTCAGTGGTCAGATCGGCGAAATGCAGCACGCCGAGCGGCTGGCCCTGTCCATCGACCACCGGCAGTTGCTGAACCCGTTGCGCGACAAATTTTGACAGTGCCTGACTGAGGCTCATCGAATCCATCAGCGGCGGCTGGCTGCCGGAATACGGCTCGCCGCGCCGCGTCAGTGAACCGACTTCGCGCAGTGACAGCAACCGGATCCCCATATCGCTGCCACCAAAGAAATCGCGCACGAACGGCGTCGCTGGCCGGGTCAGTAATTCCAGCGGTGTGCCCTGCTGCACCACTTGTCCGTCGTTGAGCAGCACGATGCGGTCGGCCAGTGCCAGCGCCTCATCAATATCGTGCGTTACCAGCACAATGGTGCGGTGGGTGATTTTGTGGATGCGCGCCACTTCTTCCTGCAACGTGGCGCGGGTCACCGGATCGAGCGCACCGAAAGGTTCGTCCATCAGCAATACTTCCGGGTCTGAAGCCAGCGCACGCGCCACACCGACGCGCTGCTGTTGCCCGCCGGAAAGCTGATGCGGATAACGATGCCGGAACTGTTTCGGATCCAGATTGAGCAATTCGAGCAACTCCGTCACACGGTCGCGGATTTTCGCCTTCGGCCACTTCAGTAACTGCGGCACGGTGGCGATGTTCTCTTCCACCGTCCAGTGCGGGAACAGGCCAATCGACTGAATGGCGTAGCCCATCCGGCGACGCAAATCCTGCGCACGGAATTTCTCTATCGGTTCACCGGCAAACAAAATCTCACCGCGATCGTGTTCCACCAGCCGGTTGATCATTTTGAGCGTGGTGGATTTTCCCGAACCGGACGTGCCGATCAGAACCGTGAATTCGCCTTTGGCCATTTCCAGCGTGAGATCGCGCACGACCGCTTTTCCGGCAAAGTGTTTGCTAACCTGCTTGAAATGAATCATCTGCGTGTGGTTTCCAGAATTGAGACTGCAAATTTAAAGAGACTGTCGACGACCACCGCCATCAGCACCGCCGGGATCACCCCGAGCAGGACCAGATCCAGCGCGCTGCTGAGTAAGCCCTGGAACATGATCGCGCCCAGTCCGCCAGCGCCAATCAGCGCGGCGACCATCGCCATGCCGACCGTTTGCACCGCTACAATGCGCACGCCGGTCAGGATAACCGGCAAGGCAATCGGCATCTGCACACGTAAAAACACCTGAGCGCGGTTCATGCCCATGCCACGGGCGGATTCAATGACCGCTTCCGGCACCGATTCCAGCCCGGCAATCACGCCGCGCACCAGCGGCAACAGCGAATACAGCACCAGTGCGATAATCGCCGGAGCCAGGCCGATGCCGCTGATGCCGTGCTCTGCCAGCCACGGCAGCGCTTTTGCCAGCCCGGCCAGCGGCGCGAGCAGCAGACCAAACAGCGCAATCGACGGCACGGTCTGGATAATATTGAGCACCGACAATACCGGCCCGCGCCAGCGGGGTTTACGGTGACACAGCAACCCGACCGGCAGGCCGATCAATACCGCAGGCACCAGCGTGCCAGACAAAATGCCGAGATGCTGCCACAGCGCGTCGTTGAACACGTCGGAACGGTTGTCGTATTCCTTGAGCAGCGAAAGTTCGGCAAGCTGACCGTACGCCAGCAGCAAAACCACCGGTACGATCATCTGCACATTAAGCAAAATGCGCAGGCTGTGATTGCGGGTAAAACGGGAAATAGCGTCGGAGGCGATCAGCAGACAAAGCGCCGCGCCCGCCCAGAAACCGCCGCCCAGCGAGGTGCGCGCGATACTGTCTTCATCGCCACCGGCAAGCTGAACCGCAGTGTGACCGGCCAGCCAGACCAGCGCGGTCAGCAGGATTTCAGCCAGTAACATCACCACTAAATGATGGCGGCCATAAAGATTCAGAAAAGCGCAGACCAGCAGTAAAACGGCAGGCAACAGCAGTAAGGCAGAATAGCCATTCAGCAGGCTCGTCAGCGAAATACCTTTGCCGGAGACCAGCCGGTTAGGCGCGTGGCTGACGAAGGCCAGTCCGAAACCGGCCAGCAACAGCAGCAAAACCAGCGTCAGCAGGACGCGGTTTTTAACGGGTGAGTGATAAGTCAAAACATTACCTGATATCAAAGAGCACGACCCGAAGGCCGTGCTCAGGGCGTCACTGCCCGGTTATTTTTTAACGAAACCTTTTTCCTGCAAATACTTCGCCGCCACTTTTTTCGCATCCTGACCATCAACCGCGATTTTCGCGTTCAGGCCCTGCAATGTTTTGGTATCGAGCGAAGCAAACACCGGTTTGAGCAAATCAGGAATATTCGGATGCGCTTTCAGCGCTGCCTCGCGGATGATTGGCGCAGGTGCGTAAATTGGCTGCACGCCTTTCGGGTCTTCCAGCGTTTGCAGGCCAAGCGCCGCTACCGGACCGTCGGTGCCGTAGGCCATCGCCGCGTTCACACCGGAGGTTTTTTCCGCTGCCGCTTTGATGGTCACCGCCGTATCACCGCCCGCCAGTGACAACAACTGCGCCTGATTCAGTTTGAAACCGTAAGCATTTTCAAACGCAGGTAAAGCATCCGGACGCTCAATAAATTCTGCCGAGGCCGCCAGTTTAAACTCGCCGCCGCTGCTGATGTATTTGCCCAAATCACCCAGCGATTTCAGGTTGTGCGCACTCGCCACGTCCTGACGCACCGCGATAGTCCAGGTATTGTTAGCCGGAGACGGATCCAGCCAGACGATTTTGTTCTGGTCGTAATCCAGCTTTTTAACTTTATCGAAACCGGCCTGAGCATTTTTCCAGGCCGGATCTTTATCGTCGGAGAAGAAAAACGCGCCGTTACCGGTGTATTCCGGATAGATATCGATCTCACCGGCGGTGATCGCGCCGCGCACCACTTTGGTCGTTCCCAGCTGTAGTTTATTGGTGGTATGAATACCGTTGGCTTCCAGCACCTGAATAATAATGTTACCGAGCAGCGAACCTTCGGTATCAATTTTTGAGCCGACACGTACGGCATCATCAGCGGCCTGTGCGCTGAAACTTATCGCAGAAACCAGCGCCAGCGCTGCCACGGAAAATCCCCGTACTCGCCCAGTTGTTACAGTCATGCTCTATCCTCTTATCGGGTTATGTTGGTTTTGTCGCCCGGCGACGGCTCAGTCTTTGAGACTTCATCTGTATAAACAAGCTGCTAACAAGAATAGTCCAATTTCGCGCAGGGGAATGGAGGGTGTGCCATAAAAACAGGCGTCGGTAGCGGAGTAAAATACCGAAATGTTCGAAGCTTATCCGTGAAATCGCTGAAACATGATTGTCTGTTTCCCCGAAAGAAAATGCTCACCCCTTCCTCTTAGATCACTTTGTTTTAACTTATAGCCATTTGTTTTCACTCAACGTCTAATCAGGACTTGTGACGGGCATCACCTCGCCTCTATGCTGGTTTTTTTGTCAAAAAGCGTAAACACAATAATGTCTGATTCAATTGCGGCCTCTCCCGCCGCCTCTTCAGGGGATTACAGCGCAGATCCTGCGTCTGACCAGCCGGTGGTGATTCGTTCCGCTGCCGATATTACTCAGTTAGTGAACCGCGGCGCGGCGAAAATCAGCGACGCGCGCATCGTGATTGCTATTGCACTGGGCGGCGTTTTCCTCGACGCCTACGACCTCGGCGCACTGGCCTTCGGGATGAAAGACATCACCCGCCAGTTTGGTCTGACACCTTCCGGCGCGGGCTTTGTAGCATCGGCGATAACCTTCGGGGCAATTGTCGGCGCATTGTTCGGTGGCTATCTGACCGACAAAATCGGCCGTTACCGCGTGTTCATGGCTGACATGTTCTTCTTCGTGATTGCCGCGCTTGCCTGTGCCTTTGCGCCAAATGAATGGGTGCTCGGTGGCTCGCGCTTTGTGATGGGATTAGGCGTCGGCATCGATTTACCGGTGGCGATGGCGTTCCTTGCGGAGTTCTCAAAACTTCAGGGGCGCGGCAATAAAGCCTCGCGCGTGGCGATGTGGTGCCCGACATGGTACGCGGCGATTAGCGTTTCCTATCTGCTGGTGCTGCTGCTTTATGCGGTGCTGCCAGCCACGCATACCGACTGGTTGTGGCGTCTGATCCTCGGTTTCGGCGCAGTGCCTGCAATTCTGATTATTGCTATCCGCCACCGTTATATGAATGAATCTCCGGTCTGGGCGGCAAATCAGGGCGACCTGCAAAGCGCGGCGGCGATCCTGCGAAAATCCTATAACATTAATGCGGTCGTCGCGGACAATGCGGATAAAACCCCGCAGGTGAAAGTACGCAAAGCCGCATGGCGCAACTACGGCACGCTGTTGCAGGGTATTTATCTGCGCCGCACCGTGCTGGCGACGGTCACCGCCGTTGCCTCATCATTTGCCTATAACGCCGTGGCGTTCGGGCTGCCGGTGATTTTATCCAGCTTCCTGCAACAGTCGATGATCAGCACTATTCTGTTCTCACTCGGCCTGAACCTGTGTTTCGCCTTCGTCGGCGGCCTGATTGCGGTACGGTATGTGTCGAAATTTGGCGCATGGAAAATGACTTACGCCGGTTACGCCTGCCAGCTGGTGGCAATGATCGGCCTGGCCGTCGTTGGCCGTCCGGCAGACGGCGGTGAAGCGGCGATTTCCATCGCCATGCTGGCGTTATTCCTGTTCGGTCAGGGTTTCGGGCCCGGCTCACACACCATGACGTTTGCTTCACTGAGCTACCCGACGTCGCTGCGCGGCATGGGTGTCGGTTTCAACCAGACGCTGATGCGCGCCAGTTCCACCCTTTCCCTGTTCCTGTTCCCGGTACTTTCCGCTGCGCTCGGCACCGGCGTGTTCTGGGTGATCGCGTTAGCGCCACTGGCGGGACTGATCGTGCTAACAGCGGTACGGTGGGAACCGTCGGGATATGATGTTGATGCTGAGGATTTTCAGCAGGAAATTAAACCGGTTTAAGTCTTTGCCATGCTCCTCCCTCTGCGAAGGGGGAGGCTGGGAGGGGGTTTAGCAGACAACTCAGTTGCCATTAATACCCCACCCCAGCCCTCCCCTTCGCAGGGGAGGGAGCAGATCGGTATTCTTACTCATCTCTGTTAGAAAACTGAGAGAGTGACATCAAATCACCGCGCTTCTCGGCGCAAACACAAACCCGATATCGTTCTCGATCATCGCGGCCACCAGTTCAAATCCACCGTTTGGCTTAGCCTGGGCGAATTCCAGTTCGCTGGTAAACACCGGGCTGACCCAAAACTGATTCACCGGATCGCCGTAAATCTTCGGCAAACGCATTTTGTCGGCAGGGCCGCAGAGTGCGGAGGAAATGACGTGGCCTTCGAAACCGAGCGGTGCCATGGGTGACATCAGCGTGTGACCTTCGCCGAGCCAGCTCAGTGTGGTCCAGGGAACCTGCGCGTAGCCGGATAATGCACTCGCCATCTGCACGGCGTTTTCTTCGGTGACGTATTCTTTGCCAACTGAAAAAGCCAGCTCGATGCGGCGGTGCTTTTCTGCTTCATCGTTGAAAATAATGTCGATTTGCGGCATCGGGCGGATGCTCATGCCGACGGTGAAGAAGTAATAGTTTTCTTCGTCCTCATGCTGGGAAATCGCCATCGGCGGCCAGTTGCCCTGATTGATCAGATAATATTTCAGCGACGGGCCAAAGCGGTCTTCGTAGGATTCCAGCAGTTTACGCTGGATTTTTGGCCACGGATTAGTGAACTCATTTTGCCAGTCACGCCAGAAAAGACGGGTCTTTTCCGCCAGTTCACATTGTGTGTTGGTCGAGGCAGAACCCAAAGGGAAAGTCAGAGGATTCTGTTTAATGCAGCCGGCGGAATAACACACCGAATGATCGATATACAAACTCCAGCCGGGGATCACCGCCAGCAACAATCCCTGATACCACAACGCCGCACCGTCATCGCTCTCATTCCACAGGATCTGAATTTGTGCCGGATCCAGCGGCGCTTCGCCTTCCAGATTCCGGCAATATTGCGCCGCCAGCATCGGGGCCATCCCCTGCTCCATCGCGTCCGTGTCATCGTTTACCGGCGCGGGCACCAGATTGCGTACCCAACAGGCACGCATTTTCGGAAAACGGTCGCGCAAATCTTCACGCGCAAAAATGTAGAAATACACCACGCGGTTATCCTGCTCGACCAGCGCGGTCAGGGTTTGTTTGTCGTTACTGACTTCAGCAACTATGTCGGACTGGCGCATATGACCTCAACATTATCAGGAAGCTTATTATTCCCTGTGATGGTCAGTGTAGAACGGATAAGCCAGCCCGATAACGGGCAATATTCCCAAAAATCCCCGATAAATCATTAAAACAGGCGCTTTCTTGTCAAAATATCGACATCAGCGGCAATACATGCGGAACAGTTGTGCCAGATGCGCGGCCATTGGCGTCAGCGTGGTATCACGCCGCTGAATGAGATAGAACGTTGCTTTCGGCAGCGGCAGATCTAAATCTAGCGCCACCAGGCTCTGGCCGATCACCGGATCGTTAATCACATCAACGGACAGAACGCTGAGAAAGTCTGTTTTCGCAATCAGGCTGGTGCAAGACATAAAGGTTTCGCAAATCACGCTGATATTCGGCTCCGCATCCATTTCATTGAACACTTCGCTGAGCAGTTTGTAATAGCTGCCTCGCGGCGTCGGCATGGTCCAGTCGCAATGTCGCAACTCCTGCATCGACCGGGCGTTTTGCATCGGATGACCGCGTCTTGCCACCACGCGGTACTCTTTATCCATAAGCTTTTCATATAACAGTTCGTTATCAAAGGGTCCCTGATAATAGGTATTCACCGTGAAATCCAGCTCACCCTGACGCAGTTCCGGGATCATCGATACCAGTTGTCCTTCAGCGATCCGCACCTTCACATCGGGGAATTCGCGGTGAAAACGGTCCACGACTTCCGGCATGATGGTACGCGCGATACTGGCACCGACACCGAGATTCACCCTGCCGCTGGTACCACCGAGACGCTGCGAAATATCTTCCTGTGCGACACGCAACTCTTCCAGAATCAGGCTTGCACGCTTAAAAAACGCCTCACCGCAGTCAGTGAGCATCACGCCCTGACGACGGCGGATAAACAACCGCGCGCCTAATCCTTCCTCAAGTTCTTTAATCGATTTGGTCAGCGCAGGCTGTGACAAATTCATCGTCCGGCTGGCGGCACGAATACTGCCCTGACGCGCAACCGACACAAACGCCCGTAACTGATGCATTTTAATTTGTGATGGCATGAGATTCTTTGATAACCCCTGATTATCACTAAGAATATTTTGGCATCTTATATGCCCTGATTGCTTTATGTACATTGAAAATCATCTAAGGCCGCCTTTCGTCGCTTTCTGCGCGCTGGCCTGCACACCCAAAGCATTGATTTCCTCCTTTCTGCCGCTGCGCGGAAAGCCTGCATGTCTGTACAAAAAGAGAGTCCGTGATGGTTAATGAGATTTCTGAACGTGTAGAAAAGCTGTTCCCTTCCCTGCAAACGCAACGTCGTGACCTGCATAAATACGCCGAATCTGGCTGGCTTGAATTTCGCACCTCCACGCTGGTGGCGGAACGTCTGGAAAAGCTCGGCTATTCGCTGCAACTGGGCAAAGAAGTGATAGATGCTGATTCACGTATGGGTTTGCCTTCTGACGCCGTGCTGGCTCAACAGGAGCAACGTGCGCTGGAGCAAGGCGCGATTGCCCGCTGGATGCCGCATTTCTCCGGCGGTTTCACCGGAATTGTCGCCACGCTGGAAACCGGGCGCCCCGGTCCGGTGATGGGGTTTCGGGTGGATATGGACGCACTGGATTTAAACGAAGTGCTGGAAGACCAGCACCGTCCGTTCCGCGAAGGATTTGCTTCTGCCAATAACGGCATGATGCACGCCTGCGGGCACGACGGTCATACAACCATTGGTCTCGGACTGGCGGAAGTGCTGATGCAGGTTCGCGACCAGCTGTGCGGCACCCTCAAACTGATTTTCCAGCCCGCCGAAGAAGGTACACGTGGCGCGAAATCAATGGTTGAGGCTGGCGTGGTGGACGATGTGGATTATTTCACTGCCGTGCATATTGGCACCGGCGTACCGGCGAATCACATCGTCTGCGGTAACGATACGTTTATGGCCACCACCAAACTCGACGTGCGTTTCACCGGCGTCGCTTCTCATGCGGGCGGCAAGCCGGAAGACGGCCGCAACGCCCTGCTCGCCGCAGCGCAGGCAACCCTCGGTTTACACGCGATACCGCGTCACAGCGGCGGTGATTCACGCATCAATGTCGGCGTTTTACAGGCTGGTACCGGGCGCAATGTGGTGCCTTCCAGCGCCACGATGAAAGTAGAAACACGCGGCACCACCAATGAGGTGAACGAATTCATTTACCAGCAGGCGATGAAAGTGATTTCCGGCGCAGCCGAAATGCATCAGGTGAAATTCGACATCACACTCATGGGCGCGGCGCAAAGCAGCACGCCAACGCCAGCCTGGGTGAATTACATCCACCGGCAGGCGGAAAAACTCGGCGAATTCGAACAGATCATTGACCGACAGGAAGGCGCGGCCGGTTCGGAAGATGCCACGTACATGATGGAACGCGTGAAATCCCGCGGCGGTGAAGCCTCTTATGTGATTTTCGGTACCGATCTGAGCGCAGGTCATCACAATGAACTGTTTGATTTCGATGAAAAAGTGATGATGCAGGGCATCAAAACGCTGGCAGCACTGGCGCTGAATATCGCTGAATTCAAAGGAGATAACTAATGGCTGATCAACAGAATATCGTCAATTTTATCAACGACTTTATCGATAACCAGCAGCCCGCGCTGTCAGAAATCAGCGATGCCATCTGGGATCATCCTGAAACCCGCTTTGTCGAATCTTTCTCTTCTGCATTACTGGCCGACAAACTCGACGCCAGCGGATTTACCGTTGAACGCTGCGTCGGTGGCATGGAAACGGCATTTATCGCCAGCTTCGGCAGCGGCAAACCGGTGATCGCCCTGCTCGGCGAATTCGATGCGCTGGCCGGTTTAAGCCAGAAAGCCGGTTGCGATGTGGCTCAGCCATTGATTGAAAACGGCAACGGCCACGGTTGCGGCCATAATCTGCTGGGGACGGCGGCACTCGGCGGCGCGCTGGCAGTGAAAGCCTGGATGGAACGTGAAAACATTCAGGGCACGGTGCGTTTTTACGGCTGTCCGGGCGAAGAAGGCGGATCCGGCAAAACCTTTATGGCGCGCGAAGGGTTGTTCGATGACGTCGATGCCGCGCTGACCTGGCATCCGGAAACCTACAGCGGCATGTTCAGCAATCAGACGCTGGCCAATATTCAGGCGTCGTTCAGCTTTAAAGGCGTGTCCTCACACGCCGCCGCCGCGCCACATCTGGGTCGCAGCGCGCTGGATGCCCTGACGCTGATGAATACCGGCGCGAACTTCCTCCGTGAGCACATTATTCAGGAAGCGCGGCTGCATTACGCGATCACCAACGCGGGCGGGATTTCGCCAAACGTTGTGCAGGCCGACGCCGAAGTGCTGTATCTGGTACGCGCGCCGCAGATGGATCAGGCGCAGGCGATTTTCGACCGCGTAGTGGATATTGCCAAAGGTGCAGCGCTGATGACCGGCACAAAAATGTCGATGCGCTTTGATAAAGCCTGTTCCAACTACGTGCCTAACCGCACGCTGGAAAGTGCCATGTATCAGTACGTTCAGGCTTTCGGCACACCGCATTATACCGACGGAGAGCGGGCGTTTGCGGCGTCGATTCATGCCACGCTGACGGAACAGGATATTGATAATAATCTTCTGAATATCTCCCGCACCAGCGGCGCAGAAGGCATCGAATTCGCCGAAACCCTGCGCCATTCCCCGCTGACAGACTCTGTTGCTCCGTATGCCCCTAACGGCAATATCCTCTACGGTTCGACGGACGTCGGTGATGTCAGCTGGCTGGTTCCCACGGCGCAATGCTTCAGCCCGTGTTTTGCCGTCGGCTCCCCGCTGCATACCTGGCAGATTGTGTCACAGGGGCGTACCTCCATCGCCCATAAAGGCATGTGTCTGGCGGCAAAAGTCATGTCCTCAACCGCGATAGAACTGCTCACTCAGCCGGATTTAGTGACGGCTTGTCAGAAAGAGCGCGATGTACAACGCGCACGACGCCCGTATCAGTGCCCGATCCCGGCTGGTGTGAAACCTTCGCCATTGAAATAAATCACTGGTGTCAGTTAATGAAATAAACCGCTCATTCGCGCCTCGTTCCGGTACGGATGAGCGGCATAAATATAAAAAAGACAAACACGACAGAGGGTTAACAGATGAGTATTCAGGCGCAAGACTCCGGACAGAGCCCTGGAGGATTTCTCCAGTGGGTGGAACGTATCGGTAATAAAATTCCCAACCCGTTTTTATTATTTGTTTATCTGATTGCTTTGCTGATGGTCGCCAGTGCGGTGATTTCATGGTTCAACATTACGGCCGTGAACCCGACTAACGGCGAGATTATCCGCGTTAAAAATTTGCTGAGCGTGGAAGGTATTCAGTGGATTTTGCCGAACGTCATCAAAAACTTCAGCGGATTTACCCCGCTGGGGTCGATTCTGGCGCTGGTGATCGGTGCCGGACTGGCGGAACGTGTCGGGCTGCTGCAAAGCCTGATGTACAAAATGGCTTCCAAAGTGAATGCCCGGTACGCCAGTTATATGGTGATTTTTATCGCCTTCTTCAGCCATATTTCCTCGGACGCCGCACTGGTGGTCATGCCGCCGTTGGGCGCACTGATTTTTCTGGCCGTCGGGCGTCATCCGGTCGCGGGTTTGCTGGCGGCGATTGCCGGTGTTGGCTGCGGATTTACCGCCAATCTGCTGATTGTGACTACCGATGTGTTGTTATCCGGGCTGAGCACCGAAGCGGCGAAAGCCATTAACCCGGCGGTCCAGGTCAGCGTGATCGACAACTGGTACTTTATGGCCGCGTCGGTGATTTTGCTGACCATTGTCGGCGCTATCCTTACCGATAAATTTGTGGAACCGCGCCTGCCGGTGTATCAGGGTGCGCGTAATGAAGAGATGAAAAAGCTGACACCGGAGCAGAACCGCGGGCTGATGGCCAGCGGCATTGCGGCACTGGTGTTCATCGGACTGGTGGCATTACTGGTGGTACCGGAAGCCGCACCGCTGCGTAACCCGAAAACCGGCGGCATCATTCCATCGCCGTTTATTCAGGGCATCGTGCCGCTGATTATTTTGTTCTTCTTCGTGATTTCAGTGCCTTACGGCATGGTGACGAAGCAAATCCGCAGCGCCAGCGACGTACCGGATTTGCTTGTGGATCCGATGAAATCAATGGCCGGTTTTATTGTGATGGTGTTTCCGCTCTCCCAGTTTGTGGCGTTCTTCAACTGGAGCAATATGGGAAAATTCATGGCAATCGGGCTGACGGATGTGCTGGAAAACTTAGGTATGACCGGTATTCCGGCGTTTCTCGGGCTGATTTTTCTGTCGGCATTGCTGTGTATGTTCATCGCCAGCGGGTCAGCCATCTGGTCGATTCTGGCTCCGATTTTCGTGCCGATGTTCATGCTGCTTGGCTTCCATCCGGCCTTTGCACAGATTGTTTTCCGTGTGGCGGATTCTTCAGTTATCCCGCTCGCGCCGATGTCGCCGTTCGTGCCGCTGTTCCTCGGATTCCTTCAGCGGTACAACAAAGAGGCGAAGCTTGGCACCTACTATTCGCTGGTGCTGCCGTATCCGATTGTATTTTTTGTGGTGTGGTTGCTGATGCTGGTGGGCTGGTATCTGCTCGGTTTGCCGATTGGTCCGGGCGTTTATCCGCATCTTTAACGATCAGGTAATGGTCAGTTCAGCCGTCCCATCCGGCGCATGGCGCGGTGCCATGAGCCGTTTCTCACCGCCCAGCGCAATACGCCAGCGATGCGTCGGGTAGCAAAACGAATGCTTCTGCGTTTAGACGGGGAAAGGGAAATCCCCAGTTGAGTGGCCGCCCAGTCGGGTAAAAGCTCGATACCCGCCTGAATCATCAGGCTGCCGACAGGCTTTGCCAGACGGCTTGGCGCGGGCGCATTCTGCAATAATCTCACCACTTCCAGCGTACGCTCATCGCAGCGTAACTGCGGGCGCATCGCCTGCAGATACGCGTCTACCGCCGCCACACTGTCCGGCACGTTTACAGCACCCAGACTTTCTGCCACGCAGGCAAATTCCTGATAATAGCGGTTCTGATCGCTCACACTGAGCGCAGGATTTCGATAACGCAGATGCGATTGCAGGAAGCTGTACGCCTCGGCTACGTGCACCCAGACCAGTAAATCCGGGTCGCTGGCGGCATAAGGCGTGCCGTAAGCATCGGTTCCGGTGACGCGTAAATGGATGGATTTTACTTTTTCGATCAAGGCATTGGCATCATGAACCGGCGCAAAGGTGGTGGCGGAAATAAACTGACTGGTACGCCGCAGACGGCCAAGCATGTCTTCACGAAATGAGGAATGATCCCAGACACCGGCGAGCGCCAGCGGATGAAGCATTTGCAGCAGCAAGGCACTGACGCCACCACAAAGCATCGAGGAGAAGTCACCGTGAATTCGCCAGGTGATGCTTTCCGGGCCAAAAAGCCCCGGATCACCTGCCGGTTTCTCGAAGTCTATACAGCCCAACGCCAGGCCCGAAATACTCAGCACCTGGCGTTCTATTCTCTTTCTTAACAATTGTCTAAAACTCAGCGTTTAGTGTGCGGCTTTACTGGCAACCGTGGCTTTCGTCAGCTCCGGCCACAGATTCATGACCACGTCGATCAGGCGGTTAAGTTCAGCGGAACTTGCGCCGTCACGTGCCTGAACGGAGAAGCCCTGAATGGTGCAGGCGAGGTATTTCGCCAGCAGCGCGCTGTCCGTTACCGCCGTCAGATCGCCGCTCTCTTTCTTCTTCTCGAAGTATTCAAACAGAGTGCGTTCCTGCGAGAGGTGGCGCGCACGCAGCATTTCGGCAATATCCGCAGAAGATGAAGACATCCCGGATGATGCGCTGATCATGAAACAGCCGCTTGGCGTGTCGCAGTCGGTAAACAGCTCAACGATGGCGCGCAGGTAACGCCCGACCGTATCTTCGACGGACAAATCTGTTCTGCTCAATAAACATGAGCTCTTTTCGTAAAAGTTTTTCAGATAGTGTTCAACGGCTGCACGAAAGAGCCCTTCTTTGTTTCCGAATTCGGCATACAAAGTCGGTGCCTTCGCACCGGTTGCTTCGACCAAATCAGCTAATGAAGTGGCCTCGTAACCATGGCGCCAGAATAAATTCAGGGCCTTGCTCAGAGCAGTTCCACGGTCGAACTGTTTTGGGCGACCGCGACTTTTCCGGACCAAAGCCGTCTGTTCAGTGCTCATACACCCTCCTTCCATCACCATTGTGATTATGGTTATTAAAATAGTTATAGAAATAACTTAACGATCATTATTAAAAATAGTTGCGCACAAGTCCAGCGGAGTTTATTATTTAATTATCGAGCGATAAGAAAATCACTCAAACCCGCAAAGTTGCACAGCTATAAACGCTTTAACAAGCAACAAACCCAGGACGTAACATCATGAGTAACTTCAAAATCCTTCTTGCAGTTCTGGCATTAACCGCTGTACCGGTTGCCAATGTTGCCGCACAGCAGGTTATCATGATGCCAGCACTGAGTCAGGAAGTGAGAATGGTCAATGTGACCGGTGACAGTAACTTCTGTAACCCGGCTACCTGCGCGAACAAAAAAGTCGCACAGGGCCGAATTTCCACTTCTCCGACTCAGCCACCTGCACCTTCGACCTCTGGTCATCAGCCCGCTTCTGTTTACTACTAGCTTTTAACTACAAGCTTTTGTTTACACCCAAGCGTGGCGCCTGATGAAAGAGAGTCAGGGCAGGAATAACGGTAAGGCGGCTCAGGTCGCCTTATCTTTTTCGTAACCGCCCCCTGTTTTATCACCCTCTCCGGTCAGAGCCAACCATTAACTTAGCGATCATTAAAGATTCATTTAGCGAAATTATGGATATGGCTGTCTCATTCCTTTCCGGCGTTCTAGTTTAAAAACATAAATTTAACAAAACAAAAACAACAGCCCCTCAGGGTGTGACCTGAGTCACAGCACAATTAGTTAACGCTCATTAAAAAAACATCTTGCACAAATCCGCTACACCCCTTACCATTTACTTATCGAACGTTAACTAATAGATAACGTTGACCTGAAACTCAGGCGCCTTATTCCTTATTAACGACTAGGGCACTGCCGAAAAAATTAACGAACAGGAATCACCATCATGAAAACTATCGCAATGACCATCGCTGCCCTGACACTGGCTACCGCTTCTTTCTCCACACTTGCAGCGACTGAAGTTCAGTCTGCACCAGCGGGTGAACAAACTATCGGTACTGTCAGCGCTTCTTCAAATGGTGACCTGAGCACGCTGCAGTCAAAACTGAATGCGAAAGCCACTGAAGCTGGTGCAAGCTCTTACCGCATCATCGGTGCTTCCGGTGAAAACCACATGTACGGTACTGCTGAGCTGTACAAATAAGAGATGAAGATGCGTTAGCAGATTGTTCCGCACAATTAGTTAACGATTAATAAATAAATGAGTTGCACAGAATGTGACCCAGGTCTAAGATTTAATTATCGAACGTTAATTAACAACGTCTGACCGAATCATCACCTGCTGATAAACAGATTAAAAGGAAGACCATCATGAAAAACATCACAATGACATTAGCTGCAATCGCCCTTGCTACCGCTTCTTTCTCCACCCTGGCAGCGACTGAAGTTCAGTCTGCACCGGCGGGTCAACAATCAATCGGTGTAGTAAGTGCTTCTTCAAGCAATGATTTATCCAGCCTGCAGAACAAACTGAATGCAAAAGCTAACGAAGCTGGCGCAAGTTCATACCGCATCATCGGTGCTTCTGGGGACAACCATCTGCACGGTACTGCTGAGCTGTACAAATAAGTAAGAAGTTTTGCGTTAAGGGTAAACGACATTTAGTTAACGATTAATAAGCTAGATGTTCGATCGGACAGAAGACCGCTTTGCACATTAAATGAACGTTGATGACAACGCCTGGCAAAGCGCAATAAACGAATTGAGGAAACCATCATGAAAAACATTACTATGACTCTCGCCGCTATCGCACTGGCAACCGCTTCATTCTCCACCCTGGCTGCGACTGAAGTTCAGTCCGCTCCGGCTGGTCAGCAGGCAATTGGTGTTGTCAGCGCAACTTCAGGTAACAGCCTGAGCAGCCTGCAGGATAAACTGAGCGCTAAAGCCAGCGAAGCCGGTGCAAGTTCTTACCGTATCATCGGTGCTTCTGGTGACAATCACCTGTACGGCACGGCTGAACTGTATAAATAAGCACAGCGGTATACTTTAAAGCAGTAAGCAGAAGAGGCGGCATTTGCCGCCTTTTTCGTGCCTGCGATTCACCAAAACCACATTTGTTACGGCGCATCACGCAAAACATATATCCGCTTTCTTGCTCACAGCCCCTGCCGTCATATAAAGGTGTTGGCGTGAGGCATATTTAGGTATAAAATTTTATACACAAGGAAAGTGACGGTGACTAAAAATATCGACTGGAGGGGAAGTTCACTCAAAGATTTGCGCAATTTTCCTGTTGATGTCAAAAAGCGGGCGGGCTATGAACTTGAGCAGATCCAGCAAGGCCTGCCTCCGACACAGTGGAAGTCCGTCAATGACTGGGGGGCCGGCGTGGTTGAAATCAAAATGGATGCCTTTGCCGGCACATTTAGGGTTGTTTATATCGCAAAATTTGAAGATGCAATTTACATCCTTCATTGCTTTGCGAAAAAGACTCAACAAACCAGTCTGACCGATATTGCCATCATAAAAACACGGTACGCTGAGATCGTCAGAGAACGTGAAAGGAGACAAAATGAAAGAGAACATTGATGTTGCTTCGCGCCATATCACGCCAGCTGACGGTAATGTCTTTGCCGATTTAGGATTTTGCGAAGAACAAGCGCAACATTTACATGCGGATTCGCAAGCTAAAATCGCACAGACCATTGCCCTGAAAGAACAACTGATGACTGAAATTGGCAACTGGATAGCACTGCAAAATATGCGTCAAGGTGATGCAGCTAAAGTGCTCCAGGTTTCACGCCCACGGGTTTCCGACGTAGTGAATAAAAAAACAGATAAATTTACGCTGGATGCTCTGATTCTGATGCTGAGTCTGGCTGGCAAACAGGTGAAACTGGTGGTCGAATAATCACTATCACAAAATAGAAAAGGCAGGGATCTCTCCCTGCCTTCTTCGTATTGCCCTGAAACCAGACGGTCAGTTAGCCGAGCTTTTCAGCTGGTTGTCCTGCTGATGTTGCTCCAGCGCCAGTTCGATCAGGCGGGTGATCAAATCGCTGTAACCTAGTCCACTGGCTGCCCAGAGTTTGGGATACATACTGATATTAGTGAACCCCGGCAGTGTGTTGATTTCATTGATGATCACCTCACCTTGTTCGGTCAGGAATACATCCACGCGCGCCATCCCCCGGCACTCCAGCACCTGAAATGCCTGTAAAGCGATAGCGCGTATCCGGTCGTGCGTTTCCTGCGGCAAGTCCGCCGGAACAGCAACAGAAGCGCCGGATTCATTGATGTACTTAGTGTCGTAAGAATAAAACTCGTCGTGCAGGATGACTTCTCCGCACACGCTTGCCTGCGGATAATCATTGCCCAGCACAGCACATTCAATTTCGCGGCCTTTAATGGCGGATTCGACCAGCACTTTATGGTCGAAACTGAACGCTTCATCCAGCGCGCGCTGATATCCCGCTTCATCGCTGACTTTACTGACGCCGACGGATGAGCCCTGATTGGCAGGCTTGATAAACAGCGGCAGACCGAGTTGTTGCGAGACTGCGGCAAACGTATGTTTCTGGCGGTTGGCACGGGTCAGACAGACAAACGGGGCGACAGATAAACCGGCATCACGCAACAAACGTTTGGTGACGTCTTTATCCATACTGACCGCAGAACCCAACACGCCCGAGCCCACAAAAGCGATATTTGCCATGCGCAGTAATCCCTGCAACGAACCATCTTCGCCCAGCGTGCCGTGAACAATCGGGAAAATCACATCGACCTGTGAAAGTGCGCTGGCGCTGTGCGTTTCGATTAACTGATTTTCCGTTTGACCCGGGATCAGCGCGACCTGATTATTCGAGCGGTTCAGGGCAATCAGCGAAGGGTTCTCAGCATTGATCAGGTAATTGCTGGCATCATTGATATGCCATTCCCCTTTCTTATCGATACCGAGTAATGTCACATCAAAACGTTGCTTATCAATAGCATCCACGATATTTTTCGCCGACTGCAATGACACTTCGTGCTCTGCCGATTTACCACCAAAAATGATACCAACCCGTAATTTACTCACCTGCTGCTCCTTGTCGTCCGCCTCAGCAGACGGCGAATTTTCTATAAACAAACGTGCTCAAAACAGCCTTGCCTAATCAACAACAAACAGTTTCGCACCTACCGGCGTGGAGGAACGGTGTGCTTCGGCATTGTCCGCCACCTGATAACTCATGCCCGGCGACAGCGTAAATTTACGACCATCTTCCAGACGGGTATGAAGCTCTCCTTCCAGACAAAACAGTACGTGGCCTTTACTGCACCAGTGATCTGCCGCATAACCTGCCGAATATTCAACAATACGCACCCGGATATCGCCGAATTTTTGCGTACGCCACAGCGCCATGCCGGTGTCGCCCGGATGTTGTGTCGGCGTTACGTCGCTCCAGTCAGTCGTGCAAAACGGAATCGCATCAAGCTTCATGAGTTTCTCAGTGTCGGGAATTTGAAGGAAAGCCAGCATAAAAGTGAGCGGTAAATTTATCAATCGCTTGCTGAAAACAATTCATTAACAGCCTGCCGCAAAGTTACGTAAAGCCGATTGTTCTTAGAGACAGACTACAGCCCGCGTCTGGCGGGGCCTTTGAAAATGCGGGTCGGGCACGCTAAACGGTTGTGTTGCATGAGGTGTCTGTGGGACAGAGGTCACGTTTTTTCGTCTATGCTTAATGTTCTGTTGAGAAAGAACGCAGTAAGGCGGACGCACCTCAATTCCAACGTGCCGTTGTTTTCGACGACACGCCACAAAACAAGGAGCAACACATGCCATATCAAACGATAAATCCGTTCAATAACAAACTCATCAAAGAATATCAGACCCATAATGACAAACAGGTTGAGGAGGCGCTTTCCACAGCACATGCCCTGTATAAGTCTGACTGGGCGCAAGGCGATATTAAGCAACGTGTTAAAGTGCTGCATAAACTTTCAGAACTGATGGCTTCACGTGTCGATGAACTGGCAGAAGTGGTCAGTACGGAGATGGGGAAACTCATCGGTCAGAGCCGTGGCGAAGTGCAGATTTGCGCCGATATTGCGAAATTCTATGCTGAAAAGGCGGAGGAATTTCTCAAACCTGTGCCGTATAAATCCGATCTCGGTGAAGCCTGGGTGGAACATCATCCGATTGGTGTGATCATGGCCGTCGAGCCGTGGAACTTCCCGTTCTATCAGCTGATGCGCGTGCTGGCGCCAAACCTGGCTTCCGGTAACAGCGTAATCGTGAAACACGCCAGTATTGTTCCTCATTGTGCAGAAACCTTTGAGAAACTGGTTGCAGAAGCAGGCGCGCCAAAAGGTGCCTATACCAATCTGTTTATTTCACAGGATCAGGTGGCCTCCATTATTGATGACGACCGTGTTCAGGGCGTTGCGCTGACAGGTTCGGAAAAAGCAGGTGCTATTGTGGCTGCACGCGCCGCCGGTAAGCTGAAGAAATCGACTCTGGAGCTGGGCGGTAACGACGTGTTTGCCGTACTTGATGATGCCGACATCGATAAAGCTGCCAAAGCGGGTGCTCAGGCACGCGTATCGAATGCCGGTCAGGTCTGTACCGCCGCCAAGCGTTTCATTATTCACGAGAAAGTCGCCGATGAATTCCTGAAAAAATTCACCGAACACTTTAAAGCCCTGAAAATGGGTGACCCGCTGGATAAATCCACCACGCTGGGGCCGTTGTCCTCCGCAGATGCGGTGAAAACCCTGAGCAAACAAGTAGATGACGCCGTGAAGCACGGTGCGAAACTGCACTTTGGCGGCAAGAAAGTCAGTGATAATCCGGGGAATTTCTTTGAGCCGACCATACTGACGCACATTACCCGCGATAATCCGGCGTACTTCGAAGAGTTCTTTGGCCCGGTCGCGCAGGTGTACGTGGTTAAAAATGATGAAGAGCTGGTGAAACTCGCCAACGATTCTCATTACGGCCTTGGCGGTTCAGTGTTTACCAAAGATATGAACCGAGCCCGTAAGCTGGCAAGTCAGATTGAAACCGGGATGGTGTACGTCAACTCACCGACAGATACCGCAGCCGAACTGCCTTTTGGCGGTGTGAAACGCTCCGGTTTTGGTCGCGAACTGTCTGATTTAGGTATTAAAGAGTTTGTGAACCAGAAACTGGTGGTGCTGGCCGCTAAGTCCTGATGCTTCTTATCCCCCTGCGAAGGGGGATTTTTTCCTCTCTCCGCACTTCTCCTTTCTCCCTCATTTACCAAGCCTTGACCCACGACAAAGCGCGCTCAAGCACCGCCTCTCTATAATCAGACCCGTTTGTCTTCCCACTGGTAAATCACATGGCTTATGAACTCAATCTGGACTGGCCGGAATTTTTAGAAAAATACTGGCAAAAAAAACCTGTTGTTATTAAAAAAGCGTTCTCTAATTTTGTCGATCCTATCTCTCCGGACGAATTAGCCGGTTTAGCGATGGAGCCGGAAGTGGACAGCCGTCTGGTGAGCCATAAAAATGGGGAATGGCAGGCAAGCAACGGGCCTTTCGAACATTTTGACGGGTTGGGTGAAACCGGCTGGTCATTACTGGCGCAGGCAGTGAATCACTGGCATCTGCCCGCCGCTGAACTGGTGAAACCTTTCCGCGTATTGCCGGACTGGCGTTTAGATGACCTGATGATTTCCTATTCCGTGCCCGGCGGCGGTGTCGGCCCGCATATCGACCAGTACGACGTATTTATCATTCAGGGTATGGGCAGCCGTCGCTGGCGTGTAGGCGATGCTTTGCCGATGCGTCAGTTCTGTCCGCATCCGGCGTTACTGCATGTCGATCCCTTCACGCCAATCATTGATGAAGATCTCGAACCGGGTGATATTCTGTACATTCCGCCGGGCTTCCCACATGACGGTTTTACGCATGAAACCGCTCTCAACTATTCCGTCGGTTTCCGCGGTCCTAACTCGCGCGATTTCATCAGCAGCTTTGCTGACTATGCGCTGGAAAACGATCTGGGCAGTAATCATTACAGCGATCCGGATTTGACGCTGCGTGAACACGTCGGGAAAGTGGAAGAGTATGAGCTTGAACGTGTGCGCCAGATGATGGTTGAACTGCTCAGTCAGCCGGAAGATTTCAAACAGTGGTTTGGTCGTTTCGCCACCACGCCGCGCCACGAGCTGGATATCGCCCCGGCGGAGCCGCCTTATGAAGCGCAGGAAATTGTGGATGCGCTGATGCAGGGCGATATCCTGACCCGTTTAAGCGGGCTGCGCGTACTGAATGTCGGTGAACGTTTCTTTGTGAACAGCGAACCACTGGAAACTGCTCAGCATGAAGCCGCCGATGCGCTGTGCCGTTTCACTCTGATCAGTCAGAAAGAGCTGGGCAATGCGTTGCAGGATCCTGAATTTGTTGTCCTGTTAACGGATCTGGTCAATCAGGGCTACTGGTATTTCGACGAGTAATCCTTCGCGAATAAATAAGAGAGCAAAAGGCGGCCTCCCTGCGGATGCCGCCTTTTTTATGCGCTTTATTTGCCGGAGGTAATGAATTAAGGACGGTAAAGCTCCACCGGCGGCTTCATTTTTCGCTCTTCCGGCTCAAACAAATCAATCTCTTCACCGTGAATATATTTGGCGCGCAACATCGCAGAAATCTTATCCATCGTCATGACAATGGCGACCAGGATCAATGTGATAAACATCACCACATCCCAGTTCCATAAACGCATATTTTCCGCATACACCAGACCGATCCCGCCCGCGCCGACAAAACCGAGAACAGCGGCAGAACGTGTATTAGATTCAATCTGATACAACGACAGTGCGAGGAATGTCGGGAAAGATTGGGTGAAAATGCCGAAACGGTGCGTCTGCAACGGAGAAGCTCCCAGTGCCCGTAAACCGCGGCTCGGCGAGCGTTCCACGGCTTCGTGTCCTTCGGCGTACAGTTTGCCGAGTAAGCCTAAATCCTGCATCACAATCGCCAGCACGCCGGCCAGTGGCCCCATGCCGACAGCACGGACAAAAATAAGCCCCCAGATCGCCATATCCAGCCCGCGCAGCACGTCCAGAAGTCGGCGAATAATCATGGAAACCGGTCTGAGTAGCGGCGTAGACATTACATTGCGCGCCGCCAGAAAGGACAGTGGCAGAGCAAGGAAAGACGCAGTGATTGTGCCCGCAAAAACGATCGCCAGCGTGATCGCAATCTGCGTGAAATAATACTTAAAAGGCCATTCGGAAACGTTATGCCAGACGAACATGCGCAGGAAATATCGTCCGACTTCACGGGTGCCGCGCACCACTTCGCTCCACGGAATACCGAAATAGCTGAAGAAATAGACGTAGTACAACGCAATGACGACAGCCAGTATCGCGAGGTAACGCAGATAGCGGCGCTGTGCGGCAAACAAATGTCCGTGCTGCTGCTTCAGACTGCTGACAACATGAGGTTCAAGCGCATCAGTTAACATCAGAAAGTGCCCTCCACGACGCGTTTGCGCAATTTACCGGATAGAAAATCCATCGCCGACACCACCAGAATAATCAGCAATAAGGTCATACTGACCTGGTCATAACGGTCCAGTTTGATTGACGTCATCAGTTCCTGCCCGATGCCCCCCGCCCCGACTAAACCGAGGATTGTAGACTGGCGGAAGTTGATTTCGAGGCGCATAAAACTGTACGACAGAAAGATAGGTTTAACCTGCGGCCACATAGCAAAGCGCATACGCTGCAAGCGCCCCGCTCCGCAGGCTCGCAGACCGCGCACCGGTTTGTCCGATGCGGTTTCAATGGATTCGTAGAAGAGTTTGGTCAGACTGCCGACGGTGTGTAAAGTCAGTGCGATAAAACCCGGAATAGCGCCGACGCCAAAGGCCATGACGCACATCACCGCCCACGCCAGCTCCGGCATGGTACGCAGGAAAGCCACAAAAGTGCGGATACTGAATTTAACCCATTTTGGCGAATCCGTATTACCCGCGGCGAGAAACGCCAGAATAACCGCCAGTGCGGTCGATAATATCGTCGAGGATAACGCCAGCTGAATAGTTTCCCAGATCAGTGGCAACTGAATATTAAGACGATATCCCCAATACGCCAGTGAACCTTCTGTATGACCGTCAGCAAATAACAATGACCAGTGTAATACCGGCACCGTCTGACCAATATAATCAAAGAAGCTCGGTGCGGAGACAATAATCGTTTTTAAATTAAGTTCGGAAACATTGCCTGACCACAGATATAACAACAGCATCAGCCCTGACCAGATCAGCGCCTCACGCTTTTGTTTTCCCCGGATCTGCTGGTAATAACGATTGAAGTCTTTGTTCAAAATAATATTTCCGATTTGCGATAATCATTATTCCTCCCCCTGCGAAGGGGGAGGCCAGGAGGGGGTATTAAAAAAACAATAATGGTAAAAGCTTTCGCTTCCTGAGTTGCCATTAATACCCCACCCCAACCCTCCCCTTCGCAGGGGAGGGAGTTACGGGTTAGCGACCGCCTTTAGTCAGCTCACGCTTCATATCAATAATCTGCTGATATTCCGCCAGGGACGTTTCGCCGATATGTTGTTTACCGCCGACGGCTTTCACGAAGCAGGCGTGGTCATCTTTGTCCAGTTTCTTGATGGCAGAAACCAGCTTGGCTTTAAACGCCGGTGGCAGATCGCTGCGCACTAAGATCGGGCCGTTAGGGATCAGCGGAGATTCCCAAATGATACGGATTTTCTTCATCAGATCCGGATGGTCCATGCGGATCATACGGTTGAATGCGCCGGAGGTATAACCGGTTTCACGGTCGCCGATCATTGATGCCCAGGTCACTGCGCCTTCAAACTGACCGTTCAGCACGCCAAGAATATCTTGCTCATGGCCGCCGGAGAAGGTGACGCTGGAGAAGAAGTTGTTGTACTTGTTGTCTGTCGTGCCGCCAAATTCTTTCTTGAAAGTCTGGTTTGGGATCAGATAGCCGGACGTGGAATCCGGGTCAGCGAAGCCGAATGATTTACCTTTCAGGTCAGACAATTTCTGGTACGGGCTGTCGGCTTTCACCACAACCACCGAGTGATAACCCCGGGATTTATCGGTGTCGTCGATAACGATACCGACCAGGTCTACGGCTTTCGGGTTATTAATATAGACTGAGGCGAAAGACGATGGCGACATGCTTAATACCATGTCTACTTTCTTACCTAATAATCCCTGAATAACACCGGAGTAATCAGAGGAATTACGCAGTTTGGTATCCACGTTTAATTCTTTATCGAAGAAATCTTTTACACACTGATTATCGCCGATTTGCTGAGTGGCATTCTGACCGCCCAGAATACCCAAATTCAATTCTTTAGGCGCATCTTCTGCCATGCTGTGCATCGCGGTAAAAGAACCTGCTACGAAAACTGCCAGACGTAATAACTTCTTCATGTAATGATGACCTTGTGTAGATTGAGAGAAAGTAGAAATAAGCACTGCAAAATAAATAACGTTATTGTTTAACTGTTTATGGCTTCGTGTTCTTCACCGTATAACTGTTGCAAAATACCGTCAGTTAACTGTTCCGGATGACCGTCGAAAATAATTTGCCCTTTAGCGATACCGATAACCCGGGTGCAATAATCTTTCACCAGTTCGACCGAGTGCAGGTTGACCATCACGGCTATATTTTCTTCACTGACTTTTTTCAGCGCATTCATGATGCGCAACGTATTTTTCGGATCCAGCGACGCAACAGGCTCATCGGCCAGCAGAATTTTCGGGTTCTGCATCAGGGCACGACAAATCGCCACACGTTGCATCTGACCACCGGAGAGATTTTCAGCACGCTGCAACGCATGCGGCAGCATATGCAGCCACTCGAGCAGAGAAATCGCGCGGGCACGGTCTTCGTCGTCAAACTGGTTGAAGAAAGACTTGAATGTTGAGGTATGGCTCAGACGGCCCAGCAACACGTTAGTCAGCACATCCAGGCGAGGAACCAGACAAAAATCCTGGAAAATCATCCCGCAACCCGAGCGCCAGCGACGCAACGCTTTGCCGGTCAGCCCGGCCAGTTGCTGTTGTTCTCCATTTTCGTAATGACACACTACGCTGCCATCGGTAAGCGGAATGGTACCGTTGAGTACGTGCAACAGAGTGGATTTCCCTGCGCCTGACCGGCCAATCACCGCCACGAACTCACCCGCGTGCAGATCAAAATTGATGTCATTCAGGACGCGCTGACCTGATTTATAAGATTTCACCAGGCCTTTCACGTCCAGAACTTTGTTCAAATGCTGTGGCCCGGCCTGAGGGTATTCAGCCTGTGCCAGCTTAAGTTGAGCTTGCGCCATGATGCTGTCTCTCGGTTGCTTTCATAATCTGGCGTTCATTAAGCGCGAGTTATATGACACATCAATGACGATTTAATGGACAGCACATGACAAAAATGCAACAGATTAAGTGAAATTACCTAACGGATATCCCGAATGGGGTTTAACTTAATAAGTATCATTTAAGTCTATGATTAGATGGCAACACATTTAAAAAGGAAGATGAAATGGATAATCAGTCACTCATCGCCACGCTCAAAGAGATTGCTGGCAGCCGTCATGTTCTGACCGGAGACAGCAACACTGAGCGCTACCGCAAAGGATTTCGTTCAGGTGGCGGCAAAGCACTGGCCGTGGTATTTCCCCAAACGCTGCTGCAACAATGGCAATTGCTCAAAGCCTGTATCGCCGCCGATAAGATTGTCATTATGCAGGCCGCTAATACCGGGCTGACCGAAGGCTCAACGCCCAGCGGTGATGATTATGACCGCGATATCGTCATTTTCAGTACTCTCAAACTTGATCAAATTCAGTTGCTCGACGGTGGCCATCAGGTAATCGGCTTCCCCGGCAGTACGCTCTATAAGCTGGAGAAAATCCTCAAACCTTATAACCGTGAACCGCATTCGGTAATTGGCTCGTCGTGCATCGGTGCATCGGTGGTCGGAGGGATTTGCAACAACTCCGGCGGATCGCTGGTTAAACGCGGTCCAGCCTATACCGAAATGGCGCTTTATGCGCAGATCGACGCACAGGGTGAATTACGCCTGATTAACCATCTGGGTATTAATCTTGGCGAAACGCCGGAAGAAATACTGACGCGTCTGGAAAAAGCTGATTATCTGGAAAGTGACATACTGCACGATCAGCGTCTGGCATCTGACCATGATTATGCTGCGCGGGTGCGTGAAGTGGACGCTGATACGCCATCGCGTTTTAATGCCGATGAGCGGCGTCTGTTTGAAGCCTCGGGTTGTGCGGGAAAACTGGCCGTGTTCGCCGTGCGTCTGGATACTTTTCCGGCTGAAACTCAGCAGCAGGTATTTTATATTGGCACCAATGACACGGCAGTGCTGACTGAATTACGCCGTCAGATCCTGCGTGATTTTGCGAACCTGCCGGTGGCCGGTGAATACATGCATCGCGATATTTTCGATATCACTGAAGTCTACGGCAAAGACACTTTCATGATGATCGATAAGCTTGGTACCGACAAAATGCCGGACATGTTTACCGCGAAAGGGAAATTTGATGCTCATGCCAGTAAAGTCCCTTTCCTGCCGAAAAACTTCAGCGACCGCGTAATGCAATGCCTGAGCAAAGCCCTGCCGAATCACCTTCCACCTCGCATGAAGCAGTACCGTGACCGGTTTGAACATCACTTACTGCTGAAAATGTCCGGCCCTGGAATTGATGAGGCACGTACATTTCTGACGCGTTTCTTCAGTGATGGTCAGGGTGATTTCTTTATCTGCTCGGCTGACGAAGGCAAAAAAGCTTTCCTGCACCGTTTCGCCGCTGCAGGTGCTGCGGTGCGTTATCACGCGGTACATGAAAAAGAAGTGGAGGATATTCTGGCGCTGGATATTGCACTGCGCCGTAATGACCGCGACTGGTTCGAAACATTGCCGGAAGATATCGACAATCAGCTGGTGGCAAAACTGTATTACGGCCATTTCATGTGCCACGTTTTCCATCAGGATTACATCGTCAAAAAAGGCGCGAACAGCAAGGCACTGAAACACCGGATGCTTGAATTGCTCGATGCCAAAGGCGCGGAATATCCGGCAGAGCATAACGTCGGACATCTGTATCTGGCAAAACCGCATCTGAAAGAGTTCTACCGGCAGGCCGACCCGACCAACAGCTTCAATCCGGGGATCGGGAAAACCAGTAAGATGAAAAACTGGCAGGAATAATGTCCTTCAAAAGGCAAATGGCGTAGTCGGCGCAGGCAGTTTGTTCCCGGACAGCGCGGAGGCTCCGCAGCGTACATAAAGTACGTGAGGAAGCCGAGCACTGCCCGGGGGCAAAATGGCAAGTAAGATAGCCATTACGTTAGAATAACTGTGTTCCGTAACCCCACATAATCACCGTCAAAGCCAGAAGTAACTCTAATACCAGAACGCCCATTGCCAGCGTTGAACTGGAGAACAGGAACCCTTCGCGACGGTCGATATTCAGGAAGTTAGGAATGCCGAGATACAAAAGATATCCGCTATAACACAGCCCGATGATGCCGACGAACAGGCATAACCAGACCATCGGATAAAGCGCAACAAGACCGCTGAGGAACATCGGCGTGGCAACATAACCGGCAAACACGATACAGCTGTTGAGTGTCGGGCGGCTGTCATAACGACGTGCCATCCAGTAGATTATGCGCCCCATCAGTGCGACAGCGGCGAGCATCAGAACATAGAAGATAACGGCGATATACGACGCGGTGAACATGGAAACCATCAGCGTCTGACCGTCACCGAAATTCCAGCCCAACTGTGTTGTACCGATAAACGAACAGACAACCGGGATCAGCGCCATCAAAAGAACATGGTGGGAATACACATGTGAAACGGTTTCCCGCTCACGCTGGATTTGCTGCAGTTCGGGACCAGGATGGGATAAAAGTCCCCAGACATGATTTGCCATGAAACACCCCCTTGTACGCCGAAAGCCGCCAGCGGCGTGCAGTGATAGACCTTCGGAAATGCCCGTCACACAAGGGCACAAGGAAGGTGGCGACCTGTCTATATTATAGCCGTTATTGCCAGTTTTGCTGCTGCGCCCAACTTGTCGAAATCAGCGATTGACCGCAGCAGGTCCCTCTTAACGGATAAAGCGAGCGGCTGTAAAAGTTGCACCTACCAGTACCAGCATCATGCTAATAATCCAGCGAGTCTGTTTGATCATAAGCCCGTAAAACATTGTTTGCATCGACGTTATTGAAGCTTCGACCTTCTCAAAGCGCTCATCCATACGCATAAACTGCTTATCGACTCTTTCAAACTGCTTATCTATTTTTTCAAACTGTTTATCGACCCTGTCAAACTGCTTATCCACCTGTTCGAACTGTTTATCGATCCGTACAAAATGATCGTCAATTCTCAGCAGATGCCCGTCGATACGGGAGATGCTCTGTTCAGTTTTTCCTACACGCACACCGATATCTGTTACCGCTTCAGTGAGCGTGACCATCTGATACTCCAGTTTGCCGACCCGCAGATTAGTGTCGGTGACCACTTCCGTCAGCTGAGTGACCTGCTGCTCCACCTTCCCTACACGAAGATTCAGTCCGGCAATTTCCTCACCGTTTTTGATCCCTTGTTTTTCGATATTATTGATCTGATTTTGCATGAGCTTTTCCATGAGCAATTTTCCTTTGTATTCTTCCGGCCAGGCAGAGGCACCGGGAAAGTAGAGCATCGGATTGACGGGCGAGATATCCATTGTGCTGAGCTGAAACATGGCTGTTGTCCCTCACATGAGCTTATGAGCTTTCCCTGTTTAGAAACTCTTAATCTGGGGGGATTTTGCGCTGTATAAATAACCATATCAAATCAATTTACTGCTCGTTTCACATGCCACTGCTTATGTATCTATGCTTCGAAAGCTTACATTTAGATGATGAATAAAAACCAACAAAAAGAGCCTCTTACGAGGCTCTTTAAACTTTATTACTTACGCTAGCTTTCGTTTACTGCTGTTCGGGATTATGCAATGCGGCAGCACCCTGCTGAGATTTACGCGCTTTTACTACGTCGTCTTTGCTAACCGCCGGCGCCTGATTTCCCCATGCGTTACGGATATACGTACTGACATCCGCCATCTGCTGATCGGTCAGTTTCCAGCCGAACTCAGGCATGTCCGCACTGGTCGGATTGCTTGCCGTTGCTGCCCCCTGCCCGCCGTTCATCAGGACGTGCAGAATGTTGGTCGGCCGGGTGGCCTGAACGCCGTTATTACCCTTCAGGGCAGGGATCATGTTGCGTACCCCTTCACCGGAATTCTGATGGCATGCCGCGCAGTTATCGGCGTAGAGTTCTTTACCGTTGGCCATCGTGGAATTAGCGGCTAAAGGCGCGGAATTATCTTTGCTGCCCGGCAAGCTTTTCAGGTAAACCGCGATGGCATGCAGATCTGAATCCGACAAATGCTGCAGCGAATTCGTGATCGCTTCCGCCATCGGACCGGCAGCAACGGTACGCGAGTTAGCCCCTGTTTTCAGGTACTGCACCACTTCGTCATTGCTCCAGTCGCCAATGCCCTGACGGGTATTGCCGGTGATTTCCGGCGCGAACCAGCCCTGCAATTCTCCGCCCTGCAGATGCACGCCAAAGTTATCACCGCCCAGAGGATTTTTTGCAGTATGGCACGATGTACAGTGCCCCAGCCCTTCCACCAGATATGCGCCGCGATTCCATTCTGCCGACTGCGACGGATCGGCTTTGAACGGTGCTGTATCCAGGAACAGCAGGTTCCAGCCGAACATCATCAGACGGATGTTATACGGGAACGGCAAATCCGTTTTCGGGCCGTCATAATGCACGGCAGGCACGGTATTCAGATACGCTTTGATGTCTTTCAGGTCCTGATCGCTGACTTTGGCGTAAACGTTGTAAGGCATCGCCGGATACAGATTCTCACCGTTGATCCCTTTGCCGTTGCGCACCGCATTAATGAACTGCTGTTCGGTCCATCCGCCAATGCCCGTTTCTTTATCCGGCGTAATGTTAGTGGCGTAAATCGTGCCGAACGGCGTGTTCAGCCCGTAGCCGCCCGCAAAAGGTTTACCGCCGCCGGGCGCGGTATGACAGGCCACACAGTCCCCTGCCAGTGCCAGATATTTGCCGCGCTCAATGGCGGTTTTGCCGGTCATGGCTGCCGCAGCCGGAGCCTGAAAATCGCCAGACTGGCTGGCGTTGTGCCAGGTTTTAAAACCGACAAAACCCAGCCCGCCGATGACAACCACGCCCGCGATAATTGCTAATGTCTTTTTCACGCTCATGCTTAAACCCTCACCAGCGGACCAGGAGATTTCAGATACTGGGTTTTGATGGCTTCAGCTGCCCATAAGGTCAGCGCACCCACGGTACCGGTCGGGTTATATCCGCCATTATTAGCAAAGGCTGAAGCGCCGCAGACAAAGACGTTATGCACATCCCAGCTTTGCAGATAGCGGTTTACCGCGCTGGTTTTCGGATCGTCGCCCATGCAGGCGCCACCGGTGGTATGCGAGGAAAGGTTATCCATCGGTGAGAACGGTTTGGTGGTCGGTTCCTGACGGACAACGGTTTTTGCGCCCATCGCGTGCGCAATCTCAACCGAGCGGTCGGCCATAAATTTCGCTGAGCGTTTGTCGTTTTCGATCCAGTCAAAGGTCACGCGCAGCAGCGGCTGGCCATGGCGATCTTTATATTCCGGATCTAAATCAAGGAAGACATCGCGGTGCGGATAGCTGTTGCCCATACAATAGACGTTGTTGTAGTTCTGATAGCTTTGTTTGACGGCTTTCTTCCAGTCAGCGCCCCAGCGCGGAGTGCCCGGCGGTACGTTATTGGAATAGCCAATCGGACGTCCGTTGGTGGAATGCACCAGCGCCACACCGCCGCCGATAAAATCGTGGTGGGTATGATCGAAGTTGTCGCCGTTGAAATCGTCAATCGCCTGAGACAGCGCACCGGCACCGATAAACGGATTCATCATTTCATCTTCAAAGAAGAAACCTGCACCGGAAACGGTCTGATAAGCATAGTTACGGCCTACAACGCCTTCGCCGGTTTTATGGTCGTAAGGTTTACCGATGCCGGAAAGCAGCATCAGGCGCACGTTGTCCATCTGGTAAGCCGAAATCACCACGATGTCCGCGGGTTGTTCCCACACTACACCGTCGCTGCCGATAAAAGTCACACCGGTAGCGGTTTTGCCGTCGGCGGCTTTGTTTACGCGCAACACTTCAGATTCGGTGATTACCGTGAAATTGGGGCGCTGCATGACGGCTGGTAAGATACAGGCATTCGGACTACTTTTTGACCAGTTGCCGCAGCCGAAGAATTCGCAGTAACCGCAATAAGTACACGGCGCCATGTTAATACCCAGCGGATTGGTATAAGCATCAGACGTGTTACCCGCAGGCACGGCAAACGGGTGATAGCCCATCTCGCGGGTGGCTTTATCAAAGATCATCGACAGCTGGGTGCGTTTGAGCGGCGGCAGCGGATAATCGCGGCTGCGCGGCCCTTCGAAGACATTCCCGCCTTCAATTTTTTCACCCTTGATGTTGCCCGCTTTCCCGGACGTACCCGCGTAGCGTTCGAATTTGTCGTAGAACGGTTCGATGTCATCATAGGTCACGCCCCAATCCTGCACCTGCATACCTTCGAGGAATTTGTTCTTGCCGTAACGTTCTACTGTCTGGCTGTAGCTCTGGAAATCGTACGGCAGGAAGCGCCAGGTCATGCCATTCCAGTGCGTACCCGCACCGCCGACATTCATACCAAACTGGTAGGTATTAAATTCACGCAGCGGTAACGCTTGCTGGATCGGGTTATTACGGAATGTCAGGGTTTCCACCGCCGTCGGCTGCATAATCGCGCGGCGGCTGACAAAGCGCAGCTCATCGGTATCAATAGTGGTGGGGAAATCGTTGCTGGTGTCGCGCCATGAACCGCGCTCAATTGCCACCACATTCAGTCCTGCCAGCGTCAGCTCATTCGCCATCAGCGAACCTGCCCAACCCAGGCCGACGATGACCGCATCGACCTTTTCACGTTTATTACTCATACGACATTTACTCCTGCAAAAATCAATTCAATCAATGACCGTTCGTGGGCGGTTTTTATGATTTTTCGTATTGGGACAACATGCTGACCGGCTCGATATGTAAGTCTTCGCCACGGCGGTCGATGACATCCCGGAAGTCATAACGCGCACCGGGGAAACCGAGCATTTTCCAGCCCGCCATATCTTTGTTGCCGCCATATAACGGGTCGGAGAAGAATCCCTCACGCATGTTCTGCACTAACATGTTGAAGAACAGCTGACCGTTGACGCCCGCCAGCGGAATTTCGCCGGATTCCACGCGACGCAGTAAATCGTCCTGTTGTTCGCCGGAAAGCTCGGTAAAGTTTTTCCCGTTATTGCGCGATTTCGCGACGTTATTCAGCGCCGTCAGCCCCAGTTTGTAACGCTCGGCTGGCGTGTCTTTATATTGCGGTCCGGCCTGCGGCAACCCGTCCTGAATCACCGGCCCGAGACGATAGGTAGTTACCGCTTTGCCGAAATCGCCGCTCAGCTGACGATCCAGAAATACCGCGCAACCGGCCTCTTTGCCGCCGATACTGAGTTCATCTGCCGGAATGATACGGTCGGCCAGGGTTTCCACCAGGCTGACTTCTTCGGGCGTGAAAAATGTCCATTCACCGGCGACCACCGGTTTTGGCGGACGAACCGAATGGATAATCCACGGCATACCACCGGAGAAAATTTTGGCTTTAACCTTCAGGGCAGTGCTGAATAGCAGCACCGCCATAGAGGTCAGAAAATGTCTGCGTTTCACGATAAAACTCCTTTTAGCGGGGTCTGACGGGGAAGTACCCACATCTGCGGTGGGCTTTTATTTTGTGACGGAGATTATACGAAGATGTTAGGCGAAAGTAAGATATTTTGTACCAACTGGTACATACTTTATTTGTTTTAAATCAATGTATTATTTAATTCGTATTGAGTTCGTACACTAACTAACAAATTTTTACAGGCGAAAAGCCCTGCATACTAGAAAGAAATTCATTAACGTAGTGACACGCATTACTCAGGAGAATCACATGCGCATCACCTGTTTACACACGGCGGACAGCAATATTGCGGTATTTGACCATACAGCGCGGGAGCTTGGGCTAACTCAGCATCAGTTTCTCCATGTCTCACGGCCTGATTTACTGGCCGCAGCCGAAAAGGCAGGCGGACTGACTGAGGATATTCGTCAGCAAACTGCCGATGTGTTGCTGGCATTGAGTGAAAATGCCGACCGCGTTTTACTGACCTGCTCGACGCTGGGTTCAGCCGCAACGCTTGCCAGCGAAACAGCCACGGTGCCGGTTTTGCGAGTCGACCAGGCGCTGGCGCAACAGGCCATGAAAACGGCGGGCAATGTGGTCGTGCTGTGTGCAGTCGAAACGACACTGGAGCCGACGCAACAGTTATTCACGCAGGTGGAAAAGCATCCGCAGGCACAGTTTGAAATCCGTCTGGTAACCGGCGCATGGGAAAAGTTTAAGCAGGGTGATCTGGCGGGATACTTACAGGCCATCGCGGCAGCGGCTGATGCGCAATATTTGAAAGGTGCGGTCTGTGTGGTGCTGGCACAGGCATCAATGACCGGCGCGGCGCAACTGACACAAATGGGCAAACCGCTCACCAGCCCCGAATGTGGCTTACGCGCGGCGCTGGCCTGAAAAAACAGCGAGCAAAAAGCAAAAACGCAGGCAGAAGCTATACTGATAAGGAATATCATTGGCTTAGCCGGACGGCTGATGATGACTGAAAAGTATGTTAAGGAGAAAACATGAAAATTATTCTGTGGATCATCGCCATCATCTTTATCGTCGGCCTGCTGACCCTCACAGGTGTCTTTAAACTGATTTTCTGATCATCAGTTCATTCCCTGCAAACAACAAGTCCGGCACATGGCCGGACTTTTTCATTTATCAGCAATGACTGAAATATCCAAATAATTCGGATTGCGATAAGGCGGCAAGCGAACGAATCCCGATGAGCTGACATTAGTCAGTGATTCGGGTGAGTGAACGTCGCCAACGCCATTGCGGTCCGAAGTATGCAGGATATTTTTAGTCGTCTGCTTCTTCGACGGAAGGCTGCGTCTTCTGCTGCTCTTTCTGCTTACGATAGTTCTTCGCGATTTGTGGAACGGGCACAGTTTTACCGGTTTCCATCCAGGTGCGCAGACGGTTGGCGTCGGCAAATGCGGTGTATTTTCCGAAAGCATCCATCACGACCAGGGTAACCGGTTTACCGTTGATGGTGGTGCGCATCGCCAGACAATGCCCTGCATCATCGGTGTAACCGGTCTTGGTCAGCTGGATATTCCAGGACGGGTTCATGATCAGATGATTGGTATTACGAAATGGCAAGGCATACGCCGGATGGCTGAAGACCGCGGTTTTTTCGGCTGTGGTGCTCAGCTGGCCGATCAGCGGATAACGCTGGGAAGCCAGCAGCAGACGGGTCAAATCGCGTGCAGTCGAGACGTTATGCGGCGATAAACCGGTCGGTTCCACATAATGCGTGTGGGTCATTCCCAGCGATTTCGCTTTGGCATTCATGGCTTTAATGAATGCTGAGTAACCGCCAGGATAATGCGCCGCGAGACTGGCTGCTGCACGGTTTTCCGAAGACATCAGCGCCAGCTGAATCATTTGACGACGGGTAATTTCGCTGTTGATTTTCACGCGGGAGAAAACGCCGCGCATTTCAGGCGTATTACTGATATCGACGTTAATCACTTCGTCTAGTGGCAGATTCGCATCCAGCGTGACCATGGCGGTCATCAGCTTTGTCAGGGAGGCAATCGGCCTCACCTCATCAGGATTTCGGGAATAAATCACTTCGTGGCTTTTAAGATCCACCACCATGGCGCTGCCGGAAGCAATTTGAACAATCGGGGCGACGGCCTGCTCTTGCTTTGCAGCGAAGGCGGCAGGTGCAGACAACATGCCTGTATTTAAGGCTAATAAGCTCAGAACCAGAAGACGGATTTTCACATGCATTGCTCTGTATTTAGAAAGTTGTCATTGAGTTATGTCGAAACAGCGGGCGGAATTATAAGGGACGCGAATAGTCTTAGCACCCGCATTTTTCAATTCTATTTGTCACAAAGTCTGTCACCAGCGCCCGCCAACCGTGGAACGGCGAGTAAGTGAACACTTGCGTAAGATTAGCCTGAAATGAAAAAGGGACGGTTAAAAGCGTCCCTCAGAATTCTGTCTTCTCTCTGCCCGTGGAAAGACATCATGAAATCACCGGTTGATGCGTTCGGCAATTTCCTTCGACGTCTTCAGCACGCGCACTTCAGTAAATAACTCTGTCGCTTCTTCGTACTCTTTGCGCAAGTAGCTCAGCCACTGTTTGATACGCGCAACGTGATACAAACCGGTGTCGCCCTGCTTTTCCAGGCGGGTGTATTTCTGCAACAGCGTCATCACATCCGGCCACGGCATACGCGGTTCGTTGTACTTCACCACGCGGCTGAGGTTCGGGATATTCAACGCACCACGCCCCAGCATTACCGCATCGCAACCGGTGGTTTGCAGACAGGCCTGACCGCTTTCGTAATCCCAGATTTCGCCGTTAGCAATCACCGGAATACTCAGCCGCTGACGGATTTCACCAATCGCGGCCCAGTTAATGCGCTCCGGCTTGTAACCGTCTTCTTTGGTTCGCCCGTGAACGGTCAGTTCGGTGGCACCGGCCTGCTGTACTGCATCAGCAATTTCAAAACTGCGCTCGAGGGAATCCCAGCCAAGACGTACTTTCACGGTCACCGGCAAATGCGCGGGAACGGCGGCGCGCATGGCTTTCGCACCCTGATAAATCAGCTCAGGATCTTTAAGTAGCGTGGCTCCGCCGCCGCTGCCGTTGACCATTTTCGACGGGCAACCACAGTTGAGATCCACTCCGTAAGAGCCGAGCTTAACGGCAAAAGCGGCGTTTTCAGCCAGCCATTGCGGATATTGTCCAAGCAGTTGAACACGCACCCGCGTACCGGAGGGCGTACGGCTGTCGTGATGTAATTCGGGGCACAGGCGATGGAAAACTTTGGCGGGCAGCAGCTGATCGACCACACGCACAAACTCAGTGATGCACAAATCGTAGTCGTTCACTTCAGTGAGAAGTTCACGAACCAGAGGATCAAGCACACCTTCCATCGGAGCCAGTAATACGCGCATCGTTGTTCAACCTTTAAAAATGACGCGCAAGATTACCGCATGGCCCGCCGCCGGGCAATTACCCTTGTGACAAATCGCGGCTCAGGTGTTCCGGCGCATTGCCGCTGGCCTGCCGGGCTTTTACCGAGCGCCAGGCAATCCACACAGCCAGGAACGCCGGTATGGCAAACAGCAGGAACATCCAGAATGCCGCACTGGCCGCACCGGCATCCCCCTGACTCACGCCCGCGAAGTTAGCGACGGTGCCCGCCAGTGCCGCGCCGAGCGCTGAAGCAAAGGACTGCACGACAGTTATTGATGCACCTGCTTTTTCGCGGTCGTCTTCCGGAGCCTGTTGCAGCACGCGGGTCAGCAGATGCGGCCAGCCAAGGCCGATGCCGAAACCGGCCAGCGTCAGCCCGAGAACCACACCACTGATATTCAGCCACGGCAGACCAAACGCAACGGGTACGGTAAACAACAATAAAAGCAAACCGGCAGCCAGTATCACCGGCCCGCAGACAATGGCATTGTCGGCACGGCGACCTGTCCAGCCGGAGCTCGCAACCTCACTTAATGTCCAGCCCGCTGCCGCGGCTGCCGTGATATAGCCAGCCGCCATCGGCGCCTGACCGTGCAAATGTTGCAGCATATAAGGTACAAACAGTTCGCAGCCGAGGCCGATAATCAGCAGACTCATCACCAGATACAGCCCGTAAAGCGGAGAAGAACGGCGTAATGCATTGCGCGGCAGCAGCCTGACATCAGCGGTAAATTCACGGTGACGCAGAATTAACATCATCACCACCGCAATCACGAATCCGAGCAGGTTAATCAGGCCTTCGGACGACAAACTCCCCGCAGAAACCACCAGTACCGAGCCGGTCAGCAACGCCAGCTGCATCAGCGGTAACGGCTCATCGGCCTGTTTTTCACGCTGCGCTTTCGGCAAGATCCGCCACACCCACAGCCCGAACAAAGACGTCACCGGCAGCAGCAAACCGAATGCCCAGCGCCAGGCGTGCAGTTCCGCAAAAATCCCGCCCACTGCCGGGCCGATCAGCGTCGCAATCCCCCACATGGCAGAAATCAGCGCCATTGCCCGCGGCCAGAGAGATTCTTTAAACAGCAGATTGATCATCGCATAAGAAAGCGCAAACAGGAATCCGCCGCCCAGCCCCTGCAATGCCCTTCCGAGCAGCAACACCGGCATATTCGGCGCGGCGGTACAAATCGCGGCACCGGCGATAAAAATACCGGTCGCCATCAGATAACTGCCGCGGGGTCCGGCGGTCCGCATCAGACGGGCGGAAAGTGCCGAGCCCAGTATGGAGCACACGACGTACAGTGTGGTGTTCCACGCATACCACGCCAGCCCGCCGATATCCTGCACGACAGAGGGCAAAATGGTGATCACGATGTAACTGTTGGTGGCGTAAAGCGCGACACCGGCACTGAGGGTGATGGCGCTCCCGCGGTTTTCTGCACTGAATAAGTCCGCCCAACCGTTCTGACTTCCCGACATTTCTCTGCATCCCTTTGGTTTGTGCTTTCCACACATTGAAGCGTGTTGTGGTTATGGTATGATTAAAACAAGAAATAACTTGGAATATGTTTTACGTAATCTAGAACCCGCCGAGGCAATATGTCAAGCAATGACTTGGAAAATAAAAATGACGTCAGACAAAGTGTGGCAGAGCGCCTGCTGACGCTTCTGAAAACGCGCGGGGAATTACAGGCCAGTGATGCCGGTCACCTTTTGGGCACCACCGGAGAAGCCGCACGACAACAGTTCGTGAAGCTGGCAAAAGAAGGTCTGGTGGAAGCCAAAGCCGTTTCCCAGGGTGTCGGCCGTCCGTCACAATACTGGCAGCTGACCGCCGCAGGCCATGCGCGATTCCCCGATGCGCACGCCGATCTCACCGTACAACTTTTGCAGCTAATCCGCACCTCTCTGGGCGATTCAGCGCTGGATCAGCTGATCACTTCGCGGGAAAAAATCACGCAGGAAAACTACCACCAGGCGATGCTCGGGGCGGTGTCGATGGAAGAAAAATTGCAAAGGCTGACGGATATCCGTACCCGTGAAGGCTATATGGCGGACTGGACATTACAGGAAGATGGCAGTTATCTGTTTATCGAAAATCACTGCCCGATTTGTGCCGCCGCCGCTACCTGTCAGGGATTTTGCCGGGCAGAACGCGATGTGTTCAGCGAAGTGCTGGATGCTGATGTGCAACGCACCGAGCATATTTTGCAGGGCGCACGGCGTTGTGCCTATGTGATCCGATAAACCGGATCCGGTAGATTGCAGACGAAAAAAAACCGCCGGTGAAGGCGGTTTGATTGCACAACAGTGATAACAATTACTTGTTGCCGCTGCCTGCATTGCCGGTGCGACGCTGACCTGCATGAGCAGGACGCGAACGTGCCGGACGGTTTTCAGCTGAACCACGGTTTTCTGAACCACGAGTTTCTGAGGTACCGCTGCGCTGACCATTCCCGCCCTGACGCGGAGCGCCGGAACGTGGAGCACCAGAGCGCGGTGCGCCCGGACGCTGGCCCTGACGTGGCGCGCCACGACCACCGCCGCCGCTGCCCTGACGACCATTAATGATCGGCTCAGCTTTGATGCTCGGGTCTGGCTCGTAACCTTCCAGCGCGATGCGTGGAATTTCACGTTTCAGCAGACGTTCGATATCACGCAGCAGTTTGTGTTCGTCAACGCACACCAGAGAAATCGCTTCGCCGGTGGCTTCCGCACGACCGGTACGGCCGATACGGTGAACGTAATCTTCCGGCACGTTTGGCAGCTCGTAGTTCACCACGTGCGGCAGCTGGTCGATATCCAGACCACGCGCAGCGATGTCAGTCGCGACCAGAACACGGATAGAACCGGCTTTGAAATCGGCCAGTGCGCGGGTACGTGCGCCCTGACTTTTGTTACCGTGAATAGCGGCGGCAGTGATGCCGTCTTTATTCAGCTGCTCAGCCAGATGGTTTGCGCCATGTTTGGTACGGTTGAAGACCAGCACCTGTTTCCAGTCGCCTTCGCCGATCATCTGAGACAGCAATTCTCTTTTACGTTTCTTATCAACAAAGTGAACGCTTTGTTCAATTTGCGCAGAAGCGGTGTTGCGACGGGCTACTTCGACAGAAGCAGGGTTGGTCAGCAACTTGCTCGCCAGACCTTTAATCTCATCAGAGAAGGTCGCGGAGAACAGCAGGTTCTGACGCCTGGCAGGCAGTTTCGCCAGCACGCGACGGATGTCATGAATGAAGCCCATGTCCAGCATGCGGTCGGCTTCGTCCAGCACCAGAATTTCAACCTGAGATAAATCAACAGCACGCTGATGTTCAAGATCCAGCAAACGACCAGGCGTTGCGATCAAAACATCCACACCACCGCGCAGTTTCATCATCTGCGGGTTGATGCTCACACCACCAAATACCACCAGCGAACGCAGGGTCAGGTATTTGCTGTAAGCCTGTACGTTTTCACCAATCTGCGCCGCCAGCTCACGGGTTGGGGTCAGGATCAGCGCACGAACCGGGCGACGTCCTTTGAATTGCGCGTTGGTATGGCTGAGCATATTGAGCAGCGGCAGGGTAAAACCAGCGGTTTTACCGGTACCGGTCTGCGCACTCGCCATCAGGTCACGACCTTCCAGCACGACAGGAATAGCCTGACGCTGAATAGGCGTAGGTTCGCGATAGCCCTGTTCTTCAACAGCACGCAAAATTTCGGCACTTAAGCCGAGGGAATCAAATGACATATAAGGAAAAGCTCCAGTCCACTCTAACCCGAACGGGGTTCGGTGCAGTTTCAAGAGTGGATGATCAGACGAGGCAAATGAGGCATTACCACGAGGATTCGGCACAAACTGCAGTGCGCCAGTTGGGTCGATTCTACCACAGAACGCCGCCGTGCGTGAATTTATCTCCTGCAGGCCTGTAACGGGCGGTTACAGAGGCTGACTCCGGCGGCGCTTTCCGGCGGCATAATCTGTCGTGATAATCCCAAATGTTGACACAGGATAATCAATTATAAATCTGATGAATGGGTTCCCACTTTTTGCGTCCCCCTTCACAGATTTGATTGCTATGCTTCGTTTCTCACACTCCTCTGTCCATAAGGCTCGCTCGCTGCAACATGGAAACCTGGAAAGTAAATTTAATCTCCGTCTGGCTGGGCTGTTTTTTCACCGGCATGGCGATGAGTCAGATCCTGCCTTTTTTACCGCTTTACATCGAACAGCTTGGCGTCACATCTCATGAATCACTGAGCCTGTGGTCAGGACTGGTGTTCAGCGGTACGTTTCTGGTTTCGGCCATCGTTGCGCCGCTGTGGGGCAGCCTTGCGGATCGTAAAGGCCGCAAGCTGATGTTGCTGCGCGCCGCACTGGGTATGGCAATTGTCATGATGTTGCAGGGTTTCGCCACCAACGTCTGGCAGCTTTTCATTCTGCGTACGCTGATGGGGCTGACGTCCGGGTATATACCCAATGCGATGGCGCTGGTCGCCTCGCAGGTGCCACGGGATAAAAGCGGCTGGGCGTTGGGCACCTTGTCTACCGGTCAGGTATCTGGTGTCATTATCGGCCCGCTGCTCGGCGGTTTTATGGCTGACCATCTCGGCCTGCGCACGGTATTTTTCGTCACCAGCGGCATGTTGTTTATCAGCTTCCTGATCACATTATTTCTGATCAAAGAACGCGTAGTGCCGGTGACCAAAGCCAACCGGCTGAGTGGTAAAGCGGTATTCACCACACTGCCTTATCCGTGGCTCATCGTCAGCCTGTTCGTTACCACCATGATGATTCAACTGGCGAACGGTTCCATCAGCCCGATCCTGACGCTGTTTATCCGCGAGATTTCGTCTGACACCAGCAACATCGCCTTTATCAGCGGCGTGATTGCCGCGGTACCGGGCGTTTCCGCGCTGATGGCCGCCCCGAAACTCGGTAAGCTCGGCGACCGCATTGGCGCGCACCGCATTCTTATCGCCGCACTGGTCTTTTGCTTCATTCTGTTCTGCCTGATGGCGCTGATTAATACGCCGACCCAGCTGGGTATTTTGCGGTTCATGCTCGGTTTCGGTGATGGCGCGCTGATGCCTGCGGTACAGGCACTGCTGGTGAAATACAGCAGTGATCAGGTCACCGGCCGGATATTTGGATACAACCAGTCGTTTATGTATCTCGGGAACGTGATCGGGCCGCTGATTGGCTCGAGCGCCTCAGCCCTGCTCGGCTTCCGGTGGGTGTTTATCGTGACGGCGATTCTGGTGCTGTTTAACACCGTGCAGGTGTGGTGGAGTTTTCGGCGTGTACCGACGGGGCGGGTCAGAGTTTGATGTGCTCCTCCCCCTGCGAAGGGGAGGACGGGAGGGGGTTTTAAGGGCTGACACCATTATCCCTGCACACTTCAGCATTCATTTTTTGACCTTTATACCCCACCCCAACCCTCCCCTTCGCAGGGGAGGGAGCTAATAAACCTCACCAGCCGGCATAAAAAAGGGACACTTCTCAGTGCCCCTCTCAAACGTTTGCAATCAAAAACCGTTACCGGCGGTTGCCGAAAATCCGCAACAGCATCAGGAACAAGTTGATGAAATCGAGATACAACGTCAGTGCGCCAACAATGGAGTATTTACGGAAGTTATCGCGATCATCAGCAGACAACTGCGCACCCATGTTTTTCAGCTTCTGTGTGTCATACGCGGTCAGACCGACGAAGATCAGCACACCGGCGTAAGAAATGATGTTCGCGAGGCCGGAGCTTTTCAGCCACATGTTCACCAGCGATGCCAGCACCAGGCCGATCAGCGCCATGAACAACATGCTGCCGATACCGGTCAGGTCACGCTTGGTCACGTATCCGTAAACACTCATCGCGCCAAACATACCGGCGGCGACAATGAAGGTACCGAAAATCGAATCACCGGTGTAGACCAGGAAAATACTGGAAAGCGTCAGCCCGGTCAGCGCGGAATACAGCATGAACAGACCGGTGGCGACCGTGCCACTCAGGCGATTCACCATGCCAGAAATCACGAAGACCAGCGCCAGCTGCGCGATGATCAAACCGAAGAAAGTAATCTGGCTGGAGAAAACAAAACTCATGATTTTCTCAGAGCCGGAGGCGTACCAGGCCACAAATGCGGTCAGCAGCAAACCACAGAACATCCAGCCATACACTTGCGCCATGTACGCCTGAATGCCGGTATTCGCGCGTTCAACAATTGAACCGTTACTGCGTGGATATCGATCCATGATGATTACCCTTTTGCATGGAGGACAAAAAATGAGGCCAGAACAGCCTCCCGATTTTTTAAGCGTATCACAGATAGAGAGAAAAGCATGGAAGGTCTGCGTGCGGTTGAGATGCGATTTACCAGCGCGCCGCGGCCTGTTTATCGCTGTCACGGGCATCAACCCAGCGGTCGCCCTCTTCCGTGGCCTCACGCTTCCAGAACGGTGCGCGGGTTTTCAGATGATCCATAATGAATTCATTGGCTTCAAAAGCCATGCCACGATGCGCGCTGGTCACGCCGACAAACACGATTTCATCCCCCGGATACATCGGCCCGACGCGGTGATAAACCGACACGCGTTGCAGCGGCCAGCGGGAACGGGCTTCAGCAACAATTTCTGCCAGCGCTTTTTCGGTCATGCCCGGATAATGTTCCAGCGTTAACGCGCTGACATGATTACCCAGATTGTGATTGCGCACTTTGCCGGTAAACGTCACCACAGCACCGTCGGCGTCAGATTGCGCCAGCCAGTTGTACTCATCACCCACGCTGAACGGCGCGGCATCCACAACAATTTTCGTCTCGCTCATCTCAGCCTCCGGTGACCGGTGGGAAGAAGGCCACTTCATCGCCCGCCGTGAGCGGATGCGCCATCGTGGTCAGCGTCTGATTAACCGCCACCAGTAACTTTCCGGATTCCAGCGCCAGTGCCCAGCGGTCACCGCGCGCCGTAAGCGAAGTCCGTAACTCTTCCACCGTTGAGAAATCCGACGGAAGTTGCAGGCTGGAGGTGCCGGTCAGTTCGCGTACCTGCGCGAAGAAAAGAACGTCGATCATATTTCCACCTTACCTTCCACCTTAAAGTCTCCGGATTTGCCGCCGGTTTTTTCCAGCAGGCGGATCGGGCCGATCACCATATCTTTCTGCACCGCTTTACACATATCGTAAATAGTCAGCGCCGCCACGGAAGCCGCCGTCAGCGCTTCCATTTCCACGCCGGTTTTGCCACTCAGACGGCAGCGGGATTCGATGCGCACGCGGTTATGTTCCGGCTGCGCGTCGAGATTTACTTCCACTTTGGTCAGCAACAGCGGATGACACAGCGGGATTAAATCCCAGGTCTTTTTCGCCGCCTGAATGCCAGCGATACGCGCCGTAGCGAACACATCACCTTTGTGGTGGTTGCCGTTAATAATCATCGCCAGCGTACCGGCCGCCATTTCAACAAAGGCTTCGGCTCGCGCTTCGCGAACCGTTTCGGCTTTACCGGAGACATCCACCATGTGCGCGTCGCCGGAAGCATTAATGTGAGTGAGTTCAGACATACTTATTTCTTCAAATGTGGAGTGAAATTGCACGGTCCCTGACGGGCGTCGAGCTGCGCTTCAATGATGTTGTCCCAGGCGGTCTGGCAGGCGCGGGTCGAGCCGGGCATGGCGAAAATTACCGTCTGGTTGGCGATGCCGCCAATGGCGCGCGACTGAATGGTCGAGGTACCGATATCTTCAAACGACACCATGCGGAACAACTCGCCAAAGCCTTCGATTTCGCGGTCAAACAGCGGTTTCAGCGCTTCCGGCGTATTGTTGCCGGCGTTAAAACCGGTACCACCGTTGATCAGAATCGCCTGGATTTTTTCATCCACTATCCACGCAGAAACCACGGCGCGGATGCTGTAAATGTTCTCTTTGACGATTTGCTGTGCGACGACGTGATGCCCGCTTTCGGTCACGGCCTCTTTAAGGTAATGCCCGGACGTGTCTTCAGCGTCGGTGCGGCGGTCGGAAACCGTCATGATCGCCACAGATAAAGGCAAAAACTCTTTACTGGCTTTGCTCATCAGTTTGCTCCTTAAACGATTAATGCCGGACTCAGCCGCCGATAAACGACAGGTTCTGGGTAATTCCGGTATTGCCTTCATGCAGGAAGTGAGTTTGTTTTTTGCGGCTCAGGCCGCCCTGAATGCGGTCCATCAGATCGTCCTGCTGCATGTCGTTGGCTAATAAATCACGCAGAGGGATGCCCTGCTCGCCGAAAAGACACAAATGCAGATTGCCGATGGCAGACACGCGCAGCCGGTTACAGCTGGCGCAGAAGTCTTTTTCGTACGGCATGATCAGTCCGATTTCACCGAGATAATCCGGATGGCTGAAAACCTGCGCGGGGCCGTCGCTGCGGGAGCGAACCTGTAACTGCCAGCCCTGACGCACCAGCTGTTCGCGAAGCACTTCGCCGGACACGTGATGTTTGCGGAACAGATCGCCGCCGTCGCCGGTTTCCATCAGCTCGATGAAACGCAGCTGGATCGGACGGGTTTTGATCCAGTCGAGGAACGTGTTCAGGCTGGCGTGATTCACATCGCGCATCAGCACGGTATTGACTTTCACCTTGCTGAAACCGGCGTCAAAAGCCGCGTCGATTCCGGCCATCACATCGCGGAATTTATCCTGACCGGTGATGGCGTGAAACTGGCGGGCGTCGAGACTGTCGACGCTGACGTTGATGTTGGTCAGACCGGCATCGCGCCATTTATCGATATCACGCGCCATGCGATAACCGTTAGTGGTCACCGCGAGGGTTTTGATGGAAGGATTTTCGCGCACTGCGGCAATGATCTCGCAGAAATCGCGGCGCAGCGACGGTTCTCCACCGGTCAGGCGCACTTTTTCTGTCCCTAAGTGAGCGAACGCGCGGCTGACCCGACGGATTTCATCGAGCGAGAGAAAACTTTTATTGCTGTGTCCGTGCGGCTTGTAGCCATCCGGCAGACAATAGGTGCAACGAAAATTGCACACGTCTGTGATCGACAGCCGCAAGTAATAAAACTTGCGGGCAAAAGCATCAGTAAGTTGAAGCACCTTAACACCTTTCCAGATACGGGAGATGCGGGCATTTCTGCCATACACCCTGGTGACTTTCGTCACGGCCAGGGCTCCATATTGTTTCTGTGGGAACGACGTCAGAAAGGCAACTTAGGAACCAGGGCTAGGAGTTGATTCATCCGATCCATAGCGGAGCGATGATGAATACGGGGGTAACGGCGCATATTCTAACGCCGCAAAGTCCGGATCGCCAAGATGGTTTTTCATTATGTATTTTGATATATAACGATTTTTCACGACAAAAGACTGCATTTTCAAGGCTAAAAGCGTTTGATTTTGAATACGCTGAGTCTGCAAATGTCGTGCCCTTAAGTGATAACATCTTGTTGCAAAGTTAGGTAAAATCCCCGCAGAAAATTGATTTATATCGCCACTCCCCATTGAAAGGAAAACCATGCGTAACCGAACATTAGCAGACCTCGACCGGGTGGTGGCGTTAGGCGGAGGTCACGGGCTTGGCCGCGTGATGTCCTCCCTCTCCTCTCTCGGCCCGCGTCTGACCGGCATCGTGACCACCACGGATAACGGCGGTTCGACCGGTCGCATACGTCGTTCCGTGGGTGGCATTGCCTGGGGCGATATGCGCAATTGCCTGAATCAGCTGATCACCGAACCGAGTCTGGCCTCCGCGATGTTTGAATATCGCTTCAGCGGTCAGGGAGAACTCGACGGGCATAATCTGGGGAATCTGATGCTGCGTGCGCTCGATCACCTGACCGTGCGTCCGCTTGAAGCGATCAATCTGGTGCGCAGCCTGCTGAAAGTGGATGCCGAACTGATCCCGATGTCAGAACAGCCGGTCGATCTGGCCGCCATTGATGCCAACGGTGAAACGGTTCATGGAGAAGTGAATGTCGATAAACTGACGCAGATCCCGCGGGAACTGCGGCTTGAACCTCAGGTGCCGGCCACGCGCGAAGCGTTGCAGGCAATTGAAGAAGCTAATCTGATCCTGATTGGCCCCGGCAGTTTCTTCACCAGCCTGATGCCGCTGTTGCTGATGAATGACCTCACCACAGCGCTGCGTCGCAGCCGTGCGCACATTGTGTATATCGGCAATCTGGGGAAAGAACTCAGCGTCGCCGCGGCTTCTCTGACGCTGGATAACAAACTGGATATGATCGAAACGCGTATTGGTCGCCGTGCGGATGCCGCGATTGTCGGTCCGAAAGTGACTGTTGGCGGAAGCGCGGCTGAACATCTGATTATTCAGAGCCCGCTCGAAGCCAGCGATGTGCCCTATCGTCATGACCGCGATATGTTGCGGGCGGCCATCGAAGAAGCGCTGCAAAAGATGCTCTGATTTACTGAATAGCAGAAACACGAAAGGCCGCGCGAAGCGGCCTTTTTTGCGTCCGGAAACTGAATTTACTGCCAGTCAGCCAGGATCTCATTGGTGGTTTTCACGGTAACCGGATTCCCCGGCACGGATAACTCACGCCACACTTCATTATGCTGACCGATCAGTTGCTGCGCCGTCACATGCGTGCGGTCGCCGGTGGTATGCGCGTCCGATGCGACGGTCACGGCATAGCCTTTGCTGGCGGCGACTTTAATGGTGGTATCCACGCAGTAATCCGTTGCACAACCACAGACCGTAAAACGGGTCGCGTTCAGTTCCAGCAATACCGATTCGAGCGTAGTGCGATAGAAAGAATCACAGGCGGTTTTGGTGACTGAAATTGCCCCTTCCGGCTGATGAAGTTCAGGTAACACTTGCCAGAATTCACTGCCTTCGCTCATTTCACCTTCAGCGTGCTGAATGAAAATAACGCGCCCTGCCCTGTCAATCAGCTGATTAATGCACTCAGCCCGTCCGCTGCGGTCATAACGCGGGGAGATGAACACCCCGTTTTGCATATCGATCACGATAAGAACCTGTTGCTCTGACACGATCCTTCCCCTCAAATGAACAGAATGAAATGCGCGTAAATTACTTTTTCACCAGCGGATGGTTATTCCACGGGCTGTCGGCAGCCGGCTTGGCGGTACTGACTTTTGGCTTTTGCGGAGCCTGTGCTGAGAGCGGTGTGCGGCGCTTGCTGCGGGTCATGTCCGGGCGCAGATGACCTTCGATGAAATCCAGATACAGCGTTTCCACTTCCTTGCGCGCCCACGGCGTGCGGCGCAAGAATTTAAGGCTGGATTTCACACTCGGGTCACTTTTAAAGCAGTTGATATTCACCTGCGAGGCCAGCGCCGGCCAGCCAAAGTTATCCACCAGCGTTGTCAGCAGTTTTTCCAGCGTGACGCCGTGCAGCGGATCTTTCGCTGCGCCAGGATTTTGTGGTGTGTCAGTCATTGGCTCGCTCTTCGTTAAAATGTCTGGGTCATGATTTTTAAGCCGCGCAGTCTACCACCCTTCTCGTTATGAAATCGCAATAAACTGCTCGCGCAAGGCATGCAGTTCGTCGCGGGTATTGGCTGCTTCTTCGAATTCCAGATTCTGCGCGTGCGCATACATCTTGCTTTCCAGCTCTTTGATGCGTTGCTCCAGCGCTTTCGGCGTAAGCGATTTGAAGGTCTGCGCCGCTTCTGCATCGCGTTTGTCTTTGTTCTTTTTGGTCTTAGGCTGACCGAGTTGCAGGATGTCGGAGATCTTCTTGTTCAGCCCCATCGGCGTGATGCCGTTTTCGAGGTTATACGCTTCCTGTTTGGCGCGGCGACGTTCGGTTTCTTCAATGGCGCGGGCCATCGAGTTGGTAATTTTATCACCGTAGAGAATCGCTTTACCGTTGAGGTTACGCGCCGCACGTCCAATGGTCTGGATCAGCGAGCGTTCAGAACGCAGGAAGCCTTCTTTGTCCGCATCCAGAATGGCCACCAGCGACACTTCCGGCATATCCAGCCCTTCTCGCAGTAAGTTGATGCCGACCAGCACATCGAATTCACCCAGACGTAAATCGCGGATGATCTCCACACGCTCGACGGTATCGATGTCAGAGTGCAGGTAACGTACTTTCTCGCCGTGTTCTTCAAGATACTCGGTCAGGTCTTCCGCCATACGCTTGGTCAGCGTAGTGACCAGCACACGCTCGTTAACCGCCACACGTTTACGAATTTCAGACAGCAAGTCGTCCACCTGGGTGGTCACCGGACGCACTTCGATGATCGGATCCAGCAAACCGGTCGGACGCACCACCTGATCGACCACATCATCACCGGATTTCTCCAGTTCGTATTTACCCGGCGTGGCCGAGACATAAATACTTTGCGGCGCCAGCGCTTCGAATTCCTCAAAGCGCATCGGGCGGTTATCCAGCGCGGAAGGCAGACGGAAACCGTATTCAACCAGCGTTTCTTTACGCGAGCGGTCGCCTTTGTACATCCCGCCGATTTGCGGGATGGTCACGTGGGATTCATCAACAATCAGCAAACCGTCGGCAGGCAGATAGTCGAACAGCGTCGGAGGTGCCTCGCCCGGCCCGCGCCCTGAAAGGTAGCGCGAGTAGTTTTCGATACCGGAGCAATAACCCAGCTCGTTCATCATTTCGAGATCAAACTGCGTACGCTGGCTGATACGCTGTTCTTCCAGCAGTTTGTTATTGGCCAGCAGCACTTTACGGCGATCCGCCAGTTCGACTTTGATTTCTTCCATCGCCTGCACGATGCGTTCGCGTGGGGTCACGTAGTGCGTTTTTGGGTAGATGGTGAAACGCGGCACTTCGTGCTGAACCTGACCGGTCAGCGGATCAAACAGCGACAGACGTTCGACTTCCTGATCGAACAGTTCAATGCGTAGCGCCAGATCGTCAGATTCTGCCGGGAACACGTCAATGACTTCCCCGCGCACGCGGAAAGTACTGCGCTGGAAAGCCTGATCGTTACGGGAATATTGCAGCTCCGCCAGACGACGCAGAATGGCTCGCTGATCGATGATCATCCCTTTGGTCAGATGCAGCATCATTTTCAAATACAAGTCCGGATCACCCAGACCGTAGATGGCAGAAACTGACGCTACCACGATGACATCCCGGCGTTCCAGCAGGGCTTTAGTCGCGGAAAGACGCATTTGCTCAATGTGTTCGTTCACTGAGGCGTCTTTTTCAATAAAAGTGTCTGAGCTCGGGACATAGGCCTCGGGCTGATAGTAATCGTAGTAGGAGACAAAATATTCCACCGCGTTTTCCGGAAAGAACTCTTTCATCTCGCCATAAAGCTGCGCCGCGAGCGTTTTGTTCGGGGCGAGCACCATCGTCGGACGGTTCAGGTCAGCAATCACATTCGCCACGGTAAAAGTTTTGCCTGAACCGGTCACCCCGAGCAACGTCTGGTGCGCCAGCCCGTTCTCCAGCCCTTCTTCCAGGCGGCGTATCGCCTCAGGCTGATCGCCTGAAGGTTTAAATTCGGAATGCAGTTTGAACTCTTTACTCATGACGGGCTACCTGACTGAAATGGAAATGCACAAGGCCGTACGGGCTGAACCGGTGAACAGTTCGGGGAAAAATAGTATGAAAGACTTGGCAATTTTTGCCAGTCCAAATTTTACCGCTGTTATAATACTGTATATAAAACCAGCTTCCAATCGATAAAATCAGCACCTCTTTTAACATCTTGCTGCCACTGCACTTTTTTAGGTTATGGCAAATGAGAAATCTCACCATCAGTTGACATTTTTATCCCGATATTTACCGCTACTCACTTTCTGACCACAGCTTGACGAAGATTGACACAACTGTGACGAACGAATTACGCCTGTATTGCTTTTAACTAACTCATTGATATAAAACCACATCATCAAAAAGCTGCGAATACGGGCAAACTGAGCGCAAGCCGCGTCCTGACTCGTCTGTAGCAACTTTTCTTACTCTCATGCACAAGGTTATCCACAGGAATAGTGGATAAGTCTCAGTACACCAGGCGCGGCGGGAGTTGGTAAAAAACCATTTTTTGCTCCGTCAGCGCCTGAGAGCTCTTTTTTAGTTATTTTTTATCTTTTTTATCTCCTTATTTATGCCTATTTCGCCTGGATTTCCGAGCGGATGTTCCTTGCAAAACCCAAAAGTGCATCTGATCAGGATTTTCCAGCTTCCCAACGGCGCAAACCTTGCACCAAAATTAGTGAAACCGGCACTGCCAAAGTGCAGTTTCCTTTTACAACGGCTCACGCCGAATCTCCAAATCCTGACAATACTCATGAATAATCCTAAATCATCCGTACGTGGCCTGTTAACAGCCACGTAACGTCTCTTTTTATCACTGCCTGGTAAAACTTGGCCTGAGAGTTGCAAATTCACTCTTTGAAGAGATTTCGTGAAGGATTCCCCTGTAGAACGCGCATACAGCGGAACATAAATGTCAGAAACATGACAGTGGCCGTCAAAATGCAGTCCGGTGAAAAGCGCCATGAGGGAGGTATGTCTGATGTTAAGTGTAAAATCCGTTAATCAGTACTATGGGCAAAAACATATTCTTTGGGACATCAATCTCGAACTGTACCGCGGGCAATGCACCTGCCTGATCGGGCGAAATGGCGTGGGCAAAACGACGCTGATCAATTGCATCATGGGGCATCTTCCGGTGAAAAGCGGCGCAATTTCCTGGCAATCGCGTGATGAAGAGCCGCAAAGTCTGCTGAATCTGCCTGTGGAAAGCCGCGCACAGATGGGTATCGGTTATGTGCCTCAGGGGCGGCAGATTTTTTCGCAGATGAGTGTCGATGAAAACCTGCAAATCGCCATGATGGCGAGCCGGAATAAGACGCGTCGGGTGCCTGAAGAAGTCTATGACCTGTTTCCGGCGTTAAAGGAGATGGGCACGCGTAAGGCAGGAGAGCTTGATGAAAGCCAGCAGCAACAGCTGGCCATTAGCCGGGCGCTGGTTCAGGAGCCGGAATTACTGATACTGGATGAACCGACCGAGCACACCAGCGCATCGATGGCGGCGAACATGGGCAATATTATTCACCGCCTGAACCGGGATCTGGGTCTGACATTATTGCTGGTCGGCCACAAACTGCCGTTCATCCGCAGCGTCGCCGACCGGTTCTGTCTGGTCGATGGCGGCCGCGATGTCGCACAAGGCACGCTGGCACAGCTCGACGATCAGTTAATCAAAAACTATCTGACGGTCTGATGTTTCACGCCGTGAGACGGTCAAGATCCAGATATTGTCCCAGATTAACGTCCAGTCCGGCGCTCAGGTACGGGATCTCGCCCAGCAGCGGCGCAGGCAGCATACGCGTGAGCGTATCCATATACGCCTGATGATGCTTCCCCGTTTCCTGCACGTCGTTGGCTATCCAGCCCGCCAGATGCAATCCGCTTTGTGCGATGGCCTGCGCCGTCAGCACCGCGTGGTTAATGCAGCCGAGGCGCATTCCCACCACTAACACCACCGGCAACTGCTCGGCGATAACCCAGTCAGCAAAGGTATAATCCGCGGTCAGTGGCGTATACCAGCCGCCCGCGCCTTCCACAATTACCCAGTCCGCCAGCGGTTCCAGATGGCGTAAACCTGCGAATAACACCTGCGGGTCAACCGGACGCTTTTCCAGTTCGCTGACGATGTGCGGTGAGGTCGGTTCGATAAAAGTGCAGGGATTCACTTCGTCATAACGCAGACCCACGGTGCTGTAAGCCTGCAACGCCAGTGCATCACTGTTACGTGGCCCTTCGGCGGTCATTTCACTGCCAGATGCCACCGGTTTGTATCCGGCGGTTGTGTGTCCGGCACATGCGGCGGCCTGCAAGAATGCGGTGGTCGCGACGGTTTTTCCGACTTCAGTGTCGGTGCCGGTAATGAAGTATTTTTTTTTCATGATTTATTTTAATAAAAGCCTGGTGTTGGTTCTGGCTCCCTCCCCGCATTGAAATCAGGTTTTGCTCCTCCCCCTGCGAAGGGGGAGGTCGGGAGGGGGTTTTAAAGACGACTCCAGAGTTGCCATTAATACCCCACCCCAGCCCTCCCCTTCGCAGGGGAGGGAGCAGACCGCGCCAGTTTCAAACCAGGGAGGAGCTTTGTTAACGTGGGATAAGTTCTTCGACCTGCAAAATGCCGTAGACCAGCCGGTAATTGAGGGGCAGGATGCCGTCGCGCCGGACGTAGTGTTTTTCCAGCAATTGCAGACGTTCGCGTCCGCCCAGACCGCCGAGGCGGCCGTTTTTGATGTGCGTCGCGCCGATGCCTTTCAGCGAGCGCATCAGTGACATCACATCGGGGAATTCGGCCACGTGGTCGCTGAAGGTCACTTCGTGGCGGTACGGTGCGCAGGCTTCGGCTATTTTGTCCGGCGTCAGAAACTGGTTCACGTGACGGCGGCCATCGACTTTCATCCATGCCGCAGCCAGTTCGTTAAGCGAACCTTCCGCCAGCGTGGAAAACAGTACCAGCCCGCCGTTGCGGGTGACTCGGTGCATTTCTTCCAGCGCGCGCGGTAACGCGTTACACCACTGCACCGCCAGATTGCTGAAACAAATGTCGACAGAATTGTCGGCGAACGGCAAACGTTCGATGTCGCCCGGCACATATTCGTCGGCGGAATCCAGTTCACGGGCACGGTCTAACATGCCGTCGGAGAGATCCAGCGCAATAACCTTTTTGCCCTGCGCCTTCCAGTGACGGCTAAAATGTCCGGTGCCGCAACCCGCATCGACGACCAGATTGCCGGCGTCTTTAAGATACGGCGCTGCGAGCGCCAGTAATTCCTCGCCTACATCACGCTGCAACTGTGCGGCGTTTTCATAACTGATGGCGGCGCGACTGAACGCGTCGGCCACCGCTTGTTTGTTCACTAATTCAGTGACTGCACCCATGAAGGGACTCCAGCAAAAAATCGATATCTTCCGGCTCATGCGCTGCCGTCAGGGTGATACGCAACCGCGCACTGCCCGGCGGCACCGTCGGCGGACGGATGGCGCTGATCCACAACCCGCGTTCACGCAACGCCGAAGCCAGATCCAGCGCTGGCTGATTCTCACCCACAATAACGGGCTGAATGGCGGTCTGTGAACCGGTCAGCTGATAGGGTAAACCGGCGGCTCCCGCGCGAAAACGGGCAATATTGGCCGCCAGTTTATCACGCAAGTCGTCGTCCTGCCGGACTCGTGCCAGCGCAGCCTGTAACGCACACACCTGTGCGGCGGGCATCGCCGTGCTGTAAATCAGATGACGGGCGAACTGCAACAGATAATCCGCAGTCACATCATCACACAGCACTGCCGCCCCGCTGCAACCGAACGCTTTTCCGAATGTGACGACCAGCAGCTCAGGCCGCACGCCCTGCTGCCAGCAACTTCCGCGTCCTTCTTCGCCGGTCACGCCCACGCCGTGCGCATCATCCACCATCAGCCAGCTGCCGTGCGTTTTCGACAAATTATGCAGCTCAGCCAATGGCGCAGCGTCACCGTCCATACTGAATACGCCTTCTGTAACCACCAGCGTTTCACCGCTGACCGGCTTTTCCAGCAGACGCTGCAGGGAATCCGGCTGATTGTGATGAAAACGCCGTAATTGCGAAGGCGCATGTGCCGCGGCTTCCAGTAAAGACGCATGACTGAGTTTATCGGCCAGCACGCGATCCTCAGCCTGCATCAGCGCGGCAAGGATCGCCTGATTGGCGGCAAAACCGGAGATAAACAGCAACGCACGCGGATAACCCTGCCAGTCCGCCAGTTGCTGCTCAAACTCGGCATGCGCCTGACTGTAACCGGTGACGTGACCAGACCCGCCGCTGCCGACGCCATATTTCTCCGCGCCCTGCTGCCACGCGGCAATCACATCGCGGTTCTGGCTCAGGCCGAGATAATCGTTGCCCGAAAAATTCAGATAACGCCGCTCATTCTGCGTCAGAAAACGCGCGCTGCCGCCCTCGTTTGGCTGGCGCACACGAAATGCCGCCGCCTGTTTACGCGCCGCGACCGCTTCGTTGATCCGCGTTTGCCAGCTCACCGGTTATACCGCTGCGTTGTAGAACTGATCGGTATCAGCATGAATCAGTTGTTCGGCCAGCGCGGCCTGCTGCTGGTTGTCGCCCATTTCTGTTTCGAAGGACTGAGGATTCAGCCCCAGTTTGCCAAACAGAATTAAGTCTTTATCTTCCGCCGGGTTCGGCGTGGTCAGCAGTTTGCAGCCGTAGAAAATCGAGTTAGCACCGGCCATAAAGCACATCGCCTGCGTCTGCTCGCTCATCTGCTCGCGACCTGCGGAAAGGCGCACGTAAGATTGCGGCATCATGATGCGCGCCACGGCAATGGTGCGGATAAAATCGAAAGGATCCACATCGTCGTTATCAGCCAGCGGCGTGCCTTTGACTTTCACCAGCATGTTGATTGGCACGCTTTCCGGCGGTACCGGCAGATTCGCCAGCTGCATCAGCAGACCGGCGCGATCTTTAACGGTTTCACCCAGACCGACAATTCCGCCGGAACAGACTTTAATGCCCGCACCGCGCACTTCCGCCAGCGTATCCAGACGTTCCTGATAGCTGCGGGTGGTGATGATGCTGCCGTAAAATTCCGGTGAGGTATCGAGGTTATGGTTGTAGAAATCCAGACCGGCGTGCGCCAGACGCTGCGCCTGCGTGGTGTTCAGCGTGCCGAGCGTCATGCAGGTTTCCATGCCCATTTCCTTCACGCCCTGAACCATTTGTTCGAGATACGGCATGTCACGGTCGTGCGGATTTTTCCACGCGGCGCCCATGCAGAAACGGGTCGAACCGGCAGCTTTCGCCTGACGGGCAGATTCCAGCACCTGTTCCACTTGCATCAGACGTTCAGATTCCAGTCCGGTTTTGTAACGGGAACTCTGTGGGCAGTATTTACAGTCTTCCGGACAGGCACCGGTTTTAATCGACAGCAAGGTGCTGACCTGCACCTGACGCGGGTCAAAATGTTGACGGTGAATTTGCTGAGCTTCGAACATCAGCTCGAGGAATGGCTTATCGAACAAGGCCTGCGTTTTTTCCAGCGTCCAGTGGGACATGACGACATCTCCAAATAATGCAACCAGAATGATTTTGGGGTTAATATTTTATGATTAGTAAACCATTTTTAATTTGTTTTGGTTTACCGTCAACGTTAAAATTATTTTTTAGTTTACAACTTAGCTCCCGCAGGACTCATTTATGACCCCCGCCGATATTGAATTCGATCAGCGCCACATCTGGCATCCGTACACTTCGATGACCAAACCGCTGCCCGCGTATGCCGTGGAATCCGCGTCCGGCGTGATGTTGCAACTCGCCGATGGACGTCAGCTGGTTGACGGCATGTCATCCTGGTGGGCAGCGATCCACGGATACAATCACCCGCAGCTCAATCAGGCCGCAGTCGAACAAATCGGCAAAATGTCACATGTGATGTTTGGCGGGATCACGCATCCGTCAGCAATTGCGCTGTCGCGCCGTCTGGTGGAAATGACGCCTGCCGGACTGGAATGCGTGTTTCTGGCGGATTCGGGTTCGGTTGCCGTAGAAGTGGCGCTGAAAATGGCGATGCAATACTGGCAGGCGCGTGGCGAAAAACGTCAGACCTTGCTGACGCTGCGCAACGGCTATCACGGCGATACCTTTGGCGCGATGTCAGTGTGCGATCCGCAAAATTCGATGCACAGTTTGTATCAGGGATATCTGCCGCAGCATCTGTTCGCCGATGCGCCGCAAAGCCGCTTTGACGGCAAATGGGATGAAACGGATATCGCGCCGTTCGCCAGAATGCTCGACGAGAACCACAGCAAAATCGCGGCCGTCATTCTGGAACCGGTGGTTCAGGGCGCGGGTGGAATGCGGATCTACCATCCGTTGTATCTAAAACGCGTTCGCAAGTTATGCGACGAATACGGCGTGCTGCTGATTGCCGATGAAATTGCCACCGGGTTTGGCCGTACCGGCAAGCTGTTTGCCTGCGATCACGCCGGGATTTCGCCGGATATTCTGTGTCTCGGCAAAGCGCTGACCGGAGGCTATATGACGCTTTCGGCTACCTTAACCACGCGTCACGTCGCTGAAGTGATAAGTAATGGCGAGGCGGGATGTTTCATGCATGGCCCGACCTTTATGGGCAATCCGCTGGCCTGCGCGGTCGCCAATGCCAGCCTGCGGTTGTTAGCCGAAAACCGCTGGCAGGCACAGGTTCTGAATATTGAAAAACAACTGAAAACCGAATTACAGCCACTCGCGGAACATCCGGCCGTCGCCGACGTGCGGGTGCTGGGCGCAATTGGGGTGGTAGAGATGCGCCAGCCGGTGAATATGGCGCAGTTGCAGAAACACTTCGTTGAGCAAGGCGTGTGGATCCGTCCGTTCGGCAAGCTGATTTACCTGATGCCGCCGTACATCATTTCGGCAGAAGAGTTGAGCAAACTGACCGGTGCCATCGCCAGCGCACTGGCTGCGCTGTACTGATCAGTTTGCGCTGACTAACCGGTGTGACGTTGATAACAGCGCGCTCAGCTTTTCCCGGCTGAGCCGCGCTTCTTCATTGAGAAAATCAATCGCCACTTTCAGTGCGGGCGTCGGATTTTCCGGATACAGCAACGTATAAGACGCGCCGCTCGCCACGCACAGCGGGAACGGTGCGACAATCCGCCCCGCCTGCAAATCGTCCTCAATTAATGTCAGATCGCCAATCGCCACGCCATATCCCTGCAACGCAGAATTAATGGCCAAATCCAGCGTATCAAAATGCTGGGATTTGGCTGAAGGCAGCCCCTGAACGCCCTCTTCCCGCAGCCATAACAACCAGTCGCGACGATCCCGCGTCGGGTGCAACAGTGTTTTGTCCTCAAGATCTGCCACCGCAGTTTGCCCTTTATGACGCGGCAAAAAATCAGGCACACAGACCGGTGTCAGCACTTCATCAAACAAATGATGTGCGCGACGCGATGATTCCGGCGGACGGCCAAAGACTACGGCAGCATCAAAATGCTCACTGCTGAAATCCACGCCGTGGGCGATGGATGCCGTCAGTTCAATCTGCATATCCGGGCGATCATTTTGCAGCTGGATAACGCGCGGCAACAGCCAGCGCATCGAACAGGTCGGGCATTTAATGCGCAGCGTATCCGGGTGCGAACCGACGCGTTTCAGGGCTTCCCCCATCAGTGCCAGCGCCTGTTGTACCGGCGGTAAAAGTTGCGCCCCGCGCGGGGTCAGCGTCAGCCCTCTGGCCTGACGCAAAAACAACGGATAGCCCAGCGTGGACTCAAGCCCGGTTATCTGGCGGCTGACCGCGCCCTGCGTGATATGCAACAACGAGGCGGCATGGGTCAGATTCAGCGTCTGCGCTACAACCACAAACGTTTTCAGCACGTTGAGCGAAGGCAAATTCAGGTACGGCAGTTCAGGCGAAAAGCTCACAGTTACCTCGTTGTAAACGTCATTAAGCCATGACTTCAGATCATAACGAGTATGACAAACTTTCCATTGTCGGCACAGGGGAACTGTTGCTTAATCATTCAAACCCTGTTTTACCTTCTCATGGCCGCCCGGCCTGTATTTTTTGGGGAAATGCTATGAAGAGCGCCATGTCGCCGCAGTCTAAATTACCGGACGTCGGCACCACTATTTTTACCGTCATCGGCCAGCTCAGCGCCGAGCATAATGCCCTGAATTTATCGCAAGGTGCGCCGAACTTTTCCTGTCAGCCCGCGCTGATCGAAAGTGTCACCAAAGCCATGCGTGAAGGTCATAACCAGTACGCGCCGATGAGCGGTGTGGCGGCCTTACGTCATGCGCTTTCTGCCAAAGCCGAAGCGCTTTACGGCTGCAAATATGACGCCGACAGTGAAGTGACCGTGGTTGCCAGCGCCAGCGAAGGCCTGTATTCCGCCATCAGCGCACTGGTTCATGCGGGCGATGAGGTGATTTATTTCGAACCGTCTTTTGACAGCTACGCGCCGATTGTCCGTTTGCAGGGCGCGAAGCCTGTTGCGATCGGCCTGTCGATGGACGATTTCAGCATCGACTGGGATCAGGTAGCAAGTGCGATCAACAGCCGTACGCGGATGATCATCATCAACAGCCCGCACAACCCGACCGGCGCCATTTTCACGGATTTCGATATCGAACGTCTGACCGCGCTGACCCAGAATACAGATATCGTGATTTTGTCCGACGAAGTGTATGAGCATGTAGTGTTCGACGGTGAGCGCCACGAAAGCATGGCCTGCCATCCGCAACTGGCAGAGCGCAGTGTGATTGTGTCGTCGTTCGGCAAAACTTATCACGTCACCGGCTGGCGTGTGGGCTATTGTCTGGCACCGGCAGAGCTGATGAGTGAAATCCGTAAAGTGCATCAGTTTATGATGTTCTCCGCGGATACGCCTATGCAGGTGGCTTTCGCCGAAGCACTGGCCGATCCGCAAAGTTATTTAGGTCTGGCGGATTTTTATCAGCAAAAGCGCGACCTGCTGGCCGAAGCGCTCAGTGAATCCCGCTTTGAATTACTGCCAAGCCGTGGCAGCTTCTTTATGCTGGCGCGTTTTAGTCATTTCAGCCCGCTGACCGACGACGAATTTGTGCTGAGCCTGATCCGCGATCATCAGATTGCCACCATCCCGCTCTCGGCTTTTTATAGCAATAACAAACCCACCGGGCTTATCCGCCTGAGTTTCGCCAAAGACAACGACACGTTGTACGAAGGCGCACGCCGCCTGTGTCGCGTCTGAGCCTTTGCATTTATCTACATCACGCTGGGGAATTGTGAATAATGAAAAAGTTAAAAATCGCATTGCTGTTAGGTTGTGCCGTGGCTTCTTTCTCCGCGCTGGCGGACGGTTCTACACTCAAATTTGGTCTGGAAGCGCAATATCCGCCTTTTGAATCCAAAAGTGCGACCGGTGAGTTACAAGGTTTTGATATCGATCTGGGCAACGCCGTCTGCGCCGCCGCCAGCGTGAAATGCGAATGGTTTGATACCTCATTCGACGGCCTGATTGCGGCATTGCAGGCGCGTAAATTTGATGCGATCAACTCCGCCATGAACGTGACAGAAAAACGTCGTCAGGCGATTGATTTCACCAACGTGATTTACCGCGTGCCGAGCAAACTGATTGCGAAGAAAGATTCCGGTCTGTTGCCAACGGTTGATTCGCTGAAAGGCAAACATATCGGCGTGTTGCAGGGTTCGATTCAGGAAAGCTACGCGCAGGCACACTGGGCACCGAAAGGCGTAGATATCGTCTCTTATCAGGATCAGAACCAGGTTTATCTGGATCTGTCCTCCGGTCGCCTTGATGGCACTTTAGTACTGGCACCAGCCGGTCAGAGCGGTTTCCTGTCGCGTCCGGACGGTAAAGATTATGGCTTTGTCGGCGACGCCGTGCGGGATGACAAAATCCTCGGCAGCGGTATCGCATTCGGCCTGCGCAAAGGCGATACCCAGCTGAAAGAGAAGCTGGATACGGCTATCGCGAAAGTGCAAAAAGATGGCGTGGTGAAAGAGCTTTCGAAGAAATACTTTGGCGATATTGATGTGAGCGTGAAGTAAAGCCGCCTGGAAGACAGGTCTTACTTTTGCTCCTCCCCCTGTGAAGGCTGTCTCTTGATCAGATCTCCTGATCAAGAGACTTCGCAGGGAGGGAGCCACTCAATACTCGGAATTCACAATCACTTCTTCGCCAAACACACCGGCCTGCGGCAATGGTTTGTAGCTTGAGTTAGAAGCGCGCAGTACGCGAATGCCCCTCGCGCTCACGGCCTGAGCGGCAGTGATATCGTTGTCAGAATCGCCATAGAATATTTTAATCTGTTTGTCTTTCAGCCACTGGACTTTGGTGTTCTGCCCGGCTTTGTCACCGGCAAAAATCACCGGATTCACTTTGTCCTGCGGGATCTGGAAATCGTTCTGCAAGGTTTTAGTCACAGTTTCAGTTTTAGTTTCACTGCGTCCCGTAACGAAGTAAATGCTGTCGCCACGCTTGAGGTGCATGGCAATCAGGCTCTTTGCCACCTCTTTTGGCATGCTGAATTCATCCCAACCGTTATTCATTTTTTCCCAGAATTGCGGGTTCTTCAGGTAATCCTGTTTACCCGGTGAAAACTCGACCTGACCGCGGTAAAAACCCGGCGAGGAGAACAGCACGGTGTCATCAATATCAAAACCCACCGCCATCGGCGGGCGGCCGCTGAGGCTGTTTTCAATCTGAGCGACAGACACCCAGTGAACTGGAGCTTGCTGCGCGAGTTGCGCGACATTCACACCCGGATAAAGCGGTGCAGGCGTGGCGTCTTTAGCGACAGCCGACTGATTCAGGCTGAGCAGCAGGAAGATGGCACTCAGTGCCAGAGGCGTTTTACGCATTCGGATCCCTTTTTTATGCTTATTAATCTTGCAGATAAAGTGGAGCAACAGGTCAAAAATCTTAACGACCATACCTGCGCAACCTGCAGATTTAAAGGAATTTTCCGGCGGATGTCATAGGAAAAGATGATGGTCACATTTCAGGGTAAAACCGTCTGAATTTTTCCAACATGGCATAAAGCGCTTGGTTCGAAAACTGTTTAGCGTCCTATACTTATTCCCAATTACGTTAGCTTTTAACTTTCTTATAAGAAAACGAAAAGGAATGACTATGCCCCAGTTACAGTCTGAAAACCGCCGCATCGTGCTGGCTTCACGTCCTCACGGTAAACCTGTCGATGATAATTTCCGTCTGGAAAAAGCCCCGTTACCGCAAGCCAAAGACGGCCAGTTATTGCTGCGCACCGTCTGGCTTTCGCTCGATCCGTACATGCGCGGAAGGATGAGCGATGCGCCTTCTTACGCCGCGCCGGTACAAATCGGTGAAGTGATGACCGGCGGCGCAGTTTCCCGCGTGGTGGAATCAAAAAGCCCGGATTTCAAAGCCGGTGATTTAGTGGTCGGCAGCACCGGCTGGCAGGATTATTCCGTGGCTGACGCCAAAGCAGTGAAGAAACTGGAAGGCGCAGCACTCAAACAGCCTTCCCTGGCGCTGGGTGTTTTGGGTATGCCCGGCTTCACGGCCTTTATGGGGCTGCTGGATATCGGCGAACCTAAACCGGGCGAAACGCTGGTGGTCGCTGCGGCAACCGGGCCGGTCGGCTCGCTGGTCGGGCAGATTGGTAAAATCAAAGGCTGTCGTGTGGTGGGGATTGCCGGTGGCGAAGAGAAATGCCGCTATGCGGTCGAACATTTCGGCTTTGATGAATGTCTGGATCACCGCGCGCCGGATCTGGATGAACGCCTGAAAGCGGCCTGTCCGGACGGTATCGACGTGTATTTCGAAAACGTCGGTGGCGCGGTATTCGACGCAGTGCTGCCGCTGCTTAACACCAAAGCACGTATTCCGGTGTGCGGACTGGTTTCGCAGTACAACGCGACGGGGCTCAAAGACGGGCAAGATCGCCTGTCGCTGCTGACCGGAACTATCCTGAAGAAACGCATGCGTATGCAGGGCTTCATTATTTTTGATGATTACGGCCATCGTTATCCTGAGTTTGCAAAACAGATGAGCGAATGGTTTGAAGCAGGAAAAATCAAATTCCGCGAAGATGTTGTGGAAGGATTAGAGAACGCGCCGCAGGCGTTCTTTGGCCTGCTGGAAGGTAAAAACTTTGGCAAACTGGTCGTTCGTGTCGGTCAGGACTGATCTCTCTTTAACGTCAGCTGACGACAACTTCAGCTGACGACGTCCACAGGAGGTAACATGAAATTACTGATTGTATTGACATCACACGATAAGCTCGGCGAAACCGGTAAGAAAACAGGTTTCTGGCTCGAAGAATTTACCGCGCCGTATTATGAGTTTCTGGATGCAGGCGCTGAACTGACACTGGCCTCACCCAAAGGCGGGCAACCGCCGCTGGATCCCAAAAGCTCTGAGCCGGATGCCCAGACGGAAACCACGGCGCGTTTTCACAAGGATGACAACGCCAGACAGGCGCTGGCAAATACCGTGAAACTCAGTGACATCAGTGCTGATGACTTTGATGCCGTTTTCTATCCCGGCGGTCACGGGCCGTTGTGGGATCTGGCGGAAGATGCGGATTCTATTGCGCTGATCGAGGCGTTCTGGAAGGCCGGCAAACCGGTTTCTGCCGTCTGTCATGCGCCGGGTGTTTTGCGCAATGTCCTGATTGATGGCACGCCGCTGGTCAAAGACAAACGCGTGACCGGTTTTAGTAACAGCGAAGAAGACGGCGTCGGCCTGACCGATATCGTGCCCTTCCTTGTCGAGGATGAACTTAAGAAAAATGGCGGTGATTACAGCAAAGCCGCAGACTGGCGTTCTTATGCCATCACCGACGGCAAGCTGATTACCGGCCAGAATCCCGCCTCCTCCAAAGCGGTCGCACAGGCCTTGCTGAAAATGCTGGGCGGGGCTGAAATCAGTAAGTAATCTGCGGGTAACCGTTCACCAAAAGATGAGGATTTTATGGCATTTACACTGACCAGTAATGATTTGCGCGATGGCGAAAAAATGCCGGAAACGCAGGTTTTTAACGGCATGGGCTACAACGGCGACAACCTGTCGCCGCATCTGGCCTGGTCCGGTGCTCCGGAAGGCACCAAAAGTTTTGTGATAACCGTTTATGACCCCGATGCTCCTACCGGCTCAGGCTGGTGGCACTGGGGCGTGGCGAATATTCCGGCTGACGTCACCGAATTGCCGCAAGGCGCGGGCTCCGGTAAAGGCGGTTTACCTGCCGGTGCCGTACAGACCCGCACCGATTTTGGCAAAGCCGGTTATGGCGGCGCAGCACCTCCGCAGGGCGAACACCATCACTATCACTTCACCGTATACGCCATCGATACAGAAACGCTTGAAGTGGATGAAAATGCCAGCGGCGCTTATCTCGGCTTCAATGTGCATTTCCATACTCTCGGCAAAGCATCACTGACAGTGATATACAGCTGATTCCTGTGGTATAAAAGACGCAGAAAAGGTGGTCAGTTTTACTGGCCACCGTTTTTTTATTGCGGCGATGACCGCAACATTGAAAAAAAAGAACAATCTTCTTCATCAAGGAGTCAGTCACAGTGAAAATTTCCACCCTGTCGCGCGCGTGCGCTATGTTGTCTGCCAGCCTGATCCTGGCGGCATGTAGCAGCAGCCATCAAGGCTTATCCAGCCAGGTTGCTCCGGGCACCGCGTCACTGCCCGTGTTATCTGCGGACGAAGCGGCCAACTTTACAGCGAAAAATTACCTGGCCTTTGGCGGCCCTTCTTTGCAGGTTCAGCAGCAGGGCTGGTTCCCTAAACTGGCAAGCACTGACGGCGCGAAAACCGACTTCGTGGTCGGCCCGCAGTTAGGCACCGACGGTGCGGCTTATGCCAACGTTCAGCAGGCAGTCAATGCCGCGCTGGCAGTGCGTAACCACGGCGAACGTATCTTCATTAAAATCCTGCCGGGCACCTACAACGGCGCGGTTTACATTCCTGCTGGCGCACCACCCATCACCCTGTTCGGTGCTGGCAACAGCTCCGCGGATGTGACCCTGGCCCAAGGCCTAGAAGCGTCAGCAGCGCCAGCCGTTTACCGTTCAACCGTCAGCCCTGCCGGTCAGTTCCTGCCCGGTGATCGCGCATTCTATATGTTCCAGAACTGCGCAACGCTGACCACTGAAACCATCGGCACCGGTTGTACCGCGACTGTGTGGTCACAGAGCAGCAGCCTGCAATTGCAGAATCTGACCATTGGTAATTCCCTGCTTGATACCGTGGATGCCGGTGATCACTCCGCTGTGGCACTGCGCACCGACGGAGATAACATCATTCTGGATAACGTGCGCCTGATTGGCCGTCAGAATACCTTTATGGCCAACACCGCCAATATCCACAATCAGACTGACAACAGCCGTTACAGCCGCGTTTACGTGCATAACAGCCTGATCGTCGGTGATGTGGATTACGTGTTTGGTCGCGCCAATGCGGTATTCGATCACGTTGAATTCCACACTGTTAGCAGCCGTGGCGTGAAACAGGCGTCCATCTTCGCACCGAATACGCCGGCAACCGCACCATACGGTTTCCTGGTGATCGACAGCAACCTGACCGGTGACCGTGGTTTCGAGCAGGCAGCGAAAGCGAAAATGGGTCGTGCGTGGGATGCTGACGGCGCGAGCAGCCAGCTGGTGATCCGCGACAGCAGCTTCGACAACAGCTATGACCAGATGAACCCGTGGGGCGCTTCCGTCTTCTCCGGCCAGCCGTTTGCAGGCAACGTGCCGAAAGATGAGAAACAACAGCGTAATCTGAACGATACCAACTTCAACCGCCTGTGGCAGTACAACAACGTGCTGACTCAGCCTGCGAAGTAATGTCGTCTGAGGTTGTGATTTAACATGATGAAGAACCGCCGGGATTAACTCCGGCGGTTTTTTTTCGTTCTGCGGATCGGGTTTCGCAACTACGTCAGAGCGCTTCGTTTCCCAGACGGAATACCGACACGGTGCGTTCCAGATTCCCCGCCTGTTCATCGAGCGAGGCCGCCGCACTGGCTGACTGCTGAACCAGCGCAGAGTTTTGCTGCGTCACGGTATCCATTTCTGCCACTGCCAGCGCAATCTGACTGATGCCCCGGCTTTGCTCGTCAGAGGCCGAGGCAATCTCATGAATGATCTGCGTGACGTGGCGGACTGAACCGACAATTTCTTCCATCGTGTCACCGGCTTTTGCGACCAGCTGCGAACCGCTGGTCACGTTGGCGACTGATTTACCGATCAGGCCTTCAATTTCTTTCGCTGCCTGACCGCTGCGCTGTGCAAGGCTGCGGACTTCACTGGCGACGACGGCGAATCCGCGCCCCTGCTCGCCTGCCCTCGCCGCTTCGACGGCCGCATTCAGCGCCAGAATGTTGGTCTGGAAAGCGATGCTGTTGATGACGGTGGTGATTTCCGAAATCTGTTTCGAGCTGACGGTAATCTCTTTCATCACACCGACGACATCCGCCACCAGCTTGCCACCGCGAGCGGCAGTGTTTGCGGCATCAGACGCCAGCTGGCTGGCCTGAGTGGCATTGTCGGCGTTCTGTTTCACCGTGGACGTCAGTTGCTCCATACTCGCCGCCGTTTGCCCGAGCGCGGCAGCCTGTTCTTCGGTGCGTGCGGACAGGTCAATATTGCCCGCTGCAATTTCGCCTGAGGCGCGTGTCACCTGCATCACGCCTTCGCGGATATCGCCGATAATGCCGTGCAGGTTCTGGTTCATGGTTTCGATAGCGCGGCTCAACTGTCCGACTTCGTCAAAGCTATGGCTGGAGGCGTGGGTTGATAAATCCCCGGCGGCAATACGCTCGGCGGTTTGCAGCGTGCGGCGCAGCGGCAGTGTCAGCTGACGTGTCATGCGCCACGAAATCAGCGCCCCGGCAATAATGGTCGCCACAATAATCGCCAGCATCTCCGAAATGGTACGGCTTACTTCATGGTGAAGGTTGGTCATTTCATGATTCAGCAAGGTGTTCGACGCAGAAGTCAGCGCCAGTCCGGCGGCGGCAAGTTGTGCGCTTATCTGCTGCGGATCACTGCCTGCGGGCGGATTAAGCGTCTGCTGCCAGCTTTCCCGATAACGGCGGATGTTATCCGGCATGGCATCCACCAGCATCTGGTCGCCGCTGGCCCAGGAATGTGCCGCAACATCGGCGCGGACGGTGTCGAGTTTATCCAGCGCCAGACGGTTTTCTTCAACAAATTTCGTGTCTTTGCTGGCCATGTAGGAAAGCCGTGAAAATTTGGCCTCGTTTAGCAGGTCGTTCATGCTTTTAAGCAGCGTGGATTTTTCGGCGCGTTGATTGATGCTGGTGAGATGGTAAATACCGGATAAGGCGATTGAGGATCCCAGTAGCAACACCAGCGCAAAGCCTGCGCCGAGCTTGTGAGCGATGGTGGCGTGGCGAACCCGGCCAGCGATCCCTGAAAGTACATTCATTTTCTTCTCCCTGATTTCCAAAAGGACTGACTCTGAAGCGGCAGATGCCACCGAAGAATGAGTGAAATACGGGAGAGTTATCGACCAGTGCGGAATAACATTTAGTGGAAAGTGGAAATTATTCTTAACTATTGGTGTGAAGCATCAGGCAATAAAAAAGCCCCTTAATACAGAGGCTTGATCATAATATCATGGCGGGATTATTGATCAGCTGAAAAGTAAACATGAGAAAAACTGACCAGTAACTCAGCGTGATTAATTAATTTCCAGAACGCTTACCCACATCGCGCCTTTGCCCACCGGGTAGGTTTTGAGCGTCGTCAGCTGACCGTTTTTCGGATCAATTTTCGCCACTTCAATCGCATCAGATTTCTGACCGGCAGTGATCACGTAGTGACCGGAATGATCGATATTAAAACCGCGCGGCTGTGTCTGAGTGGCGTGATGCCCGACCAGCTCCAGTTCGCTGCCATCCGCGGAGACGGTCATGATGGAAATCAGGCTCGCGGTACGGTCGGAAGCGTAGAGATATTTACCGTCAGGCGTAATGTGCAAATCGGCTGCCCAGCAGGTACCGGAGAAATCAGCCGGCATAATGCCCAGCGTCTGCACCTGACGATATTCGCCGCTGGCGACATCTTTCTGATACACATCCACACTGCTGTTCAGCTCATTCACACAGTAGGCAAAATGATGATTCGGGTGGAATGCCATATGGCGCGGACCGGCACCTTCTGCCGTTTTCAGCTCAGCGGAAGCATGCGGTGTCGCCTCACCTTTCACGCTGAAATCAAACTGGCGGATGCGGTCTTCTTTAAGCGCAGGGATCATCAGCAGATGGTTGGTTGGGTCGATGTTGGCGGAATGCGGCGCCTGAATATTTTCAAGAACCTGAACCGGTGCCAGCGCGTGACCTTTTTCATTCAAAGGATGAATGCTGACATTGTTGAAGCTGTAAGAAGCCGAGAACACAAAACGCCCTTGCAGATCGATGCCCAGATGCGTCGGACTGCCCGGTAATGGCGCCATCGCACCCTCTTCCAGTTTGCCTTCACCATCAATGTGGTAAGTCAGCACGCCAAATTCAGGGCGAACGCCGACGTACAAGCGATGACCATCAGGATGAATAACCATCGGCTGAACCTGTCCCGGAACTTCAACCGTTTGCAGCAGGCTCAGCTCACCATCGTCCGCCAGACGAAAAGCGTGGATTTGCTGGCTCTCAGGGCTGGCAACGTAGACAACTTGCTTCATCACATCTCCTTATTAAGACTGAATGAGTCGTTATGTTTTTTATAGCGTAGCTCAGGTTAACACGATACGGGCGCACCTTTAGTGCCGGAAGCGCGGTTTAATTAGCAGGCTAAAAAAGTTAATATGGCGATAATTTCCCCGATCCTCCTTCACTTACGACGGACTGCTCATGACTTATCGCATTATCGCGCTCGATCTCGACGGTACACTGCTGGACCGCCAAAAACGTATCCTTCCTGAATCCCTTGCCGCTCTGGCTGATGCCCGCGCACAGGGTGTCAAAGTGGTCGTGGTCACCGGACGTCATCATGTGGCGATACATCCGTTTTATCAGGCATTGCAGCTCGATACACCTGCTATCTGCTGTAATGGCACGTATTTGTATGATTATCAGGCACGTAAGGTCTTAACGTCTGATCCACTCGACAGTGTGAAAGCCAAAAAAGTGATCGACCTGCTGGAGTATCACGGTATTCACGGTTTGTTGTATGTCGATGACGCCATGCTGTATCAGCAACCCAGCGGCCATGTGAGCCGTTCTATCGCCTGGGGACAAACCCTGCCGGAAAATCAGCGCCCGAACATTATTCAGGTTAACAGCTTGCGCGAGGCGGCTGATGAAGCGCAGTCCATCTGGAAATTCGCGACTTCCCATCAGGATCTCGATGCATTGCATACTTTTGCCGCGCAGGTGGAAAACGAGCTGGGTCTGGCGTGCGAATGGTCGTGGCACGATCAGGTGGACGTCGCCAAAGGCGGCAACAGCAAAGGCCGTCGTTTGCAGGAATGGGTCGAATCTCAGGGCATGAGCATGCAGGATGTGGTCGCGTTTGGTGATAACTACAATGACCTGAGCATGCTGGAAAATGTCGGTCTGGGTGTGGCGATGGGTAATGCGGCGGATGCTATCAAAGAGCGCGCGGCGCTGGTCATCGGTGACCATGAAACGCCAGGAATTGCAGACGTTATCCGCAGTAAAGTGCTGAACTGATTAGCGTTGCACGCCTTCCCATGTCTTACAGGGAAGGCGTTATTCTTCTGACCCGGACATGGGTTATTCTTCTTGCTCTGCTTTCTCTACTTTCACCACTTTCACCTTCGCCGGTCTGACAGAACGGAGGATCCGACAGTTCTTCTCGTCGAAGTAACGGCTTGGCCAGATGCTTGACGGCGGAACACCGAGCGCCTGCGCAATCAGCATTTCACCTTTTGCCCAGGGACGTGCCAGCGCGTTTGCCAGCGTTGAAGACCCCAGTCCTGCCTTGCGTGATACGGCGGCCAGTGTGGTTCTTTTCTTACGTAATCCGGCAATAATATCTGCGGGATGCCAGTCATTTCCCATTTTCATCGTTCTTCCTTTCGTGATTGATACAGCCTTCAGAAATCTGCACTACACTTTTCGGTTACAACGTTCAGTAACTCTAAACAACAATGATGTTAAGGGATGCTTAACATAACGTCAATACAGTTTTTATGGTTATTGGCTATGATCCCTCACCGACTGAAGTCAGCACGAGCAAAAGCAAAACTTACGCAGGAAAAATTAGGTGTTTTAGCGGGTATTGATGAAAGCACCGCACGCTCGCGGGTTTCTCAATATGAAAGCGGCACGTACAGCCCGAACTTCGACACCATGTGTCATTTCGCCCGCGTGCTGAACGTGCCGGAATGTTATTTCTATATCATTGACGATGCGTTTGCCGAACAGGTTCTGGCGCTTTACGAAGCGTATAAAACCGCTAAGTATTAGTGCTTAGTGTATAAGACCCTGAGTATTACCAACTGCTCCCGCGTGGAGCAGTTTGAGCATTCCATTTATTAAACTGTGGTAGAGTTTTAGGGGATACGTAAACCGTTTCTTTTCCATCTTTATGGGATTTCAACAGGCCTAATTTCTCCAGCGCAGAGAGGTCTTTACGTGCCGTATTGTCTGAAACAGCCATTCGCTCCCTGACCTCAGCAACCGTGAAAATATTCCCAGGCCGGGCGAAAGCGACATTCAGCAGACTGATCTGACGACTGTTCAGCCCCGCGGCAAGACCTGATTCATAGAGAAAACTGTCAAGTTCTTGTCTTACTTTGATCATATGATGAATATATTCAACATATTCACCTAATGACCTGCTCACAATACTGCACTGGTACTCAACGAAATAAGTGAGATCCATATCATCCGTTTCAGAGTAACAATAAGATTTTGCGTAAGCAGTGGACGCTTTTTTTAGTAATTTGCTGACGGATATATGCCGAAATGCACTGTACCCGCAACGCAGCATATACCAGTAAAAGAACGCCCTTGCAGTCCGACCATTACCGTCATAAAACGGATGAAGGTAACCTACCATGAAATGCAAAATGCATGCCTTTACCAGCGGATGTAAGTAATTTTTGCCTTCAAGGCGCTCATGCGGCGTATTCGCCCATGCAAGCAGCAGAATGAGCCTGTGATTTATTTCAGTATGATCCGGCGGGGTATGTATAACGTTATTTTCTGTATCAACAACGACGACATCATTCGATTGTCGAAATCTTCCCGGGAGATATTTTTCGTCATCGATTCCCTCCACAGCAATAACATGTAATTTTCTCAAAAATTCCATGCTCATTTCTTCAGTGCAATGCGAGTTTACGTATTCCATCATGTGGAAATTACCCATGATCATTTTTTCGCTCTCGTCACGTGGAGCACGTTTCACTTTGATCATTTCTAATGCAACACGGCTAGTTGTCGCGGCGCCTTCCAATTGACTGGAGGAAATTGATTCCTCCGCACGCAATTCATCAAGCAGATGTTGATATGCCGCTAAAGGTTCAAGCAATTCAGCCTCACCGCCAGAGGTGGTCAGACGGTCAACCATTGAGGACGTTTGGAGAATAAGTGGGGTATTTTTTATGAAAGCATGTTGAGCATCATTAGAACCCGTCAATGATAAAAACTGACCATCAGCCCGTCTGATCATACTCAACAATGACCAGACACATTCCTCATCAGTTCCTGATGGTAAACGGTGCCGGAGCTGATCCCAATGCAGATAATCTCCCTTTGCTGATAAATCTTTTGCTAATGGAAAGTTAATGACGAAACTTTCCATGCGGATTTCTGACACGGGAATTTTCTTGGGAGGGCGCTTAATTTTCAACTTACACCTCAAAAAATCGCTAAATTGAGATGAAGGGTGGACTCAACTGATCATTTTTGCAAGGCGTCATCTGTTCACCGACACGCTTTTGATCTGCGCATACAGCCACTGTCCGGCGCGGATCATCAGTTCGTCTCGCGCCCATGGCGTAATGCGGGCCCAGATAATATGGTCGGCCATCGCCAGTTTCACTTCCACCTGATTGCCGATATCCAGACATTCCAGCACCTTGGCGGGCAGAATATTACGGATACTGCTGTTGTTGGCCGTCGGTTGCAACACCAGTGAAACGTCCGTGGAGTTCACACGAATACGCAGCGGTGTGCCGGGTTCTTCCTCTACTTTGCTTATCCACAACCGCTGATCCCCCACCGCCAGCGCCGTCATTTCATAACGCGGATGATGTTCCAGCACACTGACATTCAGCACGCTGCTCTGCTCTGCTTTTGGCAGCCAGGGACGCATGACATTGCTCGCCCAGACGTCTTCCAGCGCGCCCATCGCCAGCACGTTGCCAGCATCCAGAACCAGCACCTTTTCAGCCAGCCGCAAAATCTCATCCAGGCTGTGCGTTACGTATAAAATCGGAATACTGACTTCCTGCGCCAGACGCTCCAGATACGGCATCAGTTCCCGTTTACGCGGGATATCCAGTGCCGCCAGCGGTTCGTCCATCAGCAGAATTTCCGGCGCAGTCAGTAAGGCACGGCCAATCGCCACACGCTGCTTTTCGCCCCCGGATAAGGTGAGCGGAAAACGATCCAGCAGGGATTCAATACCCAGCAAACGAACGATGCTGTCGAACTGACCGCGCATCGACGCGGCCATGCCGTATTGCAAATTGCCTTTCACGCGATAATGAGGAAACAGCCGCGCATCCTGGAAAACATAGCCCACGCGGCGTTTTTCCGGCGGCAGGAAAATGTTGTTTTGCGCATCTGACAAGATACGACCGTTTAAGGTGATGCGGCCATTATCAGGTTTGGTCAGTCCGCCGATGGCGTTTATCAGCGACGTTTTTCCTGCGCCCGACAGGCCAAAAATGGCCGTGATACCCTGCGCCGGCAAAGTTTGCGTAACCTGTAAATCCAAATCGCCCAGCTTTTGACTGAAATCGAGTTCGAGCATTTCAGCCTCCCAGCCGGATACGGCTGCGTTTTGCCAGCCAGTCAGAAATCAGTAACGCTGCCAGAGACAACAGAATGGCCAGCACGCAAAGGCGCGCGGCGGCACTTTCTGCGCCCGGCGTTTCAATGAGGGTATACATCGCCAGCGGAATGGTGCGGGTCTCGCCGGGAATGTTCGACACGAAGGTAATGGTTGCGCCAAATTCACCCAGTGAACGGGCGAAGGCCAGCACCACGCCGACGATGACGCCGGGCACAGAAAGCGGCAATGTAATGGTGAAAAAGACCCGCCACGGTGAAGCCCCGAGCGTGCGGGCGGCGAGTTCCAGTTTAGGATCAACGGCTTCGAGTGACTGACGTATCGCGCGAACCATCAGCGGGAATGCCACCACGGCAGATGCCAGCACAGCGCCGTGCCAGCTGAAACTGAAGCTGAAACCAAACCATTCATATAAACGCTGGCCGATAAAACCGCGCCGTCCCATTACCACCAGCAACAAATAGCCGATCACTACCGGCGGTAACACCAGCGGCAGATGAATAATGCTGTCGAGCAGGGATTTGCCGGGAAAGCGGCAGCGGACCAGGATCCACGCCATCAGAATTCCAAGCGGCAGACTGCAAACTACGGCCAGACTCGATACTTTCAGACTGAGAAGTACCGCCTGCCACTCATATTCACTCAACATCATGTCGGTTTGTTAATCCTGAAGTAAATGTGCGGCTAAAGATAAAATATCGGCAAAAATTTAAAAGCCTTTAATCGCGGGATCCTGCGTCCGCAAAGTATAAACCGGGACGCAGTGCCGTTGAGACAAAAAAGCCATCCCCAGAGGCGATGGCATAAGTGTTTCATCTGACGAACAGATGACGTTAACCGCGCGGGGTAAAACCGTATTTTTTGAAGATTTCAGCCGCAGCAGGCGTTTTCAGATAATCATAGAAACCTTTCACGGTGGCGTTGTCATGGTCTTTTACAATCGCCATCGGGTATTCAACCGGTTTATGGCTGGATGCCGGGAAGATGCCCACGACTTTCACTTTTTTGCTGGCGACGGCGTCAGAACCGTAAACAATTCCGACTGGCGCTTCTTCACGCTCAACCAGCGCCATTGCGGCACGAACGTCGCTGGCACGCGCCAGTTTAGGCTCCAGCGTGGTCCAGGCACCCAGCTTTTGCAGCGCTTCTTTAGCATAGATACCGGCCGGAACGTGGTCCGGATCCCCGACCGCCAGACGGCTGTCGCCAATCAGTTTGGTCCAATCGGTTTTATCAGAGATGTCGACTTTATCAATTTTGCTGTTGGCCGCAGATATCAGCACCAGTTCATTGCCCAGCAAGGTGTAACGGGTGTTATCGACCATTTGTTGTTTGCCGATCGCGTAATCCATCCACTGCTGATCGGCAGAAATGAACATATCCGCAGGCGCGCCCTGCTCAATCTGGCGAGCCAGCGTAGAAGACGACGCGAAAGAAGAGACAACCTGCACACCTTTTTCTTTCTGATATTGGGTGGCGATATCTTGTAATGCATTGGTCAGGGACGCCGCGGCGAATACAGTGATTTTTTCGGCGGCCTGCGCGTGCATGCTCACGCCTGCCACCAGCACGGTCGCGGTCAGTAATTTGCCCCAGGTGTGTTTCATCGGATTTCCTCTGCTGTTATAGATATGGATACGTTATGTAGAGATGAATATAACGAGAAAAAACACGATGTCATCCGGTTTTTCCGCACTCTGCTGAAGAAGCGGTAGTTTTTTGATCTCAGGCGGAAAATCGAGTCTGTTTCCAAAATGAGTCTGTTCCCAAAAATAGAAAGCCCGGCACAATGGCCGGGCTTCTGGAAAATGCGTTCTCAGAAAACACTCATGTTTCAGTAATGAGGTTTCTCGCGGGACTCTTTAGAGTGACCCACGTGGGAGATGAGGTTGAATACTTCGCCCAGTCCCCAGATCAGCCCCAGGATCACAGCGATGAAGACTGGCACCATGACGGCAGCGAAAAGCAAACTTTCTAATAGTTCTAACATGATAGCCTCACTTAGCTGGCTGAACCGCCCGCAGACGGTGTAGGACTTCTTGCATGAAGTCAAAAACGTAAATCAAACTGTGGCAGATAATAACAGCACGGGACTGTAAATACTTTAGCATTTAGCCAACTTGCCTGCCTGCGGGTTTAGCGGCGACAATAAAGCATGATTCATTTAAGGAAGCTGCAATGCAAGCCGAAATTCTCTTAACTCTCAAGCTCCAGCAACGCTTGTTCGCCGATCCACGTCGTATCGAATTATTGCGACAAGTGCGTCACACCGGTTCAATCAGCCAGGGCGCGAAGCTCGCGGGGATCAGTTATAAAAGCGCCTGGGATGCCATCAACGAGATGAATCAGCTTGCGGATGAATCGCTGGTTGACCGCAGTACCGGCGGCAAAGGCGGCGGGGGCGCAGTGCTGACGCCTTACGGCGAGCGCCTGATCCAACTTTATGAGCTGCTGGCGCAAATCCAGCAAAAAGCCTTTGACGTGCTTAAAGAAGATTCCCTGCCACTGGACAGCCTGCTGGCCGCGATTTCCCGTTTTTCACTGCAAACCAGCGCACGTAATCAGTTCTTCGGCACCGTCGTGGAGCGCACCCATCAGACCGTCCAGCAGCATATTGATATCCTGCTGGCGGACGGAAAAACGCAAATCCGCGCCGCCATTACCGAGCAAAGTGCCGACCGTCTGGCGCTGACACCGGGTAAAGAAGTGCTGGTGCTGATTAAAGCGCCGTGGATAACCCTCGGATTTAACGCTGAAAACAGCCACAACGCGCTGCGGGGCGAAGTTATCAGTATTCAGCACGGCGAGAAAAACAGCGAAGTGCTGGTGAAATTGCTCAGCAGCGAGACATTGTGCGCCACGGTGCCAAATACTGAGATGGATAAACTGGCGCTGAAAACCGGGCAGACGGTATTTGCTCAGTTTGACGATGACAAAGTCATCATCGCCACCCTTTGCTAAAAACGGCAATTTAATCAGTATCTTGCAAAATCAGCGTTTTCATTTTGCAGAATTGTCAATTGACTTGCGAAGGTGCAGCGCTTATCCCTTATTTTATAATCATTTCAAAATGAGAGATAAAAAATGTCGTCGTTGCATATTTCGCAAGGCGTTTTCCGCCTCAGTGACACCCGAACCCTCACACTTTCCGATCTGACTCTCCGCCAGGCCGACAGCTGGGCATTTGTCGGTTCGAACGGCAGCGGTAAATCCGCCCTCGCCCGTGCGCTGGCGGGCGACTTAACCCTGCTGAAAGGCACCCGCGAAAACAGTTTTGCGCATATCGTTCGCCTCTCTTTTGAACAGTTACAGAAACTGGTCGCAGATGAGTGGCAGCGTAACAACACCGATTTACTCAGTGAAGGTGAAGACGATACCGGTCGCACAACCGCTGAAATCATTCAGGACGACGTACGCGATCCGGCCCGTTGCACCGCGCTTGCCGCGCAGTTTGGTATTGAGAAATTGCTCGACCGCCGCTTTAAATATTTATCGACCGGTGAAACCCGCAAAACGTTGCTGTGTCAGGTGCTGATGCAACAACCCGATTTGCTGGTGCTGGATGAGCCCTTTGACGGCCTTGACGTTAATGCCCGCGCCCAGCTGGCAGAACTGCTTGAGAAACTTTCCGCCGAAGGCCAGACAATGGTACTGGTACTTAATCGCTTCGACGATATTCCTACGTTTGTTAAAAATGTCGGCGTGCTGGCTGACTGTACGCTGGCCTCAGTGGGCCCGCGTGAACAGGTGATGGCCGACGCGCTGGTCGCACAGCTGGCCCACAGCGAAAGCCTGAATGGCATGGCCGTGCCGGAAGCGGAGGACCCGACGGCGCGCATCAGTCCGCCTGCTGACAGTCCGCTGATCGTGCTGCGTGACGGCGTGGTGCTGTACAACGACAAACCGATTTTGCATAACCTCAGCTGGCAGGTCGATCATGGTCAGCACTGGCAGATCACGGGCCAGAACGGCGCCGGAAAATCCACGCTGCTGAGTCTGATTACCGGCGACCACGCGCAAGGCTACAGCAACGATCTGACGCTCTTTGGCCGTCGTCGTGGCAGCGGTGAAACCATCTGGGATATCAAACGCCACATCGGTTACGTCAGCAGCAGCCTGCATCTGGACTACCGTGTCAGCACCAGCGTGCGCAATGTGATTACTTCCGGCTTCTTCGACTCTATCGGGATTTATCAGGCAGTCTCTGACCGCCAGCGGCTCCTGACGTCGCAATGGCTGGAACTGCTCGGTCTGGGTGGCAATGCCGGTGAGACGCCATTCCACAGTTTATCCTGGGGACAGCAGCGGCTGGCGCTGATTGCCCGCGCACTGGTTAAACATCCTGCCTTATTAATTCTCGATGAACCGTTGCAGGGGCTGGATCCGATCAACCGTCAGCTGGTGCGCCGTTTTGTCGATATTTTGATTGGCGAAGGGGAAACACAGCTGCTGTTTGTTTCGCATCACGCCGAAGACGCCCCGCAATGCATTACGCATCGCCTGAGCTTTATTCCTGACGGCGATATTTACCGTTATCAGATTGACGCATTGTAACTTTCTTCCCTTTTCCGGGGGCCATCAGCGCGGTCACAATGCCCGCCAGTGCCAGTGCCCCCAGCAATGAAAACCCGGTTATAACCCCCTGATGACCGGGATTATTCCTCAGCAGCAACGTCAGCAGCGCCAGGATCACCGCAGTGCTGCTGACCTGCGCCAGCACGCCCAGCCGTAAAGAATAATGATATTCATCACCGGTAAGCCCCTCTCTGCCAGCACGTGCTGCGTGACCTGTCAGCCCTGCCCCGAAACCTGTCAGCAGCATGCCCGGCAGCAGCGCCAGCCAGAACGGCGCTGCTGCCGGCATCATGGATATCAGTCCCAGACCGCCCGCCGCCAGCATAAAACCCCAAAGTAAAACCGTGGAGGATGAGATGCCCTGCCCGAGTTTTTCACCGAGCGCCGTGCCCGCCAGCCGCATCAGCAGCCAGGGGAGAAAGCTGAGAATAATGCCCGGTACGCTCACTGCATAAAGCTGATACATCGCCACTGCCAGCAATAAACCCGCAGTATAGGTTACCGCCGGAGAGAAAATGCACGTCCAGAGGCTTATCTGTAACGGCAGCGACGAACGTAACGGACGCGGCAGCAGCGGATCCGGATGATAATTTTCACTAATGATAAACAACACAAAAAAGAGCGCAGCGGCCCCCGCCAGCGAGTGACTCACCGGCGTATCCAGCCCGAAAAAAGCGACACTTAACAGCGTCAGAACCAGACTCACAATAAACACCACACCCGGGATCAGGGACCACAAGGGCGAACGGAAACGGATCATCATTAATCTTTCCTCTATCAGAATCTTGCAAAAAACATCTGCCATAAAAGATGATTCAATCTCATCCTCAGCATCTTGATAAAGGAGCTTACACCGCCTATTTTAGGCTGTTCAAAGTCATAGATTTCAGCAAAGGATGAAAATAACTCATCATGAAAAAAGTCCGGTTGCCGCCACTTGGCTCGCTCAGGGCATTTGATGTCGTGGCACAGCAGAACAGCTTCAAGCGCGCGGCAGAAGAAATCGGCGTGACCGCCACCGCCATCAGCCATCAGATCCGCGTGCTGGAAGAGGCGCTGGGCACCGCTGTTTTTGAGCGCAGTGCGAGGGAAGTCCGGCTGACGGCCACCGGGGAGATTTTGCGCCAGGCAACGCGGCAGGCTTTTGCCGGATTACAGGCGGCGGTAGAAGATATTCATCACGCAGCAAGACCCGCGGCGCTGACACTCACCACCACGTCAAATTTTCTGACTCACTGGCTGGTGCCAAGGCTGGCGGATTTGAAAAGTGCGGCGCCGGACATGGATTTACGGCTACACACCGGTATCGAACTGGTGGATTTATCCCGCAATACGGTGGACGTCGCTATCCGTTACAGCGAGTCGACTGACGAAACGCTGAATTCAACGCTGTTGTATCAGGACACATTTGTGCTGGTCGCCAGCCCTTCGCTTCGTCTGACCACGGCGGAAGAGTTGGCTGGCGCGACTTTATTTCATGTGGAAAATCGCCACATTCCGCAACCTTCCCCCGACTGGGAAAACTGGCGTCAGCATTTCGGTCCGGCGACATTAAAAATCGACAGCGGGCTGCGTTTCACCGATGAAACGCATGCGATTCAGGCGGCGATTGCGGGTCAGGGCGTAGCCATTGTCAGCAGTTTGCTGGCCCATGATTTCATCGAAAAAGGCATCCTTTCTACCCCGTTCCTGCACCATCTTCCCGGTGCGAATTACTATCTGGTGACGACGAAAGAGAAAGCGGAACGGGCAGATATCGTCATTCTGCGGCGCTGGCTGCTGGATAAAATGAGCACCATTCCCAGGATGTAGTCCGAAAAATCACATAAAACGCTGATTAAGATAATGCAACTAAATCAGTGTAAGCGATTACACTCACCATCAATTCTGACTTAATGCCGGATGTTGCGGGCTTTCTGTACGGCGCACTGTACCTGTTTGCTCATCCTGAAAGGTGCTAAACTGTTTGTGTAAGCGATTCCATTTTATTGGGGATGGATCACCTTTTTCAGCCTTGCAGCGTGATATCGTTGCAGCAAGATAATCATCGGGGGAGCTCTTATGTACGTCTTAGTCACAGGTGGTAGCGGTTACATTGGCAGTCATACTTGCGTGCAACTGATTGACGCAGGTTATACGCCAATCATTCTGGATAACCTTCACAACAGTAAAGTCAGCGTGCTTGAACGCATTAATACGCTGACCGGCAAAACGCCGCTGTTCTATGAAGGAGACATCCGCGACCGTGCACTCCTCGATAAAATTTTCAGTGAACATCATATTCATTCCGTCATTCATTTCGCGGGCTGGAAAGCCGTGGGTGAATCTGTGGCAAAACCGCTGGCGTATTACGACAACAACGTCACCGGCACGCTGGTATTGCTTGAAGCAATGCGCGCCGCGGGCGTCAAAAACATGATTTTCAGCTCTTCGGCAACCGTGTACGGCGACCAGCCAAAAACGCCTTATGTCGAGGACTTCCCGACCGGCAATCCTTCCAGCCCGTATGGCCGCAGCAAACTGATGGTTGAGCAAATTCTGGAAGACGTGCAACGTGCGGAACCGGAATGGAGCATGACGCTGCTGCGTTATTTCAATCCGGTCGGCGCGCATCCGTCTGGCCTGATGGGCGAAGATCCGCAAGGCGTACCGAATAACTTGATGCCATTTATCGCGCAGGTCGCGGTAGGTCGTCGCGAATCGGTGGCCATTTTCGGCAACGATTATCCGACCCCGGACGGTACCGGCGTGCGTGACTATATTCACGTGGTGGATCTGGCTGACGGCCACATCGCGGCGATGAAAACCCTGCACAATAAAGCGGGCGTGCATATTTACAACCTGGGCGCGGGCTTTGGTCACAGCGTGCTGGACGTGGTTAACGCCTTCAGCAAAGCCTGCGGCAAGCCGGTGAATTACAAGTTTGCACCACGTCGCGATGGCGACTTACCGGCCTACTGGGCGGATCCGACGAAAGCCGAGAAAGAGCTGCACTGGAAAGTCACCCGCACGCTGGAAGACATGGCCAACGACACCTGGCTGTGGCAGTCGAAAAACCCGCAGGGCTACCCGGATTAAGGAGCACTAAGGAAAGTTATGACAACGTTTAACCCGATTGACCATCCGCATCGCCGCTACAATCCGCTGACCGATCAGTGGGTTTTAGTCAGTCCGCACCGTGCCAAGCGCCCGTGGCAGGGCCAGCAGGAAGCGGTTTCGCAGGAAGTGCTGCCAGCACACGATCCGGACTGTTTCCTGTGTCCGGGAAATACCCGTGTGACCGGTGATGTGAATCCGAAATACACCGGCACCTACGTGTTCACTAATGATTATGCCGCGCTGATGCCGGACACGCCGTTTGCACCGGAAAGCGACGATCCGCTGATGCGCGTTCAGAGCGCACGCGGCACCAGCCGTGTGATTTGCTTCTCGCCGGATCACAGCAAAACTTTGCCCCAGTTGTCAGTTGAAGCACTGACGGAAATCGTCAGAACCTGGCAGGAACAGAGCGCAGATTTGGCAAAAACTTATCCGTGGGTGCAGGTTTTTGAGAATAAAGGCGCCGCGATGGGCTGCTCGAATCCGCATCCGCACGGCCAGATTTGGGCCAACAGTTTCCTGCCCAACGAAGCCGAGCGTGAAGACCGGCTGCAACGTGCCTATCTGGAAAAACAGGGCTCGCCGATGCTGGTGGATTACGTGCAGCGCGAGCTGGCAGACGGGAGCCGTACGGTGGTCGAAACCGAACACTGGCTGGCGGTAGTGCCTTACTGGGCGGCGTGGCCGTTCGAGACGATCTTACTGCCGAAAGTGCACGTGAAGCGCATCACCGAGCTTTCTGATGAGCAGCGCAGTGATCTGGCGCTGGCGCTGAAAAAGCTGACCAGCCGCTACGACAATCTGTTCCAGTGCTCTTTCCCGTATTCAATGGGCTGGCACGGCGCGCCGTTTACCGATGGCGACAACGAACACTGGCAGTTGCATGCGCATTTCTATCCACCGTTGCTGCGTTCAGCGACAGTGCGCAAATTCATGGTCGGCTACGAAATGCTGGCTGAAACCCAACGCGACCTGACAGCGGAACAAGCCGCAGAACGTCTGCGGGCGGTGAGTGATGTTCATTATCGTGAGGCCGGAGAAAAATAATGAAACTGAAAACCAAGACCCTGGAAATCTTTGCCGATAAATTTGGCTACCCTGCGACCATCACTATCAAGGCACCGGGCCGCGTAAATCTGATTGGCGAACATACCGACTATAACGACGGCTTCGTATTGCCGTGCGCGATCGATTACGAAACGGTGATCGCCTGCGCGCAGCGCAACGACCGCACCATCCGCGTGATCGCCGCCGATTACGACAATGACGAAGACAGCTTTTCTCTCGACGAACCGATTCTGCATACCGACGCGCACCCGTGGGCCAACTATGTGCGTGGCGTGGTGAAACATCTGATGCTGCGTAACAAAGATTTCTCCGGCGCTGACATGGTGATCAGCGGCAACGTGCCGCAGGGCGCGGGCCTGAGTTCATCGGCATCGCTGGAAGTGGCCGTCGGTCAGGCGCTGAAATCGTTATACGATTTGCCACTGGATGGCGTAGCCCTGGCACTGAACGGTCAGGAAGCGGAGAACCAGTTTGTCGGCTGTAACTGCGGCATTATGGATCAGCTGATTTCCGCACTCGGCAAGGAAAATCATTCCCTGCTGATCGACTGCCGTTCACTGGAAACCCGTGCGGTGTCTATGCCGACAAACGCGGCGGTGGTGATCATCAACTCCAACGTGAAACGCGGTCTGGTCGACAGCGAATATAATGCCCGTCGCGAACAATGCGAAGTCGCCGCCCGCTTCTTCGGCGTAAAAGCGCTGCGTGACGTGGATCCTGCCCTGTTCTTCTCCATTCAGGATGAACTGGATCCGGTGGTCGCCCGCCGTGCGCGTCACGTGATCACTGAGAACGACCGCACACTGGCGGCAGCGGATGCACTGGCCAGCGGCGACCTGAAACGTATGGGCGAACTGATGGCGGAATCTCACGCTTCCATGCGCGATGATTTTGAAATCACCGTTCCACAGATCGACAAGCTGGTAGAAATCGTCAAAGAAGTGATTGGCGATAAAGGCGGCGTGCGTATGACCGGTGGCGGTTTCGGCGGCTGTATCGTCGCGCTGGTTCCGGAAGACATGGTGGAAAAAGTCCGTCATGCCGTTGAACAGCAATATCACGCCCACAGCGGCCTGAAAGAAACCTTCTATGTTTGCACCGCATCACAGGGAGCAGGCATATGTTAAAACCTGAAAACACACAGCTGGCGCCCGACGGCCAGCCGTTTGAACAGGTGACGCTACAGAATGCGGCGGGTGCCACCGCCACGTTTATGGACTGGGGCGCGACCTGGTTATCCTTCACACTGCCGCTGGCCGACGGCACCTCTCGTGAGCTGTTGCTCGGCTGCGAGTCGCCGCCGGAGTACATGAATCAGAGCGCGTATCTGGGTGCCACCGTGGGGCGTTATGCCAACCGCATCGCCCGCTCGCAGTTTGAAATTGACGGCAAACCGCATCTTGTGGTCGCCAATCAGGGCGTTCATCAGCTGCACGGCGGGCCGGAAGGCTTCCATGCACGTCGCTGGAAGATCGTCGGGCAAACCCCGCAGAAACTGACGTTCGAGCTGTTTTCTGCCGATGGCGACCAGGGTTATCCCGGCAATATGACCGCCAAAGTGCATTATCAGCTGACTGACGATAACCGTCTGGAAATTCGTTATGAAGCGACTGTCGATAAGCTGTGCCCGGTCAATCTGACCAATCACGCCTATTTCAATCTCGACGGCGAAGGCACTGACGCGCGCCAGCATAAGCTGCAACTGTTTGCTGACCGGTTCCTGCCGGTCGACAGCGATGGCATTCCTTGCGCCGATCCGACGCCAGTTGAACATACCGGCATGGATTTCAACGCCGCAAAAACGCTGGCGAAAGATTTCCTCAAGGACCGCGATCAGCAACGGGTGAAAGGTTATGACCACGCGTATCTGCTCAACCGCTCATGCAATGCCGCTACAAATCCGGCAGCACATTTGTGGTCTGCGGATGGCAAAGTGAAAATGACCATGTTTACCTCGGCGCCAGCGGTTCAGCTTTATAGCGGCAATTTCCTCGGCGGAACACCGAATCGCAGCGGCGGCGAATATGCCAGCTATAGCGGTGTGGCGCTGGAAAGTGAGTTCCTGCCAGACAGCCCGAACCACGCAACCTGGCCACAGCCAAGCTGCTGGATCAAACCGGGACAGGCATATAAATCTGCCACCACGTATCAGTTCTTCGCGCTATAACGTCCATCATCTTTAACGTCTGTCAGACAGGGTCGCCCGGCCCTGTCTTCATTTATTCCGACTTCTGCAAATTTGTGACTCATGGCGCATCTGTATCAGCACATTTTCAGCTAAAGGCATTTACCGCATCTACTCTTAGAGAGTGTCCTGCATAAAAGGACGTTTAATAAGGAGTTCGATATGCGTTTACCTGTTGTGTTATCCCTGCTGGCAACGCTTTGCGCGGCTGGCTCCGCTCTGGCGGCTGACCCTGTGAAAGTGCCTTCTCCTGCTCAGACTGAGCAACGCCAAAAGATGACCGACTGTAATCAGCAGGCCACTACCCAGTCCCTGAAAGGTGATGACCGTAAAAAATTCATGAGTCAGTGCCTCAAGGCGGAAACCAAACCGGCGACGGCAGGCATGACGCCTCAGCAGGAAAAAATGAAAACCTGTAACGCTGACGCAGCGAAAAAAGAATTGAAAGGCGATGCACGTAAAACCTTCATGAGTACCTGCCTGAAAAAAGCCAGCTAACTGCTGTCCTTTTGCAAAAAACGCGCTGTCCGGGAAACCGTTCGCGCGTTTTGTTTTACATCGCCGCAGCAAATTCGTTATGTTTAATACAAACGGTGTCCCGCAAAGGCTTCCTGAAGAAGTTTCAGATTGCTGTCCGGGAGGCCAAGCCCCTATAATGATAACCGTTATCATTGAAAATTCAGTTAACTGAGGAGTTTAGCTATGGCTGTAACCAAGCTGGTGCTGGTAAGACACGGTGAAAGTGAGTGGAACAAAGAAAACCGTTTTACCGGTTGGCATGATGTTGAACTGTCCGATAAGGGTCGCACTGAAGCAAAAGCTGCTGGTCAGTTGCTCAAAGACGAAGGCTTCCAATTCGACTTCGCTTATACCTCTGTGCTGAAACGTGCCATCCATACTCTGTGGAGCGTTTTGGACGAACTGAACCAGCCATGGCTGCCGGTTGAGAAATCCTGGAAACTGAACGAACGTCATTACGGCGCGTTGCAGGGTCTGGATAAAGCAGAAACCGCTCAGAAATACGGTGACGAGCAAGTTAAACAATGGCGTCGTGGCTTCGCGGTGACTCCGCCAGAACTGGATCGCGCTGATGAGCGTTTCCCTGGTCATGACCCGCGCTATGCAAAACTGACTGCGGCTGAACTGCCAACGACTGAAAGCCTGGCGCTGACCATCGAACGTGTCATCCCTTACTGGACTGACGTGATCAAACCACGTATCGCCAGCGGCGAGCGCGTGATCATCGCTGCGCACGGTAACTCCCTGCGTGCACTGGTCAAATATCTCGACGATCTGAGCGAAGACGAAATTCTGGAACTGAACATCCCTACCGGTGTTCCATTAGTTTACGAATTCGACGAAAACTACAAACCAATCAAACGTTACTATCTGGGTAATGCCGACGAAATCGCAGCGAAAGCAGCGGCCGTGGCAAACCAGGGTAAAGCGAAGTAATTTCGCGTTTTCTGTGTTAAACAGAGCGATTGGAACAGGCACGCGCAAGCGTGCCTGTTTTGTTTTCTAAATCTGACACTCCCCTGCCCTTCTCCAGACTTTCCGGAAAATCCTCCCTTTTTGAAATTCGTGATCCAGCGCTGGATTTTTAAATAACAGTTTTGCTACATTCCTTTATCTTTCGAATGAAAGCAAAACAATATTCGTACGAAATAATTATTTCACCAGTCTGCCGGAGGTTTTATGGATAACAGATTTACGTCAACGACATTACCTGTTGATTATAAAAAGAATATTATTGAGATGAAAAAACAACTCCGCGCACAGATTGGCGATGTTGAAGGACTCTTCCGGAAGGTCTGCGAAAAAATTGAAACGGAGATAGCCGCAGCAAGGGCGGAGGAAGCGGCTAACGGCACTGCATGGCCGCAAATTAGCTGGTCAGAACTGGCAGAAGGCCGGGTATCTGATGCGCAGATTGCGCAGGTGAAACGTCGTGGATGTCTGGTGGTACGTCAGACATTTGAACGTGATGACGCGCTTGCAATGGATAAATCCATGCTGCATTACCTTGATGAAAACAATTTCGATGAGGTTTATCGCGGACCGGGTGATAATTTCTTTGGTTCACTGGACGCTTCCCGCCCTGAGATTTATCCCATCTACTGGTCTGCCGCACAGATGGAAGCCAGACAGAGTGAGGAAATCGGCACGGTTCAGTCATTTTTAAACCGTCTCTGGAAGTTCGGCGACCATCAGGGCGCATGGTTTAATCCCGACGTAAATATTATCTATCCGGACAGGATCCGCAGGCGTCTTCCGGGCACCACTTCTAAGGGGCTGGGCGCGCATACCGATTCCGGCGCGTTAGAACGCTGGCTGTTACCAGCGTATCAGAAAGTCTTCCGCAAGATTTTCACCAACCGTTTTGAAGAATACGATCCATGGGATGCGGCTTTCAGACCCGACGTCAATGAATACGATGTGGATAACACGACTAAATGCTCAGCTTTCCGGACATTCCAGGGCTGGACTGCGCTGTCTGATATGCAAACCGGACAGGGCTTGCTGCACGCCGTTCCGGTGCCTGAGGCGATGGCGTATGTGCTGCTGCGTCCGCTGCTTGATGATGTGCCTGAAGATGAACTCTGTGGCGTTACGCCTGGCCGCGTTTTACCTGTTTCCGAAAAATGGCATCCGCATCTGATTAAAGGCCTGTGCAGTATTCCGGAACTTCAGGCGGGCGACTCGGTATGGTGGCATTGTGACGTCATTCATTCCGTCGCGCCGGTTGAAGATCAGCAAGGATGGGGAAATGTGATGTACATTCCGGCCGCACCACTGTGCGAAAAGAATGTCGCTTATGCCCGCAAGGTACACGAAGCACTGAAGACAGGCGCTTCACCTGCGGATTTCCCACGCGAAAACTATGAAGCGAACTGGACAGGCCGATTCCTTGAACGTGATCTCAACGCTAACGGACGGCTGGGTGTCGGGATGAAGAAGTAACTGTTCGCGCTATTTTGTGGTAATACGTTTTAATTAAAACGAACAGCCATAAGGAGAAACCGATGCCCGTCAGACTCGCCTCCCCCGATGAAGCGGAAATACTCTGGGAAATCAGAAATCAGGCTATCCGCCACGGATGTAAAAATACCTATGGCGCCGACATTGTGATGGCCTGGACGCCGGATCAGATGCCACCCGGTTACCGTAAGGCCATTACTGAGAATCCTTTTTTTGTGGCTGAAGCGCACGGTCTGGGTACGCCTGCGGCAACGGGTTATCTCGACCTGAAAAATGGCAGCCTTGAGGCGATATTCACCTTGCCGGAATTCGAAGGAAAAGGACTCGCGACGCAAATTCTCAATACACTAAAAGCCGAAGCAAAATCGCGGGGATTTAAAGAGATCATCCTGTCATCCACGCCCAATGCTTTTGAGTTTTATAAGAGGAACGGATTCAGCCTGGTAAATGAGGGTCTGTACCGGTCAGAAATGGCGAATGCCGATTTGCGTTGCATGGATATGCGCTGCGCACTTTGACGTATTCAGCTAATAAAAAGCCCCGCAAAAGCGGGGCTCAGAAAGATGTACTGGTGTTAAAGAATTATCCGCGGCGCGCTTTAACGGCGTTCGCGAGATTACGCAGCAGCACTTCGGTGTCTTCCCAGCCGATGCAGGCATCGGTCACGCTCTGGCCGTAAACCAGTGGCTCGCCGCTGTCGAGGCTCTGATTCCCTTCAACCAGATGGCTCTCAACCATCACGCCCATAATTGCCTGTTCACCACCAGCAATCTGCCCGCAAACGTCTTCACAGACTTCCATCTGCTTTTTGAATTGCTTGCTGCTGTTTGCATGACTGAAGTCGATCATGATACGTGCTGGCAGACCGCCTTTTTTCAGGCCGTCTTTCACTTCGAGCACGTCCTGAGCGCTGTAGTTTGGCTTTTTGCCGCCGCGCAGAATGATATGGCAGTCGTTGTTACCGCTGGTATTCACGATGGCGGAATGACCCCATTTGGTGACAGACAGGAAGCAATGCGGCGCGCCTGCGGCGTTAATGGCGTCGATAGCCACTTTGATGGTGCCGTCGGTACCATTTTTGAAACCGACCGGGCAGGATAAACCGGAGGAAAGCTCACGGTGAACCTGAGATTCTGTGGTACGCGCACCGATTGCGCCCCAGCTCATTAAATCCGCCAGATATTGTGGCGTGATCATGTCCAGAAACTCGCCTGCGGCAGGCAAACCGGTATCATTAATATCAAGTAACAATTTGCGGGCAATGCGCAAACCATCGTTAATCTGGTAGCTGTTGTTCATGTGCGGGTCATTGATCAGCCCTTTCCAGCCCACCGTAGTACGCGGTTTTTCGAAATAAACGCGCATTACCACTTCCAGTTCCCCCTGCAATTCTTCACGCATTTTCAGCAGGCGTGCGGCATATTCTTTGGCAGCTTTAGGATCATTGATTGAGCAAGGCCCGATAACAACCAGCAGACGATCATCGTTTCCTTTCAGGATCTTATGAATGGCATTACGAGCCTGAGAAACTGTTTTTGCCGCTTTGTCAGTGGCGGGAAATTTTTCGAGCAGGGCAACCGGAGGTAAAAGTTCTTTGATTTCTTTGATGCGTAAATCGTCGTTTTGATAATTCATAACAGTTCCATTCGGGTGTTCATAAGAGACAAAGCGAAACGCTGACCGCGTTCAATCTAGCCGTAATGGGGGGCAGTGTAAACCTGCTTTTACACTTACGATTAGTCTCATTTTGATTTAGGACATAATTTATTTAGCTAGGCTTTAAGCAGACACATGAAACACGACCACGGACCTTTCTGAAACAATGGAGATGACATTATGAAAAAGCTCGCAATCATGTTACTGACTGCCACTATGGCTCTGACAACGGGCGCGGCCTTTGCTGCCGGTGAAACCTCGGCTGGTGATAACAACGGTCAGGCCAATCAGTCCGGTTCACCTGGCTCAATTCAGAATATGGCACCTAAAAGTGTTGATAATGACCAGATTAACAACACGAACAAGCCCGCAGATGAAGTGAATACCAAAACGGATACCACCAAGCAGCATATGAGCAAGGACAAACAGCATAAGAAAGCGATGTGCAAAGATGGTCGTTGTCCTGACCAGGCACCTGGAACCACGCAATCAAAAGAAACTGGTAAATAAATACGCCGGTAGCATCTCGTTCAGGAGGAACTTCGGTTCCTCCTTATTCCGAAACTTCCCCTTCTTGCAACGTCATCTGATTACGCTATTGTGATCGTCTCTGTTCATCATCTTTGTGAATATAACTATGTCTTCTTCCCTGTTACCGCAGGATAAAAATAGCCGTCGCCTGTTACTGGCTTTCCTTGTAACCGTTGTTTTTATGGTCGCGGAAGTCATCGGCGGGCTGATTTCTGGCTCTCTGGCGTTGCTGGCCGATGCCGGTCACATGCTGACAGATGCTGCCGCTTTGCTCGTGGCGCTGATGGCCGTGCGTTTTGCAAAACGTAAGCCCAATTCCCGTCATACCTTTGGTTATCTGCGCCTGACGACAATGGCCGCGTTCGTCAATGCCGCCGCGCTATTGGTAATTGTGGTGCTGATCGTCTGGGAAGCCATTGCCCGCTTCTTCAATCCACAGCCGGTGATGGGTACCACGATGCTGGTCATTGCTATCGCCGGGCTGTTTGCCAATATTCTGGCGTTCTGGTTACTGCATCAGGGTCAGGAAAAAGCCAACATCAACGTGCGCGCTGCGGCTCTGCATGTGCTGGGGGATTTACTGGGATCGATTGGTGCGGTCGCTGCAGCACTGATCATCATGTATACCGGCTGGACGCCCATTGACCCGATTCTGTCGGTGCTGGTGTCGTGTCTGGTGCTGAACAACGCCTGGCGGCTACTGCGCGAAAGTTTTCATGAGTTGCTGGAAGGTACGCCTGAGGAAATTGATATCGATAAACTGCGCCGTGATTTGTCACTGAGCATCCCTGAGGTTCGCAATGTCCATCACGTTCACGTCTGGCAGATTGGTGAACAGCGGCTGATGACGCTGCATGTGCAGGTGGTGCCACCTCACGATCACGATGCGCTGTTAGACCGCATTCAGCATCATTTGCTGGAGAAATGCCGTATCGGACACGCGACGATTCAGATGGAATACGGTCGCTGTGAAACGCCGGATTGCGAGATTAATGAAATCCCGGCTGCCAGCGCAGGGCACGATCATCATGGTCATTCCCACGCACACCATCATCACTGATATTCACCAATAGCAGAAAGCAAAACGCCTCCGGTATGGAGGCGTTTTTGTTTAAGCAGATTCAGACGTTTTGCAGTGGCTGCGAGCCATTTTGCTTCGCGCTCTTGATCCACAGCCACGAACCGTTGAGTGCAATCAGCGTCAGCAACACGTATTCGAGCGCCATCGCATAGACGCCCTGATAGGCAAAAATTGCCACGCTTATCACGTCGATCACCACCCACAGCAACCAGTTCTCGACATATTTACGCGTCATCAGCAGCATCGCCACAATCGACAGCACCATCATTGATGAATCCCAGAACGGGAAAGCATCCGGCTGCAATTCTGGCATCTGCACATTCATCCCCAGCGCCTGCATCAGATTCACCGCCACCAGAGTGAGCGCGGCAAATACGCGGTCAATGTTAAACGTCATCAGCAAAATGCCTGCGACGCACACCACGCCCCAAATCAGCGCTTTCCCGCGTGGTAACCAGCGGATCTGCAATTCGGCTTCCTGATCCGCTGTCTGACGGCTCCAGGCGTACCAGCCATAAATATTGGCGGCAAAGAAGAAGATTTGCAGCAGCAAACTGGCGTAGAGCTGGATCTGGAAAAAGATGATCGCAAACAAGGTGACGTTGATAAGACCAAACGCGTAATTGATGAGCTTTTCTTTGCTGGCGTACCAGATACAAAGCAAACCAAAAATGGTGCCAACCGCTTCAATCCAAGACAGGTCATATCCGCCTTTGCCGAGAGGAATATGAACCAGAATATTGCTGGTACTGAAAAAATCCATCATCACGTCCTTCCTTTTTCGTCAGTCACATCGCGTTTGCTTACAGGGCTTTGGCCTGTGTGCGTAATTTGAGTTGCGCGGCAAAATCCAGCATACGATTCAGCGGAATCAATGACTTCACACGCAGCGCCTCATCCACTTCTATCGCATGTTCTGCTCCGCCGTGCTCCAGACCTTCAGCAATGGCTTTCAGGCCGTTCATCGCCATCCACGGGCAATGCGCGCAGGTGCGGCAACTTGCGCCCTCACCTGCTGTCGGTGCTTCGAATAATTCTTTATCCGGGCACGCTTGCTGCATTTTGTAGAAAATCCCGCGGTCAGTAGCGACGATCAGCTGTTTATGAGGCAAGGTTTTTGCAGCCTGAATGAGCTGACTGGTAGAACCGACCGCATCAGCCATATCCACAATCGCCTGAGGAGACTCAGGATGTACCAGAACAGCGGCGTTTGGATACAAGCCTTTCATTCGGGTCAGGGCCTGGGTTTTAAACTCGTCATGGACGATACAGGCGCCCTGCCAGCACAAGACATCAGCGCCCGTCTGCTTGCGAACATAATTGCCGAGGTGACGATCCGGTGCCCAGATGATTTTTTCGCCCAGACTATCAAGATGTTCAATCAGTTCTACCGCAATGCTCGACGTGACTACCCAGTCGGCACGGGCTTTCACCGCCGCCGAGGTATTAGCGTAGACCACAACGGTGCGATCGGGGTGCTGGTCGCAGAAATCTGAGAAAGCCTGTTCCGGGCAGCCCAGATCCAGCGAGCATTCCGCACTGAGCGTCGGCATGAGGACTGTTTTTTCAGGACTGAGGATTTTGGCCGTTTCACCCATGAAGCGCACGCCGGCCACCAGCAACGTGGAAGCCGGATGCTGACTGCCAAAGCGCGCCATTTCCAGAGAGTCTGCGACAATGCCCCCGGTTTCTTCTGCAAGCGCCTGAATTTCAGGATCAGTGTAGTAATGCGCCACCATCACGGCATCACGTTCCCTGAGCAGTTTTCTGATCTTCTCTTTGTAGAAAGTCTTTTCATCTGCACTCAGAACTGCGGGTTTAGGAGGAAAAGGATAAACCGTCGAATTCAGGTCCAATGTTTCGCTCATACTCGTCATCTCATTCAGTCAGGCAGCACGCCTGAAAAGCCAGAAGCCGCAACAGATCCCATTCAGAAACCCGTTGGTTTTGTATGCTAAACAAAATACCGTAAAATTCTGAGAAAGTCGTCCAGATATTAGCCATAAGGCTTAAAATGTTTACTGCACTTAAAACTGGAGTGAGTTGAGCAAAATACAGGAAAATTGAAGATAACGATGGAAGGAGGTTTCGTGCATCACATGCGAAAAAAGCGCCAAAAGGCGCTTTTCTCTGAATTCTGCAATTTAGATGGCTTCACAATAGTGTGCGGGGCGTGCTGGATTAACTCGGTTTCACCTCATCCTGCACTGCTTCACTACATTTTCCACTTTAAAAGTGGTGGGCCGTGCTGGATTCGAACCAGCGACCAATTGATTAAAAGTCAACTGCTCTACCAACTGAGCTAACGGCCCATCTAAATGCTGGGTACTACTTTTTACTGTCGGCGTCTAAAACAATTCAGGTCGTTCACTCTAAAAGAGTGGTGGGCCGTGCTGGATTCGAACCAGCGACCAATTGATTAAAAGTCAACTGCTCTACCAACTGAGCTAACGGCCCTTCCTGAATACTTCTGTCTGCCTGCGTGTCTTGCAGTTGGTGTGCAAGCCACTAATACAATGTGTTTAGAGTGGTGGGCCGTGCTGGATTGACTCGGTTAACCTCGCCCTGCGGGCAACGCTTGCGCGTTGTCGTCTCGCTTCGCTCGGCTAGAACCCGTGGTTCTCATCCTGCACTGCTTCACTACGTTTTCCACTTTAAAAGTGGTGGGCCGTGCTGGATTCGAACCAGCGACCAATTGATTAAAAGTCAACTGCTCTACCAACTGAGCTAACGGCCCATCTAAACCTACTGCATATTGCCTAAATCTCTGACAGCGTTAGCCGTTTGGAGTTGTCTGGGCAACGGCGGCATATATTACTTATTTAACTTTTCAGTGCAACTTTAATTTTCAGAAAGAGTGCTAACTGGTGGCGTTTCACACACCCAAGCCCAGAAAATGCACGATATGTACATTTTCCAGACCTGAATGAGGAACTACTTTGCAGATAAACGTTTTTGAGCTTGTTTTGCCGCATCGGTATTTGGGTACTGTTTTACAACCTGCGTGAAGACGGCTTTGGCTTTATCAGCCTGACCTTTCTCCTGCATGATCACCCCAACCTTAAACATCGCGTCAGAACTTTTTGGAGACTTAGGGTAATTTTTGACCACAACTGCAAAATAATACGCAGCGTCGTCTTTTTTACCTTTGTTGTAATACAACTGTCCTAACCAGTAGTTGGCATTAGGCTGATAAGTTGAATCAGGATATTTTTTTACGAAACTCTGAAAGGCAGCAATCGCCTCATCATACTGTTTCTTTTCCAGCGCCAGTGAAACCGCAGCATTGTAATCGCTGTTCACGTCACCGGTGCTTGCAGGCGCTTGTGCAGCACCCGCGTCCGGCGTTGCGGCAGCAGAACCGGCTGCGTCACCTGTGGCTGCTGCAGCGCCGCCCGTACTGGCGGCTCCGGCATTGCCCTGGCTTAAGCTGTCCAGTTGATTAAAAATTTGCTTCTGGCGATCACCAAGCTGACTCAACTGATACTGGTTCTCCTGGATTTGACCACGAAGAGTATCCATATCGCGTTGGGTATCAGAAAGTTGTTGCTGGAGTTGAGTTAATAGCTGGCTGTGAGCGTTAGAAATACGCTCCAGAGAGGTGACCCGATCTTCAATCGAGCCTGAGCCGACATTACTGATTGGCGCTTGGGCAGTAGCGGCCCATGGGACCGCTACGCCAACCAGTAACGACAGACTCAACAAGTGAGTTCTGAAGTTACTGCTCATACTATTCTCTTAGTATACCAGTACTGCACGACGGTTTTTAGCGTATGCCGCTTCGTCATGACCCAGTACAGCTGGTTTTTCTTTACCGTAAGAAACGATAGAGATTTGGTCAGCAGAAACGCCTTTGCCTTGCAGGTACATTTTAACAGCAGTAGCACGACGTTCGCCCAGGGCGATGTTGTACTCTGGCGTACCACGTTCGTCAGCATGACCTTCTACAGTCACTTTGTAAGACGGGTTGCTACGCAGGAATGCTGCGTGCGCGTCTAACATCTGAGCGAATTCAGAAGACACATCGTATTTGTCCAGGCCAAAGTAAACGATGTTGTTTTTCTGCAGTTCTTGCATCTGCAGACGAGCTTGCTCTTCTGAAGACATGTTTGCGTTTTCAGTGCCTGCGCCAGAGTTCAGACCCATACCATTAGATTGGTCGTTGTCTGCGTTCTTGTGAGAACTACAAGCAGCTACAGCCAGTACAGGCAACGCCAGCATCAGCCCTTTCAGCACTTTATTCAGTTGCATCTATTCGATCCTTTTATAATTTTTTGCCATACATAGTTTTCTATGCATTACAGATACGGCGACCAGGCAGGGAATTTGACCTGTCCATCAGTTGCCGGAAGACGCGCTTTGAAGCGCCCATCAGTCGATACCAACTGCAATACGGAACCCAGGCCCTGTGAAGAGCTGTAAATTACCATGGTGCCGTTTGGTGCGAGGCTAGGCGTTTCATCCAGGAACGTGTCCGTCAATGTTTGAACGGCTCCCGTTGCCAGATCTTGTTTAGCGATGTGCTGTGTACCGCTGGCGCTGCTCACCATCACCAGGAACTTACCATCTGCACTTACGTCAGAGTCCTGGTTCTGCGAGCCTTCCCAGGTCAGACGCTGAGGCGCACCGCCATTAATATTGACTTTATAAACTTGCGGACGACCACCCTGATCCGATGTGAACGCCAGATTCTGGCTGTCCGGGAACCAGGTTGGTTCAGTATTGTTGCTGCGTCCGTTTGTCACCTGGCTAATCTGACCAGAAGACAGATTCATTACATACAGGTTCAGGCTGCCGTCTTTAGACAGAGCGAAAGCCAGTTTGCTGCCATCAGGTGAGAACGCTGGTGCACCGTTGTGACGCGGGAATGAAGCAATCTGTTTGATCGCGCCATTAGCCAGAGTCTGAACAACCAGTGCTGAACGACCGCTTTCAAACGTGACATACGCCAGTTTGCTGCCATCCGGAGACCAGGCCGGAGACATCAGTGGCTCTGGTGAACGGTGAACCACGAACTGGTTGTAACCGTCATAATCCGCTACGCGCAGTTCATACGGGAATTTACCGCCGTTGGTCTGCACGATATAAGCGATACGGGTACGGAATGCGCCTTTCACACCGGTCAGCTTTTCGAAAACTTCGTCACTGGCGGTATGGGCGGAATAACGTAACCACTGTTTGGTCACTTTGTACTGGTTTTGTGCCAGCACGGTACCTGGTGCGCCAGAGGTATCAACCAGCTGGTAAGACACCACGTAGCTGCCATCGGCTGCAGGCTGAACCTGACCGATAACAACCGCATCAATGCCCAGCGCAGTCCATGCAGCAGGAGTCACTTCTGCGGCAGAGGTCGGCTGTTGTGGCATACGTGATGCATCAATAGGATTGAACTTGCCGCTGTTACGTAAGTCAGCTGCAACGATACCACCCACATCTTCAGGTGGTGTACCCGGGCCAGCCCATTTGAATGGCACAACGCCAATCGGGCGAGCTGTATCTACCCCTTGGGTAATTTCAATGCGAACTTCTGCATGAACCACAGATGCCCACATCATCAAAAGGCCGAACGCTACTCGAAATGCCTGCTTCATTGTATCTCCCTTATCTGGACGTATCTGCCCGCGATAATTTAGCAGAATTTTAACAAACCAACGCATACAAAACTAGAATTACACCCTGCAATCTATCGTAAAATTCTGAAAAGAAATTATTTTCGTCTTTCTACGGTTTAAAATCTATCGGAGCATTTTTAAAGACTTCATAGACTGCTTCAGAAGGCGGTTTCGGGAACTTCGCCTGTCGGGCTGCGGCAAGCGCTGCCTGACAAAGTGCAGGATCCCCACCTTCCGCCGACACGCTGATAAGCGAGCCATCCGGGTTCATTTTAACGCGCAACGAACAAGTTTTACCTGCATACGATGACGCATCATAGAATCTGCTCTCGATAGCTGCCTTAATCTGGCTGCCATAGTTAGCAATATCGGCACCTGATGCGCCTGCCTTTTTCTGAGTCCCCTTCCCTGCCGGAGCAGAAGCGCCGCCACCTGTTGCGCCTTTCGGTGCATTTTTGGAGTCAGCAAGGCCATCAAATAAGTTATTCGCATCAGCGGCTTCTTTCGCAGCGGCGGCAGCGGCAGCTTTTTTATCCGCTGCGGCTTTCTTCGCTGCAGCGGCAGCTTCTGCTTTTTTCTCAGCAGCAGCAGCGGCTTTCGCATCAGCAGCTGCCTTTGCACCTGCTTCAGCCTGGGCTTTTGCATCTGCAGCGGCCTGTGCTTTGGCTTCAGCAGCAGCCTGTTTCTTCGCTTGTGCAGCCGCTTCTTTCTTCGCGTCAGCTTCTGCTTGTTTCTTCGCAGCGGCAGCAGCGGCGGTTGCTTCAGCCTCTGCTTTTTTCTGAGCATCCGCAGCAGCTTTTTTCTGTGCGTCTGCTTGGGCTTTAGCCGCTTCTTTCGCAGCATCCGCTTTGGCCTGTGCCGCCGCTTTTGCTGCTTCGGCTTTCGCTTGTGCAGCGGCAGCTTCAGCCTGCTTCTGTTGTTCTTTCGCCTGTTCAGCGGCTTGCTCAGCTTGTTTTTGCTGCTGAGCCTGTTCCTGAGCCTGCTGCTTCGCATCCTGCTGCGCTTGCAGACGCTCTTTTTCAAGTTCTTTCAGGCGCTGTTGTTCGGCGGCCTGTTTCTGCTGAAGTTCTTCAGCCTGTTGCTCTGATTTTTTCTGACGCGCTGCAGCAGCACGTTGGGAATCAGCCTGTTGCTGTTGCTGACGGTTGTACTGATCGACCACGGCACTGGGATCAACCATTACGGCAGAGATATCGCTGCCGCCACCGCCACCACTCATGCTGGTATCTTCGTCCAGCGATCCCAAAATCAGCAGGCCTATAATGATGATATGCAGAACGACCGAAACAATAACGGCGCGTTTGAGCTTATCGTTTTGTTCAGTTGCAGTTGCCTTTACCAAAATAGATTTCCCAAGACAGGATTACTAAAAACCCGGTTTCCTGTATTGCCTGTCATACTTTTAACAAGCCAGAGAATGCCGGGTTTCAAATAAGTGTTACAAATTACCTATCCTCAGATAGGTTGTGTCATCAATCCGACAGACTTCACGCCAGCCTGATGCAGCATATTCAGCGCCTTAATGATTTCATCATAAGGCACATCTTTAGCGCCGCCGATCAGAAATACCGTCTTCGGATTGGCCTGAATACGGCTGGTCGCTTCCGCGATAACCTGCTGTTCAGGCAATTGTTCCATACGCTGATGATCCACCACTATGGTGTACTGACCCACGCCAGAGACTTCGACAATCACTGGCGGGTTATCATCGCTGGATACCGTTTTGGAATCCGTCGCGTCTGGCAGATCCACTTCCACGCTTTGGGTAATGATGGGAGCTGTTGCCATAAAAATCAGTAACAGAACCAGCAGTACGTCCAGCAGCGGAACAATGTTGATCTCCGACTTACCTTCGCGACGGTTACGACGACCTCGTGAACGAGCCATACTCTCCCCCTTTAGTTACTGCTGGTTTCGCGAGAGAAAGCCTGACGGTGCAGGATGGCCGTAAATTCTTCCATGAAGTTATCGTAGTTTTGCTCAAGCTTATTTACACGCTGGTTCAGGCGGTTATACGCCATAACCGCAGGGATAGCAGCAAACAAACCAATCGCGGTGGCGATCAGTGCTTCTGCGATACCCGGTGCAACCATTTGCAGGGTGGCTTGTTTTACAGAACCTAAGCCGATAAAGGCGTGCATGATCCCCCAGACCGTACCAAACAGGCCGATATACGGGCTGATGGAACCGACGGTACCCAGGAAAGGAATGTGCATTTCAAGAGATTCGAGTTCACGGTTAAAGGAAATACGCATGGCACGTGAAGAGCCTTCAATCACCGACTCAGGCGCATGGCTGTTGGCACGATGAAGACGCGCAAACTCTTTAAAACCGGAATGGAAGATTTGCTCTGCCCCGCTCAGGGTTTCGCGACGGCTCTGGCTTTCCTGATACAAACGGGAAAGCTCAATACCGGACCAGAATTTATCTTCAAATGCTTCTGCCTCACGGGTGGCGGCATTCAGCACTTTTGTGCGTTGAATGATGATCGCCCAGGACGCGACAGAGAAGCACACCAGGATAAGCATAATTAGCTTAACCAGGATGCTGGCCTTTAAAAATAAATCAAGCATGTTCATGTCAGTCACTGCTTAAACTCCGCGACAATAGACTTAGGAAGCGCACGTGGCTTCATTTGGTGTGGATCAATGCACGCAATCAACACTTCTGCAGAACTCAGAAGGTTTCCATGCGAATCAAGAATTCGTTGTGCAAAAGTAAGAGAAGCTCCGCGAATGGACGTAATCTCACTCTGAACATCCAGCAGGTCATCTAGGCGAGCTGGTGCAAAGTATTCGACCGTCATGCGGCGGACAGCAAAAGCGACATGTTCTCCCAGCAGTTGTTGCTGGTGAAAATTGCGTTGGCGCAACATCTCTGTGCGAGCCCTTTCATAAAAGGCGACGTATCGGGCATGGTAGACCACACCTCCCGCGTCTGTGTCTTCAAAGTAGACACGAACCGGCCATCGGAACAACGAATTACTCACTCTACATCCCGTAATGCAATTTGACGGCACTACTATACTCAAGTGAGTTGGGGTTGGGAATGGGTTGCATTGCTGGAACGAAAATAATTATGGGCCAGAACGGCCCATAGGACGATTACTGTAAATTTGTCTTTTATTTCAGCAAAGAATCAGCTGAAAAAGTAAAAAAGTCCTGCGGCCAGCGCAATCATGGCAAGTATCGGAGAGAAGAATGCCTTCCATACCGATTTATGCGGACGAAAGCCAAGGCCGTGGATCACACCTGCACAGACTGCCCATATCAGGATGATGCCGTGCCAGACTTCCAGCTGACTGGTTGACGAGGCAAACAGGCCCGGTTTCCAGAATACGCATCCGGCAAGCACCAGTGACATCACAAGCGAAAGGGCCCGCAAGGGGCCCTTGTCTGTGATGGCGTAGAGTTTATCCACGATCACACTCATTATTACTTCTCTTCTTTAGCCGCTTTATTGGCTTCGCTGTGTTCAAACGCCAGCGCGGTAATGATACCGAATGAGCAAGCCAGTAAGGTGCCGAGGATCCAGGCAAAATACCACATGGTGTTCTCCTTAATACAACGAATGCTTGTTGTTCTCGATGTAGTGTTTATCGAGGCGACCGAACATCTTGTAATACGCCCATGAGGTGTAAATCAGGATGATTGGCACAAAGATACAGGCAACAACGGTCATCACTCTGAGCGTCAGCAAGGTGGATGTCGCATCCCACATGGTCAGGCTGGCGTTCGGCTCAGTGATTGACGGCATCACGAACGGGAACATAGTGATACCCGCAGTCAGGATCACACAGGCGATAGTCAGTGAGTTACTGATGAATGCCAGCGCCGCTTTGTTCATGCGTGAGAACAAAATGGTCAGCAGCGGCAGAATCACACCCAGTGCAGGGATCGCCCACAGGCCCGGAGTCTTGTTGAAGTTAGCCAGCCATGCACCGGCTTCATGAGACACCGTTTTGCGCAGCGGATTTGACGGGCCGGCGTGATCCATAACAGACGTCACGGTGAAGCCATCAATCCCTTTCACTAACCAGATACCTGCCAGCAGGAAGCACACCATCATCACCAGTGCAGAAATCTGCGACGCGGTGCGGGTACGCAGGTGCAGTTCACCCACAGTACGCATTTGCAGATAGGTGGCACCTTGCGTGATAAGCATGGTCAGGCTGACCAGACCCGCCAGAATGCCGTACGGGTTCAGCAGGCCAAACAGGTTACCGGTGTAGAACAGACGCAGGTCGCTGTCGATATGGAACGGAACACCCAGCAGCAGGTTACCGAACGCCACACCGAACACCAGCGCAGGGACGAAGCTGCCGATAAAGATGCCCCAGTCCCACATGCCACGCCAGCGCGGGCTCTCGAGTTTTGAACGATAGTCAAAGCCCAGCGGACGGAAGAACAAGGCGCACAGCACCAGCACCATCGCGGCGTAGAAGCCGGAGAATGCCGCGGCGTAAACCATCGGCCATGCTGCAAACAATGCACCACCGGCGGTGATCAGCCAGACCTGGTTACCGTCCCAGTGCGGGGCGATGGCGTTAATCATCACACGGCGGTCAGTATCGGTTTTACCGATAATGCGCACCAGAATGCCCACGCCCATATCAAATCCATCGGTGACTGCGAAGCCGATAAAGAGCACGCCAATCAGCACCCACCAGATGAACCGTAAAACTTCATAATCAAACATAAGTGGACTCCCTATTACCGAGCTTGCTCAAGTGGCGCTGAAGTTTGTTCATAATGATAACGGCCAGTTTTCAGGCTGCTTGGGCCCAGGCGCGCATATTTGAACATCAGGAACATTTCAGCGATCAGGAACAGGGTGTACAGGCCACAGATGAGGATCATCGAGGAGAGTACATCACCCACAGTCAGTGAAGAGTGCGCAACCGCAGTCGGTAACACCTCACCAATCGCCCAAGGCTGACGGCCATATTCGGCAACGAACCAGCCCGCTTCGACAGCAATCCACGGCAATGGCAGGCCGATGAATACCGCGCGGTGTAACCAGCGTTTCTGACCAATCTTGCCGCGCAATACGGTATAGAAGGACAGCGCAATCAGCACGAACATCAGGATGCCGCAGGCAACCATGATACGGAAGGCGAAGTACAGCGGCAGAACGCGCGGAATAGAATCTTTGGTCGCTTTCTGAATTTGTGCGTCAGTGGCACCCGCCGGGTTGTCGGTATAGCGTTTCAGCAACATACCGTAGCCCAAATCCTGCTTAGCATTTTCGAAATCGCTGCGTACTTTCGGGTCAGTGTTGCCCGAACGCAGTTCTTCCAGCAGGGTGTAGGCTTTCATACCATTGCGGATACGCACTTCGTGTTGCGCCATCAGGTCTTTCAGACCGGTGACCGGCGTATCAACAGAACGCGTGGCAATCAGGCCGAGCAGATATGGGATCTGAATAGAATATTCGTTCTCCATTTTGTCCTGGTTAGGCATACCAAACAGCGTGAAGCTGGCCGGTGCAGGTTGGGTGTCCCACTCTGCTTCGATAGCTGCCAGTTTGGTTTTCTGCACGTCACCCATTTCATAACCGGATTCATCACCCAGCACGATAACGGAAAGTACGGCAGCCAGACCAAAGCTTGCAGCAATCGCAAATGAGCGTTTCGCGAAACCGACGTCACGACCTTTAAGCAGGTAGTAAGAGCTGATAGCCAGAATGAACATCGCGCCAGTCACATAACCAGACGCTACGGTGTGAACGAATTTAACCTGCGCAACCGGGTTCAGGACCAGCTCAGAGAAGCTGACCATTTCCATACGCATGGTTTCGTAGTTGAAGGTGGAAGCAATCGGGTTTTGCATCCAGCCGTTCGCCACCAGGATCCACAAGGCGGACAAGTTTGAGCCAAGCGCCACAAACCAGGTCACTGTCATGTGTTGAACTTTAGAGAGACGATCCCAACCGAAGAAGAACAGGCCGACTAAAGTGGATTCCAGGAAGAACGCCATCAAACCTTCGATCGCCAGAGGCGCACCGAAGATATCACCGACGTAATGTGAGAAATATGACCAGTTAGTACCGAACTGGAATTCCATGGTTAAACCGGTTGCAACGCCCAGTGCAAAGTTAATTGCAAAGAGTTTGCCCCAGAATTTGGTCATATCTTTATAGATTTGTTTGCCGGAAAGCACATAAACCGTTTCCATAATTGCCAGTAAAAACGCCATACCCAGCGTTAATGGGACAAATAGGAAATGGTACATGGCTGTTAAAGCAAACTGTAAACGCGACAGTTCAACGATATCAAACATCTTGACCCCTTGCTCCTCGGAGGAAGACCCCAAATTGCGATCTTTGACGAACCGGTTGCCGGAACGCCTCTTGACTACCAATATTCAAATGTGTGTAGAACAGAAATGCCCGCGGCAGGCACTCTGAACCCGGAAAACGCACGGTCAGTAAGCCTCTAAGAGGCTGATGAGCAGGCGAAATCACGGGGAAAAGTAAACATACAAAAAACTGATGTTACAGGACCAATATGTTACGCCAGTAATCCCACACATTAAATAGGTTTTTTAGTGACCCAAAGCGGATTTCCGTGTACAGGTCAATTTAAGAACAAAACAGTGAAAATCGCTGTAATTGATCTACCGCAATTTAAGCCTATCTCCTTGTTTATTTCTATATTACCTACATCAATTTCTGAAAAAATATTTCAGGATGTTAATCATTGGTTTCATTGGGCTTTAAGGGTGGACTTAATGTTAATTAATTGTGCTTATATGGTTGTCATTAATATCTATTTTGCTACCTGTTGAAACCTAATTATTAACCTTTTATTTCCAATGAACCTATCGTGCTGTGTTAATAAATATAGCTCAATTCAGCGAATGTTAAATATTTCGCTTAAAATAAAAAAGGCCACCCGAAGGCGGCCAACATGTCGAATCAGTTTCTTAAATAAATCGACTTACATCGCACCGGATTTTTTCCGGCGCGACGGGTATTACTTATTGCGGCAGCACAGATTTAACGGCTTCGCCGATATCTGCCAGGCTGCGAACGGTTTTAACGCCGGCCGCTTCCAGTGCTGCAAATTTCTCGTCTGCAGTGCCTTTACCACCGGCAATGATGGCACCTGCGTGGCCCATACGCTTGCCTTTAGGCGCAGTCACACCGGCGATGTAGCCCACAACCGGTTTAGTCACATGTGCTTTGATGTACGCAGCAGCTTCTTCTTCTGCGTTACCACCGATTTCACCGATCATGACGATCACTTCAGTCTGTGGATCTTCCTGGAACAGCTTCAGGATATCGATGAAGTTAGAGCCCGGGATCGGGTCACCGCCGATGCCGACGCAGGTAGACTGGCCGTAACCGTAATCAGTGGTCTGTTTAACGGCTTCATAGGTCAGTGTACCGGAACGGGAAACGATGCCCACTTTGCCTGGCAGGTGAATATGCCCAGGCATGATGCCAATTTTGCATTCGCCAGGGGTGATCACGCCCGGGCAGTTTGGCCCGATCATCACTGCATCGCTCTGATCCAGTTTCACTTTAACCACCAGCATATCCAGCGTCGGGATGCCTTCAGTGATACAGATGATCAGTTTGATACCCGCATCCAGCGCTTCCAGAATGGAGTCTTTGCAGAACGGAGCCGGAACATAAATTACAGACGCCGTTGCGCCGGTAGTTTCTACCGCTTCGCGCACGGTGTTGAACACGGGCAGACCCAGGTGCTCAGTGCCGCCTTTGCCTGGCGTAACGCCGCCAACCATTTTGGTGCCGTAAGCGATGGCTTGTTCGGAGTGGAAAGTACCCTGGCTACCGGTGAAACCCTGGCAGATAACTTTGGTGTTCTTGTTGATTAAAATCGACATTATTTCCCCTCCACTGCCGCGACAACTTGTTGAGCCGCATTCGTCAGGCTGGTCGCTGCAATGATGTTCAAACCGCTGTCTGCCAGTTTTTTGGCACCCAGCTCTGCATTGTTACCTTCAAGACGTACCACAACCGGTACGCTGACGCCCACTTCTTCCACCGCGCCGATGATACCGTCGGCGATCAGGTCGCAACGTACGATACCGCCGAAGATGTTAACGAAGACGGCTTTCACTTTTTCATCAGACAGAATGATTTTGAAGGCTTCAGTCACGCGTTCTTTGGTTGCACCACCGCCAACATCCAGGAAGTTAGCCGGTTCGCCACCGTGCAGTTTCACGATGTCCATGGTACCCATTGCCAGACCGGCACCGTTCACCATGCAACCGATGTTGCCGTCGAGGGCAACGTAGTTCAGTTCCCACTGCGCTGCCTGTGATTCACGGGCATCTTCCTGGCTGTAATCGCGCATTTCGCGCAATTCTGGCTGACGGAACAAGGCGTTGCCGTCCGCACCCAGTTTGCCGTCGAGGCAGATCAGGTCGCCAGCGGTAGTCACCACCAGCGGGTTGATTTCGATCAGCGCCAGATCGCGCTCAAGGAAGATGTTCGCCAGACCCATGAAGATCTTAGTGAACTGCTGAACCTGCTTACCGGTCAGACCCAGTTTGAACGCCAGTTCGCGACCCTGGTAAGGCTGCGGACCTGCCAGCGGATCCAGGGCTACTTTATGGATCAGGTGTGGCGTTTCTTCTGCCACTTTCTCAATTTCCACGCCGCCTTCGGTAGACGCCATGAACACCACACGACGGGAGCTGCGATCGACTACCGCACCGAGGTACAGTTCCTGATCGATATCCGTTGCCGCTTCAACCAGGATCTGGTTAACCGGCTGACCGCTGGCGTCTGTCTGATAAGTCACCAGACGTTTACCTAACCAGTGCTCAGCAAAAGCACGAATTTCTTCTTTGCTTTTAACCACTTTCACGCCGCCCGCTTTACCGCGGCCACCGGCATGAACCTGACATTTCACCACCCACGGACCGGCACCGATTTTCGATGCAGCCTCTTCCGCTTCACGCGGGGTGGAACAGGCGAAGCCTGATGGTGCTGGCAGGCCGTAGCGCAGGAACAGCTGTTTCGCCTGATACTCGTGTAAATTCATGATGTTCTATCCATTCTTATTCGGTAAGTAGGAAGGCTTATCAGGGCACAGCGAACTGTGCCGCAGATTTTTCGATCTCTAATCTTTCGCTGCGCCAGGACTAGACGTCCAGCAGCAGACGAGCCGGATCTTCCAGCATTTCTTTGATGGTCACCAGGAAGCCGACCGATTCACGGCCATCCACCAGACGGTGATCGTAGGACAGTGCCAGATACATCATTGGCAGAATCACTACCTGACCATTGACTGCCATAGGACGATCTTTAATGGCATGCATGCCGAGGATCGCACTCTGTGGTGGGTTGATGATTGGCGTGGACATCAGGGAGCCGAAGACGCCGCCGTTGGTCACGGTAAAGTTACCGCCGGTCAGTTCTTCCACTTTCAGTTTGCCGTCACGACCTTTGATCGCCAGCTCTTTGATTTGCTTCTCGATATCAGCCATGCCCAGCGTATCTACGTCACGCAGAACTGGCGTAACCAGACCACGTGGAGTCGATACCGCAATGCTGACGTCGAAATAGTTATGGTAAACCACATCTTCGCCATCAATAGACGCGTTCACTTCCGGATAGCGTTTCAGCGCTTCAACCACGGCTTTCAGATAGAAAGACATAAAGCCCAGACGCACGCCGTGACGTTTTTCGAAACCATCACCGTACTGCTTACGCAGATCCATGATTGGCTTCATGTTGATTTCGTTGAAGGTGGTCAGCATCGCAGTGCTGTTTTTCGCTTCAAGCAGACGCTCAGCCACGCGCTTACGCAGACGGGTCATCGGCACACGTTTTTCGCTACGTGAACCCAGAGCAGGAGCGGCGCTGGAAGCTGCCGGAGCGGCGGCTGGCGCGGCTGCCGGTTTAGCGTCTTTGGCTTTCGCCAGATGCTGTTCGATATCTTCACGGGTCAGACGACCGCCGACACCGCTGCCTTTGATCGCGCTGGCATCCAGAGAATGTTCAGCAATCAGGCGGCGGATAGCCGGGCTGAGTGCGTCATTGTTCTCTTCTTCCAGTGCTGCTGTGTGGCGTGCCGCAGGAGTCGCTTCTTTTTCGGAGCTTTTCTCAGTGCTTGGCTTACCGGAGCTGTTGCCCGGACGGATACGCGCCAGGATCTGGCGGGAAATCACGGTAGCGCCTTCGTCTTCGATGATGCTGTCCAGAATACCGGCTTCACTTGCTGGCACTTCCAGAACCACTTTATCGGTTTCAATTTCTACCAGTACATCGTCACGCTCAACACTGTCGCCCGGTTTTTTGTGCCAGGTGGCAACCGTCGCATCCGCAACGGATTCAGGAAGGTCAGGGACCAGAATATCTACGCTACTCATTATAAATCCTTCTTATGTTCCATAGTGTTAACTCACGCCAACGCGTTATTTAACGTTAAGCGCATCGTTAACCAGATCTTGCTGTTGCTTCTGGTGAACGGACATGTAGCCGACTGCCGGGGAAGCAGAGGCCGGACGTCCTGCGTAACGTAAAGAAGCCCCGAAAGGAATCACTTCACGGAAATTGTGCTGGCTGCAATACCACGCGCCCTGGTTCAGCGGCTCTTCCTGACACCAGACGAAGTCATGAACGTGTGAGAATTTCTCGAGCACTTCCTGAATCGCTTTGTGCGGGAACGGATACAGCTGCTCGATGCGGACAATCGCCACATCGGTTTGCTCGTTTTTGCGACGTTGTTCCAGCAGGTCGTAGTAAACCTTACCGGAGCACATCACCACGCGCTTAACCTGTTTTGGATCCAGTTCGTCAACTTCACCAATCGCTGGCAGGAAGCTGCCGTCGGCCAGTTCTTCCAGCGTAGAAACCGCCAGAGGATGACGCAACAGTGACTTCGGTGACATCACGATCAGCGGACGACGCATACCACGCAGTGCCTGACGACGGATCATGTGGTAAACCTGCGCCGGGGTAGACGGGATACACACCTGCATGTTTTGCTCAGCGCAAAGTTGCAGATAGCGTTCCAGACGCGCGGAGGAGTGCTCCGGCCCCTGCCCTTCGTAGCCATGCGGCAGCAGCATCACCAGACCACACATGCGGCCCCATTTCTGTTCGCCGGAACTGATGAACTGGTCGATAACTACCTGCGCACCGTTGGCGAAGTCACCGAACTGTGCTTCCCAGATGGTCAGGGTGCGCGGTTCAGCAGTCGCATAACCGTATTCAAACGCCAGTACCGCTTCTTCGGAAAGCACGGAATCCCAGACGTTGAACTCGCCCTGGCTGTTATGAATATTGGCCAGCGGCACGTACACGGAACCGTTTTTCTGATTGTGGATCACAGCATGACGGTGGAAGAAGGTGCCACGACCGGTATCTTCACCGGACAGACGAATCGGAATGCCTTCGTCCACCAGCGTAGCGTACGCCAGATTTTCTGCGCCGCCCCAGTCGAATTTCTTATTACCTGCGGCCATCTCGTTACGGTCGCCGTAAATCTTGGCAACGCGTGACTGCATTTCAATCGCATCCGGCACATGGCTGACGCGACGCGCCAGTTCCTGCAGACGTTTCAGCTCAACCTTATTCGGGTATGGCTCGTCCCACTCGTGATTCAGATACGGTGACCAGGTGAAAGTGTGCATGTCATTCTGACGCCACTCTTCCACTACACACTCACCGGCATCCAGCGCATCACGGTACAGATTGACCATTTCCGTCGCATCTTCGAGGCTGGCAACGTTCTGCTCAGTCAGGACATCTGCGTAGATTTTGCGTGGCGTCGGGTGTTTCTTGATCTTGGTGTACATCAGCGGCTGGGTTGCGCTAGGTTCGTCGGCCTCGTTATGGCCGTGGCGACGGTAGCAAACCAGGTCGATCATGACGTCACGTTTAAAGGTGTTACGGAAATCCAGTGCCAGACGGGTCACGAAAGCGACCGCTTCAGGATCATCTGCATTGACGTGGAAAATCGGTGCCTGCACCATTTTCGCGATATCCGTACAGTAATCGGTAGAACGCGCATCTTTCGGATTCGAGGTGGTGAAGCCCACCTGGTTATTGATGACGATACGCACGGTACCGCCCACTTCATAACCGCGTGCCAGCGACATGTTCAGGGTTTCCTGAACCACACCCTGACCGGTAATTGCCGCGTCACCGTGAATGGTGATTGGCAGAACCATGTTGCTGCGCGCTTCGTCCAGACGGTCACGACGGGCACGAACAGAACCGATGACGACCGGGCTGACGATTTCCAGGTGCGACGGGTTAAACGCCAGCGCCAGGTGAACCATACCGCCTTCGGTTTCCACATCAGACGAATAGCCCATGTGGTATTTCACGTCACCGGTACCCAGGTGTTCTTTATGCTTACCGGAGAATTCGTCGAACAGGTCCTGAGGTTTTTTCCCCAGCACGTTGATCAGCACGTTCAGACGTCCGCGGTGCGCCATACCCAGCACCACTTCGCGGGTTCCGTTTTTGCCGGCATGACGGATCATGTCTTTGAGCATCGGAACCAGCGCATCGCCACCTTCGAGAGAGAAACGTTTTGCACCCGGGAATTTCGCACCCAGATAACGTTCCAGACCTTCAGCTGCGGTCAGTTCTTTCAGGAAGGTTTTCTTTTCATCATTGGTGAAATTCGCACGACCCGCCACGGATTCGATACGCTGTTGGATCCAGCGTTTCTCTTCGGTGTTGGTGATGTGCATGTATTCCGCACCAATGGATCCGCAATAGGTTTGCTTCAGGGCTTTATACAGCTCGCCGAGCTGCATGGTTTCCTTGCCAATGGCAAATGAACCGACGTTGAAGGTCTCCTGGAAATCAGCTTCTGTCAGATGATGGAACGCAGGATCCAGATCAGGTACATCGTCCAGTTTCCACAGGCCGAGGGGATCAAGGTTCGCGTTCTGATGGCCACGGAAGCGGAAGGCGTTGATTAACTGCAGCACCTTGACTTGCTTGGCATCCGTTTCCGGATCGCTGATGGAGGAGTTATAACGTGACGCGTCTTTCGCCAGTCGGCGGAAGTAGTCTCGTGTTTGAGAATGGAGTTGCTCTGGTTTCACACCCACTGTTGGTAGCTGTTTAAAAATCGAACGCCAGCTATCGTCAACGGAACCAGGATCGGTTAAGTAGTCTTCATAGAGTTGTTCTATGTAAGACTGGTTCGCACCCGCCAGATAGGAGGAATCCAGCCAGGCCTTCATTGCGCCGTTCTGCATCGTGATCCCTTAAGCTTTGAAGCTTTAGTTTTCGCCGTGGTTAATAATATTGACCGTGATACACCGCGGTAAAACGGTTTTCCTTACTAAAACAGTTCGCTGGTTGAGCGTTTGGCTCTTCAAGGAACCTTCAAAAATCATCCATCTGGCTGAGTGATTTTTGAAGTTGCCCTGCTTTTTCTTCCCGACTCTTTACTGCCCTTTTATCCCCCTGTTTTTCACCCTGCTATCTTACTCCAGTCAGGCGCAACTTTGTTGCACTTGTTGCTACTTTGTTATTAAAAAATTACTTATTTGCTATCGTCGCCTCAGTTACCGCATTTGTAACTAAAGAAAGTGCAAAACCGGTAGTAACTAAATAACAGCGGGAACCTGAGTTCCCGCTGATTGCGTCACCTAAACCACTCAGGCACCACGCTGCAGAAGCATGGATTTGATATGGCCGATCGCCTTGGTCGGGTTCAGCCCTTTCGGACACACACTCACACAGTTCATGATGCTGTGGCAGCGGAATACGCTGAAAGCATCGTTCAGATCGTCGAGGCGCGATTGTGTTTCGGTATCGCGGCTGTCGATCAGGAAGCGGTAAGCGGCCAGAAGGCCTGCCGGACCGACAAATTTGTCCGGATTCCACCAGAACGAAGGACAAGATGTTGAGCAGCAGGCGCAGAGAATACATTCGTACAATCCGTCCAGCTTTTCACGGTCATCCGGCATCTGTAAATGTTCACGCGCCGGAGGATTCTTCCCATCATTCAACAGGTAAGGCTTAATCTTCTCATACTGCTTATAGAATTGTCCCATGTCCACAACAAGGTCGCGCACAACAGGCAAACCTGGTAACGGACGGATAACAATTTTCTTGCTGCCGTTACGCAACGTCGATACCGGCGTGATACACGCCAGACCGTTTTTACCGTTCATGTTCACGCCATCTGATCCGCAAACACCTTCACGGCATGAGCGGCGGAAAGCCAGCGTCGGATCCTGTTCTTTCAGCAAAATCAGCGCGTCGAGCAACATCATGTCGCGCCCTTCTTTCGCTTCCAGCACGTAATCCTTCATGTACGGAACGTCATCGACGTCCGGGTTGTAGCGATAAATCGAAAATTCAATTTTCATAATCTGTCTCCGCTCCGCCCTAGTAAGTACGCGCTTTCGGCGGGAACGCCGCGCGAAGCTTAGGCTGCATGTTCACCTCACGGCGGGTCATGCTTTCTGTTTCCGGCTGATACAGCGTATGGCACAACCAGTTCGCATCATCACGCTCAGGGAAGTCGAAGCGGCTGTGTGCGCCACGGCTTTCTGTGCGGTAGTTTGCGGAGACGGCAGTAGAGAACGCAGTTTCCATCAGGTTATCCAGCTCCAGACACTCGACGCGCTGGGTGTTGAATTCTGAGGAGGTATCATCCAGACGCGCTGATTTCAGACGCTCGCGGATCACTTTCAGTTCTTCCAGACCTTTCGCCATCGCATCACCTTCACGGAATACCGAGAAGTTGTTCTGCATGCACGATTGCAGGTCTTTACGGATTGCCACCGGATCTTCACCTGAACGGGTGTTGTTCCAGCGGTTCAGACGTTCCAGAGACACATCGATATCATCCTGAGACGCATCGCGGCTGTCGCCCTGCTCGGCAATGGATTCCTGCAGATGCATACCCGCTGCACGACCAAACACCACCAGATCCAGCAGCGAGTTACCGCCAAGGCGGTTAGCGCCATGAACCGATACGCAGGCGATTTCGCCGACCGCAAACAGCCCCGGGATCACTTCATCCTGACCCTGTGCATTCACTCGCAGCGCCTGACCGGTCACTTTGGTCGGAATACCGCCCATCATGTAGTGGCAGGTTGGGATAACAGGAATTGGCTCTTTCACCGGATCGACGTGTGCGAAGGTACGCGACAGTTCGAGAATACCCGGCAGGCGGGATTCCAGAACGTCTTTACCCAGATGATCAAGTTTCAGTTTGGCGTGCGGGCCCCACGGACCTTCACAGCCACGGCCTTCACGGATTTCGATCATAATGGAACGCGCCACCACGTCACGACCCGCCAGGTCTTTCGCATTCGGCGCATAACGTTCCATGAAACGCTCGCCGTCTTTATTAAGCAGATAACCGCCTTCACCACGACAGCCTTCTGTTACCAGAACCCCGGCACCGGCGATACCGGTCGGGTGGAACTGCCACATTTCCATATCCTGCACCGGCACGCCGGCACGCAGCGCCATGCCGACACCGTCACCGGTATTAATGTGGGCGTTGGTGGTGGACTGATAAATACGCCCTGCACCGCCGGTGGCCAGCACGGTGGCTTTGGCTTTGAAGTACACCACTTCACCGGTTTCGATACAGATAGCCGTACAGCCGACGATGGCGCCGTCCTGGTTTTTCACTAAATCCAGTGAATACCATTCGGAGAAAATCGTGGTGCCGTTCTTCAGGTTTTGCTGATACAGCGTGTGCAGCAAGGCATGACCGGTACGGTCAGCGGCTGCCGCAGTACGTGCTGCCTGCTCGCCGCCGAAGTTCTTCGACTGGCCGCCAAACGGACGCTGATAAATACGACCGTCTTCGAGACGGGAGAAAGGCAGCCCCATGTGCTCCAGTTCCAGAATCGCTTCCGGGCCGGTTTTACACATATATTCAATGGCGTCCTGGTCACCGATATAGTCGGAACCTTTTACGGTGTCGTACATGTGCCATTCCCAGTCATCCTCATGGGTGTTACCCAGCGCGACGGTGATACCGCCCTGCGCTGACACCGTATGGGAGCGGGTCGGGAAGACTTTTGAAATCAGGGCGCAGGACAGCCCCATTTGTGAAATTTGTAACGCGGCACGCATACCGGCGCCACCTGCACCGATAACGACAGCATCAAACTCTCTGACTGGCAGATTCATTTACTACGCTCCCCAAACAACAATTGTTCCGTAAAGTAGGTAAACCACTAATGTCACGACAATGGCCAGTTGCAGCACAAGCCGGACAGCTACCGGTTTCACATAGTCCGTTAACACCTGCCACATGCCGATCCACGCGTGGATCAGAATCGACAGCAGCGCCAGCAGTGTGAATACTTTGGTGATGGAGGAAGAGAAGAAGCCATGCCAGACATCAAATGTCAGTTCCTGAGCCAGAACCACGAAGCCCAGAATATAGAGGATGTACAGGGTGAGGATAATTGCGGAAGCACGCAGTAACAGCCAGTCGTGCACACCATTGCGCCCTAACGCAGAAACGTTGCTTACCATACGAGGACTCCAGCCAGAATTGACAGCACGACGGTCAGACCGATTGCCACCTGGGCAGAACGGGTACCGGCAGCCAAACTCTCTTCGATATAGCCAAAATCCATCAGCAAATGGCGGATGCCACCGCAAACGTGATAGGCCAGCGCAGTGAGTATTCCCCAAAAGATGAATTTGACGAAGAAGCTATTCATGATGGCGGCAGCATGTGCAAACCCTTCAGGAGAAGAGAGAGACAGGCCTAACAGCCAGAGGAGGATACCGACGGCGACGAAGGTAATTACGCCAGAGACTCGGTGTAAGATGGACGCTATCGCAGTAACAGGAAACCGGATCGTTTGCAGATCCAGATTGACAGGTCTTTGTTTTTTCACGGTTTTGCCCACACAGCTCTTATTATTTTACTTCCTCCGGGCCCGGAGCAGTATGTCAGACAGCATCCTTTCCTTCGTTCTTGTCGCTGTGGGTGCGTTGGCTGCGCGCGCTCACCCTAATCACTGACCTATGTCAGCTCATAGGGATTCGGTTGCTTGCCGTCTTCCCACAACACCAATAACTTTGGAAAGCTGAGCTAAAAGCTCATCAGTTTTCGCGCTCAAAGGACGACATCCAGTGTGCTTAAAAGGCGCGATAAACGTATTTTCGTAGCCGTAACGTAAAGGGCGAAGAAAATGATGCTGGGTGCTCCTACTTCGGATTGTCCGGAGACCTTGTAGGAGTATAGGTTGATCACATTCTTATTACAATTGCCCTACAAATGCTTTATTCACATTTCTCTGAAACAGTGAGTTAGCTCTCACTTTTCATAAAATACACAAAATAAATTATCTGGTTTGACAATTGATCAACATTTCCATTACAAATGAGTTATCTCTATAGGACTGTGATACTGAGCACATACCGGCTTTCGCCTGATGCACCATAAAGGTGAAAGTTTCTGAAGAATCAGTGGATCACACAATCGCAAATACGGGTCTTCCCTGATGGCTCAAGTTATGCAAAAGTGGTGATTGTGTAAATCCTCATGCTTCTCACAGGTACTGAGTGACAGAACAGTAATGATTTACCGAATCTTTAACAACGATGAAACGCCGCTTGTTTGTCACAGAGCAGTCTGAGACTGCAATTCGACTCAGCTCTACGTTCCCTTTTTCATTCGATCGAAGAGCTAAGGCTGACAATAATAATGACCTTACAAGGCGTCGCTTCCAGGCATTTCTGTTGTTAGGGATTTTTAAAAATAAGGCGCTAAGGAGACTGTAAATGGCTGATAAGAAAGCGACACTTACCCTACAAGGTCACGACCCGATCGAACTAAACGTGCTATCCGGCACGCTGGGCCAGGATGAAATTGATATCCGCCCGTTAGGCGCGAAAGGTTTTTTCACCTATGACCCCGGTTTTACGTCTACCGCATCTTGCGAATCTAAAATCACCTTTATCGACGGTGACGAAGGGATCCTGTTACATCGCGGCTTCCCGATTGATCAACTGGCGCAAGAATCTACTTTCCTGGAAGTGAGTTATCTGCTGCTCAACGGCGAAACCCCGACGCCAGAACAGTATGAAGAATTCAAAACCAATGTGACCCGTCATACGATGGTTCACGAGCAAATCACCCGCCTGTTCCACGGTTTCCGTCGTGACTCTCACCCGATGGCTGTGCTGTGTGGTGTGACCGGCGCGCTGGCGGCGTTTTATCACGACTCGATTGACGTCGAAAATGAACGTCACCGTGAAATCGCCGCTTACCGCCTGCTGTCCAAAATGCCGACCGTGGCAGCCATGTGTTACAAATATTCCATCGGCCAGCCGTTTGTTTATCCGCGCAACGATCTGTCGTACGCCGGTAACTTCCTGCACATGATGTTCTCCACACCGTGCGAAGAATACAAAGTGAACCCGATCCTGGAACGTGCGATGGATCGAATTCTGATCCTGCACGCTGACCACGAGCAAAACGCCTCCACGTCTACCGTGCGTACCGCGGGTTCTTCAGGCGCTAACCCGTTTGCCTGTATCGCTGCGGGCATCGCGTCCCTGTGGGGACCGGCTCACGGCGGTGCCAACGAAGCTGCACTGAAAATGCTGGAAGAGATCAGCAGCGTTGATCACATTCCGGAATTCGTTAAGCGTGCGAAAGACAAAAATGATTCCTTCCGCCTGATGGGCTTCGGTCACCGTGTATACAAAAACTATGACCCGCGCGCTACCGTGATGCGTGAAACCTGTCATGAAGTGCTGAAAGAGCTGGATCTGAAAGACAACCTGCTGGAAGTGGCGATGGAACTTGAGCACATTGCGCTCAACGACCCGTACTTCATCGAGAAGAAACTGTATCCGAACGTCGATTTCTACTCCGGCATCATTCTGAAAGCGATGGGTATTCCGTCTTCCATGTTTACCGTTATCTTCGCGATGGCGCGTACTGTTGGCTGGATTGCTCACTGGAGTGAAATGCATCAGGAAGGCATTAAAATCGCCCGTCCTCGTCAGCTGTATACCGGTTACGACAAGCGCGATTTCCATTCTCAGCTGAAAAAATAATTCTCCTCTAATATATAAAGCCGATGAATAACTCATCGGCTTTTTTATTTGTTAATTCACATGACAACTTAATTATATATTAAGATTTTTGAAAAAATATAAAAAGCAATACCAATGTTTGACGATTATCCCTCTGTGATATACCATCCCCCGAAATTCACCGGGCTACAAAAGCCATAGTCACCAGTAACACGATTCATTGCAATCCGGTAATTAAAAGAACGGATAAATGAAACATGTAATATAAACATGCCATTATTAAACCAAGGACATTCTGACATGGAAGAATATCGGAACGGCTCACGATCGTTTAAAAGAACATTATTATCGAGTGCCATTTTTAGCCTTTTATTACCGTCATCGGTTGTACTTGCAACAACAACATTTTCTGGCGGGAATCCCACACCTTTTGACTATCTAACCTATTCAACTACAGCTGACGGGGAACATGCCTATGTCATCACTGACGCGAATACAATAGTGACCGTCGATGGTGAAATTACTCTTGGCGAGATGACATCACCTTACCTATCTGTAGTCTCCACGACCGGCAACGAAGCCTATGCCTTCAATATTATTAATGAAGGCAAATTGGTACTTAATTATGCTGACGTCAGCACAACAAATTCCAGTAAAACATTTAACATCACTACCGGTGCTTCGGCTGAAATTAATAATGCCGATATAAGTTCAGGCAAACAGGATAGCAGTGTTATTTATGTCTCCGATAAAGGATCGGCTTTAACAGGCAATGATATTCGTATCACCAGTGATGCAGCTCAGGCCCGGGGAATTAATATCCGCTCAGGTGCGTCAGCTGATCTGAGCAATATTGACATTACCTTAACCAATGGCCGAAACGCGATCACAGTATCGGACTCAACCGCGATCATTGAAAACCTCACCATTAGTCAAGAATCTGAAAGTACTCAATCAGCTGTTTATGTATCAGGTTCGAGCGAGACCAAGAAAGCCACCGCTGAGATAATAAACGGCAACGTCGAAATGACCGGTACTGGCGATATTATGGTGAATACAAACATTTACAGCGATGTCACGCTCAATGGCGGGACATATAAAGCGGTAGGTGATAATAACACCGGATTTTTTACAGCGACTAAAGGCGCGAAATTAATCGCCAATGACCTTACACTCATCACCGATGGCACGCACTCCAATGCGGTGGATGCACGGGGGGAGACAGAATTAAATAACGTCAGTATCACGACTCTGGGTAATCAGTCTTACGCTCTCTATGTCGATTCCAATGAAGCGACAAACGCGGGATTACCGCCCGTCATGCTGACTGCCAAAGATATGAAGATCAATACCACAGGGGCCAGTTCAGCCGCTGTTGTCGCTGCCCGCGCAGGGATTATGGATCTTGATGGCGCGGAGATCACAACTCAGGGATCAAACAGTAATCTGCTGGTAGCAATGAATGATTCCACCCTTGATGCCAATGCAGTCAAGGGAATGTCGACTGGCCAAGCTGCTTCCGCTATCCGTTCCTACGCCAACAGCCAGATGACCATCAGCAATAGCGAATTATCAGCCACCGGTGCATTAGCAAATGGCATCTATACGCAGGGTTTTGATGCAGACCATCAGGCCGTCGTAACGCTGGATAACAGCCTTGTCAGCAGCGCCACCAGCGAGGGAATACTGGCTGCAGGTGCCAATACCCGGATTAACGTGAACAACGGATCAACCGTGCAAAGCGGAAACGGTATTCTGCTGAAAGCTGAAAGTTTCACAGATACTGATACGGGCGTGACCGTGCAAAGTCAGGTGAACTTATCCGCCAGTAACTCGCATATGGAAGGCGAAATCATTGTCGATACCGGCAGTATTGTGGATGTCTATCTTAACAGCGGCTCTGAATGGCAAGGCACTACCGCAAATACCAACAGCGTCAATATCGATGATTCCAGCCTGTGGACACTGACGGGTGATTCGACGATTTCGCAGATGAACTCAAGCGGCACCACACACTTCACTCACAGCGGCAATGAATATTCAGAGCTGACAGTGAATGGCAATATGACCGGTGACGGCGTTTATAGCATTAATACCTACCTTGATGACAGTAATTCGCCGACAGATAAGATCCACGTAACGGGCGACATTACCGGTCAAAATACCCTGTTTGTCACCAGCACTGGCGGCAACGGTAATAATACGCTGGGTAACGGGATTGAAGTGGTTACCGTGGATGGAACGAATACGCAGGGAACCGATGCTTTCACGCTGGGGAATTCTGTTTCTGCCGGCGCTTTCAACTACGGTCTGCGTAAAGGCGATATCACCACCGGTGAGGGCGAAAACTGGTATCTGAGCAATTGCGCCAGTTACGATTGTTCAACGCCTATCCCGGATCCAGATCCTATTCCGGACCCAACGCCAGATGATAATCCGGACGACAATCCTGATGATATTCCTGACGATATCCCGGATGACAATCCTGATGTCAATCCAATCCCGACGCCATCCGATGACACTCAGCCATGGCGTGAGGAAGTGCCGGGATACATCGCGGCGCCAGTGCTGAATATGCAGTATGGCTTTGATGTGATCGGGACTTACCATCAGCGTACCGGCGGTGATGTGCTGCATAAAGACGGAGCCTGGGGTCGGATTGTCGGTACTCACACTGAGAATGACGCTGGTCGTTACAGCTTTGACACCGATACCTGGTATGCACAGTTGGGTATGGATCTGATGTGGGATAAAAACGAAGAAAACACCGAACGCAGTGCCGGTATTCTCGTGACACTCGGACGTCAGAATACTGATGCGGAAGACAGCCTTCGCAGCAATAACCCGATGTATTCCGTACAAACCGGCAGTTTAGACAGCGACATCTACAGCTTTGGCGGTTATTACACGCTGAAAGCGCAAGATGGCGGATACATTGACGCGGTGGGCATGGGCAGTTGGTATAAAAACAGTTATGACAGCACACATGATGCCGATCAGGACGGTTATGGCGTCGCGTTATCAGTAGAAGCTGGCAAGCCATTTACCCTGCATGAAAATCTGAAAATTGAACCACAGGCGCAGGTGATCTATCAGTATCTTAATCTGGAAGATTTCAACGATGACATCAGCCATGTCTCCGGCGTATCAACCAGTAACGCGCAGGCACGCGGCGGTGTGCGGCTGTTCCTGGATAATCCGACCTGGACGCCTTATCTGACGCTGGATGCTGTCACCACTATCGGCGATGAACCAGATGTACAAATCGCGGATCAGCGACTGAAAGCAGAATTCAGCGACAGCTGGTGGCAGACAGGCGCAGGTCTGGCGGGCAAACTCAGTGAAAACACCACGATTTATACTGACGTCCGCTACCAGAAAGGCTTTGATTCAGATCTGGAAGGCTACAGCGGCAATCTGGGTATCAAAGTGAATTTCTGATCCTTATTGGACTGAGCAAGGGCACTCCGGTGCCCTTTTTTTATCACTCATACCTGACACACCGGACACCAGAAAAACGGTCGCGATGACACGCTGGTTTTCGCGATCGGATCACCGCAGCGCTCACAAGGCATACCCGTGCGGCCAAACACCTTAAAGCGAAACAGCGCGCCGTGATGCACATTTTCATCCATCGTGCCGCGTGTAGCATAAGATAACCGCGCAACAGACAAACAGGCATCCGCCAGCGCATCCAGTTCCGCTTCGTTCAGTTCTTTCGGTTTATGATCTGGCAATAGTTTCGCCAGCCAGAGAATTTCCGCCCGCAGATAGTTGCCCAGCCCGGCCAGAAAAGCCTGATCCAGCAACATTCCGCCTAACTGCCGGTTGCAGAATTTAGGTGAAAGTAACCGCTCACGTACCTGTGCAACCGTCAACGTCTCATCCAGCACGTCGGGGCCGATACGTTGCAGGAACGGATGATTCTCGATTTCCGCCGTATCGTAAATACTGATTTCCGACGCGCTGTACAGCAGGATCGCCGCGCCGGTGGTCTGCAATTTTACCCGCAGCGAGCGTTTGGTTTCTTTCGCCACTTCACCGGCATTCACCACCCGCCAGACACCATAGAGCTGATTGTGGCTGTAGAGCGTCAGTCCGTTAGAAAAGTGCGTCAGCAGCGCTTTACCACGCGTTTCAATCGAGGTGATTTTCGTTCCGCGCAGTGCAGACTGATATGGTTTTAATGAGGGAAACGCAAACCACGCTTCCGTAAGCGGTTTATTGACCACCGCTTCTGCCAGTAAATCGGCAGCGCGGCGGATTTCAGGACCTTCTGGCATCAGTGAGTCGCACCCTCAGCAATTTTCAAATCTTGTTCCGTGTGCAGCGCGATAGCGATAGTCAGCTCAAGGGCGTTCAGGACAGTGTGTACTGACATACTCGGCGCGCCAGGATGCTTCGCCGCCTGTTCCGGCAGATAAGGAATATGGATAAAACCGCCCTTCACCACCTTGCATGACGGCTGGGCCAGCCGGTGCATCAGCCCGTACATCACGTGATTACAGACATAGGTACCGGCGGTTTGTGATACGCACGCCGGAATACCAGATTCGCGTAATCCGCTGACAATCGTTTTGATCGGCAGTGAGGAAAAATAGGCCGCAGGTCCGTCGGCGACAATGGTTTCGTCCACCGGCTGATTGCCTTCGTTATCAGGAATACGCGCATCATCGACGTTGATCGCCACACGTTCGAGACTGAAATCGACGCGCCCGCCCGCCTGTCCGACGCAAATCACCATTTCCGGCAGGATTTCATCAATTGCCGTATTCAGCGCATCAATGGCTTTACCGAACACACACGGCAACTGACGCACCACAATCTGCGCGCCGGATAACTCCAGATCGCCGAGTTGTTTGACCACTTCCCATGACGGATTCACACGCTCGCCGCCAAAAGGCTCAAAACCGGTTACCAGAACTTTACGCATTGATATTCCCTAAGATCAGCCCGCGCTGATCTGAATGTTTTGCTCACCAAACGCTTCCCGCAACCGGCGGGCGAAAGTCAGTGCGTGCTCACCGTCGCCGTGAAGGCAGACAGTATCGGCGCTGACCGGCACCCAGAGGCCTTCGCGGCTGAGAACTTTGCCTTGTTGCACCATCGCCAGCGTCTGGTCCAGCGCCAGTTCGTCGCTTTCAATCATGGCATCCGGCTGACTGCGCGGCACCAGCGTGCCGTCACTTTGATATCGGCGGTCAGCAAATACTTCCTGACGCGTTTGCAGCCCGAGCCGCTCACCCGCGCGGATCAATTCACTGCCCGCCAGTCCGACCAGACGCAGCGCCGGGTTGATGGTATGCACCGCACGGGCAATCGCATCAGCCAGAATAGCGTCGGTCGCAGCCTGATTGTAAAGCATGCCGTGCGGCTTCACGTGAACCATTTCCCCGCCTTCCGCACGGGTGATGGCGGCCAGTGCGCCGAGCTGATACACCACCTGTGCGTACACCGTTTCAGGAGGCAACCGCATCGCAGTACGGCCAAAGTTTTCCCGGTCGGGAAACGAGGGATGTGCGCCAATCGCCACGCCGTATTTCAGCGCCCAGCGTACAGACTGACGCATGGTCTGCGCGTCACCGGCATGGAATCCGCAGGCAATATTGGCGGAGCTGACCAGTTGCAACAGTGCCTCATCGTTGGCACAGCCTTCGCCTAAATCCGCGTTGAGATCAACGACCATGCAGCCCCCGTTTTACCTGCTCAATACACAGCGATTGCTCACGCAGCGCTTTCTGCGCCTCTTCTGGCGTACATTTCACAAAGTGAACGGGTTCGCCAAGGCGGATTTGCGCCAGATTGTATAAATCGGCTTCGATGACACAGGCGATACGCGGATAACCGCCGGTAGTCTGGGCATCGGCCATCAGCACAATCGGTTGTCCGCCGTGCGGCACCTGTACCACGCCCGGTAACAAGCCGTGCGACAACATTTCGCGGTCAGTTTCGCGCTTCAGGACATGCCCGTGCAGACGATAGCCCATACGGTTACTTTGCGGACTAAGCTGCCAGGAAGCACGCCAGAATTCTTCACGCGACTGCGCGCTGAATTCCTGATATTCCGGTCCCGGCAAGGCACGGATGCGGTTGCCGAAGAGCAACTGTTTAATGCCGCCGGAATGCTTCGGCTGCTGGTATGAGTCGCCGGTGGGAAGCTGATCGCCATCCTGCAACTGACGCCCCTGAAAACCGCCAAACCTGGCTTTCAGATCCGTACTGCGCGACCCCATGACTTGCGGCACATCAATCCCGCCGGAAATTGCCAGATAACTGCGCATACCGCGCGTCGGCATTTTCATCGTCAGAATCTGTCCCGGCTTCACCGGATAATTCCAGCCGGTCCAGAGATCTTTGCCATCGAGTTGCGCGTGACAGCCCGCGCCGGTCAGCGCAATCCATCCTTCACGGTGAAACTCTGCGCTGAACTGACCGAGCGTGATTTCCAGACCGGCGGCATTCTCATCATTGCCGACCAGCAGATTAGCAATCCGCAACGCCGGCGCATCCAGCGCACCGGACTGGCTGACGCCCTGCTGGCGATAACCGTTACGGCCTAAATCCTGCACGGTGGTCAACATCCCTGCGCGTAAAACCTTCAGCATACGCCCTCCTTTTGTGGCACGAAGCGCACGCTGTCACCCGGCAGGAGTAATGTCGGAATTTCGCACAGCGGATCAAACATTGCCAGCGACGTTTGCCCGATCAACTGCCAGCCGCCCGGCGTGGCCAGCGGATAAATACCCGTCTGGCTACCGCCGATACCGACCGAACCTGCGGGTACAGAAAGACGCGGTTCACCATGACGCGGTGTGCTCAGTTTCTCCGGCATGCCGCCCAGATAAGGGAAGCCGGGCTGGAAACCGAGGAAGAAGACGGTGTAATCAATGCCACTGTGGCATTCGACCACCTGACGCGGCGTCATACCGGTATGCTGCGCCACATGCTCTAAATCCGGGCCCTGCGTGCCGCCGTAAATCACCGGAATTTCAATCAGCCGTGATGCCGGCTCAATCGCTTCACTCTCTTCCCACCAGGTTTGCAGGCGTTCAATCGCATCCAGCGCCGAACTTTGCGCGTCGGTGAGTAACACCGTCAGATTATTCATACCGGGTATGACTTCGCGGACACCGGGATAGGTCGCCCGATCCTGTAAACGCTGAGCCAGTCCCCAGATACGCTGCTGGCTCGCCAGCGAAACCGGAGGTTCCAGTTCCAGCACTACCGCGCGTTCACCCAGCAGGTAACATCGTGCTCGTTGCACTCAGGCACTCCTCAAAGAAAGGTTGTGGATCATCAGGTTATTTACTAAATCAATAGTGTGTGATTTGTTATCAGTTATGCGTGAAATCGAGTGGTGATGTCAACTCATCTGCCCTTTTGCACGGGACACTGAGGTTTCGCCCGCCGTCCGCAACTGGTACTCTCATAAAAGTTGCTGTTTTTTTAGCGTTTGGATAACGCCTTCGTTACACAATAGGGATGGCCTGTGAGAAAACCGTTAGCACTCTTCTTTCCGCTGTACACCACGACATTACTGATGCTGCTGGGCTCCGGCCTGCTGACTACCTACATTTCCCTGCGTTTGTCCGCTGTCCACGTCAGCGGCGCGATGATCGGGGCAATCATTGCGGCCAACTACATCGGGCTGGTGATCGGCGGTAAAGTCGGCCACATTCTGATTGCCCGCGTCGGGCACATTCGCGCATACGTTTCCTGTTCCGGCATCATTACCGCCGCCGTGCTAGGTCATGGCCTGACCGATATTATCCCGATCTGGGTGGTGCTGCGCCTGATCATCGGCTTGTGCATGATGGTGCAATATATGGTGCTGGAAAGCTGGCTTAACGACCAGGCCGAATCCAGTCAGCGCGGCGTGGTATTCGGCTTTTATATGGTGGCATCTTATCTCGGGATGGCACTTGGTCAGGTGGTGCTGATGCTCAGCAGCGATTTAGGCGTCAGTACGCTCATCGTTATCGCGCTGTGTTTCGCCCTGTGTCTGGTGCCGATTGCCCTGACGACGCGCACCAACGTCGGACATATGTCTCCGGCGCCGATGGAGCTGAAATTCTTTATCGGCGCGATCCCCAAAGTGCTGGCTATCACGTTGCTGATTGGCATGGTCGTCGGGTCGTTCTACGGGCTGGCGCCGATTTACACCAGCCAGCAATCGCTGAGCACACAACAAACCGGTCTGTTTATGGCGCTGGCGATTTTCGCCGGATTACTGGCGCAGTTCCCGCTGAGCTGGCTGTCGGATCGGTATAACCGCAACATGCTGATGCGCATTAACGCGATTCTGCTGGCCGTGGCGGCATTGCCGCTGGCGCTGCTCACGCATATCTCCTTCCCGCTGCTGCTTGGCATCGGTTTTATCGTCAGCCTGATGCAGTTCACGTTGTACCCGCTGGTCGTCGCGCTGGCCAATGACATGATCGAGCCGGAACGCCGTGTTTCGCTGTCCGCCTGTCTGCTGATGGCGTTCGGCGTCGGTGCCTGTATCGGTCCGCTGGCGGTCGGCGCGCTGATCGAGCCACTGGGTGGCAATATTTTGTACGCATTTTTTGCGATTTGCGGCGGCGGCATTGTGGCGCTGAGCCGGACATCGAAAAAAGAAGAAGAGACGCAGATGGCGGTCGATGCACCGGTTCCGCACATCGCCATGCCGGACAGCCTGAGCAGTTCCCCGCTTTCTCCTGCACTTAATCCGGCGTTTGATGAGCAGATGATTCAGGACACCATGCCCGCGCCGGAAAATGTGGTTGAACCGCTGGTTGAGGAAAGCGAAACCGCAGAGGAAGAAGAGGAAGAAGAGGAAGAAGAGGAAAGTAAGTATCCACCGCAGGGCGCAGACCCCGAAGTGGATACCGGATTACAGCGGGCGTTTACCCTGCTGGAAGACAGCGTGCCGGATGAGACGGTCGAGAAGAAAAATTAAGCTGGGTTATCAATATCGATAAACATGACGTCTAACCCATGCTCATTTTGCAGCCATTCGCCCAGCGCTTTCACGCCATAACGTTCTGTGGCGTGATGGCCGGCGGCGTAGAAATGCAGCCCCATTTCGCGGGCAATATGTATCGTCTGTTCGGACACTTCGCCGCTGATAAAGGCATCGACGCCATATTCCGCCGCTTTCTGGATGTAGCCCTGACCGCCACCGGAACACCACGCCACACGGCGGATTTCAGCCGGTGCATTCTGTGAACTGTGAAGGACGTTGCGATCCAGCGTCACTTCGATGCGCTGTCGAAACTCTTCACCGGTCAGCGGTTTTTCCAGCTCGCCCCACGGCAACAACACGGCAATTTCGCCCTGCACGTTAATTCCGAACAGCTTTGCCAGTTGCGCGTTATTGCCCAGTTCAGGATGGCCGTCAAGCGGCAGATGATAGGCGTACATGTTGGTGTCAGTCGCCAGCAACGTCTTGAGACGGTTGCGTTTCATGCCACGAATTTCAGCCGGTTCGTCTTTCCAGAAGTAACCGTGATGCACCAGCACCGCATCGGCTTCCACCGCAATCGCGGCATCCAGCAAATCTTGCGACGCCGTCACACCGGTCACCACGCGTTGTACTTCGCGACGGCCTTCAACCTGTAATCCGTTCGGCGCGTAATCTTTGTAGTTGCTGATGTCCAGTTTCTGATTAATCAGGCGTTCAAGCTGGAGATTATTCATGGTGTTTCTCGTTATTAAATGAATGGTCTATTTGACCTCTAATTTATCACCCTGCGCCATTCTGACAAACTTCACGCCAAATTTATTGCCTTTCTCCAGCTGTGCCATGATCTCTTTTTCAGGATCCGCACCCGCTTTCAGGCCCGGTTTGACGTGGCTGATGATCACCGTCAGATCTTTCAGCGAACCCTCGCCCCCAGCGTATTGCTGCAAAATCCCCAGTTCTTTGAGCAACCAGTCCGGTGTCAGGTGCCCGAACAGTTTGCTGTCAGGCACACCATCAGGATAAGAGGTCTCGATGATGATGCCTTTCAGCCGTTTGGCTTTCACCTCATCACCCAGCACGCGCCAGACGGTATCCAGGTTCTTCGATTTTTCGACTTCATCCGGGCCGGTATCGCCGAAGAAGGCAAACGACTCTTTATTGCGGCTCACCAGAATCATGCTCGATGGAGTCCCGCCATGGCTGAGCGGGTAAATATTGCCATCCAGCCCGGTCAGCCCGAGAGAAAAACGTTGCGCCGGACGCTGCTGATTCAGGCGATAAGTGCCGATGCGCAAACCGCTGCCGGAGTCGGTGAAGTTCGGCCAGACGCGGCCATTGAAATAATGCTGGCGCAGCGTACCGATGGTATCCGCCGTGCCGTAAATCGGTTTTTTGCTGTCTTCCGGGGAGCTGATAATCAACCCCGCAAGATGGTCGAGATGACCGTGACTGATAAAGTATCCGCCAATCAGATTGCGGAAAACCGCGCCCTGCGGGGTCAGCGGCGCGGCATTTTCAGCGGTCACCTGCGGAAAACTGCCCTTATCCAGCGCCTTGCGGATGCCCGGCAAAACAGAACCGGCATCCAGCCCGAGATAGAGTTTTTGATCATCACTTCTGATCAGGTACGAGGTGAGATTGCCTTCTTCGACGCCGCCGTTCACGCCCAGCGCCACCACATCAAATCCTGCGGTGGCCTGTCCCGCCCAGCATGCCAGCATCAGCGCCAGCAGGTACTTTTTCATCACATCGCTCCTTGTCGTGGTGAGAGTAAGGTCAGTCAGACCGGTTTTTTGCCGCCTCAAATGCCGCGAGCGTATCTTTTCTCGCCCGCGCATGATCAATAACCGGCAGCGGGTAGTCTAGCACGCGATGTTGTTTTTCCGCCCAGCGATGGGGTTGATGAATGTCTCTTTCTGGCACATCCGCCAGTTCAGGCACCCAGGCTTTGATAAAGCGTCCTGCTTTGTCAAAACGTTCCCCCTGCGTAGTCGGGTTGAAAATACGGAAATACGGTGCGGCGTCGGTGCCGGTAGAAGCGCCCCACTGCCAGCCGCCATTGTTGGCCGCCAGATCGCCGTCGAGCAGTTGCGACATGAAATAACGCTCGCCTTCGCGCCAGTTGATCAGCAAATCTTTCACCAGAAAACTGGCGACAATCATACGCAGGCGGTTATGCATCCAGCCTGTCGAATTCAGCTGACGCATTGCCGCATCCACAATCGGATAACCGGTTTTACCGTCTTTCCACGCCTGTAACTCTTCCGGTGCATGACGCCAGCGTACATTGTCGGTCCATTCCACGAATGGCTGATGCTTACAAAGCTTCGGCCAGGCAACAATCAGATGACGGTAAAACTCACGCCACACCAGCTCATTCAGCCAGCCGAACGCGCCGCCGTCGGTTTTCTCCAGCACATCCGGGCATTCGGTGCGCAGACGGTTAAGACACTGACGCGGCGACAGCACACCAATCGCCAGATACGGCGACAGCGAACTAGTGCCGTCGACCGCCGGTAGATCGCGTTGTTCGAGATAATCCTGAACCTGTTCCCGGCAGAAACTGCGCAGCTGATGACGCGCAGCTTCTTCGCCAATCGCAAAGTCGTCACCAATATCCGCCAGCGGATAATCGAAGGGCATCAGCCGGTGCATCACCACTTTTCCGGCATTTTCCCGGGCTTGTGGCGCAGGCAGGGAACGGCTGTCGGACTCGGTCAGGCGGGATAAAAACGCGCGGCGAAAAGGCGTATACACCTTGTACATTTCATTATTGCCGGTCGTGACCGAACCCGGCGGCAGCAGCAGGCTGTCGTCAAACGCGTGGCAGATGACCGATTCACTGACCGCTTTTTCAACTGCCGCATCACGCTGACGTTCATTGAATTCATACTGTTTATTGTAAAACAGCGCATCCACTTTTTCGGATTTACAGAAATCCTTCAGCCAGTCCACGCTGTCAGCAAAATCATCACACTGATGGTAATGCAGTCCGATACCGCGCTCAGCCAGTGAATGTTGCAGTGCCTGAAGATGCTGATAAATAAACATCGCCTGCCGTGGTGCCATCTGATGCTGTTTCCACTGTTCCGGCGTGGCGATAAAAAGGGCAATCACTCGCGCCTGCGGGTCTTCACAGGCAGCATGCAACGCGCGGTTATCGGTTATCCGCAGATCATTACGGAACCAGACTAAATGCGTGGTCATAACACTCCTTTTAATGTCCGTATCGAAGTTTTAGTGCTTCCGGGTAAGGCTCGAAATAACGCTGGTCAGCCAGATAAGCGTCCGGATATTCCGACATGTAATGCTTGAGCAACGTGATTGGCGCCAGCAGCGGTTGCATGCCCTGACGATAACGGTCGATCAGCCCGGCCAGTTCCTGACGTTGCGGCGAACTCAGCTGTTTGCGGAAATATCCCTGCACGTGCATCAGCACGTTGGTGTGATTGCGGCGCGTGGCCTTATGACTCAGCAGATTCATTAACCGCAGGCGATATTCTTTAAAGTATTCTTCAAGGGAATCCCATTCGGCCATTGCGGCAACAAAGCGCCCCAGCTCGCGGTATTCCGGCTGCGAGTGGGCCAGCAGAATGAGTTTATAACGGCTGTGGAAAGCCATCAGTTTGCCGCGCGTCAGACCGCTTTCCCGCAGCTGATTCAGTTCAAACAGCGTAAAAATGCGCTCGACAAAATTCTCACGTAACACCGGATCATTGAGACGCCCGTCCTCTTCTACCGGCAGCCAGGGATGCTGTTTCATCAGCTCGGCGGTATAAATTCCGACGCCGGATTTTTTGGCATCTTTACCGTTGGCGCTGTACACCCGCACCCGCTCCATTCCGCAGCTGGGAGATTTTGCACAAACGATATAGCCGCAAAGGTGATTGAGCGGTGCAACGCGTTTTTCCGCGTAGGCCTGCATCTTCTCAGTGATATCGGTCGTGTCATCGTTGCTGAAACGCATGATCACGCCGTCATCGTGTTTAATCAGACGCAGTGCGGCACGAGGTGCCGGCAAGCCGATGGCCATTTCCGGACAGATCGACTCAAAGCGCACATAAGGCGATAACTGCTCGACGGCAAACGCCAGGCGTTTATGACCGCCATCAAAACGCACGTTGTCGCCCAACAGACATGCACTGATGCCAACTGGAATTGTTTTCGCCATGGTCAGCTCCCGGTATTGAGAAAAAAGAGGGGTGCCTTAACTTCATCACCTGCATGTATAACCTTAGCACAAGTTATACATAAAAATAATGTTGTACAGGTTTATCGACCAGCAATAAAAAACCCCGCAGGGAAACGGGGTTTTTGGCTCCTCCCCCTGCGAAGGGGGAGGATGGGAGGGGGTTTAGCAGACCGAACAACGGTTTACGCAGACTTCAAATCGGGTGTTTGACCTTAATACCCCACCCCAACCCTCCCCTTCGCAGGGGAGGGAGCTAAATCAGTAAAAATCCTGGGTCGCCATCTCAGCATGACTCAGCCACACCGGCTTATCGCTGGTTTTCATCCAGACGCGGTGTAAATAGCTGTAAAAACGGGCGCGGTCAGCGCGGAACAGCATGACCGGCAGAGCCAGAACACCGGCTGCGATAACAAAAGCGCGGCGGGCCAGTATGCGGGTCATTGTATATGGCGTGTATTCATTCATCGCGTTGCTCCTGTGAAATTTGGAAAGTTTTCGGAAACTGTAAGTTGCGAAAAATATACTGCAATTGATGAAATTTTACTACTCATCTGACCACTTAAAAGTGTAAATATTCGCCAATTTCGCCCTGGCGCTGTAATTGAGTTACAGAATGGTTAAATAAATACGCAATTAAAGTTTCTTTATGGTTTCATTTTTGCGCATTTTTATACTTTTTTTACACGCTGGCATCGTTTCTTTTCAGGATCTTTTCCCGCCTTTCCTTATTCTCGCCACAACATAAAAACACACCTGTGGAGGTGGATTGTGAGTGTTGGCGTAATCTGCGGCGCATTACTGGTTCTTCTGCTGCTCGGCTATCTGGTTTATGCCCTGCTGAATGCGGAGGATTTTTAAATGGCCGCAACCGGATTCTTACTGATTGCCAGTTTTATGCTGGTGCTTTTGCTGCTGGCAAAACCACTGGGTAACTTTATTGCTCAACTGATCGAAGGACAGCCCGGCGCATTTATTCAGCGCATAGAAAACGGTGTTTTACGTACTTCTGGCAGCAGCCATGCTGAAATGAACTGGTGGCAGTACGCGCTGGCGATCATGGTATTCAACACTCTGGGCATTATTGTGCTGACGGCGATGCTGATGGCACAAGGCGCGTTGCCGATGAATCCGCAGCACTTTGGCGGACTGTCATGGGATCTGGCCTTTAACACCGCGGTAAGTTTCGTCACCAACACTAACTGGCAGGCTTACAGCGGCGAAAGTACGCTGAGCTATCTCAGTCAGATGGTCGGACTGACCGTGCAAAACTTCCTTTCTGCTGCCACCGGTGTCGCCGTAGCGTTCGCTCTGATCCGCGCTTTTGCGCGTCCTTCAGCGCAGACCATCGGTAACGCCTGGACTGATTTATGGCGCATCACGCTGTATCTGCTTCTGCCGGTGTCCTTCCTGCTGGCGCTGTTTTTCGTCAGTCAGGGTGTACTGCAAAACTTCGAAGCGTATCAGCACATCACCACGCTGGAAGGCCTGCAACAAACGTTGCCGATGGGGCCGGTGGCTTCTCAGGAAGCGATCAAAATGCTCGGCACCAACGGCGGTGGCTTCTTTGGCGCTAACTCCGCGCATCCGTTTGAGAACCCGACGGCGCTGACCAACATGGTGCAGATGCTGGCAATTTTCATTATCCCTTGTGCGCTGTGCTTCGCGTTTGGCCGGGTGGTCGGCGACAACCGTCAGGGACACGCGCTGGTCTGGGCGATGTCGGTGATTTTTGTCGTCTCGGTGGTAGTGGTGATGTACGCCGAACTCAAAGGTAACCCGCACTTCACGATGCTCGGTGCGGACAGCAACTTCAATATGGAAGGTAAGGAAAGCCGCTTCGGCATTCTGGCTTCCAGCCTGTATGCGGTGGTCACCACGGCGGCATCGTGCGGTGCGGTCAACGCCATGCACGATTCCTTCACCGCGCTCGGCGGCATGGTACCGATGTGGCTTATGCAGATCGGTGAAGTGGTGTTCGGCGGCGTGGGTTCCGGCCTGTACGGCATGCTGTTGTTCGTGCTGCTGACGGTGTTTATCGCCGGGCTGATGATCGGCCGCACACCGGAATATCTCGGTAAGAAAATCGACGTTTACGACATGAAGATGACCGCACTGGCGATCCTGGTTACACCGACGCTGGTGCTGCTCGGCACCGCGCTGGCACTGGTCACCGACGCAGGTCGCGCGGGGATTTTAAACCCCGGCGCACACGGTTTCAGTGAAGTGCTGTACGCGGTGTCCTCCGCCGCTAACAACAACGGCAGCGCGTTTGCCGGACTGAGTGTTAACACACCGTTCTACAACCTGTTGCTGGCAGCGTGCATGTTCTTTGGCCGCTTCGGGGTGATCATTCCGGTGCTGGCGATTGCCGGTTCACTGGTGGCGAAAAAGCGCCAGCAGGCAGGCAACGGCACCCTGCCGACGTCCGGCCCGCTGTTTATCGGCCTGCTGGTCGGCACCGTGTTGTTAGTCGGCGCGCTGACCTTTATTCCGGCACTGGCGCTGGGACCGGTCGCGGAACATTTGCAGGTCTGGTCAGCACAGTAATGCTGCGTAACTCGTTGAACTGATGAATATAGAGACTAAAAAGATGAGTCGTAAACAACGTGCGTTATTTGAACCCCGCCTGATCCGCACTGCCCTGCTGGATTCGGTGAAAAAGCTGGATCCCCGCGTTCAGTGGCGCAATCCGGTGATGTTCGTGGTGTATCTGGGCAGCATCCTGACCACCCTTATCTGGCTGGCGATCTTGCTGCACCGTACCGACGGCAGCGCGGCTTTTACCGGCAGCGTGTCGCTGTGGCTGTGGTTCACCGTGCTGTTTGCCAACTTCGCCGAAGCGCTGGCGGAAGGCCGCAGCAAGGCGCAGGCGCAGAGCCTGAAAGGCGTGCAGAAAACCAGCTGGGCGAAAAAAATCTACGAACCGCGCCCTGAATCGCCGGTGATCAAAGTCGCCGCCGATACGCTGCGCAAAGGCGATTACGTGCTGATCGAAGCAGGCGATACCGTGCCGTGCGACGGCGAAGTGCTGACCGGCGGTGCATCTGTGGATGAAAGCGCGATTACCGGTGAGTCCGCGCCGGTGATCCGCGAATCCGGCGGTGATTTCTCCTCGGTTACCGGCGGGACGCGCGTGTTGTCCGACTGGCTGGTTGTGGAGTGTTCGGCCAACCCCGGCGATACCTTCCTCGACCGCATGATTGCGATGGTCGAAGGCGCGAAACGCCGCAAGACCCCAAACGAAGTGGCGCTGACCATTTTGCTGGTGGCGCTGACGCTGGTGTTCGTGCTAGCAACGGCGACGCTGTATCCGTTCTCACTGTTCAGCGTGGGCGCAAGTCACGCCGGCATTCCGGTGACTGTCACCGTGCTGGTTGCGCTGCTGGTGTGTCTGATCCCGACCACCATCGGCGGCTTATTGTCGGCTATCGGCGTGGCGGGGATGAGCCGTATGCTGGAAGCCAACGTCATTGCCACCAGCGGTCGTGCGGTAGAAGCCGCCGGTGACGTGGATGTATTGCTGCTGGATAAAACCGGCACCATCACGCTCGGTAACCGTCAGGCTTCGCAGTTCCTGCCCGCCCCTCAGGTGACGGAACAGGAACTGGCTGATGCCGCGCAGTTATCGTCTCTGGCGGATGAAACACCGGAAGGCCGCAGTATCGTGGTACTGGCGAAGCAGCGCTTTAATCTGCGCGAACGCGATATTCATTCACTGAATGCGACCTTCGTGCCCTTCTCCGCGCAAACCCGCATGAGCGGCGTTAACGTCGGTGAGCGCAGTATCCGTAAAGGTGCGGTGGATGCGATCCGTCGTCATGTGGAATCCAACGGCGGCACCTTCCCGAAAGCCGTTGATGAGCTGGTGGAAAACGTAGCGCGCAAAGGCGGCACGCCGCTGGTAGTGGCGGAAGGCGCGAAAGTATTGGGCGTGGTCGAACTGAAAGATATCGTCAAAGGCGGCATTAAGGAACGTTTCGCCGAACTGCGCAAAATGGGCATCAAAACGGTGATGATCACCGGGGATAACCGTCTGACCGCCGCTGCGATTGCGGCCGAAGCAGGTGTGGATGATTTTCTGGCGGAAGCCACGCCGGAAGCCAAACTGGCGTTGATCCGTCAGTATCAGTCGGAAGGCCGTTTAGTGGCGATGACCGGCGACGGTACCAACGACGCCCCGGCTCTGGCGCAGGCCGATGTCGCGGTGGCGATGAACTCCGGTACGCAAGCGGCGAAAGAAGCGGGGAACATGGTCGATCTCGATTCCAACCCGACCAAGCTGATTGAAGTCGTGCATATCGGTAAACAGATGCTGATGACGCGCGGCTCACTGACCACCTTCAGTATCGCCAACGATGTGGCGAAGTATTTCGCCATTATCCCGGCGGCATTCGCGGCAACCTATCCGCAGCTGAATGCGCTGAACGTCATGCACCTGACGTCGCCGTCGTCGGCCATCATGTCGGCGGTTATTTTCAACGCCCTGGTGATTGTGTTTCTGATCCCGCTGGCGCTGAAAGGCGTGAGCTATAAAGCCATGAGTGCCGCCGCCCTGCTGCGCCGTAACCTGTGGATTTATGGCGTCGGCGGACTGCTGGTGCCATTTGCGGGTATCAAACTGATTGACGTGATCCTGACCGTTTTACATCTGAGCTGATTTTTGAGGAAGACCATTATGTCCGTTAAAAGAATGTCCTATGTCCGCCCGGCTCTGGTGATGACGGTTCTGCTGACGCTGGCGACCGGCGTGGTGTATCCGCTGCTGACCACCGGCGTCTCAGAACTGGTGTTCCGTACTCAGGCCATGGGTTCGCTGGTTAAAGACAGCGGGAATAAAGTGATTGGCTCAGAACTGATCGGGCAGAATTTTACCCGTAATGATTATTTCTGGGGACGTCCTTCTGTCACCTCAGACTCGCCATATAACCCGATGGCATCCGCTGGCAGCAATCTGGCGGCCAGTAATCCGGCACTGGATCAGGCGGTGAAAGACCGTGTGGCTGCGCTGCGCAAGGCCAATCCGCAAAGTCCGGCGGCGGTGCCGGTGGATCTGGTCACCGCCAGTGGCAGTGGTTTAGACCCGCAGATTTCGGTAGCCGCCGCCCAATGGCAGGCACCGCGCATTGCTGCCGCGCGTGGTCTGCCACTGGCGCAAGTGAATAAATTGATTGATGATAATACATCATCGCCGCTGATTGGTTTCCTCGGCCCCGACGTGGTTAACGTGCTCGGGATGAATCAGGCGCTGGATGAACTGAAAACCAATTAACCAACCAAAATAATTCGGGTTGCAGGAAGGCGACAAGTGAAGGAGTCCCGATGAGCTTACATAAGTAAGTGATTCGGGTGACTGAGTGAAGCCAACGCACCTGCAGCTCGAAGTATGAAGGGTGATATGACAGAAGAAAGACCCGATCCTGACAGCCTGCTGGCGCTCGCCAATGAGAAGCCACGCGGGCAACTGAAAGTCTTTTTCGGCGCCTGTGCGGGCGTCGGAAAAACTTTTGCCATGTTGCAGGAAGCACAGCGTCTGCGCGCCACCGGTCTCGACGTGCTGGTTGGCGTGGTGGAAACCCATGGAAGGGAGGAAACGCAGGCACTGCTGCCGGGGCTTTCTCTGTTACCACCGAAACGCATAAACCACCGCGGTCGTCAGGTGCAGGAATTTGACCTCGATGCCGCGCTGGCCCGCCGCCCTGCCCTGATCCTGATGGACGAACTGGCGCACAGCAATGCCGCCGGTTCGCGCCATCCGAAGCGCTGGCAGGATGTCGAAGAGTTACTCGATGCCGGAATCGACGTGTTTACCACCGTCAACGTGCAGCATCTTGAAAGCCTGAACGATGTGGTCAGCGGCGTCACCGGTATTATTATTCGCGAAACCGTTCCCGACCGTCTGTTTGATGACGCCAGCGAAGTGGTGCTGGTGGATTTGCCGCCAGACTCCCTCCGCCAGCGCCTGAAAGAAGGCAAAGTTTATATTCCCGGTCAGGCCGAACGCGCCATCGAACACTTCTTCCGTAAAGGCAATCTCATTGCCCTGCGCGAGCTTTCCCTGCGCCGCACCGCCGATCGCGTTGACGATCAGATGCGCGAATATCGCGACGATCAGGGCGTTAATCGTGTCTGGCATACCCGCGACGCACTGTTGCTGTGCATTGGTCACGGCGGCGGTAATGAAAAACTGGTGCGTGTTGCGTCGCGCATGGCCGCACGTCTCGGCTGCGTCTGGCACGCGGTGTATGTAGAAACGCCACGTCTGCATCGTCTGCCGGAAGGCCAGCGACGCGCCATTTTGCACTCCCTGAAACTGGCGCAGGAACTGGGCGCGGAAACCGCCACCCTCTCCGATCCGCAGGAAGAACAGGCGATTTTGCGCTACGCCCGCGAGCATCGTCTGGGCAAAATAGTGACCGGCCGCCGCCGCGAAAAACGCTGGAAGTTCAGCGCCAGTTTTGCCGATAAACTGGCAAATATCGCGCCGGATCTCGATCTCATCGTGGTCGGACTGGAAGATTCTCCGCCCAATCCGGCACGCAAAGAACAGGACTCACGCACATTCGCTGACCGCTTCAGCCGCCAGCTCTGGGGCTGCTCGCTGGCAGTGGCGCTGTGTGCGGTGATCACCGTGATGTCGCAATGGCTGGTGCCGACCTTCGATCAGGCCAACCTGGTGATGGTGTATCTGCTCGGCGTGGTGATTGTCGCGCTGTTTTATGGCCGCTGGCCGTCGGTGCTGGCGGCAGTAATCAATGTCGTTAGCTTCGATCTGTTTTTCGTCCAGCCGCGCGGCTCGCTGGCGGTCACTGATGCACAGTATCTGGTGACGTTCGGCGTCATGCTGATCGTCGGTATTCTGATCGGGAATCTGACCGCCGGTGTGCGTTATCAGGCGCGCATCGCCCGTCACCGTGAAAAACGCGCGCAGCATCTGTATGAAATGTCCAAAGGGCTGAGCCAGTCGCTGACGCCGGAAGCCATTGCGCAAACCAGCCGCCACTTTATTTCTTCCAGCCTGAATGCCAAAACCGCCATTTTGCTGCCGCAGGAGAATGGCGAACTGGCACAACCTGCCGGTGAAACCACGTCGATTGTGGTGGATGACGCCATCGCCCGCTGGAGTTTCGATAAAAAAATGCCTGCCGGTGCGGGCACCGATACCCTGCCCGGCGTGCCGTATCAGCTTTTGCCGCTGATTGCTTCCGGTGAATCCCGCGGTCTGCTGGCGGTCGAACCGCCGAATATCCGCCAGCTACTGGTGCCGGAACAGCAACGTCTGCTACAAACTTTCACCGTGCTGATTGCCAATGCCCTGGAACGTCTGCATCTGGCCGCCAGCGCGGAAACAGCAAGACTGGAAACTGAACGCGAGCAACTGCGCAACTCACTGCTTTCAGCGCTTTCCCATGACCTGCGCACGCCGCTGACGGTGCTTTTCGGGCAGGCGGAAATCCTGACGCTGGATCTGGCGTCGGAAGGTTCGAAGCACGCCCCGCAGGCCAGCCAGATCCGCCAGCAGGTACTGAGCACCACACGGCTGGTGAATAATCTGCTGGATATGGCGCGCATTCAGTCCGGCGGATTTAATCTGCGCAAAGAGTGGCAGTCAGTGGAAGAAATCACAGGCAGCGCGCTGCGGATGCTTGAACCGGTGCTGGCTCACGACCACATCGAGATAGATTTGCCGAAGGAAATGGTGCTGGTGAACTGCGACGCCAGCCTGATTGAACGGGTGCTGATCAATCTGCTGGAAAACGCCCATAAATATGCCGGAATTGGCGCGACGATCGGCATAAAAGCCACACCGCTGGATGAGTGGCTGGAGATCGAAGTCTGGGATAACGGTCCGGGAATTCCGGCCGGTGCCGAACACGCTATTTTCGAAAAATTCGCCAGGGGAAATAAAGAGTCAGCTATTCCCGGCGTGGGGTTGGGATTAGCGATTTGCCGTGCCATTATTGAGGTGCACGACGGACGAATTTGGGCGGAGAATGGCCCTGACGGCGGCGCGCGTTTCCGTTTCAGGCTGCCGCTGGAAGCCCTGCCCGAGATGGAAGCGGATATGGACACTGACATCGACGAGGCAACGTGAGCGCATCCCCGGTAAATATTTTAATTGTTGAAGACGAAAAAGAGATCCGCCGCTTTGTGCGCACGGCGCTCGAGGCGGAAGGCTTGCGGGTATTTGAAAGTGAGACGCTGCAACGCGGGCTGATTGAGGCCGGCACGCGTAAACCGGATCTGATTATTCTCGATCTCGGTTTACCGGACGGTGACGGCCTGACGTATATCCGCGATTTGCGCCACTGGAGCGCGATCCCGGTGATTGTGCTGTCCGCTCGCACGAGTGAAGAAGACAAAATTGCCGCGCTGGATGCCGGTGCCGATGATTTTCTGACCAAGCCGTTTGGCGTTGGTGAGCTGCTGGCGCGGGTTCGCGTGGCGCTGCGCCGTCATGCGGGCAGTTCACAGGAAAGTCCGCTGGTCACGTTTGCGGATGTGACGGTAGATTTGATCAACCGCCGCGTACAACGAAACGGGGAAGATTGTCATCTGACGCCGATTGAGTTTCGCCTGCTGGCCGAACTGCTGGCAAACAGCGGCAAAGTGATTACTCAGCGTCAGTTACTGAGCCACGTGTGGGGCCCGAATTACGTCGAACACAGCCATTATCTGCGCATCTACATGGGGCATTTGCGCCAGAAACTGGAGGCCGACGCCACCCGGCCGCGTCATTTACTGACTGAAACCGGCGTAGGCTATCGTTTTATGCCTTAGGTGCGTCAGTTTCCGGTTTGGCTTCGCCAAATTCAGCTTCCAGACTTTCCGCAGCCTGCTGCAAAATGGCACTCACCCGCACCACCTGCTCCGGCGTTAAATCCGAACGCATCATGTTGCCGCGCAGCGCGTGACGCAGGCGGTGCATCGATTCATGAATACCTTCTGCCAGATTGTTTTCACGCGGACGCTGAGCGCCAGCCAGACGGGCAAAAATCACATCCACCGCCGCCTGATGCTGCGCCAGTTCGACTTTTCCGGCTTCAGTTATCTGATAGCTTTTACGACCATTACCGGTGGCGACAGGCTCGAGGAAATCCTGCTCTTCCAGCAGCGTCAGCGTCGGGTAAATGACGCCAGGGCTTGGCACATACAGACCGGAAGACGCTTCTTCGATAGCTTTAATCAGCTCATAACCGTGGCTCGGTTTCTTCGCCACCAGCGCCAGCAGCACGCGGCGCAAATCACCGTGTTCAAACAGACGATGCACACCGCGCTCGCCACGACCACCGCGACGGCCTTCGCCACGTCCGCGACGTTCGCGCCCTTCTTCACCACGTTCTTCACCACGATGGCGGCCATCCCGGCGCAACATGTGACGCTCGCTGTGATCGCTGCGATCTGATTCATGACGGCAATGACCACGATGCCCTTCTTCCCGGCAACCGTGACCGCGGTGGCGGCCTTCAAACATTTTGCTAAACATAGTTTACGTCCTATTTAGATATATCGAATTATTTCGATATATCTAAACTAGATCGATTTTCAGAAACTGGCAAGCCGAAAAGCGCATTTAGATATATCTTTTTCGTCTCTGAACTGGCGGCAAGAAATGCGCAAAAAAAAAGCGCTGAATAATCAGCGCCTTTGATGAGAAACAGAAAACGGCTTATTTAGCGTCGGCAAGAACCTTGCTGACGATTTCTACCGCTTCTTTCTCAATTTGTTCGCGGTGTTCAGCACCGAGGAAGCTTTCACAATAAATTTTGTAGGCTTCTTCTGTACCGGACGGACGTGCCGCGAACCAGCCGTTTTTGGTCATCACTTTCAGGCCGCCGATTGACGCGCCGTTACCCGGAGCGTTGGTCAGACGGGCAGTGATCGGGTCACCGGCCAGCGTGTCGGCTTTCACCTGTTCAGGAGAAAGTTTAGACAGCGCGGCTTTCTGCGCGTGAGTTGCAGGTGCCTGAATACGGTTGTAGCTTGGCGCGCCAAAGCGGGCAGCCAGCTCGTTGTAATGTTCCTGCGGGTTCTTGCCGGTGACGGCGGTGATTTCCGCGGCCAGCAGGCACATGATGATACCGTCTTTGTCGGTAGACCACGGGGTGCCATTGAAACGCAGGAAAGAAGCCCCTGCACTTTCTTCGCCACCAAAACCGAAGCTGCCGTCAAACAGACCATCAACGAACCATTTAAAGCCTACCGGTACTTCTACCAGTTTACGGCCTAAATCTTCCACTACGCGGTCGATCATCGCGCTGGAAACCAGCGTTTTACCGACGGCAACCTCTTTGCCCCACTGCGGACGGTGCTGGAACAGGTACTGAATCGCCACCGCCAGATAATGGTTGGGGTTCATCAGACCGGCTGGCGTCACAATGCCGTGGCGGTCGTAGTCAGGGTCATTGGCAAAGGCCAGATCGAATTTATCACGCAGCGCCAGCAGACCGGCCATGGCGGATTCAGACGAGCAGTCCATGCGGATCACACCGTCGTGGTCGAGATGCATGAAACGGAAAGTCTGATCGACTTCATCGTTCACCAGCGTCAGATCCAGTTTGTAATGCTCAGCGATGCGCTTCCAGTATTCGATACCGGAACCACCGAGAGGATCCACACCCAGTTTCAGGCCTGCTTTCTGAATCGCGGCCATATCAACGATGTCGGTCAGGCCTTCGATAAACGGCTGAACCAGATCCTGCGCCACCAGATGACCACTTTTCCACGCCTGATCCAGAGACTGACGTTTCACACCCGCAAGCTTCGCAGCCAGCAGTGCGTTAGCGCGTTTCTCAATCACGGAGGTCAGGTTGGTATCTGCCGGGCCACCGTTGGTCGGGTTGTATTTGATGCCGCCATCTTCCGGTGGATTGTGCGAAGGGGTGATGACGATGCCATCAGCCAGCGCGCCGCCGTTGCGGTTGTGGGTCAGGATAGCGTGAGACACCGCAGGCGTCGGCGTGAAGCCGTTGTCTTCCTGCACGATGACATCCACGCCATTCGCCGTCAGCACTTCCAGCACAGAGATAAACGCCGGTTCAGACAACGCATGTGTGTCTTTACCCACGTAGCACGGGCCGGTGGTGCCCTGCTCTTTACGCACTTCAGCAATTGCCTGAGCAATGGCCAGGATGTGCGATTCATTAAAGCTGTGACGCAACGAACTACCGCGATGACCGGACGTGCCGAATTTCACAGCGTGTGCTGTATTAGCCGGATCCGGTTGCAGAACGTAATACTGTGACGTTAACTGCGCCACATTAATCAAATCGCTTTGCTGAGCAGGTTGCCCTGCACGGGGGTGATTAGCCACTGGCGCTTCTCCCTTACGCTGAAATTTAGAGGGTGCCGCACACTTTGTCAGTCAGTTCCGCCGGGAACTGCATGAGTTGCATGATGTGTTCGATCATGCTGCGTTTGCGACCTGTGTTGGTATTCGTAATAACCCAATACGGCGTTCCGGGAACGTGTTTAGGCTTGGTATGAATGCCGTTTTGCAGCAGGGTTTGCTGGTCACCGGCAAAATAGGTACGCGTGCGGCCCGTTAATGACTCGGTCGCAACGGCAAATTCTTTCGGGTTCAGGCCATACAAGGTCGACAGGATCAACATAAAGCGGTTCACCGCTTTGGTCTGCTCTGCGTATTCGTCAGACAGCAACAGTTCACGGACGGCGCGGACTTTATCACGCGACGTCGGTGCTGCAGCGGCGACAGGTTTTTCCTGTGCAACGGTGCCGGCAATAATGGAAGCATTCACTGTCGCGGCAGGAGCGGTCTGTCCGGCAGTAAACTTCAACATACGGCGTAAAATATCAGACGCACTTTCACCGATAGCCTGCGTATGGCTGGCAATGTAGCGGTAGAGTTCTTCGTCAACCTCAATAGTTTTCATCTTTATCCAGTACTGTTTTTCTACTTAATTCAAAAGGATTATACAAATTTCTACACAGTAACAAACAGGGGAATTGCGCCGCGAAGCAAAAACCAGACTACTTCCCGTTTTTGCTGCATGCAGGCTCCGGCCTGTTCTTGCTTCTGGTAGTCAAATCCCGCTCAGGCATCTGGCAGAAACTTTCTGTTCTAAAAAATCATCCGCAACTCATGATAACCTAATGGAATCGTTTATCAGTATGAACTTCGCCATGAAATTACATTATCGCCTGCAAGAACCTGAAGTCGCTGGCAGCCATGCCCTGCCGGTTTTGTTAATCCACGGCCTGTTCGGAACCCTTGATAATCTGGGCGTTCTGGGCCGCGACCTGAAACAACAGCATAGAGTGTTACAGGTCGATTTGCGTAACCACGGCCAGTCCGGGCGTTCTGATGAGATGTCATACGCCGCGATGGCGCAGGATTTAGCAGAAACGCTGGATGAAGTGGGTTTCCAAAAAATCATTGTTATCGGCCACTCGATGGGCGGCAAAGCAGCGATGGCGCTGACCGCGCTGATCCCTGACCGTATCGAGAAGCTGATCGTCATTGATGTCGCGCCGGTCGATTACCGCGTGCGCCGTCACGATGAGATTTTTGCCGCGATTAACGCCGTCACCGCTGCCGGATTACGTGACCGCACGTCAGCTGCCGCCTGTATGCGCGAGTATATAAAGGAAGACGGCGTGATTCAGTTTCTGCTGAAATCTTTCCAGCAGGGAGAATGGCGCTTTAACGTTCCGGTGCTGCTCAGTGAATACGAAACCATCACCGGCTGGGAAGACGTACCGGCGTGGGATCACCCGGCGTTATTTATCCGCGGCGGATTGTCGCCGTATGTGCAGGACGCTTACCGCGAAGATATCGCCCGTCAGTTCCCGCAGGCCAAAGCCTATGTCGTCGCCGGAACCGGACACTGGGTTCACGCGGAAAAACCTGAGGCCGTGCTGCGCGCTGTTCACCGTTTCATCGATGTGGACTAAGGTTTAACATCCTGGGGATAAATTGTGCAAAAAGTCTGCACAACTTAGAAAGTTATCATGAAATCAGGGCAATCAGGCGTTGTGAACCCCAGGCGCGCCAGTGTATGATTGCGCGCTATAATTTTGCCGCCCCGTTTCACTCAGGCTGAGTCGCGGGGGGTAAATTGGGTCAGGGTTTCTTAGCCCGAAATGTGTGAAACGCTCGTCAGGAATCGGCTTGCCGTTTTCCGATGTAAAAACTTCCCTGGTTGTACCGCTACCTATGGCAAAAGAACAACTGGATCGCACGACGATTGATCTGTTCGCAGATGACCGCCGTCCGGGGCGTCCAAAAACAAATCCGCTATCCCGTGATGAACAGCTCAGGATCAACAAGCGCAATCAGTTACGCCGCGATAAAGCGAGCGGTCTGCGTCGCGTTGAGCTGAAAATGAATGCCGATGCTGTTGATACGCTCAATAAGCTGGCTGAAGAACGTAACATCAGTCGTAGCGAACTGATTGAAGAGATGCTGCTGGCACATCTTAACGGTCATGAAGGCTGATTAAAAACGGGTAACCTTTTCAGGCTACCCGTTTGTTTTTTCTTACTTATTCAACGCTCACTCTCTTCGTGCTTCTCAAAACGTTTCCCAGTTCTCAGCACTTTTCGCGCTATTCGCCGAAAGCAACCCGCCCATCCCGGTATCCGGACGCAGCAACGGAGCGGAAACCGCTTTCGCTGGACGTCCCTTCACGTTGGTGACGCTGTCTTTGAGTTTGAACGTGGCCACGGCGTTGTTGAGTAATGCAGCCTGTTCTTCCAGAGAAACCGCAGCCTGCGATGCCTCTTCAACCAGCGAGGCGTTCTGCTGCGTCACACTGTCCATCTGAGTGATCGCCACCGCCACCTGACCGATGCCTTTGCTTTGCTCATCAGATGCCGAAGCAATTTCCGCCATGATATCCGTGACATGCGTAATTGAGCGCACCACTTCATTCATCGTCAGACCGGCGTTTTCAACCAGTTTTGAACCGCTGTCGACGCGGGAAACCGATTCGCTGATCAGGGATTCGATTTCTTTCGCCGCCTGAGCGCTGCGCTGCGCCAGATTGCGCACTTCGCTGGCGACCACCGCAAATCCACGCCCCTGTTCGCCCGCACGTGCGGCTTCAACTGCGGCGTTCAGCGCCAGAATGTTGGTCTGGAAAGCTATGCTGTTGATGACCGACGTAATTTCAGCAATTTTCTTTGAGCTGCCGGAAATGTCTTTCATGGTACTGACCACGTCCGCCACAATATTTCCGCCCTTCTGCGCCGTGCCGGAGGCTTCAATCACCAGCTGGCTGGCGTGATGTGCGTTATCGGCATTGTGTTTCACCGTCGCTGTCAGTTCTTCCATGCTGGCTGCGGTTTCTTCCAGAGCAGAAGCCTGTTCTTCGGTACGCGAAGACAAGTCATTATTCCCTGCTGAAATTTCCGATGCGCCCTGATAGATATGGTTAGTACAGTTACGGATCGTCTGCACCGTATTCACCAGACTCGCCTGCATCACATTCAGCAGCGGGATCAGTTTACCGGCGCAGTTTTTACCGAACTCTTCCATATACTGCGTCAGGTCACCGCTGGCGATCACCGCGAACTGATCGCGGATTTTATCCAGCGGTTTCACCAGCGCCATCACCAGATAGCGGTCGGTCAGCAGCAACAGGATCAAACCAATACCAAATGCGCTCAGCTGGATCACTTTGCTCATGTAGGTCAGATGATTGGATTCATTTTGTGCGGCCTGAAAATCAACTGCAATCTGGCTGCTGACTTTTTCCATTGATGAACCAAAAGTGCGGCTCAGCGCCGGAACCGTGGTGTTGGCTAACTGGTTATAGGTGTCGATATTCTTACTGCTGGCAGCATTGAATAACGGCGTAACGCCCTGTGTCAGCAGGTTTTCCCAGCTGGTCTGCAGTTCCTGAATGGCTGATTCTTCCAGGCCCGGATGGGGTACTGATTTAAAATCAGCCAGCGCCTGAGTCAGTCCATCAAGAGATTGTTTGGCGCTGTCAAAAATTTCAGGGCCCTTTGACGGGTCAGCCTGAAGCTGTGCAACCGCACGACTCAGACGCGTCACGGTACGGAAATACTGATCGTTACCTTTGCTGATCAGCGTCATGTTGTTGACCAGTTCGGTACTGTTCCTGGTATTTTGCGTTAATGTGCCAAGTGATGTGACGGTATAAAGGGAAACACCGGCCCACATCACGCAGAAGATGCCAAGAATGGTTAATAAAGCGGCCCTGATGGTAATATTTTTTAAAAACTGCACGATATGCCTCTCTCGAAACAGGACTGTTTCTGGTCTGAGGATTGACGGGGATGCGGAGAATCAAAACAGGTAACCAGCAGGCTTACGCCCCCGGACATGTTTGAACACCTCTCCGGGCATCGATTTCTTTATTATGTTGAGATTGCTCTCGCATCATCTATCGGCGGGACATGCGTAAACTTAAGGAAGGAGCCGGTTTATTTCTTCACTTTGCTTATGACCTCAGGAACCCTGTGGTTGATAAGCACACGATGGCGATAACACTTTAAAATATTGCCCGATAAACTTATTCCCCACTTAAGAAGGCGAGCAGAAGCATATTCTCCGCCTCGCGAGTTTGGTATCATCTTCGCTATTATTGCCTGCAATGCAGGGCACTTCATTTAGAACAAGAGGTTAGATAATCTTATGGCCGTTGTAGGTATCTTCTTTGGATCCGATACAGGTAACACCGAAAACATCGCTAAAATGATCCAGAAACAATTGGGTAAAGATGTGGCAGAGGTGCATGACATTGCGAAGAGCAGCAAAGAGGATCTGGAAAAATTCGATATTTTGCTGATCGGAATTCCAACCTGGTATTACGGTGAAGCGCAGTGTGACTGGGATGACTTTTTCCCGTCGCTCGAAGAGATAGATTTCGAAGGTAAACTGGTTGCCCTGTTTGGCTGCGGCGATCAGGAAGACTATGCCGAGTATTTCTGCGATGCACTGGGTACCGTGCGCGATATCATTGAGCCACGCGGCGCAGTGATTGTCGGACACTGGCCAACTGAAGGTTACCACTTTGAAGCATCCAAAGGCCTGGCAGATGATAAGCACTTCATCGGACTGGCAATTGACGAAGACCGTCAGCCGGAACTGACCGCTGAACGTGTTGATGCGTGGGTGAAACAGATCACAGAAGAACTCAGCCTTTCAGAAATTATCGGCTAAAACCCTGTTGGCCCTGAGGATTTATTCTACAATTGAAGGGCCAAACTATTACTGAAATTAACAATTTAACCGCTACAAAATTGTAACTTTCGGTCGTATCAAGGTACACTGAGTTCATCTGTTTTTTCTATCGATCAAGTCGTTGCATTATTAGTGTGACAGGCAATTTGTGATCTTTATTAACAGGCTGTCGTTTACGAGAATGGGCACACTTCCCTTAAACGAAGAACAGTAAACGAACAATTTTGTGCCGCCGATGCCACAGGCTGCATGCCTCAACTTGATTAGCACATAGTAACAGGACTGAATCCGCATGACTGACAACAACACCGCACTGAAGAAAGCCGGCTTAAAAGTCACGCTTCCGCGCCTCAAAATCCTGGAAGTGCTGCAAGCGCCGGAAGGTCATCACGTTAGTGCGGAAGATCTGTACAAGCAACTGATTGATATGGGCGAAGAAATTGGTCTGGCCACGGTATACCGTGTTCTGAACCAGTTTGATGATGCTGGTATCGTCACCCGTCATAACTTCGAAGGCGGCAAGTCCGTATTCGAACTGACTCAGCAACATCACCACGATCACCTGATCTGCCTGGATTGCGGTCGTGTGATTGAATTCCGTGACGAATATATTGAAGGTCGTCAGCGTGAGATTGCTAAAAAACATGGCATCAAACTGACCAACCACAGTCTGTACCTGTACGGTCACTGTGAAGCAGGCGACTGCCGTGAAGATGAATCTTTGCACAATGACAAACCTGCGCATTAATTTGCACAGCTTCGATTGTCGCAAATGTTCTAAATAAACTAACCGCTGGAAAGCGGTTTTTTTATGCCTGTGCTTCACCCCGAACACAGACGCCGCTTGCCGACGTAAAAAACCCCGGCAAGCCGGGGTTTCGCTTTTGATAATGATGTTTTTGCCAGCTAAGGCTTTTACAAAAATCTGCTATTAGTTCGCCATTGCAGGCGCGTTATTGGATGTGATTTCCTGCCAGATTTTACCGCAATCCGCCGCATATGCCTGACCATCACCGGTTTTGCGCGCCGTCAGACAGCGCTGGTAATCCAGCACGCGTACTGTTTCCTGTTCCGCAAATTTCTGGTGTGCTTTTTCCTGTTTCAGCTTGTTCAGCAACACCTGACAAGTCGCCAGTTTGTCCGGATTATCTTCTGAAGAGTTAATACAGGTGCGGTAGTCTTCACGCGTTTGCGAAATCTGTGCCTGATCGGCGGTAGGCGCACAGCCTGCCAGCAGAACAACCGATACCGCCATCATCAGTAATTTATTCATCGACATAACGACCTCAGAAAATAGTGAATGGAGCAATAACGATGAATTTCACGTCTTTTTCATCCTGGAATATGTTGCCGTAACCCCCGCCCCAGCTCGGAATATCCGAGTGGTTGTCGTACTGGGTGTAATGCAGTTTGAACAGTGTCCCCTTCGCGCGGCCTTCCTGAATGGTGTAAAGCGCATCCAGGCTCCAGGCGCTCTCTTTCAGACGCTGGCTCTGGTCATAAGCGGCGTTGGTACTCGGTTTGGCGTCCCACGCGTAAACGTAAGAACCCCCGACGGCAAAGCCCGGCAGATCCCATTTCGCCAGATCGTAAAGTACGCCGGCGTACACCGCTTTCTCGCCGTTGGCGTTGAAGTCCGAACGGTTATCCCACCACACGTCAAGACGACCGTTGGAGGAGGAATACGTCGGGGTCATACGTTGCAGGAAGTAGCCCTGATTACCTTCCGCTTTGACCATCGTACCTTCCAGCCGCCAGTTAAACTGACCGGTGGTGTAACCGAAAGTCAGCGCCTGCAACCAGGCCATCCCGTCATACAAGCTGTTCGGATCGTTCTTGTTGCTGATGCGATCTTCCGCACCGTAGAACTGGTAGCTGGTGGTCAGCGGATTGCCGATCAGATCGATTTTGTAAGACGCTTTGGCAAAGTACTGATCGACGTAACTTTCAGCCTGACCAAAAGCGCCTTCCAGCACAAAGTCGTTTTTGAAGTCGTATTTCGCTCCAAGAGAGTGGATGTACGAAACACCCGTTTTCTTATCGTTCTGGCGGAAATCATCCATTTCCAGATGCCACGGAGATTTATATTCATCCGCCCACATGTAGGAGAAACTCAATTCTCCCGGATCACCGAAATCGTGCTTGTAGCCCGCTTCCGCACCGCGGTAAGTTCCCGGCATGAAGCTCCAGTGCGGTGCAATCAGTGTCTGGCCCGTTGGCTGGATGTAACCGGCATGTCCCCAGAATCCGCCGTATTTAAATTTACCGGCAGCTTTGTACAGGCTGACCCCACTTTTATCACCGGAGTAATCTTCGTCGTAAGCACGGTTGCTGTTGGAGAAAGCGATTTCGTTGGGATGTCCGCTTTCGCTGCTTTCGGCCATTTCAATCGCCGTAAAGGCTGCGATATCAATACCAAACATGTCCCAGGCATAGCCGGAAGAAAAATCGAGATTCAGGTTAGCGGTAGAATGTGAAAGGTTGGTTGTGTAGTCTTTGTAGTTGTCGCTCGCCGGATCCATGTCCTTGCGGTCACGCTCACGCTGCCAGTAATACACACCGCCGGTCAGCGTCGAATCATCAATAAAACCTGCCGCTTTGGCATCTTCAGAAAACATCATTCCGCCACCCAATAAGGTGCCGGCAAGAGAATATAGTGCAGGTTTCAGGTAAGCCGATCCCCTGCCCCTGTTAAGGTGCTTGTGCATAGAAATTCCTCATCTTTGACTAAAAAATACCAACAAAACCCAAACGGGTATTAAAAGCGGCCGCCAAAGGCGTAACCGGTTAAATCACGTTCAAGAGTATTTTTCGCGACGCGAATTATCAATGAGTAATTACTCATTGATCGCTGAAGTATGACAAAGTGCACATAAAGATGAAAAAGTGTAACAAAATGCCATAGGAAAGAGTTAAGCGGAGGAGTAACTAAAATAAATAACATAATCAGTGAATTGATAGTTTTAAGCGTTCATTTAAACGTTTCAGCACACAAAAAACAGGGTTTAAAAGTAAACATCAAAAACACATTAATTCGCGATGAAAAACAAAATCACCATGCACATGTCATTACCAGCAGACAGAAATAGCAGACATAAAAAAAACGCAGCCGGAGCTGCGTTTCATCAGTCGTTCAAACAAGCCATTCAGAGGCAATTACGCGACGGGTTTGCTTTCCCAGGTATCACGCAGACCAACGGTACGGTTGAACACCAGATTGTCAGCGCTTGAGTAGCGGCTGTCGGCGCAGAAGTAACCTTCACGCTCGAACTGCAGGCTGATTTCAGCCTGAGCTGCCACCAGAGAAGGTTCAACAAAACCGTGAGCAATCACCAGAGATTCCGGGTTGATCGTGGTCAGGAAGTCCTCTGCCTGGCCAGGATTCGCCACGCTGAACAGACGGTCATACAGACGGAATTCCGCCGGTTTACCTTCTGTCGCAGAAACCCAGTGGATCACACCTTTCACCTTGCGGCCATCAGCGGGATCTTTGCTCAGCGTTTCGATATCGTAAGAACAAAAGATGGTGGTGATATTGCCTTCTGCGTCTTTCTCAATGCGTTCCGCTTTAATCACATACGCATTGCGCAGGCGAACTTCTTTGCCCAGCACCAGACGCTTGTACTGTTTATTCGCTTCTTCACGGAAATCAGCCTGATCGATGTAAATCTCGCGCGTGAACGGCACTTCGCGGGTACCCATTTCCGGCTTGCTCGGATGGTTCGGCATTTTCACCATCTGCACGTCATCACCGGTAAAGTTCTCGATGATCACTTTAACCGGATTGATAACCGCCATGGCGCGCGGTGCGTTTTCGTTCAGATCGTCACGAATACAGGATTCCAGCGCCATCATTTCGACGTTGTTATCTTGTTTCGTCACGCCAATACGACGGCAGAATTCACGGATAGACGCGGCAGTGTAGCCACGGCGACGCAGACCGGAAACGGTCGGCATACGCGGGTCATCCCAGCCTTCAACGATTTTATCCGTCACCAGCAGGTTCAGCTTACGCTTGGACATGATGGAGTATTCGAGATTCAGACGGGAGAACTCGTACTGACGCGGATGGCATGGAATGCTGATGTTATCCAGCACCCAGTCGTACAGACGACGGTTGTCCTGGAATTCCAGCGTACACAGTGAATGGGTGATCCCTTCCAGCGCATCGGAAATGCAGTGGGTGAAATCGTACATCGGGTAGATGCACCATTTGTTGCCGGTCTGATGGTGTTCTGCAAATTTGATACGGTAAATTACCGGATCACGCATCACGAAGAATGGCGAAGCCATATCGATTTTTGCACGCAGACACGCAGCGCCTTCAGCAAATTCGCCGTTACGCATTTTTTCGAACAGCGCGATGTTCTCTTCTACGCTGCGATCGCGATACGGGCTGTTTTTACCCGGCGATGTCAGGGAACCACGGTATTCGCGGATCTGATCAGGAGACAGTTCATCTACATACGCCAGACCTTTATTGATCAGTTCCAGCGCATAGGCGTGCAGCTGATCAAAATAGTCTGAAGAATAGTGAATATCACCACTCCAGTCGAAACCTAACCATTGCACGTCGTGTTTGATCGACTCAACGAATTCAATATCTTCTTTTGCCGGGTTGGTATCGTCAAAACGCAGGTTGCACTGCCCCTGATAGTCTTGCGCGATGCCAAAATTCAGGCAGATAGATTTCGCATGACCAATATGCAGATAGCCATTAGGCTCAGGCGGGAAACGGGTATGAACGGTATTGTGTTTCCCGGTCGCCAGATCTTCATCAATAATCTGACGGATAAAATTTGTTGGGCGGGCTTCTGCCTCACTCATTGTGCAATTCCTCTACGCGACATTTGACTCTACGGATAACCGCTTATGTTCCAACAAGCCACGTAAGGAAACAACCGTTAGTTGCATAAAATCGTGGTTATCTGCATGACTTCTGCTTAGAAGCAATAAAAACGCGGGAAGAGATTACTCTCTTCCCGCGCCAGGGCTTTCTACTGTGAATCAATCAACAGAGTTACTTACTCTGGATCTCGAACAGTTTGGTCTGACCGGCAACCACTGAGCCGCTGGCCAGAGAAATCACACCGGTATAATCGTCGATGTTGCTGACCACAACCGGGCTTATCATTGAGCGCGCATTGGCGTTCAGATAATCCAGATCCAGTTCCAGTACAGGCTGACCAGCGACGACCGTTGCACCTTCTTCAACCAGGCGGGTAAAGCCCTGACCGTTCAGTGCAACCGTATCAATCCCCATATGCACCACGATTTCAGCACCGGAAGTGGTTTCCAGGCAGAACGCATGGTTGGTATTGAAGATTTTCACCACAGTACCGGCCGCAGGAGAAACGACAATTTTGTCTGTCGGACGAATAGCGACGCCATCACCGACCGCTTTGCTGGCAAATGCTTCATCAGGCACCTGATCCAGCGCAACGATGTCACCGGTAACCGGCGAAACCAGCGTCTCTACGACGGTTTTGACGCTGTTTGGCACAGCCTGCGGCGCTGCTTTAACCGCAGCCACTGGCGTAGCAACACCGGCAGCAATCGGGCCACGCGCCATCACTTTCTTCATGGCATCTGCCAGAGATTCTGCTTTAGCGCCGACGATAACCTGAATACTTTGTTTGTTAAGACGAACAATACCTGATGCCCCCAGACGTTTACATGCGGCGTCATCAACGGTGCCGGCATCTTTCACGTTCAGACGCAGACGGGTAATACAGGCATCAATACCTTTGAAGTTATCAGAACCACCCAGAGCTCCGATATAGCTCACAGCCAGTTGATTCAGACCTTCTTCAGTGTTGCTGTTTGCTTCCGGCTCACCGATATGATCAACGTCGTCTTCACGACCTGGCGTTTTCAGGTTGAACATACGGATGATAACGCTGAACAGAACGAAGTAGATGATGAAGAAGATCACACCCATCACCAGCAACATCCAGACGTTTTTACTTGCTGCTGGCAGGTTGTACATCAACGCATAGTCGATGGCGCCTGCAGAGAAGGAGAAGCCTGCGTGAATGCCCAGAGCGGTTGCGATGTACAGGCTGATCCCGGTCAGGATGGCGTGCACTAAGTACAGCAACGGAGCAAGGAACATGAACAGGAATTCTAATGGCTCGGTCACACCGGTCAGGAATGCAGTCACCGCGACGGATACCAGCATACCGCCTACTAACGGACGACGCTCTTTCGGTGCAGCGAAGTACATTGCACATGCTGCGCCTGGCAGACCAAACATCATGATTGGGAAGAAGCCGGACATGAACATCCCTGCAGTGCCGTCACCCGCGTAGAAGCGGTTGATGTCACCGTGGAATACAGTACCTGCAGCATTAGTGAAGTCACCAATCTGGAACCATGCGATGGTGTTCAGAACCTGATGCAGACCGGTTGGGATCAGCAAACGGTTGACGAAACCAAAGATACCCGCACCGAATGCGCCAGCACCTACGATCCACTCCCCGCCCGCACGGATTGCATCCTGCACCGGAGGCCAGACGTAACCGAAGATAGCGGCCAGAATCAGACAGAAGAAGCCGGTTGCGATAGGAACGAAGCGTTTCCCACCGAAGAAGCTCAGGAAGTCAGGCAGTTTGATATCTGACCAGCGGTTGTAAACCATACCGCCCACCAGACCGGTGATAATACCGGCCAGCACGCCCATGTTTACCGCAGGGTTGATGGTGATCATCGCTTTAGTCAGGATGAAGTAACCAATACCGCCGGCTAATGCTGCTGCACCCGCATTGTCTTTAGACCAGCTGGATGCCACACCAATAGCAAAAATTAATGCGAGGTTATCGAAAATCCCGCCACCGGCTTGCGCGATGAAAGGCATATTAAGAAGATCAGGCTGACCGAAACGCAGCAATAAAGCAGCGACCGGCAGTACGGCTATCGGCAGCTGCAGCGCTCTGCCTAAACGCTGAAAGAATCCAAGAATATTCACATTTCCCCCTATCCGCCGTCAGGCGAATCACCTAAGTAGTTTAATTAGTATGGTTACTACCTTTACATTTACCGTTCCGATTTAACCAACTGCACTTATAACTAACAGCACTGCGAGTGTAAAAAGATTATTTCGTATCGCAAATTAAAACCTCTCTTTTTGTGAGAAATGTCACCAAAAAGAGGTCATAACATGCCATCAGACTGGTCAACACACAAAACTTATTTTATCATTAAAAAAATCTAGACGGCATTGTGCCAGTCATAAACCGCCGCGGTGGTTTACGCTTAACAAGACCGCCTTTGAACTGACGAACTTAGTTTTTACTTTGACTACGTATATCCGCAATCATTGACGTTGCAGGAAGGCGGCAATCGAGTGAAATCCGATGAGCTTACACAGGTAAGTGATTCGGGTGAGCAAGAGCAGCCAACGCCCCTGCAGCGTCAAGGACAGAGGATATCAACAGTATATTCAATATTCTGAAACTAGAGGTACGTGATGAGACTTATTCCTTTAAACACCACCACTGAAGTTGGCAAATGGGCTGCACGTCATATCGTTGAACGTATTAACGCTTTCAAACCTACCGCCGACCGTCCTTTCGTTCTGGGCCTGCCTACCGGTGGTACTCCTCTCGAAGCTTACAAACATTTAATCGCCATGCATAAAGCAGGCCAGGTTAGCTTCAAGAACGTCGTCACCTTTAATATGGATGAATATGTGGGTCTGCCGCAGGAACACCCTGAGAGCTACCATACCTTCATGTATAAAAACTTCTTTGATCACGTTGATATTCCACGCGAAAATATCAACCTGCTGAATGGTAATGCACCAGACGTCGACGAAGAATGTCGCCAGTACGAAGCGAAAATTAAGTCTTACGGCAAAATTAACCTGTTCATGGGTGGCGTGGGTAACGACGGTCATATCGCGTTTAACGAACCGGCTTCATCCCTGGCTTCACGTACGCGTATCAAAACCCTGACCCATGAAACCCGTATCGCGAACTCCCGTTTCTTCGACAACGATGTGTCTCAGGTGCCAAAATTCGCCCTGACCGTTGGCGTGGGTACGCTGCTGGATGCGGAAGAAGTGATGATTCTGGTTACCGGTCACGCGAAAGCGCAGGCGCTTGAAGCCGCTGTTGAAGGTAATATCAACCACATGTGGACCATCAGTTGCCTGCAATTACACGCAAAAGCCGTTATGGTGTGTGATGAACCTTCCACCATGGAACTGAAAGTCAAAACTGTTAAATATTTCCGCGAGTTAGAAGCGGAAAATATGAAAAACCTTTAATTAACTGAGTCCCCGAAAGCATTGGAGTTGCAGCAAGGCGGCAACGGAACGAGTCTCCGGGAGCTTACTCAAGTAAGTGACCGGAGTGAGTGAAGGCAGCCAACGCTGCTGCGGCTCAAAGGATTTAGGGGAATGGGGGCATGATGTACGCATTGATTGAGGGCCGGGTCTATACCGGTCATGACGTTCTGGATAACCACGCGGTAGTGATTGCCGATGGCAAAATCGAACGTGTCTGTCCGGTGAGTGAATTGCCGGCGAATGTGGAAACCCGCAGTCTGGACGGCGCCATTCTTGCCCCCGGATTTATCGATCTGCAACTTAATGGTTGTGGCGGCGTGCAGTTCAACGATTCTCTGGAAGCTATTTCAGTTGAAACGTTAGAAATCATGCAGAAAGCCAATGAAAAATCCGGCTGTACCAGTTTCTTACCGACGCTGATCACCTGTAGCGACGACTACATGAAACACGGTATCAGCGTGATGCGCACCTATCTGGAAAAATATCCGAACCAGGCTCTGGGTCTGCATCTGGAAGGGCCGTATCTCAGCCCGCTGAAAAAAGGCACGCATAATCCTGCCTTTATCCGCCTGCCAGACAGCGCCATGATTGATTTCCTGTGCGCGAATGCCGATGTGATTACCCAACTGACGCTCGCACCGGAACAGGTTGATGCGAAATATATCCGCCAGTTGCGTGATGCCGGGATTGTAATTTCCGCAGGCCATTCAAATTCAACGTATGCTGAAGCCCGTGCCGGTTTTGCGGCAGGTATCAGCTTTGCGACGCACCTTTATAATGCAATGCCCGCCATTACCGGTCGTCAGCCTGGCCTTATTGGTGCAATCTTCGATACGCCTGAAGTGTATACCGGCGTCATCGCAGACGGTTTGCATGTGGACTGGGCCAACATCCGCAACGCGAAAAAGCTCAAAGGCGAGAAGCTGGTGCTGGTCACTGATGCCACCGCGCCAGCGGGTGCGAATATTGATGAGTTCATTTTTGCCGGTAAAACAATATACTACCGTGACGGACTCTGTGTGGACGAAAACGGTACGCTGAGCGGCTCTGCGCTGACGATGATCGAAGCGGTGCAAAACAGCGTCGAACATGTCGGAATTGCTCTGGATGAAACGCTGCGTATGGCATCGCTTTATCCGGCTCGCGCCATTGGTCTTGAAGATCAGCTTGGCAGCATCGAAGCAGGTAAAGTCGCCAACCTCACCGCGTTCACTCATGATTTTAAAATCACAAAAACTATCGTTAATGGTGACGAAGTTTAATTGAGCGGATAACAGCATTGATGACAACTGGCGGACAGCAGGCACAAATCGGCAACGTTGATCTGGTTAAGCAGTTAAACGGCGCAGCCGTTTACCGCCTGATTGACCAGCAAGGGCCCATCTCGCGCATTCAGATTGCCGACATGAGCCAGCTGGCACCCGCCAGTGTCACCAAAATTACCCGGCAATTGCTCGAGCGCGGGCTGATTAAAGAAGTAGATCAGCAGGCTTCCACGGGAGGCCGCCGCGCAATTTCCATCATTACTGAAACCCGCCCTTTCCATGCTATTGCGGTGCGCCTTGGCCGCCATGATGCAACGATTACCCTCTACGATCTCAGTGCCAAATCGCTGGCTGAACAACATTACGCCCTGCCCGAGCGCACTCAGGAAACGCTGGAGAACGCGCTGTTCGAGGCTATTGCCCAGTTCATCGAGCTGAATCAGCGTAAAATCCGCGAACTGATTGCCATTTCTGTCATCCTTCCGGGGCTGGTCGATCCTAATAAAGGAATTGTGCGCTACATGCCGCATATCAGCGTCGGTGCGTGGAAATTAGTGGATGCGCTGGAAGCAAAATTCAAGGTCACCAGTTTTGTTGGCCACGATATCCGCAGTCTGGCGCTGGCTGAGCACTATTTCGGTGCGACCCGCGACTGTCAGGACTCGATTTTGGTTCGTTTACACCGTGGTACAGGTGCAGGGATCATCGTTAACGGGCAGATTTTCCTGGGCAGCAACGGCAATGTGGGGGAAATCGGGCATATCCAAATTGATCCGCTGGGCGAACGCTGTCATTGCGGTAATTTCGGCTGTCTGGAAACCGTTGCGGCCAACGCCGCCATCGAAAATCGTGTGCGCCACCTGCTTACGCAAGGCTATGCCAGCAAACTGAGCCTGGAAGATTGTTCGATTTCCGCCATTTGTAAGGCCGCCAATCGCCACGATGCGCTGGCAACCGAAGTCATTGAGCATGTGGGGCGCCAGTTGGGTAAAGGCGTTTCGATTGCCATTAACCTGTTTAATCCGCAAAAAGTGGTGATTGCGGGTGAAATCACGGAAGCCGACAAAGTGTTGCTTCCTGCGATTCAGAACTGTATTAATGCGCAAGTTCTGAAAGATTTCCGCCGCAATTTACCGGTAGTGACTTCAGCCCTGAATCATCAGTCTGCGATTGGCGCTTTTGCACTGGTCAAACGGGCGATGCTGAATGGCGTTCTGTTGCAGCGTCTGATGGAAAATTGAGACGTGCTATAGTATCAGGCTGCCAGGAATGGGACTGAAAATGTGGGTTTGGAAATCATGACAATAAAGAACGTAATTTGTGACATTGATGGCGTGCTGTTGCACGACAATACCGCAGTACCCGGCGCCGACCGTTTTCTCGCGCGAATTCAGGAACAGGGAATGCCGTTAGTGATCCTCACTAACTACCCTTCCCAGACAGCGCAGGATCTGGCTAACCGCTTCAGCGCAGCCGGTCTTGAAGTGCCTGAAAGTGCATTTTTCACCTCCGCGATGGCGACCGCCGATTTCCTGAAACGCCAGGAAGGCAAAAAAGCCTATGTCGTCGGCGAAGGCGCATTGATTCATGAACTGTATAAAGCTGGTTTCACCATTACCGATATCAATCCTGATTTCGTGATTGTTGGCGAAACCCGTTCTTACAACTGGGATATGATCCATAAAGCCGCGTATTTCGTGGCTAACGGCGCACGTTTTATCGCCACCAATCCGGATAATCACGGACACGGTTTTGTCCCGGCCTGTGGCGCGTTATGCGCACCTATCGAAAAAATCACCGGACGCCAGCCGTTTTACGTCGGCAAGCCAAGCCCGTGGATCATCCGCTCGGCGCTGAATAAAATGCAGGCGCATTCCGAAGAGACGGTCATTGTGGGTGACAATCTGCGCACCGACATACTGGCGGGCTTCCAGGCCGGTCTGGAAACCATTCTGGTACTGTCCGGCGTTTCCACTCTCAATGATATTGAGGGAATGCCATTCCGCCCGACCTGGATTTATCCTTCCGTTGCCGATATTGACGTAATTTAACGGCCACTGATAAGTCTATGAAAACGAGCCCGAATTTGACTCCCGGCTCGTTTTTTTTCGTCTTGCCGCCTGATTTTTATTCACTTTTCTCTTTTTTTGAATCCTCCTCAATTTTTGGCAATTAAATTAATAATTCGCTAATGAAAATGCCATAAAACTGATAATTCGTTAAAGATCACCCTCCCTCTACCAACTATTTATCAGAAGAGCGTTAAACCACTTGCACAACATGGGGGTTTTGACGCATTTTCATAGTCAGCAACGCAACAACCGCCGGTTAAAACTGCAAGAACGGCAACGTTGATCCTCATTCATAAACATAAAAATGACAGCCAGAGAAACGTCGTTAGGGAGAAAGTAATATGTGTTCAATTTTCGGTGTGCTCGATATCAAAACTGACTCCGTCGAGCTGCGCAAAAAAGCGCTGGAACTGTCGCGCCTGATGCGTCACCGCGGACCAGACTGGTCCGGCGTGTTTGCCAGCGATAAAGCGATTCTGTCGCACGAGCGTCTGTCCATCGTTGACGTCAACAACGGCGCACAGCCTCTGTACAACGCTGCACACACACACGTACTGGCTGTTAACGGCGAAATCTACAACCACCAGGCTCTGCGCGCAGAACTGGGCGATAAATATGAATTCCAGACCGCATCTGACTGCGAAGTTATTCTGGCGCTGTATCAGGAGAAAGGCCCTGCTTTCCTTGATGAACTGCAAGGCATGTTCGCCTTTATTCTGTATGACACAGAAAAAGACGCGTACCTGATTGGCCGTGACCATCTGGGCATCATTCCGCTGTATATGGGTTACGACGAACACGGCAACATGTATGTCGCTTCTGAAATGAAAGCACTGGTGCCGGTTTGCCGCACCATCAAAGAATTCCCGGCAGGCAGCTATCTGTGGAGCCAGGACGGAGAAATTCGCGAATATTACCAACGTGACTGGTTTGACTTCGAAAACGTCAAAGACAACGTCACTGACCCTGCGGCGCTGAAAGATGCACTGGAAGAAGCAGTGAAAAGTCACCTGATGTCTGACGTGCCTTACGGCGTGTTGCTGTCAGGTGGCCTGGATTCCTCCGTGATTTCCGCAATCACCAAGAAATTTGCAGGTCGTCGTATCGAAGATAAAGATCAGAGCGAAGCCTGGTGGCCGCAACTGCACTCCTTTGCAGTCGGTCTGGAAGGTTCTCCGGATCTGCGCGCAGCTCAGGAAGTGGCAAACCATTTAGGTACCGTGCACCACGAAATTCATTTCACCGTGCAGGAAGGTCTGGATGCTATCCGTGATGTTATCTATCACATCGAAACGTATGACGTGACGACTATCCGTGCATCAACGCCGATGTATCTGATGTCGCGTAAAATCAAAGCGATGGGCATCAAAATGGTGTTGTCTGGCGAAGGCGCAGATGAAGTGTTGGGCGGCTACCTGTATTTCCATAAAGCACCAAACGCCAAAGAATTCCACGAAGAAACCGTGCGTAAATTGCTGGCCCTGCACATGTATGACTGTGCGCGTGCCAACAAAGCCATGTCAGCCTGGGGTGTGGAAGCCCGCGTACCGTTCCTGGACAAAAAATTCCTCGACGTTGCGATGCGTATCAACCCTAAAGACAAGATGTGCGGCAACGGCAAGATGGAAAAACATATCCTGCGTGAATGTTTCGAGTCTTACCTGCCACACAGCGTGGCATGGCGTCAGAAAGAACAATTCTCTGATGGCGTAGGCTATAGCTGGATCGATACCTTAAAAGAAGTGGCCTCTCAGCAGATCACCGATCAACAGCTCGAAACTGCGCATTTCCGTTTCCCGTACAACACGCCGACGTCCAAAGAAGGCTACCTGTACCGTACGATTTTTGAAGAATTGTTCCCGGTCCCAAGCGCGGCAGAATGCGTGCCTGGCGGCCCTTCTGTAGCCTGTTCTTCTGCGAAAGCGATTGAGTGGGATGAAGCGTTCAAAAACATGGACGATCCATCCGGGCGTGCTGTTGGCGTGCACCAGTCCGCCTACAAATAATCCATTCCCCGGTAATTATCCTTGTAACAAACGGGCCGCTTATGGCCCGTTTTTTTGTGGGTAAAGCGACTAAAAATAATGTCTTTTGTCCAATTAATCACCAGAGTGGTTATAAGCCAGACAAATGGACGCCATCAGGGCTTTTTCTCCAAAAAAGGTGTTGACGCAAAACGGTCATATACGCATAATGCGCCCCGCAACGCCGATGAAGGTAGCGCGAAAAAAGATGGCTACGTAGCTCAGTTGGTTAGAGCACATCACTCATAATGATGGGGTCACAGGTTCGAATCCCGTCGTAGCCACCATCTTTTTTGCGGGAGTGGCGAAATTGGTAGACGCACTAGATTTAGGTTCTAGCGCCGCAAGGTGTGCGAGTTCAAGTCTCGCCTCCCGCACCATTTCCAGACATCGGTAGCACAGTTGGGGTATCGCCAAGCGGTAAGGCACTGGTTTTTGATACCAGCATTCCCAGGTTCGAATCCTGGTACCCCAGCCATTTTCTTATCTTTCACATTGCTTTACTGATGTGTTTGTGAGGAAAATCCAATTTGAAGAAGTTGTACTGTTGGGGTATCGCCAAGCGGTAAGGCACTGGTTTTTGATACCAGCATACCCTGGTTCGAATCCAGGTACCCCAGCCATACTTCTTTCTGTATAATTGGTAAGCACTTGAAATTTATTATTAAGTTAGTTAAATTAGTGCTTGAAGTTTTGAAGTAAGTCAGTAAAATTTGGCTACGTAGCTCAGCTGGTTAGAGCACATCACTCATAATGATGGGGTCACAGGTTCAAATCCCGTCGTAGCCACCATTTTACTTGCAGTACACTGCTCAAAAGGTAGTGAGAAACAAAATTGGGGTGTCGCCAAGCGGTAAGGCTCTGGTTTCTGATACCAGCATACCCAGGTTCGAATCCTGGCACCCCAGCCACATTAAGAAAGCCCGCCTCGTGCGGGCTTTTTGCTATTTGTCTTTTAGTCAGCAAGCAAGAAAGGCAAACCAGTGATTCTCCGGTTTGCCCTGAGCTGATTAAATCCCTAAAGCATATTTTAGTGCTTTGGTTTTCAGTGCGCCGGCACGCTGTGCGGTCATCAGCGCCAGATTACGCAACGCTTTCACCGGTGGCAGATCGTTGCTGAAGGCGGTATAGAACAAATCCATGCCGCTTTGCATCAGCAAATTATCCAGACGACGCTGACGCTGAAAGCCTAACAACACTTTTTCACTGCTCCACGCCTCATCATGATCCCGCGCTTTCTCCAGCACAGACAGCAATGCTTCCACGTCACGATATCCCAGATTCACGCCCTGCCCTGCCAGCGGATTGATGGTATGCGCCGCGTCACCCACCAGCGCCAGCCCCGGTAAGACGTAACGCTGAGCATGACGGCGAACCAGCGGAAACGCCCCTGCCGATAACGCTTTGACCGTGCCCAGTCGCGCAGGGAACGCCTGCATCACTTCTGTTGTGAGCTGCTGCATATTAAGCGTTTTCAGATAACGGATACGCTGCGGACTGTCATACCAGACCAGCGAGGCCTGATTGCCGAACAGAGGCAGAAACGCCCGCGGGCCGGAAGGGAAAAATTGCTGCCAGGTGACGTCCTGATCCGGCGTTTCAGTTTCAACGTTAATCAGCATGCAGTGCTGGCGGTATTCCCAGCCATCCACGCCAATGCCCGCCAGCTGCCGTACCAGTGAGTTCGCCCCATCGGCGGCAATCACCAGTTTCGCGCGCAGTAAATCCCCTGTGGTCAGCTGAAGCGACCAGGTTTTATCATCGTGCTGCAAGAGATGACGTAACTTTGCCGGACAAAAACGCGTCAGGTTGGTGAGTGCGTCGAACTGCTGCCACAACGCAAGCTGCAATACACGGTTTTCGACCATGAATCCCAGCTCCGGCAATCCGAGGGATTGCGCGTCAAATTTCACCTCAGAACCGTCCACTTCCCAGGTTTCCAGGCGGCGGTACGGTACTGAGCGCATTTTCTCAACAGATCCCCATGCGCCCAGTTTCTGTAAAAAGCGGGCGGATGCACAGCCAATGGCGGAAATACGCAAATCAGCCGGTGCTGACGGGTCAAATCCGGCAGGCGCTTCATTCTCTATCAGTGCGATTTGCAGACCTTGTTTTGCCAGTCCCAGCGCCGCGGCTGCGCCGACCATGCCGCCGCCGACAATTACTGCATCAAATGTCTTCTCAGAATTATTCATTTTATTCCGGCTTTCTGTTCAGTTCATTATGCAAAGTGTACCGGATTTTTCTGTCAGCATCAGGGCCTAAGCTGCTTTCCTGCACTGGTCAGCACCGGAGTGAGGGTTTACAATAGCGCCCCTGAACTATGCTATGCACTGCGGCATTGCCGATCTCACGTTCCCCGTATTGAGTACTGACACGCTGATGACTAAAAAACTGCACATAAAAACCTGGGGCTGCCAGATGAATGAATATGATTCATCCAAGATGGCTGACCTTCTCGACAGCACCCATGGTTACCAGCTGACGGATAACGCTGAAGAAGCAGACATTCTGCTGCTGAACACCTGCTCAATCAGGGAAAAAGCGCAGGAGAAAGTCTTCAGCCTGCTCGGACACTGGAAATTACTGAAGAAGAAAAATCCGGATATCATTATCGGCGTCGGTGGCTGCGTAGCCTCGCAGGAAGGCGAAATGCTGCGTAAACGCGCGCCTTGTGTTGATATAGTCTTCGGCCCGCAAACCCTGCACCGCTTGCCAGAAATGGTGAACCATGTGCGTGGCACTAAAAGTCCTGTCGTCGATATCAGTTTCCCTGAAATCGAAAAATTTGACCGACTGCCGGAACCGCGCGCCGACGGCCCGACCGCTTTCGTTTCCATCATGGAAGGCTGCAACAAATATTGCAGCTTCTGTGTGGTGCCTTATACCCGCGGCGAAGAAGTCAGCCGCCCGTGCGATGACGTGCTGTTCGAAGTCGCCCAGCTGGCCGCGCAAGGCGTACGTGAAGTCAATCTGCTGGGCCAGAACGTCAATGCGTATCGCGGCGATTCTTTTGACGGCGGCATCTGCACCTTCGCTGAGCTGCTGCGTCTGGTGGCGGCCATTGACGGCATCGACCGTATCCGTTTCACCACCAGTCACCCGGTCGAATTTACCGATGACATCATTGATGTGTACAAAGACACGCCGGAAGTGGTGAGCTTCCTGCATCTGCCGATTCAGAGCGGTTCCGACCGAATTCTTACCATGATGAAACGCCCTCATACGGTGCTGGAATACAAATCGACGATCCGTAAGTTACGCGCTGCGCGTCCTGATATTCATTTCAGTTCAGATTTCATCATTGGCTTCCCTGGCGAAACCAATGATGATTTTGAGCGCACAATGGATTTGATCGCACAGGTCAATTACGACGTCAGTTTCAGCTTCATCTACTCTCCGCGCCCTGGCACACCGGCGGCGGACATGGTGGATGATGTGAGCATGGACGAGAAGAAACAGCGTCTGGCGCTGTTGCAGGACAGAATCACTCAGCAGGTCATGCGTTTCAGCCGCGCTACGCTGGGCACCGTTCAGCGCATTCTGGTGGAAGGCACGTCCCGCAAGGATATTATGGAGCTGACCGGGCGTACCGAATGTAACCGCGTGGTCAACTTCGAAGGCACACCGGATATGATCGGTAAGTTCGTGGATGTCGAAATTGTCGATGTGTATGCCAACTCGCTGCGCGGTGTGGTTGTCCGCACCGAAGAACAGATGGCGCTGCGCCTGCATGAATCTCCGCAATCGGTCATCGAACGTACCCGTAAAGAAAATGAATTGGGCGTTGGAATGTATCAACCCTGAACCATAGTAATGATGTATGACCCGATATCGACAGGGCGCTCCGGCGTCCTGTTTCTTTTGAGATTTTCGCTAATACCTTCATCACAAGGGTTTAATTTTCCAGCAAAGGCCGCATATCCGGATGAAGGTCCCTGCAACTGCTGCCACGGCGCAGCATATTTTGCCAAGGGCATGTATTATTAAGTCAGGTATGGTTGACGGCTTAAAGCAGTAATCAGCCGGGTGTTTCATAAAACGTACCCGAAATAATTCGAGTTGCAGAAAGTCGAGTGAATGCAGCCAACACACTCTGTAGCTTCAGTATGAAGGGTAAACTGGTCCGAAGTGACCCAAAGGATTCGTTTGAACGTTGTAACACAAGAGATTTTACTGGAGCCCGAAGACAACCAGCGTTTGCTGAGCCTGTGCGGGCCGTTTGATGACAATATCAAACAACTGGAGCGCCGGTTGGGCGTTGAAATCAACCGTCGTGATAATGCGTTTAAATTGGTCGGAAAGAGTCTGCCTGTTGCGGCAGCCGCCGACATCCTGCGTGATTTATACGTAGACACTGCGCCGCTGCGGGGTGAAATCCAGGATATCGACCCTGAAAAAATCCATCTGGCGATCAAAGAAAGCCGGGTGCTGGAACAAACCGCAGAAAGCGTGCCGGATTTCGGCAAAGCGGTCATTATTAAAACCAAACGCGGGATGGTGAAGCCGCGTACACCAAATCAGGCGCAGTACATCGCTAATATCCTCGACCACGATATCACCTTCGGGATTGGTCCTGCGGGTACGGGTAAAACCTATCTGGCCGTGGCTGCTGCGGTGGATGCGCTGGAGCGTCAGGAAGTACGCCGTATTCTGCTGACCCGCCCTGCTGTTGAAGCCGGTGAAAAGCTGGGCTTCCTGCCGGGCGATCTCAGCCAGAAAGTCGACCCGTATCTGCGCCCGCTGTATGACGCATTATTCGAAATGCTCGGCTTTGAAAAAGTGGAAAAACTGATTGAGCGCAACGTCATTGAAGTCGCCCCGCTGGCTTACATGCGTGGCCGTACGCTGAACGACGCCTTTATTATTCTCGATGAAAGCCAGAACACCTCTATCGAACAGATGAAGATGTTCCTGACCCGTATTGGTTTTAACTCCAAAGCGGTGATCACCGGTGACGTCACGCAAATCGACTTGCCGCGTCATCAGAAATCAGGGCTACGTCATGCCATTGAAGTGCTGTCTTCCGTTGATGAACTCAGTTTCAACTTCTTCCACAGTGAGGACGTCGTCCGTCATCCGGTGGTGGCGCGCATTGTTGTCGCGTACGAAGCCTGGGAAGAAGAAGATCAAAAACGCCGCGATGCGATTGCCGCAGAGCGTAAACATGAACACCAGAACAGCTCAACACAACAGGCCGGTCAATGAATACGGTAATTCTCGATTTACAAATTGCCTGCGAAGAACCCGCAGGTTTACCGTCTGAAAATGACTTTCAAAAATGGCTCGAAGCTGTTCTTCCGCAATTTCAGGAAGAATCGGAAGTGACCATCCGTCTGGTCGACATCCCCGAAAGTCATGAACTGAATATGACGTATCGTGGCATGGATAAACCGACCAACGTGTTATCCTTCCCGTTCGAAGCACCTCCGGGTATGGAGATGCCACTTCTTGGCGACCTGATTATTTGTCGTCAGGTCGTTGAAAAAGAAGCAAAAGAGCAGGATAAAGAACTTCTGGCCCACTGGGCGCATATGGTGATTCACGGCAGTTTGCATTTGCTGGGCTATGACCATATCGTTGACGAAGAAGCCGAAGAAATGGAATCGATTGAAACTGAAATCATGCAGGGTTTGGGTTATCCGGATCCGTACATTTCAGAGAAAGAAGACCACTGATTTATCAGTAAACTCGCGCAGCGCCTGCCCGGTGAAGGTTTATCATCCGCAGGCGTTTCGCATAATTTTCACTAACTACGAGTAAAAAAAACCAAACGCCATGAGCGATGACCATTCACAAAATAGTGACAGCCCCAGTCCCAAGAAGGGCTTCTTTTCCCTTATCCTTAGCCAGCTTTTTCACGGTGAACCTAAAAACCGTGGCGATCTGGTTGAGCTGATCCGTGATTCAGAACAAAACGATCTGATCGACCCCGATACCCGAGACATGCTGGAAGGCGTGATGGATATCGCCGAGCAGCGCGTGCGGGACATCATGATCCCGCGTTCCCAGATGATCACGCTAAAACGCAATCAGCCGCTGGAAGAGTGCCTCGATGTCATCATCGAATCCGCACACTCACGCTTCCCGGTGATCAGCGAAGATAAGGATCACATTGAAGGCATCCTGATGGCCAAAGACCTGTTGCCGTTTATGCGCACAGAGTCTGAACCCTTCAGCATCGATAAAGTGCTGAGAACCGCGGTCGTTGTTCCTGAAAGCAAACGCGTAGACCGCATGCTGAAGGAATTCCGCTCCCAGCGTTATCACATGGCGATTGTCGTAGATGAATTCGGCGGCGTTTCCGGTCTGGTCACCATCGAAGATATTCTCGAACTGATCGTCGGCGAAATCGATGATGAGTACGATGAAGCGGAAGATCTGGATATTCGCCAGCTCAGCCGTCATACGTATACCGTCCGCGCCCTCGCGCCGATTGAAGATTTCAATGAAGTGTTCCAGACCCACTACAGTGATGACGAAGTCGATACCATTGGTGGTCTGGTGATGCAGTCATTTGGCCATTTACCGGCGCGTGGCGAAAGCATTGAAATTGACGGTTACCTGTTCAAGGTTGCGATGGCTGACAGCCGCCGTATCATTCAGGTTCACGTAAAAATACCGGACGACGCGCCGCAACCGATACTGGAAGAATAATTCTCCATGGCAATTGCCTCTTTATATCAACGCCAGCGGGTTCGCGCCCTGCTGGCGCTCTTTTTCGGTGCCTGTGGCACGCTGTCATTTTCCCCTTATGACTTCTGGCCTGCGGCGATTATTTCGCTGTGCGGTCTGCTGGCATTAACGCTCGATCGCCGTCCGGGTCAGGCCGCGTTGATCGGCTTCTTCTGGGGGATGGGACTGTTTGGCAGCGGCGTAAACTGGGTGTATGTCAGTATCGCCACCTTTGGCGGCATGCCGGAAGCGATTAACCTTTTCCTCGTCGTGTTGCTGGCAGCCTATTTGTCGCTGTACACCATGCTGTTTGCCGGATTGTTCAGCAAACTGTGGCCAAAAACCACCTGGTGGAAACTGGCTCTTGCCGCGCCCGCCCTGTGGCAGATGACGGAATTCCTGCGCGGCTGGGTACTGACCGGTTTCCCGTGGCTACAGTTTGGTTACAGCCAAATCGACGGTCCGCTGAAAGGCCTTGCCCCCATCACTGGCGTCGACGGCATCACGATTTTGCTCACTTCGCTGAGCGGCCTGATTGTGTATGCGGTGCATCAGCGTCGCATCACGCCGGGGATCATTGCTGTTGCTATGTTGCTGCTGCCGTGGCCGTTGCGTTATATCCACTGGTATCAGGAACAGACCGATAAAACGGTCGATGTGGCACTGGTTCAGGGCAATATTCCGCAGTCGATGAAGTGGGATCCAAAGGCGCTGGAAAGTGCCTTACAGACCTATCTGGATCTCAGCCATCCGTACGTGGGCAAATCCAGCATGATCATCTGGCCGGAATCGGCGATTTCCGACATTGAGTCCGATCAGCAAGGTTTCCTGAGCATGGTAGATAATATCTATCGCTCACACGGCACCCAACTCATCACCGGCATTATCGATGCGCGCCGTAACGAAGAAGGCATGAAGGTGTATAACAGCGCCATCGTGCTCGGCGGGGAAAAGCCGTATCGCTATCCCGACGAAAACCGCTTCAACAAGCATCATCTGGTGCCGTTCGGTGAATTCGTGCCGCTTGAAACAATTCTTCGCCCTCTGGCACCGTTCTTTGATTTGCCGATGTCAGGACTGACCAGCGGTGATTACGTGCAGAAACCGCTGGTGGTCAGCGGCCTGAATCTGACCACGGCAATATGTTATGAAGTGGTCTTCGGTGAACAGGTGCGTGATAACCTGCAACCGGACACTAACTTCCTGCTGACGATTTCCAATGATGCCTGGTTCGGACATTCCATCGGCCCGTGGCAGCATTTTCAGATGGCACGTATGCGTTCGCTCGAACTGGGTCGCCCGTTGCTGCGCAGCACCAACAACGGTATTACTGCCGTGGTAAATGCGCAGGGCGATGTGACACACGAAATCCCGCAATTCACCCGTCAGGTGCTGAACGTGAAAGTCACGCCAACAACCGGTATGACACCGTATGCCCGGGTGGGCTGGTGGCCGGTATGGTTCGCAACAGTAGTGATGGCGGGCGCCGCCTTGTGGCTTGGCCGTCGTAAATCCTAAATAAACGCATTTCGCAGTGAAAACAGGCACCTCCGGGTGCCTGTTCTTTTATGTCGCACCCTGTTCTGCCCCGCTCTTCCCGCTCCCTTTTACCTGCTGCCGATTGTTGAGACTGCCGCATTTAGCGCTGCAGGAATGACCGCTAATGAAGTTAAATCGGGCTATCTGGCACGAGTCTTGCTACATCTGATTGAAAGATATCTGTTTAGTGATTTTTTGCGACGGGATGCATCATTTTGATACAAACAGGCTGATCCTCATGCACTTTTTCAGTGCACAGCCATTTGATTGCTTCGAATTGGTGCGCGTCTCGTCTCAAAAAAGAAACAATATGGTTTCATAATATTCACATTCAGCTATTTTCTAGCTTCATATGACGAGGCATTAGTACTTTCTGATCCCTGAGTTTGGATCCCTAATGACAGCAAGGAGTTGGACATGCAATTGCGCAAATTGGCATTATCAGTACTGTTGGCAAGCGTTACCGTAAGCAGCTTTGCTCACGCAGAAGAACTGACAGGTACCCTGAAAAAAATTAAAGACAACGGCGTTATCGTTGTGGGTCACCGCGAATCCTCAGTGCCCTTCTCTTATTACAATAACGAACAAAAAGTCGTGGGTTATTCACAGGACTACTCTGACGCTATCGTCGATGCCGTGAAGAAAAAACTCGACCTGCCAAACCTGCAAGTCAAGATGATGCCGATCACTTCCCAGAACCGTATCCCGCTGTTGCAAAATGGGACCTACGATTTTGAGTGCGGTTCAACCACCAACAATCTGGAACGTCAACAACAGGCCGCGTTCTCTGACACCATCTTCGTGATTGGTACCCGCCTGCTGGTGAAAAAAGGCTCCGACATTAAAGATTTTGCTGATCTGAAAGGCAAAACTGTGGTGGTGACTTCCGGTACTACCTCAGAAGTGCTGCTCAACAAGCTTAACGAAGAGAAGAAACTGGATCTGCGCATCATCAGCGCGAAAGACCACGGTGACTCCTTCCGTACGCTGGAAACTGGCCGTGCTGTTGCCTTTATGATGGACGATGCCCTGCTGGCTGGTGAACGTGCTAAAGCCAAAAAACCTGATAACTGGGAAATCATCGGCACGCCGCAGTCCAAAGAAGCTTATGGCTGCATGATGCGTAAAGACGATGCGGAGTTCAAAAAACTGGTTGATGACACCATCGTGAAAGCGCAGACCTCCGGTGAAGCGACTAAATGGTTTGAAACCTGGTTCAAAAAACCAATTCCTCCGAAAAACCTGAACATGAACTTTGAACTGTCTGACGACATGAAAGCCCTGTTCAAAGCGCCAAACGATAAAGCGCTGTAAGAAATACCAGACAGACAGGTATAACCAAGAGAAGAGTGAAAAGTGACTAAAATATAAGGCTGGCCCACCAGCCTGTGATGATAAAGATGCGGGGTGGTCGTTCCCCACCCCGCGTTTCTTCCCATTCACTTTAGGCGGAATTACGTCATCACTCAGAGGGGAATTCATTACCCGTTTTACGGAGTTTTTATGTCAATAGATTGGAACTGGGGCATTTTTCTGCAACAAGCCCCCTTCGGCAATACCACTTATCTGGGCTGGATTTGGAATGGATTTCAGGTCACTGTCGCACTGTCAATTTGCGCATGGATCATCGCCTTCTTGGTCGGCTCTCTGTTCGGTATCTTACGTACCGTCCCCAATCGCGTCCTCTCAGGCATTGGTACCTGTTACGTTGAGTTATTCCGTAACGTCCCATTGATCGTTCAGTTCTTCATCTGGTATCTGGTGATCCCTGAATTACTGCCGGAAAATATCGGCATGTGGTTTAAATCTGAACTGGCACCGGACGTGCAATTCTTCACCTCATCTGTGATTTGTCTCGGTTTGTTCACCGCTGCCCGCGTGTGCGAGCAGGTGCGTGCTGCGATTCAGTCACTGCCAAGCGGGCAACGCAATGCGGGACTGGCGATGGGTCTGACCCTGCCACAAACCTACCGTTATGTGCTTTTGCCGAATGCTTATCGCGTGATTGTGCCGCCGATGACTTCTGAGATGGTCAACCTTGTTAAAAACTCCGCCATCGCCTCGACGATTGGTCTGGTCGATATGGCGGCACAGGCCGGTAAATTGCTGGATTACTCCGCGCATGCGTATGAGTCTTTCACTGCGATTACCCTGGCTTATGTCCTGATTAATGCCGTCATCATGCTGCTGATGCACTTTGTAGAACGGAAAGTCCGCCTGCCGGGCAACATGGGAGGTAAATAAGCATGCATGAATTTGACTGGAGTTCTATTGGTCCCGGTCTGCCCTATCTGTGGCAAGGCATGGTCATTACGCTGAAGATTACGTCACTGGCGATTGTGGTCGGTATTTTGTGGGGTACGTTGCTGGCGGTGATGCGTTTATCGACGTTTAAACCGATCAGCTGGTTTGCTTCTGCCTACGTCAATCTGTTCCGTGCCGTTCCGCTGGTGATGGTGTTGTTGTGGTTCTATCTGATTGTGCCGGGCTTTTTACAGAAAGTGCTCGGGCTGTCACCGAAAACCGATATCCGCCTGATTTCAGCGATGGTGGCATTTGCGCTGTTTGAAGCGGCCTACTATTCCGAGATCATCCGCGCAGGGATTATCAGTATCGCCCGCGGCCAGTCTTCTGCCGCACTGGCGCTGGGTATGACGCAGTGGCAGTCGATGAAGCTGGTTATATTGCCGCAGGCTTTCCGCGCCATGGTGCCGCTGCTGCTGACACAGGCAATCGTATTATTCCAGGATACTTCGCTGGTGTACGTTCTGGGCCTCGCGGACTTCTTCCGCAGTGCATCCAACATTGGCGACCGCGACGGTACGCTGGTTGAGATGGTGCTGTTTGCAGGACTTATTTACTTTGTTATCAGCCTTTGTGCTTCCTTGCTGGTGCGTTATTTGAAGAAAAGGACCGTTTCATGATTTCACTGAAGAATGTTTCTAAATGGTACGGGCACTTTCAGGTGCTTACCGATTGCAGCACCGAAGTTAAAAAAGGTGAAGTTGTGGTGGTTTGCGGGCCTTCCGGCTCAGGTAAATCGACGCTGATCAAAACCGTTAACGGTCTGGAGCCGGTTCAGAAAGGCCAGATCCTGGTTAACGGCACGCCAGTAAATGATAAGAAAACTAATCTGGCGCAACTGCGTGCCAAAGTGGGTATGGTGTTCCAGCATTTTGAATTGTTCCCGCACCTTTCTATCATCGATAACCTGACGCTGGCACAGGTCAAAGTATTGAAACGCGATAAAGCCGCAGCAAAAGACAAAGGCCTGAAATTACTGGATCGCGTCGGTTTATCCGCACATGCCAATAAGTTCCCGGGTCAGCTTTCCGGTGGTCAGCAGCAGCGTGTGGCGATTGCCCGTGCGTTATGCATGGATCCTATCGCCATGTTGTTTGACGAACCGACTTCTGCGCTTGATCCGGAAATGATCAACGAAGTGCTGGACGTGATGGTTGAACTGGCAAACGAAGGCATGACGATGATGGTGGTCACGCACGAAATGGGCTTCGCCCGTAAAGTGGCTAACCGCGTGATTTTCATGGATGAAGGTAAAATTGTGGAAGATCGTAATAAAGACGATTTCTTCAATAATCCGGAATCAGACCGTGCGCGTGATTTCCTGGCGAAAATCCTGCACTGATCAGAAGAATTCCAGCGACAGGAACAAATCAGCCCCGCAAATGCGGGGCTGATTATTGAGACTTAAGGCTCAAACGGACGGCGCGTAAACTCTGTATGGCCGCACTTAGGACATTTGCTCAGAATTTCCGGCGTATACACCGCTAAATTGAAATGACAGTTTTCACAGACCAGATTTCCCAGCCCGACCACTTCCCCGCTGTGATAAATCCCGTGATGGCTGACATCTTTAAAGACTTCTTTCCACTCCAGCTGAGTTTTGTCGGTCATATCCGCCAGCTCTTTCCACAGGCTTTCTTTAATCACCCGCATAAATACGCTGTCCGTGCCGTCATCTTCAGCTTCTGCTACTGCCTGCTGATTTTCAGAATAACTGCGCGCAAACTCATGCAGGTCGCGTCTTACCGCTGACGTTAGCTGCTCAATCTGGATTTCAGACAGTTTGCCTTCGTTTTGCAGCTCAATACGGGCATCCTGCACCAGCGCGCTGATATCACGTTCCCCATTTTTTAACCGTTCAGTGAGTGAAGCCACCAGCTGGCGGTAAGATTGCGTAATATTGCTCATAATTTCTTCTCCTTGAACTGACGTGATCATTTGCCCGACGAAAGCGCATTGACTTTATTTTAGCCGTAAATCCCTGATCCGTTGCGCAGATTATGTCGTGCCGGCTCGCAGATTATGAATATTGCGCCAATAGCGGACAGAAATCCCCTTTAGCCTTCGCTGGGTGTTGTTGCACCATCCGCTTATCAGCTATGCTATGCGGATCTTTTGATTAAAACTTTTTGAGCTACAGGCGTAGCTGTTTTCACTCACAGGACCACCGGCCGCCATGCAAGAGCAATACCGTCCAGAAGACATCGAGTCACACGTTCAGCTTCACTGGCAAGAGAAGCAAACCTTCAAAGTTACCGAACAGCCTGGCAAGGAGAAATATTACTGCCTCTCCATGTTGCCTTACCCGTCGGGTCGTCTCCATATGGGACACGTGCGCAACTACACCATCGGTGACGTGATTTCCCGTTATCAGCGTATGCTCGGCAAAAACGTTCTGCAGCCAATCGGCTGGGATGCTTTCGGCCTGCCTGCTGAAGGTGCTGCGGTGAAAAACAACACTGCGCCTGCCCCGTGGACGTACGAAAACATCGAATACATGAAGAACCAGCTAAAATTGCTGGGCTTCGGCTATGACTGGGATCGCGAAGTGGCGACCTGCAAACCGGATTATTATCGCTGGGAACAATGGTTCTTCACCAAGCTGTATGAAAAAGGCATGGTTTATAAGAAGACCTCCGCGGTGAACTGGTGCCCGCATGACCTGACGGTTCTGGCGAACGAACAGGTTATCGATGGCTGCTGCTGGCGTTGTGATACCAAAGTAGAACGCAAAGAAATCCCTCAGTGGTTTATCAAAATCACCGATTACGCGGATCAGCTGCTTAACGATCTGGACACGCTGGAAAGCTGGCCAGAGCAGGTTAAAACCATGCAGCGCAACTGGATTGGCCGTTCCGAAGGCGTGGAAATCACTTTTGACGTGGCAGACAGCGACGAAAAAGTGACGGTTTACACCACCCGTCCGGACACCTTCATGGGCGCGACTTATGTCGCCGTGGCTGCGGGTCATCCGCTGGCGCAACAGGGTGCACAAAACAATCCTGCCCTGACCGATTTCATTGATGAATGCCGCAATACCAAAGTTGCCGAAGCAGAAATGGCAACAATGGAGAAAAAAGGCATGGCAACTGGTCTGTTTGCTATTCACCCGCTGTCTGGTGAAAAGCTACCAATCTGGGTCGCTAACTTCGTTCTGATGGAATACGGCACCGGCGCCGTGATGGCCGTTCCAGGTCACGACCAGCGTGACTGGGAATTCGCCACTAAATATGACCTGCAAATTAAACCGGTTATCCTGAACCTTGATGGCAGCCAGCCTGACGTCAGCGCAGAAGCGATGACCGAGAAAGGTACGCTGTTCAATTCAGGCGAATTCGACGGTCTGAGCCACGAAGACGGCTTTAATGCCATTGCCGACAAACTGGTTGCTCAGGGCGTAGGTCAGCGCAAAGTCAACTACCGCCTGCGCGACTGGGGTGTTTCCCGTCAGCGTTACTGGGGTGCACCAATCCCGATGATCACGCTGGAAGACGGTACCGTTATTCCTACACCAGAAGATCAACTGCCGGTTATTCTGCCGGAAGACGTCGTAATGGATGGCATCACCAGCCCGATCAAAGCCGATCCTGAGTGGGCGAAAACCACCGTGAACGGTATCCCGGGTCTGCGTGAAACCGACACCTTCGATACCTTCATGGAATCTTCCTGGTATTACGCGCGTTACACCTGCCCGCAATATGACGAAGGTATGCTGGATCCGGCTGCTGCCAACTACTGGCTGCCGGTTGATCAGTATGTCGGCGGTATCGAACACGCCATCATGCACCTGATGTATTTCCGCTTCTTCCACAAACTGATGCGTGACGCAGGTCTGGTCGATTCTGACGAACCGGCAAAACGTCTGCTGTGTCAGGGTATGGTTCTGGCTGACGCCTTCTACCACACCGGCAGCAACGGCGAACGTATCTGGGTTTCTCCGACAGATGCCACGGTTGAGCGTGACGAAAAAGGCCGCATTACTAAAGCCACTGATCCGCAGGGCCGCGAGCTGGTTTATGCCGGCATGAGCAAGATGTCCAAGTCTAAAAACAACGGCATCGACCCGCAGGTCATGGTAGATAAATACGGCGCCGATACCGTGCGTCTGTTTATGATGTTCGCTTCACCGGCTGAAATGACGCTGGAATGGCAGGAATCAGGCGTTGAAGGGGCAAACCGCTTCCTGAAACGCGTCTGGAAACTGGCCTTCGAGCACACTGCAAAAGGCGCTACCGTTGCTCTGGACGCGGCTTCTCTGAACGAAGCGCAAAAAGATCTGCGTCGAGACCTGCACAAAACGATCGCTAAAGTGACCGATGATATCGGCCGTCGTCAGACCTTTAACACCGCTATCGCAGCCGTGATGGAGCTGATGAACAAGCTGGGGCGTGCGCCGCAAGAGACCGAACAGGATCGTGCGTTGCTGCAGGAAGCGTTGCTGGCGGTTGTGCGTATGCTTTATCCGTTCACTCCACACGTTTGCTTCACCCTCTGGCAGTCACTGAAAGGTGAAGGCGATGTCGATACCGCGCCGTGGCCACAGGCTGATGAAAAGGCAATGGTTGAAGACTCTAAGCTGGTCGTGGTACAGGTGAACGGTAAAGTGCGTGCTAAAATCACCGTAGCCGCTGATGCTACCGAGCAGCAAGTGCGCGAGCGTGCGGCAGAAGAGCATTTGGTCGCAAAATATCTGGATGGGGTTACGGTTCGCAAAGTAATCTACGTCCCGGGCAAACTTCTTAACCTGGTTGTAGGTTGAGTCAAGGAGGATCTGTGCGACATCCCTTAGTGACACTGCTGCTGACCGCCGCAGTTATGGTGACAGCAGGTTGCGGATTCCATTTACGTGGAAAAACCAACGTTCCCGACGAACTGCAAACAATCGTTTTAGACAGTGGGGATCCGTATGGTCCGATGACTCGTAATATCAGGACTCAGCTGCGCCTCAGTAATGTGACCATTGTTGATGATCCAACCAAACAGCAGCGTAAGGATATTCCTTCGCTGCGCGTGGGTGCAGAGTCAGTAGGTCAAAGTACCGCGTCGATCTTCCAGGACGGTAAAACCGCTGAGTACCAGATGGAAATGAATCTGAGTGCAACCGTACTGATGCCGGGTAAAGACATTTACCCAATCCATGTGAAAGTGTTCCGTTCATTCTTTGACAACCCGTTAACGGCGCTGGCAAAAGATAACGAGCAGGACATCATTATCAATGAAATGCGTCAGCAGGCTGCACAGCAACTGATCCGTAAGTTGCTGACCGTTCATGCGTCTGAACTGCATAAAGCTGAAGATGTCGGCGGACGTGAGGTAGAAGTCATTTCTACCAGTACATCCGCTGCCAGCAAGTCGTCTGAGGATACCAAAGAGGTACCACCAACGACGTCGTCCAGCACGTCTGTAAAATGATCCGAGTTTATCCGGAACAACTTGCCGCGCAGCTCCGTGAGGGGCTGCGCGCTTGTTATGTGTTATGTGGCAACGATCCTTTGTTGCTGCAGGAAAGTCAGGACAGCATCCGCAAAGCGGCGCAGCTGGCTAATTTTGAAGAGCATTACACCTTTATCATTGATAACCATACTGAATGGGAATCAATCTTCAGCATCTGCCAGGCGCTCAGCCTTTTCGCCAGCCGTCAGACCCTGATGCTTATCCTGCCCGAAAATGGTCCGACAGCGCCGGTTGCCGAACAACTCCTTAAACTCACGACGTTATTGCATGATGACATCCTGCTGCTGTTACGCGGAACTAAGCTGACCAAAGCTCAGGAAAACAGTGCATGGTTTAAAGCGCTGAGTGACAAAGGCGTTTTCGTCAGTTGCCAGACGCCCGAACAGGCTCAGTTGCCGCGTTGGGTTTCACGCCGTGCGAAAGAGTTATCTCTGGAGCTTGATGAGCCCGCCAACCAGCTTTTGTGTTACTGCTACGAAGGCAACCTTCTGGCGTTAGCGCAGTCTCTGGAGCGCCTCTCCCTGCTTTATCCGGATGGTAAACTCACGCTGCCACGCGTGGAAGAAGCCGTGAATGATGCTGCGCATTTTACGCCATATCACTGGCTGGATGCTCTGCTTGCGGGTAAAAGTAAACGTGCCTGGCACATTTTGCGTCAGCTGCAACAGGAAGACAGCGAGCCGGTTATTTTACTGCGCACCGTGCAACGTGAACTTCTGATGCTGTTGAATCTGAAACGTAAAATGGATAACACGCCACTCCGCACATTGTTTGATCAGCAAAAAGTCTGGCAAAATCGCCGGGCACTGGTGACACAGGCACTGCAACGCTTATCGCTAGCGCAACTTTCTCAGGCCGTACGTTTACTGACTCAAATGGAAATCACGCTAAAACAAGATTACGGTCAGTCAGTCTGGTCGGAGCTTGAAAGCCTCTCCATGCTATTATGTGGAAAACCATTACCCACCCATTTCGCTGGTTTGGGTTCGTATTGAAGTCAGGTATCCGTTATGCCGCGTAACACCTCTCTTACTTCTTCCTCCGGCCCAGCACCGTTGCTGGCCTTTTTTGGCGGCACCTTCGATCCGATCCATTACGGTCATCTGAAACCGGTGGCCAGTCTGGCGAAAATCGCCGGCTTTAATCAGGTGATCCTGCTGCCTAATAATGTCCCGCCGCATCGTCCGCAGCCCGAGGCCACGGCGCAACAACGCCTGCAGATGGTTGAGCTTGCCGTCGCCGCCGATCCGCTGTTTTCGGTTGATCCCCGCGAACTGATGGTGGATACGCCCTCCTACACCATCGAGACACTTGCAACGTTACGTAAAGAACATGGCGATGATTGCCCGCTGGCGTTTATCATTGGGCAGGATTCATTGCTGACGTTGCATAAATGGCACCGCTGGGCGTCACTGCTGGATTTCTGTCATCTGGTGGTGATGGCGCGTCCGGGATACAAAGAGCATCTCGATACGCCAGAATTACAGAAATGGTATGACGCCCACCGGGTGACTGATGCTGAAAAGCTGAAACAGAAACCCTGCGGATTCATTTATCAGGCCAATACGCCCCTGCTGGATATTTCAGCGACGGAAATCCGGGAACGGCGCCATGCGGGGCTAGATTGCTCAGATTTACTGCCAGCAGCCGTTGAGCACTATATTGAATCGCAGGGCTTGTACCGCCAGTAGCGAACGCGTGCTATACTGCGCCGCTTAATTTCGGCTCTCGATAACGCTACGTGACTCACCAATACAATGTATTGATTGTTAAACGTTTTAGGCTGTTTTCCTGATAACCGCTATGTTTATCCATCATGAGACTGACTGTCGCTTCGGTGCCGCACCGGCGAACGTCTTGTGGTGTCAATTGTTTCAAACATCCCCAGGGGGAACCTTTGCAAGGTAAAGCGCTCCAAGATTTTGTTGTCGATAAAGTCGACGACCTGAAAGCACAAGACATCATCGCCATTGATGTTAAAGGTAAATCAAGCATCACTGACTGCATGATTATTTGTACCGGCACATCAAGCCGCCATGTTATGTCCATCGCCGGGCATTTGGTTGAAGAAATCAAAGCCGTCGGTCTCGATGCGATGGGCGTGAAAGGCATCAACGAAGCTGACTGGGTCGTTGTCGATCTGGGCGAAGTGATCGTTCATGTTATGCAGGAAGAAAGCCGTCAGTTGTATGAGCTTGAGAAACTCTGGGGCTGATGCGTGAAGCTGCAACTTGTCGCCGTCGGCACTAAAATGCCTGACTGGGTACAAACCGGTTTTAACGATTATCTGCACCGCTTTCCTAAAGACATGCCGTTTGAACTGACTGAGGTTCCGGCAGGGAAGCGCGGGAAGAACGCAGATATCAAACGCATTCTAGAGAAAGAAGGCGAGCTGATGCTGGCCGCGGTCGGCAAAGGGAATCGCATCGTGACGCTGGATATTCCAGGGACACCGTGGGAAACCCCGCAACTGGCGCAGCAACTGGAACGCTGGAAACAGGACGGACGTAATGTCAGCCTGCTGATCGGCGGTCCGGAAGGATTAGCTCCGGCCTGCAAGGCGGCGGCGGAACAGAGCTGGTCGCTCTCTCCGTTGACACTTCCTCACCCGCTGGTTCGGGTTCTGGTCGCGGAAAGTCTTTACCGTGCCTGGAGTATTACCACTAATCATCCATACCACCGCGAATAACGGGTGGTGAATGTCAGCAACATGAATTAAGTAGTGGGATGAAAATAGATCGTAACCCTTTTCGCGACTATACGGCTGAATCAGCCCTCTTTGTGCGCCGTGCACTGGTGGCGTTCATCGGCATTCTGCTACTTAGCGGTGTCCTGGCCTTCAATCTCTATAACCTGCAAATCGTCCGGTTTCAGGATTACCAAACCCGTTCCAACGATAACCGCATCAAGCTGGTGCCGATTGCGCCAAGCCGCGGGATTATCTATGACCGCAACGGCACCCCGCTGGCGCTGAACCGGACTATTTATCAGCTGGAACTGGTGCCGGAAAAGGTTGACGATTTGCAGGCCACGCTCGAAGGCCTCAGACCGATTGTTGATCTCACCGATGAAGATATCGAAAACTTCAAGAAAGAACGTCAGCGCTCGCGGCGTTTCACTTCAATTGCGGTAAAAACAGCCCTGACAGAAGTTCAGGTCGCGCGTTTCTCCGTGAACCAGTTCCATTTCCCCGGCGTTGAAGTCAAAGGCTATCAGCGTCGCTATTATCCTTACGGCTCTGCACTGACGCACGTGATCGGCTACGTGTCGAAAATTAACGACCGCGACGTAGAACGTCTGGATAAAGACGGTATTCTCGCCAACTACGCGGCGACGCACGACATTGGTAAGCTCGGCATTGAGCGTTATTACGAAGATACCCTGCACGGTAAAACCGGCTACGAAGAGGTAGAAGTTAATAACCGCGGCCGCGTTATCCGCCAGCTTCACGAAGAACCGCCTCAGGCGGGGAAAGATATTTACCTGACTATCGACCTGCCTTTGCAGCAATACATTGAAGTATTGCTGACCGGCAGCCGCGCCGCCGTGGTGGTGACCGATCCACGCGATGGGGCGATCCGCGCGCTGGTGTCCAACCCAAGTTATGATCCGAACCTGTTTGTAGATGGCATCTCCAGCAAGGATTACAGCGGTCTTCTTAACGACCCGAACAAACCGCTGATTAACCGTACCACGCAGGGTGTTTACCCGCCGGCCTCGACCGTGAAACCATACATTTCGGTTTCAGCACTGACCTCTGGCGTAATCACTAAAAACACGTCGTTGTTCGATCCGGGCTGGTGGCAGTTGCCGGGGTCTGACAAGCGTTATCGCGACTGGAAACACTGGGGGCATGGTCGTCTGAATGTCACCAAAGCACTTGAGGAATCGGCTGATACCTTCTTCTATCAGGTGGCTTATGATATGGGGATCGACCGCCTTTCCGAGTGGATGGGTAAATTTGGTTACGGGCACTACAGCGGCATCGATTTATCGGAAGAACGCAGCGGTAATATGCCAAACCGTGACTGGAAGTTTAAACGCTTCAAAAAACCGTGGTATCAGGGCGACACCATTCCGGTCGGTATCGGTCAGGGCTACTGGACAGCAACTCCGGTCCAAATCATGAAGGCCATGACCACGCTGATTAATGACGGCAATGTCAAAACACCGCATTTACTGCTGAGTACCAAAGTTGACGGGCAGCTCGTGCCTTATAAGCAACAGGAAACCACGCAAATTGGTGATATCCATTCCGGCTATTGGGAAATTGCCAAAGACGGGATGTACGGCGTAGCTAACCGTCCAAACGGGACTGCGCGCAAATATTTTGCTGATGCGCCTTACAAAGCAGCGGCCAAATCCGGGACAGCACAAGTTTACGGTTTGAAAGCCAATGAAATCTATAATGCGCATAAAATCGCTGAGCATCTGCGTGACCATAAGCTGATGACCTCTTTCGCACCGTACGATAAACCGACCGTGGCCGTGGCCGTGGTGCTGGAGAACGGCGGTGCAGGTCCGGCAGTGGGGACTATTTCCCGCCAGATACTCGACCATATTTTACTGGGCGACAATACGACACAATTACCGGCTGATGCGCCAGCGCCGCCGGGAACCGAAGGTGATTAACCGTCAATGACTGAGAACCAACAGAAAAGATCATTGTGGTCGAAAATGCATATCGACCTGACGATGTTGCTGATCATACTTGCGCTGCTGACATACAGTGCGTTTGTCATGTGGAGCGCCAGCGGTCAGGACATGGGCATGATGGAACGTAAAATCGGCCAGATCCTGATGGGTCTGGTGATCATGCTGGTCATGGCGCAAATCCCGCCGCGCGTTTATGAAAGCTGGGCGCCCTATCTTTATATCTTCTGCGTCTTCCTGTTAGTGCTGGTAGATGCGTTCGGCAGTATCAGTAAAGGTGCACAGCGCTGGCTGGATCTGGGGATTATCAAATTCCAGCCCTCGGAACTGGCGAAGATCGCCGTGCCGCTAATGGTCGCGCGCTTTATTAACCGCGACGTCTGTCCGCCGTCACTGAAAAATACCGCTATCGCACTGGCGCTGATCTTCATCCCTACTCTGCTGGTGGCCGCGCAGCCCGATCTCGGCACCTCGATTCTGATTGCCGCCTCAGGTCTGTTTGTGCTGTTTCTTTCCGGTATGAGCTGGAAACTGATCGCCGTCGCCGCCATTCTGGTTGCCGCGTTTATCCCGATTTTGTGGTTCTTCCTGATGCACGATTATCAGCGCGACCGCGTGATGATGCTCCTCGATCCGGAAAGCGATCCGCTGGGAGCCGGCTATCATATTATTCAGTCGAAAATTGCTATCGGTTCGGGCGGACTATCCGGTAAAGGCTGGCTGCACGGTACGCAGTCACAGCTGGAATTCCTGCCGGAACGACACACCGACTTTATCTTTGCCGTACTGGCCGAAGAACTGGGCCTGATTGGCGTGCTGGTGCTGCTGGGGCTGTACCTGTGCCTGATCATGCGTGGTCTGGTGATCGCCGCCAATGCGCAAACAACTTTCGGGCGTGTCATGTCCGGCGGACTGATGCTGATTCTGTTCGTTTATGTCTTTGTTAACATCGGCATGGTCAGTGGTATTGTCCCGGTAGTTGGGGTACCTTTGCCTTTGGTCAGCTATGGCGGGTCAGCACTCATCGTGCTAATGGCAGGGTTTGGTATCGTCATGTCGATACATACTCATCGAAAAATGTTGTCAAAAAATTTATAGAGGTGAGCAATGCGTAAGGAGTGGCTTGGAGCTGTCATTATCGGTTTGCTGTTAAGTGGTTGCGCCACTGAAGATACCCAGCAACAACAACCGGCACCGCAACAAGCCTATAACGGCCCTGTGGTGGAAATCGGCGGGGCTGATCCGCGTTACGAACCTTATAATCAGGGCACGATGCAGGATTATACCGTTAACGGTAAAACCTATAAGATCATCAAAGACCCGTCTAACTTCTCTCAGGTCGGTCAGGCTGCCTGGTACGGTCAGGAAAATGGCGGCAACACCACGGCAATCGGTGAAGAATTCGACCCGAGTGCCATGACCGCCGCGCACCCGACACTGCCGATCCCAAGCTATGTTCGCGTCACCAACATGGCAACAGGCCGTATGCTGGTTGTGCGTGTTAATGACCGTGGTCCTTATGTGCCGGGAAAAATCATTGACCTGTCACAGGCGGCCGCAGATCGCCTGAATCTGACCAACAGCACTAAAGTCCGTATCGATTTCATTAATGTGGCACAAGACGGCACATTGTCCGGACCGGGTACGATTGGTACGACTGTCGCTAAACAATCTTACGCCCTGCCGTCACGTCCAAGTTTAGGTGCCAGCAGCATGGGCACGCCGACGCTGAGCGCTCAACCGGTCGATACGTCAGATGTGCGTCCGATCAGCAACAGCACCCTGAGTAATCCGAATGCTGCGCCATTAACCAATGAAGAAGATAACAACGCCGCCGTAGCCTCTGCACCAGCAGCGACCACGATGTCCGGTAACAGCGGCAGCGGCGGATTTCTGAGTGCGCCAACACCTCTGCGTCAGGGGGTGTTAGAAGGCAGCGAACCGGTGGCAGCACCGGTTGATGTCGCCAGTGCCGCGCCGGTAGCAGCAACTGCGGCCTCCGCAGCGCCTGCGCATACCACTGCCGTTCCTTCCTCGGGATTTATGGTACAGGTTGGCGCACTGAGCAATCCTCAGAATGCGCAACTGTGGCAAAAAAGCCTCAGCCAGCGTTTCTCTGTACCCGGTAAAGTCCAGGCCAATGGCAGCACCTATCGCGTGCAGCTTGGTCCGTTCAGCACCCGCCAGCAGGCAGAACAGCTGAAACAGCGACTGGCCAGCGAAGCCCAGCAGCAGTCTTTCGTCACTGCCAGTATGTAATTTAGAAATACGGGGCTGCGGCCCCGTTTTTATAAGTGCTCTGTCTAATAAGAGCTCTGTCTTATAAGTAAAAATCAGTAAGCGCCGGTAATCGAAGATGTCTGACTTATGACTCTTCTGCTATAGTGGCGCACGTTTATCACTTACTCCCACGGATGTTGTTGTCCCGATCATGAAACTTGTAAATACTTCACGTTTAGTCAAAAGCCTCGCATTTGGCACCGTAATCACTTTAAGTGCAGCGTCCGCCTATGCCGACGATGTTAATTTAAAAACAATGATCCCTGGCGTTCCGCAAATTGATGCTGAAGCCTATGTCCTGATCGACTACAACTCCGGTAAAGTTTTGGCAGAAATGAATGCCGACGCACGCCGCGACCCTGCCAGCCTGACAAAAATGATGACCAGTTATGTGATTGGTCAGTCCATCAAAGCCGGCAAAATCTCCCCAACTGATATCGTGACCGTCGGTCAGGACGCCTGGGCAACCGGCAATCCGGTGTTCAAAGGCTCTTCCCTGATGTTCTTAAAACCAGGCGATCGCGTGCCGGTTTCTGAACTGAACCGCGGGATTATCCTGCAATCAGGTAACGACGCCTGTGTGGCGATGGCCGACCATGTCGCCGGCAGCCAGGACGCTTTCGTCGCCATCATGAACAACTACGTGAACGCGCTGGGTCTGAAAAATACCCATTTCGGTACCGTTCATGGTCTTGATGCCGCCGGTCAGTACAGCTCCGCCCGTGATATGGCGCTGATTGGTCAGGCGCTGATCCGTGATGTGCCGGAAGAATACGCCACCTATAAAGAGAAAGAATTCACCTTCAACAATATCCGCCAGATGAACCGTAACGGTTTGCTGTGGGATAACAGTCTGAATGTTGACGGCATTAAAACCGGTCACACCGATTCAGCAGGTTACAACCTGGTGGCTTCTGCAACTGAAGGCCAGATGCGTCTGATCTCTGCCGTCATGGGCGGTCACACCTACAAAGGTCGTGAAGTTGAAAGTAAAAAGCTGCTGACCTGGGGCTTCCGCTTCTTCGAAACGGTTTCTCCGCTGAAAGCCGGGAAAGAGTTTGCCTCTGAGCCAGTCTGGTTTGGCGATACCGACCGTGTGGCGCTGGGTGTCGAAAAAGATGCATACCTGACCATCCCGCGTGGCCGTATGAAAGACCTGAAAGCCAGCTACGTGCTGAACACTCCTGAACTGCACGCGCCGTTGCAGAAAAATCAGGTGGTTGGCTCAATCAACTTCCAGCTTGATGGTAAAACCATTGATGAGCGTCCTCTGGTGGTGATGAACGAAGTGAAAGAAGGCGGCTTCTTTGGTCGCATCGTGGATTACATCAAACTGATGTTCCACCACTGGTTCGGTTAAGTGGCTGCTTGAAAAAGTTTGCAACAATCCCCATATAACCGGTATAGATTATGGCTCCCGCTACGGCGGGAGTTATACTTTCAGAGACAAAACTTAATACGCTGTACAACACGCTGGAGTGCACATGAAAACCAAACTGAACGAACTGCTCGAATTCCCTTGTCCCTTTACTTACAAAGTAATGGGCCTGGCACAACCCGAGCTGGTGGACCAGGTTGTGGAAGTCGTGCAACGCCATGCGCCTGGTGACTACAATCCTCAGGTAAAACCGAGCAGTAAAGGGAATTATCACTCCGTTTCTATTACGATCACTGCCACCCACATCGATCAGGTCGAGACCCTGTACGATGAGCTGGGCAATATCGAAATTGTCCGCATGGTGCTGTAAGCCCTTTCTGACCGATACGCGCGGGAGCCACAACACTGTCGCGCGTTCTCCCCTTCCCTGACTGACGATAACTGCCGTGCAACCACATAACCCGCAAGAACGTATCGTACTGCGCCAGCTTGGCCTTCAGCCTTATGAGCCCGTTTCTCTGGCCATGCACCACTTCACTGAACATCGTAACGCTGACTCGCTTGACGAGATCTGGCTGGTTCAGCATCCGCGTGTCTTTACGCAGGGTCAGGCAGGCAAAGCTGAACATGTTCTGATGCCCGGCGATATTCCGGTTATCCAGAGTGATCGCGGCGGTCAGGTGACGTATCACGGTCCCGGTCAGCAGGTGATGTACGTGATGGTGGATCTCAAGCGCAAAAAGCTCGGCGTCCGTCAGCTGGTCACAGCTATCGAACAAACGGTGGTGGATACGCTGGCGCATTTCTGTATCGACGCTTATCCGCGTGCCGACGCGCCGGGTGTCTATGTCGATGGCAAGAAGATTTGTTCGCTTGGTCTGCGCATTCGCAAAGGCTGTTCGTTACACGGTCTGGCGCTGAATATTGATATGGATCTGGAGCCGTTCCACCGGATCAATCCCTGCGGATATGCTGGTCTCGAAATGACTCAGGCCAGTCTGGAAAAGCCGGGATTAACAGTCGATCAGGTCATGCCTGTTCTGGTGAAATCCTTTAACCATCGCCTTGATTATCAGCAGGTTGATTATCTGCCGTGGCAGATCGAACACTATTCCTCTTCAGCGGAATGATTTTCATCGATTCAAAAACTGCGTCATAAAACCTGCTGCGAAAAAATATTTACACACCATTAACACCCTCTCTCCGGCAGGGGGTGTTTGTGGAAAAAGCTAATATTTTCAATCCACTGGAATCATTACAGGGTTGGTTTTTCGAGAATTATTCTTGTTTAAGGTTAAATAATTGCAGCATTTAGCACTTCAGGCCATGACGAAGGGCTGAACGCAGGGATGCTTCAATGATATAATTTCCGCATTATTTCTACTTTTTTTGATGAATCAGCCAGTTCATTGAATGTCCTGAAAAAACTCGGGTAACGAGTGACAAACCTGGAAGCTGCGAGATTATGAGTAAACCGATTCAGATGGAACGCGGCGTCAAATACCGCGATGCAGACAAGATGGCGTTAATCCCGGTGAAAACCGTGGTCAGTGACCGGCAGGAAATGTTACGTAAGCCGGCATGGATGAAAATCAAATTACCTGCCGACTCAACGAAAATTCAGGGCATTAAATCAGCGCTGCGCAAGAACGGCCTGCATTCTGTCTGTGAAGAAGCAGCTTGTCCTAACCTTTCCGAATGCTTCAACCACGGCACCGCGACCTTCATGATCCTGGGCGCTATTTGTACCCGTCGCTGCCCGTTCTGCGACGTGGCACATGGTCGTCCGACCGCACCAGACACCAACGAGCCAGAAAAACTGGCGCAAACCATCTCGGATATGGGTCTGCGTTATGTGGTTATCACCTCTGTTGACCGTGATGATCTGCGCGACGGCGGTGCTCAGCACTTTGCTGATTGTATTACGGCAATCCGCGCGAAAAACCCGACAATCAAAATCGAAACGCTGGTACCGGATTTCCGTGGCCGTATGGATCGCGCACTGGACATTCTCAATGCCAGCCCGCCGGATGTGTTTAACCACAATCTGGAAAACGTGCCACGCGTTTACCGTCAGGTTCGTCCTGGCGCGAACTACGAATGGTCACTGACCCTGCTGCAACGCTTTAAAGAAGCGCACCCGGAAATCCCAACCAAATCTGGCCTGATGGTCGGTCTGGGTGAAACCAACGAAGAAATCATCGAAGTGATGCGCGACCTGCGTCGCCATGGTGTGACCATGCTGACGCTCGGCCAGTATTTACAGCCAAGCCGTCACCACCTGCCGGTACAGCGTTACGTGAGCCCGGAAGAGTTTGACCAGATGAAAGAAGCGGCGATGGAAATGGGCTTCACCCATGCAGCCTGCGGTCCGTTCGTGCGTTCTTCTTATCACGCCGATCTGCAAGCCAAAGGCTTAGAAGTTAAATAAAGTCTGACGTGGTGCTCCGGCACTGCGTTTAATATTTTGTTACTTCTTATCGCCGAAAACAAAAAAGGTTGTTCGTGAGAACAACCTTTTTTCATGCCCGGAAAACGTGATTGAGTCAGACTCAGTCTTTGTGCTCTACGCGTTCAGCCGGTTTAGCTTCTGCTGTTTTTTCAGCAGCTGCCGGAGCCGGATCATCATTCATGGCTTTCTTGAAGCCACGCAGTGCTGCACCCAGGTCGCCGCCCAGAGAACGCAGTTTGCTGGTACCGAACAACAGGACGATCAGCACGCCGACCACCAACAATTTAGTAATACTTAGACCTTCCATACATACCTTCTTTACACTGAGTGCTGGAAAACAGCAGTGACAATTTGTCGTTATTAACGGCCATTCGCGACGTTAATACAACCCGAAAATGTAACAGAACGGATCCAGAACTGTGCGCATTATGACCATAGTGAGCTATTATGAGCGTGAATAGCCTGCTCATAAAGTAATTCTGTCTTTATTTACAGCAAAACCACTTCGACTTTGATTTCGACCCGTTTTACACGCCCGATTAGCCCGCCCGACCATGTGGTGTTTGAGGCGAAGAAAAACGGGCGGAACCGGGTTGAAATAGCAGAGTAAAACTATCGCTTTCCCGTGTTCTGCCCGCCGTTATCAGATGAAGCGGCTCAGGAATGCTTGCGTGCGAGGATGCTGGGGATTCACCAGCACCTCATCTGCCGCGCCCTGCTCAACCACCACCCCGCGATCCATAAACACCACTCGGTCCGCTGCTTCTTTCGCAAAACCGATTTCATGGGTGACCACAATCATGGTCAGCCCCTGCTGCGCCAGATCGCGCATAGTCGCAAGCACCTCGCCCACCAGTTCAGGGTCAAGCGCTGAAGTCGGTTCATCAAACAACATCAGTTTAGGTTTCACTGCCAGCGCACGGGCAATCGCGACGCGCTGTTGTTGTCCGCCGGAAAGATGGCGCGGATACGCATCGGCCTTATCGCTCAGCCCGACCTTTTGCAGCAACTCACGTGCATATTTCTCTGCGTCCTGACGGCTTTCTTTATGCACGCCAACCGGGGCTTCAATAATGTTTTGCAGCACGGTCATGTGCGGATAAAGATTGAATTGCTGAAACACCATGCCGATATCCCGGCGCTGACGCGCAATCGCCCGTTCAGGCAATTTATGCAAACGATCGCCGCGCAGCTCATAACCGATTTGCTCACCGCCCACCATAATAGAGCCGCGATCGATATCTTCCAGATGATTAATACAGCGCAGGAATGTCGATTTACCTGAGCCTGACGGCCCGAGTATCACCACCACTTCGCTGGGTTTCACATCCAGATCAATGCCTTTCAGCACTTCATTATCGCCGTAACTTTTATGCACGTTACGGGCTGTCACCAGCGATGCCGGTTCGGATGACTGTGCGTCGGATAATAGTTGACTCATAAGTCCTCCTTTCGGGCCAGACCCGGCGAGTTAATGATCGGCGCGGTTTTTTCTTCCGCATTACCCTGACGTCGCTTCGCATTAGGCAACGTCCGGCGCGTACCCCGGGAATAATAGCGTTCTATCGCCGACTGACCGAGATTGAGCAATGACGTGATAAACAGATACCAGATCACGGCCACCATCAGCATCGGTACCACTTCAAAGGTGCGGTTATAGATGGTTTGCACCGAATACAGCAAATCACCCATGGCGATAACACTGACCAGCGACGTCGCTTTAATCATGCTGATCAGCTGATTACCGGTCGGAGGGATAATCGAACGCATCGCCTGCGGAATGATGATCCGGCGCAACGCTCGACCACGGCTCATGCCGAACGCCTGCGCAGTTTCCGCCTGACCGTTATCCACCGATAACAAACCGGCGCGGATGATTTCCGCCATATACGCCGCTTCGTTCAGCGCCAGACCGGCAATCGCTGCCGTCAGCGGCGTGATCAGATCATTGGTATTCCAGCTCAAATATTGCGGACCAAACGGGATACCGATCACCACCCGAGGGAACAGCGTCGACATGTTGTACCAGAACAGCAATTGCACCAGCAGCGGCGTACCGCGGAAGAACCAGATGTACAACCCTGCCAATCTTCGCAGCAGCATGCTGTCGGACAATCGGGCAATCGCCAGCATCAGGCCGATGAAAACACCGAGCACCATTGAGACCACGGTAAGGCCGAGCGTGACGCCCAGGCCTTTGATGACTGTACCTTCCGTAAACCACTGCGCCACCACATGCCATTCGAAATTGGGATTGTGAGAGACAGCCCAGAGAACATCCGCGGCAATCAGCACCACCACTATCCAGGCAATCCAGCGACCGTAATTCCGCGGTGCATGGGAAAACTCAACGTTACGTCGTGGATCCTGCGTATAGTCGTCCTTGACTGCCGGCTTTGAACTATACGGTTTATCAGTCATTTAGCCTGCGCCTTTGCCAGGTTGATGCCCGGTGCCGGGATCATATTGCCTTCCAGCCCCCATTTTTTCATGATGATGGCGTAAGTGCCGTTATCGAACAATTTCTGATAACCGGCAAGGATCGCATCACGCACTGGAGAATCTTTGGCCACCACAGTGCCCTGGAAGATATCGCCAAATCCGTTGGATTTACCGGTGCCGGTCAGCTCAAGCTGGCCGTTGGCTTTTTCCACGAAATAGGTCAGCGGTGCCTGAGAAGAGAAAAACGCGTCGGAACGGTTTGAGCGCACAGCCAGAATTGACGTCGGCTGATCGCTGAAAGATTGCACAGTGACTGCCGGTTTACCGTCTTTCACACACACATCCGATTGCTTGCGGATAACCTGTTCAGCGGACCCGCCCGCCATGACAGCGATGCGTTTACCGCAGGTATCATCAAGAGAAGTGATCTTTTCCGGATTACCTTTGCGTACGCCGAACACCACGTATTCTTTCACAAAATCAATGAAATCATTTTTCGCCTGACGATCCGGATAGTCACCAATCGGGCCGATGCCCATCTGGTAACGACCTGCCGCCATACCGCTGAGGATGCCAGATAAACCGCTCACGGAAGCATGTTCAATTTTCACACCTAACACTTCGGCCAGCGCGTGTGCCAGATCGGCGCTTGCACCGTCCAGACCGTTTGCGCCGGTGACGATTTCATACGGAGGGAATGACCCGTTGTTCACCGACGTCATCACGCCTGACTTTTGAATATCCGCAGGTAATTTAGCGTGGATCGCCGGATCCATCGTCTGCGTCGGGATGGTCACATTTTCAGCAGCCCGGGCATTCATGGAAGATACGGAAAGTAATGCAGCAGTCAGAACAGCAGCCTGACGTAATTTTTTTGCCATCATTCTCTTATTTCCTCTGTCGAAAAAGTCGGTCTGTGAGTTTATGAATGTTGTGTATTTATAGTGAGTGCCTTCCGTGGCGGGATTCCGGATGCTTCTTTTCGAAGCTTTTACTATGGCTATTAAAAACAGCTTTAGCCTTTTATTTATAAAACAAACGCATTCCCTGGTGAGGGCGCGGTACTGCATGAAATCAGTGGCCGCCGTTGAGGACCGGCAGCGAAATCAGTCCTGACGCAATTGCGGTAAACCAAAGCGGCGATTTGCCAGCACCGGTAACACCTTGCGGGCATGTGCCAGACGATCTTTATCCAGTTCGGCAAACACCAGCGCCGGGGCTTCTGCTGCGCGGGCAATGGCCACACCCAGCGGATCGACCACCATACTGTTGCCGATATTACGCTCGCCACACTCGCCCACAGCCACCATATAAGTGGTGTTTTCCAGTGCGCGCGCCGTGACAAGCACTTCCCAATGCATTTCTTTCAACGGGCCTTTCACCCACGCGGCAGGCAGAACCAGCACGTCTGCGCCATCCAGCACCAGACGCCGCGCCAGTTCAGGGAAACGCACGTCATAACAGGTCATCAGGCCGATGTTAAAACCGGCGACATTGACCAGCGGCGGCACTTCATCGCCAGCCGTAACGTTTTTCGATTCCTGTGAAGAAAAGGCATCATAAAGATGCAGCTTCTGGTATTCAGAGATAATTTCGCCATTACGGATGGAAATCAGCACGTTATAGGCACGACCGTCCGGTGCGGGCGTGTGCACGCTCATCATGGTGGTCATCTGATTGCCCCGGCTGGCGGCGACCAGCTGGCTGACAAACGGGCCATCCAGAGGCTGTGCCGCTTTCAAAACCAGATCCGGATCGGTGATGTCGCGCGCCAGAATGCCTTCCGGCAATACCAGCAAATCCGCACCCGCTTCCAGCGATTTCGCCATCAGCGAAAGGCAGGTTTCGACGTTCGCTTCCCATTCACGGGAAACGGCAAACTGACCTAATGCAACTTTCATCTTTACTCCCCTGTCGCCTGAGAATTCAGGCAAGTGGTTAGATAGTATTAGCAAATTGCGGGAACAACTCCTGCGGCGTCAGACGTTTAGCCGTCAGCCCCTGCGCATGTAATTCATGAGCAAAATCGTCGATCATTTTCTCGTTGGCCGCGTAACCGTTTGCATTCCAGTCCGCAGGTAAATCGATGACCGTACGACGTAAATCGTCCAGCAACCACGGTGTGGTATCGGCATATTTAGCGCGCTTATCCATCCAGACCTGATAAGAACGGTCGATAATTTCGCTCAGTGCCTGCGGTAACCACGGGTGTTCTTCGGCCAGTGCAGGTTTGATCGCCAGCAGGTGAATGCCAGGGATGTAACCGACGCGGTTAAAATAGGCCAGTTCGGCGGCACGGAAATCCGGCTGGAACTGACGGAAACCGGAGTCAGGTTTAAAGAAACCGTCAGGCATGAAGGGCGTGAAAATCGCGTCCAGCCAGCCTTCCTGCAACAACTCCATCATCGGACGCTCTTCCGGCACCGCTTCAATACGGCCTTCACGACCAAAACCAGCCAGACGATCCACAACCGGATGCGCTTCGGTCAGACGACCGACATACCAGTTCGCATCTTCAATGCCCACGCCTTCCAGCGCCAGCAACGTGCGGGTCCAGGTATTGCCGGAATCCTGCCAGCCGGTCAGTCCGATACGTTTACCTGCCAGCTGAGAAAGTTCGGTCAGCGGGCTGTCTTCGCGGGTGATAATGCAACGCTGGCGGAAACCACGCATCAGGAAATGCGGTATTGCCAGCAAATCGGATTCGCCCCGCGCACGCCCTTGTGCATAGCGGCTGAAAGAGACTTCGCCCGCATCGTATTTATCGCTGCTGCCCAGATTATCGACCAGCGTACCCACGCGATCGATTTCAAGATTGAAGCCTTCCGGTTTGAGGTCGCCCAACGCCAGCGGCGTAAAATAATCCCAGTCACGAACTGCCAGCCTGATGGTAATCGTCACATCTGTCCCCTTAAGTGTCAGCATGGTTGATATGCAGAAAAACAACTGTGCGTTTACAAACCTTCCGGCAAACACACCAAATTCTTTTACGTAGGAGACCATCTTCATCGTAATGTGATTATTTTATCGCCTCCTCTGGCTAAGTTTGATACTAATGGCATAAATTAATATGTACAATAGATTCTTTGTTACTGAACAAAAGGCGAGAAAATGGCAGAAAACCCCCTCGAAAAAACGCTGGATGCACAATGGTTAGCGACGCAATTACAGGATCGTTCCATGCGGGGCATTGCAATTGAAACCGCGGCGATGATCCGCTCCGGCGTGATTGAAATCGGAACGCACCTGCCCGCCGTCCGCGAACTGGCGCAGGCGCTGGGGGTCAGTCCGGCCACGGTATCCGCCGCCTGGGGGCAACTCCGCAGACAAAAAGTGATCGCCGGTCGCGGGCGTAACGGCGTCTGGGTGTGCGGGGACATGCTGTCGCCGAGACCGGCGCGGTTCGAGAAAATCGGCAATTTTGGCGAACATATCATTGCGGATCTGGCGCTGTCTTCGCCGGATCCTGAACTGCTGCCAAACCTGCTCGAAGCCATGCAACATGGCGTTGGCGCTGATAATCTCAACAGTTATCAGCGTGAGGCCATCGCGCCGTCTTTGCTTGAAGCGGCTAAACACGACTGGCCTTATGACGCGCCGGCGTTTATGTCTGCGGATGGGGGTTTTGACGGGATGAACCTGACGCTGCAAACCTTGCTGATGCAGGGTTCCGTGGTGGCTATCGAAGATCCGACCGCTACCCGTTTGCTGGATATGCTGGACAATCTGGGCGCGCAGGTCATTGCAGTGAAATGTGATGAGTTCGGCCCGTTGCCGGAATCCCTGGCTCAGGCGCTGCTGAAAAATCCTTCCGCGTTTATTTATCAGCCCCGTACGCACTCACATTGCGGTCACGCCATCAATGCGGAGCGTTATGCTGCGCTGGCGGAAATTCTCAGCCAGAGCAATACGCTGATCATTGAAGATGACGGCATCGGACAATTGTCCTGTCATCCGCCGCTCAGTATGGGCAGTCGCCTGCCTGACCGGACGGTGCATGTCCGCTCTTATTCCAAAGCTTACGGGCCGGATTTGCGGCTGGCTGTTATTTCAGGATCGAAAGATTTAATCAAACAAATCAAATCATTCCGTAACTTTGGTGCCGGCTGGTCGAGCCGTATTTTACAGGAAGCACTGGCCTGGCTGATTAAAGATCCGAAAACGCAGGAAGGTATTTCGCACGCCAAAAGTGTGTATGCACAGCGCCGTAAAGCCATGTCCGATGCCTTACGCATACGCGGGATTAACATTCCCGAACGCGACGGGCTGGCGATGTGGATCCCGGTGCCATCGGAGCAGTTCGCACTGGTGACCATGGCTGCGCGGGGGATTGCCGTTCTGCCCGGCGAGCGCAGCCGCATCGGACCGGGGCAGTTTATCCGTATCAGTACCAGTCAGGTGAAACCGGAACAGGTTGATTTAATTGCCGATGCTTTGGTTCTGGCAATGGGTGCCTGATGACTTACCGTTTTTTTAGCAAATACTTCGGCGACTCTTCGTACTGCGCCCGCGCATAGAACTGGTGGGCGCGCACGCGGCGGGTATGGCTGTGAACTTCCATACGGTCACAGCCGCGCTCCGCCGCCAGCCGTTCTGCTTCATCCAGCAATTTCTGGCCGATACCGCCGCCACGACACTGGTCACTGACGCATAAATAGCTGATACGGCAGAATTCTCCGGCCAGGGCGATTTGCGGGATATAGTGCAACGAGATAAAACCCACCACCTTGCCGTCTGCCTCAGCGACCAGCAGACAACTGTCCGGGTTCGTCGCCATTTTTACCACACGTTCTGCTATGGCTTCCGGCGTATTGGGATAATCCAAATCGCCCAGCAATTGCGCCAGAATCTGCGCGTCTGAAACAACACCTTCTCTGATTAGCATGGCATTTTCCTGGTTACATACTGTTTCTGTATCGTGGCTACACAAGCCTCAGGACGCGAGGTAAACTTAGCGCCCGGCCCTTTCTGAATTCATCTGCTTTTTTAAGGCATTACTATGTTTAGCACCTTACTTGCAGTTTTTATTGGCGGTGGTATTGGCAGCGTGGTTCGCTGGTATGTCAGCCTCAAAATGAACGGGATGAGCCCGGTTCTGCCCGTGGGTACACTGACGGTGAATCTGGTCGGCGCTTTTATTATTGGTCTGTGTATCGCCCTTTTCACCCGTCTGACCCATATTGATCCGGTGTGGAAACTGCTGATCACCACCGGTTTTTGCGGCGGTTTAACCACCTTCTCCACCTTCTCACTGGAAGTCGTGTACATGTTACAGGATGGCCGTTTTGGTGCCGCCCTGCTTAATATGGCGCTCAATCTTGCCGGTTCCCTGGCCATGACGTTACTGGCCTTCATGCTGGTCAGCTGGTTCAGCGCGCACTGATACTATCTTCCGGCGATGCTTTTTTTATGACAAAAGGCATCGCTGCCCTAAATTTGTGACACAGGTTCTTATCCTTCCGACGTTTCTTAATGTTTCCTTCATCTTCTGTACCGATAATAGCGTCAGTTCACTCTGGTCTATTTTCGAGGTATGGCATGTTTTCTGTTCCAAAAACGTCTTCTGAGCTTCTGGTTGTTGCTCTCTGTATTCTGACTGTTGTCGCTTTTTTACAGGCATACTTTGCCTGAATAACAATGCCTTGCCCGTAGTGTTATCACTTATCCCTTTTCCGTAAGCGGCGCATTCCTCTGGGTTGCGCCGTTTGCATTTCAGCGTCGTGCGTAATGGCGCTGAAACTAAACGTCACTTTTCATTCCATTCATAATACAAATATTTACCTGTTCCTCCTTATTGCCTATACTTGAGAATGATCGTTCACAGTCACTGTCCGCAAAATTCTCAGGTAAATCATGCTTCACCCACAACAATGCAGTAAAGACGCGCGCATCAGCGCACGGCGCGACCAGATTATTGCCGCAGCACGCCTGTGTTTTCGCAAGCACGGCTTTCACGGTGCCGGCATGGCTGAAATCGCTAAAACTTCACTGCTCAGCGTGGGACAGATTTACCGCTATTTCGCGAATAAAGACGCCATCATCGAAGAGATTGTGCGCCGCATAGTGATGAAAAAAATCAGTCTGATGACCGGCAATGCCCATAATCTGCAGCAGGTGGCACACAATCTGGCCTACCGCCGGATTGGCAATCTCAGCGCGCCTTATAAAGAAGAACTGTGCGTGGTTCAGCAAGAACAGGCAGAAATTGACCACGCATTAATGCTGGAAGTGGCCGCAGAAGCCACACGCAATCCTGTCGTGGAAAAAATCTGGCGCGACTCTGAAAAACAATTGTTCAACGAAGCAAAGTCTCTGCTCAGTGCCACTTTCCCGCAATTTTCAGAAGCTGAAATGACGGCCAAAGTGGAAACTTTAGCAGTGATTTGTGAAGGCACCGCATTTCGTCGACTGACGACAATTCACGCCGACGCGGAGCTTCTGGAAGCCATCTACCATCGCTACTTCCAGAGCCTCTTCGAAACGGATTTAATCACCAGCAAACCGGAATAAACCTTTACCATGAGCGCTCATTTGCAAGAAAAACGCCTCGGTTATGCCCTGGTGCTAGGCTCCCTCGCCGCACTGGGTCCCTTATGCACCGATTTATACCTTCCCGCTCTGCCAGAAATGGCAGGCGATCTGAATACCACAACCGCCAGCGCGCAACTTAGTCTGACCGCCGGTTTACTCGGCCTCGGTTTCGGCCAGTTACTGTTTGGCCCGCTGAGTGACCGCTATGGCCGTATGCGACCTTTATTATGGTCACTGGCTTTATTGCTGGCCGCGTCAGTCTGGTGCGCCGTGGCGCAGGATATCAGTCAGCTGATTGTCGCCCGTCTTTTACAAGGGATCGCCGGTGCCGGAGGTGCCGTGTTGTCACGCGCAGTCGCGAGGGATTTATATAACGGACATGAGCTGACACGTTTTTTTGCGTTGCTGATGCTGGTCAACGGGCTGGCACCGATTATCGCGCCGGTACTTGGCGGCGCCTTACTGAACTGGGTGAACTGGCGGGGAATATTCGGCGTACTGGCGTTCATTGCCATCTTACTGTTCAGCTTCTCATCGCTGAAACTGCATGAAACCTTAGCCCCCGAACGCCGTTCGCAGGGCGGCATTTTCAGTATGTTAGGCTCGGTATTTGGACTGCTGAAACACCGTCCGTTTATGGGTTTGTGCCTGACACAGGGCTTTATCATGGCAGGAATGTTTGCGTATATCGGCGCATCACCGTTTGTGCTGCAACAGATTTACCATCTCAGCCCGCAGATGTTCAGCCTGTGCTTTGCGATAAACGGCATCGGGCTGGTGATTTCTGCCCAGGTGTCTACCCGCCTGAGCCGTCGTTTTGGTGAACTGGCTCTGGTGAAAGCCGGTTTAGGTATCGCCGCTGTGGCATCCGTTGCACTGGTCATCGCCGCAAGCCTTAACGCGCCGCTGGTGATGCTGCTGATCCCGCTGTTCTTCTCGGTGATGGTGATAGGCATTATCGGCCCGAATGCCGGATCACTGGCGATGCAAAGTCAGGGGAAAAACGCAGGCAGCGCTTCTGCACTGCTCGGGGTTTGTATGTTTGCGCTTGGCGCACTGGCGGTGCCGGTAACCGGCTTTGGCAGCCAGCCCGCGCTGTCGATGGGGCTGACCATTCTTGGCTGCTACGCGATTGCTATCCTGATGTTCGTGCTGCTGGTCCGCAAACCGGCGTAAACATTTCACGAATGACAGGCAAAAAAAAACCCGCTTCGGCGGGTTTTTTAGAATTCGGCTAAAGTCAGATAGCGATAACGTTAGCAGCCGACGGGCCTTTGGCACCATTGGTGATTTCGAACTCTACGCGCTGGCCTTCAGCAAGGGTCTTGAAACCGTTGCTGGAAATAGCAGAGAAATGAACGAAAACATCTTTGCTGCCATCTTCAGGGGTAATGAAACCAAAACCTTTAGATTCATTGAACCACTTAACGCTACCTTTAATCTTAGACATCAAACTTACCTTTACGTGAATGTTGGACACAAAATGTGTGTCAAATACAGTACAGCAACAGATTTCACTTTTGTCCAGAATTCTGATGGTAATAAGCGATAAAGCTCTCACTCCTGGCTTTCTGTTGCTTTGTTCTGCTGTCAAAAAGGCCTTTAATCGCCTTATGACATCAACCGGTTAGAAGAATGAGTCGTCATCATTGTTGAAATCGTCAGTGTCGAAATCATCATTTCCAAAACCCAAATCCGAATTATCATTGCGCAGCGAGGCATCTTCCCAGGAAGGCTGACCGCTATCAAAACTCTGATTATTGTCGAGGAAACTGCTGTCAGCCGGATTGAGATCCTGCACTGGCGGCTCTTCGATAATATTGACGATTTCCTGCGGCTGGCTGTGATGGAACATGCCGGTCAGCATATCCGCCAGCACCACACCGCCCGCGACACCGGCGGCTGTGCGCAGTGCGCTGCCTAAAAAGCCCGGCTGCTGAGGTGCGGCCTGAGCCGGAGCCTGCTGCTGCGGCGGCTGTGCGGCATATTGCTGTTGCTGAGGCTGACCGCCCCACCCTTGCGTGCCGGGAATAGGCTGGCTGCCCTGCGACGCCTGACGCTGTGGCGCAGCCTGGGAGGAGCCGCCGCCAAACAAACCAGCCAGAAAACCGCTGCTTTGCGGTTTTGCGGTTTGCGCCTGCTGTTGCAGCTGTTCATTCTGCTGTTGCAGTTCCTGCACCTGCGCATTGAGCTTGGTCAGCGCCGCTTCCTGAATAATCATCGCCTGCGCCATGTAATACGGGGCAGACGGTTGCTGACGAATATGGGCCTGAATCACACGCTCAGCTTCCGCATCACGCGGTGCTGTATTGGACTCAGCCTGTTGTAAGCGACTAAAAAGCCCGTCAATTAAACGCTGTTCTTCAGATTGCATAAATTCACCTTGTTGATGTTTCGCACGACGCCTTATACGGTATTCACCGGCGTAATAACTCTACAGTAATACAGTTACATTTTTGTATGAATTAACGGAGTGTCAACAAATGTGACGGAGGTAAAGTTGGTGCAGAAAACATGCGGAGGGATTGAAAATCCGCCTGCGGGACCACAGGCGGAATCATCAGACCTGAGAAGGACAGATGTCAGTCGTTACTTTTTCGGCGTCCAGCCCAGAATGAAATCCTGATCCGGCAGGTTAGTGAAGTTACGCACGATGTCGTGATACGTCTTCGCCGGATCCAAATCTTTGAACTGTTCCGGATAGATAAATTTCGCCAGATATTCCATGCCGACAATGTTGTACGGATGGTTATAGAACTGGTGATAAACGCCATACACATGGTTGGCGCTTACCGCCGGGATCTGCGCAACGCCGGTACGGGAGAGCAACACTTTGGCTTGTTTATCCACATCAGCTTCATTCGCGCCATAACCGAATGGCAAAATGTGCGTCACAGAACCGGAAGCCGGACGCGCAGAACCGGTCATAATGTAAACGTCCGGTTTCATGCTGATGACTTGTTCCAGAGAAACCGTGCCTGATGCGCCCGGCAGCAGTTTAGAACCAATATTATTGGCATCGACGGCCTGGATCAGTTTACCCCAGCCAGCATTTCCGTGGGTAAAGCAGCAGGAATCGTCACGTCCGGCAATCGGCTCGATAAACACATTAGGCCTGGTTTTAATCGCAGCGGCAGCCTTCTGAATAGCCTGGAAGTGCTCATTATAAAACGCCGTATAGGCGCGGGCATTGTCTTCCTGGTTCATCACTTTACCCAGCAGCTCAATGCTCGGCGCGGTATTTTTGGCCGGATCCAGTTCGTAATCCACGAACAGCACCGGAATATGCAACGCAGCCAGTTTTTCCAGCACGCCAGCCTGCGCCAGCGAGTCTTTGGCACGCGTCTGGGCAATCATCAGATCCGGTTTTTTGGCGATCACCGTTTCCAGATCCACCTGCCCCTTATCGCTGAATCCCATATCGAGGATGTTTGCTGAGTCAGGCCATTTGCTTTTCAGCATGTCCCAGGTGCCGCTGTCCGTTTTCTTCAGCAGATTATTCCACGCCACCACGTGCTGGAACGGGTTGGCTTTATCCAGTACGGCCAGCGCCAGCAAATCACGCCCGTCCTGCAAAATCACACGCTGCGGCGCTTTATCAATGGTGACCTTTTGCCCGGCCATATCGGTCACGGTCAGCGGATAGGTGGTAGCAAAAACGGAGAATGAGGCAGCCATCAGACCTGCGACAGACAGCACGCGAGTGGTGTTCTTTAACATGCGATTACCCGAAGATGAGAATGAATAAGAAATGATTTTGATAATTGTTATCAAGTGAAGCCGAAATAATAAACATGGAAGGATTGGCGGGGCAATGTTTTTAGGATGAATACTGGCGGTTAAAACATGTCGAAATATTAACGGGATACCGTGATGGTATCCCGTTTGGCTTAAGTCACCGAATCACTGCATCGGCTTTCTTTCTATACTTTACGTCCAATGAAGTGCAACAAAAACTCACTCACCATCACGCGCTTAAACGCAGACTGCGCCTTGTCTGCCGCCGCACTGTGCCCCCCGTCGGTATTCTCATAAAAATACACATCCGGGATGCCCATTGCCTGCATTTTGGCGGCCATTTTTCGTGCATGGTCAGGTCCCACGCGATCATCGCTGGTGGCAGTGGTTATCAGCACCGGCGGATATTTTTTCGTGGCATCGAGATTATGATACGGCGAAAACTCGCGGATAAATGCCCACTCTTCTGGCTTTTGCGGGTCGCCGTATTCGGCAATCCACGAAGCGCCTGCCGAAATTTGCGTATAACGGTACATATCCAGCAGCGCAACTTCACAAACAATCGCCCCGAATAACTCCGGATAACGCGTCAGCATATTGCCGACCAGCAAACCGCCGTTGCTGCCACCCTGCGCCGCCAGATGTGCCGGAGAGGTGATGTTGCTGGCGATGAGCGCTTTGGCGACTGAGGCGAAATCCTCATACGCCCGCAGACGTTTTTCTTTCAGCGCCGCTTTATGCCATTCCGGCCCGTATTCACCGCCGCCACGGATATTGGCGACCACAAAGACGCCGCCGCGATCCAGCCACGACACGCCGCTGACGCCGAGATAATACGGATCCAGCGAGACTTCAAAGCCGCCGTAACCATAAAGGAGCGTCGGATTTTGCCCGTCGTACACCACGTCTTTGCGACAGATAACAAAATACGGCACGCGTGTGCCGTCATCAGATTGCGCGAAATGCTGACTGACCTGATAACGCGATGCATCAAAATGCGACGGATCCTGTTTCAGCAGTTCAGCCTCCGCCTCCACGCCGTTATCCAGATTACCGAGTGATAAACTCGCAGGTTGCAGGAACCCGCTGACCGTCACGAAATATTCGTTGGTGTCGTCATCCACGCCCCAGGCATGGATTTTACTCAGCTCCGGGACCTTGCCGAACGGTTCACGCCGCCATTCACCGTTTTCCGGCGTCAGCACTTCGAGGCGATTGACCACATCGTGCGTGATACTGAGGATAATGTGATCGCTGGTGAAGGAATAACCGTTTAACTGGTCGCGGGTTGCCGTCACACCGCTGAGAGAGGAATGCGCACCCGGCATAAACAGCGGTTTCAGCGCGCGTTCCCCGGCCAGAAACGCCTCAAAGTTTACGGTCAGCAACGAGCCGGAAGGCCATGTTTCACCGTTAATCTGCCATTCGCTGGAAGGCTGGATCAGCAGCCAGTCGCGCCAGGTACTGAATTTGGCATCCGTTGGCAGATCAATCCGGGTCAGCTCTTTTTGCGCATTGAGCACAAAGGCCTCACGGTGATAAAAGTCGATAACACGCACCACAAAATCGCGTTCAAACCCTTTAAAACTGTCGTGATAACCGGCCGCCAGCATGTCTTTCTTATCTGCGCTGAATATCGTTTTGGCTTCTGAGAGCGGTGTGCCGCGCTGCCAGATTTTTACAATGCGCGGATAACCGGAATCGGTCAGCGAGTCTTCGCCAAAGTCGGTGGCGACAAACAGATGGTCGTGATCAATCCAGCCGGTGCGGCTTTTGGCGACGGGCAGGAAAAATCCGTCAGAGACAAATTCCAGCGTCCGCAAATCAAACTCACGCACTTCAGAAGCATCGCCGCCATCCGGTGACAGAAAAATCAGCGCCCGGTTGAAATCGGGCTTCAGCGCAAAGACGCCGTGATATACCCAGTCTTTTCCTTCTGCTTTGCCCAGTGCATCGATGTCCAGCACGGTTTCCCACTTCGGCTGCGGTTTACGAAACTCGTCGAGTGTGGTTCTGCGCAGTAACCCTTTGGGATTCTGCGCATCCTGCCAGAAGTTGTACCAGTCATTGCCGCACTTTGAGACGACCGGAATCTGCTCCGGAGAGTTCAGCCCTTGCAGCACTTTTTCGCGCAGAGGCGTAAATTCGCTGCCTTGTGTGAAAGCCGCCAGCGTAATGGCATTTTGTTCGTGCGCCCATTCGAGCGCTTTTTCGTTACGCAATCCTTCCAGCCAGATGAAATCATCCTTCGGCACAGATAATGAATCAGTTGTCATGATGTTCAGCCCTGAAAATCAGAAAGGATTCAGAAATACCTGTTTTATCGTTGTCATTTCAAGTCTTTTTGCTTTCGTTTTCATTTCCAAAGTCCGTTCCGAATAAATGCATTTTGTCCTAATTAATCCATTATGCGATCTGTGAAAGTTCTTCCTGCCTCTTTTGTGAGTCAGTTCAAGCATTGAACCTATCGGAACGCCTATAAAGAAATCATTACTTTGTGATGACAAAACATGACGGACTTATGAGTTAAAAAAGAGGCAGAAAGACTCACGAGAAATCAGACAGAAACACGAAAGGAGTGAGAATATGGAATGGAAAATCATAGATATCCTGAGCATCCCTCAGACGGGACTGAAGTATATCTGCATTCAGGCGTTCAGAAATCTGAAGCTGATCCTGTCTGTGGATAACGATTTTACCCTGAAAGCCGGTGATACCTTAGAGATCACGCCGGAGGGTTATTCCCTCAATCATCATCAGGCGCAAAGTCTGAAGATCCACAAGATGATGCCTTATTGTCAGCAACGCTGGCAGTCGCTTTCCATCCAGTAATTATTGAGAAATTAATGGAAAGTTCAGAAAGACCGGTTTCTACACCGGTTTTTTTATTTGCTGTCTTCTTACATCGGAAAGACCATCGTGCCCGCCAAATTCCTGCTGCGGAACATCCTGCCAGCGGTCTTTGCGCGTCGCCTCATATTCCTGATTGAGCGGATAATAAATCCGGTTTTCCGGTTTATTGGCTTCACCCACGACCAGCAACCGCACTTCCTCATCCGTGTTATTGATGAAGGTATGGCAAATCCCCGTACCCTGCGGAAACGCTACCGCATCACCTGCGTTCAGCCGGTGCAATGTGCCGTTGATCCAGGCGTCAGGATGCCCTTCCAGCACATACACAAATTCATCTTCTGCACTTTCAGCGTGGGCGTAACAGGTGCGGCGGCCAGGCAACAGGCGTTCATGATGAATGCCAATGCGCGTCAGTCCGAGCGTTTTGCCGAGCGGCGCGCCAATCGACATCAGCTCGTCATCGCCAGGATAATTGCCGTCGTCAGCGCCTTCGAGCTCAGTCCAGTGACGGATAAAATCAGGTCTTTCCTTGCTCATAAAACCTCCGAGTCAGTTTTAAACTCAGTAAAGTGAAGGAGACTTCTGCTGTATTGAATAAGAACTTTGGGTCTGAACCGTTTCTTTTGGCAAGCAGGCGAAGCGGATATGCATCTTTTCGCCGTCGTCACTTTCGCCCAGCGTCTGGAATTTGCCGCTGCAGAATTCGAAGATCTTCTTGTAAGTATCCGCGCGACGCTGGCGTTCAAGTATCGAAAACACTGACGTGGTATAGCTCGCCTCGCCCTGAGCAAAAGATGCATCGTAATTCGCAGGCCGGTAAGTTTCAGCGCCAGCGGGTTTATCTATTGATGAGCATCCTGCCAGAACACCCATTACTCCAACTGCTGCCACCATCATTATTTTAATATTTTTTTTCATTTTTCATCCGGGAAAATATTTGTTCATTCGTGTATGTCGTTATGTCGCGAATAGTGTATTCAGTATAGTCAGGCGACGGCTTCTGCCCTGCCCGCGCTGCCAATACTGTTTTTACCATTACGTTTTACATTCATCAGCGCACGTTCCGCTGTCGCCAGCCACTGATGATAATCCTCATGATGTTTCGATGTCGCCACACCAATACTCAATGAACACTGAAACCCTTCATCCTGCGATAAACGAATTTCAGAGGTTTTCAGTAATAACCGGTAACCAACGGCATAAGCTTCTTCCTCCGAAACGCCCGGCAGAATAACCACAAATTCATCGCCACCCAGAATAGCCGGATAATCATTCAGCCCCGTTTCCTGACGCAAAATAGCGGAAACCGATCGCAGCACATAATCGCCCGCTTCGCGCCCGAACAGATCATTCACCATTTTCAGGTCGTCCACGCCCAGCACCATCAGACAGGCCAGGTCATGTTTTGAACGTTCAAATTCCAGCATCAGTCGCCGGTCAAGTAACCTTCTGTTGGGCAAACCGAGAAAAGGATCCATCAGCGCCGATTTCTCCAGCTCATGCTGTTTATCGCGCAGCTTTCTTGAGATGGAATAATTGGCTGCGCTGAACGCAATAATGTAAATCGTCGAAAGAGGCAATGTCAGCCATAACGTCCGGTCAGTGACGGTGGTATAGAAGGTCATCCCGGTGAACGGCCAGCAAACAATAAATCCGATGCAGTAAAACAGCGCAGCGCGGCGCAGTAACTGCCAGCCTCCGGCAGAGAACCGGTCAGCAATGAGTATTGAGGTGATCACTGCCGAGGGCAGCAAACAAACCCCCATCTGCGCCACCCACGCGCCACCGGCAATCGCATCAAACGCCAGATTTCGAAATTCAGCCTGATTGGGGTGTTTAGACCGCTGGGAAATCATCATCGCGACATGTGGCCAGACAAAGGCATTCAGCGTCAGCAAAAAGATCGCAATCCAGGAAGCCCCCCGTTCCAGAAGAACGGAAAGGATCGGCAAAAAGCACAGGAACGTGCCCAGCATGCGCATAAAGTACATTCGGCGTAAGAAGCGATCTGAACGCTCGCGAACCAGGCTTTCACCGGGAGAATAATATGGCATACCTGAAGCGACTCTTAAGTTGATGTCTATTTATAGTAGTCGAGTTGCTTATGAGAGAGCTACAGAAAGCATGGGTTTCAATAGCCCGAACAGCGGGGTTTTTAGGCGTAAATCGGAGGGATTAATCGTTAATGCGCGAATTTAGGTTAAACAACGAAATCCTGACCAGCAATACCGGACAGGATTTGAGTGAACGCAGCCAAAAAACTGCGTCCTGAGGCAGGGTGGAAAATTATTTTGAGTACTGAGCGTCAGTCACTTTTTCCATCCACTCAACCGGGCTGCCGTTCAGAGATTCGGCAATCGCGATGTGGGTCATGGCATTTTCAGGAGTAGCACCGTGCCAGTGTTTTACGCCTTCCGGGATCCACACGATATCGCCGACATTCATCTCACGGATTTCACCGCCTTCTTCCTGCAACCAGCCACGCCCCTGCGTGATAATCAGCGTCTGACCCAGCGGATGCGTATGCCATGCGGTACGCGCACCCGGCTCGAAAGTCACTGTTGCACCGCCGACGCGGGCGGATTCCGTGCCGCTGAAAGGCGAATCGATACGCACCTTACCGGTGAAATAATTCTCCGGCCCTTTTTGTGAAGGCACAGAACCGCTTTTGGTGATTTTCATTTTATCAGTCATTTCATTCTCCGCTTCGGCACAGACTGTCGCTGGCCGTTTGATTGTCAGGTAACAATATCGCCCTTAGCGGGCAGCCACCAGAGGGCTAATCAGAATGGTGTTATGAATTTTATTCATGAATGACTTAGGTAAAATTCCGCAGGGATGACTTTGCTTCTTTTAGCAAAAATAAACGCGGAGATAATCAGAGCAAGCACTTAATATCGTGAAGGAATACGGTTAATCGTTTTCAAAATGCCTTTCTCCATAGCGATATAACCCCCGGTTTTCAGTTGCGCGAGGATTTTCATGATGGTACTTCGCGAAAGAAAGGTACGGTTCATCACATAGGAAACAACGGTGATATTATTCCTGACCTCCTCCGGTTCATACATCAGCTCATACAGCTGATAACAAATAATTTCATACGAGGACAGCGCAGAAATGTTGGCGCAGTGATCATAAACCCGTGTGGCGGTATAAATTAATAACTGCGCCAGACTGCGCCATAAATTGTTTGCCGATACAATCTGATTCGCCAGCTCGACAGGCAGTAAGCTGACCTGCGAATGTTCATGGATGCGGATAAAAAGATAATCCGGATCAGTATATTGGGTACTTATTCCAAATACATACGGCGCGGATTCAGAATTTAATACCATGCCATCGATTTTACGGTGCAGCATCACGTTTCCGCTGTGTAATAAGAAGCAATTCTTTTTTTTATCAGCGGAATAACTCAGCGAGTCCCTGACATTCGTTTCGAGAATGTGTGAGACCGGAGAAAGATGTTCGATTAACATTTCAATTTCTTTCAGGGGCTTTTTGTCTCTGACACTGCAATTATCTGTAAAAAAAGGCTTTATATCTCGTTGCACGTGATTCCCTCCACGAATTTCCAGTACTACCAGGACTTTTCTTGCGCAGGGATTATGCGAAAACCCGTTAAATTATAAAGTTATTTGTGGGTGTAAAATTACACTCATAAATATCTTGTATAGATCCTCAAACTTCAATCAAAATCGCCGCCAGCAACCGCAGTCATAAGTATTTCCGCATCGGTTTATATCTGAGCGTTTTAGTAAGTTATTTAACTTTCAGAGGAGATTGCTTAAGGCTGCCGGCACTGCAAAAAAAAACATAACACATCATGGACACTTTGAATTTCAAAGTGATGGGATTTATTTATCCTAAATCCAGCACTTTATTTTCTTAGTCAGATTCATTCATTTAAAGGAATTATTATGAAAAAGAATTTAATCAGTCTCGCTGTTATTACTACCGCTATTTTTTGGGGTGCTTCAGCGATGGCGGCAGGCGGTCAGGTGAACTTTACGGGTGAAATTATCGATGCCGGTTGCGACATCGTGAATACCCCAAGCTCTCCGCTGAATGTCGTCATGGGTCAGGTGGCAAAAAGTGAATTTACCGGGGCCGGTTCTACCGCTGCACCGACCAAATTCACCCTGGTGCTGACCAACTGCCCGGCAACTGTCTCTACGGCAAAGATTAAATTTGACGGTTCCAGTGTGAATGGCGATACCAGCCTGCTCGCACTGACTCAGCAAGCAGGCGTAGCGCAAAACGTGGCGATTCAGCTGACCGATGACACCAATACTCTGGTGCCACTGTTCACTGAAACCAAAGCGTATCCGCTGACCAGCACCCAGGACAACAATCTGGAGTTCATAGCACGTTACATCGCTACGTCCGACACTGTTAACCCAGGCCCTGCTAACTCCGTCGCGAATTTCTCTGTGATTTACAACTGATCCTTCGTCGCCCTTCACCGGGCGACTGAGTTTTATTTCTGGCCGTCAGACTCTGCCGGCCAGTATTTCTACGTTATCGGAAATACATTATGAAAATGTTCCCATGCACATTACTGGCCGTGACGCTGGTATGCGCCACATCCGCACAGGCCGGGGTTGTCGTCGGTGGTACGCGTCTGATCTATGAGGGCGGCAAGAAGGAGTCTTCACTGAGCGTCAGTAATCCGGACAAAAAACCTTACCTGATCCAGACCTGGGTAGAGGCCGCCGGAACGGGCGCTGAGAAAGCTCCTTTTATGGTCACACCGCCGCTGTTCCGCCTCAACAGCGGACAACAGAACGTGCTTCGCGTCGTTCAGGCCGGTGGCAATCTGCCGTCTGACAAAGAATCCCTGTACTGGATGAATATCAAATCCATTCCTGCGGCGGAAAGTAATGATCATCAAAACACATTACAGATTGCGGTGAAAACCCGCATCAAGCTGATTTACCGGCCAAAAGGCGTGACGGGTGTACCGGAATCCGTCACTGAAAAACTTCACTGGCAGCGCAACGGGAATACCTTGCAGGTGAGCAATCCGACGCCGTTTTACATGAACTTTATGCAGGTGAAAGTGGGCGGGAAAGACGTGAAGGATGTGACGTTCGTCGCCCCCGGTGGCACTGCCAGTTTCGCTCTGCCCGCTGGCGAGAATGCAGGTAGCGTCAGCTGGAAAATCATCAGTGATTACGGCGGTATCGGGGATGAACATACCGCTGCCCTGTAATTCACTTTTGCAAAACCCGTCAGCACAAAACACCTGCGCCCAAACATAAATATGAAGCCAGAAGGCGGCGTTCTCAGCCCTTCCGGCAGGGGAATACACGGATGAATCGCCACAAACAACAGGGAAAGTCCCCATTTTTTCAGCCTTTGAACAGCCTCGCCTGTCTGATCGCCAGCCAGCTGGCCCTTTACGCAGGGACCTCTTTTGCCGTTCAGGCAGGTGAGACCTTTAACCCGGCATTGCTTGAGATTGAAAGCCCGGGTCAGGGCAGTACCGACCTGTCGGTATTTGAAACAAACTCAGGTCAGTTGCCCGGTACCTATCGCGTTGATATTTATCTCAACAATGAATTGCAGGATACCCGGGACGTGGAGTTCCATACGCAGAAAATGGCCGACGGCTCCACGGTTCTGGCGCCCTGCCTGACCTTCGCACAACTGGAAGACATGGGCATCAAAACGCCGCTGTTTCCTGAGCTGGGCAACGCGCAGACGCCCTGCGTCAATCTGGATGCCATCCCGCAGGGGAAAGCCGAATTTCGCTTCAGTGCGCAGCAACTGTTACTCAGCGTACCGCAGGCGGCGATAACGCAGAAAGCCCGCGGAAATGTACCTGAAACTCAGTGGGATAACGGCATCACTGCCGCGCTGCTCAATTACAACCTGAGCGGCGCGGACAATTCTGCCCGCAGTCACACCGGCACTAACAGCAGTACGCAATACGCGAATTTGCGTCCGGGTCTGAATATCGGCCCGTGGCGGCTGCGTAATTACACCACCTGGGAACATGACGGCAGCGGCAAAGATAAATGGGATACCGTTTATACCTACGCCACGCGCAGCCTTATTTCGCTGAAAAGTCAGATGACGATCGGGGACAGTTCTTCGCCCGGTGACATCTTTGACAGCGTGCCGTTTCGCGGGGTGCAGCTGGCATCCGACGATGACATGCTGCCGGAAAGTATGAAGGGATATGCGCCGGTGGTGCGGGGGATTGCGCGCACCAATGCGCAGGTCATCGTGCGCCAGAACGGCTACGTCATCTACCAAAGTTACGTTTCGCCCGGGGCATTTGAAATCGCGGATATGTTCCCGACCGGTGGCTCCGGCGATTTATACGTGACCATTAAAGAAGCCGATGGCAGCGAGCAGTTGCTGGTGGTGCCCTTCGCCTCATTGCCGGTGTTACAACGTGAAGGCCGCCTGAAATACAGTCTGACCGGCGGACAATATCGCGCGTATGACAACAATGTTGACGCGACACCTTTTGGTCAGGGGACGGCTATTTATGGTCTGCCTCATGGTCTGACGGCCTACGGTGGCAGCCAGTTCTCCAGTCATTATCAGTCGGTGACGCTGGGCATGGGCAAGAATCTGGGCGACTTCGGCGCCTTTTCCTCTGATCTGACGCACGCGTGGTCAGCGATGGAAAATCAGCCCCATGTCAGCGGTCAGTCCCTGCGGGTGCGCTACAGCAAAAACATCGTACAGACCGGCACTAACTTCGCGATTGCAGGTTACCGATACTCCACTGACGGTTATTACAACCTGCAGGAAGTGATGGATACCTGGCGGGATCAGAATGCTGAACTGCCTGCCGGACGACGCCGTAACCGCAGCGAAATGACCATGAGTCAAAACCTGTGGCAGGGTGCCGGGTCGTTTTCCCTGAGCTGGATTAGCGAGAATTACTGGAACAGCGGGCGTTCAATGCGCTCAGTCGGGGTCGGCTACAACAACAGCTGGCGCGGGATCAGTTACGGGCTCAATTACAGCTATAACGAAAATGCCAGCAGCAACAGTCACGATGGCACCGACGGAAAACGTGTTTACGACCGGGATCAAATCATCAGTTTCAACATCAGCGTGCCGTTAAGTTTATTCGATGCCCCGGTGTACGCCACTTACAGCTACAACACCAGCAAACAAGGAAATACCACGCATACCGTCGGGCTCAACGGTTCAGCGCTTGCTGCCAATAACCTTAACTGGAATGTGCAGGAAGGCTATGGCAGTCAGGGCACGGGAAACAGCGGCAATATGAACGCCGATTACCGGGGTACCTACGGCGAAATGACTGCGGGTTATGCCTATGACCAGAACAGTCGCCGCCTGAACTATGGCGTTCAGGGCGGCATTTTGGCTCATGAAAACGGCATCACGCTCGGTCAGCCGATGGGCGAAACCCTTGCGCTGGTTCAGGCTTCCGGTGCCAGCGGTGTCAGCATCAGCAATCAGCCTGGCGTAAAAACCGACTGGCGCGGTTATGCCATCGTTCCCTACAGCAGTCCGTACCGTAAGAATCTGGTGCAACTGGATACTGAAACATTGCCTGACGATGTTGAACTGCCGCAGACCACGCAGACGGTGATCCCGACCCGCGGCGCGGTCGTGCGTGCCCGTTTTGCGGCAAGCGTGGGCCTGCGCATGATGATGACATTGCAGCGCCAGAATGGCTCGCCGGTACCTTTCGGTGCCACGGTCAGTGATACGGCGCAGAAAACCGCGCAGGGCTTTATTGTCGGCGACGCCGGCCAGGTCTATCTGACCGGCATGGCAGAAAGCGGTTCGCTGCTGGCGAAATGGGGAAACACCCCGGCGGAACAGTGTGCCGTGCATTACAGCCTGGCAAAACCATCGACAGACTCAACAGGCGTTCAGGTGCTGAACGCGCAATGCAGGTAAGGGAAAGGATACCGATGATGAAAATAATCAAAAAAATAGTGATGCTGGCCGGTTTACTCGCCGGACTGAGTTTTCTTTCACCCGCTGCGCTGGCGGCCAATACCGGTTGCACCAGCTCGCCAAATATTCCGGGTGTCGCAACGCTCGGTAGTATCGCGGTGGATGCCAGTTTACCCGTTGGATCGACCATTCCCGGCACGGAGAAAGTGTTCGCTTTTGCCGGTAACTGCGCGGCAATCAGCGGCGTCCCTCAGGGCGCGGTGATCATCACCTGTTATTACGGTAGCGGGACAGAAATCAGCGGTATGCCCGGCGTTTATAATACCGGCGTCAGCGGCATTGGCATTACGCTGGTCAATTCCGCCGGACAACGTGTCGTGGGGGCGGGCACGAGCTGTGATACCCGCAACACGCCGCTGGGATATATTTCCAATACGCCCGGAAAAACATTTTCTGTCAGCATGACTCTGGCGCTGGTTAAAACGTCTGCCACCATCGGCACCGGCTCGCTTAACCAGTCGCAGACTAAATTCGGTATCGGCATGTATAACACCGGCTGGGGTCTGGGCAGTTCGACCGACAGCTCCGTTTCTTACGCGGGGAATATTATCTATCGAAGCGTTTCCTGCTCAACGGGAAGTACTGTCCCCGTTCCGCTGGGCGATATTCCGGTGGATGCTTTTACCGGCCCGGGTTCTACTGCAGGCGACAGAAACTTCCTCATTCCGGTGACCTGCGATAATCCGGTCAATATCACAATGAGCATGAGTTCCCCTGCCTATGCGTCTAAACCAGACGGCGTGATGGCTATCACCAGCGGCACCAACAATGCGACAGGCATTGGCGTACAAATGCTTTTCAATAATATGCCGGTGACGTTTGATAATTATTTTCAGGCTGGCGCTGTTTCAAACTCAGGTGGCACGCTGAACGCGGCATTTACTGCCCGCTATTATCAGGTCTCAGATGCGGTGATCCCGGGACAAGCCAATGCCTCCGCCACTGTCACACTGGCGTATCAATAATGAAAATGAACCTGCAAAGATTTAAAATCTTATTCGCATCCGGCTGTGCATTACCCGTAATTCTGTTTTCAAATCAGGTAAGGGCTACCGATCTCGTGAATATCAACGTCACGGGGAATATCGTTGCCGCGCCCTGCTCCGTCGATACCGGTTCGGTCAGCCGGACGGTAAACTTCGGGCAATTACCCGGAACAGATTTACGTACTGCGGGTGCAGCTTCGGACTGGAAGCCCTTTCAGGTCAGACTGAACAATTGTCCCGCGACCACCGTGAGTGCAACCGCCACCTTTAGCGGCGCAGTGTATCCGGGCGATCCTGCGCTCTTTCTTAACAGCGGCTCTGCCGCCAATGTGGCGATTCAGGTGGTGGATGACGCCACAAAATCCAGCGTAAAAGGCAGCGGCAGTACAATGACGGTCGGTATTGATCCGGTTCAGCACAACGCCATTTTCGCCCTGGCCGGACGGGTTATCGCCCCCGCGGGCAATGCCGGTTCCGGGGATATTAACAGCGTGATGCTCATGACGTTTACTTATCAGTAACGGTTAAATCCACTGGCGCAGTGGTGCCCGACCTGCAGAGAATTGTGCTAAATTTAAAAGAATTCTCTTTCACCCTGGCACTTGCAATGAAAGACCCTACGACGCTGAAAAGTGAACAAGATACAAGCCTGCTCTATGCAACGGCTGCACTGTTTGAGAAACTCAGCCCGTATCTGGAATTCAATATAGTTCCTGCGCAGACGCGCTTTGATTTATTCAAAAACGGTACGTCATATTGTTATTTCGTCCGCAATGGCTGGTTCAGCATTCATCACAGTGCCGATCCTGTTTTACTTGGCACATTACAGTTACCAGGCATTATCGGTATAGGCGGTGCGATACCGGAATCAGCGGGTTTATATATTGAATCGAAGGTAGAATCAGAAGTGGCGATGACTACCGTTCCAGAAATGCACGCGTTAATTAATGAGCTTGATTTATGGGAGATGTTATCCAAACATATTTTCAGAATGACCGGCAGTATATTCACCAAAGGTGTATTGCTCACCGGTAATTCATCTTATGAAATCATTCGTTTTCATCTGATAGAACTGATGAATGAACCTGAGGAAATTCGTAATATTACCGTCGCCGTAACCTATGTTCAGCAAAAGACACGTCTTTCCCGCAGTACTATCATGAAAATGCTCGCCCAGTTAAAACAAGGTGGCTATGTCACCCTGGAAAACGGCATTCTCAAAAAAGTACATAAGCTGCCTCTGAAATACTGAACAGTCAGTCAGCCTCCCTGCGCATTATCACGGATTATGCGGCAAGGGTTGCCACAGGCGACTGCGCCCGCAGGTACAGAGCGGGTCACCACACTGCCAGCGCCAACCGTGCAACCATCACCCAGCGTCACGCCAGGCAAAATTATGCAACCGCCGCCAATCCAGACATCATTCCCGATACTCACCGGCTGTGCGCTGCCAATATGTTCACGCCGCAGATCAATATCCAGCGGATGTTGTGCGGTATAAATCTGCACGTCAGGCCCGATGAAAACGTTATTTCCTATCGTGACCGGTGCGCAATCGAGCAGAACAAAATTGAAATTGATGAAAACATTATTGCCGAGCGTGGTATTGATACCGTAATCAATGCGCATGCCTTTTTCGAAATGAACATTGCTGCCCACCTCACTGAAAATAGTTCTTATCAGCGCATCTTTCTCAGGTACCTGGCGGGCACTCAGCGCATTAAACTCATCCACTTTATCGCGGGTCTGATAACGAATTTCACGTAATTCCGCATCATTGATTTGGTAATCCAAACCTTGGATCATTTTTTCTAATTCACGCATTAGCTGCTCCCTGAAAGTATTCAGCGATTACGATAACCGAAAGTTTCCAGCAGAGTAAGAGCAGGAAAGGCGCATCTATACACCATCCTGCTGCGCCGGATTTTTTATGATCGGGATCACCCCGGACAAATGAGCCTTATTAAAGGGAGAATATTTTACTTTTCAGTTTGCACTGAGTCCGGTCTGGCGTCAGGATTTACCCTGATTCCCCATTGGCAGTGATAAAGGCTTATCGATAATGACGACTCAGACACCTAAAACGCCGGTTGCGGCAGGGGCAATTTTTAGCGCCGCCGGTCTGCAATTTCTGAATAAACTCGCGCAGAACAACACCCGTGACTGGTTTGAGGCTAATCAGGACGAATACGAGAACACGCTGAGAACCCCGGCGCTGCACTTTATCGAACAGATGCAGCCTGAGATTGTCGCCATTTCTCCGAGGCTGACTGCCGTCGCTAAGAAAGTCGGTGGCAGCCTGATGCGCCCGCAGCGCGACAGCCGGTTCAGCAAAGATAAAACGCCTTACAAAACCAATGTCGGCATTCAGTTTCGTCATTTTCAGGGCAAAGACGTTCACGCTCCCGGCCTCTATCTGCACATCGCCGAAGACGGCTGTTTTATTGCAGCGGGGATCTGGCATCCGGAATCGAAAGCCTTAAACGCCATCCGGGCGTGCATTGACGAGAACCCGAATGCCTATCAAAAAGCCCTTAAGACATTGCACGATAACGGGTTTGCGATGGATGGCGACAGCCTGGTCCGTCCGCCAAGAGGCTACGACAATAACCACCCGCTGTTAGCTGAATTAAAACGCAAAGATTATATCGCGATCAAAAATATCGCCTTTGAAGACTTGTGCAGGCCAGATGTTGTCGATTTTTGTGCAGAACAGTTCAGGCATTGTGCGCCACTGATGGCCTATTTATGTTTTGCGCTGGAACTCGATTTCTAAGGCCGTATTTCTAAGCCAGCAGGAAATGGCGTGATGCGTTCCGGAGACTTTTTCTGTCCTCGCAGTGAGGCCTTCGTGAAGGCTTCCGGTGATGACCTGTCGCTGGTATAAAGTAATCAACCGATACTGAAATGTGACCAGAAGGGAATTTGGTGTGACCGGACGCATTGATTACCAGATTGAAAAATACCATTTTTCTGAAGCGGCAGAATCCCCTCGCCTTATCCAGCAATGGAAAGATGTGATTGCCGAATGTCAGGAAAATAAGGCGGGCGCAGCAGAGCGCCTGCGTATCGCCCTGCTCAATGTGGACTATGTCACCAGCTTTGAGCTGCCTTTCCGGCTTTTGCTTACCCGCGCGCCCCAGCTCATTGACAGCGTGCGCGATGAATTGCAACTCAGTCAGAAAAATGTGCTGTTTAATGGCAAGCGCTTCGGCTGCGTTTACAGCCTCAAAATGGATCTGGGCGGGATACCCGATGAGTTTCAATACCGTCTTACGACCCGTATCCGGCGCATCGATGCGACAGGAACAACGGAAGCCACTTACCGGGAAATAGCGCAACAAACCAAAGTGCCACGCGACCGCCTGCGGTTAGCACTGGAAGCCGGGCTGGAGGTCAATCCGCTGGACGGACTGTTCTGGTTCGGACTTCAGCGTATTGCGGCTGATGTTTTACGGCTGAGAAAAACGGGGATGGCGATAGCCACGGCTGAAATCGAGGTATTTGATACGCTGACCGGGACGACAAGGCGCATTCCGGCGTACAGGCTGAAGGCGTAGTTATGCAGTCAACACTATGAATTTTAAACATTTAAGCTATACGTTGCTGATAGCCGCAGCGGCTGGCAGCGCCTGTTTCCCCCACCCTTTTGTGATGTGGTTCTTAATCGTCAATCTGCTGACGCTGGTCTTCTACGGTGTGGACAAACGAGCCGCCTGTCACTCGACGAGCAGAGTTCCTGAATTCACCTTGCTGCTGCTTGGTTTTGCCGGTGGCTGGATTGGAGCGATTTTTGGCCAGCAGCTTTTTCGACATAAAACGAAAAAACAGCCTTTTAAAACCTGGTTCGCCATCAGTGTGATAGTGAATCTGGTGGTTGTGGCAGGTGTGAGCTGGCTGATGAAGGATTTATTTCTTTGAAATGGTACGCCCTACAGGGCTCGAACCTGTGACCTACGGCTTAGAAGGCCGTTGCTCTATCCAACTGAGCTAAGGGCGCATTGCTTGTCCCTTTCGGGAGCGTTGCGGGTTCGGATTATACGGGCAGACCGGGACGAGTCAATGGCTTTCGAACTCTCTGCTTAATGCCTGAACAATTTGCAGATATTCCCGGACCGCCTTGCAACGTTATGTGACGGGTATCGGCTATTTTTCAGATTTCAGCGCGGCCGCGATAACGCGGGCAGAAGCGTGATACGCCACACCTTCGTAAGCAGTCAGTTCAGGTTGCAGCGTTTGCATAATACCTTTTTTGCCGATGACCGCGGGCTGGCCGATATAAACACCCAGTTCTTCGTCCCAGGCCGAGACCGGCCAGACGCTGTGCGCATCGGACAAAATCGCATCCACCAGTCGCGCCGTTGCTGTCGCGATACCAAAACTGGTCCAGCCCTTCCCTTGCAGGATTTCCCAGCCACCGCCGCGCACGGCATCGTTCATTTTCGCCCAGTCGACGTCACGATCGCCCGCCAGTTCTGCCACCGGACGGCCGCCGAGTGTCACGGTGCTCCAGGCGACAAACTGCGATTCGCCGTGTTCCCCCATGACATAGCCGGTCACGCTTTTCGGATCGATGCCAAAGAACTCGCCGACCACGCGTTTCATGCGCGCGGTATCCAGTGACGTGCCGGTGCCAAACACCTGCGTGTCCGGGAAGCCGCTGGTCTGCTGAATAATTTGCGTAATAACATCGCACGGATTGGTGATGTTCAGGATAACGCCGCCGAAACCGCTGGCAATCACGCGCGGGATAACTTCACGCACGGCGGCGCGGGTCTCAGCGAGTTCTTCCAGACGATCTTCACGCAGTAAGGTTTTCGGGCCGACGGCGATGACTAAAACGTCGGCATCACGCAGTTCGCTGTAATCGTTGGCGATGACCTGCACGCGTGAAGCGGTCAGCGACGCCATATCACGCAACTCCAGCGCCTGACTGGCCGCTTTAGGTTCGTTCTCATCGAGCAAGACAATCACGTTACACAACCCCTGCGTGACCAGAGAGAATGCAACATCAGCGCCCACATGACCGGCACCGATGATCCCCACTTTGCGTGTCATTTGTTTCTTTCCTTATGATTTAAAAAGAGTCATATCTAAAATAGACACTTTTTTCGCCACTGTCTCAGGTTAAATTCTCGCCCGCAATTCTCACCCGTTTAAACAAGTTATTCGCATTCAACGCCTGACAGCGCCCGCCGCTTCTGACAAAATAGGCGCATCCCCCTGCATTTATTAATTGATGGATTTATTCCCTGATGGCAGCAAAGATTATTGACGGTAAAACGATTGCGCAGCAAGTCAGAAGCGAAGTTGCGGCGCGTGTTCAACAACGACTGGCCGAAGGAAAACGTGCGCCGGGTCTGGCTGTGGTGCTGGTAGGTGAAAACCCGGCATCGCAGATTTATGTCGCCAGCAAGCGCCGTTCGTGTGAAGAGGTCGGGTTCATCTCTCGGTCTTACGATTTGCCTGCAACCACTACCGAAGGCGAGTTGCTGGATCTGATTGAAAAGCTCAATAATGACAGCGAAATCGACGGTATTCTGGTGCAGCTTCCTCTGCCCGCCGGTATCGATAACATTAAAGTGCTGGAACGCATTCATCCGGACAAAGACGTCGACGGTTTCCATCCGTATAACGTCGGCCGTCTGTGCCAGCGCGCGCCAACGCTGCGACCTTGTACGCCGCGTGGCATCGTGACGCTGCTCGAGCGTTACGGTATCGATACCTTCGGTCTGAACGCGGTGGTGATCGGCGCTTCCAACATTGTTGGGCGTCCGATGAGCATGGAATTACTGCTGGCCGGTTGCACCACCACCGTTACGCACCGTTTCACCAAAAATTTGCGACATCATGTTGAGAATGCCGATTTGGTGGTGGTTGCGGTCGGTAAACCGGGCTTTATTCCCGGCGAATGGATTAAACCGGGCGCGATTGTCATTGATGTCGGTATTAACCGCCTGGAAAGTGGTAAAGTTGTCGGCGATGTGGAATATGATGCCGCCGCCGAGCGCGCTTCCTTTATCACACCGGTGCCGGGCGGCGTTGGCCCGATGACGGTCGCGACGCTGATTCAGAATACCTTGCAGGCGTGCGAGGAATATCACGACATCAGCGCCAGTAAGCCTTAAACAATTCGCACTACATAAAAAGTCAGGAACACATGGAAACTTTCTTTCTCGAAAAACACCCGCACGTAGAACTGTGCGATCTGCTCAAATTTATGGGCTGGTGTGACAGCGGCGGTACTGCGAAAGCAGTGATTGCTGAAGGCCAGGTTATGGTCAACGGCAAAGTCGAAACCCGTAAGCGCTGCAAAATCGTTGCTGATATGAACGTTGAGTTCGCCAGCAACAAAGTCGTGGTGAAAGCGTCCGAATAAACTTTCCGGCGACGTAACACTGCAAAAGAAAATGCCCTGCAAGCGAAAGCTCACAGGGCATTTTTTTATTCTCAGTTTGTGCCGGGATTACGGTTGAGTCACCCAAAGTACCGGCCATTCTCCGCCGCTGCTGTACCCGTCGCAGCTGGGTTCAGAAGCAAACGCCGCCAGCCGGAACGCTTTACCATCAAATATCCAGCGCGATGAAACACCACAATCCCCGATACCCCGCCCTTTGTCATAGGTCGAAAGCGTGCCGGTTTTAGGATCGAAATCCGCATTGATCAGCTCAGGTGACCCCTCATCCTCGCCCAGTTTAAACGGCATATTCAGCGCCAGATCGTCCATCTTATAAGGCGCCTGCCGGTTCACCAGAAAACCCAGTGCGAAGAGGTTATACGCACCCATATCGCAATTGACGGTCATCAGGGCCTTGTCGCTGCTCAAGGCAAAAATATGCACTTCACGTTCAGAAGGATCCAGGCTGCAATCGTTATTCTCAATCGTGGTCGCCGCGTTTTGCGTGATGGCTGAGATTTCAGATTCGGTTAACGCCTGCGGTTCACTGAAATGCGGCAGAACCGGCGCGGAAGGGATCGGTGGTACGGTATTTACCGGTTTTGTGCCGCGGTTAGCCCACGCCGTTTTAGTACCGACGCGCCCCTGCTGGGCATCGATCGCCAGTAATGCGGCTTTTATGCCTTTCAGGGAAATCACCGGAGGCACCGGTTGTGCCGGATCCGCTTTACCCGCCAGCGAAATTGCGCTGCCTTCGCGAATGGCGGCGATAAAATCATTCACTACCAGACGATTATTTGTGGAAAGATGTTTTTTACTGACATCCCATTCACGGTGATTAAAGCTCAGGGTTTTACCGTTCATTTGCAGGCGTCCGGCAACCGGCGCATCTGCACTTTGTTCATCGCTGTTACGCTGATAATCAATGCTGACGGAGGATTTTCCTTCCGGTCCGGCTTCACGACTGATTTTCATCACCAGTTCCTGGCCGTCCTGTGAATTGCGCGCGACACAGTGGTTAAGGTTGTCACAACTGACCTGCCAGTCGCTATAAATGGCCTGTAACGGCTCAGCCTGCGTGCTAAAAGCCAGCAGTGTGCCCAGCAGGCATAAAGGGGCGGTTATCCATCTGCACATTATGAGTTTCAGCTCTGTTTGGATTTATCTTTCTGATAATAGCGTAACACCCGGCAAGAGACTGCCAACAATGCAGCATTTTTTATTCGAAATAAGAAAGAGATACCCCGCCCGATCGGGCTTTTACAGAGGATAATTTTTCGCCGGATATGAAATCACGTAATGGTGACGTAACGAAACATTCAGTACACTGGCAAAGCCAATAACGAAAAATAATGGCGTAAAGGATGACTTTCATTTCTCCGGGAGATTCAGATGAAGTTATGGATTTGGCTGATAGCCGTGTTTTCACTGCCTGCGCTGGCTGAAGAGCCGCCGGTGGTGTACTCCGGCACGCTGGGTAAAACCAGCATTGTGCTCGAACTGGATTTAAATAAACCAGACGAAGTCACTGGCCGGTATTTCTATCAGAAATATCATTTAGATTTACCCCTCAACGGTGCGCTGGATGGTCAGGAACTCAAACTTCAGGAAGGTCTGGACGATTTTGACGATACGCCACGTCCTGAGCTGACCCTGACGAAAGATGAGAATGGCGGCTGGCAAGGCAACTGGACCAATCCGCAAGGAAAAACATTGCCGGTGAAGCTGCAACCGGTGCAAATGCCCGCAGCAGCCACGGACGACGGCTACCTGAGCGCGCTTATTCATACCGATCCTTACGAGTATCTGCGGTTATCTGCGCTGCAACTCAAAGCGGGTAAAAACGAGAATTTCATGGGCTACCAGCTGCAATGGTGGACGGAGCCGCAGTCGAAAATCAGCTTCTTTGAAATTGTCTCAGGCTATCCGGAAACGGAAATACAGGCGATTAACCAGAAATTGCGTACCCGCTTGTGGCAGGAAGTCAGCGGCTGGCATGCCTGTATGCTGGGCGCGAGCCGGTTTGGTCAGGGTGAATATCAGCAGACCGTCACACCGGAATACCTGAGTGATGAAATCGTCAGTGTCAGCGTGTTTACCTCGTATGATTGTGGCGGTGCGCATCCTGATTTCGGCGAATCGCCGGTCAACCTCAATGCCAAAACCGCAGAAACACTGACGCTGGAAGATGTGGTATGGGTTGGCGAAGGCGCGCCTTTCCATTATCTGAATGCGGAAGACCGTACCCTGACGGGCAAAAATGACGTGGATTTTGATACGTTTGCGGATTATCGCGATAAGAAATGGGCGCCGTGGCTGGTGAAGCAGCTGACGGCGACATATCCGGAGCAAATGAAAAAGCCGACCGAAGAAAGTGATGATGATTGTGATTACTCGGATACTTCTGTCTGGCAATTCCCGGCGTGGTATTTCACGAAGAAAGGACTGTATTTTGACCCGACGTTCGCCCGCGTTTTACGTTCGTGCGAAGGTCCTGAATGGTCAGTTCTACCGTGGTCTGCGATGAAAGGTCATGCGGGTAGCGTAGCTATCAGTCAGGAACACTAAAAGACGAAAGGCACCGTCGGGTGCCTTTTTTATTGAAGCTCATTTCATTGAAGCTCATTTCATTGAAGTTCAGAGGCGGAAACGTTATGCCAGCCAGCCCTGAATTTGCGCATGTTGTAACAGCATAATGGTTTTGCCGTCTTTAATGCGGCCATCTTTGACCATCGCCAGTGCGTCGGTGAACGGCACTTCGAGCACATCGATATCTTCATCTTCCACACCGCCACCGGCGTTCTGACGCTGCGACTCATCGTATTCTGCGGCAAAAAAGTGAACAATCTCCGTCACACTTCCCGGCGACATATAGGCTTCAAACAGTTTATCTACCTTGCCCACCGCAAAACCGGTTTCTTCAATCGCTTCTTTACGGATGCAATCTTCAGGCGAATCGTTGTCGAGTAAACCGGCGCAGGTTTCCAGCAACATGCCGGTCGGATTGCCATTGACGTAGGTCGGCATACGAAACTGTTTGATCAGCAGGACGGTTTTTTTAGGCCGGTTATAAAGCAGGATTGTCGCTCCGTTTCCCCGGTCATACACTTCGCGGGACTGCGGCTGGCGTTCGCCATTGCGCCTGATTAAGTCGTAGGTATATTTGCGAAGAACATACCAGTTATCAGAGAGTAACTGGTTCCGGACGTTTTCGATTCTGGATGACTTGTCATGAGATGACATATTGCGTGCCCCCGCTCAGAAGTTGTGAGAGAAGCCAGACAGCATAGCCGGATTCATCGGCTGCCGCTACCGTCAACCGTGCTCAATAGCGGCCAGAAGTTGCTCGCTATGACGTTCAATCCATTGGGGATCTAACGGCCCCCAGCTCGAGAGCTGATAATAACCGTCATTGTTGCGCACGCCCTGCTGTACAAACTCCAGCCCGACGCCCATTCCGGGCAGAGCTTTCAGCACATCCTGCAAAGTGCGCCGTGGCCAGCCGGTGATTTCCATCAGCTTTGGCACATTCGGTTTTTGTTCATTCTCGATCAACCAGCAAAGATATAAACGACGGGCAAAGACGGAATTTATTAGCAAACTCATCTGGACAGCTCCTGCCGGGATGTCATAAAAATGAAGATAGCCAAAGAGTAGACTGTTTCAGCGAATATCGCTGAGAGATAACCCTGTGTACGGGGAGGATTTTTTACATTATCTCCTTTATTTCTCCACGTTTTATGCCATATGAACAGGTAAAGTGCTTAGGCGTAGAACACCACTCTAACACTCGCTCCGTCCCGCCGGGACAGTACCGCCTCTGAGACCTCTTCTGAAAAGACAATTTCTATGAAGACAATGCTCAGGGGATTTTTTTGTCAGATTACTGGCAATGTGTTTGTTTGCTGATGTTAGTCACTCACGCCAGAGTGACAACGAGGTTCCTGAAGCATGGCTAACTTTTTCATCGATCGCCCGATTTTTGCCTGGGTTTTAGCGATCATCATTTCCCTGACCGGCGCACTCGCGATCTATTTTCTTCCGGTTGAGCAGTACCCTGATCTGGCTCCGCCAAACGTCAGGATCTCTGCAACGTATCCCGGCGCATCAGCACAAACATTAGAAAATACCGTTACCCAGATTATCGAACAAAACATGACGGGCCTCGATAATCTGATGTACATGTCTTCGCAAAGCAGTAACGACGGTAAATCACAGATAACCCTGAGCTTTACTGCCGGCACGGATCCGAACGAAGCGCTCCAGCAGGTGCAAAACCAGCTGCAACAGGCGCTGAAACGTCTGCCACAGGACGTGCAAACGCAAGGCGTGACCGTCTCAAAGACCGGTGATACCAACCTGATGATGGTGGCGTTTGTTTCCACAGACGGCAGCATGGATAAGCAGGATATCGCCGACTATGTGGCGTCTAATATTCAGGATCCGCTGAGCCGCGTGCCCGGCGTCGGCAGCATTGATGCGTACGGTTCGCAGTACGCCATGCGTATCTGGCTCGACCCGGACAAGCTGAATAATTATCAACTGACTACCGCCGATGTGGTCACCGCGATTAAAGCGCAAAACAGTCAGGTGGCCGTCGGTCAGCTCGGCGGTGCGCCTTCTGTAGATTTTCAGGCGCTGAATGCCACCATTAACGCGCAGTCTCAGTTACAGACGCCTGAACAGTTCCGCCAGATCACCTTGAAAGTGAATCAGGACGGTTCGCAGGTCAAACTTGGTGATGTCTCAACCATCGGCCTTGGCGCGGAAAACTACGCCCTGCTCAGCCGGTATAACGGACAGGCCGCATCCGGTATGGGTGTGAAACTGGCGTCCGGTGCCAACGAACTGCAAACGGACAAGGCCGTCCGTGCGCGTCTTGAAGAGCTTTCTCATTATTATCCGCACGGGCTGAAAGCCGAAATCGCCTACGAAACCACGCCATTCGTCAAAGCGGCGATCACCGACGTGGTGAAAACGCTGTTTGAAGCGATCGTGCTGGTGTTCCTGGTGATGTATCTGTTCCTGCAAAACTTCCGTGCCACGCTTATCCCGACCATTGCCGTGCCGGTGGTTCTGCTCGGAACCTTTGCTGTACTGCATCAGTTCGGTTACAGCATCAATACCCTGACCATGTTCGCGATGGTGCTCGCCATCGGCCTGCTGGTGGATGACGCCATCGTGGTGGTGGAAAACGTCGAGCGCGTGATGAGCGAAGAAGGCCTCAGCCCCAGAGAGGCGACGCGAAAATCGATGGGACAAATTCAGAGTGCGCTGGTCGGTATCACCATGGTGCTGTCGGCAGTATTCGTGCCGATGGCCTTCTTCGGCGGCACCACCGGCGCAATTTACCGTCAGTTCTCCATTACGATTGTTTCCGCGATGGTGTTGTCAGTGTTCGTCGCCCTGACGCTGACACCGGCGTTGTGCTCCACCATTCTCAAGCCTATCGCGCAGGGACATCATCACGGTAAACGCGGCTTCTTCGGCTGGTTTAACCGGATGTTCGACCGCAATGCCCGTCGCTACGAAAACGGCGTGGCACGCGTGCTGCGTAACAGCGTGCGCTACATGCTCGGTTATGCGGCGCTGGTCGCCTTGCTGGCCGTCATGTTTATCAAACTGCCAACCTCATTCCTGCCGATGGAAGACCGCGGTGTATTCACCGTGCAGATCCAGCTGCCGCCGGGTTCGACGTTGCAGCAGACGCAAAAAGTCGTGGAAAAGGTCGAGAAGTATTTCCTGCAAGAAGATAAGAAAGACGTGCTTTCGGTATTCTCGACCATCGGCGCAGGCCCCGGCGGTAACGGGCAGAACGTGGCCCGTATGTTCGTGCGACTGACGCCGTGGGATGCACGCACCGGTGAAGACGATTCTTCTTTTGCTCTGATTGAACGGGCGACCAAAGCGTTTAACAAGATAACCGAAGCCCGCGTTATCGCCAGCAGCCCGCCCGCCATCAACGGTCTCGGCAGCGCGACCGGCTTTGATATGGAACTTCAGGATCACGCCGGACTGGGTCACGCCGCGCTGATGGCAGCACGCGACCAGTTACTTGAAATGACGTCGAAAGACAGTAACCTGACCCGCGTTCGTCACAACGGTCTGGATGACAGTCCGCAATTGCAGATCGACATCGATCAGGTGAAAGCACAGGCGCTGGGCGTGGCGATCGCTGATATCAACAGCACGTTAAGTACCGCGTGGGGCTCGACCTACGTCAATGACTTCGTGGATCGTGGCCGCGTTAAAAAAGTCTATGTGCAGGCCGGAGCGCAATACCGCATGTTGCCGGACGATATCAATCGCTGGTATGTGCGAAATTCTGCCGGAACCATGGTGCCCTTCTCAGCTTTCGCTACCTCAAAATGGCTGACCGGTTCACCGCGTCTGGAACGTTACAACGGTTATTCCGCACTGGAAATTGTGGGTGAACCGGCAACGGGCATCAGCAGTGGTACGGCGATGGATGACATGGAAAAACTGGTCGCGAAATTGCCGGTGGGTATTGGCCTCGAATGGACAGGTCTGTCGTATCAGGAAAGATTGTCAGGTTCGCAGGCTCCGGCGCTGTATGCCATTTCTCTGCTGGTGGTGTTCCTGTGTCTGGCCGCGTTGTATGAGAGCTGGTCCATTCCGTTCTCCGTGATGCTGGTCGTTCCGCTCGGCGTACTCGGTGCGGTGATTGCCACCTGGATGCGCGGGCTGGAAAACGATGTGTACTTCCAGGTCGGGATGCTGACCATCATCGGCCTGTCGGCGAAAAACGCTATTCTGATTGTCGAGTTTGCCAATGACCTGAATGTTCGCGGCAAGGAATTGCTGGAGGCCACGCTTGAAGCATCGAGAATGCGTCTGCGTCCGATACTGATGACGTCGCTGGCATTTGTGTTTGGTGTTCTGCCGATGGCGACCAGCATGGGCGCAGGTTCAGGCAGCCAGCACGCGGTCGGTACCGGCGTCATCGGCGGGATGATTTCCGCAACGATCCTGGCCATCTTCTTCGTGCCGCTGTTCTTTGTGCTGATCCGCCGCCGGTTTCCCGGGAAAACCGCGCATCCCGTGATTGCCGATATCGCTGAGACAGTGCCCGCAGATCACAAATAACGGCGCTGAATTTCAGGCAACAAAAAAGGCGTTAATGTGAATTAACGCCTTTTTTATTAATGATTTACTGGCTGTGAGAATCGTCGCTAAATCGGACGTAATGGTCTTCCTGAACAAACGTTTTTTATAATGACGTACTGCACTGAGAATAAATCTTTTCTTTGCTTTAACGGTAACGATGCGGGCAATTACGCTTTCAACATACGGTCGATAAAGTCTTTCCAGTGACCTAACTCTTGCTCTAACATTTTACTCCCCTTGATTGGACGGACGGATTATACGTCTATTTTTTGAGCATGTAAAAAGGCCTTCATTATTTTTTAAGCGCGATCACAATCCCGCCCCGTCTGGATCCTGCGACCGTTTTGCCTCATTATGTGTTCCATCCTTACGTCCGTTTTTATGCGGGTAAAAAGTTCTTATTTTACTGACAGGTTACGTTTTTCTATGGCAACGACTTCCGCTCCAACCTCTTTTATTCTCTACGGCATAAAAAATTGCGATACCGTGAAAAAAGCCCGCCGCTGGCTGGAAGAAAACGGAGTTGAATACCAGTTTCATGATTACCGTGTCGAAGGGCTGGATGATACGTTGTTGCAGAACCTGCTGGATAAGCAAGGCTGGGAAGCCATGCTCAATACGCGCGGAACGACCTGGCGCAAACTTGATGAAGCCACGCGCGCAGCCTGTGATAACGAAGCCAGCGCCAAAGCGGTGATGCTCGAACAGCCTGCGGTGATCAAACGCCCATTTTTGCTGGCCGCCGACGGTCAGTCCCTGCTGGGATTCAAACCAGAAACCTATCAGCAATTTCTCGCACAGGTGAAGTAACATGAGTTGTCCGGTTCTCGATTTAGCGCAACAGTTAATCCGCCGCCCTTCCCTCAGCCCGGATGACGCTGGCTGTCAGGAAATTATGATTGCCCGCCTCGAAGCCGCTGGCTTTCACGTGGAACCCATGCATTTTGGCGATACCCTGAATTTCTGGGCCACACGCGGCGAAGGTAAAACGCTGGCCTTTGCCGGTCATACCGATGTCGTGTCGACCGGCGATCACAAGCTGTGGGTGACCGGTCCGTTTGAGCCTACGCTGCGCGACGGCATGTTGTACGGGCGCGGTGCGGCAGACATGAAAGGTTCGCTGGCGGCGATGGTGGTCGCAGCGGAACGTTTCGTTGCCGCAAATCCGAATCATCAGGGTCGTCTGGCGTTTCTTATCACCTCAGATGAAGAAGCCAGCGCCGTCAACGGCACCGTAAAAGTGGTCAACGCGCTGATGGAACGCAATGAGCGCCTCGATTACTGCTTAGTCGGCGAGCCTTCCAGCACCACACGCGTCGGCGATATTGTGAAAAATGGCCGTCGCGGTTCGATGACCGCTAATCTCCACGTTCACGGTGTTCAGGGCCATGTGGCCTATCCGCATCTGGCGGACAATCCGGTGCATCGCGCCATGCCTGCGCTGAACGAACTGGTTGCCACCGTGTGGGATAACGGCAACGAATTTTTCCCGCCGACCAGCATGCAAATCGCCAATATTAACGCCGGTACCGGCAGCAACAACGTGATCCCTGGCGAGCTGTATGTTCAGTTCAATTTCCGTTTCAGCACCGAACTGACTGACGCCATCATCAAACAGCGCGTGGCAGAACTGCTGGACAGGCATAACCTGCAATACACCCTGAACTGGGTGGTTTCCGGTCAGCCGTTCCTGACATCACGCGGTGCGCTGGTCGATGCGGTGGTTAACGCCGTGCGTCACTACAGTGAAATCACGCCGGAACTGCAAACCACCGGCGGCACCTCTGACGGGCGTTTCATCGCGCTGATGGGCGCGCAGGTTGTCGAACTCGGGCCGGTCAACGCCACCATCCACAAAATTAATGAATGCGTGCATGCGGCAGATTTGCAGGTTCTGAGCCGCATGTATCAGCGCATCATGGAACAGTTAGTCGCATGATCAGCCATGAAATGCTGACCGGCCGCTCCGCTGAGCATCTGGTGACGCTGGGCGAAGGCCCGCACCGGTTGCAGAAAGAGGCAGCGCAGGCATTTGAAAAAATGCGCCAGGCCGCCAGTGTTGCCGGTTTTGATCTGCAACCGGCCAGCACTTTTCGTGATTTCAGTCGCCAGCTGGCGATCTGGAATGGCAAATTTCGCGGCGAGCGACCAGTATTAGATAAGAACAGCCAGCCGGTGGATATCAGTGCGTTAACCACAGCGGAACGTTGTGAGCTGATTTTACGCTGGTCGGCGCTGCCGGGTGCCAGCCGCCATCACTGGGGCAGTGATCTGGATGTGTACGATCCTTCTCTGTTACCGGCTGATAAAAAGTTGCAGCTGGAGCCATGGGAATACGAGGAAGGCGGTTATTTTTATCCGCTGAATCAGTGGCTTTCGGCACATATGGCGGAATTTGGTTTTTATCGACCGTACGCAGAAGATACCGGTGGTGTCGCCGTTGAACCCTGGCATCTGAGTTACCGTCCGCTGGCGCAGGAGTGCGAGAAATTGCTTACACCGCACGTTCTCATCAGCGCCTGGACAGGACAGGAAGTGGCCGCCGCAGACTGGTTAGCCGGTCAGATGACGGAAATATTTCCGCGATTTATCGCCCTCTCACCCCTTAAAGGAGCACACCATGGAGTGGCTTAAAGATTACTGGTGGATCGTTCTGATCATACTGGTCGGGATGTTAATCAGCGGGATCAAAGAGCTGAACCGCGTGGATGTTAAGAAGTTTTTGAAAGACAAACCGGAGATCCCACCGCACCGCGACAACAATGCGGAATGGGATAAAGATGACGAGTGGCCGAAGAAAAAGTAATTTCCATCCGGTAGCCCCTCATCTTTAATCAATATTAGTCGGCGGATAATCTAGCGATTCTCCGCCGATTGACTTTCTCCCCTGCCGGTAACATGCAACGTGAAACCGATGCACGGAGAGAACACGTCCTTTGCAAACACTACCTATTTCCCACCCTGTTCAGGCTGCGTCTGAGCATTTCGACGCCACGCAATTTCTGGGACTGGCTCCGTTTTTACGTATGAGCATCGCCGGTGATGAGTGTACTGACATCGCACAGGAGCTGGTGACCCGCGCGCAGCAAAACCCTGATGACGCCGTGCTGTGGATGAACCTGTCCACCGTCATGTTGTGCCTGCAGCGCACCGATCTCGGGCTGACTATTCAGGATCAGGCGCTGGCTATGCAGCAGGTTTATACCCTGAATGCCGCACAACGACCGGCAAAAATGCGCCTGCTGATGCTGATGGTTCCCGGCACGTTATCGGCCAATGTGCCGCTGGATTGCCTGCTGGAAAACAGCGATATCGAGCTGATTTATTACTACATCACGCCCGAAGCGCCGTTTGAAGCGCCGATCCCTGAGCATGATGTGCTGATGGTCGCCATCAGCGCCACCACTGAAAACCTGTTCCTGTTACAGCAGCTGGAAAGTATCACCCGCCAGTGGCCGGTGCCTGTCATCAATGCGCCGCAACATATCCCCAACTCCGAGCGTCATAACGCCAGCACGTTGTTGCAAAATCAGCCGGGATTAACCATTGCGCAGGCGCATCCGGTGACATTCTCGGCTTTATCTGCGGTAGCGGAAGGTAACATCTCCCTGAGCAGCGCATTGCCCGGCAGTGATTTTCCGGTGATCCTGCGACCAGCCGGTTCGCACGGCGGTCATGGTCTGGAAAAAATAACCAGTCCGGATGAACTGGCCGGTTATCTGACCCGTATGCAGGTGGAAGATTATTTCCTTTCGCAGTTCATTGATTACAGCAACGCTGATGGTCAGTTCCGTAAATACCGTATTTCGCTGATCGACGGCGTGCCTTATGCCTGTCATATGGCGATTTCGTCGCACTGGATGGTGCATTACGTCAACGCCTTCATGTATGAAGATCAGAAAAAACGGGAAGAAGAAGCAGCGTTCCTGAATAACTTCCATGAATTCGTTGCCCGTCATCAGCAGGCGCTGAAGGCTATTTTTGAGACCACGCAGCTCGATTATCTGGGCATTGATTGCAGCGAAACGCCGGACGGCAGTTTGCTGGTCTTTGAAATCGATCCGGCGATGGTCGTCCACGCGATGGATCTGGAAGTGATGTTCCCGCACAAACAAATCCATATGAATAAAGTTAAAACAGCATGCCGAGAGTTGCTGTTATCCCGTGCCTTTGCGCACAGCGGTGCATCGGCTGATGCGCCAGAAGGAAAAGAATAATCATGATTTCACGTAACGCCCTTAATTTCTCCGGTGGTCCCGGCGCATTGCCGGAAGTCGTACTCGCACAAGTTGAAGCGGCGATCAAAGAAGTGCCGGAAGTCGGCCTGTCGATCCTCGGTATCAGCCACCGTTCCGACTGGTTTGCTTCCATTGTTGAAGAAACCGAAAACAACATCCGCACCCTGCTCGGCTTGTCGAAAGATTTCCACATTCTGTTCCTGCAGGGCGGCGCAACGCAGCAATTCTCGATGGTACCGATGACGCTGTTACGCGGTCAGAAACATGCCGCAGAATATCTGGATACCGGTTACTGGAGCAGCAAAGTCGTCACCGAAGCGCGTCGCGAAGGGCCGGTGAAAGTACTGTGGAGCGGTGAATCTTGCGGGTTTAACCGCCTGCCCGCGGATGAAGAACTGGCGTTTTCGCCTGACGCGCCGTATCTGCATTACGTTTCTAATGAAACAGTGGAAGGCTTGCAATTCCAGCGCGTTCTGGGACGTGACGATGTACCACGTGTCTGCGATATGTCCTCTGATTTCCTGTCCAAACCCTGTGATGCCAATAAATTCTCAGTGATCTATGCTCACGCGCAGAAAAACATCGGCCCGGCGGGCGTCACTATCGTGCTGGTGCACGACACCGTGGTGAAAGCATCGTCTGATGAATTGCCCTCGTTCCTGAATTATCGCCGTCAGGTGGAATCCCATTCCAACCTCAACACGCCGCCGGTATTCGCGATTTATGTGGTACTGCTGGTCACGCGCTGGTTGCTCAATGATGTCGGTGGTCTGGACAATATGGAACAGACCAACCGCCACAAAGCGGAACTGCTGTACGCGATGCTCGATAACAGCGACGGTTTCTATAGCGGCTGGAGCAGCAAAGCGGACCGTTCACAAATGAACGTGGCATTTAAACTGCCGGATGAGATGCTGGAGAAAAAATTCCTGGCGGAAAGCCATGAAGCAGGTTTCTCGGGTCTGTCAGGCCACCGCGCCATCGGCGGTATCCGTGCGTCTATCTATAACGCCCTTTCACTGCCAGCGGCGGAAAAGCTGACTAACTTTATGGATGATTTCATGCGTAAAAACCGCAAATAATCGCCATCAGGCAGACATAAAAAACGCCCCCGGTTGTCATGCAGCCGGGGGCGTTTCTTTTTTAAATCTCGGCAAAATCAACGCTGGTGCGATTTCGGCTCGTAATTCTGTAAATGAGCAATGGCGGTGTTGATCATATGCGAATCCAGTCCGTGGGCCATACCGGCCTGCAAATCCAGAGTACAGTCACAGCCCAGAGACTTCAGACGTTCTGCCGCACTTTTCGACTGGAACGGGTTGATCACCGGATCCTGCTCGCCGTGAATGAAATGTACCACCGTACCGGCGGCAATCGGCTGTTCCGGCAAAGACGAGAAACGTCCGCTGAAGGCGACAATGCGTGATGCCAGATGCTCTTCAACTTTCGTCGATTCCAGCGCCATGATGGTGCCCTGGGAGAAGCCCACCAGCGTGGTGTGCTCCGGCGTTACACCCGTTTTCTGCTGCCAGTCACGGACAATCTGTACGAAAGCCGGCATTGCGGCATCCACACGCGGCTGACGGTTTTGTTCGGTCACGCCTTGTACGGAAAACCACTGGAAGCCGCGGCCAAAATCACAAATGTCAGGACTGCCGACGCTGATCACCTGCGCCTGCGGGAATGAAACAGCGAAAAACTTACCGATTTCGCCCATTGAAATCGGGTTATCACCCACGCCATGAAACAATAAAATCAGCTGGTTAGCTATTTCTTCCGGCTGCTGGACGATAATCTGTTCTGAGCTCATTGCTCTCTCCCGTTGTCGATTAATGGGTTCACTATACGCCGCCTGCCGGTCAGTGAAATCGGGTTTTATTGAACGAGTCTTTCCATTTTTTGCAATGAAACCGTGACTTATTCCGCAGTTCCCGCGTCTTTCAGTGCCTGTTGTGTTTCCTGACGCCAGCGGGTCAGCAAGGCTTTACGGCCGGAAAGTTTCAGCGCCGTGACGATTTGAGCCACGCTCTGCCCCTGTTGCAGATAAGCGCGCAGCGCGGTCAGCGGCAAAGCACTGTGTAAAAGCAGGCGATTGAGCGCCGGTAAACTGCTTTCCAGCGGACGATGAGCAAAAGCGAATCCGTTCAGTTCGCGCCAGTCCGCGTCGTCAGGCTGCGTGTCTGCCGGGCTGTTTAGCGGTAACACCAGATCCATCTGCGGCGACAGCCAGCGCCAGTCACGGTTAAGCTGAGATTCTGCACTCTCTGCCAGCGCCTGCCCTGCTGCACTGAGCGGTAATATCGCCATCGCGGCATAACATCCGCTGCTGGCTTCTTTCTGCATACTGATACGCACCAGCCGGAATCCGGCCTGCTGCCATAATGACGCCAGACCTGACGTGTAGCCAAAACTCACCGACAGGAAATCCAGCCCCGCCTGCTGCGCACGCTGTTGCTGTTCCGCCAGCAAATCACGGGCAATACCCCGACGGCGAAACGCGGGATGTACCGCAATGCGGCTGACGCGCCGTGAACGTAATACGGCGGCTTCGGGGAAACCCGCGTGAGCTGCGAGTGATTGTGCGACCAGATTGCCCCGCGGACGTCGCCTGCCCGCCCAGACGTCCTGCGCCAGTTCCGCACTCAGTCCGCCCTCATCCACCAGCCATAACGCCCCCGTCAGCGTGTTGTGCATCCGCGATGCGCTGAAGGTCATGCCCGGCGCATCCAGCAGACGACGCAAATCCAGCGGTGACGTACGGTAATGCGCGCTGGTGAGCAGGCCGTAGAAATCCTGCAACAGCGCCGGTTCATTCAGCCAGTCTCCGGCATTAACCGGGACTATTTCTGATGTGCCGCCCGTCTGTTCAGCAACCGGCAGATGCTCATCAAACAGCAATAAATCGCTGATGAACGGTTCGAGGGTATCGGCAGCTGACCAGCGGACCGGCGCATTGAGACGCAGGTCATGCCACTGCGGCAAAGACGCACAGAATTTAAGTAAGAACCCGCGCCCCGTACCTTCATATCCCTGAACCGTAGTGGTCAGCAACACACGCGGGAAAGCCGCAACCAGCTCTGAAAGCATCGGTGCCGGAATAGCGGCAGCCTCGTCGATAATCAGCCAGTCAGCGCCGGTGACAGCGCCTTCGCGGCATAACGCCAGCAACGCATCAGGCGCGATAAAATGAGCAAATTCAGCTGGCTGATTAAGTATCTGGCTGGCCGACGCTTTGGCAGGTGCGGTCACGCAACAGCTGCCCGCCCACTGACGGATCAACATGCCCGCCAGCGTCGATTTACCCCGACCACGCGGCGCGGTCAGCACCCACACGCCGGACTGAGCCTGCATCAGTTGTTGCAAAATTTGCGATTGCTCAGCGGTGGGCTGACCGTCGGGTGACAGCCAGTCTGCTGCAACGGGCAACGGCGCGAGCTCAAAAGGCTGATTCTGCCGCCAAACCGTGACGCTGCGGTCTTGTTCAAGCAAAGACTGGAAACGGCGGATAAAGCGCGGCGTGGGGATCGCCTGCGGCTGTTCGCTCCAGCGCAGACTATCAGCATCCGGCGTGTCGGCCCAGGCGCTCCATTCCGGCACCAGTAAAATCAGCCAGCTTCCGGCTTTCAATGCGCCGGAAAATGCCGCCAGCGCCTCGACATTCAGGCTATGGCGGGCATCAAACACGCCGTGAAAAATATCCTGCCCCAGCAGGGTATGTGCCGCTGACGGCGAACAGGCGTCCACGTCGTCAGGCGCGGAATCACTGAGCCAGAGCCAGTCACCGGCACTCTGTGCGCAGAACTGAATGGCCTGTTGTTCACACCACAGCGCGTCGCCACTGAACACCAGCAAACGCCGGACGCCCAGCCGCTGCATCTGTTGCTGTGGCAAAGTGACTGACATGTCAGGTTTTCCCGACAATCATCGATAACAGACCGGCAGCGATCAGCGGCCCGACCGGCACACCTTTAAACATCGCCACGCCCAGCACGGTGCCTACCAGCAAACCCGCCACCAGATGCGGCTGCGTACCCATCAGCGTCAGGCCGCGTCCGCCAAGCCAGGACACCAGCACACCCACCAGAATGGCGACAATGGATTTCCAGTGGAAGAAAGAATGCACCACGGTGCTGGCGCTGATTTTTCCGCTGGCAATCGGCGCCATCACGCCAATGGTCAGAATAATAATGCCGATGGTCAGACCGTATTTTTCAATCCACGGGAAAAAGTTGTTCAGCGGCGTAATGCGTACCGTAAGAAGGAAGAACATTGCGATGGTGACGGCGCTGTTGTGGCTGATGATGCCCAGACCGGCGAAGACAAGTAAAATCAAAAGGGTTGGATCGAGAAAAGCCATGGCATTCCCAGCGGTTCAACATGAGGAAAAAAGAGAGGCTCACTGAGCCTCTCTGGATCGGTCATTGATTATTGAACAGTTTTTGGCAGCAGACCAGCGCTTATTGCCTGTTAATCAGCGGCTGGCGAAGGTGTTGCACTGATCCGGATTACCGGTATCAAATCCACGTTTGAACCAGGTATAACGCTGTTCAGACGTACCGTGTGTGAAGCTGTCCGGCACAACGCGTCCCTGACTTTGCTGCTGTAAACGGTCATCGCCGATGGCACGCGCAGCATCCAGCGCTTCTTTCAGGTCGCCCTCTTCGAGAACGTTTTGCTGTTGCATGGCGTGTCCCCAGACACCGGCGTAGCAGTCAGCCTGCAATTCCATTTTCACCGACAGCTGATTCACCACCGTCTGCGATGCGCCCTGCTGCATTTCGCGAACCTTGCGCTCAGTACCCAGCAAGTTCTGCACATGGTGACCGACTTCGTGCGCGACCACATAGCCCTGCGCAAAATCACCGCCCGCGCCGAGTTTGTTCTGCAATTCCTGATAGAAAGACAAATCGATATACACCGTGCTGTCCGCCGGGCAGTAGAACGGGCCCATCACCGACTGGCCGGTACCGCAACCGGTACGGGTTGCGCCGCGATACATCACCAGTTTCGGCTCACGGTAAGTCATGCCCTGCTTCTGGAAAATCTCTTTCCAGGTGTCTTCCGTTGAGGCGAGGATCACCGAGGTGAATTTTGCCTGCTCATCATCTTTCGGGCTGATGGATTGTGACTGTGTCTGTTGCTGCATACCGCCGGACTGTCCGCCGTCAATCAGCGGAGTGAGGTCAATACCGTAATAACCGGCCACGAGTACCACGATGATGATCACAATGCCGCTTTTGCCACGGATAGGCAGACGCATTCCCCCGCCACCTAAACCGCCGCCGCCGTTAGATCCCTGTCCGCGTCTGTCTTCTACATTGTCGCTTTCGCGACGCCCTTGCCAACGCATAGATACCTCCAACCTGTTTTTTTAAGACTAGCCAGCACACGCAGTTAATACCATCTGCGAAAGGACGTAATTTTAGTGACGAAGGGATTAAATGAAAGGAATCAGTGTGAAAACAGGAAAATTAAATGCAGGGAAGAGAACGGGTGACGGAGACCATCACCCGTTAAGTGTGCACCGCGTAAACGATTGCGCAGTCTGGCTAAAAAAATAACGCGCCGCTTAGTCCAGTTTCACACCAATACGGTGAGCCACTTCTTCATAGGCTTCAATCAGTCCACCGAGGCTCTGGCGATAACGGTCTTTGTCCATCTTGTTCAGGGTTTCTTTATCCCACAGGCGGCTGCCGTCTGGTGAGAACTCATCACCCAGCACCACTTCACCATTGAACAGACCGAATTCCAGTTTGAAATCGACCAGGATCAGACCGGCATCATCAAACAGTTTGCTCAGCACGTCGTTGGCTTTGTAGCTCAGCTCTTTCATGCGCGCGAGGTTTTCTTCGTTCACCCAGCCAAAGGTTTTGCAGTAAGACTCGTTGACCATCGGATCGTGCATCGCATCGTTTTTCAGGAACAGGTCGAACAACGGCGGGTTCAGTTCCAGACCTTCTTCAATGCCCAGACGTTTTACCAGCGAACCAGCAGCACGGTTACGGATAACGCATTCAACCGGGACCATATCCAGTTTTTTCACCAGTACTTCGGTGTCAGACAACAGGCGTTCCATTTGCGTAGGAATACCGGCTTCTTCCAGCTTAGCCATGATGAAATGGTTAAATTTGTTGTTAACCATACCTTTACGGTCGAACTGCTCAATACGCTGACCATCCAGTGCTGACGTATCGTTACGGAACTCCAGTACCAGAAGGTCCGGGTTTTCGGTGGTGTAGACGGTTTTCGCCTTGCCGCGATACAACTCAGCTAACTTTTGCATCTTTACTTACTCCAGTGGAAAAAACAGATGTAAAAAGGGGCCGGAGCCCCTTGGTATTATTTTGCGCTGCTCTGGCTAAACGCGGCCTGCATGACCGCCACCATCGCGTCGTTCTGCGACTGGCTGAGAGCATGTCCTTTCGGATCAAGGAACTGCAAGCTACTACGGTTGTCGAGGTCGCCAACCTGAAGTTTGTAATCACCGGAGCTGAGGCCCGGATCTTTCGCACCCAGTGTTTGCCACGCATCGTCATTCAGCGGTTTGTAAGTCACAGACATTGTACCTTGCGGACGACTGCTGTCGGTCACTTTCATGCCGGCTTTCGCCAGGGCATTAGGCAGACGATCCCAGACCACACCGTAAGATGAACGGACGATCAGCACCGGTAAGCCGGTATCATCAGCGCCGCTCTGGACGTCGATTTCACCTACGCGGCGGTTATCGAGACGCGCCTGAGTATCCTGCTGCACTTTATCCAGGTTCGCCGTGATGGCGTTCATCATCTGGCTGTTGTAGCGCTGGATTTCAGCAGTCGACGTCACCGCTTTATCTTGCTGTTTCAGCTCAAGCGTTTTCACGGTCAGTGCCAGCTGGTAGCTCTGCTGTTTCACGCTGATCTGATAACGGCCCTGATACTGGAAGTCTTCATCCGCACGATTCCAGTCAATGAAATCGGTGGAGAGCGTCTGGTTCGCGTCATCACGGTTGGCAATTTTGAATTTATTTTGCTCAACAGCTTTAACGACGTTGTTCCACAAATCACGGTTTTGCGGCGTGTTTTCCAGCAGCACGGTACTGGTGTCGCCGGAGAACTGAGTCTGAGAACCGTTCAGCAATGCCAGCGGCTGGGCAGGTGGACGAATGTCGAGCTGCTTACCTACCGCGCCCTGCATTGCGCCTTGCTGAATATCATAAGTGCCGTTCTGCACTGGCAGGATCATGCCTGATGGTGCTTTCAGCTCATGCAGCGCGGGCGCATCCAGGTAGGCTTCATCACCGCTCACCTGGCGCTTGTAGCGCTGGTCGCTGGAACATGCAGCCAGCAGCATAATCAGGGAAACACCCACCACTTTTGCTACGGCTGTTTTCTGCAATCGGGTCATCTGGAAACTATTCTTGTCAAATAAAGAGGCCATCAAATCTTCCTAAGAGTTACAGCAAACCGGCGCTTTTTAATGCTTCTTCCACGACCGGACGGGCAGCATCTGTTAACGGCGTCATAGGCAGACGCATCGTATCGGTTGCCATCAAACCCAGTGCCTTACAGGCCCATTTCACCGGGATTGGGTTTGCTTCTACAAACAAATTCTGATGCAAAGGCATCAGGCGCTGATTCAGGCGACGCGCCTCGGCAAAATTGCCAAGAGCAGCCAGCTCACAAAGTTGTGCCATTTCACGGGCAGCGACGTTAGCAGTAACGGAAATAACGCCCTTGCCACCCAGCTGCATAAAGTCCAGACCACTGGCGTCATCGCCGCTCAGCAGAATGAAATCTTCATCATCAACCAGCACTTGGATCTGACTAACACGACTTAAGTTCCCTGTTGCCTCTTTAACAGCAACAATATTCTTCAATTTTGCTAAACGCGCGATGGTCGGCGGCAGCATATCGCAGCCGGTACGTGAAGGCACGTTGTAGAGAATTTGCGGCAGGGAGGTGTTTTCAGCGATAGCTTTGAAGTGCTGATACAGGCCTTCCTGAGTCGGACGGTTGTAATAAGGGGTGACTGTCAGGCAGCCAACAACGCCACTTTTTTCAAAACGTTGCGTCAGAGAAATCGCTTCAGCGGTGGCATTTGCACCTGTGCCTGCGATCACCGGAATGCGGCCGTCGGCCAGTTCCAGTGTTTGTAAGACCACGTCACCATGCTCTTCGTGGCTCAGCGTTGCTGACTCTCCGGTTGTGCCAACGGAAACGATCGCCGCAGTACCACTGGACACATGATAATCAATCAGTTTTTTCAGACTTGCGCGATCGACGGCACCTTTGGTGTCCATCGGCGTAACCAGTGCAACAATACTTCCCGTAAACATTGACCTTCCCCTCCACAAACAGGTCACTCATGGTACTTTTGACACCACTGCAAAAGCAAGCAATCAACGAGCGGTAACCGCTTGTCCGGCGGTTTTTTTTATGTTTACCTTGGGAATACTCCAAAGCACGACAGGAAGACCCATTTTGCCGCAGCCACAACAACATTATCTGGTCATCACCGCGTTGGGTGCCGATCGCCCTGGTATCGTCAACACTATTACCCGTCAGGTGAGCAGCTGCGGCTGTAATATCGAAGACAGCCGGCTGGCAATGCTGGGCGATGAGTTTACGTTCATCATGCTGCTTTCCGGCAGCTGGAACGCCATCACCCTGATTGAATCCACCCTGCCGCAAAAAGGGGCGGAGCTTGAATTGCTGATTGTGATGAAACGCACCAGCGCGCATGAGCGCCCGCCGATGCCGGCAACTGTGTGGGTGAAAGTGGAAGTCAAAGACTCGCCGCATCTGATTGAGCGTTTTACCGATTTATTCCATACGCATCAGATGAATATCGCCGAACTTGCGTCAAAAACGCGTCCGGCAGACGCCACGTTGCCCGCGCAGCTTTCTATCCAGATCACCGCGCACAGCGCGGCAAATACCGATCCGGCAATTATTGAGCAGGCGTTTCATCAGCTATGTACAGAACTGAAAGCGCAAGGCAGTATTAACGTCGTTAGTTATTCTGAGAATGAAAATAAACTGCAGTAACAGCTGAAAGATACGGAGAAAGACAATGAGCCCACTGAAAGCCGGTGACCCTGCGCCGCAATTTAGTTTACCCGATCAAGATGGTGAACAAATTAATCTGGCCGACTTCCAGGGACAGCGTGTCCTGGTCTATTTCTATCCAAAAGCCATGACCCCGGGTTGTACGGTACAGGCCTGCGGACTGCGCGATAACATGGATCAGTTGAAAAGTGCAGGCGTCGAAGTGCTGGGGATCAGCACCGATAAGCCAGAAAAACTGTCGCGTTTTGCTGAAAAAGAGCTGCTGAACTTCACGTTGCTTTCCGATGAAGATCATCAGGTCTGCGAGCAGTTTGGCGTCTGGGGTGAAAAATCCTTTATGGGTAAAACCTACGACGGCATCCATCGCATCAGCTTCCTGCTCGACGGCAATGGCAAGGTCGAGAAAGTGTTCGACGACTTCAAAACCACTAACCACCATGACATCGTGATGGCCTACCTGAACGAGAAGTCTGCCTGATCTCTCACGCCTGACAAACGTTCATAAAAAAAAGCGCAGACGCGCTTTTTTATTTTTCACTCAGAGCCGGTTCTCAGACCGTTTCGTTCAGTGATTCATCCGGCCAGACGTGAACCACGGCTTTGACCAGCGTCGCCAGCGGTATTGCAAAGAATACACCCCAGAATCCCCACAGCCCGCCAAACACGACAACCGCCAGAATAATCACCAGCGGATGCAGGTTTACCGCCTCTGAGAACAGCAGCGGCACAATCACGTTACCATCGAGTCCCTGAACGACCAGATACGCGACAATCAGCGTCCAGAAATCCGCGCCGAGTCCCCACTGGAACATCGCCACAATCACCACCGGAATGGTCACCAGCATCGCGCCGATATACGGGATAAGCACAGATATGCCCACCAGCACCGCCATCAGCAACGAGTAACGCATGTCCATCACCACAAATACCAGATAAGTGGCGACACCGACGATGATCATCTCCAGCACTTTACCGCGGATATAATTAGTAATTTGCTGATTCATCTCCACCCAAACCTGTCCGGCCAGCCCGCGATCGCGTGGCAGCACGCGACGCACGGCATTGAGCATCTGCTCTTTATCTTTGAGGAGGAAGAACACCATCATCGGCACCAGAATCAGGTAAATCGCCAGCGTCAGTAAGCCAACCAGCGAGGCCAGTGAATATTTCACCACAGACTCGCCCAGCCCGGATAACTTGCTGCGCATGTTTTCGGCCATCATATCGATGATACCGGCATCGACCAGCGCCGGATAACGCTTGGGTAACGTGGCTGCAAAATCGTAAAAACGGTTAAGCATACTGGGCAAATCTGTCATCAGATTCACGCCCTGTTGCCAGGTAACCGGCGCAATAACGAACATGCCTAGCAATAAAATACCGGCAAAAATAATCAGCACGACGCTGACGGAAAGCGTGCGGGAAAGCCCGACATGTTGCAGACGAACAGTTGGCCATTCCAGTAAATACGCCAGAACAATCGCCACCAGAAGCGGAGCAAGAATGCCATTAAGAAAATAAAGAATACAAAAACCCGCGACCAGGATGGCCAGCAGCGCAATGGCCTGGGGATCGGTAAAACGACGGCGATACCACTGTAACAACATGTCCAACATCAGAGAACGCTCCTGTAGTTTCCTGTTCTGGCGGGTGTGCGCTGTATGTTCCCTGCGCGCGCAGACACAAGTAACTATCTAAAAAATTCGTTGTCATACAACTGTAGCTGCACAGTGTTTTAAACTCTCACGAGGATAGCTACTATAGAGACAGGCGCAAAGAAAAGCGTCAGAAAATAATGGTCTGACTCACTGATCATGGAAGAAAGGCTCGCAAAGCTCATCGGTATCGCGGTTCACTTATTGGGAAGCAAATGTTTATGGTCATGCGGTTGAAAAAAACGGTGATTGCCCTGTGTCTGGGCAGCCTGCTCACAGGCTCTATTCTGCCCGCAGGTGCGGATGACAGTTCATTCTGGTCAACGCCGGTGAGTTCTGCCAAAACCAGTTCACCCCTGGCTCCGCCGGTAAGCGACCAGTTACCCGATATCGGTACCACCGCAGGCGGCACGCTGAGCATCAATCAGGAACTGCAGATGGGCGATTTTTACGTCCGTCAGATGCGCGCCAGCACGCCGCTGATAAACGATCCGCTGCTTAATCAGTACGTCAATGAACTTGGCCAGCGGCTGGTAGCACACGCTTATTCCGTCCGTACTCCTTTTCATTTTTTTATCGTCAATAACGATGAACTGAACGCCTTTGCTTTCTTTGGCGGCAACGTGGTGATCCACTCTTCCCTGTTCCGTTATACCGATAATGAGAGCCAGCTGGCTTCGGTTATGGCGCACGAAATTTCCCACGTGACCCAGCGCCATCTGGCGCGCGCGATGGAAGATCAGCAGCGCAACGCCCCGCTGACCTGGGTGGGCGCACTGGGCTCTATCCTGCTGGCGATGGCCAGCCCGCAAATGGGCATGGCAGCGCTGACCGGTACGCTGGCAGGCACGCAGCAAGGCATGATCAGCTTCACGCAAGGCAATGAGCAGGAAGCGGACCGTATCGGCATTCAGGTTTTGCAGCGTGCCGGATTTGATCCGCAGGCCATGCCCGCCTTCCTGCAAAAACTGGCCGATCAGGCCAGCTATTCGACCCGCCCGCCGGAAATGCTGCTGACGCACCCGTTACCCGACAGCCGTCTGGCCGATATCCGCAACCGCGCCAACCAGATGCCGCACCCGATTGTGCAATCTTCACAAGATTACACCATGGCGAAAGTGCGCATATTGGGGATGTACGGTTCCGACAGTTTCCCGCTGAGCGATGATTATTTACTGAAGCTGAGCAACGGCAATATCCGTGAGCAGCTGGCAGCAAAATACGGCCATGCGCTGCAATTCTACAAAGCTAAAAAATACGATCAGGCACGGGCGATCCTCGAGCCGCTGCTGGCACAAAATCCCGGCAACGAATGGTTGCTGGATTTAGCGACCGATACCGATATCGAGAGCAAACGTGCACCGCAGGCTATTGCGCGTCTGGAACAGGCGGGTGCGGCGACCAGTTCAAATCCGGTACTTCAGCTCAATCTGGCCAACGCTTACCTCGAAGGGGCGAAACCGGCCAATGCCATGAAGATCCTCAACCGCTATACTTTCAATTACCCGGGTGATCCGAATGGATGGGATCTGTTATCTCAGGCCGCTGCGGCGCAGGGTTTGCGTGCGCAGGAACTGGCCGCCAGAGCGGAAAGCATGGCGTTAATAGGCCGTCTGGATCAGGCAATTGAAATGCTGAGCAACGCCAGCGCATTACAAAAACTAGGCAGTCTGGAACAGGCCCGTTACGACGCACGCATCGACCAGCTTCGTCAGTTGCAGGGGCGATTCCGTCAGTATCAGAAAGGCTGATTTCAGCGCCAGAATGGAGAAATTTTAATGCCAAATGATGTCGCGATTTACCACAATCCGGCGTGTTCAAAAAGCCGTGAGACCCTGAAATTACTGGAAGCAGAAGGCATTGAGCCGCAGGTGATTTTGTATCTGGAAACTCAGCCGTCGGTGGATAAGCTGAAAGAACTGCTGGGGCTGCTGGGCTTTAGCTCGGCGCGGGAACTGATGCGCAAAGGCGAGCAGATTTATAAGGATCTGAATCTTAAGGATAAAGACCTGAGCGAGGAACAACTGTTACAGGCAATGGCGGATCATCCGCGGCTGATTGAACGTCCGATTGTGGTTGCCAACGGCAAAGCGCGTTTAGGTCGTCCGCCGGAACAGGTGAAAGAGATTTTATAACCCCGCCAGTACATTCGGGTTCGGTTCACGAACCCGGCTGTCCTTTCCCATTAAAGCCTTCCGCTCACAGCCCGAGAATTTCTTTCACGAACGGGATCGTCAGTTTGCGTTGCGCGGTGATAGATGCGCGATCGAGCTGATCGAGCGTCATAAACAGCGTACGCATTTCCCTGTCCAGCCGTTTTAACAGGAAACGGCCCACGTCTTCCGGCAATTCAAAGCCGCGCAGTTTGGCGCGTAACTGCAATGCCTGAAGTTTTTCTTCGTCGGAAAGTGGCTGAAGTTTGTAGATTTGCCCCCAGTCGAGACGGGAAGCCAGATCCGGCAGGCTGAGATTCAGCTGACGCGGAGGACGATCGCCGGTAATAAACAGACGCGTGCGACCGGTTTCAAGAATGCGGTTATAGAGATGGAAAACAGCGGCTTCCCATTCATCATCACCGGCAATGCCTTCGATATTATCGATACACACCAGCGCCAGATGCTCCATGCCGTCCAGCACTTCCGGCACGAAATAAGCCCGCTTGTCTAAAGGCACATACCCCACCGCTTCGCCGCGCTGCGATAATTCTGCGCAAGCTGCGTGTAACAGATGGCTGCGGCCGCCGCCCTCGCGTGACCAGAAATAAATATAGGTGCCGTGTTCCTGATGCAATGCGCTCTGAATGGCAGATAGCAGAGAAGGGTTTTCCCCCGGATAAAAACTGGCAAAGGTTTCATCATCGGGTAGATAAAGTGGCAGGGAAAGCTGTGCCGGCGTATTCAGAAGCACCTCAACCGAAGCGGCATAAAGACCGCAGATGTTGTCACGTCAATAAAAGGAACTGCCGAATTCTAGCAAGGATCCGTCGTGAAATGAACTGTACCCGGTGCAACCGCTTGCGATCCGAGCACCTGACCGGCAAGCAGGTGCCTGACGGTCAGGAATGATCACGGTCAGACTGGCGGATTTTCCCGCTCATCTTCCACGTCAATGATCTGTTCTTCGCCGCGGAAAATCTCAATCACTTTGAACAACAGGCTCAGGAAGATACCGACGATCGTCGCCAGCGCCATGCCTTTCAGCTCAGCAGCACCGATGTGGATCTTCGCTCCGCTGACGCCGATGATCAGGATCACCGCAGTCAGGATCAGGTTCTGCGCTTTGTTGTAATCGACTTTCGATTCAATCAGTACGCGGATCCCCGAAGCGCCAATCACGCCGTAAAGCAGCAGCGAGACGCCGCCCATCACCGGTACCGGCACCGCCTGAATGGCCGCCGCCAGTTTCCCGATACAGGAAAGCAGAATAGCCAGAATTGCCGCGCCGCCGATAACCCAGGTGCTGTAAACCTTGGTGATCGCCATCACGCCGATGTTTTCGCCGTAGGTGGTGTTTGGCGTCGAACCGAAGAAACCTGACAGCACGGTAGAAAGACCGTTCGCCAGCATCGAACGGTGCAAACCCGGATCCCGCAGCAAATCTTTCTTCACGATGTTTGCCGTCACGACCAGATGCCCGACGTGCTCAGCAATCACCACCAGCGCTGCAGGCAGGATGGTGAGGATAGCCACCCATTCAAAACGCGGCGTATAGAAAGTTGGCAGCGCGAACCAGTGTGCGTTTTCAATAGCAGATACATCCACTACGCCCATGAAGAACGAGAGTGCATAACCGACCAGCACGCCAATCAGGATCGGGATAATCGCCAGGAAACCGCGGAACAGTACGGAACCCAGAATCGTCACCGACAGCGTCACCAGAGAAATGGTGATGGTGGTGGAATCCACGGTTGCGCCATCGGCAGGCAGCAATCCGGCCATATTCGCTGCGACACCGGCCAGTTCAAGCCCGATGACGGCCACGATTGCACCCATCGCCGCGGGCGGGAACATCACGTTGATCCAGCCAATCCCGGCTTTCTTAACAATCAGCGCCACCAGACAGAACAGTAAACCGCAGGCAATAAATCCGCCCAGCGCCACTTCATACCCCATCGGCAACAGCAACAGCACCGGTGAAATAAACGCGAAACTCGAGCCAAGATACGCCGGTATCTTCCCTTTACAGACAAATAAATACAGCAAAGTCCCTATGCCATTGAACAGCAGCACCGTTGCCGGGTTTATCTTAAACAGAATGGGAACCAGAACGGTGGCACCAAACATGGCAAACAGATGCTGGAAACTCAGGGGGATTGTCTGCAGCAATGGCGGACGTTCGCTTACCCCGATGACACGACGGGTCATGAATGTGATCCTCTGTAAAAATGGCGGGTAAAAAAATCTCAAAAAAAAGCCGACTGCTTAGTCGGCTTATTGCTAATTGCTTACTTCGTACCAAATATCTTGTCACCCGCATCACCGAGCCCCGGGATGATGTAGCCTTTCTCGTTGAGCCCCTGATCCACCGAGGCGGTGTAGAGTTCAACGTCCGGGTGCGCGGCTTCGAGAGCGGCGATCCCTTCCGGTGCGGCAACCAGCACCAGCACTTTAATGCTCTGGCAGCCGGCTTTTTTCAGCAGGTCGATGGTGGCAATCATAGAACCACCGGTGGCCAGCATCGGGTCAACGACCAGCGCCAGACGTTCTTCGATGTTAGAAACCAGCTTCTGGAAATACGGCACAGGTTTCAGGGTTTCTTCATCACGGTACACGCCGACGACGCTGATACGCGCACTCGGAACGTGCTCCAGTACGCCTTCCATCATGCCCAGACCGGCACGCAGGATTGGCACGACAGTAATTTTCTTGCCTTTGATCTGATCGATTTCCACCGGGCCATTCCAGCCTTCGATGGTGACTTTTTCAGTTTCTAAATCGGCAGTCGCTTCATACGTCAGCAGACTTCCCACCTCAGAAGCCAGTTCGCGAAAACGTTTCGTGCTGATGTCGTTTTCACGCATCAGGCCCAGCTTGTGTTTCACCAGCGGGTGTTTCACCTCGACGATCTTCATTATTTATTCTCCTAAGGTGGTTGAGCTGCAAAAAAAAATCGCGAGATTATAACGCCATTTTTTTTGAACGCCATACCAATTAGCCTGATCCAAATCAACTTATCCTTCTTCATTGAAGCCGCAGCTGCGTTAGCGGCTCTCTCTCACCCGAATCACTGACTCAAGTCAGCTCATCGGGATTCGCTCGTTTGCTGCCTTGCTGCAACGCCAATGACTTCGGCTAAGTGTGGTATCTTTAAGTATAGATAGTGACTCTGAATAAGGCGCTCGCAAACGTTTGCTTCCACTGTTAGAATTGCCCCGTTTTATTCTTCAACCACCAACCCAAACCGCCGTGGGGACTTCGCAGTGACCGACAAAACCTCTCTCAGCTATAAAGACGCAGGCGTAGATATCGATGCCGGTAACGCATTGGTAGATCGCATTAAAGGTGTAGTAAAACAGACCCGTCGCCCGGAAGTTATGGGTGGATTAGGGGGTTTTGGTGCTCTCTGCGCGCTGCCGCAAAAATATCGTGAACCCGTGCTGGTTTCGGGTACCGACGGCGTTGGCACTAAGCTGCGTCTGGCGATGGATTTAAAGCGCCACGATACTATTGGTATCGACCTGGTCGCGATGTGCGTCAACGATTTGATCGTTCAGGGCGCTGAACCCCTCTTCTTCCTCGATTATTATGCCACCGGCAAACTGGACGTCGATATCGCCGCCAGTGTGATCACCGGTATTGCAGAAGGCTGTAAACAGTCTGGCTGTGCGTTAGTCGGCGGCGAAACCGCTGAAATGCCGGGCATGTACCACGGCGAAGATTACGACGTCGCCGGATTCTGTGTTGGCGTAGTGGAAAAATCAGAAATTATCGACGGCAGCAAAGTGGCTGACGGCGATGTGCTGATCGGCCTCGCCGCCAGTGGCCCGCACTCCAACGGTTACTCCCTGGTTCGCAAAATTCTGGAAGTCAGCAACACTGACCCGGAAACCACCACACTGGCAGGCAAATCCCTGGCCGATCACCTGCTGGCACCAACCAAAATTTACGTGAAGTCGATCCTCAATCTGATCGAAAACGTGGACGTTCACGGTATCGTTCACCTGACCGGTGGCGGCTTCTGGGAAAACATTCCGCGCGTACTGCCGGAAAACACTCAGGTCATCATCGAAGAAGCCAGCTGGCAGTGGCCGGACGTCTTCACCTGGTTGCAGACTACCGGTAACGTCAGCCGTCACGAAATGTACCGCACCTTTAACTGTGGCGTGGGCATGGTGGTCGCACTTCCGGCAGAACTTGCCGACCAGGCCATTGCGCTACTGAATGACAAGGGTGAAAAAGCGTGGAAAATTGGCTATGTTAAGGCCTCTGACTCCGCTGAGCGCGTCGTTATTGAGTAATCAGTCAGGTCACTCTATTCACTGAAGACGACAGGTAGGGATATGAAAAGGATTGTGGTTCTGGTATCGGGCGAGGGAAGCAACTTACAGGCCCTGATCGATGCCTGCCAGCAGGGACGAATCAACGCAGAAATCAGTGCAGTCTTCAGTAATAAAATCGCTGCATACGGGCTTGAAAGAGCCCGTTTAGCCGATATTCCGGCACATGCGCTGGATGTAAAAGCTTACGAAGATCGCATCGCCTTTGACGTTGCACTGGCTGACGCTATTGAAACCTTTAAGCCCTCTCTGGTGGTTCTCGCCGGTTACATGCGGATCCTGAGCGCCGAATTTGTTCAGCGTTTTGCGGGGCGCATGATTAACATCCACCCTTCCCTGCTGCCGAAATATCCGGGTTTGCATACTCACCGTCAGGCGATTGAAAATCAGGATGCCGAACACGGCACGTCCGTACATTTCGTGACGGAAGAACTCGATGGCGGCCCGGTGATTTTACAGGCCAAAGTGCCTGTTTTTGCTGAGGATACGGAAGAAGAGCTGGTTGCCCGCGTGCAAACGCAGGAACACAGTATTTATCCGCTGGTGGTCAGCTGGTTTGTTGACGGACGTTTATCACTGCAAAACGGTCAGGCGTTTCTGGATAACAATCCGCTTTGTGAGCGCGGATACGCAGAAGATTAATCTGCTCTTGCCTCACGATTTCACTATAAACCGGCCACGTGCCGGTTTTTTATTTTCCATCATTTGACATTTGTTTACATTTCACCCGATATAATGCACATCCCGGCGCACGTTTAAACGTCGTTTGTGCGCCGACCTTCATCTGAAACACGGTTGTTTCAGACCTCATATTTACGAAGGTTACCCTCATAAAACGGCTTTTATAGTTGAGGAACACCCCATGTTTAGCCATAACAGCGTCAGATTACGTCCACTGGAAAAGGACGACCTGTCGTTTGTTCACCGTCTTGATAATAACGCCAGCATCATGCGTTACTGGTTTGAAGAACCTTACGAGGCTTTCGTCGAACTGACCGACTTGTATCACAAACACATCCATGACCAGAGCGAACGCCGCTTTATTATAGAATTCGAAAGCGGACCGGTCGGCTTAGTGGAGCTGGTGGAAATTAATCATATTCACCGCCGCGCGGAATTTCAGATAATCATTGACCCGCAACATCAGGGCAAAGGCTTTGCCGGTGATGCCGTGCGTCTGGCGATGGATTATGCCTTCTCGGTTCTGAACCTCTACAAACTGTATTTAATCGTGGATAAAGAAAATAAAAAGGCGATCCACATTTACAGCAAATTAGGGTTTGAGATCGAAGGTGAACTGAAACAGGAATTCTTTGTGAACGGGGAATACCGCAGCGCCATCCGCATGTGTATTTTCCAGCCGCAATTCCTGGCGAAGTACAAAACCAAACCGGTTCAGGTCAAAACTGAATCACTGATTGGCGCCAGCGCGGTGTAGTTTAGTGCTGTATAGTTTAGTGCTGTACAGTTTAGCGCAGTAAAAATCAGGCCATACATTACCGGTGAGGGGAAAAGAACTCCTTCACCGGTAAGACTTTTCCTGCCTTTTTCTCTCATTTATTCCCCTGATATAAACTCTCCTGAAATCATCCCCAGTTATGTTGGACTTTCCTGTCAATCTTTCGCAATATTGATAGCAGACACTAGGCCCCTCTCACTGACAGCTTCCTGTTGCGCTGACCTGAAAATATGGCCCGTAACACGAGGAATAAGCTGAGCTAAATTGCGGTGTTTTCGGGCAAATTTGCCTGTATGGGCCAGGTTGCAAGCTAAATGAACGGAGTGAAAATGGGTCAGGAAAAGCTTTATATCGAGAAAGAACTAAGCTGGCTGTCCTTCAATGAGCGCGTGTTGCAGGAAGCGGCAGACAAAAGCAATCCTCTGATCGAACGGATGCGTTTTTTAGGGATCTACTCCAATAATCTGGATGAGTTCTATAAAGTCCGTTTTGCCGATTTAAAGCGACGGATCCTCATCAGTGAAGAACAAGGCTTTCTGGGTGCTTCCCGTCATTTACTGAAAAAAATTCAGGCGAAAGTTCTGCGTATTGATCAGGAATTTGACAGCCTTTACAACGATTTGCTGCTAGAAATGGCGCGTAATCAGATCTTCCTGATTAACGAACGACAGGTTTCTGAGAATCAGCAAGCCTGGTTGCGTCAGTATTTCAAACATCATTTGCGCCAGCACATCACGCCCATTCTGATTAATCACGACACTAATCTGGTGCAGTTCCTTAAAGACGATTACACCTATCTGGCGGTCGAAATTATCCGTGGCGAAGAAATTCACTATGCGCTGCTGGAAATTCCTTCAGATAAAGTGCCGCGCTTCGTCAATCTGCCGCCGGAAGCTCCGCGCCGCCGCAAGCCAATGATCCTGCTTGATAACATTTTGCGTTATTGCCTGGACGATATTTTCAAAGGCTTCTTTGATTACGACGCGCTGAATGCCTATTCGATGAAAATGACCCGTGACGCCGAATACGATCTGGTCACGGAAATGGAATCGAGCCTGCTGGAACTGATGTCATCGAGCCTGAAACAGCGTCTGACCGCTGAGCCGGTGCGTTTTGTTTATCAGCGCGATATGCCCGATGAAATGGTCGAATTACTGCGCGGCAAGTTGGGTATCTCGAACTATGATTCCGTGATCGCCGGTGGCCGTTACCATAACTTCAAAGATTTCATCAGTTTCCCGAATGTCGGTAAAGCCAATCTGGTCAACCGCCCGCTGCCACGCCTGCGCCATTTATGGTTCGATAAATTCCGCAACGGCTTTGCGGCGATCCGCGAGCAGGATGTGCTGCTGTATTATCCGTATCATACGTTTGAACACGTGCTGGAGCTGCTGCGCCAGGCGTCGTTCGATCCGAACGTTTTATCCATAAAAATTAATATTTACCGCGTTGCGAAAGATTCACGCATCATCGAATCGATGATCCACGCGGCGCACAACGGTAAGAAAGTGACCGTCGTCGTCGAACTTCAGGCGCGCTTTGATGAAGAAGCCAACATTCACTGGGCGAAACGTCTGACAGAAGCCGGTGTACACGTTATTTTCTCTGCGCCGGGCCTGAAAATTCACGCAAAACTCTTTCTTATTTCCCGCCGCGAAGGCGATGAAATTGTCCGCTATGCTCATATTGGGACCGGTAACTTTAACGAGAAAACCGCCCGCCTTTATACCGACTATTCGCTGCTCACCGCGGATGCGCGCATCACCAACGAAGTCCGCCGGGTGTTTAACTTTATTGAGAACCCTTACCGTCCGGTCTCTTTCGAACATCTGATGGTGTCGCCGCAAAACTCGCGCGACATGTTGTATCGCCTGATCGACAAAGAAATTGCCAATGTACAGGCTGGCGGCACAGGCAGTATTACGCTGAAAATCAATAATCTGGTGGATAAAGGACTGATCGACCGCCTGTACGTCGCGTCTAACGTCGGGGTGAAAATCCGTTTACTTATCCGCGGTATGTGTTCGCTGGTCCCTAATTTACCGGGCTTTAGCGAAAACATTCAGGTCACCAGTATTATTGACCGCTATCTTGAGCACGACCGTGTTTATGTCTTTGAAAATGGTGGCGATACCAAAGTATTCCTGTCTTCTGCTGACTGGATGACCCGTAATATCGATTACCGAATTGAGGTTGCTGTCGCCCTGCTCGATCCACGCCTTAAACAGCGCGTTCTGGATATTCTCGAACTGCTGTTTAGTGACACGGTGAAAGCCAGAGTGATTGATAAAGAACTGAGCAACCGGTATGTTCCACGCGGAAATCGTCGCAAAGTGCGTGCGCAGCTGGCGATTTACGAATATCTGAAAGATCTGGAACAACAAAGTCAGCAAGCCTGAATCTCTGGAGCGCTACACAACTATGCCCCTTAAAAACAGCCCAATGAACGCCAAGCCACAGGAAATTGCGGCTATCGATCTCGGATCGAACAGTTTCCATATGGTCATCGCGCGCGTGGTTAACGGCGCGATGCAGGTCTTAGGTCGCCTGAAACAACGCGTTCATCTGGCCGATGGTCTCGACAATAAAAGTGTGCTCAGTGAAGAAGCCATGCAACGTGGGCTGGATTGCCTGGCTTTATTTGCAGAACGTCTGCAAGGTTTTCCGGACAGTAACGTCACCATCGTCGGCACGCATACCCTGCGTCAGGCGGTGAACGCCGAGGAGTTCCTCAGGCGTGCGAAAGAAGTGATCCCCTACCCGATTGAAATTATTTCCGGACAGGAAGAAGCCCGTCTGATTTTTATGGGTGTTGAACACACGCAGCCGGAAAAAGGTCGCAAGCTGGTCATCGACATCGGGGGCGGTTCTACGGAACTGGTCATCGGCGAAGATTTCGAACCTTTGCTGGCAGAAAGCCGCCGTATGGGCTGTGTCAGTTTTGCGCAGATGTTTTTCCCGGAAGGCGAAATCAGTCGCAGCAACTTCAAACGCGCGCAACTCGCTGCCGCACAGAAGTTGGAAACACTGGCCTGGCAGTACCGTCTGCAAGGCTGGCAGTATGCGCTGGGCGCGTCCGGCAGTATCAAAGCGGCTTACGAAGTGCTGGTCGCAATGGGGGAGAAAGACGGACTGATCACCCCTGAACGTCTCGAAATGTTGACCGAAGCGGTGCTGGATTTCAAAAAATTCAGTGATCTGGATTTACCGGGCTTATCAGAAGACCGTCAGTCAGTGTTTGTGCCGGGACTGGCGATTTTGCGTGGCGTATTTGATGCGCTGGCTGTCAAAGAACTGCGTCTTTCAGACGGCGCGCTGCGTGAAGGTGTGCTGTATGAGATGGAGGGTCGTTTCCGTCATCAGGACATCCGCACGCGTACCGCAAAAAGTCTGGCCGACCATTACAATATCGACCGGGAACAGGCACGCCGCGTGCTGGAAACCACCGAGCAGCTATACAGCCAGTGGTTAGCGCAAAATACCAAACTGGTGCAGCCACAGCTGGAATCACTGCTGAAATTCAGCGCCATGCTGCATGAAGTGGGTCTGAGCATTAACCACTCCGGAATGCATCGCCACTCTTCTTATATCCTGCAAAATACTAATTTGCCGGGCTTTAATCAGGAACAGCAAACGCTGCTGGCGACGCTGGTACGTTTCCATCGTAAAGCCATCAAGCTGGAAGAATTGCCACGCCTGAATCTGTTTAAGAAGAAACACTACATTCCTCTTATTCAGCTGTTGCGTCTTGGCGCATTACTCAATAACCAGCGCCAGTCCACAACCACGCCGGAATCCCTGCGGTTATCTACCGATGATAATCACTGGACGCTGCGTTTCCCGGCCGGATATCTGGCGCAGAACAACCTGGTTCAGCTGGATTTTGAAAAAGAACAAAGCTACTGGGATGACGTCACGGGCTGGAAACTGATGCTCGAAGAAGAAGACGGCGCAGCGGAAGACTAATTCGTTTGTCGCTATAAAAAAGCCCTCCGGCACAATGTGCTCAGAGGGCTTTTTATTTTCTATGCCCCAATCACCCGCGAAATCAGGTCGCAGGGAAATCGAGCAATGTGGCCAGTGGCTCCGGTTTACCCACCAGATATCCCTGCATGTAATCGACGCCCAGCGCATGGAGCGCAGCTTTCTGTTCTTCCGTCTCCACATACTCCGCCACAATAGACAGATGCTTCATACGTGCGACCTGGCAGATAGATTGCACAATGTAAGCATCCAGTGAATCGGTGAGCATATTGCGCACAAAACTGCCGTCAATTTTCAGGATGTCGGCCTGAATAGCTTTCAGACGTCCGTAACTGGCGTAACCGGTGCCAAAATCGTCTATTGCAATCCGGCAGCCATAAGCACGCAGTTCCCGCATCGCGAAGTCGGCATATTTCATATTCTGCAAAAGATGCGATTCGGTGACTTCCAGAACGATCTGGAACGGCTCAATTTCATATTCCAGCATCAGCGATTTAAAATCGCGGGTGAACGTCGGACGACATAACGTCGATGGCGTGAAATTCACAGCAAAACGCAGGCTCGGCAGACGTACACGGTTCTGATTAATAAACATCAGCGCATGCCGGAGTACCCACATATCCATCTGATAAGACAGCCCGAATTCGTGAACCACCGGCAGGAATTTATCCGGCGTGATCAGGGTATCCTGCGAACCATCAAACATGCGCAGCAGGATTTCGTAATAGCTGTCGCCGCGAACACCCAGTATCGGCTGAGCCATCAGAACAAAGCGGTCGTCATCTAACGCACGCTGAATTTTGTGCAGCATGTCGACTTTGTCTCTGATCTCCAGCTGAACCTGACTGTGGTCGCTTTTGTTCGACTCAGGCTGACCGGTGGTCAGTGAAACTTCTGCAATACCACTGAGTTCACCCAGCAAAATAGGCAGATGCTCGACTGGCGAATATACCGTGCAGTACGACAAACCAATGTTGGGATGCAACGGCAACCCGTTCCAGAGCAGGCGGAAATCCTCGAGATAATCATGCAGCCCCTGCAATTTCATATCTGCATCTTCACAATTCAGGCGCAGAACCAGATCATAGCCGGGTAAGTGATACACACGCTCGCCGGACTGAAGGAAAGGTTTGAGCCCGACAGCCAGTTGCTGTTTGAACTGGATCCGCAGCTGCATCCCGTAGTTACGGCTGAGAACGTCCATATCCGACACGCGGATGAAGCAAAGCATGGAACGCGGATGGCGGGCTAAATCGCGGTTAAAGGCACGCAGATTAGGCAAACCAAACACCGGATCCAGCAGGGCGGCTGATTTGAATTTTTTCATCAGCAGTCGCTGGCGCGAAGAAAGCGCCGACATCAGCAACAGCGTAATGGTGTAAACCAGCATCAGCGCAGAAACAAAGACCAGATTATGAACAAAGCCGGTTTCTGAGATAAACCCCTGATAATTGTAGAATAATACAGTGAGCGTAATACTCCATACGATACTGATGAAGTAATAGCCATAGCGTAACGCCCCGAACAGCATCACAGGGAAAAGCAGCGTCAGAGTGTAATCACTCAGCAAAATTTTTGTGAACGGCTCGCTTATACTGGGCACACTGAGCAGCGTGACCATGGTGGCCATGACCAGAAACCAGACCACCATTTCGGTGGTTTTCACGCCCGGCGCCCGTTGCTTACGCAACATCATCCGCAACACGCGCCAGTAACGGGGCTGACGAATCATGCGGATCACCAGGTAAATGACGTGCGAATTGAGCAAAATGCCGATGATCATCGCCTGCAAATTGATGAGTGTCCGCAACGTCACAAAATCAGCCGTGACCAGCCCCAGATAACCCGGCAGCAACCCGCTTTCCACCACAATCTGCAGTACGGTCATGAAGAAGACTGTGAGGAACACCAGCAACCAGCCGACACGCATCCACGCCAGATTCATCAGACCTAATGGCGCCGACCAGCGATTTCCGGCCTGCCAGCGGTATCCGAGCCAGGCCAGAAAAAGAGAGGTGAAATAAATAACCGTCAGCAACGTCGCCATTTCTGCGCCGACCCTGAAATAATAACGCAGGAACAACGTCAGGACGATCCCGGGTAATGCAGCCCAGTCAAATACCATCAGCAGCGCAACACACGTCGCCAACGGCATATAAATCAGATAGGTGCGACCTTCAGGCAAGAATATGATCGGAGAAAGCCATGAGGTAACGGGGATCAAGACCAGCGCGCAAATGATGGGAAGTCCCCACCATTTATGGCGAATCTCATGCCAGGAAAAAATTTTACGCATTCAGTCCATCTAAGTTTTGCGCATGAACTTCATGCCGCGGTGAGTGATTCATCGTGTAACGGACGCCAGACAAGCTGGCTGACAACCGCAGTTGCAGACGTCGTCTAAAATTATCGTAGTAAAAACGTCACTTCACACAAAATAACTGAAGAAAAAAGAATACAGCGGAGGTCAGAGTACAACGCTTCAAAATAAGACTGAATTCTAATGTTACTTATCTTAAATCCCTTGATGCAGATCATTAAACACAATCTTTGTGTTTTAACGTAAAAATCATCTTAAACAAATTCATCGCGTGACTAACAAAATGGTTTTTATATCCAGTGATATAGAATAATCCCAGGAAAAAGGAAAATTACTCGTTTACAAAAATGGACGTTACGGAAATTCGCCTTTATTTGATTATCTGGCTGCTCGTTTAGATGTGTTATATATTGTAAACGTTATCATTTGCAGCTCTTCATCCTTCCACCGGAGCAACGATTTACTTAAGCGATAAAATTATGTCTCGAAAAACCAACATCACAATGACGAAAATCGTTTTATCGATCAGCTTCATTATTTTGTTAGGACGTCTGGTCTATTCCGGTATCGGCGCGTATTCCCATCATCAGAACCAAAAACAACAGCAAACAGATGGGCAAACTGTCGCACCTCAGGAACCGACTTCCGACAAAACTTGTACCGGCACACTCAAAACCTGCCGCTACCATAAGGACTAAGGATCCCGAATGTCTGCCGAAAAACCAAAAAGTTACGGTCAAAAACTCGCCGAGAGTCGTGGCCGGATCCTCGATCTCCTGCTTAACACCGATGATCTTGCTGACAGCATTCTCGGTGAAGAAATTGACGTTGATGATGCCACCCGCGCCAGGCTGATGGATTACACCGCGGAGCTGAGCTCGCGGGTGCAGAAACTCCATGCCGCTGACGTGGCGGATGTGCTGGAAGCGTTACCCATTCACGAACGCCTTGCGTTGTGGCGGTTGGTTGAACCCGCTGCCCGCGGTAAGGCGCTGGTCGAAGTCTCTGAAACCGTCTGGGACAGTCTCATTGAGGAAATGAGCGACAAGGATCTGCTGAAAACCATGTCTCTGCTGGATGTGGATGATCAGGTCTATCTGGCCGAATATCTGCCGCGTGACCTGACGGGCCGCGTGCTTACCTCACTGGATCCGCGTCAGCGCGATAAAGTGCGCGAGGTGATGAAATTCAATAAAGAGTGCGTCGGCAGGATCATGGACTTCGAGCTGCTGACGGTTCGCCCTGATGTTTCTCTCGGCACCGTGCAGCGCTTTCTGCGCCTGAATAAAGCTATCCCGGAAGCGTCCGATAAGCTGTTTATCACTGACCGTAAAAACACGTTATTAGGCGAACTGCCACTGACGGCGATTTTGCTGAACCCGCCGCATACGCTGGTTTCAGACGTCATGGTCACCGATCTCACCAGTTTTGAGCCGGAAGATAAAGCCGAAGACGCCGCCAGTGCGTTCGAACGTTATGACCTGATCACCGCGCCGGTGGTGGACAAAAAAGGCAAGCTGATGGGACGTCTGACGGTGGAAGAAATCGTCGATTTCGTCAATAACGACACCGACAGCAATTTACGCCGCATGGGGGGGCTGAGCCCGGAAGAGGATGTCTTTTCACCGGTCACTAAAGCGGTGCGTAACCGCTGGGCGTGGCTGGCGATCAATCTGTGTACGGCCTTCGTTGCGTCGCGCGTGATCGGTTTGTTTGAACATACGATTTCACAACTGGTGGCGCTGGCTGCCCTGATGCCAATTGTTGCCGGCATCGGCGGGAATACAGGCAATCAAACCATCACCATGATTGTCCGCGGACTGGCCCTGCACCATGTCCAGCTCGGTAACCTGAAGTTCCTGATGTTCAGGGAACTGGGCGTCGCGCTGATTAACGGCCTCGTCTGGGGCGGACTGATGGGCGTGGTGACCTGGCTGCTGTACAGCGACTGGGAAATGGGCGCCGTAATGACGCTGGCGATGGTGCTGAACCTGCTGCTGGCAGCGCTGATGGGCGTGGTTATTCCGCTGACCATGGTGCGTCTGGGGCGCGACCCTGCGGTCGGTTCCAGCGTGATGATAACCGCCCTGACAGATACCGGCGGATTCTTTATCTTCCTCGGCCTCGCCACCATTTTTCTGCTCTGACCCTCTTATTCCGGCCATCCGGCCGGAATATTCGTCAACTATTCCAACGTAACGTAAAATTTATATTAATAATTAGTCACGCTTTTCCGATACTGATAACGATACTGATAGTACGTGTCATTGTTTGTGCTCATGGTGACGCCTGAGTGATAAAAAATACAAAAACGACCATCACTACAACTGTTCTGGATCCAAACACCAGTCAGAAAAAGGTTTTCACCGTGGAAAAAAGCAAACCACCCTCGATCACGATAAGCCGGGCGAACTGGACATCTCACGTACTGTTAGGCATTTCTGTCTGCCTGCTGGCGCTCGCCTGTATGAGCGTGATCCAGAAATCGTCCAGCCTTGCAGGCTTGTGGCTACCAACAGCGCTGATGATCCCGGTTCTGTTTCGCCATCGCTACCGCGACTGGCTGCCATTACTGTGTGCCAGCGCATTGGGCATTGCAGCGGCACATTCCGTTCTGGGCACGCCTTTCCTGCGCTATCTGCCTTATCTGCTTAACAATCTTTTTGAAGCTGCATTTTGCGCGGCATTGTTGCGGCGATTGTTGCCGGAGCAGGATCCCCTTACCGGCCTCGGTTACTGGGTCAGATTCCTGATGGTTGCAGTCATTTTCTGTCCGCTGGTCAGCGCCTTGATCATGATCCTGTTTATCCTGAACATTCAATCGCCGGTGGAATTGCAAAGTCGTTTTGCCACCTGGTTCATGTCTGAAGCTGTCGCAATCCTGGCGCTTACCCCGCTCGGGCTGGTTTATCAGCGCGGTTATTTCAGGAAAAACCTGACTTCCGGGCGTTTTTTCGGATTGCTTCTGACGCTCATCATCACGCTGGCGGCAGGTTTTCTGGCGCTCAAATGGCTGCCTTATACCTTCGCTTTTATCACCATTCCGCTGTTGTGGTGCGCCATCCGTTTACCCCGCATTGAAGCGTTCATTATTTTCCTGTCGATGACGCTGATGATCGCTTTGCTGCACACCAGCGGCATTGTTTCCGTGCAGCCGCATACCGTCGTGCAAATTCCTCAGGGGCTGATTTTCCTGCCACTGCTGCTGATCCTGACTCCAGCAAACGCCATGGCGATGGCAATGCACGCCCTGCGCGCGGAGAAATCGCATATCACGCAAAGTGAAAATCGTTTTCGCAACGCGATGGAATACTCGGCAATCGGCATGGCGCTGGTATCCCCGCAAGGCAGGCTGCTGCAGGTCAATAAATCGCTGTGTAATCTGCTGGGGTATGAAGCGGAATATCTCACCACGCTGACCTTCCAGGAAATTACTTATCAGGAGGATTTGGGCAAGGATCTGGCGATGCTGGAGCAACTGCTTAACGATGAAATCCAGACCTACACCATGGAAAAACGTTACCTGTGTCGTAACGGAGAAGTGATTTGGGCTTTACTCGCCGTGTCGCTGGTGCGCGATGAAGAACACAATCCGCTGTATTTCATTTCTCAGATTGAAGATATCAACGAGCTCAAACATACCGAAATGACCAATAAGCGTCTTTCGGAAGCGCTGCATGAAGAGAAAGAACTCATGCACATCACCCTCAATTCCATCAACGAGGCGGTGATTTCCACCGACCGGAATATGAATATCACGTTCATGAATCCGGTAGCGGAGAAAATGACCGGATGGACCGAGGAACAGGCGCAGGGCCAGCCGGTGAACCTCATTGTACTCATCAGCAAAGGGCAGGATGGTCCGCTAATCGACAATCTGCTGCACTTTGATATCAACGAAAATCTTCACTCTTCCGTTGAGCGTTCGCTGGTGTTGCACGGCCATCATACCGGTCTGTTTGATGTCCAGCTGGCGGTGTCTCCGCTGCGTACGTTAAAAGATGAACCGATCGGCATCGTGCTGGTATTGCAGGACGTCAGCAGATCGCGCGAACTGATGCGCAGGCTGAGCTACAGCGCGTCCCACGATTTACTGACCGGATTGTCGAACCGTGGCAGTTTCGAATCCAGCCTGAAAAAAGCACTGAATCTGATAGCCACTGCGCATCAGTCGCACTGTCTGGCGTTTATCGATCTGGATCATTTCAAAGCGATTAATGACACGGCCGGGCATGCCGCAGGTGACGAACTGTTACGTCAGATCAGTACGCTGATGCAGGAACACATCCGTAACAGTGACCGCCTCGCGCGGCTGGGCGGTGATGAGTTTGCGCTGATCTTATTTGATTGTCCGGTGGAACAGGGTTTGAACACCCTCTCGAAACTGGTGAGTGAAATCAATCAGTTCGAATTTATCTGGGAAGACAAAATTTACCGCATCGGTGCCAGCGCCGGCTTAACGAAGATGACTGACCCCACCGTCAGCGGCAGCGAATACATGGCACAGGCGGATAAGGCCTGTTATACCGCCAAAAATAACGGACGGGGACGGGTTTTCCGCTATGAGCCGCAACAAAAAACCGCCAGCGTTCATACCGACGACAGCATTTTCCCGCCTGAAAAACCTTAGCCGGCACGGATTAAGGCATATCCGGTTGCCAGTCGTTATTAAACCATAAATGCAGCGTGGCGTAGGTACGCCACGGTTTCCACACTTCGGCATAGCGGGCAATTTTCCCCGGCGTCATGCCCGGAAAACGCTGTTTAATCAGATAATCACCGCCAAGAAAAACATCCGGCGCAGACCACGCCCGCATCGCCACATAACTGGCCGTCCAGCTGCCAATTCCCGGCATACCCAGCAGTAACCGCACACCTTCCAGCACATCGGTAATGTCATCGAGCGGCAACCGCCCTTCTTCCACTGCCTGCGCAATATTGATCAGACAGGCTGCGCGTTTGGCCTGCACGCCGATACCGCGTAAATCATCGACCGTTAATTTCGCCATCGCCGCCGGAGACGGAAACAAATGTGTCAGCGCCGCGAACGGCGTGCTCACCGGCTCGCCCCATTTTTCGGTCAGCCGGGTTGCCAGCGTCGCGGCCATTTTCACACTGACCAGTTGCCCGAGAATGGCCCTGACCGTCAGCTCAAAACGGTTGATGCAGCCCGGCAGACGTAATCCCACGGCGTTTTCAGCCAGCGGACCTAAACCCTCAGCGATAAGTAATGGCTGCGCATCGAGATCAAGTAAACGCCGCACCTGCTTTGCCACGCTATCCGTCACCGGCTCAAGCGACGGCGAAATCTCAAGTTCGACGCTGTTAATGTCCGCCAAAGGCCGCAGCCGCAACCAGCCGGTCAGCCGCACGCCGTTGTGTATTACCGCCAGCGTCCGCTGATAATAGTCGCCGTCCTGCTGCTCGATGCCCTGCAACGCACGCGCACCGAGAAACGCCGTCATCCACTGCCAGTCATACGGAGGCTGATACGTCAGAAGCATTTGGGTCACAGGATGATCCTTATAAAAAAGCCTCCCGGAAGGAGGCTATATGTCTCGCATCTCCAAAATAACTGGAGTTGCAGCAAGGCGGCAAGTGAACGAATCCAACGCTGCTGCGGCTTCAGGTATGAAGGAGATTATTTACGACGCCAGGTGGTGCCGTTCGCGCCGTCTTCTAACACGATGCCCATTTCATTCAGACGATCGCGCGCTTTATCCGCCATACCCCAGTCTTTGCTGGCGCGGGCATCGTTACGCTGTTTGATCAACGCTTCGATTTCAGCAACTTCATCGTCGTTATCCGCCTGCGCTCCGGATTTCAGGAACTGCTCCGGATCCTGCTCCAGCAAGCCCAGCACGCCCGCCAGCTGACGCAGTTCTGCTGCCAGACCGTTGGCCGCCGCCATATCTTCCGCTTTCAGGCGGTTGATGTCGCGCGCCATATCGAACAGCACGGAATAGGCTTCCGGCGTGTTGAAATCGTCGTCCATTGCCGCACGGAAACGCGCCACGAAAGCCTCACCACCGGCTGGCGTTCCACTAACGTCCGTGCCGCGCAGCGCGGTATACAGACGTTCCATCGACGTACGTGCCAGTTTCAGGTTCTCTTCGCTGTAGTTCAGCTGGCTGCGGTAATGGCCAGACATCAGGAAGTAACGCACGCTTTCGGCGTCGTAATATTTCAGCACATCGCGCACGGTAAAGAAGTTATCCAGTGACTTGGACATCTTTTCGCGGTCGATCATCACCATGCCGGAGTGCATCCAGGTGTTGACGTACGGGCCGTCGTGCGCGCAGCTGGACTGAGCAATTTCGTTTTCGTGGTGCGGGAACATCAGGTCAGAACCGCCGCCGTGGATATCGAAATGCGCGCCAAGCTGTTTGCAGTTCATAGCAGAACATTCGATATGCCAGCCAGGACGACCTTCGCCCCACGGTGACGTCCAGCTCGGTTCACCCGGCTTGGACATTTTCCACAGCACGAAGTCCATCGGATTGCGTTTCACATTGGCTTCAACTTCAACGCGTGCGCCTGCCTGCAACTGATCCAGATCCTGACGGGATAACACGCCGTAATCAGGATCGCTCTCCACCCAGAACATCACGTCGCCGTTCGATGCCACATACGCGTGGTCACGGTCGATCAGCTTCTGCACGATATCGATGATTTCGTGAATGTGCCCGGTTGCACGTGGCTCAGAATCCGGCGGCAGAATGTTCAGTGCAGCAAAATCCGCGTGCATTTCGGCGATCATACGATCGGTCAATGCCATAAAGGTTTCGCCATTCTCCGCGGCACGTTTAATGATTTTGTCGTCGATATCGGTAATGTTACGCACGTATTTCAGGTCATAACCGACGTAACGCAGGTAACGCGACACCACGTCGAAAGACACAAAGGTGCGGCCGTGGCCGATATGACACAGGTCGTAAACAGTGATCCCACACACGTACATCCCGACTTTACCGGCATGAATTGGCTTGAATTCCTCTTTTTGGCGACTCAGGGTATTAAAAATCTTCAGCATCAGGCTATTCCGTGTGTTGGGCGTAGAAAATGACGTTGGCGCATTTAAGCGACACTAACGGCCATAATATAACGAAAATGATTTCACCGAAATGGCATAAGGCCGCCGGACGGGCTTTAGTGGTCATAAAGGCGCTGCTGACGGCAACTTTTGAGTTATGGTATAAGAAAAGGCTATAGTAGCCGCTCTGACACAGAGCACACATCAACATTAGCAGGATGATAATTATGGTCACTTTCCACACCAACCACGGCGACATCGTCATTAAAACTTTCGCTGACAAAGCGCCAGCCACGGTTGAAAACTTCCTGAACTATTGCCGTAAAGGCTTCTACGACAATACAATTTTCCACCGTGTGATTAACGGCTTCATGATCCAGGGCGGCGGTTTTGAGCCAGGCATGAACCAGAAAAACACCGATGCACCTATCGATAACGAAGCAGACAACGGCCTGAAAAACACCAAAGGCACGCTGGCGATGGCGCGTACCAACGATCCACATTCTGCTACCGCACAGTTCTTCATCAACGTAACTGACAACGACTTCCTGAACCACAGCGGCAAAAACGCACAGGGTTGGGGCTACTGCGTATTCGCAGAAGTGGTTGAAGGTCAGGACGTGGTTGACGCGATCAAAGCCGTCAAAACGGGCCGCAGCGGTATGCACCAGGACGTTCCAAAAGAAGATGTTGTGATCAAAAGCGTGACAGTCAGCGAATAACCGACGTTTTTAAGAACACGTCGGCATGACCACGTTTTTTATCGCAGATATCCATCTTTGCGCACAGGAACCGGCAATCACTGCCGGTTTCCTTCGTTTTCTACGTGAAGATGCGCCACAGGCCGATGCTCTGTACATTCTCGGCGACCTGTTCGAAGCCTGGATTGGCGACGACGATCCGCAGCCGCTTCACGCAGAAATCTCCGCCGCACTGAATCATTTGCACCAGCAAGGCGTGCCCTGCTTCTTTATTCACGGCAACCGCGATTTTCTGCTCGGCAGACGTTTCGCCCGTGACAGCCTGATGACGTTGCTGCCGGAGAAAAAAGTGCTCGAGCTGTATGGCCGTCGCATCCTGATCCTGCACGGCGACACGCTGTGTACCGACGATGTCGCGTATCAAAACTTCCGCAAAAAAGTCCACAATCCGTTTATCCAGAAACTTTTCCTGATGCTGCCACTGAAATGGCGACTGGGTATTGCTGCCAGAATGCGCGCTAACAGTAAGGCGTCGAATCAGGGTAAATCACTGGAGATTATGGATGTGAACCCGCAGGCGGTGGTCAGCGAAATGCAGATGGCTGGCGTCGAGTGGATGATCCACGGTCACACCCATCGCCCGGCGATCCACGATGTGCCGCTGGAAAACAAAACCGGCCACCGCGTGGTACTTGGTGCATGGCACGAAGAAGGTTCGATGGTGAAAGTCACCGCCGATAACGTCGAGCTGATCAGCTTCCCGTTGTAGTCACCTCAACGTTACCCGAAATAATTTGAGTTGCTGGAAGGCGACAAGCTCATGATTCCCCGGGAGCTTAGCTGACTAAGTGACCGGGGTGAATGAGCGCAGTCAACGCATCAGCAGCTCGAAGTATGAAGGGTAACGGGTACGCCTGAATGGAAGCGGAACTGTTCGTCTGGTGTAAGAATTAATTCCGCTTCAATCCTGCCAAACTCCTCTACCCGCTCACTGATATCCGTTCCGGCATATTGCTCTGCCAGCGCCAGATAATCGGCAAAATGGCGTGATTCAGATCGCAGCAGCGAAGTGTAAAAACGCGACAAGGTTTCATCGAGATGCGGCGCTATTTTGGCAAAACGCTCACAGGAGCGCGCTTCGATATAAGCGCCGATAATCAGCCGGTCGACCAGAATGTTCAGGTCATCGTGATGGCGGGTATGTTTAATCATGCCGCTTGCGTAGCGCGACGGTGAAAGCTGGGTGTAGGTGATATTGCGTTTTTGCATGATTTCCACCACTTGTTCAAAGTGATGAAGTTCTTCACGCGCCAGACGCGCCGCACAAAATAGCAGTTCGGTGCGATCCAGATATTTCGTCATCAGGCTCATCGCCGTCGCCGCCGCTTTCTTTTCACAGTTAGCGTGGTCAATCAGCATGACCGTCTGATTTTCCAGCGCCACATCCACCCACAGAGCGGGCGTTTCACAGTGAAGAAAATCATAAATCGGTGCCAGTAAAGCCTGCGTCATAAATCAGTTTCCACTCAAGTTTGTCTTTAATATATTGGTTTGGATTATACAAATCTGCCGCCAACTTCTCATCAAAAATGCGCCGTTTTCCGGCCACGCAACCGTTTTCCTCCCTCACGGAGCGTGTTATCATTTGCGCCCTCGCAGTTTCTATTTCCGAATCACAGGAGCTTTAAAGACATGTCATCCAACGTTACCCCGGCAAAAATCGCCATCGTTATGGGGTCTAAAAGTGACTGGGCGACCATGCAGTTCGCCGCCGAAGTTCTCACAACGCTGAATATTCCTTTCCATGTCGATATCGTCTCCGCTCACCGCACACCGGATAAATTGTTCACTTTCGCTGAGCAGGCTTCCGCCAATGGCTTTGATGTGATCATCGCGGGTGCCGGTGGCGCAGCGCATTTACCAGGCATGCTGGCGGCAAAAACGCTGGTGCCGGTGCTCGGTGTTCCGGTTCAGAGTGCTGCCCTGAGTGGCATCGACAGTCTGTATTCCATTGTACAAATGCCACGTGGTATTCCGGTCGGTACGCTGGCGATCGGAAAAGCCGGTGCCGCTAACGCCGCATTGCTGGCCGCACAAATTCTGGCGCTGCACGATACTGAGATTGCTAAAAATCTGGCGGCATGGCGCACCGCGCAAACTGACGACGTGCTGAATAATCCCGATCCGCGGGAGGAAGCATGAAGCCGGTTTGCGTCCTTGGAAACGGTCAGTTAGGCCGGATGCTGCGTCAGGCGGGTGAACCGCTGGGCATCGCCGTGTATCCCGTCGGACTGGATGCCGAACCGGAAGCCGTGCCATATCAGCAAAGCGTGATCACCGCTGAAATCGAACGCTGGCCGGAAACTGCACTGACCCGCGAACTGGCAACGCACAACGCGTTCGTTAACCGCGAGATTTTCCCACGTCTGGCTGACCGCCTGACGCAAAAACAGTTGCTCGACCAGCTCGGTCTGGCAACTGCGCCGTGGCAGTTGCTGGCTGATGCCGCCGAATGGCCGCAGGTCTTCTCTCAGCTTGGCGAACTGGCGATTGTTAAACGTCGCGTCGGCGGGTACGACGGCCGTGGTCAGTGGCGCTTACGTTCTGGCGAAGAAAAGACTCTGCCGCAGGATTGCTACGGCGAATGCATCGTTGAGCAGGGCATCAATTTTTCCGGCGAAGTTTCGCTGGTGGGCGCTCGCGGTCACGACGGCAACACTGTGTTTTATCCGCTGACCCACAACCTGCATCAGGACGGCATTTTGCGCACCAGCGTCGCATTGCCGCAGCCGGACGCAGCCCTGCAACAGCAGGCAGAAAGCATGCTGTCAGCCATTCTCAACGAACTGAATTATGTTGGCGTGATGGCGATGGAATGTTTCGTGGTCAGCGAAGGTTTGCTGATCAATGAGCTGGCTCCGCGCGTTCACAACAGCGGTCACTGGACGCAAAACGGCGCGTCCTACAGCCAGTTTGAGATGCATTTGCGCGCCATCCTTGGTCTGCCGCTGCCGAAACCGGTAGTCAGTACGCCGTCGGTGATGGTGAATCTGATTGGCACGGATGTGTCAGAAGAGTGGCTGAGCCTGCCGCTGGTCAATCTGCACTGGTACGAGAAAGACGTGCGTCCGGGTCGTAAAGTCGGACACCTGAATCTCAACGACGCCAGCGCCAGCCTGCTGAAAGACACTCTCAACGCACTGGTCCCGATGCTGCCGGCAGAATACGCCAGCGGCATTGAATGGGCAGTTGAAAAGCTTTGATTTGATCGGCTCCTTCCCCTGCGAAGGGGAGGGTTGGGGTGGGGTATTAAGGTCAAAATCTCATAGTTAAAGTGTGCTTTGACAAACAGTTAGCCATTAAAACCCCCTCCCTGCCTCCCCCTTCGCAGGGGGAGGAGTCTAGAAACTACGAGTCGTATTGCCGGAATAATGCCCGCCCCCGCAACAACCGCACACCCAGCCAGCCACCGCAGACGGACAACAACACCGCGCTAACCACCGGCACCGCAATCCACATCAGGTAATTCGGTTCCCACGGGAAATCGAACACCTTGCGTTGCAGCAGCCACAGTGCGGCTTCCGCGCCAATCGCGGCAGCGATACCCGCCACCAGACCAAGCACGGCAAACTCACACCACAGCGTCCGGTGCAGCATTTTTTTGCTGGCCCCCAGCGTGCGGTAAACGATCAGCTCCTGACGGCGCTGACGCATACCGACCTGAATCTGTGCGAGTAATAACAATCCACCGCACAGCATCACCAGCAGAACCATCACTTCCAGCGCCCTGCTCACCTGCTGTAAGACCTGACCGACCTGCCGCAGGATAGAACCAATATCCAGCAAACTCAGCGTCGGGAACTGGCGGTTTAGCTGCGTAATGGTGCTGACATCCCCGTGATAACGGAAACTGGTCAGCCAGCTTTGCGGCTGAGCGTCCAGCGCTCCCGGCGGGAAGATGAAGTAGAAATTCGGCTTCAGGCTGTCCCAGTCCACTTTCCGCAGGCTGGTGATTTTGGCGCTGAATTCCTGCGCATCGCCGCTAAACGTCACGGTATCGCCTGGCTTCAGCCCCAGCCGCCCCGCCAGCCCTTCGTCAATCGACACTTCACCGGCTTTCGGTGGCCCGTTGCCCGCGACCAGCGGATTATGATCCGGCAGCCCCTCCATCCAGGTCAGATTCAGCTCACGGTTCACCGCTTCGCCGCCCGCATCGTCCGGTTTGATGATATCCGTGGCAACCTTGTCGTTAATCTTCGTCAGGCGAACCCGCACAATCGGATAGAAGGTTTCCGGCTCCGCTTTATGCTGATGCAGGAAATCCTTCACCTGCGGAATTTGTTCTTTGGTGATATTAAGCAGGAAGTAATTCGGGCTGTCCGGCGGCAGCTGTTGCTCCCAGCGATCCAGCAAATCTCCGCGCATCACCAGCAGCAAGGCCAGCAACATAAATGACATCGAGAACGCCGCCAGCTGACTGAGTGTCACCCACGGCTGGCGCAGCAAACGGTTAACGGCCAGACGCAGCGGTAACTGACGAAACGTCAGCTTGCGTAGCAGCAACAGCGCGCCCCAGCCAATCACACCGAGCAGCAGCGAAAGTACCAGCACGCCCGCCAGCAGTGACCAGAGCAGCGAACTGCCGCCCATCAGTGCCGCCAGCAGACCGACGACCACCAGCACCATCACCGGCAGGAAATACCGCAGCGGCCAGACATTCGCCACCACGTCATTGCGCAGCACACGCAGCGGCTGAGTGGCCAGTAACTGGCGATACGGACGGATACCAATCAACAGCGAGATCACCACCATCGCGCCCATCGACCACACCCACGGCCAGCCACCGGCAGGCGGTAACGCGGCAGGCAGAACCGGCGCCAGCACTTTCATCAGCACGGCTTCGAACACCAGGCCGACCACGCTGCCGCAAATTCCCGCCAGCACCAGCACCGCCAGCCACTGACCGATGATCAGTTTTTGCAGCGCCTTCTTCCCGGCTCCCAGCGTTTTCAGCACCGCAACCAGATCGTAACGGCTGCGACAGTAATGCCCCATCGACACGGCAATGGCAGCAATCGACAGCATCAGCGTCAGCAGCGCCGACAATGTGAGGAATTGTTGTGAACGTTGTAATGATTTGCCCAGCGCGCCTTCGGAATCTTCCATGCCGCTCCAGCGCTGATCGGGCTTGAGCAGGCCTTTTATCGCCTCGCCGTAAGTCTGAATAGCCTGCGGAGAACCGGCAAACATATAACGATAAGTCAGTCGACTGCCCGGCTGAATGGCCCCGGTTTTCGGTACGTCATCCAGATTCATGATCACGCGGGGCGCGGTCTGAAACGGGTTAAACCCCGAATCTGGTTCCTGAACAATCACTCCGGCAATTTTCAGCGTGGTATCGCCGACGTCCAGATTGTCACCGACTTTCACGTTCAGCAGCGCCAGTAAACGTGGCGCAACCAGCACGGTTCCCGGCTCAGGTTTCAGCCCTGCCGGTTCGGTTTGTAACGCGCCATAAAGCGGATACGCCAGATCGGTGGCTTTGACGGCCGCCAGCTGCGGCGTTTCACCGGCAAAGGTCATGGTCATAAACGAGAGCTGACGGCTGACTTTCAGCCCCTGCGTCTGCGCATCCTGTAGCCAGGCTTCGGTAATCGGATGCGCGGAACGCAACACGCGATCGCCTGCGATAAATTCGCGGCTTTGCTGACTCAACCCTTTGTCCATACGGTCGCTGATGCTGCCGAGCGCCAGCACACAGGCGACCGCCAGCGTCAGCGCCAGCCAGACAATCAGCAGCGAAGGCGATCGCCATTCCCGCCAGAACCAGCGCCAGATCATGCTTCCTCCCACAATTTCCCGTCGCGCAGACGTAAGCGCCGCTGACACCGCGCCGCCAGCTGTTCATCATGCGTGACCAGGATAAGCGTGGTCGCCGCATCGCGGTTCAGTGAGAACAACAAGTCAACGATACGTTCGCCGGTTGCGCGATCCAGATTGCCGGTCGGCTCATCGGCAAACAGCAGTTTAGGTTTACCGATGAATGCCCGCGCCAGCGCCACACGCTGCTGTTCGCCGCCGGAAAGCTGCGCCGGAAGATGATGCAGACGCCCGCCCAGCCCGAGACTTTCCAGCAACTGCACCGCCTGCTGACGGCTGCTGCTGTCGCTTTCGCCGCGCAACAGCGCAGGAAGTTGCACGTTTTCCAGCGCGTTGAGCGTCGGCACCAGCATGAATGACTGGAACACAAAGCCGACATTTTTTGCCCGCAACGCTGCGCGCCCTTCCTCATTAAGTTCGCCAAGGGATTTGCCCAGTAACTTCACGTCGCCGCTGGTGCCATCATCCAGCCCGGCAAGAATGCCGAGCAAGGTGGATTTACCGGAACCGGATTCGCCAATCAGGGCAATTGTCTGGGCAGGTTTGACAACCAGCTCCACACCGGACAGGATGGTGAGCTGACCTTCACCCTGACCGACGTGCTTACTTAAATGATGAACTTCAAGAACATTTTCCGCTGGCATCTCCCCTTCCTTATGTTGTTAGGATTATTGAGTTTTCGCGCCGTTGCTGCTGATAACTTGCTGATTATTGGCGACAGTTTGAGTGCTGTCTATCGCCTTCCGGTAGCCGAATCGTGGCCGACATTACTGAATAATAAATGGCAAAAAGAAGGTGACAAGCCCACCATTATTAACGCCAGCATCAGCGGCGATACCGCTGAACAAGGGCTGGCGCGTTTGCAAACGTTGCTGGAACAACACCATCCGCGCTGGGTGCTGATTGAACTGGGCGCTAACGACGGATTGCGCGGTTTCCCGCCGCAAACCATTTCGCAAACGCTGACGCAGATTATCAGTCAGATCAAACAGGCCAATGCCCAACCGCTGCTGATGCAAATCCGCCTGCCGCCTAATTATGGCCGTCGCTACGGTGATGCGTTCTACGCTATTTATCCGGCGCTGGCGAAGCAGGAAAATATCCCGCTGGTACCGTTCTTTATGGAACAGGTCGCCGTTAAACCTGAATGGATGCAGGACGACGGTTTGCATCCGGCGCTGGCAGCACAGTCGTTTATTGCCGGCTGGATGTCAGAAAAACTCACACCGCTGCTGACGCATTAAGTTTAAAATACGACGAATAAAATAATACCGGGACGTGAGTAAAACCAAGACGTTACCTTTTCATCCGACTCCCTAGTAAATCACAGTCATAAAAAATAGGGACATCCCACAGGTAAAGTTATGCAAAAAGCTGTATTAATCACCGGTTGTTCAAGCGGTATCGGGCTGGTCGCCGCACAGGATTTACGCGCTCGTGGCTACCGGGTACTGGCGGCATGCCGCAAAACGCAAGATATCGACACGCTGCAACAAATGGGTTTTGAAACTGTTCAGCTCGATCTTGATGACAAACAGAGTGTGGAACGCGCCGCCGCCGAGGTCATCGCGCTGACGGGAAACCGTCTGTACGGCCTGTTTAATAACGCGGGTTACGGCGTTTACGGGCCACTTAACAGCATCAGCCGTGAACAGTTCGAGCAACAATTTTCTACCAATTTGTTTGGCACGCATCAGCTGACGCAGCTTTTGCTGCCGGCCATGTTGCCGCACGGCGAAGGACGCATTATCCAGACCAGTTCGGTGATGGGGCTGATTACCACGCCGCGTCGTGGCGTTTATGCCGCCAGTAAATTTGCGCTGGAAGCCTGGTCCGACACGCTGCGTATGGAGCTGCACGGCTCGGGAATTCAGGTCAGCCTGATTGAACCCGGCCCGCTGAGCAGTAATTTCACCGCCAACGTCAGTCAGTCACAAGCCGATCAGCCGGTAGAAAATCCGGGCATTGCACGACGTTTTACGCTCAAGCCGGAGGCAGTTTTACCCAAACTACACCATGCTTTAGAAAACCCGCGCGCGCGTTTTCGTTATCCGGTCACGCTGGTCGCCCACGCACTGACGGTGCTGAAACGCCTGTTGCCAGCCCGTTTGCTGGACAAAATATTACGCGGAAACAGCTAAGTAAAAACGATAAGGGGTTGAAGCGGCACGAGTCGCCCCCATTTCCTTTTTAATGCTTTTAACGCCTTAGTCAGAGAGACAGAATTCATGCTTGCACAACCTACAGTAATCGATATCAACGAATCCAACCTGCACCAGACGCTGGAACAATCCATGTCTGTGCCGGTGATGTTCTATTTCTGGTCTGAACGCAGCCAGCACTGCCTGCAACTGGGGCCGATTCTCGACAAACTGGCTGTGGAATACGCCGGTCAGCTGATCCTGGCAAAAGTGGATTGCGATGCCGAGCAGATGATTGCTCAGCAGTTTGGTCTGCGTTCTATCCCTGCCGTGTACCTGTTTAAAGACGGTCAGCCTGTCGATGGTTTCCAGGGGCCTCAGCCCGAAGAAGTGATACGCGAACTGCTGCAAAAAGTGTTGCCGAAAGAAGAAGAACTGAAACTCGCTCAGGCGCAGGAAATGCTGCAGGCGGGCAATGTGGCGGAAGCCCTGCCGCTGCTGAAAGATGCCTGGCAGCTGAGCAATTACCGCAGTGATATCGGCTTGCTGCTGGCGGAAACGCAAATTCATCTGAACCGCACCGATGATGCCGAAGCCGTGCTGGCGACCATTCCGTTACAGGATAAAGATTCCCGTTATCAGGGGTTGATCGCGCAAATCGAGTTGCTGAAACAGGCCGCGGATACGCCGGAAATTCAGCTATTGCAACAGGAACTCCAGCAGGATCCTGAGAACGCTGAACTCATCGTCAAACTCAGCCTGCAATTGCATCAGGTCGGGCGCAACGAAGAAGCGCTTGAACTGCTGATGGCGCCGCTGAAAAAAGATTTAGGCGCAGCGAACGGTGCAGCGCGTAAAACGCTGATGGATATCATGGCCGCTCTCGGTACCGGCGATGCGCTGGCTGCCAAATATCGCCGCCAGTTATATTCTCTGCTGTATTAATTCATACGGCCCGGCTGTAAAATATCAGACGCACGTCACTGAACAGGACGTGCGTTTTTTTTGAGCTTTCCCCCGCCTTTTATCCCCTGAACTATCCTTTATTAATACGATGTAACGGTTATTTGTGCGACAATTCATCACACACTTTGCCGGTCGGCCAGTGTGCCAGGGACATGTTTTTACTCGACTATTTCATCCGGATTAGTCAGGACACAGTTTTACAGGAGTTCACCCTATGTTTGATCTGATTCCCATTCCTATCCTTATTTTGATCGTGCTGGCGCTGCTGGTGGTTTACGCCGGGATCAAAATTGTGCCTCAGGGTTATCAGTGGACTGTCGAGCGCTTCGGCCGTTACACCAAAACGCTGATGCCGGGGCTGAATCTGGTGGTGCCGTTTGTGGACCGCATCGGCCGTAAAATCAATATGATGGAACAGGTGCTGGATATTCCTTCTCAGGAAGTGATTTCCCGCGATAACGCCAACGTTGCCATCGACGCCGTGTGCTTTATTCAGGTGATTAACCCGGCGCGTGCCGCGTATGAAGTCAGCAATCTGGAACAGGCGATCGTTAACCTGACCATGACCAACTTCCGTACGGTTCTGGGTTCCATGGAACTGGACGAAATGCTGTCACAACGCGACAACATCAACGCACGTTTGCTGCATATCGTCGACGAAGCCACCAATCCGTGGGGCGTCAAAATCACCCGTATCGAAATCCGTGATGTGCGTCCGCCTGCTGAACTGATCTCCGCCATGAACGCGCAGATGAAAGCCGAACGTACAAAACGTGCCGATATTCTGGAAGCTGAAGGCGTGCGTCAGTCTGCCATTTTGCGGGCTGAAGGTGAGAAGCAGTCGCAGATTTTGAAAGCGGAAGGTGAGCGTCAGTCAGCGTTCCTGCAGGCCGAAGCGCGTGAACGTGCGGCGGAAGCAGAAGCCCAGGCAACCAAAATGGTGTCTGAAGCGATTGAAGCCGGTAGCGTTCAGGCGATTAACTACTTCGTGGCACAAAAATATACCGATGCACTGACCAAGATCGGTTCTGCTAATAACAGCAAAATCATCATGATGCCGCTGGATGCCACCAGTCTGATGGGCTCCATAGGCGGGATTGCTGAGCTGCTGAAAGAAACCAAAGGCGGCAAATAATGCTGCACGATTTCATGGCAAATCCGCAAGTATTCTGGCTGTCTCTGGGCGGCCTGTTGCTGGCGGCTGAGCTGGTGGGTGCGAGTGGTTACTTGCTGTGGAGCGGCGTGGCGGCGGCCTTAGTGGGCGCTGTCACGTGGATCCTGCCGTTGCCGTGGGAATGGTCAGGCACGGCGTTTGCGCTGCTGACCATTCTGGCGGCGTGGCTGTGGTGGAAGTGGCTGAATCAGCGTGTCGACAAATCTGCAGGCAATTCAGCGCTGAACCAGCGCGGCCAGCAGTTAGTAGGCACTCACGCCACCGTGCTGGAACCGGTCACTAACCAGTTTACGCGGGTACAGATCGGTGACAGCAGCTGGCGGGCAATTTGCGCGTCGCCGCTGAACGTCGGTGACAAAGTGGTGATCACCGGCGTAGAAGGCGCGACGCTGCGCGTGGAACCTGAGGCTCGCTAAAACAAAATCTCAGTGCTTATGACAGCATCCGCTGAGGTTATCAATGATCGGGCAGTCTGCCCCTTCGTCACCCGGACAGGCATCCGCCAGCGTCAGTAAGCGCTCACGCATTACTTTCAGTTCTTCAATGTGCCGCGCAATTTCGGCGGCCTTTTCTAATGTCCGCGCTTTCACGTCCGCACTGTGGCGATCCGGGTTGTGGAATAACGCCACCAGTTCCTGACACTCTTCCAGCGTGAATCCGACCTGCCGCGCCTGACGCAATAACGTCAGTTCTTCGATATGTTTTTGCGCATAACTGCGGTAGCCGTTTTCGCTGCGAGCCGGTGCAGTAACCAGCCCCTTCTCTTCATAAAATCGAATCGCTTTACTGGTGAGACCGGTTTTTTTCGCTACATCACTGATGTTCATTTCGCCTCCACGACAAGCTGATTGTTGCGCATGATACGAACATCATACGCCATGAAATTAAAATAACAGAGACTGCGGCTTGACCTTCCCCTTGCTGGAAGGTTTATCCTCTGTCCTGAGTGAAGTTAACCCAAGGAAAATGATCATGACAACCACCGTATTATCTCTGCAAGGCCTGTCCTGCGGGCACTGCGTGGCTTCAACGCGTAAAGCGCTGGAAGCCGTGGAAGGCACGACTGCCGTTGAAGTTTCTCTGGATAAAGCCATCGTCAAAGGCGATGCCAGCAGCCAGAGTCTGGTTGATGCCGTGGTTAACGCCGGTTATGAAGCACAGGTGGTGGAAGACGCATCCCCAAAATCTGAGCCGCTGACCGATAAGGCGAAAGTTTTGCCGGAACCCCTGTCAGCGGCGGCGTCACCTGTTCCGGCAGAAACTCATGCACTACAAACCGCAGACGACAGCGTGCAGCTGTTGCTCAGCGGGATGAGCTGCGCCAGTTGCGTCAGTAAAGTGCAGCGGGCGCTGGAAGGCGTGAACGGTGTCGAACGGGCACGCGTCAATCTGGCGGAACGCAGTGCGCTGGTCAGCGGTAATGCCGACCAGAATGCGCTGATTGCCGCCGTTGAACAGGCCGGTTACGGCGCCGAAATCATTATCGACGAAACTAAACGCCGTGAGCGCCAGCAACAAACCTCACGCAAAAGTATGATCCGCTTCAGCGGGCAGGCGGCTCTTGGCTTAGCTGCGGGTATCCCGATGATGTTATGGGGATTACTCGGCGGTGAAATGATGGTGACCGCCAGCAACCAGACCGGCTGGCTGATTGTCGGCCTGCTGACGTTGCTGATCATGATTGTCGCGGGCGGCCATTTTTACCGAAGCGCCTGGAAAAGCCTGATGCACGGCAGCGCCAATATGGACACGCTGGTGTCGCTCGGTACCGGCGCGGCCTGGATATTTTCCTTCGCCGTCAGCCTGTGGCCGGAGGCGTTCCCGATGCAGGCACGTCATCTTTATTATGAAGCCAGCGTGATGATTATTGGTCTGATTAACCTCGGCCACGCGCTGGAACAACGCGGACGTCAGCGTTCGTCTCAGGCACTTGAACGTTTGCTGGATCTGACCCCGCCGACCGCACGCGTGGTTACCGAAGAAGGCGAGAAAACCCTGCCGCTGGCTGACGTTCAGCAAGGTATGACGCTGCGCCTGACGACCGGTGACCGCGTGCCGGTTGACGGCGAAATTCAACGTGGTGAAGCCTGGATGGATGAAGCGATGCTGACCGGGGAGCCGATCCCTCAGCAAAAATCGCAGGGTGAAAAAGTGCACGCCGGTACGCTGGTGAAAGACGGCAGCGTGCTGTTCCGCGCAGATGCCATCGGCAGCCAGACCACCCTTTCACGCATTATTAATCTGGTGCGTGAAGCCCAAAGCAGTAAACCTGAAATCGGTAAGCTGGCGGATAAAATCTCTGCTGTCTTCGTACCGGTTGTGGTGCTGATTGCGTTATTCAGCGGTGCCATCTGGTACTTCTTTGGTCCGCAACCGCAACTGATGTATACGCTGGTGATTGTCACAACGGTGCTGATTATCGCCTGTCCTTGTGCGCTCGGTCTGGCAACGCCGATGTCGATTACCGCCGGTGTCGGACGCGCCGCTGAGTTTGGTGTGCTGGTGCGCGATGCCGATGCACTGCAAAAAGCCAGTACGCTTTCCACGCTGGTTTTTGATAAAACCGGCACGCTGACCGAAGGCCAGCCGAAAGTGACAGACATTCATACGTTCAGCGGTTTCAGTGAACAACAGGTTTTACGGTTTGCCGCTGCACTGGAAAAAGGTTCACACCATCCTCTTGCCCAGGCCATTGTCGAAAAAGCGCAAGGGCTGGAAATCCCTGATATCGCGAATTTCCGTACCCTTGGCGGGCTGGGTTTGCGCGGTGACGTAGAAGAACAATCCCTGCTGCTGGGCAATCAGGCGCTGATGCATGAAAACGGGGTGGATACTCAGGCGGCTGACACGTTGCTGGATACGTTAGCCAGCGAAGGTGCCACGCCGGTATTGCTGGCTGCTAACGGCAAGATTGCGGCGCTGTTTGCCCTGCGGGATCCGCTGCGTGAAGACAGCGTCAGTGCGTTGCAACGCCTGCATCAGCTGGGTTATCAGCTGGTGATGCTGACCGGCGACAACCCGCGAACTGCGCAAGCTATTGCGGCGCAGGCGGGAATTGACACAGTAATTGCCGGCGTGCGTCCGGAAGGGAAAGCCGACGCCATCAAAGCTTTGCAGGCCAAAGGGCAGCAGGTCGCGATGATTGGCGACGGCATTAATGATGCTCCGGCGCTGGCTCAGGCGGATGTCGGTATTGCGATGGGCAGCGGCAGCGACGTGGCGATTGAAACCGCGGCGATTACGCTGATGCGCCCGGGCCTGAACGGTGTCGCCGATGCGCTGGCAATGTCTCAGGCGACACTGCGAAATATGAAGCAAAACCTGCTGGGTGCTTTTGTTTACAACGTGATTGGTATTCCGGTTGCCGCCGGTGTGCTTTATCCGCTGACCGGAACTCTGCTCAGCCCGATAGTGGCGGGTGCTGCGATGGCGCTGTCTTCCATCACGGTGGTCGCCAACGCAAACCGTCTGTTGCGCTTTTCACCTAAAAAAGGACAGTCTTGAAAAACACGCCGAAAAAACAAGACGTTTCCCCTGTTCGCTAAACCGCAGGCGCGTTAGCATGGTCTCTCATTTTTCGGGAGACCCTGCATTATGGCGCCGTTTTTAAACCAGGCATTCAGCTGGCTTCGCCGGCTTTTTCCCGCTGAGTATTCCTATCCCGCCCTGGATATCCGGCTTCCCGGCAATCGCTATCTGCATCTGGTCGGCAGCATTCATATGGGCACGCAGGATATGCAACCGCTTCCTGCGCAACTGTTGCGCCGCCTGAAAAAAGCCGATGCGCTGATAGTCGAGGCAGATATCAGCGGCACCGATTCCCCTTTCAGTATGACCGGCGAATATCCTCCGCTGGCTGAACGCCTTTCTGAATCGCAATATCTGCACGTCGAACGTTTATGCGAAGAACTGGGTGTGTCGATGTGGACGCTTAATCCTTTGCCGTCATGGCAGGTCGCGCTGATGTTGCAGGCCACGCAGGCGCAGCGTCTCGGACTGCGCGGAAATTACGGCATCGATTATCAGCTGTTGCACAACGCTAAAGAGCAGAACACGCCGGTCATTGAACTGGAAGGGCCGGAGGAGCAGTTTGCGCTGTTGCAGCAACTTCCTGACGACGGGCTCGGACTGCTGGAAGATACCCTGACGCACTGGCACACCAACGCGCGCCTGTTGCAAACCATGATCAGCTGGTGGCTGGACAGCAAACCGGGGCTGGCGGTCGAGCAGCTTCCGAATACTTTTAGCAGTGATTTATACGATGTGCTGATGAATCAGCGAAATGTGCGCTGGAAAAAACAGCTGCTGGACTTACCTGCAGGAAACTATGTGGTCGCAGTCGGTGCGCTGCATTTGTACGGCGAAGGGAATTTGCCGGAGCTGCTGAAAGGATAAAAAAATGGCCGGTTTTTAAGGCCGGCCAGTCAAAGAGGAATTTCATTTTATTAGTTATAGCTTCAGTACCGGCCTTTTCAGGCACAGCACCGGCGCGCACAGGGTATCAATCTGCGACGGGTCTTGGCAATAACCATTCATTGCTCTACTATTTCATCCTCGCTCAGTAATCATACTTTATTGTTTGTTTTCATCAGATTGAGCTGATGACTATTTTCCGAACAAAAAAGTAAATAAAATAGGCGGTAATCATGACACCCGCGGTCATCCTCCTGGAAAAAAACAACGTCAGCTTTACCCTTCACCCGTACGAACACAGCAGCGATGAAACCAATTTTGGCGATGAAGCCGTGAAAAAACTCGGGCTTGATGCGCGCCAGGTTTATAAAACGCTGCTCGTTTCGCTCAACGGCGATGCCAAAAATCTGGCCGTTGCCGTCACGCCGGTGGCGTCGAAGCTGGATTTAAAAAAGGTCGCCAAAGCCCTGAAAGCGAAAAAAGCCGATATGGCAGATCCGGCTATCGCCCAGCGCATCACCGGTTATCTGGTCGGCGGCATCAGCCCGCTGGGACAAAAAAAACTGCTGCCGACGGTGATCGACAGTCCGGCGCAGACGTTTTCCACGATTTATGTTTCAGGCGGTAAACGCGGACTTGATATTGAACTGGCGGCAGGCGATCTTTGCCGTTTACTCAAAGGCCAGTTTGCCGATATCGCTAAAGTCGACTGACAGGCAGGTACTCTGCACCTCTACAATAAGAAGGCTTCCTCCGCTATGACAGACACGACGTCAACGCCAGTCAGCCCGCAGAAAGACGCAGTCAAAAAGACTGCGTTTTCTATTCTGGCGGCGATCAGCGTTTCTCATCTGCTCAATGACATGATTCAGTCGCTGATACTGGCGATTTATCCGTTACTGCAAAACCAGTTTTCCCTGAGCTTTACGCAAATCGGCCTGATTACCCTGACGTACCAGATAACCGCCTCGCTGTTGCAACCGCTTATCGGCTATTACACTGACAAGCATCCGCAACCCTATTCTCTGCCGATCGGCATGGGCTTTACGCTCTCCGGCCTGCTGTTGCTGGCGGTCGCGCAGAGTTTCCCGGTGGTGTTGCTGGCGGCGGCGCTGGTTGGCACAGGCTCTTCGGTGTTCCATCCTGAATCGTCGCGCGTGGCACGTATGGCTTCCGGCGGACGTCACGGACTGGCGCAGTCGCTGTTCCAGGTCGGTGGCAATCTGGGTTCTTCACTTGGCCCGTTACTCGCGGCGCTGATCATCGCGCCTTACGGTAAAGGCAACGTCGCATGGTTCTCGCTGGCGGCGCTGCTGGGGATTGTCGTGCTGCTGCAAATCAGTAAATGGTATCGCCAGCAAAATCAGATCGCCAAAAAGCGTGGCCCGGTGAACAGCAATATCACCCTGCTGCCACGTAAAACCGTGGCGATGTCGATGGGTATTCTGCTGGTGCTGATTTTCTCAAAGTATTTCTACCTGACCAGCCTGAGCAGTTATTACACCTTTTACCTGATCCATAAATTTGGCGTCTCGGTACAAAGCGCGCAAATCCATTTGTTCGTCTTCCTGTTTGCCGTCGCAGCAGGCACCATTATCGGCGGGCCGGTGGGCGATAGGATTGGGCGCAAATACGTCATATGGGTCTCAATTCTGGGTGTCGCGCCATTTACGCTACTTTTGCCTCATGCCAATCTGATGTGGACCAGCGTGCTGAGCGTGATTATCGGCGTGATCCTGGCCTCGGCATTTTCAGCCATTCTGGTGTTCGCGCAGGAGCTGATGCCGGGCAAAGTCGGCATGGTTTCCGGCCTGTTCTTCGGTCTGGCCTTTGGTATGGGCGGGCTGGGCGCCGCGGTTCTCGGCTATGTGGCGGATAAAACCAGCATCGAACTGGTGTATCAGATTTGTGCCTTCCTGCCGTTGCTTGGGATCCTGACAGCATTCCTGCCAAATATTGAACGCAAATAGCCCTTAACCTTTCCTTCCCGGCTGCCGATAGTTAAATATCGGCAGCGTCTGAACCCCTATTCCCTTGATATCTGCCTGATAAAACCCATTTAAATCCCGCGTTGGAATTTTTTTTATCGTCTGCTGATGATTTTTAATAAAAAAGGCCAAAATTCCCCAACGCGAAAACGATTTTTACCATAAACTTAGAAACAATCAGCAACATATTTGCTTTATGCATAACCAGAAGGAGTCTGAATGCATCATTCTACGCCTCTCATCACTACCATCGTTGGCGGTCTGGTCCTGGCTTTCCTGTTAGGAATGCTTGCCAACCGCCTGCGTATTTCTCCTCTGGTTGGCTATCTCGCCGCTGGCGTGCTGGCCGGCCCTTTTACACCGGGCTTCGTTGCAGACACCTCACTGGCACCGGAACTGGCTGAAATCGGCGTCATTCTGCTGATGTTTGGCGTCGGTCTGCATTTTTCCCTGAAAGATCTCCTCGCCGTAAAGTCGATAGCCATTCCCGGCGCTGTAGCGCAAATCGCGGTAGCGACGCTGCTTGGGATGGGGTTATCAAGTCTGATGGGCTGGGATCTGGCGACCGGGCTGGTGTTCGGGCTGTGTTTGTCCACCGCCAGTACCGTGGTGCTGTTGCGTGCTCTGGAAGAGCGGCAACTGATTGACAGCCAGCGCGGGCAAATCGCCATCGGCTGGCTGATTGTTGAAGATCTGGTGATGGTGCTGACGCTGGTTCTGCTGCCTGCGTTCAGCGGCATGCTGGAAAGCCATCACTCCAGCCCGGTCGAACTGCTGACCGGCCTGGCAGTGACCATTGGTAAAGTGATTGCGTTCATGGTGCTGATGATGGTGGTCGGCCGCCGCGTGGTACCGTGGATCCTCGCCAAAACCGCCAGTACCGGTTCACGCGAACTGTTTACGCTGTCTGTTCTGGCGCTGGCGCTGGGCATCGCGTACGGCGCCGTCGAATTCTTTGATGTGTCGTTCGCGCTGGGTGCGTTCTTCGCCGGTATGGTGCTCAATGAATCCGAACTCAGCCAGCGTGCGGCGCACGACACGTTACCGCTGCGCGATGCGTTTGCGGTACTGTTCTTCGTCTCGGTTGGCATGTTATTCGACCCGATGATTCTGGTGCGTGAACCGCTGACCGTGATCGCCACGCTGGCGATCATCGTGTTCGGTAAATCCATTGCCGCGTTCCTGCTGGTGAAAATGTTCGGGCACTCCAAACGCACCGCGCTGACGATTTCCGTCAGTCTGGCGCAGATTGGTGAATTCGCCTTTATTCTCGCAGGCCTTGGGATTTCACTGGGTTTACTGTCTGAACATGGCCGCAATCTGGTACTGGCGGGGGCCATTCTGTCGATTATGTTTAACCCGCTGCTGTTCACGTTGCTTGAAAAATATCTGGCGAAAACAGAAACCATCGAAGACCAGAGCGTTGAAGAAGCTGTTGAAGACGAGAAGCAAATCCCGTTCGATTTATGCAATCACGCACTGCTGGTCGGTTATGGACGTGTCGGCAGCCTGCTCGGTGAGAAACTTCAGGCCGCCGGAATTCCGCTGGTGGTGATTGAAAATTCGCGTCCGCGTGTCGAAGCGCTGCGCGATCAGGGCATCAGCACGGTGCTGGGCAATGCCGCCAATCAGGAAGTGATGGATCTGGCGCGTCTCGACTGCGCCCGCTGGCTGCTGGTGACCATTCCCAATGGTTATGAAGCCGGTGAAATCGTCGCCTCCGCCCGCTCCAAGCGACCAAATATTGAGATTATCGCCCGTGCGCATTATGACGATGAAGTCACCTACATCATGGAGCGCGGTGCCGATCGCGTGGTGATGGGCGAGCGGGAAATCGCCAACAGCATGCTGGGTATGTTGCAAATCGACACCCTGACCGAAGACGAAAAAAGGCCGTTTTGCCCGATCTGATTTGTTCCTGACGCCGGGCGCAGTACTTTTGCTGCGCCTGCGCCCCTTCCCGCAAAAAATTCCCTTTAACTTTCGCGACATAAAAAACACCTAATCAGATCATTTCGCGGTATTCTCTTTTTATGTCAAAAATTGACCGGTACTGCGATGTTGCTATCCCATCTGGAAACATTGAACATTTTGAGCACGCCGGTCTGGGTTGTCTCAGTACATAACCAGCAAATTATTTTCGCTAATACGGCGGCCCGAAAACTTGCGGGTAACAGTTTGCTGGGCCCCCTGCGCAACGGTCAGTTTTCGGTCCAGTCTTTGCAATCCCTCGAGTCCTATCTGCCTCATCTGCAAAAAGGCGATCAGGTCATTGAAATCTGGACCATCCACAAAGAAGGCCGCGCCTTTCCCCTGAGCTGTCGTCTTTCTCTGGCACAGTTTGGCTTGCAGGAACCGGTCATCGTGTTCGAAGGAACGCACACCTCCGCGGCCAACGTTCCGGCACCCGGTTCGTTCCTGAGCGAAGCCCGACCTTACCGCCGTGATCAGAGCGGTTTCTATGAGCGATTTTTCCAGACTAATACGGCGCCAATGCTGCTGATTGACCCTGCTAATAACGGGCAGATTGTCGATGCGAATCTGGCGGCGACACGTTTCTATGGCTATACACGCGACGAAATGTGCATGAGACACACCTGGGAAATCAATGCAATGGGCCAGGACGTGCTGCCGGTGATGCATGAAATCGCCCGTCTGCCCGGCGGACATAAACCGCTGACCTTTGTGCACAAACTTGCGGACGGTAATCTGCGCCATGTGCAGACTTACGCCGGCCCGGTGGACGTGGATGGCGTGCGGCTGATGCTGTGCATCATTCACGATATTACCGAGCAAAAGCGCCTTGAGCAGGAGCTGGAACACGCCGCACTCCGTGATCCGCTGACCGGACTGGGCAACCGCCGCCAGTTTATGCAACTGGTAGAAAACGCGCGGACGCAAAATCCGCAACGCACGCACAATTTCAGTCTGATGCTGGTCGATGCCGATCATTTCAAAGCAATTAACGATCAGCACGGGCATAACAAAGGCGATGATGCACTGGTGATGCTGGCGAGAACGCTGGAAACGGGGATCCGCGAAAGCGATACCGTATTCCGCTGGGGTGGCGAGGAGTTTCTGATTTTGCTGCCGCTGACCGGTCTGGAAGGCGCATTACACGTCGCTGAGACACTCCGCTTAGCCGTTGAAGAGTATAAGCATCCTGATTTACCTTCGATGACAGTGAGCGTCGGTGTGGTGCAGTACGAAACAGGAGAAGACTTCACCAGACTGTTTAAACGTGTGGATGACGCGTTATATCGCGCAAAGACATCTGGAAGGAATCAGGTTCAGATGGGATAGTTTGAGTTCAGAATTGGCAATAATTAATTATCGTCAACACATAGCCTTGCTGATGTTATTCACGGAATTAATGTTAATAAATTTTAATAGTTAATTCCATATACTTAAGAAAATCATCCGTTATCATCCAGCCTCTTTAATATGGATATTGACGGAAAATATAAACATGAATATATCTAAGAAAAAAACAAAAAAAACATTAACCCTGGCAATTTTATCAATTATCTCTGCAACCTCCTATGCTGCCTCTACTTATACCGCGCCGGGTATTACGTTCATGGATTCAGGTTCGGAATCTGCGGGGTCGATATCTGCAGGGTCGATACCTGCAGGATCGATATCTTCGGATTCGATATCGCCTGGCACGAATGTTCCCGCATCAATTATAGATGGAAGAACATATAATTCAGATGCCCATGGTCAGGGACATACAGAATCACCTGAGGACAGTGTAGACCCAGACAAAAATACTCACGCAGTAATGTCTGATAATTTAAACACCTTGTATTCTGCATCATCCACTAATGAACAACCGGTTATCACTACCAACGGTGACTTCGCCTTTACGTCCGGTGAAGTGAATTATAAAGTTAATGGCGAAGAGCGTAAAATAGACTATACGATCAGCTCAGACACAGTACAAGATGTGGAATTATCTCTTGGTACTTTTAAAACCAGAACGCTGGAAAAAATAAAAAACGAGCAGGGAGATAGTACAGTATCCTATGGTTCACTCGGTTCTCCTAAAGGCTGGGGTGAAACAGGAACCAAAGGCGAAATCTATTCCGCAAACTGGTCAGATGGACTCCACTTTTTTGAAGCAAAACAAGATGGTAATCCAAGCCGTAACAAGTGGTATTATCCGGAAAACAACAAGGACAATAAATGGTGGAAAATTGTCCATTCAATTGAATATTACGCAATTACCTCTGATCCGCAATATGCTCGCACACCCGACGGTGTTGACCAAAAAGAGCAGGCAAAACCGGCTATCTACAATCAGTACCAAGTGCTCAACAGTCTGAAAAGTACTTATGGTGATGCCTTTAAGGGCACCATCATTAACGGTGATATCACAGATTTTGGTCATGACTGGCAGTGGACAGAAATGAAAAAAGCCCTGGGAACGCTTAACCATGATTATTGGTATGGGTTAGGCAATCATGACTATGAAAATAATGTCGATGATTGTTTCACCAATAACTGTGCCGTACGCAGTATCCGTGAGCTGACCAACAATCTTAAATCGCGTAAAAATATTAATGCGATCGATTACAACGTAATTTCAGGTTATTCATTCCCTTCTCTTTCGACGAACTATACTGGGAGTTTCTCCTATAGCTTTGATATGTCAGGCATTCGTTTTCTCCAACTGAACAACTACGCCGAATACACCAAGCAATTTAGCGGATTTAGTATGAAAGACGCCCGCAAATATACAGTAAAAGTCACCCCTTCTGTAGACTGGCTGGAACAACAACTCGCTGACGCCCGTAAACAAGGTAAGGCTATTATATTACTTTCGCATATTAAAAATATGGGTGCAGCGAATTCACGCCTGCAAAAGATGACGGCAAAAAATAGCGATTATGATATTACAGCTATTTTCAACGGCCATACTCATGAAATGTCTGTAGGCGATTATTACGCCAACAGTGGTGCGACGTTCAAAGAAACTTTTTTATTGGTTGAAGTTAATAACCTCAAAAGAGAATTGTCCATTTATGAGGTTTCAGATAACAACCTGAAAACGAAAAAGTTAGAAGCCACTATCCCACTTAAACTTTCCGCAGTAGATAAGACCATTAAGGAAAATTCTTTCAGGGTTACACTGAAAAACGGTGGCGGTTATATTGGCGTTTATAAAGTTAAATACGTCCGGGAAGACGGATCAAATGCAACCATTGATCATCGTCTGGCATTAGGCAACACCGTCACTGTCGAAGTGCCACGTGGGGCTAAAAATGTTCAGGTTATTGGGAAAACAAAAACCGGTCGGTCACTTTATAACGTCAGTCTGAACGATTATAAAAATGTCTGTATTAAAAGCTGGGGAACACTGCCTAAAAACTTGCATTGGGCCTATTGCGGATAAAAACTATAGGCGGGGATGAAAATCCCCGCCTTGTTTATTTAACGTTCCCAGTAACTCTCTTCCAGACTGTCTTCACGCTCCGGCAATCCTCGCGTCAGGCGCGGTGAATGCTGGTTCAGCACCTGATAACTCACGCGGTTGGCGTATTTACACACCTGCGCCAGTGAGGAGTACGTCAGATACTCGCGGGTATGTTTGCTGGAATTCGGCACTGAAGTGCGGTGGAAACCGTTCGCGGCAATGTCATGCAGCAGCGCAGACAGCGCGCCATCCCCCGCCCCATTGGTATTCATGATTTTTTCCGGTCCGCCCATATACGGCGCAATGTGGGAATAAATCTTCAGCGGAACCTGACAACATTCACGACGCATCGCCCGGCTGAATTCATACTGATTAAATTCAGCAATCGCGCCCGGCAGCAACGGATGCTGAGTCGTGCGTTTGAATTCGTCCTCGGTATAACTCGCCATAAACAGACCGTTCGGTCCGGCGGTACACAACACCAGATCCACCCAGTCCAGCGCTTTATCCGCCGCCATCAGCGGATCTTTCATGCCGGTCAGCGCAAACCCTTCGTCTTCGTTCATCGCCAGAATCGACACGTTATCGCGGATGAAATCGCGCCATGCCTGCGGATCTTCCGCGATGACGTATTGCGTCCCCAGCGTTAACACTACCGGCACATGGTATTTTTTAGCGTATTCAATGGCCTGCATGGTGGCTTCTGGCATCGGTTCGCCCGGCTTGCTGCGCAGCAGGTACGAGGTGAGCAGCAGCGCGGACGCGCCGGCAATCACATCTTCCGGCACGCTGCAGGCATGCAGTTCATTCATTTTGCCCGGACTGATAGCAAAGGTGCGCTCGCCGGTGTCGCTGATCAGCGTGAAACAGCGGCCAATTGCGCCGTCCACGCCTTGCAGAAAGTTAAGATCCACACGGCTTGAGGTGTTACACAAATAGCGGTAAGCGTAATCACCGATTTTGACGTTGTTACACATCACGCCCAGCAGTACCGAACGGTCATCAGCCAGCACGGAATAGTTATGCAGCGTGTTACCGACGGTGCCACCGGCAAACTGATGGCTGATAAGCGCGTGGCTCATCAGTTCCTGATACAGCGCTTCGGACATATCATCGTCAAGAATATTGGATTCACCCGGCGTCAGGCCGTAACGGGCCACAAAATTTTCATCCACGCGCGCTTCAATATCGACCATTGTCTGGTCGATGCCGACAATGTACGAGGCCCCGGCTTCAGATTCCGGCTGCATGGCCTGCAGCATGGAATCACGCAATAAAGGGTCACGCGCGCTGACCGGAAAATAGTGTTTAGACTTACGTTTACCAGGAAATTTCATTCATTATTCTCGGGAAATTCAAAAAGCTCAGGCTTCATTCAGAAGTGCTGAGTGACCAGTTGTTGCAGCAGATCGATATGCTCCGGCTGGTCGTTTAAGGCGTCAATATATTCGAAGCGCTCGCCGCCTGCATGAATAAAAATCTCACGGTTCTCGCCTTTGATCTCTTCCAGCGTCTCCAGACAGTCTGCCGCAAAGCCAGGGCACATGATCTGAATATGCTTAACTCCCTGAGCCGGAAGGCCTTTCAGTGTTTCATCCGTGTACGGGGTCAGCCACGGTTCGCGACCAAAGCGCGACTGGAAGGTCAGCATTATTTTGCCCGACGGCAGTTGCAGTGCGTCGGTCAGCGCCTGCACGGTATCCCGGCAGCGCTGTTCATAATCATCGCCTTCAGCGACAAAACGTTTAGGAATACCGTGGAAGGAGAGCACCAGACGATCCGGTTCGCCATGCTGAGCAAAGGAACGTTCGATGCTGGCTTTGAGCGCGGAAATATAGGCCGGATGGGTGGCGTAATCACGGATAAAGCTCATTGAAGGCAGGCGACGCTGAGATTTCAGCACGCGCGCCACGCCGTCAAATACCGCGGCGCTGGTTGAGCAGGAGTATTGCGGATACAGCGGCAGTACCACCATTTTGGTCACGCCCTGCGCCAGCAGTTTTTCAATAGGTTCTTTCATGCCCGGTTTGCCGTAGCTCATCGCCAGTTCAACCGGCGTGCCCGGCAGACGTTCTGCCAGCGCTTTCTGCTGACGGCGGCTGTACACCATCAGCGGCGAGCCTTCTTCCATCCAGACCGCTTTATACAGTTTGGACACGCGCGGGGAACGCAGCGGCAGGATCACCAAATTCAGGATCGGCCACCACAGCAGACGGGGCGTATCCACAACGCGGATATCACTCAAAAACTCAGCCAGATATTTTTTAACGGCCTGCGGAGTCGGTGCTTCCGGTGTTCCAAGATTGACCAGGAGAACACCGAATTTAGTCTGCGTCATGCTGAATATCCTAAATTGAAGGCATTGAAGCCGTGTGAAAAATGATGGGCGCCGCCGTTTTTTGGTGCTGCAATTTGCAATGCTGAAAAGAGGCGCAGGTCATTGTAACGAAAACAAAGACGATGGGAACAACGGCATAAGCTATCAATGCGAATTGTTATTAATACCTTTCATACTTCACGCGGCAGATGCGTTGGCTGCGTTCACTCACCCGAATCACTTACTTCAGTAAGCTCATCGGGACTGGCTCGCTTGCCGCCTTCCTGCAGCTCGAATTATTTTGGGTATTGGAAATGGAGACCCTAAAAAAACAAACGGGGCGACCGAAGTCACCCCGTGGTAGCGCGCAGTGCAGACGATTAGCTCAGGATTGCAGCCAGTTCGTCACGCACAGCAGAAACCTGCTGTGTGCCGTCAATTTTGACGTATTGAGTGTTACCCGCTTCTGCTTCTTTGCTGTAGTAAGATACCAGCGGCTCAGTCAGCTCATGGTATTCCACCAGACGTTTACGCACGGTTTCTTCCTGATCATCTTTACGGGTGATCAGTTCTTCGCCAGTCACATCATCCTTACCTTCCACTTTTGGCGGATTGTATTGGATGTGGTACACGCGGCCAGAGCCCGGGTGTACACGACGGCCAACGATGCGATCAACGATCAGTTCATCAGGCACATCAAATTCCAGCACGTAATCCACTTTGATGCCTGCGTCTTTCATGGCATCAGCCTGCGGAATGGTGCGTGGGAAACCGTCTAACAGGAAACCGTTACGGCAATCTTCCTGCTGAATACGTTCTTTCACCAGTGCGATAACCAGTTCATCGGTCACCAGTTTACCGGCATCCATAATCTCTTTTGCTTTCTTGCCGAGCTCACTTCCGGCCTTCACAGCGGCGCGCAACATATCACCGGTAGAAATCTGAGGAATACCAAATTTCTCCATGATGAATTGAGCCTGAGTACCCTTACCTGCGCCCGGAGCGCCCAGCAGAATGATACGCATTGCGTAAATCCCCTTGCATGTAATTATTATGAATCACGAAAACCGGTCAACCATACCATTCTGAGCACTTTTGCTCAAGGAACACCCCCCGCTGAAATTGGGGTTAAGCCTGCGCTATCCGGCGTTTTACCCACCAGGTTTGCGACACCACCGCCAGCACGATGATCACACCACCGGCAACCGCCATCGGCGCAGGTTCCTCTTGTAAAAACAGTGAGATCCAAAGCGGTGCCAGTGCGGTTTCCAGCAGCAAAAACAGCCCCGCATTGACCGGAGAAACCAGCCGTGTCGACATCGTAATCAGCCCCATCGCCAGCGGCATAATTACCGCGCCTTCAAGTGCTATCCATAGCCATTGTTCACCGGCTAAGGCGGGTAAACCATGCAAAACGCTGCCACCGGAAAAAATCACTACACAAAAAGAGGCCAGGATACCGCCCAGTGAAGGCAGCCCGACGGTGCCGCTTTCGACTTTCGACGCGAAGATAAACGCCAGCGCCATCGACACCGCCGTGGCCAGTGCAAAATAGTTGGCGAAAGGGTCGTGGCCCGTGCTGCGTCCGCTCATCACCACGGCGACGCCCGACATTCCGGCCAGTGCCGCCAGCATTAGCGGTTTATCAATGCGAACGCGGAAGAAAATCCGCGAAATCAATGCCGAGACAAACGGCGTGGAAGAGATGATCACCAGCACCGTGGCGATACTGCCGCGGTTGAGCGCATTGACGAAACACGCTGACGCAATACAGAAGAACAGCGTAGACAGCGCATTTTTACGGGTGACCCACGGTACGCCCAGCGTGGAACGCGAAGCCGGCCAGAACAGGTACAACATCACCACCAGTGCCCACATAAACAGACCGCGCAGTACCACGATCAGCCATGAGTCTTCGACCGACATCAGGCGGATAAAAACGGAATCGGTACTGAGGATCACCCCGCCGAGAATGCCGATAAGAGTACCCGTAAAAGTGCCGTTTACCGGCGAAGACTGACGCATGTTTACCTCCTGTGATTCAACATGCGACAAGGTTAATGCGCTTTAAGCGGCAAAAAAAATGATATAAACAGACACAGTAGATGAAAAAAACTCACAAGGTTTAAAATGAATGATCTCCCTTCGCTGCGTGCCCTGCATTATTTTAAACAGGCCGCGCAGTTTGAAAGCTTCAGTACAGCGGCGGAATCCCTGAACGTGACACACAGCGCGGTCAGCCATCAGATGAAAAATCTCGAAGGCTCGCTGGGGACGATGTTATTTAATCGCACAGCTGGCCGCGTGTTTCTCACCGCTGACGGAATTAAACTGAAAACCTGCTGCGATCGGGTATTTGATGAGATAGCAAAAACCTGTCACGAAATCAGAAATGGCAGCGAACAGCATCTGATCATTGCCTGCTCGCCCAGTTTTCTGGCGCAGTGGCTGCTGCCGCGCATCAGCCGGTTTTCACAACTTTATCCGCAGATAACGCTTTCTTTTCAGACGCAGACCCCGCCCGGACAACTGGAAAACCAGCGTGCCGATGTACTGATAAAAAGCGGTCCGCACATTGAAAACCCAGACACTGACGCTATGCAAATTGCCTCTGATTTTATCGGGCCGGTTTGTGCGCCTGGCTTGTGCCATGGCCTGATGCCGCCGCCGGATTTCAGCGCCCTGCCCTTACTGCACGCCGATACGAAGATCAATGCCTGGCAGGAATGGGCAAAGGCGACGGGTGCGCGGGGCGATGTCAGTACCGGTAAACATTTCGATAATCTGATACTGGCAATCCAGGCAGCGAAAAATGGGCTGGGGATATGTATCGCACCGAAAATGCTGGTGGAGAAAGAGCTGGAGGAAGGTTCTCTGATTGCGCCGGCGGGCTTTTGCGAAGTGGATCGCGCTACGACGGTGCTGGTGAGTTCTCAGCGCCGTGACGAGCCGGAGATCCGTGCTTTCAGGGAATGGATCCGGGAAGAAGCGAGGCAATAAAAAAGGGTGTCGCTTTCACGACACCCTTTCGTTTTACGCCCGGCGATTACGCCTGTAACAGCGTGTTCATACGGCGGATGAACAGGTTTGGATCTTCCAGCGTGCCGCGTTCTGCGAACAGCGCCTGATCCAGCAACAGCTCAATCCACTCGCTGAACTGGTCTTCATCAGCCACATCAGAAGCACGTTTCACCAGCGCGTGTTCCGGGTTCAGCTCAAAGATGTATTTCACTTCCGGCGCTTCCTGACCGGCAGCGGCAAAGAGTTTTGCCATCTGCGTGGTCATTTCGTCGGCACCGGTGGTAACGATGGCTGGCGTATCGGTCAGACGGTGCGTCAGACGCACTTCTTTCACACGGTCACCCAGCAGCGTTTTCACGCGCTCAACGAACGGCTCCAGCGCTTTTTCAGCTTCTTTCTGCTCTTCGCTTTCGTCAGCCAGTTTGTCCAGTGTATCGTCGGCCTTGCTGACGGACTGGAAGACTTTGCCATCAAACTCAGTCAGATAGCTCATCATCCATTCGTCGATGCGGTCAGACAACAGCAGAACTTCAATGCCTTTTTTGCGGAACAGTTCCAGATGCGGGCTGCTCTTCGCCGCGGCATAGCTGTCAGCAGTGATGTAATAAATCTTGTCCTGACCTTCCACCATGTTCGCCACATACTCTTCCAGCGACAAAGTCTGCTCGCTGCTGTCGTTGCGGGTGCTGGCGAAACGCAGCAGTTTGGCGATCGCTTCTTTGTTTGCGCCGTCTTCTGCAGGACCTTCTTTCAATACCAGACCAAACTGTTTCCAGAATTGCAGATATTTTTCGTTGTCGTCTTTCGCCAGTTTTTCCAGCATTTGCAGAACACGTTTGGTCAGCGCACTGCGCAGGTTCTGGGTAATGCGACTGTCCTGAAGGATCTCACGTGACACGTTCAGAGGCAGATCGTTGGAATCTATCAGACCACGAACAAAACGCAGGTAGTTCGGCATGAACTGCTCGGCTTCATCCATGATAAACACGCGCTGAACATAGAGTTTCAGGCCGTGTTTGTGATCGCGGTTCCACATATCCCACGGTGCCTGTGAAGGGATATACAGCAGGCTGGTGTATTCCTGCTTACCTTCAACGCGGTTATGGCTCCAGCTGAGCGGATCGCTGAAATCATGAGAAATGTGCTTGTAGAACTCTTTATATTCTTCGTCGGTTACTTCGGCTTTACCGCGGGTCCACAGGGCTTGCGCCTTGTTGATTTGTTCCCAGGTAACGGTGCCGTCTTCTTCGTTGCGGGTTTCGACTTCAACCGGCAGCGCAATGTGATCAGAGTATTTGCTGATGATGGAGCGAACGCGCCAGTCATCCAGGAATTCGTCCTGATCTTCACGCAGATGTAGGGTGATTTCAGTGCCGCGATCTGCTTTCTCGATGTCCGCCAGGGTGTACTCACCTTCACCGGCAGATTCCCAGAATACCCCTTCGTCAGCGCTGGCACCGGCTGCGCGGGTGCGCACGGTGACTTTATCCGCCACGATGAATGCAGAATAGAAACCGACACCGAACTGACCAATCAGCTGGCTGTCTTTCGCCTGCTCAGAACCCACGGATTGCAGGAACGCTTTGGTGCCGGATTTGGCGATAGTCCCGAGGTTGTCGATCACTTCATCACGGCTCATACCGATGCCGTTATCGCTCAGTGTCAGGGTGCGTTTTTCTTTATCAAACGACAGACGGACATGCAGCTCGCCATCACCTTCATAAAGCTCAGGTGCGGACAGTGCGCGGAAACGCAGTTTGTCGGCGGCATCCGAGGCGTTGGAGATCAGCTCGCGCAGGAAAATTTCTTTGTTTGAATACAGAGAATGGATCATCAGATGAAGCAGTTGTTTTACTTCAGACTGGAAGCCACGTGTCTCTTGTCCTTTCATACTCATCAAATTACCTCAATCCAGATACTGTTATTGACCAAATCAGACGTTGAGGAATAAGTGGGGTTATATGTCAGGCTTTTCAAGCGCAGGAGGAAATTTTTAAGAAGAAATGCAGAGGCATAGCAGAATAATACGGGGCGCAGAAGGCTGCGCCCGTATAACAGTCAGAACCGGAAGGGGTTACGCCCGGCGAGGGAATGTGACAGCGTAGTGCCATCGACCATATCCAGTTCGCCACCGACCGGCACACCGTGCGCGATACGGCTCGCCAGCACGCCAAACTGGCCGCACATTTCAGCGATATAGTTGGCGGTCGCTTCGCCTTCTACCGTCGGGTTGGTCGCCAGAATCACTTCCTGGATGTTTTCACTCTCCAGACGCTCTTCCAGACGGCCCAAACCAATGTCGTCAGGCCCGATGCCATCAAGGGGTGACAGGTGCCCCATCAGCACAAAATAGCGACCAGAAAACTGACCGGTTTGTTCTATCGCATGGATGTCCGCCGGACTTTCAACCACGCAAATCTGACCGTTTTCTTTACGCCGTGGATTGGCGCAAATGGTGCAGATTTCCTGTTCGGTAAAGGTACGGCAATCGGCACAGTGGCCGATCTCAGACATAGCACGCGTTAAAGACTGCGCCAGCCGCATTCCGCCGCTGCGATCACGTTGCAGCAGCTGGAATGCCATACGTTGCGCGGACTTCGGGCCAACGCCCGGCAGGCAACGCAACGCCTCCATTAAAGATTCAAGGAGAGGGCTGGTTTGCATCAGAACGGCATCTTAAAGCCTGGTGGCAACTGCATGCCGCCAGACACGGCTGCCATTTTTTCTTTCTGAGTTTCTTCGATACGACGTGCTGCATCGTTGAACGCCGCAGCGATCAGATCTTCCAGCATGTCTTTATCGTCTTCCAGCAGGCTTGGATCGATTTCAACGCGACGCACGTTGTGCGCACCGTTGATGGTGATTTTCACCAGGCCAGCGCCTGACTCACCGGTGACTTCCAGCTGAGCGATTTCCGCCTGAGCCTGTTGCATTTTTTCCTGCATTTGCTGGGCCTGTTTCATCAGGTTACCAATGCCGCCTTTTCCAAACATAGTCTTCTCTCTCAGCAATGGCCGCGTCACAATCGCGGCGTTTAAATTGGGCGGATACTTTCTTCATCCAGCTCCGCGTCGAAGAAACGGCGCAGCGTCTGAATGTTGTTATCCGCAATAATAGACTGACGCGCCTGCGCCAGTTTTTCTTCATAAATGGCCTGTCGCCATTCCAGCGGCGTCTTCACCGCCAGATTATCATCTTCCAGCACGGTCAGTTCAACCGGAGTCTGATGCAATGCCGATAAGGCATCCGTCAGCACTTTCTGCGCGGACGGCGAATTCAGGTGCTTTTGCGAGGAACGCAGGTGCAGGCAAATTTTGCCCGGCTCCGGTTGCTCACGATACGCATTCAGCGCCAGTTGCTGCACCAGTTTCGGAATGGTCATCCGGCTGATTTCAGCCGCCCATTCGTCTCGTTCAATCGCTTCTTCCGCCAGACGGGAAGCCAGTTCCGGCGATTTTTCATATTCCAGCGCGGTGCGCAGCGCTTTCGGTGTCGCTACCGGTTCCGGTGCGACTTCCGGTTCCATCGTCGCTTTCCAGCGATAAGCCTCTTCTTTTACCGGCGCGGCAGGTTCTTTCTTCACCGCCAGAGTCTGCGCACGTTCAGTCACCGAAGCGAGACGCTCCAGTGCTGAGGTTGCCGGCCGCGCTTTTCCTGGCGCTGCCGGCTCAGCTTTTTTTGGGGTGGTACTCCCCTGCCTGAGCAATTGTGTTCGCGCCTGTAGAAGTTGCGCGGTGGAATCCGGCATCGCGGCCGGTTCGGCATTGCCCTGTGGCGGAGGCGCATTGTAGTTTTGTTGCGGCGACTGCTGCGGCTGCGCTACAGCAGGACGCGATGGCTGTGGCGCTACAGCCGCCGGAACCGCGACCGGCTGCGGAGCCGGTTCAGCAATAATTACTTTTGGATGGAAGGCCAGCGCACGCAACAGGGTCATTTCAACGCCCATGCGTTTGTCCGGCGCATACGCCAGCTCTTTGCGGCCTATCAGTAAGGTCTGGTAATAAAGCTGAACATCGGCCGGCGGAATAACACGCGCCAGTTCGCGCAGACGTTGTTCGATAGCCGCGTAATGGTTATCGAGCACGGACGGCAACAGCTGAACCATCGCAATGCGGTGCAGCAGCGCCAGTGTTTCCACCAGCAGGTTTTCCCAGTCCACGCCACGTGACGCGGCTTGTTCAACCTGCGCCATCATCTGACCGCCATCGGCGCTGACCAGCGCTTCCAGCATCGCCAGCGGTTGTTCGTCGTCCAGCGTACCGAGCATTTGCGCCACGGTTTCGGTAGTGACGGCGCCCTGCCCCATGGCGATTGCCTGATCGGTCAGGCTCAGCGCATCGCGCATACTGCCGTCGGCAGCACGAGAAAGCAGCTGTAACGCACGCGGTTCAGTGGTGATGGTTTCCTGCGTTAATACGTGTTCAAGCTGTTTGCGGATCTGTTCAGCGTCCAGCGCTTTGAGATGGAACTGCAAACAACGCGACAAAATGGTGACGGGTAATTTTTGCGGATCGGTTGTCGCCAGCAGGAATTTGACGTGCGAAGGCGGCTCTTCCAGCGTTTTCAACAGCGCATTGAAGCTGTGACGCGAGAGCATGTGCACTTCGTCAATCAGGTAAACTTTGAAACGACCACGAGCCGGTGCGTATTGCACGTTATCGAGCAGTTCGCGGGTATCTTCGACTTTAGTACGGGAAGCGGCATCGATTTCAATTAAATCGACAAAACGGCCCTGCTCGATTTCACGGCAGTTATCGCACACGCCACAAGGCGTGGAGGTAATCCCGGTTTCGCAGTTAAGTCCTTTCGCCAGCAGACGGGCGATGGTGGTTTTCCCGACGCCACGGGTTCCGGAAAACAGGTAAGCGTGGTGGATGCGCCCGAGCGACAGGCCATTGGCCAGTGCGGTCAGCACATGTTCCTGTCCGACGACGTCGGCAAAAGTTTGGGGGCGCCACTTACGGGCAAGAACCTGATAGCTCATTAACACTTCATCGTTGATTTATAATGAATAATTTGACGATACACGAAAAAACATCGTTTAACCCGATTTTCTGCGCGGGTCGGCGAACCGGCGACTAAAGGCTAAGCATAATGATGCCCGCGCCAGACTGCCACTTCTTAGTGTACCAGCAGGGTCGCCATCATTCCTATTACTTTACTTTTTGCGTACCGCGCCGCAGTTTCTCCACCGTCGTCCTCCTCCTGACAATTCGCACAAGGGGATGAGGGCAAATTTTGCGCACTGATTACACTGAATTCACCTCTGTTCTGATAATGCTTCCTGCCCCGCGTAAGGAGAGCCATGAAATACCTGACATTGCCTTTATTACTGCTCGTTTCCCCCGCCGCACAGGCCAGCTGGGCGCTGGAAGGTTTTCCTGCGTTTGCTGAGCCGGTCAGCGGAATATTCACCAGCGATGCCACGTTATCCAAAGGACAGCGCACACTGGAATTACATCAGGATAATCAGTGCTGGCAACCTTCGGGCGCGGTAAAGCTTAATGAGATGCTTTCGCTGCAACCCTGTGAAAGTCATCCGCCGGTAAACTGGAAACAGTTTCGCACGGGCGATTATCAGGTACGCATTGATACTCGCAGCGGCACGCCCACGCTTCAGCTGAGCCTGAAAACGGCGCAGGAAACCGTCGCTGCCGTGACAAAAACCTGTCCGCGCCAGGATGGCAAACCGCTGACCGTGGAGGTATCCGGTACCTTCAGCGATGGCGAAACAGTGCGTGATTTTTATTCCGGCCAGAGTGCAGTGGTCGCTAATGGCCACATCACGATGACGCCCGATCCGGCCAGCGGCGGCCTGCTGTTGCTGGAATCTGCGACGCGTAAAACTCCCGCCACGTTCAGCTGGCAAAACGCCACCGTCTATTTCGTGCTGACCGACAGATTCGAAAACGGCAATCCGGATAACGATCACAGCTATGGCCGTCACAGTGACGGAATGCAGGAAATCGGCACTTTCCATGGTGGCGATCTGGCCGGGCTGACCAGCAAACTGGATTATCTGCAACAACTGGGCGTGAACGCATTGTGGATCAGTTCGCCGCTGGAGCAGATCCACGGCTGGGTCGGTGGTGGCACCAAAGGCGATTTCCCGCATTATGCCTATCATGGCTATTACACGCTCGACTGGACAAAACTCGATGCCAATATGGGCACCGGCGAAGAGTTACAAAAGCTGGTCAGCGAGGCGCACAAACGCGGGATCCGCATACTCTTTGACGTGGTGGTCAATCACACCGGTTACGCCACGCTGGCGGATATGCAAACGTTCCATTTTGGCTCGCTGTATCTCAAAGGCGATGAAATCGAAAAGACGCTGGGCAAAAAATGGACCGACTGGAAACCTGGCCCCGGCCAGAACTGGCACAGTTTTAATGATTACATCAATTTCAGCGACAAAGACGGCTGGAGCACCTGGTGGGGCAAAAAATGGATCCGCACCGATATTGGCGATTATGACCCGCCCGGTTATGACGATCTGACCATGTCGCTGGCGTTCCTGCCGGATATCAAAACCGGGTCCACACAAGCCAGCGGCCTGCCTGTTTTCTATCGTCATAAACCTGATACCGCCGCCCGCGAAATCCCCGGCGCTGCGCCCCGCGATTATCTGGTGACGTGGCTCAGTCAGTGGGTTCGCGATTACGGCATTGACGGTTTCCGCGTCGATACCGCCAAACACGTGGAAAAACCGACGCTGGCGTTGCTGAAAGCGCGTTCTGCCGAAGCACTGAAACAGTGGAAAGCCGCCAATCCTTCACAGGCGCTGGATGACGCGCCGTTCTGGATGACCGGTGAAGCCTGGGGTCACGGCGTAATGAAAAGTGATTATTACGATAATGGCTTCGACGCGATGATCAACTTTGATTTTCAGGATCAGGCAGCGGCGGCGCTGAATTGTTTTGCAAATATCGATGCCACCTATCAGCAGATGGCGGAGAAAATGCAGGATTTCAATGTGCTGAGTTATCTCTCATCACACGATACCCGGTTATTTTTCACTGACGATGCCAAAGGGTCAGTTCCCCTGCAACAACGCGCGGCGGATTTATTACTGCTGGCACCGGGCGCGGTTCAAATCTATTACGGCGACGAAAGCGGACGTCAGTTCGGCCCGACGGGTTCAGATCCTTTACAGGGAACGCGATCAGACATGAACTGGAATGAGCTGAACGGTGCAAAACAGGCGTTGCTGAAGCACTGGCAAAAACTGGGGAAATTCCGGGAACAACATCCGGCGGTCGGTGCAGGTGTGCAGAAATCACAGCAGACAGCAGAATATTACGCCTTCAGCCGTCAGCATGGTGACGATAAGGTGATGGTAGTCTGGACGGGAGAAAGCGGGAAAGAATAGTGCAGAAAGCAAAAGGCCTCGCGTTAACGGCGAGGCCTTTTTACATCACACTGCAGAATTTAAATCAGTGCCCGTCGAAACACACCAGGCTGTAGCAGGTGATATTGGCATCGTTCAGGCGTTTTTCACCGCCCAGTTCCGGCAGATTGATGATGAATGCAGCATCCGTCACTTCCCCACCCAGACGGCGGATCAGTTTCGCGGTAGCTTCAATGGTGCCACCCGTTGCCAGCAAGTCGTCAATCACCAGGATCTTCTCACCCGGCAGAATGGCATCCGTGTGGATTTCAAGACTGTCAGTGCCGTATTCCAGATCGTAGGTTTCGCTGATGGTTTCACGCGGTAATTTGCCCGGTTTACGCACAGGAACAAAACCCACGCCCAAAGCCAGCGCAACCGGCGCGCCAAACAGGAAACCACGTGCTTCGGTGCCCACCACTTTGGTGACGCCGGCATCGCGGTAACGATCGGCCAGTAACTGAATGCTTGCAGCGTAAGCTTTTGGGTCTTCCAGCAAGCTGGTGACGTCACGGAACAGTATGCCTGGCTTCGGATAGTCAGGGATGGTCTTGATACTGTCTTTAATAAACTGTAGCTGCTGTGCGGTAGCGGTCATAATGTTAATTGCCTGATAAAGCTGCTGTTCATACTTAAACGCGGGCGGTCAAATGTCCCCCGTCATGCCCTTTTAAAGCATGTCGTTCAAGGAAGGAAATTGGGAGCGCACCGACGTACGAGATGCCCAAATCTATGCAAAGCTGCTTTAAAAAGCAACCCGCAGCCGGACATGATCGCCTGTTTTATTGCTCAAGGTCAACCACTGGTAATCGCCACATCATGATCAGTAACGCAAACATCATGCAAACCAATAAAATACGCACCCACAATAACGGCACAAAATAGATCGAAATCGCGAATGTCGTCACAATCAGCGCAACGGCTTTTGGCTTCGCCCCTTTCGGCAGCGCGCGATGCGCCTGCCAGTGACGTAAATAGCTGCCAAACCAGGAACGGTGCAGCAGCCAGTGATGAAAGCGTGGAGACGAACGGGCAAAACACCAGGCGGCCAGCAGTAAAAACGGCGTGGTGGGCAACAGCGGCAGCACAACGCCCAGCGTTGCCAGTACCACACACAGCCAGCCGACCATAATCAGTAATATGCGCTTCATGCAGTTCCTTTTGATTCGCACAAATTGCCAGAAATTAAGCCCCCAGTTTATACAAGTGCAACGAAGGTGTCATAACCGCCGGTTGCAGGTAAGCTATGAGTGTCATTAATGGAGATAACCTGTGAGCACTGAACGAATTTTACATGTCCTTGATCAGCAAATAGAAACTCTGGCGCGGGAAATCGAACCCATCGGCCATGTTTCCGCTTCGCAGGCCCGGTTTGATATCTCCCTTTTCTCAACCAAAGGCACCCGTCTGCGCGATTATCTGGCAGAAATTAAGATGAATTTACAGCAACTCAATCAGGAAGTGGTTGAGAAACGTTCCGCGCAGGTGGCGTTTATTGCCGAGCGACTGGTGGCACAAATCACCGCCATGCAGCGTGAACTCGCCACGCAAACACTGCGTAAAACGCACCAGACGCCCGAGCGAAAAAGTCATGATAATTATACCAAACTCGCGGAAACTCAGCAGTTCGAGCGTCGTCTGATTGCGATGATTGAGGATCGGGAAACCACGCTCGGACAACTCGCCACGTTCAGCGATCAGCAACGCGTGCAAAAGGAACTGGCTGCGCTGGAAGGACGTTTAATGCGCTGTCGTCAGGCGCTGGCCAAAATTGAGAGGCAAATCGAGCGGCAGGAAAAAGGTTTTTGAATCTTTATCACATTTTTTTAATCCGGCGTTCAGACCCGCCATTTTCTTATCTATAATGGTAAGTCCAAAACCTGCTAATAATAATGTTGGCCAATATGTCCGTAGAAAATGCGCCTCCCGAACTTCAGCTTGCTGTTGATCTGATTTACCTGCTTGAGTGCAACGAAATTGCACCGGAAACCGCTCTCGCAGCACTGGAAATCGTACAACGCGATTATCAGGAGAAGCTGAAAAACAGCAAAAGCACGCTGTCTATTAGTTACCTTTAAGCCGTCCGGCTGACTGTATCAGGGGAACCTTTCGCATTCCCCTGAATTGCCCGCTTCCCATTAGCCCTGAGGCAACGCATCCGGTTCATCACCCGGTTGTCTCAACACGCGCTTAACTTCCTGAATCTCGCTGCCGTCCTGATTGTGCAGATACACTTCCAGCTGATTGAAGGCGATATTAATGTCGTTCTCGCGGCACAGTTTATCAATACTGCGGTTAAGTTCATCGACGGTATAACTGCGGTCACCCAGTTCACGAACATAAACACGCAGTTCGTGATCGAGCGTGCTGGCACCAAAATTAAGGAAGAAGACCAGCGGTGCCGGATCACTCATCACTCGGGCGTTTTCATGCGCCGCCTGCAACAAGATCTCTTTCACTTTATCCAGATCAGAACCGTACGCCACACCAATTTTGATCAGCACGCGGGTGACGGTATCGCTCAGTGACCAGTTGATCAGCCGTTCCGTCACAAAGGCTTTGTTAGGAATGATCACTTCTTTACGGTCAAAATCGATAATGGTAGTTGCGCGGATACGGATACGACTGACCGTGCCGGAAAATGCTCCGATGGTCACAGTGTCGCCAATACGTACCGGGCGTTCGAACAGGATAATCAGACCTGAAACAAAGTTCGCAAAAATTTCCTGCAAACCAAAGCCCAGCCCGACCGACAGCGCCGCCACCAGCCATTGCAATTTATCCCACGAAACCCCGAGAGAACCGAGCGCTGTAATGGCCCCGATCACCGTGATCGAATACGTCAGGATGGTGGTAATAGCGTACGACGTCCCCTGCCGCAATTGCAGCCGCGACAGCACTACGACTTCCAGCAGGCCCGGCAGGTTTCGTGTCAGAACATACGCCACAATCACGGCGAGGAAACCGAGTAATAAATTGCCCAGCGTCACGGTTTGCTGAATGACCGCGCCCGCCACCGTGCTGGAGTAATGCCATAACGTTATGCTGTCGAGATAGGAAATCACCGTCAACAAGTCAGACCAAATCCAGTAGAAGACTGTCGCGAAGATGAAGAACAGCCCCATGGTGGTCAGGCGCAGCGACTGCTGGTTAATCTGATCCAGACCAATTTGCGGTTCTTCAACCGGCTCATTGCCTTCAGCGCCCTCTTTCGCCAGGTTTGTCTGACGGCGGGCCAGCGCACGACGATACGCCAGACGCCGTGCGGCAACACTTAATCCCCTGAGCGCAGTGAGATAAATAATGTTCCAGAAAATCAGCAGGTAAAGACTGTCAATCCAGCGGCCCGCAAGACGCAGCGTGGTGTAAAAATATCCGGTGACCACCAGCCCGACCAGGAAAGCCGGCGCAATCGCAATCGCCGTGACCACCACCAGACGAATGCTGTGAGAATCTTTTTCACGCCAGCCATCGCGTGCGATCGGGAATACGAGAACCGTCAGCGCCAGCAGCGTCAGGAAAATCACCACCTGCCCGATGATGTCATCCACCAGACCGAGCGGTGCTTTCTCGCCGCGCACGGACCAGAAAATCAGCGGCAACATCACCAGGCTCAGACGAATGACGGAACGACGATAATGCGCGCAAGTGGCCGCAGGTGTATTAAAGTGCCGCTCGTTGATCCCACCGGGTTTAAGAATACGATAGCAAAAGCCCATGACCAGCTGGAACACCGCCAGCCGCTGCGCCAGCGTCCATAAAAAGTCGCTCGGTTCGATATCACATTGCGAAAGCCAGTAGCCGACGCCCAGCATCAGTAACACGCCCGGTAAAACATTCAGAACCATCAGTAACAGCGCCTGCGGCGTGTGCAGCTGGCTGTCGCGCTTGAGTTGTCCGACATCATTACTCAACATATCAATCCGCTGATCAATGTATTTCCTGCGCCATAACAGCAGCAAAATAACGATTAGCAACGGGATGGTCACCGGCAGGGAATGCAACGCACCCAGCATCAGTTCGCCCGGTGGAATACTCACATGCAGGTCGCTAAGTTGACTTTTGACATCGCCCGGCAATGATTTGATGAACTCCCAGTTCATCGGCTTGTTACTGCTCACCCAGAAAATCTGCTGAGTCAGCGTTTCGGTCAGTGACTGGTTGATGCTCAGCAATTGTTGCTGGTTAATCTGCAAATTGATGGCGAGCGACAGCTGATTACCCAGTTGCTTATTCAGTTGATCAAGCAGTTCTCGGCGCATATCAACAATCTGATCCAGCGCATCGCTGATATCGTCATTAATCGTCTCTTTGCTGTTGGTCACCACCCCCTGAATGTAACTGTCGCCCTGAAATAAGGCATCACGCTGCTGATTAATTTTGAACTGCTCAAGCCGCAAATCTGCAATCCGCGTGCTCATATCGGTCATCAGACCGGAAGGCGGGATAGTATTTTGCTGCTGCTGATACAAAATGCGTGACAATAATAAGCTGCCTTTCAGCACCGTAATTTGCTCTTTAAGGTCATGCTCAGCCTGCGCCGAACGATCCAGCCAGTTTTTCACTGTGATATTTTTCTGTACCAGCTGGTTGCCTTCCTCGGTTGCGGCAATCAGACGTTCACTGAGCTGGCGGTTGATTCCCAGTTCCTGCGCCACCAGCGGGTCATTTTGGATATTCGAGGCATCGTCCGGCGTTTGGGCTTCTTTCGCTGTCCGCTCGGACAAAATCAGCCGTTTGCCGTTGACCACTTCCTGCAATAACTGCGCGGTGTGTTCAAGCTGATTGATGTGCGCGTTGGTGTAATCACGTTGTTTTTGCAGTAAATCCTGCAACGTGGTATTGGCTTCGAGGCTCTTACGTTGCAGGTCAATCTGCGCCGCAAGTAAAGCCTGTTGCGTGACCAGCATGTTTTGTTGCGTGTTACGTAAATCCTGCTGACCGGGCGACATGCCGTTGAGCTGATTACGGATTTTCTGAATCGCCAGCGAATAGGAGTACATCGCGTTCTGGACGCGCTCAGGCTGAGTTTGCAGGGAAATCAGCTGCGTGTTAAAAGTCGATAAATCTTCCTGCGAGGACTGCAAATCGTCGAGTGTGTCATTAAGACGGTTTTCCAGCTGACGCAGCGACAGCGCAGAAAGCTGAGCTTTATTCACATCATCTTTCGGATTGTTTTTGATCTGATCCAGACCGTCCATGGCGACCCGCAGCTTTTGCGGTGCGTCGGCGACCTGTTTTTGCAGCTGATTTGCTTCCTGCTTCACTCTTTCCAGCGCATCAAGATATTCCAGTGTGTGGATCAGATCCTGTTGCGAAAGCTTATCCACCGGCGTCAGGTTCTTCTGGCGGTTTAACGCATCAAGCTGGTTTTGAACTTCATTCCTGCCGGGAATATCATTACTTGCCGCATGGCCGGAAAAGGAGATAAAAAGCAGTGCAACGCATATCACAAACGTGAAAAAACCTGTCATTCCCCTTTTTTTCAGGGAAAGCCTTACTTCAGAAGGGGCGGCTAAAAACCGGATACACATACGTCAGCGTCAACTCATTTACTGAATGAATAATATGGAGATGACAATAGCAGCGTTGGCGATGAAAGGAAGGAGAAAAGCGTTTCTGAATACAACATCAGAGTGTGTATTTTATAAACAAAACGGGATATAAATTTGCAGGCTTATTAATTAACAGGAAAGTATTGAGGGGTTATTTTACCGCAGTGAGAAAGGACGAATGGCACAACATGTCTATATACGTATCCACGAATCGCCCGGCATTTCCTTCTAAATCAAAGCTTTCAGGAATAAATAACCAGTTTTCCATCAGCCCTGTGAGATAAGCACGAAGAATAATGGCGGCCTGGCGGGTATCAAGATCAACCGGGAGCTGCTTTTCTTCTATACAGCGCACGAGAATACGCTCGATTTTACCGTATCCTTCCATGTATAACGCTTTGCGCGCTTCATGAACTGACGTCATCTCCCCAACAAATTCACATTTATGGAATATAATCTCCATCAATGCTTTACGTTGGCTATCGGTGACAGTGGCGACCAGAATGTAAATTAAGATTTCGCGTAAAATACGCAGTGGATTATTCGGATACTTTGTCTGATACTCTACTTCAAGCACTTTTATGCGGGATTCATAAGCTTCCCAAATCGCATTAAACAGCTCCACTTTGTTCCTGAAATGCCAATAAATTGCGCCCCGCGTCACACCGGCTGCATTCGCAATATCAGTCAGTGATGTCGACGATACCCCACGGGCAGAAAACTCACGCACAGCAGCATCCAGAATCTGTTGTCTGGTTTCCAGCGCCTGTGATTTGGTTTTTCGTGCCATAGGTTTATCTTTAAGGGGAGTTTGATTTACATACATTCTTGAATGTATGTAACATAGCACGCACATACTAAAAGCGCAGCAATGGATTTGGAATGTTGTGATCCATTGGACAATTTGAAATCGGACACTTGAGGTTTATTTATGAACAAAAACAGAGGGTTAACGCCTCTGGCGGTAGTTCTGATGCTATCCGGAAGCTTAGCACTTACAGGATGTAACGATAAAGAAGCTCAACAAGGTGCACCTCATGCTCCGCAGGTTGGGGTCGTTACTCTCAAAACTGAACCGTTGAATGTGACTACCGAACTTCCTGGTCGTACTGCTGCTTTTCGCATCGCTGAGGTACGTCCGCAGGTTGGCGGCATTATTCTTAAACGTAATTTCGTTGAAGGCAGCGAAATTAAAGCCGGGACATCGTTATATCAGATTGATCCAGCCACTTATCAGGCCGCGTATAACAGCGCTAAAGGCGATCTGGTAAAAGCTCAGGCGAATGCACAGATTTCCCGTCTGACGGTGACTCGTTATAAACCTCTGCTTGGCACTAACTACATCAGTAAGCAAGATTACGATACCGCTGTGGCCACTGCCGCTCAGGCTGACGCCGCTGTTGTCAGCGCCAAAGCTGCGGTTGAAAATGCGCGTATCAATCTGGCTTATACCAAGGTCACCTCCCCTATTAGCGGACGTATCGGTATTTCGTCGGTAACTGAAGGTGCGCTGGTGTCGACCGGCCAGACCAATGCGCTGGCAACTGTTCAGCAACTTGATCCTATCTATGTTGACGTCACTCAGTCGAGCAACGATTTCCTGCGTCTGAAGCAGGAACTGGCAGATGGCTCACTCAAGCAAGTTAACGGCAAAGCACAAGTCAAGCTGCTGTTGGATAACGGTAAAGAATATTCACAGGCGGGTACATTAGAATTCTCTGATGTGACTGTTGATGAAACAACCGGTTCCATTACTTTGCGTGCCATCTTCCCTAATCCAAATGACGCCCTGCTGCCAGGTATGTTTGTGCGCGCGCGTCTGGATGAAGGCGTAAACGACAACGCTCTGCTGGTTCCTCAGCAAGGTATTACCCGTAACCCACGTGGTGATGCCACGGCGATGGTGATTGGTGCGGACAATAAAGTTGAAATTCGTACAGTGACCACAACGCAGGCAATTGGCGACAAATGGGTCGTGACAGACGGCCTGAAAAGTGGCGATAAAGTTATCGTGACAGGTCTGCAAAAAATTAAGCCAGGCGTACAGGTTACTGCACAGGAAATCGATCAAAACGCAGCAGCACCCGCTACAGCGACGAAGTCTTAATAGGAGCCGGTAATTCATGGCTAAGTTTTTTATAGATCGTCCCATCTTTGCATGGGTAATTGCGATCATCATCATGTTGGCAGGGGGATTGGCAATACTTAAACTGCCAATCGCACAGTATCCAACCGTTGCGCCACCGGCTATCCAGCTGACCGCAACTTATCCGGGTGCGGATGCGCAGACCGTACAGGATACCGTTACTCAGGTTATCGAACAGAACATGAACGGTATCGACAACATGATGTACATGTCGTCGACCAGTGATTCATCAGGTACTGTTCAGATTACCCTGACCTTCGCTTCCGGTACTGACGCGGATATCGCGCAGGTACAGGTTCAGAACAAACTGCAGCTGGCAACACCATTGCTGCCGCAGGAAGTTCAGCAACAGGGTATTTCGGTTGAGAAATCGAGCAGCAGCTTCCTGATGGTAGCGGGCTTTATTTCCAATAACGGCTCAATGACCCAGGATGATATCGCCGACTACGTCGGTTCCAACATCAAGGATCCTATCAGCCGTACTGCGGGTGTAGGTGACGTTCAGCTGTTTGGTGCTCAGTACGCGATGCGTATCTGGATGGATCCGAACAAACTGAACAACTTCCAGCTGACGCCGGTAGATGTCATCAACGCCATCAAAGTACAGAACAACCAGATCGCAGCAGGTCAGCTCGGTGGTACACCACCGGTTCCGGGTCAGCAATTGAACTCATCTATCGTGGCGCAGACCCGTCTGAAGTCACCGGATGAATTCGGCAAAATCATTCTGAAAGTAAATCAGGATGGTTCTCAGGTTCGCCTGAAAGATGTGGCTAAAATCGAACTCGGCGGTGAAAACTACGACGTTATTGCCCGTTTCAACGGACAACCTGCGTCAGGCTTGGGTATCAAACTGGCAACGGGTGCGAACGCCCTGAATACCGCGGCGTCTGTAAAAGCCACACTGACTAAGCTTGAGCCATTCTTCCCGGCTGGCTTAGAAATTGTTTACCCGTACGACACCACGCCGTTCGTAAAAATCTCGATTAAAGAAGTAGGTAAAACGCTGTTCGAGGCCATCGTCCTGGTATTCCTGGTCATGTTCTTGTTCCTGCAAAACTTCCGCGCAACCCTTATCCCGACCATTGCGGTTCCGGTGGTTCTGCTCGGTACCTTTGCAATTCTGGCAGCGTTTGGCTATTCGATAAACACCCTGACAATGTTCGGGATGGTGCTCGCGATAGGCCTGCTCGTCGATGACGCCATCGTCGTCGTCGAGAACGTCGAGCGTGTCATGGTCGAAGAAGGCCTGCCTCCGAAAGAGGCCACCAAAAAATCCATGGAGCAGATCCAGGGTGCATTGGTGGGGATCGCGATGGTGCTGTCCGCAGTATTCATCCCGATGGCCTTCTTCGGTGGTTCTACCGGTGTTATCTACCGTCAGTTCTCCATCACCATCGTTTCGGCCATGGTGCTGTCGGTTCTGGTGGCGATGATCCTGACACCTGCGCTTTGTGCGACCATGCTCAAGCCGGTTGCCAAAGGTGAGCATCACGATAAGAAAGGTTTCTTCGGCTGGTTTAACAAGAAATTTGACCAAAGCACGCACCACTACACCGACAGCGTAGGCAACATTCTGCGCAGCACCGGTCGTTATCTGGTGATTTATCTGCTGATCGTTGTCGGCATGGCATTCCTGTTTATCCGCCTGCCAACCTCCTTCCTGCCGGAAGAAGACCAGGGCGTATTCCTGACCATGGCGCAATTGCCAGCAGGTGCGACCCAGGAGCGTACACAGAAAGTGCTCGACGAAGTCAGCGATTACTATCTGACGAAAGAAAAAGCCAACGTGAAGTCCGTGTTTACGGTTAACGGCTTTGGCTTTGCTGGTCGTGGTCAGAACACCGGTATCGCGTTTATCAGTCTGAAAGACTGGTCTGAGCGTAGCGGCTCGGAGAATAAAGTTCCTGCCATTGCAGGCCGTGCGATGGGCGCATTCAGCACCATTAAAGATGCACTGGTATTCCCGTTCAACTTGCCAGCGATTGTTGAGTTGGGTACAGCGACAGGCTTCGACTTCCAGTTGATTGACCAGGCTAACCTTGGACATGACAAACTGACACAGGCACGTAACCAGTTGCTGGGCATGGTTGCTCAACATCCGGACTTGCTGACTCAGGTTCGTCCAAACGGTCTGGAAGATACACCACAGTTCAAAATCGAAATTGATCAGGAAAAAGCAACGGCACTTGGCGTTTCAATTTCCGACATCAACACCACTCTCGGTGCTTCGATTGGTGGTAGCTACGTCAACGACTTCATCGACCGTGGTCGCGTGAAGAAAGTGTACGTTCAGGCTGAAAATAAATACCGTATGTTGCCGTCAGACATCAATAACTTGTATGTCCGTGGCAGTGCTGGCCAGATGGTGCCGTTCTCCGCATTCTCCAGTGCGAAATGGGAATACGGTTCACCACGTCTGGAACGTTACAACGGTCTGCCATCCATGGAAATTCTGGGTCAGCCAGCTCCGGGCAAAAGTTCGGGTGCTGCAATGGAGATGATGGAGTCTCTGGCTTCCAAACTTCCAAGCGGTATCGGCTATGACTGGACCGGTCTGTCCTATCAGGAACGCTTGTCAGGGAACCAGGCTCCGGCCTTGTACGCTATCTCCCTGATTGTCGTATTCCTGTGTCTGGCAGCGTTGTACGAAAGCTGGTCAATACCGTTCTCGGTCATGCTGGTGGTTCCGCTCGGGGTTGTGGGTGCGCTTCTGGCAGCCACGATGCGCGGACTCAGTAACGACGTTTACTTCCAGGTAGGCCTGCTGACCACCATCGGGTTGTCCGCGAAGAACGCCATATTGATTGTTGAGTTCGCCAAAGACCTGATGGACAAAGAAGGTAAGGGTCTGATCGAATCCACGCTTGAAGCGGTTCGTATGCGTCTTCGTCCGATTCTGATGACCTCACTGGCATTTATCCTCGGTGTAATGCCGCTGGTAATCAGCTCCGGTGCAGGTTCCGGTTCTCAGAACGCCGTAGGTACCGGCGTAATGGGCGGGATGATCACAGCAACGCTGCTGGCGATCTTCTTTGTTCCGGTCTTCTTCGTAGTGGTTCGTCGCCGCTTCGGTAAGAAGAACGAGGATATCGAACATACGCACAAAACAGAGCATCCGACGCTGTAACGGATCCTCATACTGACGAAAGGCCGCTTATGCGGCCTTTTTTTTCGCCTGAGTCTTGAACCGGAAAACAGATGGGTGCATACTTATTGTTATAGTATAACATAACAACTTGAGGCATTATGAAACCCGCTATCCATCCTGCGTATCGCACCGTGGTTTTCCACGACACCAGTGCTAATGAATACTTCAAGGTCGGTTCAACCATCTCGACAGACCGCACCATTGAGCTGGAAGGGGCAACCTACCCTTACATCACGATTGAAGTTTCTTCCGCTTCCCATCCGTATTACACCGGTAAGCAGAAAGAGTATTCAAAAGAAGGCAGCACCGCGCGATTCAATCAACGCTTCGGCAGCTTCCTCGGTAAAAAGTAAACAACATCAGGGAAATTGTTATGCAGGTTCTGAGTTCATTACGTTCGGCAAAAAATCGTCATCCGGATTGTCGCGTGGTTCGCCGTAAAGGCCGGATTTACGTAATCTGTAAAAGCAATCCGCGTTTTAAAGCCGTTCAGGGCAGAAAGAAAAAGCGTTAACGCTGCGCCTTTCCCTTACGCCCCTTATAAAAAAATAAAAGCCCCGCCGCTTGCCCGACGGGGCTTTTTCTTATGTTAAGACATGATGTAAAACCTCCTCACAGCGAAACCGTGAGGAGGGGAAATCTTATTTCATGCTGGCAACGATCGTCTCAACGTTATGCTTAAACGCTTTGATATACGTCGTGGCCGGGCCTTGCGGGCCTGAAAGTGCTTCAGGATACAGCTCACCACCAGGTTGCGCGCCGCTCGCCGCAGCAATCTGTTTCACCAGACGCGGATCGGTTTGATTTTCGATGAAGTACGTTTTCACCTTCTCCTCTTTGATCTGCTTAATCAGCGACGCGACTCCGCTGGCGCTGGCCTCCGCTTCGGTAGAAAAGCCGACCGGTGCCATAAAGCTGACATGGTATTCCTGACCAAAATAACCGAAAGCATCATGGCTGGTCAGCACTTTACGCTTTGACTGAGGGATGCCGGTGAATTCAGTTTTGGCCCACGCATCAAGCTTCTGTAACTGCTCAATATAGGCGGTTCCGCGCTGGCGGAAATAGTCAGCATCTTCCGGATCGGCTTTGATCAGCGCATTCATCACATTGGTCGCATAAATCACGCCGTTCGCCATGCTGTTCCAGGCGTGCGGATCGGTAATTTGTTTGCCGTCTTCTTCCATTTTACGGGAATTAACACCTTCAGATGCCGTCACCAAATGACCTTTGTAACCGGAAGCCGTCACCAGACGATCGATCCACCCCTCCAGACCTAAGCCACTGACGAAAACGACATCAGACGCGTTAATCGCCTTACTGTCTTTCGGCGAAGGCTCAAAGCTGTGCGGATCACCGTCAGGTCCGACTAGCGTCGTCACTTTAACGTGCTCGCCGCCCACTTCCTGAACGATATCCCCGAGAATAGAAAAACTGGCCACCGCATCCACGGTTTTCGCCATAGCCAGCGGGCTCGACAGCAGGGCAGCTGCTGCGAGTGATACAGGTAATACTTTCATCATGTCCCCTTAATTGTGGTACTGCTTATTAATTTACTGCTGCTTAAGTTCGCGAAGCCGTTAACATCCCGCCCCGCTTTCCAAATAAAACTGAAATAAAGAAGATCACCGTCGCGCTGAGGACGATAGCCGGGCCTGCGGGCAGCGAAGCATAATAAGACCAGATAAGCCCGACGATACTGGCGATCACACCGATAATCATGGCGCTCAGCAAGGTATGGGGTAAATCCTGCGCCCAGAAACGTGCGCTGGCCGCGGGTAACATCATCAAACCGACGGACATCAGCGTGCCGAGGATCTGGAAGCCGGCAACAAGGTTCACAACGACCAGCGCCAGGAAAATCCCATGTATCGCCGCCAGCCATTTCCCTGCGCTGACCCGTAAAAACAGTGAATCGAAAGATTCTATGACCAGGGCGCGATAAATACAGGCCAGCACCAGCAATGACACACTGGTAATAATGCCGACCATAATCATTGCTGAGGAATCGATAGCGAGAATGGAGCCAAAAAGAACGTGTAGCAGATCAACACTGGAACCGCGCAGGGAAACCAGCGTCACACCCAGCGCGAGCGATCCCAGATAGAAACCGGCAAAACTGGCATCTTCTTTTAATTGCGTGCGGCGGCTCACCAGGCCTGACAGCATTGCCACTGCAAGTCCTGCAATAAAACCGCCAATTCCCATGGCGACCAGCGACATTCCTGAAATCAGATAACCGATAGCCGCACCCGGTAATACGGCGTGGGAAAGTGCGTCTCCCACCAGACTCATCCGGCGTAATAGCAGGAAAACGCCCAGAGGCGTGGCGCTGATGGATAATGCGATACAGGCAATTAACGCGCGGCGCATGAAACCAAACTCAATAAAGGGATCGGCCAGTAAATGAAAAAGCATCATGAATTGGCGGCTCCCGCGACGAGAGAAAAAGGTTCGGTCGAAATACAGGCATGCGCCTGATGCGGGAAGTGACCCAATACGTCGTGCGCCGTTCCCCACAGATTCTGTTGCGCGCTGAGGTAAAGCACATGAGGAAAATGCCGGGCAACCATTGAGATATCATGTAAAACCGCAATGACGGTTTTGCCTTCCTGATGCCACTGCGCAATCACCTTGAGCAGCAGTTCCGTTGTCTGGGTATCGATGCCGGTAAAAGGTTCATCAAGCATGATAAGAGGCGCCTGTTGCACCAGTAATCGCGCGAATAAAGTGCGTTGCAGCTGACCACCAGAAAGCGAACCTACGGGCAAATGCGACATTTCAGTCATCCCGACCGTCTCAAGCGCCTGAGTTACTGCGGTGGCTGACTGCTGATTTATGCCGCCAAAAAGTCCGCTTTGCGGCCAGCACCCCATGGCGACCAGGTCGAATACGCTGATCGGAAAACCGCGATCCAATTCCGCCTGCTGCGGTAAATAGGCCAGACGCGGACGCTTTCCGCCGGTGAAGGTAATATTGCCCGCAACCGCCTGCTGAAGGCCAGCCAGCGTTTTGAGGAAAGTGGATTTACCCGCCCCGTTAGCCCCGATAACCGCCGTCAGTGAGCCCGAAAGAAACTGCCCGCTGATCGGCATCGCAACCGCCCGGCGGTCATAGCCGACTTCAACATTATTAACAAAAATCATGGTAGCGATATTGCCCAGTAAATTGCGGCCCATAAAATAGCCAGTACAGCCAGCACGGCGAGACAGCGCACTGGCGAAGAAAGTGTAAAGAGTGTTTTGGTCATAGCCCCTCCATTCGTTACAATATAACATCACACACTAAGCTTTGTATCAATACATGAACTGTTTCGATTTTTTACCAGATGCCCTTTCGGAACGAGGATTGCACACCCCGGGCCAGGCGAAATTGTTAGAAAAGGGTAAAAATTGATGAATAGAAACTAATTGTCATTACAATCAGAAAGTTATGTTTTTTCGCACTGGAAATTTTTTTCTCTGCTCAAAACACATCCTGATAAAAGTATGCAATAATAGAAAGGTATGGAGTTCAAAGGCGAAAACCGGTGAAAAAATTTATCCCCTACCCTATTAATGGGGAAAATCTGACTCCTTCAGATTTGCTGCAGATTATTGAACGTTATTTATCTGAAATTGAAGAACCCTTAATTGGTGATTTAACTTACTTCTCAGAAAATGCACGTTACGAACCCAATTCTTTGCAAATCGTGTCAATCGTTGCAATTGGCGAAAATTGTTATTCGCTGAACTACCATTTCAGATGGACGATTTTCAACGGTTGTCTGGACATTAATGCACAAGAGTTCACGACGCAAAGTGTCACATTCCTTGTAAAGCCGGCAGGTCTGGAGTTTGATATTATTGATTTGTTCAAAGGTTCAACGGCTGAAGAATTGTAAGTTTGAGTAATACGTTTGCGCAGCTTTCTCAAAATGAATTATATTTAAATTATATGTTGTGTAATTAGCCTGAGAAAGTTCATCCCAAAGACTGCGATTGTCTTTGATGTATAAGTCAGTTCATAGCGTTAGTCAGTTCATAGCGTTAGTAGTGAGAGCCGTTTTCTGTAAGCCATCAAGTTTTGTTGTTTACTCACAGAGTGTTATCAACACCGAATAAACCATTACGGAGGGGATGATATGGATGAGTACTCGCCTAAGCGGCACGATATCGCTCAGTTACGCTACCTGAATGAAATGTTGTACGATGAAGGCATCGCGACACTGGGTGACAGTCACCACGGTTGGGTCAACGACCCCACTTCTGCTGTTAACCTGCAGCTCAATGAACTGATTGAGCACATTGCATCCTTTGTGATGAGCTTTAAAATTAAGTATCCGGACGATACCCATTTAAGTGATCTGGTTGAAGAGTATCTGGATGATACCTACACCCTGTTCAGCAATTATGGAATTAACGATTCTGATTTACGCCAATGGCAAAAGACCAAGAAGCGATTATTCAGAATGTTCTCAGGGGACTACATCTGTACCCTAATGAAGACTTGAGTAATAATTTATATGCAGTCATCAGATAAAAATGAAAAGGCTAAGATGAACAAAATCGACTATTTGATGCGTTTAAGAAAATGCACCACTATTGATACACTTGAACGTGTCATTGAAAAGAATAAGTATGAACTGTCCGACGACGAGCTGGAATTGTTTTACTCAGCAGCTGATCATCGTTTAGCGGAGCTAACGATGAACAAGCTGTACGATAAAATCCCGGTATCAGTCTGGAAATTTGTACGCTGACAGACAGAGTCAGGTCGAAATACCTTTCGACCTGACGCTCATAATTCATACAAAATAACTTAAGCAATTTTTAACTATTTCTTCAGATATTTCTTTCTGCTTTCTCTTTGATCTGCCGGTGAAATGTTTGTAAAAGAAACTGGAAACATTGTTCTGTTTTAGGCGAGCGCAGAGGCGCAGGCTTACGCATCATCGCAACTGTACGACTTAATGTGGGTTGCTGCAGATGAATCACTGTTAATTCATCATCATTAAGTGTTGCAGTATATAACTCTGGTAATATCGCCAGAGCCAGACGTGAACGAACTAAACCATATAACGTCTCCTGAAAATCCACTCGATAACTCACCCGCAAATTCAGCCTGTTACTTTCAATCAATGAACTCACCAGCCTGCTAACATTTCCTTTTGAAAACAAAGCAATATCCCTTTTAGCCAGTTGTCTCCAGGGAATATTATGACCTTCTGATAAGGGATCATCGCGCCGGATCACCGCCACAAAAGGGTCTTCCAGCAGCGGATATATCGCGACAGAATCCGGCACCGTGCTGTCGGTCGCACCAATACCAAAATCCACAGATCCGTTCTCCAGTTCCAGTAATAATGCATCGTTTGTCAGGTCATGAAATTCCACACGCATATCAGGGAAATATTCCGATAATAACTGCGGAACGACTGGGAATAACAACGTACTGACTGAAGGCACTAATCCGATACGTAAAGTTCCATCACCCCCCTGCCGCATAATTTGTTGCATATCATCGAAGGCACTATGCGCTGTATTCAGTAGCCTTTCTGCATAAGGTAAAACAGCTTCGCCCTGTTCGGTCAGGCTGACTCCCTGAGCAGTGCGGTTTAATAATTTTCCCCCCAGCACTGATTCAATTTGCCGCAGTGCGCTGCTTAAAGCTGGCTGACTGATCGCCAGACGGTTCGCCGTGTCGGTGAAACTGCGTAACTGCGCCAGCGTTACAAAGTATTGAATTTGCTTAAGGGAGAGCGCAGGCAACCGGCGCCAGGGTTCAGACATGATGGTCAGGGATCCCGCTAAAAATAGAAAACGTTTGCTCAGCATAACCGCATCTTATAAACGGATAAAATAATTCATCTGTGCAAAGCCATTCCCTCTCCCTACATTAGCCCCATCACTTTGTAAATCCGGATACTGACATGACTGAAAACATTGCTCCGTTACCCCTGCGCCAGCGCGCGGTTCAGGCTGCGTTAGGGAAAATCCCTTTTGATCGTCTGCTTATCAACGCAAACGTTATCGATATGGTGACGGGGGAAATTCGCGAAGCCGATGTCGGGATCATTGGCAATATGATTGCCAGCGTCCATCCGCGTGGAAAATTCTCTCAGGCAGAAAATGTCGATGACTTAACCGGTCGCTATCTTTCGCCGGGACTTATCGACACCCATGTGCATATCGAAAGCTCTCACCTTTCGCCGGAAAAATACGCCGGGATTGTCGTTGCTCAGGGGACGACCACCGTGTTCTGGGATCCGCACGAGCTGGCAAATGTGCTGGGTGTCGCCGGTGTGCAATATGCCGTTGAGTCGAGCCGTAATTTACCTCTGCGGGTGATTTGCGCAGCCCCTTCCAGCGTACCTTCCACTCCCGGTTTAGAAATGTCCGGCGCTGACTTTCACGGTCAGGAAATGCAAACCATGCTGAGCTGGCCGGAAGTCGCCGGGGTTGCCGAAGTCATGGATATGCACGGCGTGATTAATGGCAGCGGGCGGATGCTGGAAATTCTCGAGGCCGGTTTAAACAGCGGCAAACTGATCGAAGGCCATGCCCGCGGGCTGAAAGATGAACAGTTGCAAGCCTATCTGGCGGCTGGCGTCACCTCTGATCACGAACTGACTTCTGCGCAAGATGCACTGGAAAAACTGCGCGCTGGTCTGACGCTGCAAATCCGCGGTTCTCATCCTTATCTTCTGCCGGAGATCGCTGCTGCGTTGCTGGCGCTGCCACATCTTTCCTCACAGATTACGCTGTGTACTGATGATGTTCCCCCCGATCATCTGCTGGAAAAAGGCGGGCTGATTGCGTTAGTCAAGTTGCTAATTTCACACGGGTTACGTGCCGAAGATGTATTGCGCATGGCGACTTTCAACGCCGCTATACGCATGCAACGTTCAGATTTAGGGCTGATTGCACCAGGCCGTACGGCAGATATCATCGCGTTTGATTCACTGGAAAATCTGCATCCGCACGCCGTATACGTGGCCGGAAATTGTATGGCAAAAGAGAGCAAACTTCTCTTCACGCCAGCGGCGGCCAGTGGAGTGACACCTCCTCTTGACACAATGCGGCTCAGCGCACTTATTCCAGACGACTTCTGCATGAAAATTGCGGGGCTGACAAACGGCAAAGCCCGTCTGCGTAATATCAAAGGCGCACGCTTTACACAGTGGAGCGAAGTGACCGTTGACGTCAAAGACGGCGTGGTACAACTCCCGGAAGGCTTCAGCCTGATTTGGGTACAGCACCGCCACGGGCGGCACGACGCCACCCCCAAAATGGCATTACTGGAGGGCTGGGGAGAACTGCGCGGAGCGATTGCCACTTCCTACTCGCACGATTCCCATAATCTGGTGGTACTGGGACGTTCCCCCGCAGATATGGTTGTGGCGGCGAATCAGCTCATCTCCAGCGGCGGCGGAATGGCACTCAGCCAAAACGGCACATTACTGGCTAAAGTGGATATGCCCATTGCCGGAATGCTCTCTGAATTGCCAGCGGAACAACTGGCTGAACAATTCAAAAATTTGCGTGAACTCAGCGCACAGATAGCCGACTGGGAACCCCCTTACCGCGTTTTCAAAGCCATCGAAGGCACATGTCTGGCGTGTAATACCGGGCCGCATCTGACTGACTTAGGTCTCACTGACGGCGGACTGCGTGAAATCGTCGACCCGGTTCTGGAAATCTGGCCGGAATAAATCTGCCCTCCGGCGCCACGCCGGAACAGAAATGATAGCAAACACAACATTATAAAAATTATCGTCAGGGGAATTTAAGCATGTCTGAAAGTTCTGTTAAAAACGTAGCAACCTCAACGCAGGAAAGCTGGTTGCAGCGACGCTTTCATTTACATCAGCGCCAGACCCGGGTGAAAACCGAATGTCTGGCAGGGATCACCGGATTCCTCGCCGCTGCTTATTTGCTGGTGGTGATCCCCGGTTTGCTGGCAGTGAGCGGGATGGACAAAGGCGCGGCGACAACCGGCGTGATCCTGGTATTTGTGCTGGGCTCATTACTGATGGCGTTCTACGCTAATCTGCCGTTTATGGTCGGCCCCGGCATCGGCGGTTCCGTGCTGGTCGGCGTCACGCTGGCCGGTGACGGCATCAGCTGGCCCATCGCATTAGGGATAGCCTGCTGGTCGGGCATTTTATTCTTCGTGATGACTGTTTTTGGTCTGCGGGAAGTCGTCACACGTTCTGTGCCGCAGTCCATCAAACTTGGTCTGACGGCATCAATTGGTATTTTCGTTGCCCTGCTCGGTTTTCGTAACGCCGGACTGGTGATGGCTAATGCAAAGACACATGCACTGGCGTTAGGCGATTTCACCGCGCCGGGTGCGCTGATTGCGCTGCTCGGTTTGCTGCTTGCCGTGGGATTGCAGGCGCGCAAAGTACCTGGAGCAATTCTCTGGGCTATTTTACTGGCGACCGTGGCCGGTATTCCGTTTGGTGTGACGCATCTGCCTGAACAATGGATTTCCCTGCCCCACTCAGTGGCTCCGCTGTTGGGCAAAGTCGATTTGATCGGCGCGATTAATATCGCTTTCCTGCCTTTCCTGTTCATCTTCTTTGCATCAGAATTCTTCTCAACGATGGGCACAACGCTGGCGGTAGGCGGAGAAGCCGGGTTGCTTGATGAACATGGCAATATGAAGCACATCAACCGGCCATTCATGGTGGACTCTGTTGCCGCAGCGCTCGGCCCGATTGTGGGGATCCCAGCCGCAACCGCGCTGATAGAATCGTCCGCGGCTGCAGAAGCCGGAGGTAAAACAGGCCTGACGGCGCTGTCTGCCGCAGTGATGTTCCTGCTGATGCTATTGTTCACACCGGTTGCGCTGATGATCCCGAAAGAAGCGACCGCACCTGCGCTGATCCTGATTGGCCTGAACATGTTCAGTAATCTGCGCAAGGTCGATTTGGCTAACTTCACTGATGCGCTGCCGGTGCTGATGATGGTGATGATTACCCTGATTTCCAACAGCTTCGGTACCGGAATTGCCGGTGGCCTGCTGTTTTACATCATCATTAAAGTGGTGGCCGGTAAGGTGCGCGAAGTGCCTTTGGGATTGTATATACTCGCCATCCCGCTGGTGTATTACTTTGCGACGCTGGTTCATCACTAAAAAAACCAGTAAACAATCAGCAAACCAGGGCGCGGATAACGTGCCCTTTTTTATGGGCGCAGTTTGGCTAAAAGGGAGTAATGAATCGGGAAAATAAGGGGATTGATAAAACGGGAAGGCCTGAAATTGGTGGAGGCCCTGCCAGCTACATCCCGGCACACACGACACCTGCTATGGCTGCTTCCTTCCGGACCTGACCGAGTTAACAAGTTAGCGTTGCGGGAGAACCAACAGGGCCCCCATTGACGTTGTCGGCTTCATTTCTCCTGAAAGAATCGAAGCGGTGGGCATTATCTGTGATGCCCGAGGCAAAAGCAAGTTAACCGCCGACAACCGTTGTTTTCTTAAACAATACGCCTGAATCTGGACGGACAGAAGGACATTTTTTGCGTCATACTGTTTGCCAAACACTGAGGAGGATGTCATGTCAGAGCCCGATAACTTTCGCCAGCGCGTATTCCAGATAATCGCTGCCATTCCCCCGGGTCAGGTCACGACTTATGGCAACGTCGCTCAGCTGGCTGGTTCTCCGCGGGCGGCACGTCAGGTGGGCGGTGTGCTCAAAAAGTTACCCGAAGGCAGCACACTTCCCTGGCATCGGGTGATTAATCGCCACGGTGAAATTTCCCTCCAGGGTGAGGACTTTAAACGTCAGCGTCAGGCGCTTCTGGCCGAAGGGATTATCTTTAAGAAAGGTAAAGTTGATTTAGAAAAGTATGGCTGGAAGTGGTAGTTCTGCGCACATCATTACGCAAATAAAAAAGCACCGCCGGAGCGGTGCCTGAATCATCACGAGTCACGAATAAGTGAGTAACGAATTAGTACGTTGCTGACTGTGTTGGAACTGCACTTACCGGTGCCGTGCCCAGACCCGAATTTGACGGGTTAGTCATTGGCGCCAGAGCATTCGGTTTAGTCGCCACAGGGACGGCTACGACCGGAACAAGTTGCAGGTCGGCACGCGTGCCCTGACCGTTATTGATGACTTCTTTGATGCTGTCAGTAACAAAGGTTACCTGACCATTAATGGTCACCGCCGCACTTAACAGAACACGCGCATTAGGCGCAATTTCCTGTGGGTTGTACGGCAGGATAAAGGTAAACGGTGACTGTTTGCCCTGGGTTCTCGCGACTTTCTGCGAGATGACACGCGACGGTGCATCAGCAACCGAAGCATCAGACAAGGTCACGGTCAGAACCGCATCTGGCGGCAAGGCCACACGCTGATTAATGAACACGCTACCCGATACGTTCGGGCCGGTGATCGCCGGTGCAGTGGCCGGGCTGGCCGCGGTATTCACTGGAGGTTGCTGCGCTGGAGCCTCGTGATGCTGTGCGCATCCGGCAAGAGTCAGAGACAGCGCGGTTCCACCTACTATCTGCCAAAGTTTCATTGATCCTTCTCCCTTTTATTATTCGATTGTCGACAAGTTGTAACAAACGTAACCAACGCCGACGATGAACTTAGTGACTTAAACCAGCTTACCCATTAATCATGGCACAAAAAACCAGAGTTCGCCGCCCCGAGGATAAAACAAGACTTCTGAGGTTTCAAAAGATCCACTATGATTAACAGGTTAGACCTGTCAGCGAAGGTGTATTTCAGAACATTCCTGCCTGCGGTATCCCGAACAACTTAGGTCAATATCACCGGTAACTTTCATGAGGCCACTATGAGTCAGGCATTAAAAAATCTGCTGGATCTGTTAGATCTGGAAAAAATCGAAGAAGGACTGTTTCGTGGTCAAAGTGAAGATCTGGGCTTGCGTCAGGTCTTTGGTGGTCAGGTTGTCGGTCAGGCGCTGTACGCCGCTAAACAAACCGTGCCCGTCGATCGCGGTATTCACTCTTTTCATAGCTACTTTCTGCGTCCCGGTGACAGCAGCAAACCCATCATTTATGACGTGGAAATTCTGCGAGACGGCAACAGTTTTAGCGCACGACGCGTAAAAGCCGTTCAGCATGGCAAACCGATTTTTTATATGACCGCGTCGTTCCAGAGCCAGGAAACCGGCTTCGAACATCAGAACACCATGCCTGATGTCCCGGCACCTGAAACGCTGGTTTCAGAATCAGATATTGCCAAAAACCTGGCGCATCTGATCCCTGAAAAATTCCGCGAAAAATTCATTGGTCACAAGCCGATTGAAATGCGTCCGGTGAAATTCCATAACCCGTTGAAGGGAAGTGTAGAAGAACCTCACCGCGCGGTCTGGTTCAGGGCTAACGGAGAAATGCCGGATGATTTGCGCATCCATCAGTATCTGCTGGGTTATGCCTCGGACTTCAATTTCCTGCCGACTGCATTGCAACCGCACGGTATCGGGTTCCTTGAGCCGGGAATGCAGGTCGCGACCATCGACCATTCGATGTGGTTCCACCGCCCTTTCCGTATGGATGACTGGCTGCTATACGCCGTTGAAAGCACATCTGCTTCGGGCGCTCGTGGTTTTGTACGCGGACAATTTTATACCCGTGATGGCGTGCTGGTTGCCTCTACGGTACAGGAAGGCGTGATCCGCCAGCGGACGCCTGAATAAACATTCTCCGATCACGGTTGGCAAAAACTGTGCATTAAAAAGGGGCGATATCATTATCGCCCCTTTTGCATATCATCATTATTTTATTGTTTTGTACTGCTTAATGAGAGAGTTAGCGCACTACTTTCTCTGAAATCCTGTTACTGAGCCATTACTGGTTATAGGCGTTTTCGCCGTGGCTGTTCACATCCAGACCTTCACGTTCCTGCTCTTCAGGAACACGCAGGCCTACAATCATGTCAGCCACTTTGTAACCGATGAAGGCCACAACACCAGACCACACCAGTGTGACGCAAACGCTGAAGAACTGAACCCAAACCTGATGGCCCATGGTCACGCCTTCTGCGTAACCCACGCCGCCCAGAGAGCTGGAAGTGAATACGCCGGTCAGCAGGCAACCTACGATACCGCAGACGCCGTGAACACCGAATACGTCACAGGTATCATCAACGCGCAGCCATTTTTTCAGGGTAACGACACCCCACAGGCCAGTCACACCGCCGACCAGACCGATGATCAACGCACCGCCCACGCCGACCGTACCACACGCCGGAGTGATGGCAACCAGACCTGCGATAGCACCGGAACTTGCGCCCAGCAGAGAAGGCTTGCCGCGAACCATCCACTCAACCAGAGTCCAGGACAGGATTGCGCCAGCCGTTGCAATCACAGTATTCAGGAACGCCAGCGCGGCAATGGAACTTGCTGCACTTGCAGAGCCGGCGTTAAAGCCGAACCAGCCGACATACAGGATTGCAGCGCCAGTGAACACCATTGGCAGGTTGTGAGGTTTGAACGCTTCTTTACCGAAACCAGCACGTTTGCCCAGCAGATAAGCACCGACCAGACCCGCGATAGCGGCGTTGATATGAACAACGGTACCGCCGGCGAAGTCCAGCGCGCCATCAGCAGCCAGGAAACCGCCCGCCCACACCATGTGCGCCATTGGAATATAGGAGAAGGTCAGCCAGATCACGGTGAAAATCAGCACCGCAGAGAAACGCACACGTTCAGCGATACCACCGACGATCAGTGCCACGGTGATACAGGCGAATGAACACTGGAATGCCACATGGATCATCTGAGAGAAGGTGCCGGTAACAGAATCCAGGCCAATGCCTTTCATCATTACGTTGCCGAAACCACCGAAGAAGGCGTTACCTTCGCTGAATGCCAGACTGTAACCGTAAAGGATCCACAGAACGCAGACCAATGCGAAGGTCACAATAACCTGAGTCAGCATGGATAAAACGTTTTTGGAACGCAGTAAACCGCCGTAGAACAACGCTACGCCAGGTACGGTCATAAACAATACCAGCGCAGTACAAATCATCATAAAGGCGTTATCAGCGCCGTTGGCGGCGGCTGGTGCTGCGGCCATGGCAAGCGAAGGCAATAATGCCACTGCGCCCAGCCCCATCATGGATAAAAGTTTTTTCATTATTAACCCACCCCTGTTTCTCAAAACTGTTTTTTCTAATCTGATTTATCTCAAACCGGTTGGCATGAGAGATAAAAACCGGAAATTACAGTGCTGCTTCGTCGGTTTCACCAGTACGAATACGGATAACACGTTGCAATTCAGCAACGAAAATTTTGCCATCACCGATCTTGCCGGTGTAGGCCGCTTTGCTGATCACGTCGATCACTTCATCGAGCTGATCGTCAGCGATAGCAATGTCGATTTTTACTTTTGGAAGGAAGTTCACGCTGTATTCCGCGCCACGGTAAAGTTCGGCATGACCTTTCTGACGGCCAAAACCTTTAACTTCCGTTACGGTCAGCCCCTGAATTCCAACAGCAGACAGCGCTTCACGCACGTCTTCCAGCTTAAAAGGTTTGATCACCACAGTAACCAGCTTCATTGTGCCACTCCTCGAATTAAGGGCTAACCGCGAGAGGATTCGCGCCCGATACGCAAGGGATAAAGCAAAGGGTGTGCCAGAGTTGAAACTGATGAAAGATTCCTGCAATTCCCGCGCAAACTGGCATTTTCAGAATAATCGTGACCGGGCGCACAGTTGTTTCGCCACACAGCACACAGCAGCGCACGCACCATTTAAGTGCTCATCGCTGCTTTATAGTGCAAGGTGTAAACCGCAGGTATTTTGTCTGCATGAATACGGTGCGCGGGATGGGATGGCGCGAGGATAAGACGTTGAGGAGAGAATGCTGGCGTAGCGAACGCGTTACGCCAGCTGACAGTTTATGCGTTTTCTGTGGAAGGAATTCCCTGCTCAGCTGACGCCAGTTCTTGCCCGGCAAGTTGCAACTGATACATCTGATAATACCGGCCTTTTTCTGCCAGCAGCTGTAAGTGGTTGCCCTGCTCAACGGCTTGCCCGCGGTGCAATACCAAAATATTATCTGCATCCACAATCGTCGACAGCCGGTGTGCAATTACAACCAGAGTTGTTTGCTGACGAATGGCACGTAAAGCACGCTGAATTGCCTGCTCGGTTCCTGAGTCGATATTGGCCGTTGCCTCGTCAAGGATCAGAATTTCTGGTGCCTGCACCAAAACGCGCGCCATCGCCAGCAATTGCTTCTGTCCAACAGAGAGATTATTACCCTGTTCGCCCAGACGCGTATTCAACCCTTCCGGCATTCCCCGTACCAGCGGAGAAAGCTGCACAATATCCAGTGCGTGCCAGACCTGAGCTTCATCAATATCGCGACCTAAAGTCACGTTAGAGAATACCGATTCCGCCAGCACCACCGGATCCTGCTGAACCATAGCAATTCCCTTTCGCAGACTGGAGTGCGAGAGATCAGCAAGGTTACGCCCGTCGACGCGGATCTCACCTTTATTCAGCGGATAATAGCCCATCAGGAGATTCGCCAGCGTACTTTTGCCACTGCCTGTGTGCCCGACCAGCGCCACAAATCCACGTGAAGGGACATGCAGGGTAATATTCTCCAGCACCCATTTGTCCGGGCGGTAGGCAAAACTGACGTCGCGAATATCAATCTCGCCGCTGGTCAGCAACTTATCGTCCGGTCCGTACTGCTGCTGAGTCCGGTCCATCAAATCAAAGATACGTTCACCTGCGACTACAGCCTGCTGGAGAATGGATTGCTGCGACGTCAGCTCAATAAGAGGTTCGTTTAGACGCCCGAGGTAGTTGATGAAAGCATACAAAACCCCCACGCCAATCGAGCCTTCGGCACTGAAACCGAACAAGATTAATAAGCCGCATAAAATCAGGGATGAAAATAAGCTGAGTAATGGTCGCAGCAAAAATCCTTCCAGCCTGAGTGTCTGCATGCGGGCCATATAATGTGACTGACTGGCGCGGGACAGTCGTTCACCAAACCGTTTTTGCTGACGGAATTGCTGAATGACGTTCATGCCATTAATGACTTCGTTGAAGCCATCATTTATGTCCGCCAGATAAGCACGCACTTTACGAACGACAGGCGTACTGTAAATCTGGTAAAGCCCCATCACCACAAACACAGCCGGGAAGATGCAGATAGCCACCGAGGCAAGTCGCCAGTCAAGGCTGAACATCGCTACCAGCATTGCGCCAATCAGCGCAATGCTGCGCAAAACCGTCGATACGACAGTGACATAAAGGTCACGGATCACTTCAGTATCATTGGTCACACGCGAAATCAGCTGCCCGACCGGCTGGGTATCAAAGGCACTCAAAGGCTGACGCAATGCGGCATCCATGACGTCGGTGCGCAAACGCTGCACCACGCCAACCGCAGCACGGTTAAACAGAAGTGCCTGAAAATAGTGCAGGCTTGCTGCCAGAAATTGCAGGAAGATGAAACTCAGCGCCAGCAAACTGACTTTCCCCCAGGGCATTTCACCTTTCGCCACATAGTGATCAATAAAGAAACTGATCAGGATCGGGCCGGTAACTTCCGCTGCAGCGGCAATCCACAGCATCAGCACCGCATAAGACAGAGGCTTACTGTAGGGTTTGCCATATCCCAGAAGACGTTTAAGCGTAGGCCAGAGCTTCTGGATTTTACTCACTTTTTGTTCCGCCATGTTATTCAGCCTCCTTTTCCGGCACATCATCCAGCGCAGCTTCAAGCTGCTGATAGCGGAACATATCGCGATACCAGCCCGGCTTCGCAGCCAGTTCGTCATGATCGCCGCGCTGTGAAATGCTTCCGTGACTGAATACCAGAATCTCACTGGCTTCGGTCAACGCAGAAAGCCGGTGAGCGCTGATAATCACCGTTCTGTCACTGCCCCACTGACGCAGATTTTGCAGGATTTGATGTTCCGTGCGGCCATCGACGGCAGATAGCGCATCATCCAGGATCAGAATTTCAGCTTTTAACAACAGCGCTCTGGCAATCGAAATACGTTGTTTCTGGCCACCCGAAAGCATAACGCCACGTTCACCGACCTCTGTTTCATATCCCTGAGGCAAACGCAGAATGTCATCGTGAACGCTGGCAAGCCGTGCCGCTTCCTCAATGTCTTCCTGCGTGGCATCCGGCCGGCCGAGCGCAATGTTCTGCGCGACGGTGTCTGAAAACAGGAAAGGCGTCTGGCTGACTACCGCAAGCCGCGCGCGCCAGTCATCGAGCCGGATCTCTTTGAGTGACAGACCGTGGTAACGCACATCGCCTTCAGTCACATCGAACTGGCGCTGAAGCAATGCCAGCAAGGTACTTTTTCCAGAACCCGTCGGGCCACATAAACCGAGCATTTGCCCCGGTTTCAGGGAAAATGCCACGGACGTTAAGGCAGCGTGTTGGTGTTCGGGATAATGGAAATTGTTGATCTGCGCTTCAAGCACTGCGCGCCCCGCCGGTAAAGGCGTTGCGCCATCGGCCACCGCTGGCGCTTCCTGTAACAGGCTGCGGATACGGCTGTAGGCCGCACTGCCACGCTCTACGATATTGAACATCCACGCCAGCGCCAGCATCGGCCAGATCATCAGCCCCAGATACATCACAAAACTGGTCAGTTCACCGAGTGTCAAATGCCCGTTGACCACCATCCAGCTGCCGCCGCCAATGGCCAGAAGATTTGCCATGCCGATGGAGACGTAAATCGTCGGATCAAAACGTGCATCGACCCGGGCTACGCGCAGGTTTTTAGCACCGGTATCCGCGGCAACATCGGCAAATTGTGATGACTGATGATTTTCCAAACCAAAAGCTTTGATCATGCGGATGCTGGTCAGGCTTTCCTGCGCCTGATCGTTAAGAGAGGAAAATGCTGCCTGTGCGGTTTTAAAGCGGGAGTGCAACTGGTCGCCGTAACGCTTGATGATGATCGCCATCACCGGCATCGGCACCAGCGAAAGCAGCGTCAGTTCCCAGCTGATCTGGGTTGCCATGACAATCAGCACGGCAAGTCCCATAACCAGTGAATCCACCAGTGTCAAAACGCCCTCGCCTGCGGCAAACACCACGCGGTCTACGTCGTTGGTGGCACGGGCAATCAAATCGCCGGTGCGATGACGCAGATAAAAAGCCGGATGCTGACGACTGAGCTGGCGGAAGAAATCCTGGCGTAACTCGACGGCCAGCTTATAGGACGCACCGAATAACAGTACGCGCCAGACATAGCGCAGCAGGTACACGACTATCGCTGTGCCGAGCATCAGACCCAGCCATGCGAAAAGCACGTTGTAAGACATTTGTTTTGACGTTACGCCATCAATGATTATGCCCACCAGTTTTGGCGGCAGTAATTGCAGGACAGCAATAATGATCAGCAAGGCAACGGCACCCAGATACCGGCGCCATTCACGACGGAAGTACCAGCCTAATTGTGCAAACAGTCTCACGCAGAGTTTTCCATACAAATAATAATGATTTTATTGAGTTAACAGATATCACAAATACCCGTTTGCTCTTCAGGCTGACAAGGATACCAGAGTTAACATGCGTTTCTGATGAAACTTTTTACTGCAACTTTTGCATTAAATGGGCAATGCGGTGGTCGATTTTATGCGCTCCATCGCAAAACTTGAGGTCACATCGTTCAGTCCCGGAATGCCGTTCACAAGTCGCTTGTAAAAGTTATCGTAGCTTTTCATATCGGAAACCTGCACCTGCAATAAATAATCATATTCTCCGGCCATCCGGTAGAAGCCCAGTACTTCCGGAAATGCTTCAACCTGTTGTACAAAGCGCTGATACCATTCGCTGTTGTGATGCTGAGTTTTGATCAGCACAAATGCCGTCAGACTCAGCCCCAGCTTATCGCCATCCAGCAACGCCACTTTGCCGCGAATAATCCCGTCATCTTCAAGGCGCCTGATTCTTTTCCAGCAGGGTGTGGAGGTGAGATTAACGGCATCCGCCAGTTCGTTCAGGGAAAGGGTGCAATCTTTTTGCAGCAGGGCTAAAAGCTTGAGGTCAATTTTATCTACCATAAAGCACTCCGGGAGAATATTTTTCTACAAATACGGCAAACCGTGGGTCAAAGAGTAACTTATTTCTCTGGTGATTACGTTATTCTTATCTCATCAAAACACTTTTATGAGTCTGCAACATGCGTAATTCCTGGGTCACTCACGCCATTAAAGAAATCGACGCCGATTTTCAACGTTCAGCCGACACACACTTAATTCGTCTCACACTGAATGACTTACCCGGGATTTCCATGTACCTGAAGGATGAGAGCACCCACCCTTCCGGCAGCCTGAAACATCGCCTGGCACGCTCACTGTTTTTATATGGTCTGTGCAACGGCTGGATCCGCGAAAATACGCCCATCATTGAAGCTTCTTCGGGCAGCACCGCCATTTCCGAAGCCTACTTCGCCCGGCTGCTCGGTCTGCCTTTTATTGCCGTGATGCCTTCCTGTACGGCTCCGCGCAAGATTCAGCAAATTGAGTTTTACGGCGGCCGCTGTCATTTCGTCGAAAATTCCAGCCAGATTTATGCGGCTTCTGAGCAACTCGCCAGAAAACTGAACGGCCATTATATGGATCAGTTCACCTACGCGGAGCGCGCGACCGACTGGCGCGGGAACAACAATATTGCCGACAGTATTTTCCGCCAGATGTCCCGCGAACCGCATCCGGTGCCGCGCTATCTGGTGATGAGTGCCGGTACCGGCGGAACCTCTGCGACGCTCGGGCGTTATATCCGTTATCAGGGGCACGACACCGAACTGGTGGTGGTGGATCCTGAAAACTCGGTATTTTACGATTATTATCAGCAACGTGACGCCAGCGTCACCGCGCAATGCAGCAGTCGCATTGAGGGCATTGGCCGCCCGCGTGCCGAACCCTCATTTATCCCTGACGTCATCGACAACATGATGCAGGTGCCCGATGCCGCAAGCGTGGCGACCGTCCGCTGGTTAGAAAAGGTGCTGGGACGAAAAGTCGGTGGCTCAACGGGCACCAATATGTGGGGCGCTTTGCAGCTGGCAAAACAAATGCGTGAGAAAGGCGAAACAGGTTCGATCGTCACCCTGCTTTGCGACAGCGGCGAACGTTATCTGAATACCTATTTTGACGACAGCTGGGTGACGAAGAATATCGGGGATATTTCCGTTTACGCTGCACAACTGGAAGGACTTAACTAATATTTTTCCAAAATAATTCGTGTTGCAGGCAGGTGGCAAGTTTGTGAATCCCGATGAGCTTACATGAGTAAGTGATTCGGGTGAGCAAACGCAGCCAGCGCATCTGCAGCTTGAAGTATGACGGAAAAAAGCCGGGACAGTTAAAGTGAACCCGGCTTGCTGCAATACCTTTTATTCGGGGGAATAGGTGAGGTGTGGAGTGTGCAGCCAGTGTTGCAAAAAGTGAGACACCGCCTGATTGCGGCAATGCCCGATGATTTGTAAGTGAGGAGATTGCTCTTTAAGCACCGGTAATGCGTTGCCCATTATCAGCCCCATCCCGACGCCTTCCAGCATTTCTTTGTCGTTCATGGCATCGCCAAAGGCCATGCATTCAGACATTTCAATCCCCAGCCCTGCCGTCAGAAGTGCCAGGGCACTGCCTTTATTGCTGCCCGCAGGCTGCACATCCAGACAATCTGCCGCTGAGAAACACAAATCTAAGCGCGGTCCGAAGTGCGCTTTCAGCTGAGGAACCAGCGCCAGCAGGGTTTCGTGAGGCGCGCAGAAACACACTTTACTGTTACCGGAATCCGGCAACAAACGCAGATCCTGCAACTGGTAACGGAAACCGCTGAACTGGTGCGGGATCAGTAAGTCTGGATCATCGAGCGACGTAAACCAGCCTTCATCGCGGAACACGTGCAGACTGGCCGGAGTATCCCATTGCGTGTGCAGAAGCTCATGCGCACAATCTTCGGACAAATCGCTTGCGTGCAACCTTTGGCCGGCTAAATCATGAATACGCGTGCCGTTACCGGTGATCAGGAAACCGTCCAGCCCGATATTTGCCAGAATATCTTTCATTTCAAGATAATGACGGCCGGTCGCAAACGTCAGTTTTACCGGTTTTTCAGCCAGCTGACGCAGCGTTGCCAGTGTTTTTTCGCCCAGGGTGTGATCGGGTAAAAGCAGCGTGCCATCCATATCAAATGCAGCTAAACGGTACATGTTTCCTCTCTGAGCGGGAATAATTTTCACTTTCAAAGTATGTACCCGGATTTGCGGAACTAATAGTGAACAGTTTATGAATACTGTTCCGGTTTTAGCTCACACTTTCTTTCTTCGCGTCAAGCCGGCGCGCCGTGCGTGGGATATCCTGAACAAACGATATGCTGAACAAACAAGTTAACCTGAAAAATAAGGTTCCGTATTTATCATGCGCCTGCAAAACCGCCTTAATCAATTCCAGCGTCTGCATCTCAAAACCGGATCGTTTCCGGTTCAGCTTACTGTGGCAGAGCTGGCAGACATTTTTTGCTGTAGCGAACGCCATACGCGAACTTTACTTACTCATTTTCAGGATGCGGGCTGGATTGAATGGAAATCACAGGCTGGCCGCGGTAAACGCGCCTCGCTCTGCTGCCTGAGAACACCCGAAGATCTGCGCGGCACCTATTTACAGGAATTACTGATTAACGGTGAACATTCTGCGGCACTGCAATTAAGCCAGCTGGATCCCACACACCTCAATGCCCTGCTGGCACCGCATCTCGGCGGACAATGGCAGGAAGACGCCCCCACATTACGCATACCTTATTACCGCCCTCTCCAGTCTTTGGATCCTCTGACCCTGACGGGGCGGGCGGAGCAGCATCTCGCCCATACCATTCATGCGGGACTGACGCGTTATATTCCGGGAAACTCTGCGCCACAGCCTGATCTGGCACATCACTGGCAGGTCAGTAACAATGGCAAAACCTGGCAGTTTTTTCTGCGCAGTCAGTTGTTCTGGCATAACGGCGAGCCGCTTAAAACAGCGCAACTGATGGCCCGGTTCCAGCAGCTAAAAAATTCGTCACGCGGCAAACACAATCTGGCGTCCGTCACCCGACTGTCGCAGCCTCACGCGCTATGTCTGCAATTTGATCTCGATAAACCCGATTACTGGCTGGCACATCGTTTTGCCGATCTCAATTGCCTGCTTTCGCACCCTGAAGATCCGCACATTGGTGCCGGACCTTTCCGCCTGACCACGTTTTCCCCTGAGCTGGTCCGGCTGGAGCAACACACGTTGTATACGCTGCAACATCCTTATCTGGCGGCGATTGAGTTTTGGATCACGCCACAACTGTTTGCTCAGAAAAACAATGTCAGCTGTCAGCATCCGGTCAGGATCATTCTTGGCGAGCAAGAAGAATTAGCGCGGGTAAAACCGGTAAGACGCAGCACCAGCCTGGGGTTTTGCTATATCGCCGCCAATCTCCGGCGCGGTGTGTTAAATGAAACGCAGGCGCGGAAAATCGTTCGTCTGATCCAGCGCAGCGGCATGTTAAATAATTTGCCTATCGATCATGACCTGGTGAAATCCAGCAAAGAAATGCTGCCGGGCTGGCCAATTCCTTTGCATGATGATGCGGATGTTCCGCTGCCGGAAAAACTAACATTGCTTTTTCATCCGCCGGTTGAGTTTGAGCTGGTAGCACAGGCGCTAAAAGAACGGCTGGCGAAAGAAGGTTGTCGGCTTGAGGTCGGGTATCATGCCGGCAGGCTTTGGGAAGACGATACGTTGCTCCGCTCAGCCGATCTTCTGCTCGGGGACCGCCTGATTAGTGAATCGCCCGAAGCATCGCTTGAAAACTGGCTACAGCAAGACCCGCTCTGGCCGGAGATCCTGCGCGATGAAGATTATGCGTGTCAGCAACAGCGCCTGGAAGTGATTCAGCAAATCCCGCAGGAAAACCGTCGTTCGGATGAGCTTCGCGATCATTTCTTTCAATGGATGAAATCAGGCATCGTGACACCCTTGTTTAATTATCAATATCAGGTCAGTGCGCCACCGCGTATCAGCGGCGTTCAGCTTACAGCCTGGGGCTGGTTCGATTTTTGTCAGGCCTGGGTTCCGCCACCCCTGCAGGATGAAAATGCGTGAAGGAGCTGTTTCACTACACTCTTTCACTACACTCTGGCACTAAAGAAAAGTAACATTAGGGCAGTTTTACTGTCCGGCGGGCAGTGAATTCAGATAATGGTTTCAACAACAGGTAATCAGAATGAAAAGAGCAGTGGTAGTTTTTAGCGGCGGACAAGATTCAACAACCTGTCTGATTCAGGCTCTGAAGCAATATGACGAAGTCCACTGCGTCACGTTCGATTATGGTCAGCGCCATCGTGCTGAAATTGAAATCGCACAGAAATTATCAGTGGAACTTGGCGCCCGTGCGCACAAGGTTCTGGATGTTGGTTTGTTAAATGAACTGGCCGTCAGCAGCCTGACACGCGATAACATTCCGGTACCTAACTTTGGGGATGAAAATAACGGCGGCCTGCCAAGCACTTTCGTTCCAGGTCGTAATATTTTATTCCTGACACTGGCAGCAATTTATGCTTATCAGATCCAGGCTGAAGCGGTGATCACCGGAGTTTGTGAAACCGACTTCTCAGGTTATCCGGATTGCCGTGATGAGTTCGTGAAGGCGCTGAACACGGCCGTTTCTCTCGGTCTGGCACGCGATGTCCGTTTTGAAACGCCGCTGATGTGGCTGAATAAAGCGGAAACCTGGGCGCTGGCTGATTATTATCAGCAACTGGATCTGGTCCGCCATAAAACGCTGACCTGTTATAACGGCATTGCCGGTGATGGCTGTGGCGAATGTGCGGCCTGTCATTTGCGCGCCAATGGTTTGCAGCAATTCCAGCAGGATAAAACGGGCGTGATGAACAGCCTGAAGCAGAAAACCGGTCTGCGCTGATTAAGCAGACGTCAGAAGCAAAGCGGGTGGCCATCAGACCACCCGTTTTCTACTAATCAGCTTGTTTATCAGTACTTAGCCAAATCAGTCGTTTTCCAGTTCCAGTTCACGTAATCGCTCCAGCAACTCACCTTCCAGCGGCAACGCCTTTTGTGTACGCAAGTCGATACAGACGAACGTCAGCGTCGCATCGGCAACCACTTCGCCCTCACAAGTGACAACTTGTTCCAGCACACCGCTGCGTCCGTTTAATTGCTGCATGCTGCTGTCAATGCGCAACACATCGCCAAGCACTGCGGGTTTGCGATAATTGATGTTGATATTCACCACGATAAACGCGATTTTATTTTCGCTCATCCACTGGAAACCCGACTGATTATCGAGCCATTCCCAGCGGGCAGTTTCGAGGAATTCCAGATAGCGCGCATTGTTGACGTGCTGATAGACGTCGATATGAAAGCCGCGAACTTTGATAAAGGTATGCATAGTGGTTAAAAAACTCCTGATAGTCGTCTGAGGCATACAACCAAACTGGTCAGATGTCTTTAGAGATTAGCAGAAGAAAACGGCGGCAACCGTTAAGGGTTTACCGCCGCGACATCCGTCACAATTTCAGACGGTCCTTGTTACGTTCAAATAATGCGGCACCAATTCCTGGTACTTCGCGCAGTTGTTCCACATCGGTAAACTGCCCAAGTTCCTCGCGATAGCTGATGATGGCCTGTGCCTTCTTCATCCCTACCCCGTTCATCACCTTGGCAAATTCCTCTGCAGTCGCAGTGTTGATGCTGACAGTACTTTCATCTGTAACCGCAGCCTGTTCCTTTTTCACTTGCGGGCCTGAGACTTTACCTGCAGCCGTTACCGGCGCTGCCGTAGTAGTCGCCACAGGGCTGGTGGCATTGGGTGCCGCGTGTAACATAACGGGCAGAGTAGAAAGCCCCAGTGCCAGAGCCAACGAAAGTGATGTAATGCCTAATTTTTTCATGCTGTATCCTCCATGTGTTTGACAGCACGGAGAGAGTGCATCAGGCAGGAAAAGCGAACAACGGGCAAGTTTCAAATATGGAAAAGGCCGCGAAAGCGGCCTTTGTTTGTTGCAACGCGTTGCAAAACTTTGCGGCGTTTACTGGTTTTGTGCAGCTGAACCGTATTTGATTTTCGCTTCCTGACGCAGATTAGTCAGCAACGCATCAAAGGTTACGTTCGAGGAGGTTTGTTGCATCTCCTGATTGAAACGTCCGATATCCGCTTCAGGTACGACACCCGGCGTCACAGTATTCAGTTTAACCAGTACACTGTTGCCTTTATTGTCCTGAGTCAGACCATAAACTGGCTGGTCTTTCTGAGGATGTGGCAACGCGTAGACGTTAGATTCAAACGCAGAAGGCTGCTGACTGCGCTGAACTTTCTGCACAGCACCGAAGCTCAGACCTGCCGCTTTCATCGCGTCATCGCCTTTGCCGTCTTTCAGAGCGGTCAGCAGTTTTTCGCCATCCATCCGTGCCTGATCTTGTGCTTTCTGGCGTTTAACCAGCGTCGTCACCTGATCTTTCACTTCAGCAAAAGGTTTCACGCCTTCCGCCTTATGCGCTTCTACACGAACCACAAAGGCGCGATCGCCATCGACAGTAATGATATCGGAGTTACTGCCCGGAGAACCGTCCTGACCAATCAGACCACCATCAAAAATCGCCTGTACGACAGGTTTGAAGTTGATGCCAGCAGGAATTTGGTTTTGGGTAAACCAGTCGGTATGCACCGCTTTAGTTCCTGCAACTTCTTCGGCTGAAGTCAGAGATTCATTATCATTGGTTGCCGCTTCGCTGACTTTCTGTTGCAGCGCGTAGTAAGCATCCAGTGATTTTTCCTGCTTAAGCTTGTCAGTGATCGCGTTACGGACAGCCGCTAACGGTTTGACCTGCTCAGGCGTCACGTCATCAAGGCGCAGGATGAAGAAACCGCTGTCAGATTTAATCACGCCGGAAACCTGACCTTTAGCCGTCAGATTAGCGTTCTTAAATTCTGGCAATGTGGTTTCAGGTTCCATCCAGCCCAAATCACCACCCTGTTTAGCGCTCAGGGCATCGGTAGATTTAGTCTTAGCCAGTTCGGCAAAGTCAGTTCCTTTTTTCAGCTCGGCGGCAACCGCGTCGGCATCAGCCTGTGATTTCAGGACAATGACGCTGTAACGGCGACGTTCAGGCTGACCGAACTCACTTTTGTGCTGATCGTAATAGGCACTGATATCAGCATCTGTCACTTCAGTTTTGCCCTGCATGGCCGCGGCATCCATTTCGATGTAGCTGACTTTTACCTGCTCAGGGGAAATAAAGCTGTTTTTGTTCTGGTCGTAGAAAGCCTGTAACTCTGCGTCAGTCACCTGCTGTTTAGCAGCCAGCGCATCGGTATCCAGAGTGGCGGTTTGTACTTCACGAACCTGCAGAAGCAGTGCAGCCAATGATTTGCTTTCTACCGGCAAAACGAAATCTGACTGGCCGTAGGCCTGCTCAAGCTGCTGACTGATGAGCTGCTGTTTCATCAACTGCGCAAAATTATCCGCGCTGTATCCCATGCTCTGGATACTTTGCAGATATTTGGCGTTATCGAAACGGCCATCAGTCTGGAATTGTGGGGTGGCAAAAATCGCATCTTTGATCTGCTGATCGCTGACGGTAATACCCAATTTTTTGGAATACTGATCCAGCAAAGTGACGTCAATCAGATTGCTCAGGGATTCCTGACGCAGTTGCTGCATGTAACCGTCACTGCCCGCCAGTTCAGAGAACTGATCGCCAAGTTGCTGCTGCAACCGGTTACGCTGGTTCTGTACAGCCTGCTCTAACTGAGCCCGACCGATTTCCTGACCATTCACTTTCGCTGCATAGTCGCCTGAACCGCCGACCAGGTAGTTGCCCACCCCTGTCAAAATAAAGGACAGAATAATCAGGGCCAGAATGATTTTGAGCACGACGTTGTTGGAAGCCGCGCGTAAATTGTCCATCATAGTGAGGCAACACTCCGCTGTAATAAAAAAAGCGCATCGTTCTCGATGCGCCTTGTATCTTACCTTACCAGCCCGATGACGTCAGGTTATTGTTTAACAACCAGACCTGAATGAAAAAGCATCAGTGATGCGCCTCACACGGTTGTAACGTCAGCTTGCAGATAATTAGCCGTTAACGGCATCTTTCAGCGCTTTACCTGCACGGAAGCCAGGTACTTTGGCTGCTGCAATGCTGATTTCTTTACCGGTCTGTGGGTTACGACCAGTACGTGCTGAACGTTCACGCACGGAGAAAGTACCGAAGCCTACCAGAGCTACTTCATCCCCCGCTTTCAGGGTGTCAGTGACAGATGCAAGAACAGCATCTAAAACACGTCCCGCTGCGGCTTTAGAAATATCAGCACCGGCAGCAATTTTGTCGATCAATTGTGACTTATTCACTCTTATCATCCCCTCTTAATTTCGTTCATCACGCCGCATTTTCCCTGCAGACGTGACCGCGCTGCTGTTATATCAATCTTGTCAGAGCGATGCAAGCGACTGAAAGCAGCCTGAAACCCTTTGACCGTTGACTACGTTAACGGCACAAAAAAAAGCTGGCAAGTGAGATTTCACCTGCCAGCCTGAGTTTTATTCAACTGTGTAAGCTGATGTCACTATTTTGCTGCCACCGGCAGTGCGCCGTAAGCCGGATTTTGCAATGCGATGTTCAAAACATCATCAATGCGTTTTACCGGGTGGATCTCAAGATCTGCCAGCACGTTTGCCGGAATTTCTTCCAGATCGCGTTTGTTGTCATCCGGGATCAGAACCACTTTGATGCCACCACGATGGGCTGCGAGCAGTTTTTCTTTCAGACCACCAATTGGCAGAACCAGACCACGCAGAGTGATTTCACCTGTCATCGCAACATCCGCACGAACCGGGTTCCCCGTCAGACAAGACACCAGCGCAGTACACATTGCGATACCGGCACTCGGACCATCTTTCGGCGTTGCCCCTTCTGGTACGTGAACGTGAATATCACGTTTTTCGTAGAAGTCAGGGTTGATACCCAGTTTATCAGCACGTGAACGCACAACGGTCAGCGCGGCCTGAATGGATTCCTGCATCACTTCACCCAGAGAACCGGTGTAAGTCAGCTTACCTTTGCCCGGTACGCAGGCCGTTTCGATGGTCAGCAATTCGCCGCCCACTTCGGTCCACGCCAGACCAGTGACCTGGCCCACACGGTTTTCGGTATCAGCACGGCCATAATCGACCTTCTGCACGCCGAGGAAATCTTTCAGGTTGTCGCCGTTGATTTCAATGTGCTTGATGTTTTTATCCATCAGCAATTGTTTAACTGCTTTTCGGCAAAGTTTAGACAACTCACGTTCTAAACTACGCACACCCGCTTCACGGGTATAGAAACGGATAATGCCGATAATTGCGCTGTCATCAACCGTCAGTTCGTTCTTCTTAAGCGCGTTACGCTCAAGCTGCTTCGGCAGCAAATGCTGTTTGGCGATGTTCAGTTTTTCATCTTCGGTATAGCCCGAAAGACGGATCACTTCCATACGGTCAAGCAGCGGAGCCGGGATATTCATCGAGTTCGAGGTCGCCACAAACATCACATCTGACAGGTCGTAATCGACTTCCAGATAGTGATCGTTAAACGCCACGTTCTGTTCCGGATCCAACACTTCCAGCAGAGCAGAAGCAGGATCACCACGCATGTCAGATGACATCTTGTCGATTTCATCTAGCAGGAACAGCGGGTTTTTAACTCCGACTTTCGCCATTTTCTGGATCAGTTTGCCCGGCATGGAACCGATATAGGTACGACGGTGACCGCGGATTTCCGCTTCATCACGTACGCCACCCAGCGCCATACGCACATACTGACGGCCAGTCGCTCGTGCGATTGACTGACCCAGTGAGGTTTTACCCACACCCGGAGGCCCGACCAGACACAGGATTGGCCCTTTAATTTTGCTGACACGACTCTGTACTGCGAGGTATTCCAGAATGCGGTCTTTGACACGCTCCAGACCATAATGGTCAGTATCCAGAACTTCCTGCGCTTTGAGCAGGTCTTTTTTCACTTTGCTGCGGGCATTCCATGGCACCTGAAGCATCCAGTCGATATATCCACGGACAACCGTGGCTTCGGCGGACATCGGCGACATCATTTTCAGCTTTTGCAACTCAGCTTCGGTTTTTTCACGCGCATCTTTCGGCATTTTGGCCGCTTCGATTTTGCGTTTCAGCGCCTCATGCTCGTCAGGCGTATCGTCCATTTCGCCAAGTTCTTTCTGAATCGCTTTCATTTGCTCATTCAGATAGTACTCGCGCTGGCTTTTTTCCATCTGTTTTTTGACACGGTTACGGATGCGTTTCTCAACCTGTAACAGGTCGATTTCCGATTCCATCATCGCCATCAGATATTCCAGACGCTCGGTGATATCAAACATTTCCAGCACGGATTGTTTGTCAGCGAGTTTCAATGGCATATGCGCAGCGATGGTGTCAGCCAGACGTGCAGCATCTTCAATGCTGTTCAGTGAAGTCAGCACTTCCGGCGGGATTTTTTTGTTCAGCTTGATGTAGCCTTCAAACTGATTAATCGCAGTACGCACCAGAACTTCCTGCTCGCGTTCATCCACGGCCGGAGATTCAAGATATTCCGCCTGGGCAGCAAAATGCTCGCCACTGTCAGAAAGTGTCGTAATACGCGCACGTTGTAACCCTTCCACCAGCACTTTGACCGTGCCGTCCGGGAGCTTCAGCATTTGTAATATTGAGGCAACCGTACCCACGGAGAAGAGGTCATTAACGCCCGGCTCATCTGTTGAAGCTTCTTTCTGCGCCACCAGCATGATTTTTTTGTCGTGATCCATCGCAGCTTCGAGGCACCGAATCGATTTTTCCCTGCCAACAAACAACGGGATCACCATGTGCGGATAAACCACCACATCGCGCAAAGGCAATACGGGGATTTCTATGCGTTCAGAACGCTCAGGGTTCATAGAGCTCTCTCTTAGTTTAGCTTCCGCCAGGTTAAGGAAATCTCGTGAAACACGAGTCAGACGGGTTTCAGCAAGTCGTTAACTGAGTATATGGGGATGAATGTCTGACATTCAACGTTAAGAATGTGCGAAAAAAAAATGGGGGACAAAATCCCCCATTTCATGGCTAACTCTCTGGATAGATTGGCTAATTATTCGCCAGATGCCTGTTGCGCTTCTGGTTTGCCATAAATCATCAGAGGTTCTGACTGGCCCGCAATCACGGACTCATCAATCACCACTTTTTCGACATCTTCGAGAGACGGCAGATCATACATAGTGTCCAGCAATGCGGCTTCTACGATGGAACGCAGACCACGGGCACCGGTTTTACGGACCATGGCTTTTTTCGCAATCGCAACCAGCGCTTCATCGCGGAATTCCAGTTCAACGCCTTCCAGATTGAACAATGCCTGATATTGCTTAGTCAGGGCATTTTTCGGCTCTTTCAGAATCTGAATCAGAGCTTCTTCGTTCAGCTCGCTCAGGGTCGCTACCACTGGCAGACGACCAATGAACTCAGGGATCAGACCAAATTTGATCAAATCTTCTGGTTCAGCCTGCGCCAGCAACTGACCTTCGGTCGCTTTCTGTTCTTTGCCTTTCACTTCTGCACCAAAACCGATACCGGTATTGGTGTTGATACGCTGACCAATCACTTTATCCAGACCGGCAAATGCGCCGCCACAGATAAAGAGGATTTTCGACGTATCAACTTGCAGGAATTCTTGCTGTGGATGCTTACGTCCGCCTTGCGGTGGAACGGCAGCCACGGTGCCTTCAATCAGTTTCAGCAGCGCTTGCTGAACACCTTCGCCCGACACGTCACGCGTGATAGACGGGTTGTCAGATTTGCGGGAAATCTTATCGATTTCATCAATGTAAACAATGCCGCGTTGCGCTTTCTGTACGTCGTAGTCACATTTCTGCAGCAGTTTCTGGATAATATTTTCGACGTCTTCACCGACGTAACCGGCTTCGGTCAGCGTGGTAGCATCAGCCATCGTAAATGGCACATCCAGGAAACGCGCCAGGGTTTCAGCCAGCAGCGTTTTACCGCTACCGGTTGGCCCGATCAGCAGTATGTTGCTCTTGCCTAATTCGATACCGTTGCTGGTATCGCCATTACGCAGGCGCTTATAGTGGTTGTACACAGCCACAGCCAGCACTTTCTTCGCAGGTTCCTGGCCGATAACATAATCGTCAAGGTGCTGACGGATTTCATGCGGCGTCGGTAACGCACTGCGTTCACGGTGTGGCGCGACTTCTTTGATCTCTTCGCGAATAATGTCATTACATAAATCGACACATTCATCGCAGATATACACTGACGGCCCGGCAATCAGCTTACGCACTTCATGCTGGCTTTTGCCGCAAAAAGAGCAGTACAGCAGCTTTCCTGAACCGTCTTTGCGCTTATCTGTCATCAGTAAACCTCTTCTCTAGTATCAGTCCCGCAGCGTAACAAGAACACCACGGCACGACCATATTACACAACAGCCGCATGATTGGCTGATGTCTGTTCATTCCTGTTATGACTCATGGCAGGCAGGTTTTGCTTGATACAAAACCTGCCGTTGAGACGTCCGTATGAGTATAACTATAGACCATCAGCCCGGCAGAAATAAGCCGTCAGGCGCGATGGGTAAATACGGAATCCACTAACCCGTACTGTACAGCCTCATCAGCAGACAGGAAACGGTCACGCTCAGTGTCACGCTCTATTTCTTCAAGAGTTTTACCCGTATGTTTCGCCATCAGCTCATTCATACGTGATTTCACTTTGAGAATTTCTTTTGCGTGGATTTCGATGTCCGTCGCCTGGCCCTGGAAACCGCCCAGTGGCTGGTGGATCATCACGCGTGAGTTTGGCAGACAGAAACGTTTGCCTTCTGCACCGGCGGTCAACAGGAATGCCCCCATTGAACAAGCCTGCCCCATACAAATGGTGCTGACGTCCGGTTTGATAAACTGCATGGTGTCATAAATCGACATACCGGCAGTGATCACACCACCCGGTGAGTTGATATAAAGATAAATGTCTTTTTCCGGACTTTCTGCTTCCAGAAACAGCATCTGGGCAACAATCAGGTTAGCCATATGGTCTTCAACCTGACCTGTCAGGAAGATGATGCGTTCCTTAAGCAGACGGGAGAAGATGTCGTATGAACGTTCGCCCCGTGAAGTTTGCTCAACCACCATGGGTACCAACGCCATGTTTGGTGCAAATTGCTCTCTTTCACCACTGTATGACATAACCGTCTCCTAATAGATTCTGTTTGGCGCTCTTTAAAACCGATTCTACTTGAGATAGGCACACATGACTATGCTCAAGCGGCCAAGTCGCCATTTACACGCCTGACGGTCGTTATCAGTCAGATTTTAACTACAAATTTACCTGGGTTCGTTCTTATCAATTGGGGGATTTAGCCCCTTTTTTCAAGCCTGCAGGAATATTTCTTTTTCTCACGCTGTCCTGAACCGATGAAAGCCATTGTGGATGAGGCCAGTGTGAGGTTTCTACGTGGGCTGTGCCTTATAGTGATAAATATAGTGCAAAAACAACAGTCAAAAACAAAAAATACCTGATTTTCAGCAAATAAAAAGCCCGCAGTAAAAACTGCGGGCCTGAGAAGCGAACCTGTAAACAGGTTCAGCAACGTGCAATTAACTTATGCAGGTTGAGTCTGGTTCATCAGCTCAGTAAAGGTAGTGGCTTTTTCAGTCACTTTCGCTTTAGACAACAGAGTTTCGACCGCTTGTTCTTCCAGAGCGACGTTACGCATGTTGTTCATCAGCTCTTTGTTTTTGCTGTAGAACTCAACAACTTCTTGTGGATCTTCGTACGCAGAAGCCATTTCTTCGATCAGCGCTTTAACGCGATCTTCGTCAGCTTTCAGTTCGTGCTGGCTGATCACTTCGCCAAGCAGCAGACCAACAACGACGCGACGTTTAGCTTGCTCTTCGAACAACTCACGTGGCAGTTCCAGCGCTTGTTTTTCGTTGCCGCCGAAACGTTGTGCAGCCTGACGACGCAGAACATCTACTTCGCCGTCGATCAGTGCAGCTGGCACGTCGATTTCATTAGCGCTGACCAGACCGTCGATTGCCTGAGTTTTGATGCGGTTACGAACAGCACCTTTCAGCTCGCGTTCCATGTTTTTACGCACTTCAGCGCGCAGACCTTCAACAGAACCATCAGCCACGCCGAAACGTTTGATGAATTCTGGCGTCAGTTCTGGCAGTTCACGCTCTTCAACTTTCTTCAGAGTGATCGCGAACTTAGCTGCTTTACCTTTCAGGTTTTCAGCGTGGTAGTCTTCCGGGAAGTTCACGTCGATTGTGAATTCTTCACCCGCTTTGTGACCGACCAGACCTTCTTCGAAGCCTGGGATCATGCGGCCCTGGCCCATAGCCAGTACGAAATCAGAGGCTTTGCCGCCTTCGAAATCTTCACCGTCGATAGAACCGGAGAAATCAACGGTTACGCGGTCTTCAGCAGTGGCTGCAGCGTCAGTTTCTTTCCAGTCAGCTTGTTGCTTACGCAGAGTTTCCAGCATGGTATCAACATCAGCGTCGTTAACTTCAACAACAGGTTTTTCAACTTCGATGTTTTCCAGATCTTTCAGCTCAACTTCCGGGTACACTTCGAATTCTACGGAGAAATTGAAGTCTTCACCTTGCTTGTACTCACCCGGGATATAGTTAGGTGCGCCAGCCGGATTGATTTTTTCTTTGATGATCGCATCAACGAAATTGCGTTGCATCAGATCACCCAGCACGTCCTGACGTACTGACGCGCCGTAACGCTGTTCGATGATGTGGCTTGGTACTTTGCCTTTACGGAAGCCGTCAATACGTACTTTTTTAGAGACGTTGATCAGTTCACTGCTCACTGCTTTTTCAATGCTTTCAGCAGGAACAGTAATCGTTACGCGGCGCCCAAGGCCTTGAGTGGTTTCAACAGAAACTTGCATCTTGTTACCTCAAAAAAAAATCACAGTGCTCGGTCAACTCCAGAAGTCGTTCTCAAGATGAGAAGCAGCATCGAGTGCGCGAACTTACCTTGAAAACGACTTCTAAGAACCGGGACAGTTCTGTATCAGAACGTAGCCCTGTATTCGAGAGCGTCCGAAACCATTCCGGAAAAATTAGACGCGACATTATAGCGACGCAGACGCATTGAGTCGAGGACGGTATCTGTTACGCGGGAGGAAACTCACACGGGAATCGATCCATCGAAAAAAGCGGTCATTGCAAAGGCATTTCGCCTTGCCGTCTGTCCGTCAGAAGAAAAACAAAAACGGCCCGCGGGCCGTTTCTTGAAATTCGCATCTACTAATACCGCATCTGACAAGGAAAGTTCCAGTTTTACCGTCTCAAATGGCGATATTTATGCCTTTTTTGAATCAAATCGTGACGATCACGCCATTGTGCCCGCGCCGCGACAAGGCGGAGAGGCCGGAACCGTATCCTGCAAACCTTCCCATTCTTTCAGGGTGTAAGTATGCAGTGCCAGTGCATGAACGCTGCCCGCCAGCTCTTCGGTTAATCTTCCATAAATTGCACGATGACGCGCCAGGAAACGCTCGCCGATAAACTTATCGGACACCATGACGACTTTAAAATGGCTCTCGGAGCCTGCCGGGACATTATGACGATAGCTTTCGTCAGTCACTTCCAGAAACGCAGGTTCGAATGCTTCAACTAATTTTGCTTCTATTTGCTCACGAATCATAGCAATCTCCTTACACCGCATCAGCTGAGAACTGCGTCTGTCTGGTACTTCTATCTCTCTATAATGATAGGCTGTTTTCCGGACTCTATGCATGTCAGAACAATAAATTTCTGCTGCAGATTGATAAAAACGCCGCTCAGCCTGTCAAAGCTGATTCTGTCAAAGAAAGTGCTGTTCCGCCACGGATGATGAATGCCATCCGCAGGTTAACGACTTCTTTGCTGAAAAAAAGCGCAAAAAAGGCGTTTTCCGGATTTTTGGGACTTCCCCCGGAAAATGGCAATGTTATGATGTCGGCAAAATTTTGAGCACTATTCCCTTATTAATATTGAGAAAATACACATGCTAAAGAAAATTATTTTCCCGGTTCTGGCGATGTTGATGCTGGCAGGCTGTGCCACCAGCACTAACACGCTGGACGTTTCTCCGAAAATTGTATTACCTTCACAGGATCCTACCCTTCAGGGCATCACCATCAGCATCAACGGTGCTGACCAGCGTCAGGATCAGGCACTGGCAAAAGTTAACCGTGACGGTCAGCTGATTTCCCTGACGCCTTCCCGTGACCTGCGTTTCCTGCTGCAGGAATCGCTGGAGAAACAAATGACCGCCCGTGGTTACATGGTCGGTGCTGACGGCGCTGTGGATCTGCAAATCGTGGTGAACAATCTGTATGCCGATGTTCAGGAAGGTAACCTGCGTTATAACATCACCACTAAAGCCGATATCTCTATCATTGCAACGGCTAAAAATGGCAGCAAACAGGTGAAAAACTACCGCTCGACGTACAACGTTCAGGGCGCACTGTCTGCGACTAACGCGAAAATCACCAATGCGGTTAATACCACTCTGGGTGATGTCATCAGCGACATGGCCTCAGATACCAGCATCAGCGACTTTATCAAAGCTAACGCGCGATAAGTTTCTGCTGTAAGAGTGAACACTTCTGCCCGGCTTGCCGGGCAGAATGCTTTCTGAGGCAAGTGATTGTCTTTCCCGATAAGCATCCCTTCCTTTATTATGCGTATGCGCCACTCTCTCACCGGTACGCAGGAACACTATTTTAATGAAAGGTCAGTATTTCAAGATTTTCACGCAGCGTAATACCGTCATTTTACTGCTTCTGGGCTTTGCTTCCGGCTTACCGCTGGCGCTGACATCCGGCACATTGCAGGCGTGGATGACAGTGGAAAACGTCGATCTGAAAACCATCGGGATTTTCTCGCTGGTCGGTCAGGCTTACGTTTTTAAATTCCTGTGGTCACCGATGATGGACCGCTATACGCCCTCTTTCCTCGGGCGCAGACGTGGCTGGCTGATACTGACGCAACTCCTGCTGGTGGTGGCGATTTTCGCCATGGGATTTATGGATCCCTCCAAAGATTTATTCTGGCTGGCGTCGCTGGCAGTGCTGATAGCCTTCGCTTCCGCGTCGCAGGACATCGTTTTCGACGCCTACAAAACTGATTTATTGCCGCCGGAAGAGCGCGGGAGCGGCGCGGCGGTTTCCGTACTGGGCTACCGGCTGGCGATGCTGGTATCCGGCGGGCTGGCCTTGTGGCTGGCAGACCGTTATCTCGGCTGGCAGCACATGTACTGTCTGATGTCAGGTCTGATGCTGACTGGCGTTATCGCCACCCTGCTGTCGCCGGAACCTGAAAACTCGCAACCCGCTCCGCGTACCCTCGAAATGGCAGTCGTCGCGCCGCTGAAAGACTTCTTTGGCCGTAACAATGCCTGGCTGATTTTACTGCTCATCGTGATGTACAAAATGGGCGATGCATTCGCAGGCAGCCTGAGCACCACATTTTTGATCCGCGGCGTCGGGTTTGATGCCGGGGAAGTCGGGCTGGTGAACAAAACGCTCGGTCTGGCGGCCACGATTTTTGGGGCCCTGCTGGGCGGGATGCTGATGCAGCGTCTGAGCCTGTTCCGCGCACTGATGCTGTTCGGGATTTTGCAGGCTGTATCCAATGCGGGTTACTGGATACTTGCCGTTACAGATAAAGATTTGATCACCATGGGCACGGCGATTTTCTTCGAAAATCTTTGCGGGGGGATGGGGACGGCGGCCTTTGTCGCATTGCTGATGACATTGTGTAACCGCTCGTTTTCGGCCACACAGTTTGCGTTGCTTTCTGCGCTATCAGCCGTAGGCCGTGTATATGTCGGACCGATTGCCGGCTGGTTTGTGGAAGCCTATGGCTGGCCGTGGTTTTATCTTTTCTCGATTGTGGCGGCGGTCCCCGGTTTACTGCTACTGGCGGTTTGCAGAAAAACGCTGGAATACACTCAAAGCACCGACAGCTTCCTGCCACGCGTTCACTTTGCAAAATCCTACCGGTGGGCGCTGCGTTTTCTGCTGACGGGAAGCGTGCTGCTGATCCTGTGGCTGGTCACACTGATTGCCGACAGTATGGGCTGGGCTTCCTGGCAAGCTCTGGCGACAGTTTTGCTGGAAACCGGCGCATTTATATGTCTGGCTGGTGTTATTTTAGGCAGTCTGCTCGACTTTTTATCTCTGCGCCGTACCGCACGTTCATGATTTGCCGCCATTCATTTGAAATGAGTGGCGCATTTATTTAACAACTGATCAATAAATATCACTCAACAATTTAAATTCAGAAAAAATAATATTCGCGGGGATAATTTTTCTCCGCCGCTTTTTGTTGATTTTATTTCACTCGTTTTAAACATTAATTTAACATTAATTAAACCTATCGATCGGATATCGGCCGGCAATAATATTGAGAAAATCTGTCACCCCTTGTTTTTCATCACTATAGAAAAAAATCTATACGCAACATATTGTTGTCCACTGTAAATTGTCACGATCCGTGACATGTGTGACTGCGTTAACATAAAGTGTCAACAGCGGCTTGACACTTGTTTAAGCGTGTTTACAGTCCTGCAACCTTCCCGTAAAATGCCCGCACACCTGAAGCGACAATAGAGCCCTAGTTATTGAGGTCGTTAGATGAGACTTAAGAAATACAATAAAAGTATTGGGATGTTGTCCTTATTTGCTTCCGCGTTATTGTTGAGCGGTTGCAATACGGCATTGATGGATCCCAAGGGAGCAATTGGACTCGAGCAGAGAACGCTGATTTTAACCGCTATCGGTTTAATGCTGATCGTTGTTATACCAGTTATTATCATGGCGTTTGCCTTTGCGTGGAAGTATCGTGCTTCCAACACAAAAGCAAAATACAGTCCTGATTGGTCCCACTCCAACAAAATTGAAGCCGTCGTCTGGACAGTTCCAATTATTATCATTGCCATCCTGGCAACGATAACCTGGAAAACCACCCACTCGCTTGATCCGTTCAAGCCTATCGTGACTGACGAAAAACCGATGACGGTTGAAGTCGTTTCTCTGGACTGGAAATGGTTGTTCATTTATCCGGAACAGGGGATCGCTACCGTTAACGAACTCGTCATTCCTAAAGATGTGCCGGTTCAGTTCAAAGTCACTTCTGACTCTGTGATGAACTCGTTCTTTATTCCTCAGTTAGGCGGGCAGATTTATGCGATGGCCGGTATGCAGACTCAGTTGCATTTGATTGCAAATGAAGCCGGTACCTACAAGGGCATCTCAGCAAGCTTCAGCGGCCGCGGTTTCTCTGGCATGAAGTTCAACACGATTGCGACTCCAACCCGTGCCGATTTCGACACCTGGGTAGCGAAAGTGAAAAGCGCACCGAACCAACTGGCAACCACTGATGACTTCAACAAACTGGCTGCACAGAGTATCGACAACCCGGTCGAATACTTCTCTGTTGCAAAACCTGGTTTGTTCAAAGAAATCATTGGCAAATACTCCATGCATGACATGAAGGCAGCGCCAGAAGGTCACACCATGCCAATGCCAGCAGGCAGCGACATGAAAGGCATGGATATGGGTGGACAGTCTCACGCAGCCGGAGCCGAGGAATAAACGATGTTCGGAAAATTAACGCTTGATTCGGTTCCGTATCATGAACCGATTATCATGGTCACAGTTGCCGCGATTATCATTGGTGGTCTGGCAGTCCTTGCCGGCATCACCTATTTCGGTAAGTGGAAGTATCTGTGGACCGAGTGGCTGACGTCTGTCGACCACAAAAAATTAGGTATCATGTATATCATTCTGGCCTTCGTCATGCTTCTGCGTGGCTTTGCCGATGCCATCATGATGCGTAGCCAGCAGGTTCTTGCTTCTGCAGGTGAACCGGGCTTCCTGCCGCCTCATCACTACGACCAAATCTTCACCGCGCACGGCGTAATCATGATCTTCTTCATGGCGATGCCTTTCGTAATCGGTCTGATGAACGTGGTTGTTCCTTTGCAAATCGGTGCGCGCGACGTTGCGTTCCCGTTCCTGAACAACGTGAGCTTCTGGTTTACCGCCGCTGCTGTTGTGTTGATCAACATCTCTCTGGGTGTGGGTGAATTCGCACAGACCGGCTGGTTGGCCTATCCGCCACTGTCAGGTAAGGAATACAGTCCGGGGGTCGGGGTAGATTACTGGATCTGGAGTCTCCAGATATCCGGTGTCGGTACCTTGCTGACCGGTGTTAACTTCTTTGCGACCATCCTGAAGATGCGCGCTCCTGGTATGCCGCTGATGAAAATGCCGGTATTTACCTGGGCCGCACTGTGCACCAACGTGTTGATTATCGTGTCCTTCCCGATCCTGACCGTGACTGTTGCACTGCTGACTTTAGACCGTTATCTGGGCACCCATTTCTTCACGAATGATATGGGCGGCAACATGATGATGTACATCAACCTGATTTGGGCCTGGGGCCATCCGGAAGTGTACATTTTGGTTCTGCCAGTATTTGGTGTGTTCTCAGAAGTTACCGCAACGTTCTCCAAAAAACGTCTGTTCGGTTACACCTCGCTGGTATGGGCAACCATCGCCATCACCGTGTTGTCGTTCATCGTTTGGCTGCACCACTTCTTCACCATGGGTTCAGGCGCAAACGTCAATGCCTTCTTCGGCATCATGACGATGATCATTTCTATCCCGACCGGGGTAAAAATCTTCAACTGGCTGTTCACCATGTATCAGGGCCGTATCACGCTGAATGCAGCGATGCTGTGGACCGTTGGCTTCATCATCACCTTCTCTGTGGGTGGTATGACCGGCGTTCTGCTGGCGGTTCCGGGTGCTGACTTCGTGCTGCACAACAGCCTGTTCCTGATTGCCCACTTCCATAACGTAATCATCGGTGGTGTGGTCTTCGGTTGCTTCGCAGGTCTGACTTACTGGTTCCCTAAATCCTTCGGCTTCACGCTGAACGAAAAATGGGGTGTGCGTTCATTCTGGTTCTGGATCATCGGTTTCTTCGTTGCGTTCATGCCACTGTACGTACTGGGCTTCATGGGTATGACCCGTCGTGTCAGCCAGAACATCGATCCTGAGTTCCACCCGCTGCTGGTTGTTGCGGCATGCGGTGCTGCACTGATTGCCTGCGGTATCCTCTGCCAGCTGATCATGATCTTCGTTTCCGTTCGCGACCGCGACCAGAACCGTGATCTGACCGGTGACCCATGGGGCGCACGTACTCTGGAGTGGTCAACCTCTTCTCCTCCTCCGTTCTACAACTTCGCTATCGTGCCGCAAATTCACGACCGCGATGAGTTCTGGGACATGAAAGAGAAAGGTACCGCTTACAAGCAGCCTGCTAAATATGAACCGATTCATATGCCACGTAACAGCGGCGCCGGTTTCATCATCGCTATGCTGAGTCTGGTTTGTGGTTTCGCTTTAATCTGGGATATCTGGTGGCTGGCAGCAGTGAGCTTCATTGCGCTGGTTGTGACCTGGATTGCGAAAAGCTTCGACGAAGATGTTGATTACTACGTGCCAGTTGAAGAAGTGGAACGTATTGAAAACCAACATTATGAACAAATCCGTAAAGCAGGTGTGAAACATGGCAACTGATACTCTGACTCACCACGATGAGGCCCATGCTGAGCATGGGCACCACGACGCAGGTGCAACCAAAGTCTTCGGCTTCTGGATCTACCTGATGAGTGACTGCATCTTGTTTGCGAGCCTGTTCGCAACGTATGCAGTACTGGTAAACGGGACCGCTGGCGGTCCCTCTGGTAAAGACATTTTTGAACTGCCGTTCGTGCTGGTAGAAACCTTCTGCCTGCTGTTCAGTAGTATCACTTACGGCTTTGCGATGCTGGGCATGAACAAAGGCAACAAAGCGGCTGTTAACGGCTGGTTGTTCCTAACTTTCCTGTTCGGTTTAGGCTTCATCGGGATGGAACTCTATGAATTCCATCACCTGATTGCTGAAGGCTATGGCCCGCAACGCAGTGGTTTCCTGTCTGGCTTCTTTGCGCTGGTCGCCACCCACGGTCTGCACGTGACCTGTGGTCTGATTTGGATCCTGACTATGATGGTTCAGGTTTCACGTCGCGGTCTGACTGAAGTCAACAAAACCCGTCTGATGTGTCTGAGCCTGTTCTGGCACTTCCTGGACGTGGTGTGGATCTGCGTGTTTACCGTTGTTTATCTGATGGGAGCGATGTAATGAGTCATTCTGCTACTTCCCATGGTGGCGCAAGCCACGGCAGCCTGAAGTCATACGCTATTGGCTTCATCTTGTCGGTTATCCTGACGGTGATCCCGTTTGCCATGGTCATGACCGACACGGCATCACATTCACTGATCCTGGGTACCGTGGTTGCGTCCGCAATCATCCAGATCGTTGTCCATCTGGTGTTCTTCCTGCACATGAATACGTCGTCGGAAGAGCGCTGGAACCTGGTGGCACTTCTGTTCACCGCTGTGATTATCTTTATCGTCGTTGTGGGCTCATTGTGGATTATGTATAACCTCAACCTCAATATGATGGTCAGTTAAAGAGCCGAGCTGCACGTGATGATTAAGCAATACCTGCAAGTAACGAAACCAGGAATTATTTTCGGCAACTTAATTTCTGTCATCGGGGGATTCCTCCTTGCTGCCAAAGGCAGCATCGACTTCCCACTCTTTCTCGCCACTTTGGTGGGTGTTTCGCTGGTTGTCGCATCAGGTTGTGTATTTAACAACTTTATCGACCGCGACATCGACCGGATCATGGAAAGAACGAAGAACCGGGTCCTGGTGAAAGGGCTTATTCCGCCGAAAACAAGCCTGGTTTACGCGACCATTCTGGGTATTGCGGGCTTTGCGTTGTTGTATATCGGAGCAAATCCGCTGGCGATGTGGCTGGCAGTGATGGGCTTTGTGGTTTATGTCGGCGTCTACAGCCTGTACATGAAACGCAACTCGGTATACGGCACGTTGATCGGCAGCTTGTCTGGCGCAGCGCCACCGGTTATCGGTTACTGCGCCGTTTCAGGCCAGTTCGATACCGGTGCCCTGATCCTGCTTCTGATCTTCAGCCTGTGGCAGATGCCGCATTCGTACGCGATTGCCATCTTCCGCTTTAAAGATTATCAGGCAGCAGGCATCCCGGTTCTGCCAGTGGTGAAAGGCATCTCCGTCGCCAAGCATCATATTATCGTCTACATTCTGGCGTTTATGATTGCGACGCTGATGCTGACCCTGAGCGGGTACGCAGGTTATAAATACCTGGTTGTGGCCGCCGCTGTCAGTATCTGGTGGCTGGGCATGGCACTGAAAGGTTACAAAACGGAAAACGACGTGGTGTGGGCAAGAAAACTGTTTGGTTTCTCCATCATCACTATCATGTCGCTGAGCTTCATGATGTCCGTAGATTTTAATTCTGCACCGACATCGTTGCTGACCTACGTTTGGTAACATTCAATTTCAGTGTAACGCTCTGAAATCATAGCGAAAGGCCAGTAGCAATACTGGCCTTTTCTTTTGCTCTTTCAGTCAGACCACTCCCGTAATATCTGCTAAAGATCCATCGTTTTACCCTGACCGGCTTAATCATTAAAATGTCGGATTGTTATTTTGAGGTAGTAATGTGAACGATAACCAGATGACCCCGCAGGAAAGTCGGGCTACATGGGGACTAGGGACAGTATTTTCTTTACGCATGCTCGGCATGTTCATGGTTCTGCCGGTGCTGACCACCTATGGCATGAAACTCTCCGGCGCCAGCGAAACGCTTATCGGCATCGCTATCGGTATTTACGGACTGGCACAGGCCGTTTTCCAGATCCCGTTTGGACTGCTTTCTGATCGCGTTGGCCGCAAACCCCTGATCGTCTTTGGTCTGGTCATCTTCTGTATCGGCAGCATTGTGGCTGCTTCAACCGAATCTATCTGGGGCGTGATCATTGGTCGTGCCCTGCAAGGCTCCGGCGCGATTGCCGCCGCCGTGATGGCCCTGCTTTCTGACCTGACCCGCGAGCAAAACCGCACCAAAGCGATGGCATTCATCGGCATCAGCTTCGGCATTACCTTTGCGATTGCGATGGTACTCGGCCCGATCATCACCCACGCCTGGGGTTTACACGCCCTGTTCTGGGCGATCGCGGTACTGACTATTCTCGGCATCATTATTACCGTTGCCGTGGTGCCCTCCCCTGCCACGCACATCCTCAATCGTGAATCGAGCATGGTGAAAGGCAGTTTCGGCAAAGTGCTGAGCAACGCCAAACTGCTCAAACTCAACTTCGGCATTCTGTGTTTGCACGTTTTGCTGATGTCGAGTTTTGTGGTGTTACCGCAAGTCATGGAACACGCCGGATTCCCGCCTAGTGAACACTGGCGTGTGTATCTGGTGACCATGCTGACCTCATTCGTCGCCGTCATTCCGGTCATTATCTATGCCGAGAAAAAACGCCACATGAAACAGGTATTCATGGGCTGCGTCGCGGTACTGCTGCTGGCGGAAATCGTGCTGTGGTCGGCGGGTCTGCATTTATGGGCGGTCATTGCAGGTATCCAGCTGTTCTTCCTGGCGTTCAACGTCATGGAAGCGATTCTGCCGTCGCTTATCAGTAAAGAATCACCGGCAGGCTACAAAGGCACCGCAATGGGACTTTACTCCACCAGCCAGTTTATCGGCGTGGCGATTGGCGGCAGTTTAGGCGGTTATGTCTACGGACACGCCGGTGCTGGGGCGGTATTCCTGGTCTGTGCAGCGATTGCCGTTGTCTGGTTGGTGGTCAGTTCCACCATGACCGAACCGCCGTATGTCAGCAGCCTGCGCATTACCTTGTCTGAACTGGCGGTGAAAGATTCCGCCCTGCAGGCACGCATTCTCGCCCAGCCGGGCGTGGCAGAAGCCATTGTCGTACCGGAAGAATTCAGTGCTTACGTGAAGGTCGATACCAAACAGACCAACCGTAAAGCCCTTGAGCAACTGGTCAGCGCTGCCTGACGCGCTATGACGTTAATAAACGCTGTACCTGCAAACTGGCACAGCGTTTCAATTTTATCCCCACCGCGTGACTCCCCTCACTTAAAAAACCTCAGTAATCATTATCCTCAAGAATTCCTTAACAAAATTTTTTGTCAGTGATGACGGCTTTCGGGCCTATTGAGGATCTCATGAAAACATATGCTCTCGTTGGCACCGGCGGACGCTCAGGTTTATACATTGAAGCGATCACCGGCAAATACCGCCACAACGCAAAATTTGTGGCCTTCTGTGATACAAACCAGACGCGAATGGATTATGCGAACCGCCAGCTTGAGCAAAGCGGCATCGCCCGGGTATCGACCTGGAAAGCCGCTGATTTCTCTGCGATGCTCGACGACACTAAACCGGACATCGTAATCGTCACCAGCATGGATCGCACGCACGACGATTACATCGTCCGCGCCCTGCACGCGGGGTGCGACGTCATTACTGAAAAGCCGATGACCATTGATGAACCGCGCGCGCTGCGTATTCTTGATGCCGTCGATGCCACCGGCTATCAGGTGCGCGTGGCGTTTAACTATCGCTACGCACCGCATCACAGCAAAATGCGCGAACTGCTGATGCAGGACACCATTGGTGAAGTGCTGTCTGTGCATTTTGAATGGCTGCTTAATACCGAACACGGTGCAGATTATTTTCGACGCTGGCACCGTGAGAAACGCAATTCCGGCGGCCTGCTGGTACACAAATCCACCCACCATTTCGACCTGATGAACTTCTGGCTGAACAGCACACCGGAGAAAGTTTATGCTCTGGGCGACCTGCGTTTTTATGGCAAAGAGAATGCAGAGAAACGTGGCGTGACCGAATTTTATCCGCGTGCGCATGGCTATGCACAGGCGCAGAACGATCCGTTTGCGCTGCATATGGAAGACAACGCCCAGCTCAAAGCGCTGTATCTGGATGCCGAGCATGAGGATAACTATTTCCGCGACCAGAGCGTGTTCAGCGACGGGATCAACATTGAAGATACGCTGTCGGTGTTGGTGAAATATCAGAACAAAGCCCAGCTGACTTACTCGCTGAATGCGTATCTGCCGTGGGAAGGACTGAATGTGGTATTCAACGGCACCCAGGGCCGCATTGAAATGAAAATCGTCGAGATGTCTTACGTGAATGCCGGTGGCAAACGCGAAAATGAAGGCAGTATCGAGAAAGCAGAAATCACGGTTTTCCCGTTATTTGCAGAGCCCTGGAAAGCTGAATTCCAGATGGGAGAAGGCGGTCACGGCGGCGGCGATAATGCCATGCTGGAGGACCTGTTCGGCGAGCGCAAAGACGATCCGTTAAAACGCGCTGCCGATCACCGCGCAGGTGCGATGTCGATCCTGACCGGGATCGCCGGAAACCTCTCTATGCAGCACGACAAGCCGATCTATTTTAAAGACTTCGAACTGGTGAAAAGACTGCGCCAGCGGAAGTGAACGCTATAAAAAAGGGACGCACAGCGTCCCTTTAAAAACAGCTAGCCAACGTAATTCGTGTTGCAGGAAGGCGGCCAGCGCAGCCAACGCATCTGCAGCGCGAAGTACGTTGGCTATTAGTCGCGGAAGTTTTTGAACTGGAAGGGCTGGCCCAGATCACCTTTCTTAACCAGCGCCATTACGGCCTGCAAATCATCACGTGCTTTGCCGGTGACGCGAACTTCGTCACCCTGCACCTGCGCCTGCACTTTGATTTTACTGTCTTTGATCAGCTTGACGATTTTCTTCGCCAGCGCAGATTCAATGCCAGAATGCAGTTTAGCTTCAACGCTGTATGTTTTACCGCTGTGATCCATCTGCTCAGGAATTTCCAGCGCGCCACCTTCGATACCACGTTTGGCTAGCTTCTCACGCAGAATATCGACCAGCTGGTTTACCTGGAAATCAGATTCACTGGCGACTTTGATACTCTCGTTTTTCTCGTTGAGATCGAAGCTGGCAGGAATGTTGCGGAAATCCCAGCGGGTTTGCAGTTCACGGCTGGCATTTTCCACGGCATTGCGCACTTCCTGCATGTCGATTTCGGAAACAATGTCAAAAGACGGCATAATCGCTTCTCCCTGTAGTTTTTGTATTGCACGTTATATGGCGTGCATAATACCGCCTTCAACCGTCGATGCCAAACAACAGCAAAGCACCGAACATAAAATGCCCCGATGGTCAAAAAGTGCAGGTGAAAATGTGATCTACAGCACGAATGTCTATACTAATAAGATAACCGGACAGCAGAATATTCTTTCTACAGCCGATTTAGCGGGCGTATTTCGCCCCACATCCCTGGAGGCACAATGAAAATAACAGTATTGGGTTGCGGTGCGCTGGGACAACTTTGGCTTTCAACCCTTTATCAGCAAGGCCACGATGTTCAGGGATGGATCCGTATTCCTCAGCCTTTTTGCGCCGTCAATGTCATCTCGCCGGAAGGCATTGCATTTAACCGCAATATGCCAACCAATGATCCGGAACATCTGGCGCAGAGCGAATTGCTGCTGGTCACGCTGAAAGCGTGGCAGGTTTCTGGCGCGGTCAGCACGCTGATGCCGATGCTCAATGACAATTGCGCGATATTATTGCTGCATAACGGCATGGGTACAGTCGATGAATTACCGGCTAACCGCCTGGCAATTTTACAGGGCGCGACAACCCACGCGGCGCGACGTGAAGGCAATGCGATTGTCCATGTGGCTGCCGGTGCGACGCACATCGGCCCGGTGACACCCCGAGGTGCGGCGCTGAGTTCTCTGGCGGATACGCTGCATAATGCCTTACCGGACGTCGCCTGGCATGACAACATTAAGCCATCGCTGTGGAATAAACTGGCAGTGAACTGCGTGATTAATCCGCTGACAGCTTTGTATGATTGTACCAACGGCGACCTGGTGGCGTATGCCGATCAGATTGAGCAAATTTGTCAGGAAGTTGCGCAGGTGATGGCGATTGAAGGCGTCGAAATCCACAGAGAATCATTGCTCAGCTTTGTCTATCAGGTGATTGAATCGACCTCCGCCAACCATTCATCGATGTTGCAGGATATCCGCAACCAGCGTCATACCGAAATTGATTACATCACCGGCTATCTTCTGCGTCGCGGGCGCAAATTCGGTCTGACCCTGCCGGTCAATACCCGCTTATTTGAACAGATTAAAAGAAAGGAAAACGATTATGAGCGCGTCAGTTCTGGTCTGCCTGGCACCTGGTAGCGAAGAAATAGAAGCCGTTACTGCGATTGATTTGCTGGTGCGGGCGGGTATTAACGTTACCACCGCCAGTGTCGCCGGTGATGGAAATCTTGAGATCCGCTGCTCGCGTGGCGTGCGCATTCTGGCCGACGTCGCGCTGGTGGATGTCGCGGATGAAGATCATGATGTGATTGTATTGCCCGGCGGTCTGGGCGGCGCGACCTGTTTCAGCGAAAGTCCGCTGCTGGTGGAAAAAGTCCGCCAGATGCACGTCAGCGGTAAAATTGTTGCCGCTATCTGCGCCGCACCCGCGCTGGTACTGGAATATCATGATTTATTCCCGGTCGGCAATATGACCGGTTTTCCGGGCTTAAAGGATAAAATCGACCCGAACAAATGGTCCGATCGCCGGGTAATTTTTGATCCTCGCGTGAATCTGCTTACCAGCCAGGGACCGGGAACATCGATGGAATTCGCCCTGAAGATTATCGATCTTCTGCTGGGAAAAACAAAAGCTGCCGAAATTGCCGCCCAGCTGGTTCTCGCACCGGGGATCTACAATTATACCGATGAAGGCGCACGGGAATCCTGACTGGTATTGGGATCTGGACAAACAAAAAAGGGGCTCAGCATGGCTGACCCCCTTTTTTATAGAAGGAACGCTTGTTAAGGGCGATATACCTTAACGTTATCGAAACCTTGCTCTTTCAGATACAGCGCCTGCAAACGACTCATCACGCCACGATCGCAATACAGCAGATAGGTTTTGCTCTGGTCCAGATCGCCAAACTGCGTCGCCAGCTTGTAGAACGCTAACGGCTGCACTTCAACGTTTTCCAGCGCCAGCGGCTGCGCTTCCACTTCATCCGGCGCGCGTACATCCAGCACGATATCCGTTGAAGTAAACTCGGCCACGGTTTCTACTTCCGGCACCACTTCTGCGGCCTGCTCGGCGATTTCGCGAATATCGACGTTTCGCGCTTCGCTGACCACTTTATCCAGCACATCGAAATCGAACATCGCTTCTTCGGCTTCAATTTTGGCTTTCACGGCTTTCACCGTCGGACTTTTCGAAATCACACCGCAATATTCCGGCATGGTTTTCGCAAAATCTTCGGTACCGATTTCACGGGCAATCTTGATGATGTGCTCTTTATCGTGAGAAATCAGCGGACGCAGGATCAGTGTGTCAGAAACGTTGTCGATCAGACGCAGGTTAGTCAGCGTCTGGCTGGACACCTGACCCAGCGCTTCACCGGTCACCAGCGCCTGCACGCCGTAGCGCTCAGCAATGGAAGAAGCGGCGCGTACCATCATACGTTTCAGGACGACGCCCATCTGGCCGTCTTCGACTTTTTCGAGGATTTCACCCACTACCGGTTCGAAATCGACGGAGATAAAGCGGACGCGGTGTGAACTGCCGTAACGGTTCCACAGATAATGCGCCACCTGTTTCACGCCGATTTCATGCGCTGCACCGCCGAGATTAAAGAAGCAGTAATGCACACGACAACCGCGACGCATAAGCATATAACTGGATACGCCGGAATCGAAACCGCCGGAAATCAGCGAGATCACATCTTCCTGCGTGCCAATCGGGTAACCGCCCTGACCTTCCAGGCGACTTTTCACCAGCACCAGCTGATCGTCGTTGATTTCCAGTTTCACCGTCACTTGCGGATCTTTCAGGCTGACTTTCGCCGATTCGATGTGCTGATTCAGACCGCCGCCGACATAGCGTTCTACTTCGGTCGACGTGAAGTCATGTTTACCACGACGTTTAACGCGCACGCAGAAGGTTTTGCCTTCTACTTCAGAACGATAAGCTTCCAGCGTTTGCTCGAAGATGTTGTGAACGTCGGTATAAGGACGGTCTTCGACTTCTTCAACATAACGGATGCCTGGAATGCGGCAGAGCAATTCCTGGATCATGTCGTGTTTGCTTTCGTCTTTGCTGCGAACTTCGATATGATCCCAGTGGCGAACCACCGCCAGCGTCTCATCATGCGGTCGCACGATATTGCGAATGCTGCTTGAGAGGATCTTAATGAAGCGCAAACGCACAGATTGGCTCTTGATGGTGATTTCAGGGAACAATTTAATGATAAACTTCATGGCAGTCTTTTGTTAGCGGGTGAAAAAACGGGGTAGTAAGTCGCTGAATAAGGATCTAGGATCCTATTATTGCTAAGCCAAATGGTCGATATGTGTCACATTGGGCTTAGCAATAATATCTGCGGCGCAGAGTATATCACTTAAAATGGGTACTCTGTGCACAAAACCCTGCAGCAGATGTCATGCTGAGCAGGAATGTCTCTTGAGGCCGAGCGCTGACTCTGCCGCCTCAGTACTTCGATCATCCAGTCTGATCAACGATATTAAAAGAGAATTATGCCAAAAAAATCTGCACCACCTGCCAATTTTGAAACGGCTCTGGCCGAACTTGAACAGATCGTTTCCCGCCTCGAATCAGGCGAGCTGCCTCTGGAAGACGCACTTAACGAATTTGAGCAAGGCGTCCAGCTGGCGCGTCAGGGACAGCAAAAGCTGCAACAGGCAGAACAACGTGTTCAGATCCTGCTCGACAGCGACAACGATGCTCCGCTGACTCCGTTCACCCCAGAAGCCGAGTAACTGGCCATGTCTGAAGCGATTTCCTTTTCCGGTGCTGACGGGTTTACGCATGAGCTGCGCGCGAAGCAAAAGCGTGTGGATGAAGTCTTAACGGCGTATGTCAGCGCACAGCCACTGGCAGATTTACCGCTGGTTGAGGCGATGCGTTACGGCGCGCTGCTGGGCGGTAAACGTCTGCGCCCGTATCTGGTTTACGCCAGCGGTCAGCTGTTCAGCCTTGATTTAAAGAATCTTGATGCCCCCGCGGCGGCCGTGGAATGTATCCACGCGTATTCCCTGATCCACGATGATTTACCGGCGATGGACGACGACGATTTACGTCGCGGCCAGCCGACCTGCCACATTAAATTTGGCGAAGCTAATGCGATTCTGGCCGGTGATGCGCTGCAGACACTCGCATTCTCAATTCTGGCTGACAGTGAAATGCCAGACGTCGCGGTAAAAGATCGTCTGGCGATGATTTCCGAACTGGCCAGCGCCAGCGGTGCTAGCGGCATGTGTGGCGGTCAGGCTCTGGATTTGGCCGCTGAAGGTCAGCAGGTCGGTCTTGAAGCGTTAGAAAAAATTCACCGTCATAAAACCGGTGCGCTGATCCGCGCCGCGGTGCGCATGGGCGCGCTGGCTGCCGGTGAAACCGGACGCGCCGTTTTGCCTATACTGGATAACTACGCGCAAGCCATTGGCTTAGCGTTTCAGGTCCAGGACGATATTTTGGACGTGGTTGGCGATACCGCCACACTTGGTAAACGCCAGGGCGCTGATCAGCAGCTGGGGAAAAGTACCTACCCTGCCCTGCTGGGGCTGGACGGCGCCAAGACCAAGGCCATGGACCTGTATCAGGAAGCCGTTTCCGCACTGGATCAGCTGGCAGCACTTTCTTACAACACCGCGCCACTTCTCGCGTTAGCCAGCTTTATCATTGAACGCGATAATTAAACTTACTATGAGCAACTGATGAGTCTTGAATTAGCCAAATACCCGACACTGGCGCTGGCGGAGAATCCTGAAGATCTCCGCTCACTCCCTAAAGAGAGTCTGCCTAAGCTCTGCGATGAACTGCGCCAATATTTATTGGCCAGCGTCAGCCAGTCCAGCGGACACTTTGCGTCCGGTCTGGGAACGGTGGAACTGACCGTTGCGATGCATTATGTCTACAACACGCCATTCGACCACGTTGTCTGGGATGTCGGCCATCAGGCCTATCCGCACAAAATTCTGACCGGCCGTCGTGACCGTATTTCTACCATCCGCCAGAAAGGCGGTCTGCACCCGTTCCCGTGGCGCGGTGAAAGCGAATACGACACGTTGTCCGTGGGTCACTCATCGACGTCCATCAGTGCAGGTCTGGGCATGGCTGTGGCTGCCGAGCGTGAAGGCAAAGGCCGCCGCACCGTGTGTGTGATTGGCGACGGCGCGATCACCGCGGGTATGGCGTTTGAAGCGATGAACCATGCGGGCGATATCAAACCCGACATGCTGGTTATCCTCAATGACAACGAAATGTCGATTTCCGAAAACGTCGGCGCGCTGAATAATCATCTGGCACAGCTCTTGTCCGGCAAACTGTATTCACGCTTGCGTGAAGGCGGTAAGAAAGTCCTGTCCGGCCTGCCACCGATTAAAGAACTGGTGCGCCGTACCGAAGAACATCTGAAAGGCATGATGGTGCCGGGTACGCTGTTTGAAGAGCTTGGCTTTAACTATATCGGACCAGTTGATGGTCACGATGTGGTGGCGCTGGCGCAAACGCTGAAAAATATGCGCGACCTGAAAGGCCCGCAGTTACTGCATATCATGACCAAAAAAGGCAAAGGCTACGAGCCCGCCGAAAAAGATCCGATCAGTTTCCATGCGGTGCCGAAATTCGATCCGGCTTCCGGCACACTGCCGAAAAGCAAAGAAGGTCTGCCAACGTATTCGAAGATCTTCGGTGACTGGTTGTGCGAAACCGCTGCCAAAGACAGCAAGCTGATGGCAGTCACGCCAGCGATGCGTGAAGGCTCGGGCATGGTGCGTTTCTCACGTGAATATCCGCAACAGTATTTCGATGTGGCGATTGCCGAGCAGCACGCGGTGACATTTGCCGCCGGTCTGGCAATTGGCGGATACAAACCGATCGTCGCAATCTACTCGACATTCCTGCAACGTGCTTACGATCAGGTGATCCACGATGTGGCGATCCAAAATCTGCCGGTGCTGTTTGCCATCGATCGCGGCGGTATCGTCGGTGCCGACGGACAAACGCATCAGGGCGCATTCGATCTCTCTTTCCTGCGCTGTATCCCGAACATGACCATCATGACGCCGAGCGACGAGAACGAATGTCGTCAGATGCTGCATACCGGTTATCACCATAACAGCGGGCCGGTTGCCGTGCGTTATCCGCGTGGTAACGGGACGGGCGCCACCTGTGAACCGCTGGCGTCATTGCCCATCGGTAAAGGCGTGGTGCGCCGTGAAGGCGAGAAAGTCGCGATCCTCAACTTTGGTACATTGCTGCCGGAAGCGCTAGCTGCGGCAGAAAAACGTAACGCCACCGTGGTGGATATGCGCTTTGTGAAACCGCTGGATGACGCGTTAATTCAGGAACTGGCCGCCAGCCATGAAGTGCTGGTCACGCTTGAAGAAAACGCCATCATGGGCGGCGCAGGCAGCGGCGTGAACGAACTGCTGATGTCTAAGCGTATCCTGGTGCCGGTGCTGAATATCGGTCTGGCGGACAGCTTTGTCCCGCAGGGCACGCAGGACGAAATCCGTCATGATGTAGGGCTGGATGCCGAAGGCATCGACCGTCAGATCACCGACTGGCTAGCCTGATTATTCTCCCCTCTTTTAGTCTGAAAGAGGGGAATTTCCTTCCCCACGCCCTTCTTTGTCACACGTTCATCTCGTTCTGTGAGCTACAGTTATAGCAAGCTAATCATTTCCCACGGCTTCTGAAATCAACTTGTGTTTACCAGGAGATGTCATGCAATACACCACCTTAGGAAAAACCGGTCTGAACGTCTCACGCCTGTGTCTGGGCTGTATGACGTTTGGCGAACCGGATCGCGGAACTCATGCCTGGACGCTGCCCGAAGAAAGCAGCCGCCCGATCATTAAGCAGGCACTCGACGCGGGTATCAATTTCTTTGATACCGCCAACAGTTATTCCGACGGCAGCAGTGAAGAAATCGTCGGTCGCGCCCTGAAAGACTTCGCAAAACGCGATGAGATTGTCGTCGCCACCAAAGTCTATAACGCGGTCACTGGCCTGAAGCCGGGACTGTCGCGCGCCTCGATTATGCAATCTATCGATGACAGCCTGCGCCGCCTGGGCATGGAGTATGTCGACCTGCTGCAAATCCATCGCTGGGATTACGAAACGCCGATTGAGGAAACGCTGGAAGCGCTGAACGACGTCGTGAAAGCCGGTAAGGCACGCTTTATCGGTGCGTCATCCATGCATGCGCATCAGTTTAAACAGGCGCTGGATGTCTCAGAGCAAAATGGCTGGCCGAGCTTTGTGTCGATGCAGGATCAATACAATCTGATCCAGCGTGAAGAAGAAAACGAAATGTATCCGCTGTGTCTGGAAAGGAATATCGCGGTGCTGCCGTGGAGTCCGCTGGCACGCGGCAAACTGACCCGTCCGTGGGGAGAAACCACCGCACGTTCAGTTTCCGACAATTTTGCCAAAACGTTGTACGACGCTACCGATGAAGCTGACGGTAAAATCGCTGAACGTGTGGGTAAAATTGCCGAAGATCACGGCGTACCGCGCGCGCAGATCGCACTGGCGTGGATCCTGAGCAAGCACGTGGTAACGGCTCCGATTATCGGCGCTTCACGCGCAGCTCATCTGGAAGATGCTGTCGCCGCACTGGAGATAAAACTCTCCATTGAAGAAATCGCCGAACTGGAAATGGCCTACGTGCCGCACGAAGCCACTGGTTTCAAATGATCCGAAGTGATTTGAAGTCATTTGAAGTCATTTGAAGTCATTTGAAGTCATAAAAAAGGCGTTGTCAGGGCAAACCTGGCAACGCCTTTTTACTGCTATTTAATGCAAATCAGAACAAGCCAATCGGCCAGTGATGCCCGATCAGATAGATGATCGCCGCACCCAATACACCGGCGACGACATCATCGATCATGATGCCCATTCCACCCTGCACGTTGCGATCAAACCAGCGGATCGGCCAGGGTTTCCAGATATCCAGTACGCGGAAAACGATAAACCCGATCAACACCCAGCGCCAGTCATTCACAGGGATCGCCATCAGCGTGATCCACATGCCGACAAATTCATCCCACACAATGCTGCCGTGATCATGAACCCGCATGTCGCGCGCGGTCTGACGGCAGAGATACACGCCGATACAGATACTGAACATGACGATCATGGAATAGACCTGCCACGGCAGGTACGTCATGACAATCCAGAACGGGATCGCGGCGATGGAACCTGCGGTGCCCGGCCCGACCGGGAATAATCCGCTGCCAAAACCGGTTGCCAGCAAGTGCCATGGATTACGCAGATTTAAACGTTTTTTGGCCGCAGCCATGTCCTGAACCGGATCACCGGTTTTGCCTTTATACCCGGCTGGGCGTTTTTTACGGCCAATATTCACAGCAATTCCTCTGCGGCAAAGTGATCAAAACCCTGCCATTCAAGTTCTACCGGTGCGCCTGAACGCAAAAATTTAATTCCTTCAGACAGCGGCGCAATCTGCCCAATACAGGTGAAATCAACACCCAGATGGCTCAGCGCTACATCCAGCGCGCCACGGTTGATTTCCGGCACGGTGAAGCAAAGCTCGTAATCTTCGCCACCGGTCAGTGCCCATTTCAGCGCCTGCTCAGGATCCGTGACATTCTTTAATGCCGCAGATAACGGGATCGCGTCGAGATCGAGGCGCGCGCCACATTCACTGGCATTCAGTATATGTTTAAGATCCGAAATCAGCCCGTCGGAGAGATCGATAGCGGATGTCGCTAAATCACGCAATGCCTGCCCCTGCAACACGCGCGGCGACGGCCGAAGATGACGCTTAAGCAGGAATTCACGGGTATCGGACTCCGTCACATTCAGCTGTTCCAGCAGAATGGCGAGCCCCGCAGCGCTGTCGCCCAGCGTTCCGGTCACGAAAATCCAGTCACCAATACCTGCGCCGGAACGGGTTAATGCGCGCCCTGCGGGTACCAGCCCCTGAATGGTTAACGTCATGCTCAGCGGACCGCGGGTGGTGTCGCCGCCAATCAGCTGCATGCCGTAATAATTAAGTTGATCAAACAGACTGTCGCTGAATGCCTGCAGCCAGTCGGCGTTGACTTCCGGCAACGTCAGTGCCAGGGAAACCCAGGCAGGATCAGCGCCCATCGCGGCCAGATCACTGAGGTTTACCGCCAGAGCTTTATAGCCCAAATCGGCCGGTGAAATCGTTTTTAGAAAATGAATGCCTTCAACCAGAGTGTCGGTACTGACTGCTAACAGCTGCTTCTCGCCAACCGTCAGTAAGGCACAATCATCACCAATGCCTAAATGAACGTCCTGTCGGGCGGTTCTGTAACGGTTAAAGTAGCGAGTGATTACATCAAATTCGCCGCATGACATAGTACATTTCCAAATCGTTAGAATGACTTAAGGCCGGAAATCCGGCCTTAAGAGGGGTGTCACACAAAAGATAAACCAGGTGACATCACCAGATTATCAACAGAGGCGGTATTCAGGCGAAAATGACTGTCGCCATTTGTGACTGAAGCCGGCACTTTTTTGATGATCATTTTTTACGAATATGCGGGCCTGCTTTATCCAGCACACCGTTGACGAACTTATGGCTGTCTTCCGCACCAAAAGTTTTCGCCAGTTCAATGGCTTCGTTGATCGCCACTTTGTAAGGGACGTCCTGGCGTTTGCTCAGCTCAAACAGAGCCAGACGCAAAATCGCTCTTTCCACCTGGCCCAGTTCATCCAGCTGGCGGGACAGGTATGGCGCCATCAGTGCATCGAGTTTCTCAGCACTGTTTGCTACACCAGCCAGCAGTTCGCGGAAATAGGCAATGTCTACGTCTTTGACATCCTGCTCGGTCAGGAATTCTAATTCAACATCGGCGATGTCATTTTTCGACAACTGCCAGGAGTAAAGCGCCTGAACGGCACATTCACGGGCGCGGCGACGAGCAGCAGGTTTCACGGATTTCCCCTTAACTAGATTCAGGCCTTAATAGCCTTGATAACATTAATCATTTCAAGCGCGGTCAGTGCAGCTTCTGCACCTTTGTTACCGGCTTTTGTCCCTGCGCGTTCGATGGCTTGTTCAATGCTTTCTGTGGTCAGCACGCCAAAGGCAACCGGGATTTCGCTGTTCATGGCAACGCTGGACAGGCCAGAGCTGCATTCGCCCGCTACAAATTCAAAGTGGGCAGTGCCCCCGCGGATCACGGTGCCAAGTGCAACAACCGCGTCAAATTTACCGCTTTCAGCCAGTGCACGGGTTGCCAGAGGCAATTCGTATGCGCCCGGGACCCAGACTACGGTGATGTTGTCATCGCTGACCTGACCGATACGCTTTAACGCATCAACAGCGCCGGAAAGCAGGCTGTCGTTGATAAAGTTGTTAAAACGAGCAATCGCGATCGCTACGCGCGCGTTAGGCGTGGCTACAACACCTTCGATAACGTTCATAGTTTTCCTTAAAGTGGGTTCAGGAGTTTCTCAACCCCAGCCGCAGGGGGGCGGATTCTATCATAAAATTACCCTGTCTGGACATGCGCTTTTAACGTCATTCCATCAGGGGGGAGTAAAATTCTCAGTACACCGGTTTCAGGCGTAACCGTAAGTCAGGGCCAATCTGGCGGATATCGCTGAAAGCAAACTCCGGCGCATCAGTCAGATGTTGCAAACCGGGCAACTCGCAAAGTGCTCGCCCATTATTACCCAATAACTTAGGCGCCATATAAACGATTAATTCATCAACCAGACCCGCTTGTAATAAGGCGCCGGCCAGCTGCGCGCCCGCTTCCACCCAGATGGCGTTTATCTGGCGTTTTGCCAGCTGCATCATCAGCAGAACCAGATCAATACGGTTATCGCGCCCGGCCACGCGCCATTGTTCGACGGACTCCGGCCAGACCTGCGAATCTGCTTCAAGGCGCGCCAGTAAGACATCACCGGGAATATTCACCAGCTGATGCTGCGGTGTAACACGATTCTGGCTGTCGAGAATGATACGCAGCGGCTGGCGCAGATTTCCCTCGGGATAAATCGCCTGCACTTCACTGCCCAGCTCGCTCCAGCGCACATTCAGCGAAGGATTATCGGCCAGCACGGTGGCGCTTGTGCTCAGAATGGCCGAGCTTTCAGCACGAAAACGCTGAACATCCGCACGGGCTGCCGGAGACGTGATCCACTGGCTTTCGCCGGAGGCCATCGCCGTTCTGCCATCCAGAGACGCGCCCATTTTCAGCTGCACGTAAGGAAAACCTGTACGCATGCGTTTGAGAAAACCGAGGTTTACGGCTTCTGCCTGGGAATGCATCAGCCCGTGGCTGACGTCAATACCACTCTGTTTAAGGCGGTATAAACCGCGACCGGCGACTTCCGGATTCGGATCCTGCATCGCGGCGACCACGCGGCTGACACCGGCGGCCAGCAAGGCATCGGCACAAGGCGGTGTGCGCCCGTGATGGCTGCAAGGTTCGAGGGTTACATAGGCAGTCGCGCCGCGGGCTTTCTCACCGGCCATGCGCAAAGCATGGACTTCGGCGTGCGGTTCACCGGCACGCAAATGATAGCCTTCGCCGACAATTTCGCCATTTAATACAATGACGCATCCCACATTGGGATTGGGTGTGGTGGTGAAACGCCCGAGACGCGCCAGTTCGAAAGCGCGCGCCATATAGCGTTCATCAGCAGGTGATTCATCAGAAAGATTTTGAACAGAAGACGGTTGGTCAGGCAGCATCAGCTTTCCTTAGTCCTGAAGACGAGCGATCTCTTCACCAAATTCACGGATATCTTCGAAGCTGCGATACACCGAGGCAAAGCGAATGTAGGCGACTTTATCCAGCCCTTTCAGGGCGTCCATCACCAGATTGCCGATCATCTTGGCTGGGATTTCACGTTCGCCGGTTGCGCGCAGTTGCGACTTAATGTGACTGATGGCCGTTTCGACATCATCAGAGCTGACCGGGCGTTTTTCCAGCGCTTTGAGAAAACCGCCGCGAAGTTTGTCTTCGTTGAAAGGTTCGCGAACTTCATTGCTTTTAATGACGCGTGGCATCACCAGTTCAGCCACTTCAAAGGTGGTGAAACGCTCATGGCACACCAGACACTGACGGCGGCGGCGAACCTGCGATCCATCGCCTACCAGACGGGAATCGATGACTTTAGTATCAACAGCGGCACAAAATGGGCAATGCATAGCACTTCCTGATCGCGAACTCAATTGGACATTAGTTTAACCCGAAGTGTGCCGACAACAAAGGCTGTCGCTACTTTCATCGACATCGGGTTAAACTTAGCTATCTATATTGGTGCCCGGACGGAATGTTTCAACGGGCAGATGAAAGGAAGTCTCTGATATGACGAAACACCCGCGATTTTTACTGGCCTGTGCCGCGTTATTCAGTCTGGCGGGCTGCGCGAAGCAAAATCCTCAAATGCCGGAACTTAAAACGGAAGTGGGTCAGCTCAATCAAAAACTGCAACGCCTGACAGATCTGGCCATCGCGCTGGAGCAGCAGACCACGCTTAACCGCCAGTCATCGAATGGCGTGTATTTATTGCCGGCAGCGAAAAGCGCCGCGCTGCTGAAAAGTGATATCGGCCAGCTTGAAGTTCAGCTGATCCGCGTCGCTCCGGATGCCACAGGCGTTCAGGCCGTGCTTGAAATCAAAAACACCTCCGGTCAGCCATTGCCGCCGTTTACGGCTTCTTTAAGCTGGGGACAGCTGGATCCGGTCACCGGCAAACCGCTGACCGTCGATATGCAAACCCAGACGATTACCGTCGAGCCAGATTTATTGCCGGGGCCGGTGAAAACCGTCGAGGTGAAGTTTAATCAGGTGACTGTCGACACGCTGGGATTTGTACACCTGCATAATATTGTGGCGACACCGCCGGCACAGCCGGTCGTAGCGACTGCCACAACGCCTGTCGTGGCTAAATAGCAGCAGCGAATTACAAACCAAAAAAAACCCCGCATCGCGGGGTTTTTGTTTTCAGGTCAGTAGCTGAACCATCGGCAAATTACGGAAGAATCGAAGGCTGATCTGCGCCCTCTTTTTCCACTTTCTGCTGCAACATGTGTTCACGCTTCATGCCCAGTTTCAGAGCCAGCGCAGACGCCACGTAGATTGACGAAACAGTACCAATTGACACACCAATCAACATGGTCAGAGAGAAGCCTTCCAGCAACGCACCGCCAAAGATATAGAGCATCAGTACCACCATCAGCGTGGTTGCTGAGGTCATAATGGTACGGCTTAACGTCTGGGTCAGGGACACGTTCATGATTTCGTAAGAGTTACCGCGACGAATTTTGCGGAAGTTTTCACGAATACGGTCCGACACCACGATGGAGTCATTCAGCGAGTAGCCGATAACCGACATCAGGGACGCGATAATGGTCAGGTCAATTTCGATCCTGAACAGCGACAATACGCCCATGGTGATGATCACGTCGTGCGCCAGTGCGATTACTGCACCCAGCGCCAGTCGCCATTCAAAACGGAACCCGACGTAAATCAGGATACAAATCAGCGCCATCAGCAGCGCCATGCCGCCAGCCTGCGCCAGATCGTTACCCACGCTCGGACCCACAAACTCGACACGTTTTACGGTGGCGTCTTTGTCGATATCAGCGTTTACCAGGCTGAGGACTTTATTCCCCAGTTCCTGACCGGCATTACCGGAAACAGGCGGAAGGCGAACCATCACGTCACGGCTGCTGCCAAAGTTCTGAACAACAGGATCCTTGAATCCTGCTTTTTCCAGATCGGCGCGCATGTCGTCGAGGTTAGCGGGCTGACTGAGGCTGATTTCAATGACGGTACCGCCAGTGAAGTCCAGACCCCAGTTGAATCCGCGAACACCCATAATCGCGACGGAAGCGATAAACAACAGGCCTGAAATACAGAAGGCCACGTTGTCCCAGCGCATAAAGTCGATGACTTTACGGCCGTAGTTCAGTTGTTCAACAGTATATGGTTGTTGCTGTGCCACAACGCACTCCTCAGATAGACAGCTTTTTAATGCGTTTGCCGCCGTAAACCAGGTTCACGATTGCACGGGTTCCCACGATCGACGTAAACATCGAGGTTGCTACACCGATAGCGGTGGTGATAGCAAAGCCTTTGATCGAACCGGTACCCACTGCATAAAGAATAATTGCCGTGATCAGGGTAGTAATGTTGGCATCGACGATACTGGAGAACGCGCCTTTATAGCCTTCATGAATCGCCTGCTGAACGGAACGTCCGTTCTTCAGCTCTTCCTTGATACGTTCGTTTATCAGTACGTTGGCGTCGACGGCTACCGCCAGCGTCAGCACGATACCGGCAATACCCGGCATGGTCAGCGTTGCCCCCGGCAGCAGCGACATGATCCCAACAATCAGAATCAGGTTAGCCACCAGCGCAGTCGTGGCAATAATGCCGAACTTACGGTACCAAACCACCATGAACAGAATGGATGCCACCAGACCCCACAAGCACGCTTCCAGACCCTGAGTGATGTTTTGCATCCCTAAGGTCGGACCGATAGTACGTTCTTCAACAATCTGAATTGGCGCGATCAACGCACCGGCGCGCAGCAGCAGAGACAGCTGACGGGCTTCATTCGGATCGTTCACCCCGGTGATACGGAAGCTGTTACCCAAACGTGACTGAATCGTCGCCACGTTGATGACTTCTTCCTGTTTCGCCAGAATCGAACGGCCATTCGCATCTTTCTTACCGCTGTCTTTGTATTCCACGAACAGGGTAGCCATCGGTTTGCCGATGTTATCCTTCGTGAAGTTAGACATGGCGTTACCGCCAGCGCTGTCGAGAGAGATGTTAACCTGCGGCTGATTGTACTCATCCATGCTGGATGTAGAATCAGTGATATGGTCACCGGTCAGGATCACGCGTTTGTACAGAACTACCGGACGGCCATCACGCATGTTTTTCACTTCGCTGTCGCCCGGTACACGACCGGTTGAAGCAGCAGAAGCATCCACATTGGTGTTTACCAGACGGAATTCCAGTGTCGCGGTCGCGCCTAAAATTTCTTTTGCACGCGCAGTATCCTGAATACCCGGCAACTCAACCACGATACGGTCAGCACCCTGACGCTGTACCAGCGGCTCGGCGACACCCAGTTGGTTGACACGGTTACGCAGGATAGTGATGTTTTGCTGAACGGCATACTCGCGCGCTTCACTCAGGCGAGCATCAGTCATCACCACGCGAGCTGCATTATCGCCGCTGTTGGTGATCACTAAATCGCGGTGACGTGGGCTCAGGTAGCTGACCGCAGAATCACGGGTAGCAGCATCGCGGAAACGCACTTCAACGCCATAGTTGTCGAGCTTACGCACCGTGGCATAAGGAATATTCTTGTCGCGCAGGTCGCTGCGCATGTTGTCCATCGTTTGCTCTTGCAGCTTACTCAGCGCGGTATCCATATCCACTTCCATCAGGAAGTGAACACCACCACGCAAGTCGAGGCCCAGCTTCATCGGCTCAGCGCCCAGCATGCTCAACCAGCGCGGCGTTGCCGGCGCGAGGTTCAGTGCAATAACAAACTTGTCGCCCAGCGCTTCAGTCAGCGCTTCACGTGCACGAAGCTGTACATCCGTGTCTTTGAAACGGGCAAGAATAGCGCCATTCTCCAGAGCAACTGATTTGATCTGGATTTTGCTTTGATCTAATACGTTACGGACTTGGTCCAGCGTTGCTTCACTGGCGTCGGAACCCCGAGCACCAGTGATTTGAACAGCCGGATCCTCACCATAAAGGTTGGGAAGTGCATAAAGCAAACCGACGATGACCACAACGATCAACATCAGATACTTCCACGCAGGATAACGGTTTAACACGGCAGTTCCCTTCGGGAAAATCGAAAATTAGATAGACTTCATCGTGCCTTTTGGCAGAACTGCTGCCACGAAGTCACGTTTGATCATCACTTCGTTGGTGTCGTTCAGTGCGATAACCACATAACCGGTTTCGGCTACTTTAGTTACGCGACCGATCAGACCACCGGTGGTCATGACTTCGTCACCTTTACCGATAGAGTCCATCAGTTTTTTGTGTTCTTTAGAACGTTTCTGCTGCGGGCGCAGGATCATGAAATAGAAGATTAGACCAAAAACCACCAGCATGATAACCAGAGAGTAAGGACTTCCCTGTGACGGTGCGCCGGTCGCTGCGACTGCATCGGAAATGAAAAGACTCATTTAAATTCCCTCATTGTTGTTGTGAAGCAAATTGATGTAATACAAACCGAGAATCCGACCCGGAGTCTGGCGATGAAACGTCTCGCACAATACCCCATAATGCCGGTTCAAGAAATTATAAAATCGGCACCCCCTTTCGAAGATGCCGATACGAAAAAGAAATCAGAAGTTTAAAGGCGGAACAGGCTTGCCTTTACGCTCGTAGAAGTCTGTCACAAACGCTTCTAATTTACCCTCTTCAATAGCCTGGCGTAAACCGGCCATCAGACGCTGGTAATAGCGCAGATTATGGATCGTATTTAACCGCGCACCGAGAATTTCGTTGCAACGGTCAAGATGATGCAAGTAAGCGCGGCTGTAATTGCGACATGTGTAGCAATCACAGTGTTCGTCGAGCGTTGACGTGTCATCTTTATGCTTCGCATTTCGGATTTTCACGATGCCATCGGTCACGAAAAGATGACCATTTCGCGCATTACGCGTTGGCATCACGCAGTCAAACATATCGATACCGCGACGCACGCCTTCCACCAAATCTTCAGGTTTACCGACACCCATCAGATAACGAGGTTTGTCTTCCGGGATTTGCGGGCAAACGTGTTCGAGGATACGGTGCATATCTTCTTTTGGCTCACCTACCGCCAGGCCGCCCACAGCGTAACCATCAAAGCCGATATCTACCAGCCCTTTTAATGATACATCTCGTAAATCTTCGTAAACGCTGCCCTGAATAATACCGAACAAAGCATTCTTATTATTCAATTCGTTGAAGCGATCGCGGCTACGTTTTGCCCAGCGCAAAGACATCTCCATAGAACGTTTTGCATAATCCCAGTCAGCAGGATAAGGCGTACATTCGTCGAAGATCATCACGATGTCCGAACCCAGATCGTTTTGGATTTCCATCGATTTTTCAGGGCTCAGGAAGACAGGATCCCCGTTGATCGGATTGCGGAAATGCACACCTTCTTCTTTAATTTTGCGCATCGCGCCCAGGCTGAATACCTGGAAACCGCCGGAATCGGTGAGGATCGGGCCGTGCCAGTTCATGAAATCATGCAGGTCGCCGTGCAGCTTCATGATTTCCTGCCCCGGGCGCAGCCACAGGTGGAAAGTGTTACCCAGCAAAATCTGTGCGCCGGTTTCCTTTACTTCTTCCGGGGTCATGCCTTTTACGGTGCCGTAAGTACCCACTGGCATAAATGCCGGGGTTTCGACTACGCCACGTTCAAAGACCAGACGTCCGCGACGTGCGCGGCCATCGGTAGTGCTTAATTCGTACTTCACATTGCCTCCAGCATCAGAGAAACAGTCTGATGAGGTTAAGTCCGTGGCATGATGCCCGGAAAAGAAAGCCCGAATGCACCGAGTGCGTCCGGACCGTTAATTACAAAAAGCTACTGGCCGACCACTTCCTGCGGCGCCAGCGGGTTACGGTTGATGAACATCGCATCCCCATAACTAAAGAAACGGTACTGCTCTGCGACGGCCTGATGATAGGCATTCATCGTATTTTTATAGCCGGCAAACGCCGACACCAGCATGATCAGCGTCGATTCAGGCAGGTGGAAATTGGTAATCAGGGAATCAATCACCTGATAGTGATAACCCGGATAGATGAAGATTTTGGTATCGCCGAAGAATGGCGCAATCAATGCATCTTCACTGGCCTTCGCCGCACTTTCCAGCGAACGCACAGACGTTGTGCCCACGGCCACCACTTTATTGCCGCGCGCTTTACACGCCAGCACCGCATCCACGACTTCCTGAGGCACTTCGGCATACTCAGCGTGCATGATGTGGTCTTCAATGGTGTCCACCCGAACCGGCTGGAAAGTCCCTGCGCCCACGTGCAGTGTGACGAAAGCAAACTCCACACCTTTGGCTTTCAGCGCATCCATCAGCGGCTCATCGAAATGTAAGCCAGCGGTTGGCGCAGCTACCGCGCCCGGACGTTCGCTGTAGACGGTCTGATACAGTTCACGATCAGCATCTTCATCAGGACGGTCGATATAAGGCGGCAGCGGCATATGGCCGATTTCGTTGAGCAGAGTAAAGACATCACGATCTTCATTAAATTCCAGCTCGAACAACGTATCGTGGCGCGCCACCATCGTCGCTTTAATATCTTCTTTATCACCAAGCAGCAGTTCTGCGCCCGGTTTTGGCGATTTGGACGCACGCACATGCGCCAGAACGCGGTGCGAATCGAGCACACGCTCAACCAGCACTTCAATTTTTCCGCCGCTGACCTTACGGCCAAACACGCGGGCCGGGATCACGCGGGTATTGTTAAATACCAGCAAATCGCCGGGATGGATTTTATCGAGAATATCGGTGAACACGCCGTGCGTTAACTCACCGCTAGGCCCGTCCAGAGACAACAAACGACAGCCGCTGCGCTGGGTCTGCGGATAGCGCGCAATCAGGGATTCAGGGAGTTCAAAAGAAAAATCGGCAACACGCATGGCTTTTCACTTCACTTAACGACAAAAACAGGCGGCTTAGTCTAGAGGGACGGGGCATCCCCTGCAAGCATCTGCGTCAATAAAGGCATCCGCTGCCCTGTCAGAGATCAACTTTCCTGCGTTATACTGCCGTCATGAATTTTCTCGCTCACCTCCATCTGGCCTCACTGGCCCAAAGCTCACTGACCGGCAACCTGCTGGCTGACTTCGTTCGCGGCAATCCTGACGGACAATATTCAGCTGAAATTGTCAGCGGGATCCGTATGCATCGCCGCGTAGATACCATGACCGATTCGCTGCCGGAAGTGAAAATTGCCCGCAGCTATTTTCGTGAAGATTTTCGCCGCGTCGCGCCCATCACGCTCGATGTGGTCTGGGATCATTTTCTCTCACGTCACTGGGACAGCATTCATCCTCAGCAGTCGCTGGAAGATTTTCTTGACGGCTGCCAGCAGGAAATCGAGCCACAGTTGCCTGAAATGCCGGAACGCTTCCAGAATCTGAATGCGTATTTATGGCCGGAACGCTGGATGGAACGTTATGCCGTGCTGCCTTTTATTGGCGACGTATTGCGAGGCATGGCTAACCGGCGGCCAAAGCTCGGCGCGCTGACCGGTTCCTTCCATGATATCGAGCTCAATTACGACGCCCTCGAACAGCTTTTTTGGCAGTTTTATCCGGTCATGATGCAACAGGCGAAAGACCGGCAAATCTGACAAACACTGCGAATTTTGTGATTCCATCCGCAATTCCCTGCAATCCAAAAGGTTGTTGTTAAAAAAGTTTGAGACTTACGTCAAAGACTGATAGCCGGATGCTATCTGATTGATTGGTGCGATGGGGTTTATTCACCTGCGGGTTGCCCCTATACTGGCAGTCGTTTTGTTCACCCTTCCTTCTCACCTACGACGCCCGTAAGGGTTTCATAAGGAGTAATATTATGGTTCTGGTAACTCGTCCAGCCCCTGACTTCACCGCAGCAGCAGTTCTCGGTAGCGGCGAAGTAGTTGAAAACTTCAACTTCAAAAAACACACTGCAGGCAAACCTACTGTTATCTTCTTCTGGCCAATGGACTTCACTTTCGTATGTCCTTCTGAGCTGATCGCTTTCGATCACCGTTACGAAGAATTCCAGAAACGTGGCGTAGAAGTGGTAGGCGTGTCCTTCGACTCCGAGTTCGTTCACAACGCATGGCGTAACACCCCTGTTGAGAAAGGCGGTATCGGTCCTGTTAAATACGCGATGGTTGCTGACATCAAACGCGAAATTCAGAAAGCCTACGGTATCGAACATCCGGACGCTGGCGTTGCACTGCGCGGCTCTTTCCTGATCGACAAAGAAGGCGTTGTTCGTCACCAGGTAGTGAACGATCTGCCACTGGGTCGTAACATCGACGAAATGCTGCGTATGGTTGACGCACTGCAATTCCACGAAGAGCACGGCGAAGTGTGCCCGGCTCAGTGGGAAAAAGGCAAAAAAGGTATGGGCGCTTCTCCGGACGGCGTGGCTAAATACCTGACAGAAAACGCGTCAAACCTGTAATCCCTTCACGGATTTCAAGGTCAATAACGGTCAGCTTAGCTGGCCGTTTTTTTTTGCCTGCCATCCGGCACGATCACAATTTCCCCTTCCCGCTCCCTGTTCTGCCTGTTTTACGTCTACGCTGAAAATGTTCCACTCCGGTCATTATGGCGTGCAGTTTGCATAGTTCTGATCGGATAAAACACACAAAAAAGCGTTATCACACAATAACCTGAAGGTTATGACTCATAAGACAGGGTAATAAACAGGAGCCCCTATGTTACGGAAATCACTCATCGCGCTGGCCTTACTGACCAGCTTCCCGCTGTATGCCGCGTCCAGTCCTGCGGTTGAAGCCAAAAACGGCATGGTTGTCACTTCGCAATATCTGGCCTCTCAGGTCGGTGTCGATATTCTAAAAATGGGCGGAAACGCCATTGATGCCGCCGTGGCCGTCGGCTACGCGCAGGCCGTCGTCAACCCATGTTGTGGCAATATCGGCGGCGGAGGCTTCATGACGGTGCATCTTGCTGATGGCAAGGACACTTTCATTAACTTCCGCGAAACCGCACCTGCCGCCGCCAGCGCCAATATGTATCTGGACGCCGACGGCAATGTGAAAAAAGGCGCCAGCCTGTACGGATATCTCGCGGCAGGTGTACCGGGCACAGTACTGGGCCTGGATACGGTGCAGAAGGAATACGGCAAACTGACGCGCCAGCAGGTGATGGCACCGGCGATTAAACTTGCCCGTCAGGGCTTTGTGCTGACCCGCGCCGATACCGATATTCTCGATACCAAGGTTGACCGCTTCAAAGAAGATCCTGAGGCAGCGCGCATTTTCCTGCGTAAAGACGGCAGCGCGCTACAGCCGGGCGATAAACTGGTTCAAACCGATTTAGCCAATACGCTGGAATCCATTTCAAAACACGGGCCGGATGCTTTCTATAAAGGCAAAATCCCGGCTGCTGTGGAAGCGGCCTCCAAAAAAGGCGGCGGTATCCTGACAGCGGCAGATTTCGCGAATTATAAAGTCACTGAAGACGCGCCGATCACCTGCAGCTATCGGGGCTATAAATTTGTTTCCGCACCGCCGCCGAGCTCCGGCGGCGTGACGATGTGTGAAATTCTCAACATCGTTGAGGGCTACGACATCAAGAGCATGGGCTTCAACTCAGCGGCGTCGATTCATGTCCTCACCGAAGCCATGCGCCATGCTTACATGGACCGCAATACCTATCTTGGCGATCCGGAATTTGTGAAAAACCCGATTGACCGCCTGATCAGCAAAAGCTACTCCGAAGAAATTCGTAAGAAAATAGAAGCAGATAAAGCCACGCCTTCCACAGCCGTTCAGCCGGGGATGGAACCGCACGAGAAACCGGAAACCACCCATTACTCTATCGTCGATAAAATGGGTAACGCCGTCTCTACCACTTACACCATTAATGGCCTGTTTGGCTCTGTGGTCATCGCGCCAGGAACCGGTTTCTTCCTTAATGATGAAATGGATGACTTCACCACCAAAGTCGGTGAGAAAAACCTCTTCGGCCTGGTGCAGGGCGTTAAAAACGCTATCGCCCCCGGTAAGCGCCCACTATCGTCTATGAGTCCGAGTTTAGTGACCAAAGACGGCAAAACCTTCATGGTTCTCGGCTCGCCGGGTGGTTCGCGCATCATCACCATCACTCTGCAAACAGCGCTGAATGTTATCGACCACGGTATGCCACCGCAGGAAGCGGTGAATGCGCCACGTATTCATCATCAATGGTTGCCGGATGAAGTCTATTACGAGCAGCGCGGCGTTTCACAGGACAGCCTGAACATTCTGCAGAAGATGGGTTACAAAATGGTGGAACAAACGCCGTGGGGTGCCGCAGAGCTGATTATGGTGGGATTACCGGGTGCCGCTGGCGTGACATCCGCGACCTCAGGTAATGACTCGGCAGTTTCAGGCAAGGTGCGCGAAGGTTATCTGTACGGCGCGAATGATGTGCGACGCCCAGCAGGTGCGGCCATCGGCTATTAACTGGCATCCTTCACGCTATCTCTGCGTTGGCTGCCTTCATTCACCCCGGTCACTTACCTGTGTAAGCTCCCGGGGATGTACTCAGTTGCCGCCTTGATGTAGTCCGAATGATTTGGTTAATAAATTTATAAACAGTAAAAAGCCCCGAGATCATCAGATCCCGGGGCTTTTCCTTACCGGAAGGTAAGTGCTTGCTTACGCTTTGTTGTTCAGCGCCAGCGCTTGTTTTTTGCGGTCATTGCGCAGTTTAAAGGCATAACCGACCAGCAGCGCCACAACCCAAACCATCCCGACATACAGCGAAATACGGGTATCCGGGAAGTAACCAATCAGGCCAATGATGAACACCAGGAAAATGATACCGAACACGGAGGTGTAAACACCGCCACGCAGCGGGAACTCAAGTTCTTTAACCTGCTGTTTGCTCAGCTTGCGACGGAAACCAATCTGGGAGAACAGGATCATAATCCACACCCAGACAGTTGCGAACGTCGCCAGAGACGCGATCACCAGGAACACGTTTGACGGCATGATGTAGTTCAGGTAAACCGCCACCAGCAGCGCCGCCATCATCACCAGCACAGTGACCCACGGCGTCCCCAGACGCGAAACCTTGCTGAACATTTTCGGTGCCTGTCCCTGCTCTGCCATACCGTGCAGCATACGGCCCACGCCGAACACATCACTATTGATGGCAGAAAGCGACGCGGTGATCACCACGAAATTGAGAATAGCCGCTGCCGCCGTAATGCCCATATGCTGGAAGGTCAGAACGAACGGACTGCCCTGCGTCCCCACCTGATTCCATGGGAAAATGGACATAATCACAAACAGCGTACCCACGTAAAACACCAGAATACGCAGCGGAACAGAGTTGATGGCTTTCGGAATGGATTGCTTTGGATTCTCAGCTTCACCGGCTGTGATGCCGATGATCTCAATGCCGCCGTAAGCAAACATCACCAGCTGGAGTGACAGAATCGTCCCCATGATACCCTGGCTGAAGAAGCCGCCGTTGCTCCACAGATTGTGGATACCGGTGGCCTGTCCGCCGTTACCAATGCCCCAGAAAATAATGCCAAAGCCTGCCACGATCATGATGATGATGGTCAGTACTTTGAAGAAGGAGAACCAGAACTCCAGCTCGCCGAAGACTTTCACGCTGACCAGATTGATCGCGCCGATAATCAGCACCACGCTGAGCACCCAGGTCCATTGCGGCACATCCGGGAACCAGACGCCCATATAAATGCCGAATGCCGTCACATCGGCGATGGCGACGATCAGGATTTCGAAACAATACGTCCAGCCGGTGATGTAACCCGCCATCGGCCCGAGATAATCCTGCGCATAACGGGAGAATGAACCGCTCTGCGGGTTGTGAACGGACATCTCACCGAGGGCGCGCATGATGATAAACGCAATGATCCCGCCGACCAGATACGCCAGCAATACACTCGGGCCCGCCATTTTGATGGCATCTGCCGAGCCATAAAACAGTCCGGTTCCGATGGCTGATCCCAGTGCCATAAAGCGAATATGGCGCGTTGTCAGGCCACGTTTTAATTTCGTGCCCGGCGCTTCGTTCTGCGCTGTTGGTTGTTCAGCTTCTTGCTGCATGTGCATTAACCCGTGTTGTTTTTTTAACTATCAAAAATCGTATTCTAAAAAATGACTTTTAGCCTGCCAATGAAAAAGCCACGGAAGGGTTCTCCGTGGCCTGATTGGCTAAATATTCTTCAGACGATCATTATTTCAGGTCTTCGAACATTCACCCGATAATCATTGGTGCGCGGTGACGCTGCGCGGGCCGCTGATTTTGTCATAAATCCCGACCAGTACCAGCATTAATAATGACGGTGGTAACCAGGCAAGACCTTGCGCAGCCAGTGGCAAGTTCGCGGTCCAGGCTGGCATCAGATCAGCAAAAGCAGAAGCCTTAATACCGTCAACAATGCCGAACACCAGGCTCACTACCATGACCGGCGCCACAATACGTGTGGTGCTGTTCCACCAGCGAAGGGTAAAGCTCAGCACAACCAGCGCGATACATGGCGGATAAATAGCCGTCAGTACCGGCACAGAAATCTGGATCAGATGGCTCAACCCGAGGTTGGACACCAGCATGGAGAACAGACCCAGAATGAATACCAGCATTTTGTAAGACAGCGGCAGATATTGGGCAAAAAATTCCGCACAGGCGCAGGTCAGGCCAACCGCTGTCACCATACAGGCGATGAAAATCAGCGCACCTAAGAAGAAGCTGCCAACACTACCAAAAGTATGAGCGACATAAGCATGCAGGATAACCGCACCGTTGGTCGCATCCGGCACCAGCGAGGCGCTGTTTTCACCGAGTTTGAACAGGCTCAGATAAACCAGCATCAGTCCCAGACCGGCAATCAGACCGGCCAGAACAGTATAACGGGTCAGCAATTTCGCATCAGAAACACCGCGGGAACGCGCGGCATTAACGATAACGATACCGAACACCAGCGCACCCAGCGTATCCATGGTCAGATAGCCATTAACAAAGCCACTGGAGAAAGGAACGGTCTGGTAAGCGCCGACAGCAGGCATTGGCTGACCGGCAGGCCACAACAGTGCAGCGATACCCAGCGCAGCCAGTGCGACCATTTTCAGCGGTGCAAGGAAATGTCCGACAGTATCAAGCAAACGGCCCGGATACAGGGAAATACCGATAACCAGAGTGAAATAAATCACACTGTAAATCAGCAGCGGCAGCGGGCCGTCACCGGTCATCGGCGCGATCCCCACTTCAAACGAAACCGTTGCGGTACGCGGCGTGGCAAACAGCGGCCCTACGGCGAGATAACAAACGGTAGCCAGAAGAATACCGGCACCACGACCAATTGGCGTACTCAGGGCATCCACACCGCCGCCAACGCGCGCAAGTGCAATTACCGTCATCACCGGGAGTCCGACCGCGGTAATCATAAATCCGGCGGCAGCCCACCAGACGTCATGACCTGCCTGCAGGCCAACCATTGGCGGGAAAATAATATTCCCGGCCCCGACGAATAAGGCGAAGGTCATGAAACCCAGCGCCATAATATCTTTATTTGTTAAACGAGTACTCATGATTGGTGTCGTGTTGCCTGTTCAAATGAATAAAGTGTCCGTTGCCGTCGCCGTGCCACGTCGTCAGAAGGATGAATGGCATAAAAAAGCCAGAGAGCATCCGATGAGGAACGAAGTAAGCTAAAAACGCCTGATGATATGCAGATAATTACGTTGTTATGCAGGGAGTATCGAGCGACAGCGGACGCTAAGGTAAACGTTTATAGCGTATAAAGGCAAGCCGCGATCCAAAAAGCAGAGTGTTTAACCAGATTAACAATATAAGACAGGCATATTCACTAAATACAACGAAAAACACGCCATATGATATGTATGATTTTTGAACTAATGAAGCACAAGATATGCTCCGGTAAGACGAAAAATGCGTGAAATCACCACTCTCAGGTTATTTCACGCACAGTTTACAGCATTTTTACAAGGTCAAAATTCGACCACGTGCGGGCATTACCAGACGCGGGCGGCGATATCGACGACCAGCTTCAGTTTTTCCCACTGCTGCGCTTCGGTCAGGCTGTTGCCCTCTTCCGTTGAAGCGAAACCACATTGCGGGCTGAGGCAAATCTGGTTGATATCCAGATATTCTGCTGCCTCGGCCAGACGTGCCTCCACCGTTTTCGCCAGTTCAAGCTCACCGGATTTGGTCGTGATCAGACCCAAAACCGCCTGCTGATGGCCTTTTTTGATAAAACGCAGCGGCTCAAAGCCCCCGGAACGCTCGTTGTCATATTCCAGGAAGAAGGCATCGATGTTCACGCCACCAAACAGAATCTCTGCCACCGGTTCATAGCCGCCTTCTGAAATCCAGGTGGAACGGAAGTTGCCCCGACAGACATGCAGACCAATCACCAGATCATCCGGTTTACCGGCAATCGCTTTGTTCAGCACATCGGCGTAAGTGCGCGCTAACTCTTCCGGAGAGTCGCCACGTTCGCGGATTTGCTTCTTCTGATCTTCAGAACACAGGTAAGCCCAGACGGTGTCATCAAGTTGCAGATAACGACAACCGGCATCATAAAACGCCTTAATCGCGTCACGGTAAACCTGCGCCAGATCGTCAAAGTAGTCTTTCAGATCCGGATACACTTCTTTACTGATCGCGTTACGGCCACCGCGGAAATGCATCACGCTCGGGCTTGGAATGGTCATTTTCGGCACTGCACTTCCGCTGATGCTTTTCAGGAAACGGAAATCTTCCAGCATCGGATGTGAGCCGAACCCCAGTTTGCTGACGACTTTGATGCTGCGTGCTTTGGTCTGTACGCCATTGAACTGGATCCCCTGCACCGCGTCGTAACCTTCAACGCCTTCCAGACCTTCGAAGAAATCGAAGTGCCACCATGCGCGGCGGAATTCCCCGTCAGTGACCACTTGCAGACCGGCTTCACGCTGCAAATCCACCACTCGGCGGATTTCGGTATCTTCTACGGCGCGCAACTGCGCGGCATCAATCTCACCGGCCTGAAATTGCTTACGGGCTTCTTTAATCGCGGCCGGACGCAGGAAACTGCCAACGACGTCAGCGCGGAATGGAGGTGTTGTACGTTGCATGGAGAACTCCTTATGACATCCCGCCATTGGCGAAATGCGAATGATTCATTAAGTAAATAATTACCTTGCGTTATATTTAGACATCTGGATGTCTAAACGTCTTTGGCAGGATACTGTCATGCAGATGCTTCACAGGCAACAGAGGAATCTTCATGGGACGTGAATAAAATTCATGTTCACTTCGCGATGTTTCATGATGCTGAACAATATGTGCCCCCTTGCGATCTGTAGTAATAAATACTATAGTTTATTTTACCAGGGACGATGGCATGAACGATTTACGTATTTTTGTTACAGAGGATTTTCACGACTTCATGACCGATAGCAAACTGTCGGAAAAGGATATCCTCAAGTCTGCACATGAACTGGCAAACGGACTTTTTGATGCGGACTTGTCTGGCAACATTTACAAGAAAAGAATTGCACCGACAGGAAGGTCGAAATCAGGGTTTGGCCGTGCCATCGTCGCATTCCGTTTTGAGGATAAGATTTTTTATATCGATGGCTGGCTGAAACACAGTGTTCGCAAGAACGGGCATGAAATTCCCGACAAACTTTTGTCTTTGTATAAGGCAGTTGCTAAAGATTTGCTCAATTTCACAGAGCAGCAACTCGAAATAGAACTTCGAACTGGATTAATTAAAGAGGTGATTTCTAATGGTTGATGAACGTTTGCTAAAACTGCAGCGGATGGCTCAACGCTTCCATGATTCATCTGGCGTGGTTTCACAAACCACGATGCGCGAAATTAACAAAATTGTTGATGAAGCCGTACAGGAAGAAAGGCTGAAAGCCTTTGCAGAACGCTCTGCTGAACGTATACGCGCGCTGCGGGAAAAAGAAAAAATCAGCCAGGGCGTGCTGGCCAGACTCATCAATATGTCGGCTAACAGCATTCAAAAATGGGAGCGTGACGAAACCAAACCCACCGGTGCGGCTCTGATCTTACTGATGCTGATCGAAGAAAAAGGTTTACAGATCATCTGCTAAAAGAAGCCACAGCGTGGGCTGTGGCTACTTTTTTATCCCTTCACATCGCTTTGGCTGGCCTGTTCCTGAGGAACAATCAGTTTCGGTGCCAGTGTAAATATAAAGCGGGTACCAACGCCGACTTCACTCATCACTTCAAGTTTGGCGTTGTGATGACTCAGGGCGTGTTTGACGATGGCCAGCCCCAGACCGCTGCCCCCCGTCTGGCGCGAACGCGCTTTATCAACCCGGTAGAAACGTTCAGTCAGACGCGGCAGGTGTTGCGGCGCAATGCCCGGCCCGTTATCACTGATCTGGAACTGCGCGCCATGCGGCGTTTGTTGCCAGCTGACTTCTATCCGCGTCCCCGCCGGGGTGTGGTTGACGGCGTTGTACACCAGATTCGACACCGCGCTGCGTAACTGATCTTCATTGCCAAAGACCTTCAGTTTCTCGTTTACACGGAACACCACTTCGTGACGGCCACCGCTTAAAGATTGCACTTCGCGCTCCAGCATGCCGAGCATCACCGGAATATCGACTTTCTCCTGCATATCGATATTTGCTGACGCTTCGATTTTTGACAATGTCAGCAGTTGCTTGACCAGCCCGTCCATGCGCCGCGTCTGTTCCTGCATGGTGTCCAGCGCTTTGGTACGAAACGGCTCTTCCAGTTTGGCGTCTTCCATCATTTCCAGATATCCCTGCAATACAGTCAGCGGGGTTCTCAGTTCATGACTAACGTTAGCGAAGAAGTTACGACGCGCACCTTCGAGCTGACGCATCTGCGTAACATCACGCGCCACCATCAGCAGTTGCCCTTCGGAATAAGGCATCACGCGAAACTCGACGTAATGCTCGTTATTGAGTTGCAAATTCAGGGCACGGCTGAAATCACGGGTCTGGATCCAGGTACGAAACTCGGGATAACGCAGCAGGTTAAAGATGTGTTGTCCGTTATCCTCCGGCCAGCGGAAACCGAGCAAATCTTGCGCCAGTCCGTTACACCAGAAAATATTGCCCTCTTCCGTCGTCAATACCACCGCATCGGGTAATGATTCGGCACCGCTGCGGAAACGTTTGATGAGCTGACCTAATTCACGACGGCGACGGCGGTTACGCATCTGCATCTGGTTCAGCCCGTAAAACAGAGGCTCCCAGCTCCAGCGGCCATTCGGCGGGGTTATGCTGCGGTCAAGCCACAGCCAGTGAGAGAGTTTGAGCTGGTTGTAATAATTCCAGCCCAGCGCCGCCAGCAGCGACGCAAAGAGGAGCCAGCCGAAATGGCCGACGAAGATACCGAGGATTAACGCGGGCAGGCAAAAGAGAAAGAATTCACCGGCCAATCGTTTCCATGACAAACGTTCTAGCACACAGATTCTCCGCTGTGGGGACTCAATAACGCGTTGAAAAACGGTATCCGGTTCCACGAACAGTCTGGATCATTCTGTCATGTCCACTGGTTTCCAGCGCTTTACGTAAACGACGAATATGCACGTCTACCGTGCGATCTTCCACATAAACGTTAGTGCCCCAGACGTTATTGAGCAACTGTTCGCGGCTGTAAACACGTTCGGAGTGGGTCATAAAGAAGTGCAATAATTTAAATTCGGTCGGCCCCATATCGAGCGCCTGCTCGTTGGCCATCACACGGTGAGACGACGGATCCAGGCTTAAACCCTGCATGTCGATCACTTCTTCCACCGCCATTGGCGAGATGCGGCGCATCACGGCTTTAATACGTGCAACCAGTTCTTTTGGAGAAAACGGTTTGGTGATGTAATCATCGGCACCGACTTCCAGGCCGCGCACCCTGTCTTCTTCTTCACCGCGGGCGGTCAGCATCATCACCGGAATTTCGCGGGTCAGTGCTTCACGTTTGAGATGTTTGATAAACTGAATACCGGAACCGCCGGGTAACATCCAGTCGAGCAGGATAAGTTCAGGGTAAGGTTCTACCAGCTGGCCAACGGCTGAATCAAAATCTTCAGCTTCTACTGCCTGATAGCCATTCTGTTCCAGTACAAAACACACCATTTCACGGATTGGAGCTTCGTCTTCAACCACCAATATACGTCTTGCCATCGTAGGTCCTGCCAATAGGTTAGCGATCTTTTATTTGATTGCGGGCGCCATTATGCGTCAGTTTTGTGACAGATTTATGAATAGAAAGGATGGTTCATTACAGTCAAATATGACAGATACATTTCTTCTATTCAGCTGCCATCTCGCTGAAATTGGTCCGATTTATCGGGGACAGCGTCCCCCGCCGACGTTTATACTTTGCCCCATTGTCGTCATCCAGGATCCATACGGGAGTCTCATGCGCCTGATCCACACGTCAGACTGGCACCTCGGCCAGTACTTTTTCACCAAAAGCCGCGCCGCCGAACATCAGGCATTTTTGCGCTGGCTGACCGGTCAGGTGCAGCAACATCAGGTAGATGCCGTGATTGTGGCAGGCGATATATTCGATACCGGTTCGCCGCCCAGCTATGCCCGCGAGCTATACAACCGCTTCGTCGTCGAGTTGCAACAAACCGGCTGTCAGCTGGTGGTGCTGGCCGGAAATCACGATTCTGTCGCGACATTAAATGAATCACGTGAGCTGCTTTCCTGCCTGAATACGCGGGTGATTGCCACCGTCGGCGAAAACCTCTCTGAACAGATTTTAGTGCTCAACCAGCGTGACGGAAAACCGGGCGCGGTACTTTGCGCTATTCCGTTTTTACGTCCGCGGGATTTGCTCGCCAGTCAGGCGGGACAATCCGGCAGCGACAAACAGCTGGCATTACAGGAAGCCATCGCCGCGCATTATGACGCGTTGTGGCAGGCCGCGCAGACCAAACGCGACGAACTCGGCGTTTCGCTACCGATCATTGCTACCGGCCATCTGACCACGGTTGGCGTCAGCACCTCCGATTCCGTGCGCGACATCTATATCGGCACACTCGATGCCTTCCCGGCGCAGGCGTTTCCGCCGGTCGATTACGTGGCACTTGGTCATATCCACCGCGCACAGTGCGTCGCCAAAACCGAACATATCCGTTACAGCGGTTCGCCGATTGCACTGAGTTTTGACGAACTGAGTAACGCCAAAAGTGTGTACTTACTCGATTTGGACGGCGCGACGCTCAACGCCATCGACACGCTGGAAATTCCCGTTTTCCAGCCGATGCAGATAATCAAAGGCTCGCTGGCAGAAATCGAAAAACAACTGGCGCAGTTCGAAGGCGGCGATGCGCAAAAGCCAGTCTGGCTGGATATTGAAGTCGCCACGCAAGATTATCTCAGTGATATTCAGCGCCGCATTCAGGCGCTGACGGAAGATCTGCCGGTAGAAGTGGTGCTTTTACGCCGCAGTAAAGAACAGCGTATCAACAGCATTGAGCAACAGGAGAAAGAGACACTCAGCGAACTGAGTGTCAGTGACGTCTTTGAAAGACGGCTGGCACTGGAACCGGATCCTGACGAACCGCGCCAGGCGCGGATGCGCACGCTGTTTGCGCAGGTTGTTGAACAGGTCACCAGCGGTCAGAATGCGGAGGACAGCGCACAATGAAAATTCTCAGCCTGCGTTTAAAAAACCTGAACTCGCTGGAAGGCGAATGGAAAATTGATTTCACGGCTGAGCCTTTTGCCAGCAACGGATTGTTCGCCATCACCGGCCCGACCGGCGCGGGGAAAACCACCCTGCTCGATGCCATCTGTCTGGCGCTCTATCACCAGACGCCACGTCTGAACATCACGCCAAGCCAGAACGAGCTGATGACCCGCCACACCGCCGAATCGCTGGCCGAAGTGGAGTTTGAAGTCAAAGGCGTTGGTTATCGCGCGTTCTGGAGTCAGCGCCGCGCCAAAAACTCGCCGGACGGCAATCTGCAGGCACCGAAAGTGGAGCTGGCATTACTGGCCGACGGCAAAATTCTGGCCGATAAAGTGCGCGATAAACTCGATGCCATCGCCACACTGACCGGGCTGGATTTCGGTCGTTTCACCAAATCCATGATGCTGTCTCAGGGGCAATTTGCCGCATTCCTGAATGCCGATGCCAATGACCGCGCCGAACTGCTGGAAGAACTGACCGGCACCGAAATTTATGGTCTGCTGTCTGAGCGCGTGTTTGAGCAACATAAAGAAGCGCGGATTACGCTCGACGGTTTGCATCAGCGCATGGCGGGTATCGAACTGCTAAGCGAAGAACAGCGCCAGACGCTCGAAGCACAACTTGCTGAACTGAACGCGCAGGAAATCACGCTCAGTCAGCAGGCGCAGCAGCGCCAGCAGGATCTGAACTGGCTGCAACAGTGGCAGCAGGTGCAGCAAAAACAGCAGCAGTCTCAGCAACAACTGACCGCCGCAGAGCAGGAGAATCTGGCCGCCGCGCCGCAGTTACAGCAACTGGCGCGCAGCGAACCGGCAGAAAAACTGCGTCCGTTGCTCAACGATCGCCAGCGTTGTCAGGATGAATCGCAACGTCTTCAGCAGCAACTGGCGCACCTGACGCAGCAGCAGGAACAGCAAATCGCGCAAATGACGCCGCTGAATCTGGCGGTGGAGCAGGCACAAACGTCACGTCAGAAACAGGCGGAAGAACAGCGTCAGATGCAGACGCTGATCGAAGAAAAAATCCTGCCGCTGGATGGCGAAATCACCCGCTTGCGTAAATCACTGACTGAAACACAGCAGTCGGTCACTGACGTACAAAAACTTGTCAGTGAGCATAACGCGACGCTGTTACAAATGACCACCGAACGGCAGAAGCTGGACGAAGATAGCCGCCAGCATCAGACCCGCCAGACCGCGCTGACCGATGCACTCAACACTGCGCAACAGCGTCTGACTGAGCTGGAAAAACAGCACCCGCTGGCAGCATTGCATAAACGACAATCCGAACTCACGCAGCTGCGTCCGGTGCGCCAGCAGCTGTATTCGCTCGCGCAAATTTTCCCGCAGCTTAATCAGCGCGTGCAGCAACAGCAAAAAGATTTCGTACAGTATCAAACGCAACTGGCTGAAGAAGAGCAGCGACTGGGGGCCATCCGCCTGCAATGTCAGAAACAGCTGGAGCATCTCAACGACGTTAAAGTACTGCATAAACAGGAAATGCTGATCGTCAGCCTCGAAGCCGAACGTGCGAATCTGGAAAGCGGCAAAGCCTGCCCGTTGTGCGGTTCCACATCGCATCCGGCGATTGAACATTATCAGGAGGTCAAACCTTCTGAAACGGCGCAGCGCGTCGAGAAAATGCAACTGGAGTTCGATGCAGCAAAAGCCAGCGGTATCGAACTGGCAACAAAAATTAAAAGTCTGAAAGAACAGCAAGCGCGGCTGCAAATCCAGCTGGAGCAAGACCAGCAGCAACTGAATGCACATACCGCAAACTGGCAACAGCTCAGCGCACCGCTGAACCTGACGTTTACGCTCCATGACACCGCCGACATCACTCAATGGCTGACCGCCCGCGATGAAGAAGAACAACAATCGCAGGCGCTGATTAGCCAGCACGAACAGCTGGCACGGGCGCTGCAACAGGCTAAAGATGCCCTCAACGACGCACTGAACGCGCAGCAGAAAGTGCAGCAGCAAAGCGCATTGCTGACCGAACGCATTACCCGGCTGGAAGAGACGCAGGCGAAATCTCAGCAAGACGTCGAACGGCTGCAAAAGTTGTTTGCAGAAGGCGAAAAAAACCTTTCAGAACTGACGGCTCAACGCCTTGAACTGTTCGGCGACCGCCAGGTGGCACAGGTTCGCGAGCACTTACATCAGCAACAACAGTCTGCAGAAAAAGCGGTCAGTGACGCACAAACCGCATTGCAAAAAGCGCAGGAACAGCGCGATCAGCTGGCCGGGCAACTGGCGAGCACGCAACAGCAACAGTTGCAGGCCACAGAACAACTGACGCAGGCGGAACAGGCGTGGCAACAGGCGCTGAGTGCCAGCGGATTTGCCGATGAAGCCGCGGTGAAACTGGCGCTGCTGGATGACGCACTCCGTCAGCAACTTCAGCAACGCAAAGAAAATCTGCAACAACAACTGGCGCAGGCGCAGGCGTTACTGGCGGATGCCGGTCAGCAACTCGAAAAACATCGTCTTGCCCGCCCGACTCATCTGAGTGAAACAGAAAGCGATCTTGATGTTCTGACAGCGCAGCAGGCGGAAATGGCGCAACAGCTGAAAGTCTTACAGCAACGTCTGGGCGAAGTGAAAAATCAGCTGGAAAGTGACACATTACGCCACAGCGGACAACAGGCGCTGATAGCTCAGATTGCGCAAGCGCAGCTGACCTGCGATGACTGGGGTTATCTGAATCAGATGATTGGCTCCAGCGACGGCGCGAAATTCCGTAAATTCGCGCAGGGACTGACGCTCGACCATCTGGTGTATCTGGCGAACCTTCAGCTCGAAAAACTGCACGGGCGGTATTTGTTGCAGCGCAAAACCAGCGATGCGCTGGAATTACAGGTGGTCGATACCTGGCAGGCGGACGCCGTGCGCGATACCCGCACCTTATCCGGCGGCGAAAGCTTCCTGGTCAGTCTGGCACTGGCGCTGGCGCTGTCTGATCTGGTCAGTGATAAAACCCGCATCGACTCGCTGTTCCTCGACGAAGGTTTCGGCACACTCGACGCCGATACGCTGGACACCGCGCTGGACGCGCTCGACAGCCTGAATGCCTCGGGTAAAACCATCGGCGTCATCAGCCATGTGGAAGCCATGAAAGACCGTATTCCGGTGCAAATCAAAGTGACTAAGGTGAACGGTCTGGGCGTCAGCCGCCTGAGCAATGAGTTTAAAGTCTGACTGATTACCCTGCGGAGCACCTGACTGGTGAATTGCTAGCCATCTGCTCCGCAATGGATCCTGATTGTGAGCAACTGCGCAAAAATCGCACCAGCGCAGTGCGTTCATTCTTTCCAACCCGCTGAATTCCCGCTTATTCCCTCCTGCCGATAAACTGGCACGCCCTGTGCTTAACGTTATGTATACAAGTTGCAGTACAAGTTGCAGCGCCTGCATAACCGTTAAGGGAACCGCCCATGAATAACATCAAACCTGAAGTCGATAAAAAACGCCGCCAGCTGATGAAATGGCTCGCCATCACCGGCGGCGTCTCCACGCTTGGCGGTATGATCCCGACCTCGGTCTTTGCGGCTGATGACGATGAAATCCGCATTGGTTACTGGCCGATTGTCGGCGGTTTACCGTTATATGTGGCGCTGGAACAGGGCTTTTTTAAAGAAGCCGGACTGAATGTGAAAGGCGTTAAATTCGCCAGCGCACAGCAAATTGTCGAGGGGATGATCACCGGCAGGATCCACGGGTGCGCTAACGGCACGGCCACGGGTGCGCTGGGTCTGGGGGCGATCACTTCACCGGATTTGTTCAAAATCATCTGCTCGAATCCGTCCAATCACCAGCTGGTTCTGGATGAATTTCTGGTGCCGCTGAACAGCACAGCGAAAGCGATCAGCGACCTGAAAGGTAAGAAGATCGCCTGTGGTCCGGGGATCCAGAACGTGACGATGGCGAAGATCATTCTGGAGAAAAATGGTTTCACTAATCCTTCAGTGATCGAACTGCCCGTCGGGCAGCACGCGCCTGCGCTGGCCGCCGGGCAAATTGACGGCGTATATACGCTCGAACCGACCGGCACCGTCGGGCGGATGAAAAACCTTTCCCGCACACTGGAAACCGGCGTGATTTCTAAATATGTGCTCGGCAATGCAGACGCGCCCTGGTTCGGCGGCGCCGCGGCGCTGAACTCCAGCTTTATCGCCAGCAAACCGGAAGAAACCAAAAAGTTTATTGCCGCTTATCAAAAAGCGGTGGAATTCATTGCGGCGCATCCTGACAAGGCTCGCGAAAACGTCGCCGGTTACACCAGCATAGAACCGGCGCTGGTGAAAGAGGTGCCGCTGCCGGGCTTTGTGATGTATCCCGATTTAAAAGGCGACAACCTGCAATGGTTCCAGAAATTTTATGACGTCTTTACGGAAAGAAAAATCTTCAGCAAACCGGTGGATGTCGCTTCGCTGATTTATAAAGGATAAGGAGAAACAGGATGACTACACGCTGGTCTTCAAGGTTACTGCCGCTGGTCGGCCCGGTGCTGCTGTTTTTATTCTGGCAACTGGCCGTCAGCGCAAAATGGCTGAACCCGGTGCTTCTGCCCTCGCCCGTCGAGACAATTGGCTACATGTTCCAGTCATTTTTCGATGCTTCCATGCGTACCGACATCGGCGCAACCCTTTACCGCACGCTGGTATCCTTTGCTTTTGCCGCAGTGATAGGCGTGCCGCTCGGCGTCATTTTAGGCAGCAATGAAAAGGTCTATCGCAGTCTGGAATTTCTGATCGACTTCTTCCGCTCCACGCCGTCATCAGCGCTGATCCCGCTGTTTATGCTGATTTTCGGCATTACCGATGCCAATAAAATTGCCATCGCCGCCTTTGCCGCGGTGCTGGTTATCCTGTTTAACAGCGCGTACGGCGTGATGAATGCCAAGAAAACCCGGCTGATGGCGGCCAGAGTGATGGGGATTTCGCGCTGGCATATTTTCAAAGACATTCTGCTGATGGAAAGCCTGGCGCAGTCCTTCGTTGGCCTGCGCACCGGCGTGTCGATTGCGCTGGTGATCGTGATCGTCGCTGAAATGTTTATCGGATCGGAAACCGGCCTCGGCCACCGGATCATCGATGCCCAGCAGGTATTTAACATCAAAGACATGTACGCCTCAATCCTGATCACCGGCGCGCTGGGTTATCTGCTGAATCTGGCTTTTTTGCTGATCGAGAAAAAAACCGTCCACTGGAGTAGCAAAGCATGACGCAACCTCTCTCGCTGAACCCTGATTATAAAGGCCCGCAGTTGCCGCAGTACGCTACGCGCCCGGATACCCATGTGACGATCCGCGGACTGAGCAAGGCGTTTGCCGGACAGCCGCTGTATACCGATCTCAACCTCGACTTACCGCGTGGAAAGATCGTGTCGATCTTCGGCCCGAACGGCTGCGGTAAATCGACGTTAATGAACATGATCGCCGGGCTGATCCCGGTGGATAAAGGCGACATTCTGTTCGACGGCAAAACGCTGGCGCAGACTACCATCGGTTATGTGTTTCAGAACTACCGCGACGCGCTGTTTCCGTGGATGAGTGCCCGCGCCAACATCGCGTATCCGCTGATCCGACACGGCATGAGCAAAGCGGACGTCAATGCGCGGGTCGAAGAACTGATGCAGATGTTTGATATCCGCTTCGACCTGAAACGCTATCCGTATGAGCTTTCAGGCGGCCAGCAGCAAACCGTGTGCATCATGCGGGCGCTGGCGACGCGTCCGGAAGTGATGTTCCTCGACGAGCCTTTCTCGGCCCTGGATTTCGAGATGACGCTGTTTATCCGCGATAAATTGCAGGAAGTGCAGCTGGCGACCGGCGTCACCATGCTGATTGTGTCGCATGATCTCGAGGATGCAGTGTTTCTGGCGGATGAGATTTTACTGCTGACACGGCGACCGACGCAGATTGCGGAAATTGTGCCGTTTGACCTGCCGCGTCCGCGTGGTTCCGAAATCATGAGCCACCCGGAGTTCATCCGCGTGAAGGCGCACACGCTGGACGTATTTAAACGGGAGATGGCGCTTTAACTGTGAAGTTATGAGATCAGGGGCGCAAACTCTGCCCCTTGAAAATTGATGAAGAACTTATAACGCAAAACGCGATTGCGGCCAAAGCCAGGCGGCACCGCGCACTCCGCTCGAATCACCGTGTACCGCTTTGAGCATCGGCGTTTCACACTCCCCGCCAAATACCCATTGTTTAACCAGCAGCGGAACGGTCTGATACAGGCGATCCACATTACTCATGCCGCCACCGAAGACAATCACGTCCGGATCGAGAATATTTACTACGTTTGCCAGCGCCTTAGCCAGACGACGCTCATAGCGACCCAGCGCCAGTTCCGCCGTTTCATCGCCCTGCTCAACCAGCGCAATAATCTCTGCGCCGTTTAAACGCTGACCGGAATGACGGAAGTAGTCTTCTGCAAAACCGGTGCCGGAGACAAATGTTTCGACGCAGCCTGATTTTCCGCAGTAGCACGGGACTTCGCGGGCAAACTGGATTTCCTCCTCATCCTGCCACGGCAGCGGATTGTGGCCCCACTCACCTGCGTTGCCATTGCCGCCCGCGTGCGCCACGCCGTTAAGCGCAATGCCGGAACCGCAGCCGGTGCCGATAATCACGGCGAATACGGTGTGACGGCCTGCGCCTGCACCGTCGGTGGCTTCGGAAACCGCCAGACAATTGGCGTCGTTTGCAATATGCACTTCGCGTTTGAGCAACAGCGCCAGATCCTCATCCAGTTGCTGACCGTTCAGCCAGACCGAATTGGCATTCTTCACTTTGCCGGTAAACGGCGATAACGTGCCGGGGATCCCCAGCCCCACGCTGCCGCGCTGTCCGGTGCCTTTCTCGGCGTCCAGTACCAGCCCTTCAATCGCCTTGAGTGTGCGCTCGTAGTCATTTCTCGGTGTATCGACCCGTTTGCGAAACAGCTCTTTGCCTTCATCCGATAACGCAATGACTTCTATTTTTGTGCCGCCTAAATCAATGCCAATTCGCACGTTTTATTCTCCTTTTTATGTCCTGCAGGGTCAGTTTTTCTGAGTCTGTTCAGTTTAGAAGCCAGTGGCCTCTGTCACCAGAATAAGCTGTTATGCAATGTTACAGGCCACGGCGATTTCTTAACGACGACCGGCGCTCAATTGGTTATCATGCCGCCCTGCATTCATTTATTCAGCGTACCACGAGTGCGCCGGGACAGGGATAACGCCATGTTATGGTTTAAGAATTTGTTGGTTTACCGTTTGAGCCGTGAAGTTTCGTTATCTGCTGACGAAATGGAAAAACAGCTCAGTGCTTTCACCTTTACCCCGTGCGGCAGCCAGGATATGGCGAAAACCGGCTGGGTTTCACCGATGGGTTCTCACGGTGGCGACGCGCTGACTCACGTCAACGGCGGGCAGATCCTGATCTGCGCACGCAAAGAAGAAAAAATTCTGCCTTCTCCGGTTATCAAACAGGAGTTACAGGCCAAAATTGATCAGCTCGAAGGCGAACAGCACCGCAAGCTGAAAAAGACCGAAAAAGATTCCCTGAAAGATGAAGTACTGCACAGCCTGATGCCGCGCGCATTCAGCCGCTTCAGCCAGACGTTCATGTGGATTGATACCGTTAACGGCCTGATCATGGTCGATGCTGCCAGCGCCAAGAAAGCCGAAGATATGCTGGCGCTGCTGCGTAAAAGCCTCGGTTCGCTGCCGGTGGTGCCGCTGACCATGGAAAGCCCGATCGAGCTGACGCTGACCGAATGGGTACGTTCAGGCGAAACGCCTGCCGGTTTCACCTTACAGGACGAAGCTGAGCTGAAAGCGATTCTGGAAGAAGGCGGCGTGATCCGCTGTAAAAAACAGGCGCTTGTCAGTGACGAAATCGCCACGCATATCGAAAATGGCAAACTGGTCACCAAGCTGGCCGTTGACTGGCAAGAACGTATCGCCGTGGTACTGGCCGACGACGGCAGCATTAAACGCCTGAAATTCAGCGACGTTATTCGTGATCAAAATGAAGACATCGACCGCGAAGATTTCGCCGGACGTTTCGATGCTGATTTCGTGCTGATGACCGGTGAACTGGCGGCGCTGATCCAGAACCTGATCGAAGCATTGGGCGGCGAAGCGCAACGCTAAGACCGGATGCAGAACGTAAAAAAGGCGCTCATGAGCGCCTTTTTGTTTGTACTGTGTCTGTATATTATTTGGTCAGGTATTTACACAAGTACGAAGTCGTTTCGCCGATCTGTAAGTTGAATTCACTTTTACCCGGAATATAGAAAGTTTCGCCTGGCTTAAACACCTGCCAGTCCGGAGATCCCGGGATCAGCACTTTCAGTGAGCCGCTGATGACGGTCATTTCTTCCGGCTTTGCGGTACCGAACGTGTATTCACCGACGGCCATCACGCCAACGCTGGCTGAACCCGTACTTTCGCTGTCGAAACCAATCGACTTCACTTTCCCGTCAAAATACTCATTATTTTTCAACATAGATTGGCCCTTTGCGATAATTTTCAGAGCCTTCATATTAGGGGCAGAAAGCGTCTTCTGTCACTGATTATTACCGCTTTATCTGCACCAGACGACACCGCCCGCAAAGCGGCGTCACTGATTTGATTTTACGGTCACACAGTGCCATTGTGGATAGCTGTTTGCCCCGTCCGTCACATCCTCAGACCACCAGCTCCGCCGCCAGTTTTGCCATCAAGACATTCGATAACACCACCGGAATATTCAGATGCTTTTTCAGCACATCCTCGTGATGCCGGTTAAAGCCGATGCAGTCGAGCACCACCACTTCCGCCCCCTGTTCAGCCAGACGCATCGCGGCTTCCGTCAGGGTCTGGTCATCAGAAAGATACGGGCTGGCGACCGCAAAACACGGCGCTTTGGCTAATTTGCGCCACTTGTTGGCCTGTTCAACCACCTGGGATTCTACCGGTACCACAATGCCTGCGCGGTGCTGGCCGATAATCGAGCTAATCAGTGGCGGGATAATGCGGTCAGGTTCGAGAAGCAGGGCATTATTCGCGTGCAGATGGTTAAACTCGCCGGTACACAGCAGCAGAATGGTCATGCAACCCAGCGCTTCGAGCACATCAATCTTTTCCTGTAAGCCTCGCTCTACGCGCGGCGCGGCAAGCTTTACTTGCGAACCATCCAGCAAACGGGTGACCAGCACCGCGTCGCCTTCGGCAGGCGCATAGCGCTGCTCAATTTGCCCGGTGCTTAACCCGTCCAGTAAGCCAACATGCGTGACTGACCCGGCTGGCAGATGCGCCATCAGCAGCGGCATAATATCGCTGCGTGGCGCCTGTCCGATGGTTAACGTTGCAAAGGATGTCATCATGGTGTTACTTCCGGTTTTGCAGGTGGCGCAAGCTTCCGTACAGCGACAACAGGAGTTGATATTCATCGGCATCAAAGAACTGACAGGTGCCGCGGCCAAACTCTTTCGCGACTTCAACGGCGAACTTCGCCGCCAGTGCGATATCCACTTCATGACTTGCGCCGGTGCCACAACCGGGCACCACAGATTCCGCTGTAATCGCCACACCGACAACCGGAACGCTGGTCGCCGTTGACGGTTGCAGAATGCTGTTCAGATGATGCACACCATTGCCGTAAGGCGTGATGTCCTGCGTGGTGATCGGGAAAGTGACTGCCGGTTTGCCGCTGGTCATTTCCATGATGCGCAGTAAATCTTCGGAAACACGCAGGATGTACCCCTCTTTCACCGTCGGCGAAATCGCGAATCCCTTGTGATTGATAATGCGGTTGCCTTTGGTGGTGTCGATAGAAAGTATCGCGTCCACGCCTTCAACCACTTCGTTATCATTCATGGTCACGTCATCAATCGGCGAATCCATAAAATCAACCGGATCGTGCGGACGGGTCGGCGCATTCGGGCAAATGTGCGTCGTGATAATCACATCGCCTTCCAGCACATCGCCCTTGCGCTGCATGTCGGCCAGCTTCAGTGCGCTGGTGACGGCGGCAATGGCGCCGTCGGCATCGGATACCAGCCCGATACGCGTCGGACGCGCACCGATGCCGCCCAGACGACCAATAATTCCGAGCGTGGGCGCAGTGCCGCCGCTGCTCTTACCTTTGCTGCCCGGCACGGTGATGCGGACAAAATCGGTACCGCCTTTCGGGCCCTCCGCACGGTGGGTACTGGCGGTGATCCCCGGATAACGGGCGAATAAGTCCACAATGTCCTGGCCGCTGACATGTGCACTGTCAATCAGTTCGAATACGGTTAATGTCTGTTGCAAACTCATCACAAAATCCTCTTAAAACCCCGCAACCGGCGCATAAGGCGCAGTGGCAAAACGGTCGCGGGCGCTGTTCATCGTGGAACAGTCGGTGTGTCGTGCTGGCTGATTAAGCCCTGGTGTTGGTGCGGTACTCACTACTTTTTGGTGCTGAAAACCGAGGTGAAGAAGCTGTAAAGTGCGTCACCGGCAATAAATCCTGCCGCCAGCACTTCCATTGGCGTACGCCCTTTTTCACCCCAGATTCGAATAATGATAATGCGCAGCACGATGCCGCAGACGACTGCCCAACCGGCCATCACGCTGTTGATCAGCAAACCGGTGGCGAGCAGTACGCCGAGCTGGCGTTTCGGGCCGCCAATCAGCTGTATTAATGCGCCCGGAATGGCCCAGATCAGCAAACTGTGCGCAATCCCAGGCTGTGCGCCGGCCTGAATGGTTTTGGCATAAACCCGCGCAACTGGCGGCACTAAATCCTGCGCGAAATAGCCGTAATGGGCGTACCAGACCACAGGAATGGCGATAATAAAGGCCAGCAACGCGGCGAATAACTGGATGCGGCGGCCATAAAGTTCAGCCTGCAAATCTTTGCCATAGCCGCGCAGAATGAATCCGGCTTTCAGGTCGAAGCCCATATCGGCGAACGCCGGACCGGTAGCAGCGGTAAAGCCGGTCAGCACGCACAGCGCCAGTGGCGGGAAGCCAATCAGGATGCCGATAATCAATGTGATCAGCGCCACGGCAAAGGCCGGGAACCAGCCAGAATGCATCGCGGCAATTCCGACAATCAGCTCATGGAAGAACGCGGCAAAGGCGGCGTAAATCACGAAAGCAATCAGCATGCTGACTGACATTTCGCTGTACAACCCGCCCCCCAGCGCCAGCAGTGCGGCAATGGCTATATAACCGAATGCGCCCAGCCCGAGTGCTTTGCGCACTTCTTTCGCTGGTTGGGTAAAAGTGGTTTTGGCGTCGGCGTTTTTAGCTCGCACCACCTGAATCACCTGCAGCAGCGACACCAGCCCGGCGCCGACCATCATGCCGTGCGGAATATACAGCGCATTAAGATCTAAACCGGCAAGCGGCTGGGCATAAGCGCGGATAAGCAAACCGATGCCAAACATGCTCAGCGCCCAGATATTGCCGATAAACGCCGTGCCGAACGCCGCCATAGGAATCTTAAGCATCGCGCCCGCCAGCCCGACCACCACACCGGCGACCAGCAACCACGCCTGGCGCCCGCCGTTATCACCGGCTTTGATGGCTTCAGCGGCAGCGACGCCCGGTGGCCACGCATTACTGGCCGGGAACACTTTGGTATCAAACAGACGATAAAGCAGGTAGGCATCGAGCAACATCGCTACCGCTACGCCGGTAAACATCGGCATAATCAGTTGCGGCTGGCCCATGACATAAGGGATGGCGATCGGCATCAGCAGGCTGTTTGCCGCACCAAAGGTCGCGGAAGAAATCACAGTTTGCGCCAGATTCTGCGTGTGAACAGAACGGTAGCGCTGAAAAGCCTGCATCGGGATGCGCGCCAGTAACATGGCAAACAGCGCACCGATAATCGACGTATTAGGCGTCACGCCCAATGTGGTAATCAGCTGAACTCCGATGATTGCGCCCAAAACAGACAGCAGGATCATCACGATGAGAGTGCCAATATCCTTTAGCGGATTTTCCTTATTATTTTTAGCAGGTTGATCTGACATAAGGCCCCTGGTGTTGGCAAATATAGAAAACTGCGATTTTCCGGGTCCGTTATTAGTCATTACTTTCGCGGTTAATTACCGCTCTGGTAAATGCCAATACTCATCACCCAATTTTTCGGCGAGTTGCCGGGTTACGGCAATCAGCCCTTCCCTGATCCCTTCCGGAATTTCTTTTCCCTGCGCGGGGGAAGGAAAAGATAAACACAACCCCACGAGTTCATTGCGATGCTTATTAAAAATGCTGGTCGCTAACGTACTTATTCCCAGCAGCGTTTCATTGTTGGCAAAAGACACGCCGGTCAGTCGCACTTCAGCCAGGCGAGATAACAAAACGTCCAGACTTTTCGGTGCATTCACAGAATGCGCTTCGTAATGGCCGCTAAAACGCTGACGGACCTCTTCATCGGAATAACGCGATAAAATGGCCCGGCCAATCGCCGTTTCATGCGCGGGCAAAAGGCTTCCCGCCGGAGTGACCACTTGCAAATAGGTTCTGCCGGGGAACATACGCATCACCATAATGTCACGCCCTTCCAGCATCGAGATGTAACCGGTACATTGCGTATGCTGACTGAGTTGCGTCATATAAGGCGACGCCAAATCCACCAGCGGCGCCGATAAATAATGGCTTGAGACGGCCAGTAATAACTTTCCAATCTGATAAAGACGGCTGTCCGGATCACGCTCCAGCAACCCTTGCGTTTCCATGGTCATTAGCAAACGCGATACCGTACTTTTAGGTAATTTTAAATTTTCGATGACATCACTGAATGACAAACCGGGATGTCCCTGTCGGACCCCCTTTTTGGAAAATAACTTCAGCACTGCTGCTGCATTTTCTAAAGTAGTCATAAGGAGGCAGTTCCGGTATATGGAACAGGGTTCCTGTTAAGTTTAATAAAAACTAAAGCTGATACGTGTCAGCGTCAAGCCGTTTATTTTTCACGCACAAGAAGACAGATAAATGAATATGCTTAAAGAAATTCCTAAAGCCATTCAATTCACAGAAAGAGAGGTTGAAAGCCGAGTAATAATGAGGTGACGGCCGTAAAACTCAGCAGATAATTTTGATTAAATATTGCGCAAAATATAGAGTGCAATAGAGGCTTCAACAAGAATGATCGTCACTGACCATATCGCGGGCATCGCTTTCGCATGCTGGCTGAAGAAGTGTTTCAGGGATTTCATCATGGGTTCCGTTGCAGAAGTGGACGTAAAAATTAATAACCTGAGTGATTACTTTACGCCTGCACATCACTGCGTACAATACTTAAACACCCGTGACATTCATCACAAAAATGGCCCGTTTAATTTACACCTTCCGCCACTTCAGGATTTTGGGGCATAAAAAAACGAGCCACATGGGCTCGTCTTCAGAGAGGGTGACAGAGGATTTAACGCGCGACCGGCAGTGCCAGCGCATCGAGTATTGCATTCACCACACCCGCAGGATCCAGCGTTCCGTCCACCACATGATGCGCAGCCTGCTGATAAAGGGCTTCGCGCTCATTCAGGACTTCCATCATTTCTTCGGTAATCGGTTTACCCGTCAGCGTAGGTCGCTGATCTTCCAGCGGGGCATCTTCCAGACGGTTAGCCAGTGTTGAAGCCGGCGAACGCAGATAGATAACCGTTCCGGCATCACGCATGAAATCGCGGTTTTCCTGCGCCAGCACCACGCCGCCACCGGTCGCAATCACCGTGAAGGGCGCGCAAATCGCTTTCAGCGTCTCAGTCTCACGGCGGCGGAAACCTTCCCAGCCTTCACGCTCAACGATGTCCGCCACGCTCAGGCCAGAGGTGCGCAGCAATGTCAGATCGGTATCGACAAATTTATAGCCCAGTGCTTTCGCCAGAGCGCTGCCGACCGTCGTCTTACCCGCACCGCGCGCGCCTACCATGAAAATGGGTTGTGTCATTACCGCTATCCTTTATTCCCCGGGAGCCGTTAGCCCGCCTGATGAAAATCCATCATCAATATGAAGTGTAAACATCAAAAGTGGTCATTGTACTGGCCTGAAAATGTACTCGCCAGATAGTACAACAAAAAAGCCTCACTGGCAGATTTTTATCACCTGCCGGTGAAGCTTCTGTAGCGTTTTATTTACGCTATGGTGCTCATCATACTGAAAAATCCTTGTTCCGCAAAGGCCTGCGGGCAGCTTTGCGACCCAGCTTCCATAAGTAACTGTATCAGCGAGGTTTACAGATATACACCAGCGCCGGGGGAAAATTCTTCACCACCCGAATTTTTTTCCAGGTGAAGTAGCGTGACAGTAACTTCTCTGAGAGATGGCTGTATTGGAACAAAACAAGTACCCCGTCCTTTTCTTTCAACTGCTGGCGGGTGGCCTGCAAAATCCGGATGCTGGTTCGCACTGGCATCGACAGCAGCGGTAAACAAGAGAATACAGCGTCGTACTGCGTACTCATATGCTCAGCTGAATGCGCCATCACCTGCAAACGGGGATCATCCATCTGGTTTAGCTTGCGGACAAACGCAGGCTGAATTTCAAATGCTTCGAGTTTCGCGTCAGCACGCAGCCGGCTGAGAATGCGGCGGGTCAGCACCCCGTCGGCTGCGCCCAGTTCAGCTATCTCCAGCGACGTCGCCCAGTCAATCTGGCTAAGCATCGCATGGCACAACCACGGGGATGACGGCATCAGCGTCCCCATCGTTCTTGGTGAAGTAATAAAATTCTGTAAATAGAAAAATTGGTTCTGAATCGAGACCCCAGTGTTCTTGATTGTCATTCTTGCGGCATTCAGCATATTAACTCCTCCTGAGGACATAGACCCTTATATAACGCAAAAATTCTTAAGAAATGATTAATAAGAGAAATTATTATCAAAAAGAAGAGGATAAATTAAAACACATGGGATGATTCTCAAAAGAGGCTATAAATGATGGTAATAAAAAGGCCAATGTCAGATGACATTGGCCTTCTCGCTACAGGAAATAACCTTAATCAGATTTTATAAAAAAGGCTTTCTATAAAAGCTGAGTTTATTTATACAACTCAACGCTTGCACGGTTCAGGCTTGAATCGCCCGGCGTACCCTGGCCGATGACACGGTAGTGTGTTGCACCTTTGTCGCTGGCGACCTGGTTCAGCTGGTCACGCATGCTGCCCGGGACGGTATTAGGTGCGCTCACTGAAACAACACCCAGGGACTGGAAATTACCACTTTGCGCCTGCATTTCTGAAATTGGCGTAGCAGCAAGAGCAGAGAATGAAGCAACGGTAATAGCAACAGCTGTGATTGCAGGTAAGAGTTTCATAATACGCACCTTTCTTTGGTTAGTTTAGTTAATTAATGGAGCGGAAGTTATCCGTTGAGTTAATTATCTGCGAAGCAATGAAAGGCGACGTAATCGAACGTAAAGAAATTTAACCTTTGTGGTAAAAATGAGGAGAGAATGCAAAGAAATATTTCTGCCGGTATAACTGCTGGAAAAATGAGGATATTTAATGGAGGAACTATGGAGAGATTTCAAAGTTATTTAAGAACGGGACAACATTCGCACAAATCGACGCCGCTATGCAATCACTGATATGATTATTTTTTATGAATTTTCTGTTGCTGTGATCTGATGCAAGGTCAGAACAGCAGAGTTCAGGCTCCGCGCGTGCGGAAAGCCTTTGCACAATGAAAAAGGGAGTGTTTATGGCGGGTGGAAGTCTTCTGGCATTGATCGATGATATTGCATCGATTCTTGATGATGTCGCGGCGATGAGTAAAGTCGCCGCAAAAAAAACAGCCAGCGTGTTGGGCGACGATCTGGCGCTGAACGCACAGCAGGTTACCGGAGTAAAAGCCGACCGGGAATTACCGATCGTCTGGGCTGTCGCAAAAGGTTCCATGATTAATAAAGCGATTCTGGTTCCTCTGGCGTTACTGATCAGCGCCTTTATTCCCTGGGCGATAACACCTTTACTGATGATTGGCGGCGCCTATCTGTGTTACGAGGGTTTCGAAAAAGTCGCCCACAAATTCATGCCCGGTGACCATCACGAAGAAGAAAAACCGGCGTCGGCTGAGGTAAAAAATGAAGCCGATGCTAAAAAGCAGGAAAAAGAAAAGGTCAAAGGTGCCGTTCGCACTGACTTTATTCTCTCTGCTGAAATCATTGTGATCTCACTGGGGATTGTGTCATCAGCACCTTTCCTTAATCAGGTCACTGTGATGGTGCTGATTGCCGTGGCAATGACTATCGGTGTGTATGGCCTGGTCGGGGCGATTGTGAAAATTGACGACGCCGGTTTGTACCTGAGCAAGCTGAACGGCGAAAGCGGCATGATGAATGCTGTACGCGCCTTCGGACGCGGCATTGTGAATCTCGCGCCCTGGCTGATGAAGATACTGTCGGTTGTTGGCACTATCGCGATGTTCCTGGTCGGCGGCAGCATTATCAGCCATGGTTTACCGTTCATGCACAGCCTGATTGAACCGCTGACACACGGCCATGAGAGTTGGGTTAATACGCTGATTACCGGCGCGACAGATTTGGTCGTTGGTCTGGTGGTAGGTGCCGCGGTACTGGCGCTGGTACTGCTGGGCAAGAAAATGTTTGGTAAGAAGTAAGAAGACAACTTCACGCCCTCCGTTCACCGGAGGGCGCATCACGCCGCAATTCTTTAGTTTTTCGACGCGACCAGCATCATAATATCGCTGGTAAATGAGCCGTCAGTTTGGATCTCAAAGTGTTTTATCACATCCTCGGACATCACTTTTTGCAGCTCTCGGATTGCGACGGCGAAATGTTCCGGCGTGCGCATACGCGCTATCCAGCTGGTGAATTCCAGCGGCAGGCGGTCGGTGGTGACTTCGCGGGCAATCAGACCGCCTTCTGAAGCCATGTTCAGCCATTCACCTGGGGAATAGTTGCGGACATGAGAAGTATCGCGCAGCACTTCAATCGTTTGCAGATAAATATCCAGCAACGGGTGCCCCGGCGATACTACATCCATCATGATGAACTTTCCGCCCGGTTTCAGCACACGCGCCACTTCACGCAGCGCCTGCCCGACATCATGCCAGTGGTGTGCCGAATAACGGCTGATAATGATATCCGCGCTGCTGTTGTCAAACGGCAGTGACTCCGCAACGCCCTGCTGCACCGTAATGTTATTCAGCTCTTTATCTTTTGCCGCCTGCGCCACGACGTCCAGCATCTGCGCCGACAAATCGTAGGCAACCACATTTTTAACGACCCGTGCAGCCACAAAACTGGCGTGCCCCGCGCCACATCCCAGATCAATCACATGCGCATCCGGAAAAGGTGCCAGCAGCGTCGCCAGACGTTGCAGATCCGCGCCCTGTGAGTGAACGGCACTGGTCAGATAATCTTTTGCCTGCGAGCCAAACTGCTTATCAACGGCCTGAGTATGGGTGTTTTTCATGTTCATCATTGCTCCTGTCTGTCTTGTTTTTTTTATTGATTTATTAGGGAAGAACGCGGTTTCAAATGACCTCAAAATCACTATAGGCATTGTTTTATACGGGTACAATATGAGCATTTATACTGGTATAAGTAGGTTCCTGTCTAAGAACTCAAGTTTGAGAGGATGTCATGATTGATATCGCAGAGTCGCTCAGTGGCCCCAGGGCGCTGGGGACCTTTTTACGCACACACCGCGAACGGGTGACGCCGGAAATGGTGGGTTTGCCAGGATCACCCCGTCGCAGAACCAGCGGGCTGAGGCGTGAGGAGCTGGCACAAATCAGCGGTATCAGCGCAACCTGGTATACGTGGATTGAACAGGGACGCGATGTGTCGATTTCAGCCGCCACGCTTGACCGGCTGGCGAAATCGCTGCGTATGGAGCCTGCCGCACGCGAGTATTTATTCAGCCTCGCATCGGTGAAAGACCCTGAAGCGTTACCGTCTTCCGCCGCGCCGGACGCGGGCCTGAAAGATTACGTCAATCAGCTGACCTGCCCCGGTTATCTGCTCGACAGTTGCTGGAATGTGCTGGCGTGGAATCCGCAGGCGGGTGTGCTCTTCAGCGGCTGGCTGGGCGTGGATGAAAATCCTAATTTACTGGATTTTATGTTTCTGCATCCGCTGGCGCGCCAGCTGGTGACAAACTGGCCGGAACGCGCCAAACGCGTGGTGGCAGAATTTCGGGCCGAAACCAGCCACTACCCTCACTCCGAAGCGGTCCGCCAGTCGGTCCTCCGGTTACGGGAACGCAGTGCCGAATTCAGCCAGTGGTGGACACAACAGGAAGTGCTGGCGCGCGAAGGTGGCGAGCGGCGCTTTAACCATCCGCTGAGCGGTGAAATTCGCTACCGGCAGCAGACATTTTTTCCGGCGGGATATGCCGAATGCAAGCTGGTGATGTTGCTGCCGGAAGAGTAAAGCGTTTAGCAGACAGCCTGCTGTTTTTCTGGCTTATTCTTTCTGACTTAACCGGCATTTTCGCCAATTGACAGACGGACACATGATATGTGAGGCTGACTTATTGGTCTCCTCAATAACAGGATAACGCCCATGCTGACACGCCAGATTTATCAGGATGAAGAAATAGAAATCCGCGTGGCTACGGAGCTGGAAGCCATCACCCACTTTGCCGCCGTTCAGGCCTCGGTGGCTGAAATTGGTGCCTGGGAAAGCTGGTGTACCGATAAATATTCCCCTGATGACAGCCGCAAATATCTCACCGACAGTGAGCAAAAGCGTCATCGCGGGGCAGAATTCAATTTCTGTGTTTTTGAACGCTCCGGCGGAAATCTGATTGGCAGCGTGGGCATCAACCGCATCGTTCAGGAATATAAGTTTTCCAATCTTGGTTATTGGATCCGCACCGGTTATACCGGCCGGGGACTGGCAACGCTTGCAGTCAGAGCCGCAGCGCGTTTTGCGTTTACCGAACTGGAGCTGACCCGTCTGGAAATCGTCGTGATGGACGGCAATGAGAGCAGCCGCAGGGTGGCAGAAAAAGCGGGCGCGACGTCCGAAGGTCTGCACCGCAACCGGCTTTATTATCACGGTCAGCCGCGTGACGCCTGGATGTATTCGTTGATCCCGGGCGATCTCTGAGGCTGGTTTCACAAAAAAGATAAGGCAACAGAACATGACTTTTTCTACCCATACCGTTTCTACACAATGGCTGGCAAAAAATCTGAACTCACCGGATGTCGTCATTATCGATTGTCGTAAATCCAAACCGGGCATTACACCGCCGGTGGATTTTCATGGCAAATATCTTGAAGCGCACATTCCCAACGCAATTTATGTGGAAGTCGACAGCATTTCTGACTGCTCCACCGGTCTGCCGCATATGATGCCGACCGCAGAGGAATTCGCTGCCTCAATGAGCCGTTTGGGCGTTGCGGATACGCAAACCATCGTGCTGTATGATGAGGGCGATCTGTTCTCCGCGCCCCGCGTGTGGTGGATGCTGACCAGCTTCGGCGCGAAAAGCGTACGCGTGCTGGATGGCGGCCTCAATGCGTGGATTGCTGAAGGGAAACCCACACAAAGCGGCGAGCACATCCGCGTCCCGACCACCTTTAACGCCAAACTGGTGCGTCCGGTCGTCGTCAGTGCGGATCAGGTAAAAGACGCGCTCGGCAAGGTCCAGATTATCGACGCCCGTTCTCTGGCGCGTTTTAAAGCCGAAGCGCCGGAACCGCGTCCGGGCCTGCATGGCGGCCATATTCCGGGCAGCCTCAGCGTTCCGTTTACCGAGCTGACACAAGACGGGCATCTGAAATCGCCATCTGAGCTAAAAGCGACGTTCGAACGGCTGGGCGTTGATCTGAATAAACCGGTGATCACCAGTTGTGGTTCCGGTGTGACCGCAGCGGCGCTGGCGTTCGGACTGGATTCTCTGGGTGTTAAAGATGTGCAGCTTTACGACGGTTCATGGGCTGAATGGGGCGATGTGAACGAAGATTTCCCTATCGAAACGCACTGATTTATCGCTACTCAGAAATTATTACCGGGCGCTCAGGCCCGGTTTTTTTATGCAATATTTCAGAGCGTTATGACGTTGTCAGTTCGCGGACGCCAAACTCCTGAGCAATATTTTTCATCAATGTAATCACGCTATAGGCCTGACGCGGCACTTCACTAAACTCTTCAATCAGCAACGGTTTAGCGACCGGCTCATGCGCGATTTCATGCAATGCCTGACGCAAAATAGACAGATGTTCCGGAGACGTTTGTGACGAAGTGATCAGCGGTAAACCCGGCACGGCCGCCGTCTGGCCAATAATCACCAGACCGCTGAGCGCTGACGGCTCGTGGCGGTGCAACAGCGCCAGCGTCACGCAGTCGATCGCCGCCAGATCTGCCCGGTTTTGCTGAACATAATGCAGGGATTCACGATGGCTGCCGGTTGCGGTGGCCTGAGAGAAAAATTTTCCGGCCTGCGCCAGGGGTGCCACCAGAGCCCTCAGGCTGTTGTATCCGGACTGAGAATCGGTGCTGTTGAACGCCAGCCGCCGGTGACGAAAATCAGGCAAATGCAGTTTTGCATCGTCATCACGCGCCAGCAAAAAACTGCGGTATCGATAGCCGTCGCAGCCCGGCGCGCGGTAACTGAAAGTGCCGACCAATTGAACATCCGGCAGGCTTTCTACCAGCGGAAAACCACAGGTCTGGCTGAGCAGCAAATCCGGCTGCTGCCAGTGAGTGAATAAATCCTGCGGCCAGCTCAGCGATTGCGGTGTGGCAATCAGACCTGCGCGCTTCAGTTTTTCCCGCAGAACACTGGCAAAAGCTTCCACGTCTGGTACAGAAACAGCATACATCGGTAAAGACATCAGCATCATCCGGCCACTCCGTCAGGGGGTTTCCTGCTGATAATCATAGTCGCTGCGCGCGGTTTGCACCGGCTCACGAGTGCTGGCAAACGGATGCGCTTCTACACAAACCGGTTTCTGCGAGTGTTGCCTGAACCACTGCCGGTAACCTTTCACCACAAACCCCTCGCTGCGCGCAATATAAGCTCTGCGTTCAGCAAAATACACCTGACGCAGTGCGAACCACGGCACGCCGGGCAAATCGTGATGTACCAGATGATAATTGAGATTAAGGAACAGCAGCCGCCAGATAAAACCGGCCTCATTAAGGGTTGAGCGTGCCTGTGGCGAATGTTCGGCGCGATGTTCATAAAAAGAACGGACTTTAGTCAGGCTCAGCGCCGGATAGCTCACCGCCAGAATGAAATACCCGGCAGACAGGCCGTGCAGCGACATCCAGTACAACAAACCTGTCAGCAAAACCCCGTGGAAACCCCACATGCCGACTGTGCGCCAGTCACCGCGCAATAACGCTGTCAGCGCGCCGGTTAGCGTGGCGGAAATATCCAGCAGTGGCCCGATCAGCATCCGTCCCGGCAGTGTGTTACGCAGACGAACAACAGCTTTCATCAGCGGCGACAAGCTTTCCCAGCTGGCGCGACTGAAATAATACGCCTCGGGGTCGTCGCCCGGCAGCGTCAGATGTTCATTGCGATGATGCTGTAAATGCGTGTCGCGGTATAAACCATAGGGATACCAGACCGCCAGCGGCAGGTGCCGAGCAGCTGATTCAGCCAGGGTTTACGGGTCGGGTGCCCGTGAATGAGTTCGTGTTGCAGCGACATATACCAGGCCGTGAACCAGATAAGCGCAGGCGTGGCAATCCACGGACCGAGATCTTCCCAGAAATAGACCAGCGCAAACCAGCCGCTGTAAACCGTGGCGATCAGTGTCCAGGTGGGGATTTCCAACCGCCACCAGAAACGGGCGGAGCGGGAAGCAATCTCTGCCCGCTGACGGGCGCTAAGGTAAAACGAAGAGGACGCCATAATGTGCCAGAGTGAGGAAACTTTGGCACATTATCTGGCTGAGGAAAGCCGCCGCTAACTAACTTAAAACGCTATCTATTGCCAGTTAGCGGCTTAAGGCATCAGCCCTGTAAATCCTTTTGCACGGCCTGATTAAATTGCTCCATCGGGCAGAAACCTTGCTTATCAACGTTACAACCTTCGATTTGCAGCGTGACGCGTTCAGGTGGATTTTTCAGGCTCAGCGCTACATTGTTGCGCAGCTGACGGGCGGTCGGATATACATACTCGATTTTCATCAGGTCTTTATCGGTCTTTTTATCGTGCCAGCGCTGGAAGACTACTGTCCCGTTGATTGGCGTACGTTCGTACTGACCCGGCAGCTGGTAATCCTTGGTTTTCAGTGCCGCAAGCAGTGACGCGATATTGGAATCATGCCCGACCAGCACCGCCAGTTTTGCCTGCTGCGCGGCTTTCTGATCGGCGGTCGTTGCCAGTTTCGGATCCAGCACACCGGAAATAAAGGTCAGCAACGGTTTAGCCGCGTTGGCAGCAATCGCCGGCGAGCCGAACAGCGTTTCGTGATAAAGATTTTTGATATCCTCCAGTTTCTTCCACTGCTCCGGCGTCGTTATTTTCCCCCACGCCACGTCTTTCATCGGGTAACCTTCGTAGTATTGCAACATAAACGCATCCGCCGCACCGGTCGCCATACGCAGCGGCCCCGTAATACCCGGTTCTTTACCCTGCGTCAGCACGACTTCTGATGGCTGCGAAGCCAGATCGCACTGCTGTTTTTCTTTGCAGGTTTTACTGTTTTTATAATCGAGGATACTTTCCAGCAGCTGGTAGTTTGGCTTGAGGCGCTGATTCAGCCCTGCCAGACCGCCATCCCCGGCATGCTGGTTAACCGAATTCAGCGCGTTGGTTTTGAAAGTATCGTTCACATCAGCGGTGATAATCGGATTGAACACCGGATCCATTTTGCCGATTTCTACGCGATTAATAACTGAAACGTCGCAGCCCGGGAAAGCACCGGTGGAGAAATGTTTTGCGGTATCAATGGTGCGCGGCAAGCTGTTGGCATAAGTAAAGACCTGCGCACTTTCCGGGCAGCCGGTTGCAGGCAGCAATTTATCTTTTGCCAGCCATGCGCGGAAGTACTGGCCCATATGTTCAGAATTCTGACCACCTTTCGGCGTCAGCAACCCACCTTCAGTTTTCCACACCGGCCAGGTGTGCGTCGTGGATTCGGCGAGCACGTCACCGTAATTGACCAGCGGCGCACGGATACCGTGACGGCTGAGCACCAGGACTTGCTGGAGTTGTAAATTATCAGACTGAGCCGCCTGAGCGGCAGGAAGCGAGAGTGGCAAAACGCAGGCAAGTGCAGATAACGCAAGATAACGGGATGCTTTTTTCACGAGTGATCCTCTTGATGAAGTGTTTTACAGATTCCCTGAAAACAAAAAATCACCGCAGAACCCAACAGATTGATTCTTGCGGTGAATTTTTAGCATAGTGGAATATTCATCAAAATTGGGGGATCAGGTTCACAACCTGTGCCCGGACTTTGTTCAGTCACAAAACTCATTCATAAAGAAAGCGCTTCAGAACTGATACCGCAGCCAGGCAAAGAAAACGTTGCCGTTATTGTAGGTTCCCGGAATATACGTCGCCTGAAAGGTCAGTTTGTTATAGCCGATGGAAGCCAGCGGTAACACGATCGGAATAGGAATATAGTTATAGTCGTCACGCGCCGTCACCGCCGCGGTATAACCTAAACCTAACCGAAATTTTTTATCTTCTGCAGGTGTCCATATTTTTTCCCAGCCATAACCGCCGATCGGTTCCCATTTATTATGGGAATCTTTAAACGCCATAAAATAAATGCCGTTCCAGTTACCTTTTTCATCGTAGCGGGAAATACCATAACCCCCGCCCCACGGACGTTCATTATAACGATCGGTTTTCTCTTTATCGTATGTCAGACGGTTATGCCAGGTGATGACCGGCAGATACAGATCCTGTGAATCAGAATCATTCCATGTCGTTGAGACTTTATCCGTAAAGTCTGACCACACGTTCGCAGCCAGCGATTTATACTGGATGGTATCCGGATCGCTGACCGGATTAATGCCGCTGTTATTTGCCCACACGGATGAGCTCATACCCAGCGTTAGTGTCATACCTGCACAACCGATTACTTTCTTAATCATCATATCTGTAATAGCTCCCTGCGTCAGGAGAGTATCATAGACAAATAATGTCTTTATAAACTAAACAAAGAAGTAACAAAAAACGTCGGTTTATTCAATTTCATGAATTTAAAGTCTTTCCGTAATTCATTATAGGAATTATCCCTAAAATAGTTAGGGTCTGTTTAGGCAATTAATTTACTTAAAAAACCTACCAATAAGAATAAACCGAAAAACATAACGGGGATTTTCTTAATACTTTCCCCTCACCTTACTCAGACGATTAAAACTGAAAACGGAACCAGCCGAACAGGACGTTCCCTTTGCTGTTGTTTCCCGGCACGTAGGTTGTCTGGAACGTCAGCCTTGAATAGCCTGCTGATACCAGCGGCAGCACCATGGGAAAAGGAATGTAATCATAATTGTCACGGGCTGAAACGGCAGTAATGTACCCTGCCCCTAAGCGGAATTCTTTATCATCAAGCGGCTGCCATATCTTTTCATAAGCGTAACCGGCAACAGGCTCCCATTTATTAAAGGAATCTTTAAAGGCCATCGCATAAATGCCGTGCCAGTTTCCTTTCTCATCATAACACGAAATACCGTAACCTCCGCCCCACGGATGTTCGTTATATCCTTCTATTTGTTTTTTGCTGTGTGTATGCCGGTTATGACGAGTTAATACAGGAAGAAAGAGATCTTGCTGCTGCGGTGCATCCCACGTTTCAGTAATATTATTTTTGAATGAAGCCCATAAGCCTTCATTATTTTCCTGCGAGGAAACATTCTCTACCGTTGAATTACCAGGATGATCCTGTGCCTGCACGTTAAGGGATATTAATAATGAAAGCATAAAAATTGGGCAAGCGAGTGCTGCACGAATATTCGCGAAAATGATATTTTTCATTGGCGTATAAGCCCTGTTGAGTTGACCTGGGCATTATATGACGATGATTACATATAAATAGTTAATGATAAATTAAGCAACAATCAATTCAATGAATATTAAATGATATAACTATTGAAAAACAGAGAGTTAGCGTTACTTTAGTTGTGGTAAGTCAGACAAAAAAATCCGCAGGCTTTCGCACTGCGGATTTTTATTACTGGAGCTTATTTAGCATCAGCCAAGCTGTTTACGCGCATTACGGAACATGCGCATCCACGGGCTGTCTTCACCCCACTCTTCCGGATGCCAGGAGTTACTGACGGTACGGAAAACACGCTCAGGATGCGGCATCATCACAGTAACGCGACCTGACAGGTTGGTCACCGCGGTGATCCCGTTCGGGGAGCCGTTCGGGTTCGCAGGATACGCTTCGGTTGCCTGACCGTTATTATCCACAAAGCGCAGCGCCACCAGATTGCTGTGCTCGATTTGTGCCAGATGCGCAGCGTCACGCACTTCCATATGGCCTTCGCCGTGGGAAACCGCGATTGGCATACGTGAACCGCCCATCCCCTGCATGAACATCGACGGGCTGGCAGTCACTTCAACCAGGCTGAAACGCGCTTCAAAGCGGTCAGACAGGTTGCGCACGAAGCGTGGCCAATGTTCTGCGCCGGGGATCAGCTCTTTCAGGTTCGACATCATCTGACAGCCGTTACATACACCCAGCGCCAGCGTTTGCGGGCGGTGGAAGAATTCTTCGAACTCTTCACGCACGCGGTCGTTGAACAGCACTGACTTCGCCCAGCCTTCACCCGCGCCCAGCACATCACCGTATGAGAATCCGCCGCACGCCACCAGCGTATGGAAATCCTGCAAATCACGGCGACCCGCCAGCAAATCACTCATGTGGACATCAACCGCATCGAAACCGGCACGATGGAAGGCAGCTGCCATTTCAACGTGGGAGTTCACGCCCTGCTCGCGCAGCACGGCAACTTTCGGACGCGCGCCCTTCGCGATGTAAGGTGCAGCCACGTCTTCGTCAGGGGCAAAGTTCAGTTTGACGTTCAGGCCCGGATCCAGATCGTTGGTTTTCGCCTGATGTTCCTGATCGGCACATTCAGGGTTGTCGCGCAAACGCTGCATCTGCCAGGTCGTTTCAGCCCACCAGGTACGCAGCGTGGTGCGGCTTTCGCTGTACACCGGCTTGTCACCCGAAGAAATGATGAAGCGGTCACCGGTTTCGACGCTGCCGAGGTAATGCGTGCAGTCTGCCAGACCAAAATCAGCCAGCGTTTTCTCAACCGCTTCACGGTCAGACGTACGCACCTGGATCACCGCGCCCAGTTCTTCGTTAAACAATGCCGCCAGCGAATCAGTGCCCAGCGCCGCGATATCTGCGGTCAGACCGCAATGTCCCGCGAAGGCCATTTCAGCCAGCGTCACCAGCAGACCACCGTCGGAACGGTCGTGATAAGCCAGTAATTTCTGCTCAGACACCAGCACCTGCATGGCGTTGAAGAAACCACCCAGTTGCTCTGCACTGCGCACATCCGCTGGCGTATTGCCGAGCTGACGGTAAACCTGTGCCAGCGCCGTCGCGCCCAGTGCGTTATGACCGGCACCTAAATCGACCAGCAGCAACGCTGTGTCACCTTTATCGGTACGCAGTTGCGGCGTCACGGTGTGGCGCACGTCTTCGACGCGGGCAAACGCGGTGATCACCAGTGACAGCGGTGACGTCATCTCGCGTTGTTCATTACCTTCCTGCCAGCGGGTTTTCATCGACATTGAATCTTTGCCCACCGGAATGGTGATACCCAGCGCCGGACAAAGTTCTTCACCCACCGCTTTTACTGCGGCGTACAGACCCGCATCTTCGCCCGGGTGACCGGCCGCAGACATCCAGTTAGCAGAAAGCTTAACGCGTTTCAGGCTGCCGATTTCGACGGCGGCAATGTTAGTCAGCGCTTCGCCAACGGCCATGCGGCCAGAAGCGGCGAAATCCAGCAAGGCAATTGGCGCACGTTCGCCCAGTGACATCGCTTCGCCGTGATAGCTGTCGAGGCTGGCGGTGGTGACCGCACAGTCAGCGACCGGGATCTGCCACGGACCAACCATCTGGTCACGCGCCACCATGCCGGTGACGGTGCGGTCGCCGATGGTGATCAGGAAGGTTTTCTCTGCCACAGCGGGCAGATGCAGAACGCGTTTTACCGCTTCTGCAATCTGAATGTTTTCCGCATTCAGGTCGTCGCCTTTCGCCTTCAGCGTGGTGACATCGCGGGTCATTTTCGGGGTTTTACCCAGCAGAACGTCCAGCGGCATATCAATTGGCTGGTTGTCGAAATGGCTATCTTCCAGAGAAAGATGCATTTCTTCAGTCGCTTCACCAATCACGGCATAAGGTGCGCGCTCACGCTGGCAGATAGCATCAAACTGTTCCAGCTGAGCCGGAGAAACTGCCAGTACATAACGTTCCTGCGATTCGTTACACCAGACTTCCAGCGGGCTCATACCCGGTTCGTCGTTCAGGATGTCGCGCAGCTGGAAACGCCCGCCACGGTTGCCATCGCTGACCAGTTCCGGCATGGCGTTGGATAAACCGCCGGCACCGACGTCATGGATAAACAGGATCGGGTTGGCTTCGCCCAGCTGCCAGCAACGGTCGATCACTTCCTGACAACGGCGTTCCATTTCCGGGTTGTCGCGCTGTACGGAAGCAAAATCCAGATCCGCGTCAGACTGACCCGATGCCATGGAAGACGCCGCACCGCCGCCCAGCCCGATATTCATCGCCGGACCACCCAGCACAATCAGTTTTGCGCCAACGGTGATTTCACCTTTCTGCACGTGATCCGCGCGGATGTTGCCAATACCACCGGCCAGCATGATCGGTTTGTGGTAACCGCGCAGCTCAGGGCCGTTGTGGCTGTTGACGTTTTCTTCGTAAGTACGGAAGTAGCCCAGCAGCGCCGGACGACCAAATTCGTTGTTAAACGCTGCGCCGCCCAGCGGGCCGTCGGTCATGATATCCAGCGCAGTAACGATACGATCCGGCTTACCGAAATCTTCTTCCCACGGCTGTTCAAAGCCAGGAATGCGCAGGTTGGAAACAGAGAAACCGACCAGACCGGCTTTCGGTTTTGCGCCGCGCCCCGTTGCACCTTCGTCACGGATTTCACCGCCTGAACCGGTTGCCGCACCCGGCCATGGAGAGATCGCCGTCGGGTGGTTATGGGTTTCTACCTTCATCAGGATATGCGCCTGCTCCTGATGGAAATCGTACAAACCGTCTTTCGCATCGGCGTAGAAACGGCCGACCTGCGAACCTTCCATCACGGCGGCGTTATCTTTATACGCGGACAGCACGTGGTCAGGGGTCTGTTCAAAGGTGTTTTTAATCATCTTGAACAGGGATTTCGGCTGGGTTTCGCCGTCGATAATCCAGTCTGCGTTGAAGATTTTGTGGCGGCAGTGTTCTGAGTTGGCCTGTGCGAACATATACAGTTCGATGTCTGTCGGGTTGCGCCCCAACGACGTAAAGGCTTCCATCAGGTAATCAATTTCATCCTGCGCCAGCGCCAGACCTAATTTGGTGTTGGCGGCTTCGAGTGCCCCACGGCCAACGCCGAGGATATCCACATGTTGCACCGGGGCTGGCTGATGCTGCGCGAACAGCGCGCTGGCATCTTCCAGACGGGTAAAGACGGTTTCCATCATGCGGTCATGCAGCAATGCGCCCAGTTCGTTCCACTGCGCTTCGGTCAGTTGCGGTGCCTGAACATAAAATGCCAGACCACGCTCAAGGCGCAGAACCTGTGACAAACCGCAATTGTGGGCGATGTCGGTAGCTTTGGAAGACCAGGGAGAAATGGTGCCCGGACGCGGGGTGACCAGCAATAAACGACCAGAAGGAGCGTGTTCAGCGAGAGAAGGACCGTATTTCAGGAGGCGTTGTAACTTAGTTTGTTCGTCCGAATTCAGCGGTGCGCTGACGTCGGCAAAGTGTACATATTCGGCGTAGATATCGCTGACCGGAAGATGTGCTTCCTGACAACGAGACAACAATTTGTTAATGCGAAAAGCCGACAAAGCGGGCGAACCACGCAGTATTTCCATAATCACAGATCTCTCGTCTTCGAAGACACTGACCACAGTGCTTCATTGGGCGCAACAGGGGGAAAACGCGGGCTATTATAAAGAAAGCTGGCGTCCGACGAAACCGTTTGCGTCGGGAAACTTCATATTCCTTTATAGCCTTACCGTTACCATGGCTATTATGAATAAAGTTGCAGACTGCCGTTTTGTTGAGCAAAATGCGTCAGCACTGGGGATATAACCATACTAACTGCACAGCATAGCGTAAAAAAACAAGAGCGCCGCAGCGAGATAACTATTTGACGCGACTAAAAATTAATTATGTTCTGATGGGGATCGCCGCCCTGTTACTGGCACTGGCTTTGTGGCCTGCCGTGCCGTGGCACAGGGGTGAAGGTGACCAGCTGGATCAGATAAAATCCCGTGGAGAATTGCGCGTCAGCACGCTCAATTCTCCACTGACTTTTATGGACTCCCCTGAAGGCAATCTGGGCTTCGATTATGAACTGGCTAAACGCTTCGCAGATTATCTGGGCGTGAAGCTGGTGATTTCTCAGCACACCACCATCGAGAGCATGTTCGACGATCTTGATCATGGTAAAACCGACATGCTGGCTTCCGGTCTGGTGTACAACAATGAGCGCCTGAAAAACTACCGCGCCGGTCCGGAATACTATTCCGTATCGCAGCAGCTGGTTTACCGGCAGGGTGCCGTGCGCCCGAAAAGTTTCGCCGACATCAAAGGCTCGCTGGTAGTGTCTGCCGGCAGTGCGCATATCGCCACGCTGGAAGCTGCCAGCCAAAAATATCCAGACCTCAACTGGACCACCACCGATAAATTGTCCCCCCGCGACCTGTTGCAACAGGTTGAAAACGGCAAACTCGATTATACGCTGGGGGATTCGGTCACTATCGCCCTGATGCAGCGTGTCTATCCGCGCCTTGCGGTGGCCTTTGATGCCACAGACGACGAACCGGTCACCTGGTATTACCGCAAACAACCTGATGACGACAGCCTTGCTGCCGCTATGCTGGATTTCTTCAGTCAGATTTCAGAGGACGGTACGCTGGAAAAACTGGAGGAAAAATACCTCGGGCACGTAGGTGATTTCGATTATGTCGATACCCGTACTTTCCTGAACGCCATCGACACAACGCTGCCGGATTTGCAGCCGCTGTTTGAAAAATATGCTCAGAACATCGACTGGCGTTTGCTGGCCGCTATCGCCTATCAGGAATCTCACTGGGATCCGCTGGCGAAATCACCGACCGGTGTGCGTGGCGTAATGATGCTGACCCGCGCGACGGCTGGCGGGCTAAATGTCGATGACCGGACAGATGCCGAACAAAGTATCCGGGGCGGTGCGCAGTATCTGTCGCATCTGATGGATAAAATGCCGGAATCTATTCCGCAGGATGAACGGATCTGGTTTGCACTGGCGGCCTATAACATGGGTTACGGCCATATGCTGGACGCCCGCAAGCTGACCGCACAGCAAAAGGGGAATCCGGACAGCTGGGCGGATGTGAAGCAGAGGCTGCCGATGCTCAATCAGAAACGTTTCTTCAGCCGGACGACTTACGGTTATGCCCGCGGCACGCAGGCGTATAATTACGTGGAGAATATCCGCCGCTATCAGCTCAGTCTGGTGGGATATCTGATGGAAAAAGAGAAACAGCAGGCCCAGAAAGCGGCGCTACAGGCTCAGCTGGGTCAGGGCTATCCGGTGGTGGATGCACAGGAAGCGCTGGGGAAATAAGGCCTGAACAGCCTTATTCTTTGGGATTATCAGAAGTGATGTCACCGGCCTGAGCTGCGCGCTCTGCCAGCCGCAGCGCTTTTTTCTGGCTGCGGCGAAAACGAAAGAACGCACTCAGCTGTTCAGAACAGGCATCAGCCAGAACGCCCGCCGTAATTTCTACCTGATGATTCATGCCGGGATGGCGCAGAACATCCATCAGGGAACCCGCTGCACCGGTTTTGGCATCGGCTGCGCCATACACCACCCGACGGATCCGGCTGTGGACCATCGCGCCGGCGCACATGACGCAAGGCTCAAGAGTGACATACAGTATGGCATCCAGCAGGCGGTAGTTTTGCACCGCGCTGCCGCCCTGACGTAACGCCATGATTTCCGCGTGCGCCGTCGGATCATGATGTCCGATAGAACGGTTCCAGCCTTCGCCAATCACCTGATTGTCCAAAACCAGCACCGCGCCCACCGGCACTTCGCCCTCCTCCTGCGCCTTCAGCGCCAGAGTCATTGCATATTGCATCCAGCGTTCATCGTCATTTATTTCTGCTAATTCTGTCACTGCCACTTCAACCTCAGTCATTTTAATCCGCGCCATTATACCTTTGTTCGCGCCGCCCGCCCACGGGCCATAATCGATATCGCGCGTACAGTTCATCAGCGGTAACAGGAAGTATTACTTAATGATGATAACCCGCGGTTCTGATAGCAGAAATGGCTTATGCCAACAGATAATAACCTTACATTTCATAGTCATTAGATCAGGGAATTAGCCGGGTTAATCTGCGTATTCTTGCGCCAGATCAAATGATGTTACCGGTAACAATATTAAGGTTTCCTTGTACCTACCAAGAGCTGACAACAAGGAAAACAATTATGGCTACTGCAACTTTCTTTATCCCGTCCGTGAACGTGATTGGTTCTGGCGCGCTTAATGATGCGGCTACCGCTATCGCGCAGCATGGTTTCCGCCACGCACTGATCGTCACGGATAAAGTGTTATTCGATATCGGCGTGGTTAAACAGGTTCAGGAATTACTGGCAAAAAGCGACGTGCAAAGCAGCGTTTATCATGGAACAAACCCTAACCCAACCACCCGCAATGTGCGTGAAGGGCTGGAGATCCTGAAAAAAAATGCCTGCGATTGCGTCATTTCACTTGGCGGCGGTTCACCGCATGACTGCGCCAAAGGTATCGCGCTGCTGGCCACTAATGGCGGCGACATCAATGATTACGAAGGCGTTGACCGTTCTGCTAAACCCCAGTTGCCGCTGATTTCTATCAATACTACTGCCGGTACGGCTTCAGAAATGACGCGTTTTTGCATCATTACCGATGAAGAACGCCACATCAAAATGGCTATCGTGGATAAAAACGTCACGCCGCTGATGTCAGTCAATGACCCGCATCTGATGGTCGGCATGCCAAAAGGGCTGACTGCTGCCACCGGGATGGATGCACTGACCCACGCGATCGAAGCCTATGTATCCAGCGCGGCAAACCCGATAACGGATGCCTGTGCGCTGAAAGCGATTACCATGATTACCGACTCACTGCGCACGGCGGTGAAAGACGGTAAAAATATGCAGGCTCGCGAAGACATGGCTTACGCACAGTTTCTCGCCGGGATGGCATTTAACAATGCGTCGCTCGGTTATGTACACGCCATGGCGCACCAGTTAGGCGGGTTCTATAACCTGCCGCACGGTGTCTGTAATGCCGTCCTGCTGCCGTTTGTGCAGGAATACAACGCCCGCGTTGCCAGCCCGCGTCTGAAAGACGTTGCTGCCGCGATGCACATTGATGTTTCAGCGATGAGTGATGCAGAAGGTGCAAAAGCCTGTATCGATGCTATCCGTCAGCTGGCGCGTGATGTCGATATTCCTGCCGGATTACGCGACCTGAACGTGAAAGAAGAAGATTTTAATACGCTGGCGACCAATGCCCTGAAAGATGCCTGCGCACTGACTAACCCGATTCAGGGTACCCATGCCGATGTGGTCGGGATTTTCAAAGCCGCGTTCTGATTACTAAAGGTCATGCACAAATAAAAACAGGCCAGAAATGGCCTGTTTTTTTGTCTGAAACATACCGCGGTATTTATTCCAGTTGCTGCAATTCGCCCTGCTTGCTGACACGAAAACGGTGCTCGCAAAAGAACAACAGCGGGTTGTCCTGCTTGCTGTCGCTGTAACCACTGTAAAGTTTAAGCGGTGAGCCAATCCGGCTTTCGAGCTGTACGACTTTTTCTTCCCCGAGACAGCGCAGAGGCAGCACCCAACCGCCTTTACCCCGCGCGATACGGCTGCCCACCAGACGTACCTGCGGTAAAAACAGCGATGCGTTATAAACCTGCTGCACCAGGTTCTCAGGAGAACCGGTGATCAGCCACACTTCGGTATCGTCGCTGTCCAGATATTCGCGCAACCGGCGTTGTACCACCGGAAACTCCACCACTTTTTCGCGAAACGCAGTCACGAATTGCAGTTCCAGCGCTTTCAGTCGTGCCTCACTGTGACCAAAGGTAATAGCCCACAGCAACAGACTCATCGGCCAGCGTGTTGCGCGCCCCTGAAAGAATAGTCCTGCTCCAATCAGCGGCAATAAAGGCACCACCAGAACCAGGTTCTGCGGCATTTTTTTTAGCAAAAAACGCAGGAAGGTTCCGAACATATCCTGCTGATGCAGCGTTCCATCCAGGTCAAAAAAGACCACCCGTCGATCAGGCTTCGTACTCAATCCATTACTCCTCGGGATCGTTAAACCCCATCAGCCAGGTAAAAATAAAACCAGCTAATACCGTAATGACTAAACCGGCCAGATACAACATCACTTTGCCAGAAATAATGGTCAGCGCCAGCGGCAACCCGGAAATACCAAACGTGATGACCGTAGCGACTTTCCAGTAACAGATTAGCGCGCCGCCCACGGCTCCGCCCAGACAGGCGCCAATAAATGGCCGGCCAAGCGGCAGCGTCACCCCGAAAATCAACGGTTCGCCGATGCCCAGTATTCCCACCGGCAGCGCACCTTTAATCACTTTTTTCAGCCGTGCGTTACGCGTTTTCATGTAAACCGCAATCGCCGCGCCGACCTGTCCGACACCCGCCATCGCCAGAATGGGCAACAGCGGATTGGAGCCGTGCGCCTGAATCAGCTCTACGTGGATGGGCACCAGCCCCTGATGAAGCCCGGAAAGCACCAGCGGCAGAAAGGCTCCGGCCAGCACTGCACCCACAAGTAATCCGCCTTTGTCGATAGCAATATTGACGCCATGCGCGATGCCGTCAGAGATATAACCGCCGATCGGCTGGAGGATAACAATTGCCAGCGTCGCAGTGATAAGCGTGGTGATCAGCGGATTGAGGATCAGTTCGACCGATTCAGGCAGCCACTGGCGCAGCCGTTTTTCGAGCCAGCACATCAGCGCGACGACCAGCAAGACCGCAATCACCCCGCCACGCCCCGGCTGTAATGTTTCGCCAAACAGCGTAATTTGCGCCAGCGCCGGACTGGAAAGGATCCCCGCCATCACGCCGCCCATGGCCTGTGAACCGCCAAACACGCGGGCAGCATTCACACCGACCAGAATATTCATGATGGCAAATACGGCGCCGCCGAATATCGCCAGCAGACCGAGAACATTAGGATAATCAGTCGCAATGGAACCGGCGATATCAGGCCGTTTGAGCAGATTAATAATGCCCATAATCAGACCTGAAGCGATAAATGCCGGGATCAGCGGAATGAAAACATCCGCCAGTTTTCGCAGCGCGCCACTCATCGGCGCTGAGTATTTGGCTTTGGCACTGGCTTTGTTGCGGGCTATATCACTTTCACCCGCCGCACTGGCTGTTCCCGCAGGGCTCAGCAACAGGCGCATGGCGTCCACGACTTTGGCTGCTGCCCCCGGCCCGACGATAAACTGATGCTGCTCGCCCTGCCTGAGATAACCTTTAATCCCCTCCAGCGTTTTCAGGCTGGTCAGATCCAGGCGCGCATCGTCATAAACTTCCACGCGCACACGAGTCATGCAGTTTTCCAGCTTGCTGATATTCCCTTCGCCGCCCACCCCCTGCAAAATCTTAGAAGCCAGCAGGTGAGTTTTATCCATTGCTGTCGCCATGCTTTTCTCCTGATTTAGCCCGCCAGCGCGGCGCGAAGGTAGCCGTTATGTTGCTCCAGACGCGCTTTTGCCTGTGGTGCATCAATGCCCGCCAGTAACATGAGAATGGCCGGTTTCACTTCGAAATCAGTCTGAGAAAGCGCCAGTTCAGCATCCCTGCGTGCCGCACCGGTGGCTTCCACAACGATGCGGCAGGCACGATCGACCAGTTTGACGTTGGTCGCTTTCACGTCGACCATCAGGTTCTGATAGACCTTGCCGGTTTTCACCATCGCACCGGTAGAAATCATGTTCAGTACCAGCTTCTGCGCAGTACCGGATTTCAGACGAGTGGAACCGGTCAGCGCCTCTGGCCCGACGACGGGAGAAATGGCGATCGTCGCTTCCTGCGCAATCGGTGAATCCGGATTACAGGAAATCGCCACCGTGGCACAACCCAGTTCCGTGGCGTAGCGCAACGCGCCGATCACGTAAGGTGTGCGGCCGCTCGCCGCTAATCCGACAACGGTGTCATCCGCGCTCAGATGCAGATTCTTTAAATCTTCAACACCCAGCGCTTCGCTGTCTTCGGCCCCTTCCACCGCTTTGAGTAATGCACCCGGACCACCGGCAATCAGGCCGACAACCATGCCGTGCGGCACGCCGAACGTTGGCGGACATTCCGATGCATCGAGAACGCCCAGACGCCCGCTGGTCCCCGCGCCGAGATAAATCAGACGACCGCCCGCTTTAAATGAGGCCGCGGCTTTATCGATCGCCTGCGCAATTTGCGGCAGAACTTTACTGATGGCCTCAGGGACTTTGCGGTCTTCCTGATTGAAACAGGTGGCTAATTCCAGTGAAGACATCTCATCTAAGTTGATCGTATCCGGATTACGGCTCTCGGAAACGAGTGCGCCTAAGTTAAGGGGGCTGTTCATGTTTTTCTCCTGAATTTTTAATTCAAATTTATTACATAATACTTGAATATTTTATTCATCATTGCGAGGAATATTTGCTATTTTAGATAACATAATCCGCAAAACGTGACCCACGTATTCTGAGAAGCCGGGATAAGCCACCATGAGTTGTATGATCCGTATCCGCCAGTTGTATCCGACACTGGCACAAAATGACCGTAAACTGGCTGATTTTTTACTGGCTCAGCCGGAAAAAGCGCGTCATATGAGCTCACAAAAACTGGCCGAAATGGCGGGAGTCAGCCAGTCTGGCGTGGTGAAGTTCGCGCAAAAACTCGGTTATAAAGGCTTTCCTGCGCTGAAACTCGCTATGAGTGAATCCCTGGCATCCCCCAAGAACAGCGAACCTGTCACCGTACATAATCAGATCCTGAGCACCGACAGTCTGCACGTTGTGGGCGAGAAACTGCTGACAGAAAAACAATCGGCTTTGCGCGCAACGCTCGATATCAATAGCGAGCCCCGTTTGCAAATCGCATTGTCGATGCTGAGCAGTGCCCGAAAAATTATTCTGACGGGCATCGGGGCATCCGGACTGGTGGCTAAGGATCTGGCGTATAAGTTGTTGAAAATTGGCGTCACGGCCATCGCGGAGTCGGACACACATGTGCTGATTGCTACAGCTCAGGCGCTTTCAAAGGAAGATTTATTGCTGGCGATTTCGTTCAGCGGTGAACGCAGCGAAATCAATCTGGCGGCACGGGTTGCCCGGGAAAGTGGCGCTAAGGTGCTGGCGATCACCGGGTTTTCACCCAATACCTTGCAACAACAGGCCGATCACTGCTTGTACACCGTCGCAGAATTACCGACCACACGCGGAGCCGCGCTGTCGGCCACAACGGCACAATATTCACTGACCGATCTGCTTTTTGTTGCGCTGGTTCAGCAGGATACCGAACATGCACCGGAGCGGATCCGCCACAGCGAAGAACTGGTCAAAAAGCTGGTTTGATCAGGATCATTCGGGGAGCGGAAAGGCACTGACGTAGATCCTGTGCCAGCGCAATTCTGCTATACTGCGCGCCCTGATGACTGAACGATATGAGAAAACGCCATGGCCCTGCTGATCACACACAAATGCATTAATTGCGATATGTGCGAACCGGAGTGCCCGAATCAGGCGATCTCGATGGGCAATGATATTTACGAAATTGACAGCGATCGTTGCACGGAATGTGTCGGTCATTACGACAAACCGACCTGTCAGAGCGTCTGCCCAATCGACAATACCATCATCATCAATCCGCAACACACCGAAACTAACGAACAGCTTTGGGATAAGTTTGTGGTATTGCATCACGCCGTTTAACTGACGGAATGATGCAACAAATCAGTTTTCAATAATAACCGTCGCACAGGCATAACGGCGCTCATCGGCAAGCGTGACATGTACCGATTTCACGCCCATTTCCGCCGCCATTTCTGCCGCGCGGGCATGGAAAACCAGCCCCGGCTTACCCAGCACATCATTGACTACTTCAAACTGCTCAAATGCCAGGCCGTTGCGAATACCGGTTCCCAGCGCTTTAGCTGCGGCTTCCTTGACGGCAAACCGCTTCGCCAGAAAACGAACCGGCTGCTGATGTTGCTGATAAACAGCCCATTCATTGGCGCATAAAATACGCTTCGCCAGCCGGTCGCCGCTGCGTTCAATCACTGCTTCGATACGGGAAATTTCAACAATGTCCGTACCTAAACCTAAAATGCTCATTACCGGCGGGCTTCTCTCATCAGATTTTTCATTTCACGTACTGCACCGGATAAGCCGTCGATAACCGCCTGACCGATGATAGCGTGGCCGATATTCAGCTCATGCATTTCCGGAAGTGCCGCGATCGGCTGCACGTTATGGTACGTCAGCCCGTGACCGGCGTTTACTTTCAAACCTTTGCCTGCTGCATAAGCTGCACCCTGCTTAATACGTTCCAGTTCAGCCTGACGCTCAAGGTCAGTCTTCGCTTCCGCATACGCACCGGTATGAATTTCGATGTAAGGCGCACCGACCGCGACGGCAGCATCAATCTGGCGCAAATCCGGGTCGATAAACAGGGAAACCAGAATGCCCGCTTCGCTCAGACGGGAAACGGCAACGGTCATTTTATCTATCTGACCGGCAACATCCAGACCACCTTCGGTAGTCACTTCTTCGCGTTTTTCCGGCACCAGGCAGCAGAAATGCGGCAAAACTTCGCAGGCAATCCCGACCATTTCATCGGTGACAGCCATTTCGAGATTCATGCGGGTTTGGATAGTCTGACGCAGAAGGCGCACGTCGCGGTCGGTGATATGACGGCGATCTTCACGCAGGTGGACGGTGATCCCATCAGCACCAGCCTGTTCAGCGATGAATGCCGCCTGAACCGGATCAGGGTAAGCCGTACCGCGTGCATTACGCAGTGTCGCGATGTGATCAATGTTAACGCCCAACAGCAACTCAGCCATAACAGCTCCAGATTTGAGAATGAATTGATTTATGAGTGGATCAGAAAAGCTAATTTCTGCAGTTTACACCCTTGAGAGTAGCGACGTGTAGCCCGGAATCTGAATTAGCTGGAAGAATTGTCAGAAGGTGAGACAGGCTTTTTGACCTGAAACTGGCGAAATAGCTCACGACTTTTCAGGGGCTTGCCACCGAGATAGGGTTTCAGTGCCATGCGGGTAAAACGTTTTGCAGCACGCAACGTGGAGACATCCGGAAAATCCCGGCTGGCCAGCGCTTTCAAATCACGCCCGGTGAAGCTGGAATTATCAATGACCAGACTGGCTATAAAGCCTTTTTCTTCACGATAGCGGTAGGTCATGGTGTCGCTGACTTCTTCGCCACTGCCCGCGCAATGCAGGAAATCCACGCCATAGCCCAGGTGGTGTAAAAGCGAGAGTTCAAACTGACGCAAAGCGTACTCAGGCGAACCACTGGCGCTGGCAAGATTTTGCAGACAATTAAGATAGTCGAAGAATAACGAAGAGTAATTAGCTTCCTGCTCAAGTACGCGGGAAACGAGTTCATTGACGTACAGGCCGCTGTAAAGCATCAGACCTGAAAGGGGAAGTGCCAGAGAAACCGGCTCGGCATTGCGCAGGGTTTTGACTTCTCCCCGCCCGCTCCAGCGAACCAGTAAAGGTGTAAAAGGCTGCAGGCAGCCTTTTAAATTGGACCGGCGGCCACGCGCACCTTTAGCCAGTATGCGTACCCGCCCTTGTCCCTCAGTGAATAAATCCAGCATGAGACTGGTTTCACTGTAAGGTCGCCCATGCAAAACAAATGCGCGTTGCCAGCCTTCCATAGGCGCGGACCTTATAAGTCGTCTACATAACCCAGACTGCGCAGCGCACGTTCGTCGTCTGCCCAGCCGGATTTGACCTTAACCCACAACTCAAGATGGACTTTCGCTTCAAACATGTTTTCCATGTCCTGGCGGGCTTCAATGCCAATCGTCTTGATTTTAGAGCCTTTATTGCCGATAACCATTTTCTTCTGGCCTTCACGTTCTACCAGAATCAGGCCATTGATATCGTAACCGCCGCGTTCATTGCTGACGAAACGTTCGATTTCTACGGTCACGGAATACGGCAATTCTTCGCCGAGGAAACGCATCAGTTTTTCACGGATGATTTCAGAGGCCATGAAGCGCTGTGAACGGTCGGTAATGTAATCTTCCGGGAAGTGGTGAACCGCTTCCGGCAGACGTTTACGCACCAGAGCTGCAATGGTATCCACGTTGGTGCCTTTCTCTGCTGAGATAGGCACGATATCAACGAAGTTCATCTGCTCACTCAGGAATTGCAAATGTGGCAGCAATTTAGACTTATCGGTGACGTTATCAATCTTGTTGATTGCCAGCAGAACCGGTGATTTCAAATCACGCAGTTTGTTGACCACCATTTCGTCATCCGGAGTCCAGTGAGTGCCTTCAACCACGAAGATCACCAGTTCCACATCACCAATCGAGCTGCTTGCAGCACGGTTCATCAGACGGTTAATGGCACGCTTTTCTTCGATGTGCAGCCCCGGGGTGTCCACGTAGATAGCCTGATATGGCCCTTCGGTGTGAATACCCATGATGCGGTGACGCGTGGTTTGCGGTTTGCGGGAAGTAATGGAGATTTTCTGCCCCAATAATTCATTCAGCAAGGTAGATTTACCGACGTTAGGACGGCCTACGATTGCAACAAAACCACAGTAATTCTTTTCTTCGCTCATTCAAGCTCCAGCTGTATCAGCGCTTGTTCCGCTGCCGCCTGCTCGGCTTTACGGCGGCTTGAACCGGTTCCTACAACCGGCTGGTTCAAGCCACTGACCTGGCAGTGGATGGTAAACTCCTGATCGTGCGCTTCACCGCGAACCTGCACAACCAGATAAGAAGGCAACGGCAGATGACGACCTTGCAAAAACTCCTGTAAACGGGTTTTTGGGTCTTTCTGCTTATCACCGGGACTGATTTCGTCTAAACGACTACGGTACCAATCGAGAATCAGCTTTTCGACGGTCTGGATATCACTGTCCAGGAACACGCCGCCAATGAGTGCCTCCACCGTATCCGCAAGAATCGACTCGCGGCGGAAACCACCACTTTTCAATTCGCCCGGCCCTAAGCGTAAGCATTCGCCGAGATCGAATTCACGTGCCATTTCAGCTAACGTATTTCCACGTACCAGTGTGGCACGCATACGACTCATATCGCCCTCGTCTACACGAGGAAAGCGATGGTACAGCGCGTTAGCTATTACATAACTAAGAATTGAGTCACCCAGGAACTCTAAACGCTCATTGTGTTTACTGCTTGCGCTGCGGTGAGTCAGTGCCTGCAATAAAAGCTCCTGCTGTTGAAAAGTGTAGCCCAGCTTCCGCTGAAGCCTGTTTATTACGATGGGATTCATGAGTTACCAATAGATCAAGAATGCGTCAAAAACTTCAGCATACGGAACAGGCCTGCTTCGCCCTAAGCCAATCCAAAGCTGTTTCGTTTGCAGTGGCTCCTCCTGTTCGTTTTAAATAAAAACGTAAAATCAGGGGAGCCAACTTTTATCGCCCGAAAGGATATTCTACAACGAGTGGAAATATAATGCTGCGCTAACAGGCACCATTAATTAATGAATTCCACCGATACGGCTTAAACGAACACCGGTAGGCCATTCACCTTCCTGTTTTTTAAAGCTCATCCAAATTGCAGACGCTTTACCCACTAAATTCTTTTCAGGTACAAAGCCCCAATAACGGCTGTCAGCGCTGTTATCACGGTTATCGCCCATCATGAAATAATGGCCGGCAGGAACAACCCATGTCCCCAGCGGTTGGCCCGGTTGCTGATAATACGCACCCAGTTGGTCACGCGCGCCCGGCACAGTCAGAATACGATGCGTGACATTGCCCAGCGTTTCATTACGCTGAACAAGACGGACACCGTCCTGCGGAACATTGCCTGTCGGTGGGGTTTCAAAGAAACCACTGCTGGCTTCGCCACCAGAAGACTGGCCGAAAGTCTGCACGAAATCGCTGGCAACGCCGGTGTCATAAGTCACCGCCAAAGCCGTGTTGCAATTTTTGCCGCTGTCGCAGGCTGGCTGAACGGTCACCTGCTTACTGAACGGATCGTACGTCACCCGGTCGCCCGGCAAACCGACCAGACGTTTAATATAGTCCACGCTTGGATTAAGCGGATATTTAAATACCACCACATCGCCGCGTTTTGGTTCACCGGTCGGGATAAGCTTGGTCTGAGTAATAGGATCCTTCAGACCATAAGCATATTTCTCAACCACAATGAAATCGCCAATAAGCAGCGTTGGCATCATAGAGCCAGATGGGATCTGGAACGGTTCATAAATAAATGAACGCACCACAAACACAACTAACAATACCGGGAATACAGAAGCACAGGTTTCCACCCAGCCTGGCTGCTTCGCGACTTTGCTCAGCGTTGTATCGTCAACCGCCCCGCCCGTTTCAGCCTTAATTTTCGCAATTTTAGCCCGGCGTGCAGGTGCCAGCTTGAAACGATCAAGGCACCAGATAATCCCTGAAACCAGCGTTGCAATCGCCAGGATCAAGGCAAACATGTTAGCCATGCATACTCCCTACAACTCAATGAGGATTTATTTGCTTTCTTTACCCACGTGAAGAATGGCCAGGAACGCTTCCTGCGGTAACTCAACGTTACCCACTTGTTTCATGCGTTTCTTACCGTCTTTCTGCTTCTGCAGAAGTTTCTTCTTACGGCTGACGTCACCGCCATAACATTTGGCGAGAACGTTTTTACGTAATTGCTTCACGGTGGAGCGGGCAATGATGTGAGCACCAATTGCCGCCTGAATAGCAATGTCGAACTGCTGACGCGGGATCAGTTCCTGCATCTTCTCAACCAGCTGGCGTCCACGGAACTGTGAATTGCCACGGTGAGTAATCAGTGCCAGTGCATCCACACGGTCGCCGTTGATTAGAACATCAACACGTACCATGTCAGAAGCCTGAAAACGTTTGAAATTGTAATCGAGGGACGCATAGCCGCGCGATGTTGATTTCAGACGATCGAAGAAATCGAGGACTACTTCAGCCATCGGAATTTCATACGTCAGCGCAACCTGATTGCCGTGATAGACCATATTGGTCTGCACGCCACGTTTCTCAATACACAAGGTGATCACGCTGCCCAGATATTCCTGCGGCATCAGCATGTGACACTCAGCAATTGGCTCGCGCAATTCCAGAATGTTATTCAGCGCCGGAAGCTTAGACGGGCTGTCGACATAAATGGTTTCGTTGCCGGTGGTCAGAACTTCGTACACAACGGTCGGTGCCGTCGTGATCAAGTCCAGATCGTATTCACGTTCCAGACGTTCCTGAATGATTTCCATGTGCAGCAGACCGAGGAAGCCACAACGGAAACCAAAGCCCAGCGCGGTAGAACTTTCCGGTTCATAGAACAGGGAAGCATCGTTGAGGCTCAATTTGCCTAACGCATCGCGGAAGTTTTCATAGTCATCGGAACTGACCGGGAAAAGACCGGCATACACCTGAGGTTTCACTTTCTTGAAACCAGGCAAAGCCTTTTCTGCAGGCTGACGAGCCAGCGTCAGGGTATCGCCCACTGGTGCGCCAAGGATGTCTTTGATCGCACAAACCAGCCAGCCTACTTCGCCGCAGTTCAGAATGTCTTTATCAACACGTTTAGGCGTGAAGATACCCAGACGATCGGCGTTATACACCTGTCCGGTACTCATTACTTTGATTTTGTCGCCCTTTCTCATGGTGCCGTTTTTGATACGCACCAGAGAAACCACGCCAAGATAGTTGTCGAACCAGGAGTCGATGATCAGTGCCTGCAATGGCGCATCAGGATCACCTTCCGGTGGCGGAACATCACGCACCAGACGCTCCAGAACTTCAGGCACACCCACACCGGTTTTAGCTGAACAACGGACTGCATCCGTCGCATCAATTCCCACGATGTCTTCGATTTCCTGAGCTGCGCGGTCAGGATCAGCAGCAGGCAAATCGATTTTGTTCAGAACCGGAACTACTTCCAGATCCATTTCCATCGCGGTGTAGCAGTTCGCCAGCGTCTGCGCTTCTACGCCCTGCCCCGCATCCACGACCAGCAATGCGCCTTCACAAGCGGCCAGTGAGCGGGAAACTTCGTAGGAGAAGTCGACATGTCCGGGAGTATCGATAAAGTTCAGGTGGTAAACCTGCCCATCTTTCGCTTTGTAATCAAGCGTCACGCTCTGCGCTTTGATGGTGATACCGCGCTCGCGCTCAAGATCCATAGAATCGAGAACCTGCGCTTCCATTTCACGATCGGACAAGCCGCCGCAAATTTGAATAATACGGTCTGACAGCGTCGACTTACCGTGGTCAATGTGGGCAATAATGGAGAAATTTCGTATATGCTTCATTATAAAAGTTTTTCTACCTTGGTATTTCTGAATCATTCGCCATGAACATACAGCGACGGTTTGTAGGTTGGCTGTCTTTCGCCTAAGTCGCAGCATTCTACATGCCAGCACCGTGAAAACCTAGTCTCGGTACATCCTAACTCCAGATTATGCGTGCTTTTTCTGAAGGAAATCCTCACATTTTCATTTGTTTTCATTTCCGGACTGTTCTTTCGAGTTCGCCTTGACTTTTTTCTGACATTTTATCTGGGTTTTTGGGCTCAGACTGGTTTTAGGAAAATGCCCATATACAAAAACGCACTCCCACATCTAATATATTGTTATAAAAGAAATTACATTATTTCAATTCACAAAGTTTTAATTCTAATACTTCCTTATTATTCTTTTTTTATTTAATTCAATCCGGTCACAAGGATATCAATATGATCAATGAAGGGCGGCTGCTCAGTCAGCATGGCTTTGCCAAAGCCAACTCTTGGATCACTCTGGTCCTGTCTGTGCTTTTGCTGGTAGGCGGTGCCGTGCAAATCGCTTTTTTCCTCGCCTTCGGCCATACCGCTAACGGGCTGCATAGCGTGGTGTTATCTGCCTTGCTGAGCATTGCGCTCGGTGTCGTACTTATTTTACTAAGACGTTTGATTCGACCGAAACAGGTCTATCAGCTTCATGAAAATGGTATTTTGGTTATAAGCCAGCTAGATAAAAAGAACCGGTTTATTCCGTTCGACAGAATTTCAGATATATACCGTTTCAGAACGGGCAAATATACACGTCGCATTTTAAATACGATGATGTTCCGTGAGGAAAATAGCAAAACATGGCACCGGATCACACCGAATATTGCTAATTCAGAACGCCTGATTGATGTTATTAAGAATGAGCAACTGATGTTCCGTGGCCCCTGGGCTTTAAATACGCTGGCGCAGGGCGGAGACATTCTTTTTACCTGCATGGTAAATTCGCACTGCGGACTGAAACGGTTTATTGGCTCTAACCTTCTGACAATGAACGAGAAAAGGATCCGGCTGAGTGCATTAATGCTGACCACCGATGAAGGGAAGACAATACCAGTTGAAGACATTCAGTTTATCAGCGGCGGGAGCAACAGCCCGTTAATCAGATTGCTTGATAAACACGGCCGGATTTTGTTCTCTGTTGCCTATACTTCACTCTCCAGTGCCGATCTTTTCATCGCCCTGATTGAGCATATGATTCAAAACCGGATCCCGGTCAGAAACTAAAAATGCCACTGGCTCGTCTGAGTCAGTGGCATTTGTTTTCGTATCGTTCCGGGTAGCACCACAGAAATCAGGTATTACGAAGGAAGCTCGTTATCCGCAGAATAACGGAATGCGTTCGGCGGTAATCCCACCTGCAAAACCACCGGCTGATAACCCGATTTACCGTCGACTTTTGCCGCCAGTGCTTTGGCGATGATAAAGCCCAGACCGCCGCCCAGCAAGGCACCGATCACTGCGTACATGTCTGCTTTAAACAGAGCCTGTAGTATTCCACCTCCGGCAATCACCCCAAACAGCGGTGTCATATAGACCAGAAATGCAGAGCGCAGCAAACTGCCCTCAGGTATTCCCAGTTCAACTTTTTGCCCCGGCTCCAGGGGCTCAGCAAAACTGACCTGAAGATTATGGCCAGTCTGTGGTCCCAGTTCATTCAGCACCCGGGCACCACAACCTGAACGCGAATGGCAGCTACTGCAACCCGACTGCGTTTCACAGCGCAGTGATGCAATACCGTTTTGCCACGACACCACAGTGGCCCATTCTTTCATCATAAAATCACCCGGATTTATTTAGCCAAAAGTCATTTGGCAGAGAAAACAATGCTTTCAGCAATACGTTTTGCTGTGGAAGGCGGCAATTCACCGACGACAGTAATCTCATTACCGTTACGAACTTCCGTTTGTACGGTTCTTCGCCCTTGTCTGATCAACTGCTCAGAAGGACCGTTAGTTGTAGCACTGATATTGACAGAGAAGCTGAACAATCCGTCAGTGTACAAACGGGATTCTATCGTGACTGGCATATTTGGCAAGCTTCTGCGACTGCTCGCCACTTCAGCTACACCCGCCGGAAGCCATTTCACTTGCCATCCAAACTTAATCGGCTCAGAAGCAGGCAAAGAAAGTACCGGCGGCAGATTGGCTTTCTCAAGATCAGCAAGAGCCACTATGACTTGATTACCATTATCAAAGCTGATGACCCTGAACTGTTCCAGCGTTTCGCCATCGCGATCTAATAAATCCACACGCATTGGCAACTTAGTCTGCTCATCAATCCAGATAACATAGCTAAACCTTGTGCCATCACGCGAAACCACGCGGATCACCTGACTCAGACGGTCTGCGGCACGCGCGCGACCTACGGCGATGAAATCATAGTATTTTGACAGCTGGGAGAAATCGCTGAATACAATGGAGGGCAGGGAATCAACGATATGATCGCCATCCAGAGTAAAAGGCTGAAGCCCGGTCTCGAAGTAGCTGATGTCTTTTCCGCGCTGGACAATTTCACGGCGCGGACCATCCATCAGTACCAGTTGAGCGAGCGAGGATTCATTAGAAACAGCATGACGATAGCGAAAGGAATCAATCCCTTGCTTCGTGATGTTGATAAAACCCATTTCATAATTCAGCGACTGACTGGCTTTACCCATCCCTTGTAATAACGCCTCGGAAGTGGGATCTGCCGAGGCGATACTTGGAGTAAGCAGGCTGCCCGTCACTAAACAAGCGGCAAACCAAAATTGCTTCATTACTGCGTTTGCGTTCCTAAAGACTGAGTTCCTGGGACCTGAACAGCGGCTTGCTGTGGAGTAACAGGTTCGAGCTGAAGTTGCTCAGAATGCAAGCGGCGTTGCAGTTCGTAATCCTGCAACATAGCATTGATACGCTTACGTTGCTCCTGCACATTTTGTTGCCCGCTGGTGGTATTACCTTCATTTGGCACGCCGAAGCTGACCGGAGAGGCTTTACCCATCATTGGCAAAGTATTAAAGGCTGGTGTTTCCGGAGAAGCGCCCGATGCGTCAGGCTGGTTATAGTGCTGCACACCGACAATCACAGCCAGCGATACGCAAGCAGCTACGCCAACCTGAGTCAGCTGGCTCGCCCAAGGGCGCACCTTCTGCCAGAAAGGCATTTTTTGCCAGGTATGAGGCTGAGGCTGCGATTCTGTTGCGGAACCCGGCACCAGTTTAACCGGCTCGTTTGCCAGCGCTGCGGCCACACGGTCTGCGATATCCAGATGCACCACATTCCCAATATCACCGCGTAAGGTATCGCGGATCAAATGATAACTCTGCCAGTCTTGCTGAAGCTTGGGATCTGTTGATAAAGAACTCAACAGTTCAGAATCAATGGCTTCACCATCCATCAGAGCGGAAAGCTTTTCTTTCTGCATGCCTAAGTACCCTTCCTGTGTCCGTCATCTCTAACGCTGGATGAGCGGTTGAACCTTGTTATCAATTGCTTCCCGGGCACGGAATATACGGGATCTTACCGTACCCACCGGACAATCCATGATGGAGGCTATTTCTTCGTAGCTCAATCCATCTAACTCCCTTAAGGTGATCGCCATGCGAAGATCTTCAGGAAGTGCTTCAATAGTACGGAAAACTATCTGCCGTAATTCTTCAGACAACATTAAGTTCTCAGGGTTCGAAATTTCTTTCAGGGCACCGCCACTTTCGAAATTCTCGGCTTCGTTCGCATCGACATCACTGGATGGCGGACGACGCCCCTGAGCGACCAGATAATTTTTCGCTGTGTTGACTGCAATACGATACAGCCAGGTATAAAAAGCACTGTCGCCGCGGAAAGATTCCAGCGCACGATACGCTTTGATAAAAGATTCCTGAACCACATCAGGCACATCGCCTTGTGGCACGTAGCGGGATACAAGGCTCGCTACTTTATGCTGGTAACGAATAACCAGTAAATTGAACGATTTTTGATCACCCTTCTGGACCCGCTCAACCAGAACTTGATCGGCTAACTGCTCGCTCATCCGAGGTAAAATCTCCCCAAAACTATCTCCGCGCTTAGAATCGTACTGCCAGCTTTCATCATTTTATTCCTGAGCAAGTACTGCTTGGAGTTCACATGGAACGATTAGTTCCACATCGCCATTGTTTTTTCTATTGAAGTCTTAAGCCCGTGGCTTTTGCACGGAGGTTTAGGCTAACATGAATTTCCCTCTTCTTCTGCAAACATCATACGTTATGCAACCTTCATCTGAATTTGTTAGCGATGTATTGATAATCGGAAGTGGCGCTGCGGGCCTTTCTCTGGCTTTGCGACTTGCAGACCACTGTCACGTCACTGTTCTCAGTAAAGGCCCCCTCAACGAAGGCTCTACGTTTTACGCCCAGGGCGGTATTGCCGCCGTTTTCGACGAAGCAGACAGCATTGCCTCACATGTTGATGACACATTAATTGCCGGCGCAGGCTTATGCGATAAAGAAGCTGTTGAATTTATCGCCAGCAATGCACGTCATTGTGTGCAATGGCTGATCGACCAGGGCGTCCTGTTTGATACCGAAACCAACGCGAGCTCAGAAGAGCGTTATCATCTGACACGCGAAGGCGGTCACAGCCACCGTAGGATCCTGCATGCTGCTGATGCTACAGGTAAAGAAGTAGAGACTACGCTGGTTGGGAAAGCAAGGGCGCACGCCAATATTTGCGTGAAAGAACGCTATAATGCCGTTGATTTAATTACCTCAAGCAAACTTGGATTACCGGGCACTCAACGCGTCGTCGGTGCCTATGTCTGGAACCGCGACAAAGAGCATGTTGAAACACTGCGCGCCAAAGCCGTTGTTCTCGCCACAGGCGGTGCCGCTAAGGTGTATCAGTACACCACTAACCCGGATATCTCTTCAGGCGATGGCGTGGCCATGGCGTGGCGTGCAGGTTGTCGGGTTGCCAATCTGGAATTCAATCAGTTCCATCCGACCTGCCTCTATCATCCTCAGGCGCGTAACTTCCTGCTGACCGAAGCGCTGCGTGGCGAAGGTGCCCTGCTCAAACGTCCGGATGGCACGCGGTTTATGCCTGATTTCGATGAACGAGGCGAACTGGCGCCGCGTGATGTTGTTGCACGTGCTATCGACCATGAAATGAAGCGTCTCGGTGCTGACTGTATGTATCTCGATATCAGCCATCGCCCGCCGGAATTCATTAAGCATCATTTCCCGATGATTGATGAAAAGCTGCAATCGCTGGGCATCGACCTGACCAGACAGCCCATTCCGATTGTGCCGGCTGCGCATTACACCTGCGGCGGCGTGATGGTAGATCAGCACGGTCGTACCGATCTCGATGGTTTGTATGCGATTGGCGAAGTCAGTTATACCGGTCTGCATGGCGCTAATCGTTTGGCTTCTAACTCACTGCTGGAATGCGTGGTGTATGGCTGGTCGGCAGCGGAAGACATTATTAAGCGCCTGCCTCATGCCAAGCTGGCAAAAAACATTCCGCAGTGGGATGAAAGCCGGGTGGACAATTCCGATGAACAGGTGGTTATCCAGCATAACTGGCATGAGCTGCGCCTGTTTATGTGGGACTACGTGGGAATTGTGCGTACAACAAAACGCCTGGAGCGCGCACTGCGCCGCATCATGACGCTGCAACAGGAAATTGACGAGTATTACGCCAACTTCCGTATTTCCAATAATCTGCTGGAATTGAGAAATCTGGTGCTGGTAGCTGAACTGATCGTCCGCAGTGCGCTGGAGCGTAAAGAAAGTCGTGGCCTGCATTACACGCTCGATTATCCTGATTTACAGGAAAATCCGCAGCCCACTATTTTGCAGCCATAGGTTTTACAGTGTTAGTTTCGAAAGAGTGCGAAGGAACGCACTTTTCGGCTCCTCACCTTTTGCCCCGTTAATAATTCAGATAAAAATCGGTGATCAGCGTGCAGAACTCTTCGCTGTAAACACCTTCCGATTTCCGCAATGCCAGTTCCTCATCCGTGCGTTCAACAAATTGCCTTGATAATGTCAGCAGCAAACGGTTAAGCGGTTTTTCCGGCCGATCTCGAACGGCCATGCGGCACGCACTGAACCAGCCGTTCTGGTGAGCCAGCGTTTCAAATGCCAGACCGATGTCATAGGGCAGAACAACGCTGAACAGCCCTTCCGGCGCGATCAGCATCTGCGCGCATTCCAGCAGCGCTTCATGTGTCAGGGTTTCTGTGTAACGGGCAGCATTACGGGCTTCATCTCGGCAGGCAACGGCTGATTCAAAATAAGGCGGATTGCTGACAATCAGATCATACTGAGCAGGGTGTTTTTGCGCGTACTCATTAATATCCTGCGCATAGACAGACAATCTATTCGCCCAGACTGATTCGCGGAAATTTTCAGCTGCCTGTCCGGCGGCCGCAGGTTCCAGTTCTACGGCATCGATAACAGTGTCAGATTCGCTGCGCTGTGCCAGCATCATGGCAATCAGACCGCTGCCGCAGCCAATATCAAGAACACGTCGTGCCTGAGTGACCGGCGCGGTCGCCCCCAGCAGAACACCGTCTGTGCCAACTTTCATCGCGCAACGGTCATGTGCGACGAAAAACTGTTTAAAGGTAAAACCATTGCGCCGTAAAGGCTGTGCGGAACTGACTTCTTTTGTCACTCATTTCACCGTAATAACGCCAGCCAGCAGGGCCGGGAACGAAAACTGTCGTAGCATAGGGCAAAGAGAAGCAGAGTAAAAGCCACGCAAACCGCTTAAATAGGTGAAGATCGCGTCTAACACGTCTATAATCGGCGCCCCAAGTAGAGGTAGACCATGACTGTAACCACTTTTTCCGAACTCGAACTCGATGAACGCCTGATTGAAGCCCTTGGCGACAAAGGCTATAGCCGTCCTACTGTCATTCAGGCAGAGGCCATTCCGCCAGCAATGGACGGACGCGATGTGTTGGGTTCGGCTCCTACCGGCACCGGCAAAACAGCGGCGTTCCTGCTGCCTGCATTGCAGCATTTGCTGGATTTCCCGCGTAAGAAATCTGGTCCGCCACGAATTCTGATCCTCACGCCAACCCGCGAACTTGCTATGCAGGTTGCTGAACAGGCGCGTGAGTTAGCCAAACATACCGAACTGGATATCGCGACCATCACTGGCGGCGTGGCTTATATGAACCATGCCGAAGTGTTCAGCGAGAACCAGGACATTGTCGTTGCGACAACCGGACGTTTGCTGCAATACATCAAAGAAGAAAACTTCGACTGCCGCGCAATCGAAACGCTGATCCTCGACGAAGCCGACCGCATGCTGGACATGGGTTTTGCGCAGGACATCGAAACCATTTCTGCAGAAGCACGCTGGCGCAAACAGACGTTGCTGTTCTCCGCAACGCTGGAAGGGGAAGCCATCCGTGAATTCGCAGAACGCATTCTGACTGAGCCGGTAGAAATCGAAGCCGACCCGTCACGCCGCGAACGCAAAAAGATCCTGCAATGGTATTACCGTGCCGACGATCTGGCGCATAAAACTCAGATGCTGATCCATTTGCTGAAACAGGAAGACGTCACTAAATCGGTGATCTTCGTGCGTAAGCGCGAGCGTGTGCATGAACTGGTTGCCTGGTTACGCGAAGCAGGGATTAACTCCTGCTATCTCGAAGGCGAAATGGTACAGGTTAAACGTACCGAAGCCGTTAAACGTATGGTCGAAGATCGCGTTAACGTGCTGGTTGCCACCGACATCGCCGCTCGCGGTCTGGATATCAACGACATCAGCCACGTCTTCAACTTTGACCTGCCGCTGACCGCTGATATCTATCTGCACCGCATCGGCCGTACCGGTCGTGCTGGCCGCAAAGGCACCGCGATTTCCTTCGTGGAAGCGCATGACCATCTGCTGCTCGGTAAAATCGGTCGTTACCTGAATGAACCACTTAAAGCGCGCGTACTGGAAGGCTTCCGTCCTAAGACCAAAGCACCTAGTGAAAAAGTGACCGGTAAGCCATCGAAGAAAGTGCTGGCGAAACGTAAAGAGAAGCAGAAAGCGGATCAGGAAAAATCGAAGGTGAAAGTGAAAGTTCGCCATCGTGACAGCAAAAACGTCGGCAAGCGCCGCGTTAAACCTGACGCAGCCAAAGACGCCTCCTAATCAGGCCTGATTTGATGCAAAGAAAAACCGCCCCGAAAGGCGGTTTTTTTATTCCTGCTATTACCTGAAAACTGAAACGCTCAGAGGCGCTTACAGGCTTTCAGTGAAAGTACGGGTAATCACGTCACGCTGCTGTTCAGCAGTCAGTGAGTTGAAACGTACCGCATAGCCAGACACACGAATAGTCAGCTGTGGGTATTTTTCTGGGTGCTTAACCGCATCTTCCAGCGTTTCACGACGCAGGACGTTAACATTCAGGTGCTGACCACCTTCAACGCGCACGGTCGGCTGAACTTCCATTGGCACTTCACGGTATTCAAACTTGCCAAGATCGCTGACAGCCACAATCTGGTCTTCCGCAAAACCCGCTTTTGCACATACACAGCGAGCTTCTGCTTTTTCATCATCGAGCAGCCAGAAAGAGTTTTTCAGCGCTTCGTTGTCGGTTTTAGTAATTTGGATCCCGGTGATCATATGTTGCCTCCAAGTTGGCTACGATACTGTTAATTGATTGATGTCAGGCTGAATCACAACCTGTTTTCCTGTTGTCAGATATAACAGTAGAGCACCCTGCATTCTTTGATAAATATCAATCTTTTCCCTGTGGGTATTTCTTACCCTCGGCATATTTATGTTTTATATCAATTTTCTCAAGGCGCCTGATTAAATTATTTTTGTAAATTATCAACAAATTTTGCATAGAACGTTAAGTCGCAGATAAACATCAGCAAAAGCGCGTGTGGGTTTCACTCAGCAGAATGAGCAGGTAAGCTACTGCCAGTTTAAAATTACCTTCAAAAGGAGAGCGTCAATGTCCACTACTCTCACCTGGCATGACGTGATTGGTCAGGAAAAAGAACAACCCTATTTCGTTGATACATTGAAGTTTGTCGCGGCAGAACGCGCGGCAGGCAAAACCATTTATCCGCCACAGCAGGATGTGTTCAACGCCTTTCGTTCTGCTGAACTGGCAGACGTCAAAGTGGTGATCCTGGGTCAGGATCCTTACCACGGCCCCAACCAGGCTCACGGATTATCATTTTCTGTCCGTCCGGGTATCCCTGCCCCGCCTTCTTTAGTGAACATGTATAAAGAACTGGCCACCGACATTCCCGGCTTCGTACGCCCGTCTCACGGCTATCTGCAAAGCTGGGCCGATCAGGGCGTGCTGCTGCTGAATACGGTTTTGACCGTCGAAGGGGGTCAGGCGCACTCACATGCCAAACTGGGCTGGGAAACCTTTACCGACAAAGTTATTGCCGCGCTGAACGAAAATCGTGAAGGAATTGTCTTTTTGCTGTGGGGCTCTCACGCGCAGAAGAAGGGTAATATTATCGACCGCAACCGCCATCATGTTTTGAAAGCGCCGCACCCTTCTCCGCTTTCTGCGCATCGCGGTTTTCTGGGATGTAAACATTTCTCACAGGCGAATGCCTTACTGGAACAACAGGGTCTGGCACCGATTGACTGGGTGCCGGTATTGCCTGAACAGGCATAAATGCGACCTGAACAGGCATAAAAAAGAGGCACCCGCGAAGGTGCCTCTTTCGTTATATCAGTCTGCTAAACACAGAATCAGGCTTTTGCTTTGGAAACCGCAACCATTGCAGGGCGTAACAGACGGCCATTCAGCGTGTAACCCTTTTGCATCACCATCATCACGTGATTAGGTTCCAGCTCTTCAGATTCCATCATCGTCATCGCCTGGTGCAGTTCCGGATTGAAAGGCACGTGGATATCGCTCACCACTTCCATACCGAACTTACGCACAGCATCCAGCAGAGATTTCAGGGTCAGTTCGACGCCTTCAATCAAACCTGCCAGTTCTGAATTGGATTTATCCGCCAGATCCAGAGCACGTTCCAGATTATCGATAACAGGCAGCAGCTCGCCGGAGAATTTCTCCAGAGCAAATTTATGCGCTTTCTCGATATCCAGTTCGGTGCGACGACGGATGTTTTCCACTTCCGCTTTCGCACGCAGCAAGCTGTCACGCTCGCGCTGCTGGAGTTCTTTCAGCTGTGCTTCCAGTTCAGCAATACGTTCATCGCGCGGGTCAACGACATCTGCCGCCTGGGTTTCCGCTTCCGCTTGCAGCTCTTGTTCCTGATTCAGTTCTTCAGAGACTTGCTCGTCAGGTGTCTTATGTTCTTTACTACTCATGAATCTCTCCGCGTTTTAGCATTAATCTTGCTACTTGGCTTATTATGGGGATCAAAACCGGGGTTTCAAGGTTTGGTTTTTAATGAAACCGGTCATAATGCAGGGGTCATCACACCCTGCTGAGGATAACCACAGCGATGAATAAAAAATTTGAGTGCATTGGGATTGTCGGACACCCTCGTCATCCTTCGGCACTTGCCACCCATGAAATGCTTTACCACTGGTTAATCTCAAAAGGATATCAGGTCATTGTTGAGCGACAGGTGGCGCAAGATCTAGCCCTTGAAAACGCTACGACCGGCAGTCTGGCAGAAATCGGCAAACTGGCCGATCTGGCCGTTGTTGTCGGCGGTGACGGTAACATGCTGGGCGCCGCACGCGTTCTGGCACGCTATGACATCAAAGTCATCGGCATCAACCGTGGCAATCTCGGTTTTCTGACCGATCTGGATCCGGATAACGCTTTGCAGCAACTCGATGACGTTCTGCAGGGCGAATACATCAGCGAACAACGTTTCCTGCTGGAGGCCATGGTACGCTGCAAAGACCAGCAATGTCGCGTGAGCACCGCTATCAATGAAGTCGTCCTTCATCCGGGAAAAGTCGCACACATGATTGAATTTGAAGTCTATATTGACGACAAATTCGCCTTCTCCCAACGTTCGGACGGTCTGATTATTTCGACACCAACCGGTTCTACCGCCTATTCACTATCAGGTGGCGGTCCGATCCTGACGCCGACGTTAGAAGCTATTGCGCTGGTGCCGATGTTCCCGCACACACTTTCTGCGCGCCCGCTGGTTATTAACAGCAGCAGTACGATTTGTCTGCGGTTCTCACATATGAGCAATGACCTTGAAATCAGCTGTGACAGCCAGATTGCCTTGCCGATCCAACCGGGTGAAGAAGTGGTCATCCGCCGCAGCGAGTTCCACCTGAATCTGATCCACCCGAAAGACTACAGCTATTTCAATACATTAAGCACAAAACTCGGATGGTCAAAAAAACTCTTCTGATCAGACAAAAATAATTCGCCAGCCCCTTTACTGTATATAAAACCAGTTTATACTGTATGTAATTACAGGTCTGTTGTTATGTACAGGAAGGTGATCATGCTGGCGCAATTAACTATCAGTAACTTTGCCATTGTCCGCGAATTAGAAATCGATTTTCATGCCGGTATGACGGCAATCACCGGTGAAACCGGTGCCGGTAAGTCCATCGCTATCGATGCGCTCGGGCTTTGCCTTGGCAGTCGCGCAGACGGCAGCATGGTGCGCCTGGGCGCCAGTCGTGCCGATATCTGCGCCCGCTTCACTCTGGCTGATACACCTTCTGCAAAACACTGGCTGGCAGAAAACCAGCTCGACGAAGGGCAGGATTGCCTGCTGCGCCGTACCATCAGCAGCGACGGCCGTTCCCGCGGTTTCATTAACGGCACGCCCGTGCCTTTGTCACAGCTTCGCGAGTTGGGTCAGCATCTGATCCAAATTCACGGACAACACGCCCATCAGCTTTTACTCAAGCCTGAGCATCAGAAAGATCTGCTCGATGCTTATGCCGATCAGCCCCTGCTGTTGGCTGAAATGCGCAAAGCTTACCAAAACTGGCATCAGAGTTGTCGTCAGCTGGCGCAATATCAGCAGCAAGTCAGCGAGCGCGAATCGCGCCGTCAGTTGTTGCAATATCAGTTGAAAGAACTGAACGAATTCGCCCCTCAGGCCGGTGAGTACGAACAAATTGATGAAGAATACAAACGTCTGGCAAACAGCGGACAGCTGCTTTCCCTGAGCCAAAGCGCGCTATATCTTCTGGCCGATGGCGAAGAGCAAAACATTGTCAGTTTGCTTTATACCGCACGTAATCAGCTGACTGAACTGGCTGAGCTCGACAGCAAAATGAACGATCTGATCGTCATGCTCGACGATGCCTCCATTCAGGTCAGCGAAGCCAGCGATGAACTGCGCCACTACAGTGAACGTCTGGAAATGGATCCAAACCGCTTATACGAACTGGAACAGCGCCTGTCCCGCCAGATGAATCTTGCACGCAAGCATCATGTCAGCGCAGAAGAACTGCCAGAATTGCATCGCCAGTTGCTTGAAGAACAGCAGGCACTGGATGATCAGGAAACCAATCAGGCAGAGCTGAGCGAAGCGGTACAGCGTCATTATCAGCAGGCAGTAGCGGTTGCTGAACAGTTGCATGAAAAACGCCAGTATTTCGCCGATGAACTCACACATCTGATTACGCAAAGCATGCAGGCACTTTCCATGCCACACGGTAAATTCAAGATTCAGGTGCAGTTTGAACCAGAACACCTGAACATGGAGGGGGCTGACCGTCTGGAATTCCAGGTCACCACTAACCCGGGTCAGCCGCTTCAGGCGCTGGCCAAAGTAGCCTCCGGTGGTGAGCTTTCCCGTATTGCACTGGCGATCCAGGTTATTACGGCGCAAAAAATGGAAACTCCGGCGCTTATCTTCGATGAAGTTGACGTTGGCATCAGTGGACCCACGGCAGCCATTGTTGGCCGGTTGCTGCGCCAGTTAGGTGAATCAACGCAAGTTATGTGTGTGACTCACTTACCACAGGTTGCAGGTTGCGGACATCAGCATTATTTTGTCAGCAAAGAAACCGACGGCGAAGTGACAGAAACGCAAATGAACCGGCTTGATAAAAAGGCGCGTTTGCAGGAACTGGCGCGTCTGCTGGGCGGAAGTGAAGTCACCCGAAACACGCTGGCCAATGCAAAAGAGCTGCTCGCTGCGTAAAAAGCTCAACTTTTTTACATTTAAGCGGTCATACAGGTGCCCCGCAAAGGTTTCAAACTGATGAAAGGTCTATTATCATCGGCATCTTATGCCCTAAAGGAATGTAATGACTATGCGCTGTAAAACGCTAACTGCCGCCGCTGTAGCTCTTGTAATGCTTACTGCGGGCTGTTCCACTCTGGAAAAGGTGGTTTATCGGCCTGATATCAACCAGGGGAATTACTTATCTCCTGCGGATGTTCAAAAAATTCATACCGGTATGACTAAACAACAAGTTGCTTATGTTCTTGGCACGCCGATGCTGCACGACCCGTTTGGCAGTGATGTTTGGTTCTACGTGTTCCGTCAGGAGCCAGGCCACGAAGGTGTAACACAGCAAACATTGACGCTGACCTTCAACCAGGCGGGTGAACTGACCAATATCGACAACAAACCGAAGTTGAGCGATCAAAAATAAATCGCCCCGGTGTGATGGTCTCTGGTAACTACCAAAAATCATCTTTCAGGGTAAAAAAATAAGGCGCCTGAGGCGCCTTATTTTTTAGAACGTTCGGCGCGAATCCGCCGTAACTCTTTCGGGTCAGCAATTAATGGCCGGTAAATCTCAATACGATCTCCGTCATTTACCGTATCGGCAAGTTTTACCGGGCGGCTGTAGATACCCAGTTTATTCTGCTTCAAATCGATATCACTGCGTAACTCAAGCAAACCGGAAGCCTTGACCGCCTGCTCCACGCTGCTCCCTTCTTCCAGTTTCACCGTGCGCAGGTACTGACGTTCCGGCAGTGCATAGACGACTTCAACGCGGATCTCAGACACTGTAAACCTCTTTTGCGCGCAGCGTGAACGCCTGAACCATACTGCCTGCCAGTTCTTTAAAGATTTTTCCGAACGCTAACTCAATCAATTTATTGGTAAATTCGAAATCAAGGCTAAGCTGAACTTTACATGCGTCGGGGCTAAGTTCGATGAAATCCCATCCTCCGGTCAGTTTGCGGAAAGGACCATCAACCAGCTGCATATCAATGCGCTTATTGCTGATTAACGTATTTTTGGTTGTAAAAGTCTTACTGATGCCCGCTTTCGAAACATCAACGGCGGCGGTCATGGACGTATCGCTGTTTTCTAAAATGCGGCTGCCGGTACAACCGGGCAGAAACTGCGGATAAGCATCGACATCATTAACCAGGGTGTACATCTGCTCCACGCTGAAGGGTACAAGCGCAGAACGACTTATCTGTGGCATATCATTTTCCAGGTGTCATAAAACGTACAGATAATACCATTTATCCGCGCGGTAATAAAAACTACGAAGCACAGCTCGCCACAAACAGCAAAAACACCCCACTCTGACAGCGTGGGGATTTCATTCGGCATCGCTTACAGTATAATAAGTATCACTATGACAAAGAAAAAAGCACATAAACCCGGTTCCGCGACTATCGCGATGAACAAACGCGCTCGCCATGAATATTTCATTGAAGATGAAATCGAGGCGGGGCTTGCTTTGCAGGGATGGGAAGTCAAATCGATGCGCGCTGGTAAAGCAAACATCTCTGACAGCTATGTCACATTCCGCGACGGTGAAGCCTATTTATTTGGCGCAACCATTCAACCTCTTAACGTGGCGTCGAGTCATATCGTCTGCGACCCTACCCGTACGAGAAAATTACTGCTGAAGAAGCGAGAATTAGAAACGCTTTTCGGAAAAGTCAGTCGTGATGGTTACACCGTCGTGGCGCTTTCCTTGTACTGGAAAAATGCCTGGTCAAAAGTGAAGATCGGACTGGCTAAAGGTAAGAAAGAGCACGACAAGCGCGATGACATTAAAGATCGTGAATGGAAAGTAGACAAAGCACGTATCATGAAGAATTCAAACCGCTAAGTCTCTGGCTTAGCGTGTTCTTTTTCTGGTATACTGCGTAATAGTACTTGGGGCTGATTCTGGATTCGACGGGATTTGCGAAGCCCAAGGAGCATGCCGAGGGGCGGTTTGCCTCGTAAAAAGCCGCAAAAAAATAGTCGCAAACGACGAAAACTACGCCCTAGCAGCTTAATACCCTGCTTAGAGCCCTCTCTCCCTAGCCTCCGCTCTTAGGACGGGGATCAAGAGAGGTCAAACCCAAAAGAGATCGCGTGGACACCTTGCCTGGGGTGAAAGCGTTAAACCCAATCAGGATAGTTTGTTAGTGGCGTGTCCATCCGCAGCTAACCGGCGAATGTAAAGATTGGACTAAGCATGTAGTGCCGACGGTGTAGTAATTTCGGACGGGGGTTCAAATCCCCCCAGCTCCACCAAATAATGATCCGGGTATTACCAGATAAGTCCGGAGAAGTCCTGAAAGCCCGCATCCCTTCTAGGTTTGCGGGCTTTTTTGTGTCTGTTGAAGTCCGAGAAGATCCGCCTGAAACCGGCGTCTATTGGTATACGAATTGGTATACGCTAAGATATATACCAATAAACGTATACCAATTAGGGAAGATCCTTGCATGGCGCGAACTACACGCCCCCTCACCCATACCGAAGTACATAAAGCCAAAGCCACCGATAAAGACCTCACCTTACATGACGGTGACGGACTCTTTCTCCTGGTCAAAACCACCGGTAAGAAAATTTGGCGGTTCCGCTACCAGGTTCCTAACACTTCAAAACGCACCATGATCAGCCTTGGCGCTTATCCTGCTCTTTCCCTGGCTGATGCCAGAGAAGTACGTGCTGAGAAGCTGGCGATGTTAGTCAGAGGGATCGACCCGCAAGCAAGAGCTGGGGAAGAAGCCGAGAAGCTCCAGATCGCTCAGGAAAGCATTTTCATCAATGTTGCACGCAAATGGTTCGAGCTGAAACAAAGTCATGTCAGCACTGACCATGCTAAAGATATCTGGCGTTCTATTGAGAAAGACATCCTACCCAGTATTGAAAATGTTCCCGTTCAGGAGTTAAAAGCGCGTGCCTTGATCCAGGTGTTAGAACCAATCAAAGCGCGGGGAGCATTGGAAACAGTCAGGAGGTTAGTCCAGCGCATCAATGAGATCATGGTTTATGCGGTCAATGTTGGCTTAATAGAGGCAAACCCTGCTTCAGGTATCGGTAATGCTTTTGAACGACCTAAGAAGCAGCACATGCCTACAATTCGCCCCGAAGAACTGCCCAAGCTAATGCGCACCATTTCTATGAGCAACCTGTCTATACCAACCCGTTGCCTGCTTGAATGGCAGTTACTGACTCTGATAAGACCTGCGGAAGCCTCAGCAACCGCCTGGTCAGAAATCGACGTAGAGAATAAGCTGTGGTGCATTCCTGCAGAACGTATGAAGGCAAAGCGCGACCATATAGTCCCGTTGTCGGAACAAGCTTTAGAGCTACTGGAAATCATGCGTCCAATTAGTGGAAGTCGTCAGTACGTATTCCCTAGCCGTAATGACCCACGTAATCCAATGAACAGCCAGACTGCCAATGCAGCGTTAAAACGGATAGGTTATGGTGGAAAACTCGTCGCTCATGGGTTACGTTCTATTGCTAGTACAGCTATGAATGAAGCGGGTTTTAATCCTGATGCAATTGAAGCGGCTCTGGCACACAGCGATAAAAACGACGTACGGCGTTCGTATAACCGCTCTACGTATTTAGAACACAGAAAAGAACTTATGCGTTGGTGGGGAGATCGATGTAAAGAGTAAGAATTATTCCCCATTCATAATAACATTTTCAATTTCAATTTATTTTTGAAGGTGTAGAAATGAGAATCGAGAACACAAGAAAATTAGACCAAAAAAAGAGAACTGTGAAGGATTTAGCGGATTACATTAGAACAAGATCCGGATCCATGCCTAATTATAGTTTATTTTTAGGTGCAGGGGCTTCTGTTACTTCAGGTATAAGAACAGCAGCTGAATTAGTTGATGAATGGAGGAAAGAAGTTTTTGAGAGATTAGCCACAACTTCATATACAGATACGGAATCAGCAAAAGAGTGGTTAAGAAGTAATGAAATGGACTGGTACGATGACAGTAATGAATACTCTTCATTGTTTGAGAAGAAGTTTGACCTTCCGGCACAAAGAAGAAGATTTGTAGAGGAACAGGTAGATAAGCGCCTCCCTTCTATTGGCTATGCTTACTTAGTTGAGTTATTTGATAGAAAATTATTTGACACTGTTTTCACAACCAACTTCGACGATCTTATTAATGAAGCTTTTTATCAGCTATCTGCTGAAAGACCTCTTCTGTGTGCACATGACTCATCAATTAAGGGTATATCAATAACCTCCTCTAGACCTAAAATAATAAAACTTCATGGTGACTACCTCTTCGATGGAATAAAAAGCTCACTTAATGAAACTGAATCTCTAGAAGTAAATACAAAAGAAAAATTAATAGAGTTCACAAAAGAGTATGGGCTAATATTTATTGGATATGCAGGTAATGACAAATCAATAATGGATGTTATAAATTCTTTATTGAAACAGGATGATTATCTCAAAAATGGCGTGTACTGGTGCCACAGAAAAGACACACCAATAAGCCCAGAGCTATCTAAATTCTTACTAAAAGATCGTGTATATCTTGTAGAAATAGAAGGTTTCGATGAAGTTCTTGCTGAATTATTCCACGAAGTTAATAATGGCGGGTCACTTTCTTTTAGTGGGACACCAAAGTCTACAAAAAGAGAGCGGATGATTCATAATTTCATTTCCGATGATTTTAGCTTATGCTCTAATAGTTTCATAGCTAAAGATTTGAAACAAATTCGTAAAAACTCCGTCACTCAAGATATATCATCTTTAATTAACGACCTTTCCGATGATGACCTCTCGGATGATAAAATACCTGAAATTTCATTCAGAAATTTAATTTATTTAGATGGATTAATAAAAAGTAAAAATTATGAACAAGCTGAATTAGAAACTAAAAACTTCATGAATACATCTTTAGATGATGCATTGAAGGCTAGATATATACAACGTTTAATAAAGATCCATGAAGAAACTAATAAGTTAGACAGGGCATTGGCTGAAACGGATAAATTGATAGAACTTGACCCATATAACATTGGGTATTATTTATCAAAAGCGAATTTAATTACGGTCCTTGCTGACAAAATAAAGTTTTTGAAATCACTTTTGAATAAATTCGAATACAGCACGATTCTACGCAATGAACTCTCCAGGCTTTCAATAAAATATATTGAAGGTAATAATCGTGAAAGTATCGTCACTGTTGAAGAAATCCAATCTTGGTTAGACCAAAGTTTAAAACTTGACGGTAGTTTGGATAATAATGTTTGGGAAATAAAACGACAGTCTATTATTAATAAGCATATAGAATCACTTGATAAAAAAAATCAAGATGATGAAATTGAAGCCTTACTGTTATCGATGCAGGAGATAAACCCAGCTCATCTTAAGTACATTGGCATTCGAGTTTCTGAAACCTGTAAAACTAAAAAAATAGGTAAAATTAAAAATCAGATTGATACATTAAACAATATATATTCAAAATCTTCAGTGAAAAAAAGGAGATCTATCCTTGGAAGATTGTGTGACCTACATGCATCATTGATTGGCTCAGAAGAGAAAGATGAATCAATTTTACTTTTAAAAACATTTTTCGATACATACTCTGAGCTTGAAGAGAGTAAGTTAACGTCTTCTTTTTACACATGTAAAGCCCTATATTATATAGCTTACTTTAATAACATTTCAGAAGCATCAAGCCTAGCTCGCAAAGCAATTGATGCCATTTGGTCTGCTGATGAATTTAATAATATCTATAACATATTGTCCATTGATGAATCTAATGATGACTTTTTAGATGAATACATTAATTCAGTACCACCATCTCCACACGGAGTTGTTTATAATAAAGTCATGTCTGATTACCATCATAAGAAAAAAAACTTTGATGAAGCGCTAGTTTTTTTACAGAGAGCGTATGACAATGGACTTCCTTACACAACGCTTTTGATGCACCGCTCATATATAAATCTTTGCAAAGGTGATTATAATATTGTATTAAATGAACTTGAAGAAAATATCCCACATGTAAAATCCCTTAGTGAAAAAGGAGTTTTAATAGTCAACCGAGAACTAGCTAAAAAGAAACTCGGAATTAGTATCAAAGCAAATGAACTAAGAAGCGTGATATCTAATGACAAAGAAAACAGTTCTACAAGCATGTGTGCTTACTTTATTTTAGATGAAATAAAGCCTGCGACTAGAATAATGAAAAAACAGGTAGAGTGTGACTACACCTGTTTTTATAATTTCAAAAACTGGCCTGCAGTACCTGAAAATGAATTAATGAACATTCATCCTCTAAAAATTGTAGCCTAACATTATATAAGCATGGGGTTACTACCCCATGCTTACGTGAATATACTTTTTTAACCGCTGTACAAATCACATATAAAATTAATACTTACAATTCCATTAAGAAAGTTTATATTCTTTCTATTATCAGGCTTTCAATCAACTCAGGACACTAATCCCCCTGCGCGCGCAGTTCTCCCCGCCTGCCCGCTGCTGACTTAGCTCACTGGTTTTAATGCATGAATAAAAGCCGCTGAAATCCCGTTTAGCAAGGGGTTAGAGCCATTTTGAGCACTCCTGGATCCATGCAAAACCATGCACCCTATGCATGCAGAGCTTACAAGGACAGGCTAGCCAGAGAAAAGGCTGTCAGGAGGGACGAATTTGCACCGTATTAATGAAAAATGCCGCCTTATTCGAAAGCGACACTTGAGGTTATTTTTTTGGGGAATTGAAACGAGCTGAAATTTATATTTTCCGCTTTAGCTTTTCTCTTTTAACGATTTTACTGACACTTTCATTTGTTTTAAATGCGCATGAGCATTCCAGCCTGGTGCACTGATAATAAGACTCCTTTGTCTGTTCGGTGATATAACGGCTTGTGCGAATGTGAGAAACAGAGCTGCAAAGCGGGCAGCGCATCATTTGCTGTTACTCCTTTTTTGAAGTAGCACGCTCTGTCAGCTTACGTGCCAGTAACTGTCTTTTTATCGGGCTTTGTAATAGCGCCACATCGACACCAGGCAACGCAGGAGCATGCGTCCCAATTTTCTCCAGCACAGGTTCAGCATCCATGTTTAACTGACCGATGCGAGCCGCCACGACAAGCGCCTTGCCAATTTCAGCGCTGATAATTTTGGCGGGCTCTACATAATGACCGGATTGTGTTTCCTGGTAGCTGACGTTGGATAACGCCAGAAGTTTAAGTTTCACAGCGCGTACCAACGCCGGACTGAGATTGTTGATGGCCAGTCGCCACTGATGGTCAGCATAGGCATTCAGTGCGCTGCGGTGGGCGCTAATCAACGCATCCCCGGCATTAGCACAATGCAGCATCGCTGATTCTTTCTCGACACTCAATTCCTCAATCAGGTCATCGAACTCTTTAACTAATCCCTGCTGAACAGCCCGCTGACTGTGCGCGTTCTTGAGCTCGTCCGTCATAACTCCGCGTGACTTGCGAAAACGTGAACGCCAGCTCTCTTCATTTTCTTTGATTTCGCTGTTCGCCGTTTCTTTTTCCTGGGCGCATCGGGCAATCGAACTTTCAATTTCATCCAGTGCCTGCTTTTCCTGCGCAAAAGCCGCTTTGGCCTGCTCAAAGCGTTGGATAGTGTCTTCAGCGTTTCCTGATGATGGCTTTTCGTTGTGACCGGCTTTGACCTGAAAAAAGTCCTGGATAACGGCTTCGACGGTTTTGGTTGAATCGGATTTCATGGCATACCTCAGCAATGTGTTGTCAATGTGAGGATATTGTGGGGAGGCTGGCACAACATTTCTATCTGATGGCGTTCGCTCAGCGCTGGTACAACGGACTGGGACGTAAGCCATGAAAATGGAGAGAGTTTATATTTCTATAAATACTATTCACTACTGTTCACTTTAAAATAAAATATAATTAAATCATTAATTTAATCAGTGAACACCTTCCCCAAAGCTATTCACTCACTGTTCACGACTGTTCCCTGTCTTAAAAAGCCTTTTTCTGGCTAGCCCAAAATAATTTAATATTTTTTCCTATTAAAATTGAGTTCATTAATAACCAAAACCACTTAATCATTGTTCGGTAAATAACCTGCATGTCACTGTAGGCATTTGTAGGCAACTGTAGGCATTTGGGCTTTGGTGACCTGATGTTGTTTAAAAAAACAAGCATTTTTTTTCAAGGTTTTTTAACGCAAGAGCTTGTTGCTAAACGAAAAAAAATTATCAAAATAGGGGGCTCCTTAACGAAACAGCCGGTACTGGTCGCGTCCAGCCGGATACAAATATGAGGTAGCACCATGCTCTCCACCGCTCAAAATACGCCCCCTTCTTCTGCCCCTGTGATGCCACCGGCTTATCCACGCGATCGCTTTATGCGACTGCCGGAAGTGATCCACACCACCGGTCTCTCCCGCTCCACCCTCTACGACTTAATCAGCCGTCAGCAATTCCCTGCCCAGATTTCTCTCGGCGGTAAGAACGTGGCCTGGCTTGCCTCGGAGATTGAGGGCTGGATGAATGACCGCATCGCCGCACGCGCTCAGGAGACCATGCAATGATTTCTCTGGCTGTTGGTCATCATAATATCCAGCTCAATACACAAGAGGCGGCCTATCTGGCTGAAGGCCTGATGGCTGCCGCCTGCGGCAGAAAAAATCCCTTGCCTGCATTTACCAGCAATACCCTGGGCATGTTATCCGTAACAGCCGAAAACGTTAGTTCTGAGGATGATTCGCACTTCCGATCAAATCCGCAGCAGTCCGATCAAGTCCTGACCGATTGCTAAGGAGAAACGGCCAATGCTTCAAAAAAGGCTTTTCTCTGGCGAGCCCCTGCTCTATAGTTTTTGTGCTGCCGCAAAATCGGCAGCCGGGCGTGGAAACCCGAGTTACTTATTGGCGACACAACACGCGCCTGGCGTGTTTTTTTATGTCGATGCCTTAGCGCACCTGTTATTTGCTCAGTGGTTTCTTAACTGCTGTGCTTATCAAGCAATGGTGGCTCAGGCGGGGCTGACCTCGGTCAGGCCGGTTTCCAATAAGGCCGGTATTTCCACCCCCGTCTGGGCTACCACCCATAAGCGTGGAAACTTCGGTGGTAGCAATAACCAATACTTATTGGAGGCTGCCACCATGGCTACACCCCTCACCACCCCACATCCTAAATTTACGTTCCTGTTCGCCGCCGTGCGCCGTGCTGAACCTAAAGCGCCGGTTTGTATGCTTCGTTACGCCGCCGACAATGAACATTCTGCCCGTCGCCAGTTTGCCCGTGACTATGTGCTGTGCTTTGCCGGTCGCCTGCCCGCTCAGGAGGCCGCATGAACAAGCTCGCGTCCTTCTATTTTCCCAATACCCATTACCCTATCCCGCATGCTGATTTCCTGCGCCTGCAACACGCGCACAACGTCGGCGTGATGTTCCTCGACATGCTTGATACCCAGGACTCGTTAGGGCATGTGCCCAGCGGCGATCAGCTGAATTCCATGGCCTCAATGGTTGCGCTGCTGACTGACCAGCTCGGCAAAGTAGTAGACACCTGCGAGACCGCCATCAAAACGCAAATGGAGGATGTCTACGAATGAATACGACTCAGCAATCCTGCCTGCCGGTTGAAGTGCTCGCCGCCCTCTACCGGCGCGCCCTCGCACAGGCCTATCTCGATGCCTGTACCGCCTACGGCGTTGAAACCGGCTACTCGCTAGATGAACTGCAAATGACCATCGCAAAAGAGGTCGAAAGCTACTATGTCCGTCAGCACGGCGCAAAGCTGGGTATGGACATCGCCTGCGCCATGCTGCGCGACATGGTGCAGCCCGATATTCTGGTGGCAAAACCCCGCCTGACACAGCTCGGAGAATCCATGATGGACGAGCTGTTCCGTCCTTGTCTTCACACCACTCCTGAAACCACGCTGCACTGACAGAGGCGCATATGACACAAATGATTGTTCAAAACACCGTGAGCGCCGCGACAGGGCGCTGGCCTCAGCTTCTGCCAGCGCTGGGTATAAACGTTGCCCCTCACGGGCATCATTCAGCCTGCCCCGTTTGCGGGGGGAAAGACCGCTTTCGCTTCGATAATCAGGCAGGAAGAGGCACCTGGATATGTAACCACTGCGGTGCAGGTGACGGGCTAAATCTGGTTGCGAAAACGCTGGATATCACCACGAAAGAAGCCGCCGTGAAGGTGGCTGAAATTCTGGGAGAGGCTCAGCCTCTTGCGGTTCATCACGACGAGTCCGCTGTAAAACAGCAAAAAGACGATGCCCGCCAGAAGGCAGCCGGTCAGGCGAAGGCGCTGGTGAATGCCGCCCGCAAAGCGGCAGGCAATGCCTATCTGGAGAAAAAAGGCTGGGTTGATAAGGAAGCGCTGACGTTGCAGGGCAATGGCCTGCGCGTGGGCGGAGTAGATTTCGTGGCCGGTGACCTGGTCATTCCTCTGTATGATTTGTCGGGTCACCTGGTCAACGCCCAGCTTATTAACGGGTCGGGGGAAAAACGCATGCTTGCGGGTGGGCAGGTTACCGGCGCAGCTCATCATTTTGAAGGAAAAGACAACGCCGTTATCTGGATGGCAGAAGGCTATGCAACCGGCCTGACAATACATGCGCTGACGGGTGAAACCGTGTATGTGGCAATGAGTGCCAATAACTTCCCTCATCTGGCTAAGTGCCTGCGTGAGAAATACCCTGACGCCGTGCTGCTTATGGCGGCAGATAATGATCGGAACGGCACAGGACAGAAGAAAGCTAAAGAAGCCGCAAATCTGGTCAACGGAAAGGTTGTGCTCCCCTTAATCGCAGGTGACTGGAACGATGTATTCATGCAGGAAGGTCGTGACTACACGCTGGAACAGCTCCGCGCTTTTAATAAGCCATCTGCGCAGAGCCCTTTTGAAACGGTCAGTGACGCAGACCTTAAATCCATGAGCGCAAGCGAGAAAGCGGAACTATTAATAACCCATTATGAACAACGATTAGCTGTGCCGCAGGTGGGAGAGGATCTCTGCCGCTATGAGAACGGTGCGTGGCAGATATTACCCCACGGCGTTCTCAGCCGTGAGATCGCCGCTTTATTTCAAAAGATCCGCGCCCCCTTTTCGGCACCTGGTATTAGCGGAATTATTGATACCTTGAAGCTGATGGTGCCTCAAACAGGGAAACCGGCGAGAAGTTTGATAGGATTCCGCAATGGGGTGTTTGATACCGTCACAGGACATTTTAGTCCTCACAATCCAAACAATTGGCTGCGAACCGTAAACAGTGTTGATTACACACAACCTAAAGCCGGTGAAAACCTTGCAGAGTATGCCCCTAATTTCTGGCAATGGTTAACACGGGCTGCAAACCAGCAAAGTGAAAAACAAGAGCGCATACTCGCCGCACTTTTCATGGTGCTGGCAAACCGTTACGACTGGCAACTGTTCCTTGAAGTGACAGGGCCAGGCGGCAGCGGTAAAAGCGTAATGGCTTCCATTGCCCGCATGCTTGCCGGAGAAGACAACACCACCTCCGCAAGCATCGAGACTTTGGAATCCGCGCGTGAGCGTGCTTCTGTGGTGGGATACTCACTGATTGTGTTACCCGACCAGGAGAAATGGAGCGGCGACGGCGCAGGAATTAAAGCCATCACTGGCGGTGATGCGGTAGCGATTGACCCGAAATACCGTGATGCTTATTCGGCACATATTCCGGCGGTGATCCTGGCGGTGAATAACAACCCGATGCAGTTTAGTGACCGAAGCGGGGGCGTAACGCGCCGGCGGGTGATCATCACTTTTCCGGAGGTGATACCCGCGAATGAACGGGATCCACAGCTAATAGAGAAAATAGCTCAGGAGCTAGCCGTCATTGTTCGCCACCTGATGCAACGCTTTGCCGTTCCCAGTGACGCACGCGAGTTGTTACAGGCACAGCAAAATTCCGATGAAGCATTGGAGATAAAGCGCAGTGCAGATCCATTAGTGGATTTCTGCGGTTACCTGCTGGCAGTCAGCACACCAAACGGCCTTTATATTGGGAACGCCAACATTATTCCAGCCAACCCGCGCAAGTATCTCTATCACGCGTACCTATCTTTTATGGAAGCAAGAGGCCATCAACGCCCTATGACCCTGACGGCCTTTGGTCGGGCTGTACCGCAAACGCTGAAAGAATATGAGATTGAATTCATGAAGCGAAAGACCAATCAGGGAATGCAGACTAACCTCACGTTAAACGATGACAGTGAGGCGGATTGGTTGCCGAAGTGCGAAAGATAATTTAATTCTCACCGCCTCAGATGATAATGAGGCGGTGAGAATTTCATATCTACAGGAGCTGTATTTTTGCATCAACTCCAGCATGTTCTCTTAAAAGATAAATTAAACCACCACCATCAATTAATTCTATAGGTTTATCTTTACAGAAATTATAAGCATCTTTGCCATATTTACTAGTGCAAACCAAGATTCCTTTATTTGCACCTTCATTCATCATGGTTCCATAAAGATCTCGTACGGCACTCACACCTACAGTATCTTTATATCTTTTAGCTTGAATGACAACTTTCCCACCAAGTATAGGTCTTGTATCAAACGCTATTGCATCAACCCCGCCATCTTTAGTACCTCGGGTTAGTTTGGTATCTAATCCCATCTGCGAAAAAAGATTTGAAACTAAAACCTCGAACTCCCCAGGGGATAAATCCATAAGATTAGGACGCGATTCCAATCCAGATAAAGCATCACCCTGCTCAATAAATCTCTTATCTACCATATTAAATTCTACAATAGGCTTAATTGCTTGAAGCTCTTCAGGATGATTAGATACTTGAGCACCAAGACTACGAAGGCAAGCTACCTTATCTATTCGGTCTAATTTTATAGCCATAAAATCTTCTTTGAAAGCTCTAACAGATACGACATTTACATTGATATCATGCCCACTAGTTGGGTCGATCGTATCGAGCACCCCATTGAATACTACTGATAATATAGCACCAGCCTGATCAGCCTCAAAAATCTCATGTAATGTACGCAAAGCAATTGCAGCTATAATATCTTGATATAGCTTATTTATTTCCGATGGCTTTCTTAGTTTTGAAGTTATCGCATCACGCGTCTTAATATATTTGTATTCTAAATCCTTTGGGATAACATCGATACTAGGTATGAAATACTCTATTACTAATTCCTTGTTTGCAATTGTATAGGCAAGACGGAAATTTTGTTGAAATCCATCTTGCGGATACTCAGAGCGAGTAAGAACCATTTCGCAGTAATTTTTAACGGATAGTTCATCTCCAGAAAAATAACTTACTTCAAACTCATCAATATCTTCATTATGCCGATTCACCTCATCAAGATATCTATTTTTTTCTCGTGAATATTCATTTTTCATCTCTTCGATTTTCTGGCTTTTTTCTTTTTCTTTATAGATATACTCTTTCATTTCAATTTCTAATTTCTTCTCAGCCAACTCTACTTTCGAATTGTATTTTTTACCCGCACCAGGTATTAACTTTCTCCATCCCATCGGCATAGGTACGAAATCTATTATCGGGCTACTGTCGGGTAAAAGATGGCTCGGTGTCTGAAATTTTTTAAAACTAGGTACCATTTTTAAACTTGAAAAATCAATAGAATCATCATGATTTAAAGTGTGTTCTAAAATGCCAGATAATTCAGAGATTGTTTCAAGCAAATCAGAATTAAGATCGTTAACCTCCTCTATTCTATCTTCTAAATACATTACTTTAGCAAGTTTATCTGCCTCCTTTTGCTCACGAATTAACTGTTTTTCTTCACGCACGTATTGTGCATATTCTTGTCTGTTCTGCCTTTCTACACGCCTAGCTTCAGCGGCATGGCTTCTCAGAGATCTTTTATTTTCACGGTCAATTGCCGCAGCAGCCCTAACCGAAGCCCTCAAAAAACCCTCAAAACCGGATCTACGTCCCATTTTATGTCCTTAAATTAGTTTAGCGCTTTTACTGTGTATAAATGATAACAAACAATTTTTTTCATAATAGGCGAAGTCATGAACCAAAAATACCTTTTGGGATCATCGTGAATAGAAGTGAAGGCTATGAAATGACTTAAAAAAATTAACCAACTGAAAAAAAAGAGTTTTCTATAAAAGTGAACACTGTGACCAGTTTTTCTATAAATCTTTTTGTATCGCGTAGGCTAGTCAGAGGCACCCTACTCAAAGCGTTCAAAATATGAACATAACGAGGCACGATTATCTGCATTGGTATACGTTTAGGTATACACCACAAATCTGAAATCGTAATTAACCAGCTAAAACATTAAGTTAGCTAATATCCTCAACTTCCCCCAGCCCACCAAATTCTTGGTTGATGGTTACCAGAGCCATCCAACGAAGTCCTGGAAGCCCGCAAGGCGTAAGCCCTGCGGGCTTTTTTGTGCCTCCAATTTGTCCTGGTAACTCTGAAAAAAGGGGCTGCCGATGTGAATTCATTATTGAGCTGTTCAAGAAATAGCGGAATGTCAGGATTTTCTTAGTCCAACATGGATCACGCTGATTTCCACAGCGTAATTTGTACGTAATAGGGTAAGGCTCCACGTACACCGTCGAAGCTTTAAATAAAAAAACGTAAGCATCTTTAAGGCTGATTTAAATTAAAACAATCATGTTAAGTACTTTGGCTTTCAATATAAAACCGAGAAGACAAAAATACTCACTAAAACGACCACATCTCTAATCCTCCTGCATCCAAACCAATATGATTCAGGAGAACAAGCTATGACATCATCTAATGCAAAGTTTTTACCCCTACCCGCTGTCTCGAGCGTAAACAGTCATTCCAGGTCCACAATTTATGACCGGATGAACCCAATAATTTCCCCGTGTTGACCCAACGTTTCCAAGACCAAGGCCTTTTGGGAGTCAGTGGTTGGCATTGGTAGAGGCTCATAGTGAGCTTAGTTCCTGTCCCAATCACCAATAATTACATTTAATTATAATTGACATCAAAAACATTTATTTAAATGATGGAAATATCTTTATTGTTTAAATACATATGGGTAAGTTTGATTTATTTGTTCTTAATATATAATTAAATACTATGCAGACAATGTAAATGATATAAAGCCTTGTGATTTTTGCATCCCTCGTTAATAAACGAGTTTATGGACAAATTTGGAAGCTATTTATGCGCTTAAATAAATTAACTGCAGCAATTCTGTTTTCTGCTATTGGATTCCCAATAATTTCGTCAGCTGCCACTGTGGCGGGAAACGATGAGACGAACACCTTCTCAGGCCTCGATTACTCGATGATGATCACCAAAGATGGTGGTCACACCTGGACTGCGTATACCGACGCATCGCAAAACAACTTCCCAGGTACTGTTTTAGCAGAAGTCGCGCCGAAACAAGAACTGGCTATTATTTCTGAAGACTACGATCCGAACCGCACCTATAAAGGCGGTGATACCGTTCGCTTCCTGGGATACTACTGGACTGCACAATGGTGGGTTGATCAGGGTATCAGCCCGGGCACCGATCCGGTTTGGAAATCCGGCGATGCAATCAATATCAAACCTTACGCCACCTTCCAGTTCACGCCGTATACCGGCCAGAACGCAATCGATCTACAGAACCGTGAAAAGGCCAACGTGGCCGCGCAACGTAAAGTGATTGGTTATTTCCCGGAATGGGGTGTGTATGAAGCACATAACTTCTTTACCCCGGATAAAGTTGACTACTCTGGCCTGACCCACCTGAACTACGGTTTTGCGGTGGTGAAAGACGGTGTAGTGACCATGCATGACACCGACAAAGCTCCGGGCCTGATCAAAGATCTGGATAAACGCACAGAAGCGGCCAACGTGGCGCATATGATTTCTGTCGGTGGCTGGAATAACTCTCAGGAAGGTGTCTTCGAAAACGCAACCGCCACGGATGCAGGTCTTGAGAAACTGGCCAACAGCATGGTCAGCTATATGGCGCAGTGGAATTTTGACGGCCTCGACATTGACTGGGAATACCCGGACACCGAAGCTGAAAAAGCCCAGTTCACCAAACTTATTCAGTCTCTGCGTAGCAAGCTGGATGCACAGGGTCTGAAAGATGATAAGTACTATCAGCTTTCTGCAGCAGTCACCACCAACCACAACAACATTCAGTACATCAACCCAGCTGTGACCGCGCCGTTGCTGGATAGCGTAAACGTGATGGCGTATGACATCCACGGTGCTTTTGATCCATTAACCGGTCATAACGCGCCACTGTTTGAAAACAGCCATGATGAAGATAAAGACCTGAACGTGGCCGACACCATGACTGCTTACGCCGACACCTGGCAGGTGCCAAAAGCTAAGCTGATGATGGGGATCCCTTACTACGGTCGTGGCTGGGGTCATGTCCCGGGTACGGAAATCATTGCTGGTTTACCGGGCATGTTCAACACCGGTGCCGCATCGGTCAAAGGCGCATGGGATGATGCAGATCAGTTAACAGGTACCAACCCTTGGTATGTGTTGAAACAAAAACTGAACACTGGCGAATACACCCGCTACTGGGACTCAGAGTCACACGTACCGTATCTCTACAGCAAAACCAAGCAAGAATTCCTGACCTATGACGATCCTCAGTCTATTAAGGAAAAAGTTGACTATATCAACGCTCAAGGCTTTGGTGGCGCAATTCTTTGGGATATCAGCGGTGATACCCCGGAACACGAACTGGGTAATATCGTTAAAGAAGTGAAAAACACGCCACTGCCGGATGATTCCGACGTGCCAGTACCACCAGACGTCGATCCGATTATTGATAAGGACGATCTGAAGGGTATCGTGGTCAACCAGCTGAATGGCCAAACGAACGTTGTTGTTAACCTTGATGCAAGCAAGCTGAAGAGTGGCAACGGATTTACTGCCTCTGTCGACGGTAATTATCTCTTTAACAGCGAAGGCTCCAAATCTTACTACACTTCGGTGGGTTACTTTGGCAAAGAGGTTTCATTACGTTCCTCCTTTGATGCCACGAGCCGCCTGAAAGCGGGTTCTGTGATCACTGTGACACGTGATTATCCGAATAAAGCGGTTCTCGGTGAATTAACGGTCACACAGGATATGCTTGACGGTAATAACCCGGTCATGTCTGATGGCACCGTGAGCTCTATTAGCGTGTCAAAAGTCAATAACGTGCCGTATGTGTTCGTTGATTTTGATAAAGCGATACTTCACAGTGCGGACGGTTCCTCTTATGTCGCTAAAGTCATTAATGATGATAAGAAAAAAGGGAACTCCATTTTCAACTGCGATAACGGCAAATGTGCATACAGCACTGTGACTGAAGATAGCTCTGTTTCCCACGTTAAGTCGGATGAGAGAGATATCTCTCTCGGTGAAACCGTTGTCATTGAGCGTATTTCACCTAACCCGGCGACTGTCGCTAAAATCGTCGTCACCAGTTTTGATCCACAACCGCAGCCAGAGCCAGAACCAGAGCCAGAACAGGTGCACGGTCTTAAAGCCACACTGTTCCAGAACGGTAATGCTACTGGTGATAGCCTGGATATTACCGGGGACATCGATTGCTTAGACACTGTGAAGATGAAAAATGGTACTGACGCCAATGATGCAGTATCGTCCTTAACGGTGCCAAAAAGTTCGTTGGGGATATATTTATTCACAGACTGTCATTTCAAAGGAAGTAGTTACTCATATATATATTTTAAATCTAAACCTCTCTATGATATGACCCAGTCAGGCATCGACATGAACAAAGCAGCATCATCTGTTCAGGTCGTTAAAGCGATTGCTTATGACGGTTATTATAATGGCCAATCGATAAACATTATGGGTGATACTCCATTGCTCGATGGGGGTTATGAATATTGGGAATATATGCCTAATTTCGGTAGTAAGATGTCCTCAATAAAGGTTGCTGAGGGTTATAACGCCCGCATATATTCTGAACGTGACTATCGTGGGTCTTATATTGATGTGAAGTCAGGCGAACAGATCCCCGATCTTAAAAAATTGTCATTTGATAACAAAGCCCTTTCAATAAAATTCTCCATCGATAAAACTAAGTAATCTTCAATGAACAGCCTTTGACAATGTCATATTAAGTCAAAGGTAAAGCTTAAATCGCCTTTATCCCTGTGGGTAAAGGCGATTTTTTTGCCGGTTAGCTTCAGACTCCGGAAAATTCATCCTGTTGTTTTTAATATAAAAACAGAACTTACCCTGCTATATACCTCAAAAAAACCTTACTTGTTCTACCCAAAAGCCAATCATCCCTATATCCCGCCACTGCCCGTTTTGAACATAAGTTTGCCGCTTGACCACAACGGGCACGGTCGTCATATTCAAAACAGAGAACCCTGTTTTACCCTCGCCAAAGCCAGGCGGGGGTTTGTTGTTGAGTATCACCGGAGAACACTTGTGAATAAAATCAACTTGCTGATCATCGCGACTTTATCGGCAACCAGTGGCCTGGCACAGGCAGAAACTACGTTGCGCTTTGGCGTCGATCCCTCTTTCCCACCTTTTGAATATAAAGCACCCGATGGCCAGCTGGTCGGTTTTGATATTGACTTAGGCAACGCCATTTGCGCGCAGGCACAAGTAAAGTGTGAATGGGTCGAAACCGCCTATGACGGCATTATTCCGGCGCTGAATGCTAAAAAGTTTGATGCCGTGCTTTCTGCAATGTCCATGACGCCAAAACGTAAAACGCAGGTCAATTTCTCAGACATGCTTTACCACGTACCCAGTGTGCTGATCGCGAAGAAAGGCAGCGGTTTGCAACCCACAGCGGATTCACTGAAAGGAAAAACGGTCGGTGTGGCTCAGGGCACCACGCAGGAAGCCTACGCGCAGGGTGAATGGCAGAAGAAAGGTGTCGATGTGATTTCCTATCAGAATCAGGATTTTGTTAATCAGGATCTGGCATCAGGACGCATTGATGTCACCCTGACTAATGCCGCAGCAGCAGAGACGGGCTTTCTAAAAACGCCTGAAGGCGCGGGTTATGCTTTTGCCGGTGAGCCATTGACGGATACCCGCTACTTAGGTGAAGGCACGGCAATCGGCCTGCGCAAGGATGACCAGGCGCATCTCACACTGATCAATAATGCACTGGCAGAAATCCACAAAAACGGCACATATCAGACGCTGGAAAAGAAATACTTCACCTTTGAAGTTTATAACAAAAAATCCTGATTGCTTTCCCGTCGCCGCAGGGATCTTGCTCTGCGGCCTTCTTTTTTGAATACCGCTTCCACTTATCAATAGCCGTCACTGAAACATCTAAAAATTTTCCCACGCGTCTGCGCAAACCTCAGTTGTGCCAGTATCTTTTAGTCATCAGCAACCATAAAGTCAGCACAGGTTGAAGTCAGAAAGCGGATAAAGATTAAACAACAATAATCTCTGTCGACGTCTGCTGAAGCGCCTGCAACACATTATTGCTGATACCCGCGTCAGTGATGATAGTGTCAATTTTTTCCATAGGCAGCACCAGGTTATACCCGCGTCGTCCAAATTTGGTGGAATCGGTGACGACGACCACATGCTGAGCGGCCTCGGCCATAATTCCGCTGATGCTGTAGCCTTCATTAAAGGTGGTAATCCCGGTCGCCGCATCAAGGCCGTCAGCCCCGACAAACATCAGGTTAGCGACGATGCCCTGCAACGCATATTCCGTGATATTGCCATGTAAGGAGCGGGTTTTATGCCGCAACGTTCCGCCGCAAACCACCAGTGTAATGTCTGGATTTTCAGACAAAACAAAAGCAGCAGGAAGATTATTGGTGATAACCGTGATATCACCTGATTTTACTAACTCCTCGGCCAGTAACATCGTTGTGCTACCACTGTCGAGGATTACGGTATCGCCGGGCTTAACCATGCCAGCCGCCGCCTGTGCGATACGTTTTTTGGGGTCACTGGCCTGAAGGTAGCGTTCTTCCAGTACCAATTCTCCAGGCTGTTTTTCGTGACCGGAAGCGTCCTTCGCAGTCCATCTTGCCGCACCACCATGAAAACGGCTCAGTGCGCCTTTTTGTTCCAGCAAACTCAAATCCGAACGAATGGTCACTTCTGAAACTTCGAAAGCACTCGAAAGATCAGCCACTAAAACACTGCCATTTTCATTCACTAACTCAATGATTTTATGGCGACGTTCATAAGTATTCATTATGGGTAATCCGAAAGGTCATATTCCTCACAGTGTAAACAAAAGGCACCTCAATGAGGAGTAAAAATTCCCTGCGCTGTGAATCACAGCAACTCCGGATGTGCCTGTGCTGCATTCTCAGACTTTACCTTCTCTTTTCCCGATACACGCCCTAAAACGAAAGAAAACGAATGCAATAAACTTACGAAACATTTCGATCACCATCACATAATGCGGAAAACGCTATTGTTTGCCTTTCGCAAAGGTACGATCCTCTTCGGAAACAAACGGAGGCATAAAATGAAAGACATTATTGCTAAACACAAGACAAGCGAAAGAATTGGGATTTGCTCAGTGTGCTCTGCACATCCTCTGGTGATTGAAGCGGCGTTACGCGAAGACCTGCATACAGACCGCAAAGTGCTGATCGAAGCGACCTCAAACCAGGTCAATCAATTTGGCGGATACACCGGGATGCTGCCGATGGATTTTCGAGATTTCGTTCTCGCGATCGCCGAAAATATAGGATTCCCGATGCATCGTTTGATTTTAGGTGGGGATCATCTGGGACCAAACTGCTGGCAGAACGAAAGCGCTGAAAGTGCGATGGCAAAAGCCGAGGTGCTGATTGCCCGCTATGTCGAAGCAGGGTTCAGCAAAATTCATCTGGATGCGTCTATGTCATGCGCAGATGATCCTGTCCCTCTGCATCCCCTCGTTGTGGCTCAACGCGCTGCGCGTTTATGTCAGGTCGCAGAGAGCGTAGCCACTCCACAGCAGAAAAAGCTGCTGACCTATGTCATTGGTACAGAAGTTCCTGTGCCCGGCGGTGAGTCTTCCTCCATCGAGCAAGTTCATGTCACTAAAGCCGCAGATGCCAGGGCCACACTTGATATGCACCATCAGGCATTTGGTGAACTTGGGTTGAATGATGCAATAAACAGGATTATCGCCGTCGTGGTCCAGCCCGGCGTGGAATTCGATCATAGCCGTGTAATCCACTACCAGCCCGACCTCGCCCGGGATCTGTCCGCGTATATTGCGACTACCCCACTGATTTACGAGGCACATTCTACCGATTACCAGACCCGTGATTCCTATCGCAACCTGGTGAACGATCACTTCGCCATCCTGAAAGTGGGGCCTGCTTTGACTTTTGCCTTACGGGAAGCCGTTTTCGCGCTGGCAAACATTGAACAGGTACTGATTGCGCCCGAGTCCCGCAGCCAGATCCTGACGGTTATTGATAGCGTTATGCTGGATGAGCCCGGTTACTGGAAAAAATATTACCATTCGACATTCAGCCTTTCGCTCATCGACCTGCATTTCAGCCTGTCCGATCGCATTCGCTATTACTGGCCTCACACCCGTATTAACCGGGCGATGGAAGTCTTATTCGCCAACCTGCAATCAGTGGCAATCCCTCTGGGCTTACTGAGTCAGTACCTTCCCGCTCAGTTTGAAAGGGTGATGAAAGGCGAACTCGCCAGCGATCCGCACGAACTTATCATCGATAAAATCCAGGATGTTTTACGCGCTTACCATTTCGGCTGCACACCTGCGCAACCCCTTCAGGAAGGAGCCTGCCATGCATAATTGCGAGGTTTTCGTCAAAACCGGCATCAGTTTTGCGGATCATCACGAGGCGCTTACCCACATCGGTGAACGTATGGTGCAGGAAGGCATAGTGGAAACGACGTATCCGCAAGCCCTGGTAAACCGCGAAGCTGAATTTCCAACAGGGATCCAACTGGAACACCATGCAGTCGCCATTCCCCACTGTGAAGCGACACATGCCCGCAGTCCGGCGATTTATCTCATCAGACCCGATACCGCAGTGGAATTTTTTCAGGCAGATGACGACGGAACTATTCCGGCCTCACTGATTATTGCCCTGATAGTCACTCATCCGGCAGAACAGCTGAAGTTACTACGCCAGTTATTCAGCCAGTTACAAGATCCCGTTTTTTGCGAAAGCTTGCTGACGGTACCTGAAGAGCAGCTTTCCGCGCTGTTTAAAAGTCGCATTTTTATCTCATCACCGGAGAAGCGATCCGCCGCGTGATCCTGAGCGCATTCTCAGCACTGACCCGACGTCTTACCTAAAAAAATAATATCAAAAACAACCTATTGAGGAGTTTTACCGTGAAGCGAAAAATTATAGTCGCCTGTGGCGGAGCTGTTGCCACCTCTACGCTGGCAGCAGAAGAAATCAAAGAACTGTGTGAAGCACATGGCATACAACTGGATCTCGTGCAGTGTCGCGTAACGGAGATCGAAACCTACATGGACGGTGCTCATCTGATTTGTACCACCGCCAAAGTCGACCGCACATTCGGCAGCATTCCGGTCGTTCACGGGATGCCGTTTATCTCAGGCGTAGGCATGGATACGTTGCGCCAGCAAATACTGACCCTGTTACAGGAGTAAGCCATGTTTACTGAAATAATGCGCTACATCCTGGACCTCGGGCCAACAGTCATGTTGCCCGGCGTCATCATCGTTTTCTCTCTGATACTGGGGATGAAACTGGGGGATTCGTTTAAATCAGCAATTCATATTGGCATAGGTTTTGTCGGGATCGGATTAGTCATCGGCCTGATGCTCGATTCCATCGGGCCCGCGGCAAAAGCCATGGCAGAGCACTTCGAAATCAACCTGCAGGTGGTTGATATTGGCTGGCCAGGTTCAGCCCCAATGACCTGGGCTTCACAAATTGCACTGGTTGCCATTCCGATTGCCATCGGTGTGAATATTGTGATGTTGCTGACCCGTATGACGCGTGTCGTCAATGTGGATATCTGGAACATCTGGCACATGACATTCACTGGCGCCATGCTGCATCTCGCCACCGGCTCTTACTGGCTGGGGATTATGGGTGTCGTTGTCCATGCGGCGTTTATCTACAAACTGGGTGACTGGTTTGCGAAAGATACCCGGGATTTCTTCAATCTTGAAGGCATTGCGATCCCGCATGGTTCTTCGGCCTATCTCGGCCCGATCGCTGTGCTGGTTGATACTGTTATCGAGAAAATCCCGGGGCTGAACAAAATTCACTTCAGCGCTGACGATGTGCAAAAGCGTTTCGGCCCGTTTGGTGAACCGGTGACTGTCGGTTTTGTGATGGGGCTGATTATTGGTTTCCTCGCCGGTTATGACGCTAAGGGCGTACTGCAACTGGCGGTGAAAACAGCGGCAGTGATGCTCCTGATGCCACGAGTGATCAAACCGATCATGGACGGCTTAACCCCCATTGCCCGCCATGCCCGTACCCGTTTGCAAGCCCGCTTTGGCGGACAGGAATTCCTGATTGGTCTGGATCCCGCGCTGCTGCTCGGCCACACCGCAGTGGTATCTGCCAGCCTGATCTTTATTCCGCTGACCATACTGATTGCCGTACTGGTACCTGGCAATCAGGTCCTGCCGTTCGGGGATCTCGCCACTATCGGTTTCTTCGTTGCCATCGCCGTAGCCGTGCATCAGGGCAACTTGTTCCGCACGCTTATCTCCGGTTGCATCATCATGGGCATCACGTTGTGGATTGCTACTCAGACTATTGATTTGCATACACAACTGGCTGCCAATGCTGGCGCACTTACCGCAGGCGGAAGGGTGGCGTCTATGGATCAGGGTGGCTCACCTGTCACCTATCTGCTCATTCAGCTCTGCACACTGAAGAATATCGCAGGACTGAGCGTGATCGGCGTCGTCTATGCCATCGGGGTCTTCCTGACATGGCGTCGTGCCCGCCAGTTTACGCAGGCAGAAAAACAAGCAGTGATTGCACAGGCTAATTCTTAACTTCATCTCAGCGGGGGGGGATCCCCCCGCTCAAGGAAACCGACTATGAAATCTGTTGTGGTACACACCGGCGGGAAGATGACAGTTGAAGATCGCCCGGTTCCGGAACTCAAAAGCTCCGGTGATGTACTGGTTCGCATCGCCTACTCAGGTCTTTGCGGGTCAGATATCCCGCGTATCTTCGCAAACAGCTCGCATTATTATCCCATTACCCTCGGCCATGAATTCAGCGGTCATGTCGTCAGTATCGGGGAGGATATTCACGACCTACAGAAAGGTGATGCCGTGGCCTGCGTTCCTTTACTCCCGTGCTTTGAATGTGAAGAGTGCAAGAAAGCCGCTTATTCGCAGTGCAAACACTATGACTTTATTGGCTCCCGCCGCGAGGGAGGACACGCTGAATATGCGGTGGTTTCCCGCAAAAACTTGTTCAAATTGCCAGAGAATGCCTCCCTTTTGCAGGGCGCTTTCCTCGAGCCCATTACGGTAGGTCTGCATGCCCTCAAACTGGCCGGTGGCTGTCAGGACAAAGAGGTCATTGTGATTGGCGCAGGCACCATCGGACAACTCATCATTCAGGCCGCCAGCGCACTGGGAGCAAAATCGGTGACGGCTGTAGATATCAATCCTCAGCGTCTGGCTCTTGCGCTGGAAACCGGTGCCAGCCATGCCTTCAACAGCGCAACGCTGAGCGCAGACGACATTCGGCAGAAAACACAAGAACGACGCTTTAATCAGTTGATCGTAGAAACAGCAGGCACGCCGCAAACTGTTGCGCTTTCCCTCGATATTGCCGGCCCTAAAGCTCAGGTGGCGCTGGTCGGGACGTTACATAAGGATCTAACCCTTAACGTTTCTACCTTCAGCCATATCCTGCGCAAAGAACTGACGTTACTGGGCAGCTGGATGAATTATTCCGCTCCCTGGCCGGGCAGCGAATGGCAGCAGGCGACACAACTTTTTGCTGAGAAAAGGATAAATCTGGACGCGCTGATCGCGAGCATTGGAGCACCGGAAGACTTTGTAAGGGAAGTGACGGCACTCGCAGGAAAGCCGATGACAGGGAAAATTTTACTGGATATGACAGGGAGCTGAAACAATGTATCTGATTTCAAACAGGGAAATGCTGCTTGCCGCACAGCGAGACGGTTATGCAGTGCCTGCGTTCAACGTCCACAATCTGGAGACTGTGCAGGTGGTAGCCGAAACCGCGGCAGCCGTGAGTTCTCCGGTGATCCTTGCAGGAACACCAGGCACATTCAGTTATGCCGGAACAGATTACCTGATCTCGATATGCCACGAGGCGGCGCGAAGATACCGCATCCCACTGGCACTGCACCTGGATCATCATGAGGATCTGCGGGATATAGAAACCAAAGTCCGTGCGGGGATCCGCTCCGTCATGATTGACGCCTCGCACTTCCCGCTGGCGGACAATATCAAACAGGTGAGCGAAGCTGTCAGGCTTTGTCATGGCTTTGATGCCAGTGTCGAAGTGGAATTAGGCCGCCTGGGCGGTCAGGAAGACGACCTGGTGGTGGAAGAAGGCGACAGCTACTTTACTGATCCGATAGTGGCGAAACACTTTGTTGAAGCGACGCGAATTGATTCGCTGGCTGTCGCCATTGGTTCTGCTCACGGCTTGTATCAGGGAGAACCTAAACTGGATTTCACCCGTCTTGGACAAATCCGCCAGCAGGTTGATATTCCACTGGTTCTGCACGGTGCATCGGGGATTCCGGAGGAGATGATCCACCGGGCAATCGGTCTGGGGATTTGCAAAGTGAATGTCGCGACCGAACTGAAAATTGCCTTTGCGGATGCTGTGAAAGCGTATTTTGCAGAACATCCGGACGCTAACGATCCGCGAAAATACATCGTGCCGGGAAAGCTCGCGATGCAAAAAGTCGTGGAAGAAAAAATCAGGATTTGTGGCAGTGCCGGGCGATTATGACACGCCTGTATTAACGAAGCGGGCCCGCGCCCGCTTTCCGGATTTTTGTAAAGTGCAGGTTGCAGCTGTCATTCCATTCTGATTTTATGGAAGTTCATTAATAGTAAAATGGAAACTGCTATGACCACCCTGAACCATTTTGGCCAACCCATCGGTGACGCCCTGCCCGACTGGCAGCCTCGCGAGCGCCCCGCGCATGTTCAGCTTGATGGCCTCTGGTGTCATCTTGAGCCTCTGTCCTGCGAACGCCATAGTGAGGATTTATTTAACGCCTGGCACAGCATTGATGACAATCGGGACTGGACCTATCTCGCCGTCGACCGCCCTGCAACGCAGGCAGATTGCGACGTGTTTATTTCCCGGCAGGAAAAAAGCGAAGATCCGCTGTTTTTCGCGGTGGTGGATAACGAAACACAGCGCGCCGTGGGCAGCGTTTCTCTGATGCGTATCGATGCCGTGAATGGCGTTGCCGAAATTGGCTGGGTGAACTGGTCACCGCTGATGAAACGCACACGTTTTGGCACTGAAGCCATTTACCTGCTGCAACGTTATCTGTTCGATACCCTGAAATATCGCCGCTGCGAATGGAAATGCCACAGCCTGAATGAGCCGTCAAAACTGGCCGCAAAACGCTTCGGGTTTGAGTATGAAGGTATGTTCCGTCAAGCCATCATCAATAAAGGCCACAACCGTGATACCTGCTGGTATTCGGTTCTTGACCACGAATGGCCGGCCTCAAAGGCAGCGTTTGATCGCTGGTTAAGTGCAGATAATTTCAATGCGGAAGGTCAGCAGAAGCAACGTCTGGAAGAACTGCGCTGACAGGCATTGCCTGCGTTGTTTACTGACGCAGGCAGAACCGATCCTCAAAGAAAACCGCTCAGGAGTTCAGCGCAGACAATACCGTAACATCAGGCCACGCGTAGATAATATTAGGCGAACGCCACAGCGGACCGGCATCGGTATAGCGCCCGGATTCCAGCCCCCCCAGCGCACGGTAGAACCCAATTGCAGGATCGTTGCCTTCTACAACTCCCAGCCCTGCACTTTTAAAACCCTCACCCGCCAGATGTGTTGCGGCTTTGGCAATCAGTAATTTGCCAATCCCCTGACGCTTAAATGCAGGTGAAACATACAGGAATTTGATTTCGGCCATCTCGCCAAATTCAGGGTTTGAAGAAGCCGAAGCCAGACTGAATCCGGCTAATTTGCCTTCAACTTCCGCGATAAAAATGCCCTGACCGGCAGCAGGATGCGCAAATTTATCCTGCCAGAAGGATTTACGACGCGGAACATCAAGCGCGTTAAAGGCTTCCGGCGGTGCCAGTTCGCGATAAGTATCACGCCAGATGGCAACGTGTAATTCAGCCAGTGAATCAATATCTTTCGGTTCAGCAATCCGTATAGTGCAGGCTGGCACGGCATCCCTCTTCGTCAAAATGTTTGGAAAATCATAACGTCAGCTGAGTATAGTCAGCCTTTCTCTTCCCGCGCCAGCAAACTGCGTTTTCGTTCCACGCCCCAGCGGTAACCGGAAATATTACCGCCCGTTTTAACCACCCGATGACAGGGAATGGCGACTGCCAGCAGGTTTGCGGCGCAGGCTCCGGCCACAGCGCGGACTGATTTAGGCGAACCGATTTTAGTGGCAATTTCGGCATAACTGGCGGTATTTCCCGGCGGAATATCACGTAATGCCTGCCAGACGCGCTGCTGGAAAGCTGTTCCGCGAATATCCAGCGGCAAATCCAGCCCAATCTGAGGCGCTTCGACAAAGCCAACAACCATAGCAATTCGCTGTTCGAAATCCGCATCGCCGCCCAGCAATTCCGCTTGTGGAAAACTGTTTTGCAGCTCATTGATCAACTTTTCAGGATCGTCGCCCAGTAAAATGGCGCAGATCCCCCGCTGACTTTCGGCAACCAGAATATCGCCCAGTGAAGATTTGCCGATGGCAAACCAGACGCGCACATCGCGGCCACCGGAGCGGAAATTTTGCGGCGTCATGCCCAGCGTAGCTGCGGACGTTTCGTAAAACCGGCCATCGGAAGGATATCCGGCTGCGTGGATCGCTTCAGTGATCGTTGCAGAATCAGCCAGCATTTCACGTACGCGCCGGGCGCGTTGCGCCTGCTGATACTCTTTTGGCGTCACGCCGGTTTGCGCCTTAAACAGGCGATGAAAGTGATAAGCACTGATACCTACTTCGGCGGCCAGCTGATTAAGCGTAAGCGTTCCGGCAACTCCCTCCAGCAAGCGGCAGGCCTGAGCTACCCGCTGAGCGTGAAACTGCGCCAGTGAAATCAGTCCCTGACGGCAGCGTTTGCACGGGCGAAAACCTGCCTGTTCTGCGGCTTCGGCATCATCAAAATAGAGAATATTTTCCGGATTCGGTTGCCGTGACGGGCATGAAGGCGCGCAGTAAATACCGGTGGTTTTTACCGCGTATACAAATTTGCCATCCGCGTTCACATCACAGCTGACGACCGCCTGCCAGCGCGGATCCTTCACCTGCGCAGGGGGTAGGTTTTCCGCTACCGTATTGTTGATGACTTGTGTTTTACCTGACATTTTCTGCCTCACGTTTCCCGACTGGATGACCGCCAGCATAAGCCGCCATTATCCCTTTTACCCTCCGGCGCTTGCTTTCTTATTCAATGCCGGACTTTTAGCCTGCCACCGGCTTTAACGGCGTGTCGAGGATCATCTGATAAAAGGCCAGATCCAGCCAGCGGTCAAATTTAAATGCCGCCTGTTTAATGGTCCCGGTATGACTGAATCCGTTTTTTTCGTGCAGGGCAATACTGCCGCTGTTGGCCGCGTCAATCGCGCCAATCAGCGTATGTACGCCACGTTCACGTGCGGCATCCACCAGTGCATTAAGCAGGATTTTACCCAGCCCTTTGCCACGGTGATCTTTATGAATATAAATAGAATGTTCGACCGAATATTTATACGCAGGCCAGGCGCGGAACGTGCCGTAACTGGCAAAACCCAGCAGTGCGCCCTGCGCGTCTTCCAGCCCGATCACCGGAAAGTTATGGGTCAGTTTAGTGGCAAACCAGGATGTCATGCTGTCGATATGACGTGGTTTATAGTCATACAACGCGGTGGACGTCAGGATCGCATCATTAAAAATATCCAGAATAGCGACAGCGTGCTGGCGTTCGGTGCAGGTGATCATTTTCATCAGTTCTTCCCCGGTGACTTCCGTTGGACGTTCAATTCCACTATAGTAGAATTAATTCTACAAAAGTAAACAACGGAACGGATCCCATGTCAATCGACCAACTGATCGCCACACGTTTGCAGTCTTTGCGTAAAACACAGGGTTTGAGCCTGGAACAACTGGCCAGCAGTTCAGGTGTCAGTAAAGCGATGATCTCCAAAATTGAGCGGCAGGACAGCAGTCCGAGCGCCAGCCTTTTAGGTCGTCTGGCCGCCAGTCTGGGTGTTTCGCTCGCGCAGTTGCTGTCAGAAGATAACGAACAACCCGCGCCATTACGTCCGCTTGCACAGCAGGAAGTGTGGCAGGATCCGGATATCGGTTATCTGCGGCGTCAGGTGACGACGCATGAGGAAAACGGCGGTCCGGAACTGGTGGAAATTACGCTGCCAGCCGCCGCGCGCGTCAGTTATCCGGGCTGGAGTCATCAGGCGTATAAACAGCGTCTGTGGCTGGTGGAAGGGTCGCTGACTGTCGATTATGGCGCGGAAAAGTATGCGTTATTCGCAGGGGATGCGCTGACGTTTGGCGTGGATTTGCCGATCACCTTCAGTAATCCCGGCACTGAGCCGTGCCGGTATTTGCTGGTCATGAGCGACAAATAGTTTCCACGCTTTCAGCTGCGCCAGTGCGCGGTCAGGCTAATCAGAGATCTAACGTGCCGTCGATCAGCGTACATGTATCGCCGCCGATCCAGGGTTCGCCATCGACAAAAGTCACGGTTACGCGACCATCACGCTGGAGTTTAGTCCCCTGCCGCACGCGATAAGTTTGTGCCATATGTTCTCCGTCGGGGAAATTAGCGGCTTTCAGTACCCGCGCCAGACAGGCATTGGCGCTGCCGGTAACCGGATCTTCTTTCAGCACGCCGTCCTCATCAATAATCGCGCGCACTTCGTAATCCGCCGGACCGTTTTTATCGTGCAAACCGTAAACCGCGATACCGTTAATGCCCAGTTGCGTTTGCAACTGGCTGACAGCTGCAGCGTCAGCGGTGATATTCAGACATTCCTGCGCGCTTTCCATCCGCACCACCAGCCAGATGATCCCCATATCGACGTTGACCGGCGTAACTTCTGCCTGAATCTTTCCCCCACGTAATGCCTTCGCCAGCAACTCCAGATGCTGAGCATCAAGCGGACTCTGTTTCGCTGGCGGCGCGGAAAATGCTTGCCCGCCTTCTGCCAGCTGCTTCACCTGCACCAGCCCGACGCCACATTCCTGGACAAGATATCCCGGATTTTTCGGCTGCAACCCGCTTTGCAACAGCGCGTAAGCTGTTCCAAGCGTCGGGTGTCCGGCGAACGGCAGTTCTTTGTCGGTAGTGAAAATCCGTACGCGATAATCGGCTTGTGGTGAAGCGGGTTTGAGCACAAACGCCGTTTCCGCAAGATTCGTCCAGCGGGCCATTGCAAACATCTCGGTGTCTGTCAGTCCTTCGGCGTCGAGTATCACGGCCAGAGCGTTGCCTTTCAGCGGCTGGGCGGTGAACACATCAACTTGTTTAAAACGGCGCAGGCGGGTCATAGCAAATCCTTTTTAATCATTGAATAAGGAACGGCGAAGTCACTGAGTTTAGGAATATTTCGATAAGTTATCGAGAACCATGTCAGTCGCGGGCGGCTGACCTATGCTTAACAGAGCTTCCAAAATATCCTAAAAACACAAGGAACAGAAAGATGCCCGTGAAGGATTTGATAGGTATTGGTATTGGTCCCTTTAATTTAAGCCTCGCCGCCATGGCAAAAGATACCGGAAAACTCGACGCCGCCTTCTTTGACGCTAATCCGGAATTCAGCTGGCACCCGGGCATGTTACTGCCGACAGCCACCATGCAAACCTATGTGTTGCAGGATCTGGTGACCACCGTCGCCCCGCGCAGCGAGTTTTCTTTCATCAATTATCTGGTGGAACAGAAGAAAATTTACCGCTTTCTGGCGACGGAACAGCTGATTATCAGCCGTGATGAGTTTTCCGATTATCTGCGCTGGGCGTGCGACCGCATCCCTGATCTGCATTTTTCCGAGCCGGTTGAGCGCATTGATTTCGATGACAAGCGGCAGGAATTTATCGTGCAGAGTAAAACAGGCGAGCACCGTGCGCGCAACATTTGCCTCGGCACCGGCCATGCACCGTGGATCCCAAAACCGGCGCGGGCGGCGCTAGGCGAAAACTGTTTTCATGCGGCTGAGATTGAACTGCGCGAACCGGATTTCACCGGCAAACGCGTGGCCGTCGTCGGTGGCGGACAAAGCGGCGCGGACATTATTCTCAACACGCTGAGCGGTCACTGGGGCGAATTTGCCGAACTGAGCTGGATATCACGACGCCCGAATTTTCAGCCGCTGGATGAATCGATTTTCACCAATGAATATTTCACGCCGGAGTATGTGAATTACTTTTATACGTTGCCGGAGGACGTACGTGAGCAGGAAATCGCCACCCAAAAACTGCCTTCCGATGGCATCAGTTATCACACGCTGGAAGATATTTATAAGCAGCTGTATCACCGTTTCGATGTGCTGCATCAGCCGCGTAACGTTCGTTTATTGCCCCACCGCGCGCTCGATCATATCGTACGTCATGCGGGCGGTGATTTCAGTTTGCAGGCAAAACACGGGCTGGAAAAATGCGAAGAGCATTTCAGTGCCGATATCGTGATTCTGGCGACCGGCTATCGTCCCGGTTTACCGGATTATCTCGAGCCGTTGCTGGACCGCATACCCTATGACCGCGAACAACATTTGCCGCTTCAGCCGAATTTCAACCTGCGCTGGGACGGCCCTGAGCAGAACCGCATTTACGCGGTGAATGCCGGGATTCACAGTCACGGCAGCGCCGAAGGGCAACTGACGCTGACCGCGTGGCGCTCGGCGAAAATTCTCAATCATTTGCTGGGCGATGCGCACTACGATTTGCGGCCAGTGCCTTCACTGGTGCAATGGTGGTCGGACACGCCGGATGCGGGCAAGCGCGGTAAATAGCAGGCACAAAAAAGCGGAGCATCAGGCTCCGCTTTCCTTTTACTGACTTTAATTAAACAAATCAGACGTAAAAATAGATGGCCAAAAAGTGGCAGGCACTGCCGCCGAGCACGAACCCGTGCCAGATGGCGTGACCGAAACGAAAGCGTTTAGAGGCGTAGAAAATAACGCCCAGCGTGTATACCACACCGCCCAGCGCCAGTAAGGCTACGCCACCCAGCGAAAGTGTAGTCGCCAGCTGATAAATCACTATCAGCGACAGCCAGCCCATCGTCAGATAAGTGACCAGCGAAAGCACTTCAAAGCGGTGCGCAAACGCCAGTTTAAAAATCACGCCGAACAGCGCCAGCCCCCAGATCACCGCCATCAGCCCTTTCGCCAGCGGGGAATTAAGCCCGACCAGCAGGAACGGCGTGTAGGTTCCGGCGATCAGCAAATAAATCGCGCAGTGGTCAAATTTTTTCAGCCAGTATTTGGCTTTCTGATGCGGTATCGCGTGATACAGCGTGGAGGCCAGATACAGCAAAATCATGCTGCCGCCGTACAAACTGTAGCTGGTGATTGCCATGGCGCTGGCGTTATCGCCAACAGCCTGAACCAGCAACAACACCAGCCCTACAATTCCAAAAATCAGACCAACGCCGTGACTCAGGCTGTTGGCAATTTCTTCAGCCCACGGATATCCCTGTGGTGATGGAGACAACTTACCCATACGTTGAGGATCCTCAAGACAAAAAAGTAAAAATCATTGTTTATAAAACGTTCCGACGGAATTAGCTTAACTGAGAACAATTCCAGTGTACATCTGTAAGCTTAAAATGAGTATTATCTGATGTAACAGTCTCTTAGCCGGATCATCATTTCACTCATCCTCGACTGTGAAGCCCTTCAATTCATTCGCTTTGTTTATAATTTACCAAAGTGACATTCAGACTACAGCGGGATTTTCCGCACCCAAAAACATGATTTTTTTATATCAAGCGACTAAGGTGTAGCGGAAAAATGAAAATAACGCCGTTTACCATGCCGTCAATATGACTAAGGTTTTAGTATGTCTGCAGCAACTACCCCGCTGAATTTTGGGGCAATGACCGAAGTTTTTCAGTTCCTGATGGAAATCGACAAGCTGAAAAGCGTGCAACGTCGCACCAAAGTGTTAGGCACTGAGCGTCAGGAAAACTCCGCAGAACACAGCTGGCATTTCGCCGTGGCAGCAATGTCCCTGGCCCCTTTCGCACCGGAAGGCGTTGATATCAATAAAGTCATCCGCATGGCGCTGATCCACGACATCGTCGAAATCGATGCCGGTGATGTGCTGGTTTACGATCTCGCTGCCCGCGCGGCGGTTCACGATCAGGAAATCATTGCAGCGAAACGCCTGTTCGGCCTGCTGCCAGTGCCCCTGAGCACGCAGTTCCTGGATTTGTGGAATGAATACGAAGCGGGCGAAACCCCTGAAGCGCGCTTTGCGCTGGTGATCGACCGCGTGATGCCGATGGTCATGAACCTGAATAATCAGGGTCAGAGCTGGGTGGAGAACAACATCCGTCTCGAGCAGGTTCTGGCACGCAATGCCTTTATCGCCGATATTCATCCTGAACTGTGGCTGCACATCCGCAGTCATCTGGATAACGCCCATCAGCAGGGCTGGCTGAAGTAATGTGTTCGCACATCCCCCTTAGGAGGGGGATGTTTAAACGAGACAGGGTAAACATACGTTCGGGAACATAGTGAACATCTTTTAGCCGTGCTTAGATCTGGCTGAGGAATTGAATAAATCAGCACGATAGTGATCCGGCGAGAGAAAAAACAAAGCCGATCTCACACAATCAACATATCTGGATATGCTTTTCCTTTGGGATCAGTCATCTGTAGTTAGCAAATCAATAGGACTTTCTATATGCCAGATAAGTTGGAATGCCGTATGAATATGCACAAGACATTTGAAGGGCTACAAGAAAAAAACTGCTGCCCATCTCAACATGCCAGTGCAAAAATGGTAATTCTTCTGAGCGAATAAAATCTGTATGGATAACGCTAAAAATGCCTAAAAGAAGAAAGGGCAATACATTGAGGTATAGTTTCTCAGAATAAAATAAGTGGCTGCATAGAAAATAAAAGGGGATCAGTGATAACAATGTTACAACAATGTATATAAAAACATTTATTAACATATCATTACCTAGATTTAATTTTGCTGCTAGTAAGCTTAAGTTTTTTAATAATATCTCTTTTTGGCAAGATATATTGGAATGCCATAGGAATAGATACAAACAAACCTCAAGATGATGACAAACCAACCTCCTCCCATTTCGATTTTAATATCTAAAATAGGAATCACATCAGTCCTAAGAAATAAATAATGAGTGGCTGTGCAGAATCCCATAAGCACAAAAGCTAATAAATTAAGATATAATTTTTCAGAATAGAAAAGATGCGCCGCGATATAATAAAGGGGGAATAATGAAATAAAAGTCAAAAAAACATAAATAAGTAAAGTCATTTGTACGCCCTATACTGTCCTGATACTGTATTACTATCCCCGATGAATTCAACAATTAATTCATCTCCAGACATATACTTATATCCCATCTGTTTCATGCCCCATAACAAATCCGCATTAACATATCGATATAACCTTGCGACATCCTCCTCTAATTTAAAACTAAGAAGACTATTAACAGACAGACCTATATCGACGAATGTATATATAACATCTGAATCTTTTTTACTTATACCAAACAAACTACCGATGCCTTCGTAAACAAATCTTAAGGGACCAGTATAACTCTCTCTGTAAAGCAAATAATAACCATTTTCAACCATGTTGTTTGTACCGTGAGCTACCACTAACGCTCCTAAACCTGTCCCAACGCCAGTATTTACTAACGCAACACCCGAGATAAATTGTAGACATCCAGAAACAAAACCAACCCCCGCTACGATCAGATCTATTTTTTTATCATCACTGCCTGATTGAACCTCAGCAGGCTTAACCATAATCACTTGCCGGACATCTTTGGCACTCATCGCTTCATCTTGTGTCCTCAGGGAAGCCATTTCATTATCCATAGCATGAATAATTTCAGTCTCACTCATTTCCCCTGCTAATTTTTTATGATGAAGATCCAATAAACACCTCGTTTCCTCACTGATAAAATAATCTTTTGCCATGCTCCACTTCATAAACTTATTTGAAACACGTGTAATTAACGCATTAATCTCAAGTTCCTTATCCATCAATAGCATCGTAATGGCTTGTTTATCGCTGACCCACCCGATTTTCTCCGGATGTCTGGCAAAGAATTCATCTAACACATCCATGTCATTTACCTTCTAAAACGATTTATCAAATATACATTTTCGAGGTGTAAACTATCTTATCGATAAATAACAAAACAAGAGTTCTGTCATAAATCTTCAATTTTAATTCCAACCAATAAACCCTAGTTATAATTCGATTGCGTCTCATTAAACAGAAAGCAAAAAAACACTGTTTTCAGTTTTTTATTATTCATTCTGTGTACTAAAATTCTGACATTCTTACCGCATGATTTTTTATTTTCTGCGACTCAATCAAATTACCCATGGAATACAGATAATAACCTTCTCGGGCACGCCTCCCCTGATCTTCCCCGGTGAAAGAAGGAGGTGAAAAAGACAAACCCGTAGCATGTGCAGCAGGAGGCATTTTTACGCCATAGGTTTATTTCTCCCAGTCAAATCCCCGCCTTCTCTGACAACTCAAACAGTGCCGGAAGCAGATGCGCGGAGGCTTTCAGATAGGCGCTAACCTGCGAAACGCCTTACGGCGGCAACAGTTCGCTATTCTCCAGCCCTTCACTCAGGCACAGCAAACCCTGGCAAAGCCCTTCGGCGGATTCAGATGCGAAAGCGCCCAGATCGTAAAGCAGGGGATCGGTGAAATGGCTCAGTTCCAGATTGGCAATCAGGCCTCGGAAAACAGTGAGGGAATTTTCGGGATGGGTGGTTTCGGTAATTGAATCGGTCATTTTAAAGTCTCGAGTAAATTATGTTTTGCCCCACACGAGACGCTAACCTCGGGTGGTGGCTCAGACAGAGTTAGCGTTACCGGACTCGAAAACCGGCGCTTCTGAGAAGCCCCTGCCTGAACCACCATAATTTACAGGTGACTCAAAACCTGCGGCATTATGCCACAGTGCAATCGAGTAAATCTGATCCAGAACGCTAATTCTGACTACGGTTCTTCCGCAGCGAAGCGACTATATTCCTGCCATTTTTCGAATGAAATGGGCTGGATGGATTTACAGGAAGTTGCTTTGAAATCTGGAAGATGTCTCGCAGGAATAACGCCGGTCGACTCCCTCACCTGCGAAGGGGAGGGTTGGGGTGGGGTATTAAAGCAAAATCAAAAAGTTGAAGTGTGCTTTGACAGCAGGTATAAGCCCTTAAAACCCCCTCCCAACCTCCCCCTTCGCAGGGGGAGGAGTAAAGAAAAACTCGCAACCTTCGCAGGGGGCCCTGCTTCAAACCACCACAACTCCCATCCTCTCACGCGCTTCTTCATATGTCGGCATTGATGCCGCTGCGCCTGCGCGTTCCACACATACAGAAGCATAAGCAGATGCGAATTGTGCGGCTTCGGGGAGTGTGGCACCGGCGGCAAGCTGGGAGGCCAGTGCGCCGTTAAAGGCGTCGCCTGCGCCGGTGGTATCGACCGGGGTCGCCGGACAGGCCTGGATAATCTGCGTTTCGCCGTTCACCGAAAGCAATGCGCCCTGCGTGCCCAGCGTGATGATCAGCGCCTGGATCCCTTTGGTATGCAGCGCGTGAGCAGCGCGTTCGGCGGAGGGAATATCGCAGACTTCAATGCCGGTCAGCAGCGTGCATTCTGTGGCGTTCGGCGTGAGTAAATCCACCTGGGCCAGTAAATGGTCAGAAACCGGCTGGAACGGCGCGGGGTTGAGGATAATGTAAGTGCCGTTGTCCTTCGCGATGCCGATCAGTTTTTCAATCGCTGGCAGGTTATTTTCCAGCTGCGTCAGCAGGATATCAGCGGCGGCGACGGCCGGACGGCATTGTTCAACTTCTTCGTCGGTGACCGTCAGGTTTGCGCCCGGATCAACGGCAATCATATTTTCGGCATCGGCTCCGGCGACATAAATCAGGGCGTTGCCGGTCGGGCATTCGCTGGTGGAAAATAACGTGACCGCATCGAAACCGGCGCTGTCGAGGTGGCGGCGGGCAAACATACCGAAATCATCACGGCCGACTTTACCGATGTAATGCACCCGCGCACCGGCGCGCAGTGCGGCGACTGCCTGGTTTGCGCCCTTACCGCCTGCGCCCATCATACTGTTACGCGCAATCAGTGATTCTCCCGGTTTGGGGAAACGCGCCATGCCTGCCACGATATCGAGGTTGAAAGACCCAAATACGCATACCTTGCCTTTGTTCATGCCTCTCTCCTGAAGGAAAATGTTCCGGACGCCAGAGCTGGCTGCGACGGAAAAATGCGCTGTGCGGCTAAACATGCGCCACGGCAACCGGTCTCGTCGGTGACGGCGCTGAAATGAATGGTCAGGCCGTTCGCCGGATATGGGCTGCGTAAATGGCTGCGTAACTGCTGTTCCAGTTCGGCCAGCGGGAAGTTCTCCATCGCCAGCACGCCACCGCCCAGCACCAGATATTCGGGATCCAGAATGTTCATCTCACTGGCGACGGTACGCGCCAGTCGTGCCACAAATTCAGTTAAATCCACATGCCCGGCATGACGTACAAACAGGTCGGCGAACGGCGTTTGTGGCGCATGTTGTCGCGCCCAGCCGGTCAGCCAGTTGCCGGAGGTCAGCGTCTCGACGCAGCCCGTTTTGCCGCACGGACAGAGCAGCGGATTCCCCGCCAGCGGAATGTGCCCCAGTTCACCCGCACCGCCGTGCGCGCCGTGGTAAAAATCACCGTTGATCCACAAACTGTTGCCCAGCCCGGTGCCGAGATACAGCCCGACAGCAACATCCGGCAGCGCGCTGTGCTGTGTTAAATCCCACCACATCAGATGGTTAACATCTTTGTCCATCGCCACCGGCAGGTGTAAACGTTGCGAGAGCAGCGCCGCCACCGGCTGATTATCCAGCGCGGAAATGAACGGCAGTGAAAGCACGGTCTGGCGGTCACGGGACAATACGCCCGGCAGCCCGAGCATCACCTGCGCCACCTGATGATGCGGATCCTGTTCCTGCAAATACGCCGTGATCAGGTTTTCCAGCCCCTGTAACGGGTCAGTCTGCCCCGCCCAGCTTTGGGTCGGGGTTTTGTGGTAGCCGCGAAAATTTTGCTGGCTGTCCATCAGCATTAAACGGGTGTTGGTGCCCCCGACATCCACTCCAAGAAAGTGCGGCATACGGCTCTCCTGCCCTCAGGCTGCGTGACGCGCCTGACGCATCTGATCGAGCATTTTGTCCCAGGCAACATCCAGATCGTTGTCCAGCGTGAACAGGCCGGAGCTGCCGACGATCAGCACTTCCGCCCCCGCGCCCATCAGATCCTGATAAGTCCGCAGGTTGCAGGAGCCGTCGATTTCGATCAGATAGCGGTAGCCTTTTTGCTGTTTGAGATCACGCAGTTGTGCGATTTTCCCCAGCATTTCAGGGATGAAAGGCTGACCGGCATAGCCCGGATCGACGGTCATCACGGTGATTTTATCCAGCAGATGAATGTAGTGCTGGATGTATTCCACCGGTGTCGCGGGGTTGAGCACCACGCCGACTTTTTTACCCAGCGAGCGGATCTGATTGATGATGCGGAACGCGTCGCGGTTAATGGTTTCTGCGTGCGGACAGATAAAATCGGCACCGGCAAGGGCTATTGGCTCGATAAAGTCAGCCGGGTTTTCCACCATCATATGCACGTCCAGAACCAGCGGCGTATGCGGGCGGATCTGCTCGATAAAGAACGGCGACAGCGTGATATTTTTGACGTAATGCCCGTCCATAATGTCAATGTGCAGCATGTCGGCGCGGCGGTTAAGTACCTCGAGTTGCTGTTTAATGTCGATCAGGCTCATGCACATCAGCGACGGAGAAATTTTGTATTCCATGATGTTTTCCTAAGTCAGAGGCAATTTTAAAAAAGTGTTTAAGGTTGAGCCGCCCGCGCTTTGGCAGCGCTCATTCGCCCCGCCCTTTTTTGCAGATAACGGCTGCGGAAGAATTTCAGCGCCAGCACCACAATCAGTACCGCGCCCCACATCGCCAGGCTGAAATGCGGGCTGACGTTCATCAGATTCAGGCCGGTGGAAATCACCTGCAGGACAATCAGCGAGAGCACCACACCTGCGACTTTGCCGAAGCCACCGTTGGGGTCGGTGCCGCCGAGAATGATGGCCAGCACCGTCAGCAGCAGATACGATTCGCCGTAGCCCATGCGCGCCGAGTTGAAACGCGCCATCATGATGAGTCCGGCAATCACGCATAACATGCTGGAAATCACGTAGATGGCGATCAGCACGCGGTGGGTATTGATGCCGCTGAAATGGGTGGCGTTGATGTTGCTGCCGCTCATGTAGATGTATTTACCGAGGCGGGTACGTTCTAAAAACACCGCGATTAAGGCTGCGGTCAGCAGAAAGATGATTAACGGAACCGGCACGCCGAGCAGGGTTTCCGCGCCGATAAAGCGCACGATATCCGGCATACCGCTGATCGCCGCACCGCGTGAAAGGTAGATGCCGACGCCGTTCACCATGGTCATGGTCGCCAGCGTCACCAGAATCGGATGGGCGCCGACATACGCCACCAGCGCGCCGGTCAGCATGCCAATCACCAGCGCCAGAATCATTGCGCCGACCAATGCCAGCGTCAGCCAGACCGCCTGCATCGCCATGCTGGCATCCGGTGGCAGCCAGGTGAGAAACACCCACGCCATCAGTAAACTGGTCAAGTTGGCGGTGGCGATAATGCACAGGTTCAGGCCACCGCTTAGGATCGGGATAAACATCGCCAGCGTCAGTAAACCGAGTTCCGGCAGCTGGAAGGCAACGCTCATAAAGGTGGCGTCACTGAAGAAGCGCCCCGGCATCGCCAGGCTGAAGCCGATGATCACCACCAGCAATAACAGCGATAATCCCAATGTCGTGCTATCAATTTTCAGGGAAGCGATTTTCAGGCGAGGCCGCGCATCGGGCTTCGCTTTAAGACTCACATTTCTGCTTTTTGCGAACATAGCGGTTTTCCTCAGGCGAAGCCGACTTCGGTTTCTTTGCGTTTTTTGTAATGGGTGACGGTGATGGCCGCGACGATCACCACGCCGATGACGATGTTCATGAAGTAGCTGGAAACGCCGATCAGGTTGAGGCCGTTTTTCAGCACGCCAATCAGGAACACGCCCATCAGAGTGCCGACCACGCTGCCTTTGCCGCCATTAAGGCTGGCACCGCCAAGTACTGCTGCTGCAAGCACATCCAGCTCGCCGCCGACCAGCGCATTCGGCACCACCTCACCGACGCGATACACCTGCACCAGGCCGCCAATCGCCGCCATCGCGCCGAGAAATCCGTAAGCAAACAGATGCAATAACCCGACGCGGATACCGATACGGCGCGCAGATTCCTGGTCACCGCCGACGGCAAACAACTGGCGTCCGAGATGGGTTTTGTTGAGCAGGATCCAGCTCAGTCCGGCGACCGCCAGCATCACCACCACCGGCAAACCAATCTGATAATGCTGTTCGCCGACGCTGAACGGCAGCACGCGGATTGGCGTCGTCAGCCACTCCGGCAGGTCATACAGACTGGTGCCGTTGGTCAGCCACATCAGCATGCCAAACAGCAGCGACTGCATACTGATGGTGACGATGATCGACACAATGCGCAGGCAGTAGATCAGAATGGCGTTGATCATCCCCAGCACCGTGCCGATGACGACCGCCAGTAAAATGCTGCCGGTCGGGCTGCTCAGGCCGTAGTGGATCGCCAGCGTGGCGATGATGTACTGCACGACAGAAGCCACGGCAGCGAACGAAATATCGATACCGCCGGTGACCAGCACCACGAACAGGCCGAGGGCAAAGATGCCGCTGACGGCGTAGCTTTCGGTCAGATCCAGCAGGTTCTGTAAGGTCAGAAACTGATTGCTGAGTAAGGAAAAGGTGACAATCACCACCAGCAATACCCAGGCTAAATAACCTTCGTTGCTGGACGGGCGTAACCGGCTGAGCTTAAGCATTGACCGCCTCCGCAAGTTGTTGCTGGGTGATCGCGCCCGGCAGATATTCGCCAACCACCGTGCCCTCACTGAAATGCAGCACGCGGTCGCAGTTGAAATAGACTTCCGGCACTTCATCGGAAATCAGCAGGATAGAAATCCCCTCTTCCGCCAGCTGGTGGATCAGCTGATAAATGCTGGCTTTCGCGCCGACATCGACGCCGACCGTTGGGGAATCAAGGATCAGGATTTTCGGCTGTGTCAGCACCCATTTCGCGAGCACGATCTTTTGCTGATTGCCGCCAGAAAGCGTGGAGATCGCCTGTTCAGGACTGGCGACTTTGACGCCGAGTTTCTCGATCCACTGCTGGATGATCTTATTTTTGCGGTATTCGTCGATCAGGTGAAAACGGCTGCGCAGCTGATCCATGATTGCCAGCACGGTATTGTCGCCGACCGACTGTTGCTGGATCAGGCCAAGCGTCAGGCGATCTTCCGAGACGTAACCGACGCCGGATTTGATCGCGTCTTCGTGGCTGCGAAAACGCACCGGTTTACTGTCGAGGTAGATTTTGCCGCTGTCCGGTTTGGTCATGCCAAACAGGCTAAGCGCCAGTTCGGTGCGGCCGGAACCAAGCAGGCCGCATAAACCGAGCACTTCTCCGGCGTGCAGTTTGAAACTGACGTCGTGATACTGCCCTGCGCGGCTGAGTTTGTCGGTTTCCATCATGATGCGTTCGTCATTCATGTTGGCGGCTTTCAGCCGGTAATCGAGTTTCAGGCCAGTCATCAGCTCGGTCAGGCGTTCGCTGCTGACTTCTGAGGCCGGGAATGTCCCGACTTTTTTACCGTCGCGGATAACCGTCACGCTGTCGGAAATTTCCAGCACTTCATCGAGACGATGGCTGACGAACACCACGCTGATGCCTTTGCTTTTCAGGTAATGCACAGTGCGCAACAGCTGATTCACTTCAGTTCGGGTCAGCGAGGCGGTCGGCTCATCCATAATCACTAATCGCGCATCGGCGACCAGCGCCCGGCAAATCGCCACCTGCTGGCGCTGGGCAATCGGCAACGTCGAGACTTTGCTGTCGAGATCCAGTGTGTAATTCAGTTCAGTCAGAATGCGCTGTGCGGTTTCCCGCAGACGTGACGGGCGATACCAGCCCATCAGCCCCTGTAAGTTGTGGTCGAAGGCGATGTTCTCGAACACGCTGAGGTTCGGGAACAGCGACAAGTCCTGATAAATCACCTGCACGCCAAACTGCCGCGCCTGATCCGGACTCAGCTTGCTGAAACTCTGGCTGCCCTGCGAGGGCGAACTGAGCGTGATCTGGCAGCCGTTATCCGGCTGATAAACCCCCGAGATCACTTTGATCAACGTACTTTTCCCGCAGCCGTTGGTGCCCGCCAGGCAGTGAACTTCGCCCTGCATCAGCCGCAGGGAAATGTCGTTGAGCGCACGCTGCCCGCCAAAGGTCACCGACAGGTTTTGCACATCAATCAGCGGCGCGCTGTCTGTTTGAATGATCTCGGAGATTGCCATGATTACAGCCCCATTTTGACCAGTTTCGGCAGGTTCGCTTTGTCCAGGCTTTCGGTTTCGTTGCCCAGAATGGTGCGCGTTGCCTCGTCGACTTTCACTTTGCCCATGCCTTCAATGGTCATGCCGTCAGTGATTTTTTCGCCTTTCTCCAGCTTCTCGGCGATGCGCACAAAGACTTCACCGGCGACCATCGGGTTCCAGATAAAGCCGCCTTTGATGGCGCCGGCTTTCACCAGACTGGCGCCCTGACCCGGACTGAATGGCCCGAACACGCAGATGTCGTCAGTTTTGCCACGGTTAAGCACCGCGCGACCTGCGCCAATCGGGCCTTGTGAACCGATAGCCAGAATGCCTCTCAGGTTGGCGTCTTTGGACATCAGGTCGTTGGTAGTACGGATGCTGTCATCCAGCGATTCACCCACGCCAAATTTGTCGCCGACCAGATGCATATTCGGATAGTGTTCTTTCTGGTAATTGATGGCGGCATCGGCCCATTTCTGATGCAGTGGCACGGTAAGACTTCCGACGTATACCGCGTAATCACCTTTCTCTTTCATACACTGCGCCAGCGCGACCATGTGGTTAATGCCGTGCTGCGTGGCATCGACCATTTCGAAATCCCAGTCGGCATATTTCTGATCCGGTGATTCATGCACGATGACTTTGATCCCGGCGTCGTGAGCGCGTTTCAGTACCGGCTCCAGCACGCGGGCATCGTTCGGCACTACGCCGATCACATCCACTTTCTGGGCGATCAGATCTTCAATCGCACGCACCTGCAACGCCGGATCCGCGCTGGTCGGCCCGACCTGCCACGCGTCGATCCCGCGTTTGGCCGCTTCGCTTTTGATCCCGGCTTCCATCGCGTTGAACCAGGCGTTACCGCCGACTTTCACCACCACGCCCATGCGGATTTTGTCGGCGGCGTGCGCAGACAGGGACAACATGGCTGTGGCGAACAGGCAGGCAAGAACGGATTTCTTGATCATGTTTACTCTCCTGGTAGGTCAGTTATGTGCCGCAGCTAACGGGCCGTTGCGGCTGTTTTTAGTTTTTTTCTGTAGGGGTGACGGAGAAACTTCAATCACGTTAACGTTGCTCCAGGCCAGTTCCTGGCGGAATTCTTCATCCTCCAGATGGTCTGTTATCAGTGTGTCGATTTCCCGGTAGTGGCAGATCCGCGCAAAGGAGCGGCGGCCGAATTTGCTGGAGTCAGCCAGCAAAATTTTGTGCTCGGAGGAAAGCAGCATTTGCTGTTTCAGCCGCGCATGATGCTCGTTACTTTCACGGATGCCGCCTTCGTGACTGATGCCGTGACAGGAGAAAAACAGTTTGTTGATGACGAACTCTTTCAGCATTTGCTCGGCCAGCACACCGACGAAATCTTCGTATTTCGCCGAGTATTCACCGCCCAGTCCGATCACCCGCACGTTAGCTTTCACCGCCAGCGTCTGGATGATGTGAACCGAGTTGGTCAGCACGACCAGCTGAATATCGGGCAACTGACGCGCCAGAAACCAGCTGCTGGAACTGCTGTCGAGCAGCAGGCAATCGCCGGGATTGATTAGCTGTAACGCCCGTTTGGCGATGCGCGTTTTACTGTCCGGCGACTGATTACTGCGGTCACGGAAGGATTCACCCTGTTCAATCTGCGAAGGCACATAGGTTTTTTCGCCCGCCGAATGCTCCATAAACACCGCGCCGCCGTGGCTGCGTAACAGCACGCCACGCTTTTCCAGCAGTGCCAAATCCCGCCGCGCGGTTTCCAGCGAGATGCGACATAACTGCGCCACTTCCTGTACCAGGATGCGTCCGCGCTGGCTGAGAATTTCGGTGATATAACGATGTCGCTCTACTGGCAGCATGTGGTGATTCCTCTTTCCCGATGTCAAATAGGATACGCAGCCGGGTATTTACGGAATGCGCAGTGCCTCAAAGGCGACTGTGCGCATTTTTTGCCACAATCGTCCTGTGATAGTTGTCACGAAAAGGTGAGAAAAGATGAAATGTTAAAGTTTGGATCTGTGGCGGGAACGGCATTAAATCGTCATTTGCGTTGCAACAAGACAGCAACAGATTTGCAAACGGTCACAATTCCTCGCGCAATCTGATGACCGTTAATGACCGATTGTGTGGAGTTGACCGTTTGAGGGGAGTGAACGGGGAGTGATCCCCGTTATCGGTGACTGATTCTGATTACCTGCCGCCTGCCAGCTCGAGAAAGCTGCCGGTGGCGTAAGAGGCGGAATCCGACAGCAGCCAGGAAATCGCCTGTGCGACTTCTTCCGGCTGACCGCCGCGCTGCATCGGCAGATTGGCTTTCACGCGATCGACACGCCCCGGCTCTCCGCCGCTGGCATGCATTTCGGTATAAATCAGGCCGGGACGCACGCAGTTTACGCGAATACCGTAAGCCGCCACTTCCAGCGCCAGACCGGTGGTCAGGGTATCCACCGCGCCTTTCGATGCCGCGTAATCGACATATTCGCCCGGTGCGCCCAGACGGGAAGCCGCTGAGGACACATTCACAATTGCCCCGCCCTTTCCGCCATGCCTATGCGACATGATTTTCACCGCCTCTCGGCAGCACAGGAAATACCCGGTCACGTTAGTAGACAGCACTTTATTGATACGTTCGGCGGAGAGATTTTCAATGGTGGTCTGCTGGAACAAAATCCCGGCATTATTCACCAGCGCGGTGATCGGGCCGAGTTCGGCGCTGAGCTGTTTGAACATCGCGACAACCTGCGCTTCATCGGCAATATCAGCCTTCAGCGCAATTGCTTTGCCACCAGCCTGATGGATTTCATCGATAACAGATTGTGCTGCGGTTTCGTTATTCACGTAATTTACACCGACGGCGTAACCCTGCTGCGCAAGAAGAAGAGCCGTTGCACGGCCAATGCCGCGGCTGGCGCCGGTGACGAGAGCGATTTTCATTGAATACTCCAGTGGGGGAAGTGAGCAAAGTGCTTACACCTCCCCCTGCGAAGGGGGAGGTTAGGAGGGGGTTTTAAAGGCTAACCCGTTGTCAAAGCCAACTTTAACTTATTGATTTTATTTTAATACCCCACCCCAGCCCTCCCCTTCGCAGGGGAGGGAGCAGACCGAGTTTTTAATTCCCCACCCTTCTCAGAGAGGAGCAGAACGGAGTCTTACTCGTAATCTGACATCGGTACACACGAACAGAACAAATTCCTGTCCCCGTACACGTCATCCAGACGTTTCACGGTCGGCCAGTATTTATTGTCGTAACCGGCCGGGAATACCGCCACTTCGCGGGTGTACGGATGGTTCCAGTCACTGACCAGTTCATTCTGCACGTGCGGCGCGTTCACCAGCGGGTTGTCTTCCAGCGGCCATTCGCCTTTCGCTACACGGTCGATTTCACTGCGAATTGCCAGCAGCGCATCAATGAAGCGATCCAGTTCCACTTTGCTTTCGGATTCGGTCGGCTCAACCATCAGCGTACCGGCAACCGGGAAGGACATGGTCGGCGCGTGGAATCCGTAGTCGATCAGACGCTTGGCGATATCCATTTCACTGATACCGGTCGTCTCTTTCAGCGGACGAATATCCAGAATGCATTCGTGCGCCACACGGCCATCACGGCCGGTATACAGCACCGGATAGGCGTCTTTCAGACGGGTCGCGATGTAGTTGGCATTCAGAATTGCCACCTGGCTGGCTTGTTTAAGACCTTCAGCGCCCATCATGCGGATGTACATCCAGCTGATTGGCAGGATGGAAGCGCTGCCGAACGGAGCCGCAGAAACCGCGCCGTTTTGGGTCAGCACGCCGTCAATCTGCACCACGCTGTGACCCGGAACGAACGGAGCCAGATGTGATTTCACACCAATCGGGCCCATGCCCGGACCGCCGCCGCCGTGAGGGATACAGAAGGTTTTATGCAGGTTAAGGTGCGAGACGTCCGCGCCGATGTAACCCGGAGTCGTAATGCCGACCTGCGCGTTCATGTTCGCGCCGTCGAGATAAACCTGACCGCCGTACTGATGCACAATCTGGCAAACTTCACGGATGGTTTCTTCGTAAACGCCGTGCGTTGACGGATACGTCACCATGATGCATGACAGTTCGTCGCCCGCTTTCGCGGCTTTCTCACGCAGGTCACTCAGGTCGATGTTGCCCTGTTTGTCACACGCGACTACCACCACGGTCATGCTCGCCATTTGCGCGGAAGCCGGGTTGGTACCGTGCGCTGAACTTGGGATCAGGCAGATGTGACGACCGCTTTCGTTACGGCTTTCGTGGTAACGACGAATCGCCAGCAGACCGGCGTATTCGCCCTGTGCGCCGGAGTTTGGCTGCATACACACAGCGTCGTAACCGGTGAGCTGAACCAGCCATTGTGACAGCTGACCAATCATTTGCTGATAACCGCCAGCCTGTTCTGTCGGACAGAACGGGTGCAGCTCGGCAAATTCCGGCCAGGTAATAGGGATCATTTCTGCCGCAGCGTTCAGTTTCATGGTGCAGGAACCCAGCGGGATCATCGCCTGATTCAGCGCCAGATCCTTTTTCTCCAGACGGTGCATATAACGCATCATCTCGGTTTCGCTGTGGTACTGGTTGAATACCGGATGGGTCAGAATCGGATCCACACGCAGCATCGCCGCAGGAATGGAGTTGCTGTCGGTCGATGCAGCTTTATCCAGTTTGTCGATATCCAGACCGTTGTCGTCCCCCAGCAGGGCAGCAAACAAAATCTGAACGTCTTCGCGGGAAGTCGCTTCGTCCAGAGTGATACCGACTGCGCCGTGAATATCAGTACGCAGGTTCAGACCGAAACTCAACGCGCGTTCCAGCACGGCGGCTTTATCTTTGACTTCAACAGTCAGCGTATCGAACCAGCTGTTATGACGCAGCGTCAGGCCGCCCTGTTTCAGGCCAGCGGCCAGAATGTCGGTCAGACGATGAATGCGTGACGCAATGCGTTTCAGGCCTTCAGGGCCGTGGAATACCGCATACAGGCTGGCAATGTTCGCCAGTAAAACCTGCGAGGTACAAATGTTGGAGTTGGCTTTTTCGCGGCGGATATGTTGCTCGCGTGTCTGCATCGCCATACGCAGTGCAGTTTTACCCGCGGCATCACGGGAAACCCCGATGATACGGCCCGGCATGGAACGTTTGAATTCGTCTACGCAGGCGAAGAAGGCCGCGTGCGGACCGCCGTAGCCCATCGGCACACCAAAGCGTTGCGCGGAACCGAAGACCACGTCTGCGCCCTGCTTGCCCGGTGCGGCCAGCAGAACCAGCGCCATAATATCAGCGGCAACGCTGGTAATAATTTTGCGGGATTTCAGTTCGCCCAGCAGCGCGGTGTAATCATGAACTTCGCCGGTGGTGCCAACCTGCTGCAACAGCACGCCGAACACGCCTTCCAGCTCGAGCACTTTTTCCGCTTTATCAACGATGATGTCAAAACCAAAGGTTTCCGCACGGGTGCGTACCACATCCAGCGTTTGCGGGTGCACGTCGTCCGCCACGAAGAAACGGTTAGCGTCTTTCAGTTTGCTGGCACGTTTTGCCAGCGCCATCGCTTCGGCGGCGGCAGTCGCTTCATCGAGCAAAGAAGCAGAAGCCAGATCCAGACCGGTCAGATCTAACGTCAGTTGCTGGAAGTTCAGCAATGCTTCAAGACGGCCCTGCGACACTTCCGGCTGATACGGCGTGTACGCGGTATACCAGCCCGGATTTTCCAGCATATTGCGCAGGATAACCGGCGGCGTCAGCACCGCGCTGTAACCCATACCGATGTAGGATTTATAACGCTGGTTCTGGCTGGCAATGGCTTTCAGCTCAGCCAGCGCCTGATGTTCCGTCACGGCATCGCCGACGGCCGGTGGCCCCGGCAACTGGATATCGACCGGAACGATCTGCTGGATCAGCGCGTTTAAGGAATCCGCACCGACCGTTTCCAGCATTTGCTGTTGCTGCTGAGAAGACGGACCGATATGGCGGCCGATAAAGGCTTCGCTGTGTTCGAGTTGGCTGAGAGTCTGAGTCATTTGCTACGCATTCCTGAAATCTGCTGGAGGTGTCTTGGGATACTGACAAAAGCTACGGGTCGGGATCTGCCCCGCAAGCGGCTTGCGGGGCGGGTAAACAGTGTTTAATTAGTCTTCAATGGATGCTGAATAGGCATCTGCATCAAGCAGCTTAGCCAGTTCGCTTTCGTCTGACGCTTTAATCTGGAACAGGAAACCGGTGCCGTATGGCTCGCTGTTGACCAGCTCCGGAGAACCTTCCAGTTCGCCGTTAACTGCAACGATTTCGCCGCTGATTGGAGAATAAATATCTGACGCCGCTTTGACGGATTCAGCTACGGCACAGTCTTCACCGGCAGCAACTTCGCGACCGACTTCTGGCAGATCAACGAAAACCATGTCGCCCAGTAATTCCTGCGCGTGTTCGGTGATGCCTACGGTGTAAACGCCGTTGCCTTCTGAACGTACCCACTCGTGGGAAGAGGCGTATTTCAAATCTGCTGGAACATTGCTCATGTTATTTTCTCCAAAAAAGTGCTTAATTCAGCGTTAACTGGATAATTTTTATTACGAATTCTTTACTGCACCAGCGGTTTGCCGTTACGGACAAAACCTGGCTTAGTGACTTTTACCGGCATTTCGCGGTTACGGATTTGCACAATAGCGTTTTCGCCAATGCCCGCCGGAACGCGCGCCAGTGCAATGCTGTAGCCGAGCGTCGGAGAGAATGAGCCGCTGGTGATCACGCCTTCCAGCGTGTTGCCCGCGCTGTCGGTGAATCGTACCGGCAGTTCGTTACGCAATACGCCTTTCTCGGTCATCACCAGGCCGACCAGCTGTTCAGTGCCCTGCTCACGCTGTCTTTCCAGTGCGTCACGGCCAATAAAGTTACGGTCTTCCGGGAGCCAGGCGATGGTCCAGCCCATGTTGGCCGCCAGCGGTGACACGCCTTCGTCCATTTCCTGACCGTAGAGATTCATGCCAGCTTCCAGACGCAGCGTGTCGCGCGCGCCCAGACCGGCGGGTTTCACGCCTGCGGCCAGCAGTTTCTGCCAGAAATCCGCCACCTGCTCTTGCGGCAGCGCGATTTCATAACCCGCTTCGCCGGTATAACCGGTGGTGGCGATAAACAGGTCGTCCGCCTGAACGCCAAAGAACGGCTTCATGCCCGCGACCGCTTGTTTTTGTTCAGCAGTGAACAAGGTTTCCGCTTTTTCTTTCGCCTGCGGCCCCTGCACAGCGACCAGCGCCAGATCATCACGCACCGTCAGTTCAACAGCGTACGGTTCTGCATGCTGCGAAATCCATGCCAGATCTTTCTCGCGGGTAGCGGAGTTAACCACCAGACGGAAATAATTTTCGTTGAGGAAGTAAACGATCAGGTCGTCGATCACGCCGCCGGACGCATTGAGCATGCCGGTGTACAGCGCTTTGCCGGGAACGGTGAGTTTGGCGACATCGTTCGCCAGAAGATAACGGAGGAATTCACGGGTACGGGCACCGTGGAGATCGACAATGGTCATGTGCGAGACGTCAAACATACCGGCATCCTGACGCACGATGTGGTGTTCATCCAGCTGAGAGCCATAATGCAAAGGCATCATCCAGCCGTGGAAATCGACCATACGCGCGCCGCACGCAACATGTTGTTCATAAAGCTGAGTCTGCTTAACCATCTTATTCCTCATTTAATTAAGTGCATAAACAGCACACCGCGCAAACGATACCCTCGCTCGAACTTACCACTGAATCTCCCTGCTAACCATAAGTTAAAATATGCAGAGCGGGATAAATGTCAGTGATTTCACAAGGGCATTGTGCAGAGTTTTTGACTGGCAAACTGGGGTTTGTGACGCAAAATCTACAAATAAACATCAAAAGTGTCGATGTTATATAACGACAAGGCCGGATTTCTCACCATTTGCAGAATGAGAAATCCGGCCCCGGATTAGAAAATGTAATGGAAAAACTGAGCTGAAATTAGATTATTTCAATCGAAGTGAATCGTCCTGTAACCACTCAGGTAAATCATTCAGCCCCATCGCCTGACGCACCAGTTTCGGTTTCACGCCCGGCAGAGAATCAGCCAGCGTCAGGCCGATATCCCGCAACAGTTTTTTGGCAGGATTGTCACCGGCAAACAGTTCGCGGAAGCCCTGCATCCCTGCCAGCATCAGCGCAGCGCTGTGTTTGCGGCGTCGCTCGTAACGGCGTAAATACATGTGCTGGCCGAAATCTTTGCCTTCTTTTTGCAGTCGTCTGATTTCAGATGCCAGTTCTGCGGCATCCATGAAACCTAAGTTGACGCCCTGACCGGCCAGCGGATGCACGGTGTGTGCCGCATCGCCCACCAGTGCCAGACGTGGCCCGGCAAAGCTGCGGGCATAACGACCGGTCAGCGGGAAGGTCAGGCGCTCGCTTTCTAAGGTACAAATACCCAGACGCAGGTCAAAGGTACTGGCGAGGATTTTGTTAAACTCTTCAGGCTCCAGCGCGCTCAGGCGCTGTGCTTCATCCGGCGAAACTGACCAGACAATAGAAGACAAATGGGTATCGGCCAGCGGCAGAAATGCCAGAATGCCTTCGCCGTGGAAGACCTGGCGTGCAACAGACTGGTGCGGTTCTTCAGTGCGGATGGTCGCCACCAGTGCATGATGGCGATAATCCCAGAATGTCAGCGGGATATCAGCGTGCTGACGCAGCCACGACTGCGCGCCGTCCGCGCCGACCACTAACCGTGCGGTGAGCTGACGATCATCGCTGAGGGTGATAAACGCCTCGTTTTCGCCCCACGCCACATTTTTCAATGTAGCCGGCGCGAGCAAAGTGATGTCGGAAGATTTTTCCGCACGCTGCCACAATGCGCGGTGGATCACCTGATTTTCAATGATGTGACCGAGATGGCTGAAACCGTACTCTTCGCCACGGAACGCGATTTTACCGAAGCTGTCGCGATCCCAGACTTCCATCCCCTGATAGGCATTGGCACGCTGAGCAATAATGTTGTCCCAGACGCCGATATATTTCAGCAGACGTTCACTGGCAGCATTAATAGCTGAAACCCGCAAACCCGGCTGGTCCGGTAGCGGTGAATCGAGATCCGGCAGCTTGTTTTCCAGCACCGCAACGCGCAGACCGCTGCCCTGTAAACCACACGCCAGCGCCAGACCAACCATTCCGCCACCGGCGATAACCACATCAAAAGATTGCATAATTTTTCCTGTAAGGCTTAACGGTCAACCCAACCTAAAGTTCTGCGGGTAAACGCATCGCGCAAGGGCGTAATGCCTTCCATCGCCAGTAAACCGAGATTACGTCCGACCATTAACGGCAGCCAGCGGTTGGCAAATAGGTGGATCAGGCCATCGGTAACGCCGACGGTTGCCTGCTGATCGGGCTGACGACGCTGCTGATAGTCACTCAGTACGCGGTAACTGCCGACATCGCTGCCATTCGCCGTCGCGTTAGCCAGCGTTTCCGCCAGCGTCATGACGTCACGCAGCCCGAGGTTAAAGCCCTGTCCGGCAATCGGATGCAGCGTTTGTGCTGCATTGCCGACCAGTGCCAGACGATGGCTGATATGACTGTTGGCTTGCTGTAATTGCAGCGGATAGCTGAAACGTTTACCGGCCTGTTTTATAGTGCCCAGACGCCAGCCAAATGCTTTTTGCAGCTCGCTGAGGAACTGCGCTTCGCTCCAGTGATCAATCTCTTCTTTCGCTTCGCGCGGATGACACCAGACCAGCGAGCTGCGTCCATCGGACATTGGCAGCAGTGCCAGCGGCCCGTGTTTTGTGAAGCGCTCAAAAGCACGATTGTGGTGCGGCTCGCTGGTTGCCACGTTGGCAATGACAGCGATCTGACCATAATCCTCACGCTGCCAGCCAATATTGCAGGCTTTTGCCAGCGAAGAATGCGAACCGTCCGCGGCGACAAGCAGCTGCGCGGTCAGCGTTTCACCGGTATCAAGCGTGACACTGGCAGAATCCTGAGAACGCGCGACATCGGTGACTTTTGCCGGGCAATGCAGCGTGACGCCGGGGGCATTTTTCAGCATGGCAAACAGCCGTTTGCCGACTTCATGCAACTCGACCACCTGCCCGAGCGCTTCCACGCCGTAATGCGCGGCATTGAGATTCACAAAAGCCGCATGACCGCGATCACTGACGTGGATATCACGAATTGGCGTGGCGATAGCTTTCAGGGCCGGCCAGATGCCAGCACGGGCTAACTGCTGGCAGGTTCCCTGTGCCAGCGCAATCGAGCGGGCATCAAAACCAGGATGCCCATGATGATCCGGCGCAGTGGCTTCCACCAGATGCACCGGCAAGCTGCCCTGCGTCAGCGAGGAAATCGCCAGCGCCAGCGAGGCACCGGTCATTCCGCCGCCAACAATAACTATGCTCATATTATTTCTGTGCCGCCGCCATTAATGCTTCAATTTCATCGGCTTCTTTCACCACATCGCCGGTCAGAATTTCAATGCCGGTGGCGGTGATCAGAATGTCGTCTTCGATACGAATACCGATACCACGGTAAGCTTCGGGGACGTCCGCGTCCGGCGCAATATACAGGCCCGGTTCAACGGTCAGTACCATGCCAGGTTCCAGTGTACGGCTGCGATCTGCCGAGCCGTAATGACCCACGTCATGAACATCCAGCCCCAGCCAGTGCGATAAACCGTGCATGAAGAACTGTTTGTGCGCCTGCTCAGCGTAAAGGGTTTCAACGTCGCCCTTCATCACGCCGAGTTTGATCAGGCCTTCAATCATCACGCGCACTGCGGCTTCGGTTGCGGCCTGAATGCTGCTGCCCGGCCCGAAGACTTCCAGCGCTTTGTATTCTGACGCCAGCACGATGTCGTAGATTTCGCGCTGCGCTTTGCTGAATTTGCCGTTCACCGGGAACGTACGGGTGATATCACCGGCATAGCCCTGATATTCACAACCGGCGTCGATCAGCACTAAATCGCCGTCACGCAGTTCGCATTCATTTTCGGTGTAATGCAGAATGCAGCCGTTTTCGCCGCCACCCACGATGGTGTTGTAGGACGGATAACGCGCGCCGTGACGGTTAAATTCGTGAAGAATTTCGCCTTCAAGCTGATATTCAAACATGCCCGGACGGCATTTTTCCATCGCACGGGTATGCGCCAGCGCGGTAATGTGTCCGGCACGGCGCATGATGGCGATTTCTTCCGGTGATTTGAACAGGCGCATGTCGTGCACCCACGGACGCCAGTCAATGACGGTCGCAGGAGCAGAGAAATTCTGGCGGAAGCCTTTGCGCAGTTTTTCCATGGCACGGTTTACGATTTCATCGGCATAGGCGTAATCGCCTTGCGCGTGATACACCACATCAAGGCCGTTGAGCAGCAGATGCAACTGGTCGTTGATGTCGTCAAAAGGCAGCGCTTTGGTCACGCCAAGTTTGGCGGGCGCGGCATCCTGACCTAAACGACGGCCAAACCAGATTTCAGCGGTGAGATCACGCACACGATTAAACAGTACGCTGTGGTTATGATTTTCATCACTTTTCACCAGGATAAGCACCGCTTCCGGTTCATTGAAACCGGTGAAGTACCAGAAATCACTGCTCTGACGATACGGATATTCACTGTCGGCACTGCGTGTTGCTTCCGGCGCAGAAAAAATTATCGCAGCGCTTCCCGGTGCCATCTTCGCTAACAGCGCCTGACGACGATTCTCAAACTCTTGCTGAGTCATCACCTTCTCCTGAAATCGTTTTAATGTGTGCAATGTTCGGTTAATGCCATCAACCACTAATGCAATGTACGGTGGTTTTCCGCAGCCGTCGGGCGGCTGTGACCAAATTCACCAAAGCAAAGAATCGCCGCGACGCGAACGTATTCGACAACTTCCTCTAAAGATTGCGCCAGTTGTTCCTGATCTTCATCTTCGTCGTAACCGAGTTGCGCGATGCTACGCAAATCATCGATAGCTTCACCGACTTCGCCTTTCACTTTAGCAAGTTTAGGCTGCATCATGCCCAGACCGAGCAGGAAATGGTTCACCCATCCGGCCAGCGCATCGGCACGCTCAAAGACGTGTTTGTCATCGTCAGGCATCAGCATTTTAAATTCAAAGCTGTCATCTTCGAGGGTATCTGACGTCACTTTGCGCAGTTGTTGCAGCAAATCTGCCAGCGTGTGCGGGAAGGCCATGCCTTCGTTTGTCAGGTCATGCACCATCGTCAGCCAGCTGCCGTCGCGATTGCCACCGCACAGCAAGCCACTGATCAAACCGTGCATTTCTGCTGCGGTTAAAGCAACCGATTGTTGTTTCAGGTTTTGATCCAACGAATCGTAAGTAGGGTAAGTATTCTCAATAGACATGCGCATTCGCCATCGTTGGTCGGTTAAGTTCGTGTTATGCTACCACCAAGGTCTGTCGTAGTACCAGATTAGCAGCCCGCGATGGCGTGGTATAAGGCATGAATGGCACGCCCTGAACAATCGGGCAGCAGTCAGCCGGTCATGGGGTTGTAACCTGGTATTGAGATAGTTATAGTGGCGCCCGCTTCCAACATCCTGCGCCAGGTCGTAGTGGTCACGTTGGGGCGGACGAATAAATCAGCAGGAAGGTGGCATGTCTGCACAACCGGTAGATATTCAAATTTTTGGTCGCTCTTTACGAGTGAATTGTCCGCCAGAACAACAGGAAGCACTGAATCTGGCAGCTGATGATCTTAATCAGCGGTTGCAAGATCTGAAAGTTCGCACTAGAGTCACCAATACAGAGCAACTGGTTTTCATCGCGGCATTAAACGTATGTCACGAACTTGCTCAGGAAAGGTTGAAAACGCGCGACTATGCATCCAATATGGAACAACGCATTCGGATGCTGCAACAAACCATCGAGCAAGCTTTGCTCGAACAAGGCCGGATCTCTGAACGTGAAGGGGCGCCTTTCGAATAACACGCGTTGCTGACTGACTGGTCACAGGTCGTCAGAAACGGTAAAAAATTTCTCTGAGATGTTCGCCAGCGGGCCCGTCCCCTGAGCCGATAATTAGTACCAACAGAATGTGATGATCCGTAATCGGTGCGCATGCTCGGTCCGTCCGAGAAGCCTAAAGACTGCGACAGCACGTTCACCTTGAACCATGGGTTCAAGGGTTACAGCCTGCGACGGCATCTCGGAGATTCCCCTTTCTTTTCGGTACATCCCTTTCTGGTGTTTGTATCTATGTCCTACACTCCTCAGTTCGCTTCAGCCCGACAAATTATCCGTACTGAAATTCGCCAACGCAGAAACTCTCTGACCGCTGAGCAGCAAACGCATTTTGCCCATCAGGCCGCAGAACGTGTCGCCACGCATCCTGATATTCAATCCGCAAAAACCATTTCCGTCTTTCTGTCTTTTGATGGCGAGCTGGATACAGCCCCCCTGATCGACCGCTTATGGCGCGAAGGTAAGCAACTTTGCCTGCCGTTACTTCACCCTTTCTCTGCGGGTAATCTGCTTTTTCTGCGTTATACGCCCGAAACACCGCTGGTCCGCAATCGCCTCAAAATCCTTGAGCCGCAGCTGGACGTCACGCAGGTCATTCCTTTATTACAGCTGAATATCATCCTGACGCCACTGGTCGCCTTCGACAGTACCGGACAACGTTTAGGGATGGGCGGCGGCTTTTATGACCGTACTCTGGAAAACTGGCAGGAAGGCGGGCCGTATCCGATAGGTCTGGCGCACGATTGCCAGCATGTCGATGCGTTGCCGACAGAACACTGGGATGTGCCGTTACCTGAAGTAATTACGCCAGGTAAAGTATGGACATGGTAATACCAGACAATAAAACATCGCTGTAAAGTGCAGATACGCCATACGCTGTGAGCAACCTTTAAGTATGTTGTAACTAAGTAGATTATCTTTATGCCAGACCATACATCGGACTAACTCTAACCCGCTGAAATAAAACACATCCCTTTATTTATACATACCGTTACACGCCGATACCAATCACTCAGGGACAGCGCTGTTCGTCACGCCTATTATTCTCTCACCGGCCCCGCAGTGGGGTGGACACATAAACCAAAAATTCTTAAGGAATTACACATGAAAAAAGTATTAGCTCTGGTTGTAGCCGCTGCAATGGGCCTGTCTTCAGTTGCTTTCGCTGCTGAAACCACTGCAACTCCAGCACCCGCTGCAACAGCAACTACCGCTGCTCCGGCTCATGCGACTAAGCATAAAGCACATAAAAAACCTGTGCAGAAAGCTCAGGCTGCCAAAAAACACGTGAAACATGCCAAGAAAGCTGCACCGGTAGCTCAGAAAGCCCAGGCTGCTAAAAAACACGTAAAACATGCCAAGAAAGCTGCTCCGGTAGCTCAGAAAGCCCAGGCTGCTAAAAAACACGTGAAACATGCTAAGAAAGCTGCTCCGGCTGCAAAAGCAACGCCAGCAGCATAAGACGTAACGAAGAAGTCTTCGTGAGTATTTCTGCTCACTCTTATCAAGACTGTTAATTTAACACCCGGTTCGCCGGGTGTTTTTTTCTCCGGTTTTTATTCTGAGGTACTGACAGATGACACTGCGCCGCTACCAGTTTGAAATCACCCTGTCATCATTGATCCTTTGTGGTCTGGTCGCCCTCTCCTTTTACTTCTGAATGCTTTTACTCCTGAATGCTTTTTACTTATGAATGATTAGTCATCCCGGTAAGATCCCCTCCCGACATTCTTCACTTTCCCGATATCCCTTCTTCTTTCTCTGAAACCAGAAAGCAAAAAACCGCCTTGCGGCGGCTTTGATATTTACGACTGATGTAATCAGTACAGTAAACGTGCGCGGATAGTGCCCGGAATGGCCTTCATCAGTTGCAGCGCAGTGGTCAGCGTATTGATATCCGTTTCTGCATCAATCACCACATAACCGATTTCAGGGCTGGTTTGCAGGTACTGCGCAGCAATGTTGATACCCTGTTCCGCAAAAATCTGGTTGATGCTGGTCAGCACACCCGGACGATTTTCGTGGATATGCAGCAGACGGCTGGCTTTCTCGGTATGTGCCGGCAGAGAAGCTTCAGGGAAGTTAACCGCTGAGAGTGTTGAACCATTGTCAGAGTACTTCGCCAGTTTGCCTGCGACTTCCAGACCAATACCTTCCTGCGCTTCCATCGTCGAACCGCCGATGTGCGGCGTCAGCAATACGTTGTCGAATTCACACAGCGGAGAATTGAACGGGTCGCTGTTAGTCGCCGGTTCTTCCGGGAAGACGTCGATAGCCGCACCGGAAAGATGTTTGTTGCGCAGCGCATTGCACAGCGCAGGAATGTCGATGACCGTACCGCGTGAGGCGTTGATCAGCAGTGCGCCCGGCTTCATCTGCGCCAGCTGCACTTCAGAAATCATGTCTTTGGTTCCGGCTGTTTCCGGCACATGCAGCGTGACGACGTCGCTGGTATTGAGCAATTCTTCCAGTGTGGCAATCGGCTGCGCGTTGCCCAAAGGCAGTTTGCTTTCAATGTCATAATAGAAGACGCGCATCCCCAGGCTTTCCGCCAGAATCCCCAGCTGCGTACCAATGTGGCCGTAACCGATGATACCCAGACGTTTACCGCGCGCTTCAAACGAGCCGACAGCCAGTTTGTTCCAGATACCGCGGTGCGCCTTGGCGTTAGCTTCAGGAATGCCACGCATCATCAGCAGCATTTCGCCCAGCACCATTTCGGCAACCGAACGGGTATTGGAGAACGGTGCGTTGAAGACCGGAATACCGCGACGGGTCGCCGCTTTCAGATCCACCTGATTAGTCCCGATACAGAAACACCCAACAGCCACCAGTTTTTCGGCTGCCTGGAACACTTCTTCAGTCAGCTGAGTACGCGATCGGAGTCCAACAAAGTGCGCATCACGGATCGATTCTTTCAGCGACTCCGTATCTAAAGCACCTTTGTGAAATTCAATATTGGTGTAGCCCGCGGCACGGAGTGTATCAACCGCACTTTGGTGGACGCCTTCCACTAACAAAAATTTAATCTTGTCTTTCTCAAGTGATACTTTTGCCATTTCCCGACCCTATATTTTTCTGGCTGAAATCGAACTGCTAGGTGACTGCTCACAGTCAACATAACAAAAAATCCGCCATCATCAATACAAACGATTGCCTGACAGGCAGCAGAAGGCTCACCTCGCCAGAGGGTTTTCAGCATTTCATGCTGGTTAGATTTTATGGAGCCAGACGTTCAGGAGGAGAATTTCAGGAATGTGACATAAGTCACCAAATTAAGGCTTTTGAAGAAAAGATGATTCAGCCAGAAAATTATCATCTTCATAACATTGTGTTATGACAGGAGTGTGTCTGGCTGCTTTTATCTGAGCAGCCAGATCTTCTGCTTATCGCTGGATTATTTCAGCTTAACAGTTTTAACGCCTTCAGAAGTGCCGACAAGAGCCACGTCAGCACCACGGTTAGCAAACAGGCCGACGGTCACGACACCGGCGATCCCGTTGATCTTATTTTCCAGCGCGATGGCATCCATAATGCTCAGGTTATGCACGTCGAGGATCACGTTGCCGTTGTCGGTCAGGACATTCTGACGGTACTCCGGCAGACCGCCGAGTTTCACCAGTTCACGCGCAACATAAGAGCGCGCCATCGGGATCACTTCTACCGGCAGCGGGAATTTACCCAGCACATCAACCTGCTTGGAAGCATCCACGATACAGATGAATTTTTTGGCAATCGCCGCAATGATTTTTTCGCGGGTCAGCGCTGCACCGCCGCCTTTGATCATCTGCATTGCGCCGTTGATTTCATCCGCGCCATCAACATACACATCCAGCGAGTCCACTTCATTGCTGTCGAAAACGTGGATGCCTAAGCTTTTCAGTTTTGCGGTAGAGGCGTCTGAGCTGGAAACCGCGCCTTCAATCTGGCCTTTGATGGAACCCAGTGCGTCAATGAAATGTGCGGCGGTAGATCCGGTACCGACACCGACAATGGTGCCCGGCGTGACGTAATCCAGTGCGGCCCAGCCGACTGCTTTTTTCAATTCTTCCTGCGTCATAATGGCTTCTCTGTCTGATAACACGAAAGTGGCGTGAATGCTTCGATATAACGAATAGTGCCGGTGATTATAAAGCATGTCCCGCCAATATGGATAAACATCACCGCAGCCAGATCACACTTATTAAGTGCAATTGTGCAGCAAACACAAAGATTTTCCTCACCACAAATCCTGACAATCTGTGGCATAGTGTTCGGATAAAATTAAATCTAAGGGACAGAACTCCGATGAAACGCCCGGACTATAGAACGCTGCAGGCACTGGACGCGGTGATCCGCGAGCGCGGTTTTGAGCGCGCCGCACAGAAGCTTTGCATCACTCAATCGGCGGTCTCTCAGCGCATTAAACAACTGGAAAATTTGTTCGGCCAGCCTTTGCTGGTGCGTACCGTGCCGCCTCGTCCGACCGAGCAGGGTCAGAAATTACTGGCATTACTGCATCAGGTGGAATTGCTGGAAGAAGAGTGGCTGGGCAGTGACAGCAATAATGAAAGCAACGATACGCCGCTGCTGCTTTCACTGGCGGTGAACGCCGACAGTCTGGCGACCTGGCTGTTACCGGCGCTGAAATCGGTACTTGTCGATTCGCCTATCCGTCTGAATTTGCAGGTGGAAGATGAAACGCGCACGCAGGAACGTCTGCGTCGCGGTGAAGTGGTCGGTGCGGTGAGTATTCAGCCACAGCCGCTGCCGAGTTGTCTGGTGGATCAGCTGGGTGCGCTCGACTATCTGTTTGTCGGTTCCAGGCCCTTTGCGGATCGCTATTTCCCGAACGGCGTCACCCGCTCCGCTTTGCTGAAAGCGCCTGCAGTAGCGTTTGACCATCTGGACGATATGCATCAGGCTTTCCTGCAACAGAACTTCGATTTGTCGCCGGGCAGCGTGCCGTGCCACATCGTTAACTCCTCGGAAGCCTTTGTGCAGCTGGCCCGTCAGGGCACCACCTGCTGTATGATCCCGCATCTGCAAATCGAGAAAGAACTGGAAAGCGGCGAACTGATCGACCTGACACCCGGCCTGTTCCAGCGCCGTATGCTTTACTGGCACCGTTTTGCGCCGGAAAGCCGCATGATGCGTAAAGTCACTGACGCGCTCATCGCCCACGGTCATCAGGTGTTGCGTCAGGACTGATGAAAATATCCGGTATGGAAAGCGGTGCTTAACCGCTTTTCTCCCGGACCATTTCGATCAATGCCCGCAAAGCCGCAGGGACATGACGGTTTCCCGAGAAATAGAGAAACAAACCAGAGACAGGCGGACACCAGTCTTCCAGCACCGCGATTAAGCGCCCCTCTTTCAGCGCTATCCGCGCGTAATCTTCCGGAACATACGCAATCCCCAGCCCGTCCTCTGCGGCCTCAACCATCAGTTGTGTATTGTCCAGCGTCAGATTTCCGGGCACATCAATTGCCACTTCCTCTGCGCGTTTTTGAAATTCCCAACGATAACGTTTGCCGCTGGGCAGACGCTGCCGCAAACACTGATGACGAGCAAGGTCATCCGGCGTTTCAGGGGCCGGATACACAGCAAGATAATCCGGTGATGCTACGGCCAGAAATCGTAAATCGGGGCTGAGCCGCACAGCGATCATGTCCCGTGGAACCGCTTCTCCCAGCCGGATCCCCGCATCAAAACCCTGCCCGACAATATCCACCAGCTTTCCTTCCGCCACCAGATCCAGCGTCACACCGGGATAACGCGTCATGAACTCTGGCACAATATTCCGCAACAACAGGCGAATAGCGCCTTCGCTGCCGTTAATGCGCAGTTCACCGGTCAGTCGCCCCTGCTCACCCGCGACATCCTCCAGCGCGGCATCCAGCCCGCTCATCAGCGGATCGATGCGTTTCAGCAAGCGTTCGCCCGTTTCAGTCAGCGACACACTGCGCGTAGTGCGGTGCAAAAGGCGTGCGCCAAGGCGATCTTCCAGCCCGCGCATAACGTGGCTGAGCGACGATCGCGTGATGCCCAGAAGATCGGCGGCGCGGCGGAAACTCCCGTGTTCAGCGATAGCCATAAAGGCCCGGAGTTCTGCCAGGGTCGGTTTGTTCATGGATGGCGTGTTCATTGGTGGTTAATGTTCACCTGTTCATGCAGTTTATTGGGTATTAACGCACCAATAGTATTGCCCTACCCTGAATGTCTGGCAACGTCTGTAATTGAGGAATTTGAGAATGACAAAGACATGGTTTATTACCGGAACATCCACCGGCCTCGGACGCCTGCTGACCGGGCAGCTGCTTCTGCGCGGCGACAGGGTGATCGCCACATTACGCAAACCGGGCGCGCTTGACGACTTGCTGGCAAGTTATGGAGATCGGCTGCAAATCCTCATGCTCGATATCACCGATACATCGGCTATCCGAACCGCCGTCGGCGCTGCATTTGCCAAAGCCGGACGTATAGATGTGGTGGTCAGTAATGCAGGTTACGGCCTGTTTGGCGCAGGTGAAGAAGTCAGTGACGGGCAAATCGAAAGACAGATCGCCACCAATCTGGTGGGTTCTATCCAGCTTATCCGCGCCGTTTTGCCACACCTGCGCACACAAGGAGGCGGCCGGATTGTGCAGGTTTCATCAGAAGGCGGGCAGATCGCTTATCCGAATTTCAGCCTATATCATGCAACAAAATGGGGAATTGAAGGATTTGTCGAATCGGTGGCGCAGGAGGTGAAACCGTTTGGTATCGACTTCCTGATTATTGAACCGGGCCCGACCAGTACGGAATTTGGCGCAGGTCTGGATCACGCCGAACCGATGGACTGCTATGAAACCACGCCTGCCGGTGAAGTACGCCGTGCGATTGCATCCGGTGATTTCGCCATTAAAGGCGACGCGCTGAACACCGTCAGGGCGATGATCGCCGCTGCCGATGAAGTGAATCCGCCGCTGCGTCTCGCGCTCGGCAGCACGGCTTACGCGTCGGTCAGTCAGGCACTGACAGAAAGATTACGGGTACTGGAGGCACAAAAAGACGTAACGTTTTCAGCAGATAAATAGCCGTAACCAGTGGCATTAAATTCAGAAAACAAAAAACCCGCCGGAGCGGGTTTTTCATTTTCACGGCGTCAGGTTTACTGAGCCGGTGCTGGTGCTGGTGCTGGTGCTGGTGCCTGCGGCTGCAATTCGAACACCACATCGACCTGATCGTCGAAGTGAATACTCTGCTGTTCATAGGTCTGCGCGACATCGCTCTGCCCTGCGGCTTCGGCGGTTTTATACATACGCGCCACCGGCATTGGCTGGTAGTTAGCCACGTGATAACGAATGCTGTAAACCGGCCCCAGTTTGGTATTGAAGCCTTCAGCCAGTGATTTCGCCTGCTGAGTAGCGTTTTCGATGGCTTTCTGACGCGCTTCATCACGGAATTTATCCGGATTAGCCACGCCCAGTTCAACCGCACGCACTTCATTCAGACCTGATTTCAGTGCGCCATCCAGCAATTCGTTCAGTTTATCCAGCTGACGCAAAGTCACCTGCACCTGACGCACAGCACGGTAGCCTTTCAGCTGTGAAGTGCCATCTTTCAGGTAATTGTATTCCGGCTGAGTACGCAGGTTGGCCGCATTGATATCTTTTTTCTCAATGCCGTTTTTTTGCAGGAACGCATAATAGGCCGCTACGCGTTCATCCGCCTGTTTCTTGGCGCTGGCTGAATCATTCGCCGACACGCTGACTTCAATCGCCAGCGTCGCGATATCCGGCGTCGCATCAACACTCGCCGTGCCTGACGTCACCACGTGCGGTCCGGCAGGTAATTCCGCCGCCTGCAACGCCAAAGGTAATGTCCCTAATCCCAACATCGCTGCTACAGCTAATGCTTTCAGTTTCACAGTGCCTCCATTAATCATCAAAGATCTGGCAATAGATAGGTCAAAACAATCTGCGAAACCGTAGCATAATCCGTTACAACTGAAACTAAGATTAGTGACAAAAGCTGATTTAAGGCTAAAAACTTAAAGCACACCGGTCTGGCGAGCCAGTTGTACAGCAATCCCCCACATGATCACGCCAACGATAAAATTGATGACCCGCTGCACTTTGCCGGTATTCAGCCACGGCGCCAGCATCGCAGCGAGGATGGCCAGCCCGAAGAACCATATTACCGATGCACTGACCGCACCGAGCGCAAACCACGAACGCTCATCAGGGCTCAGACTGCCACCCAGACTGCCGAGTACCACGAAAGTATCGAGATATACGTGCGGATTCAGCCAGGTGACGGCCAGCATGCTGACGACAATTTTCCAGCGGCTTTGCTTCGCCACTTCGGCCTGCGCCAGTTCAGGATTTTTGCTGAATGCCGTGCGAAATGCGCCCCAGCCATACCACAGTAAAAACGCCACACCACCCCAGCTCACCAGTAACAGTAATGTCGGAGATTGGCTCAGCAGTGCGCTGCCGCCAAAGATGCCGCCGCAGATCAGCGCAATATCGCTCAGCGCGCATAATCCGGCAATCATCAGGTGATACTGTCGGCGAATGCCCTGATTCATTACAAACGCATTCTGCGGGCCAATCGGTAAAATCATTGCGGCGCTCATCGCCAGTCCTTGCAGGAAAATAGCCAGCACGGAGAACTCCTTCGAGAGTTGATAACAGAGGGTTGATGACAAAGGGTTAATAACAAAGATTGCGCGCAGTGTAAGGGCTTTGCTGGCATAAGAGGAAATGGATATTTCTAATCGCTCATTAGGCTGGCTTATCAGCGACGGTCTGAAGCGTCAGGCATGAAAAAGGCGCCCGCAGGCGCCTGAGAAAATCGGAATCTGGCAGGAATGTGTTATTCGAACGAGCGACGTTCTTCCTGCTGGTTGCCTGCCGCATTCGCGACCTGATAAAGGTGAACATCCATCTGCGGATAAGCAATGTTGATGTTGTTTTTATCCAGTGCGCGTTTGAACGACTCAAGCAGATCCCATTTCACGTTCTGCGCATCACCGTTGCTGGTCCATGCGTACACGATGAAATTCAGGGTTGATGCTGCCATTTCGTTCAGACGAACCACAACGTCTTTATCTTTCAAAACACGCGGATCGGCAGTAACGATCTCGGTCAGGAGTTGCTTAACCAGATCGATGTCAGAGTCATAACCCACGCCAATGGTCAGGTCGATACGGCTGGTCGGTTCGCGGGAGTTGTTGATGATGTTACCAGCGATGATTTTACCGTTTGGCACCACAATGATTTTGTTGTCCGGCGTACGCAGTGTGGTGGAGAAAATTTGTACCTGAGTGACAGTACCCGCTACACCACCGAGGTCAACATATTCACCGGCGCGGAACGGACGGAAGATCACCAGCAAAACGCCGGCTGCAAAGTTAGACAGTGAACCCTGCAATGCCAGACCGACGGCCAGACCGGCAGCACCGATAACCGCAATCACGGACGTGGTTTGCACGCCGATCCGTCCCAGAACCGCAATCAGCGTGAACGCAATAATCGCGTAACGCACCATGGCGGAAAGGAAGTCGGAAACCGTAATATCAATGCCACGAACCTTTAAAACCCGGCTGACGGCACCGGAAACGATGCGGGCGATAATCATACCGACAATCAGAATGAAAATAGCGGCCACAATATTCACAGCGTAATGAAGCAGTAAGGCCTGGTTTCTTACCAACCAGTTGCCAGCATTATTAATGCTGCCTACAACGTTCAAATCATCCATTTAAAGTACCCCAAAATTACACCCTGACGGGCTGCAAGAAATCAAAGCTGCCCGACGATGCGGGCAGCAAGTGTGCTTTAAGGTTAACTAACAATGCGATGAAGTGCCAATCCTGTGGGAAAGACTTCAGATAAATTAAGAATTTGCGTGGCTGTTTTTCAGCGGTTCGGGCGTTTTGAAGGCCTGCAATGGCCCGCGACCACTCAGCGTAAAGGCTGAGATTATCGTGAAGGTCAGTGCGACCAAGCCCAGGATCAGATACGTTCCGTGGAAACCGATACGGTCATACATATTGCCCGCGAACACCGACATAAAGATGATTGCCACCTGTTTGAAGAAGCAGAACGTCACCAGATAAATCGTCGCGGAGAAGCGCACCTCAAATACGGACGTAATGTATTTGAAGCAACCGACAATCAGGAACGGCACCTCGAACATATGCAGGGTTTTCAGCACAACCACTTCCAGCGGCGATGACGCGAAAGACGAGCCGATGATGCGTACAGACATAATTGTCCCGGCCAGCAGCAGCGCATTCTTACCGCCAATACGGTTCACAATCAGCGGCGCGAAGAACATGATGCAGGCGTTAAGTAACTCGCCCATGGTGGTCACATAGCCAAAGACGCGCGTCCCTTCAGAAGATGACGTGAAGAACGAGGTAAAGAAGTTGGCAAACTGCTGGTCAAACACGTCGTATGTGCAGGAAACGCCGATGACGTACAACGCCAGGAACCACAGTTTTTTATCTTTCAGCAGTTCCACCGCCAGTTTGAGATTGAACGGTTTAGTGTTCGCGCCCAGTTCGTTGGCCACGCGGGCGCTGGAGGTGACTTCTGGTTTGGCAATAAGCAACAGAATCGCGAGGATCACCGCACAGCCGGAACCAAGCCAGAACACGAACTCATTGTTGATGGTAAACATGATACCGACTACCGATGCACACAGCGCCCAGCCGACACAGCCAAACATGCGGGCACGACCAAATTCAAAGCTGCTGCGGCGGCTGACTTTCTCAATATAGGCTTCAATGGCAGGGGCACCGGCGTTATAAATCAGGCCAAGGTAAATCCCGCCAACGACTGAACCGAGATAAATATTAATTTTCAGTAACGGGCCAAACACGTAGATAAAGAATGGCGCGAACAGGATCAGCATACCGGTGATGATCCACAGCAGATGCTTTTTCAGCCCCAGTTTATCGGCGAGTAAACCGAACACCGGCTGGAACAACAACGAGAACAGCGAAATGCTGGCAAAGATAATGCCGGTGTCACTTTTGCTGATCTGATTGATGTCATGCAACCAGATGGGGAAAAACGGGAAGTAGGCGCCCATGATGAAAAAATAAAAGAAGAAGAACAGCCCGAACATCCAAAAGTTAGTATTTTTCAGGTAATACACAAGCAGTTTCCTTACGTCTGAATATCGCGCCGCCGGGGATTAACACGGCGGCGCAGGCTGTCAGGCACGTTTCATGGTGAACGAATAATGATACTGACCGGCTGTCAGCAGGAAATCGGGGCTGACGCTCGGGCTCCACGAATCATCGCCGCCGACGCCCATATGGAAGCCGTCGATGTTCAGCCAGGTGCCCTCTTCTTCACGCAGTAAATGACGATGACTGGTCTCCATCAGCTGTTGCAGGCTGTAGCGGCTAAGACCAAAGTGGAAATTACCGCGCAGTTTCCATCCGGCATAATCCAGCTCACGGGTATCCCCGCGCAGGCCGTTTTCTGTCGGGAATACGTAAGGCGTATAAAGTTCACCCAGTGGCAAAATCCATCGCCCATGTTGTGCGGCCAGACGGCGATCCGGGTAGTTTTCGTGTGGCCCCAGCCCCAGCCAGGTGACGTTTTCTGCTGTTTCTGCCAGCTGACAGGTCAGGCCAATGCGCCCCGGCGACGGTACGTTTGCTGCCACGCGAACATCGGCACTGATATGTAGCTCGCCCTGATTATCGATGCGGAAAATTTTGCGGCTCAGCAGGCGCATTTCCTCGCCCGCCATAAACGCGTGCGTGGTAATAATCACCACGCCGTCCTGCAACTGATCGGCGGAGATATTCAGCAGGCGCGATTCCAGCTGATACATGCCGGCGGCTTTCCAGCGCTCCACCCAGGCATTCGGGTCGATACGCGTGACTTCGCTGACGCCGATATCGTTATCCACCGGCGCACGGACAAACTGGTCGCGCAGTGCGCTAAACAGGCGCGGCGTTTTGCCATCAAACCACTGTTCGAGCTGGCCGGTTTGCTGACTGAACTGCCACCGTTGCGCGCCGTGTACTACAGAAATCAGGTCGCCCTGCTGATCCAGAACCGGCGCAGCGGCGGAGATTTTCTCCGGCACCGGCAAGGTCAGCGGCTGCGGCAGCTGCCATTGATCCCAGGCGCTGCGGTACCCCGCTTCTGACCACGCGGTTGCCTGCGGCTGGTGTACTGCGACGTTCAGCCACAAATCGCCTTCTGCCTGCGGGATATCGCCCAGCTCTAACGTTTGTTTACCGCATGGCGCGATATTCAGTACCGTTTCGCCCTGCGAGATGACTTCGCCGTCACGTTCAATGCGCCAGACTAACTGTTCGTTATCGCTGTGACGGAACAGGTATTCACTGTGAATTTCCAGCGTCAGCGGCGAGGTACCGGTCAGGGAGAACTGGAAGAATTGCTGGGCGCGCTGCGCTTCGAACAAGGACGGATGCGGCGTGCGGTCGGCAAATACCAGACCATTCATGCAGAACTGACGATCGTTTGGCGTATCGCCAAAATCCCCGCCGTAAGCCATATAGCGTTCGCCGTTTTCGCCGGTACGCAACAGACTCTGATCGACCCAGTCCCAGACGAAACCGCCCTGCAAGCGCGGGAACTGACGGAAGGCTTTCCAGTATTTATCGAAACCGCCGAAGCTGTTACCCATCGCGTGAGCGTATTCGCAGAGGATCAGCGGACGTGTTTCATCCGGCATGCTGATCCACTTTTTAATCGACCATTTTGGTACCGCCGGGAACGGCTGATCCTGCTCAACGCGGGAATACATCGGGCAGATAATGTCGGTTGCTGCGCTGTTAGCGCCGCCGCCTTCGTACTGCACAGGACGGGTCGGATCGACAGATTTTATCCAGCGGTATAACGCGTCGTGGTTTGCGCCATGCCCGGATTCGTTGCCCAGTGACCAGATGATAATGCACGGATGATTGCGGTCGCGCTGAACCATACGTGTAACGCGTTCGCTGAAAGCGTTGAACCATACCGGATCGTCCGACAAACGGTTCATCGGCTGCATGCCGTGGGTTTCGATATTGGCTTCATCGACCACATACAGACCGTATTCGTCACACAGCTTGTACCACAGCGGATGGTTCGGATAATGCGAGCAGCGCACGGCGTTAAAGTTGTGCTGTTTCATCAGCACAATGTCACGGCGCATGGTGGCTTCATCCATCACCTGACCGTTTTCAGGATGATGTTCGTGGCGGTTGGTGCCGCGGATCAATACCGGCTGACCGTTCACTTTCAGCAGCCCGTTGCTGATTTCCACCTGACGGAAACCGACGTCACAGGCTTCGGCTTCTATAAGCTGGCCTTGCGGAGAAATCAGGGAAATCACGGCACGATACAGCGCCGGTTGTTCTGCGCTCCATAAAGCCGGCTGGCTGACCGGCAGGCGCAGCGTAGTGCGGTCATATGCCGCCCCGCGTTCATCGATAATTTCGCTGCCCAGCGGTTGCTGATGTTCTGCGACCGGTTTATCGCCCTGCCATAACTGGACACGCACCTGATAATCAGCCGCGTTTTCCTGCGGCACGGCGGCACTGACCTGCACTTCCAGCTCGGCCTGCGTGAAGCCATGGAACAGATGCGTGCGCACCTGGTAATCCGTAATTTGCTCCACCGGTTTATGCAGCAACGTGACATCACGGAAGATGCCGCTCATGCGCCACATATCCTGATCTTCCAGATAGCTGCCATCGCTCCAGCGAAGCACCATCACCGCCAGACGGTTTTCACCCGAGTGCAGCACATGACTGAGATCGAATTCCGCCGGTAAACGGCTGTCCTGCGAATAGCCGATCCACTGGCCGTTGCACCACAAATAGAACGCGGAATTGACGCCGTTAAACACGATGCGCGTCTGTCCGCTGTTCAGCCAGTCTTTATCCACAGAAACTGTGAGCGAGTAACAACCGGTGGGGTTTTCTTCAGGCACAAACGGCGGATTGACCGGGATCGGATACTGTACGTTGGTATAAATCGGTGCGTCATAACCTGCCAGTTGCCAGTTGGAGGGCACCTGTACGGGATCCGCATCCGCCAGATCCTGCTGTAACCATTGCTCCGGCACCGCTTCCGGACGGGTGAAATAGCTGAATACCCATTCGCCGCTCAGGCTGCGGATCCTTTCTGAAGGCTGATTTCCCCTGGCTTCTTGTGCATCACGCCAGCTGTTGAAAGGCGGGTGCGCGGGTAATCTGTTGCACTGCGTCGAGGCAGGTTTTTCCCAGTCACGGCGGGCCAGAACGGTGGCCAGTGATGATAATTTATCTTCCGCTGATGAAGTCATAATTTCTCCCCGGTAAATTGTTATGCGCTCACAATAATACAAACATGCTTAACCGGAGAGAGTAAGTAAAGCGCAGGGATGCGGGAAAGGGACGCGGATCACAAAATCCGCGACATGGACAATTAAATGAGGAACGGACTAAGAGAAGATCAGAGCGCGCTGAGCTGACGGGCGATGCGGATCAGTTCCTGCGACAACGCTTCCTGTGACACATTTTCTGCGCCAGGTCGGGCGGTGGTGTGGCGCTCAACCAGGGACGTGGGCAGCAACAGTGAGTCGCTGTGGTGATCGCTGTGATTATGCAGATGATCCACCAGCCGGTTGACGCTCTCGTGGCCGAGCAGACGGAAATCCTGTTTGATGGTGGTCAGCGGCGGGAAGAAAAAGGCGCTGTCTTCGGTATCGTCATAGCCAATTACCGAGATTTGTTCCGGCACCCGCAGGCCAAACTCGTGCACTGCGCGCAAGACGCCGAGCGCCATCTGGTCATTGGCGACCAGAATCGCCGTCGGGCGCACCGGCTGATTGAGCAGTAATAACGCCTGCTGATAACCCGACGCTGCGCTCCAGCCGCCGTGCTGAACCACACAGGGCCTAATATCGTGCGTCGCCAGCGTATTCAGCCAGCCTTCATAACGCAGGCGCGCTGAGATGGATTCAAGCGGGCCGGTCAGCACCGCGATCTGCTGATGACCTAGCGCCAGCAAATGCTCTACGCCCTGCTTCGCCCCGCAGTGCGGATCGAACAGAATTTTGAAGACGTCAGCTTCTGGATCCACATCCAGAAACAGCGCCGGTAAATTGCCACAAAGCTGTGCGATTGCAGCCGCATCGTCATTCGACAGCGGCACGTTAATCAGCACGCCGTCCACCCGCTGCGACATCAGTTCGTTCACCGCCGTGCGACAGGCGGCCAGACTCAGGTTATCAATCATCGAAATCACGACGTTGAAACCTAACTGGTTTGCGCGGGTTTTCATCGCCGACGCGATTTGTGATGGGGCATGCAGCGCCAGTTCGGTGGTCGCCAGTCCGAGGGTGAAGCTTTGTTTACCCGCCAGTTGCTGGGCAACGCGGTTCGGAACGTAATTGAGCGCTGCCATCGCCTGTTCGACTTTGTTGCGCGTTCTTACCGACACGTGCGCTGCCTGATTCAGTACACGCGAAACGGTCTGATAAGACACACCCGCATGGCGCGCGACATCATCAAGGGTGACAGATTTTGGCTTCATGTCTTTCTACCTTCAGACTTCATGTTAAGGACAGCTTAAATCGCCTTCTTCGCAGTGCAGAATGTCATTAATTTCTTTGGTGCGCTGCTCGGTTTTCTGTTGCAGACAGCCGGAATAGATCATCGGCTGAACAGACCCCCCGTCAACGCCGGAAGACATAAACGCGCAGTCATTGTCACGAAATACAATCCAGCTTCGCTGGGCTGCTTTGAATTTGGTTTGCTGCTCCGGCGAAAGCTGCGCCATTTTTTGTTTGTAGGCCTGATTTAATAACGTATCACTGCGTTTGAACTCCTGTCCGGCACAAATGTTCATATCCATCTGCGTCGTGGCATTTTTACAGTCGGTTTCAGCGGCATGAACAAAAGGTGTCAGGGCAAATAACGCGAACAACGCTATACGCATAATTTTCTCCGCCAGTGGCGTTTCCGTTAACAGGACTGACATTGTGAAGATAAAACGGGCAATAAAAAAGGGGCCGAAGCCCCTTTGACGATTATCCTCACATTCCGGTGGTCAAGCACCGGAAGCGTAAGAATTACAGTACGTCGATTGCGTTCAGTTCTTTGAATGCCAGTTCCAGGCGAGTCACCATGGAAGACTGTGCAGCACGCAGCCATACGCGCGGGTCATAGAATTTCTTGTTAGGTTTGTCCGCGCCTTCCGGGTTACCCAACTGACCTTGCAGGTAAGCTTCGTTTTTCTTGTAGAACTGCAGGATACCGTCCCAGTTAGCCCACTGGGTGTCGGTGTCGATGTTCATTTTGATAACACCGTAGCCTACAGATTCTTTGATTTCTGCTGCAGTAGAACCGGAACCGCCGTGGAAGACGAAGTTCAGGCTGTTGTGTGGCAGGTTGTGTTTCTTGCACACGTATTCCTGAGAATCACGCAGGATCGTTGGAGTCAGTTTGACGTTACCTGGTTTGTAAACACCGTGTACGTTACCGAATGACGCAGCGATAGTGAAACGCGGGCTGATGGCGTTCAGTTTTTCGTATGCGTAATCAACGTCTTGCGGCTGAGTGTACAGTGCAGATGCGTCCATATGGCTGTTGTCCACGCCATCTTCTTCACCGCCGGTGCAACCCAGTTCGATTTCCAGAGTCATGTCGATTTTTGCCATGCGAGCTAAGTACTTGCTGCAAATTTCGATGTTTTCTTCCAGGGATTCTTCAGACAGGTCGATCATGTGTGAAGAGAACAGTGGTTTACCGGTTTTCGCGAAGTGAGCTTCACCTGCGTCCAGCAGACCGTCGATCCATGGCAGCAGTTTCTTCGCGCAATGGTCGGTGTGCAGGATGACTGGCACGCCGTAATGTTCTGCCATCTGATGTACGTGATGTGCGCCAGAGATTGCACCCAGGATTGCCGCGCCTTGTGGCACGTCAGTTTTCAGGCCTTTACCAGCGATGAACGCAGCGCCACCGTTAGAGAACTGAACGATAACCGGTGAACGGACTTTCGCAGCAGCTTCGAGAACGGCGTTGATAGAGTCGGTGCCTACGCAGTTAACCGCTGGCAGAGCAAATTTGTTTTCTTTAGCAATAGCGAAAACTTTCTGTACATCATCACCAGTAATAACGCCTGGTTTTACGAAATCAAAAATTTTAGACATAGTTCTTTGTCCTGTATTCGTCGGCCGTAGATGGATTGAATCGGTTTGCTATGTCGCGTGAGTTCCACTGTGCAGCCCCTCGCGCGGCAAAGAAGAACAGGAAGCCGTAAGCTTCCCGCTCAGGGTTCATTACTTCTTAGCACGCTCTTCCAGCATCACAACCGCTGGCAGTGCTTTCCCTTCAACGAATTCCAGGAATGCGCCACCGCCAGTGGAGATATAGGAAATTTTGTCAGCGATACCGAACAGGTCGATAGCCGCCAGAGTGTCGCCGCCGCCTGCGATAGAGAATGCTTCGCTGTCAGCAATGGCCTGCGCCACAATCTCGGTCCCTTTACGGAAGTTAGGGAACTCGAACACGCCTACAGGACCATTCCACAGAATGGTTTTAGCGTTTTTAATGATCTCAGCCAGGCGGTTTGCTGACTCGTCGCCCATGTCGAGAATTTGTTCGTCATCTTTGATGTCTTTAACAGACTTCACAGTTGCAACGGCTGTTTCAGAGAACTCAGTCGCCACGCGAACATCTGTAGGAACAGGAATGTCGCAGGTTTCCAGCAATTTGCTTGCGGTACCGACCAAGTCTGCTTCGTACAGGGATTTACCGACGTTGTTGCCTTGCGCAGCCACGAAGGTGTTCGCGATACCACCGCCAACGATCAGCTGGTCAGCGATTTTGGACAGGGAATCCAGAACGGTCAGTTTGGTAGAAACTTTAGAACCGCCAACGATAGCCACCATCGGACGAGCCGGGTTACCCAGCGCTTTACCCAGTGCTTCCAGTTCTGCAGACAGCAGCGGACCGGCACACGCGATTGGCGCAAATTTGCCCACGCCGTGAGTAGAAGCTTGCGCACGGTGCGCAGTACCGAATGCGTCCATCACATAGATGTCACACAGGGCAGCATATTTTTTGGACAGTGCTTCGTCGTCTTTCTTTTCGCCTTTGTTGAAGCGAACGTTTTCCAGAACAACCAGCTCGCCTTCGGCAACTTCAACGCCATCCAGATAGTCTTTAGCCAGACGTACAGGAGAAGACAGTTTGTCTTTCAGGTAGTTAACAACCGGCAGCAGAGAAAACTCTTCGTTATATTCGCCTTCAGTCGGACGACCCAGATGCGAGGTAACCATCACGCGTGCGCCTTGTTTCAGGGCAATTTCGATGGTTGGTAAAGAAGCGCGGATACGTGCATCTGACGTTACTTTGCCATCTTTAACTGGCACGTTCAGATCGGCACGGATCAGTACGCGTTTACCCGCTAAATCCAGATCGCTCATCTTAATAACAGACATGGTGAATCCTCTCGTTGATTCTCTTTAAAGTTGCTTGAAGGCAATTTCGGCCAGAAGGCCGGAACAGCCGTACTAGAAACCGCTAGCGGACATTGCCAATGTTGTATCCAACATTCGATTGGCAAAACCCCACTCGTTATCGCACCAGACAAGTGTCTTAATCAGGTGCTGTCCACTTACCCGCGTCTGCGTTCCATCTACGATGGCGCTGTGGGGATCGTGGTTAAAATCTGTCGAGACTAATGGTAGTTCGGTATAGTCAACTATACCACGAAAAGCACCTGTTGCGGCCTTTTGCAGCAGCTGGTTCACCTCGTCTACCGTCACAGAACCCTCGACAAATACGCTCAGATCAATGGCTGTGACATTGATTGTCGGCACGCGCACCGAGATCGCCTCAAAGCGATCGCAGAATTTAGGCATGATGCGCGTGATCCCTGCGGCCAGTTTGGTATCGACCGGAATGATGGACTGACTGGCAGCGCGCGTACGGCGTAAATCCGCGTGGTACGCGTCAATGACCGGCTGGTCATTCATCGAAGAATGGATGGTCGTTACCGTGCCCGACTCAATGCCGAATGCATCGTCGAGCAGCTTGATCACAGGGATAATACAGTTGGTGGTGCAGGACGCATTGGACACAATGCGGTGCTGGCGTTCGAGCAAATCGTGGTTCACACCGTAAACCACCGTGGCGTCAAGATCATGACCACCGGGATGCGCGAACAGAATTTTTTTGGCGCCAGCCGCAAGCTGGGCTTCACCGTCTTCGCGACTGCCGTAAACGCCGGTGCAATCGAGCACCACGTCAATACTCAGTTCGCCCCAGGGCAACTGGCTGGCATCAGGCTGGTGAAGTAAACGGACGGAGTCATCGCCGACGTAAAGGTTTTCACCTTCCTGGCGGACATCCCAGGCGAAGCGCCCGTGGCTGGAGTCGTATTTGAGCAGATGCGCCATGCCTTCAGGGCTGGCGATTTCATTGATGGCAATGACGGAGATTTCCGCCCGACGCCCGGATTCGTATAACGCGCGCAATACGCTACGGCCAATGCGACCAAAGCCATTAATTGCAATACGTATTGGCATACATCTCCCTGTTACACGGTTGTTACTCAATTTCAGTAACACCTATAGTAATGCAGCGTGCGTTTACGGTGAATCACCATCGTCATCTGTCAGCACGATGCGTGCAGCAGAAAAATTTCAGTTTCCGTCACGATAACAACCTGGTGACGATGTTAAGCTCAAATAGCCTGACTGAAACGGTTCAGCTGAGAATAAACCAAACCATGAATAAAAGGAATAATTCGTCAGCCGCAGAGGCATTAATCACGCCGAACGCTTAAAAAAACATCAGCCAATTCCGTGTATTCACAGTGATTTTACTTTTCCATCACTTTTTCGACAGCGATTATTCTCAAAAACCGACGGATTGAAACAGCGTCAGAATGCAGGGAGTGTAGCTGAGTCCGCAGGAGAAGGGTTTGACCTGCATCATTTCGCGCGAAACTGAGAACCTGCGCATGAAATTGCAGGCGAAAAAAAAGCACCCGGAGGTGCTTTTAAGAAACTTTAAGAAAGCGGAATTACTTCAGTAACGCCTGTGCCTGAGCAACAACGTTATCAACAGTGAAACCGAACTCTTTGAACAGCAGGTCTGCCGGAGCAGATTCGCCGAAGCTATGCATACCAACGATAGCGCCGTTCAGGCCAACATATTTGAACCAGTAATCCGCGATACCCGCTTCAACAGCAACACGGGCTGTCACGGCTTTCGGCAACACAGATTCACGGTAAGCCGCGTCTTGTTTGTCGAAGGCGTCAGTTGAAGGCATGGAAACCACACGCACTTTGGTGCCCGCAGCCGCCAGTTTATCAGCCGCTTCCACGGTGATACCGACTTCAGAACCGGTCGCGATCAGGATCACCTCTGGGGTGCCGTCGCAATCTTTCAGCACATAACCGCCGCGCGCCACGTTGGCTAATTGCTCAGCAGTACGTGGTTGCTGGGTCAGGTTCTGACGGGAGAAGATCAGGGTCACCGGGCCGTCGTTACGCTCAATCGCGTATTTCCATGCCACAGCAGATTCAACCTGATCCGCAGGACGCCAGGTGCTCATGTTTGGCGTAACGCGCAGGCTGGCGATTTGCTCAACCGGCTGGTGCGTCGGGCCATCTTCGCCCAGACCGATGGAGTCATGGGTGTACACGAACACGTTGCGGATTTTCATCAGTGCAGCCATACGCACGGCGTTGCGCGCATATTCCACGAACATCAGGAAGGTCGCAGAGTACGGCAGGAAACCACCGTGCAGCGCGATACCATTAGTAATGGCGGTCATACCGAATTCACGCACGCCGTAATGGATGTAGTTACCCGCCTGATCGTCGCCGATAGACTTAGAACCGGACCACATAGTCAGGTTGCTTGGTGCCAGATCAGCAGAGCCGCCCAGGAACTCTGGCAACACTTTACCGAAAGCTTCCAGCGCATTCTGGGATGCTTTACGGCTGGCGATGTTTGCAGGGTTCGCCTGCAGCTGTTCGATAAATTTCTGCGCTTCGGTTTCCCAGTTCGCTGGCAGCTCGCCGTTCACACGACGTTTGAACTCTTTGGCCAGTTCCGGATGCGCTTTAGCGTAAGCATCAAACTTGTCGTTCCACGCGGCTTCTTTCGCTTTACCGGCTTCTTTCGCATCCCACTGTGCATAGATGTCTTGCGGGATTTCAAATGCGGCGTATTTCCAGCCCAGCGCTTCGCGGGTTGCAGCGACTTCAGCAGCACCCAATGCAGCGCCGTGAACATCGTGAGTACCGGCTTTGTTCGGTGAACCGAAACCGATCACGGTTTTGCACATCAGCAGGGATGGCTTATCAGTCACTTTATGTGCTTCTTCGATAGCCGCTTTGATGGCGTCAGGATTGTGACCATCAACACCGCGTACTACATGCCAGCCGTAAGCTTCGAAACGCTTAGCCGTATCATCGGTGAACCAGCCTTCTACGTGGCCGTCGATGGAGATACCGTTGTCATCATAAAACGCGGTCAGTTTGCCGAGTTTCATGGTACCGGCCAGAGAACACACTTCGTGAGAAATGCCTTCCATCATGCAGCCGTCGCCAAGGAATGCATAAGTCTGGTGATCGACGATGTCATGGCCTGGTTTGTTGAACTGTGCTGCCAGCGTGCGTTCTGCAATAGCAAAACCGACGGCGTTAGCGATGCCCTGACCCAGCGGACCAGTGGTAGTTTCAACGCCAGCGGTATAACCGTATTCCGGGTGGCCCGGGGTTTTAGAGTGCAGCTGACGGAAGTTTGCCAGTTCGCTCATCGGCAGGTCATAACCTGTGAGATGCAGCAGGCTGTAAATCAGCATAGAACCATGACCATTGGACAGCACGAAGCGGTCGCGGTCAGCCCAGTGCGGGTTTGTCGGGTTATGGTTCAGGTAATCGCGCCACAGCACTTCGGCAATATCTGCCATGCCCATAGGGGCGCCAGGGTGGCCGGAATTCGCTTTCTGCACGGCATCCATACTAAGTGCGCGAATAGCGTTCGCAAGCTCTTTACGAGAGGACATGTTCTACTCCAGGTCGGATTAAAAAAGCAGTCAAGAAAGTCATTTTCTCAGACTCGGCATTAAAACGGCAATCTCTAATCACTCTCGTGATTAAGTTCACAAAATCCGCTTTTAAATCAGTGCGTTTTTTCGGACTTACACTATAGATCGGGTGCTGCTAAAAACCTACCTTAACGCTATCCTTACAGTCAGGGTCTTTTCGTGACTGCTTTTCAACCTTTGCTTATCTTCTCTGGGAATCTGAACTGATGAAATTTCGTCCTGTTATGTTGAGTCTTTTTGCCGCGTCGCTGGTCAGTGGCTGCGCAACCGTCAATACCGATACCTTAATGCAGTCCGGCGCGCAGGCGTATCAGGCGTATACGCTGAGCGATGCCGACGTCAAAACGCTGAGCGTGCAGTCTTGTGAGGAAATGGATAAAAAAGCACAGATTGCTCCCGACGACAGTGAATATGCACAGCGCCTGAAAAAAATCTCGGCAGCGTTGGGCGATAACATCAACGGCACGCCCGCCAACTACAAGGTGTATCTGACCAAAGACGTCAACGCCTGGGCGATGGCCAACGGCTGTATCCGCGTTTACAGCGGCCTGATGGATATGATGAACGACAATGAAGTAGAAGGCGTGCTCGGCCATGAAATGGGACACGTGGCACTCGGCCATACCCGCAAAGCCATGCAGGTGGCTTACAGCGCTACCGCGGCGCGCTCTGCGATTTCGTCACTCGGCGGTGTCAGCGCCACCCTGTCACAATCTCAGCTGGCTGATTTAGGCGAGAAATACGTGAATGCGCAGTTCTCGCAGAAACAGGAATCCGAAGCGGATGATTACTCTTACGATTTGCTGAAAAAACGTGGTATCGACCCGACAGGCCTGGCGACCAGTTTTGAGAAGCTGGCAAAACTGGATCAGGGAAGCAGCATCGGCTGGTTTGACGATCACCCTTCTTCAGAAGCACGCGCGAAACATATCCGCGAACGTATTGCTGCCGGGAAATAATCCGTCAATTGATGAGAGATGTATCGTGAGGTACATCTCTGATATCCCCCGCGCCGTTATTCTTCCTGCACATTATCACTGAGTATTCAGGCACCCGCAGGAGCCTTGATATTCTGTTTTCTTTCATAACTCCGCCTTCTCTTTACCCAGAAAATAGCACAATCATGTCTATTCTTCCTCAATAGCACAATTTGTTTATCATTTTAAGTGATCATAAATAAATACACATCACCAATTATTATGTTTATTTTTCAAAGCTTAGCTTTTTAATTAATAAAAATGATCCTGACGATCTCTGTATTTTATGACGAATATCAATCCTGAGAAAAAAATACAACATGTGCAAACTTAAACATTAAATATGGTTTACTTATCTGCACACCCCTATAGAATTATTTCGTTACATCCATTTTGCAATTCCCCTAATTTGATCTCTGCAACATCGATATTTATACTCCGCTCAGGTAAGCCTATGAAAAAGCTTATTCAAATCACTAACCCTTTATTTTAATATTTCTGTTATTTTAAAAATGAAAAGGACATTTCATGAAAAACATTAAGACTCTCTTCCCTTTATCTGTATTTTGTCTGGCATTCGGTAGCTTATCTGCACAGGCAGCGGATGTTGGGTTAATTACGTTTGATGGTGCAGTGTCTGACACGACCTGTGAAATCACCACTAACAACGGTGTTGCAGCGAATAATGTCACTATCTCCATGCCTGTTGTGACGAAAGCGGCAGTAGATGCAACAACCCGCGCAGCGGGCGGTGTCGGCGCCAAAGAGTTCGAATTAATGCTGAATGACTGCGCAGAATCCGTGACCAAAGCCTCCGTCAGCTTCTCTTCACAGCAATTTGCAGAATTGTCGAGCGGTACGCTGAAACCAGACACCACGGTATCTGGCAGCGCGCAAAACGTCAGTGTCGCCCTTTACAACAACACAACGACCGACGTGAGCCAGGTTCTGATCGGTGATCCGACCGATGTGGCACAAAGCGTGACCCTCGTCGAGGGCCGTGGTGTATTTGCCTACAAAGCAGCCTACGTTCCAAGCGCTGACTGGTCTGCAACGAATAGTGTTCAGGCGGGTAAAGTGAATACTAACGTTACCTTTACGATGAATTACGAATAACAATTAGCGTTTATTAATGATTCAGCGTGCCCGACAAATCAATGGGTACGCTTTCATTATAAAATTTAATAGAGGGAAATATGAATTTTATACCTACACGAAAAATAATTTCATTTAGCCTTGCCGTTCTGGGGATTATTTCTTGCGATGTCAGTGCAGATGTTGTCATCTCTGGCACCCGAATTATTTATCCGGCGCAAGCGAAAGAGATCACAGTAAAACTGGATAATCGCGGAGAAAAAGCGTTGCTGGTTCAATCGTGGCTGGACGATGGTCGCGAAGATGTAAATCCGCAGGAGATGAAAATTCCTTTCCTGGTTACTCCCCCTATTTCACGTATGAACGCTAAGCAAGGCCAGACAGTGAAAATTGCCAGCCTTGGCGGTGAATTACCCAAGGATAAAGAAACTGTATTTTGGTTTAACGTGCTTGAAGTTCCCCCTAAAGCGAAAAACAACACCGATGAAAATTTGCTTCAGCTGGCTTTTCGTACCCGCATAAAATTGTTTTATCGTCCTGAGGGGCTGAAGGGTTCATCTGCTGAAGCAGCGACCGCCTTGTCATGGAAAATAGTGAAAAATGGTCCGCAAGCTTTTGCGGAGGTGAAAAATGCTTCCCCTTATTTTGTCACTGTAAATGAAGGTTTTCTGAACGCGAATGGCCGCAAGTACGAAATTGAGAAAAAAATGATCGCCCCCGATTCCACCCAGTTGATGAAAGTCGATGGGCTGACGACGCCGGTAAGCACAGGGAAGATAAATTATACCGCAATTAATGATTACGGCGGAAATATAAAACATGAAGCATCCCTTTAAATAAAACCTTTTCGCCATCTGATTAAAAACAGTAATATTATGAAAAAAAATAAAATCACAACGGGGTTATTACTGCTTCCCTTGACTATAGGCATGAGCGCTATGTGGTCAACTTCGTCCGTGGCGGAAACGGCGGTTACCAATGTTAACAGTGGGGATGATGATGAAAATGTTGAGTTTGATAGTCAGTTTCTCTACAACACCTCAAACAGTGACAAAATCGACACCCGCCGTTTCAGCAAGGGAAACCCTGTTATGCCGGGCGTTTACAGCGTCGGTATTTTTATTAACGGTTCGTTAAAACTCAATTCTAAAGTTAATTTCGTTGATAACGGGACGAATACTGCAAGCCCATGTCTCACCTCAAAATTGCTTGAGCAGTTAGATATCCTCATCGATAAAGATGATGCTGCAGATATCTCGCCGGAAGACGCGGAAACAACGTGCATAAATTTGACAGAAAAACTCCCTGATTCAAAGGTCAGATTCAGTTCATCGGAACAACGGCTGGATATTATCATTCCGCAGATTTATCTTGCCAAACATCCTTCTGGATATGTAAATCCTGCTCTATGGGAAGAAGGCATTCCAGCGTTCATGCTGTCTTATGACATGAATGCCTACCGTTCAACCGCTGACGGGGAATCCCGTGACAGCGCCTACGCTGGGTTGAATTATGGCGCCAACCTCGCTGGCTGGCGCTTTCGTGCCAGAGGCTCGTCTAACTGGGATCAGGATAATGGCCTGTCCTATTCCAGCCAGGATGCTTATATTCAGCACGATATCACCGCATTAAAAGCCCAATTCGTTTTGGGTGATACGTATACGCAGGGTGATGCTTTTGATTCAATCAATCTGAGAGGATTAAGGATATTCAGTGACACCCGCATGCAGCCGGGTTCAGATAACAGCTATGCGCCAGTGATACGCGGCACCGCAAACAGTAATGCGAAAGTGACTGTCCGTCAGAGCGGCGCGGTAATTTATGAAGTGACGGTTCCCCCAGGACCTTTTGCGCTTGATGACATTAATCCTACTGGCTATGGCAACAGTCTCGACGTGACCATAGAAGAGTCTGATGGCAGTAAACGCACTTTCTCTATGCCTTTCTCTTCGGTCACGCAAATGCTGCGCCCCGGTAATGCCCGCTGGGACATAGGCTTCGGCAAACTTAACGAGAGTTCGTTCAGCGATTCCCCCGAAGTGGCGGTGCTGACAGGCTATTACGGCATCAATAATACCTTCACCGGCTATGCGGGTGTTGAGGCTATGTCATCAGACTACCTTGCCCTGCTGACGGGGGTTGCGATGAACACACCGGTCGGCGCATTTGCCTTCGATATTACGCATTCCCGTGCAGATATCGAAAACAATGAGTCCCTTGACGGGCAGAGCTACCGGATTTCTTACAACAAGCTGTTGACCGAAACCAATACGTCACTGAATGTTGCCGCTTACCGGTTTTCAACCCAGGACTATCTGAGCTTGCGCGATGCAGCTTCACTTCAGGATGAACTCAGTCAGGATCCAGTAAATAAAGAAGAAACTTTCAAAAATTACGACAGAATGAAAAACCAGATACAAATTAATATCAATCAGCCGCTGGAATATGGTGAACAGAACTACGGTTCTCTTTATATGACGGGCAGTTGGGAATCTTACTGGAATCAGAGTAAAAAAACGTCTCAGTTCTCCGTCGGATATAATAATAGTTACCGTTGGGCAAATTACAGCATTTCGTTACAGCGTGAATATAACGAAAATGGTGATCAGGATAACCGCCTTTATATTAGCCTGAGCGTTCCTTTAGAAAACCTGTTTGCGCAGGGTAAACGTCCTGGTGGATTTACCAATCTGAATACCGGCTTAAGCACTGACTTTAAAGGTACATCGCAACTGGACATGAGCGCGGGCGGTTACAGCGAAGATAACCGTTATAACTACAGTGTTAACACGTCGTCTTCAATGGCTGATTCCCAAAATTTGAATCAGATTGGTGGATACGGAAGTTATAACAGCGCGTATGGTCCTGTGAGTCTTTCAGCCTCTTTAACCGATGACGGAGGACGGCAGGCTTCCTTTGGTTCCAGCGGAGGCATGGTGGTTCATGCTGGCGGTATTACTTTTGCACCCGGAAATATCAACGACACTGACACACTCGCGCTGGTTAAAGCCAAAGGGGCAAAAGGCACAAAAATGAGTGTGGGTGAAGGTCGTATTGACAGTAACGGGTATGCGGTCACCCCTTATCTTTCGCCTTATCAGGAAAACACGGTCGGTCTGGACATCAGCACACTAGAGACTGACGTTAATATTGTTAACACCAGCACTATTACCTATCCACGCAGTGGTTCAGTGGTATTAGTTAATTTCGAAACTGATGAAGGTCGCTCGGTTATTATGGAATTACAGCGTTCCGATAACGGTTTTATTCCTTTAGGCGCTGATGTCTTTAATGATAAAAACATCCTCGTCGGAAATATGGGGCAAGGAGGAAGGGCTTTCATTCGCGGTATCGACGATAAAGGAATACTGCATGTTGTTTGGGGAAGTGAGTCTGACCAATCCTGTCAGATTAATTACTCTATTTCAGAAAACCCGGAAAAAGTGAACCTGACGGTCATGTTAAAAAATATCGCGTGTAAAATGACACATTGATTTCTGGAAAAACAGAATAAACAGGAGGAAAAATGATAAAGGGATACAGAACATTATTATCACCATGCGCTATTTTATTTATCGGCATGAATATGACACCGGTTCACGCACAAAATGTTGATGTCACTTTTAGCGCCAACATTCTTGAAACAACGTGTGAAATGAAGCTGGAAGGCGGCTCAGGCAATGGCATCAACAACACGATCCCTATTGGCTCCGGCGGAAAGGTAAGTTTAGATAAAATCATTGCCGGAGATAATGCCGCTACCGCGACCTTCAAGATAAAAATTGTGGAATGCCCGGCAGGGATAACCTCGATTAAAACCACCATTAGGGGTACGCCATCCAGTTATGCCAATACGTTACTCGTCAACGGGACTTCAGGTGAAGGTTCCTCCTCCTTTTTGGGCGTTTCTATTGCGCGCGCCTCAGCGTCAAACCAGCCTTTTGTCATTAACTCCACAAATGACAGTCAGCGGCTGAACTGGAGCAGCGCAGAGATCAATGCAAAAGAGGTCGCCCTGATTTCAAGGCTGCAAGAAACACAAGCTAATAAAGGGACAACTGGTAATTTCAGTGCTGTTGCCACTTTTAACTTTAACTATGAATAACGTAGAAAAACACAGGTTATAGAAGATCTGCATGGAGAAAAGTAACGTGAAACCTAAAAATCTTTTACTGCTGCCGGCTGCATTCCTCATGACATTTTCAGCGCACGCGGTTGAGCTCACGCCGACAGAAAATTTAACCGCCACCTTTACTTCTACCATTGAAGCCGGGACTTGTGCTGCCCAGATTCAGAATTCATCAGGGACACCGACATCCGCCATTAACTTTAATGATGTCTATAAATCAGAACTGAAACAGAAAAGTAAAATTCAGCCTTTTAAACTGGTGTTCAGCGCGTGCTCCGGCGTGAAATCTGCTGAGATCACCGCCAACCCAACCGCAGGAACCTGTTCCGGTAGCGGAGCCAGCGGAAAATCATTTGCCAACAACGGCGGCACGGCGGCGGCCACGGCGGTAGAACTCTGGCGTAATGCCCCTGACAGCGGGACGCAGTTCAGTTGTGTCGACAGAGCCACACCGCAAACAGTCGCGCTTACCACGGCAGGCACAACACTGAATATGAATGCCCGGATGGTGATTGCAGATGGCAGTACGCTATCAAATGTCACCTCAGGGAACTTTATTGCCCCGATCACGTTTGTGATCGTCTATCAATAAATGGCTGAGCAAAGGCCAATGGAAGGGATATGATCAATCACCCGGTGAATATGAATAAAACATTATTACGCTTGTTAACGGTATTAGCCGTGGGTTTTCCTTTCGTCACCTGCGCGGAAAATGATCTCAACATGAATATACAGGCTAATATTCTCGAGACCACCTGTCAGTTAACCGTACAGAATGGCGGCGCGATTCATTTACCCACCGTCAGCGTCAATTATTTTGATGATCGCGGTTCCCCACCTGCACCAATATTACCCACCGATCAACTGGGCGGTTATCCGTTCAGTGTTACCCTGAGCGAATGCACGGATGTGATAGAGAATGTCCACTTCAGTTTCGCCCCGCAGTCAGGCAACTTCGCACCAGGCTCTAAACAGGTATTTATCAGCGAAACAGACGGTGCAGCAGATGGCGCAGATAACGTGGGTCTGGTGATATTTTCTCAGGAATACAATACCAATGTGCTGGAAACGGACGGTTCTTCCGATGTGAATTTCCCGATAAACGCCGCAACGCCCGTGGCTGAAAAAACGGACTATCACTTCTATACCCGTTATCAAAATACAGGTGCTGTTTCAGCCGGCCGGGTAACCTCAAAAGTATTAGTGAGCGTGAGCTATGAATAATCATTTATCTTTTAATGCCGTGAGTTTGCGTACGTCTTGTTTTATCCGCGCATTCATTTTTATTGCTTTATTAGTGCTAACGGGGTGTTTAATCGTTAAACCGGCTCATGCGGAATCAGAATGTTATTTCAGGGATGCTCCCTATACCGCAACATTAAGCCTTTCCGGCTCGGTGGTTTCCGTGCTACCACACGTGACCAGTACGCAAATGATTACGGACTTAAATCAAAAAGCATCCACAACCAAGAATGCCCGTTCTGATTGCCGCACAGGTAATGACGGAGAGATTTTATATGGGATCGGCGGTAGCGTTCCACAGGCTGGCAATTATGCTAACGCTTCCCCAGACGCGGGGTTATATGCCACCAATATCCCGGGGATCCTCTACTCCGTTCAAATAAGAAGTACTAGCACCAGCACAATTCAAGCTTTTATGCCGTATTTTTCAGGTTCCAACGTACAGATGGCACAGAATACCAACGGTGAGGAAGATGCGATGGATGGAGGGGAGTGGTATGATTACTATATAGTGATTTTTCAGACCCCTCAGTTCACCGGTATTCCCGCTGGCGTAACCTCCATCCAACCGGCTACCCCAGGCTATATAGGTGGATTCAGGATCGGTGAGAATGTTAGTGGCCACGCTCGTATCGACCTGAATATAAGTACTTTCTCCTTCCCGGTGAAAACGCCAACCTGTACTTCTCTGGTCAGCAATGTGGGCGGCGGTACCATCCCGCTGGGGGATTATAGTGCAGCAAAAGTTAATTCAGGTGCTACCAGCGTGATGAAATTCAGCCTTAATGCTTCAGGCTGTACGAATGTGAATATGTTTAAGACCCGGGTAACGACGAACATTGTCGCACCAGGGAACAATATGTTATTGGGTAATTCAGTGACGTCAAATGCGGCAACCGGTGTGGGGGTGAAAATCACCACAGGTTCTGGCAGCCAGTTAAAACCTAACGACACAAATTCTGTTTACTCAGTGGCTGATTTAAATATGCCTTCATCTAAACAATTACAGTTTAACGCGCAACTGGTCGGCGATTCCAAAAGTATTTCGGTGGGAAGTTTCTCAGCTACCGGCACTTTCGTGGTTAATTATGAATAATAAAAATAGCTGAATCATGAATTATGGCGCAGTGTTTACGCTCCACGCTGCGCCATTTATTTACCCTTGCTTTTCTGCGCTTCGGTAACCGCCCCCCAGTGCGCGGGTCAGGCGAATATCCGCGCTGATCCATTGCCCCTGCAATTGAATTTTCGTCGCCTGTTCCTGCAATAATGGCAACTTCGCTTTGGCAACATCGGCACCGCTTAGGATCCCCACAGCAAATCGCTGCCTGGTCAGTTCCCACAAATGCTGGCTTCCTTTAACTACCGCTTGCTGATGCGCATTTTCGGTGGAAAGCGTCTGTACCTGACTGGCACTTTTCACCACGTCGGTTACCGCATCAACTACCGCCTTATTATACGAAGCAATGCTCAGATTGCTGCTGGTGCGCACGATATCCAGATTGGCGTTCAGCCTGCCGCTGTCAAACACCGGCAGCGTAAGCCCGGCGATAACGCCCATTTGCTGCGCAGAACTGCGGAACAAATCACTCATATGCAATGCATCGTATTGCAGGAATCCCATCAGGTTGATGCTGGGATAAAATGCAGCGTGTGCCGCGTCCACTGCGCTCAGGGAGGACTCAATCACCCAGTGCGCGGCCTGCAAGTCCGGACGGCGCGCCAGCAACTCGTAGCCGAGACGCGGCGGCAAGCTTTCCCTGACCGGCGGCAAGGCAACAGGTTTCAGATGAACCGCTGGCGATTTCAGCCCCAGCATCGCCTGCAGCGACGTTTGCAGCAATTGCAGACGCCCTTTTGACACATCGATTTTTTCGTCAATTTTCGCCATGCGGATTTTGGTGCTGGTGTCATCGACAGAAGAACGAACACCCTGTGCATAAAGTTGCTGATCAGTTTTTGCGATGATGGCTTCCTGCTCACGTAAATCCAGCAGGGTCTGATGCAGTGCCATGTAAGTCTGGATATCCCAGAACAGCTCAACGACCGCAGATGAAACCGTCAGGCGCGCCTCGGCCAGTTCAGCTTGTTTCGCCTGTGAAGCCCCCAGAGCAGACTGAATTACAGCGCGGTTTTTGCCCCACAAATCAAGCTCATAACTGCTCTGCAAACCATAAGTTCCGCTGGTATACCAAGGGCCGGTCGTTCCGGCTGCCGGGTCATCCAGCGCAAACGGCCCCATCACCCCTTCTGCCGACATTTTCTGACGCTCAACATCCGCACCGAAATCCAGCTGCGGACCGCCGCTGGCTTCCTGCATCTTGATCCTGGCTTTCGCCAGTTCAACACGTTGCTGCACCACCGCTATCGAGGGCGAGTCTTTCAGTGCCTGTTCTACCAGCGCATTTAACTGCGGATTATGATAGTCCCGCCACCAGTCTGAACCCGGCCATTCATGCATGGCAGACGCCGGTATTTCCGGTGTGCGGAGCTTTGCAATGTCAGTGACTGGCAATGCCGTTTTTTCGTCATGTACCCGCGCGCATCCGCCCGCAGACAGAAAGAGAGGCAATAAAATAAACACCGATATTATCTTATTATTATAAAAACCATGAATTAATTTCAATTTAACTATTCACTCAACAAATAAAACAGACAAACAAGGAAAGAAAAATAATGCGGCGAAAGATACGGGATAAAAAGGCGGGAAAAGTGTTAAAGCGTGCTGATGGGGGATATTTGCAGGGAAATTATTGTTGTGCAGAGAATTTAGTGAGGAATTAATTCACATTTAATATGGATTATATAAATAACATTCACTTAAAAAATATAAACGCCCGAAAAAACTCGGGCGTTGCAGATTCGTTTATTACTATTTATAAACGCTTATTCATCTTCTTCCAGATACGTATAACCGTATAAACCGGATTCAAACTCTTCAACAAACTGCGCCTGCAGTTCAGCGTCCAGATCGGTTTCTTTTACCTGATCGCGGAAACGGGCCAGCAACACATTCGGATCCAGCTGTACGTACTCCAGCATGTCCGCCACGGTATCGCCTTCGTCGGACTGCTGCACTTCAATGCTGCCGTCAGGGAACACAAACACATCTACCGCTGCGGTATCGCCGAACAGGTTGTGCATGTTGCCGAGAATCTCCTGATAGGCACCGACCATAAAGAAGCCCAGCACCGGCGGATCCTCTGGATCGTACGGCGGCATTGGCATGGTCGTGGCTACACCGTCACCGTCGATATAGTGATCGATAGTACCGTCGGAATCACAGGTAATGTCCAGCAGTACCGCACGGCCTACCGGTGGCTTATCCAGACCTTCCAGCGGCAGAACCGGGAACAACTGATCGATACCCCACGCATCCGGCATAGACTGGAACAGCGAGAAGTTGACGTACAGTTTGTCCGCCATACGTTCCTGCAATTCGTCGATGATCGGACGGTGTGCGCGGTTGCTCGGATCCAGCTGATCCTGAATTTTGTTACAGATATTCAGGTAGATGTCTTCCGCCCAGGCGCGCTGGGTCAGATCCAAAATGCCGTGCGCATATTGCGAATGAACGTCGTGCAAATCCATCTGACTGTCATGCAGCCATTCACGCAATGAGCGACGGTTTTCAGGATCGTGCATTTCGTTCCAGGTATCCCACATGCTGCCCAGTGCGCGCGGCGCATCATTTTCCGGGGCAACCGGCTCTTTGAATTCGTTGCGCTCAACGCCAATCACGTTGGACACCAGCACGGTATGGTGCGCGGTCACGGCGCGGCCAGACTCGGTGATCACCGTCGGATGCGGCAGGCCATGCTCATTACAGGCGTCGCCGATACCCCAGATGACGTTGTTAGCGTATTCATTCAGTCCATAGTTCACCGAGCAGTCAGACTGCGAACGGGTGCCTTCGTAATCCACACCCAAACCACCGCCGACATCGAAGCACTGAATATTGACGCCCAGCTTGTGCAGTTCAACGTAGAAACGCGCGGACTCACGCACACCGGTGGAAATATCGCGGATATTCGCCAGCTGTGAACCCAGGTGGAAGTGCAGCAATTGCAGACTTTCCAGACGCCCTGCTTCACGCAGCATTTCGACCAGTTGCAGAACCTGAGACGCCGCCAGACCGAATTTCGATTTCTCGCCGCCGCTGGACTGCCATTTACCGGAGCCCTGCGAAGACAGACGCGCACGCACGCCCAGACGCGGGATCACATTGAGACGCTCAGCTTCTTCCAGCACCAGTTTAATCTCAGTCATCTTCTCGATAACCAGATACACCTTGTGACCGAGCTTTTCGCCGATCAGCGCCAGACGAATGTATTCACGGTCTTTGTAACCGTTACAGACGATAACGGAACGGGTCATCCCGGCATGCGCCAGAACGGCCATCAGCTCAGCTTTTGAGCCCGCTTCCAGACCCAGCGGTTCACCGGATTCCACCAGCGATTCAATCACGCGGCGGTGCTGGTTAACCTTAATCGGGTAAACCAGGAAGTAGTCACCCTCGTAGCCGAACGATTCACGCGCACGTTTGAACGCGGCGTTAATCGAACGCAGACGGTGCTGCAAAATTTGTGGGAAACAGAACAGTGCCGGCAGACGCTGACCGTCCTGCTCACGCATGTCTTTTACCAGTTGTGCCAGATCGACACGGGCAGAAGGCTCGTCAGGATCAGGGCAGACACTGATGTGGCCCAGTTCGTTGACGTCATAATAATTGTTACCCCAATAGGCAACGTTGTAAGTGCGCAGCATTTTGCTGGCATCACGATCGTTCACGGCAACCTCCTGCATGGAGCGCAAAGAAACAGTATCGCCCGCATGTGACGGACGGTGGGACTGGATGTCATCAGACATAGGTAAATCCTCTTTCTATACTGACAACATGGCCAGCCACTATCGCAGTAACAACAGGTGAGAACAACCCGCAAGGCTGGCTTTCAGACAGGATAAAACCCTGCGAGCCACAGCCACGAGACTGTTTTCCACTCATATCATTGTAAAACACGTTTTTAGACTCCGTGTAACGAGTCGGGAGAAATCAGGGATGGATGCCCCGGGAGATTGCAGGCTACATCAGTATTGTGTCGGGATTGCGATGTTCACGCAGGCCTGAGGTTACTGAGTAGCGTACCGATGTCGGCGACTGACCTGTCTGTCGTCGGGCTTTCTGAAACATCGCAAAGAAGACAGACGCTTTTCTGAATGAAAGTCTGAAGGAAGTGCTGCAGAACGCAATGAAGGCTGCAGGGGATGCTGTTGAAATGTTACAAGCGGTAAAAAGTGGGTCATTAACCTAACCACCTCCACACGTGCCACGCATCACCCGCGGGCATTCAAGCTGAGAAAACAGTAATTACTGGAATACGCTGCTTCTGCAGGGCCTGCAGAAATGTGCATAGCGCGCGCCGTTTATACCGGCAACCCGCTGTAATTGCAAAATGAAAATGCGGTGTAACTAGTTTCAGACCGTGAATATCACTGCAAACCCGCACAATAACGCCCACTCTGTCACAAAAATGACTGGCATTCAGAACGTTTGCTATCCTAAAATAGCCGTCCAGATGTTAATCCGTCCGCACGCATGGGTGGTTTAACGCGCAAACTGCTTCAAGGCTTTGCCTAATGGGGACATGCAGGACGCATTGCGACAATGTCGAGCTCAGCTCCTCATCTGCCCGTCACCCCAGTGCTATGCAGTGATATCTAACCCGTCGTATGTAAGGTAAAGAACATAATGGCTAAACACCTCTTCACGTCCGAATCCGTTTCGGAAGGACATCCAGACAAAATTGCTGACCAGATTTCCGATGCTGTCCTGGACGCAATTTTAGAGCAAGACCCAAAAGCACGTGTTGCATGTGAAACTTATGTCAAAACCGGCATGGTCCTGGTTGGCGGTGAAATCACCACCAGCGCATGGGTCGACGTTGAAGAAATCACGCGTCAGACTGTTCGCGAAATTGGCTATATCCATTCTGACATGGGTTTCGATGCCAATTCCTGCGCAGTGCTGAGCGCTATCGGCAAGCAATCGCCGGATATCAATCAGGGCGTTGACCGTACTGATCCGCTGGAACAAGGTGCAGGCGACCAGGGTCTGATGTTTGGTTATGCGACCAACGAAACCGACGTGCTGATGCCAGCACCGGTAACTTACGCACACCGTCTGGTGCAGCGTCAGGCAGAAGTACGCAAATCAGGTACCCTGCCATGGTTGCGCCCGGATGCAAAAAGCCAGGTCACTTTCCAGTATGACGAAGGTAAAATTGTCGGCATCGATGCCGTTGTTTTATCTACTCAGCATTCTGAAGACATCTCGCTGAAAGATCTGCAGGAAGCGGTGATGGAAGAAATCATCAAACCTGTGTTGCCCGCTGAATGGCTGAACGCCGGTACCAAATACCACATCAACCCGACTGGCCGTTTCGTTATCGGTGGCCCAATGGGTGACTGCGGTCTGACCGGTCGTAAAATCATCGTAGACACCTACGGCGGTATGGCCCGTCACGGTGGCGGTGCGTTCTCCGGTAAAGATCCATCTAAAGTTGACCGTTCAGCGGCCTACGCGGCACGTTATGTGGCGAAAAACATCGTGGCTGCCGGTCTGGCTGACCGTTGTGAAATCCAGGTGTCTTACGCAATCGGCGTGGCTGAACCGACTTCCATCATGGTGGAAACCTTCGGTACCGGTAAAGTTTCCAACGAACAGCTGACTTTGCTGGTGCGCGAGTTCTTCGACCTGCGTCCATACGGTTTGATCCAGATGATGGACTTACTGCACCCTATCTATAAAGAAACCGCAGCCTACGGTCACTTTGGTCGCGAACATTTCCCTTGGGAAAAAACCGACAGAGCCGCTCAGTTGCGCGAAGCCGCAGGTTTATAAGAAACCCACGCGACATAAAACCTCTCAAACCCCGCCGCAAGCGGGGTTTTTTATTTCTCTGGTTTCCCTTTATTTTCTTTTTCCTTTCTTTTTCATCATTCTAATACCTAAACAGCTTACAACAACAGATAAACACAGTTGTTTTATCTGAATGATTTTTAAGGTTATTTTCTTAGATGCATTCTTATTTATTTTACTTAATACATTATGTAGATATGCGTCATATTTAAATTATCCCCTCTCTTTTTTTTAACATTAACGATAACTAACATAAAATACTGATTAAAAGCCCTTCATAATCAGTATGGTGAGCGTTTTTTCAAATGTTATATTTGTGTTGTCGAACATTTATACTTAAACAAATAACACAAATAGCTAATTTGCGTGCCATTGACCTGAACATTCATTGAATCTATTATTCACCCCATCGAAAGCGTTCAGACTAATATTTACTCAAAGGGAATTAACGAAATCTTCTTCAGGATAGCGACTTATTAAACATTGAGAAAATGACAATGCCATCAAATAAATTAAAATCATTAATAATGATTTTAGCGGCCTCCCCATTAATTTTATCAGCATCATCATTTGCAGGAATAAGCGTCTATCCGATTTCGGTTCCTATGCAAAAAAGTGGTGGCGCACAAATTAGCGTAACAACAAATTCCGCCACCACGGAATATGTAAAAACAACCGTGAAGAAAATTAATAACCCGGCAACACCACAGGAAAATGAAACGACAATCAGTCAGTCCTCAGGAAACGGTATTGTTGTTACTCCGGAGAAATTTGGACTTGCTCCCGGCACCACCCGAATTATACGTATGATAAATATTCAGCCACCGCAAACAGAAGAGGCATACCGTGTTTATTTTGAGGGTGTGCCGGGGCTGAATAATAACAACGATAAAAAGGATCAGAAACAACCTGCTAAGCTCGGCATCAGCATGATCTGGGGTGTACTGGTTACTGTCCCGCCGGCTGTACCGCGACTGGACTTCACGCTGGACCCGGCGAGTCGCGTGGTCAACAATACCGGCAATATACATCTGAAGATTAACAGTATCGGTTTATGCCCTCAGCAACTCACTGATGATGGATGTAAATGGAGCAAACCGGTTAAAAATAGCATTTACCCTAATCAGCACACCACATTAGATCCTGCTTTATTTAAGGGGAGTAATTATAGCGTGGTGAAGGTGAAATACTCCAACTGGACAGATAAATCCGCTGGCGTAAAAGAATTCAGTGCAAAATAGACATTCTATTTTTCACAAGCAGTAAGAATAACCCTTGTTATAAACCCTGCATATTGATATGCACCTCTCTATTAAGGAAGTAAAATGAAATCATTTATTAAACCATTGATGGCTACAGTAATCATGGGCATGGCTATTAACGCTTATGCTGTACAGAAAGATATTACTGTGACTGCAAACGTGGATGCCACTCTGGATATGACCACTGACACGGGTGATGTATTACCATCAACTATGGAAATGGGTTATATGCCTGGTGTGGGTCTGGAACCCGTTACACAGTCCACCAAAATCTATTCCAATGATGCGGAAAAAGACGTGAATATCAGCCTTGCGGGTGCTCCGCAATTAATGGATACCGTCGGCGTGAATTCAAGTATCGCATTGACCGTAAAATACGGTGACCTGATTCTGACTCAGGCACCACAAACGATGGCCGCAACTCATTTGTTCCCTACAGGTGACACTGCAAATGGTTCCATCATCCAGCCACTGATGATCAGCCAGGCTACTCAGGTACCCGTTGCTTCCGGTAACTACAGCGGTGTTGTCAGCGTTGTACTGACTCAGGCAACTGAAACGCCATAAGCGTTCGCCCCACCTAAGTCACTCCTCATCGGCCTGTAAATCAGGCCGATTCTTTTCCCCCTCTCAGATTTTTGAATAAAGGAAAAATAATGAAACCCAATTTGAAAGTGTCCCTTTGCTTTCTGGCAATTCATTTTGCTTTATTCAGCAATCTTGCTTTAGCAGACTCCGACGTCCCCCCCGGCTTTGAAGAACTGGTCTCAGGTCAGAACGTCTGGCTGAACGTCAACCTGCTCGGCCAGTCGGCCGGATTATTTGAAGCTAACGTCACGCTGGAAACCGTCCAGTTCAAAGACCCGCAGTCGGTGCTTAAAGCCTTAAGTCTGCCACTGAAAGCCGGTACCCCGGAATATCAGCAGATGCTGGCGACCTTATCCGCCCCTCTTCCACGACACGGCAACCTGGCGTGTGGCAGTAATGCCAATGCCAAAGGATGCGGCTATCTGGAAACTGATTCTCTGGCCCTGATTTATGATGAGAATAACAGCGCAGCCGACGTTTTCGTCAGTAAAAAACTGGTACCGGAATCCGGCGGAAAAACGCTTTATTACACTCCGACCACACAAACTGAAAATGCGTTAATTCATCAGCAAACCCTGAACATCGCGGCGCAGGATGAATACCAGAGCCTGTCATTACAGGGCTCAGGTGCACTCGGCGTCCTGACGAATGGCTATGTCGGTTTTGACTGGTCACTCGATTCCTACAAAAGTGACGACAGCGACAGCCAGACGGTATCCGTCGATGACCTCTATTTCCGCCAGAGTTTAGGCAAACGCCATTATGTGCAGGCCGGACGCATGGATTCACGCGATCTCTCAAGCAATCTCGGCGGCAATATCAGTTTCTCGCTGTTGCCGCTCAATGCGATCGATGGTGTGCGTACCGGGAGTTCCCTGAGCTACCTGAATCTTGATGAGGCCAGCAAGGGTTCCCCGCTGGTGGTACTGCTTTCCACTAAATCCCGCGTGGATGCTTATCGTGGCAATCAGTTGCTCGGTACGTTTTATCTTAATAATGGTTCAAATACGCTGGATACCGGCAACTTCCCGAGCGGCAGTTATGCCGTCACCCTGCGAATTTATGAGAATAACCAGCTCGTGCGTACTGAAACTCAGCCGTTTACCAAAACCGGTGGGATCAATGACGGGCATATGCAATGGTTTATACAGGCCGGTGAAACAGCAGATAATAAAGTCGTCAGCACTACTGATGACGAAGAAAATGACAGCACGTCACGCAAACCCGTGATGCAGGCCGGGGCGCGCCTGCCGGTATTTGCCGAACTGATGGCCACCGCGGGCGTCGCGAATACTGATAATGAAAATTACGGTGAAGCGGGTCTGCAATGGACGCACGGTTTTACCGGCAAACTGATCGACGGCGTACTGGATATGCAGGCCAACGTTTTCAGCGGCACCGACGGTTCGAAAGGTAACGTGGAGCAAATCAGTTACAACGACGGCTTTTCCATGAGCGTCTATCGCAATGCCGCCTACGGTAAAAGCTGCACCAGTGCTGATGTCGGGGAAAATGATTACGCTGATATTGGCTGCTACGAATCCGTTAACGCCACACTTTCTGTGCCGGTCAAAGGCTGGTCCGCCTCGCTCGGCTACACATACAATAAAAATACCAGCCTCTCGCCGGACTCCTCGTCATACGATCCTTCAAAGCCTTTTGAAGACAACATGATCAATAACACCGAATCGCAGAGTACCTCGAACACCGTTCAGCTGAGCATGAACAAAAGCTTCAACTGGAAGCAAATGACCATCACCACGCGATTCGGCGGTTACCGTCGTCAGAGCAGCAGCGACAGCGATAACGACAAAGGTGTTTACGTGGGCTTCTCCCTGTCACGCAATACGCCAAAAGATGCGCAGCTTCGCAGCAGCAATACCTCCTTCAGTACGGATTATCAGGGCAGCCAGAATGGCGATGCACAGATGACGTACAACGCCAGCCAGAACTGGGACTGGGGCAGCAATAACGATCGTGAACTGGGTATTGATGTGGGTGGCACGGATACTGATAACGCTAACGCGTCGGTTCACGGCCGTCTCAATGGCCAGTATGGCAATGGCGAACTCACCGTTTCCGACAGCTATGACAATGAGCAAAAAACGCATCAGGGTGCGGTAACTGGCAGCTACAGCTCGTCCGTTGCCGTCTCCAAATCCGGTTTATTCTGGGGGCCGGGCGGTACAGGTTCACCGGGCGCAGCCGTGGCAGTAAAAGTCAAAGGCAGCGAAGAAGAAGATCCGGACGCAGCGGATGACGCGCTGATCGACGTTTCCGTTCAGGGCGGCGGTGCGGCCCACATGAAACAGAACAGCAAAGCGCTGTTCCCGGTTACCGGTTTTGAAGAAGGCAAAGTCTCGGTCAATGAAAGCCGTGATGTCAGCACCGGCAGCCAGGCCAGCATTACTCAGGGCGCAGGGAGTCAGAATTTATTCCTCCTGCCGGGGAAAATGAAACTGCGTGAAGTGACGATGGAATCGCATTACACCTACGTCGGCCAACTGGTGACGGCGACAGGTGAACCATTGAATACCGGCACCATGCTCAATGCCAATGCCTTCAGCAGTTCGGAAGATGGCGGCTTTACTGCAGAAATGACCTCATTAGCGAAAACGCTGTATGTCAAAAACGGTGAGCAAAATTACCAGTGTGCGGTCACCGTACAATCCAGCCGCGATGTGGTGCGCTATGTCGGAAAAACATTGTGCAAACCGGTGCAGCCTGCTGATTTACCTGAAAATATTCGGAAAGTAAAATGAACATAACTCGTCTCCTGACCTCTTTGTTTTTTTTGTTCAGCGCTCAGTTTCTGGTGCTGCCAGATGCCCTTGCAGAGACCGTCGCCCCGATTGATCACAGCATTGATGTCAATATGAGCATCACTAAAGGCGCTGCATCGACCGTCAATATTTGGTCAAGAGAAAGCGGAGGCTATGATTCAACCAACTCCGGACGATGGGGGCTTAACTACTGGGCCTGTACATCCAGTACCGTCGACGAAAATGGAAAATGCCCAACCGGCAAAGGTGGATACGCGGCCAACCTGCCGGTCTATCTGAAATTCACTGAAAAACGCAGTGGAGCGACCCAGACTCTCGAGTTGCAAGGTACCCGCGAAGCCTACTGGTATAACGGAGGTTGCGCTACGTATGGCGACGCTAAACCGATGAACCAAAGTGCACAAAACTCCTGTGGCAGTGACTTAACGGACGGCGTTAACCTGACACTTAAGATCCCGGCAGCTCAGCTCAATATGTTACCAACGGGAGGAATATGGACCGCCCAACTCAAAATCCTCCTGCATAACAGCGGCGGAACCGAGGTCTATCACTGGGATTCAAATATTACTGTTGACGTCAACGACCCGAATAACCAGCAAATCTATTTACCTGAATTTGGCGAAGCCGCACCGCGAGTGGATCTTAACATGCGTCCGCTGCCAGGCACTGGCGGTAATCAGACACAAATGAATGGGGCTGCTACTATAGATATGTGTTTATACGATGGTTATGGCTCGAACAGCTCCAGTTTCATCCTGAAATTTGACGATCAACAGCAGGGAACAATTCAGCGCAATAACGGATACTTCTCAATTTATTCTGATCACGGTGACATTAATCAGGATTCCGGGCGCATTGATTATTACGTGAAAATGCAGGGCCCTGACGGCAAATACGTCAGTGTGATACGCGGTGATGATCTGGTTGTGTCAGATATTCAGACCGCCAAAGTCCGGCAGGTACATCTGCCAGGGATCCCACAGGCGGTATTGTGTGTCCCGGCGCCGCTGCAATTAAGCACTAAAACTATGGATATCAACAGCAAACAAGCCGGACATTATACCGGACACCTGATTGTGAAATTTACCTCACAGCTTTAGGGCGCTCTCTAAATGGATAGAAAAGAAACGTACTTTCTCGCTAGCCTGTTAATTATATTAAGCGCCCTGACAGCCACGTCAGTTAAAGCTGAAAGAGTGGAACCGACCGGGCGTGACACGCCCGTGACTGCCACATTTGATAAATCCAGCCCTCCTTCACAAATTGATATCTGGAAGAATGAGAGTGGCGGCTACGATACAGATAATCCGGGATTATGGGTAAGAAATTCATGGGTTTGCCTTTCCAGTTCAGACCCTGAAAATGGGCAGTGTAAGACCAAGCCTTCCTGGTGCAGTTACTATACCGAGTCGATTCCTCTCTTATTTCGTGAAAAACGCAGTCACCTTACTCAGATAATCAATATCAGTGGTTCTCACGAAGTGGATGCATGGGGCACATTCAAAAGTGATTCAGGCTGTAGCGGCGGGCCAACCTATGAAACAACGGCGAATTTTAAAATTGCTGCCGCAGAATTAGCTAAATTTCCAACAGGTGGGATCTGGCAAGCGGAATTTAAAGTGGTGCTGACGCAGTGGGATCCTGCAGTCAAACTCGCAGACTGGAACGCCCATATTACCCTCAACGTCACCGACAATAATAACCAGCAAATCTACTTACCAGAATTTGGCGAAGCCGCAGCGCACGTTGATCTCAACATGCGCCCGCTCCCCGGCACCGGTGGCAATCAGACACAAATGAATGGCGCGGCAACGATAGATATGTGTTTGTACGACGGTTATGGCTCGAACAGTACCAGTTTCACCCTGAAATTTGACGATCTGCAGCAGGGTACGAAGGAACGCAATAACGCCTATTTTTCCATTTATTCTGACCAGGGTGATGTAAATCAGGACTCAGGCAGGATTGATTATTATGTGCGAATGCAGGCACCCGACGGTAAATACATTAGCGTGATACGCGGTAATGATCTGGTGATACCGGATATTCAGACTGCACACATCCGGCCGATGCATCTGCCCGGGATCCCGCAGGCGGTTTTATGTGTTCCGGCCCCGCTGGAACTCAGCACCAAAACCATTGATATCAACAGCAAACAAGCCGGGCATTATACCGGACACTTGATCGTGAACTTTACACCGCAACTTTAGACGATTCTCAGGACAACGGATTGCACCTCATCAACGTCTTCAACGTAAGGATTTTTATGCGCAGGTCACAGACACAATGGCTGGTCTCCGGTCTGAAAATATTCCCGCCCCTGATGCTGGCGATGCCTGCCTTGTGTTTCGCCAATATCACCGTTTCACCGATGAAAGTGACGCTCAATGAGCAACATGCAACGACGGTGGTCATCAGTTCTAAAAGCGAAACGACGCAATATATTCAGGGAAAAATCACCGAAGTTCACAATCCCGGCACCGCAGAAGAAAACGAAACGCCTGCACCGCAAGGCGCGCAAAATAGCCTGGTGGTTTCACCGCTGAAATTTGGATTGCCTGCCGGTAACAGTCAGCAGGTGAGGATCGTCGGTCTGGGTGAAAGCAATGAAGAAAAAATCTATCGTGTCCATTTTCAGTCGATGACACCGGAAGAATTTAAAAATACAGCAAGCGATAAAAATTTCACCAGCGCTCTGAGCCTGACCATTGTCTGGGGCGTGGTTGTGATGGTGCCCCCTGCAAAACCGGTCGCCAGACTGGGTTGGGACACCTCTCGTCAGCAAATCACCAATACGGGAAACATTCATCTGTTAGTGAATCGTATCGGCCTGTGTGACAGCGATAAAAAAGACGCCCGCTGCCAGTGGAAAGCGCTGAAGAAAAACGTCTATCCGGGCAAGCCATACCCTCCGGCCTTAACATTTTCTGCTTCAGCATCGTCTGAAAAAATTCGAATCGATTATTTCAACGATTACACTCAAAAGCAGGAAGTGGAGAATTTTCCGTTTAAGTAATTGCCATAATGAAAACGCTTACAGAACATAACTTGTTATAAATTAATTAGTTATTTGCATATGTAAGACTCTCACAAACAGTATTGATTGATATAAATCAATTTGTGGGCTATTAATATCAGGCACATCCCCTTCCTGTTACGCTATCCGTTTGAAACCCTTCAAAAACAAGACACCCAATCACACCTATAAGTGTAAACGATTACAACACTGTGAGCGGGTTCACGTTAAGCTGTGCGCAGGGTAAATAACATAACAGCCTAAGCATTATTACAAACTCAAAACGATTGCATTATTTTGGAGACCGGATGAACAACTCAACTTCGACCAAAGGAAAACGCTCGAATAAAAGCGTCACTTTCTTTGTCTGTTTTCTCGCTGCACTTGCCGGACTGCTGTTCGGCTTAGATATCGGCGTCATCGCTGGTGCCCTGCCCTTTATCAGCCATGACTTCCAGATCACAAACCACCAACAGGAGTGGGTTGTCAGTTCCATGATGTTTGGTGCTGCCGTCGGTGCTGTCGGCAGCGGCTGGCTGAACTTCCGCCTGGGACGTAAATACAGCCTGATGATTGGCGCGGTTCTGTTCGTTATCGGCTCCCTGTGTTCCGCCTTTGCACCCAATGCAGAAATCCTGATTGTTGCCCGTGTTCTGCTGGGTCTGGCAGTCGGTATCGCGTCTTACACCGCACCCATTTACCTGTCAGAAATCGCACCGGAAAAAATCCGCGGCAGCATGATTTCCATGTATCAGCTGATGATCACCATCGGTATCCTGGCGGCGTATCTGTCTGATACCGCGTTCAGCTATACCGGCGCATGGCGCTGGATGCTGGGTATCATCACCATTCCTGCGCTGCTGCTGCTGATTGGTGTCTTCTTCCTGCCGGACAGCCCGCGCTGGCTGGCCGCACGTGGCGATGACGGTAAAGCGCGTCGCGTACTGGAAAAACTGCGTGATTCCAGCGAGCAGGCTAAACGCGAACTGGATGAAATCCGTGAAAGCCTGAAAGTAAAACAAAGCGGCTGGGGACTGTTTGTTAACAACAAAAACTTCCGTCGTGCGGTTTACCTCGGCATTCTGTTGCAGGTTATGCAGCAGTTCACCGGTATGAACGTCATCATGTACTACGCACCAAAAATCTTCGGCATCGCCGGTTTCGCCAGCACGTCACAGCAGATGTGGGGCACGGTTATTGTCGGTCTGGTCAACGTTCTGGCGACCTTCATTGCTATCGGTCTGGTTGACCGCTGGGGCCGTAAACCAACGCTGAAACTGGGCTTCCTGGTCATGGCCGTCGGTATGGGCGTGCTGGGTACCATGCTGCATATCGGTGTTGAATCCGATGCGGCAAAATACTTCTCCATCGCCATGTTGCTGATGTTCATCGTCGGTTTTGCAATGAGTGCCGGTCCGCTGATCTGGGTATTGTGTTCTGAAATTCAGCCGCTGAAAGGCCGTGATTTTGGTATCACTGTGTCCACCGCGACTAACTGGATCGCCAACATGATCGTCGGTGCAACCTTCCTGACCATGCTCGACAGCCTCGGTAACGCCAACACCTTCTGGGTGTACGCTGCGCTGAACGTGGTCTTCATCTTCATCACCATTGCGCTGATCCCTGAGACTAAAAACGTCTCTCTGGAACACATCGAACGCAACCTGATGAAAGGCGAAGCCCTGCGCGACATCGGTAAGTAAGTTCGCCATAAGTCCGCAATAAATAAGTCGGCTATAAATCAGCCAGCTTTTCCTCCCCTGCAAAGGGGAGGAATTCCATATTGCATCTCTCCCCTGCCAGATTTATCCTTCGCCAGATGAAAACCTCACGTCTCCCCATCGCCCTGCAACAAGCCGTTATGCGCTGTCTGCGGGAAAAACTCCGGATGGCAAATCAGTTTTTTGGCACCGATTACACGGAGCCGGAAATCACTTATCAGCAACGTGGCACCAGCGCGGGCAGCGCGTATCTGCAACACTGGCAAATCCGGCTCAATCCGGTATTGCTGATGGAAAACCAGCAGCCTTTTATCGATGAAGTGGTACCGCACGAACTGGCGCACCTGCTGGTATATCGTCGTTTTGGCCGGGCACCTGCGCCGCACGGCAAAGAGTGGCGCTGGATGATGGAACATGTATTGGGCGTTTCAGCGAGCAGAACGCACAAGTTTGAAGTCGCCTCCGTGCAAAGCAAAACCTATCCGTATTTATGCGCCTGCCGTGACCATCAGCTGACCGTGCGTCGTCATAATAAAGTGATGCGCAAAGAGTCAGAATACCGCTGCCGGCATTGTGGCGAGCTGTTACGGTTCAATGCTAAAGGCACCACTAACTGCTGATTTTTCAATCAGTAATCACGGCAAAGTCTCATTGTCACAGCCCGTGGTATCCGTTACCCTTCCGGCCTTTTAGTCTCAGGTCTTTCAGAAACATGTTTCGTAAAACGTTCTTATCTTTTCTGTTTATCGGTGCGCTGGCACCGCTGAGCGCCTTGAGCCAGTCTGGTCATGCCATCAATAATTTCTCTCAGGCCAAAGCCGCAGCGGTAAAAATTAATCAGGGTGCGCCGACCTTCTATTGCGGCTGTAACATCAGCTGGCAGGGGAAAAAAGGCACGCCGGATCTGCAATCCTGCGGCTATCAGGTTCGTAAAAGTGAACAACGCGCCAGCCGGATTGAGTGGGAACATGTGGTTCCTGCGTGGCAGTTTGGGCATCAGATGCAGTGCTGGCAGGATGGCGGACGTAAAAATTGTGCGAAAAACGCGGATTATCGTCAGGTTGAAACCGACCTGCACAACCTGCAACCCGCGATCGGCGAAGTGAATGGCGACCGTAATAATTTTATGTACAGTCAATGGAATGGTGGTGAAGGTCAGTATGGCCGCTGCGAAATGAAAGTCGACTTCAAGGCCAAGGCCGCTGAGCCGCCAGCCCGTGCCCGCGGTGCCATCGCACGTACCTATTTCTACATGCGCGATCAGTACAAACTGAATCTGTCCCGTCAGCAGACCCAGCTCTTTACCGCCTGGGATCGCCAGTATCCGGTCACTTCATGGGAATGTGAGCGCGATAATCGCATCGCCAGCGTACAGGGCAATCATAACCCTTACGTTCAGCAAGCTTGCGCACAACGAAAAAGCTAACTTAGTATTATCACGTCATCAGAGCACATTAGCTCGCGACAACGCGGGCTAATCACGCCAAAATAGCCCTCCAGAAAAGACTTTAAGGACAGCAGCCACACATGCGCATACCCCGCATTTATCATCCGGAAACCCTGACCGCTCACAGCGAAATTGCGCTGAGCGAAGATGCCGCAAACCATGTCGGACGCGTTCTGCGGATGCAGCCCGGTCAGGCGATCCAGTTATTTGATGGCAGCAATCAGGTTTTCGACGCCAGCATCACGCAGGTTGATAAGAAAAGTGTGCGTGTCAGCCTGAGCGAAGGCGTGCTGTCAGACAACGAATCCCCGCTGGATCTGCATCTCGGCCAGGTGATTTCACGCGGCGAGAAGATGGAATTCACCATCCAGAAATCTATCGAGCTTGGCGTAAATACCATTACTCCGCTGTTCTCTGAGCGCTGCGGCGTCAAACTTGACGGCGAACGCCTGGAGAAAAAATTGCAGCAATGGCAGAAAATTGCCATCGCAGCCTGCGAACAATGCGGACGTAACCGCATCCCTGAAATTCGCCCGGTGATGCAGCTCGAAACCTGGTGTGCCGAACAGGATGACAGCCTGAAGCTGAACCTGCATCCGCGCGCCAGCCACAGTATTAACACCCTGCCGCTACCGGTGAGCCACGTCCGCTTACTGATCGGCCCGGAAGGCGGTTTATCCGCTGACGAAATTGCAATGACCTCCGGCTACGGATTTACTGATATCCTGCTGGGACCCCGTGTTCTGCGTACAGAAACCACAGCACTCACCGCGATAACGGCCTTACAGGTTCGTTTCGGCGATCTGGGTTAAGAGGAGACCAAATGATCAAGCTTGGCATCGTGATGGACCCGATTTCTTCCATCAACATCAAAAAAGACACCAGTTTCGCTATGTTGCTGGAAGCGCAGAGTCGTGGCTATGAGCTGCACTACATGGAAATGAATTCCCTGTATCTGCGCGGCGGAGAAGGCCGTGCGACCACCAAAAAACTCAGCGTGAAGCAGGATTACGACGGCTGGTATGAGTTCGGCACTGAGCAGGATATCGCCCTGCAGGAACTGGATGTCATCCTGATGCGTAAGGATCCTCCGTTCGATACTGAATTCATTTACGCCACCTATATCCTTGAACGCGCGGAAGAAAAAGGCACGCTGATCGTTAACAAACCGCAGAGCCTGCGTGACTGTAACGAAAAGCTGTTCACCGCGTGGTTCCCGGAACTGACGCCGGATACGCTGGTAACCCGCAATGCGGCGCAGCTGAAAGCGTTCCATAAAGAACACACTGACGTGATCCTCAAGCCGCTCGACGGCATGGGTGGCGCTTCAATCTTCCGTCTGAAACCAGAAGACGCGAACGTTTCTGTGGTGATTGAAACGCTGACCGAACACGGCAGTCGTTTCTGTATGGCACAAAATTATCTGCCCGCCATCAAAGACGGTGACAAACGCGTTCTGGTGGTCGACGGCGAGCCGGTGCCTTACTGCCTGGCGCGTATTCCGGCGCAGGGCGAAACCCGTGGTAATCTGGCCGCCGGTGGCCGTGGCGAAGCCCGTCCGCTGAGCGAAAGTGACTGGGCGATAGCCCGCACTGTCGCGCCAATCCTGAAGCAGAAAGGCCTGATTTTTGTCGGTCTGGATATTATCGGCGACCGCCTGACTGAAATTAACGTCACCAGCCCGACCTGTGCGCGTGAAATCGAAGCGGCATTCCCGATTTCCGTCACTGGTATGCTGATGGACGCTATCGAAAAGCGTCTGGCTGCCCGATAAACTGCCTGACAGCATAATCTGATGGGTTGTTCAGCAATGCTGGATAACCCACTTTTTTTGCTGCGGATGACGTACTACACTGCCCTCTTAGCTGCATTTCAATTTTCTGAGGTTAAACATCCTGCTTACCATGAATCTACAACATCACTTTCTAATTGCGATGCCTGGCCTGGATGAACCCCAGTTCAAACGTTCGGTCGTCTATATCTGCGAACACAATGAAGACGGCGCTATGGGTCTGGTGATTAACAAACTGGTCGAAGATTTCACCGTTGAAAACGTCCTCGACAAACTGGACATCACACCCGAGCCTCGCGACCCGAACATCCGCCTCGACCGCCCGGTGTTTTCCGGTGGTCCGCTGGCTGACGACCGTGGTTTTATTCTGCACACGCCGCGCGAAGGGTTTGGCTCCAGTATCCGTATTTCGGACAGCACCATGATCACTACGTCTAAAGACGTGCTGGAAACGCTGGGCACCCCCGATCAGCCGAAAGATGTGCTGGTGGCGCTCGGGTACGCCGCATGGGAACAGGGCCAGCTTGAAAAAGAGCTGCTGGAAAATTCCTGGCTGACCATTGAAGCCAGCAATGACATTTTATTCCGCACCCCGATTGCTGACCGCTGGCGTGAAGCCGCGAAAATGATCGGCGTTGACGTCGGCCAGCTTGCCACCCATGCAGGGCACGCATAATGGCTAACCGCACGGTTTTTGCTTTCGATTTCGGTACCAAAAGCATCGGTCTGGCCATCGGTCAGGAAGTCACCGGCACCGCCCGTCCGCTGACATCGTTTAAAGCACAGGACGGGACGCCGGACTGGCAAAAAATCGAAAAGCTGCTGAAAGAATGGCTGCCGGATCTGGTGGTTGTAGGTCTGCCGCTGAACATGGACGGCACAGAGCAACCGCTGACCGCCCGTGCGCGCAAATTTGCCAACCGTCTGCATGGCCGTTTCGGCGTTCAGGTTGAACTGCACGACGAACGTCTGAGCACCGTTGAAGCCCGCGCTGATTTGTTCGATCGGGGCGGCTTCCGCGCACTGGACAAAGGCAGCGTGGATGCCGCCTCTGCGGTGATCATTCTGGAAAGCTGGTTTGAAAAGCAATGGAGTCAGTCCTGATCTGTCACCAGTAATCCTGCGCTTTCCCGCTGCTGGCGGCTTTGGGCAAACGTCTGCATTCCGGCCTGTGCGCCGGTTTGCAGGATATCCGCCAGCTGATGCGTTTTTCCTTCGCGGATCATATTGCACACCGCCGGTGTTGACGTCAGCACTTCGAACAGCGCCACTCTTACCGCTTTTTCATCATCCTTTCCCTGCCCTTCTTTCGGTTTTTGCGTCACCAGTTTCTGCGCGACGACAGCCCTGAGACTGCCCGCCAGCTGAGCCCGCACAAAGGCTTTTTCTTCTGCCGGAAAGACATCAATCAGCCGGTCGATAGCCTGCGTGGCATTGCGCGTATGCAGCGTCGCCAGTACCAGATGCCCGGTTTCTGCCGCCGTCAGCGCCAGCCTGATGCTATCGGTGTCGCGCAATTCTCCCAGCAGTAACACGTCAGGATCCTCACGCAAAGCGCCGCGTACCGCTTCACTGAATGAACGGGTATGCAGCCCCAGTTCGCGCTGCTGGATAAGGCAATGTCTGCTGATGTGAATAAGCTCAATCGGATCTTCCAGTGTAATAATGTGCCGCGTCGTATGGCGGTTGAGGTAATCAATCATTGCCGCCAGCGTGGTGGACTTCCCGCTCCCCGTTGCTCCGGTAACCAGGATCAGACCATCTTCAAGTGTAATAATTTTCTGCAAGATATCTGGTGCCAGCAGCGTTGCCAGTTCAGGACAGCGGGCGGGAACCGGCCTCAGCGCCGCCGACAAACCATGCAGTTGCTGAAACACGTTAAGGCGCATCCGTACGCCTTCCGCCAGCGTCAGCGCTTTATCGAATTGCCCGGCCAGCTGCAAATTCGTCTGTTCTGCGACATTCAGCCACTGGCTGACGAGCCTTTGCATCTGCGATGCGTCGATCAGCGGCTCGTCCTCACAGCGGCATAATTCCCCTCCGATACGCAGCACAGGCCGATTGCCGGTACAAAGGTGCAGATCGGAGGCATTTTGCTTTACACTACGCCCCACTAATCCATCAATATCCATGTTGAAATCCTCCTGAGTCCCTATGAGCATTAGTCAGCAAAACGCTATTGAGCAGAACTTACAGAATGTCCGTGAGAAAATCGCAGCCGCTGCACACCTTTGCGGCAGGCCTCCGGAAGAAATTACCTTGCTTGCAGTGAGTAAAACTAAACCTGCGAGCGCTGTCGAAGAAGCGATTGCCGCCGGGCAGTTAGCATTTGGCGAAAACTACGTGCAGGAAGGCGTGGATAAAATTGCCCACTTTGCCGGACATCAGCCTGCGCTGACCTGGCATTTCATCGGGCCGTTGCAGTCGAATAAAAGCCGTCTGGTCGCGGAGAACTTCGACTGGTGTCATACCATTGACCGCCTGAAAATCGCCCAGCGCCTGAACGAGCAACGTCCGGCGGGTTTAGCGCCATTACAGGTGCTGATTCAGGTGAATATCAGTGACGAAGCCAGTAAATCTGGCATTGCTGTGGGTGAAGTTAACGAACTGGCGATGCAGATTATGGCGATGTCTAATCTGACGCTGCGCGGTCTGATGGCCATTCCGGCCGCAGAAACCGACTATGCGCGCCAGCTTGAAGTCTTCGGTCAGATGCGTGAAGCCCTGAAAGCTTTAAAGAGCATTTGTCCGCAGGCCGATACTTTATCAATGGGCATGACCGATGATATGCCCGCTGCGATTGCCGCCGGAAGCACCATGGTTCGTATCGGTACCGCTATTTTCGGTGCCCGTGATTACAGCGCAAAACAGTAACCGTTCTCTGCCGGTATACTGCTTTACTATTGATTGGCTCAATTCAGCCCCCATTAAAAGCAAGGAGCATGAATGCAACATCGCAAAATATGTTTTATCGGTGCCGGTAACATGGCAGGCGCCATCATTTCAGGCCTGGTTGAAAGTGGTTATCCGGCCAGTATGATCAGCGTTTGTGCCCCTTCCACCACCCATCGCGATGCGCTGGCCGCAAAATACGGCGTACACAGCAGCAGTGATAACAACGCCTGTGCGCAAGCGGCAGATGTCGTTGTATTGTCTGTAAAACCGCAGATGATGGCGGATGTATGTAAAGCACTGCAAAAAGACGTGGATTTTAGCGATAAGCTGGTACTGTCGATTGCCGCAGGCGTCAGCGTGGCGCGCTTCTGCGAGTTGCTGGGCGATAATCTCAACATCGTGCGCATCATGCCTAACACGCCTTCGCTGGTCGGTCAGGGCATGAGTGGCTTGTATGCACCTGATCAGGTTTCGCAGGCAGATCGTGATTACAGCGGCGAACTGATGACTGCCGTGGGCAAAATCTGCTGGGTTGATACCGAAGAAGGTATCAACCACGTGATTGCCGCCGCAGGCAGCGCACCGGCGTATTTCTTCCTGTTTATGGAAGCAATGCAGGCTGAAGCGCAGCGTCTGGGTTTCAGTGCAGAAACCGCGCGGATGCTGGTTGAACAAGCCGCCAGCGGTGCCAGCGCACTGGTTGCGGCAAGCCCGGACACGCCATTGTCACAACTTCGTGAGAATGTGACGTCCAAAGGCGGCACTACCTTTGAAGCTCTGAAAGTGTTTACCGACCGACAATTACCGGAGATCGTTTCCGAGGCCATGCAGGCCGCCATTACCCGCGCGCAGGAAATGGAAAAACTGTTCTGATAAGAACGAATAAAAAATAATACTGCCCAAAATCATCCGTGTTGCGTCAAGACGACACGCGAAGGATGAAGGGCATAGGAGAATTATGTTAACGCTGACTTTTCTGGTCAAAACACTGATTGATCTCTACGTGATGGTTCTGCTGCTGCGCATCTGGATGCAATGGGCACGTACAGATTTTTATAACCCGTTTTCACAGTTCGTGGTGAAGATTACTCAGCCGATTATCGGACCACTTCGCCGGATTATTCCGCCGCTGGGCCCGATTGACAGCGCAAGCCTGCTGCTGGCTTTCATTCTTTGCACCATCAAATTCCCGCTGCTGTTGCTAATCCAAAGCGGCGCTATCTTCTTTGGTCTGAGCAGTCTGCTGATTGGCCTGATAGGGCTGGTCAAAGCCGCGGGTTATCTGGTGTTCTGGCTGGTCATTATCCGCTCATTGATGAGCTGGGTGAGCCAGGGCCGCGGACCAATGGATTATCTGCTGATGCAGCTGACTGAGCCGCTGATGGCACCCATCCGTCGTATTCTTCCTGCGATGGGCGGCATCGATTTCTCGGCAATGGTGGTGATCCTGATCCTGTATATGCTGAATTATCTCGGAATGGATCTGTTGGGTGCGCTGTGGTTCCAGCTTTAAGCCCGGCGTTCTGGCAATCTGACGTGCTGGTTTTGCGGCTGGTTATCCAGCCCAAAGCCAGCCGTGACAGCCTGGTGGGTTTGCATGGCGACGAGCTGAAAGTCGCCATCACCGCCCCGCCGGTAGACGGACAGGCCAACACACATCTGGTGAAATTTCTCTCAAAACAGTTTAAAGTCGCCAAAAGTCAGATAAGCATCGAAAAGGGCGAGCTGGGCCGCCATAAACAAGTCCGCATTACCCATCCGCAAAATATCCCGACTGAGGTCGCGGTACTGCTCGCAGAATAACGTTAAGTCAGGACTCTCCCATGCAGAAAGTCGTATTAGCTACCGGCAACGCCGGTAAAGTGCGTGAACTCGCACATCTTCTGGCCGATTTCGGGCTGGACGTGGTGGCACAAACCGAACTCGGCGTTGAATCCGCCGAAGAAACCGGTCTGACGTTCATTGAGAATGCCATCCTGAAAGCCCGCCACGCGGCGGCTGTCACCGGTTTACCTGCTGTGGCAGATGACTCCGGCCTGGCGGTTGATTTTCTCGGTGGTGCGCCGGGGATTTACTCTGCGCGCTACGCGGGCGTTGATGCCAGCGATCAGCAAAACCTCGATAAACTGCTGGTTGCGCTGAAAGACGTCCCACAGGGCCAGCGTAATGCGCAGTTCCATTGCGTGCTGGTGTATATGCGCCATGCTGAAGACCCGACGCCGCTGGTGTGCCACGGCAGCTGGGCAGGTGAAATCACCTTTGCCCAGGCAGGTGAAGGCGGCTTTGGTTATGACCCGATCTTTTATGTTCCTGAGCTGGGTAAAACCGCCGCAGAACTGAGCCGTGAAGAAAAAAGTGCGGTGTCGCACCGGGGACAGGCATTGAAACTGTTGTTTGCCGCGATGAAAGAGGCAGTACAGAAGAATGCGTAAGTTACCGCCGCTGAGTCTCTACATTCATATTCCGTGGTGCGTGCAAAAATGCCCTTACTGCGATTTCAACTCGCACGCGTTAAAGGGCGAAGTGCCGCATGACGATTATGTCGCGCATCTGCTGGCAGATTTAGATGCGGATCTGCATCTGGTGGGCGGACGCAGCGTAGGGACCATTTTTATCGGCGGCGGAACCCCAAGCCTGCTGAGCAGCGAAGCAATGCAGAATCTGCTCGACGGCGTGCGTGCGCGGTTGCCACTCGACGCTCACGCTGAAATTACCATGGAAGCCAATCCCGGTACCGTCGAAGCAGATCGCTTCAGCGGCTACCAGCGCGCGGGTGTAAACCGTATTTCCATCGGTGTGCAAAGTTTTGATGCACAGAAACTGGAGCGTCTGGGGCGTATTCACGGCCCTGAAGAAGCCAAACGCGCGGCACATCTGGCGACTGGCCTGAACCTGCGCAGCTTCAATCTGGATCTGATGCATGGTTTGCCGGATCAGACACTGGAAGAAGCACTGGACGATTTGCGTCAGGCAATCGCACTCAATCCGCCGCATTTGTCCTGGTATCAGCTGACTATCGAACCAAATACGATGTATGCCTCGCGTCCGCCAAAACTGCCGGATGATGACGCGCTGTGGGATATTTTCGAGCAAGGCGATCAGTTGCTGACCGCAGCCGGATACCAGCAATACGAAACCTCGGCGTACGCTAAACCGGGCTATCAGTGTCAGCACAACCTGAACTACTGGCGCTTCGGGGATTACCTCGGCATCGGTTGTGGCGCGCATGGCAAACTGACGCAGCCAGACGGGCAAATCCTGCGTACCGTCAAAACCAAACACCCTCGCGGTTACATGCAGGGTCGTTATATGGATAAACAGCATCCGGTGGAAACCGAAGATTTGCCGTTTGAATTCTTCATGAACCGCTTCCGCCTGCTGGAAGCCGCGCCGCGTGAAGAGTTTGGTCTGTATACCGGGCTGGATGAATCGGTGATCCGCGCACAGTTAGACGAAGCGATTGCCAAAGAATATCTGGTCGAAACCGACACGCACTGGCAGATCACCAGCAAAGGTAAGCTGTTCCTGAATTCGCTGCTGGAGCTGTTTTTGGCGGAGTAGAATCAAGTGATAACAGGGGTAAACACTGCCCGAAAACACATTTTTGGTATATTATCACCACGTTGGGGTGCTGGCTTTCGTACTACTTACGGAAGTAGAAACTCTGGAAGATGTAGCTCCAACTACCTCTTCCAACAAAAAAACCGCGTAATCGCGGTTTTTTTGTATCTGTCATTTGGCAGCTTACTGTTTCAAATCTGCCAGCAAGGTTTTGTGCTGAGTATCCAGATTGGTCACGCGCTTACAGACGTCATCGCCAAAAGCTTTAAACTCTTTTTCCTGCTTGTTCCACTCTTCCTGAACGGCCTGTTGTAAACCGCCGAGATTACCCATCATCGCCTGCAGTGGATTTCCGCCACTCGCAGCCTGTTTGAGTCCCATCTCGTTGATGCTGTCCTGCATGACGCCGCCCATAGTTTGTTCCATCAGCTTCTGGCCATTTTGCTTCACCTGATCCACTGCTTTATGGTGGAAAGTCAGGCCATCAGTGCGGTGTTCGATAATCAGGTTCATCTGCTCTTTCAGCTGCTTATCGAGCTTAACCAGGCGGTTACGCACGTTGCTGTCACTGCCCAGTTTTTCGACGATCACACGGTCAACCGCAACCCGGCCTTTTTCAAGATGCGCCGTCGCGCCCTGGTCAATCCACGGCAGGTCACGGCGTAAACCGGCCTGATAGTCGATGGCTTCCTGACGCTGTCTGGCGCCCAGGGTCATGTCTTTTCCGTTGAGGGTTACGTTACCGTTTGGTGTGATCAGCAGATCACCGCTGTTACCGACAACCTGTACGGTCTGCGGCTTGATGATCACGTCATCCTTAGGCTGGACGGCACACTGATAATCAGCCTGTGCGCTCCACGCGCTCAGCGCCAGTAACGCAGCAAGTCCGGTTTTTACCACTCCACTTTTTACTAACATGTACTCTCCCTTAAGACAGCAAACTCAAAAAATTGAACGGCCAATACGTTGCGCCAGTAATTCTAAGGCAGCAATACCTGCCAAAGAGTTCCCTGCCGCATCAAGTTCCGGTGACCAAACCGCAATGCACATCTCGCCAGGCACCACGGCAATGATGCCGCCGCCGACGCCAGATTTACCCGGCATACCGACGCGGTAGGCGAATTCACCCGCGCCGTCATACATGCCGCTGGTGACCATCATCGCATTAATCTGACGCGCCTGACGGGCATCAATGAGCGGTTCTTCACTCCCCAGCGGATGCCCTTTATTGGCAAGATATACAAACGTCCGCGCCAGTTCTTCGCAACTCATGCGTAATGCACAGTAGTGGAAATAGGTATGCAAAACGGTGATGACGTCGTTGTCGAAATTACCGAAAGACTTCATCAGATAGGCAATCGCCGCGTTGCGGTCAGAATGCTCGAACTCTGAACGGGCAACGTGCCGATCGTAGTTGAGATCTGCCGATCCGGCCAGTTGCCGCACCACTTCCAGCATTCTCTGCTTTGGTGCGGAGAGCCGGGTTTGCAGCAAATCGCAGACCACAAGCGCGCCCGGATTGATAAACGGATTACGCGGTTTTCCCTGTTCAAGCTCAAGCTGAACCAGCGAATTGAACGGCTGACCGGACGGCTCTTTGCCGACGCGCTGCCAGATTTCGCTTTCCTGATAACGGGTCAGCGCCAGCGTCAGGCTGAGCACTTTTGAGATCGACTGGATCGAGAAACGCATGTCGGCATCACCGGCACGAAAGATCTCCCCTTTCGTGGTACACACGGCAATCCCTAAATGATCGGGGCTGACTTCCGCCAGCGCAGGAATGTAATCAGCAACTTTTCCGCGGCCAATCAGCGGCCTGACCTGCGACAGAATATCTTCCAGCAAACTGTTATCGAGTTCGGTACCCAACGTCCTGCCTCCAGATGTAACAAAGGTGCCGGAAAGGCACCTTTTAAAGATTCAGAATTTATCTGACCGGCGGAATCAGTCCCACCAGATATCGAATAACTCGGAAACTTCCACGTCTTCCATTTTCTGGTCTTCTAACCATTTTTTGACCTGCGCGCGCTGTTCATCAGTGCAGTGACCGATGTCCTGACGGCAAACCAGCCCTTCCCATTGCAGATAACCACTGCCATCGAAAGCCAGTTTGTTTGGCTCGATCACACCGTCGATGAATTTATCCAGGGATTCATCAATGGTTTCTACCGCGGTACCTTCCGGGAAACGCCATTTTACAGAGAAGCCCAGTTCCTGGAACTCGGCAATGTGTAACTTCTTACGTAAACGACGACTGCGATTTGTAGCCATTATTGCTTCCTCTCAAACATCAGATCCCACACGCCGTGGCCTAAACGCTGGCCACGCATTTCGAACTTGGTCACCGGGCGCGATTCAGGACGCGGGACATAATGACCTTCCTGCGACAGATTCACCCAGCTTTCTAAACTGGTCATGACTTCGAGCATGTGCTCCGCATACGGCTCCCAGTCGGTTGCCATGTGGAATACACCGCCCACTTTTAGTTTCTTGCGCAGCTTCTCGACGAACTCAGGCTGCACGATACGGCGCTTATTATGGCGCGCTTTGTGCCACGGGTCAGGAAAGAATAGCTGCACCATATCGAGCGAGCCATCCGGAATCATTTTTTCCAGCACTTCAACCGCATCGTGACACATCACGCGCAGGTTGCTGACGCCCTCTTCGTGCGCCGTTGCCAGACACGCGCCAACACCCGGTGAGTGTACTTCAATCCCGATAAAGTTCTGGTCAGGATTCTGCTGCGCCATGGTAACGAGCGATGTGCCCATGCCGAAACCGATTTCCAGTACCACAGGTGCAGAGCGACCAAATAAGGCATCAATATCCAGGGATTCGGCCTGAAACTCCACGCCCATCACCGGCCAGAAGTTGTCCAGCGCAAATTGCTGACCTTTAGTCAGACGGCCCTGACGGCGGACAAAACTACGGATACGGCGCATCGCGCGACCGTTCTCGTCGAACTCCGGTGAAATGACGTCGTTTTTCATGGTGTTTCCACTCCGATTGGCAAGACGCGGTACCCGCGCGCGGATGCCTGTGCTTTGGTCACTAAATATAAGGAAAGGCGCATTATCCAAACTTACTCCCGATTAGCAAGGCTTGCGGGCAGGAAATCCGTCAATACAGTGCGGAAAGTTCCGGTTTACAGCCAGACGGGAACTGTGATGTGATCAGCCCCGTCTTTTAACCCTGCCGGACTGTAATTCACCCATGATGGAAGCCCAACGTTTCTCACCTCTGGTGCTCGACTGGTATCAGCGCTATGGCCGCAAAACGCTGCCGTGGCAAATCGCAAAAACACCTTATAAAGTCTGGCTTTCGGAAGTGATGTTGCAGCAAACGCAGGTAGCGACTGTTATCCCGTATTTTGAACGTTTTATGCAACGCTTTCCGACGGTGTCTGATCTCGCCGCAGCGCCCCTCGATGAAGTCCTGCATCTGTGGACCGGGCTGGGTTATTACGCCCGTGCGCGTAACCTGCATAAAGCGGCGCAGACCATCGCCAGCGAGCACGGCGGCGTATTTCCGACAACTTTTGATGAGATTCTCGCGTTGCCGGGCATTGGCCGTTCCACCGCCGGCGCGGTTTTGTCGCTGGCACTGAATCAGCACTACCCTATTTTAGACGGGAATGTGAAGCGCGTGCTGGCCCGCTGCTATGCTGTTGACGGCTGGCCGGGTGAGAAGAAAACTGAAAATAAGCTGTGGACGATAAGCGAAGACGTCACGCCCGCCGAAGGTGTTGCTCAGTTTAATCAGGCAATGATGGATTTGGGCGCGATGGTTTGTACCCGCAGCAAACCCAAGTGCGAGCTGTGCCCGGTGAAATCCGGCTGTGAAGCTTATGCGCATCACAGCTGGGCGAATTATCCCGGTAAAAAACCTAAGAAAACCCTGCCGGAAAAGACCGCGTTTATGCTGATGATCCAGCAGGAAGATAAAGTCTGGCTGGAACAGCGTCCGCCGGTCGGCCTGTGGGGCGGATTGTTCTGCTTCCCGCAATTTACCACCGAAGATGAACTGGCTATTGGTCTGAAAAAATACGGTGTTACGCAAAATCAGTTGCAGCAGCAGACCGCTTTTCGTCACACTTTCAGCCATTTCCATCTGGATATCGTCCCGATGTGGTTAAATCTGCGTTCTTCCGCGGGTTGCATGGATGAAGGTGCGGGTCTCTGGTATAACTTAGCCCAACCACAATCCGTCGGGCTGGCCGCGCCGGTAGAGCGTCTGTTAACGCAACTGGCTAAAGAACCGACCCAAAAGAACGATCGATAAGGAATTAGCATGAGCAGAACGATTTTTTGTACTTTTCTCAAGCGCGATGCTGAAGGACAAGACTTCCAGCTGTACCCTGGCGAGATTGGCAAACGTATCTTCAATGAGATTTCGAAAGAAGCCTGGTCGCAGTGGATGGCCAAACAAACCATGCTGATTAACGAAAAGAAACTCAGCATGATGAATCCGGAAGACCGCAAACTGCTGGAACAGGAAATGGTCAACTTCCTGTTCGAAGGTCAGGACGTGCATATCGAAGGCTATACCCCGCCGTCAAAATAATCATTTATAACAATGGTTAAAACATTAAGGCAGGTACTCCGGGTGCCTGCTTCTTTCATCAGAAACGGTTTGTAAGATGAAGAAAATTTTAGCTTTGCTGGTTATCGCGCCCATGTTGATCTCCTGCTCCGGCAGCAAGAAAGACCAGTTCAACGAAGCTTATGTGAAAGACACCAACGGATTCGATATTTTGATGGGGCAGTTCGCCCATAACATCGAAAATATCTGGGGTATGAACGAAGTGCTGATCGCGGGTCCGAAAGACTACGTGAAATATAGCGATCAGTATTACACCCGCAGCCACATCAACTTCGATGCGGGTACCATCACCCTTGAGACTATTTCTGGCACGGATCCGGCGGCCAGCCTGCGTCAGGCCATTATCAGCACCTTGCTGGTGGGCGACGATCCGGGCAATGTTGACCTTTATTCCGACGCCAATGATATCCAGATCAGCCGTGAACCGATGTTGTACGGTCAGGTTCTCGACAATACCGGCCAGCCAATCCGTTGGGAAGGCCGCGCAGCAAGTTTTGCTGATTATCTGATTCAGAACAAACTGATGCGCCGTCAGTCCGGTCTGCACGTGATTTATTCCGTGACGATCCAGATGGTGCCGAACCACCTGAACAAACGTGCGCATAAATATCTGCCGATGATCCGTGAAGCATCAGCTAAGTATGGCGTCGATCAGTCACTGATCCTGGCGATCATGCAAACCGAATCAGCCTTTAACCCGTATGCGGTGAGTAATGCCGATGCGCTGGGCCTGATGCAGGTTGTGCAACATACCGCGGGTGTTGATGTGTTTAAATCTGAAGGAAAATGGGGCAAGCCAAGCCGCAGCTATCTGTTTGATCCGCAGAATAATATCAATACCGGCACGGCTTATCTTGCGATGCTGCAAAACGTGTATCTGGGGAACATCAACAACCCGACATCACGTCGCTATGCTGTGATTACCGCTTATAACGGCGGTGCCGGCAGTGTTCTGCGCGTGTTCTCACAGAACAAAACGCAGGCGTTTAACATCATCAACAATATGGCGCCGGGCGATGTGTACACCACTCTGACGACCAAACATCCGTCGGCAGAATCCCGCCGCTATCTGTACAAAGTGAACAATACTCAGCGCAGCTACCGCCGCGTAGATTAACGTTTATCGTCCCGGCTTCTCAGGCGTGAGGCGCCGGGACAAATGTCTTAACTGTGAGTCTGTAAACTCTCCGTCGGCAGACTTTGTGTCTGGAATTTTCCGTCACCCAGATCACTGACAATATGATTCATGCGCTCTTCCGTCAGCTGGTAGTAACGGATAGAGAAAGCCGTAATCAGATAGAAAATAGCCGGTAAGACGGTGAATAAGATCAGGACACCGCGTACCGCTTCCGCCGATTGTTGTTCCACGCCCGCCTGATAACCAAACCATGCCAGCCCCCAGCCTGTCAGCGCCCCACCAATCGCCACGCCGAGTTTAATCACAAAGATATTCGCCGCGATGTTCATCCCTGTAATTCGGCGCTGGGTTTTCCACTCCCCATAATTATTGGCATCCGTGATCATTGACCATTGCAGCGGGGCATTTATCCCCTGTAATAAGTTAAGGGCAATATGAACAATAAAGGCAGGGATCCAGTAATCGGTTGGCAGCACAAAGAAAAGTAATCCTGCAAATGCACTTAATATGTTCACCCAGATGGACGCGCGGATTTTACACATCCACGAGCCCAATTTTTTGGCAAATAAACTGCCGATAACCGCCGCAACGGTAGTCGCCATCATGAAAATGGAAATAATGCCGCTTCCCTGATGCAGAACATATTGCACGAAATACACCAGCAAACTGCCGCGAACAACCACGCCGCATAACATGGCAAGGTTATAAACTGAGAGGATCCGCCACTGATCATTTTGCATAAGAACACGCACATCACGAAGGATATTCATGTTCTCTTCTTTCACCGGTGTAATACGCTCCCGCGTGGTGAGGAAACAGACAAAGAACATCACGCAGCCAATGACACCAAAGATGCCCATCGCCCACTGCATACCGGTCGCGCGGTCTCCCGGTGAGATAAAATCAGCTAGCGGCAGGATGAGCGCCGTCCCCATCGCACCCCCGACGGGCGCAATTGCGAAACGCCACGATTGCAGGGAAAGATTATCCTGCGGGTCGGCGGTAATTGCGGCCCCCAGAGAACAGTAAGGAATATTAATCGCCGTGTACATTAAGGTCATAAATATATAAGCGAAAACCGCATAAACAATTTTACCGGTCTGTTCAAAATCTGGCGTGGAATAAACCAGAACACAACTGACGGCAAAGGGCACACAAATAATCAGTAGCCAGGGCCGAAATCTTCCCCAGCGACTTTTGGTCTGATCGGCAATCGCGCCCATAATAGGATCAGTGATCGCATCAAGTACCCTGACCACTAAGAACAGGGTTCCCATTACCGCTGGCGGCAAACCATAAATATTCGTATAGAAATAGGCAAGAATAGCGACAGAAGAATCAAAAACAATGTGGCTTGCCGCATCACCTAATCCAAAACCCAGCTTTTCTTTCGCACTGATCCTTTCAGTTAATGCTGACATGCAGTCACCTATATTAAGATGGAATTCTGCATTAGTTATAATTCCAGAAAATCACGCTGAGTATTGTGATTTCTCATTTACGTTTTATGCTTTTAATCAACTGTGACGCAGGTATCTATACTCTGGCTGAATAAGAGGATTATTTTCGAGCTGCATCACATATCCCCATGCAGGGTTATTGTCGCGATTGATCAATAAAAAACGATCCAATAAAAAACCCATCCGGAGATGGGTTTTATGCGGGCTATTGTGCGAGAACATACCCCATCACGCGTTTCCAGCCGACCGGCTTTTTCTCAATATACACACCCTGTAATTCCGGCGAGAAGCCCGGTAACAGGTTGATCCCTTCTTCCAGCGCCATAAAGTAACGCTGAACTGCCCCGCCCCACAATTCGCCGGGCACCACGCAGAGCACGCCCGGAGGATACGGCAGCGCGCCTTCTGCGGCGATACGCCCTTCAGCGTCACCAATCGCTACCAGCTCAATGTTATCGCGGATAAACACGTTATGCGCGTCCTGTGGATTCATCACCACTTTAGGGAAGCTCTTCTCGCGGAACATCTCTTTTTGCAGCTCTTTCACATCAAAACTGACGTACAGGTTATGCATTTCCTGACACAGCTGACGGATGGTGTAATTGCGGTAACGGTCTTCGTTTTTACGATACACCGTCGGCAGCACTTCGCTGAGCGGCGCATCTTCTTCGATGTACTGCTCAAAACGCACCAGCTCTTCCACCAGCAACTGCATTTTGGCCGGCGTTTCGGCCGGCGTCAGCAGGAACAGGATCGAGTTCAGGTCGCATTTCTCCGGCACGATGCCGTTCTCGCGCAAATAGTTGGCCAGAATGGTCGCCGGAATGCCGAACTCAGTGTATTTACCGCTGGACGCATCAATGCCCGGCGTAGTCAGCAGCAGCTTGCACGGATCAACGAAATACTGCTTTTCGGCATAACCGTCGAAGGCATGCCAGCGTTCACCCGGCACAAAATCAAAGAAGCGAACGTCGTTAGCCATCTCATTGGTTTCATGATCCTGCCAGCGCTTTCCGCCGACCACTGGCGGCACAAACGGCAAAATCATCGAGCATTGATCCAGCAGCATTTTGCGGGTTTCGATGCCCAGCTTCACGCATTCCATCCACATGTGTTTTCCGCTGCCACCGGCATGAATACGCGCATTCACGTCCAGTGCGGCAAACAGCGGATAAAACGGGCTGGTTGAGGCGTGCATCATAAAGGCATTGTTGAGCTTTTTATGGCTGCAATGGCGCTTCTGGCCCTTAATGTGATTGTCTTTTTTATGGATCTGCGAAGTCTGCGAGAATCCGGCCTGCTGCTTATGCACCGACTGTGTGACGATAATCCCCGGATCGTTTTCATTAAGCTCCAGCAGCAACGGCGAACATTCTTTCATCATCGGGATGAATTGCTCGTAACCGACCCATGCAGAATCAAACAGAATGTAATCGCACAGATGACCGATTTTATCTACCACCTGACGCGCGTTGTACACTGTGCCGTCGTAGGTGCCGAGCTGGATGATGGCCAGGCGGAACGGGCGTTTCTCGTTAGCACGATCCGGTGCCACTTCTTTGATCTGTTTACGCAGATAAGTTTCGTCGAAACAGGCCGCATCGATGCCGCCAATAAACCCAAACGGGTTACGTGCTGTTTCGAGATACACCGGCGTCGCACCCGCTTGCAACAGCGCGCCATGATGGTTTGATTTGTGATTATTACGGTCGAACAGCACCAGATCGTCGCGGGTCAGCAGCGCGTTAGTCACGACTTTATTGGCCGCAGATGTCCCGTTAAGCACGAAATAGGTTTTATCTGCACTGAAGACTTTAGCGGCATACTTTTGAGCGTCTTTCGCCGAGCCTTCGTGGATCAGCAAATCGCCCAGTTTGACGTCCGCATTACACATGTCAGAGCGGAAAATATTCGGGCCGTAGAAATCATAAAACTGACGCCCTGCCGGATGACGACGGAAAAACTCGCCGCCCTGATGGCCCGGACAAGCGAACGTGGCGTTCTCCATCTCGACATACTTTTTCAGCGTGTCGAAAAACGGCGGGAAGAGCGCCTCTTCATAGGCCTGTGCGGCAGATTCGATTTGTGCCGCGTAAAACGCCTGGTTGGCGTCCGACAGCGTGATCACGCCTTTCAGCAAAGGCAAAAATTCCGGCGACACCTGCTCCGTTCCCTGCACTGCCACAAACGCGGGAATACCGAATCCCAGCGTTTCAATCTCCGCCAGCCTGCCGTGATTCAGGTCACCCACAGAAATGATGATGGCCGCTACGTCCGCGTAATCGGCGCGGCGCAGGTCAACGACCAGACGAGCAGTCTGGAGATAAGGGGCGACAGAAGCGCTTGCTGCAAGTTTTAAGTGTTTCATTCAGACTCTCAAACGGTTAAGTAAGAGGGTGTGCCAGATGGCACGGCAATGAGCAGGTTCTTACGTCATAGAGCAATTGCGCGCAGAGTCCGGCCCGGCAAATGACGTTGGCTAAGCAAGATATCGAGTGCGACAGGACAATGCCGGTGAGGCAAAGTGGTGACAAATCGAGTTTCAGACCCGGCCACGTCTGATAGACAACAGTAAAATCAGAGAATTGCCCTGTGGATGACGCTCTGTTTTTAATAATGCCTAACAGCGGACAAACGGTAGCCTTACCGCATGAAAGAGACTGCAAAAGGAGAAAAGCTGAAATCGTGGTGTTTACAGCACCCGGAGATCATCATCAGATTTTTTATGCACTTATAAAAAGCGCGATGTGATAAACCAGCCATGCCGCAACCCTCTTGAGCTGTCGCGTGAAAACGGGAACAGAGTTGTTTAATAAATCGGCGCAATAATGGCATCTTTTAGACCCCCGTTCAACCCTGTAAATTGCGCGAATTTCTTACAAAATACGACACCGTCCGGCATGGGATTTTGCCTGTGAATTTCAGGCAAACAGCAGATTCCGGCAGTTAAATCGACAAATCGTCGTAAAAAGCATCATTCAGGTGACGAACACCACCGTTGTCACAAAAAGCCGTTGACGACACATGCCCAATACGGTTTAATGCGCCCCGTTGCCCGGATAGCTCAGTCGGTAGAGCAAGGGATTGAAAATCCCTGTGTCCTTGGTTCGATTCCGAGTCCGGGCACCATCTTTAAAAGAACCCGCCTATGGCGGGTTTTTTGCTTTTTGAGTTCTTATAAAAGATCATGGACTCTCCATCGAACTTCGTTCGATGACTCGCCTTAGCAGGCTCGCCCTGCGGGCCAACGGCAAAGCCGTTGTTCAAATGCCTGCGGCATTAGTCCGAGTCCGGGCACCATCTTTAGAAGAACCCGCCTATGGCGGTTTTTTTGCTTTCTGCTCTACTGAAACTTCAAGCCCGTTTAGAAAGCAAAAAAAGCCGGAGAATGTCAGCGCATTCTCCGGCTTTTTCGTACTTATGAAGCAACAGCGACGGGCGTTATCCGTACAATTTCAGCCGCTGACACTGCTTTTCATGATGAATGCAAAAGCGAGGATCATTTGTATGCAAACCATCAATGGCAGATTCAGTATTGGGAATGTTAATAAACGATGCGTTTGCGTTCATTAAAATCATGCCATTTTGTTTTGATATATTCGTCCAGTTCATTATGAAATCTTTCCCCGGAAAACTTTAATGCATTTTCACGACAGTCCAGAGGAAGAATTGAGTCTTTAATGGTATCGAAGTGACGCACGGCATTTATCAGAGACGCCGCTGTTTGCTCAGCGAAAAAGACTCCTGTTGCATGCTTTTCACCGTAAGGTCTGATGGTCTCCAGAACGCCGCCTTTGCCAAAGGCAATAACCGGCGTTCCGCTGGCCTGCGCTTCGACAGGCGTGATCCCAAAATCTTCTTCCGCAGCGAAAACAAAAGCCTTTGCGCGTCGCATATAGTCTTGCATCACATCGTCAGGCTGATAGCCCAGTATTTCAATGTTACTGCCCGCTTTGGCCTTAATCTTGCCCATTTCAGAGCCGTCTCCGATCACCACCAGCTTCTTATCCGGCATCTGACTGAATGCTTCCACAATCAGATCGATACGTTTATAGGGCACCATGCGCGAAGCGGTAAAATAGAAATCCTCTTTGTTCTCCTGCAATGTAAAACGCTCTACATCGACAGGCGGATAAATAACATCCGCGTCGCGGCCATAGACTTTCTTAATGCGGCGGGCAATAAACTGGGAATTGGCAATAAAGTGATCCACCCCATTAGCCGTCCGGTAATCCCACATCCTGATTTTATGCAGGAACCAGCGGGCAAGATTGCCTTTCAGCCCCTTATTCAGCCCTGCCTCACGCAGATACTGGTGCTGAAAATCCCAGGCATAGCGGATCGGAGAATGCACATAGCTGATGTGCAACTGGTCAGGACCGGTCAGCACGCCCTTGGCGACCGCATGACTGCTGGAAAGCACTATGTCATGTCCGGTCACATCAAGTTGTTCGATAGCCAGCGGCATTAAAGGCAGATATTGCTGATATTTCTTTTTAGCAAAAGGTAAGCGCTGAATAAAAGAGGTCGTCGCTTCTTTACCGTAGAATTTTTTGCGGGACTCATCAGAAAGAAAATCAACAACAGAATAGATATCTGCGTCCGGGTATAATTTAATAAATTCCGCAATGACTTTTTCGGCCCCGGCAAATGTCACCAGCCAGTCAGCAACAATCCCCACACTCACATTATGTGACATAATCTAAACCTTATAAAATAAAAATGGGCAAAATAAACCCATAGCGAGTTATTACCACTCACTTAAATAAGATATTTTCAATAATTACATGCTACGAAGGATGGAAAGAATCTTCCTGGTTTGTTCCTGCATTAATTTTGTATTAGCACGGGATTCCACATTCAGTCGAACAACCGGTTCAGTATTAGAACTACGGAGATTGAAACGCCACTCATCAAACTCCAGACTTATTCCGTCCGTATGGTCGATGTTCAACGCCTCTCCTTCATACATCGCTAATACACGGTCAATAGACTCTTTCGGCTTTTGCAGGTAACTGTTTATTTCACCTGAAGCAGGGTAAGCGGTGATCCGGTCATTAATCAGTTGCCTCAGGGACTTATCTTTAACATGCAGTAATTCAGCGACCAGCAACCAGGGGATCATACCACTGTCGCAATAATAGAAATCGCGGAAGTAATGATGGGCGCTCATCTCGCCACCATAGACCGCATCTTCCTGGCGCATACGCTCTTTAATAAACGCATGACCGGTTTTAGACATCACAGGCACTCCGCCCGCACCGGTGACAATATCAATGGTATTCCAGCTCAGACGCGGGTCATGAATGATACGCGAGCTGGGGTATTTCTCGAGGAACGCGTCGGACAGCAGACCCACGATGTAATACCCTTCGATGAAATTACCGGCATCATCAAACAGAAAACACCGGTCAAAATCACCATCAAACGCGATCCCCATATCTGCCTGGTGTTTAATGATGGCATTGGTGGTGTCCTGGCGGCACTCAGGCAATAACGGATTAGGGATGCCGTTGGGGAATGTTCCGTCAGCCTCGTGGTGAATTTTGATAAATTCTACCGGTGCTCCGGCAGCAATAAAACGCTGCTCGATAGCATCCACAACGTGACCGGCAGCGCCATTACCGGAGTTAAATACCAGTTTCAAGGGACGGGTGAAATTCTCTAAATTGACATAGCTGAGCAACTTATCAACATACGCTTCCAGCACAGAGGCTTTTTCATAAGTGCCACGTATAGCCTTTTCTGCTGGTGCGAAATTATTAGCTTCGGCCAGTGCCTGAATCTCGCGTAAACCGGTATCGCCACTGATTGGACGGGAGTTCTCACGAACCAGTTTCATACCATTATAATTCATTGGATTATGGCTGGCGGTGACTTCAATACCACCATCAAGGCTGAGATAGGAAGTCGCAAAATAGATTTCTTCCGTGCCGCTCACGCCAATATCAACAACATCAGTCCCCGCATCCTGTAAACCCTTCGCCAGAGCAAGTTTCAATGCTTCACTGGTTAAACGAACATCACCGCCTAATACCATTCTATTTGGCTTTAAATATTCGCCGTACGCTCGTCCTATGCGATAAGCAATATCTTCGTTTAATTCAACACCTAATTCACCGCGAATATCGTACGCTTTAAAGCAAGATAATGTATCTGACATATTTCACCCCAAAATTAACAGCGACCATAGTGATCTTTTATACGAATAATATCGTCATCTTCCAGATATGAGCCTGATTGTATTTCCAGAAGTTCAAGAGGTATTTTCCCGGGATTCTCTAATCGGTGATGAGCACCAATGGGTATAAATGTGGATTCATTTTCAGTCAGCAGATAATCTTTATCTTCCAGAATAACTCTTGCCGTACCCGAAAGAATTACCCAGTGTTCAGCCCGGTGATGATGCATTTGTAATGAGAACTGTCCGCCCGGTTTTACCGTTATTCTATTCACATGATAACGGGGCGCCGTCACAACATTATCGTTCCGCCCCCATGGACGATAAGATTCACGATGCACGCGATATTCCCGGCGTTTATGACTTTTTAAATATTCAACGACTTTTTTAACGTCCTGCACCTGGTTTTTATCAATCACTAAAACGGCATCTTTAGTATTAACAATCACCAGATTATCTACACCAATAGCAGCCACCAATTTTTCATCGGTATTGATATAACAATTCGTCGCATTATGAGTAAATACATCGCCACTGAGGGCATTACCCTCGATGCTTTTATTATTCACTTCCCAAAGAGCCGACCAGGAACCCACATCATTCCAGCCCGCATCTAACGGAACGACAATCGCATCAGTGGTTTTTTCCATCACCGCATAATCAACAGACTCATCGGGACAGGAAATAAATGATTCTTTATCAACACGAATAAAATCCTGCTGCTCATCGGCCTGTGAGGTTTCAATGGCTTTAAGACAGGCATCAACAATGTCCGGCCTGAATTTCGTCATCTCTTGCAGAAAACGCTTCGCACGGAACAAAAACATACCGCTGTTCCAGTAATACTCACCGCTTTCCAGATATTGCATCGCGGTAGCAAGATCCGGCTTCTCGACAAAACGCTGCACCCGAAAAACAGGATCTGCGTCGGTGCACAATTTGGTTCCCCTCTGTATATAACCGTATCCGGTTTCCGGACCGGTCGGCACGATACCGAAGGTCACCAGCTTCCCCTGTTCCGCGAACGGAATAGCATTCTGTACGGCCTGGTGAAAGGCCGCAGGAGACTCGATAACATGGTCGGCAGCAAGCACCAGCAAAAGCGGGTCTAAACCTTTGTCGATAGCACTGAGCGCAGCCAGCGTAATCGCAGGCGCCGTATTGCGCCCGACAGGCTCGAGGATAATATTATCTTTGAGCTGATTTATTTGCCGCAGTTGTTCGGCAACGAGAAAACGATGCTCTTCATTACAAATAACCAGCGGCACAGAAACATCCAGCCCTTTTAAACGGCAGACGGTTTCCTGCAACATTGAATTATCGCCATGCAGACGAAGAAATTGTTTTGGATAAAGCTCACGAGACATCGGCCACAAACGGCTACCGGTACCGCCAGCCATGATTACTGGAAGGATCATAATATTCGTCTCAGGAAAAAGTCAGATAAGATGCAATCATTAAAAAACAATTCAGTGCTCAGAGGAATAACTGAATTATCATTCAGAATGAGCACTGACAAATTGTGAATGATTTATGCTTTAATTTTAAAAACTGTTTTAAGGGAAAAGTAGAGCAATACTGGAGAAATTCTAATCATGAGTATGGAGTAAAATTTTTTATAATTAAGTTGCGGTTTTAACCTGAATAAACATGAAACATTGATGCGTTTCTGGATTTCTGCAACTTCATTTACCGGAGCACCAAATTTAATTGCATTAATAAAAACCATCAAAGCCACAATATACTCATGCTTTATTATCCTCAGCTTGTCTGATTCTGAGATAATTAAAGGCTTTATCAGTGACTTGGTAATTTCCAGGTATTGCAGTCTGTCTAGTGCTTTTCGGTAGGATTTTTTTGTCAATGAGGAAACATGCTGTACATAATGATACTTGGGTTCACTGCCAAATGAGATGTCAGCACCATTGAGAAACATCGTCATAATGACAAGATAGTCTTCAAAAACGGGTAACGTAGTGTCAAAATGAACATTCAGGAAAAGATCTCGTTTAAATATCTTATGCCAAAGGAAACCTGTTATTTCATTTTCCAGCATAGAAAAAACAGCATCTTTACCCTTCAGAATCTTATTGGGAGAAAATTGATTTACCGTACCGCGTTGGACACCCTCGGGTGTTTCAGAGTAGTATAAGCACTGGCCTATATCCGTATTATTACTTACTACAATGTTCATTAAATAACTTATCGCATCATGCTCAAAGTAGTCATCAGAATCTAAAAAACAAATAAAGTCCCCTTTTGCATGTTCCACTAACTTATTCCGTGTGAAAGAAACCCCTTCATTTTTAACATTATGAGAAATGCTACGACGGATATGATCGTGCTCAATAAAAAAACTCTCAACAATTGCCACTGAAGAATCGCTCGAAAAATCATCGACAATAACCACTTCTATATTAGAATAGGTTTGAGTGGCAACAGACTCCAGGGCCTTCCTGATATACTTTTCAGAGTTGAAAAGAGGAATAAGGATGCTAACTAATGCTGATTGAGTTTCCATAAAATCATCTAGCCCCTCTTAAATATCTTTCCCGCGAGTGAAAGTATCATTGCTTTTCTACTCTTAGAAGTGATAGTAAAAATAAGAGTAAAATAGGATATCGCACCAACGGTAATTTTTACTGCTATTCCAGCCCAGGATTCATTTAATAATGTAAACTCCTGCATACCCATCAGAATAATACACATACCCCCGGCGCATATAATGGGAACAATAATCTCTCTTATGTATTGTCTGAATGTTAAATTTAAGAGTGTTAATGCACACCATGCGGAAACAGGGTAAAGAAGTATTGTACGGATGGAAAATACCAGTGCAGTAGCAATCAAACCATATCGAACAAAAATATAGAATGCCAAAACATTACTTATTGCATAAAGCAGTGTTAATCTGGCTTGCCATTCAGGTTTATCACGGGCAAACATGACGGAATGATTGTAATATCCAATCGACGTAACAAACCCTACAGCACTGACAATTTGCATTATGGGTACAGATGGCATCCATTTCTGTCCCAGCAGCAGAAAAGTAATATCATGAGATAATGCACTAAGACCAACAAAAGCAGGCGCTGTTACCAGAACGGTAAAATAGGTTGCTTGCAGATACTTTTTACCAAATTCATTTAAATCGTTTTTATATCGGGTAAATGCGGGTAATGAAACCCGCATTAATGCGGATGAGAGAACGGTGTTCAGGGTGTTTACGATGCGTTTACCCGCCGAATAAACACCGGCACCCGCAGTTCCAAGAAAGTAGGTAATAAAGAAAACATCACTATTTTGATTGGCGAAGTTAGTAATATTGCTCAGAGCCACATGCTTAGAAAACCCTACAGACTCGCGAATGGAATCCTTCGAAATCTTCATTTTTGGCTTCCAGGGTGTCGTCACCCACAGCACGACCAGAGAAATCAGTGAAGTGACAACTTGCTGTACCACCAGACTCGTAACAGCATACCCTTTACAGGCAAGCACCACTCCGACAGCCCCCCCGATAGAGATAGAGCAGATTGACCTTATCGCTAAAGGGCGGAACATCATATTATGCGTTAACCAGGCTTCGTGTGTCCGGCTCAATCCGCTGACGACAATAATAATGCCTGTTCCCCGGATGACATTGGCCAGCTCCGGTACTTTCATGTACGCCTCAATAAACGGGGCGGAAAAGAAAACAATCAAGAATGCGGGTACAGATAAAGAGAAACATAAAAAAAATGCAGAATTATAGTCTACAGGTGTCGGTGATTTCATTCTCACGATCGATGTCGCAATACTATCGAATATAACATTGCGAAAAAACTGCGTAACAAGCAAAGATACACTGAGCATGCCGTATATACTGGGTGTCAGCAACTTCGCTAATATTATGAATATAATAAATGTTATGACTTGTGAAACTGTATTATCCAGAACAGACCAGATAGCGCCTGAAATTATACTCGGCTTCTGGTTTCTCGCTTGAGCGTTCAATTTAGCGTCCTTAGAATATCATTTGCATTTTGAAAGCCTGTCGATGCCGTTTAATAAGCGCTCTACATTATTGGTAAATTTAAAATCTTCGCTTAGAAAACCCGGTCTGGACTTCACATCAAGAAGCACGCTGGATGCCTGGTCAATAAATCTGTTATTCAAATTCAGATTTAAACGCTCTTCAACTGTCCTGATAGCTTTGTTTGGAATTCGATGCAATGCTAACTGAGTTAACTGCTGATACTTCACCCACCACTTTTTGTTCTTTAGCTCTCGCTGTTTTCTGAAATATTTAACAGCGAACTCTACATCTGAATCAGGTAAGAAATACTTTTCTCCATAGGTACACAGAGATTTATCGCGTAAATACTCACGCAGGGAACTGCTTCCCAGAACAGTTGGCCGGTAGGGGGTATTTATGGTCTGAGTCCAGTCTAACCATTTGAATGTATTGATCTGTGAGGAAGTAATTAAGGGAACCCAGGGTACGCGCAGAGCGTCAGCAATAATGGCCGCATGCATAGCATCCGCCAGCACCAGTTTTGCATGTCTGATTTTTTGGATAACCGTCTTTGCATCCGATTGAGGATTCACGAACTCAATCCCAGCCTGCTGGCACACCTTTTCCCATTGCCCGGTGACAAGCGCGTGATGATGAGGAACAAAAATTACCCCTTTGCGTTCAGCATCTGAGAGTGGTTGAAACTCAGCGAGCGTGTTTAAAAGGGCAGCGCCATCAGTAATAAATTTGTCTTTCGGCAATCCTAAAATCTCAGCACTGAGCGGACCCCGAACGCAGAGTGTTTCCCAGGAGCTGTCGCCAAAGTTGACTGGCGGATAGCCATAACCGACACCACTCGAGAAGACTATCCATTTTTTAGCCGGAGGCATGGCAGAAGTAATAATGGTGCCAATCCCTGATACCCTGACATTTTCGTTATCATCAAAAAAGCCGGGAAGCAATGCATCCCAGATCCATGCGTTAAGGTCGTCCCCAAAATTCCCATGCGCAGATTTATAATAGTAAATTTTCAATTTATCACCGATTAATATTTAATGGCTAATTCGATAGAATAGTAAGCATTCTTGAATATGATTTATCCTGATCATATTCATTGTCAATTTTCATTTTTGCATTCTGACAAATATCAGATAAAACACTGGGATCTTTTATAATATCTGAGACGATATTTGCAATACCTTCGGCATCATGTTCTTTGACCAAAAATCCAGATATTCCATTTTCTATCAATTCAGGGATCCCACTGTGAAAAGTTGAAATTACCGGGATACCCATAGCCATGGCCTCCATCAATGCCACCGGTATTCCTTCCATATCGCCATCCGCGGCTGTCACTGAAGGTAATAAAAAAATATCCGAGATATTTAAGTAGTCAGTAACAGTTTCCTGCGTCTGCGCGCCTGAGAAGATCACCTGCTCGTTCAATTCAAGTTCAGAAACCTGCAACTCAAGGTCATTGCGTAACGGACCATCACCGATAATGGTGTAGCGAAAATGAATATTTCTTTTCTTCAAAAAAGAACATGCAGTGATGGCAACTGATATCCCTTTTTTCTCTGTAAGCCTTGCGATAGAGAGTAAGCGAATGGGATTACCCAAAACGGATCGAGGTCGAAACGAGAATTTGTCAACACTGATCCCCATCCTGACAACATGAATATTTTTCTCATGACCTGAAACGGCTTTGATTTTATTAGCCCATAACTGACTTACTGGCAGGATGAATTCCGCATTATCAAAAAGATTTTTATAATCATCCTTAAAAACATCAAGAGTACGAGTTTGTGAAATGTCATTACCATGAAACACTGCAGCTAGTTTACCTTTAAGAAAATCAAGCTTCCTTAGTTGATTTGCCAATACTGCAGTGGTGCCAAAGTGAGAGACGATAACATCAGCCTCTATGGGAGGCTTATTTTTTGACAATATATACGGGAGCATCAACGTTTTCGCATAATAGCCATATTTAGAGACATTCATACTCTTAATGGCACAAGAGGAAAGAACACAAGGGAGCAGTCCTTTAAGTCGCGCAAAAACCCTGGAGATCTTACCTTTTGGTTCTCGTTCAAGTAAATATCGCGTTTTATCTATCAAATCAAATTTTTTGATAACCTGGTGTTCAGCATCCAGCTCACCGGGAAAAACGGAAACTATGCTTACGTCGCAACCCTTGTTAATGAAATACGCTATTTGGTTGAGGATAAACGTTTCAGAAAGCACAGGGAATTTATATACAAAAAACAAAATCCTCATATTACCTCTTTACTCTCATTAATTAATTACATAAATACTAATTAATAATACATTATAACCTTCACCATCATTTTTGATTATCTCTATTAAGTAACTCAGTAATGACAGGAGCGACTAACTTGGGCGAGAGATCATTGTTCAGGAGGCCAAAATTATAATCCCTCTTGCTCTTGTCTTTGCCATCATCAATGAGGTCATAAATCCAGACACCTTTTATGTATGAACGAGACTTTGCATCCTCAATATAATTTTTTATATAATCGGCCGATTCTTGCTGGCTCATTCCCCCAGGTCCGGTATAGTTTGTCACTCCAACTTCAGTAATGTATAAGGGGAAATCCCTCCCTGCTATTTTTTGGCTATCAGCGTAAAACTCATCAATAAAATCTAAATTACCTTTTGTCGTTCTTAAGTCCCGGCGACCATTCAGATACGAATAAGTGTGGATTGAAATCCCATCGGCATAATCCAGAATCCCCAATTTTAGCAACTGCTCAAACCAAACCACATCCGTAATATTCAGATATTTGGCTCTTTGTTCCAGGGGATTGAATCCGCCGGCTAAGATTATTGCATTGGGGTCGATACGTTTTATTGCCTTGCTTGTTGCCTTAACGAGATTAAAATAGACCTCAGCAGAAGGTATATTGTCACGATAGCGGGTCATTCCAGTACCAATAGTCCATTCATTCCAAATTTCGTAATATTTCACTTTCCCCTTAAATCTTGACGCAACCCAACTTGCATATCTAACGAAATCATCAATCGATTCCTGATTTCGTGGATAATCACCGTTATTATACAATTTATTTCCATAATCAAGGATCAAGATAGGACTGAGACCTTTACTCTGGGCATTTAAAAATGCAGCGTCAGTTTTTTTTATATTATCACTTACTGAAAAAACGCCTTTAGTTCTTTCAACGTTTGACCAGGAATAGTCCTCACGAAATGATGTAAATCCCATTTCTTTGATTTTTTCTAAATATATACTGCTTTCTCCACGATAACCTTGAAAGTGCGTTCCTGCTCCGATAATTGTACACATTCCGTATGACGAGTGAATGAATATAAACACACAACACATTTTTATATAAAGCATCATCCTGTTCATTATCTACCTTACTAAAATAGCCTATGAGGTGCAGTTTACTTTTTTAAGTTATTCAAACAATTCGTTATCAGATCGGCCGTTTTCTCCCAGGTGAATTTTTTTGCCTGAATTAAACCTTTTGCTATTAGTTCCTTTTTCAAATCTGGATTGTAATAAAGGTTGCCTATTGCCAGCGCAATCTCCTCAGTATTTTCAGGATCCACAAGGATTGCTGCATCACCTGCGACTTCTGGTAAAGAGGTTGTGGTGGACGTTATCACAGCGGTACCACTGGACATTGCTTCAATGACAGGAAGACCAAAACCTTCGTAAAGGGAGGGAAATAATAAAAAAAGTGATTCTTTGTATAAAGATGCCAGTTCGCTGTTCTCTACGCGCCCTTTAAAAATAACTCTATCCTGCAAGTTTGTACGTTTAATTTCGTTCAGCAGGCTTTCATCCGGATCCCCTGTAAAAACTAACTTTACTGAAGAGGGAATGTTAGCCATATGAAAAGCTGACAATATTCTCGATTCATTTTTATGTTTCTTTCTGTTACTGACGACTAAAACATATTCGCCATCAGAGTTAGTTACATTATTCTCTTTATTTAAAAACTCCTCCGACACACCATTCCCAACCACCAGGACCCTGGAATCACTTATGCCTGCCCATTCACAAATTCTTCTTTTTGAAAAATTCGACACTGTCAGAACTTTAAGCGATTTCTTACAAGCTCTTTTCATCACAAATTCATAATATATTTTCTTAAGAAAACTACTATTGTGTTCTATATCTATATGATTCAAGTCGTGAATAGTAATGACACTTCTGTTTAAAAATAATAACGGACAGTTATATCCCGGTGAAAAGTATACCCCACGATTGAATGCCAAATATAAAGTGATAAAAAAAACATCAAAAGGACTTGTCGGCTTCAAACTATTTTTTATTTTTACAAATCCCTCATTGCGTTTCGACACTTCTTTTGCGAATCGTCCGATCCCATGCTCACCAATCCAACGCGCATCAAAAATTATTCTTGCCATCCTTATCCCCATTCATTTCAATCAGCATTTCTAACATGCTTTATAGACTCTTGAATTGATCAAAAAACCCATGGAAAGTGCCATAAATGGATACTCCGGAGCCGTCATTGATAACCCAAACAAACATAAAACTATCAGCAACAATGATAAATACCTGCAAGTATTCCCATTATTAAATACAGTAGATTGATAAAAAGCCCAAAATAATAAAATGAATCCCAACAGATAACCACCGGAACCAATAAGATAAAGATACATACTATCACCCGGATTATAGGCACCTGTCCCTAATTTGGAACCCACTCCAATCGTTCCCATTCCACCACCAAAGAAAAGGTTTCCATTACTGATGATAGTATTAACACCTTCCGGCCAGGTATTAATCAGTCGATCATTCAGCGATGCTAATAACATAACCTGCATCGGATCCCTGCTTACATTAAAATGATAGTTGGTACTTCCTATCGTAAACACTGTAAATATAAAAGCACAGGCTAATGTAATCCGCCATATAACTTTGACAGGAATAACTTTCACCAGAATGTAGAGAAGGAGAATAATATGGAGTAAAAAAATTGTTTTAGATATGGTTAATAAAGCTACAAGTGCACTAAAAACAAATGAACTAACAATCAAGGTTTTACTTTTACTGGTTGAGACTATATATAGAAGAAGAATTAATACGTTAGCGGATGCCTGTAAAGAACTCTTAAAAAAACCAGCGTATCGGGTATAGCCACCGCTGCTGCCTATCTGAGAGGAAGAAACATCCATCCCGGCAATTTCATATGATACGTTATACCAGGGGTAGTTGAAAAACACGTTACAAATAACACCACAGCATGATAATAGAAAAATAATTACTATAATACGGTTTGTTTTTTTCTCCTTAAGATTTGACATAATTATTCTTGCCCCGTGATAACCCAGAAATAGAGGAAGAATTGCCCAAACACCGACAAATATTGCTGCCGGTTGAGATGATATCATGCTTATAAAAATCAAATAGCATATAGTTACTGAAGCAATCATTCCATTTACAGTTACTTTTCTATAATACAAAACCAATATTATCGAGAAGGCTTGAGTCAGTAAAATAAAGAGCTTTGGCATGGAAAATAAAAATTCGACACCAGCCATATGAAAGACCATCCGAAGTGGTCCTGCCAAGCATTCAAAAATGATAAAAAGTAACAACGTTAGTCCAATAAGCTTTTTCTCTACCCCCTTCATTGTCATTTTATACACCCGATTTGCCGTTATAAACCCGGAGATAGTGGTTAGCTATTTCCCTGGGTGTAAACCGCTCAATAAGCGAAGAGTCGATGGATTTTATCTCAGCGGTTGCTATTTTATCGTCGAAGTCACGTTCAATATTATCGGTAATAATGATGTTAGGCAGGAGCATAGATAACTCTGTCATTGCCCCAACCGGGTTGGTGAGAACCAATTTATCAGCCAGTACACATTCAACCACAGTACGCCCAAAGGGTTCATCCCATCTGACAGGAAGAACGACAGCATCAACCTGATTCAGAAAATCGTCCAGTTTCATAAAACCTTTCAGGGTCACATCAGATTTATTTGCCAACTCCATTAGTGATTGCTGCTCTTCAATATTGACGAAGTTACCGGCAGCAATGAATGAATATTTTCTTTTATACTGACCCGCTACATTACAGAAGATATCAAATCCTTTTTCAGTTGATAACCTACCGATGAACCCTATTCTTTTAATTTCCTTAACTTTATCTGCTTCTATTTTTGAGACAGCATTATAAATAACATGGTGTCCCGCTCTTGTGAAAAAGGCGTTATCGCAATGCTGTTTTTTGATAAATTGACTAATGCCGACATACTCATCAACATGTCGGTCATATACTCTCTTTATTGCAGACCAAAATACAATATTTTTACCTTTTAAACTCATCCTCTGACCATGACTAAATAATGTGCTATTAGGATGAAAAAGATAATAGTCTCTTGAAGTATGTATGAGTCTGACCTTGCATTTCTTTACAGCCTTCCATAAAAGCACTGAAAATCCTGATATATTATTTGTATGAACAATATCAGGAGCAAATATCTGGATTTCTTTCAAAGCCTTAAAATACATTTTCACATTCAAATAATCGAACAAATGCCAGATAGCCTTTTTTAAAAAGCTTTTATTTTCATTCGTAAATGGCCAATAGACATTGGATAACGGTAACTTAACAAGCTCTACCCCATTAAGCGTAGTCACTTCCCTTTCATCCCCTTCCGTAAGACTCACCACTCTCACTGTATGTCCTTGCAGCGCGAGTTCTTCGGCAAGGAGCTGAACCGAAACCTCGGCGCCACCAATTCTGTAGGGGAAATACAATGTGTTGAATATCATTATTTTCATTTTATTTCCCATTTCTTCGAAGGTGCTGCATATTTATTAACAGGGTCACTTATTTAATGATGAGCATTCCGTCTGAGAAACTTGTCTCCCAGACGGAGATCTAAATTCTATTTTTCTTTGTTATCGGTGTAAGAGTAATCATATTGACTATAACCGTAACCGTAGTAGCTACTCGCCTTTTTAAGCACACCATTGAGAATACAACCTTTTATTTGCACACCCACTTGCTCAAAACGCCTGATACTGACCTCTACTTCTTTAACCGTGTTTGTTCCATAACGAGCAACCAGCAATGATGTGCCAGCGCAACGACCAATAATGGCTGCATCTGTTACGGCTAAAATAGGCGGTGTATCGATAATAACCAAATCATAGTTATCTGAAGCCCAGTCAAGCATTGAACTTAAGCGTTTATGCATCAGTAATTCTGAAGGGTTAGGCGGTAACTTTCCTCTTGGGATGAAATCAATGCCGATCTCCGGTACATGTTTCTCTATTTCATTAATATTTATTTTTCCGGAAAGAATATCCGACAACCCTAGCTCTCCTGTAAATCTGAAAAGTTTATGTGAATACCCTTTTCGCATGTCTGCATCAATAAAAAGTACTTTTTTACCTGACTGGGCAATGACCGCTGCCAGATTACTGGCAATAAATGTTTTACCCGCGTTTTGGGTTGAACCGGAGATCATCAGAATATTATTACTTGCTTCCATCATGGCAAAATGCAAGCTCGTTCGCAGACTACGGATGGCTTCAATGGCTAAGTCTGCTGGGTTTTCTACGGCCAGGAATTTGATTTCAGATTGCCTTTTTCTCCCCCCACTTCTATTTGATCTCTCTAGTTTATTTTTCTTATTTAACCACTCGGAAAGCGGGACACTGGCATAAACGCTGACGCCAACTTCTTCCAGCTGCTCCGGAGATTCAATTCCACGACGCACAAAAACTTTCAGTAAAACGAGTGAAAAAGAAACAAATAGCCCCGCAATAATACCGATCAAAACAACCACGGTTTTTCTTGGTTTCACCGGTTTAGGTTGTGTTATTGCGTTGTCGATAATACGCACATTACCGATTGCACTGGATTTGGCGATACTGAGTTCTTGCTGACGATTGAGCAACTGCATATAAATAGCCCGGCCAGAGTCCACATCCCGACTCAAACGCTCTACTTCTTGTTGAGTTGCCGGCATTGCCGTCACACGTTTATTTAGGCTATCTCGCTCATGCACCAAGGTCTGACGTTTTTCCAGCAGGGCCTTATACGTCGGATGGCTTTTCGTATAAAGTTGCGAAATCTCGGCCTCGCGAAACGTCAGTTCATTAAGCTGGCTGTCTACATTAACGATTTGCTCAAGTACCGATTTTGCTTCTAGCGATAAATCAACCGAATCCTTCTGACGTCGGTACACATTAAGTTTATCCTCAGCATCGTTCAGTTCGCTACGTACAAGCGGTAACTGCTGATTCAGAAACTCCAGGCTTTTCGCATCTTGCGCAGCCTGACGGGCAATATTCTGGTTCAGATAGTTTTGGCTAATATCATTAAGGACTGACGTTGCCAGCACCCTGTCATCACTATTGAATGACAGGTTTAGGATCCCCGTATCTTTACCCTGCTCGTCGACAGTAAGCGAATTGATTAAACCGTTGATAGCATCTAATCGCGTTATATAGTTGACCGTGAATTGTGTTCCTGGATCAGCATCCATACTCCGGACGTTCAGGGCAATGCCATCTTGTGTAATTAAGGTCCCCACTTCTCCATCCAGTTTGAAATTATCACCTTCGACCTGGAAACGGTGTTTATCAATAACTGTCAGCGTAATATTCGGTACATCATTACTGGTTTTAGGGATATACAGACGACTGATGCTCAGTTTTCCCGGGATCTCGCCGGTCATCCTTGCCCAGCCTCGGCCAAATACCGGAAAGTAATTCTGAGTTATAACAGCCTGTAAATTAAGATCATCAACGGTTTTGCCTAAGATCATCCTGGATTGCAACAATGCAATCTCAGGTTCAGAAACAGGCTGAGAATCCGGTAACATCTGGCTAATGCTATCAAGGATAGCGTTACCCTTTTTTTGTTCAATCTGTATCATCGCTGTGGCCTGGTAAACAGGTGTGGCGAATAGGGCATAAGTTACCGCCAACAGAGTGATAACAATTGTCAGAATAATAATCAGTTTACGGTGATCGAGAATTTCCCCATAAAGGCGTCCCAAATCGATTTCGTCAGAGTCTGGTGTTGCGGTTATTTTTGAAATAGCTGATGACATGCGATGATTTCCTCAGAGATTAGGCGGTGAGCTTCTGTGCCCAGCGTTGACAGGCCTGATCAATAAGCTGATAAACGGATTCGAAGGCTTCCTGGCTTTTGCGATAGGGATCCGGGATTTCCCGATGTTCTGACCAGTGTCCCAGTAGCATGATTTTGCCTCTGGCCTGTGGAGCCATTTCGCTGATGTGTTCCAGGTGCCTATCTTCCATCACCAAAATAAGGTCGAACTCTCCGGCCATCGAAGTCCGAAACTGCGTGCCTTTATGTCCTTCTAACGACACACCGTGGCGCCCGGAAACAATCACAGCAGTCTCATCAGCCGGGTGATTGACCATGGCCATCAGTCCAGCGGAACGGATCATTTTTTCAGGAAAATATTGCTTCATGATCCGTTCGGCCATTGGCGAACGACATATATTGCCGGTGCACACTACAAGAACTGAAGAGAACATGGTCAGTTCCACTGGTTGATGTAACGTGTGCCTTCAATCATGTCATGCACACCCGCAATGGTCGGGACTATCTGAGATATCACACGATTCCAGCGAACAAGCGGTGCTGTAGTGACATAAACGATATCGTAAGGTTGCAGCTGGAATTCAGTGCTCATCACCATCGAGGAGGCATCTTTTGCATTTAACTGATAGATGTCGGCGATTTTGCTTTTATTGCTGCCTTTAAGCGGTCGAATGACAAATATCCCGGAGGCATCTGCCATGCTTTGTGAGATACCGTCTGAGTTACCCAGCGCTTCGGCCAGCGTCATTCCGCTGCGATCCATTTTCAGCGTGCTCTGTTTTGTGACTTCTCCCATCACAAACACTTTAAGGTCGTCATTACGCGGTACGAACAGAATGTCACCGGGATACAGTAAGCGGTTCTGTGTCAGGTCGCCTTTTTGCATCAGAGCATGCAGGGAAATCTGCGTATTCTGACCTTTATGGTTGAGCACAACGTTACGCCAGTCCGCATCCGGCGCTAATCCCCCTGCCGCATTGATGGCGTCAATGACAGTAAGAGGAATATTAGTGACGGGTTGCTGGCCGGATTTTACGACTTCCCCGGTGGTATAAATTTTTTGCGAACGGAACGCGGCAATACTGACGTCAACTTGCGGGCTTTCAATATAAGCTGCCAGACGGGTACTGATTTCCTGACGAACCTGGGTGACCGTTTTACCGGTGACTTTTAATTTACCAATATAGGGATAGAAAATCGTACCGTCTGAATTCACCCAGTTACCGGTATCACTGGCACTTCGATACTGACCTGCCGGTGTCGTCAGTTCAGGATGGTCCCAGACGGTCACCATCAGTACATCGCCGATACCGATATGATATTCATAATCTTTAAGCTGCTGATCTAACTGCGGATTGGGGCGGGCTATCACTGATTGCGGTCGTAAATTATCGATCAGTGCTGGCGTCAGGGGATAAATATTAACCAGCTTATCAATATCATAATGTCTATCGGGTTGTTCAACGACTTCTTTTCCTGCTGTTTTTAAACTCTGGCCTGGAACAAGGGTGCATCCACTTAATAACCCCAACGCGGTTATCATCAGAGAAATATTCAAAAATCTATTTTTCATTATTTCACATCATCTGTATTTCAGGTTTAATATCTGCCTATCAGAGAGAATCCCTATTCCCAATCTGGCAGTCGCAGTTTCTCATTCCTGTGTGTAGACATTAACAAAAGCATCAAAACACTTTCATTCCGGAGCGATTCAAACCCTTTTATACAGTCTGAATAACCAGGACTACGAAAGTATTAAAACTTATTTTTCATGCAAATTAAGGTGACGGATTTATTTCTTATAAAGGCATCTGGTGCAGAATAATTTATTAAAAATCATCACGGGATCGTAGTTATCAGTCTAATAAGCCCCCTCTCTTCTGAGCACAACACTCACGGTTTTAAATAAAATGGCGATGTCATTCCACATTGACCAGTTTTTGACATACCAGGCATCAAGATAAACACGGGTTGAGTAATCGACTTCACTGCGTCCGCTCACCTGCCAAAGCCCGGTCATTCCCGGTTTGCTGAGCAGGTAATAATCAACTTCATCGCAATAACGCTCCAGTTCAGCAGTAATAACAGGACGCGGTCCTACCAGACTCATTTCACCTTTTAAAACGTTAAAGAGTTGCGGCAACTCATCAAGACTGGTCCGGCGCAGAAAATGGCCGATAGCCGTTATGCGTGGATCGTATTTTAGTTTGAACGTCAGATCCCATTCCTGTCGCGCTTCAGCATTATTTTCCAGCAATTCTTCCAGCACTTCCTTCGAGTTAATTATCATCGAGCGGAATTTCAGACATTTAAAGGGTTTACCATTTTGACCAATGCGTTCATGACCATAAATTGCGGGCCCGCCATCTTTTCTCACTTTACGGCTGATGTAGAGCAGCAGCGGCGACAACAGCATGATGATCGCCAGTGAACCGACGATATCAAATAAGCGTTTTGCCAATCGCGAGGAGCACTTCGCCAGGTTCTGATGCACGCGGAAAATCATCACTTCCTTGCTGAATATAAATGACATGTCGGTGTTATCCAGCGGCATACCGCGAAGCGTGGGAATGACAGAAACGGACCGGTATCCATTAATCATAAATACCCGCAGCCATGCATTTCGGATGTCGCTCTGATGCGATTCTACGGCCACGATAAACTGCGTCTTTTTATCGACATTAGTGCGTACCCAGTTTTCGTCCGAAGGCATAACCGGCACGCCTTCTATCGCATCTCCGGGCTGGTCGCTGGGTTCACTGGAAATAAATTTAAGAACCCGCAGTCCGAGGTTTCGGTCACTTTTAATGGCGTTATACCCTTCACGCGCATTATTGCCGCTGCCAATAATGATTGCATCTCGTTCCCAAAGCCCGAGTGAATCCAGCACACGCTTGGTCATCATTCGCGCGAATGGCACCAGAATAAGTACAAGAGTCCAGGTCAGTACCCAGAGATAACGGGAGAAATACCATTTAGCAAAGGCGATCACTGCGATTTCGATAAGCGCAAAAATAAGCAGAGTGCGCAGGATTTCTTTCAATTCAAACCAGAATGTTTTTCGATAGTAATAATGTCTTAGTCGCAGGTGAAACCACGCCACACAGCAAATGGCTAATAAGCTGTGCAACGCAATCCAGCCGGAAGTCTGTGCAGCGGGGATCCGTTGCTCAAAATCCGTCATGACCTGACTGAGTATTCCTTTAGCCAGATACAGAGAAAGTGTGAAGCTAAGAAAATCGGATAACGCGAGTAATAAATTTGACCAAAGGTTCCTGGTGAGAAATGTCATATGCACCTCACAACAATTAACGATAATAATCCTCCCTCACGCCTTTGCCTGAAGGAATTTTATGCTGATGAATAATAATGCGATAGCTGCGTGAGTCAGACATCAAATGTTATAGTCATAAATAAAACGCATAACATTTCCTGATGCAGAGAAAAATCTCATGCTCTAGAAAGTCTATTGCAAAATTTATAGTTAAGTTTTATACATTCTTAATACGCACATGATAACTCATTGTTTTTTGGCCATGCTACCGCCCCTGGTTTACGGCCACCAATTTGCCAAAACATAACCAAGATAATTTTTAACGCAGTTAATCCTCACCAAAATATTCAGGGTGATTTATGCGGGTAGATCTACATTAAAGTTGCAACGGGCAAATAACGTTTTATTCACCTATGCATCACTTAATATTCTCTTTATCAAAAAAAAATGAGTAAACTCTTCCTGTCCATAGGCAAACCACAACGCCCCGTACATGCTCCGGCTATTACTGCCACTCAGAAACTCAATTTACTGTGGACTTCCGGCGCCATAGATGATGACGCCATGACAATTATGGCCTGAGGGGATCTGGTTTTTTCTTAGTGAAAGGGTTCCCTGGTGTTGCCAAAAAGGTCTTACTCATTTTTATATATTCAAATATTTACTTATTACCTAAGACAAACTGGACTTTCCTGTGCCGAAATTGTCCAGCCCTGACGGACAGCATCGTAAAAAATCTGACCATAGCATCACTTTTAACTGCCAATTCTGTTTCCCACAGCGTGTTTATGCAAAAAAAACAAAGCTGAACTGCTGTTGGCGTCAACGCCTATTTTTCTCAAGGAATTGCACTTATGTACACTTACCGTCTTGACACTCAGTTTCAGAATATTTGAGATGCTTGTCACCGACAGACCAGACATCATCATCACTAAAACCTTCTCTTCCATCCTGGTAATATTGTAATTAAAAGCCTGCTTGTTAAGCGTCGTGCCCTGAAGCTGGATAAACTGTTCTACTGAAGTCACGACGACAGCCAATTCGTTTTTTTTCTTAAGAAACTTAAATTCTTTCTTAAGCAAAAGTTCAAGCATCAACATATCGACCGCAGAGGACATAATGAGGATCCTTTCCGGGTCCAATACGCTCATATTTTCTCGCAAAAACTCATAACATCTGTGGAACCCGCCGCCTGATGGATCAATGATCAGATAATCTTTTGCATACAAGTTCACCTCATCGCCGTGGTCATAAGAAATGACTTCATTAACGTAAGGTAACTTCCTGGAGATTATTTCTTTCAACGCCAATTTTGTATACTGGCACTCACTCCAAATTATTACCCGAGGCATTGAGCCGCCTAATTGTGAGGTTTTAAAAACGCTTAAATCCTGCCCCGTGAAACCGGGGAAGAATAAAGCACTCTCAGAGAGATATAAGGAAAACGAATATTTAAATTCGTTCTATATCCTATTTAAATCTTTTCAGTAGCCGTATGTAGAGTAATACGCAGCGGAAACTCTTCAAATCGTTTTTCTCGCTCATAATTGCAGGCAACAATAGGTTTAACCGATCGATTTACACGATCTTATCGTTAAACCCATCAATTTTTACTAGGCAGATTCCTAATGAATCCCGAAAAACACCAAGAAAATGTGAGTATCGCAACGATTTTTGATATATTTCGACTAGAAACTAAGAATAGTCTCATTAATAATCCCTCCCATAGAGTGTGTTTCATTCGCAGAATAATTAACCTGAAAGTTTACGTTAAAACAGAATATTTCACTTTTTTAAGGGTGATTTAAGTTTCATTTATTTACCGATAATAAACACGAAAACATAAGAATTGAGTGATTTTCTGAAAATCTTATTAGGTGAAACTGATCTATTGGTTTTTTATATACATTTATGCTTGTAAATTAACATTTGCAATTCACCAGGGCATACCTCAGAGTATTCTTACCTGATGTGAAAATAGTCTTATTGCTTTAATTTGAAACAAACATCGCCCCTGATTTGTTTTTTAGCTAATAATATGACCAAGAGTATTCTTAATTAAACCCCCTCTTTAAGTAACATTTCCGTATCAAAAGAGAGGAATTCCACTTGACGTTCTTCATCTATCGGACAGGATGCGAAAATATGTAAATTATGTTTTCTAAAAGGGAATATATTTGGAAAAAAAATGCCTTAAACTGAGCGAAAAAAAACCAGCCTTTAGGCTGGTTTCCGGTTTAGCAGCGGACATCTGATGATAATGCGGTTTGTTAACTCGCCTTCCGCCAGCTACGGGTCAGTACTTTTTCTATCTCGACAATCACGAACAGCGCGATACCGATCAACAGGCCGATGATCCAGTAGAAGAACGGCAGCGGTCGTGTGCCGAACAGCGTATTCATCAGCGGGACGTAGATAATGATCGCCTGCAGCGCGAACAGCACCACGGTGACAATCCAGATCCCTTTGTTTTGCAGCAGACCGTGGTTGAGTGAGAAGTTATCCGAATCGCGACAGTTAATCATGTACACCCACTGCGCGGTCACCAGTGTCTGCAACAGCACCGTACGGATGAATTCAGGTTCATAACCGCGCGGTTGCAACCAGGCTTCCAGCATGAAGGCGCTGATTGAAATCAGTAGCCCGACAAACGCCACACGCCAGATGGCGTATTTATCCATGACGTGTGCGCTGACATTGCGCGGCGGACGGCGCATCACACGGCTTTCGGCTTTCTCAAACGCCAGGCCGAAGGAGAGCGTGGCGGACGTTGCCATGTTCATCCACAAAATTTGCACCGGCGTCAACGGAAGCAGATTCCCCATCAGAATAGCGATGATAATCAGCAACCCCTGTGCCAGGTTGGTCGGCATAATAAAGAGGATGGTTTTCTTCAGGTTATCGTAAACGCGCCGCCCTTCCCTGACCGCATTGGCGATAGTGGCAAAGTTGTCATCCACCAGGATCATATCAGCAGATTCTTTGGTCACCTCGGTGCCTTTAATGCCCATGGCAATCCCGACGTTGGCCTGTTTCAGCGCAGGCGCATCGTTCACGCCGTCGCCGGTCATCCCTACAATTTCACCGGTCTCCTGCAACGCTTTTACCAGACGCAGTTTATGCTCCGGGCTGGTACGGGCAAAAATATCGAACTGAACGGCCGCCTTTCTCAGCTGCGCGTCATCCATATGTTCCAGCTCATAACCGGTGATGGAATTCTCGCTGTTACCGATGCCGAGCATTTTCCCGATCGCCATCGCCGTTTCCTGATGGTCGCCGGTGATCATCTTGACGCGTATCCCCGCCTGCTGACATTCGCCAATCGCCACAATCGCTTCCGGACGCGGCGGATCCATCATGCCCGCAATGCCGATCAGCACCATACCGTGACTGAGTTCAGGATGATCGAGTGCCGCAACCGGTTGATCAACCGGCTTCCAGGCCGCGGCCACCATGCGCAGCCCTTCGCTGGCATATTGCGTAATTGCCGATTCCCAGTAGGCATGATCCAGCGGCACCGCACCTGCCGGTGTTTGCTGGAACTGGCAGAGTTTGAGCAGCACATCTGGCGCGCCGGTGAGCATTATCTGCGACTCACCGTTTTTCTCGCCCGCCACCGCCATATATTTGTAAAGCGAATCAAACGGAATTTTACTGCTGAGATTAAACGCCAGCTCCGGCAAATGCGCTTTGGCCGCCAGCACTTTCAGCGCCCCTTCGGTCGGGCCACCGGTAATCCCCCAGTGTCCATGAGCATCCTGTTTAAGCGTACTGTCGTTACAGATATCGACTGTACGCAGGAACTGAGTCAGCAGAGGCGAAGAATCCGCAGGCAGCGGCGACGCCGAACCGGCAATCGTAAAGCTGCCCATAGGTTCGTAACTGTTGCCTTCCACCGTCCAGATGTTATCCGCCAGGATCACTGCTTTGACGGTCATTTCGTTCATGGTCAGCGTGCCGGTTTTATCCGAACAAATCACTGACATCGCGCCCAGCGTTTCCACTGTTGGCAGCTTGCGGATAATGGCTTTGGAGCGCGCCATCGCCTGCACGCCGAGCGAAAGAATGATCGAGATGATCGCCGGTAAGCCTTCAGGTACCGCCGCGACTGCCAGACTTATCACCGACAGCAGCAGTTCGCCAAACGGGATATCGCGCAGCAGATAACCGAAAATCAGCAGCGCCACCATCATGAACAGAATGATGACGAAAATGGATTTACCCAGTTTGTCTATCTGCACCAGCAGCGGCGTTTTATTGTCTTCAATGGAGGACAACATTTCATTGATATGGCCAAGCTCGGTCTGGCCGCCGGTGGCAAATACCACGCCGCTGGCGGTACCGGAACTGACCGTAGTGCCTGAAAACGCCAGGTTTTTGCGGTCACCAATCGACTTCTCACCTTCCAGCGAATCGGTTTTTTTCGATACCACCGTGGATTCGCCGGTCAGAATGGCTTCTTCCACCCGCAGGTTATGGACATCTATCAGACGTAAATCGGCAGGAATTTTGTCACCGGGACGCAGCAGTACAATGTCGCCCGGCACAATTTCATCGGTTGCCACGGTGACCTGTTGTCCGCTGCGTAATACCAGCGCCTCACTGGAAAGCATATTCTGAATACTTTTCAATGATTTCTCGGCATTATTTTCCTGAATAAAACCTATTAAGGCGTTGATCACCGCCACGCCTAATATCACCAGTGTGTCTACCCAATGACCCATTATTGCGGTGACGACGGCAGCGGCGAGTAAGATATAAATCAGGATGTCTTTAAAGTGAGAGATAAACTTTATAAATAAAGACTTACCTTCTTTTTGCGGAAGAACATTCGGTCCGTAATGTTTTAGTTTATTTTGTGCTTCTTCGGGGGAAAGCCCGGCTGGTCCTGACTGCAACCCCGCCAGACTTTCTTCTACAGTTTGCTGATACCACAGTTTTTCTGTGGTCGTTTTATTCACAGCAAGTGGCGCTGGATTATTCATAATGCCTGACTCCTTGACCCCTGAAATGGTTCATGAATGAAGCGGGTAATGAATGAATTGTCGTGATGTTTTCTGGCAAGATGCGTAAAGCTGTATAAACTATAATATACCGACTTAAATAGTGTTAATTCCTTGCTTTAAAAAAACAATTAAACAAACAAAAACAATAAGTAGCTTAATAGTCTCACTAAAAATACGTCATAGCAGAAAATAGCGGAGCCTGTGTATTAAAGGCCTTCACTATTCTGCCGGGAATAAATTTTTCGCATGTGGTTTGCATGAGGGGAAGTATTTTGAATATCCGCTTTTCTCCCGCTCTGATCCTCCTTTTACTTTTAAGCGCCTGTGATCAGAAAACCACAGACGCCCCCGTTCCGCCACGTCAGGTTAAAATCGCTACTGCTGAAGCGGCCAGTCCGCTGAGTACCCGCGTGTTTCCGGCACGCATTCTGGCTGGCGATAATACTGATATCGCGTTTAAGCGCGCAGGCCAGTTGCAGACGCTGGAAGTGCGGGAAGGCGAGGCGGTGAAACAAGGGCAAATCCTCGCCCGGCTGACTAACAACGATGCCCGTCAGCGTCTGAACGATCGCCAGAGCGCGGCCACGCTGGCGCAGCGTCAGTTCGAACGTTATCAGACGCTGGCACGGCGCAACGTGGTGTCGCAGGCGGAACTCGAAGTGCACAAAGCCAGCCGGGATTCGGCCAGAGCCGCGCTGAAAATCGCGCAGGAAGAACTGAATGATTTGAACCTGACCGCACCGTTCAGCGGGGTGATCGCCCGGCTTTCTGTGCGAAATCATCAGGTCGTCGCTGCCGGTCAGCCAGTCGCGACGATCAGCCGCTCAGATCTGTTAGACGTGATTTTCAGCGTCCCGGAAAACCTGTTTACCAGCCTCGATATGCGTAATGCCAGTTACCAGCCACGGGTGCGCATTAACAACCTTCCTGACCGCGAATTCACCGCCACTTATAAAGAACACACCGCCAGCAGCGAAGCCAATTCGCTCACCTGGCAGGTGACGCTGATCATGCCACGCCCGGAAAACTTCCCCGCCGTCGCCGGTTTAAGTGGCACGGTGACGATTAATCCGGCCAATCTCGCGACGGCAACGCCCGTGGATACGCTGGTGGTGCCGGTCGAAGCGGTATTTAACCCGGACAGCAGCCAGCGCAATGAGGCACACGTCTGGGTGATTGCCGGTGAAGGCGACACATTACATGTCGAAGACCGCAAAGTGACCGTCGGCGAACTGACCTCTCAGGGCATCGAAATCAAATCCGGCCTGCAAAAAGGAGACAGAGTGGTCGCGGCGGGCGTCAGCGAATTACACGCTCAGCAACCGGTTCGAATCTGGGTCAGGGAACGGGGTCTGTGATGAGCATCAACGACAGCTTTATTAATAATCCGACGCGCGTCTGGCTGGTGATCCTGCTGCTCGGCGTGGGCGGACTGATTGCCTTGTTCAATATCGGACGGCTGGAGGATCCGGCTTTCACCATCAAAACTGCCGTGGTTTCCGTGCAGTATCCCGGCGCATCTTCCCAGCAGGTTGAGGAAGAAGTCACGTTGCCGCTGGAAAATGCCCTGCAACGCCTGCCTTATGTCGATAACATTTCTTCGATTTCCGCCGTCGGCTTATCGCAAATCACCGTCAATATCGATTCCCGCTATCACTCCTCCGAACTGCCGCAAATCTGGGATGAACTGCGCCGACGCGTCAATGACGCCACGCTGCAATTTCCGCCCGGTGTCAGCCCGCCGTTTGTGAACGATGATTTCGGCGATGTATACGGCTATTTTTTCTCGATTTATGGCGACAACTTCACTAATCCCGAACTGCGCAAATACGCTGAACAGTTGCGCAGGGAACTGGTGCTGGTACCCGGCGTCGGTAAGGTTGCCATCGGCGGTATCCTGCCTGAACAGGTCTATATCGAGATTTCCCGCGCCAAAATGGCGGCATACGGCGTGACGTTGCCGCGTCTCGCCGATGTGCTGAACCGGCAGAATCTGGTGTCCGACGCGGGCAGCATGACCGTCGGCAGCGAGTCGATCCGCCTGCATCCTACCGGTGGTTTTCAGAATATTGATGAACTGAATAATGTGCTGATCAGCCCCGCCGGAACCACGCACAGCATTTACCTGCGTGATATCGCCACGGTGTCGCAGGGCGTAAGCGATCATCCGGGCAATATTTACCACGCCAATGGCCGTGATGCGCTGACTATCGGTGTCTCGTATATTCCCGGCGTGAATGTCATGAATATCGGCCATGCGATTGAAGCCCGCATGCAGCAGCTGTCCGCCGATAAACCGGCCGGGATCCAGCTGAAAGTATTTTATGATCAGGCCTCTGAAGTGAAGAAATCCGTCGACGGATTCATCATTAACTTCCTGATGGCGCTGGCGATTGTGGTCGGCGTACTGCTGATTTTTATGGGGCTGCGCAGCGGGATTATCATTGCCGTGTCGCTGGCGCTGAACGTGCTCGGCACACTGCTTATCATGTATTTATTCGGCATCGAGCTGCAGCGTATTTCGCTCGGGGCGCTGATTATCGCGCTCAGTATGCTGGTGGATAATGCGATTGTGGTGGTGGAAGGCGTGCTGATTGCCCGCCAGCAAGGCAATCCGCTGATGAATGCCATTTCGCACATCATTAAACGTTCTGCCCTGCCTTTACTGGGCGCCACCGTGATTGCCATTCTGGCGTTTGCACCCATCGGCCTCTCGCAGGATTCGACCGGGGAATACTGTAAATCGCTGTTCCAGGTATTACTGATATCGCTGATGCTCAGTTGGGTGACCGCGCTGACACTGACGCCGGTGCTGGTGAAATGGGCTTTCGCCAACATGAAGGTGGCAGAGAAAAAAGCGGATCAGCAGGCCGATGATCCTTACGGCGGCTGGATATTTCGCGTTTACCGGCGCGTGCTGTCGGCGCTGCTGGTACGCCAGACTCTCACGCTGGTTGTTCTCGCCGCGCTGCTGGCGGCATCAGTCTGGGGATTCGGCTTTGTGCGCCAGAACTTTTTCCCGTCGTCTAATACGCCGATTTTCTTCGTCGATTTGTGGATGCCTTATGGCACCGATATCAATCACACCGCGCGTATTGCGGAAGAAATCGAAAAAGAGATCAATCATCAGGAAGGCGTGGAAAACACCGTGACCACCGTCGGTCAGGGCGGGATGCGCTTTATTCTCACCTACAACGGCGAACGCCAGTACTCCAACTATGCGCAGATTATGGTGCGTATGGACGATCAGCGGAAAATCGCCGCACTGACCCGCCGCACCGAACAGAACATTCGTGATCATTATCCCGAGGTCAATGCCAGCCTGAAACGCATCATGTTTGGCCCGTCCGGCGGCAGCGCGATTGAAGTGCGCATCAAAGGATCCGATCCCGATACGCTTCGCCAGATTGCCAGTCAGGTCGATAAAATTATTCTCGAGGACGGCGCAGCAGACGGCGTGCGTAATGACTGGCAGGATCGCAGCAAAAGGGTGCGTCCGGTGTTCTCACCTTATCTTGGGCGCGAACTGGGCGTTGACCGGGGTGACGTCGACAGTGCGCTACAGATGAATTTCAGCGGCAGCACCGTCGGCATATTCCGTGACGGTTCAACGTTAATGCCGGTTGTATTGCGTCCCCCGTCAGCGGAACGGCTGGATGTCGATCACATGGCCAATATCATGGTCTGGAGCCAGACGCGCCAGCAATTTATTCCGCTGAGTAACGTGGTCAGTGATTTCAGGGTCGAATGGGAAGACCCGCTGATCATGCGGCGTGACCGCTCGCGGGTACTCACCGTGCAGACCGATCCGGATCCGGCCAGCGGCGAGACTTCCGGCGATATGCTGGCGCGTATCCGGCCACAGGTTGAGGCACTGACCTTGCCGCACGGCTACAGCATAGAATGGGGCGGCGATGCGGAAAACTCCGCTGAAGCGCAACAGGGATTATTCACCACGCTGCCGATTGGTTTCCTGATGATGTTTATCATCACCGTGCTGATGTTCAGTTCGGTGAAAAACGCCATCGCCATCTGGCTGACGGTGCCACTGGCGCTGATCGGCGTGACGTTTGGCTTCCTGCTCACCGGCATTCCGTTTGGATTTATGGCGCTGATCGGCCTGCTCAGCCTGAGCGGCATGCTGATCCGCAACGGCATCGTACTGGTCGAGGAAATCGGCCAGCAGAAAAAAGAGAAGAGTCAGACCGAGGCGATCATCTACGCCGCCACCTCGCGTCTGCGCCCTATCCTGCTGACCGCTTTCACCACTGTGCTCGGCCTCGCCCCGTTATTGCTGGATGTCTTTTTCCAGAGCATGGCGGTTGTTATTATGTTCGGGCTGGGATTTGCCACCGTGCTGACGCTGCTCGCGCTGCCGGTGATTTACAACTGTTTCCATCGTGAAGGACAACGACGTACACAATGAACACCACGGGACTGAATATTATTAAAACGCTCGGCTGCCTGACCGCGGTGACTTTTTTCACCGTTTATAACACTTACGACAATTACAATTATAACTACGACAGCATCCTGGCTTTTCTGACCTTTATTTCGACCATCGCCACGCCGCTGTTTTTTGTGGTTACCGGTTATATGGATGCCGGTTCGCAGCACACAACAGAATGGCAGATGAAGAAAATTCGCAGCATATTAACCCTCTTCATCTTCTGGTTTTCGATTTATTATTTATGGGGGCCTTACCAGAAAGGCTATCTTATCCAGCCGTGGTTCATCTTTTCGCTGGTCATTATTTACACCTTCCACCCGCTGGTGGAATGGCTGGCTAAAAGACGCGTCATTCTCGCCGCGCTGATTGCCGGTCTGCTGATTTTTTCGTTTGCGTATGATCTGCTGGCCATCTATTACACGGAACACAAAGCTTTTTCCACGCCCGCACAGTTCCGCATCTGGACCTGGGTGCTTTATTATCTGACCGGCCAGCTGTTATATGACCCGGTGATTTCCGCGATGTACGGCCGCCCGCGGGTGGCAAAAATTGCTGCCATCGCCATTCCGTTTGTGTATATTTTCACCTGGTTTTATGAAAAGCATTTCTTCTTTTCACTCTTCAATATGGAGCGCAACAGCTTTATTCTGACCGGATCGCAGGTCTATATTCTGGTGGTATTGATTATTATCGCGGCCAATGGCGTCAAACAGGACGCCACGCGGTTGCCGGTCAGTCAAATGGTCAGTTCGCTGGGGAAAACCATGACCGGCGTTTATATTCTCCACTACACCTTTTTCAATTTATTAATCCAGTGGATCCCGATCAATTCCCTGACCGCAAAACTGTTCGTCATCCTGCTGACGTTCCTGCTTTCAGTGCTGTCTTCAATGTTGCTGCTAAAGAACAGTGTGACGAAGAAACTGATTACGTTTTAAGAGGGTGGTCTGAGGCAGGGATCAAATATGATCCCTGCAAATAGGGGGAACTTTATTAAGGAAATTAATTATCACGTTTGTCTCTGCCAGTGATTTTATCAATCGCCTTAGACAGAAAATAGAGGAACACGAGCCACACTCCGATGCTGACAAACTTCATCGGCCAGGGTTCGACAAGCATAATGCAAAGTATTGGGCCAATAACGATCAGTGGGCCAATAAGTGCTTCAAAAGCATGATGAATAGTGAAGGTGATAATTTTAGAGGTAATATTAAGTAAGGAGCGGATAAAGCGTATAAAAATAGTATTATGCTGCATTGAACTTCTTCTCCACGCTATCCATAATTTTCCTGAATGTGGGTTCACCTTGCGTCATTCTGACATGTATCGCGTCTACAAAGGGTTGGACTGAAGATTTAAACAGGAAATAAAGCAGGTCGTAATCTCTTGGTCTGAGAAGCTTATAAATTTCCGGGAATTCTGCCTGCAGAGATTCAGAGGTGCGTATTGAGCGTTCTGACATACCACCGATCATTAAAATAGTACTTATAGCCCCAATATAGGGTTTACTGCTGCTGGCCGAAATGAAGGAAACCCGCTCTAATACAGCTCCCGATATTTTAGTGATAACCATAGAAGTGCCGAATCTGCCAAGTACTGATGAAACTACACCTCGGTAAATTTTGTCTTGCTCAGTTTCTGAAACATATTTATTAAACTCAGTAAAAACCAGTTTCACTGCTTCAGAGATATGATGGTGATTCAGAATGTCGTTTCTGATTGCTGCCGCCATGCGTATTCGCATCGTTTCATGTATGTATCGTGAACCGGTATCAAATACCCCATACGCCATGTATCCAAAATCAACCGGAACGGTAAGTGCCCCGTTTATAAGGCCATATACAGAATCAGGGGACAGAATAATCCCGGCAATCCGCGTGGCGATATCTTCAATGTCAGCCATGTCATCCCTTAGCTATTAATAATTCCCGCGCAAATTGTAGGTCATTAATAACTCAGCAGCCAGACTCTTTATTGTATATACCTGCCGCGCAGTACCTCCGGGATCACAGATTGATCATTAACACAAAACCTCAACTCTGCTCCGACACCAGCACCGCCATGGTGTCTGGTTCCAGTGCGCGGAAGATGTGTTCCACGTCGGCGGGATAGGAAATGTAATCGCCGGCATTCAGCTCCACCGGCGAATCCACCAGCCCGACGAGGGCACGCCCTTGCGTGATAATGATGTGTTCGACCGATCCCTGCGGATGCGGGCTGGAAACGCGATCCGCGCCCGGCTGGGTGGTCAGCAGATAAATATCCCGGCGCGAACCCGGCGGACACGTCGCCAGCAAAACGGCTTTATAATCCGCCAGTTCAGCAACTACTGTCGGGCCTTCGCCACGGCGGATCACCTGCATCTTGTTCACTTCCGGTTCCATCAGGCGCGCGAAAGGAATATTGAGCGCCACGCACAGCGCCCACAGGGTTTCCAGACTCGGATTACCGTTGCCCGCTTCCAGTTGCGACAGCGTTGATTTGGCGATGCCAGCACGACGCGCGACTTCTGCCAGTGATATACCCGCCCGCTGACGTTCACGAACCAGACCTTTAGAGATAACGCTGATAGGTTGCGACATGATCCTGCCTGTTTTATATAACGAACGATCGTTCGACTTGAAGAACGATTCAGATACGTTCATTATAATGGGAAATCGTTCGTTATGGGATTGAATTATGTCTGCGCGTTTCTTTTCACCGCTGGGAAGTGATGTGGTAAAAGCCATCTTCCTGGTCTGCCTGGCCGATGGTCTGGTGGGGATTTCCTATGGTTCGCTGGCCGTCGCGGGCGGCTTTCCGCTGTGGGTGCCGCTGATGCTCTCGCTGCTGGTACTGGCCGGGGCGTCTGAGTTTTTATTTATCGCCATCGTCGGCGGCGGGGGCAGTCCGTTCGCCGCGGCCGCAGCCGGATTACTGGTCAATGCGCGCCATTTACCGTTCGGGATTGCGGTAAAGGATCTGGTCGGCAGCAAGGGCATGAGCTGGCTTGGTTGCCACATCATGAACGACGAAAGCGTGGTGTTTGGCATCTCCCAGCCTACCCATGAAAAACGCAAAAAGGCCTACTGGTTATGCGGTGCAGGCATCGCGCTGTTCTGGCCGGTCAGCGTGATTGCCGGTGCGTACATCGGCCAGTTCATTCCCGATATCAAAGCCATTGGCCTCGACGCAGTATTCCCGGCCATTTTGCTGGCACTGATTTTCCCGGCATTGCGCAGCCGCCGGACGCGTATTCCCGCTTCTTGTGGTGCGCTGATTTCCGTCGCCGCCGTGCCGTTTGTGCCTGCCGGTATGCCGGTGCTGTTTTCCCTGCTCGGATTACTGACGTGGAGGAACCGGAAATGATCTCTCACAGCCTGATGATTGCCGGTATTGCGGTGCTGGCCGCCGGAACGTTCCTGATGCGCGTGGCCGGTTACCGTCTCGGTTCGCGCCTTAATTTCTCGCCGGCGACGCAGACGATGCTTTCCGATTCTGCGACCACCTTATTGCTCGCCGTTGCGGCCACATCGGCGCTGTTTGAAGGCCAGCATTTTGCCGGATACGCACGGATTATTGGCGTCGGCGTTGCGCTGTTTTTAGCGTGGCGAAAAGCGCCGCTGATTGTGATTATTATCGCGGCCGCCGCCGTTACGGCGCTGATGCGCTGGCTGGGGATTCACTAGCACAAACAAAAATGGCTCCTGCGAAGGAGCCATTTTTTTAAAGCGGGCGCGTTTAATGCCAGTGAAAATTACGCCACGTCTTCGTATTGCGGAACCGGATTACGGAAACTTTTGGTCATGCAGGCCAGATAAATGAAGCCGATTGCGCCCCAGATCAGCCCCAGCACCATCGAGCCTTCTTCCAGATTCACCCACAACGCACCCACCGTCAGCGCACCGCACAATGGCAAGAGCAAATACTGGATGTGGTCCATCACGGTTTTGTTGCGCTTCTCGCGGATCCAGAATTGCGAAATCACCGACAGGTTCACGAAGGTAAACGCCACCAGCGCACCAAAGTTAATCAGCGCGGTTGCTGTCACCAGATCAAAGTTAATCGCCATCAGGGCAATTGCGCCCACCAGCAGCACGTTGAAAGACGGCGTGCGCCATTTCGGATGGATATAACCGAAGAAACGTTTCGGGAACACGCCGTCACGCCCCATCACATACATCAGACGGGAAACGCCCGCGTGCGCCGCCATACCGGAGGCCAGCACGGTGATACTGGAGAAAATCAGTGCGCCAAACTGGAACGCCCTGCCCGCCACCTGCAACATAATTTCAGGTTGTGAGGCGTCCGGGTCTTTAAAGCTGGAGATGTCCGGGAAATAGAGTTGCAGGAAATACGTCGCCGCAATAAAGATCACGCCGCCGATCAATGCCGTCAGGAATATTGCCCGTGGGATCACCCGTTCTGCGTCTTTGGTTTCTTCCGACAAATTACTGATGCCGTCAAAGCCGGTAAAGGAGAAACACAGAATGGTCGCGCCGGTAATCATCGGCACGGTATGCGCGTTTTCACCCCAGAAAGGCTGAGTGCTGGCGAGCGTGCCGTAGCCGGTGCCGTGATCAACGCCATAAATCACCATACCGGTGATCACCGTAATCAGCACAATCTGCAAGACCACTACCAGCGTATTAATGTTGGCGACGGTTTTAATACTGCGCAAATTCGACAGCGTCATAAATCCGACCAGCACCACCACAAATATCCACGAGGGCACCGAAGGCACCAGCGCTTCAAAATAGATTTTGGCCAGCAGGATATTAATCATTGGCGCGAATAAGTAATCGAGCAGCGACGACCAGCCGACCATAAAGCCGACCACCGGATGAATCGCTTTTTGCGCGTAAGTATATGCCGAGCCCGCAGAAGGGTAGCGGCGCACCAGCTTGCCGTAGCTCAGCGCGGTAAACAGGACGGCGATCAGCGCAAACGCATACGCCGTTGGCACATGGCCGTCAGTCAGGCCGGAGACAATACCGAACGTATCGAAAAGTGTCATGGGTTGCATATAGGCCAGGCCTATCATGACAACCGGAATCAGCGTAAGACTTTTACGCAATTCCACGCGGGAGGCGGTACCCGTAACGGCGTTATCCGACATGATGTGTAATTCCCATGATGGAAAACGCGGCATAGTGAGAGTGCTGCACCATTAATGTTTCCTTGCGACAAGACTGTCGGTATCTGAAAGTAAATATCTATCCGGTACTAAGCCCGGCCTCTGTTTTGAAAGTTTTCTTGTGCGAAGAGTCCTTCGCCAATGAAGAAATAACGGTTAATCCCCGATTTGCGGGGCGCATATTTTGCCCTATTACGTAATGAAATGACAAGGCGGGGAGGAATAAAGACAGGCATTAAATAAAATAAGCAGTAAAAACTGGCACGTATTGTCAAAGCGGGTTTCAGCGAGTTTTAGAAATTGTTCTCATCATGTGAAACAAAGATAAAATGCGGTTATTAATAATCGAATTCTGGCGCTTAAATATAACCTTCAGGCCTGTTATTTAACATTCAGACGGTTACCGTCCGATCCCCGCGTGTACATCTGTACAGGACAAATCGTACTTATGGGCAAAATCTGAAAAATTCGTCCGCGAAAGCCTTTTTAGATCAGACTGTTTGTAAACACCGGAGGGGTGGTGCTCGCAGGCAGTCCGTCGGGAGGTCTGCTGGCATGGCATACAGGGTTGTGCCGTGATGAAAGTCATTCACTTTTGTTGTTAACAGTTTGTGCTATAAATTCTGCATAAGAAAAATAAAACGTGTCATTTTTTCGCACAGCAATGATCTACGGGGTGGAATGTGTCTCTTTCTATTTCTGAATGGACGATGGCTAACGACATTGAGTGCTCGCATCTGACTGCGAGTAATTCCTCATTTCCGCGTCATACTCACGACGAATACGTCATCAGTGCCAATCTGACCGGCACGGAAGAAATCTGGCTGCACGGCAAAACCGAGCTGGTGCGCGGCGGCGAAATCACGATTTATAATCCGGCCACCATTCAGTCGTCCCGGTTTGGCGATGATAAAGTCGAATTCCTCAGCGTGCATATTCCGCAGTCATTACTGCGTCAGGTTTCAGTTGATCAGAATCTGCGTTCCGACCACTGCGCGCCGGTGCTCAAAGAAGGCGTACTGAATAATCCCGAGCTGTTTTCCGCGCTGTGCCATTACAAACGCACACTCAATGATGACGATCAGGAACAAAATTTACTGTGGTTGCTCGGCGCGTTGCTGGAAGAACCGGCCAGAGAACAGGAACAGTCCCTGCGCCCCATCCAGCTCGCTCTCGATTTTATGCGCGACCATCTGACGCGAAAAATTCATCTTGATACGCTGGCTCAGGTCAGCGGGCTGAGTAAGTTCCATTTTGTCCGGCTGTTCCGCCAGCACATCGGCATGCCGCCGCTGCAATACCATATGCAGTTACGTTTACTGGAAGCCCGTAATCAGCTGCGCAAAAACGACAATGCGCTGGATGTGGCGATCCGCCTGGGCTTTTACGATCAAAGCCATTTCATTAATACTTTCCGTAAAATGATGGGGATCACTCCCCATCTTTATTCGCTGTCGCTCAACGCTTCACAGCAGATGAGTCAGGTGCTTACACGATAAATTCGCGATAGCCGGTGATCACCACATACAGCGCGAAGTACGAGAAAATCACCGCAGAGGCCATGTAAGAATAACGGAGCATTTTGGTGCCGAGCATTTTCCCGCCCAGACTGCCGACCGAGCAAATCACGACCGTCCAGAAAACGCCGGCAATGAAAAAGCCACTCAGAAACCATGAAGCATTTGCCGTCCCGCCTTGTCCCATCCGCGAAATCAGCGCCCCGCCGACGGCGGCAAACCACAAAATTGCCGTCGGTGAGGACATCGCCAGAACAATGCCGCGTCCGAAATTTCGTAATACCGATCGCTGCGGAACGTTATCCCCGGAATTCAGATTTTCCGCGGGAGCCAGTGCGGCGCGGATCATTTTGTAGGTAAACCACATCAGCATCAGCGAGCCGCCGACCCACAACACCCAGCGCACGCTCTGGTATTGCAGCAAAATCGTCATGCCTGCCAGCGCCAGCACGGCGTAAATCAAATCCCCGATGCAGGTGCCGATACCCAGCCAGAAGCCATGAAAATAGCCGCGTTGCATCGCCAGCGTCATCATGGCGATATTGGCAATCCCGATGTCCAGACACAGCGACAGGCTGAGCAAAAATCCATTTGAAAACGGCATCATAACGGGACTCTCTTGATTAACTGGTTGTATTCGATCATGTCATTGGTCGTGCCCAGCCGCGCCATCAGGATTTCAACATCTTCAGGGTTGGTATGCGGACAATGTTGCAGCATGAACGCCTGCGCACGCTCGGTATCGCCACCCAGCAGTTCTTCGCTCATCAGACGGGTGAGATTTGCCATCTGGGTAAAGAACAGCTCTGGATGGAAATCAATCGAGTTGGCTTTAAGCTCAACACAACCGTGCTCACGCAGATAATTGAACTGGATCCACGCTGCACCGGCATCGGGATAACTTGACGGGCCGCGGCGCAGATAGCGCAGCATTTCGAGGAAATAAATGCGCGCCAGCACCGTGCGGTCGAGCTGCAATCCTTCAGTGACCTGCGGCGTCAGACACATCAGCAGACCGAACTGATCCGCCAGCGCTTCCTGCACCATCATTGATCCCCAGCGATCAATTTTGCTGAGTTTCGGGAAGACGTTTTCATTACGCACCAGCGAATGCCCCAGGTCATGCCCGCGGAACCAGGCAATCAGATAGCGCTGGCACACATGGCTTTCCGGCAACGCGTCTTCCGCCCAGCCCATTTTCACCGCTTCGGTCCGCGAAAACAGTTCGAACAGTTGCAGGTAGGTATTGGCAAATACCACCGTGCGCTTCACCGGCGAATACTTCAGCCCTTCGTCCTCCGGGAAGAAATACGCAAAGTGTTTCGGATACGTGTTGGCCTCACCCGCAATGCCAAACAGATTGATAATTTTGTAGGCACAGCCCGGCATCGCCAGTAAATCCGCGGCGATTTCCTTTTGCAGATACAGCAGACTTTCCGGGAACAGGCTGTCCATTACGTCGGAAATTTCCTGTAAAACCGGCGCGGGTTCGCCAAACCATGAGGAATAAAAACTCTGTCTGGATTTACCGACCCACGTCGAGGTGTTGCCAATGCCCAGCACCAGTTGCTGTTCATTCAGACCGGCAATTTGCGGCAGAACTGTTTTTCCGCAACTGTCATCCGCCAGAATTTCCGCCCGTAAAAACAGTCCACGCCGGGTATCCGGATCGTCAAACATCGGTGCCAGACGGAAACACTGAATCGACATCTCTTCACGCAGAGCGTCCAGCAAACGGCTTTCACAGGCCGCTTCCAGCTGATTAATGGCTTCCGTCAGGCGCAGACAATAGTGAATGGTTTGCAGAGCTTTAGGATGTAAATTTTCCGGAGCATCCAGATCCATCATTGAAACCTGGTATGCCGCAGCAGCTGGCCAAAATGACGTAGTAAACATAGTTTCAGACCCTTGAGCGCAATAGAGTAAACCTACTAAATCATTCCGCTGTAATCGGGTATTGGAAGAAATTGCGCATAAGTCTGAACGTGTGAGTTTGCCCCCGGCGACTACAGTTAAGGTATCCGTGTTTTTTGCCAGGTGCCTGACATCATGAGTTTATCTTTGCGCCATTATCTGCGCGTGCGTGGTCGTTTACTGATCTCGATAATTGCCGGTGTGATGTGCTTTTTTGCGCTTCCGTCGCATCTGGGGATTTTGCAGCGGCTGATGACCGGCTGGAACGTGCTGGCGTGGCTGTACCTGTTTTTCCTGTGGTTTCGTATGTTGCGTACCGAAGCAAAAGATATTCCGCATATCGCCAAAACTCAGGATGAAAGCGCGACGCTGGTGCTGACGCTGGTCACGCTGACCTGTCTGGTCAGTATTCTGGCGATCCTGATGGAGCTCGGTTCGCTCAAAGAGCTTACGGGAACCGCAAAAACTCTGCATATTCTGCTGACCGCAACCACGCTGATTGCCTCGTGGGCCCTTCTGCCGACGTCGTTCGCCATGCATTACGCCCATCACCATTATCTGCGACGGACAAAAGACGTGACGCCGATGATTTTTCCGGAGAAACATGCCGAACCCGGTTACTGGGATTTCCTCTATTTCTCTTTCACTATCGCCGTCGCCTCACAAACCGCCGACGTTGCCACCGGCACCACCGACATGCGCCAGATTGCCCTGCTGCAGTCCGTCATTTCCTTTGTCTTTAATCTGGCGATTTTAGGCTTTTCGATTAACGTCGGGGCGGGCTTGCTGAGCTAGAGAGTGAAGTAATGCGCTGCTATTCATAGGATTTTCCGCAGAGTTGACTATAAGTGGAGAATAAGTGAAAAAACGCTGAATTTAGACTTCTATACGTCTAAAACTTAGTGTAGGTTTTTACAATATTTTCCCAATCTGGTTACGTTTAAGGAACTCCATTTATGCGCACTCCGTTTGTTGCTGTGACACTCCTTGCTGCCACACTGTTTTCTGCTGCCTCGTTTGCCGGTGCAACGCTTGATCGCGTGACGAAAACGGGCGTGCTGCGCAATGCCATCGTCAACGACTATCCGCCTTTCGGTTTTATTGATGACAATAATCAGCTGGCCGGTTTTGACGTGGATGTGGCGAAAGCCGTGGCGCAGCGCATGGGCGTAAAACTTGAAATCATCGCGCCGGGCTGGGAAACCATTGTCGGCGGTAAATGGCAGGGGCGCTGGGATACCTGTATCTGCTCGATGACGCCCAACACTGAGCGCGCCAAAGTGCTGGATTTCCCGACGCCGTACTACAATTCGCCCGCAGTTCTGGTGGTGAATAAGAAAGATGACCGCTTTAAATCGGCCGCCGATCTGAGCAATAAAAAGATTGGCGTCGGTATCGGCTCTTCCTACGAAACTTACCTGCAAAAAACGCTGGTGATCCCCGGCAGCAAGCCGATCGCCTTCCCGTTCGATAACGTTCAGGTCATTCCAAGCGATGAAGAAGTGGCGTTCCAGAATCTGGCGCTCGGGCCGGGCGTTCGCCTCGACGGCGTGGTTTCGGATCTCGCCACCGCTAACGCCCGCATCAAGCGTGCGCCGGTGTTTAAAATTGTCACCGAACTGTACGCAGAACCTAACTGGGTCGCGACCGACAAAGGCGACGCTGAGTGGGATAAGAAAGTGGCGGACACCATTAAATCGCTGCGTGACGATGGCACGCTGGCAAAAATATCTCAGCACTGGCTGGGTGAAGATATTACGCACGAGGTACCGTGATGCCGCAAATGCCGGACAGCCAGCCAAAGGTGGAAACGCCGGAGCGCTGGCACCACGCACACGCGTTTAAATTTAAAACCGGGCTGACCTGGCTGATTTTGCTCAGCCTGCTGCTCGGCGCGTTCAGCAAAATGGGTCTCGACTGGAGTCTGATCGGCCAGAAACTGCCCTTCCTGCTGGGTCTGCGTCTTTCGCCGGACGGCTTTATTCAGGGCGCGGCGCTGACCATTATGATCACCGCCTGTTCGATGTTTTTCTGTCTGCTGATTGGGCTAATTACTGCGCTCGGGCGGATGTCGGACAATGCGCTGGCCTTTGGTTGTGCGACGTTTTATGCCTCGCTGTTTCGCGGCACGCCGCTGCTGGTGCAGGTGCTGATTATCTATCTGGCATTGCCGCAGGTCGGGATTGTGCTCGGCGCGCTCAGCTCCGGCATTATTGCCTTGTCGATGAACTATGGCGCGTATCTGGCGGAAACTATCCGCAGCGGCGTGCTTTCCGTACCACGCGGTCAGCAGGAAGCCGCGCTGGCGCTCGGCGTGTCACGCTGGACGGTCGCGGTTCATGTGACGGCACCGCAGGCGCTGCGCATTATTATTCCGCCCGCTGGCTCGATGTTTATTTCGATGCTGAAAGATTCCTCATTAGTCTCGCTGATGGGACTGTGGGAACTGAATTTTCTGGCGCAATCCTACGGGCGCAGCACGTACCGTTATATGGAAATGCTGGCGACTGCGGCGGCAATATACTGGATTATGTCGATTGTGCTGGAACTGCTGCAAAGCCGCCTTGAGCGCCGTTTTGCCCAAGGCCAGCGCCGCTAATGTTTTAAATTCTTATCAACGGATATGCTATGTCTTTTCCTGAAGATTTTCGCTTAATCAGCTATCTCTCGCGTCTCGAACACGCCGTACGTTTTCCGCTGTCATCGTCTTATCCGGAATCGATGAGCATCGATACGTTATTTGAACTGGCAGGAAAACAGCATCGCGCGCCATTCATGCAAACCGTGCTGGATTACCCGCCACTGCGCGGAACACCCGAACTGCTCGACGCCATCGCCTCGACCTATAAAAATGTCACCGCGCAGGACGTCATCAGTTTTGCCGGGGCCGACGAAGCGATTTACGCCAGCTTCCAGATGCTGCTCAAGTCCGGCGATCACGCGGTAGTGATCACCCCGAATTATCAGTCGCTGGAAAGCGTACCGTTATCGCTGTGCGACGTCACCGGCGTGGCGCTCGATGCAGATAACGACTGGGCGCTGGATACCGGTAAAGTCCGCGACGCACTGCGCGCCAATACCAAAGTGCTGGTGATTAACTTTCCGCATAATCCGACTGGCGCGCTCATCAGCCGCCAGCAACTTAATGAGCTGATCGACCTGTGTCGCGAGCGTGGGATCTGGATTTTCTCAGACGAAGTGTACCGGCTGACCGAGTTCGATCCGGCCGATCGTCTGCCGCAACTGGCGGATGTCTACGAGCGCGGGATCTCCCTGAATGTGACGTCCAAGGCTTACGGATTACCGGGTCTGCGCATCGGCTGGGTGGCGTGCCAGGATAAATCGTGGATGCTGGAACTGGAGCGCATGAAACAGTACCTGTCTATCTGCAACTCGATGCCCGGTGAGTTTCTTACCACCGTGGCACTGAATGCCCGTGCGCCCATACTCGAAAGGGTGATGGAGCGCTCGCGCCGTCAGCTCGCGTCGCTTACCGCATTTCTGGCGAAATACCCGCATCTGTTCCGGCTCAGCGTGCCGAAGGCCGGGGTGCTGGCTTTTCCACGTTATACCGGTGCAGAGGGCGCAGAAGCTTTCGCCACGCAGCTGGTTGAAGAAGCCGGTGTGATGGTGATCCCTTCTGTCGCCTACGCGTCAGAACTGAACACCGTGTCGGAAGATTTCCTGCGTATCGGTTTTGGTCGCGAAAATCTTGATGAAGCGCTGGCCGAAATGGGTAAATGGCTGGACAAAAGAGGCCGGTGAAGGGATGAAAAAAATGGGCGCGGAAATCGCACCCATTTTAGTTTTCCCCGATGAACGGAAACCGGAATTATTGTAGATTTGCCAATGAATTACACATCACTTACAGGCTTTGATCTCTTTCCACTGTGACCATTCACCGGTGAACGACGGGTTACCTGGCTCATTGTCCTGAGTCCAGTAATTCGCGAGATACTCCTTATCTTTCCAGTTAACACTTTCTCCGCCGTTATACACTTTACCCGCATCCCAGTTGTCAGCGCAGCCAGTGCTGGTGCCTTCATCAGGGAGCGGCAATACTTTCGGTGTGACTGTCAGAACATACGTCGCCACACTGCTTTTCTTCGCGTCTGAAACGGTCAGGGTGAAGTTGAAGCTTTGCTTGCTGGTGACCACCGGTGCAACAAAACTCAGCGACTCACGATCGTTACCGGCCAGCGTAGTGCCGTTCGGCAGCAACCAGCTGTAGGTGAGTTTATCGCCATCAGCGTCGGTAGATTCAGCCGCATTGAGCGTCACATTCGCCTGACTTTCCACATCACCAATCGGGCCGGAGAGTTTTGCTACCGGCGCAGAATTACCGTCAGCCGGGGCTGGTGTCGGTTCCGGTGTTGGTGTTGGTGCTGGCGTCGGTTCAGGGGCAGGCGTTACCGCTTCCTCTTTACCGGCATCATCGACCACTTTCACGTTAAAGAAGTGCTGCACGCAACGTTGGTAATCGCCCTCTTTGAATGCGGAGAACGGTGTCTGATAACCGACCAGCTGACAGGAGTAAGTCAGACCGGTTGGCGTTTCTGCTGACCATCCCCAGTCTTGTTCCCAGTATTGCGGCAATGCGCCCGCGCCACCGGAATCAAACTGCTTCATGTTTTTACAGCCCAGCACTTCGTTTGCCGGAACCGGCACTTTCAGGTATTCCGCTTCGCTTTTGTAATACGAGATACGGTTCAGACCCTGCGCAATATCCTGCGGGCCACCGCACTCAACGCCGCCGTTGATGATCTGGATCGTCACGCCGAATCCCGGTACCAGACCGTTAGCTTTGTCATGATCGTTTGGCTGCCACGTTCCGTCGATCACATGCAACATGCTCGGCTTCGGTGCCTGTGGCGTCACATAGAAAAATACCGCACTGGCAAGGTTCAGCCAGGTGTCAGCCACCAGCTCCGGTTTATCAAGCAGGGTTTTGACCGTGCCGAACATGGCATCGGAGAACGGGCCATAGTTATAGTTATAAGAAAGCTGTTTGGCCCCGCGACCGAAGTAGCTGACAAAATCCCCGTCGGCATCTTTGCCGCACGGCCAGGTTTGTCCCTGCCAAACTTTCGGGTTACATTCGCCGTTGTAGCCGCCTTTCTGCCCTTCTTTCCAGCCCATTTCACGCAGGAATACCAGCCCCTGACGCCATTCGGCTTCAGGACGCCAGCTTTCATGGCCGCCGGTTTCCTGTGCAAAGTGTGCAAACATGGTGGCAAGGCCTTTGCGGCAAATGGCATCAGAATCACGACCATCAGTGTAAGTTCCGCACACCGCCGGGAACTTGCCGATGGCTTGCAGAAATTTGGTGTAGGTATAGCTCGGGTCACGCAACGGGAAAATATGGTCCCACTTATCGCTGCCCAGAATGCTTTCCACCCGCTTGACGTTGGCCGGGTTATCGCTGCGGCCTGGTGCAATTTTATCGACAGAATCGTTATCCAGCGTGCGGATTGAGGCTTTCACTTCCTGCATTAGCGGGTTTTGAGTCAGGCTGTTCTCTTTTTTGATCAGGTCACTTTCTTTGATGACGTAGGGCTCTGACGTATCGGCTGCCAGAGCCGGTGCCATGCCAGCCATCAGACAGGAAAGCGTCATAAGCTGTAAAAGGGCTTTATCTTTAGTTCTGCGCATAAGGATAACCTTATATATTGAGTCGAAGTTAAATGCTGAAAATAATTTCTGCATGATATTAACCGGCCAGAGTCTTTGTAACGCTTCCCTGCCCTGTCACTCAAAAGATTATTCGCCCGATGCCATTCCCGCTAATAAAAACAAGGTCATAAACATCATAATAACAGGATGATATTTATTAAATTATGGCTTATAAATTTACGCCAGAAATAAAAACGCGGACCGAGTCATTGGAATCGATCCGCATATTTATCACTCAATGTGAAATTTCATTGATTCCCTTCGTTTACCGCTGAGCAAACGTAAAGTTTTCTGCCAACCTCTTCACCCGATCACCCGCTATCATTAATAACGGCCCACCGAGGACGCCTCCCATCCCGGAGGTCAGCAAAATCATATTAAAACTCATATCCCTTTCAATCAAAACAATACTTAACAGAAAACCGGTGAAACACGATACGACAATTTGCGCAAAGCACTTATAAATATCCTCAACGGTAGGTTTAGTTTTGCAGCGCATAATGAAAAGCACCAACCCACCCCATGACGACATAACTAATATGGAAACTAATAATTCAAATTCGATAAATACAACTTCTTTAGCATGAAAAGTGATCATGATGAAAACCTCATAGATTAATTAAGTACAATTAGATAACTGCGACAATCATAATCCGGTTCGCATCAAAGCAATAATCACTTCACCTCAATAATTAATTTTAATCATCTGGTGAAGGGTATTTATTAAAAAATTGTCATTAAAAAATAAAAATATCTCATCGTAAATCTCGTTAATCCCATTTTTTGCCACATCTTTCAGACAGGCTCCACGGCCTTCAACTGAGAAAGGACCATATGTACATAACGTCTTTTGCTGCTGTTGGACAAGTAATGCATATAGACAGGTGAATGTTTGATAGAAATTTCTTTCGGTAAATCAAAGCATTTCAACTTACAGTTTCGTTCCCGGATAAAATAGTCTGCCAGCATACGGGGCAGGACAGTCAGCATATCACTGCGTTCCAGCGCGCTGATGATTCCGTTGATGGAAGAAGAGCGATAAATGACTTTGACCAGGCCCGCATAGGGCGCATCAATGGTCAGAGAGGTACCAAGAAGGCTGGTAAAATCATTATAAACACCGTCATTATAAACTGCGTGAGGTAATGCATAATAGTGCAACAGCGCCAGTTCTTTTTGATTGGATAATAAACTGTTGGCACCGCACAAGATAACTTAGTTATCCATGGAATCCATCTTTACCGAAGTGATTTTTTCATGTTGCAGGGCATGATGCGAAATCACCACGTCAATATTTGCATGCAACAAACTCTTTACCATTTCATCACTCTTAACATTATTCGTACTGGAAAACTCAACTTTTACTGCTTTTCCTGAATCGTTCTTATACATCCGGTTAAAATAATAATCCTCAAGTACATCAGGACACATCACGCGTAATATGGGACAGGATGGCCCCTCCGTTTTTGTCGACTGGAGGACATCTTCAATAATAGTAATCGCGTTAACAAAGGAATCATGAATATCCAGCGCAGTGGCCGTCGGTTTGAGGCCGGTTGCCGTACGGTAGAACAAATCCTCCCCAAGATGCCGCCTGAGTTTGTTTATCGACAAACTTATTGCTGAGGGGGTAAGGCTCAGATTTTCAGCGGCTTTTGAAATATTCCCTGAAACAATGACTTCGTTCATTATCTTAATTAGATTGTAATCGAAATTAATCGCACTTGGCTCATTCATTATTGACTCTCCAGATAATGGGATAGTTTTCTGCAAAATAAATAATACAACTCTTTATGCATTTTACTGTCAGAAAAATCCACCTTTAATATTGATAAGCATTATGATTGGCATACGCATTCACAAAAAATTCCGACAAAATTAGAGATTTATCCGCCCCTTCATCCAGCCATAAACGAATGATTCGTTGGCAGTTCGCCCTTCTGCCAGTTCCAGGTAACGTTGCCCCTGACTGCAATTGAGGGAGATGACGAGGACCCCGGCGCCTTCCGTACCGCGTTTCTCAAGGAACTGCGTCAACGCCTTTAACGTACCGGGACCAATTTTGCCGTCAACGGTGATATCGGCATAGTGGGCTTCCTCGTGATTAAACACATTCAGCCAGCGTTGCAACCATTTGATACCGACGACCGGCCCCATATTGGTGCCGGTATCACACAGTTCCAGCGCCAGCACGGGTGCGATGGCATAGACTTTGTCAAAACCCGGCTGATACCAGTAATTTTTTTCCAGGATCAGGTAGGCATCTTCTTTCGTGAAGTCGACCATTTTCCCGGTGTAGCCATAACTGCGGGCGGTCTTTTCGGTAATACCCCAATGGGTCGGGCCGCCGGTATCATTAGGGTGGTCGACATAACCCCCTTCGTTTTTCAGTACAGAATTGATCACAGGATTGGTAAACATAAGGTATTCCTCCGACAACGATTAAAGTTGAAGCGTCAGGAACAACGCGGTACCGAGCAATAACACTGAGACGATAAAACCAAATGCCAGCAGCCACGGTCTGACGTTTTTGACAGGTGGAACCTTCTCTTCCATGATTTCGACGGTGGCTGAGGTACTGACACGGATGCCTGATTTCGGTACGGTAATAAAAAATTCATCCAGTCCGGCAAATTTAAGATCACGGCGTATTAAATAAAGAGTTTGAGTGAGGCTGGCATCGCTGGTGAATTTACTGCGGCTCCCCCACAAGGCTTGTGAGATTGCCTCTTTTTCGATGACTTCATCCTGGGCATGTTCAATTATATAACTCAGACAGCGTGCTCTCATTGAAGTCAGTTTAATGTTTACATCACTGTGGAGTTTTTTAAATTCCTTTGTTTTTTCATTAAATACATATTCACTATTTATCAGGTAAACAGCCATCATCCTCTCCCCTCCATTATTTCAGACATCTGAGAAACTCCACGTAATCTTTGCTGATGATTAAGCGTATCTGCTTTTATTATTTTCTCCACAGGCAATAGGATTAATATTAAGTATTTTAGTTAAGATGTGACTGATTTAGAAGAAACGGGGGATTATTAAGTAAAACTCAAAAACAACTTAATTCTCACTCAACAACAACACACCAGTCAAGCAACTGAATAGTAATGTTTTTAATGATTAATTTGTGATATGTGATTTTGTCATCAGCGTGATTATTGAGATCGATAAAATCAGCCATGTTTTAACGTTCATAAAACATCCATAAATTTTATCTTAGTCAATTTTATTTATCTCTCAATGTGATTTGCCGGTTTTTATTTCCAGGTCGAATATATCCACCAGCAGCAAACGGCTGTTGATGTATTCAATTAAAACTTAGGAAATTATTATGCCGAACAGTGAAATCATTAAGACCGACGAGTTAACCGAATCTTCCTATAAAGATGACGGTTTTAAACCCGCCACAGAAACAGAGAATTACAGCTATACCTCTGCACGTGTCACTAAACCGGTATACAACAAATACAACAAGGCGAATAAGCCAAAAGTATTTGGTTATTATACTGACTGGTCTCAATATGATGGCCGTTTGCAAAATGCGAAGGCAGAAAAAGGGTCACGTGGCCGTGGCTTTGATCTGGCAAATATTCCACCGACTGCTTACGACAAAATCATCTTTGGTTTCGTTGGAATCGTTGGTGATCAGGGCGAAAAAGCCAACACCGTGGCCATTGCGGCGCAGCAAATGGGCAAAACCACCCATCAGGCGACGTTCCTGGATCCGTGGGGCGACTTTGGCTCCACCGTTAATAACAATCTCGACAATCCGGGCTGGGTTGAGCTTTCTCCGACCAGCGCCACGCAAGCCAATGTCAAAGGTCTGATTGGCGGCTTACGTGACCTGCAAAAACGTGCCAAAGCGGTCGGTCATGATCTGGTGCTTTCCATGAGTATTGGTGGCTGGACGTTAAGTAATGGCTTCCACAACATGGCGAAATCAGCAGACGGGCGTCAGATTTTTGCGAAAAGCGTCGCCAGCCTGTTCACCCGTTTCCCAATGTTCAGCGAAGTGGATATCGACTGGGAATATCCGGGTAATGCCGGGAATAACAACCCGTATGACGATAATGATGGTGCAAACTATGCGTTGCTGCTGGCTGAAATCACCAAAGAGATGCAAGCCATCAAGCGCTCTGATGTGAAAATCAGTATCGCCAGCTCCGCTGTGGTCGCCATCCTTGAAAAATCCAACGTAACTGCACTGCAGGCTGCTGGCCTGTATGGCATTAACGTCATGACTTATGACTTCTTCGGTACGCCGTGGGCTGAAAAACTGGCACACCATACCAACCTGCATGCGCTGGTTGAAGGTGGGTTCGGTACCGATACCATCGTGGAATACCTGCTGGCTAAAGGCTTCCCGGCGGATCGTATTAACGTCGGTTATGCCGCCTATTCCCGTAATGGCCAGAATGCCGTTCTGGAAAGTTATTCTCCTTTGGAAGGGTCTTATACCCCTGTTGAAGGCAAAACCACTGTCGGGACGTTCGAAAGCGGTACCAGCGAATGGTACGACCTGGTAAATAACTATCTGGATCTGGAAAACCAGTCAGGCCGCAACGGCTTTGAGGTGTACACCGATCAGGTTGCTGATGCTGATTATCTCTACAACAAAGATACCGGCCTCTTTATGTCTATCGATACTCCACGTACCGTGCGTGAAAAAGGCCGTTATGTGATTGAAAAAGGCCTGGGTGCGCTCTTTACCTGGACCATCGATCAGGACAACGGCATTCTGGTCAATGCCGCACGTGAAGGCCTCGGTTACACCCTCGAGCAGAAGGTTATTGATATGTCACCTTTCTACTTTGAAGGGGTGAATATCGCGGGTCAGGTACCGGAAGATGAAGTCCCTGCGGAAAGCAATGTGGCACCGACCGGTGACATTTCGTTGCAGGTATTCAGCGGCGCGAAAGTGCGTCTGAGCGCAGCGGGTTCTGCCGACCGCGACAACGACAAGCTGACGTATAAATGGACTGCGCCGGCTGCCATTGCGCTGTCTTCTTATAGCGCTGTGTCCGCAGACTTCACTGCACCGGAGCTGGTCAGTAAGTCTGATTTCAGCTTCACTCTGGTCGTCACCGATGAGCATGGTGAGAAATCATCGTCCAAATCTATCACCGTGACCGTCCTGGGCAATGCGGCTGTTGAGCCAGAACCAACCCCTGAACCGACGCCGGAGCCAACGCCAGAACCGACACCGGAGCCAACGCCGGAACCGACGCCTGAACCAACGCCAGAGCCGACACCAACGCCATCTCCGGCCGGCAAATATGCCACCTGGGAATCCAGCAAGGTGTACAACACGGGTGATAAAGTCAGCCTGAACGGTAAAGATTATCAGGCCAACTACTGGACGCAGGGCGACCAGCCGGGCAAAGCCGAATTTACCGGCGAATGGTCACAGTGGAAGCAAATCTGATCCCCTTCAGACGTGCGATAAATCGCGTCAGACCTGAGATAAATCTCTTCTGACCTGAGATAAATCTCTTCTGACCTGTAATAAACCTCTTTTGACTTGTAATAAAAAACCTCACGGGGCCTTGTGCCCCGTTTTTTTATCCGGATGTGATATCACCCAGCACCTGTTTTTCGGTAAGAAAATCAATAAATACCCGCACTTTCGGCAGCATATGACGGCTGCTCGGCCACACCACGGAAAACTTCCCGCCTTCTTTCAGATAATCATGCAGCACCGCCACCAGTTCACCGGACTCAAGATAAGGCCGCACGATAAATTCCGGCACATAGGCCAGTCCCAGCCCTTGCAACGTCGCCTGTAAAATAGATTCCAGATTATTGCTGCTCAGCGCCAGCGGCAGCTCAGGTGGCGTCACGCCGGTCATCTCCCATTCCTGCCACTGTCCGTTGCCCGGAAACCGGTAGCGCAGACAGGCGTGCTGATAAAGATCGTCAGGTCTTAGCGGCGCCGGATGGCTGGCGAAATACGCCGGACTTCCCACAATGGCAAACCGGAACGGCCCGAGGCGGCGTGACATCATTTGTGAACTGTTCAGTTCGCCGCTGCGGATGGCGATATCAAAGCCTTCGTCGATGACATCTGCCATCCGGTCACTGAAATCCAGATCCAGTTCGACATCTGGATAACGCTGACGAAATTCCGGCAGATGCGGCAACAGCATGCGGTAACCGATAGCGGGCGCGGTGATGCGTAATTTTCCGCGTGGCACAGCAGAAATTCGCACCAGTTCCTGTTCCGCCTCTTCCAGTTGCGAAACGATATTCTGGCAGCGTTCGAAAAACAGCTGCCCCTCATCGGTCAGGCTGATACGCCGCGTGCTACGGTTGAATAACCGCACGCTGAGTTTTTCCTCCAGCCGCGCCACACTTTTGCCAACCGCCGAGGCCGAAATCCCCATGCGCTCCGCCGCCGCCGCAAAACTCTGACTTTGCGCCGCACGGACGAAGGCCAGCAGGCCGTTGAGGTTCTCCATTTTTCCTTCCCGTTTATTAGAGCGTTTTAGTCCTTAATCATCGGACTTATGGCCTGTTTCCGCAACACTGCGGACATTTTATCATCATCACTATTCTCAACTGTCGGAAGAAGCCATGAACTCATCAGCAACACCCTCGACGGGCAGCCTGCGCGTTTTGTTTACCGTATGTCTGGCGGCGGTGATTTTACCGCTTAATTTTGTCAGCGGCGCAGTGGCAACGCCCGCTATTGCCCGCGAACTCGGCGGCAGTGCGCAGGCGCTGAGCTGGATAACCAATTCATTTATGCTCACTTTCGGCTGTTTTCTGATGGCCGCCGGCGCGCTGGCCGATGAGCTGGGGCGTAAAAAAGTGTTCATCAGCGGTGTCTCGCTGTTTGCGTTGCTGTCGTTATTGCAGGCATTCAGCAGCAATTTGCTGTGGATTGATCTGCTGCGCGCCGCACAGGGCATCGCGGCGGCGGGCGCACTGGCGGGCGGCGCGGCGGCTCTGGCACAGGAATTCGACGGCGCAGCGCGTACCCGGGCTTTCAGCCTGATGGGCAGCAGTTTTGGCATCGGGCTGGCCTTCGGCCCGTTCCTCGCGGGCGTGCTGATCGCCCACTTCGGCTGGCGTGCGGTGTTTTTCTCCGCGACGGTGATTGCAGCTCTGGCGCTGGTGACCGGTGCCAGCAAAATGCGCGAAACCCGTAATCCGCAGGCGACGGGTATCGACTGGCCGGGTACCGTCTCCTTCACCGCCATGCTGGCATTGCTGACCTGGGCGCTGATGGAAATCCCGCAATCCGGTCTGCAAAGCGTCCGGGTACTTTCGCTGCTGGCGGGTGCGGCGCTGTTACTGGCAGTTTTTGTCATGGTGGAGCGTCGCGTAAACAACCCGATGCTCGACTTATCGCTGTTCCGCTATATCCGTTTTATCGGTGTGCAGGCGCTGCCGCTGGCGACCGGTTTCTGTTTTGTGGTGCTGCTGGTGATTTTGCCAATGCTGTTTATCGGCGTAGAAAATCTTAGCGAAGAGCGGGCCGGGCTCATGATGATGGCGCTGTCGGTGCCGATGCTGGTGGTTCCGCTGCTGGCGGCATGGCTGACGCGCTGGGTGTCCGCAGGCGTGTTATGCACCTCGGGTTTGGTGATTGCCGCCGCCGGATTAGGCTGGTTAAGTCAGGCGGTACTGGCGCAGGATATAACCGCGATGCTCGCGCCGATGGTCGTTATCGGCATCGGCACCGGTCTGCCGTGGGGACTGATGGATGGGTTGTCTGTGAGCGTCGTTCCCAAAGAACGGGCGGGCATGGCGACCGGGATTTTCAGCACCACGCGGGTGGCCGGAGAAGGCGTCTCACTGGCGATCGTCGGTGCTATTCTTTCGGCATTAACGCACACCGCGCTGATGGCGAATTTTACCGGCACCGCGATCAGTGTTCAGGCGATCAGTTCCCCGGCAATCAGTCAGGCGGCGCAGCGGCTGGCGACCGGTAATCTCGCCGTGGCGCAACAGCTTATTCCACAGGCCAGCACGGCGCAGCTTCAGCAGATTTATGCCGCTTCACTGCATCCGTTACTGTTATGTCTGATGGCGATTACGCTGTTCTCTGCGCTGGTGGTGCTGCTGGCGCTGCGCGGGAATCATCAGGATGAAACCGATCCCGTACCTGCCGGATGTCAGAAGGATCTGTCGCCGTAATCCGCGTCCAGCACCGGTTTCAGCCGGGCATAAATTTCCTCAATCTCTGCCGGAATATCCACTTCTGCGATAAAGCCCGCCCCGCGCGGACCATAACCACCCGGGGCGTTACGCAGGCGTGGGATTTCGCCGAGCAGCAGCGAGACAAACCGTGGCAGCGACCACAGGCTGTGATGCCCTTCTCCGGCAAAACGCAGTCCGTCGCCGTCACGTTCCAGCTGAGGCACCAGCACCGGCCAGTTGACGAATGTCACTTCAGGGCGGTCGCGCCAGACGTGGCGGAAACTGGCATCGGTGCGCAGTTGCATCAGCGGATCCTGCACCAGCGTGATGTGCGTGGAGCGATCACCGGCCAGATCCAGCACCCGTCGGGCCTGTAAGGCATTGTCGCCACAGTTGGTTGAGGCGGTTTCCAGCAAAATCTGCTTTTGCGGCGCGGCGCAGCACTGAACGCCGATATCGTTCAGCACTTCGGCCTCACTGCGACCTGATGTATGAATGTGCCGGTAGCGCACATGTGTCTGCACCGCCTGATACAGCAAGTCAGTGGAATGCCCAATCCCTCCGGCAATCAGCAAACGGGAAATCTGCCCCTGCGCCAGCGCCTGAAATGCCGCTTCGGCGGTCGGCAAAATCGCATTGCCCAGCAGGATCATGAGAGACGCTTCACCTTCCGGTCCCTTTCCTGACGTCTGATCAAAGGCCAGAAAATGCGCCAGCCGGTTCATGTCTTGAATCACATCATCTGAAAACATCAGTAGCTCCGTTGAACTATCACGAGAAGCAAATTGATAACATCACAAAACCAATGGTTAAAAAACCTCATCGTTTAGTGGTCTTAACGCAATCATTAACAACACAAAAAATAAATAAACAGGATTAAAAATGGATAATTTTGAATTTATAGAATTTTTATCCTTATTAACCAGAATGCTGAAAAGATCCCCTTAAGGTAAATTTATTAACTTATATTTAACCATGACGGCGTTTTTCATCATGCGCATAAGGTCAGGGCTCCGTTCCATTGTGAAGGGAAAACATAACACCCGGCCTGAACGCTGTTAATTACCGGCTTTTCTTGCAGTTTTTTAGCGTTAATTATTGACCACCAGAGGATTTCCACATGCAACGCCGTTGCATGAATACACAACTGTGTAAGCTGTTATTGGGAGTCATCATGGGCGAAAAAAAATCATTATTACTGGCCGGTCTTGCTGCTGCAACGCTGATCTTAGCGGCGGGTGTTCAGGCAGCCGGTACCTTAACAGGGCAGGTAGGCGTTCAGCTGACCATCAGCACCGGTTGTACTGTCGGTAACGGCACATCAACGGGGGGAACCAACCAGTGGGGTACCCTGAACTTTGGTAACTACGCGGATCTGACCAGCGTGATCAACGGGACAGTATTTGGTGCCAATGGCACCGGTGCCGTCACCATCACCTGTAGCACCGGGCTGACACCGACGTTGTCACTGAACGGCGGACTGGCGGCAACCGGCGGGCTGCGGACCATGACATCCAGCGGCAACAGCATTCCTTACCGCCTCTATTCTGACACTGCACGTACCACAGAAATCGCCATCAATACGCCGATTACTTTGACGACGGGCACCACTGCGCAAAATATCCCGATTTATGGTCGTGTGCTGCCTGCTGACCAGACCAGCACCACACCGGCTGCGGGGACGTATAACGATACCGTTGTTGCCACTCTTTCCTGGTAAGGCTGTTTTCCATCAGAGCCGGTTTCGCCTCTGACTGGCTTTTGTTTCAAGGAAGGAAAGATCATGGACATCAAGGTACTGCTGCTATTGCCGGCTGCCCTGCTGGTGTCAATGCAGTTGCGCATTCCATTCAGCCAGGCGGCAACGATAGGCATCAGCGCCACGTTGCTGCCCGCCTGCAATGCGGGAACCACGACGTCCGGCAGCACCAGCTTCGGTACGCTGAATTTTGGCAACTATGCGTCGCTCACCAGCGCAATTAACGCCACCAGCGCGCAACTGGCGGGGTCGATTCGCGTGAATTGCGTGAACGGGCTGACGTATAAAATCGTCATGGATGGCGGCAGCAGTGGCGTTGTTACCGCCCGCAGGATGGTCAATACCACCAACAGCGCACTGACCTTGCAGTACAACCTTTACACCACGGCGGCGCGTACCACCGTCTGGGATAATGTCACCGGGGTCAGCGGAACCGGTAATGGCGCGGATCAGTGGAGCACGGTCTATGGCCGCGTTCCGGCGCAGACCACGCCTGCTGCCGGTGTTTATCAGGATACGGTGAATGTCACCGTATCCTGGTAGAGGCTTTTATGCCTGGCCGTTTGCTGGTGCCACAGGTGCTGCTCATATTGCTGCCGCTGATGTCGTTGCCGCTGATGCCGCTGATGCCGCTGATAATGTGCAGTTCAGCACGCGCCGCGACAACCACCGCCACATTTACCGTCACGGCCACGCTCACCAACGGCTGCGTTTTCGGCAGCTCACTTTCCAGCCCGACCACCAATCTCGGCACCCTCAATTTCGGCTCCTTTCCTTCCGTTCCCACCAATGTCGATGTGGTCAGCACCTCGGGCGCAGGCTCGGTGGTGGTCACCTGCACGCCGGGCACCACGGTGGCGATTGGGATGGATTACGGCATTCACGGCGGCTCCGCCGCACAACGTTATATGGCCAACAGCGGTGCCACCGCGACGCTTGGCTATCAGCTTTATCAGAACGCCGCTCGCACCGTGGTTTGGGGAACCGGCGCACAGGCGATGACCATCAGCAGCTTTCCCTCAACAACACAAACTTACCCGGTCTATGGCCGGTTGTTTTCATTCACGACGTCACCCACTGCGGGCACTTACACCGACACGGTAACCGTGACTCTCACTTATTGAATCATCAGGATATGAGCTATGACGACGATGTTCTCACGCATGATGGCTGCCACTACTCTGGCTGTGGCTTTGTTTTCCGGTACGGCGGTTCAGGCCGCCAGTTCGGTGCTGGTGTGGCCGGTCTATCAGATTATCGAATCCGATCAGAACGGATCGGCCCTTTGGCTGGAAAACCGTGGCGCAGAGCCGGTGTCTTTACAGGTGCGCGTGCTGGCCTGGAAGCAGGAGAATTTTAACGAGAAATACGCCGATCAAACCAACGTGGTCGCCAGTCCGCCGTTCGCTACCGTGCCGCCGGGCCAGCGCCAGCTGATCCGTTTGATCCGCAACACGCCGGTGCCCGCGAATACTGAACAGGCGTACCGCATTATCATCGATGAAATTCCGTCTCCGCTGAACAGTGCCGGTGAAGGCAAAGACAAGGCGGTGGTCGGGCTGCAATTGCAGATGCGTTATCTTCTGCCGCTGTTTATGGATGGCGGCAGTTTATGGACCAACGATCGCCCTGATATGAAACGCGATGAGTCAACGGCGACCCGCCCGATCCTCACGTGGCGTTCGGTATCCGAAGGCGGCAAAACCTATTTGCAGGTGCGCAATACTGGCATTGTCCATGCGCGTCTGAGCAACGTGTTCTGGTCATCTACAGGCAATCAGAAGCAAGGCGTCAAAACCATGGTCGGCGGTTTTATGGGGTATGTATTGCCGGGGCAGCAGATGCGCTGGCCAGTGCCGGCAGGCGTCACGCCGGGCGCACAGCTCAATGCGCAAATTGCCGATAACACCAAACCGATTGTCATTCCACGCGGCGAATAACAGCAGGAGCCGCCACGGATGCCAAAAAGATCGCTTCCCGGTGCAGGTTGTCAGCGTGTGCTGATTTTCCGGGGAAGCCTGTGCCTGTTGTATCTGAGCGTCTTCGGCGCGCAGGCACAGGAATATTCGTCACTGCCCGATGCCCCGCGAGCGGCACCGGTGGTGACCGACGCCATGTTTTATCTGTCGATTGTGGTCAACGGCCAGACAGATAATCAGGTGGTGCCGGTGACGTATCGCAATAATGCCTATTTCGTGGAAGCCGGTGTACTGGCAAAAAATCACATCCACATTAACGGTCAGCAGGGGCTGATCAATGTCGGTGAATTGCCGGACGTTAAAGCAAAATACGATTCAGCCACCCAGCAACTGGTGTTAACCGTGCCGGACGCCTGGCTGCCGAACCAGAATGTCAGCGGCGATCCGCTGATGAACTACACGCCGTCGCAAAGCAGCACCGGCCTGCTGTTTAACTATGACTCGTACTACACCGACCCGCCGGGTGGTTCTAAATCTATCGCCACCTGGATGGAGCAACGTTTATTCAGCAGCCTCGGATTGCTCACTAATACCGGCACTTACCGCTATAACATCGACGGTTCGGGCAATAACGAAAATGGCGGCAGCACCGCGCAGGACGGCTATCTGCGTTACGACACCTTCTGGCGCTTTACCGACGAAAAGAACCTGATCAGCTATCAGGTCGGGGATTTCGTCAGTGACTCCCTGACCTGGAGTAATTCGGCTCGCATGGGCGGTTTGCGTATCAGCCGCAACTTTGCCGTTCGCCCGGATCTGGTGACCTATCCGCTGTTGCAGTACAGCGGCACAGCGGCGGTACCAAGCACGGTGGATCTGTTTCTCAACGGCTACAAGGCCAGCAGTAATAACCTGAATTCCGGGCCTTTTACGCTGACCAACGTGCCGTATATCAACGGTGCCGGTGAAGCGACGATTGTCACCACCGATGCGGTCGGACGTCAGGTTTCAACCAGCGTGCCGTTTTACGTTTCCAACACCCTGCTGCGCAAAAACCTCAGCGATTTCGATTTCTCGCTCGGGGCGGTGCGCAACAACTATGGCGTCACAAATGGTGATTATTCGGATGCCGCATTCAGCGGTATTTACCGTTACGGGCTGAGCGATTATCTGACGCTGTCCGGTCATACCGAAATCGTACAAGGTCTGGCACTGGGAGGATTAGGGGCGGATGTGGCAGTGGGAACCTGGGGAACGCTGAGCGTTTCCGGCAGCCAGAGTAAGGCCGATCATCCGCCGGTCAGCAGCGATAATCAGACAGTTACGCAGGATAATGACAACAACGGGCAGAGGCCGGGTATCCCAAATTCCAGCGGCGAAATCGACAATCCGCTCGGTGAGAATATCACTGACAAAAAGGATGGCAGCCAGTACACGCTGGGGTATTCCTACTATTCGACGGTGTTCAGCCTCTCGGCGCTGCGTTCAAAACGCACGGTGGGTTATCAGGATCTGACGTCGTACACCAGCGACACGCGATTAAGTCGTCAGGCGGATCAGGTGACGTTCAGCACCTCGCCGTTCGGACCGTCGAACGGCACGATGGGCATCGGCTATTACGACGTCGAAGCCTATGACAATTCGCATACGCGCCTGGTGAATTTCTCCTACAGCCGCTCGCTGTGGGGACAAAGCAGCATGTTTTTATCACTCAACAAAACGCTGGGCGACAGCGGCTACAGCGCGCAGCTGCAATTTATCATTCCGATTGGCACCAATATCAACATGAATGCCGGTGTGCAGCGTGACAATGCAGGCAATTATCAGGAGCAAATCGGTGCCAGCAAAGCCACGCCAACCGACGGCGGACTCGGCTGGAATCTGGCCTACAGCGGCGGCAACAATCCGTATCAGCAGGCTGATGCCACCTGGAAATCACGCTTCGCCACGATTCAGGGCGGGTTCTACGGCAATCAGGGCGATTACACCAACTGGGCTGACTTAAGCGGTTCAATCGTGTTTATGGCCAATGACTGGTTCCTTTCTGACAAGATCAATGATGCCTTTATCGTGGTCGATACCGACCATTACGCCGACGTTCCGGTACTTTTCGAGAATCAGAAAATGGGCAAAACCGACAAGAAAGGCCATCTGCTGATCCCAACCGTCAGCTCGTATTACCCGGCCAAAGTGGAAATCGATACCCTGCCGCTGCCCGCCGACGTGGTTGCGAATAACGTCAATGACCGCATCGCGGTGAAACAAGGCAGCGGCGTGGTGGTGAAATTCAGCGTTGAAAAAGTGCTGTCGGCCAATATCACCCTGCACGACGCCGCCGGACAACCGCTCAAGCTGGGCACTCTGGTCACAGAACAAAATACGCAGCAAACCACCGTCACCGGTTACGACGGGCTGGTGTACTTCTCGCATCTGAAGGAAAACAACGTGCTGAATATCCAGCAGGAAGATCATTCGGTCTGTCGGGTCAGCTTCACGCTGAACCCTGATCGCCACAGCATAGAGCAGGTGGGGCCGCTGTCATGTCCGGGTGGCAAAACAGGCGCATCAGCAGGAGATAAATCATGAGAATGTTCAGGCAGTGGATACGCCGCGCTCTAGTGCCGATCCTGTTACTGATGCTGTTGCCGGGCGTGTCATCGCAGGCTTTTGCCGGCTGTACTACGGCGGCAACCACCATCACGCTGGGTACCCAAAACTCGTTTGCGGTCAGCACTTCACCGCTGGTGACCTCAGGCAGCAGCGGCTTAAGCTGCACGGGTCCCTTGCTGAGTATCGGCGGCACCAACACCATAACCGCGACCATTGGCGCCACGCTTCATCCCAGCGGCACGCAGCCCCGCCTTTACAGCGCGGCAACCGGCCAGTATCTGCCTTACAACCTGTGTAAAGACAGCAGTTGCGGCACGGTATATAACCAGGGCGATGTGATCAGCTGGAGCAGCACGACTGCACTGGGGTTACTGGGGTTGTTCTCCGGGCCGAACGGTACGTTACCGTTGTATGTGATGCCACAAACGCTATCCAATCTGGCGGCCGGCACCTATACGGATACCATTCCTATCGCCTGGAGATGGAACATCTGCTCGGTGGCCGTTGGCACGTTGTTGTGTATCGCCGATACCGGCAATGTCAGCGGTTCCGTCAACCTGACGCTTAACGTCACCAACTTTTGCTACATCGACAGCGCGCCAAACGTGGGTTTTGGCAGCGCCGCCCTGCCTTCCGGCCTGACCACGGTGGTTGCTAATACCATCAGCGTGCGCTGTACGCTGAACGCCAGTTATTCCGTCAATCTCACAAGCAGCGTAGCGGCATCCGGCCAGTACCGGCAGATGGCATCCACCGTCGGCGGCACCACCAGTTATCTGCAATATCAGATATTTAAAGGCGACAGCACGGTGTGGACGGCGGCAACTAACAGCAGCGCGACCGGTACCGGCACATCACAATCGTTTCCGTATACGGCTTCCGTGAATCTGGCGCAAAGCAATCAGCCCGCCGGAAACTACAGCGATACGGTGACCGTGACGGTGACTTATTAACGAGGGAGGAAACAGAACCGGTGCTGCGAATGCGCACCGGTTTTGGAAAAGAAAATCTTAAAGTGCTTTCAGCGTTTTGACGGTGGCATCCACATCAATTTCATCTTCCGTAAACACATAAGTGCTGTTCTGGAAGGTGGTGATCAGCAGCTTTTTCATGGTGCGTGTTTCCGCTTTCTTCTCTTCTTCCTGCGGGCGGATACGGTTCATCAGCAGGCCCACGGACAGCACGGCGTTTTCTTTGTCGATCTTCGACTCTGCCGGTACTTCTTCGTTAAACGCCAGGAAGGACTTGATGCTGGTGATTTTGATGCGCTCACCGGCGATAAAGATGTATTTGCTCTCCGGCTCGACTTTCACCGCAAAGGCGGAAAGGCCTTTGTTATTGGTGGTCGGCTCGAAAGTGACTACAGCATCTTTTTTAATCAGCTCAGGGTTTGCAACTTTAATCACGTGGAAATAACGGTTATCGCCGTTTTCATCTTTGATAAAACCGAAACCTTTATCTTCAAACCAGGTTGTGATTACGCCGTTCATCGCTTACCGCCTAAGTAATTATCTATTCAACATGTCAGTTTTTGCAGGGCGGCAGTGTAAAGCAGAATGAGGATAAAGTCCTGTGCTTTACTGCCCGATGCCCTCAGTTTATATCGCTTTTCGGAACGTCAGATTAAATCGGTAGGATCCGGTCAGCGGATGCTCGCCCGCTTTCAGCGGCAACACGCCATGATAACGCAGCCGCGACGGGCCGCCCCACACCACAATATCGCCATGCGTTAACTGCACGCGCTGTGTTTTATCGCTGCGCTCCATGCCGCCAAACTGAAAAACAGCCGGTAAACCCAGCGAGACAGAAACAATCGGCTGACCGAAATCGTGCTCGTCTTTGTCCTGATGCAGGCTCATTTTAGCGCCCGGCTGATAACGGTTGATGAGACAGGCGTCCGGCTCAAATCCGGGGAATCCCGCCTGTTCTGCCGCTTTCACCGCAATCTGTCGAAACAGTTCCGGCATCGGCGGCCATTGCTGATGGTTTTCCGGCGACGTCGCCTGATAACGGTATCCGGCTTTATCTGTCACCCAGCCGACATCCCCGCAGTTGGTCATCGCTACCGACATCGCATAACCGCCGGGCGTCGCGCGATACTGAAAAGGTACCAGTCCGGCAATACGATCGATTTCCGCCAGCAACGCGACATCGTCTGCCATCGCAGCACCGCGCAGAACCACTGCGCCGGGACACAAGTCTTCACGCCAGTTCGGGTGAAAATCCGGGTGATCGAAAAGATCCAAATTCATAAGCGCCTCCGTTCATGCGTATCGGTTAAGTATAACGGATGTGGCCAGACAGTCATGGACGCTGCCAGCGCGCGGCCAAAAAGTCGAGCAGCGCCTTCGCCGCCGGACCGGTACGCCGGTTGGGTCGCACACAATAAACACCGGTTTCCCGCCCTGTCCATTGCGGCAATACCTGCACTAAATCCCCTGCGGCAATCGCCGCCGCCATGGTGACCGCGGAATGAAACGCGATGCCTTGACCATCAATACACAGCCGACGCGCGGCATCGGCGTTATCCACTTTGACCGATCCTTTTGGCGCCAGTATTCGCTCTTCTCCATTCGACTCTCTGGCATTCGATCCTTCAGCATTCAAAAATAGCCGCCAGAGCACACCATCCTGACTGGCGGAAGAGACAATACACTCATGCTCGTGGAGATCTTCCGCGCTCAACGGCGTGCCGCGTTTTTTCAGATAAGCCGGAGCCGCCACCAGGATCCGCCGGTTATCCAGCATCTTGTGTGCAATCAGAGAAGAATCCTTCAGGCGACCAATCCGAAACGCCAGCATGATGCCTTCTGACACCAGATCAACGTAGTCATCGGTCAGACGCAGATCCAGCTGCACCTGTGGACAGGTCGCCAGAAACTCGCTCAGATAAGGCACGATATGGGTATGACCGAACGCCACCGGCGCGCTCACGACCAGCACGCCATAAGGCAGCGTCTGTTCATCACGCACCATTCCGGCAGCATTATTGAGCTGCAACAGCGCCTGATGGCATTCGGCGTAATAGCGTTTGCCGGTTTCCGTCAGCGACATCGCCCGCGTGGTGCGGTTCAGCAGCGTGGTGCTCAGTTCCTGTTCCAGCATTTTAATAAAACGACTGACAGAAGAAGGAGTAATGCCCAGCGCGCTGGCGGCACGGACAAAACTATGATGTTCAACCACCGCGACAAAGGTTTGTACCAGATGCAGGGACGGCGTGTTCATTATTGCTCTCAGCGAATGAATGAATGTTATTTCCGGCTATTATCAGGAAAATTAAGCATGATTAGAATGATTCTTTTTTGAGGAACCCTTCCATGAAAACGCCATCTGCCACCTTATTTCGTGAACTGCATCTGCAACAAACTCCGCTGAAATTACCCAATGCCTGGGACGCAGGCAGCGCGCGCCTGATTGAAAGTCTGGGGGCGACAGCCATTGCCACCACCAGCGCGGGCGTCGCCTGGTCACTGGGCTATCGAGATGGCAACCTGTTGCCCGTTGAGGAATATGTCGCACGCGCGGCATCGATTTCTCGGGTGATTTCAGTGCCGCTGTCTGCGGATATCGAAGGCGGTTACAGCGATATTCCGGCGACGGTGGCGCTAACCGTCTCACGATTTATGGATACGGGCGTGGTGGGTATCAATATTGAGGACGGCGCAGGCGATCCGCATGTGTTGTGCCGGAAAATTGAAGCCATCAGAACCGCCAGCGCCCGCTGCGGTGTAGATCTTTATATCAATGTGCGCACCGACGTTTACGCACGCAATTTGGTTCCTGCTGGCGAAAAAGCAGCGGAGGTCATCACGCGGGCTCAGGCTTACCGCGACGCCGGAGCCGACGGCATTTTTGTCATCGGGCTGGCGGAGGCAGAAGAAATACGCGCCATTGCTGGCAGCACGGATCTGCTGCTCAATGTGGCGGTCTGGCCGGGACTGCCGCCGGTCAGCGAGCTTGCAGGCATTGGCGTACGCCGCCTGAGCGCCGGTTCCTGGTTGCCGCAAACGTTATGGGCGCACAACGCGCAGTTAGTCAGCGGGTTCCTGCAACACGACGAAATGACGCCTATGCTGGAAAAATCCGCGCCATATTCAGAAATTAATGCGATGTTTTAATGACTCAGATAACGCCTGAACCGGAGAGATAAATGAATTCCACAGCCAGCCCCGACAATGTCACGCAACCGCGCCCGGCAGTTCTGCATATTCTATGCGGGAAAATAGCCTCGGGAAAATCCACCCTGTCCCAACATCTGGCCAGCGCGCCTTGCACCGTAGTGCTTAATGAAGACCAGTGGCTTACTCATCTTTATCAGGATGAGATGCTCTCTGTGGCGGATTATGTCCGCTGCTCGGCCAGACTCAGACAAGCCATTGCCCCGCATGTGATTTCACTGCTCAGGGCCGGTGTCTCGGTCGTGCTGGATTTTCCGGCTAATACGGTGGCGAACCGTCAGTGGATGATGAGTCTTATCACGGGATCGGGCGCAGACCATCAGCTGCATTATCTGAACGTACCGGAAGAAGTGTGTAAAGCCCGGCTGCGGGCGCGCAATCAGGCCGGAACACATCAGTTTAGCGTCACCGATGAGCAGTTTGAGCTGATATCCCGTCACTTTGTCGCACCGGAACCGGAAGAAGGTTTTCACGTGATCAGACACGATTAAGCTTCCACCTCTAACCGTCCCGGAACAGGATTATTGTCGGGGCGTATCGTTTCAGCTAAGGTGCTCTGACAGGCCGCAAGGTCATAAAGAATATCTGAAAGGAGAACGAAATGAGTCGGGAAATCAATAAAGACACGCAGTTGTGTATGTCCCTTTCCGGTCGCCCGGGAAATTTCGGCACGCGTTTTCATAATTACCTCTATCAGGCGTCAGACCTGAATTTTGTCTACAAAGCTTTCTCTACCAAAGATATCGAAGCTGCGGTGAAAGGCGTCCGCGCACTGGGCATTCGTGGCTGTGCCGTGTCGATGCCGTTCAAGGAAGCCTGCATTCCTTTCCTCGATGAACTGGATCCTTCCGCCACCGCCATTCAGTCCGTGAATACCATCGTCAATGACGACGGCTTCCTGCGCGCGTACAACACCGACTATATTGCGGTCGCCAAATTGCTCGACAGCTATCAGATACCACGCGACGCCGTTTTTGCCCTGCGCGGCAGCGGCGGTATGGGTAAAGCGGTAGTCGCCGCCATCCGTGATGCCGGATTCAAAAAGGGCTATATCATTGCGCGCAACGAAGCCAATGGTCGTGCGCTGGCAGAAGAATATGGCTATGAATGGAAAGCCGAAGTGGGTGATTTGCCGGTGGATATGGTGGTGAACGTCACGCCAATCGGAATGGCCGGCGGGCCGGAAGTGGATTCGCTGGCCTTTGAGCCGGCAGTGATTGACCGCGCCAGCATTGTTTTTGACGTCGTCGCGCTGCCGGCAGAAACACCGCTGATTCGCTACGGTCGCGAGCACGATAAAACAGTGATTACCGGTGCAGAAGTGGCGACATTACAAGCCGTCGAGCAGTTTGTGCTGTACACCGGCAAACGCCCGTCTGATGAGCTGATTGAAAAGGCAGCGGCGCACGCACGGGGCTGATTTCCGGTCAGAACGTAAAAAGCCTCTCATATGAGAGGCTTTTTTACAGGTGCATAAAGTTTAACGCACCAGACACGGCCTTTTCGGATCAAACTTCCAGTCCGGCACCAGGAACTGCATGCCCTGCGCATCGTCGCGCGCGCCGAGGCCCATACCTTTGTAAAGCTCGTGCGCTTTCATCACCTGATCCATATCCAGCTCAACGCCCAGCCCCGGCTGTTCCGACACGCGTACTTTACCGCCTTTGATCTGCAACGGTTCTTTGGTCAGTCGCTGATTACCTTCCTGCCAGATCCAGTGCGTGTCGATAGCCGTGATTTTACCCGGTGCCGCAGCCGCAACCTGCGTGAACATTGCCAGCGAGATATCAAAGTGGTTATTGGAGTGCGAGCCCCAGGTCAGACCCCATTCGTGGCACATCTGCGCCACGCGCACGGAGCCCTGCATGGTCCAGAAATGCGGATCCGCCAGCGGGATATCCACCGATTTCAGCTGAATGGTATGCCCCATCTGACGCCAGTCCGTTGCGATCATATTGGTGGCTGTCGGCAAACCGGTCGCCTGACGGAACTCCGCCATCACTTCACGCCCGGAGAATCCCTGCTCTGCCCCGCACGGATCTTCCGCATAGGCCAGCACGCCGCGCAGTTGTTTACCCAGCGCAATGGCTTCATTCAGCGACCAGGCCCCGTTGGGATCAAGCGTGATGCGCGCCTGCGGGAATCGCTGCGCCAGCGCTGTCACGGCTTCTGCTTCTTCGCTGCCCGCCAGCACACCGCCTTTGAGTTTGAAATCATTAAAGCCGTATTTCTCATACGCGGCTTCTGCCAGACGTACCACCGCTGCCGGTGTCAGCGCTTCTTCGTGGCGCAACCGGTACCAGTCGCAACTGTCACCCGGCTGGCTCTGATAGCCCAGCGACGTCTTATTGCGGTCGCCAACGTAGAACAGATAACCGAGCATTTCGACTTCATCGCGCTGCTGTCCGTCGCCCAGCAAGGATGCGACGGTCACGCCAAGGTGCTTGCCGAGCAAGTCCAGCATAGCGGCTTCAATAGCAGTCACTACGTGGATAGTGGTACGCAAATCAAACGTCTGTAATCCGCGACCTGACGCATCGCGATCGGCGAATTTCTCCCGTACAGCGGTCATCACATTCTTGTATTCGCCCAGCGTTTTGCCAATCACCAGCAGTGACGAATCATCCAGCGTCTGGCGGATCTTCTCGCCACCCGGCACTTCGCCGACGCCGGTATTGCCGCTGCTGTCTTTGAGGATCAGAATATTACGGGTGAAAAATGGCGCGTGCGCACCGCTGAGATTGAGCAACATGCTGTCGTGTCCGGCAACCGGGATCACCTGCATGGAAACAATTTTTGGTGTAGATGAAGCACTCATACTCACTCCTTATTGATTCAGATTCCGTAATCAGCGGCCCATTGCCGGGCGCTTACGATCGAATGTCCAGCCGGGGATCAGGTACTGCATCGCAATGGCATCATTGCGCGCCCCGGACGGCAGTTTTTTATGCAGTTCATGCGCGCGACGGATCTGATCCATGTCGATCTCCACACCCAGTCCCGGCTTTTCAGGTACTTTGATTTTTCCGTTCACAATTTGCAGCGGCTCTTTGGTCAGGCGCTGATTGCCTTCCTGCCAGATCCAGTGCGTATCAATGGCCGTCGGTTTGCCCGGTACGGCCGCGCCCACATGGGTAAACATCGCCAGCGAAATATCGAAATGATTATTCGAATGACAGCCCCACGTCAGGCCCCATTCGTCACAAAGTTGCGCCACGCGCACCGCGCCGTGCATAGTCCAGAAATGCGGATCCGCCAGCGGAATATCCACCGACTGCAACATCACCGCGTGCTGCATCTCACGCCAGTTGGTGGCGATCATGTTGGTCGCGACGGGCAAGCCTGTCGCACGACGGAATTCAGCCATCACTTCGCGGCCTGAAAAACCCTGTTCTGCACCGCACGGATCTTCGGCATAACTGAGGATCCCGTGCAGGTCTTTGCACAGGTCGATCGCTTCATCCAGCAGCCACGCCCCGTTCGGGTCGACGGTAATTCGTGCATCCGGGAAACGTTTTGCCAGCGCGTTAACCGCGTCGATCTCCTGCTCGCCCGGCAGCACGCCACCTTTGAGTTTGAAATCTTTAAAACCGTAGCGGTCCTGCGCGGCTTCCGCCAGTCGTACCACGGCCTCGCTGTTCATCGCTTCCTGATGGCGCAGGTGATACCAGTCGTGAACGCCTCGCGCGCCTTCCTGATACGCCAGATCGGTTTTGTTCCGGTCACCGATGTAGAACAGGTAACCGAGCACCGTCACTTCATCGCGCTGTTTGCCCGGCCCGAGCAGTTCACACACCGGCACACCGAGGAATTTGCCCATCAGATCCAGCAACGCAGCTTCCAGTGCGGCGACCGCGTTAACCCGCAGTTCAAAGGTCCACGCGCCTTTGCCAAAGGAATCAAAATCCGACGACTGATTGCCGACGTGGATCTGATGCACCAGCCGGTTCATGCGCGCCACTTCCTGGCCTTTCACCTGAGGAATGGCTTCCACCAGCGTGTTGTAAATGACTTCTCCGCCCGGCGCTTCGCCCACGCCGGTATTCCCGGCGCTGTCTTTGAGGATCACGATGTTGCGGGTGAAGTAAGCGCCGTGCGCGCCGCCAATATTCATCAGCATACTGTCGTGGCCTGCCACCGGAATAACCTGCATGTCAGTGATAACCGGTGAGGATTGTGTATTCATCATGGTTTCCTTTGACTCAGAAGGCACGTAACTGAATACGTTCGATTTTTCCGACGATAAACACATAGCTGACAACCGCCAGCAACGCGTGGATCCCGACATAAATCAGCGCACCGTTGAATGACCCTGTGCTGCCGATAATGTAGCCGATGGCAATCGGGGTGATGATGCCGGAGACGTTACCGAACATGTTGAACAAGCCGCCGCTCAGCCCGCTGATTTCTTTGGGTGCGGTGTCGGCCATCACAGCCCAGCCCAATGCGCCCAGCCCTTTACCGAAGAAGGCGAAGGCCATAATGCCGACTACCATCCATTCGGTATCGACGTAGTTGCAGAAGATCATCGACATCGACAGCAGCATACCGACCACGATCGGCGCTTTGCGGGACAGCGTAAGGTTGTTGGTTCTGCGCATCAGCCAGTCAGAAATGATCCCGCCCAGTACGCCGCCGAGGAATCCGCAAATCGCAGGCACCGAGGCCACCATGCCCGCTTTGAGGATCGACATGCCGCGCGCCTGTACCAGATACACCGGGAACCAGGTGATGAAAAAGTAGGTCAGCGCATTGATGCAATACTGGCCGATGTAGATGCCAATCATCATGCGGGATTTCAGTAATTGCTTAAGCTGGAAGGCTTTTTCCCCTTTAACAGCCGCTTTCCTGGTGGTCTTCTGATCCATATTGATCAGCGCGCCACCGGCTTCCATGTAATCAAGCTCGGCCTGATTCACACCCGGATGATCTTTCGGATCGTGGATCACTTTCAGCCAGATGAAACTCAGGATGATCCCGAGTCCGCCCATGAAGAAGAAGACGTGTGACCAGCCCACTTCGTGGGTCAGCCAGCCCATGATCGGGGCGAAAATCACGGTCGCAAAATACTGCGCAGAGTTAAAAATAGAGACGGCGGTCCCGCGTTCCTGAGCCGGGAACCAGGCGGCGACGATCCGGCTGTTGCCGGGGAAAGAAGGTGCTTCTGCCAGCCCGACCAGGAAGCGTAATGCGAAGAGAGAAACCACAATGCCAAAGCCGCTGAATATATCGACGAAGCCCTGCAGCAGGGTAAACAGAGACCAGATAAAAATACTGTAGAAATAAACTTTTTTGGAGCCGAATTTATCCAGCAACCAGCCGCCGGGTATTTGTCCGATAACATAGGCCCATGAAAATGCCGAGAAAATATAGCCCATCCCGACAGAATCCAGCCCGATATCTTTGGCCATCGCCGAACCGGCAATGGATAACGTGGCACGGTCGCCATAATTAAATGAGGTGACAATAAATAACATCACCACTATCCAGTAGCGCGCGTTAGTTCTTTTTTTGACGGCACTGGCTGCTGAAACGGTAGTTTCCATGGTGTTCTCCGGAATTAATGACAACGCCTCTAAACAGAGATAAAAGTCATTCCAGTCACAGAACTGTAGGGTTCAGAGAGGAAGGAACGCAGCCAGTATATGAACAACATTCCTTTTACTCATTGGGCAATACAACAGGCTTGAACCGCGCTTTGCATTTATCCTGAGGCAAATGCCCAGCGCGGTGCGAGTTGTTTCACAAAAAATGAAACAGCTGTGATGGCTGTCACAACTGATCGTTATCTAATTGCAACGCGACATACAGCAATAAACGATCGTCGAAATTACCCAGATCCAGACCGGTTAATTCCGAGATACGGTTAAGGCGATATTCCAGCGTATTGCGATGGATATATAACGCTTTTGAGGTGGCGGTCGGCTGCACATTATTATGGAACCAGGATGTCAGCGTGCGGCGCAGTAAACCGTTGCCGTCCGTTGCTTTCAGCCGTGCCAGCGGACGAACCAGCTCGTCGGCCTGCCAGCCACCGCGCAGACTGTCGAGCAGTACGGGCAGGATCAAATCCTGATAGAAGTAACAACGCTGTTCGGGCATCCGCTGCTTGCCGACGGTCATGGTGGTGCGCGCGGTCCGGTAGGAACGGGCAATGCTGCCGGGACCGGTGAAAAAGTTACCCAGCGAAATACGCACACGCAGGCGGCCAGTTTCCGTCATGCGGGAAAGCAGGTGATCGATACGCTGGCGGTGTCCGTCCGCATCCCAGCGATCGTAGCTGTTCAGCGCCGGTTTCAGCACCACCATTTCGGTGAGGGAGACAATAGCGATCAGGTTGTCGCGCTCCGGCGTGGTGAGCAATGTTTGCAGCTGTTGCAGCTCGGCCATGGCAGAATCGACGCCGAGCTGTCCGCTGTCAACTTCGACCACGGCCGCCACACGCGGACGGTTCAGGTCAATGCCCAGACGCTGCGCCCATTCCATCAGCGCCGGAGAAAGTTCGTCCACGCGGATAAGATTGAGCACCAGTTCTTCACGCAGACGGCTGTCCTGTGCCAGCATGTGCAGTAAACGCGCCTGCTCAAGCATCATTTCGGCGGTCATACACACCAGTTCGCCATATTGCCGTAGCTGGGAAGGATTACCGGTCAGGCCGATCACGCCGACGATCTGCCCGTCAATACGCAACGGCAGGTTGATCCCCGGACGCACACCGTGCAAATGCCTGGCGACGCCTTCATCAATATCGACAATACGTTCCTGTGAAATTGCCAGCAATGCGCCTTCGTGCAATTCACCAAGACGCTGATCGTCGCCACTGCCGATTATTCTTCCGCGGCCATCCATGACATTCACATTACTATCAATAATTTGCATGGTGCGGGCAACAATCTGTTGCGCCAGCTTTGCATCGAGATGATACGCCGACATGGATCCCCTGCCTTGGCTTATTGTTTTTTGTTCAGAGAGCATACCCAGCGCGTTGCTGCCATACATTATGCAAATGCCCAAAGAGCAGAAGCACCTGTTGAAGTTGCGGCGAAAGTCACATTTTTAAGCAAATGCCCAACTGGCATAAAACATTGGCATAAAATACGGGCATAAAAAAAGGCACGCCGGAGCGTGCCTTACCCAAAAGCCGTGCTGACGAATTACTGTGCCAGCAGGTAAATCGAGGTGTCACCACGCTGAATGTCCAGCGCCAGAACGTTTGGTTTGGTGTCGAGAATTTTACGCAGTTCACCCAGATTGGTGACTTTCTGCTGGTTCACACCCAAGATCACATCGCCTTTTTTCAGGCCAATGCGTGCTGCGGTAGAACCGGCTTTCACTTCATCGACTTTCACACCTTTCTGATCACCTGCTGAACCGTTGCTGAGTTCAGCGCCTTCGATGCCGGTGTAAATGTTGCCGGATTCGACTTTAGGCGTCTGCGTGCTTTGCTCAATGGTGACATCCACGTTCATCGGTTTGCCTTCGCGCAGCAGACCCAGCGTGACTTTGGTACCAATTGGCATGGTGCCGATGTCAGCACGGAACGAAGCGAAGCTGCTGATTGGCTTGCCGTTCATGCTCAGGATCACGTCACCGGCTTTGATGCCCGCTTTCTCTGCCGCAGATTTCGGCATGACCTGGCTGATGAATGCGCCGCGCTGTGCGTCGACTTTCATGGCTTTCGCCAGTTCAGAGTTCAGCTCGGTACCCATGATGCCCAGTTCGCCACGTTTCACCTGACCGAACTCAATCATCTGTTTGGACAGGTTTTTCACCATGTTACTTGGGATCGCAAAACCGATACCGATGTTGCCGCCGTCCGGAGCCAGGATCGCCGTATTCAGACCAATCAGTTCACCGTTCAGGTTCACCAGCGCACCGCCGGAGTTACCGCGGTTGATCGCCGCATCGGTCTGGATGAAGTTTTCGTAGTTTTCAATATTCAGGCCGGAACGTCCCAGTGCAGAAACGATACCGGAAGTCACGGTTTCGCCCAGACCATACGGGTTACCGATAGCCACGGTGTAATCACCGACGCGCAGTTGCTCGGAATCGGCCATTTTAATGGCTGTCAGGTTTTTCGCGTTTTGCAGCTGGATAACCGCGATGTCTGAACGCGGATCTTTACCGATCACTTTCGCGTCGAATTTACGGCCATCGTTCAGCTGAACGCTGATTTTTGTCGCGTTATCAACTACATGATTGTTGGTAACCACATAACCTTTATCGGCATCAATGATGACGCCGGAACCCAGCGCGCGGAAATCTTCTTTCTGCTCAGGTGCTGGCTGACCATCTGGTCCCTGACCGCCGCCCTGACAAACCGGTGAACCCTGGAACGGAGAACCGTCCTGGCACAGCGGCGAGTTCTGACCAAAGAACTGCTGGAACTGCTGGCCCATGCGCGGTGTTTTTACCGACGCACTGCCTTCCACGTTCACGCTCACCACGGATGGCATCACTTTTTCCAGCATTGGCGCCAGACTTGGCAGCTGTGTAGAGCTGGCGGACGAAGACGCTGTTTCAGCAGCCAGTGCAGAAGAAACCGGGGCCATTGCCATACCGATACTTAACGCTAATGCGCTGAGGAATAAACTCGATTTTTTCATTTTTCAGGATCTCTTAAAATTATTGTGGCAACCAAAATAGTCGCTTTGCTTGGTAGTCGTGATACTGAGATGGTATTAATAGCGTGAAGTTCATCAGGGTCGATCTGACAATGGTAAAAAATTATTGTCAGTATTTACAAATGGCGTTTTTTCAGACAGTTCCGTAAAGAAAATTAAAGAGAGTTCAACTTGTCTTTTTAAAAACAAATTACTCAGCCGCCATGAGTCTTCTGTATTCATCATACGCATAAAGGTCAGTCATTCCGCTGATATAATCCTGAATCATTCTCGCCCGGTAATAAAACTCCTGCGCCGCATGGTTTGCGATCGGTAATCCTTCCAGCGCCGTCACGGCATTGTTGTAAGCCAGACGATGCTTGGCAGAGATCTTATGCAGAAGACGGGTTTCTATAGGATATTTCCTGTGTGTATCTTCCTGAACCAGCTGCGAAAAATCCGAAAGCGGCATGTCCAGCAACGGGCTGTAAATATCCAGTAATCCGCTGATCACCCGGTAGCCCTGCAATTCCAGTTCTTCTACTTCGTGATGATTGAAAACCTGTTTGAAAGCCACGCTTTTATAAATCTCTAACAAACGATTAGCCTGACTGTCATCTTCGAGCAGGGCATGATTAAACGTGCCCTGATAAATATCTTCTATATTATCAATGAAGCGGCGTGCCGCGTGCGGGACAAGTTGTTTGACAGTCTGAACACGCAATTCCATAAAGAAGTAATCGACCGGATTACGGAAGGTTTTGGCTTTATCCATTTTCTCGTAAGCGGTACGAACCACTTTATCGAAGAAGTCGTTTTTCTCAATCTCGCCCCATTCGCGATACAGATAATGATAGAGCTGATCGACGCTAAAAATGTTTTTTTCGACCGCATCTTCGAGATCCGCAATACAGTAAGAAATATCATCCGCCGCTTCCATAATGTAGGTGAGCGGAAAACGGTTGAACTCACCCAGACTCAGTTCACTGCGCAACTCTTTAATAAACGGCTCTTCTGCCAGATAAAAACCCGGTTTTTTCATCAGGTAATCATGTGAAGGCAGTTTAGTCATCGAATATGCCGGACGGGTATATTTCAAAATGCAGGCGGTCTGGCTGTAAGTCAGATTGAGTTTCAGCAGGGTAAATACCAGCCGGATGGCCTGCGCGTTGCCCTCAAAATTAGACAGATCGTAGCGGATTTTGCTGCGCAACTGATTGAGTTCAACGTCCCCGGACGTCAGGCGTAAACAGGCCACCAGACAGGAATCTGTTTCCTGCGGCGTTTCGCCACAACTGTCAGTATCCATCCTTTTGGCAAACCAGTTATTAATCGCTGATTCACCAAAATGTCCGAACGGGGGATTGCCGATATCGTGCATCAGGCAGGCCATTTCGACCACGCTTTCGAATGGATCGGTGACATCGTTAAGGCCATATGCCTCGAGTTTCCCCTGACGGCGCAGACGATGGAGCACTTCTTTGGCGATATGACGGCCAACCTGCTGAACTTCAAGAGAATGGGTCAGACGGCTGCGGACGGCGGCGTTTTTCTCCAGCGGAAAAACCTGCGTTTTTTGCTGCAAACGGCGGATGGCGGCGGAGTTGATAATACGCCCGCGATCGCTTTCAAACTGGCGAACCACGTCGTACGCATCACGCGCCTCAATCGGGGCGCTGAAAGGACGCTGAAAATTGAATTTCGCTTTAAAATCGATCCCGGACATGATTTCCCACCTTTTCAGCCACTCGCGCGTCAAACCGACACCAGGACAGCATCCCAAACGCATTATCTCTTGTCATTAGCCATGATAGACTATCGGCCATTGTTTTCGTGATTAAACCGTCAATTCCGCACAAGCTGCGGCTTATTCCAACCACATCTGCGAGTATTTATATGAAAGTAGGCATCATCGGTGCAATGGAGCAGGAAGTCACCCTGCTGCGCGACAAAATCATCAATCGTCAGACTATCGAACGCGCGGGCTGCGAAATCTACACCGGTCAGCTGCACGGCGTAGACGTGGCGCTGCTGAAATCTGGCATCGGTAAAGTGTCTGCGGCGATGGGCACCACGCTGTTGCTGGAACATTGCCGTCCTGATGTGGTGATCAACACCGGTTCCGCGGGTGGGCTGGCGAAAACGCTGAAAGTGGGCGATATCGTGGTATCTGATGAAGTGCGTTATCACGATGCTGACGTCACCGCGTTTGGTTATGAACCAGGCCAGATGGCCGGTTGCCCTGCGGCTTTCACTGCGGATCCGGAACTGATTACGCTGGCAGAAAACTGCATCCGTGAACTGAATTTAAACGCCGTCCGCGGTCTGGTGTGCAGCGGCGACGCATTCATTAATGGTGCTGCGCCTCTGGCCCGTATCCGCGCCACCTTCCCGCAGGTCGCGGCAGTGGAAATGGAAGCGGCGGCTATCGGTCACGTGTGCCATCTGTTTGACACGCCGTTCGTGGTCGTTCGCGCCATTTCTGACGTGGCAGACGGGGAATCGCACCTGAGCTTTGAAGAGTTCCTGGTCGTTGCGGCACAGCAATCTACCCTGATGGTTGATGCGATGCTGAAAGCGCTGGCAGCGTCAGAAGAGTGATTGTTCGCAGGTTTTGTCTGGCGCTCTGCTGCCTGTGGCTGCCTCTTACGGCCACAGCGGCACCGGCGCAACGGGTGGTCAGTCTGGCACCCAATCTGACAGAACTGGCGTACGCGGCGGGTCTAGGTGGTCAGTTAGTCGGAGTTAGTGCTTACTCCGATTATCCGCCGCAGGCCAGCAAGCTGGAACAGGTGGCGAACTGGCAGGGGATCAACGTCGAACGTATTCTGACGCTTAAACCCGATCTGGTGCTCGCCTGGCGCGGCGGAAATCCTCAGCGTCCGCTGGATCAGCTGACGTCTCTTGGCATCAAAGTTCTCTATCTTGACCCGCAAAATGCGGATCAGGTGGCACAGGCGCTGGAACAACTCGCCTCGTACAGCCCTTCTCCTGCCACCGCGCAGAACGCCGCAAAAATGTTTCGCCAGCAATGGCAGGCACTTAAGCAGAAGTATCACCGGCAAAAACCGGTTCCGGCGTTCATCCAGTTCGGCACACAGCCCCTGTTTACGGCTTCTGCCGCCACGATGCAAAGCGAAGTGCTGGATGTCTGCGGAGCAAAAAACATATTTGCCGACAGCCGCGTTCCCTGGCCTCAGGTCAGCCGGGAACAGGTTTTAACCCGTCAGCCGCAGGTTATTGTTATTTCTGGCGGAAAGTCGCAAAAACAGGTCATTGAAGATTACTGGCATTCGCTGCTTAAAGCGCAGGTCATTGCGCTGGATGCAGACTGGTTCAGCCGTGCCGGACCACGAATTTTGCTGGCGGCACAACAGCTTTGTCCGCAACTGGCAGCCCTGCCTGAAAGGTAAATGCTTACTAACATTAAGTGTCGCATTTTTCTGAATTGTTCTTTTATTAACCAAAATCAATAATTCAGTGCTGTCATCTGGTAACATGTCCGGCGTAAAATCTTCGCTGCAATACCGTTCCCCGCTTTATTATTATCTCTTTGTTATACAACGTTGTTATACGACGAAATATAAAAAGTCTGACGTGTGAGTAAAAAGAAACGTCAGAGAAAAGCGTGATTTCCATCCGGAACATAAGAAATCCGGATTAAAGGCTTCGAAAACTTTACCGATAACTTTTTCAGCCTGGGCTGAATTTTTATTACACCAGCAGGAAAGAAATTTAATGAAAGCTTTATTACTCAGTGCGTTGCTCGCTTTGAGCCCGCTGGTTGCTGTCGCTGGCATGACAAGTGGCGAGATTCATATCAGCCTGACCATTTTACCCAGCTGTAAAATTGATGCTGCGCACAGCGGCACGTCCGTCACCTGCGCCAGCCGGACAATGATGCAACCGCATATCAGCGAAATGATGCTCACCGCCGTACCGGGGATCAGCACGGATTCAAAGCTGGTGACCGTTGAATGGTAACCCCTTGGTAAATACTTACTTACCTGAAAGCCCGCGTCTGACCATTAAAAAAGCCCGTCTGCATCAGCACACGGGCTTTCAATTTATACGATTCTTACCCTGGATCATTCGAGCTTGAAGGGTAATTAGATGCTAAATGATGAACCGCACCCACAGGTCGTCTTAGCATTCGGGTTGGTCACAACGAAACGTGAACCTTCCAGACCTTCTGTGTAATCCACTGAACCGCCGACCAGATATTGCAGGCTCATCGGGTCAACCACCAGCGCCACACCGGCTTTCTCGATGGTCATGTCGCCGTCGTTAATTTTATCATCGAAGGTAAAACCGTACTGGAATCCGCTGCAACCGCCACCGGTGATATAAACACGCAGCTTCAGGTTTGGATTTTCTTCATCCGAAATAAGGTTCTGTACCTTACGTGCCGCGGCCTCAGTAAACTGTAACGGCAACGCGGCTGTGTCATTCATCAATGCTTCGCTCATAATCTCTCACTCCCAATCCGCATTTGTTCAGGCCGCCGGATTGACTGTCTGAATAATGTACTCATTATCTAATACCTGAAAGTATGGTTCAAGTATGGGCATTTTTTGCTGCGCTGTCCTGCTTATTGGTGCCTTCGGCGTCGGGTTCTGCCTGCGCTTTCTCTGCATTTTCACGTTCCTGCCTCTGCAAGGTGCGGGTCAGGATCGCGGAATACAAGGGTTTACCGCCTAAAAACTGCGCCAGCAGGGTCGCACCAAGGCAGGTAATGATCATCGGTAAAATAAGCTGATAGTTATCGGTCATTTCAAGAACCAGCACAATACCGGTGAGCGGCGCACGGACACTGGCGGCAAACAGCGCCCCCATTCCGGCTATCGCAAACGTCGCGGGCTGGATACCGTACTGCGGGAACCACGTCAGCGCGGCGGTACCAAATGCCGTGCCCAGCAGCGTGCCGAGCGCCAGCATAGGGGCGAAAATCCCGCCTGGTGCGCCGGAAGCAAAGCACAAAAGCGTTGTCACCACGCGAACAAGAAAGATCACCAGCAGCATCATCAGGCTGTATTTTCCTGCCGCTGCCAGCGGGATCAGCGCAAAACCGCCGCCGGTGACTTCCTGATGAACCAGCCCGAGCAGGCCACAAAACCCGCCCAGCATCCCGCCAATCACCAGGATATTTCGCAGATTACCGCCATGAACACGGGCAAACATGTCCTGCGTGCGGAAAATCAGGGCGTTAAACATCACGCCGACCACGCCAAAAACCATCCCCAATACCAGATACAACCAAAGCGTATTCAGCGGTGCGTTGGCCAGCCTGCCTACTTCGATCACTGCGCCGTCGCCGTTGAAAATCCTGAAAACGATGCTCGACATGATCACACCGATAAACACCGCTTTTATCGATATCAGGCTATAACGAAATTGCAGGCGCATCTCTTCGAGGATGAACAAAATGCCTGCCAGCGGTGCGTTAAAGGCCGCAGAAAGCCCGGCCGCCGCACCGGTCGCCAGCAGTGAGTGGCGTGCTTCTGCGCTGCGCAGACGGAAAATATCGAACATCATTTTCCCGACATTGGCACCCATCTGCACGGTCGGCCCTTCCCTGCCCAGCACCATTCCCGCGCCGAGCGTACCGAGACCGCCAAAAAATTTCACCGGGATCACCCGCCACCAGCGAACAGGACGCAACTCTTCCAGCGCCCCTTCGATTTCCGGGATCCCCGAACCGCCCGCTTCCGGCGCGAATTTGCGCACCAGGTAATAACCGAACATCGCCATGACCGCCGAGATAACAAAGGTCAGCGGCCAGAGCAGGATCCAGTAATCACTGAACATCCCAACGCTCGAAAGACGCAACGCCATCACCAGATTCACGGTTTTTTCAAAAGCAACGCCCAGCAGACCAGCAACCGTGCCCACCAGTGCGGCCATGATCAAAATCGTGACCGGAGTTTTGTCACGGCGGAGTAAAAGGCGCAGCGCTTCGCTGCGTTTACGCGGTCCGCGCACGTGCGCGCCCGCTACATTCTCAGTCTCAGATTCATTCATCACGGAAAGAAAAATACAGAAATGGTTATGGAAGATGAATGAATTTAATCATACAAATTGGCTCCCTGACAGGATCAGCAACAAAATGCAGCACGGTTTACGGTTTTATAACGCCGCTCAGTTCACTAGAATGGGCGCAACAAAATTTCTTTACCCAGAACCCAGCAATTTCAGGAGTTGAATAATGAGTAAGTCAGAAAGTCTGTTCACGCAGGCGCAAGCGCTAATCCCGGGCGGTGTTAACTCGCCGGTACGTGCCTTCTCCGGCGTTGGCGGCGTGCCATTATTCATCGCACGCGCTGACGGCGCTTTCCTGTTTGATGCCGATGGCAAAGCGTATATCGACTATGTCGGTTCGTGGGGCCCGATGGTGCTTGGTCATAACAACGCCGAAATCCGCAGCGCGGTGATTGAAGCCGCAGAACGTGGCCTGAGCTTTGGCGCGCCGACCGAAATGGAAGTCAAAATGGCCGAGCTGGTCACCGGTCTGGTGCCAAGCATGGACATGGTGCGCATGGTCAACTCCGGCACCGAAGCCACCATGAGCGCTATTCGTCTGGCGCGCGGCTTCACCCATCGCGATAAAATCGTCAAATTCGAAGGCTGCTATCATGGCCACGCCGACTGCCTGCTGGTGAAAGCTGGCTCCGGCGCGCTGACTCTTGGCCAGCCAAACTCTCCGGGCGTTCCGGCTGATTTCGCCAAACACACCCTGACCTGTACCTATAACGATCTGGATTCAGTGCGTGCCGCGTTCGAACAATTCCCTGACGACATCGCCTGCATCATCGTTGAGCCGGTCGCGGGCAACATGAATTGTGTGCCGCCTTTGCCGGAATTCCTGCCGGGCCTGCGCAAGATTTGTGACGAGTTTGGCGCACTGCTGATTATCGACGAAGTGATGACCGGTTTCCGCGTCGCGCTGGGCGGTGCTCAGGAGTATTACGATGTGATGCCTGACCTGACCTGTCTGGGCAAAATCATCGGCGGCGGTATGCCGGTGGGCGCATTTGGTGGCCGTCGTGACGTGATGGAAGCGCTGGCACCGACCGGCCCTGTCTATCAGGCAGGAACGCTTTCCGGCAACCCGATTGCCATGGCAGCGGGTATCGCCTGTCTGACGCAAGTCGCACAACCGGGCGTGCATCAGACCCTGACCGAGCGCACCACACAACTGGCGGAAGGTTTGCTGGATGCAGCGCAGGAAGAAAATATTCCGTTCGTGGTGAACCACGTCGGCGGGATGTTCGGTCTGTTCTTCACTGATGCCGAAACCGTGACCTGCTATCAGGACGTGATGAAGTGTGACGTTGAGCGCTTTAAGAAGTTCTTCCATCTGATGCTGGAAGAAGGCGTTTACCTGGCACCTTCCGCGTTTGAGGCTGGCTTTATGTCTCTCGCTCATACTCAGGAAGACATTCAGCGCACCATCGACGCCGCACGCCGTTGTTTCGCTAAGCTTTAAGATCTGGTGAAGTCGGTTACCTCCCCTGCGAAGGGGAGGATTGGCGTGGAGTATTAAGCTGAAACTTCTATTTCGCCTGCTTTCTCAGCAGATAAATAAAGTATGGCGCGCCGATAAATGTCGCGAGCAAACCGGCCGGGATCTGGTTCGGGAAGATAATCATCCGGCCGCACCAGTCGGCAAATACCATCAGTAAACCGCCGAGAATGCTGGCGACCATCCACTGCGGAACCGCACGACGAAAGCCCATCATACGCGCCATATGCGGTGCCATCAGACCGACAAAGCTCAGCGGCCCGATGGTCAGCGTCGCGGCAGCCGTCATCACCGCCGCCAGCAATAAAATCGCCATACGCGTTGGTGTCAGTGCAACGCCGACTGATTTCGCCGTCACGCTGCCCAGTGGCAAAATATTTATCCAGCGACGACAGAACGGCACAATCACCATCAGCACCGCAGCCAGAATGAGCGTCCGCCATGCCGCTTCAGCGGACACAGAATAAGTGGAACCGGAAAGCCAGGTCAGCAAACCACCCATACGCGGATCACCGCTCGCCAGCAGCAGTGACATCAGCGTGGTGAATGCGGTACTCAGCGCGATACCGGTCAGCAACATACGTTCGGCAGAAAAACTGCGCAGACCCGATGCCATCATAATCACCAGCAACGTCAGCGCCGCACCGAGACTCCCCGCCGGTAACAGCCAGGCAAAGGCATCACCCGGCACGATAAACATCATGACCACCACGCCGGTCGCCGCACCCGAGCTTATTCCCAGCACTTCCGGGCTCGCCATCGCGTTACCGGTGAGTTTCTGGATCAGCACCCCGGAAGACGCCAGCATGATGCCCGCCGCCAGCGCCGCCATCACGCGGGGTAAACGCCACGGCAGCAGCGCCTGTAAATCCGCGCCTGTTGACCAGCTCCAGCCAGTCGCATTACGTCCGGCCATCAGTGCGATAACCAGCCCGATAAACAGCACCGCCAGCGCCAGCGCGACCCAGCGCACCAGATGATGACGTTCAGCCGGCACGTTATCGCCCTGATCCATCGGCGGTGGCGTCATGCTGTTGCGAAGACGCGGCAACAGCCACAGCAGCAACGGCGCGCCGACCAGCGCGGTCGCGGCACCGGTCGGAATTTCCATCCAGAACGTGGTGATGTACTGCATCACCTGATCGGTGAACCACAGCAGCAACGCACCAATCAGCGGTGCCATAATCAGACGTGAAGGTAAACGTCGCGCACCGAGCATCTTCGCCAGAAGCGGGGCGAACAGACCGATAAAGCCGACGATACCGACCGCATTCACCAGCTGCGCACTCATCAGGATGGCCAGCGTCAGCACCGCCAGACGTGCCGCAGAAAGCCCGAGGCCGAGGTTTTTGGCCACGCCGTCGTCCAGCCCCAGCAGCGTCATCGGACGCTGCAACAAAAACGCCAGCAACCAGACAATGATCACACGCGGCAACAGGAAACTGGCGACATCCCAGTCCTGCTGCGTCAGTGAACCACTGCTCCACATGTACAGGCTTTGCAGGCTCTGATAATTGAAGATACCGATCAGGCCGTTGACCGCACCGCAATACAAACCGAGCACCAGCCCCGCCAGGATCAGCGTGACCGGCGACATGCGTTTGCCCCAGGCGATACCGAACACCAGCGCACCAATCACCACCGCGCCGATCATGGCAGCAAACTGCTGGGTGATCATTCCACCCGGCAGCGCCCACAACGTAGCAACCGTCAGGCCGAGTTGCGCGCCCGCCGAAACGCCCAGCGTCGCAGGTTCAGCCAGCGGATTACGCAACACCTGCTGGAACAGTAAACCGACCAGCCCGAGCCCCGCTCCCGCGAGCAATGCCACGGCGATGCGCGGCAGTGAGCTGTAATGGAAAAGCATCTGCTGCACGTTGTCGATGTCCGGCTGCCACAGTGCGCCGCGCCATTGCGCGTAAGGCAATTGCTGATGCAGGTTGTAAATACTGAGCGCGCCCGCAGCCAGTGCCAGAATAATCAGAAGAGTCAGCGAAACGCTGAGCGAACGGCGGTTCATACCGGTTTCCTCAGCGTGTTGGTTAAAATATTGCAGAAGTGCATCGCGCTGAACGTTGCGCCGTAGTACCAGACGGCAGGGATGACGGTGAACTGGTTCGCACGAACGAACGGCATGGATTTCCACAGCGGCGTTTTTTCGACGGCCTTCATGATGTCAGCGCTGTCGTGATCAAAGCACAACACGCGGGCATTTTTGATTGCCGCCAGCCTTTCCACTCCGACGGAAACACTGCCCCAGAAACTGCCCTCGCCCTGCCAGGCGTTGGTGAGCCCGACATCATTCATTACTTCATGCAGCATACTGCCTTGTCCGAAGACCAGAACATGGCGCGGATCGATGAACGTGATCAGCAACAACGGCTGCTGTGCTACCGGCTTCAGCTGTTCGCGGGTTCTGGCTAAAGTGTCCTGATACCGCTGCAAATGCTGTTCTGCACGATCTTGCAAACCGAGCGTATCCGCCAGTTTGTGCAGCGAACGGATCGCCAGATCTAATGGCTTCGCAGAGCCGTCATTGGCTTTGACACTCAGCACCGGCGCGATGGTTTCCAGCTGAGCGGTCGCCGGGCCGTAACCCTGCGTCAGCAACACCAGTGACGGTTTCAGTTGCTGGATAAGTTCCATATTCGGCTCGGTGCGCTGACCGACGTCAATCACGCCCGGCGCCAGCGGCGGTTCGGCTACCCAGATGTTGTAATTGCGAATATCCGCAATCGCCAGCGGCATCACGCCGAGTGCAATCAGAAGTTCAGCGGGAAGCCATTCGAGCGCAATAATGCGGCTGAGATCGGGGCGGGACGCAGAAAGCACGGGCAAAGAGGTCAGCAACGGGGAAAGCGCCATCATCTGCAAAATACGACGGCGCGTTATTCCGGAAAAGTGTGAAATATCAGACATATCAGTATACGAAGCTCACCGGTGCGCCACCCGCAGGATGCGGCAAAATGCCCATCGGAATGCCATAGATTTGTTCAAGCACGTCACCGCGCATCATTTCTTCAGGTTCCCCCTGAGCGATCATCTCGCCGCCACGCAGCGCCATCAGCTGGTCACAATAGCGGGCTGCCATATTCAGGTCATGCAGCACCGCAATCACGGTGAGGCCCTTTTCACGGCTCAGGCGCTGGATCAACGCCAGAACGTCTTTCTGATGGGCGATATCGAGCGCCGAAGTCGGTTCGTCGAGCAGCAGGCAGCGGCTGTCCTGCGCCACCATCATCGCCAGCCACGCACGCTGACGTTCGCCCCCGGACAGGCTGTCGACCAGACGATGTGCAAAGGGTTTGAGACCCACCAGCGAAATCGCTTCTTCGACTTTTTCTTTATCGTGATGTTTGAAACGCCCGAGCGCGCCGTGCCACGGATAGCGGCCAATCGCCACCAGCTCCTGCACGGTCATGCCTTCTGCCGCCGGAAGTTGCTGCGGCAAATATGCGACCTGCCGCGCAAAAGCTTTGCTGTCCCACTGCGTCAGCGGCGTTTCATTGAGGTAAATCGTTCCGGATGTCGCCGCCTGATGACGTCCCAGCATTTTTAACAACGTCGACTTCCCTGAGCCATTGTGACCAATCAGCCCGCACACTTTTCCTTGCGGGAAAGTCAGTGACAGTGGCGCAAGAAGCGTGCGGCCCGGGACGGCAAAACTCACATCCTGCAGACGAAAGACGCTGTCTGGCAGCGGGGAAGACGGATGTACGTTGTTATCAGGCATAAGATTTTCTACGTCGACATCTGGTTGAGAACAGGAAACGGGCACGACCAGCGTGCCCGGATTTTAGTGCTTATGACGCTATCGATATCCTAAGTAATTCGGGTTGCAGGAAGGCGACAAGTTCGCGAATCCCCGGGAGCTTAGTCAGCTAAGTGACCGGGGTGAACGAACGCCGTCAACGCATCTGCGGCCTGAAGTATGACGGGTATCAGAAGCGGAATGTGGCCGTTGCAACCACCTGACGATCTGAACCCCAGTAACAGGCGTAATCGCGGTAGCAGCTGGCGACATATTCGCGATCCAGCAAGTTGTTGATGTTCAGACCCACGGAAGAACCTGGCAGGCCGAAGCGACCCAGATCGTATTTCACTGTGGCATCTACCAGCGTATAGGACGAAACGTTGAAAGCTTCATTCTCTCTGGATGCATTCACGCCGTTCGCCGTGTAGAAACTTGAGCTGGCACCGACATAACGCACACCGGAACCGACTGTCAGGCCGCTGAGCGCAGTTTCGTGGAAGGTATAATCCGCCCACAAAGACGCCATATTCGCCGGTACTTCAACAGGACGCTTGCCTTCGAAATTGGTGTCATGGGTGTATTTTGCATCGGTGTAGGTGTAAGACGCCGTCACGTTGATGTTGGCGTTAACCGCGGCTTTGGCTTCGAGTTCCACACCACGTGAACGTATTTCACCAGACTGAACGCTAAAAGCGGCATCAGCAGGGTTGGCCGTCAGGTTTTTGTCTTTTGTCAGCTGGTATACGGCTGCCGTCAGGCTGATCGGACGATCGTTCGGGATGTATTTGATCCCGGCTTCGTACTGTTTGCCCATTGAAGGATCGAATGGCTTCCCTTCTTTGGTCGCGCCTGCGGTCGGTTCAAAGGATTCGCTGTAACTGAAGTACGGAGAAATACCGTTGTCGAACAGGTAGTTCAGACCGCCACGCCAGGTGAACTGCTCATCGTTGATCTGCGACGCGCTGTTGGTCGTGCGGGTAAAGGTTGAGCTTTTCGCGAAGTCGTAACGACCGCCAACAGTCAGGATCCACTTGTTCCACTCCGCCTGATCCTGCACATACAGACCGGTTTGTTCCTGACGATTAAGGATTTCGTACGGGAAGTACAGGGAAACGTTGCCGTTACCGTATTGCGGATTCGCCAGATTCAGGTTACTTGCACTGCCGTAGTCTGCGTCAATATCGTTACGCATACGCATGTAATCAACACCAGCCAGCACGGTATGATCGATATCGCCGGTGCCGAATTTGGCCTGTGCCTGTGTATCGACATCAAAGTTCGCCAGCTTCTCTTTGGACTGAACATAGCTGCGCGTAATGTTGCCGTTACCGAGGTAACCGAAGCCGTAAACGGATTTGTATTCGGTATCGAGTTTGGTGTAACGCAGGTTCTGGCGCACCGTCCAGGTATCATCAAACTGATGCGCGAAGCTGTAACCGACCATTTTCTGGTTGCGGGACATGCGGTTACCCGCTTCACCTTCATTGAAATCTGTCGGGAGTTTATGTGCTTTACCGTTGGCGTCGTAATAAGGCACCACGGTACCTTCACGCGGCAACCAGCCGTAGTAACCGGCATCCGGATCGTTCTGGAAATTGCTCAGGAAGGTAAAGTCAGTTTTATCATCAGGACGCCATGAGAAAGACGGGGCAATGGAATAGCGTTTCTCTTTCGCCATTTCCTGTTGCGCATCCTGACTGCGCGCCACACCGGTCAGACGGTAGGAATACACGCCTGCATCGTCAATGGCATCGCTGAAATCAAATCCGGTCTGGTACAGGTTGTCTGTACCCATTTTAAACTGCACTTCTTTCAGCGGTTCAGTGGTCGGGCGCTTACTGACCATACTGACAACGCCGCCCGGATTGCTTTTACCGTACAAAACGGAAGAAGGCCCGCGCAGTACTTCGACACGCTCAAGCATGTACGGATCCATCGATACTTCAGAATAGTTATCGCCCTGAAGTTTGATGCCGTCGAGATACTGGTTGGTGTTAACAGAGGTGAAGCCGCGGATTGCCATGGCGTCGATGGTGTTAGAACTGCCGCGGCTGGCAAAGACACCCGGCGTATAACCCAGGGCTTCTTTCACCGTCACCGGTTGCTTCATGTCCATTTCTTCGCGAGTCACCACGGAAACAGATTGTGGTGTCTTCACCAGTGGCGTATCGGTTTTTGTACCGGTAGCGCTATGTTTTGCTGCGATGGTCGCCGCAGGGCCCCATGCAGATTCCTGTGCCGCTTCGGGAGCAGAAGAAGCCGTCACATTAATGGTATCTTCCTTCGCAGGCGCGGTGGTGGCGGCACCGGCGTAAAATGCGGCAGTACCCAGTGTTGCGGTAATGGTTAAAGCTAACGTCCGACGCTTAAATGCGCCTTTTGGGACAGAATTTGAAAGCGAGCGTTGAGAAGCCATTGCATAATCTCTGGAGTGGAAATGGGAATGTAAACGATAATTATTATTATGACCGTCGCATATTATGCGCAATGCTTGCCCGCCTGCAACACTAATTCACATATAGATCGTCTGAATGAATAAAAAATATCCCCATGTTAAACATGGGTAAAAATGCCTATAAATTAAACGGGGATGAATGTGACGGGTTTGCGAAAAATGTAAAACGTGCGGGTTAATTTGCGTTATGAATAACAATTAAAAAGGGCACGATTTTCATCGCACCCTTTTTTGTAATTAATCCAATATCCTAAATCATTCAAGTTGATTTAAGGCAGCCAACGCCGAGCCAGCCTGAAGGATGACGGATATTTAGTTGCCTGAGCCAAACATATCCTTAATCCAGCCCGCAACGCCGTTGCTGTCTTTCTTCTCATCCTGAGATTGTGGCTGTTGTTGTTGCCCGGATTGCTGTTGTTGTTGCTGCTGCATTTGTTGCTGTTGTTGCTGCTGCTGTTGCTGAACAGCGGTCACAGAAGCCTGGCACATGGCGTCCGGCGAATCCGTCCAGACCGGAATGGAACGCGTTGCGCCACCGCCGCCCAGCATTCCGCCGCTGTTGTTGCCGCAGACAAAGTTACCGCTGCCATCAATGTTCATCGTGCTGATGCCTTCCGGCATTTGCAGATCCAGAGGCTGCGGCGTGCCGTTCTCCAGATAACGTCCGTACAGCACCAGCGCACCGGTTGAACCCCACAGTTTGGACGGGCCGTTGTTATCGCGGCCAACCCAGGTAATCGCCACCTGATTGCCGTCGATACCCGCAAACCAGCTGTCACGCAGTTCGTTGGAGGTACCGGTTTTTGCTGCCAGATGCAGTTTCGGGAACTTGTTCGCCAGCGCGCGCGACGTCCCTTCCTGCACAACCTGCTGCATCGCATACAGCGTCAGATACGCCGCCTGGGATGGGATCACGCGAACCGCCTGCGGGAAGCTCTGATAAAGCACCGTGCCGTCTTCCGCAATCACCGAGCGCACCGCGGACAGTGGCGCTTTGTTACCGCCGCTGGCAATGGTCTGGTATTCCTGCGCAACTTCCATCGGCGTCAGTGCAATCGCACCAAGCAGCATCGACGGCGTCTGATTCAGGGATTCTTTCGGGATCCCCAGATTGATCAGCGTTTGGGTTATGTTATCCAGCCCTACCGCCATACCCAGATTTACCGTCGGGACGTTCATGGAACGCGCCAGCGCATCCACCAGCAAAACCTGACCACGGAACTGATGGTCATCGTTTTTCGGTGACCACGTCTGACCATTTGCCAGTTTCAGCGTCAGCGGCTGGTCGGCCAGAATGGTGTTAAGACGATATTTGTCCGGCTGAGAAAGCGCGGTCAGATAAGTCGCCGGTTTAGCCAGAGAACCGACCTGACGACGCGCCTGCATCGCACGGTTAAAGCCTGCGAACTGCGTTTCCGCGCCGCCGACCATCGCCCGTACTTCGCCGGTATAACGGTCAACAATGACCATCGCGGTTTCGATGTCATTCAGGCCGCTTTTCTTACGCAGTAACGGAATGCCTTCTTCGACCGCTTTTTCCGCCGCATCCTGAGAAATAGGATCCAGCGTGGTGAAGATTTTCACCCCTGACATGTCCTGAACTTTATCGCCCAGTTTGGCCTGAAGCTCCTGACGCACCATCTGCATAAACGCAGGCTGAGGCGAAATCACGCCGCCTTTCGGCTGCACGCCGAGCGGACGGGCGCTGAGCATGTCATACAGTTCCTGATCGATAACTTTCTGATCAACCAGTAAACGCAGCACCAGATTACGACGCTGCAACGCCATTTGCGGGTTACGCCACGGGTTATACAGCGACGCCCCTTTCACCATGCCGACCAGCAACGCCTGCTGATCCAGACTCAGTTCATTCACCGGACGACCAAAGTAATACAGGCTCGCCAGCGGGAAACCGCGGATCTGATCGGAACCGCTCTGGCCGAGATACACTTCGTTCAGATACAGCTCAAGAATGCGGTCTTTGCTGTAATCCGCGTCCAGCAGGATCGCCATAATGGCTTCACGTGCTTTACGGCTCAGTGAACGTTCGTTGGTCAGGAACAGGTTTTTTACCAGCTGCTGCGTCAGCGTAGAACCGCCCTGCACCGCATGACCGGCGGTCAGGTTTGCCAGCACCGCACGGCCGATGGAATAGAAGTTGATGCCGTCGTGTTCATAGAAATGACGGTCTTCCGTTGCCAGCAAGGTATCGACCAGCAAATCCGGGAATCCGGAACGCGGCACGAACAGACGCTGTTCGCCGTTAGCATTCGACGCCTGCAACATGGTGATCAGACGCGGGTCGAGGCGGAACAGCCCGAAATCACGCTGATTATCCAGATTTTTAATTTCTGCAAGGCTGCTGCCATCAAACATCAGGCGGGCGTTCACCTGCCCTTCTTTACCTTCCGGGAAATCAAACGGACGACGCAGCAAATCGATGTAATTCGCGTGCACCGTAAATTCGCCCGGACGGGTGATACGCGTCACTTCGCGATACTGCGTACCTTCCAGCAATCCGACCATCTCAGCTTTGCTGATCTGCATGTCCGGCTCAAGGTTTACCTGACGACCATAGACCGCCGCAGGCAACTGCCAGACTTTACCGCCATCAATGCGGTCATGGATTTGTTTGTTGAGGTAAAACGCATAAATCCCGAGCAGAATAAGAAAAACGATGAACAGTTTGACTAACAGCCAGAAAATACGGCGCTTCACACTCTTTTTTCCGCCTTTTTTGGCTTTACGCGGCGGTGCTTTACGGCTCATGCGCGATTCCTGTTCTTCTTCGTACTCATCGTCATCCTCATACTCGTCATCGATTTCTTCTTCATAATCATCGTAGTCGTCATCCCGGCGGCTACGGCGGACGGGACGAGCCCGCGCAGGCTTCCGCCCGGCAGGTTTACCTTTACGGCCAATCGGCTCGCGATCATCGCCAGACATCAGTCAATCTCCCAACGTGCTGCTGTGTTCGTCATAATGATTCTGCTTAGCTGAGTCATTTTCATTTTTGATTTCAAAAAAACACTGTATTTCAAAAAGATACTGTTGATGGCCTGAAGTTCAGGCCGCAAGGCGCTTACTCTGTGCCCCGCTCATGATTTCGCCCAGAAGAAATGTCTGAAAAATCGCCCCTTTCCTGCACAATTTTTAAAAGCTCAGACAGACATCAGGACGCATGTTTTTTCGTCCGGCGCGTAGGCAGCGCCTCCGCCGGATTGTCCGGCCACGGATGTTTCGGATATCGCCCTTTCATTTCTTTTTGCACTTCGCGGTATGATCCCTGCCAGAAAGCGGCCAGATCGGCTGTTATCTGTAACGGACGCTGTGCCGGTGACAATAACTCAAGCACCACCGCAACGCGGCCTTCCGCCAGTTGCGGGCTGCGCTGCTCGCCGAACATTTCCTGCATCCGCACCGAAAGTGCCGGTGGCTGGTCTGCATGATAACGGATTGGCAGACGACTGCCAGTCGGCACGGTGTAATGTGTCGGTAATGCACTGTCAAGACGCTGACGTTGTTGCCAGTCCAGCAACCTTAATAAGGCATCATGCAAATCAACCTGTTGCAGTGATTTTAACGAGCGAACGCCCTGTAAAGACGGCTGCAACCAGCGTTCCAGACCGTCGAGCAAAGCCTGGTCGTCGGCAGCCGGCCAGCCGGCCTCAGGCAGCCATTTTGCGGCACACAGAAGCCGGAGTCGCAGTTGTTCTGCCGCTACCGACCAGTTCAGCGCCTGCAAACCCTGTGTGCGGATCCAGTCGATCAACGCCTGTTGCAGTTCTTCGTCATCCGGCTTCGCCAGCGGATTCGCTTTCAGCACCAGCCGGCCAATCTGCCAGCGTCGCCAGGCGCGCAGGGTGCCTTTTTCTTCATCCCATTCCACCGCCGTCTGTTCTTTAACGACATCGGGAAGGCGCGACGGAAGTTGCGTGATATCCAGCGAGACAGCCAGCAGAATGCGGGCATCCGGGCTGTTGTTGCCCTGTAATAACTGCGGGGCGACCAGCCACGGCGCGCGGGTTAACCCGTCGTCCTGCGGCAAAGACGCACCCAGTCCTTTCGCCAGCAGATAGCGCCCATCTTCGCCGCGCCGCTGCGCAATGCGGTCACTGAAAGCGCGGGCCAGCAGCCACGGTGCAAGGGAAGCATCCGGTTCACCGTTTTTTGCACCGGTGCGCTGCGCCAGCTGTTTCGCCCGCCGCTGCCAGTTGCCCTGCGGGCGGCTGAACCAGTAATCGATATCCGGTAATCCGCCGCGTGGCGGTTCTTCGAGGATGGCGGCCAGCAAGGCTGCCGTTGCCAGTGCGTCCGGACTTTGTGTTGCAGCCGCAATCAGCATCGCCGCCAGCCGTGGCTCACAGCCAAGCTGTGCCATACGTTGTCCGGCGGCGGTAAGTTTTCCCTGCACATCGGTGGCACCGAGCTGCTGTAACAGATTTTTGGCAGCAGATAATGCGGCGACAGGCGGCTTATCCAGCCACTGAAGTTGCGCCGGATCCTGACAGCCCCACTGCAACAACTCCAGCCAGAAACTGCTCAGATCGCTTTGCAGAATTTCCGCTTCGGCCTGCGCACTGGCGCGTTCAGCCTGCTCTTTGCTGAACAGATGCCAGCACAATCCCGGTTCAAGACGTCCGGCACGCCCCGCACGCTGAGTCATCGACGCCTGACTGATGCGCTGCGTCACCAGCCGCGTCAGGCCGCTGCGTGGGTCAAATTGCGCGCTGCGCTCCAGACCGCTGTCCACCACCAGGCGGATACCTTCGATGGTCAGACTGGTTTCCGCAATATTGGTCGCCAGCACCACTTTGCGGCGTCCTGCGGAGGAAGGCTGAATGGCTTTTTGCTGTTGATCCAGCGACAACGCGCCGTACAACGGACAGAGATCGACATCCTCCGCCAGCCTGCCGTTCAGCAGATTTTGCACGCGGGTAATTTCAGAAACACCCGGTAAAAACAGCAGCATCGAGCCGTGATTTTCGCCCATCAGACGGCTGACCACGCGCGCCACGCCTTCGTCCAGCCGTTCGTGCGTGGCAAGGGAAAGATACAGCCGCTCGACCGGGAAACTGCGGCCTGCGGATTCAATCACCGGCGCATGCGGCAGTAAAGAAGACAGGCGCAGATTGTCGAGCGTCGCCGACATAATCAGGATTTTTAAATCATCGCGCAGCGCATTCTGCACATCGAGTAATAACGCCAGCGCCAGATCGGCTTGCAAACTGCGCTCATGGAATTCATCGAGGATCACCATCGACACGCCGGTCAGTTCAGGATCCGCCTGCACCATGCGGGTCAGAATGCCTTCAGTCACCACTTCAAGGCGCGTTGCGGCGCTGGTTTTGCTCTCAGCGCGCATACGATAACCCACGGTCTGCCCCGGCGTTTCACCCAGCTGTTGCGCCAGACGGAAGGCGACGTTTTTTGCTGCCAGACGACGAGGTTCCAGCAGCAGAATTTTGCCCGGCAAATTAGCCTGTTTGAGCAACTGCAACGGCAGCCAGGTCGATTTACCGGCACCGGTCGGGGCAAGCAAAAGCACCTGCGGCGCCTGTTGCAGTGCGGCTAATAGCGGTTCAAGTACGGCGCTGACAGGCAAAGAAGGCAATGAATTCACCATGAGAGTTAACTTTAAACGGCGGGCATTGTAGCATTTAGCCCCACATCCGGCATGTTGCCGTGATTCGTCTTCACAGGAATTTCTATGTCTGCCGAACGCCGCCTGTTCTTCGCCTTATCCCTGCCTGCAAAAATGCAAAAGCAGGTGATTAAGTGGCGTGCGGATAATTTCCCGGCGGAAACCGGCCGCCCGGTCGCAGCCGCTAATCTGCATATTACGCTGGCATTTCTCGGTGAAGTCAGCGCTCTCAAGGAAGCCGCGCTGACCCGCGTCGCCGGGCGCATTCAGGGGCAAACATTCAGCCTGATGCTGGATGATATTGGCCACTGGCCGGGTTCCGGCGTGGTATGGATTGGCACCCGACGCGCGCCCAACGCATTGTTGCAGCTGGCGTCCGTATTGCGATCCCACGCAGCGCGCAACGGGTGTCATCAGAGTACACTGCCGTTCCACCCGCATATGTCGCTTTACCGCAATGCGACGCGCCCGGTCGCTATTCCTCCGGCCACACCTGGCTGGCAACTGGATGCCACCGAATTCAGTTTATACGAATCGCTGTTTGAACGGGGACGCACCCGTTACCACTGCCTGCAAACCTGGCCGCTGGGCGATATGCAGGAAACCTGATCTCTTTTAGCATTCTCTTTGACCAGAGTATTTCACACGGAAACCCTCATGCATTTCGAGCCTGCGCTTCAATCTGCCACTCTCATTAAACGTTACAAACGGTTTCTCGCCGACGTGATCACGCCCGATGGCACCGAACTGACCCTGCACTGCGCTAATACCGGCGCGATGACCGGTTGCGCGACACCCGGCGACACCGTCTGGTATTCCACGTCCGACAATCTCAAACGCAAATATCCGCACAGTTGGGAACTGACGGAAACACAGCAAAATTACTGGATTTGCGTCAATACACTGCGGGCCAATCAGCTGGTACGCGAAGCCATTATGGCGCAACGCATACCGGAATTATCCGGTTACAGTAAACTCACATCAGAAGTAAAATACGGCACCGAAAATAGCCGTATAGACTTGATGTTACAGGCAGAAAATCAACCTGACTGCTATATTGAAGTGAAATCTGTCACGTTGCTGCAAGAGGGACGGGGATTCTTTCCCGATGCAGTCACACTGCGCGGTCAGAAGCATTTACGCGAGTTACAGTCGATGGCAGAACAGGGGCAGCGGGCGGTACTTTTCTTCGCTGTTTTACATTCAGGCATTGAAAGCGTGTCCGCAGCACACCATATTGATCCGCGTTATACCGAATTACTGACGTATGTTCAAAACAAGGGTGTTGAGGTGATGTGCTACGGTGCCGAACTTTCTGCTGAGGGTATCCGCCTCACAGAGAGATTACCGCTGGTGACGACATCAGTCAGTCAATAAAAAGAGTTCGGATAACCCTGTAATTACCTGTCGGCGGCATAAAAAACAGGTCGCGAATACGCTTTTCCTCACAGGCTTGTCAAGCACCTGCGAGGAATAATTGCCAACCTCGTTGCCTTCTGTTATTTATAGCGGCCTGATTTTTTCCCCCGTTGGGGATCGAAATGTTCGAAGCCTGCATGTTGCAGTCATATGCGGCATAAAAAGCGGATGAACATAGTGCGTGTTATGTAGGAGAAGCATCATGCAAGAAGGCCAAACCCGTAAGACGTCGTCCTTGAGCATTCTCGCTATCGCTGGGGTGCAGCCGTATCAAGAGAAGCCGGGCGAAGAGTACATGAACGACGCTCAGCTGGCTCACTTCAAAAAGATTCTTGAAGCATGGCGCAATCAGCTCAGGGATGAAGTAGATCGTACCGTTTCACACATGCAGGAAGAGGCAGCTAACTTCCCTGACCCGGCTGACCGGGCGACACAGGAAGAAGAGTTCAGCCTGGAACTGCGTAACCGTGACCGTGAACGTAAGCTGATTAAAAAGATTGAAAAAACACTGAAAAAAGTGGAAGACCAGGATTTCGGATATTGTGATTCCTGTGGCGTTGAGATTGGCATCCGCCGTCTTGAAGCCCGTCCTACCGCTGATTTGTGTATCGACTGTAAGACTCTGGCAGAAATCCGCGAAAAGCAGATGGCTGGCTAAGTTTCGGGTCCCACGCGGTGCGTCATGCACCGCGTTCCCTTTTAACGCCGTACCCCACTTTTATGCCGCAAGAACAACACTACACTGGCCGTTTCGCCCCCTCACCTTCCGGTGACCTTCATTTCGGTTCTCTGATTGCCGCGCTTGGCAGCTATTTGCACGCCCGTTCGCAAAACGGCAAATGGTTAGTGCGCATCGACGATATCGACCCGCCACGTGAAATTCCGGGCTCCGCTGACCGCATTTTAGCCACGCTCGAACGCTACGGACTGGAGTGGGATGGCGAGGTTGTCTGGCAGTCAAAACGTCATGACGCCTATCGTGCCGCGCTGGACTGGCTGTACCAGCAGCAAAAAAGCTATTACTGCACCTGTACCCGCCAGCGTATTTCGCAAACCGGCGGAACTTACGACGGCCATTGCCGTGATTTAAATTTGGGTGCAGAAAATGCTGCCATCCGCCTGCGTCAGACCCTGCCGGTGTACGGTTTTGATGATGATTTTCAGGGACATTTGCACGCCAGCGCGAAACTCGCTGAAGAAGACTTTATTATCCGCCGCCGCGACGGGCTGTTTGCCTATAATCTGGCGGTGGTAGTAGATGACCATTTTCAGGGTGTAAATCACATCGTGCGCGGCGCAGATCTGATTGAACCGACGGTGCGCCAGATTTCCCTATACCGGCATTTAGGTTATCCGCAGCCCGGATATCTGCATTTACCGCTGGCGCTCAATGAAAATGGCGATAAGCTTTCCAAGCAGAATCACGCGCCCGCGTTGCCGGAAGGCGATCCCCGTCCGGTTATCATTAACGCACTGAAATTTTTAGGCCAAAGGCTGCCGGAAAACTGGCAGGATTACACTTTGCCTTTATTATTACGCTGGGCGACAGCACAGTGGACGACGGCGGATATCCCGCATCAGGTGCGCTAATGCTGCGCAGATGTGACATCGGCATTCTCAAAGCGGCTACTGTGAGCTATGATTAGCCGCTGTTTTTGCGTCACGCCAATTTTTTCAGTCACTATCGAGGTGTACCATTTTTACCCGAGTAGCCAATTTTTGCCGTAAGGTGCTAGTTCGTGAAGATAAAGTCGTTCGTGAAGAAAAGGCTGTTCATGACGAAGCCGCGCTTCATGGAGAACCTAATCGCGAGGAAAATTCCCGTCGTGATCCGTCTCCTGTGGCCGAAGGCAATGTGAAGGCAACAAATCCTGAACGTCGTGACAACGAGCAACGCCGTGAAAATCGCGGCCGTCGGGATGACAACGCGAACCGGGGCGACCGCCGCAATAATAACAACCGCCGCTCTTCTTCCCCTTATCAGCCTCGTGGCGAACGCAGCGATTCCCGTGGCGATCGTCATCACGATCAGCGTACTGACCGTAATGACTCGCGTAACGAACCTCGCGCTCCGCGTCCTTCTGTCGAACACGTACAGAAACCGCGTCCGTCATTTGATTACGCCGGTGAAACCCGTGCGATGACCATTATCCCCCGCGATGAGCACAATATTTCTCGTCGTGATATCAGCGAAAACGCCCTGAAAGTCCTTTACCGTCTGAACAAGTCTGGCTTTGAAGCCTTCCTGGTCGGCGGTGGCGTGCGCGATTTGCTGCTGGATAAAAAACCAAAAGACTTCGATATCACCACCAACGCCACGCCGGATCAGGTGCGTAAACTGTTCCGCAACTGCCGTCTGGTCGGTCGTCGTTTCCGTCTGGCTCACGTGATGTTTGGCCCGGAAATCATCGAAGTCGCCACCTTCCGTGGTCACCACGAACAGCACGAAGAAACCGACGATAAAAACGTGTCCCAGCAGGCGGTCAACGGCATGCTGCTGCGCGATAACATTTTCGGCACCATCGAAGACGACGCCCAGCGCCGTGACTTCACCATCAACAGTTTGTATTACGGCGTTGCTGACTTTACCGTTCGCGATTACACCGGCGGTCTGCGCGACCTGGAAAATGGCATCATTCGTCTGATTGGTGATCCGGAAACCCGTTACCGCGAAGATCCGGTCCGTATGCTGCGCGCCGTGCGTTTCGCCGCCAAACTGAACATGAAGATCAGCCCGGAAACCGCCGAGCCGATCCCGCGTCTGGCTACGCTGTTGCAGGAAATTCCGCCAGCGCGTCTGTTCGAAGAATCCCTGAAGCTCTTGCAGGCCGGTTACGGCTACGAGACATACAAAAAGCTTTGTGAATACCAGCTATTCCAGCCTTTGTTCCCGCTGATTGCCCGCCAGTTTACTGAGCAAGGCGACAGCCCGATGGAACACATTCTGATCCAGGTGCTGAAAAATACCGACCACCGTCTGCATAACGATCAGCGCGTCAATCCGGCGTTCCTGTTTGCGGCAATGCTGTGGTATCCGGTGATTGAGCATGCACAGAAGCTGGCGCAGGAAGGCGGTCTGACATATTACGACGCCTTCGCGCTGGCAATGAACGACGTGCTCGACGAGCAGTGCCGTACGCTGGCGATTCCGAAACGTATTACCACGCTGGTGCGTGACATCTGGGCGCTGCAACTGCGTCTGTCACGTCGTCAGGGTAAACGCGCGCACAAGCTGATGGAACATCCTAAATTCCGCGCGGCTTATGATTTACTGGTGCTGCGTGCTGAAGTCGAACAACACCGCGAACTGCAAAGTCTGGCGCAGTGGTGGGGCGAGTTCCAGGAAGCCACACCGGCTTCACAAAAAAGTATGCTGGGTACGCTCGGTGACGATGCGGCACCGGCACGCCGTGCGCGTGCGCGCCGTCCGCGTAAACGGGCTCCGCGTAAGGATGGCGGTCAATGATCCGCGTTTACCTGGCTCTGGGCAGTAATCTTGCCCGTCCGCTTGACCAGGTAAATTGTGCGCTGGAGGCGCTGGCACATTTGCCGCGCACCCGCTTTGTGGCCGCATCGCCGTTTTACCGCAGTAAACCGCTGGGGCCACAAGATCAACCTGATTATCTGAATGCAGTGGTGGCGCTCGATACGCTGCTGCCGCCGGAAGAGTTGCTCGATTGCACGCAAGGGATCGAGCAAAATCAGGGACGCGTTCGCAAAGCCGAACGCTGGGGACCGCGGACGTTAGATCTCGATATGCTGATCTATGGCGACCAGGTGATCAATACCGAGCGTTTAACAGTGCCACATTACGATATGAAAAACCGCGAGTTTATGCTGTATCCGCTGGCCGATCTGGCGCCGGATCTGGTGTTTCCGGATGGCGAAACGCTGCAAAGCCTGCTCGCACGCGTTCCGCTCAACGGCCTGACTACATGGTAAGTCGCTCAGCGGCTTACCCGTACCATCAATCCCCCTTCTGCTTTGTTCTCATAGACAACTTTCAGCTGATGTAACTGCGCGATCCTCTGTACGATCGAAATCCCCAGACCGCTGCCGGTTTGTTCCTGTCCCGGTGGCCGGTAAAAACGCTCGCCGAGCCTTGCCAGATGTTCATCGCTGATCCCCGGCCCCTGATCTTCAACCGTCATTCCCCACGGTTTCAGTCGCACCGTCACGCAGGTTCCGGCCGGTGAATAACGGATCGCGTTATCCAGCAGATTACGTACCATCAGTGAAAGCAGCAGCGACTGACCCCGCATTTCAGGCGGAACGCCCTGCTCTTCAAAACGTAATTCGATACCTTTGCCATGCGCACGATAATCCTGTTCCGCCAGACTTTGAGCGACCAGCGAAGGCCAGTCGATCCGTTCCAGTTCTTCCGGGGCGGAGAAACTTTCCAGCCTTGAGAGCGTCAGTAACTGATCCACCAGCCGTGTGGCGCGATCGATGCTGGTGGTCAGATTTTCCAGCGCATGTTCACGCATTTGGGCGTCATCGCCGGAAAGCTGCACCACTTCCGTTTGCACCCGTAACGCCGCCAGCGGACTGCGCAGTTCGTGAGCAGCATCCGAAGTGAACCGGCGTTCGCGTACCAACATTTCACCGGTACGGGCAAACAGAGAATTCAGCGCATTCGCCAGCGGCAGCACTTCTCCGGGCAGAGAGTCCGTGACTATCGGCGTGGAATCTTCCGGCGAACGCTGACGTAATCCTTGCGCCACGCGACGCAGCGGACGCAATTCCAGCGTAACCATCACAATCAGCGCCAGTAACAGTACCGGCAGCGAGCCCAGCCACGGCGTCAGTTGTCCGCTGACCAGACTCCAGGCCATATCATTGCGATAATCATATTCCTGCCCGACGGCCACGCGATACTGTCCGTCCGGCGACGTCAGCCAGACCATCCGCCAGGTATCGCTGTCACCTCTCAGTTCCGCATCGACAAAGCCCTGCGTATCACCATCGAAGCGAATGCGTTTGCCGTTCTCGCCATCATTAAGCAGCATTTGCCCGTGAAGGTTAAAAATAGCAAAGGTCAGCGCATCGTCATCGGTATGACCGCGTGACCCTTTGCGCACCATTTTTTTGGTATCCGGCAGTTCGGCGTCTTTTGAGAGATTCAGGCGATCGCCCAGCCCGGTGGCGGCAAGACGTTTGGCGAACAGCATTTGCTGGGTATCGAAAACTTCATTGATGTGTTTGCGGGTCTGATGCCACGCCACGCCGCTGGCAATCATCCAGGTCAGCAGCGCCAGTACCGAGAAAAGCAGGATCAGACGCAGGCGCAGGCTGAGGTTTTTCAGTTTCTTCACCCGCTTCACGCCTCCCCTCCTTCACCTGTTTTTATCTCATCGCCCAGCGTATAGCCCACGCCATGGACGGTGCGAATAAAACCTTTGCCGAGTTTGCTGCGCAGATGGTGAATATGCACTTCCACGGCGTTGCTGCTGACCTCATCGTCCCAGTTGTAGAGTTTTTCCTGGATGAGCGTACGCGCCAGCACGCGGCCTTTGTTGTTGAGAAACAGCTCCAGTACCGCGACTTCACGCGGGGTAAGCGTCACCGCTTCTCCGTTAAGCATCACGCTGCGGGCTGCGGGATCAAATTCTATCGCGCCATGAATGACTTTTGGCGTCACTACGCCGTGACGACGGCGGATCAGTGCCTGCAGGCGCGCGGCGACTTCCACCAGCGCAAAAGGCTTACACAGATAATCATCAGCACCGGCCTGAAGGCCACCGACGCGCTGCTCGAGCGCATCACGGGCGGTGAGGATCAGCACCGGCGTATCGCGTCCGGCCTTACGCCATTCGCGCAACAGATCCATTCCGTCCATGCCCGGCAGGCTCAAATCGAGGATCACTGCATCGTAAGGCGCGCTGTCGAGCGCCGCTTTGCCCGTCACGCCGTCGGTAAACCAGTCCAGTGTAAAACCTAATTTTGTCAGCCCGGCTTTGATACCGTCGCCGATCATCTTATCGTCTTCAACTAATAGAATTCGCATGGTTCCCTCCGTTTTTGCCATTATAGCTGACGCTTCTTAATCACTTCTTAAGAGCGGGATCAACGTCTCTGCGAGTGATCGTGCTGTCTGACTTTCCACTCATACAGTAGAATACCGGCATCATATTCATCCGATGAATTATTCAAAGGAACGTGTTCATGAAACCAACAACGCTGAGCCAGCTTCGCCAATGGAAGCAGGAAAAACATAAATTTGCGACCATTACCGCGTATGACGCCAGTTTCGCGCAACTGTTTGCTGAACAAGGCATCTCTGTGATGCTGATCGGTGACTCGCTGGGCATGGTCGTTCAGGGCCAGGATTCCACGCTGCCGGTGACGGTCGAAGAGATTGCTTACCACACCCGTTGCGTTCGCCGTGGCGCGCCTCACGCGTTATTGCTGGCTGACCTGCCGTTCATGAGTTACGCCACGCCTGAACAGGCGTTTGAAAGCGCTGCCGTGCTGATGCGCGCGGGCGGCAATATGGTCAAACTCGAAGGCGGCAGCTGGCTGTGTGATACGGTCAGAATGCTGACCGAACGCGCCGTGCCGGTGTGTGGCCATCTGGGGCTGACGCCGCAGTCGGTGAACATTTTCGGTGGCTACAAAGTTCAGGGACGCGATGAAGTCGCCGCCAATCAGCTGATCAAAGATGCGATGATGCTCGAAGAAGCCGGTGCGCAGTTGCTGGTGCTGGAATGTGTGCCGGTCGAACTGGCCCGCCGCGTGACCGAAGAACTGAGCATTCCGGTGATCGGCATTGGCGCGGGCAATGTGACTGATGGACAGATTCTGGTAATGCATGACGCATTTGGCATCACCGGCGGCCATACGCCTAAATTCGCCAAAGACTTCCTCAGCGAAGCGGGTGATATTCGTGGTGCAGTGCGTTTGTATGTCGATCAGGTCGCGCAAGGCGTGTATCCGGGCGAAGAACATTCCTTTAAATAAGCGGGAGAAGGCTGGTGTTGATAATTGACAGCGTGGCGCTGCTGCGTCGCGAAATCCGTGATTTTCGTAAAAATAACAAACGCATCGCACTGGTGCCGACGATGGGCAACCTGCACGAAGGCCACATGACGCTGGTGGAAGAAGCCAAAGCGCGTGGCGACGTGGTGGTGGTGAGTATTTTCGTCAACCCGATGCAGTTTGAGCGCGCGGATGATCTTGAACGTTACCCGCGTACCTTGCAGGAAGACTGCGAGAAGCTGAATAAGCGCGGCGTAGATCTGGTATTCGCCCCGTCGCCTGCGGAAGTCTATCCGAAAGGTCTGGCAACCCAGACTCAGGTTGATGTGCCGGTGATTTCCACCATTCTGGAAGGCGCGAGCCGTCCGGGACATTTTCGTGGCGTCTCAACCATCGTCAGCAAACTGTTCAATCTGGTGCAACCGCAGGTCGCCTGTTTCGGGCAAAAGGACTTCCAGCAACTGGCACTGCTGCGCACGATGGTGGAAGATATGGGATACGACATCGAGATTGTCGGCGTGCCGATTGTGCGTGCCAAAGACGGTCTGGCGCTCAGTTCCCGTAACGGTTATCTGACTACCGATGAACGTAAAATCGCGCCTCAGCTGAACAAGATCATGAACGCGCTGGCACAACGTCTGAGCCAGGGCGAACGTCATACCGACGAAATGTTGCAGGAAACCGCGCAACAGCTTCGCGAAGCGGGTTTCACACCGGATGAACTGTTTATCCGTGATGCAAAAACCTTGCAGGAGTTATCCGTCGACAGCACCTCTGCGGTGATCCTGATGGCGGCCTGGCTGGGTAAAGCGCGACTGATTGATAATCAGGAAGTTGATCTGACGCAGTAGACAGCGCAGGTCAAATGGACAACTATGTTGGCCGCCGGAAACTTCGGACTTTTAGACTTTCCGCCCGGCGGATCCCCAGACTTTTTACGCACGAAGGGTCACACGCAATGGTACGTACAATGCTGCAAGGCAAACTGCACCGAGTTCACGTCACTCAGGCAGATTTGCATTACGAAGGCTCCTGCGCCATCGATCAGGATTTTCTTGATGCCTCAGGCATTCTGGAATACGAAGCAATTGATATTTATAACGTTGCCAACGGTCAGCGTTTCTCGACTTACGCCATCGCGGCAGAACGCGGTTCGCGGATTATTTCGGTGAACGGTGCGGCAGCGCGCTGTGCCTGTGTCGGCGACCTGCTGATCATCTGTTCTTACGTGCAGATGTCAGATGAACAGGCCCGCCAGCACAAACCGAAAGTGGCCTATTTCGAAGGTGAAAACCAGCTGAAACGCACCGCCAAAGCCGTGCCGGTTCAGGTGGCCTGATAAAACGCCTTCCCCTGCGAAGGGGGGAGGGAGCTAATGGTGTTTCGCACTCAGCTGCAATACAACCTGAACTGATTTTGGTTTTGCTCCTCCCCCTGCGAAGGGGGAGGTTGGGAGGGGGTTTTAAATACAAAGCAATGAGTTAAAGCACACCTTTAATTTAGTTTTTGACCTTAATACCCCACCCCAACCCTCCCCTTCGCAGGGGAGGGAGCACAGAAAAATCAACTTCTAAGACCACGCCCGCGCTCGATCAAGTACCACGCCAGCAAATAAAACACCGCAATAAACGCCACCAGCACGCTCATGGTGAACACCAGCGGCACGTCTGAAATCCCCAGGAAACCGTAGCGGAAACCGCTGATCATGTAGACGATCGGGTTCAGCTTGGAAACCGCCTGCCAGATTGGCGGCAACAACGACAGCGAGTAGAACACGCCGCCAAGATAGGTCAGCGGCGTCAGCACGAACGTCGGGATCAGGCTGATATCGTCAAACGTTGTCGCAAACACCGCGTTCAGTAAACCGCCCAGCGAGAACAGGATCGCAGTCAGCAGTAAGGTCAGCGCGATGATCCACCAGGAGTGGATCACCAGCGGGACGAAGAACAACGAGATCGCCGTGACCAGGATCCCCACGCAGATCCCGCGCGCCACGCCGCCGCCGACATAACCGGCGATCACCACGTGCGTTGGCACCGGCGCGACCAGCAGTTCTTCAATGTTGCGCTGGAATTTAGCGCTGAAGAACGACGACGCCACGTTGGCGTAGGAGTTAGTGATCACCGCCATCATGATCAGCCCCGGCACGATAAACTGCATGTAGGTGAAACCGTGCATGCTGCCGATCTGTGAACCGATCAGGTTACCGAAGATGATAAAATACAAGGTCATGGTGATGACCGGCGGAACCAGTGTTTGGATCCAGATCCGGCCAAAACGGTTGATCTCTTTCATCCAGATACTTTTGAGTGCCACCCAGTACAATTGCGACATTATTTCTTTTCCTCACTGCCGTTCACCAGCGTGACAAACAGCTCTTCCAGACGGTTCGCCTTGTTACGCATACTTAATACCTGCACGCCCTGCTTGCTCAGCTGGCTGAACAGGGAATTCAGTCCCTGCTCGCGCATGACTTCCACTTCCAGCGTTGACGTGTCCGTCAGCTGACTACGGTAGCCTTCGAGCACCGGCAGCGGGCTTTTCGCGCCTAAATCCAGAATGAACGTTTCGGATTTCAGTTTCGACAACAGCTCTTTCATACTGGTGTTTTCCACCAGCTGGCCGCCCTGAATAATGCCGATATTACGGCACAGCATTTCCGCTTCTTCCAGATAGTGCGTGGTCAGAATGATAGTGGTGCCCTGCGCGTTCAGCTCTTTCAGGAAGCCCCACATGGAGCGGCGCAGTTCGATATCCACGCCCGCCGTGGGCTCATCGAGGATCAGCAGTTTTGGCTCGTGCATCAGCGCACGGGCGATCATCAGACGACGTTTCATCCCGCCGGAGAGCATGCGCGAACGCTCGTTGCGCTTGCCCCATAAATCCAGCTGTGTCAGATATTTTTCCGCACGTTGCAGTGCCAGCGGACGTGGCACGCCGTAATAACCGGCCTGATTGACCACCACCTGCATGACGGTTTCAAACGGGTTGAAGTTGAATTCCTGCGGCACCAGACCTAACTGGCGTTTAGCATTCACAATATCTTTATCAATGTCATAGCCAAACACCTGCACTTTGCCGGCAGTTTTGTTGACCAGTGAACTGATGATACCAATGGTGGTGGATTTACCCGCACCGTTCGGCCCAAGCAGGGCATAAAAATCGCCAGCTTCGACGCGCAGATCGATTCCACGCAAAGCCTGTACACCACCGGCGTAAGTTTTGGTTAACTTTTCCAGTTCCAATGCATAATTCATAAAGGGAGCGTACCTTCTTGTGAAAACCCTGTTGTAGGAATGAGTAAGTGGAGATGCCGAATCTGTTTGAAAAGTCGGGGCATTGCCCTATATTACCCCATCGCAGTGAGCTCGTTACAGGCTATTGACCTCCATGAATGACATAGAAAGACTCATCAGTAACAACGCAGCCTGGTCTAAAACCATGATTGACGAAGATCCTGGTTTCTTTGAACGCCTTTCCCAGTCTCAAAAACCCCGTTTCTTGTGGATTGGCTGTTCCGATAGCCGTGTCCCCGCCGAGCGACTGACTGGCCTGGAGCCGGGCGAACTTTTCGTTCACCGTAACGTCGCCAATTTGGTCATCCACACCGACCTTAACTGCCTGTCCGTTGTGCAATATGCTATCGACGTGCTGGAAGTCGAACACGTGATTATCTGCGGTCACTACGGCTGTGGCGGTGTGCAGGCGGCGGTTGAAAACCCTGAACTGGGTTTGATCAATAACTGGTTGTTGCATATACGGGACATCTGGTACAAACACAGTTCCCTGCTGGGCGAACTGTCGCCAGAAAAACGTCTCGATAAATTGTGCGAACTGAATGTGGTCGAGCAAGTCTACAACCTCGGTCACTCCACGGTGATGCAATCGGCCTGGAAACGCGGCCAGAAAGTCACGCTGCACGGCTGGGTTTACGGCATTCAGGACGGACGACTGCGCAACCTGGAAGTTGACGCCACCAGCCGCGAAACGCTGGAACAGCGCTACCGTCAGGGCGTCTCCGCCTTGCTGAACGGCGACCCGCAATAACAAGCCGCACTACTCTACCGAATTTCAAAAAACAAAAGGCACAAAAATGTGCCTTTTTTATCATTTATTTTTCCTGCACTTACAACGCGATCACTATAAATCAATGAGTTATATGCGGTGTGTCTTTGACCCCGATGCTGGCCTGAGCCGGGGCGGGTAAATGGCTGCATCGTTAACATCAACGATTACCTCCCTGGAATATCGTTATCCCATCCGAAATATAACCAATAACCCCCTTGGCTGGCTATTACCGTTTCCCCGCCTACTATTATCTGTGAGCATTACTTATGGGGCGGTTCTGCATCCTTTTTGCTCATTATTATTAATGATTAATTTTTCTGGGGAAGGATAAATATTTGAAAAAAAAAATGAAGTTATTTCTCTTTAGTGGGATCGCTGGCAGCTATGGGTTATTTAACCCTGTGAATGCTCTGGCAGCCTGTAGTCCCGCAGCGGGGAATGACGTAAGCATAATCTGTGATGGAATAATCAATACGCAGCAATCCTTTACTGATGCAAGTGGTATCACAGCGACGATTATTCCTCGTACGCAAATTGATCTTACTGCACAGGATACGCCTGCCTTTTATTTCAATACCTCATCCAGCAGCCTTCAAAACCAGGGCAATATTACAACAGACGCTATCACCAGTGATGGGGTGGCTTTAGAAACCCTCAATGCGTTCACTTTAATTAACGACGCCTCCGTGGGCACCTCGGGCAGCAATTCCAACGCCGTCCATCTGTCTGGTGTTTTTGATAGCACGATTACCAATAACGGACAGTTAAGTACAACGGGGAACGTCAGTTCAGGGATCCTGTTAGATGCAAACATCGGCAATAACACCTTAAATAACAATGGAGTTATTACCACTATCGGTGCTCAATCCCATGGTATCTGGGTAACAGGAGAGAGCCGGAACATCACAATTAACAATAGCGGAAGCATCACAGCAAGCGGTCCTGGCAGTTCCGGTATCTTCGTTGATACGGCCACAACTACGGCTGACGACGTCGCGGTGGTAAACCGCTCCTCAGGTGTGATCTACTCTGAGACTGACGATGGTATTAACTTTAGCCGTGATTCAACCGGTACCATTTATAACGCCGGGATAATTGAAGCGGCAGATAGCGGCATTGCGTTGCAGGATAACGCGCAAGTTTCACGCATTATCAACGATGGGATTATTGCTGCCGGGCGCGGTGGGATTACCCTTGACGATACCAGCGGAACCAATTTACTGCTTAACCGCGGCGTTATTGGTTCAATCGAAGGGGATGCGATCCGTGTCAGCGAGACCAGCACCGTGACTAACGGAATTAATAATGAAGGCATTATTATTGGCAGGGTTGATGCTCCCACAACGAATATGAGCAACAGTGGTCTGTTTGATTTGCTCAATAATAATTCCCCTTCACGAGTCGCCAACTACAGCCAGTCTTCAGATGCCTTCTTAGCTCTGCAGGCTGAGAACTCCACTAATTATGGGCAACTGCAGGTTGGCGGAACGGCATCGCTGGCGGGTAATACCATTGTGGTCACCAATGGTAGCCTGGACTTTAGCAATGGTGATGTATTGAGTGATGTGGTTACCGCCCCGAGTATTGTGGGCACACCGACATCGGTGATTGATGACTCTCTGCGCTTCCAGTTTGTGCAGGAGCTGACACCCACGAGTTACTCATTACGCATCGTCGATACGGGGCTTACCAGCGTAAAAGAAGCGGTCACCACACAAACCGCCTCACCGACGGCTTCCCGTATCGGTGGCGCTATTGACCAGATTATAGCCAAAACGAGTTCCGCTGGCGAAGGCACTGGTTCGGGTACTATTCCCGGCACAACCCCGGAAACCAGCGGCAACGGTAACGAGTCCAGCTATTGTTCTGGCGCGTTAGGGGCGACCGTCTGTGCCATCACCTCCTCATCCAATGCACAACAGGTTTACCGTAACGTGGTGCAGTTAGGGCCGTTGATGAACGGTATGTTGCCCTATGCCGAGTTAAATAATGCACGTGCCTTTGGCGATATCGTGGACTCACGTCAGGACTCCGTGCGTGAGTTTGGTCAATACGAAGAGTTTAATCCCGAGAAGTACTTATGGATCAGACCGGTAGGTCGCTGGGATAACCAGGAACAACGTGGTGGTCTGGATGGTTATAAATCTGATACTCGCGGTATCGCCATTGGTGCCGATGTGCCGGTATTAGAACAGGTTCGCGTGGGCGTGGCAGTGGGCACCAGCCGCACCGATGTGAAGGATACTTCAGACGATTTCCGCCATGATGCGCAGATTGAAAGCTGGAATACTTTGCTTTATGGCAGCTTTGACTTCACCCCGGCCACATCCCTGACCTGGAAAGCGGGCTACGGCCGCGACACCGTTGACGGTAATCGTTACCTGAACATCATTAACCCGTCGTCATCTGACCTGGCTTTTGGCGGCGTGGCGCGTTCCAGCTATGACAGCCATAACGTGCAGGCAGGCCTGGGTTTACAGAGCATCTTCAATCTGACTGACAACTTGACCCTGACGCCAATAGTGCGTGGCGACTACTACAGTATTAAGGACAAAGGCTACACCGAGAAAAATGCCAGCGATCTGGGTCTGGATGTGGATGGGCAGACCCTTGAAGCGATGATTGTTTCCACCAAAGCCAAGCTGGGTTTGCAGGTGTCTGACATTGTGAATGTGCATGCGACGGCTGGTGTGGGGTATGACACCATCAATGACCGTAGCGCCAACCGAATCGCATTTACCGGCAGCCCTGATACCCCGGTCACCTACCAGAGCATGGAGCAGAGCCCGTGGATTGGGATGGCGGGTGTAGGCGTGACCGCCAAGTTCACTGACCAGCTGGACGGCACCGTTCAGTATGATTCAGAACAACGCTCCAGCTTCTTCAGCCAAAGCGTTGCCGTTAAGGTACGTTACGCTTTCTGATAACAATCTGAATTCACTGAATCACCTAAGCCACCCGCATCCGCATGTGGCTTTTTTCTTGCCTTACTCCAGAGGGCTATGATGGAGTCCACCCGGAAAACGAAGAATATCCTGCGCTAAGCCTTCTTTTATGCAGACAGCCCAGGCGAGGTGGGACCAACTCCAGCCCCGCTTTCCCCCTCAGTGGATTGAAGGAAATTGCGTCCTGCTGGGAGTCCGGAGTATTGAAAGCACTAAATATAATTACCTTAAGAATCAACATATAACGAAACATTTAATTCTCTTGACTTGAAAGGTTCCTTTATGCGGCTTATGCTCTGGTCATAAGGGAAAGGAACCATTTTGATGGATCATGATTTAGACACGTTACTTAACATGCATGGTACTAAGTACACATACGATTGCGGCTACTGGTTTGAGATAGTGGCTTATCAGGTAGAAGTTACATCATCCAGACCACATGGGATTCGTTACTCACTGACGTTTCATGATCACCATAATCAACGCATCTATGGGATGGATAACTCTCACGCAGTCGCCCCCACGAAGCAGGGAATGTACCGTGGCAGAATCCAGGAGTGGGATCACCTTCACCAATCCATCAGCGACAAAGGCACTCCATATGAATTTGTTAATGCTGCACAACTGATGGAAGATTTTTTCTCAGCGATTGACAAAATTATCGCCGGAATTTCAGAGTAAATGACATCACGTCACAGAGGTAAATTATGAAAGCACTCATCGGTATTATGCCAGAAAGCATGTTCCGCGAGCGTGTGATGGCTATTGCCAGAGGTCAGTACGTGCCGGCGGAAGGAGAACCTAAAGTATGGTTCTCTTCACTGGTAGCCCTGGGCCAGATCCTGAACAATGACAACATAGCACTGCTCTGCCAGATGGACAGTGAGAAACCGCAAACGATCAGTGAGTTGGCCAAAATCTCAGGCCGCGAAGTTAGCAATCTGTCAACCACCCTTAGTAGCCTGGAAAAACATGGATTTATTAAGAAAGTGAAAAATAAAGGTTCTGTTAAACCAGTGGCTATATTCACAGAGTTTGAGATTAGAACCGAAAGGTTCCCCCCTAAAGAACAGCGGGCGGCAGCATAAGAATACCCCGCTTAGCAGCGGTATTCTTTCGGGCGATTTTCCTGTCATCAGGACTGGTGAATAAAAAAACGGCCTCCAAATCTGTAGGCCGTTTTAATTAACTGCTGTGTGAGGCGTAGCCGATGACGTCAGTTCTGGCGCGCCCAGCGCTGAGCATCCGCAGTGGACATAAAGTCCATGAGGAATGCGAGCACTGCCCGCGGCGGAAATGGCTAAATCCGGTAGCTATTCGCTACTCGTCCAGCATCACAACCTTGCCGACGTACGGCAGATGACGATAACGCTGGGCGTAGTCGATGCCGTAACCGACAACGAATTCGTCGGGGATCGGGAAGCCGACGTATTCAACTTTAACGTCAACTTCGCGGCGTTCCGGTTTATCCAGCAGGGTGCAAATGGCCAGGGATTTCGGGCCGCGCAGTTGCAGGATTTCACGCACTTTGCTCAGCGTATTGCCGGAATCGATGATGTCTTCGACGATCAACACATCTTTACCCCGAATGTCTTCGTCGAGATCTTTAAGGATCTTCACGTCGCGGGTGGTGGACATGCCGTTGCCGTAGCTTGAGGCGGTCATGAAGTCCACTTCGTGCGGCACATCCACGGCACGACACAGGTCAGCCATGAACATGAACGAACCGCGCAGCAATCCAACCAGCACCATTTCGCTGCCGCTGTCGCGGTAGTGTTCGGTGATTTCACGGCCCAACTCGGCAATTCGGGTTTTGACTTCCTGTTCGGAAATCATGACGTCAACGCGATGTTTCATATAAAGACTAACCACCTGATTTAAGAATATTTATCGCTGCTTTTTAGGAAAGCAGCGACCATATAGTGGAAAGGATTATATCAAAGAACCCGCCGGGGAGTAACGCCGGTGTCAGCCAATACCGGCCTGATGCAGGTCATGCAGGTTGATCGCACCGACCAGCACGCCTTCGCTGTCGACCACCGGCGCGGCGCTGATATTTTGCTGATGCAGGGCTTCGAGTGCCTCGCCTGCCCGCCATTGTGCCGGAAGCTGATAACCGGGACGGCTCATGGCATCGGCCAGCGGGTCGTGCAGGCTGTGGCCTTTGACCAGCCAGCGACGTAAATCGCCATCGGTGAACACACCAACCACCCGCATACTCGCGTCGCATACCGCAATCAGCCCCAGACCGGTGCGGCTCAGTTCGAGCATCGCGTCCATGACTTTTTTCTGACTGTCGACCACCGGCAGACGATCGCCGGTACGCATCAGATGATGCACACGGTTCAGCAAACGCGCCCCCAGACTGCCACCGGGATGTGAACGGGCAAAATCTTCCGCGCCAAAACCACGGTGTCGCATCAGCGCCATCGCCAGCGCATCGCCCATCATGAGGGTATTTACCGCGCTCGAGGTCGGTGCCAGTCCCATCGGGCAGGCTTCGCGCTCAACGCTGATATCCAGCACACAATCGGCTGCCAGCGCCAGCGGCGAATCTTTACCGCCGGTGATAGCAATCAGACGGGTTTGGTTTTCTTGTAACAATGGCAGGATCAGATCCAGCTCTTTTGCCCGGCCGGAATAGGAAATAAAAATCATCACGTCTTCACTGCCGATCATGCCGAGATCGCCGTGCAGCGCTTCGGCGGGATGCACGAAGAACGCCGGTGTGCCGGTGCTGGCCAGTGAGGCCGCGATCTTCTTGCCGATATGACCGGATTTTCCCATACCGGAAATGACGGCTTTACCTGTGCAGTTCAGCAATAAGCGGCAGGCGCAGAGGAAATTATCATCCAGCCGCGTCAGCAAACGGCGGGCTTCTTCTATCTCAATCTCCAGCGTTTCACGTGCGTAATTCAGTAATGCGTCACTCATCGTCTTCCCCGACTAAAATAATGCGGATCCCCAACTTTTCGATGGCATCACGATATTGCTGGCTTAACCCGCTGTCCGTGATCAGCGTATCGACCTTGCTTAAATGGCATACCACATTCGGGCTTTTGCGGCCAAATTTTGACGAATCCACCAGCAGGAAAATACGCTCGGCCGCTTTACACATCGCCTGACTGACGCCGTGAACTTCGTTGAATGTGGTGACACCGCCATCGAGATCAACGCCATCAGCGCCGATAAACAGCTTATCGAAGTTGAATTTATCAAAGGCGCTTTCTGCAAGGCTGCCGTGGAAGGAAGACGATTTTTTGCGGTAGGTGCCGCCCGGCATCAGGATTGTCTGGTCGTTATCCAGCTCCACCAGCGCATTGACGATATGCAGGCTGTTGGTCATGACAGTGATGTTGTTGAACTGACTCAGGAAAGGCACCATCTGCATCACGGTGCTGCCCGCATCGAAAATCAGCGAGTCGCCGTCCTGAATTTCCTGAATAGCCGCGCGGGCGATGCGCAGTTTTTTGCCGGTATTGATGTGTGTTTTACGATCAATAGGCTGATCGCCTTCTTCGCGGCTCAGCACCACGCCGCCGTAAGTGCGGATCACTGCGCCCTCTTCTTCCAGCAGGGTGAGATCTTTACGGATAGTGGTGCCGGTTGTGGCAAAATGCGCGGCGAGATCGTCCACCGCCGTCTTTCCAAATTGCTGCAAGTGCTCCAGTATCGCCGCCTGCCGTTGCTTAGGTTTCATCACGATTTACGCTCAAATTTTAAGATAAATTCACTGCCATCATTCTTTTTGAAAGATAATAGCTTTTAAAGTGAAAATATCATGATTTCGGTTCAATCGCTAATGATAGTGCAGTTTGAATATTCGGATCTTTCGGGAAGATCACACCTGTCATCAATTGTTCCCGGCTCATGCCATTAAGCGATGAAACCGGCTGAGGGCTGGCAAAAATCGTCAGGCCGCGCAGTAAAAATCCGTCACAGACTTTCTCCTGTTGATCGAAAGCCAGCGCCAGCACCACTCTCGGTTTGAAACGTCCGCCGGAACGCCCGACACCCACATTTCCCTGTAAACACAGCTTGTCGAATGCCCGGTTAAAGCGCTGCAACTGCCACCAGCCCAGCGCGATTTGCGCCACCCAGGCCAGCACCGCACAGAGGATTAATGCCGAAGTCGGGGTCATCATTTTCTCCTTAACATGACTTTCTGAGTAACATGATTTGCTCATTAAAATAGTCATCCGCCCCTGCAAAACAGGGGCGGAAGGTATCAGAACATCACCTGACCACCAGTGATATTGATCGACTGACCAGTGCAATATGAAGCTTTATCGCTGGCGTAAAACAACAGCATATCCAGCACATCCTGATAGTCGCACCCGCGTTTCAGCGGCACTTTATCAATGTAATATTGCTCGACTTCATCGGCCTTAATGCCAAGTTTTTTGGCGTACTGCGGCAATAATGACTGGAACATCGGCGATTTGAGCAAGTTACCCAGCATCAGTGAATGCACAGTGATGCCATATTCCGCCAGGTCCAGCGCCAGAGACTGTGTCAGACCGACGCCGCCAAATTTTGCCGCGCTGTAACCGGCATTGTGTTTGCTGCCCACTTTGCCGGATTTGGAGTTGATCTGAATAATCCGTCCCGGAATACGGTCGCGGATCATCAGACGGGAAAACTCGCGGGCGCAAAGGAAATACCCCACCAGATTGACCTGCAGTGAGAGATCAAAGTCGTTGAGGGCGAAATCCGTGATTGGCGATGCTTTCGCCATTCCCGCGCTGTACACCAGCAAACTGACCCTGCCAAACGTCTGATCCACCGCTTTCGCCAGTTGTTCTACGCTGGCCTCATTCGTGGCATCGACCGTAAATCCGAATGCGCGATCCTCACCAAACTGCTGGTTAATCTGTTCTGCCACCGATGCGGCATTTTTCTCATTCAGATCCGCCACCGCCACGCGATAGCCGGATTCAGCCAGCCCCTGACAGAGAAATGCGCCCAGCGTCTGCCCCCCGCCGATCACGACTGCAACCTGTTCCATAACTGACTCCTGATTCTGATAGTTAATCGATAAATTTCAATACGCTGCCCAGCGGAATATCGTCGGGCGTGGTGCCTTTTACATGGACGCTGCCGGGGAATTCAGCCTCGGCACTGCCGTCAAAACGCAGGGTGATATGCCCCAGCTCGCGCAGGTTTTGCATCGCCACGTCGCCCACGGCGGTCACCGGATATCGCACATCGGCCAGTTCCATGTAAGCGCCGCGGTGCAATTCCCCTTCGGTTTTCCCGTGCTGATGAATGAAGCAATAATCCTGAATGTCTGCCGGTGCGCCTTCACGAAAAGTGATCAGCATCTGGTCGGTCAGCGCCTCACGCGCGAAGTCGCCGATTTGCGTGATAGTGGTCTGATAAATGGTTTGCACGATGACTCCTTACTGATAGATGAAAGCGGAAGCGGCCCAGGCGATAAGTACCGTCGGTGCGCCGGTCAGAAAACGGCTGACCAGCACCGAGGGCACGCCAACGCGCACGGTGTCCTGTTTGGCTTCGGCCAGCGACAATCCGACGGGAATGAAATCACACGCTGCCTGAGCGTTGATGGCGAAAAGAGCAGGCAGCGCCAGATGTGGCGGGATATTGCCCAGCCCGATCTGCACACCCACCAGCACACCGATAACCTGTGCAATGACCGCACCGGGGCCGAGGAAAGGTGAAAGCAGCGGGAAGGAACAGATCAGCGCCAGCATCACCAGTCCGACGGGACTTTTCGCCAGCGGTGTCAGCCCGTGCGCCACCAGGTCCCCCAACCCGGAGGCCATAATGATGCCGATCAGCGCCGCCACGAACGCCATAAATGGCAGGATGGTTTTGAGCACCGTATCGATGGTGTCGCGCCCGGCCTGGAACAACACGGCAACGCCGGAGCCCATGCCCATACCGACTTTCGCCAGCAGGCCGTCGCTCTGTTCGGTGATTTTTTTAGTGGTGTCGTAGTCGCGCCCTGCCGCAGCCGGTTTAGGCGTCGTCGTTTCCGGTTCCGCGGCGTCTGTGCTTTCAACAACAATGTCATTCTCGCGGACACCGGAAACGTAAATGTCTTCGGTAATAAACTGCGCCAGCGGGCCGGACTTGCCGGTCGAATGGATGTTTACGGTCGGGATGCGCCGTTTAGGGTAGATACCGCAGCGCAGCGTGCCGCCGCAGTCGATGACCGCCACACCGATTTCTTCCGCCGGAGGTTCGCCTTCTTTAAAACCATCCACCGTTTCCCAGCCGGTCAGTTCCGCCAGCTTGTCGACAATCGCCGGGCGCGTGCCCGCCGTGATATACACCACTTTTTTGCCGGGCACCGCGTCAATCAACAGCGGACCACCCCAGCCACCTTCACCCCGGTTAATACGGATCGTAACGCTCATTTTCTGCTCCGGTTTTTAGAATTGGATTTTGAATAGACTGGAACCTGCCTACAGCTGAACCTGACGATCTAGCTGAATGCCCATCTTGCGTTCGAAGATGCGAGTGGTGAGATCCGTTATCCAGCCGCGGAAGAAGTTGGTCACCATACCGACCAGGAAATAACTGACGGCCAGCGGCCCGAGCGGCAGTCCCAGCGTGGTCAGCCCGCTGGCAACGCCCAGATAGACGAACAGTTCGCCGGGGTTAATGTGCGGGAAGAGACCGTTCATGGAATGGCAGCTGTAAGAACCCGCCGCGTAATAGCTGGGTTTGTAGATTTCGGGCATAAAGCGCCCGAGGCTGAGGGTCATCGGGTTGCAGAAAACAAAGGTGCCGATCACCGGCAGCAGCAGGTAGCGGGAAATCGGATTGCCAGCACAGCGCTGTGCCAGACGTTCGATTCGCCGTTGTCCGACAAAAACAATCAGCGCGTTCATGACTACCAGCAAACTGATTAAGAGAGGCAGGATGCCGGTGACCATCCCGACAAACACCTCTCCGCCTTTTTGAAACAGGCCGATAAACCACTCAGCACCGTGCGTTATTACATCGATCATCATCTTCTCCTGTAGGGGACGTGGGTTTACGCTTTCATGTTTTGTTACTCCACGCTGAAAATATAATCATTATGAATTTATATTAATTATATATTGATCACATTTTGAAAGTTTAATCTTTCAATTTGAAAGATTAATAATCAAGGGGCATTACAGAAAGAAGAAGGAAACAGGAAGAAAGAGGGGTGAAACTGGCCCGAGGAACGTCTCAGGCCAGCTTATTTTTAGAAATTTTTAAGAAACTACAGAAAGGAAAACCCGTTACGCCGACACCGTAAATCCAAGCATCATGCCGGTATCTTCATGTTCCAGCAGATGACAGTGCGCCATATAAGCATGTTGTTTATTGGCCAGATGGTTGAAGCGCACCAGAACTTCACTGCGGGCACCCTCAACACGCACGATATCTTTCCAGCCCTGCCGATGCGGCGGCACGGGCTGACCATTTTCAGAAAGAATACGGAACTGCGTGCCGTGGATATGGAAAGGATGCAGCATCATGTCGCCTTCACCGGAAATGGTCCATTTTTCGTACTGGCCTTGTTTCACATCGAAAGCGGGCACATTCATATCGTAGGCTTTGCCGTTAATTTTGTTGCCCTGCATGAAGTCGTAACCGGCGGACGATTTGCTCATGTCCATACCCGCCATACTGCCGTGACCGTCATGTTCTGAACCCGACATGCCCGGCATTGCTGCCATATCGCCGCCGCCATGATCCATGCTCATGCCAGCCATCGCATTGTGGCCATAGCGTTTCATCAGCGCCGCCATACCTTGCTGGTCCAGTTGCGGATCCATCATCAGTTGCAGCCAGCGGGTTGGCAGATTATCGACGGACACCAGCGCAGGCAGCGGCACCAGCGTGTCCGGCAGAGAACTGCCGCTTTGCGTCAGCGTCGGCTGAATACGCAGCACTGGCAACGGTTTGTCGAACGGTGCCAGCGTCATCCCCATCTGTTTCACCGGCAGCGTAACCAGATCAAAGGCTTTGCCGTCGCTGCAATCAATCAGCACTTCAAAACGTTCGCCCATCAGCAAGGATAAATCGCTGACTTTCACCGGTTCAGGCAGGAAACCGCCGTCGCTGGCGATGACGTACATTGGCCGCTGGTCACTGGTGGCGATGTGCAGCGAGCGCGCATTACAGCCATTGAGCAGACGAAAACGCACCCAGCCGCGGGAAATACCGTGCTGCGGATAGACTGCGCCGTTGGTCAGCATATGTTGCCCGAACCAGCCGACAGCCGCAGTCATCACGTCCATCTGATAATCAATCTGTCCGGCGTCGTTCAGGCGTTTATCCTGCAAAATGACCGGAATATCATCCACGCCCCAGCGTTTCGGGATCTGCAACAGGTCGCTGGCTTCATCTTCAATCAGCACCATACCGGCCAGACCCATCGCCACCTGATAACCGCTGGTCTGATGCGGATGCGGATGGAACCAGCAGGTCGACGCTGGCTGATCGAGTGTGAAACTGACTTTTCTTTTCTGACCCGGAGCGATCAGTGCCTGAGGGCCACCATCGACGTCACCGGGGATTTCCAGCCCGTGCCAGTGAACGGTGCTGGCAACATCCAGACGGTTATTAACGGTGACATCGACCTGTTTGCCGCGACGGATACGCAGCGCCGGGCCGAGAAGATTACCGTTAACGCCCCAGGTTTCGGTGTTAACACCGGGCAAAAACTGGCTCTGACCGCGCTGCAACGTCAGCATAATGGCGTTACGGATATCCGGTTCCAGCAGCGCAGGAATGGGCAATGCAGGGCGGTCTGCGGCGAGCGCGAAGCGGCTCCAGCCGGGCAGCGTACTGGCGGCCCCCATCAGGGTTGTCCATTTTACGAAATCACGACGGTTCATTTTTCAGTCCTTATGAGGGCAATTGCCAGACGGATGGCGTGAGCGTGCCATAATAGTACGACAGCCTAACCCTTCCCCTAAGGGGAAGGTCAAGCGGCTCAGCGGGAAAAGAAATTTGGTGCCGCTCAGTGCAAATATGGTAACGTCCTTTTAACTGTTTGTGAGCCAAGTCTTTCTGACTTTCTATCTAAAAGAACAAGAACACGCCGATGAAAAAAACAACATTGTGTTTACTATTACTGTCGCTGCTTGGCTTCTCGTCCGCCAGTCAGGCGCTGAGTGAATCAGAAGCGGAAGATCTGGCGGATCTGACTGCCGTTTTCGTTTATCTGAAAAACAACTGCGGTTACGAACAGCTGCCGAATACCCAAATCAAACGGGCGATCGTGTTTTTCGCCCAACAAAACCGCTGGGATCTGAGCAATTACAACAGCTTTAATATGCAGTCGATGGGCGAAGACAGCTACCGCGATCTGAGCGGGATTGCCGTCCCTAAACCGACCAAATGCAAATCTCTGGCGCGTGATTCCCTGAGTCTGCTGGCCTACACCAACTAATTTTTAAGCCTGTTTACGCGCTTTGCGCTCCGTCATTTTGTTGCCGGAGCCGCTTCCCCTTCCCTCTGTTACCCGTACCACGTTTGCCTCAGCTACACTTAACCTAAACGGGTTTGTCTGAAACCGTGCATGGACCGGCAGAGTTAGCTATCATGTGCGCCCATTTTTATGGCTGCGATTGATCAGGAGAAACCACAACATGTCCCAGAGCTCGTCATCCAAAGAAATATGGTATGAGACGCTGCACGCCCATTTTGGCCAGTACTTCAGCGTCGATAAAGAGTTATACCGAGACAAAACCGAGCATCAGGATCTGGTGATTTTCGAGAATGCCGCGCTGGGTCGCGTGATGGCGCTCGACGGCGTGGTGCAAACCACCGAACGTGATGAATTCATCTATCACGAAATGCTGACCCATGTGCCGTTGTTCGCCCACGGCAACGCGAAAAAGGTGCTGATCATTGGCGGCGGCGACGGCGCAATGCTGCGCGAAGTGTGCCGCCACAAAGGTGTGGAATCGGTGACGATGGTGGAAATTGATGCCGGCGTAGTGGAGTTTTGCCGCCAGTATCTGCCGAACCACAATGCCGGTGCCTATGACGATCCGCGTTTCAACCTGGTGATCGACGACGGTGTGAACTTCGTTAATCAGACCGCTGAAACCTATGATGTGATCATCTCCGATTGCACCGATCCGATCGGTCCCGGTGAAAGTCTGTTTACGTCGGCATTCTACGAAGGCTGTGCCCGTTGTCTCAAACCGGGCGGCATTTTCGTGGCACAAAATGGCGTGTGCTTCCTCCAGCAGGATGAAGCGGTCAACAGCCACACCAAACTGAGCCACTATTTCAGTGATGTCAGTTTCTATCAGGCCGCGATACCGACCTATTATGGCGGCATCATGACCTTTGCCTGGGCGACCAACAGCCCGGAATATCGCCAGATCGACAGCGCAACCTTGCAGGCGCGCTTTGACGCCGCAGATATCACCTGTCGTTATTACAATCCGGCGATTCATCACGGCAGCTTTGCCCTGCCACAATATTTACTGAATGCCCTGTCAGCCGCGCGCTGATACTGCATCCATAAGGGGGTGAACTAAATTGCAAAAGCTGAAACTGCATGGCTTCAACAACCTGACCAAAAGCCTGAGTTTTTGTATCTACGATATCTGCTACGCCAAAACCGCAGACGATCGTGATGGCTACATTGCCTACATTGACAAAGAATATAACGCTAACCGCTTGACGGAGATCCTCACCGAAACCTGCTCGATCATCGGTGCCAATATCCTCAACGTGGCGCGACAGGATTACGAACCACAGGGCGCCAGCGTCACGATTTTAGTGAGCGAAGAGCCGATGGATCCGCGTGATGTCGATAACACAGAACATCCGGGTCCGTTGCCGAATTCCGTGGTCGCACATCTGGATAAAAGCCATATCTGCGTGCATACCTATCCGGAAAGCCATCCCGAAGGCGGCCTGTGTACCTTCCGCGCTGATATTGAAGTCTCGACCTGTGGCGTGATTTCACCGCTGAAAGCGCTGAACTATCTGATCCACCAGCTCGAATCCGACATCGTCACCATCGATTACCGCGTTCGTGGTTTTACCCGCGACGTGAACGGGGTGAAACACTACATCGACCATTCCATTAACTCGATTCAGAACTTTATGTCGCAGGATATGAAAGCGCTGTACGACATGATGGACGTCAACGTGTATCAGGAAAATATCTTCCACACCAAGATGTTGCTGAAAGAGTTCGATCTCAAACATTATCTTTTCAATGCTAAACCGGATGAACTGAGCGCGCAGGAGCGTAAGGAAATCACCGATTTGCTGTACAAAGAAATGCAGGAAATCTATTACGGCCGCAATCTGCCGTCAGTCTGATCAGTGCTGAATAAAGAAAAGGCCGGACATGAGTAAAATGTCCGGCCTTTTTTTGTATAGACAAATTCTGATACTGAATATTCTCACGCCTGAAACTCAATAAGCATTACTTAAGTAAAATAACTTCACCTGTATAAAAACCGGCTATACTCCCTAAGGCAAATTAATATTTAAAGAGTGATAAAATCCCTATTTAAGTCAAATTAATCGCCAATCGATCTAACAATTAAGCCAAATTTCAAAAATAATATACAGCCTATAAATCAAATATAATTCACGTATAACCAATAATTTAGCTTATGGCAGATCAAAAGATCGCTTTTTTCTGAAAAACAGATAAATCCCTTTATATATTCCCCCCTGACCATTAGCATCGCGTCATTGCTTACTAAGCAACCAGCTCCATCCACCTGCAAGCAGAAATATAAAATGACAATGAGTAAATTAAAGACCGTATCCAGCCTGCTGGTCGCGAGTTCTTTATTGGTTTCCGGGGTTTCCCGGGCCGGGGAAAGTTTGTTAGGCAGCAATACTGAAGGGATGCGGCACTATGTGAGTTACGGTGCTGAATATTATAAGTGGGACGAATCCGTCGATAATATGGACGGTAAATATGTTGCTGAACATGGCCCGCGCCTGCGCGTTAATTTCGGATCTAATAATTATCTTGGGACAAAAAATAGCCTCGATACCCAAAGCGGCTTATTAAAAGCCTGGGACATGAGCGTGATGTTCGGGGTCGTCCGCTATAAAGGCAGTACGCTGGACGATCAGGCCAATGTGCCGAACGGATCACTGAAAGGCAAAACCTACTACACCGGTTACAGTGCGGACATGACGCGCGGCTACCGTTACCGGGCATCCGACAGCGTGTCTTTCGATATGAAAGGCGCACTCGGTGGTCAGGCGTGGCTGCGAAACATCCGCTCTGACGATGTGTATATTGCGTCGGAAAATACCACCCGCAATTACAACGCGGTGGAAGTTACGCTGCAGCCTTATGCCAAAGCATCCCTGGGTGCGAACTGGCAGATGACCGCAGATTCACGTCTGAGTCTGGAAGGCGGTGCGCTGTATCCGATTAAAACCTGGACGCACAGCAATCAGGGTTCAGTCTGGCTGGAGCCGAAATCTAAGCTCTCACCATTCACCAGCCTGACCTGGAATATCAACAAAGATGTCTTTGTGAAAGCCAGCTATGTGCACCAGAAATACGGCAAGTCGGACGAGAAACAGGGTGACCTGAACGGACGCACCGTCGGCTATTATCAGCCCGCGACCACCACCTCCACGCTGGGATTAGAAGTCGGTTTCTACTTCTGATAATCCCAGCGAATAAGCGCCCTCAAGCGGATTGTTCCGGTGTAAATCGCCGGGACAATCGCTTATCTTAAAAGCCTCCTTTTCCAGAGGCTTACCTTTCATATGGATCGTTTTGCAACGCTGTCTGGCGTTCTCGCCATTTTATTGTGGAGCATGAGCGTGGCGCTCACCCGCAGTTTATCTGAATCTCTGGGGCCTTTTGGCGCCGCCGCATCGATTTATACAGTCAGTGGAATTATGGTCTGGATGGTCGGTGGAAAGCCTTCCCTGCGCGGGGAATCGCCCGCTTATCTGATCGTCTGCGGTCTGCTGTTTATCTTTTATATGGTGGCGTTTTCGCTGGCGATTGGTCTGGCGCATACCCGTCAGCAAACGCTGGAACTGGGGCTTATCAATTATTTGTGGCCGAGCCTGACATTGATTTTTGCGGTTCCGCTGCTGAAATTACGCGTGCGCTGGTGGATCTGGCCGGGCGTGGTGCTGGCGTTTGCCGGTGTGCTGTGGGCAATCAGCGGCGGGCACGGACTGGATATCCATCAGCTGCTGCGTAATGTGCGTGGCAATCCGGTGGCCTACAGTCTGGCGCTGGGCGCAGCCGTTTCCTGGGCGCTGTATTCCAATCTGGTTCGCGTGTTGTGTAAGGGTAAAGGCGTGCTGCCGTTGTTTCTGCTGGCGACCGGTGCCGTGCTGTGGATGTTGTATTTTACCTATTCATCGAATCGCATCAGCCTGACGCTGCCGGCTATTCTCGAACTGCTGGCGATGGGCGCGGTGACGGCCATTTCGTATCAGTGCTGGGATATCGCGATGAAAAAAGGCAATGCCACACTGGTGGCCGCGCTGTCGTATTTCACGCCGCTATCATCGATTCTGATTGCCGGGTTGTGGCTGCACACGTTGCCGGGCGCCAGTTTCTGGCCGGGCGTGCTGATGGTGGTCGGCGGTTCGCTGCTGTGCTGGACCGCCTCGCGGGGTAAATAAGTTTCAGCGACAGGTCGTAACCTTATCGATAAGTCGTCACGAAAGAACGGTATTTGGCGAGGACTTGCAAAAAGTCCTCGACGCCGCAAAACGCCAGACTCTCTTCGTCGTAATAACTCATGCCTTCTTCAATCTCATCGCCGTCGAAATCCAGCTGATTGGCGCGGATCATTACTTCATCGTCGGCTAACAGCAGCGTGTATTCGTGGCCGACCATTTGCGTCTGGCGCTCGCTGCCTTTGAGTTCAGCCAATGCGGATTCAACCGTATCCAGCACGCTCAGGTCGCCCTTCACTTCTTCATTCAGCCAGTGACCGAGCACTTCGTGGCCCATTGAAAAACGCACTTTGACCTCACCGGTGATGTCGCGCAAAAAATCGTAATCCATGGGTTACTCCGCAGGAGGATGAAAAGGGGAATCGTCAACCGGCCGCATTTTGGCGTTCAAACAGCCGTATGTCCACCTCTTCTATGTTGCAAATCGGCGCACCGGCTTTACGCAGGATCTTACTCTTGTCCATCAGTAACAGTGATTGTGCGGCGTATTTGATCAATAGCGCTTTAAAGCGGGCATTTTTGTCATTACTGTCCCAAAGCACGCCTTCGCCGTCTAATCCCTCACAGGAGAAAATAAACAGATCAATCTCCAGTGATCGCAGTAAAGCCAACAGATGCGGGATATCACTGAGGTACGCCTGATATTTACGGGAAAGCACCCCGCCCGTCGCAATCACCCGGATATTCTCACGTCGCACCAGCGTCTCCATGATACGTACGCTGTTGGTGTAGACCGTCAGAGGGATATTGGGCAGTTTTCTGGCTAAATACCAGCAGGTGGAGCTGGCATCCAAAGCCAGCGTCATATCGTTTTCAATATAGGATAACGCTTGCTGAGCCAACTGACCCTTCGGTGAAATATGACTTTTCGCTCGCTGCGCGAAAGTGATCCCCACATCCTGGGTCTGATGGATGCTTTTTGCACAACCATGCCGGCGAATTATCTCCCCCTGAATTTGTAGCTGCCCGAGATCGCGGCGGATGGTTTCATGACTGACATGTAAACTGCGGGCGAGCTGACTCACGCTGAGCGCATCCTGCTGTGCCAGGAGTTCAAGAATGCAGAGATGGCGTGCCTGCTTTATCTTCATAAACGGTTCCATAAACCTGAAAGAAGAAGGCCAGCGTAAAGCGTTTAGACAATGAATACCGCGGTGCATCATTGATTCCCGGTCAGCACCGCGTTCGTCATTTATTTGTATAACGGGCCATAGTGCTGACAGGCGCGGTAATCCTGGCCTGCTTTGTCCATCCCAAACGCTGACCACGCAGAAGGACGGAAGAGTTGTACATCCGGCAAATTGTGCAGACAGACAGGAATACGCAACATGGCAGCCAGAGTGATCAGATCCGCACCTGCATGACCCGGCGTTAGCACCCCATGATTGGCTCCCCAGCAATTCATCATCGTACTGGCATCGTTAAAGGGTTCCTGCCCGGTCAGTCTCGGCGTAAACCACGTTGTGGGCCAGGTGGAATTAGTACGCTGATCCAGCTGCTGATGGACATCCTCGGGCAATTCCACACTCCAGCCTTCTGCCAATTGCAATACGGGGCCAACGCCCTTGATAAGATTGATCCGGCTGAGGGTGAAAGGCATATCGCCAGGCGTAAGAAAGTTCGATGAGAAACCGCCTCCGCGAAAATATTCATGCACTGCCGGGCACCAGAGGGTTTGCGCCAGACAACGTTGTGCGTCTTCAGGCGTCACTTGCCAGTGTGGTTTAATGGTCGGCAGCCCCTGCTCATCGCGCTGTGCGCCGCTGCCATCAAGCGCGGCAGAACCGGAGTTGATCAGATGGATAATTCCCTGAGCTGCCCTGCCCGCCAGCTGATGTCCCGTCACGCGAAAAACGGCCTGCGGCGACCAACAGGTTCGCATATCGGCAAAGATTTGCGCCTTGCCAGTCAGGTAGTGACCGAACAACATTGAGACCGCATTCAGGCTATCGTTTTCTGTCGCCATCAATATCGGCTGACGGGGTCCATTCCAGTCGAAGCTGCTGTTGAGCAAGGCTTCTGCGATATCCGCATTCGGATAATGATCGGTCCAGTGCCTTTGCCCCTGAAACCCACCGGCAATGGCGTTATAGCCTGTCGCCTCTTCATTAAAGCCACGCACCGCCAGTTGCGGGTTACCCTGCATCATGTCGCGTAAGCACAACGCCATCGTCAGTGACTCTTGCAAAATCCGCCGCTTATCGCTGTCAGAACGCTGAAATTCTGGCGGATTAACCTCTTCGCCGTACACAAACCCAGCTTCTGCCCAACTTATCGCCAGTGCCAGTTCCTCTTCGTCATAAATACCGCAGTCTATGCGGCGGCGAAGTTCAGTCATATCAACGCTTTGCACCTGCATGCCTAATGTTTCAGCAAAAAAGTGATGATCAACAATCGATCCGGCGATCCCCATTGAGACACTGCCCACTGACAAATAACTTTTGCCACGCAGACTGGCGACGACCAACCCTGCCCGAACGAAACGCAGCAGTTTTTCCTCTACATCCGCAGGAATATGGGTGTCATCGGCATCCTGTACATCCCGTCCGGAGATGCCGAACGCAGGTAATCCCTGCTGATTATGCGCGGCCAGCGCCGCCGCCAGATAGACCACGCCCGGACGTTCAGTGCCGTTAAACCCCCAAATGGCTTTTGGCCGCAGCGGATCGTTGTCAATCGTTTCGTCGCCATAACACCAGCAAGGCGTGACGGTGAGGGTCAGACCGACATTTTCACGACGAAACAGCGCGTCGCAGCGCGCCGATTCTGCGCGCCCGGCAATCGTAGTCTCGGCAATCACGCAGCGCAGCGATGAACCATCGGGATGACGGATACACGATGAGATAAGCTCAGCGGCAGATTCGGCCATCGCCATAGTTTGCGCTTCCAGTGATTCACGCACGCCCATTCTTCGTCCGTCGATAACCGGGCGAATACCAAGTGTAATCGGTTGAGAAATCCAGGATTCAGTCAATGTTTTCATTTTGCGCCCTCACTGGCTAATACATGGTTGGTAATCACATTCTTACGGCGGACAAAGATCAGAGTGATACCCAGAAGCAGCCAGACGCCCATAACGCTGAGTGTTTTACTGTCGGTATCGCGAAGTAACATCACAATCATGCAGCCCAGAATGGCGATACTTAACGTAGCGGTAATGATGTGTAACGCAGGTGATATACGGAAAGAAGACATCTGATAGGCGGGCGTTTTGCGCACCCGCCACGAGCAGATAATGCAGACGATTTGTGCCGCCAGAAAGGTGATTGCAGCGGCACTGGCAATATTGGACACCGAAATACCGCACAGGATTGGTATCACCCCGATCAGATACAGCAGGGTCAGCAGTAAATACGGCACGCGGGTTTTAAGGCTTACACGCCCAAGGCTGCGCGGCAGCCAGCCGTCATCGCAGGCCACCAGCAAACTTTTACTGCCCCACAACATCTGCACATTGGTTATCCCCAGCATGCTGATAATCCCCGCGCCGATACTGAAGAACAGGAAAGATCCCGGTGACATGAAGGATTTTGCGACCACAGTCAGCGGCTGATGTGCCACTTCTGATAGCGGTAAAATTCCGGTTGCGGTGACAGAAACCAGCATATAAATCAGCGCAGCAAACGCCGTGGAACCCATGATCGCCACCGGAATTGCGCGTGCCGGGTTTTTCATTTCACCGGCCAGTTCTGCCACCGTACAGGCACCGTTGGTAACAAACAGCAGCAAGGCCACCGAGGTTGCAAAGGCCGCGAAGCCGTTCGGCAAAAGGGTGGTGAAGTTGTCTATCTGCACTTCCCCGATACCTTCACCGACAAACAGCAACATGCCACATAACATGATAATCGTGAGGATCATACTCAGGCGGGCGCTGAGGGCTGCACCAAGCAAATTTGCCAGATAAATGACCGTTAATATGACGAAACTGACCGCTGTTTTTGGCAGGTCGGGAAAAAAGGCCATCAGATAATCGGAACAGGTCAGCGCATATAACGACAGTGAAACGTGAGTGAGTGAGAAAAACCAGAACACCAAAAAACCACACGTCGGGCTGATTAAACGTGAAGGCCAGCTGTATATTCCGCCGGTGACCGGCAAGGTTGCTGCTAATACTGCATAGGGAATACCGGCAAGAACGGTAATTAATGATGCCACTAAGTATGCCAGGGGTGTTCCACCGCCAGTATTGGCAATAATAACGCCAGTCAGTGCAATTACGCCGCCGCCAATAATGGCTTTAATTGCAGCGAAAAAAATTACCGGCGTGCTGAGTGTTTTAACCAGTTTGTCCGCATTCCGGGAAACCGAAGGTTCGCTCATGATCATTCCTTAATTGAATGAAATAACGCAGCAGAAGATCGAATTAGCGCAGCAAAAAATTATCAGGTCGCAGTGACCATTTGTCTGAGCGCGGACGTTAATAACGTGCGTGAAGTGGCATAGTTCAGGCGAATAAATCCGTCACCGCCCCTGCCGAAATGTGTACCGGGTTCAATCCACACATCACTTTTTTCAAGGAAAAAATGTTGCAGATCGACCTGCTGCAAACGACGACAGTCGATCCACGCCAGATAAAGTGCGTCGCCACCACATCGCTGCATACCCGAATCTTTGAGTATCAGATCCAGTTGTCTGAGGTTATCGCGCAAAGTACTAAGCAACGCGTTCAGCCAAGGCTCACCGTTTCTGTAAGCCGCTTCACAGGCGATAATCCCGGCGATATTCGGGCGCTCAAGCCCGCAGGCCAGATAGTGTTGATGTAAACGCTGGCGCAACTGCGGATTAGAAATAATCAGCGTAGAGGTCTGTAATCCGGCCAGATTAAAAGTTTTGCTGGGTGCGGTGCAGGTAATGCTGATGTCGGAGAATTCCGCGCAGAGGCTGGCAAAAGGCAGGTATTTCACCTGTGAATTGATCACTAAATCCTGATGAATTTCATCTGCTATCACCAAAATATTATGGCGCAGACAACACTCACCCAGCAGCAATAATTCTTCGCGACTCCAGACTTTGCCTATCGGATTGTGCGGGTTACTGAGAATGAAAATTTTCACATCCGGGGTAATCGCTGCCTCGAACTTTTCTATATCCAGCACGTAATCCTGCCCCACAAGCTCCAGCTCCACGGGCACAACCCGCCGCTGATTCAGACCAACGCTGTCATGAAAAGGGCCGTATACCGGCATCAGCATAATGACGCCATCACCCGGCGCAGAAAAGGTTTGGATCGTCAGATTCAGGGCGCTGACAATGCCCGGGCTATGCAACATCCATTGCGTTTTTACTGCCCATTGATGGTGAGTATATTGCCAGTCAGCCAGTGCTTCACGCAGGCTTTCAGGCGCGTCGGTGTAACCGTAAATCCCGTGTTCGGCCATCCGGCCCAGTGCCTGATTCACTGCCGGAGGACTGATAAAATCCATGTCAGCGATCCATAGCGGTATCGGCCTTTTGGTCACATTCTCAGGTAGCCAGGGTGAGGGAAAAGCCCATTTCAGCGAGCCGTCTGAAGTACGATCGTGAGGATATTCAAAGCAGTGCTCAATTTCATTCATGACATCACTCCTTGTTATTTTTATTATTCAACTCTCAGCCCGTAATGCTTAAATCGCTCCAATACCACGTTAATCTCTTCCTCTGACAGGACTGGAACAGGATTAACTCGTCCTGATACGGCCAGATACAAGCGCGCCAGAACTTCGACTTCCTGAGCCAGCCAAAGGGCTTTCTCCAGATCCACTTCGCAGGCAATCATGCCGTGGTGTTGTAATAAAGTGGCTTTGCGATCGCGTAATGCAGCCGCAACATTCACGGACAGTTCAACGGAGCCAAAGGTGGCATAAGGAGCACAGGGGATGGTGTTCCCACCGGCGGCGGCAATCATGTAATGAATGGCCGGGATCGGCAGATTGAGAATGGCGACGGCAGTGCAGTGCGGCGCGTGGTTATGGACAACAGCGTTAACGTCTGGCCTGACCTGATAGGCTGCCTGATGAAAACGCCACTCGCTGGAGGGAATTTTACCTTCTTCAGATTCTCCGCTGGCGTTCACATACACAATTTGTCCGGCATTCATCTTTTCATAGGCAATTCCCGAGGGAGTAATTAGCATGCCTTCCTGATAACGCACGCTGATATTTCCGGCAGTTCCCTGATTTAACCCCAGACGGCTCATTTCCAGACAAGCATGAATAATGTTTTCGGCTAATGTGCTTCTCGTCATAAGTGGCCTTTTTATTCGTTAGATAACGTCATAAACAGAACCATCATGTTGAGTGCTATTTTATTCTCAGGAGAAAATCTAAATATGAAGTGTGATGGACGTCATCAAAACAGGAAAGAAACCGGGAGGGCATGATACGCAGAAATAAATAAAAGTGACCTTTTTCGTAATTAATAATTCAAATGGTCAAAAATATAAAAAATTGATATAAAAAAGGGAGCCGAAGCTCCCTTTTCAACACTGGCGCAAATATAACGATTTAGACTGCGGTTTGGAAAATCACGCCGTCAGCTTTATCCGTATATTCACTCAGCTTGTCGAAGTTCAGATAACGGTAAGTATCCACCGCAGTCTTATCCACTTCAGCCATATAGCCGAGGTATTCTTCCGGCGTTGGCAGACGTCCCAGCAGGGACGCAATCGCCGCCAGTTCTGCGGATGCCAGATAGACATTGGCACCATTACCCAGACGGTTCGGGAAGTTACGGGTAGAGGTGGAAACCACGGTAGAACCGTCGGCCACACGCGCCTGGTTACCCATGCACAGTGAACAGCCTGGAATTTCTACACGCGCACCGCTCTTACCAAAGACGCTGTAATAGCCCTCTTCCGTCAGCTGAGCCGCATCCATTTTGGTCGGTGGCGCAACCCACAGACGGGTTGGCAACGCGCCTTTATGGCTGTCGAGCAGTTTACCTGCCGCACGGAAGTGACCGATGTTGGTCATGCATGAACCGATAAACACTTCGTCGATTTTGCTGTTCTGCACGGAAGACAGCAGACGCGCATCATCCGGATCGTTTGGCGCACAAAGGATTGGCTCTTTGATGTCCGCCAGATCGATTTCGATGATCGCCGCGTATTCCGCGTCGGCATCGGCTTCGAGCAGGTTCGGGTTCGCCAGCCACTCTTCCATACCTTTGATGCGACGCTCGATGGTACGACGATCGCCGTAACCTTCAGAGATCATCCACTTCAGCAGCACAATGTTAGAGCTCAGGTATTCTTTGATCGGCGCCTGATCCAGTTTGATCGTACAACCTGCCGCTGAACGTTCTGCGGACGCATCCGCCAGTTCAAATGCCTGTTCTACTTTCAGTTCCGGCAAGCCTTCGATTTCCAGAATACGGCCGGAGAAGAGGTTTTTCTTACCCTTCTTCTCAACGGTCAGATGGCCTTCTTTGATCGCGTAATAAGGGATCGCATGCACCAGATCACGCAGGGTGATACCCGGTTGCATTTTGCCTTTGAAGCGCACCAGAACGGATTCCGGCATATCAAGAGGCATCACGCCGGTCGCCGCAGCAAACGCCACCAGACCGGAACCCGCAGGGAAGGAAATCCCGATCGGGAAACGGGTATGGGAGTCACCGCCGGTGCCGACAGTGTCCGGCAGCAGCATACGGTTCAGCCATGAGTGAATGATGCCATCGCCAGGGCGCAGTGAAACACCGCCGCGGTTCATAATGAAATCAGGCAGCGTGTGGTGCGTGGTCACGTCAACCGGCTTAGGATACGCGGCGGTATGACAGAATGACTGCATCACTAAATCGGCGGAGAAGCCCAGACACGCCAGGTCTTTCAGTTCATCACGGGTCATCGGACCGGTGGTGTCCTGAGAACCCACGGACGTCATTTTTGGTTCGCAATATTCGTTCGGACGAATACCGGCAACGCCACAGGCGCGGCCCACCATTTTCTGTGCCAGCGAGAAACCTTTGCTGCTTGCAGCAACTGGCTTGGCGATACGGAACACTTCGCTCTGAGGCAGTTTCAGTGACTCACGGGCTTTGGTGGTTAAACCACGGCCGATGATCAGCGGAATACGGCCACCGGCGCGCACTTCGTCGAGCAGTACGTCGGTTTTCAGTTCGAAAGTCGCAATCACTTCGTTGGTTTCGTGGTTACGCACTTCGCCTTTGTACGGGTAGATATCGATGACATCGCCCATGTTCAGGTCAGAAACGTCCACTTCGATCGGCAACGCACCGGCATCTTCCATGGTGTTGAAGAAGATTGGCGCGATCTTACCGCCGAGAACCACACCGCCGCCGCGTTTGTTCGGCACATGAGGAATATCATCGCCCATGAACCACAGCACGGAGTTGGTGGCTGATTTACGTGAGGATCCGGTACCGACTACGTCACCAACGTAGGCCAGCGGGAAACCTTTTTTGTTCAGTTCTTCGATTTGCTTAATCGGACCGACGCTGCCAGGTTGATCCGGGTGGATACCTTCACGTTCGTTTTTCAGCATAGCCAGCGCGTGCAACGGAATATCTGGACGGGACCAGGCATCCGGAGCCGGTGACAAATCATCGGTGTTGGTTTCACCCGTCACTTTAAACACAGTGACAGTGATTTTTTCAGCCAGTTGCGGACGTGACAAATACCATTCGGCATCCGCCCACGACTGCAGGATTTTTTTCGCGTGTTCGTTGCCGGCGTGTGCTTTTTCTTCCACATCGTAGAAGTTATCAAACATCAGCAGGGTGTGAGACAGCGCTTTCGCGGCGATAGGCGCCAGCGTTTCGCTATCCAGCGCGTCGATCAGCGGGTGAATGTTATAACCGCCCTGCATGGTACCGAGCAGTTCAACGGCTTTTTCAGGAGTGACCAACGGAGAGGTAGTTTCGCCTTTGGCGACTGCAGCCAGGAATCCGGCTTTAACGTAGGCGGCTTCGTCGACGCCCGGTGGAACACGATTAATCAGCAGGTCTAACAGAGTATCTTCTTCGCCTTGCGGCGGATTCTTCAGGGACTCAACCAACGCTGCCATCTGTGAAGCATCAAGTGGCTTAGGGACGATGCCCTCTGCAGCACGCTCGGCTACGTGCTTACGGTATTCTTCTAGCACGACTTTCTCCTCGCTCTCATTGTCATTTATTATGCCTGGCTTCCCTCATCAGACCGCTAGTAATCCTGCAGGGACAGCGGAATATCGGATTGTCTGATGAGTCGGGGACACTGCGGGTATGATTGTTTCTTTGTCGGTTTACGACACATCCTGAACCGGAGCACAGTGTCCTTTAGCGCCGAAGCAGCATAGCAGGATTTTTAGGGGGTGTTAATCTGTTTACAAAAAAGCAACATTAAATTCTTGCTGAATCGTTAAGGGCAAAATAATCCTTTCCGATATGGCGTTCAGGCATCAGCTTACCGCCTTGTAAAGCCCGCAAAGACAAGCGTGTGGAGTAAAAGTTTACTGTTTATAATTCATCTGCAAGCTTCTGCTAAACCTGGTGCATGAAGCGAGTTCTGCCCCTCTGACGAGAAACTGATCGCCTATGAAGACAAACAATAATCTCTCAAGCCATGGCAAAAACTCGCCGCTGGGACACAAGCCATTGGAAGCCATCACTCGCCTGATTGAAGTCTGTTTACCCCATGCCACGCCGGTGGCTACAGACACCCCCAATATCCCCATCACCCTGCGCGCTGAAGACGGCAAGCAGCAAATCATCTTGCTGCTGGAAGGCGATATAAAATGCTATCGGGCCTCTGACAACTTGCTGTATGGCATTGCTGACGCGCCCACTATGCTGGGATTAATGACCTCAGAATACAGCAGCGTCTCTTTTATATTTAAAGGAAATAAGGAAAGTAAGATCAGCGTGCTGCCGCGCGATAAGGCAATCGACCTGATTGCCGAACATGGACTGGTGAGAGAGCTTATCGCCTGTAACACCCGCTTTACCGATTACCGCAACTATCATTCCGATCTGATGATCAGCCGCACCGCCTATGACATCATTTGCGGTCTGTTACTCGAAATAGAACAGTTACCACAAGAAGTCCGCAGAAAAAGCAGCGTGGTAAACTTTATTCTGGAGCGTTCGAATTTAGCACGCAGCGGCGTCATGAAGATTCTGGCGGATCTACGGACAGGGGATTATATCGATATTCAGAACGGGAAACTGATCACCATCAATAAGCGTTTTCCAGACGAATACTGACAGGTAGCAGGCATTGCTTAAAAAATAAAACTTCGCTATATTTTTTGCGGGTTAATTTATTTACCCATTACAGGTTTACTTAATACATGGTAACTATGAAATAAATTCAATTATCGATATTTAATATGGATATTAAGGAGAGTTAAAATGATGGGATGCAATGGTAATGTAACTTTTGGTTATGAAAGCCAGAAAACCATTCAAATTATCAGAAAGCAATTTGAACTCTACAACCTAGGAAGATATTTACTTACATCGGGCGTTATGTATTCTATTTTTGCCAAAAATGGAGCGTTAGCAAGCAGTTATTTTATAAACCAGACAGATTTCAGCACTTTCATTCATTCAGCCGAATCATTTGACCAGTACGCCAAAAACCAAATTTACCTTTCAATAAACAGACAACTGATATTTTCGGCCACGCATGGTACAGAACATGAGTTCTGGAAGTGCATGGAAAAAACCTTTAAATAACAAGGAACGTTCCGTATGAGAAATATCCTCCTGGTACTTATCCTCGCACTGACATTCCCTTGCCTTGCGCATATAAATGAAGATATTGAATACAGCCGTGACAAATATCTTTTAGCTTACAATAACCTCAACACTAAACTTGAGGAATGCTTATCAGAAATGAAATCCAGGCCATTCATTACTTCGGCTGATATTGAGGGTTTTGATAAAAGAACGGTAAGCATTGCCGTTGTATACCTTGGCACAGTTCAAATCGATCAATGCACCGGGAATGAGCATCATCAGTATATGATCAGGGCATTCGATTACTACGATGCACTCACAGAAGTCAGCATCTACAGCCAGCAAATTAAAACACTTCAGGATAATATTTTTGCTCTTTTACCAGCGGGAAATATAAGATTAGAAAGGGAATATGAGAGCTTTCCCTTAAAAATCAGAACTGAGCTGGAAGCACGCTTAAAAAATAAAAACCTCAGATCCTACCCCTCTTTCCAAAGCAGCCCCCAGTATGATTTTGATGACCAATAATTTAATAACCACGCTTAATGCCTGGTCGGGCTAAGACGTCGTCGTCTATAACAGATCGTTTTTGAAAAGACTTAATTGAGGTCGTCTGTCAGGGCGACCTTTTCAATAGTAGATCATCGTAAACGTCGCTGTGCCGTTCGCACTTCCGCTGCTGAGTGTTTGTCCGTTGAGATAGTAGCGGGCAAAAAAGGGAATAGTCAGGCTTCCTTCACTCGCCGAGGGCGTGATTGCCCATTCCTGTCCGATGCCCACGGGCGACGTATCGCCTTTGAGTATCTGAATCCCCACCCCGGTCGCCTGCCCCTCTGCGCCACTGCTGATTTTGATTACGCCGGCGGCCAGCGAATCATCGGCAGTGCCGTCGATACGGATATTCACATTCGCCCCGGCATCACAATTGAGTTCTATGCTGAAAGGGACATCCGGTGAAACACCGCCAGGAGAGGTACTGGAAAATTGTCCCTGAGTCACCGTACCAAGTGGCACATTTATTGTGTTATTCAGTACATCGCAGCTTTCCGTTCTGATATTGATATTGCCGGTGTAGGAAAGCGTGTTGTTGCCCCCACCCCCGAGGCCTGATTTGCCATACACCCCCAATCCGAAACGGGTCTGGCTTTGCGCCAGTGCCGTATCCGAAATATCGTTGGCGGTTTTGACTAACGATAACGTCACTGTTATCTGATAGCTGAGACTGCTGTCCAGGCTACCCAACGAGGTATTACGCGTATCGCAGCTTACCCCGCCTCCGACCACACGTTGTCCGCTGGAGTTGGTCAGGGCTATACCGATGCCCTCGACGCCGGTGGAGTAAACGCCAGGGAAACCTGCTATTTCAGCACCGGTTCCATAGTAACAGGCGATGATCGGGTCACCGGCGAGTTCGTTGCTGCCGTTTGTACCGCAAGTACCGCTCACATTGAACGTATGCTGACTTCCGGGTATATCCGCGCCAACAGGCAGTGAAGAGGTCACCGCAACCGAACTTAAATCCCAGGACTGAGGCATGGCCGGAGAAGTAGAGCAGGCCGCCCATAATTTGCCAGAAAACAGGGCCAGACAGGCCAGCAGTAACATCATTTTCATAAAGGCCTCATCGACATACGCTGGTGGCCTGTGAGACCGCCGCTTTCTGTGTACCGGATAATGTAAACGGTGCTTCGCACTGTCCCCCTTGCCACGTCACACGGACTGCGCCCTCCTCCGGCAAGCCGCTGAGATAAAGTTGCCCGATGTCTCCGACAATGGCGCGATTCTGCTTATCGCCCACCACAAAGGCTTCTGCACCGAAAGGTACAGGCTGCCCGTGATAGGTCAGATTGAGTAATAACCGGTTACCTGAGCGCGTAGTAAAAGAGGCCATAACGACAGCACCGGCAGTGGGAACAACCGAAAGGATGTTGTCGTCAATATCAACGTTCTCATCCAGTGATGTGGTATCCAGCGCCACGCGGGTTCGCTTATAAGGACTGAGGTAATTCACCACGGCATAGCCGCGCCAGTCGGTATACACGCCGGTGTTATTTTGCAATTTCACTCCCGCCGCCCCCGGCGCGCGGACAATGGCAATGGCGGAGAGATCGCTGGCAAGAGGCTGCGCGAAAGTGACGCCGAAGGGATGACCCACAATCGCGCCCTGCCAGCCGTAATTGACCTGATGCGTGTCCTGATTGTAGTTGTAGCCCCCGCTGAGCTGAGCGGCGCTGCCGAGATAATTCAGGCTGGCGCTGCCGCTGTTTCCCTGCCCGTGAGTGCCATAGCCTTCACTGACGGCATAAGAGAGGTTGTTATCCTCAAGCAGCATGCCGTTGATGCCGGTCTGATAAAGCGTCCGCCCATGGCTCGCGCTGTTTATGTTAGCCGTGGCCCAGGCGTTAGGCAGCCAGCGCGCCAGAGGAATACTGACATTAAACGCGATCTGTTTATCGCTCTCAGTACCGTAAGTCCGGTTATCCGATACCGATAAGGCGTAATCGATACTGGCAATATTAACGTTGTAACTGATCCCGAGACTGCGCTGGTTAATTTGCGACTGTCGGTAGTTTTGCTGGTACCAGGAAAGGGAAAGTGATCCCCACTGCCCGTTGTTAATCATCTGGGTCAGGTTAAGACGATACTGTTCCCTTGGCTGACCATAGTAAGTCCCGTTGCTTTCGTCCTGACGCCAGTTACTGGCATCACTGAAATGATAAAAATCCCCGGCAAATCGGATCCCGGCCAGCGACAGCGTGGAGCCGGTCGCGGCAACGCTTTTGGCATATTGCAGCCGGTACGCCACGCCCTTTTCCCGCTGACTGTCAGTCAGCTCACTGTTGGCCAGCGTGGTATCAAACGACAGGGATCCAAAATCCCCGACCATAGTACCGACACCGGCATTCGCCGCTTTATAGTTCTGCGCCAGCTGACTGCCGCCAAACAGCGTCATGCCATAACCCAGTCCGTAAATCAGTGACCCCTGAAGAAATTCAGGCTCGTCTCCCCCGGACTGATAAGTACGGTATTTCCCCAGCGTCATGGCGTATTTCAACCGGCCTTCGCGCTGCATGATCGGGATAGCGGAAAATGCCTGGGTAAAATGGCGCTCTTCGCCATTACTTTCCCTGACCGTCACATCCAGATCTCCGGAGGCTGAAGTCGGGTATAAATCGTTAATGCTGAAAGCGCCGGGCGGTACATAGGTCTGGTAGATCACCATGCCGTTTTGCCTGATCGTCACCTGCGCGTTGCTTCTGGCAATGCCGCGGATCACCGGCGCGAAGCCGCGTAGGCTGTCCGGCAACATGTTGTCATCCGAGGAGAGCTGTACGCCGCGAAACGAAAAGCTGTCAAAGATATCCGCAGGTGTGGTGCTTTCTCCGGCGATAAATTGCCCTTTAAGCACCGGCACATCGCGCTGGAGAAAACTGTAGGCCGAGTCCCAGTCCTGCTGCGACTGACCGTCAATGTTGCGGCTGTAACGCCATGTGCTGTAGTTGCGCAGCCGCCAGCCGCCCCAGTTGGCACCGCTTCTCAGGCTCAGAAACTGGCTCTGATCGCTGCCGCCTGAATTTTGCCAGGTACGGGCACCACTGAGGTTGTAATTAAGCAGCAAGGCTGGCGTTCCCTCATCCCATAACTCAGGGCTGACCGCGCCCCTTGCCAGCGTGTCGAGCAATCCCTGAGGGATGGTGATCAGCAGCTTCTGACGCGAAAAGTCAAACTGGCTCACCACTCCGGGCATCAGCGGCGTGAAATCCTCAACCGGCTTTTGTGCGGGCCAGTCACGTAATGCCGGAATGCTGCGGGTTCTGAGCCCCAGATTTTGCCACTGCGTCGGGGTAAAAAGTGGGGAAAGCGTCTGGTCATGCAGGGCAATAAACGTCACATCCTGCCGCCCTTTCGGCACATTGTTCACCAGCATATCCACACGGTAGACACCGGGGGTCTGCCCGCCTGCCCGGGAAAATTGCGATAAATCCACCGGCGCGCCAGGGTGTTCAATTTCCAGCGCCTGCACGTTGAAACGGTCATCCGCGCGTGTTTCAGAGGTTCCCAAAACAATCCCGGCCAGAAGCCATGACCGCAAAGTGAAGGATGAAAGATGCGTAACGACATGATTTTTATTCATAACATGCCTCAGCGCAGCCGGGTTTTTTCCACTGAACTGGCACCGCCATAATCATTGACGACCTGCCAGCTGACCTCACCAGCAACCGCCCCCTGAGGCCAGGGATAGCGGGCTTCCCCAAAAGGCGGAACCATTGTGTTGCCTGTCGCCACATGATTGCTGCCGAGGTTCAGCCTGAAAAAGGTGAAGTAATAAGGTGTCGGATTGGTCACCCGCAGGTCTGAGCCCTGACGGGAGAACTGCAACTGCCGCCAGGCGCTTTGCCCTGCGGGTGTGAGCAACGCTGCCGGCCGGTAAAAAAGCTTCAGGCGCGTCTTCACCACGATTTGCAATAAACCGGCGGGAGCGTTTTCAGGCAGACGAGGGATAGATTTGATATTTAGCCAGAACAGGGATTCGCGATCTTCAGGCAGCAGGCCGCCGGTGCGGATAATCCGCAGACTGTTATCTTCCCCGGCATTCAGCCGGAATAAAGGGGGAGTGACGACAAAAGGTACGGGCACGGAGGATTTTTGCGTCCCGTCAGGTCCGTTATTATCTACCCATGACTGGATCAGAAAGGGCTCTGCTTGTGCTCCCTGATTACTGACGGTCAGAGAGGCTTCTTTTTTATTGCCCTGATATATCACCCGCGTGGCTTCTGTAATCACACCCGCATAAACCGTGGGCACAGAGAAGAGAATAAATAACATCCCTGATAAAATAATAAAAAGACGCTGCATATATTCCTCTCATACTTCCGTCAATAAAAATAAAAGACATCCGCGTCTGAATCTCTGGCATCCTTGCCAGTTTAAAGAGATTATTTTTGATTCTTATTATTGATAATTAATGGTGAACTGTGAGGTCCCGTTTGCCGCACCTTCGCCTACAGTTGCCTCGGTACTTCTGTAGCGGGCGATAAAGTTCATATCCACCCCTTCAGAGGTTGCATCAATGGGATAAAAACGTGAGGCCGTATAAAGAGGAATGGGTGTCCCCTGATTATCCGCAATTTCAATGCCTACGCCGGTTGCGCCACCGGTCACTTCCAGTAGCTGGTTATCCACAGCATCAGCGGTACCGTCGAATTTGACCGCAGCAGCCGTGAAAGTTGCCGGGCAGTTGGTGAGTGAAATCGTAAACGCAGTCGGCGAAGAAGTATCACCGGCTGCCGTAAATGAGGTCGCGGCGACAGTGCCTAAATCCACATTAATGGATGCATTACTTCCGCCATTCACATCACATGTTGTGGCAACAATTTGTCCGATGAAATTAATGGTGCCATCAGCTGCATGTACGACGGCATGACTGAAACACAACACACTACCGAGAAGTAAAATAAAAGAATTACGCTTGTTCATGAAATAATACCTGAGATTAAAATTGAATAAATTCCACCAGATTCATTTATCAAAGCTGGCGATATACATCCACTTTAAACAAGCAGGTACATTTGAGGTAATCACATCCCCCTCACATTATTTTATCGATAATATTAAGAGAAAGAAAATAAATGAATGAGGATGTAATGAGATAAATGAGAACGGGGGTGGAGTGTGCTATAGAGGAAAAAGGCAAAAAACCGGAAATGGAAAAATTTCCGGTTCAGACATGGACGACTTATTGCATAGAAACCTGGCGCACAAACTCTTTTCTGAGCTGCATGCTGTATTCCTTGCCGTAAAACTGCGTGGCAACGTCTGGTTGCACCACGTCTGTTTTCACTTGTTTGTTCATCGGCACCGCGCCAAAAGCGACATTCAGCGCCCGCTGGGTTTCAGCTTTCGTTAACCAGTTCAGAAACACCGCCGACGCCGCAGGATGTGTGCTGTTTGCGGCAATAGCCGCAATATTGCCCCCTCCCGGCATACCAAAAGCCGGAATATAAAATTTCAGGCGGCCGGTAATCGCCCCGGATTTTTGCAAACCCGCCAGATGATCTTCCCAGGCGGGCACCAGCAATAATTCGCCATCGTTCAGACGGGTCAGGCTATCTGCACCCGATGCGGTCTGGGTGATTTTTTCTTTATTACCGACAAACCATTCCCAACCCTTTTTCCAGTTTTTAATAATGGCAGGATCGACTTGCGTAGCATCGGCATCAAAAGTGCCTGAGGAGAGGGTGACTACGCGCTGAATAAAGGCTTCGCCTGCTCCGCCGTTATTTGGATCGTTGTAACCAAACTTCTTCGGATTCGCATCGATAAAGTGTTGTAAATCATCGAGTGATTGCGGCAAAGGTTGATTGCCCATCTGTTGCGGATCGTAAACCATACCGGTTTGGTTGCCCCAAAAGGCAACCGCATATCCTTCGGTATCCACACTTTGCAACTGATGCACTGCATCTTTGTAGCCTGGCAGCCAGGCTACCTGCACCAGGGCATTTGCTTTACGGATGATCGGTAACTGCGCCACCGACAAAGCCACCACGTCCATTTTGCCTTTTTCACGGCGTGCTTCCGCCAGCAGTTTATTCATGTTGCCATCGATCGACCCTTCCGGAATACGCACTTTAATTGCGTACTGTTTCTCAAAATCAGCCACGAAACTGCGCCATTGCGGTTGTAAATACCAGACGTTAAATGTCACTGAGCCTTCTTTTTTGGCCTGTGCGACGACAAGATCCCAATCTTGTTGCGCCAGTGGCGTGGCGGTCGCTACCCCGCTCAATAACATGCCACCGAGAAGTAAAACCGTGCCTGTTTTCATGATAAATGACTCCCTCATCAAGGATTACGCCTTGCCGGTTGACTGTGACAGATAATTCCCTTTCAACAGCTTCTCAATAATGACCATCAGGACTACATTCGGGATCACCAGGATCATTGAGACTACCGCCGCATCCGGGCGCACAAAGGAATAGCCGAGGAAAGAATAAAGAATGGTCGGCACGGTAATAAAATCTGGCGCGCCCAGGACGTATGAAATGCTGAACTCTTCTAAACTACGCACCAGACAAAAAATCAACGCGGCCAGGAAACTGGGCTTGAGCATCGGTAAAAAAGCATTGCAGAACGTTCCCCAATAGCTGGCACCGAGATCGCGACTGGCATCAATTAAATCCTGCGGCACCGCTTTAAACCCTGCGGACATAATGCGGATCGAGTAAGGCAGCGTCAGCACAGTGTGCCCTAACACGATGCTGATAAACGGGTTGCTGATATTCAGATTCATCAGCATGGCACTGAAGAAAATCCCGATGATCATACCTGGCATAACCAGTGGGATCAGCGTGAGCATTTCCGCAACGGCTTTGCCCCGAAAAGTCATGCGCCCAAACGCATAAGCGGTCGGTAACGACAGCAGTAAACTCAGCATCGCCACGGCGGGCGCAATGGTGTAGCTGTTAAAGAGGGCTTCTGACAGCGAAGTTTGCTGCCACACCTGTATCCAGCGGTTAATCGACAACACTTGCGGAAATAAGTCCGGATAGCTCCACGGGTGTTGCGGGTCAACCAGCGACCATAAGATAGCCATTGAAAATGGCAGTCCAAGCCAGACCAGATTGACCAGAACAAAAAACAACAGTGAAATCCTGACGATCAGGCGTCCATTCGCCGTGCGGTTCATTTGACCTCTCCTTTGCGGGTGGCGAGGGGTGTCAGGAGGACGGCGATAAGCAAGGTACCCAATGCTGCCGTCAGCATGATAATCACGGCAATAACCGCAGAGTTATTCCATTCCCCGTATTCCATGGCTGTGGCCTGCATCAGGCGAGCCAGTGAGTAGGTATTGCGCGGGCCAGCGACAGAGAAGAAGGCAAAGTCGCCCAGCGCACCGATAAAAATAAGGATCAGGGACACTTGCACTGCGGGTAGCGTCAGGGGAAAAATAACGTCCCGAAAACAGCGCCATCGGCTGGCACCCAGGTTACTCGCCGCGTCTAATATGTCGGTACGGATTGCGTTAACTGAGCCACCAACCAGAATCAGCGCGAACGGCAGATTCTTCCAGATTTGTAAGATAACGACGCCCCAGCCAAAGTCATCGTTCTGCATACGCAGCGGTTGATCAATAACGCCCAGCGCCAGCAATAGCTCATTGATCACGCCGTGATAAGCAATGATATTGATGAACAGAAATGCCGCCACGAGGCCGGGAATAAACATCGGCGCACGCAGCACAGCAACAATACCTTCTTTCGCCACCAGCGGCTGACGGAGCCACAACGCCAGCGGGTAAGAGAGCAGCACCGCACCAAAAGCCCCCAATATTGAGACTTTAACCGAATAGAACAGCGCGCTGTGCAGCACCGGATCTTGTAATACGCTTTGCCAGTATTCGAGCGAAAACTGGCTGTCGCCGGAAAGATTGAAATAGCCGATGCTTTGTACCAGCACCACGTAAAAGGTCGATCCCATCAGCAACACAATAGTGCCTAGTCCACTGATCATCAGCAGCCAGGCAGTCAGCTCATTACGCCATTTCATCGTGTCCCTCCGCTACCGGCTCGAGGAAGTGAATCGCATCCTCGGGTAAACGGAAGCAAACCCGCGCCCCGCTTTCGGCCTGCGGTTTTTTGATCAGTTGCAGACGTACCGACAATTTACCGTCATCGTTATCGCCCCATGCTTCGGTCAGGTTGCCCATAAACGCCATTTTGCGCAGCGTGAGGAAGAAATGGTTATCGCCGGTTTGTGGCTGTGGCACAAAGCGCGCATCTTCAGGCCGCCAGCAGATATAGCAATGCTCAGCAAGCGGGGGACGCGGAGAACGTACGTAAAACTCACCTAACTGGCAGCGAACCCGATAAAAACCAGGCTGTTCCGCAGGCGTGATGTGGGCGATATCAATATTGGCCGCACCAATAAAATCGGCGACGAAACGGTTAGCAGGACGGTAATAAATCTCTTCTGGTGGCCCTATTTGCTCCACATTGCCCGCATTGAGCACCACGATCTTATCGGACATGGTCAACGCTTCGGCCTGATCATGGGTGACATAAATGGACGTGAGTTGATATTGCCGCTGTAACTCTTTGATTTCAAAACGCACACTTTCACGCAGTTTCGCATCCAGATTGGACAGCGGCTCGTCAAACAGCACCACATCCGGGCGCGTAACCATCGCTCTGGCCAGCGCCACCCGCTGCTGTTGCCCGCCAGAAAGTTGCACCGGCATTTTCAGGTGCTGATCCTGCAAGCCAACCTGCTTCAACACCTCCGCCAGACGCAGTTGCTGCTCGGCAACAGGTAAGCGTTTTTGCTTCAAACCAAAACAGATGTTGTGCGCCACATTCAGGTGCGGAAACAACGCGTACGACTGAAAACACATTGCGGTGTTGCGCTTTTCTGGCGGCAAATTATTAACGGATTGCCCGTTAATCAGAATGCGTCCGCTGTCAGGCTGATGAAACCCGCCGATCATTTTAAGTAACGTGGTTTTACCACATCCGCTCGGGCCAAGCAGGGTGACAAATTCACCTTCTTCGGCGGTAAAGGAGATCTCGCGGGCAGCGTAAAACGCGCCAAATTGCTTTGTGACCTGTTCCAGTGAAAGTGTCGACATAGTGTACAAATCCTCTGTTAAAACTCGTCGATTAAATTTACACACTAAATATAAAATTTATGTGACAAAGATCCTCAAAACCAAAAACAACACTAAAAGCGAAGATGAAACCAATAAAAATCAAATAATTAACACGAAAACATTGCCGGGATATAAATTTCACTTCTCTAATTAAGTTTATAGAGTAAATTTAATACTCAAACTTTGGAATCACATGAGGAACAACCATGGCGTTTAACTTTCATCAGGCCGCACAGGGCATCGTGCTGGCAAACAGTCACCGCGGATACTCCAGCCGTTATCCGGAAAACACTCTGCCCGCGTTTATCGGAGCAAAAAAAGCAGGGACGCATTGCATTGAGTTAGATATTCATCTGACCGCAGATAATCATCTGGTGGTCACACACGATCACCGCATTGATCGCGTGTCGACCGGCACCGGTTTTGTCGAGCAAATGACGCTCGCGCAGTTACAGCAATTTGATTTCGGCGTTAAGTACCATGCGCAATTTGCTGGCACGCCGATCCCTTTATTGCAGGATATTCTGCGTTGGGCGGCAGAGAATGGCATGGGCCTGATCGTGGAAGTGAAGCAACGTCGCCGACATGACGAATTTGTGCATCATCTGGTTGCCTTGTTGCAGTCAATGCCAGAGGCGCTGTCACATATTCAGTTGCTTGGGTTTAATCATGTGTTGATTAACCGCGTCAAAGCCCTGATCCCAGATTTAGCATTGCAGGTCGTGACGCTGGAGCGTTACAACAGTCAACTGGCCGCCGTGCAACATTCCCACGCCAGTTGTGTCTGTTTTGAATATGAGTTCGCCCATGTTGACGATCTTCGCGCCTATAAACAGGCGGGACTGGGGGTACGCATGTACCTGCATGAAGTGAAAAATGGCATGACGCCACTGGAGCAGTACCAGCACAAATTCGGGTATGATAGTCGCCCCGAGATCATGGGCTGGCTGCGTGAAGGTCTGATCGATATGCTCAGCCATGATGATCTTCCGTACCTGCAGGCGCTGATTGAAGAAGCGGGACTGCGCTGGGCCTGATAACAAAAATGATAGCCATATTATGAATGTAAAACCTGACCGTCTGGAACTGCGTCCTACCCAACGTTTGCTGCTGGAGCTGATTCGTCGCCATGCACCGGTAACACGCGCCGAACTGGCGCGCTATTCAAACCTCACCGCGGGGGCAATCACCCAACAATGCCGGGAGCTTTTATTTTCGGGTCTGGTTATCGAAGGCGAACGCAATATGGGACAGCGCGGACAACCGTCGCTGCCCCTGCGGCTTAATCCTGGCGGCGCGTGTGCGGTCGGGCTGGCTTTCAGCCCTGGCTTTATCGACATGACGCTGGTCGATCTCAGTGGCCGCAAACTGTTCAGTATTTCTGAGCCTCATCAGGAAAATCAGCCACTCGCCACCACACTAAAACAGATTAAAAATCTGGTGGAGCAGACGTTAAAAAAACGCCAGCTTCAACATGCGCGCATCCTCGGCATGGGTTATGCCGTGCCGGGTTTTCTAAAGCCCGATGGCAAAAAGCGCCACTGTGTGGCCTGGCTTTCAAGCTGGCGCGATGTCGACCTGCAACAGGCGTTTGAGGACAATTTGCCGTGGCCGACATGGGTTGAAAACAACGCCAATGCCTCGGCGATTGGCGAGCTGTATTCAGGTACGTGGAATTCCTACCGTGACATAACGTTTATCGATCTTGGTTACGGGATTGGTGCAGGGATTATCGCCGATGGCAAACTCCTGCGCGGCGGGTTTTTGAATGCCGGTGAAGCCGGTATGGCATTTCCCGGTGATAAACCGCGTCCATCCTATAAAGACCTGGTCGCGACGCTCACTCAGGCAGGGCTAAGCGAAGCGCAACTACCGGCACTCACCGCAGAACAGCACCCCTTGCTGGAATCCTGGTTTTCACGCTGTTGCGATCAGGTCGAGCAGAGCATCATGGGATGTCTGCAATGGCTGGATCCACAATTGATTATTTTAGGTGGGGCCATGCCGAAAACCATCACCGAAAGGCTGGCAGAGGTTTTAACGCAAAGACTTGATGCCAGGCTTGATCCAGACCGCCCGAAAGTGCGGCTGGTGAACTCCCCGATGGGTGCCGAAAGCGCCTCGTGGGGCGCGGCGATGATCCCGTTGTATCAGGTGATTAATCAGGCATAATCCGCCGGGCAAAAAAAACGCCTCCGGAGAGGCGTTTATCAGCAAAGGAGAAAATTATTTTTTCTTCGCTTTCGGGTTTGGCAGGTCGGTAATGCTGCCTTCGTAGATTTCTGCTGCCAGACCCACGGACTCATGCAGAGTCGGGTGAGCATGGATGGTCAGCGCGATATCTTCTGCATCACAACCCATTTCGATTGCCAGACCGATTTCACCCAGCAGCTCGCCGCCGTTGGTACCGACAATTGCACCACCGATAACACGGTGAGATTCTTTGTCGAAGATCAGTTTGGTCATACCGTCTGCACAGTCGGAAGCGATAGCACGGCCTGAAGCGGCCCACGGGAAGGTGGCGGTTTCGTAGCTGATGCCTTTTTCTTTCGCTTCTTTCTCAGTCAGACCAACCCAGGCAACTTCTGGCTCAGTGTAGGCAATGGATGGAATGACTTTTGGATCGAAGTAATGTTTCTTGCCGGAGATAACTTCGGCAGCCACGTGGCCTTCGTGAACACCTTTGTGCGCCAGCATTGGCTGACCGACGATGTCGCCGATGGCAAAGATGTGTGGCACGTTGGTGCGCATTTGTTTGTCAACGTGGATGAAGCCACGGTCGTCAACTTCAATGCCTGCGGCGCCCGCTTCCAGCAGTTTACCGTTAGGAACACGGCCGATAGCCACCAGCACGGCGTCGTAACGCTGTGGTTCTGCAGGGGCTTTCTTGCCTTCCATTGTGACGTAGATGCCGTCTTCTTTGGCTTCTACCGCGGTCACTTTGGTTTCCAGCATCAGGTTGAATTGCTTGCTGATTTTCTTGGTGAAGACTTTCACCACGTCTTTATCAGCCGCAGGAATCACCTGATCGAACATTTCTACCACGTCAATCTGCGAACCCAGCGCGTGGTAAACGGTGCCCATTTCCAGACCGATGATGCCGCCACCCATCACGAGCAGACGCTCAGGGACGGTTTTCAGTTCCAGCGCATCGGTAGAATCCCATACACGCGGGTCATCATGTGGAATGAATGGCAGTTTGATTGGACGGGAACCCGCCGCAATGATGGCATTGTCGAAAGTGATGGTCGTAGGACCGTTTTCGCCTTCAACAACCAGAGTATTTGCGCCAGTAAATTTACCCAAGCCGTTCACGACTTTGACTTTACGGCCTTTCGCCATACCTGCCAGACCACCGGTCAGCTGGTTGATGACTTTTTCTTTCCAGACACGCACTTTGTCGATGTCAGTTTTCGGCTCACCGAAAACAATACCGTGTTCTGCCAGTGCTTTTGCTTCAGAGATCACTTTCGCGACGTGCAGCAGAGCTTTTGAAGGGATACAACCTACGTTCAGGCACACGCCACCGAGAGTGGAATAACGCTCAACCAGTACGGTTTCAAGACCTAAATCAGCGCAACGGAAAGCAGCAGAATAGCCCGCAGGGCCAGCCCCAAGTACCACGACCTGAGTTTTAATTTCAGTACTCATCATGACCTCTTAATTTATGTCCGGCGGGTCTGACGTCATTTTTATGTCGCAACGCCCATCATCCACCGGGTCGTTCTATCCGCCCGCAGTTTACAAAATTGTTAACAAATTTGAAACAACAAACGGCATACGATTTGTGCTTAGCGCCCGAAAATCCCAAACAGCATGAAGAGATTATCAGAAAAAAGCCGGCCGATTGGCCGGCTTTTCACTTACATCACCAGACGGCGAATGTCAGACAACACGTTGTTGATGATGGTGATGAAGCGCGCACCATCGGCACCGTCAATAACACGGTGGTCGAAGGAGAGCGACATTGGCATCATCAGACGCGGTGTGAACTCTTTACCGTTCCAGACAGGCTCGATAGCAGACTTGGAAACACCGAGGATAGCCACTTCCGGCGCGTTGACGATTGGCGCGAAGTGGGTCGTCCCGATACCACCGAGGCTGGAGATAGTGAAGCAACCGCCCTGCATTTCGCCAGCAGTCAGCTTACCGTCACGGGCTTTTTTGGAGATAGCCATCAGCTCACGGGACAACTCGGCGATGCCTTTCTTGTTCACGTCTTTGAAGACCGGAACAACCAGACCGTTTGGCGTATCAACCGCCACACCGATGTTGATGTATTTTTTCAGCGTCAGTTTCTGACCATCTTCGGACAGGGAACTGTTGAAGCGTGGCATCTGCTCAAGGGCAGCGGCAACGGCTTTCATGATGAAGACCACCGGGGTGAATTTCACGTCCAGTTTGCGTTTAGCGGCTTCATCGTTCTGCTGTTTACGGAACGCTTCCAGCTCAGTGATATCGGTTTTGTCGAAGTGCGTAACGTGCGGGATCATCACCCAGTTACGGCTCAGGTTCGCACCAGAAATTTTCTGGATACGGCCCAGTTCGACTTCTTCAATCTCACCGAACTTGCTGAAGTCAACTTTCGGCCAAGGCAGCATGCCTGGCAGACCGCCACCCGTTGCTGCTGCCGGCGCGGCTTCAGCACGTTTGACCGCATCTTTCACATAAGTCTGAACGTCTTCGCGCAGGATACGACCTTTACGGCCAGTCCCTTTCACTTTCGCCAGGTTAACGCCGAACTCACGGGCCAGACGACGGATAACCGGCGTGGCGTGAACGTAAGCGTCGTTCTCAGCGAATTCGCCTTTGCTTTCAGCTTTAGCTGCAGCCGGAGCCGCCGCTTTCTGTTCCTGTTTCGCAGGAGCAGCCGCTTCTTCTTTCTTAGCCGCCGGAGCAGCAGGCGCAGCGCCTTCTACTTCGAAGACCATGATCAGAGAGCCGGTGCTGACTTTGTCGCCCGCAGCGATTTTGATTTCTTTTACGGTACCCGCGAACGGTGCCGGGACTTCCATTGAGGCTTTGTCGCCTTCAACGGTGATCAGTGACTGTTCTGCACTGATTTTGTCGCCAACTTTAACCATGATTTCAGTGACTTCAACTTCGTCGCCACCGATATCAGGCACGTTCACTTCTTTGCTGCTGGACTGAGCCGGTGCAGCAGGTGCCGCGTCTGATTGGGTTTCTGATGCTGCGGCTGGTGCGGCTGCACCAGAACCTGCAACTTCAAAGACCATGATCAGAGAACCGGTGCTGACTTTGTCGCCCGCAGCGATTTTGATTTCTTTCACTTTACCCGCGAACGGCGCAGGGACTTCCATAGAGGCTTTGTCGCCTTCTACGGTGATCAGCGATTGTTCAGCTGTCACGGTGTCGCCTACTTTAACCATGATTTCAGTGACTTCAACTTCGTCGCCACCGATGTCTGGTACGTTCACTTCTTTGCTTTCGCTGGAAGCAGGGGCGGCAGCAGTGGGTTTCTCTTCTGCTTTGGCTTCCTGTTTCGCAGGTGCTGCATCAGCAGCACCGTCAGCGGCTTCAAAGATCATGATCAGTTTGCCGGTTTCGACGGTATCGCCGACCGCAACTTTAATTTCTTTGACCACGCCAGCTTGTGGAGAAGGCACTTCCATAGAAGCTTTGTCGCCTTCAACGGTGATCAGCGATTGTTCAACTTCAACCTTATCGCCCACCTTCACCATAATTTCGGTGACTTCCACTGCATCTGCACCGATGTCCGGTACGTTAATTTCAATAGCCATCTGTCTTTACCTCTTATGCCAGACGCGGGTTAACTTTTTCTGGGTTGATATCGAATTTCTTAATGGCTTCAGCCACTACAGACGTTTCGATTTCACCGCGTTTAGCCAATTCACCCAGCGCAGCAACCACAACGTAGGACGCATCCACTTCGAAGTGGTGACGCAGGTTTTCGCGGCTGTCTGAACGACCGAAGCCGTCAGTACCCAGTACGCGATAATCGCTGGCCGGAACGTAAGTACGAACCTGTTCAGCAAACAGTTTCATATAGTCGGTGGACGCAACTGCTGGCGCGTCGCTCATCACCTGGGCGATGTACGGAACGCGTGGGGTTTCAGTCGGGTGCAGCATGTTCCAGCGCTCACAGTCCTGACCGTCACGGGCCAGTTCAGTGAAGGAAGTAACGCTATAAACGTCAGAACCCACACCGTAGTCTTTGGACAGGATCTCAGCCGCTTCACGTACGTGACGCAGAATAGAACCGGAGCCCAGAAGCTGCACTTTACCTTTGCTGCCTTCCAGCGTATCCAGCTTGTAGATACCCTTACGGATGCCTTCTTCCGCGCCTTCCGGCATGGCTGGCATGTGGTAGTTTTCGTTCAGCGTAGTGATGTAGTAATAAATGTTTTCCTGCGCTTCACCGTACATACGCACCAGACCGTCATGCATGATGACAGCGACTTCGTAAGCGTAAGACGGGTCGTAAGAAATACAGTTAGGGATAGTCAGAGACTGAATATGGCTGTGACCATCTTCGTGTTGCAGACCTTCACCGTTCAGGGTAGTACGACCAGAAGTCCCGCCGATCAGGAAGCCACGCGCCTGTTGGTCACCCGCTGCCCAGCACAGGTCGCCGATACGCTGGAAACCGAACATGGAGTAGTAGATGTAGAACGGGATCATTGGCAGATCGTTGGTGCTGTAAGACGTCGCTGCGGCCAGCCATGAAGACGCGGCGCCCAGTTCGTTAATACCTTCCTGCAGGATCTGACCTTTCTCGTCTTCTTTATAGTAAGCAACCTGCTCACGGTCCTGCGGGGTGTACTGCTGGCCGTTCGGGCTGTAAATACCAATCTGACGGAACAGACCTTCCATACCGAATGTACGCGCTTCGTCGGCGATGATCGGGACCAGACGGTCTTTAATGGAGTCGTTTTTCAGCATCACGTTCAGGGCACGGACGAAAGCGATAGTGGTAGAGATCTCTTTCTTCTGCTCTTCCAGCAGTTGTGAGAAGTCTTCCAGTTTCGGCATTTCCAGCTTCTGAGTGAAGTTTGGCAGACGAGTCGGCAGGTAGCCTTTCAGCGCAGCACGACGCTCATGCAGGTATTTGTATTCTGCAGAGTCTTTTTCCAGAGTGATGTACGGCAGTTTTTCCAGATTTTCATCGGTAACTGGCACGCTGAAGCGATCACGGATATAGCGAACGCCATCCATGTTCATTTTCTTCACCTGGTGAGCAATGTTTTTACCTTCGGCAGCGTCGCCCATGCCATAACCTTTAATGGTATGCGCAAGGATAACGGTCGGCTGGCCTTTGGTGTTCTGTGCTTTGTTCAGTGCAGCGAAGACTTTCTTCGGATCATGACCACCACGGTTCAGCGCCCAGATTTCGTCGTCGGTCATATCTTTGACCAGCGCAGCGGTTTCAGGGTATTTGCCGAAGAAGTGCTCACGAACGTATTTGCCGTCACGGGACTTGAAGGTCTGGTAGTCGCCATCCACGGTTTCGTTCATCAGCTGGATCAGTTTACCGCTGGTGTCTTTACGCAGCAGTTCATCCCAACGGTTGCCCCAGATGACTTTGATCACGTTCCAGCCAGCGCCTGCAAAGATGCCGTCCAGTTCGTTGATGATTTTGCCGTTACCGGTGACAGGGCCATCAAGACGCTGCAGGTTACAGTTGATGATGAAGCACAGGTTGTCCAGTTTCTCACGGGTCGCGATGGTGATCGCACCTTTGGATTCTGGTTCGTCCATTTCACCGTCGCCCAGGAACGCGTAAACGCGCTGTGCGGACGTGTCTTTCAGGCCACGGTGTTCCAGATATTTCAGGAACTTAGCCTGGTAAATTGCACCGATCGGGCCCAGACCCATGGATACGGTCGGGAACTGCCAGAATTCAGGCATCAGTTTAGGGTGCGGATAAGACGACAGACCTTTACCGTGAACTTCCTGACGGAAATTGTTCATCTGGTCTTCAGTCAGGCGGCCTTCAAGGAAAGCACGCGCATACACGCCCGGAGAGATGTGGCCCTGGAAGTACACCAGATCGCCGCCGTCTTTCTCGTTGCGCGCACGGAAGAAGTGGTTGAAGCACACTTCGTACACGGTCGCTGAAGACTGGAAGGACGCCATGTGGCCGCCGAGTTCCAGGTCTTTTTTGGACGCACGCAGAACGGTCATGATGGCGTTCCAGCGGATAGCGGTACGAATGTTACGTTCCAGCTCCAGGTTACCCGGGTATTCAGGTTCGTCTTCAACAGCGATGGTATTGACGTAGTTACGGCTGGCTGCACCAGCAGCGACGCTCACGCCGCCCTTACGCGCTTCACTGAGAACCTGGTCGATCAGGAACTGTGCACGCTCAACACCTTCTTCACGGATGACCGATTCGATCGCTTGTAGCCAGTCGCGAGTTTCGATCGGATCCACGTCATTATTTACACGTTCTGACATGGTGCTTTTCCTTATCTGTATCTAATACGTTGGTTTATCTGGAGCCTGTCTTCCTGCGCTCTTTTAAAACGATCTTCGTGATAAGAAAGCGCACGAAGACAGGCCCGTCATGTAGTTGCCGTGAGCCCTCAAATGAAGACTCTAAAAATTAACCTCGTGGGTTAACTTTCATCTTTTCGTTGCTGGAGCCGTCGTAAAGACCGATCCCGCCGGGTGTGTTCCCTGCTGAGATCCAGCAAAACTTCTTCAATGAACGCCAGGTGACGGTGAGATGCGGCACGCGCTTTTTCTGGTTCCCGTGCAACAATCGCCTCGAAAATACTGGCGCGGTGGTTGCTTACCATCGCCAGCATTTCGCGGCGGGAGTAAAGCAATTCAAAGTTCTGTCGAACATTTTTCTCGAGCATCGGTCCCATACAGCGAACCAGATGCAGCAGCACCACATTATGCGCTGCTTCTGTTACAGCAACCTGATACTGCATTACCGCGTCGGCTTCTGCGTCCAGGTCCCCGCTGTCTTGTGCGGTCTGAATGACCACGTGACAATCACGAATGCGCTGCAAATCTTCCTCTGTGCCACGAAGCGCCGCGTAATAGGCAGCGATCCCTTCAAGGGCATGACGTGTTTCAAGGAGATCGAATTGTGATTCAGGATGGTCGGCCAGTAACTCAGCCAGCGGGTCACTCACGCTTTGCCATAAGTTACTTTGTACGAAAGTGCCACCACCCTGACGGCGCAGGAGTAGCCCCTTCCCTTCCAGGCTTTGGATTGCCTCTCTGAGAGAAGGTCGCGATACATCAAACTGTTTGGCCAGCTCGCGCTCTGGCGGAAGCTTTTCCCCGGGCCTCAAAGTGCCTTCGAGGATCAGGAACTCAAGTTGCTGCTCGATCACATCGGATAACTTTGGCTGTCGGATTTTGCTGTAAGCCATATATGTGCTGTTCTCTGCGAGTAGCGACTCTGTAAGTTGCCGGAGTCAATTGGTAATACCAATTTAAAAAACGTGGCCGTAAAGTAACAAAGTATTCACCTTGTGTCCATATGGCTACCCAGTAAATGCGTCGACCCCGCACAATTTAACAAATTTTTATCATTTATGTTTTTTACCCAGTCACGGATCACATTTTTTAGATCCTGAACAAATTTACAGTCAATTTGGCTATTTGTTATGCAGATGATGCATAAACCCCGTGCAAACTTTTGCGCATAACATTATTCTTGCGCGAACGGTAGATGATCCTGCGTTTTAGGTACAATCCAGCCGTAAATAATTAGATACAAAAAGTGTAATTATCGCCTTACATTCTCTCTAACACACAGAATGTTATGGGTTTTGCCCCAATGACAGAGGACAGGTAAATGGTTGAACAACAACAAGGCGATGAGCTGAAGCGTGGTCTCAAAAACCGCCATATTCAGCTGATTGCACTAGGTGGGGCCGTCGGTACAGGGCTGTTTCTGGGCAGCGCTTCCGTCATTCAGTCTGCGGGGCCGGGGATTATTCTTGGCTACGCAATTGCAGGTTTTATTGCCTTTTTAATCATGCGCCAGTTAGGTGAAATGGTTGTTGAGGAGCCGGTTGCGGGCTCATTCAGCCACTTTGCTTACAAATACTGGGGTGGGTTCGCAGGCTTTGCTTCTGGCTGGAACTACTGGGTTCTGTACGTGCTGGTGGCGATGGCAGAACTGACCGCAGTCGGTAAATACATTCAATTCTGGTGGCCGGAAATTCCTACCTGGGTTTCTGCGGCGGCCTTCTTCGTGCTGATCAACGCCATCAACCTGACTAACGTTAAAGTCTTCGGTGAGATGGAATTCTGGTTTGCGATCATCAAAGTGGTTGCGGTTGTGGCGATGATCCTGTTCGGCGGCTGGTTGCTGTTCAGCGACACTGCCGGTCCGCAGGCGACAGTACGTAACCTGTGGGAGCAAGGCGGATTCCTGCCGCATGGTATGACAGGGCTGGTGATGATGATGGCCATCATTATGTTCTCGTTCGGTGGCCTGGAGCTGGTGGGGATTACAGCGGCAGAAGCCGATAATCCTGAAGTCAGCATTCCTAAAGCGACCAACCAGGTTATCTACCGCATCCTGATTTTCTATGTGGGCTCACTGGCCGTGCTGCTTTCCCTGATGCCGTGGACTCGCGTCGGGCCGGACACCAGCCCGTTCGTCCTTATCTTCCATGAACTGGGTGATGCACTGGTTGCCAACGCACTGAACGTGGTGATCCTGACTGCCGCGCTGTCGGTCTACAACAGCTGTGTTTACTGTAACAGCCGCATGTTGTTTGGTCTGGCGCAGCAAGGCAACGCACCGAGATCCCTGATGAAAGTGGACAAACGCGGCGTGCCGGTGACGTCCATCCTTGTCTCTGCGGCCACTACTGCCCTGTGTGTTCTGATTAACTACCTGATGCCAGCCGAAGCATTTGGTCTGCTGATGGCGCTGGTGGTTTCTGCACTGGTGATCAACTGGGCGATGATCAGCCTGGCACACATTAAATTCCGTCAGGCGAAGCGTCGTGAAGGCGTGGAACCTAAGTTTAAAGCGCTGCTGTATCCGGTGGGTAACTACATCTGCCTGCTGTTTATGGCGGCAATTCTGGTGATCATGGCGATCACTCCGGGCATGGCGATCTCCGTATGGCTGATCCCTGTCTGGCTGGTGGTTCTGGGCATTGGTTACTGGATCAAGAATCAGCAAAGCGGGAAGTCCGTTAACGCTTAAGCAAGAGTCATAATTTAAAATCCTCAGACGCCCCGGTTAAGTCACTTGCCGGGGCGTCTTGTTATACAGGTCACACTTTTTCTGAGATGACCAAATCGTCCATCTTCATGACTCTTACCTCCTGACTCTTATTCCCTTCCTCAGCCAATACTCTGGTCTATCAAACAGTTTTTTAACAACTGTCCTTTTGACATCTATGCGGAGAGAACATCCATGAAGGAAGGCGCGCTGTCGTTCAAAGAGAAAGTGGCGTACGGCATGGGGGATGCGGGCTGCAATATGATTGGCGGCGCCATCATGCTGTTTCTTAATTATTTTTATACGGACGTTTTCGGATTAGCCCCGGCGCTGGTCGGCATATTGCTGCTCTCCGTGCGCGTTATTGACGCCGTCACCGACCCGATTATGGGGGCGATTGCCGACCGTACCACCACCCGCTGGGGACGATTCCGCCCGTATTTGTTATGGGTTTCGGTGCCGTATGTTCTGTTCAGCGTGCTGATGTTCACCACGCCGGAATGGAGCTACAACAGCAAGGTTATCTATGCTTTTGTGACTTACTTCCTGATGTCCCTGACTTACACAGCCATTAACATTCCTTATTGCTCGCTCGGTGGCGTCATTACTGCCGATCCGCACGAACGTGTTGCCTGCCAGTCTTACCGCTTCTTTATGGTGGGCATTGCGACACTTATCCTGTCATCCACCCTGCTACCAATGGCAGATTTTTTCGGTGGCGCGGACAAAGCCAAGGGTTACCAGATGTCGATGGGCGTAATGGCGATCATCGCGCTGTTTATGTTCCTGTTCTGCTTCAGCTCAGTGAAAGAACGTATCCAGCCAGCGGTGCCGTCTAAACACGCCTTAAAATCTGACCTGAAAGATGTCTGGAAAAATGACCAGTGGGTACGCATCCTGCTGCTGACGTTCTGTAACGTATGCCCGGGCTTCATTCGAATGGCAGCCACCATGTATTACGTCACCTGGGTCATGGAAAAATCTACGTCATTCGCCAGTATGTTTATTAGTCTCGGTGTGGTCGGCATGATGATCGGCAGCGCGCTGGCAAAACCGCTGACCGATAAATACTGCAAACTGAAAGTGTTCTTCTGGGCCAACATTATCCTGACCATTTTCTCCTGCGGCTTCTATTTCCTCGATCCGCACGCGACAACGCTGATTCTTGTGGCGTACTTCATACTGAACATCATGCATCAGCTCCCTTCCCCGCTGCACTGGTCGCTGATGGCCGATGTGGATGATTACGGCGAATGGAAAACCGGTAAACGCGTGACCGGCATCAGCTTCTCCGGCAACCTGTTCTTCCTCAAATGCGGGCTGGCGGTAGCCGGTGCAATGGTCGGATTCCTGTTGTCAGCTTATGGCTACAATGCCGGAGCAGCGCAGCAAAGTGATCACGCAATCAACGGAATTATGCTGCTGTTCACCATCATTCCGGGCGTGGGATATCTGATTACTGCCGGTGTGGTGCGTTTACTGAAAGTGGATCGCGAAACCATGCGTACCATTCAGGCTGATCTCGAAATTCGCCGCCGTAATTACCGCGAACTGAATGAATATCACGATGCGAAAAATGCACAGGACGCGGATATCGCCAGCGTCCCACTGAACAGCAAGGAGCTGAAACATGAGTAATTACTCTAATCCGCTGATTGAGCAACGTGCAGACCCGCATATCTGGCTGCACAGCGACGGAAATTATTACTTTATCGCGTCGGTTCCTGAATACGACCGGCTTGAGATCCGCCGCTCGCCAACGCTGGCCGGACTTGCCAATGCACCAGCCACCATCGTCTGGCATAAACCTGAAACCGGCCCGATGAGCGCACTGATCTGGGCACCGGAACTGCATTTTATCGACGGAAAATGGGTTATCTATTACGCCGCTGCGCCGTCGCAGGAGATTGTGGACGGATTATTCCAGCACCGGATGTATGCGCTGGTGTGCGAAGAAGCAGATCCGCTCACGGGAAAATGGCAGGAGAAAGGCCGGATCCAGACCCCGATCGACAGCTTCTCGCTGGATGCCACACACTTTGAGCATCAGGGCAAAAGCTATTATCTGTGGGCGCAGAAAGATCCGGCAATTCGCGGAAACTCGAATTTGTATCTGGCTGAAATGGAAAACCCGTGGACGCTGAAATCACCGCCTGTCTTGCTCAGCAAGCCGGAGCTGGACTGGGAAATCATCGGTTTTTGGGTTAACGAAGGCCCCGCCGTGATCACGCACGGCGATAAGATTTTCATCACTTATTCCGCCAGCGCCACCGATGAAAATTATTGTATCGGGCTGCTTTGGGCAGATCTCAGCAGTAACCTGATGGACCCGGCGAGCTGGCATAAATCTCTGTATCCGGTGTTCACTACTCAGACTCAGAACAAACAGTTCGGCCCCGGCCACAACAGCTTTACCCGCAACGAACATGGCGAAGATGTGCTGGTATATCACGCCCGAAATTACACGGAAATCGAAGGCGATCCGCTGTATGACCCGAACCGGCATACGCGCATCAAAACCTTCCGCTGGGATGAAAATGGGATGCCTGACTTCGGTGAACCCGCCGCCGATAACCGTCCGCTGACCTTACAAAAGCAGCGCGGATAAAAAGCAAAAAGCCCGGACATGTAAATGTACCGGGCTTTTTTAATTGCGCTCTCTTTTCAGATAAGCGGATTAAATCAGGGTGCCATAAATCGTCAGCAGTGCCACAACCACCAGAATAATCATCGTCACTTTACGCGCCAGCCCGACGGCTGCACGAGGCGTTTGTACCGGATCGGTGTGCGGATCACGCGCCAGCGAGAACTGCGCCAGACGGGTTAATACCTGATACTGCGACGAGTGAATATCACCCAGCGAGGCGAACCAGGCCGGCAGAGCCTTCTCGCCGTGCCCCAGCAAGGCATAAGCCACACCGGCCAGACGAACCGGGATCCAGTCCAGAATATGTAACAGGGCATCAACGCCGGACTGAGCACGTTTCAAAGGCGTCATGTGGCGCGCCAGCCAGGTCTGATAACCGCGTAAAGCCGCGTATCCGCCTAATGCTATCGGTCCGTAGGGACCACACACCACAAACCAGAATAAAGGGCCAAGATAGTAGCGATAGTTAATCCATAGCAGCGCATTTTGCAGTTCCCGCAAACGGGCTTCTTCTGTGCAATCCGTTGGCAGACCGTGGATCAGCGCCAGTTCTTCGGCCATTTCCTTACAAGCGTCGGCATCCCCCTGACGGGCTGACTTAAGATAAGCGCGATAATGCTTACGTTTAATCCCCGCGCCAATGCATAGCAGACACAAAATCACCCATAAAATCAGTGTCGGTACGCCAAAGAATATCCCCTGAAGCGCACGCAAGACGGCCCAGATCACCGCCATCCAGATGACCATGATAGCCAGCGTTTTCACTAAGGAAGTCTGCCGCCCGCGGCGAAATATCACCTCGAACCGATGGTCCAGCTGCCAGTGTTCACCCAGTTTGAACAGCCGTTCCCAAGCCAGCACCAGCAGCAAAGTAAATAACGTCATCGATTGTCACTCTCTCTCAACACATCACATGCTTAAACACGCACCAGAGACCGCGGTAACTCACTGGTCAGAAGCGCTATTCTGCCCTACCGGCAGGGCTATCAGCTTGCGATAAAATGCCCAGTCAAATTCAGGGCCGGGATCGGTCTTACGCCCCGGAGCAATATCACTGTGTCCGGTAATGGCATCAAGATTAATGGGATAGTGCTTAATTAACAACTCAGTAACAGCGGCCAGGCTGCGATATTGCGCGTCAGTAAACGGCTCAAAATCCGTGCCCTCCAGCTCGATACCGATTGAGAAATCATTACAGCGCTCGCGCCCCTGCCAGCTGGAAACACCCGCATGCCAGGCGCGTTTATCAAAAGGAACGTATTGAACAATTTCGCCATCGCGGCGGATCAGGCAATGTGCCGCCACACGCAACTGGTGGATACCTTCAAAATAAGGATCGTCCTGCGGATTCAGCGTACCGGTAAAGAGTTGATCAATGTAGGGACCACCGAATTTTCCGGGCGGCAAACTGATGTTGTGGATAACCAGCAACGAGGGAATTTCATCGTCAGGACGGAGATCAAAATGGGGAGAAACGACCCGCCGGGCTTCGGCTATCCAGCCTTGTTCTAAGTGCATCAAAGACCTCAATGATGTGCTTGTGTGGTACTTATCACAGCAACAGGGTAGCATGTTTTTTTGTCCTTCTTATCCGCCATTTCGGAGTATTTGTATGTCTACCCGCAGCTACAGCCCTGAAAGTCGCCGCGCACAGTTACTCGAACGTATCCAGAATGATATTCCTGCTCTTGTGACTCAAGCCCTGGGCGAAGACCTCGGCGGCGAAGCTAATGCTAACAATGACTTAACGGCACAATTATTGCCGCAGGATAAAAACGCGACCGCCACTATCATCACCCGTGAACCCGGTATTTTTTGCGGGCAACGCTGGCTGGATGAAGTCTTTAAGCAACTGGCCGGGGATAAAATCACCGTTAAATGGCATGTTAAAGACGGTGATACAGTTTCTGAAAACCAGACCTTATGCGAACTTTCCGGCTCTGCCCGCATGTTGCTGACCGGCGAACGCACCGCGCTGAATTTTGTGCAAACCCTCTCCGGCGTGGCAACCGAAGTGAATCACTATGTGAAAATTCTGCAGGGCACCAAAACTCAGTTGCTGGACACCCGCAAAACTTTGCCGGGTCTGCGTACTGCGCTGAAATATGCCGTGCTCTGCGGTGGCGGAAGCAATCACCGTCTGGGTCTGGCTGATGCATTTCTTATTAAAGAAAATCACATCATCGCCTGTGGCTCAATCAAAGCGGCCGTGGAGCGCGCGTTGTGGATCCATGCCGACGTTCCTGTGGAAGTGGAGGTCGAATCCATTGATGAACTTCAGCAGGCGCTGGATGCCAAAGCTGACATTATCATGCTCGATAACTTTACCGTGCCGATGATGCGTGAAGCCGTTGCGCTGACTGCCGGCCGAGCACTGCTGGAAGTCTCCGGTAACGTCACGGAAAAAACACTGCGTGAATTCGCAGAGACCGGCGTGGATTACATTTCCGTCGGCGCGCTGACAAAACATGTCAGAGCGATGGATCTCTCCATGCGCTTTAGCTAATCGCAACGCTGTTGCCCCTGACTTCCTTTTCAGGGGCAACACGACTTCTTTCGGTCTATTTCATCTTGCCGCATTACCCTCTCATTCTCCCGGTCTGACTGCTATCCCCTTTTTCATTTCATCTTCATTGTTGCGGCGCATCGCGCAAAAGTTTTGCCAACCTGACTGACATACATATTTATCCTGGAAGACATCCTGGAGAAGCCAACAATGGGGCTGGAGTCTGGTTATTTATGCGTTTAGTTTGCTGCCCGAGCTTTACTCAAGCAGTTTTACAAAACGGAGAACGCCATGCACCGGCAACAAGGATTTACCCTCATTGAACTGATGGTAGTGATCGCGATTATTGCGATCCTCAGTGCCATCGGCATACCCGCTTACCAGAGTTATATCCAGAAGGCCGCCATGACCGACATGCTGCAAACCATGGTGCCGTATAAAACCGGCGTCGAATTGTGTGTGATTGATTCCGGCACTCTGACGGGTTGCGATGCAGGCACTCAGGGAATACCCGCAGCAGTCAGCAGCCGTTACGTCAGCCAGGTGCAAGTCAGCACAGGTGTCATCTCGCTCACCGGACAACAGGCGCTTGAAGGGCTCAGCGTTGTCATGACGCCGGTTGTCGATAATGTGGCCGGAGGGATAGTCTGGAATCGCAGTTGTACTAACGCCGCTAACACGTCGATGGTTGAGGCCTGCGAAAGCGTATTCCGCTTTGACAGTCAGGGAGCAACACAATGACCGATACTCCACTGGTTCCTGTTTCGCCGGTACACAGCGAAAGGCAGCAAAGCGAAGCATCGCTTGAAGCCCTGTGCCAGCGATATAAAGCCGTCATTTTGCATCGTGATCCGCAGATAATTCGCGTTGCCTGCCATGAAAGTGAGGCGGACACGGAATCCCTGAGCAACGTGCTGCGTTTCGCCACCGGATTAAAAGTCCAGCTTGAACGCTGGCCACAGGCGCGGCTGGAACAGGTGATGGAAAAAGGCCATTCAGGATCGCCACAACTTGTCGCGCAGGAAGAGCTCACCCCTTCTGTACCTCGTGATGAGAATGAACTGGATGCCCAAAGCGATGCGCCAGTGATCAATGTACTTAATCAGATCCTCAGGCACGCTATCACCCGCCGCGCATCGGATATTCACTTTGAACCTTTTGAGCACAGTTTCCGGGTTCGCGTCCGGATTGATGGCGTACTACAAGAAATCCCCGGCCCTGAATTTGCAATGGCCGCCGGTATCTGTGCACGCCTGAAAATCATGGGACAGCTCAACGTGGCAGAACGCAGATTGCCGCAGGACGGGCAGCTTTCGGTGATGTTACAAAATCAGCGATATTCCATGCGGGTCTCGTCCCTGCCAACGCTGCACGGCGAAAAAATTGTGCTGCGGATACTCCATATGACGCAGCAGGATCTGTCGATGTCACAGCTGGGATTCACGCCGCGTGATCTCGATTATTTCAAGGCCGCGCTTAAACATCCGCAAGGATTGATTCTGGTCACAGGTCCGACAGGGAGCGGAAAAACAGTCACGCTCTACACGGGTCTGCGACATCTGAATGCCATTACCCGCAATATCTGCAGCGTCGAAGATCCGATTGAGATCCCGGTCAGCGGTATTAATCAGACGCAGATCAATAGCAAAACAGATCTGAGTTTTGCCGGTGTCCTGCGGGCATTATTACGTCAGGATCCTGACGTGATTATGGTCGGTGAGATCCGGGATAAAGAAACAGCCGAGATTGCCGTAAAAGCTGCGCAGACCGGGCATATGGTGCTTTCCACCCTGCATACCAATTCCACCTGCGAGACGCTGACCCGTCTCAGGCAAATGGGGATCGAGAGTTTTCATATTGCAGCCAGTTTACGTCTGGTCATTGCACAGCGACTGGTTCGAAAGCTCTGCCCACATTGCCGAAAAGCACATATGTCACTGGTCGAAAAAGGCCCGGATGGCCACAGCGGTACGTTGCCACTTTGGTTGGCTGCGGGTTGCCATCAATGTTTTTCCGGCTACTACGGGCGTACGGGAATTTACGAGATACTCAATATCACGCCCCGGTTACAGCAGGCACTGGTCGCCGGAGCGGGCGTCACAGAACTGAGTAAAATCGCCCGTGAGCAGGGGCAGAAAACATTGCAGGAAGCGGGAATGTTGCTGGTCGAGCAAGGCATTACCTCGCTTGAGGAGCTTTACAGAGTCACCGGCGAAGACATTGGCTTATGAGCGAAACCGGGGCTATTTCTAAAAAATGGAGGCTTTATCAATGGCAGGCAGTTGATACCCAGGGAAGCATTCAGCAAGGCAACAGCATTGAGATAAATAAAGACATCATCTACCAGCAGCTTTTTGCTGCTGGCTTACAGCCGGTGAGTATCAGGATGAGGCAACGCCTGAGAGGAAATTGTTGGAAAAATCAGGAGCGCGTCGCCTTTGTCAGACAGCTGGCGACACTTTTGCAGGCCGGATTACCCCTGATGAATAGCCTGACGCTGCTGGGCAATGAGCATACGAAACCGGCATGGAACTGCGTGCTGTTAAATATCGCCAAAGGAGTTCGTGAGGGAAAGCCTCTTTCAGAGATGCTGGGTCAGTATCCCGACACGTTCCCTGATATTTACCGGCAAATTATTTCGATTGGTGAACTGACGGGGCAACTCGACAAATGCTGCCTGCAACTGGCGAGTCAGCAAGAACAACAGGCTGAATTAAGAAATAAGGTGAAAAAGGCCCTGCGTTATCCGCTGATTGTCAGTGCGATCGCCACGATTGTTACCCTGCTGATGCTGACCCTGGTGTTGCCTGAGTTTGCGAAAATCTATGCATCCTTTGATGCTAAGTTACCGTGGTTTACTCAGATGTTAATCAACACATCAGAAGCATTAATCACAACAGGCCCGTGGATAGCTGGAGGATTATTGTTTTGCTGTTTTGGGTATCTGCAAAAAATGCATCCGCACGTACGCTGGAAACTCCGTGAGCAGATGCTTCTGCTGCGGTTGCCCCTGACTTCACGGCTGGTCACCGACAGCAGCCTCGGACAGATTTTTCAGACACTGGCCATGACACAACAGGCCGGAATGACGTTAATTGCGGGGCTGGCGGCGGCCTCTGCGTCTGTATCCAATTTGCATTTTCAGGCCGCGCTGAGCCAGATACGTGAGCAGATCATACAAGGGGTTCCGTTACACAAAGCTTTTGTTCAGTCACCACTGTTTCCGACCTTATGCCATCAATTGATTAAAATCGGTGAGGAGTCAGGTTCTCTCGATGAGTTACTGCAAAAGCTCGCGCAACTGCATAATCATAAAGCGAATTCACTGGCGGATACGTTATCGCAAACCATTGAGCCGGTACTGATGGCAGTAATGGGCGTCATTGTGGGCGGGCTGGTGATTGCAATGTATCTGCCGATATTCCAGCTGGGGTCAGTGATGGGATAGGAAAAGGATAAAGCTTAAGGAGCAGAAAGCGGCGAAAACGAGTCTCGCCGCATCAGCCATTGCCGACTTATTTACTGCCGAACAGACGGTTTTCCTGTTCCGCGACGCGGATAAAGGTCGTGCGTTTGGTCAGTTCTTTAAGACGCTCAGCACCCACATAAGTACAGGCAGAACGCAGGCCACCGAGGACATCGCGCACAGTGTTTTCAACCGGACCACGCAGAGGTAATTTCACCGTTTTACCTTCTGCCGCACGGTATTCTGCAACACCACCGACGTGACGTTTCATCGCAGATTCTGAACTCATGCCATAGAAAAGCATGAATTTTTCGCCATTTTCTTCAACGACTGTACCTTCACATTCGTCATGCGCAGCCAGCATACCGCCAAGCATGACGAAATCAGCGCCGCCGCCGAAGGCTTTTGCCACATCGCCAGGAACCGCACAGCCGCCATCACTGACAATCTGTCCGCCCAGACCGTGCGCCGCATCTGCACATTCGATAACCGCAGAAAGCTGCGGATAACCCACACCGGTTTTCACGCGAGTGGTACAGACAGACCCTGGACCTATACCGACTTTAACGATATCTGCACCTGAAAGGATCAGCTCTTCTACCATTTCGCCGGTGACCACGTTACCGGCACAGATCACTTTATCCGGACAGGCTTCACGAACACGTTGCAGGAAACCGACAAAATGCTCGGAGTATCCGTTCGCCACATCCAGACAAACAAATTTCAACAGCGGGGAAAGAGCCAGAATTTGCAGAGTTTTAACGAAATCCGCTTCTGATGTTCCGGTCGACACCATCACATTGCGCAGGACGGATTCATCCGAAGACGTGATAAATGCCTGCCACTGTTCTACGGTGTAATGCTTATGTACCGCCGTCAAAAGACCGAAAGAAGCCAGAACGGTGGCCATACGGAATGTTCCGACGGTGTCCATGTTCGCGGCAATGATCGGTGTGCCAGACCAGCTGATACCAGAGTGTTTGAATGTGAATGTGCGTTCCAGTTCGACTTCGGAACGACTTTTGAGAGTAGAACGTTTAGGGCGGATAAGTACGTCTTTAAAACCTAACTTCAAATCTTCTTCAATACGCATGACGGGTTTGTCCTGGTTTGGCGACGGGTCGCTAGGGTGTACAGCAAATTTTTAGACACCCTTTCCAGTGGTTTTATCATACACAGGAAAATGACAACGGCAAGATGGCTTTTGCAACTCACATCACAGACTTTTGATTGTGCTGCTGAATAATTTTCGCATGAAAAGCGGGACGACGACGGCTTGCACTTAATCACAATCTCTTTATCATTTACCTGTCTAATTTTATCAGAGCATCCGCATGAGCTATATCGTTGCATTGACCGGAGGTATCGGGAGTGGCAAAAGTACAGTTGCCGAAAGTTTCGCCCGCCACGGTGTAAACATTGTCGATGCCGATATTATCGCCCGTCAGGTAGTAGCGCCGGGAGAACCTGCGCTGGATCAGCTCCATCAGCGATTTGGTAACGAAATTATTCTTGCCGATGGCTCACTGAACCGCCCGGCTCTGCGGGAAAAGATTTTCAGTTATCCGCCTGATAAAGAATGGGTTAACCAGTTACTGCACCCCATCATTCATGCCAGAACACAGCAGCTTTTTGCACAGGCCGATACGCCTTATGTGCTCTGGGTTGTTCCATTGCTGATTGAAAATGGATTACAGACGCGGGCAAATCGCGTACTGGTAGTGGATGTTGAGCCTCAGCTTCAGCTTTCACGCACCCTACTTCGCGACAGAATTAGTCGTCAGCAGGCAGAAAATATTATTGCTGCGCAGGTAAGTCGTGAAAAGCGGCTGGCCTGTGCGGATGACATCATTGATAACAGCGGTGACCCGAAATCCATCGAACCGCGTGTTGCCTTATTACATTGCCGCTATCTGGAATTTGCGGCATCAGTAAACAGACAGGATATTGCCAAGCATGACTGATGTAGCTGCAACCGTTCTTTTTGAACATCCCCTGAATGAGAAGATGCGCACCTGGCTGCGTATCGAGTTTTTGTTGCAACAGATGCACTCTAATGCACAAATCACTTCCATTGCTTCTGCCCTGTTATTTTTCCGTACCGTATCTGATTTGCTCGACGTACTGGAGCGCGGAGAAGTCCGTACTGATTTACTGAAAGAACTGGAACGTCAGCAACAAAAATTATCCCAGTGGAAAGACGTTCCGGGCGTGGATCTTTCAAGAGTTGACGGCCTGCGTAGCGAGCTCAAACAGTGCGCCTCCGTGCTGATGAAAGCCCCACGCATCGGACAGGCGCTGAAGGAAGATCGCCTGATTGCTCTGGTCCGCCAGCGTCTGAGTATTCCGGGTGGCTGCTGTAGTTTTGATCTCCCGACGCTGCACATATGGCTGCATCTGGCTCAGTCCCAGCGTGACAGCGAAGTGAAAAACTGGCTCGAAACGCTCGCCCCGCTGAATAACTCACTCACTATGGTTTTGGGGCTGATCCGCCAGTCTGGCGCGTTTCGTAATCAGATCAGCCTGAATGGTTTTTTCCAGGACAACGCAGAAGGCGCAGATCTGTTACGATTGCGCCTCTCGATGGAAAACAAACTTTATCCGCAAGTATCCGGGCATAAAACCCGTTATGCCATTCGCTTTTTACCTCTGGACAGCGAACATGGCGTGGTTCCCGCGCGACTGAATTTCGAACTTGCCTGCTGCTAGGAGTTGCACATGGATCCTGAAATTATTGAAGTAAATTGCCCGACGTGTGGCAAAACGGTGGTTTGGGGCGAACAGAGCCCTTTCCGCCCTTTTTGTTCCAAGCGCTGCCAGTTGATTGATCTCGGTGAATGGGCCGATGAAGAGAAACGCATCCCGAGTAAAGGCGATGTAAATGACCTGGACGACTGGAGTGAAGAAGAGATTTAAGTCAGATCATGAGTACGCAAAAAGGGGCTTTGGCCCCTTTTTTGATCATGTCATCCACAACAAATGCGTCATCAGTACTGATTGTTTTTAAGGGCTGTTACGATGGCTTCATTAGCCGGAGGAAACTCTTCCTCTTTCAAATCAGACTGTGCAACCCAGCGTTTAGGCTGCCCTTCTTTGCCATAAGGTTCACCTTGCCACTCTTCCACCAGGAAGAAATGCAACGTGATGATGCGGTCGGGGAAACGATGCTCCAGCGTTTTCAGCAGTACCGGTGATTGCGCATCGATTCCAACTTCTTCCTGCAATTCGCGGATCACTGCCTGATCCGGCGTTTCACCTGCTTCAATTTTCCCGCCGGGAAACTCCCAGAAACCTGCCATATGCGATGACGCATCGCGCTGAGTAATAAAGATTTCTTTCTGAGCATTACGAATAATGCCGACTGAGATATTCAGTTGTTTAAGCGTCACAGTATCCACCTATCCGCTGACTGCAAAGACTGTCCTGTACGAACTTTTAGACAAAATTAAAGGCGGTGATTAGCCGCCTTTAAGATTAACACGATGACTTAGCCTGAGATGTTACTTTTGCAGGCGGCCATGGCATTGTTTGTATTTTTTACCGGAACCGCATGGGCACAGATCGTTACGTCCCACTTTGCGTTCACCGGAGGCAGCCAGACGTGCGGCTTCCGCTACTTCGATTTCCTGCTGATCCTGATGGCTCAGCTGCTGCTGACGGGCCAGATGTTCCGCTTCTTCACGGCGCTGGATTTCCATCGCTTCAATTTCTTCAGGCATACGCACCTGAACTTTGCTCAGCACGCTGACCACTTCATATTTCAGGGATTCCAGCATCGCAGCAAACATCGCGAAGGATTCACGTTTGTATTCCTGCTTAGGATCCTTTTGCGCGTAACCGCGTAAGTGGATGCCCTGACGCAGATAATCCATCGCTGCCAGATGCTCTTTCCACAGGGAATCGAGGGTCTGCAACATTACGCCTTTCTCGAAGTTACGCATCATTTCAGCGCCAACCACTTCTTCTTTACGGGCGTAAGACTCTTTCGCGAGTTCCATGATACGTTCGCGAAGGGTTTCTTCATGCAGTTCCGGCTCTTTATCCAGCCACTCAGAAATCGGCATTTCCAGCTCGAAATCGTTTTTCAGGCGCTCTTCCAGACCTTTCACATCCCACATTTCTTCCAGAGACTGTGGTGGAATGTAGCTGTCGATAGTCGCTTTGAACACATCTTCACGGATGCTGGCAATGGTTTCGCTCACATCAGACACGTCCAGCAGTTCGTTACGCTGGCTGTAGATCGCACGACGCTGATCGCTCGCCACATCATCGTATTCCAGCAATTGCTTACGAATATCGAAGTTACGGCTTTCAACTTTACGCTGAGCGTTGGCAATCGCTTTGGTCACCCATGGGTGCTCAATCGCTTCGCCTGGTTTCATACCCAGTTTACGCATCATGCTTGATACACGGTCAGATGCGAAGATACGCATCAGGGCATCTTCCATAGACAGGTAGAAGCGTGATGAACCGGCATCACCCTGACGACCCGCACGACCGCGCAACTGGTTATCGATACGACGTGATTCGTGACGCTCGGTACCAATGATGTGCAAACCACCAGAAGCCAGAACCGCGTCATGGCGAATCTGCCATGCGGCTTTAATTTCAGCAATTTTCTCGTCGGTCACTTCTTCGCCCAGGTTTTCAACTTCAACCTGCCAGCTGCCGCCCAGCACGATATCGGTACCACGACCCGCCATGTTGGTGGCGATGGTTACCGCGCTTGGCTGACCCGCCTGAGCAACAATGTCTGCTTCTTTGGCGTGGAACTTGGCGTTCAGAACGCTGTGCGCGATGCCCGCTTTCGTCAGCTCGTTAGACACCACTTCTGATTTTTCAATCGAAATAGTACCGACCAGAACCGGCTGGCCCTTAGCGGTACACTGACGGATATCTTCGATAATCGCGCCAATTTTTTCCATCTCAGTCATGTACACCAGGTCGGCCATGTCTTTACGCACCATAGGGCGGTTAGTTGGCACAACAATGGTATCCAGTTTGTAGATAGAGCTGAATTCGAACGCTTCGGTATCCGCAGTACCGGTCATACCGGCCAGTTTTTCGTACAGACGGAAGTAGTTCTGGAAGGTGATAGAAGCCAGCGTCTGGTTTTCGTTCTGAATCTCAACGCCTTCTTTTGCTTCTACTGCCTGATGCAGACCGTCGGACCAGCGACGACCTTGCATGGTACGGCCAGTGTGTTCATCGACGATAATGACTTCACCGTCTTTCACGATGTAATCGACATCGCGGGTGAACAGCACGTGTGCGCGCAGTGCCGCAGTCACGTGGTGCATCAGCATGATGTTAGTCGGGGAATACAGAGATTCACCTTCTTCCATGATGCCTGCTTCTACCAGCATTTCTTCGATCAGCACCAGACCACGTTCGGTCAGGTGAACCTGACGCGCTTTCTCATCCACAGAGAAGTGGCCTTCACCCTGGAAGGTGTCGGAATCTTCTTTTTCCTGACGGATCAGTTTAGGGATCAGTTTGTCCACGCGGGTGTACATTTCTGAGCTGTCTTCGGCAGGACCGGAGATGATCAGCGGAGTACGTGCTTCATCGATCAGGATGGAGTCAACCTCATCCACCAGCGCATAGTGCAGTTTACGCTGTACACGTTCTTCCGGGCTGAACGCCATGTTATCGCGCAGGTAGTCAAAGCCGTATTCGTTGTTTGTACCGTAAGTGATGTCAGCAGCGTAAGCAGCACGCTTAGCCGGGGAAGGCATACCCGGCAAGTTAATGCCGATGCTCAGACCGAGGAATTCAAACAACGGACGGTTATTTTCGGCGTCACGCTGGGCTAAGTAGTCATTGACGGTCACGACGTGAACGCCTTTTCCGCTCAGTGCGTTCAGGTAAGCTGGCAGCGTTGCGGTCAGCGTTTTACCTTCACCGGTACGCATTTCCGCGATGCAACGCTCGTTCAGTACCATACCGCCGAGTAACTGCACGTCAAAGTGACGCATGCCGAACACACGTTTACTGGATTCACGCACCACAGCAAAAGCTTCCGGGATCAGGTTTTCCAGCACTTCACCTTTTGCCAGACGCTCACGGAACTCATTGGTTTTCGCCTGCAGTTGCTCGTCAGTCAACTTTTGAATTTCAGGTTCCATGCGGTTGATCAGGTCAACAACTTTACGCATGCGACGCAGTGTACGATCGTTACGGCTACCAAAAACTTTGGTCAATAATTTGATTAACATTATGCTTAATATCTCTTGGAGGCCATCTGAAAATGGCCACTAATTTATTGATTTATAGATAGAGTTTTAAATTACAGTCTGTTAAATCAGGAAGGTTGGCCCAGCACGAATGCCTTGTACCTGTGCTAACCACAGGCCGGTCTGGTGCGGTAAAGAGAAGGTAAGGAAAGGTTGTTGCGTCTGACGGATGATAACCGGTGGTTTGGATTCATGGGTCAGTAAAGCATTCAGAGTGACCAGCAGAGCCAGTTGCTGAACGTGTAATGGTCCGACTTCTTCAGCGACCACTTCCGGCGCGGCAACGGTATAAACCACCTGCGGAGCCAGAGCAAAAGAGAGATGACGGATAACTGTGCGCAACGCATGTTGCTGCCAGTAATCCACACCGAAAGACGGGCGGCGGTTCGCCTGAAGCAATGCAAGATTACTCAGCCCTGTACTACTGATGTTAAGACGGTTTAGACTTGAGGACGTATTGGGAACAGCAGGCAGTTCCGTTTGCGACAGGTTCGTTGACACGCCAAGGCTGGCCGCGACCATCCCCAAAAGGAGATGCGGCCAAAAATACCTTCTGCCAAATTGTCGCCAACGATTTAGAATGCCAATCACAAGTTTACAATCCGCCGGAGCCCGTCATGCGCGATAGTCGCCCACAATTATTAGATATCCTGTTCGATGACGCTTCTTCCACAGAGCAAAGCCCGCTGCGTATTGTTCAACAGCGTGCTGCGGCGTTATTAAAACTCAACCGCGCAGTCAAAGGTCTGTTACCGGTGCCCATGCAACCATGGTGTCGTGTCGGTAATTATCGACAGGGTGTTTTAGTACTCGAGATTGCTAATGCCAGCTGGATGATGCGACTACGCTATGAACAACCTGCATTACTCTCTGCACTTCGAGCGCAAATTCTACCATCTTTGTCATCAATCGACATCAGGATTAATCCTTCGCTCATGTCGAAAATGGAAAATGCTTCGCAGATTGCGATTAAAAATAAAGCAATCGCTTCAGAGTCCATGCCTGTCAGACATTTGAGTGCGCAAAGTGCTGAGGAATTAAGAGGACTGGCGAGCCGTAGCCCGGAAAAACTGAGGAAGGCATTAGAACGACTGGCTGAATTGGCCGGAGAGGGTGCCAAAACGACCAGTCGTAATAAGTGATACGAGTATCGATTACGCCAATACGGTGGAAGGCGCTTTAAAAGCCAGTGGCAATTCAGCTTCATCCTGGAAGGTGACTAATTCCCAGGCTTCCTGCTTAGCCAATACCGCTTGCAATAACTTGTTGTTCAACGCGTGGCCAGACTTGAATGCGGTAAACGCACCAATGATGTTATGTCCACACATGAACAGGTCACCGATAGCATCCAGCATTTTGTGACGAACGAATTCATCTTCAAAACGCAGGCCATCTTCGTTAAGCACGCGATAATCATCCACAACGATAGCGCAATCAAAGCTGCCACCCAGGCACAAACCACGTGACTGCAGGTACTCGATATCACGCATGAAACCAAAAGTACGTGCGCGGCTAATTTGGCGAACAAATGCTTCTGCGGAGAAGTTCATTTTGTAGCGCTGTGAGCTGGAATCGATCGCCGGGTGGTTGAAGTCGATAGTGAAGTCCAGAGAGAAACCATTAAATGGTTTGAACTCAGCCCACTTATCACCGTCTTCAACACGCACGGTTTCTTTGATGCGCAAGAATTTCTTGGCGCTGTTCAGCTCTTCAATCCCTGCATCCATCAGCAGATAGACGAAAGGTGCAGCACTACCGTCCATAATCGGCACTTCAGGCGCATCGACTTCGATAACAATGTTATCAATGCCCAGGCCAGCTAATGCCGCATTAAGGTGTTCAACCGTAGAAATACGTACGTCATGCTCATTAACCAGGCAAGTACAGAGCATGGTATCACGCACGGATTTTGCATCTGCCGGGAAATCAACCGGTGGATTCAAGTCAGTGCGACGATAGATGACCCCGGTATTTGCCGGTGCAGGACGCAGAGTCAGGGTGACTTTCTTGCCGGTATGTAAACCGACGCCCGTCGCCTGAACGATACGTTTTAATGTACGTTGTTTGATCATCGTTTTTATCTCGCAATGTTTATCCATCCAACCGACCTAAGCATACCTTAAGGTCGGCGGGACAGTTTAGCACAAAGAGCGGAGATCCTACAATTCGGACTAGTCTGCCTGCTTACGCAGGAAGGCTGGGATGTCCAAATAGTCGGGCTCTTTATTAGATTGCGCGCTTTGATCATTGACCACTTTAGCAGCGGGTTTCGTTTCCTGCGGCAGCGGAGACATCCCGTGCTGCTGATAACGATGATCCATCACTGGCTGAGCGGCTGGCTTATTGGTCACCAACGTGATTTCAGGACGTTTGTCCATGCCAATACCGGTCGCAACCACGGTGACGCGCAATTCGTCATTCATTTCCGGGTCAAGGGATGTACCAATAACCACGGTAGCGTTGTCAGAGGCGAAAGCACGGATAGTGTTACCCACAGTTTCAAACTCATCCAGACGCAGGTCGAAGCCAGCGGTGATGTTGACCAGAACGCCGCGAGCGCCTGACAGGTCGATATCTTCCAGCAGCGGGCTGGAGATCGCCATTTCAGCCGCTTCTTCAGCACGGTCTTCACCACATGCCACGCCGGAGCCCATCATGGCATAACCCATTTCAGACATAACGGTGCGCACGTCAGCAAAGTCGACGTTCATCAGACCCGGACGGGTGATCAGCTCTGCGATACCCTGCACCGCGCCTTTCAGCACGTCGTTGGCCGCACCAAAAGCGTCCAGCAGAGAGATACCGCGACCCAGAACTTTTAACAGCTTGTCGTTCGGGATAGTGATCAGGGAGTCCACATGTTTGGACAATTCAGCGATACCCTGCTCCGCGAATGCCATACGCTTTTTGCCTTCGAAATTGAAAGGCTTAGTCACGACAGCAACGGTCAGAATACCTAAATCTTTAGCTACTTCAGCAACCACTGGCGCTGCACCGGTACCGGTACCGCCGCCCATGCCCGCTGCGATAAATACCATATCAGCACCTTCAAGCGCAGCGCGCAGGGCTTCACGGTCTTCTTCTGCAGAATTGCGACCCACTTCCGGGTTCGCACCAGCACCCAGACCTTTGGTAATACCGCTACCGATCTGAATAGTCTGTCCTACTGCCGTTTTACGTAACGCCTGTGCGTCGGTGTTAACGGCGAAGAATTCAACACCTTCGATGCGCTCGCGCACCATGTGTTCGACAGCGTTGCCACCGCCACCGCCGACGCCGATGACTTTAATCACCGCGTCATTGGTCAGTTCCATAGGTTCAAACATAGTTTCTCTCCGTTTTGTGCCTGTCGCGTCGGGATCAAAAACCTTAACAGCATGATCCCGTTGTTAAACCATTAAAACTCTTTTCTCAGCCAGCTGTTGATTCGTTTGAACCAGTTGCCCACTGAGGCGCGTTTTTCCACTTCGGCCTCACCGCTCAGGTGAGACTCCTTCCCGTAGTGCAGCAGCCCTACAGCCGTTGAGTAGTAAGGTTCCTGCGCATAATCTGTCAGCCCGGTGATGTTCAGGGGTTGCCCGATACGCACCTGGGTATGGAATACCCGCTGCGCACAGGCTGCCAGACCATCAATTTGTGCTGCACCGCCTGTCAGAACAATACCGGCGGCCAGATGATGTTTTACGCCTTGCTGGCGTAACTGCTCCTGCAATTGCAAAATTTCGTCGTTCACTAAATTCAGCAATTCTGTGTAACGTGGCTCAATAACTTCAGCCAGTGTCTGACGTTGCAGACTGCGTGGTGGACGTCCACCTACGCTCGGCACTTCGACGTTTTCGTCTTTGCCGACAATCGAACCTAATGCACAACCGTGGCGAACTTTGATCGCTTCGGCATCGGTCGGTGGTGTACCAAACGCATAAGCGATGTCGCTGGTGACCACGTTCCCTGCATAAGGGATAACCTTAGTATGACGTAGTGCGCCGCCGGTATAAACCGCGATATCCATGGTTCCGCCACCAATATCGACCACACACACACCTAATTCACGCTCATCTTCGGTCAGAACGGCATAACTGGCTGCCAGACCGGCAAAAATGAGCTGGTCAACTTTTAAGCCGCAGCGTTCTACCGCTTTAACTATGTTCTTCGCCATATCGTTATGGCAGGTAATCAGGTGAACTTTAGCCTGCATACGCACGCCGGAAAGTCCGACCGGGTTTTTGATCCCTTCCTGATAATCAATGGCATATTCCTGAGGGATCACATGAAGAACCCGATGTTCATCACGCACACGCACAGATTTTGCGGTATGCACGACGTTCTCTACATCTTCCTGTGTGACTTCCTCTTCTGAAATAGGAACCATCCCTATTTCATTCTGACAACTGATATGTTTACCAGACAAAGCAAGGTAAACAGAGGAAATCTGGCAATCCGCCATCAGTTCAGCCTGATCGATGGCGCGCTGTACGCATTTCACCACCGATTCCAGATCATTCACGCCACCCTTGTCCATGCCACGGGATGGGCAACTGCCCACGCCGATAATATTGACCATGCCATCGGGCAGAACTTCCCCCACCAATGCGGCGACCTTTGCCGTACCGATCTCCAGCCCAACTACCAGTTTTCTGTCCGTCGACTTGATCATTGTTGTTTAGCCTGTGCCTGATTCTGTTGCTGATTACTGTTTTGCTGGTCAATAAACTCTGGCGCCCAACCTACCGACGCACCGCTGTCATAACGTAAATCGACATAAGTGATGCGTTTCTTATCGGCCTCTGCCTGTTGCTGGAATCGTGGGTAGAGCTCGATAAAACGTTGTAAACGCCCCATCCGATCATCTCTCCCCAATTCCAGCCGGACGTCATTATCCAGAGTTAACTGCCACGAGTGACGCGCACTCATTGCCACTGCTTTCAACTGGAACTTACCGGCGGCCAGCGCCTGGCTCATTGTTTGAAAGCCCTGCAAAACATCCTGTTCGCTGCCTTCCGGACCGTAAAGCAACGGCATTTTCTGTTTGACCACACGTTCAGCGGGTATGCTGAAAGATTTGCCCTCGGCATCCACCATATGCAGATCATTCCAGTGTGCGACCGGCACATACTCCACCAGGTGTATCTTCAATTCATTCGGCCATTGCTTACGGACGCTGACCTGTTTTATCCAGGGTAAACGCTCAATCTGCTGCTGAATGACGTTTACATCCTGCGTCATGAACGTTCCCGGAGCCCCTAAGGACAGGATCGCCTGACGAATATCATCATTGGTCGTGTAATGACGTTCCCCGGTAACCACTAACTGGGATAACGGCAGTCGGTTCGCATCCTGCATCCAGCCAACAACGGCCCACGCACTCCATAAAATCGTTCCTACAACCAACAACAGAAACACGATCCCAGCCAGCTGGCCACCGTTACTGCGACGGCCGTTGTTTTCGACCGTCTCACGCTCTCGGGTATTCAGGGCGGCTTGAGACATATCAGTCCGCCAGTGCCAGAATACGGGAAACGAGCTGCGGGAAACTTAACCCGGCGTGTTTGGCTGCCATTGGCACCAGACTGTGGCTGGTCATGCCCGGCGACGTATTTACTTCCAGCAGGTTAAAGCTGCCGTCGCTGTCTTGCATCACGTCAACACGCCCCCAGCCGCTGCAATCGAGCGCCTGATACGCCTGCAATGCCAGCGCAGAAAGCTGTTGTTCCTGTGCTTCGCTTAAACCGCTCGGACAGAAGTACTGTGTTTCATCAGACAAATATTTTGCCTGATAGTCATAAAATGTTCCGGCTGGCTGGATGCGAATGGAGGGCATCACGTCGTCACCCACGATAGCGACCGTGTATTCCGGGCCGCTCAGCCATTTTTCAATCAGTACGTTATCGTCATGGCGGAAGCCTTCCTGCAGGGCTGGCAGCAACTCTTTTTCCGTAGTCACCTTGCTCATGCCAACGCTGGAACCTTCGCGGCTGGGTTTGACGATAACCGGCAGACCCAGTTCGGCGATTTTTGCCGCCAGAGCGCCCTGCCCTGCTTCTTCAATTTGTGAACGATGCAGTACAACAAACGGTGCGACCGGCAAACCTGACGCCTGCCACACCAGTTTGGTGCGGAATTTATCCATAGTCAGCGCAGACGCCATCACACCGCTGCCGGTATAAGGCAAACCGATTTGTTCCAGCAAGCCCTGCAACGTACCGTCTTCACCGCCGCGACCGTGCAGTGCGATAAAGACTTTGCTGAAGCCTTCTTCTTTAAGAAGCGCCACATTAAATGTTTTGGTATCGATGCCGTGAGCATCAATGCCTGATTCACGTAAGCCAGCCAGCACCGCGGCGCCGGACTGTAATGACACATCGCGTTCTGCGGAAGTACCACCCAACAATACTGCTACTTTCTCAGACATGATGTTCTTCACCTTTCTTCACTGGTTGCAGCTTTTGATCAGCCAATTTACGGGCCACTCTGCCGACATTACCGGCGCCCTGAACCAGAACTAAATCGTCACCTTCGAGGATCTGCGCCAGACTTTCCGGCACGGCTTCAATATCAGAAACCAAAATAGGATCCAATTTTCCGCGCGCACGGATGGTGCGGCACAGAGAGCGGCTGTCAGCGCCAGGGATGGGCGCTTCACCCGCCGGATAAACATCCAGCATGATCAGCACATCAACCTGAGACAGCACATTCGCAAAATCGTCGTACAAATCACGGGTACGCGTGTAACGGTGCGGTTGGAAAATCATCACCAGGCGCTTATTCGCCCAACCTGCCCGTGCGGCTTTGATCGTCGCATCGACTTCCGTCGGATGGTGACCGTAGTCATCAACCAGCATCGCGCTGCCGGTTTTGCCGTTCACATTTTCCAGCGCATATTCGCCCAGGAAATCGAAACGACGGCCTGTACCCTGAAAACCTGCCAGTGCGCGAAGAATGGCGTCATCACTGATCCCTTCATCTGACGCAACGGCTACTGCGGCCGCGGCGTTCAGGGCGTTATGACGACCCGGCGCATTCAGCGTCACGCTTATCAGCGGCAAGTCCTGACGGCGCAGCGTAAAGTGTCCTTGCGCGCCGACCTGACGGTAATTTTCGATAATCACATCCGCGTCTTCGCTGAAACCGTACGTCGTCATATGACGGCCCACGCGTGGGATCAGCTCGCGGATCACCGGATCATCAATGCACATCACTGCACGTCCGTAGAATGGCAGGTTGTGCAGGAAATTAATGAACGTCTGCTTCAGGATTTCAAAGTCACCCTGATACGTATCCATATGATCCGCTTCGATGTTGGTCACAATCGCCACCATCGGTTGCAGATGCAGGAACGACGCATCACTTTCATCTGCTTCAGCAATCAGAAAACGGCTTGAACCCAGACGCGCATGGGTACCCGCAGCTTTGACCAGTCCACCGTTAACGAATGTCGGATCTAGGCCGGCTTCAGCATAAATACTGGTGACCATCGCTGTGGTCGTCGTTTTGCCGTGCGTACCTGCCACGGCGATACCGTGACGAAAACGCATCAGCTCAGCGAGCATTTCCGCGCGGCGGATCACAGGTATGCGCGCTTCACGTGCGGCAACGATTTCCGGGTTATCGGAAGAGATCGCCGTGGATACCACGACTACGCTGGCATCCAGCACGTTTTCAGGACGGTGATTAAAATAAATCGTCGCGCCCAAAGCAGTCAGTTGCTGTGTTACTGCGTTCGGCGCCAGATCGGAACCACTGATCTGATAGCCTTCATTTGCCAACACTTCGGCGATACCACCCATGCCGGCACCACCGATGCCAACAAAGTGAATGTGCCGGACACGATGCATCTCGGGCACGAAGGTACGCAGTTTCGCCAATTGTTGTGTATTCACGTTTTTATTCACTATTTCAGGTTACTGATTAATCCGTTTCTTACGGCTGGGACCACACACTGCATGGCCCGTTCAATTTCATTTTTTACTGGCGGCAACCACTTCTGCGGCTACACGCTCTGTCGCATCAGGAATAGCGGCTGCACGCGCAGCTTTTGCCATTTGCATCAGATGGGTTCTGTCCCATCCGGCCATCAGATCAGCGACGGCTGCGGCACTAAAGTCTTTCTGTTCAATAATTTTTGCAGCACCCGCTTTTTCCAGCGGCAATGCATTCCAGTACTGCTGGCGGTCTTTATGCTGGAATGGCACAAAAATAGCCGGCAAACCTGCGGCAGCAATTTCACTGACCGTTAACGCGCCGGAGCGACAAACCACCACATCTGCCCAGGCATAAGCTGCTGCCATGTCATCAATGAATTCGGTGACTTTGTGCTGAGTCTGACCGACTTTTTCGTAAGCCTGATTCACTGACTCCAGCGCACCTTTACCGACCTGATGCCACAACGTAATTTTATCGCCCATCAGCGCCGCGACTTCCGGCATGCTCTGATTAAGCACCCGCGCACCCTGACTGCCGCCAATCACTAAGACTCTGATCGGCCCTTCGCGTCCGGCTAAGCGCGTTTCCGGCAATTCCAGCGCCAGCACATCCGTGCGTACCGGATTTCCCACAACATCCGCTTTCGGAAAAGCACCGGGGAACGCCTGCAATACTTTGGTAGCAATGTGCGACAACCCTTTGTTGGTCATGCCCGCAATGCCGTTTTGTTCGTGCAGCACCACCGGAATACCCAGTGACCATGCCGCCAGACCGCCGGGGCCGGAAACGTATCCGCCCATGCCTAACACCACATCTGGCTGAAAGCGTTTCATGATGGCCTTCGCCTGACGCCACGCATGATATATGCGAATCGGGGCGGTGAGTTGCGCTTTCAGACCTTTCCCACGTAATCCAGAGATTTTAATGAAATCAATATCGATGCCGTGTTTCGGCACAAGATCCGCTTCCATCCGGTCTGCTGTACCGAGCCAGCGAACTTCCCAACCTTGCGCGATAAGGTGATGCGCCACAGCCAGCCCCGGAAACACATGTCCGCCGGTACCGCCAGCCATCACCATTAAACGCCGGGTATTGCCACTCATCGGGCACTCCTTACAAACGCCTGGGCTTTTGCCAGCCGCGTTTCAAAATCCACTCGCAGCAATAACACGATTGCCGTCGACATAATGATTAAGCTCGAACCACCGTAACTGATCAGCGGCAGCGTCAGACCTTTGGTCGGCAACATCCCCGCCGCCGCGCCCACATTGACCAGCGCCTGGAAGCTAAACCACACGCCGATAGAACAGGCCAAAAATCCGGAAAAACGCTGATCAATCTCTAACGCACGGCGCCCGATGGACATCGCGCGAAAAGCGACGAAGAATACCATCAACAGGGCTAAAACCACACCGAAATACCCCAGTTCTTCACCCAAAATGGAGAAGATAAAGTCGGTATGCGCTTCCGGTAAATACTCCAGTTTCTGTACTGAATTCCCTAAGCCCTGTCCCCAGAATTCCCCACGGCCAAATGCCATCAGCGACTGGGTTAACTGGTAGCCGCTACCAAACGGGTCGGCCCACGGATTCCAGAACGAGGTAACACGGCGCATACGGTACGGTTCGGCAAGAACCAGCAGCACAACCGCAAACGCACCGGAACCGATAATCGCCAGGAACTGCCACATTTTCGCCCCCGCCAGGAATAACATCGCCAGCGTGGTGATAAACAATACGACGACGGTACCCAGGTCAGGCTGAGCCAGCAGTAAAACGGCCAGCACTACCATCACGCCCATCGGTTTGCAAAAGCCCCAGAAGTTGCTGCGTACTTCATCTACCTTGCGCACCAGATAACTGGCGAGATAGCAAAACAGCGACAGCTTCGAGAACTCAGCAGGCTGAATACGCAATGGTCCGAGTGAAATCCAGCGCGAGGCCCCGTTGACGGAGCTACCGACCACCAGAACCACCAACAGCATCACCACCGACAGCAGCAACAGCACATTGCTGTACTTCTGCCAGACGGCCATCGGCACACGAAGCGTCACCAGCGATAAACCAAAAGCCAAACCGAGATAAATGGCATCACGTTTAGCAAACAGGAACGGATCGTCTGCCAGACGCTGACCGATAGGCATGGAAGCCGACGTCACCATCACAAAACCCACGATCGCCAGACCAAAGGTCAGCCACAACAATGTCCGGTCGTACAGCACCAGCGTGACGGAATCGCTTTCCTTTGCGCCCATCACCCAGTCATTAAATTTTCCGATGAGGCTCAGCCCCGGAATACGCAACCGCATCAACCCAGCTCCTTCGCCAGCGCGGTGAAGACATCACCACGTTGTTCAAAACTGCGAAACTGATCCAGACTCGCGCAAGCCGGAGATAACAGAACCATATCGCCGGAAGCCACGTGCTGGCTGATTTCCCGCATCGCCTGTTTCATGGTTTCAAACAGGGAGGAAACATCAGGTCGCAGCTCTGCAAGCTCAGCACCATCACGGCCAAAGCAATAAATACGCAGATTATCGCCTTGCAGATAACGGGTCAGCGGTGCGAAATCAGCAGATTTCCCGTCTCCGCCCAGCAGCAGATGTAACGTGCCTTCAACGTGCAAACCGTTCAGCGCCGCTTCAGTGCTGCCCACATTGGTGGCTTTGGAATCATTAATCCAGCGCACACCGTTGTGGTGCCAGGCTATCTGGAAACGGTGAGCCAGACCGGTAAAAGTGGTCAGCGCTTTCAGGCTGGACGCATGAGGAACACCTACCGCATCCGCCAGCGCCAAAGCAGCCAGCGCATTGGTGTAGTTGTGGCGTCCGGTCAGCGGCATTTCACGGGTGTTCAGCACTTTTTCGCCATGCACACGCAGCCAGATATCATCCTGCTGACGGGTCAGATGGTAATCACCCACATCGACACCAAAACTCACACAACGCTTATCCGCGCCACGCACCGGCATAGTCAGCGCATCGTCCGCGTTAACAACACACAACGCAGCGTTTTCATACACTTTCAGTTTTGCCGCACGGTATTGCTGCAAGCCAAACGGATAGCGATCCATATGATCTTCAGTCACGTTCAGAATGGTCGCCGCCGCCGCGTGAAGGCTGTGCGTGGTTTCAAGCTGGAAGCTGGAAAGCTCAAGCACGAACAGATCGTATTCATGATCCAGCATGGTCAGCACCGGCAGGCCGATATTGCCGCCCACACCGACACGCCAGCCCGCAGCTTTCGCCATTTCGCCCACCAGCATGGTGACGGTGCTCTTCCCATTTGAACCGGTGATGGCGACAATAGGTGTCGTCGTTTCACGGCAAAACAGTTCGATATCACCCACAATTTCCACGCCTGCATCAGCAGCAGCGCTCAGTGCCGGCGTCGCCAGCGCAACGCCCGGGCTGGAAATAATTAAATCTGCATCCAGCAGCCAGTCTTCGTTGAGCGACCCCAGGTGACGCTCAATGTTATCCGCCAGTTTATCGAGTCCTGGCGGGCTGACGCGGGTATCAATGACACGCGGCATCACGCCACGTGCAACAAAGAAATCAACACAGGACAGGCCGGTAAGACCCAGCCCGATGATGACCACTTTTTTACCCTGATAGTCAGCCATAATTACCGTACCTTCAGCGTCGCCAGGCCAATCAGCACCAGCATCAGCGAAATAATCCAGAAGCGCACGATGACGCGCGGTTCCGGCCAGCCTTTAAGTTCGTAGTGATGATGGATAGGCGCCATACGGAAGATGCGCTGTCCACGTAACTTGAAGGACCCAACCTGCAGGATCACCGACAGTGTTTCGACCACGAACACACCGCCCATAATCACCAGTAAGAATTCCTGACGCAGCAATACGGCGATGGTACCCAGCGCCCCGCCCAGAGCCAGAGAGCCGACATCACCCATAAATACTTGTGCCGGATAGGTGTTGAACCAGAGGAATCCAAGCCCGGCACCGACGATCGCCGTACACACGATCACCAGTTCACCGGCATGACGCAGATAAGGGATGTGCAGATAGCTTGCGAAGTTCATGTTACCGGTTGCCCATGCCACCAGCGCAAAACCTGCTGCGACGAAGACCGTTGGCATAATTGCCAGACCGTCCAGACCATCTGTCAGATTCACTGCGTTACTGGTGCCGACAATGACGAAATAACTCAGCAGGATGTACAGCAAACCCAACTGCGGCATGACATCTTTGAAAAATGGCACAACCAGCTCAGTGGCTGGCGTGTCTTTACCAATGGCATACATGGTGAAGGCTGCCGCCAGCGCGATGACTGATTGCCAGAAGTATTTCCAGCGTGCAATCAGGCCCTTGGTGTCTTTGCGCACGACTTTGCGGTAGTCATCGATAAAGCCCACGATGCCATAACCAATCAGCACAAACAGCACGCACCACACATACGGATTGGACGGATACGCCCACATCAGTACAGAAATTGTGATCGACGCCAGAATCATCAGGCCGCCCATCGTTGGCGTACCGCGTTTACTGAAATGCGACTCAGGACCGTCGTTACGGACAACCTGACCGAAAGACATTTTTTGCAGACGGGCAATCATGCGCGGCCCGATCCACAACGACAGGAACAACGCGGTCAGCAGGCTGACAATGGCGCGAAACGTCAGATAGGAAAAGACGTTGAAGCCGGAATAATATTTGACCAAGTGTTCGGCCAGCCAAACTAACATGTTGCATTCTCCTGTAACGCGCGTACTACCTGCTCCATTGCGGCACTACGTGAACCTTTAATTAAAACGGTAATTACCGCGTGTTCAGACAGTAAGCTCGTTAAACGGGCCGTCAGGGCTGCCTTATCCTCTAAATGCTCACCACATCCGCTGACATCACTGATGATGCGGCTGTCATGACCAATACTGAATACTTTGTCGATACCGGCGTTACGTATGGCTTCGCCCACCTGACGGTGGCAGCTTTCGCTTTCCGCGCCCAGTTCCGCCATATCACCCACTGCCATCACGCGGTAGCCAGGCATTTCAGAAAGCACCTGCGCTGCGGCTGTCATGGAACCCACGTTGGCGTTGTAGCTGTCATCAAGCAGGGTTTTACCCTCGCTAAGTGCGATAGGGAATAAACGCCCTTTGACAGATTGCAGGGTCGCCAGACCGGCGCGCACATTCTCCGGCGATGCCCCGACAGACATTGCCAGCGCAGCCGCAGCCAGTGCGTTAGCGATGTTGTGACGACCGGGGACCGGCAGCGAGACATCAATGCTGCCCTGAGGAGAATGCAGGGTGAACGCGGTATTCAACGGGCTGATTTTGACATCAGTCGCACTGAAATTGATGCCTTCACCGTAAGTCGGGGAGAAGCGCCAGACGGTTTTACCGCTCAGCTTATGCTGCCAGTTTGCCCAGTCGTTGTTATCCGCATTGATCACGGCGATGCCGTCTTCCGGCAGGCCATCGAAAATCTCGCCTTTCGCCCGCGCGACACCCGCCAGGGAACCGAAACCTTCGAGATGCGCGGCTGACAGGTTATTCACCAGTGCCGTTTCAGGCCGTGCCAGCGCAGTCGTATAGGCAATTTCACCAAGATGATTCGCGCCCATTTCGATGACGGCAAAATCATGTTCAGCGGTCAGGCGCAGCAAGGTGAGCGGAACACCGATGTCGTTATTGAAGTTGCCAGCGGTGTACAGCACGTTGCCGCACTCACGCAAAATAGCTGCAGTCATCTCTTTCACAGACGTCTTGCCGGATGAACCGGTCAGGCCGACGACACGGGCCGGAACCTGCTGACGCACCCAGCCACCCAGTTGCCCGAGAGCAATGCGGGTGTCTGCAACCACTAACTGAGGAACCTCCACCGGTAAGCGCTTACTTACCAGCAAAGCCCCTGCTCCGGCTTTTACGGCATCAGCAGCGAAGTCATGGGCATCGAATTTTTCGCCTTTCAGCGCGATAAACAAACCGCCCTGGGTGACCTGACGGGTATCCGTGGTCACGCTGTCGATTTGAGTATCTGTGCCGATGAGCTCAGCGTTGAGCGCATCCGCCAGAGTTTGCAGGGAAACGCGGATCATGCGATTACCCCCAGCAAACGTGCAACCGTGACGCGGTCGGAATAATCAAGACGCTGGTTACCGACCAGCTGGTAGTCTTCGTGCCCTTTACCGGCAATCAGCACGACGTCTTCTTCTTTCGCCTGCATAATTGCGCTGGTGACGGCTTCTGCGCGACCATGAATTTCCTGCGCACGCCCTGCATCAAGCAGGCCAGCAAGGATATCAGCGACGATAGCGCGCGGCTCTTCACTGCGCGGATTGTCATCGGTGACGATCACACGGTCAGCGTATTGCTCCGCAATGCCGCCCATCAGCGGACGCTTACCTTTATCACGATCGCCGCCGCAACCAAACACACACCACAGCGTACCGCGACAATGCAGACGGGCAGCCGCCAGTGCTTTTTCCAGCGCGTCAGGCGTATGGGCATAATCAACGACAGCGGTAGGTTTGCCCGGTGCATTGAAGACTTCCATGCGGCCGCAAACCGGTTGTAGCTGAGAAGCCGTAGCCAGTAATTGCGCCAGCGGATAATCCAGGGAAAGCAGTGTAGCCAGCGCAACCAGCAGGTTGCTGACGTTGAACGCGCCCATAAGGCGACTATCAAACTTACCTTCGCCCCAGCTTGAATCGATATTTACGGTAGCGCCGTTATCGTGATAATTCACGCTGCGCGCCACCAGCCAGCGGCCTTTCCAGCCTGCCGGGATTTTGTCTTCCATACTGACGGCGACAGCATCAGGCGTTTTCGCTAACCAGCGCGCGCCGACTTCATCGTCAGCATTAATGATTTTCTGACCGACCTGATGCGAGGAGAAAAGCTGCCATTTAGCGTCTTCGTAACTCTGCATATCACCGTGATAATCAAGATGATCACGGCTCAGGTTGGTGAATGCCGCCGCGGCAAAGGGCAATGCGGCAACACGGTGCTGAACCAGTCCGTGGGAAGAAACTTCCATTGCGGCAAAGGTTGCGCCTTGCTTCACCAGATCAGCCAGAATGTGCTGAACCTGCACGGCAGAACCAGTGGTATTTTCCGCGGGTACCACGTTATCCAGCAAACCATTGCCGACGGTGCCCATCACGGCGCTGGTTTCGCCCAGTAACTGGCTCCACTGCGCCAGCAACTGCGTGGTGGTGGTTTTACCGTTAGTACCGGTTACGCCAACCAGACGTAACGCTTTGCCCGGTTGCTGGTAAAAACGTCCCGCCAGTTCTGACAGCAGGACGTTGAGATCTTCGAGATAAATGACCGGTACACCATGCATCTGGCAAACCGTTCCGTGTTCTTGTTCACCCTTTGCCTCGGCCACGACGGCAGCGACGCCCTGGGCAATTGCCTGGGGAATAAAACGACGCCCGTCACTGGTATGGCCTGAAACCGCGACAAACAGATCGCCGGCAGCCGCAACGCGGCTGTCCAGAATCATGTCTTTTAGCGCTGCTGCCGGGGCATCACTCACCCAGGGCGCTAAGATGTCGCGCAAATTACGATCTGCCACCTGATGCCTCTTTTTGATTATTCACTATGTCTGCGTTTTCATCGGCAGTCAGCGCATCCGGTTCAACGTTCATGGTACGCAATACGCCGCCCATGATGGCGCCAAACACCGGTGCGGAAACGGCCCCACCGTAATATTTCCCTGCTTGTGGATCGTTAATGACCACCACAAGCGCAAATCTTGGATTGCTTGCTGGCGCAACGCCGGCGGTATAGGCAATGTATTTGTTAACGTATTTACCGTCCGGACCGACTTTCTTCGCGGTACCCGTTTTTATCGCAATACGGTAACCCTTGATCGCGGCCTTCACGCCACCGCCGCCAGGCAATGCGACGCTTTCCATCATATGTACGACGGTACGCACCAGCGGTTCAGGGAAGACACGTTCGCCGGATACCGGCGGATCAACTTTCGTGATCGACAATGGGCGATAAATGCCCATGCTGCCGATCGTTGCGTAGACTCGCGCTAACTGGAGAGGTGTCACCATTAGCCCGTAGCCGAAAGAGAAGGTGGCCCTCTCTATGTCAGACCACCGTTGTTTTTTAGGGTATATGCCACTGCTTTCTCCAACCAGCCCCAAATTGGTTGGTTTTCCCAATCCGAATCGCGAGTAAGTATCTACCAGCTCAGCGGAGGGCATCGATAACGCCAGTCGTGAAACACCGACGTTACTCGACTTCTGCAAGATGCCCGTGACGGAAAGCTCACCGTAACGCGCAACATCTTTAATCTCATGGCCATTGATCCGATACGGCAGGGTGTTCAGCACGCTGTTTTCGCGGACCACACCGTTTTTCAGTGCCGTCATCACCACCATCGGTTTCACTGTGGAACCCGGCTCAAAAATGTCGGTGATGGCACGGTTACGCATCACATCTTTCGGCGTATCCGGCATGTTGTTTGGGTTGTATGAAGGGCTGTTCGCCATCGCCAGCACTTCACCGGTCTGGACATCAACCAGCACGGCAGTACCTGATTCGGCTTTGTTAAACGCCACCGCATTATTCAGTTCGCGGTAAACCAGCGCCTGTAAACGCTCGTCGATACTCAGTGCGAGGTTGTGGGCGGCCTGACTGTCGACGGTAGAAATATCTTCGATAACGCGACCAAAACGGTCTTTACGAATGGTACGTTCGCCGGGTTTACCGGTCAGCCAGCGGTCAAAACTCTTCTCAACGCCTTCAATGCCTTCGCCATCAATGTTGGTCACGCCGATAACATGCGACGTCACCTGCCCGGCCGGATAATAACGGCGCGATTCCTGACGCAGGGAAATCCCCGGCAGTTTGAGTTTATGGACATATTCGCCAACGGCAGGGTTAACCTGACGGGCTAGGTATACGAAGCGTCCGTTGGGATTGGCATTAATGCGGGCGGAAAGCTGGGCAAGCGGCATGTTCAGCGCGTCAGCCAGCGCCTTCCATTTGGTATCGACGGTAATGCCGCCGCGATCGTTAATTTCTTTCGGGTCTGCCCAGATAGCATTGACCGGAACGCTGACCGCCAGAGGGCGACCGGAACGATCGGTAATCATGCCACGTGAGGTAGGAATGGTTTGCACGCGCAGGGAACGCAGATCCCCTTCTCTCACCAGCTTATCCGGGTTAATAACCTGCAGGTATGCCACACGCAACATCAGGCCAACCAATGCCAGCAGGATACAGGCGCACAACAACGCAAAACGCCAGCTGATAAAGCTGGCTTGATCTTCTGGACGCTTTAACTTCGCGGTGCGTGTTGCTTTCATTAGCTGCCTGTATTCTCCGTGCGCATTTTAAGGCTGAACCACAATAATTTCTTGAGATGGATCAACGTGCTGCATCTGCAATTTCTCCGTTGCGATGCGTTCTACCCGGCTGTGATCGCCGAGAGCATTCTCTTCCAAGATCAGGTTGCGCCATTCGATATCCAGCGCGTCCCGTTCCAGTACTAATTGTTCGCGCTGAGCCGTCAGCAAACGCGTACGGTGAGCGGTTGTGACCACTAAGATTGCGCTGACCAGAACGGCAATCAGCAAAATCAGCGGGATCTTGCCATTGCGCAAAATATCGCTGGCAATAACCCCCACTAAACCGTGGCGTTCGTTGCCGATCACGCTGTCGTTCTCTCAGCAAAACGCAGAACTGAACTGCGTGCGCGAGGGTTTTCCGCGACTTCAGCGTCTGAAGGCATCATCTTCCCGACGGACTTCAGGGAACGTCCGCCAAGCTCAGCGATTTGCGCTTCGGTCATCGGGATACCCGCTGGCACTTGCGCGCCACGACTGTGCTGGCGAATAAAACGCTTCACAATACGGTCTTCCAGAGAGTGGAAACTGATCACCGATAAACGACCTTCAGGTGCCAGAATTTCCAGAGCGCCATCCAGCGCGCGTTCGATTTCTTCCAGCTCACTGTTGATGTAAATACGGATAGCCTGGAAGCTGCGCGTGGCCGGATGTTTGTGTTTTTCCCGGACCGGAGAAGCGTTGGCAATCAAATCCGCCAGCTCTTTGGTTCGGGTCATCGGCAGCTCACGGTTACGCTCAACGATCGCGCGGGCAATTCGCTTGGCAAAACGTTCTTCGCCGAACGTTTTCAGCACCCAGGCAATGTCTTCGGCTTCCGCTTTCATCAGCCATTCAGCCGCTGAATAACCACGAGTTGGATCCATACGCATATCCAGAGGCCCGTCGCGCATAAATGAGAATCCGCGTTCAGGATCATCAAGCTGCGGAGAAGAAACACCTAAGTCCAGTAATACGCCGTCGATCTTGCCTTCGAGGCCGCGATCACGCACATAGTCAGCGAGATCAGAGAAAGGTCCGTGAACAATCGAAAAACGAGGATCATCAATGGATTCTGCGGCTTTGATCGCTTGTGGATCACGGTCAATCGCCAGCAAGCGTCCGTCCGGCCCAAGCTGGGACAGAATCAAACGTGAGTGGCCACCGCGGCCAAAAGTTCCGTCTATGTAAATGCCGTCCTGACGAATGTTAAGGCCGTTAACGGCTTCATCCAGCAAAACGGAAGTGTGTTTGTAGTTTTCAACCATGCTTATAATGACAAGTCCTGTAATCGATCAGAAAGGGGTTCCTGAGACGATTGTTCAGCGTCGATGTCTTCCTTAACTTGTTGATACCAGGTCTGTTCATCCCACAGTTCAAACTTATTGAACTGCCCAACCAGCATCACTTCTTTTTCGAGCCCGGCGTGCTGTCGCAATGTTGTTGCAATCAGCAGGCGCCCGGCGTTATCCATCTGACATTCACTCGCATGCCCGAGTAAAAGGCGCTGAATACGGCGCTCAACAGGGTTCATGCTCGACAGACGGGACAATTTTTGTTCGATAACTTCCCACTCAGGGAGGGTGTAAAGGAGGAGACATGGGTGATGGAGGTCTATGGTGCAAACCATTTGACCTTGCGATTCTTCGCTCAGCAAATCCCGATAGCGGGTAGGTACGGCAAGTCGCCCTTTGCTGTCGAGGTTAACCATCGTCGCGCCACGAAACATGACCGATCTACCCCTCTGTGACCTTTTTCACCACTTTCCCCCACAAATTCCCACAGAAAAGAGTTTACGGATGGTTTTAAAACCTTGTCAAGCCAGAGCAGAGAAGGTTTGGCATTATTTACGCAGCCAGGCAATTACTTAGCGCAAGGTGATGATGTTTTTTAGAAGGGAAGAGAAAATAACGTCATGATTAGTTGAAGAAATTTCGGAGGGTTAATAATTTCGTTTAAAAAAAAGCCAAACTGAACATTATTTAACTATTTATATTCTTCTGCTAGCTAACTCTCATTTCCTGACTGTTTTGCCATAACAAAAATCATTTTCAGTTTTTTTTATGGCTGTCACGTCTACATCATCATCATTTTGCCTGCCAACCCGCAGGACATCAGTCTTCCGGCTGATTCAAAACTCATCAGCAACGCGTCAGACCATAACTGCGGGAAATTAAGCGGGGAATTCTACAGCACTTTTGCAGGGAGCATTAACGTATTTTAGAAATTGATTGGCAGGTTTATATCAGTTCAGGAAAGACAAAAACAATTGTTAATAATTCAGCAGTCTGGGAATGTTCTTAATTTACCCATTCTGCTTATATGGGAATTTTCGTATTCGATTATCACAACCGGCAAGATGCTTTATTCATTGTTACTTATGAAACGTGTTGCTGAGACGGGAAAACAACGGGCAGTCAGGATGAATGCCCGCAGGAGGTTTATTTGCGGCTCAGACGGCCACGGCGGAACAAATTACGCCGGATACGGGTCAGCCCGGCTTTCGGTTTTTTCGGCTCATCGAGACAGGCCAACACCAGTTCCAGCACGCGTTCAGCCACATCACGGTGACGCTGCGCCACAGCGAGAACCGGACACTCCAGGAAATCGAGCAACTCGTTATCGCCGAATGTGGCAATCGCCAGATCGACCGGCAGCCGCCCTTCCGTTTTCAGCGTCACGTCCATGACACCCTGCAACAACTGGAATGAGGTGGTAAATAACGCCTGTGGCATCGGGTTGGTTTTCAGCCATTCAGCAAAGACGACGGCAGCCGATTCGCGATCGTAGGCATTGGCGTAAAGGTATTTCGGCTGACGGGGATCATCAGCCCAGGCCTGACGAAATCCCTGTTCACGCAGGAAGCTCACAGAAAGCTCCGGCAGTGCGCCGAGATAGAGTACCGATTCAGCCGGGAACGTGCGCAATTCCTGCGCCAGCATCAGTGCGTCTTCCTGATCGGCCCCGACCACGCTGATGAAGTGCTCAGGGTCCAGGGCACGGTCGAGCGCAATGATCGGGAAATCATCGTTAGCCCAGCGCTGATAGAAAGGGTGTTCCGGCGGTAAAGACGTGGAAATGATGATGGCATCAACCTGACGTTGCAGAAGATGTTCGATGCAACGCATTTCATTATCAGGCTGATCTTCAGAGCAGGCAATCAGCAACTGATAGCCACGCTGACGGGCCTGCCGCTCAAGGAAATTGGCAATTTTGGTGTAGCTGGTGTTTTCCAGGTCAGGGATCACCAGACCAATAGAGCGGGTTCGACCGGCGCGCAGACCTGCTGCCACCGCGTTCGGGTGATAGTTATGTTCCTTCACGACAGCCATGACTTTCTCGACTGTCTTATCGCTGACACGATACTGTTTCGCCTTGCCATTAATCACATAACTGGCCGTGGTACGCGAAACGCCCGCTAACCTCGCGATCTCATCCAGCTTCACTGAGCAAACCCCTTAATAAAGATAATGCTTTATCTAACCGCAGAAGCCCCTGCCGGGCAAGGTGTTTTACCGAATCGCTTCACCTGACTCGCAAAAAAGAAAGCCCGGCTCATGAGCCGGGCTTTTAACTATCAGCAAAACTTCACATCTTGCTGATTATTTGAGCTTTAACGCATAATCTTGTCGCCACGCGAAACACCGACCACGCCGGAGCGTGCAACTTCCACAATTTCAGCCACATCACGGATGCTGGCTAAAAATGCGTCAAGCTTGTCGCTGGTTCCCGCCAGCTGAACGGTGTAAAGCGTGGCGGTGACGTCCACGATCTGACCACGGAAAATCTCAGTTGAACGTTTAACTTCTTCACGGCCATAGCCTGAAGCCTGCACCTTCACCAGCATGATTTCACGCTCAACGTGAGCGCCCTGTACCAGCTCGGTCACGCGCAGTACATCGACCAGCTTATGCAGTTGCTTTTCGATTTGCTCGAGCACCTTGGCATCGCCGACGGTCTGAATGGTCATGCGTGACAGGGTCGGATCGTCAGTGGGTGCCACGGTCAGGCTTTCAATGTTGTAGCCACGCTGAGAGAACAGGCCGACTACACGGGACAACGCGCCCGATTCGTTTTCCAGTAAAACTGATAAAATCCGGCGCATGATCAGGTCCTCTCCGTTTTGCTTAACCACATTTCGTCCATCGCACCGCCACGGATGTGCATCGGGTAAACGTGTTCTGTTTCATCTATGCTGATATCCACAAATACCAGACGATTTTTCTGTTCCAGCGCCAGCGCCAGTTTGCTTTCCAGCTCATCCGGCGTGCGGATTGCGATACCCACGTGCCCGTAAGCTTCCGCCAGTTTCACAAAATCAGGCAGAGATTGCATATAGGATTGGGAATGACGGCCGGAGTAAATCATGTCCTGCCACTGCTTTACCATGCCGAGGTAACCGTTGTTCAGGTTCACCACGATCACCGGCAAATCGTATTGCAGTGCAGTCGACAGTTCCTGAATGTTCATCTGAATACTGCCGTCGCCGGTCACGCAAATCACTGTTTCATCCGGCAGACCGAGTTTTACACCCAGCGCGGCTGGCAGGCCAAAGCCCATCGTGCCGAGGCCACCGGAGTTGATCCAGTGTCGCGGCTTGTCGAATTTATAATACAGCGCAGCAAACATCTGATGCTGGCCGACATCCGACGTCACGTAGGCATCGCCTTTGGTCAGACGGTGCAGCGTTTCGATAACCGCCTGCGGCTTGATGGTGCCGGTATTTTTGTCGTAGCTCAGGCATTCGCGGCCGCGCCAGTTTTCAATGTTTTGCCACCAGTCACGCAGCGCATCGAATTCCTGCTTTTCGTCGCTTTGTGCCAGCAATTCGAGCATCTGAACCAGTGTCTGTTTTGCATCGCCGACAATGGGAATATCCGCATTCACGGTTTTAGAAATGGACGTCGGGTCGATATCAATATGCATGACTGTCGCATTCGGGCAATATTTCGCCAGATTATTAGTAGTACGGTCGTCGAAACGCACACCTACGCCGAAAATCAGATCCGCACTGTGCATCGCCATATTGGCTTCGTAAGTGCCGTGCATACCGAGCATGCCAAGGCTCTGACGATGCGTGCCAGGGAAAGCGCCCAGCCCCATCAGAGAACTGGTTACCGGCAGATTCAGTTTCTCTGCCAGCTGCAGCAGCTCAGCATCACACTCAGAGTTGATCGCGCCGCCGCCGACGTACAGCACCGGTTTTTTAGCCGCCAGCAAGGTCTGGACGGCACGTTTGATTTGCCCGCGATGGCCCTGTACCGTCGGGTTGTAGGAGCGCATTGTTACCTGCTCAGGATAGGCGTAAGGCAGTTTGATCTGCGGATTCACCACGTCTTTTGGCAGGTCAACGACAACCGGCCCAGGACGGCCGGTAGACGCCAGATAAAACGCTTTTTTCAGCACAGTCGGAATATCTTCCGCGCGCTTTACCAGAAAACTGTGTTTCACCACCGGGCGGGAAATGCCCACCATGTCGCATTCCTGGAACGCGTCATAACCAATGAGTGAACTGTGGACCTGACCTGATAGCACCACCAGTGGAATGGAATCCATATAAGCCGTGGCAATACCGGTGATCGCATTGGTTGCGCCGGGACCTGAAGTCACCAGCACCACGCCCACGTCACCCGTGGCGCGCGCATAACCATCAGCCATATGAACAGCACCCTGTTCATGTCTCACCAGCACATGATCTATCCCACCGACCGTATGCAGGGCATCATAGATATCCAACACCGCTCCGCCGGGATAACCGAATACGTGCTTAACGCCCTGGTCGATTAACGACCGGACGACCATCTCGGCTCCTGACAACATCTCCATGGTTTTGCCTCCAGGCTTTTTGTTTCTTCTATAGGATGACTTTTTATTTCAGCTAGCTGTTCTATCAGGCAACGATTTATGGGGGAAACCGCTGAATTTTAGGACTTTCTATCGGGATTAAAAAACCCTGCTGTTCTTATTGGCGTTCACAAACCTAACTCAGTACCTTAGCGTCAGAATCTGAGTCAGGCAAACGCCAAAAAGGGTCAGGAAATATCGTTATATCGGCTCGCACTGCCTTCATTCTTCTGCCCGGCACAAAACACTGCCTGAGAGTAACAACCAGTCAGAAATATCAGGAAGGCCCGAAAAATTACAGTATTAAATTATGTCCGTGACGGACATACAAATGAGGATGAAACCGGCAAACGCATGTTTGCCGGTAATTGCGCAGGGAAAAGGGGAAACAGATCCGGAAGGAATTACTCGCGGTAAAGCTGGTCGATTTCTTTCTGATAACGGCTGAAGATGATTTTGCGCCGCAACTTAAGCGTCGGGGTCAGCTCACCATCCTCCATCGTGAAAGGCTTGGTCAGCAGTACAAATTTTTTCACCTGCTCAAAACCGGCCAGCTCATGCTGGATCTCGCGCAACTGATGCGCAAACAGTGAAAGAATTTGCTCGTTTTTAACCAGCCCGGTGCGGTTCAGATAATCGATATGATGGTTTTGCGCGTAAACGTTCAGCACGTCAAAATCAGGCACAATCAGCGCGGAAACAAAGTGACGTTCATCGGCGATCACCGCCGCCTGCTCAATGTAACGATCCTGCACCAGCGTGCCTTCGATACGCTGCGGCGCAATGTATTTGCCGCCCGAGGTTTTCATCAGATCCTTCAGCCGTTCGGTGATGAACACATTGCCTTCTGCGTCCATTTTTCCGGCATCGCCGGTTTTAAACCAGCCATCAGCCGTAAAACTGGCCGCCGTTTCTTCCGGCTTATTAAAATAACCTCTTAAAAGCGTCGGGCCGCGAACCTGGATTTCATTCTCTTCGCCAATGCGCACTTCAATTTCGGGTAACGCTGTCCCGACCGAACCGAAGCGGAAATCGTTTTCTTCCCAGCAGGTAACGGTGGCGCAGGTTTCTGTCAGACCGTAACCGTATTTGATTTTCAAACCAAGTGATTCGAAAAACAAGATCACGTTATCGTCAAGACTGGCGCCCGCTGCCGGCAGAAAGCGTAAATTTCCGCCCAGCAGATTGCGCAGCTTTTTCAGTACCAGTTTATCGGCGATGAAATACGCCGGGGAAAGCCAGAAGGGATAACGCGCTTTACGGCGTTCAGTCAGAAACTTCTCTTTGCCCTGCGCGACAGCCCAGTGGAACAGTCGTTTTTTTAAGGTTCCGGCTCGGGCTACTTTGTCATGTATGGCGCTGAACACTTTTTCGTAGAAACGCGGAACGGCGCACATCACTGTGGGTTTAACGGCCTGCAACGCATCGCGCACCAAATCGGTTTCACGCAGGAAAACATTCTGCGCGCCGCTGTGCATAACGAAGAAACTCCAGGCACGCTCAAAAACATGCGCCAGCGGCAGGAAGCATAACGAGACATCGCGGTCAGAAATACTCAGGCGTTTTTCATGCTGCTTTAGTTGCGTCGCCATGCTGACGTAATCAAGCATGACGCCTTTCGCCTCCCCCGTTGTTCCCGAAGTATAAATCAGCGTGAAGAGATCGTTGAGGTCACAGGCGTTAACCCGCGCCTCACGTTCAGCCGCCAAAACTCTGTCCTGAGGAACAATGCCTGAAACATGCCGGGCAATGGGCACACCGCGCAAATCAACGTCGCTATCGAGCACAAAGATATGTTTCAGTTGCGGGCACAGTTCACGCAACGCCACCGCCGCATCATACTGACTCTGCCCGACAACGAACAAAATGCGGATATCGGCATCATTAAGCACATATGCAGACTGCGCGGGGGTATTGGTCGCATACACGGGCACGGTGACGGCCCGTAACTGCAAAATCGCCAGATCGGTTATCGCCCAGGCCATCGAGTTGTTTCCGCAAATGGCGATCCGCTCCTGGATACCCACGTTCTCCTGAAGCAAAACGTCGGACAGCGCATCGACTTTCTCACCGAGTTCACGCCAGGTGAGCGTGCTTTCAGCCACAGGCGACCATTCACGGAATGCAATTTTTTCAGCACGGCTGATGACTTGATGGCGAAAACGGGTGATCAGGTGGTAGTCATTTAAGGTTGGATTCATTGAGCGTCTATACCGGCGTCCAGCGCAATCAGATAAAGGAGGGAGCTGACTGCATTGCTCTGTTACAAAGATTTAACGCAGTCTACCGGCAAACATTGCACGGTGAAATCAAATTGTAGAAGCACAGGTGCTCTTTTGGAAAACCAGGAAGGACTTTTAGAAATGAAAAAAACCTGCGTGGCTCTAACGAGGCGCAAAAACCAGGCAGGATAAAAAACCACAAAGAAAACCATAACCAGCCATTTTTACTGTGTAAGGAAACACAGTAAAAATGGGACGTATCAGAGTCACCCGCTATAAAGAGAGAATGCATTGGCTTAATAACGACTTCATCCACATATTGCCTTTATCTTTACTGGAAGATTCATGCCATGACAGGTAGCACGTCAGATTGTTCTTCATCCAGGGTAACGGTATCACGGACAGATTTAATATTCCGGCACTCGATTGTGCCATCCAGCGCGGTACCAGCGAGACCATATCTGTTTTCGACACTATTTCCATTACGCTGGAAAGATCTGTTCCCTGATAAGCAATCAGAGAATGCATTTCGGGGTCATCATAATAAGGTGAACTGAATGAATAAAAACGATCGAGCATCATGACCGCATGTTTTTCTTTCAGATATTTTTCATCTGACATATGCGGACTTATCCGCGGATGTTTTTGTGCCGCCACTAAAACCAGTTCATCATTAAATAACGCTTGATTACAAAAGTCCGGGCGGTCGAATTTACGATAACTGATCATGAATTCAATATTCTGATAACGTAACTGATGCTCAATATTGTCATTCACAATGGTTTGCAATTTAATACTGACATCCGTCGATAAAGTGTCGACCGCATTCAGTACCTGCGAAGTCAGACGTTTGTCCAGCGGACTGCAAATCGCCACATTGAATTCACGAATACTTACGTTAGGATCGAAACCCGCTCCCGGTAGTTCGTTCATCACCAGTTGCAGAGCCTGACGGATGGGGCCAAATAACTGGCGCGCGCGCATTGTTGGCTGGATCCCACGGCCAAAGCGAACAAACAAATCATCATTAAACATGATTTTTAACCGGGCGACGGCGTTACTCACCGCCGGTTGGGACATCCCCAACATATTGGCTGCGCGAGTAATATTTTGTAATTGCATCACGGCATCAAATACCGTTAACAAATTCAAATCTACATTGCGAAGGTGTGTTTCCGCTTCAGGAGGTTTAGTTTGATTGTCTGTAGTCAGATCGGACATTACATTTCCTATTCAAGATACCTCAGCCTGTTTAAGACTGATTACCTTTAATTATTCGTTTTTAATAAAATGTCACCGAAATGAATTCGGGCATACAAAAAACCAGCAGATGAATTCAGTAACGCAATGCATTCTATTTTCGGAAAGAAATCGGCTCTCATTTCCAATAATCAGAAAGATAAATGCTATCTTAATTTCATCTAGGCAAAACTGATGATATAGAACAATAAAATGTTTATAGAAACAACATGCGGAAAATGAATAATAAGTTAAGCTCCACTAAATCATTTATAACCCACTGTATTCAATAGTTTATTACTATTGACCAGATAAGTTAATGTCCATTTTGAGACTGTTTTTTTTCTTTACTGCCGCCTGAATGAACAAAACCCTTCGTTCCAGATACATTTGGCAAAGTAGTTTTTAATGCTAAATGAGATGAATTATCATTTTTAAATTTCCACACCTTGAAGGTTGACATACCGCACACATTCCCGTATCACTTTAAGCACTGTTTGAACGATGTACGTTCTGACCACCTGATTACGAGAAGCTGAAAACACATGTTTATGATTACCCGTCTCCTAGGCCTACTACTCAACGCAGAAAATTTGCGCGGTAAGCCAGTGGGCGAAAATCAGAACTGATTTCAACTTCCACAGACAATAAACCCGCGCCGATGCGCGGGTTTTTTTTTATCTCTCCGCAGGGCGCGAAAATAAAAGCAGACAAGGAACAACCCATGAGCGAGCAAGTCATTATTTTCGATACCACGCTGCGTGACGGTGAACAGGCGTTACAGGCCAGCCTGAGTGTTAAAGAGAAGATTCAAATTGCAATGGCGCTGGAAAGGATGGGCGTTGACGTGATGGAAGTCGGCTTCCCGGTCTCTTCTCCCGGCGATTTCGAGTCTGTACAAACCATTGCCCGTCAGATCAAAAACAGCCGGGTTTGCGGTCTGGCCCGCTGTGTGGACGGTGATATCGACGCCGCCGCCGAAGCATTGCGCGTAGCAGAAGCTTTCCGCATCCACGTATTCCTGGCCACCTCTACCCTGCATATTGAATCCAAGCTGAAGCGTTCGTTTGATCAGGTGCTGGAGATGGCAACTCACTCCGTGAAACGCGCCCGTAATTACACCGATGATGTCGAATTCTCCTGCGAAGATGCAGGACGTACCCCGCTGGATAACCTGTGCCGCGTTGTAGAAGCTGCCATCAAAGCCGGGGCGACCACCATTAACATTCCTGACACCGTGGGTTACACCACACCGGTTCAGTTCGGTGGCATTATCACCAACCTGTATGAACGCGTGCCTAACATTGATAAAGCGATTATTTCCGTTCACTGCCACGACGATCTGGGCATGGCAGTCGGTAACTCCATCGCAGCGATTCAGGCCGGTGCGCGTCAGGTTGAGGGCACACTGAACGGTATCGGCGAACGTGCCGGTAACACTGCGCTGGAAGAAGTGATCATGGCAATCCGCACCCGCAGCGACTACATGAACGTTCACACCAACATCAATCACAAAGAAATCTACCGCACCAGCCAGATTGTCAGCCAGATCACCAACATGCCGATCCCGGGCAACAAAGCGATTGTCGGTTCTAACGCCTTCGCGCATTCCTCCGGTATCCACCAGGACGGCGTGCTGAAAAACCGCGAAAACTACGAAATCATGACCCCGGAATCCATCGGTCTGAATCAGGTTCAGCTGAACCTGACTTCCCGCTCCGGTCGTGCTGCCGTTAAGCATCGTATGGAAGAAATGGGCTACAAAGAAGCCGATTACAATCTGGATCATCTGTATGCCGCGTTCCTGAAGCTGGCCGACAAAAAAGGTCAGGTTTTCGACTACGATTTAGAAGCACTGGTCTTCATTAACAAGCAGCAGGAAGAGCCTGAGTTCTACCGTCTGGATAACTTCAGCGTGCAGTCCGGCTCCAAAATTACCGCCACGGCGTCAGTCAATTTGTCCTGCGGCGAAGAAATTATCACCGAAGCCGCCACCGGCAACGGTCCGGTGGATGCCGTATATCAGGCCATCAACCGCATCACTGGTTATCAGATTGAGCTGGTGAAATACCAGCTGAGCGCCAAAGGCCAGGGCCGCGATGCACTGGGCCAGGTTGACGTGGTCGTCTCCTTCAATGGCCGCCGTTTCCACGGTGTCGGCCTGGCAACGGACATTGTCGAATCCTCCGCAAAAGCGATGGTACACGTACTGAATAACATCTGGCGCAGCAAACAAGTTGAGATTGAAAAACAACGTTTGCAGCAGTCAGGTCAGCAACACAACAACATTCAAAATAATCAGGAAACGGTGTGAACATGAGCAAGCCCCATCATATTGCCGTCTTACCCGGAGACGGAATTGGCCCGGAAGTTATGGCCCAGGCATATAAAGTTCTGGAAGCAGTACGTCAGCGTTTTGGTCTGAAGATCACCACCAGCGAATACGATGTGGGTGGCGCAGCCATCGACAAACACGGCAGCCCGTTGCCGGAAGCGACCGTCGCCGGTTGCGAACAAGCAGATGCCATTTTGTTCGGTTCCGTTGGTGGCCCGAAATGGGAACATTTGCCGCCAAACGATCAGCCTGAGCGCGGCGCATTATTGCCCCTGCGCAAACATTTCAAACTGTTCAGCAACCTGCGCCCTGCCCGTTTGTATCAGGGGCTGGAAGAATTCTGCCCGCTGCGTGCCGACATCGCCGCAAAAGGTTTCGATATTCTGTGTGTGCGCGAACTGACGGGGGGTATTTATTTCGGTCAGCCTAAAGGCCGCGAAGGTCAGGGTATGCATGAGAAAGCGTTTGATACCGAAGTGTATTACCGCTTTGAGATTGAGCGTATCGCCCGTATCGCCTTTGAATCTGCGCGCAAACGCCGCAGCAAAGTGACCTCCATCGATAAAGCGAACGTGTTGCAGACTTCCATTATGTGGCGCGAAGTGGTTAACGAAATCGCCAAAGATTATCCGGATGTCAGCCTGAGCCACATGTACATCGATAATGCGACCATGCAGCTGATTAAAGACCCGTCACAGTTTGACGTTCTGCTGTGTTCTAACCTGTTCGGCGACATTCTGTCTGACGAGTGCGCGATGATCACCGGCTCCATGGGCATGTTGCCTTCTGCCAGCATGAACGAGCAGGCATTTGGTTTGTTCGAGCCTGCGGGTGGCTCAGCGCCGGATATCGCCGGTAAAAACATCGCTAACCCGATTGCACAAATCCTGTCTGCCGCGCTGTTACTGCGTTACAGCCTGGGTGCGGATGACGCGGCCAATGCCATCGAACAAGCTGTTAATAAAGCACTGGAAGCCGGACACCGTACGGGCGATTTAGCTAACGGTCAGCAGGCACTGGGCACCAGTGAAATGGGCGATATCATTGCCCGCTTTGTGAAAGAAGGGGCATAACATGGCCAAAACTCTGTATCAGAAATTGTTTGATGCGCACGTCGTTTATGAAGCACAAAACGAAACGCCATTGTTATACATCGACCGCCACCTGGTTCACGAAGTGACATCTCCGCAAGCTTTTGACGGCCTGCGCGCGATGGGCCGTCAGGTGCGCCAGCCGGGTAAAACCTTTGCGACCATGGACCACAACGTGTCCACGCAAACCAAAGACATCAATGCGAGCGGCGAAATGGCGCGCATCCAGATGCAGGAATTAATTAAAAACTGTGCGGAATTCGGCGTGCAGTTGTATGACCTGAACCATCCGTATCAGGGCATCGTTCACGTTATCGGTCCTGAGCAGGGCATGACCTTGCCGGGCATGACCATTGTGTGTGGTGATTCCCATACTGCCACGCACGGTGCGTTTGGTTCGCTGGCCTTCGGTATCGGTACATCAGAAGTGGAACACGTTCTGGCGACGCAAACCCTGAAACAGGGTCGCGCCAAAACCATGAAAATCGAAGTGACTGGCGATGCACCTGCCGGTATCACGGCGAAAGATATCGTTCTGGCGATCATCGGTAAAACCGGCAGCGCTGGCGGTACGGGTCACGTTGTAGAATTCTGCGGTAAAGCCATTGAGGCGCTGAGCATGGAAGGTCGTATGACCCTGTGCAACATGGCGATTGAAATGGGTGCGAAAGCCGGTCTGGTTGCGCCGGACGAAACCACGTTTGCCTATCTGAAAGGCCGTCAGTTCGCGCCGAAAGACCAGAACTGGGACGCGGCGGTGGAGTACTGGAAGACGCTGAAAACGGAAGACGGTGCGAAGTTTGACAGCATTGTCACCCTGGACGCGTCTGAAATCGCGCCACAAGTCACCTGGGGCACTAACCCGGGTCAGGTGATGGCGGTAAACCAGACCATCCCGAATCCGGCCTCATTTGCTGATCCGGTAGAACGTGCTTCTGCTGAAAAAGCGCTGGCGTATATGGATCTGCAACCGGGCATTAAACTGACCGACGTGGCGATCGATAAAGTGTTTATCGGTTCCTGCACCAACTCCCGTATCGAAGATTTACGTGCGGCGGCAGCCATTGCCAAAGGCCGTAAAGTGGCGAGCGGCGTACAGGCGATTGTGGTACCAGGCTCTGGTCCGGTAAAAGCGCAGGCGGAAGAAGAAGGTCTGGATAAGATCTTCATCGAAGCGGGGTTCGAATGGCGTCTGCCAGGCTGCTCAATGTGTCTGGCGATGAACAATGACCGTCTGGAACCCGGCGAGCGTTGCGCGTCTACCAGTAACCGTAACTTCGAAGGCCGTCAGGGTCGTGGCGGCCGTACGCATCTGGTCAGCCCGGCAATGGCGGCGGCGGCGGCGGTTACCGGCCGTTTCGCTGATATCCGTGAACTGAACTGAGGAAAACACCATGGCTAAATTTACCCAACACATCGGTCTGGTGGTTCCACTGGATGCAGCTAACGTCGATACCGATGCCATTATTCCGAAACAGTTTTTGCAGAAAGTGACCCGCACCGGTTTCGGTCAGCACCTGTTTAACGACTGGCGTTTTCTGGACGATGCAGGTCAGGTGCCCAATCCTGATTTCGTGCTGAACAAGCCGCGTTACAAAGGCGCGAGCATTTTACTGGCACGCGAAAACTTTGGTTGCGGTTCTTCCCGCGAACATGCGCCCTGGGCGCTGACCGATTACGGCTTCCATGCAGTGATCGCACCAAGCTTTGCCGATATCTTCTACGGTAACTCTTTCAACAACCAGTTGCTGCCGATCACCCTGAGCGAAGCAGAGATCGACGAGTTGTTTGAACTGGTAAAAAACAACGAAGGTATTCAGTTCGAAGTAGATCTGGAAGCGCAAACCGTCAAAGCGGGCGATAAAACCTATCCGTTCGTCATCGACAGCTTCCGCCGTCACTGCATGATCAACGGTCTGGACAGCATCGGCCTGACATTGCAGCACGAAACAAACATTTCCAGCTACGAGCATAAGCTGCCTGCTTTCATGAATTAATGACCAAAGCAAAGAAGGGTTAGTCCTCCTGGCACACTGAACATACAAAATAGCGGCGTATACCGCTATTTTGTATTCAATCTCCTTGAGATAATCACCTCTGATAAAACCAGCGGTTCTTTATATATCTGCGAGAGAAGGTGTTCGATATCCATCATGACATGATGATTATTTGTGCGAAATAATCCGTAGTTTGGATCCAGGAATAAAGTATCGTATTCACCCAGCCGAAATAATGCCACAGCGTGCCCTGCTCTGACGTCCCCCTGCCCCAAAAATTCAAATGTTATAATGACGCCCGTCAGTACATTTTTATCCCTGTAGTGATCAGCGCCTTCGCACTGCCTAAAATAATCTCGCTCAAAATACCGATAATTCAGCCCGGAGACACCGCTGATCTTTTCCTTCGCACTTTGACGGGTGTTTTTATAATTAGCTGTAAATTCGACATATTCTGACTTTCCAGAGGCGCACTTATCTCTGGCATCATATCTTTGGAAAAAGTTATTTTGCTTCCTTGCCGCGCGCTCAAAAAGTTTTCTTAAACGGGCAGAGTCGGAAGGCAGGAAGGCTTTCTTCTCAGCTGTTGGCGTGGAGGTAAACCACCCTGACAGCCAACCACCGGTATTTTGTGCCGGGCGTTCTTTCAAAATATCGCCTAACCAAGTCAGGCAAAAACCAAAACAAAATCCACTCGATTTATTCTCAATAACAAACTGGCTGTATTCTTTTCGTATATTGCAAATCTGAATCATATTCGGATCACTCCCTGTTGATTATTTCAAAAGGAGTGATCCTATTGGATAGCATCCCGACATCCATGACATCAGATAACGGGCGCTCAAATAAATATATAATGTGCTGAAGTGAAATAAATCAGACGTCTTTGACTTTATACATCAGCCCGAGTGCCACCACCGCCAGCACAGTCGCCGCCCAGTACACCGGATAGTGGCCGAAGTTTTCCACGATAAAGCCCTGCAACAACCCCGCGCAAATCACACCAGTGGAGATGCTGTTGGTGAAAAGTGTGGTCGCTGAACCCGCCCTTCCCGGCATCAGATCCTGAAAATATAACATTCCGATCCCGGCGACGATGCCGATGAAAATCGCGTTGAACAATTGCAGGATCATCAGCGCGGCTTTGAACTGAAACGCCACCAGTCCGGCATAGAAAATCACACCGCTTACCACGGCATACAGCATCAGCTTGCGTTTACCAGTACGTTTGACCAGATAACCCGCCAGCAACATCGCCGGAATTTCCAGTCCGGCAGCGGTTCCCATCAGCAGCCCCGCCAGCCCTTCCGGCAGCCCCAAATCACTGGTGATGTACAGCGGCATATCAATGACATACATGATATTGCAGGTCCACATCAGCAGGGAGGAAAAGAACAACAGCCGCACATCTTTGTTGCGCCAGGCGCTAACCGGCACGGCTTTTTCATCCACCGGCTGTTCAAGGCGCGGCACTGACGGAAGGAAGAAAAGGATCATTAATATGCTGCCGACAAACACTGCGGCGGCACTCAGGTACATCGGCGTAAAGCCGTAATTCAGCGCCAGCATAAAAGAGAGCGGCGGGCCCAGCACCCAAGCCAGCGAGAGCATCGCACGCATCATCGAACTGAACATCACCACTTCACTGGCGGAGCGATCCGCATGTTCACGCGCCAGCGCAAACAGCTGCGGCATCGACGCATTGCCTATCGCCGCCAGCAATACGCCGACGGTGATCAGCACCAGATAATCGCGGCTAAAGGCAAACACCAGGCTGTTACCCAGCGCCATCAGGCAGCAGAACATCAGCAATTTCCGCCGGTCGCCTTTGTTATCGGAACGGTTAGCCAGCAGAAAACTGATCGCGATCCCGGCGATGGCGTTAACGGTATAAAAGAACCCCACCCACAGCGGACGGACCTTCACTTCGTTGGTCAGAAACAGACTCAGCGTCGGCGCCTGTAATGCACCCGCCACGCCGCACAGCAAGGAGACCACCAGAAAGGTGACATAAATACGATTAAAACGAGGTTTTGGCATGACGTCGTCCCTGAGAAATGAATGTCTTACAGCACAACATACAGTGTATACCCAAAATAGTTCGAGTTGCAGAAAGGCGGCAAGCGCACGAATCCCGATGAGCTGACACAGGTCAGTGATTCGGATGAGTAAGAGCGGCCAACGCGTCTGCGGCTCGAAATGTGAAGGGTATACGAATAAAAAAACCAGTGAGTTTCCTCACTGGCTGGTGACAATACACCATTACTCAGAAAATCGAATTTAGTCAGACCTGAAGTCACAGTCGCCGGCGGTATTGCTCGTCGTCCAGCGTTTCCATATCCCACTGCGTAAGACGGGACAGAATATCCAGACGGTATTGCACCGGAACCCAGGACAGCCAGTCTGCATGATTTTTAGAGGCGTTTTTTTTGATGGCTTCAAAATAACGCTGATAGAAACGGGCGTTCAGACTGCGTTTCATGCTGACCTCCGGTGATTCACAACAGGCTTTCGTTGAGAAACAGTATCAGCGTAATATGAGGAAAGATAAATTGATGAAAATTGCCCGTGGAGTTCCTCTTTTATGTCCTCGTCCCGTTTGCAACAACAGTTCATCCGCCTGTGGCAAAGCTGTCACGGTGAAGACACTGAAACGACGCTACAGGCACTGTCGGAAGTTCTGAGTTGCTCACGCAGACACATGCGCTCGTTGCTCAGCACCATGCAGGAACAGGGCTGGCTGACGTGGGATGCAGAAGCCGGACGCGGCAAACGTTCCACGCTGAAATTTTTGTATACCGGCCTCGCACTCCAGCAACAGCGCGCCGAAGAGCTGCTGGAGCAGGATCGTATTGATCAGCTGGTACAACTGGTCGGCGACAAAACCCTGGTGCGCCAGATGCTGCTTTCCCAGCTCGGGCGCAGCTTTCGTCAGGGTAAGCATATCCTGCGTGTGTTGTATTACCGTCCGCTGATTAATCTGCTGCCCGGCACCATGTTACGCCGCTCTGAAACCCATATTGCCCGGCAGATTTTCAGCGGCCTCACACGCATAAATGAGGAAAAAGGGGAAGTCGAAGGCGATTTAGCCCATCACTGGCAGGAGATTTCGCCATTGCAGTGGCGGTTTTATCTGCGCCCTGCCATTCATTTTCATCATGGCCGTGAGCTGGAGATGGTGGATATCATTGCTACCTTTACCCGGCTGAAAACGCATCCGCTGTTCAGTAACCTGAAGTCAGTCACAACGCCCACGCCAAATGTTATTGATATCCACCTGAATGAACCCGATCGCTGGTTGCCGTGGCTGTTCGGCAATATCCACGCGATGATCCTGCCGCAGGAGTGGCAGTCGCTGCCCGATTTTGCCCGCCATCCGGTCGGTACCGGCCCTTACGCCGTGGTGCGTAACCTGAAAACCCAACTGCGCATCCGCGCCTTTGATGATTATTTTGGCTTCCGGGCGCTGATTGACGAAGTAAATATCTGGGTGTTACCGGAACTGAGTGAAGAACTGGTGCATTCCGGTGTACAGCTACAGGCTGATGAATCGGGCAAAAGCGAACTGGAAAGTCGCCTGGAAGAAGGCTGCTATTTTCTGTTATTTGACCAGCGTTCGCCGGTGGGACAATCCGCAGAAACCCGCCAGTGGCTGTGCGATTTACTCAATCCCATCGCTTTACTGAATAATGCCGAACCGATTTATCAGCGCTACTGGTCGCCGGCTTACGGCCTGCTGCCACGCTGGCACCACAAAGCGCCACAACCGCGTCCGCCCAAACCGCAAAACCTGACGCAGGTGACACTCACATTTTACGGCGAGCATTCCGAGCATCAGGCGATCTGCAATGCGCTGCAGCCGCTGCTGGCGTCCGAAGGCATCGAGCTGATTATTCAGGTCGTGGATTACGCGGTCTGGCACCGTGGCGACGCCAAAAGTGATCTTTGGCTCGGCAGCGCCAACTTTACCCTGCCGCTGGAATTTTCACTCTTTGCGCATTTCTATGAATTACCGCTGGCGAAACACTGCTTCAGTGAAGAGATGGAAGATGACGCCGCGCAGTGGCATGCGGGCAATTTATCGATCGCCAAATGGAGTCAGAAACAAACAGTCAGCCATCAGATCCATCCTCTGTTTCATCACTGGCTGGTGTTGCAGGGGCAGCGCAGTATGCGCGGCGTGCGCATGAACACCCTCGGCTGGTTCGATTTCAAATCCGCGTGGTTTGCGCCGCCGGACAGTTAATCGGACTATCGCATCGCGCCGTTAGCCTCTAGAATGACATCCGTTCTCAACGGGGTGCCAGAGTGCGTTCTTTTTCAGGAAGAATGAACTCGATCTTTAAACGCCGCGAGCGCGTGTTCAGCGGGTGAAGTCCAGCGCACAGAAAGCGGAGCGTACACAAAGTACGTGAGCATTTCGAGCACTGCACGACGCCCGATCAACACACGCACAGCAAGTTTAAAAGGCTGAGATTTAGACCCGTCGAACCTGATCCGGTTAACCCCGGCGGAGGGATTTGAGACTGCGCGATGCTTACTCAAAATCCTTTGCCCTTTCATTTTTTTGGAGCGCAAAGTTGAAAAAATTATTGTCCTGCCTGCTGTTACTTTCTGCCCCTGCACTGGCTGCAAAACCTGTTCTGACGGTTTATACCTACGATTCTTTCTCTGCCGACTGGGGTCCTGGCCCGGCGATTAAAAAAGCTTTTGAAGCCCGGTGCGGTTGCGAACTGAAATACGTTGCGCTGGAAGACGGTGTCTCTTTGCTTAACCGTCTGCGGATGGAAGGCAAAAACAGCAAAGCCGACGTGGTTCTCGGGCTGGATAACAACCTGTTGCAGGCGGCCGAACAAACCGGATTATTTGCCAAAGCGCCGAAAACCGATGCCAGACTGACCGTACCAGGCGGCTGGGACAACACCACGTTCGTGCCTTACGATTACGGCTATTTCGCGTTCGTGTATGACAAAAACAAACTGAAGAACCCGCCAAAAAGCCTCGATGAGCTGATCAACAGCGACCAGAAATGGAAAGTCATTTACGAAGATCCGCGCACCAGTACACCGGGTCTGGGCCTGATGTTGTGGATGCAAAAAGTCTATGGCGACAAAGCACCGCAAGCGTGGGAAAAACTGGCGAAGAAAACCGTTACCGTCACCAAAGGCTGGAGCGAGGCTTACGGTTTATTCCTCAAAGGCGAGAGCGATCTGGTGCTGAGCTATACCACGTCTCCGGCGTATCACATCGTCGAAGAGAAGAAAGATAACTACGCGGCGGCGGATTTCACCGAAGGTCATTACATGCAGGTCGAAGTGGCGGGTCAGCTGGCGAACAGCAAGCAACCTGAACTGGCTGAAGCATTTATGAAATTCATCACTACGGAAGATTTCCAGAAAGTGATCCCGGCCGGCAACTGGATGTATCCGGTGATCAACACCCCGCTGCCTGACGCCTTTAAACAACTGACGATCCCGGCTAAATCCCTGCAATACAGCGCACAGGATGTCGCCACTCACCGTTCACAATGGATCCAGGCATGGCAGAACGCCGTCAGCCGTTGATCCCTCGCTGGTTGTGGCCGGGCGCCATCGCCTCGCTGCTGATGTTGCTGGTGGCTATGCTGGCGTTAGGCTCTCTGTGGCGTCATGCGCCACAGATGAGCGGCGCCTCGCTGTGGCAGGATCCTTATCTCTGGCATGTGATCCGCTTTACTTTCTGGCAGGCGCTGCTTTCTGCGCTTTGTTCTGTGCTGCCCGCCATTCTGCTGGCACGTGCGCTGTTCCGCCGCCGCTTCCCCGGACGTCAGCTGTTACTACGTTTATGCGCGATGACGCTGGTATTGCCGGTTCTGGTGGCAGTCTTCGGCATTCTCAGCGTCTACGGACGACAGGGCTGGCTGGCGCAGATTTGCGGCTGGCTGGGCGTGGATTACCGTTTCTCGCCTTATGGTTTACAGGGCATTTTACTGGCTCATGTGTTTTTCAATCTGCCACTGGCAGCCCGACTCTTATTGCAGGCGCTGGAAAATATCGCCGTCGAACAGCGTCAGCTGGCTGCGCAGCTTGGGATGAACGCCTGGCAGCAATTTCGCTTTGTTGAATGGCCTGCCATTCGCCGGCAGATTTTCCCGGCCGCCGCGTTGATTTTTATGTTGTGCTTCGCCAGCTTCGCCACCGTGCTGTCGCTGGGCGGCGGCCCGCAGGCGACCACCATTGAACTGGCGATTTTTCAGGCGTTAAGTTACGACTACGATTTAAGCCGCGCCGCCACGCTGGCGCTGATCCAGCTGTTTTGTTGTCTGGCGCTGGTCTTGCTCAGCCAGAAACTCAGTCAGGCGTTGCCGGTCGGACAAACGCATTCTCAGCGCTGGCGTAACCCGGACGATTCCTGGCTGAGGCGCATCGCAGATACCGTGCTGGTCGGCCTGGCGTTAATGCTGATCCTGCCGCCATTACTCGCTGTGATTACTGACGGTATCAACCGTGCAGCAGTCGGTGTTTTACAACAACCCGCACTGTGGCAGGCATTATGGACATCCGTGCGTATCGCGCTGGGCAGCGGGATAGTGTGTGTCCTGCTCACCATGATGCTGTTGTGGAGCAGTCGCGAACTGCGATTACGCCAGAGAAATGGCTGGGCGCAGGCGATGGATCTCAGCGGTATGCTGATCCTCGCGATGCCGGGCATTGTGCTGGCGACCGGTTTTTTCCTGCTCCTTGGCGATACGACAGGTATGCCGCAATCGCCATGGCCGCTGGTGATCATGACCAATGCGCTGATGGCGGTGCCTTATGCGCTAAAAGTGCTGGATAACCCGATGCGCGACGTGGCCGAACGTTACACGCCGCTGTGCCTTTCACTGGATATGCACGGCTGGCAGCGCCTGCGCTGGGTGGAACTGAGCGCACTGAAGCGCCCGATTGCGCAGGCGCTGGCGTTTGCCTGCGTGCTGTCGCTGGGGGATTTCGGCGTGATCGCCTTATTTGGCAATGAGAACTTCCGCACCCTGCCATTTTATCTGTATCAGCAGATCGGCTCCTATCGCAGCCAGGACGGCGCGGTGACGGCGCTGTTATTGCTGCTGTTATGCTTCCTGTTATTCACCCTGATTGAGAAATTACCAGGCCGCCATGCTGACGCTGAATAAACTGACGTACCTGTACGAACACCTGCCGATGCGCTTCGATTTACAGATCGAGGCCGGTGAGCGCGTGGCCATTCTCGGGCCGAGCGGCGCGGGGAAAAGTACCCTGCTCAGCCTGGTCGCCGGTTTTCTGGCACCGGTCAGCGGACAGATCCTGCTTCACGGTGCAGATCACAGCGCGACACCACCCGCAAAACGTCCGGTGTCGATGCTGTTTCAGGAAAACAATCTGTTCTCGCATCTGACCGTGCGTCAGAACATGGGACTGGGGTTACATCCGGGGCTGAAACTCACCGCGCAGCAGAAGCGCGAGCTGGAAGATATCGCCCGACAGGTCGGGCTGGCAGAGTGTCTGGATCGCTTACCGTCGCAGCTTTCCGGCGGCCAGCGTCAGCGTGTCGCACTGGCGCGCTGCCTGTTACGCAGCCAGCCAATCTTATTGCTCGACGAACCGTTTTCGGCACTCGATCCGGCGCTGCGCAGTGAGATGCTGAGTTTGCTGGATAAAGTGTGCGGGCAACGTCATCTCACATTACTGATGGTGTCGCATAATCTGGATGACGCGGCGCGGATTGCTCCCCGCACACTGCTGGTTGTCGATGGCCGGATTTTCTACGACGGACCGACGCAGGCACTGGCCGACGGCAGTGCGCCGGAAGCCAGAGTATTGGGGATAGATGTTTCTGGAGCGGACGTTTAGGGCATCCGCCAGACATCAGCGGGTGATCACTTTCCACAGCAGATGACCGTAGACCGGCATCATCGGCTGTTTGCTAAGCATCACCAGACTCACTGCGGTTGCGATCAGACTCAGCACACAAACGACGCGCAGACGCGGCAGAGGCAACCATTTGGTCATCGCATCAGGTGAGGCTTTGCCCGACCGGAACCAGCGCCACAGCAACCAGGCACTCAGCCAGATCAGCACCACGGTGGCAAACAGCATCCATTTGAACACTGAACTGTTGTGGCTGGCCGGAATATCAATCGCAACGCCCGCCAGAATCCCCGGCAGGAAATACACAGGCGGCCAGGTGATGCAGCCGATGATATTCGGCGGTGCAAATTTATAAGGCGGCAGGTTCAGCATACCGGCCACCATCGGCACCAGCGGGCGTGTTGGCCCGATGAAACGCCCGATAATGACGGTGGCAAAGCTATGCCTATCCAGCGCATAACCGGTTTTATCCAGTAATGACTGGTAACGCTTAAGGAAGCGCCAGCGGTGTAACGGTTCCTTGAAGCCGCGGCCAATGAAATACGAGGCCCAGTCGCCAAAGAAACAGCCCAGACCCGCCGCCAGCCAGGCTTCGTACAACCCGACCTGACCGCTGCCGATCAGCGTGCCGAGCGTCGCCATCATCACGGTGCCCGGCAAAATCAGCCCGACCAGCGCCAGCGACTCGAAGAAAGCCACCACAGCGACAATAATTAATGCGAAGCCCACCGACTGAGCGACCAGATGTTGTAGATAGGCTTCCATAAATTCCCAGAATTGAGTTACGTCCGCGCCAATTGCGCAGATAAATGAGACAAGTGTGAGTTTTCTGCATTCTCATTGTAGTAAATACATCAAGCGGCTGAATTGTCAGCGCATGAACTATCACAGTCAACCGCGTAATTGTATGCGTATTTGGCAGAAACCTGAGGCATAGACAAAGACTGTATAAATAACCATACTCTGTCTTTGCATTTCATCTTTTATTTCATCTGTTCCGAGGCGCTTATTAACGCAAATTCCGTCCCCTCATCTGCCCGACCCCCTGACACGGCGCCGCGTCAGGGATTTGTGCTGACCCGCCACTGGCGCGACACGCCGCGTGGTACGGAGGTGGATTTATGGCTGGCGACAGACGACGGCCCGCAAAAAGTGCGTCTGCCCTTGCAGGAATCGGTGGCGTTTATTCCCGCTGAACAGCGTGCGGCGGCAGAGCGTATTCTCATTGATGAAAAAAATATTAGTCTGCGCCCGTTGCCGTTGCAGGATTTCCAATCCCGCGCCGTTCTTGGGCTTTACTGCCCGCAACACCGGCAGTTAATGCGGATTGAAAAACTGCTGAAAGATAATGGCGTCAATGTTTTCGAAGCGGATATCCGCCCGCCGGAACGCTTCCTGATGGAACGCTATATCACCGCCCCGGTCTGGTTCAGCGGCAAACCCGGGCCGGACAAGCTGTTGCTGGACACCAAAATGAAACCGGCGGAAGATTACCGGCCCCCGCTGAAACTGTGTTCGCTGGATATCGAAACCAGCGGCAACGGCGAGTTGTATTGCATCGGGCTGGAAGGCTGCGGGCAGCGCCACGTTTATATGCTCGGCCCGCCCAACGGCGATCCGGATGCTCAGTTCGATTTCAACATGGTTTACGTCGACAGCCGCCCGCAGTTACTGGAAAAACTCAATGAGTGGCTGGAGACTTACGACCCCGATGCCATCATCGGCTGGAGCGTTGTGCAGTTCGACCTGCGGGTTTTACAGAAACATGCAGACCGCTACAAAATCCCGCTGAAATTCGGGCGCGGTGGCGGTGATCTGGAATGGCGTGAACATGGGTTCAAACAGGGGCATTTTTTTGCCGCTGCCGCTGGCCGCCTGATTATCGACGGCATTGAAGCACTGAAATCCGCATTCTGGAACTTCAACTCGTTCAGTCTGGAATTCGTCTCGCAAAGTTTATTAGGCGAAGGCAAAGCCAGTGACAATCCCTATCAGCGGCTGGCCGAAATCGAACAGCGTTTTCGCGAAGATAAACCGGCGCTGGCACGTTATAACCTGAAAGACTGCGAACTGGTGACGCGTATTTTCGCCAAAACAGAGCTGATGCCGTTTTTGCTGGAACGTGCCTCGGTGACGGGTCTGGCGGTAGATCGCAGCGGCGGTTCGGTAGCGGCGTTTACCCATCTTTATTTACCGCGCATGCACCGCGCCGGGTATGTCGCGCCAAATCTGGGCGAATTAGAGGGTGAAATGAGCCCTGGTGGCTTTGTAATGGATTCGCGCCCCGGTTTGTACGATTCCGTATTAGTGCTCGATTATAAAAGTTTGTACCCGTCGATTATTCGCACTTTTCTGATCGACCCGGTCGGGCTGGTTGCCGGACTGCAACAGCCTGACGACGAACACTCGGTGCCGGGTTACCGCAACGCCCGCTTCTCGCGGGAAAAACATTGTTTGCCGGAGATCGTCCGCCAGATCTGGATGGGCCGCGAGGAAGCTAAAAAGCAGAAAAATAAACCCCTCTCGCAGGCACTGAAAATCATCATGAACGCCTTTTACGGCGTGCTCGGCTCCAGCGGCTGCCGGTTCTTTGATCCACGCCTCGCGTCTTCTATTACGCTGCGCGGGCACGACATTATGCGCCAGACCCGTGAACTGATTGAGGCCGAAGGCTATCAGGTGATTTACGGGGACACCGATTCCACCTTTGTCTGGCTCAATAAACCCCATTCACAGGAAGACGCCAGCGTCATTGGTCGTCATCTGGTGGAACAGGTTAATGTCTGGTGGAAAGCGCATCTGCAAAAGGAATACGGGCTGGAAAGCGCGCTGGAACTGGAATTCGAAACGCACTATCAGCGCTTCCTGATGCCGACCATCCGCGGTTCGGAAACCGGCAGCAAAAAACGCTATGCCGGACTGGTGAATGACGCCGACTGCGAGCACATCGTTTATAAAGGGCTGGAAACCGTACGCACCGACTGGACGAAACTGGCGCAGGAGTTTCAGCAGGAACTGTATCAGCGCATTTTCCACCGGCAGCCTTATCAGGATTACGTCCGCGATTATGTGGCGCGCACGCTCGACGGCGAATTTGATGACAAGCTGGTGTACCGCAAACGTCTTCGCCGCAAGCTGAGTGATTACGAAAAAAACGTTCCGCCGCATGTTCGCGCCGCAAGGCTGGCGGATGATTATAACGTTCAGCACGGGCGCGCAAAACAGTACCAGAACGGCGGCTGGATAAGTTACGTGATGACCACGTCCGGGCCTGAACCTCTGGAGAACCGCCAGTCCCCCATTGATTACGATCATTACATCGAACGTCAGCTGGAGCCGGTTGCCGACGGTATTTTACCTTTCCTGCATGACGACTTTGCTACACTGATTACAGGTCAGATGGGATTATTCTGAGCAAAAAAAGGATTGCTCTTTGATTCGCAGGTGACGAAAGGCTTACCTTCCATTACCATAGCGCCCTTTCCCATTTCTGAAACATCCTCACACAGCGAACTACTCCGCGCCATCTGGCGGGGAAAGAAAACTATTGCCCGAGAAAGTTCACGGGCTGAACACGCATTGCGCAGTCGCCGTATACCGAGCAAACAACACAGAGAGAGATTATGCCGTTTACATTGGGTCAACGCTGGATAAGCGATACGGAAAGCGAATTAGGATTAGGGACCGTAGTAGCGCTGGACGTGCGCATGGTTACTCTGCTTTTCCCCGCCACCGGTGAAAACCGTTTGTATGCCCGAAATGATTCCCCGATCACCCGCGTGATGTTCAATCCCGGTGACACCATCAGCAGTCATGAAGGCTGGCAGTTACAGGTCGAAGAAGTCCTGGAAGATAAAGGCCTGCTGACTTACATCGGTACCCGTCTGGATACCGAAGAAACCGGCGTCGCGATGCGTGAAGTGCTGCTCGACAGCAAGCTGACGTTCAGTAAGCCGCAGGACCGTCTGTTTGCCGGTCAGATTGACCGTATGGATCGCTTCGCCCTGCGTTTCCGCGCCCGTAAATATCAGCGCGAGCAGTTCCGTCTGGAATTCGGCGGCCTGCGCGGTATGCGCGCCAGCCTGATCCCGCATCAGCTGCACATTGCTTACGAAGTCGGTCAGCGTCACGCGCCGCGCGTTTTACTGGCTGATGAAGTGGGTCTGGGTAAAACCATTGAAGCCGGTATGATTATTCATCAGCAACTGCTGTCTGGCCGTGCTGAGCGCGTATTGATCGTGGTGCCGGAAACCCTGCAACACCAGTGGCTGGTAGAAATGCTGCGCCGCTTCAACCTGCGCTTCTCTCTGTTTGATGACGACCGCTACGCTGAATCCGTGCATGAGGCGACTAATCCGTTTGAAACTGAACAGCTGGTGATCTGTTCTCTTGATTTCGTGCGCCGCAATAAATCCCGTCTTGAGCAGCTTTCTGATGCGGCGTGGGACATGCTGGTGGTCGACGAAGCGCACCATCTGGTGTGGAGCGAAGACGCACCGAGCCGTGAATATCAGGTTATTGAGCAACTTTCCCAGCAAATCCCAAGCGTTCTGCTGCTGACGGCGACGCCGGAACAACTGGGTCAGGAAAGTCACTTTGCGCGTCTGCGCCTGCTGGATCCGGATCGTTTCCACGATTACGAAGAATTCATCGAAGAACAACAGCAGTATCAGCCGGTGGCCGATGCCGTCACGCTGTTACTCAACAAAGAACCTCTGACGCCGGAAGCGCTGGCATTGCTGGGCGAAAGTGTAGGCAACGCCGATACCGATGCCCTGCTGACTGCCGCCAACAAAGGCGATGAAGCGGCCGCGAAACAGCTGGTTTCCATGCTGATGGATCGTCACGGCACCAGCCGCGTGCTGTTCCGTAACACCCGTAACGGCGTGAAAGGTTTCCCTGAGCGCCATCTGCACGCGGTGAAACTGCCGCTGCCGACGCAGTATCAGACCGCGATTAAAGTCTCAGGCATTATGGGCGCGAAGAAAACCGCCGAAGCCCGTGCGCACGACATGCTGTACCCGGAGCAGATTTATCAGGAGTTCGAAGGCGAGAACGCCACCTGGTGGAACTTTGATCCACGCGTCGAATGGCTGCTCGGTTATCTGACCGCCAACCGTGACGAGAAAGTGCTGGTGATCTGCGCCAAAGCCGCCACTGCATTGCAGCTGGAGCAGGTTCTGCGTGAACGTGAAGCGATCCGTGCCGCCGTGTTCCACGAAGGGTTGTCGATCATTGAACGTGACCGCGCTGCTGCTTACTTTGCTTCTCAGGAAGAAGGCGCACAGGTGCTGCTGTGTTCTGAAATCGGCTCCGAAGGCCGTAACTTCCAGTTCGCCAGCAAAATGGTGATGTTCGATCTGCCGTTTAACCCGGATCTGCTGGAGCAGCGTATCGGTCGTTTGGATCGCATCGGCCAGCAAAATAATATCGACATCATGGTGCCTTACCTCGAACAGACCGCGCAGTCGGTGCTGGTTCGCTGGTTCCATGAAGGTCTGGACGCGTTTGAACATACCTGTCCGACCGGCCGTACCATTTATGACAGCGCCTATGAGCAACTGATTGCCTTCCTGGCGACGCCTGCCGAGCAGGCAGGTCTGGATGAGTTTATTCTCACATGTCGCGCCGAACATGATGCGCTGAAAGAGAAGCTGGAAAATGGCCGCGACCGTCTGCTGGAGATGCATTCCAACGGCGGCGAACGTGCGCAGCAACTGGCGAAGGAAATCGGCGAGCAGGATAACGACGTTAACCTGGTCAACTTTGCGCTGAATCTGTTCGATATCGTCGGCATCAATCAGGAGGATCGCAGCGACAATCTGATCGTACTGACGCCTTCCGATCACATGCTGGTGCCGGATTTCCCGGGGCTGCCGGAAGACGGTTGTACCGTCACCTTCGATCGTGAACAGGCGCTGTCCCGTGAAGATGCGCAGTTCATCAGCTGGGAACATCCGATCGTGCGTAACGGGCTGGATCTGATCCTGTCCGGCGATACCGGCAGCTGTGCGGTGTCGATCCTGAAAAACAAAGCACTGCCGGTCGGTACCCTGCTGGCTGAGCTGGTGTACGTGGTGGAATGTCAGGCGCCGAAACATCTGCAACTGACCCGTTTCCTGCCACCGACGCCGGTGCGCATGCTGATGGATCGCAAAGGCACCAATCTGGCGGCTCAGGTCGAATTCGAAAGCTTTAACCGTCAGCTGAACGCCATTAACCGTCATAACTCCAGCAAGCTGGTGAATGCGGTGCAGCAGGACGTTCACGCCATGCTGCAACAGGCAGAAGCGGAAATCGCTGAGCAGGCACGCGCCCTGATTGAAGCGGCCAAAGTGGAAGCCGACGAGCAACTGACCCAAGAGCTGGATCGCCTGAAAGCACTGAAGGAAGTGAACCCGAACATTCGTGATGACGAACTGGAATCGGTAGACTCTAACCGTAAACAGGTGCTGGCGAATCTGAACGATGCCAGCTGGCGTCTGGATGCGATCCGCCTGGTGGTGGTCAGCCACCAGTAAGCCCGACGGGATGCAGCCGGTCTGCATCCCTTCTTTATTTCAACCCGAATGCAGACTGAAACCGCTATGAGCGAACATCAACCCATAATCCCTGAACCTTCAAAAACCCGGCCGCTGGAAAATTACAATCCACCGACCGATCCCTGGTTACAGGTGATTTTTCAGGATGAACACATCATGGTGGTCAATAAACCGAGCGGGCTGCTTTCGGTACCGGGCAAACTGGCTGAGCATCAGGACAGCCTGATGACGCGTATTCAGCAGCAATTTCCCGAGGCTGAATCCGTCCATCGTCTGGATATGTCGACCAGCGGCGTGATCGTCGTGGCGCTGACCAAAGAGGCTGAGCGTGAGCTGAAACGTCAGTTCCGCGAGCGCGAAACCAAGAAAGTGTATATCGCACGGGTCTGGGGACGGGTTGAAGAAGATTACGGCATTATCGATTTGCCGCTGATTTGCGATTATCCCAACAGGCCAAAGCAGAAGGTCTGCCATGAAACCGGCAAAAAGGCGCTGACGCAATACGAAGTGATGTCATGGGATGATGACGGCACCACGCGGGTAAAACTGCGGCCAATCACCGGACGTTCGCATCAGCTGCGCGTACACCTTCTGGCGCTCGGGCATCCGATTCTGGGCGATAAATTCTATGCGCATCCGCAGGCACTGGCGGCAGCAGACCGTTTGCAACTGCACGCCCAGGAATTATCGTTCTACCATCCGATAACGGATGCGCCGCTGGTGTTTAATTGCGAGCCGGATTTTTAATCATTCAAACAATACATATTTCTTAAATCACTTTTAAGTAATATGTATTGTATTTGCATCATATTGTTTTATTAGGTTTTAACGCCCCGCAAAATAGTATATTCCCTGAGCCAGTTATTGACTGACCTGTCATTACTCTTCCTGCAACTGTTAACATCCCCTCCTTTTTAATAATTTCATCCTCAGGGAAGATAATAATGAAATGGAAACCAAAGCTGCTCAGCAGCCTGATTGCATTGGCGCTTTTTGATGCCGATGCCGGTGTAATGCGCGAGGATGTCGCGGTTCAGGACTATCGTGATTTTGCTGAAAACCTTGGGAAATATGGTGCGGGTGAAGAAAATGTCGAAGTTTTTAAAACGGACGGCACGTCAGCGGGCATTCTTAACTTCCCTATGCCTGATTTTGGCGCCGTCAGTAGTCTGGGGTTCGCGACATTAATTTCTCCCTCTTATATTGTCAGCGTGGCCCATAACGGTGGATATACTTCCGTAGACTTTGGGAATCATGCGAAATACAGAACTACCTATAAACTGATTAATCGCAACATTGACCCGGAGTATTACACCAAAAATAAAGATTTCCATGTCCCGCGTTTAAATAAAGTGGTTACTGAAGCTGCACCGATGCCTGTCGCAGATCCCGCTGAGTTTACCACTGATAAAGAGCGTTATACCTATTTCGCACGCGCAGGATCCGGCACGCAATATCAGGTCGATCCTGTTACGCATAAAATGAAATATCTCGCGGATGCGTATGTCTGGAAATCGGGTGGCACGATTGTTAATCCTACCTTTCAGAGCGGGCAACTGAAGTGGATCAATTATGGTCCTACAGATTCACGCGTTCAGCCTTTCAGCAGTGCAATTCAGGCCGGTGACAGCGGCAGCCCGCTGTTTGTTTATGACAATAAAGAAAAAATCTGGAAAATTGTCGGGGTTTCACCCTGGAGCGGCGGTTACGGACCTTATAAATACGACAGCTATACCCTTTACATACAACAGGCTTTCATGGAGAGCGTGTTTGCCAAAAATATTGACCCGGATGTGACTGATATCGCCGCCGATGGCGACATTCACTGGACGGCGGCCAATATTACCCAGGGCGATAACAGCTGGCAGTGGCACGGTGTTAACACGGCTCTGCCTTCGCAGGCCACGAATGATGAACTCGATGCCTCCAAAGACCTGCGCTTTGCCGGTGATGGCGGCCTGATCGTACTCGACAGCGCGGTGAATCACGGTGCGGCAAAACTGCAGTTTTCCAACGATTACCGCGTCGTCTCTGCCGACGGAGCCAACAGCACCTGGGTGGGCGGCGGGATCGAAGTCGATGCGGGGAAAACCGTCGACTGGGAAGTCAATGGATTAGACGGAGACACCCTGCATAAAATCGGTGAAGGTACGCTGTACGTCAATGCCGTGGGCAATAATGGCGGCGCGCTGAATGTTGGCGACGGTCTGGTGGTTCTGGCACAACAAGCCAATGAAGCGGGTGAGCAAAAGGCCTTCTCCAAAATCACCATCGTAAGCGGGCGCCCGACGGTGCAGATCGGCGGTGAAAACCAGATTGAAAGCAGTGACATAAACTTTGGCTACCGTGGCGGTAATCTGGATCTGAATGGCTATGACATGGCTTTCAGCACCATCAATCACAGTGATTCTGGTGCAGCGATTATTAACAGCAATGCAGACCAGATCAGTACGTTGACGTTGAATAACTCAGATAACCAGACATTTATTGGCCATCTCGGCAGTAAAGAAACAGCATCAAATTTAAACGTCGATTATGCTCCTGATTCTTCTGCGGGCATCTGGGACCTGGCGGGCGGTGCCGATCTGAATCAGCTTTCCGTGCAAAACGGCATTCTAAGACTTGTCGGACGCCCGACACCGCATGCCGGCGGCACTGTTTTCAGTGATGACTGGATTGATGAAACCTATAATGTTAACCAGGTTGATGTCGCCAGCCATGCCACCCTGCGGGTGAATGAACATGCCACGCTGAATGCCAACGTTAAGCTCAATGAGCAGGCAAACATGATGCTGAACAGCAAATCACATTTGAGCGGTCAGGTTGAGTTAGCCTCTGGCAGTGTGATTTCCGTTGATCAGACAGACAATAAAACCACCAGCACTGATGGCAATAATGATGTGATCATAGATGCCGCCATTTCCGGTAACGGGACGCTGAAAAAAATGGCGCCGGGTGCGTTATATATCAACAGCGATAATACCTTCACCGGCTCAACCCATATTTACAGCGGCGCATTGATCCTCAACGGCTCCCTTACCTCGACCGTGACTATGGAACAAAACACCGTGCTGGCAGGAAACAGCACCGTCACAGATCTTATTCTGAAAGATGATGTTCAGCTTCTTCCTCAATGGCCAGCAGAGAGCGAAAACGATGCCTTTGTGCCGGCAACACAAACCGTTAACGGCACACTCGCTGCAGGTAACAATAATCTGCTCAGCTTGCGCACACATTTCGACCCGAGTTTTGCGCAAACCGACAAGTTACTGATCAATGGCGACGTGGTTTCTTCAACCCCTGTTATCGTTCAGGTCACACCTTCGGGTGCCGGCTTCTTCACCGACACGGATAATGACGGTGCAGCAGATAATCAGGAAGGGATTTCTCTGATTCAGGTAGCGGGTAACGCCACAAAAAACAGCTTCAAACTCGCGGGGGAATATGTCGCGCGTGGCGCTTATGCCTACAACCTTTACGCTTTCGCGCCGGGACGCAGCTCCGAAGAGCAGCGTGATGTTGAAGGAAGCGGCGATCAGTTCTGGGACTATCGTCTGCAAAACAACATGCTGACTGAAGGCGATAATACGGTGCCTGTCGATAACACGCCGGTTCCGGATCCCACGCCGGATGACGGCGGCGACGATACGCCGGTTCCCGATCCGACACCGGATGACGGCGGCGATGATACACCGATTCCAGACCCAACTCCGGATGACAGCGACATACCTGTTCCTCCTGCTCCGACACCCGATGAGGATGACAACGGGAAAAATACACGCCCGGCTGTCACATCGCAGGTACCTTCCTATCTTTCATTACCTTCCGCCCTGCTGAGCTATAACAGCCGGGTGAATGAGACATTCCGTAACCAGACACTGGCGCAGGATGATAAAAAACTGCACATGTTCTTCCAGTACCTCAACGGAGAAGACAAATATCATTCCTCGTTGGGCTTTATGAATTATGGCTATGACTACACCCAGAAAGAAGAAGGCTGGTTGTTTGGCGGTAAAGTTCTGCAACTGGGTAATGATACTCACGCATTGGGACTGAGCCTCGGCCTTTCCAGCGCTAATCTGGATGTCACGCCGGATGCCGCCGATGGCAACAGCAAAACGCAATACACCACCTGGGGACTCTCTTCACTGCTGTCGTATCAGTATGTCAGCGGATTAACGGTGGATGTGGCTTCGGATGTCGCCATCTATGATGGCAATGTCTCGACCGACCTGCGCAGCGGTGAAGTGGCGGATATCAGTGCGAAATCCTTCGGCGGCTCTGTCGATGTAGGATATAAAATCCAGGCAGGCAATCATGAGCTGACGCCATCCGTTGGGTTTGGCGTTCAGCGACTGCAAGTCGATGATTTTACAGATGTTGATAATACCAAGGTGCATTATGACGATATCACCCGTCCAACTGCCCGCTTAGGGATGCGTTACCGCTACGACTGGGATACCGCGAATGCAGGTAAATGGGCGGTGACCGCCAATACCCTGTTCATTAAAGATCTCAGTGACGATGCGTCAGTGGACATCGGGGACACCTACAGCGACGTCAGCAACAGCTTCCGCAGTGGGGCAACAGGTAGCTCTGGTATGATCGATCTGGGGATTATCAGTAACCCGACACCGAATGTGTCACTGAACACCGGTGTGCAATATCAGCACAGAATTGAAGATGAAGGGGTTGATTACTGGCAGGCGATTGCAGGCGTGAAGGTGAGTTTCTGATCCCTGACCGCATATGAAACGAAAAGCAAAAGGCGTCCTGGAATGGACGCCTTTTTTATGATGACGTTATTTAAAGCCTTTATCGCGTTTGATCAGGTCATACGCCGCCTGTATCGCCTGCGCTTTTTCCTTGGCCATTTCCATCATTTCAGGTGGCAAACCTTTCGCCACCAGTTTGTCAGGATGATGCTCGCCCATCAGTTTGCGATAGGCACGCTTGATGGTCGTCGCGTCGTCGGTGGCATTCACGCCCAGCACTTTACAGGCATCCGCCAGCGTCGGGCCTTGCTGCGTCTGGTGATAACCGCCGCCATAGGAACGCCCGCCCTGCTGATGGCCGCCAAACTGCTGGCCGCCTTCCATCATGCGCAGGAACTGATCGAACTGCATCCGTGAAATACCCAGTTCTTCAGCAATCACATACAGTACTTCGCGTTCGTTAGGATGCAATGAACCGTCGGCGTAGGCCGCCTGGATCTGAATTTCCAGAAAAGTCCGTATCAGGTCAAAACGACCAAAACACGCACTGCGCAGTTCACGCATTTTTTCCCGCAAAGGATAATTGGCTTCTTTGCCATCGCGGAAGGCACGTTGCGCGGCTTCACGTTGCTCGCCATGCAGTTGCATACGTTCCATGTAAAGACTGGCGATCTGAATATCTGCTTCGGTAACTCTGCCTTTTGATTTAGTCAGATTCCCCATCACCTCAAAGGTGGTGCGGAAAAAGATGGTTTGACGTGTCTGCTGATCGGCAAAATATCCCCGGCGTTTCGCGGAACGCGCGGTATCAAACATATGCCCTATCACCAGCCCTGCAACAATTCCCCAGAAGCCTAAACCTGACCATAAGCCAAGGATAAGTCCGAGCAGTTTTCCCCAATACTGCATATACTCCTCAATTCGCCATGCCGTCGCTTAAAAATTGCTTTATCATAACCGGCATTTATCGTTGTGCCTAACGGCGGCAACGTAACCGGTGGGATTTAACACTAGCGCAACCATGATGAGTGAGATAGTCTCTGACCGTTTGCCGGCATGATGCCTCTGATGACGGAACACCATTTTACGTATGAAAAACAGACGTCTGAAAACACGCTTACCGACAATGCTGGCCGCCACAATCTGGTCAGTATTGTACAGTCACGGCGCAATGGCCGATCTCGCAGAACAATGTATGCTCGGCGTTCCGACCTATGACAAACCTTTGGTGCAGGGTGATCCTAACTCACTGCCTGTCACTATTAATGCCGATAAGGCGACAGGCAATTATCCCGACAGCGCGTTGTTTAGCGGCAACGTTAACGTTGTTCAGGGAAACAGCACACTGGACGCTGACCAGGTTCAGCTCAATCAAATCGCGAATCCTAATCAGCCAACGCCGACCCGAACCGCCACAGCGACCGGCAACGTGCGTTATAACGATAATCAAATCAAGCTGAAGGGCCCGAAAGGCTTTGCAAACCTGACCACGAAAGACACTGATGTTCAGGATGGTGATTATCAGATGGTTGGCCGTCAGGGTCGTGGCCAGGCTGACAAGATGAAGCAGCGTGACAATAACCGCTACACCATCATGGATAACGGCACGTTCACCACCTGTCTGCCCGGTGATAACAGCTGGAGCGTCGTCGGTTCAGAAGTGATTCAGGACCGTCAGGAAGAAGTGGCTGAGATCTGGAACGCACGTTTCCATATCGGCCCGGTTCCTGTGTTCTACAGCCCTTATATGCAGTTACCGATTGGGGATAAGCGCCGTTCCGGTTTCCTTATCCCTAACGCTAAATACAGCACCAACAATGGTTTCGGCCTGACAGTTCCTTATTACTGGAACATTGCGCCAAACTACGACGCCACGATCACGCCAAATTACATGAGCGATCGTGGTCTGCAGCTGCAGAACGAATTCCGCTACCTGACCGTCGCCGGTGCGGGTCTGATGGAGTTCGATTATCTGGGCAATGATAAGAAGATCGACGATCAGTTCCTGAAGGACGAAGGCCGTACCAGTGATAACACCACCAAACGCTGGATGTATTACTGGCGTCATTCAGGTGTTTACGATCAGGTGTGGCGCTTCAACGTCGATTACACCAAAGTCAGTGACCCTTATTACTTCACCGATTTCGATTCGAAATACGGTTCCAGTACCGATGGCTATTCCACGCAAAAATTCAGTGTAGGGTATGCGAATAAGAACTGGGATGTGACGCTGGCAAGTAAGCAGTTCCAGGTCTTCACTGATTATGGTAACAGCAATGCTTACCGTGCCCAGCCACAGCTGGACATTAACTATTATAAAAACGATGTAGGTCCGTTCGACCTGCACCTGTACGGTCAGGCGGTGAAATTCACCAGCGTGAACCCGGATAACCCGGAAGCGATACGTACGCACTTCGAACCTACGTTAAGCCTGCCGCTCAGTAATGGCTGGGGCAGTCTGGATAACGAAATCAAGCTGATGGCTACCCACTATCAGCAGGATATTCCAGATGCCTATTATGATGCGAACCCGGACACCAAACTGCGTTCATCCGTGAACCGCGTTATGCCTGAATTTAAAACCGACGGCAAAATGGTGTTTGACCGTACGATGGACTGGAACAGTGATTACACCCAGACCCTCGAGCCGCGAGTGCAGTACCTGTACATTCCGTATCGTAACCAGAGTTCGATCAATACCTATGACTCCACGTTGTTGCAGTCCGACTACACCGGTCTGTTCCGCGATAAAAGTTACAGTGGCCTTGACCGCATCGCTTCTGCCAATCAGGTGGCGAGTGGTTTAACCACCCGTATTTATGACGAAAATCTGGAAGAGCGTTTTAACGCCTCTGCCGGACAGATTTATTACTTCCAGCCACCGCGCACTGGCGATCAGAACAGCGTGCTGGATAAAAATGATGACACCGGCAGCCTGGTTTGGGCAGGTGACACTTATTACAAAATCAATAACTTCTGGGGCGTGCGCGGCGGTGTGCAATATGACACCCGTCTTGATGCACTGGCGCTGGGCGATGCAGTGCTTGAGTATCGTGCTGACTCAGAGAAAATGATTCAGTTGAGCTACCGTTATGCCAGCCCGGAATATATTCAGGCGACATTACCTCAGGTCACCAACCCGGGGTATCAGGACGGTATTTCTCAGGTCGGCGGTATCGCCAGCTGGCCGATTGCCGATCGCTGGTCCATCGTCGGTGCGTATTATTACGATACCAAAGCACAGCAAAGCGCCGATCAGTTAATCGGCCTGCAATACAATACCTGCTGCTGGGCAATCAATGTCGGTTACGAACGTAAGATTACCAACTACGACACGACCAAGTCCGAAAGTAAGTATGACAATAAGATTGGTTTCAATATTGAACTTAGAGGCCTGGGTAACAATCAAACCCTCGGAACAAAAGAAATGTTGGCCACCGGCATACTGCCATATCAGCGAGCTTTCTAAGCCCGACGACGCTCTTGATTTCCTGTCTGCATGTCATTTCGTGCAGACAGGGCTGATTTAGTGAAGACACTACGAACTCAGTGAACTTGAAACCCGCGCTTGCGGATTAGACAAATGGAAAAAGTATGAAGAACTGGAGAACACTTCTCCTCGGCGTGACGCTTTGTGCCAGCACTGCGTTTGCTGCCCCTCAGGAAGTTGATAAAGTTGCTGCCGTCGTGAACAACGGCGTCGTATTGCAAAGTGACGTAGATGGTTTGTTTAATTCCGTTAAACAGCAGGCACAGCAGGCTAAACAACAGCTGCCGGATGACGCAACGTTACGTCACCAGATCCTCGATCGTCTGATCATGGATCAGATCCAGTTGCAGATGGCGACCCGTATGGGGATCACGCCAAACGATCAGGATGTCGATAAAGCCATCGCCAGTATCGCCCAGCAGAACAACATTTCTGTCGATCAGCTTCGCAGCCGTCTTGCATATGACGGTTTGAACTACAGCACCTACCGTGCCCAGATCCGCAAAGAAATGATCATCAGCGAAGTGCGTAACAGCGAAGTACGTCGTCGCGTTACGATCCTGCCTCAGGAAGTGGATCAGCTGGCCAAACAGGTTGCTGCGCAAAATGGCAGCGGTGCTGAATTCAACCTCAGCCACATCCTGTTGCCATTGCCAGAAAACCCGACGCAGGATCAAGTTGATTCTGCAGAACAGCTGGCGAAGAAAATCGTCTCTGATCTGAACAATGGTGCGGATTTCGGCAAACTGGCGATCACCTACTCTGCTGACTCCCAGGCGCTGAAAGGCGGCAACATGGGCTGGGGCAAATTGCAGGAACTGCCTTCCCTGTTTGCACAGGCGTTGAGCACCGCGCAGAAAGGTCAGGTTATCGGTCCGATCCGTTCAGGTGTTGGCTTCCATATCCTGAAAGTGAACGATATCCGTGGCGATAACAAAACCGTTTCCGTCACCGAAGTACACGCCCGCCACATCCTGCTGAAACCTTCAGTGGTGATGACCGATGCGCAGGCGCGTGCAATACTGGAACAAGTGGCTGCGGATATTAAGAGCGGCAAAGCGACCTTCGCTGATGAAGCTAAACAGCTTTCTCAGGATCCGGGCTCTGCCAATCAGGGCGGCGATTTAGGTTGGGCTTCACCAGACATGTACGATCCGGCGTTCCGTGATGCCCTGATGAACCTGAAAAAAGGTGAAATGAGTGCACCGGTTCACTCCTCGTTCGGCTGGCATTTGATCCAACTGATGGACACCCGTCAGGTGGATAAAACAGATGCAGCACAGAAAGAACGTGCTTACCGCATGCTGTTCAACCGTAAATTTGCGGAAGAAGCTCAGACGTGGATGCAGGAACAACGTGCTGAAGCGTATGTGAAAATTATGGATGGTAATGGAAAATAATACTTCCGTGACAAAATCTGTGGTCATCACCCCCGGCGAGCCAGCCGGGGTTGGGCCGGATCTGGTACTCGCTCTGGCTCAGCAGGCATGGCCTGTTGAGTTAGTGGTATGTGCCGATCCGGCCTTACTGCTTGAACGTGCTGAGAAACTGGGTCTGAGTATTCAGTTGCGTGATTATCAGCAAGGCCGTCCGCCTGAGCCCCAGGCGGCAGGCACACTGACCGTTTTACCCGTTAACCTCGCCGCGCCTGTGACAGCCGGAAAACTGGATGTTGCTAATGCGCCTTACGTGGTAGAAACGCTGGCGCGTGCCTGCGACGGTGCCATCAGCGGCGAATTTTCCGCACTGATTACCGGTCCGGTTCAGAAAAGTATTATCAATGATGCCGGTATTCCCTTCATCGGTCACACCGAATTCTTCGCCGACCGCAGCCATTGCAACCGTGTTGTGATGATGCTGGCGACTGAAGAATTACGCGTTGCGCTGGCGACTACGCACTTGCCTCTGCTGGCGGTGCCGGGAGCCATTACACGTGAATGCCTGCATGAAGTCATCACCATTTTGCATCATGATCTGAAAACCAAATTTGGTATTACCGCGCCGAAAATTTATGTGTGTGGTCTGAATCCACATGCCGGCGAAGGTGGCCACATGGGGCACGAAGAGATCGACATTATCATTCCTGCACTGGACGAACTGCGCCAGCAAGGGATGGATCTCATCGGCCCGCTGCCCGCTGATACGTTATTCCAGCCTAAATATCTGCAACATGCCGATGCTGTTTTATCGATGTATCACGATCAGGGCCTTCCGGTGCTAAAATATCAGGGATTCGGTCGCGCAGTGAATATCACGCTTGGCCTGCCTTTTATCCGGACTTCCGTTGATCACGGTACCGCCCTTGAACTCGCCGCCACCGGCACCGCCGATGCGGGCAGTTTCAAGACAGCAATAAATCTCGCCATTCACATGGCAAATAACAGCAACGATAAATAACAACAATGAATAGTAGAGTCCACCAAGGTCACTTTGCCCGTAAACGTTTTGGGCAAAACTTCTTAACCGATCAGTTTGTTATCGATAGCATCGTGTCGGCCATTCACCCTATGCCGGGTGAAGCTGTCGTTGAAATCGGTCCGGGTCTGGCAGCATTAACTGAGCCTGTCGCTTCACGTCTGGACAGCATGACGGTGATCGAACTCGACCGTGATCTGGCAACGCGTCTGGAAAATAACCCTAAGTTTCAGGGAAAATTGCGGGTCATTCAGTCTGACGCAATGAAAATCAATTTCGGCGAGCTGTCTGAAGAACTCGGTCAGCCACTGCGCGTCTTTGGTAACCTGCCGTACAACATTTCTACGCCACTGATGTTTCATTTGTTCACCTATACCAACGCCATCAAAGACATGCATTTTATGTTGCAGAAGGAAGTGGTAAACCGTCTGGTTGCAGGTCCGAACAGCAAAGCGTATGGTCGTTTAACGGTGATGGCGCAATATTATTGCAACGTGATCCCGGTGCTGGAAGTTCCACCAGAATCCTTCACACCGGCGCCGAAAGTGGAATCCGCTGTGGTACGTTTAGTGCCGCATGAAGTGATCCCGTATCCGGTCCCGGATATTCGCATTCTGAGCCGTCTGACTACCGATGCGTTCAACCAGCGTCGTAAAACAGTACGCAACAGCCTCGGCCATCTGTTCACACCAGAGCAAATGACCGAACTGGGCTTAGATCTCAGCATGCGTGCTGAAAATATTTCTGTAGAGCAATTCTGTAAACTGGCTAACTGGTTGTCCACACGACCTAAAACCCCGGAACCTCAGGAGTAGCGTTATGCTTAATTCGCCCCGCGTTTGTGTTCAGGTGCAAAGTATCTACGTTGAGTCACAGTCGATACCGGAAGAAGAACGTTTTGTCTTCGCTTACACCATCACCATCCGCAATCTGGGGCGTTTTAATGTCCAACTGCTTCGCCGTTACTGGCTGATTACCAACAGTAATGGCCGCCAGACAGAAGTTCAGGGCGAAGGGGTCATCGGTGAACAACCGCTGATCCTGCCTGGCAATGAATTTCACTATACCAGCGGCGCGATTTTAGAAACGCCGCTGGGCACGATGGAAGGCCATTATGAAATGGTCGCACAAGACGGTGAAGCCTTCCGTGTGCCTGTTCCGGTCTTCCGCCTCGCCATCCCTACGCTGATAAATTAATCCTCATGTCGACATATCTTATTGGTGATGTTCACGGCTGCATCGATGAACTCAAGGCGCTATTGGCGCAGGTGGATTTTGATCCGCAAAATGATGTCCTGTGGCTGACCGGTGATCTGGTTGCCCGCGGTCCGTCCTCTCTCGACGTGCTGCGTTTTGTCAGCGGTTTGGGCGATTCGGTTCGCATGGTGCTCGGGAACCATGATCTGCATCTGCTGGCGGTTTACGCCGGCATCAGCTTTAACAAACCGAAAGATCGCATCACGCCTCTGCTTGAAGCCGAAGATGCTGATGAGCTGATCAACTGGCTGCGACGTCAGCCGGTATTGCAGGTAGACGATGAGCTGAAGCTGGTCATGGCACACGCCGGGATCACGCCGCAGTGGGATCTCGAAACGGCGCAGATGTGCGCCCGTGAAGTGGAATCCGTGCTGAGCAGCGACACCTATCCGCTATTTCTGGATGCGATGTATGGCGATATGCCAAACAACTGGCACCCGGAGCTTTCGGGCCTGGCACGCCTGCGTTTCAGCACCAACGCGTTTACCCGTATGCGCTACTGTTTCCCAAACGGTCAGCTGGACATGATTTGCAAAGATGTGCCGGAAAGCGCGCCAAAACCGCTCAAACCCTGGTTTGATATTCCGGGTCCTGTCCGGGAAGCGGGTTACAGCATTGCGTTTGGTCACTGGGCGTCTCTGGAAGGAAAAGGCGCGCCGGAAGGTATTTACGCACTCGATACCGGTTGTTGCTGGGGCGGAGATCTGACGATGCTACGCTGGGAAGATAAAACCTACTTCACGCAGCCGTCCAACCGCCACAGCGAAAAAGAGCAGTCTGAGATCCCAAAAGCGATTTAATAAACCGCAGACATTCAGACAGCAAAAAGGCACCCTCAAGGGGTGCCTTTTTTATTTCAGGTTGATCAGGGATCAGGCGCGGCGATCGAGAATTTCGAAGCAATAACCGTGTGAGTTCTGCTCATCCGCATCATGGAATTCGCTGAAAGTGCTTTCCCAGTCATCCGGTTCGTAATCAGGGAAATGCGTGTCGCCTTCCACTTCTGCGTCGATGTGAGTCAGGTATAAACGGTTAGCTTTTGGCAGCAACTGCTCGTAAACGCGGCCTCCGCCCATCACCATCACTTCTTCCACATCACCGGCCGCCGCCAGTGCAGCGTCAACGGACGTTACCCAGGTCACGCCTTCATGTTCGCCCGGTTTAGAGCTGATGACGATATTCAGCCGGCCAGGCAATGGGCGTCCGATTGACTCAAACGTCTTGCGTCCCATGATGACAGGTTTGTTCAGCGTATTACGCTTGAACCAGGCCAGATCACCGGGTAAATGCCAAGGCATAGCGTTTTCCATGCCAATAACGCGATCGGTCGCCAGTGCGGCGATCAGGCTAATAATCATTGTGAAGCCCTGTGTAGAGAAGGAATTGGAGCGTGACCCGAAAAAAGAGCTGACACTATACGGAAAGCCCTATCAGCCGTCGATAGGAAGACCTGCGCTTTACAAAGATATAAGGGAGCTTTAATCCTGCCGGGATATTCCCCGTCAAAAGTGCCAGTTCAGCCCCTGAAGAGTGGTCAAAAGCCGGAAGCTTTCGCCGTAATTCAGTCGAAAATGCTGAACCGTTTATCTGCATTTCGTCCTGTATATCCATGTTGTACAACAACCCTTACACACCGGGGCGTTTACGGTACAGCCACAATCCCGGTAATGATAATCCGATAGATAAAGCTCCGACGATAAAACTGGCTTTTAGAAAATTGGTAAGCGCCGTCGACAGCAATGCCTCACTGTAGCCAAGGTGAGAAATCTCCACCACGGAAATCATCGCCGTGTAGGCTGATATACCGGGGAACATCGGTATAACGGCGGCAACGGTGAAAACTTTAGGATGCGCCAGCAACCAGCGTGACCAGCGAATGCCCATAATGCCAATCAGTATAGCCGCCAGCAGGGACGCCCACTCAATGTTGATCCCGCCATGAATAAGTAACATCCGGGTGCCATGGCCGAGCCCGCCAAGCAGTGCGCAATAGGGTAATGCCCGGCGTGGAACATTAAACACCATCGCAAAGCCCAGCGCAGGCACCGCGGCAAAAATCATGTCCTCGATCAATGCCCATAAAAGACTCATGACCACCCCCGCAAATCCCACAGCGCCATGGCCATGACCACACCGATGCAGGTTGCCAGCGTCAGCAGACTTGCCATCGTCCAGCGTGCCAGCCCGGTATTCACATGCCCCTTGAACATATCCGCCACAGCGTTAATCAGCGGAAAACCCGGCACCAGCAATAATACGCTGGCGGCCATGGCGACGTTTGACGACTGATCAAAAATGCCCAGCCGCAACAACAGCCCTGAAATGGAGGTCGCCACAAATGCTGTACAGCAAAAGTTGATCAGCGGATTCATGTGCTGCGCAGTCAGACTTTGGCGAACGGCCATAGCGACGCCGCTGGCTAAAAAGGTGACGATGAAAGCATCCCATCCGCCGCCGTTAAGTTTGCTGAAACACCCGCAGGAGAGCGCCACCATCAGCACCATCAGCCAGCGCGGATAGCGCAGCGGTTTGATTTTTTGCAGGCGTTTTGCCACCAGCGCGCTGTCGAGCAGTTTATGCTCAGCCAGAATCACCGTGTGCTGGACTTCGGTCACCACCTGCATGTTGATCCCGCGATCGACATTCTTACGCGTTGAGGTCAGGCAGTAACCGCCGCTGAGCGTGCTGAGCACAATGGCATTGGCGGAGATTGAGCTTTCCACCCGGTCCATGCCCAGCGCGACACCAAGTCTTGCCGACAGCTGTTCGACCAGCATACTTTCCGCGCCATGCTGCAACAGCATCAGGGCACATTCGATGCATAACCGGGTAATTTCACGCTGATGATGCGCCTCGGGGCTTTCACGCACCGGGTATTCTATGACCGGATCCTGCATACCATTCACCGTCCGCAAAAAAAGCAATAAGAGTGATTTAACTTACTGAGGATTGGCGTATCATGCCGCCTTCTTTTGCTCCGAACATTGACGACGGTTATTTTCATGCTTGAAACCACCCTTTTTGTTGCCAGTATTGCCTTCCTCGGCATGCTTTCTCCCGGCCCTGATTTCTTTCTGGTGATCAAAAATGCGGCCCGCTATCCGCGCATTGCGGCACTCATGACGTCGCTGGGTGTGATTTGCGGCGTGATTACGCACATGTCTTACTGCGTGGCGGGTCTGGCAGTGGTGATCACCACTACGCCGTGGTTATTCAATTTGCTGAAATACGTCGGTGCCGTGTATCTGATCTGGGTGGGTATTCAGGCGTTGTTCTCCCGCAGCAACAGCAAAATGAACCTCGACGGGCTCGAGCCGCAGCAGGTGAAATTACGCACGGCGTTCGTGCAGGGTTACCTGTGTAATCTGCTGAATCCTAAGGCGACGCTTTTCTTCCTGGCGATGTTTACTCAGGTTTTGCAGATCAACTCCACCGTCGGTGAAAAGCTGTGGTACGCCTCGATAATCGTGGGTTTGTCTGCTATCTGGTGGCCGTCACTGGCCTTGCTGATCCAGAGCCCGCCGGTACGTCGCGGTCTGGCAAAAGCACAAAAAATTATCGATAAGCTGCTGGGTGGCGTGCTGATTGGTTTAGGTATCAAAGTCGCACTGAGCTGATTTTTACTGAATCAGGAAAGAAAAAAACCGGTGCATCAGGCACCGGTTCTGTATTTTGAATCTGTTTACCCCTTCGCTTCAATCACCTCATTCTCCGGGGCTTTTCCGTCAATACTGCCGCGCCAGCCCTGTTGCTGACCGGAAGCCAGACGCTCCTGATCCTGCTCAATAGCTGCCGTCAGCATATCTTTCGCACGCTGCATACTGGCGATGCGGAATTCGGTATCTTCGTAATTCTCGATAGTCGCTTCCAGCATTTTCAGGTTATAGCGGCGGAACAAATCGGCTTTCTCGCGGGCTTCATAAGCATCCAGCCCCAGCGCTTCCAGCACATCACGACCGACGCGCAGTGAACCTTCAAACAGTTCACGCTCCGGCGCTTCTACACCTAACTGGCGCAACTGATACCAGTGATCAACGTCACGCGCACGGGCAATCACTTTCAGGTTCGGGAAATGCTCTTTCGCCAGCGCGGTCAGCTGAAGGTTGGCGTCCACATCATCAATGGCGTTAATCAGGACTTTAGCCTGCGCCGCGCCTGCCGATTCCAGCAAATCCACGCGCGTGGCATCGCCGTAAAATACTTTGGTACCAAATTTGCGCAGCGTTTCAATATGGTCAGGATCGTGGTCAAGAACCACGGTATGAACGTTGTTCGCCAGTAACAGACGACCGGCAATCTGACCAAAACGACCGAATCCGGCGATAATAACCTGCGCATTTTCTTCATCGATGGTGTCTTGCGGACGGTCATCTTTTGGCGCATTGCGTTCAAGACGCGCCGACAACACCAGCAGTAATGGCGTCACCGCCATAGAAAGTGCAACGGCCAGCGTCAGCGCCTTTGACCATTCCACCGGCAACACACCGGCCATCTGCGCCGTACTGAAAATCACGAACGCGAATTCACTGCCCTGCCCGATTAAGATGGCAAACAGGCCGCGCTGCTTTTTCGGCACCCCCAGCCACGGCGCAATCAGCCACAGCAAAGCGGCTTTCAGCGCCATAAATCCGACCAGCAATGTGGCGATCAGCAACGGCTGATGGACCAGCGTGCCGAAGTCGATAGACATCCCGACGCCGATAAAGAACAGGCCGAGCAGCAGGCCTTTAAACGGCTGAATATCGCTTTCCAGCGCGTGACGGTATTCAGAACTCGCCAGCAATACGCCTGCCAGAAATGCGCCCATCGCCATCGACATACCGGCCATTTCCAGCAAGATGCCGAAACCGAAGACCAGAAACAGCGCAACGGCACTGAACACTTCTCGCATGCCGGAGCGTGCCACGAAGTGCAGTAATGGCCGCGTGACATAGCGTCCGAGCAGGATAACCAGCACAAGCGCACCGGCCACTTTTGCCGCTGACAAACCAAAACTCATCAGTGTGGTGGCTTCGCCGGTACTTGCCAGTAACGGGATCATCGCCACCAGCGGGATCGCCGCGATATCCTGAAACAGCAATACCGCAAACGCGCTGCGGCCAATGGGTGACGCGGTCAGGCTGCGCTCACTCATCGCCTGCATGGCTATGGCCGTTGAGGACAGCGCCAGCGTCAGGCCAATCAGCAACGCGATTTTCCAGTCCAGCCCGAGGAAGTAACAGAACGCGCTGAGCACCACGCCGCAGCCGACCATCTGAATACTGCCGCCGCCGAATACTGAGGCACGCATGGTCCATAACCGTTTGGGATCCAGCTCCAGACCGATGACAAACAGCATCAGCACCACGCCGATTTCCGCAAAGGTCAGAATCGACTCCGCATCTGACACCAGCTTCAGCCCCCACGGACCGATAATGCAGCCGGCGATCAAATAACCGAGCACGGAACCCAGTCCCAGCCGCACAGCAATCGGCACAAACAGCGCCGCCGAGCCGAGATAAATCAGGCCTTCGATCATCAGGTTATGGTTATCCAAGACTCACCTCCGGCGGACAGCCTTCTTTCAGACTCAGACAAGCCGTTAAACGCCGGCGATATTCCTCGCCCGCCGCCTTCAGCGCCACTTCGTCACAAATAAAGGTGTTGTGGACGGCAAAATACGGCAGCCAGTGCATGCCGCAATAAATGGCTGTCGCCTGTAACGGCTGCGCCAGCACGTCGAAATCAGGGTGATCACCCAGTTCGAAATGGTGCTCGTTGCCACCGGTCGTCACCGCCCACAGGCAATGTTTTCCGTTCAGCGCATTGCCTTCATGACCGTAGGCCCAGCCGTGCTCAAGCACTTTGTCGATCCACAGTTTCATCAGCGGCGGCAGGCTGTACCATTGGATGGGATGCTGAAAAACCACCAAATCCGCGCGTTCAACCGCTTTCTGTTCAGCGGCGATATCGATATTGAAATCGGGATAGAGGTCGTAAAGCGAGCGCACTTCAACATTGGGCAAATCACTGACGGCAGACAGCAGCCCCTGATTGGCTCTTGAATGACGCGGATAAGGATGGGCGTAAATTATTAAAATCATCAGTGAACTCATATCGACAAAATATGCATTCATCATAAAGTATTTTTAACATTTATTAACTGCCGTATACACGATGAAAAACAGGGCCCTCAGGCCCTGTTGATTTAGATGAAAGGTTTACGGGCAACTTACTGCCCCGAGATCCAGCCAATTGTCACCTGCAACCGGCGTCACTCCCTGTGTCCAGACTTTCGCTTTCCAGTTATGGCCGCCGTAAGTGGCCATTTCACCCTGAACATAGGTGACCGCATTGTCGTAAGGCAAAGTGATATTGCTGACGAGTTGCCACTGATCGCTGCTGCGCAATGGCGGATTGTTTTGCGTCCAGTATTTCGCCTTCCATATCAGCTGGTTGTAGCTTACGGCATCACCGGTATTGTAGATTTTGCTGCTGTCCCAGGCTGCCACTTGTGCCGCTGCAGGATCCGTTGTCACGCCACATCCGCCTGAGGTCGCCGGATTTACTGTCAACTGTAAGCTGGCCATGCCGGATGATTTTCCGTCGCTGACTACCACACTGACCTGATAAACCGTGCTGGTGGTGACCGCCGGAGCGGTAACGTTGATGGAGCTTGTCGTCAGCGAGCTGGCGCTCAGACCGGCGGGCAACGTCCACTGATACGTGAGCGGATCGCTGTTAGCATCCGTCGCCTGTGCCACCAGCGCGAAGGTATTACCTGCCGTCACGGTCATGGTCGCTGGCAGCGTCACCACCGGCGGCTGGTTCGCCTGAACCGCCGAGTTTGTCACCTGAACCTGCGCAGTAGCGCTCAGTCCTTGCGGGTCGGTGACTTTGAGCTGGAATACCCACACCTGATCTTGTGTGGTAGTCAGGACGTTAAACTGCGCTTTGGCTTTGTCTGAATTAGTCAGCGTCACTGCCGGGCCGGAGATTTTGGTCCACAGATACGTCAGCGCACTATTTTCCGGGTCTCGGGAGGCTGAACCATCAAGTACCACGGTAACCGGACCGGTCACGTTATGATTCGTTCCCGCACTAGCCAGCGGCGCAAGATTTGTAGTGCCGCCGCCGCTGCCATCCCCTAACCCTTCATGCATGGCATTCAAAATATCGCCGTTATCTGCGTCGATTTCCCATGCGAACAGGCCGCCAAGCTGATTAGCCAGAACGTATTTACCTTTGGCAATCACTGAACGGTTGTCATCGTAAGTGATCAAATCACCGGTGGAAGGCTTCCACAAATACGGGGCTTCAGCCGCCGGATCATAGTTGTACTGCCAGTCACTGCTGGCTTTAAGCTTCGCCACCTGACGGTAATCGAGAATGCCATTTTCCCAGGTCCCTGCGGTCGGGCCCGTCGCGGTGCCGGTGAAAGGATCGTTATTCTGGAAATTCTTCACTCCTGTCCAGCCGCGGCCGTACATAGCGGCACCCACCACAATTTTGCCCGGCGTCACGCCCTGTGACAGTAATGCCTGCACGCCATGATCGGTGGTGTAATCGGTATCGGGCTTCGAGGCGGAACCGTATAAGGCGGTTTGATGCCCCAGCGTCGTCAGTGAGAAAGCCCCATAGAAGTCGTAGCTCATCAGGAATATGTGATCCATATACTGCTGCGCGGCGCTGTAATCCACGTTATCAATTTTGTCCCTGCCTGCACTGATCGCCGAACTCAGTTCGTAGGTTTTTCCTGTCTGGGCGGACAATTCATTAAGCATCGCCCGCAGATCTTTCATCAGCTGCACATAGGTATCGCCATCCGCCGTGCTGCCCAGCGCCGGATTTTCACCGCCACCACCCGGAAATTCCCAGTCAATATCTACACCGTCAAAGAACTTCCAGGTTTGCAGAAATTCTTTTACCGAGGCCACGAAGACGTCCCGCTTCGCCTTATCCTTCATGAAATAGAACGGGTCTGACAACGTCCAGCCACCGATGGAAGGGACAATTTTCAGGTTTGGATAGGCTTTCTTCAGCGCCATCAGCTGACCAAAGTTACCTTTATAAGGTGCTGAATATTCACTGACGCCTTGCTGAGGCATCTGCACCGCAGCCCAGGGATCGTGTATCGCAACTTTAAAATCCTGACGCCCCGCACAGGCGCGTTGCAAGGCCTGAAAACTGCCCTCAATGCTTTTTAAACTGTCGTTAATCCCGTCCCCGCCGCAAATCGGCGTGAAGCCGTACAAGATATGTGTCAGGTTCTGCGCAGGGATTTTATCCACGGAGAATCCGCGACCATACACGCCCCACTCAACAAAATATGCGCCAACGACCTTGCCAGACTTGTTGTTATAAGGCTGGTTGTTTTCCTTCAGCGTGCTGGTTAACGGTAGCAGATGACTGCCGTCGGTATCTGCCACCACAATTTGTTTGGCATCGCTGGTGGTACAACCTTCGCTGTTACATAAGGCGACCTGTAACTGATAACGCCCGCCTTTATTGACAGCAAACGTGGCGCTGCCTGTCGCGCCTGAGGGACCGCTCCAGACCTGCGCACCATTGAGTAAAACTTTGGCCGTCTGGCCCGCGTCGCCGGTCCATAAATTCCAGGTGACCGTCACATCCGCCGCATTTTTTACCGTCACCAGCTGGTTATAGGCCGAGGCAGACTGATTGATATCAACAATGGCAAAGGTGGTTTCATCCGCGCCAAGGGTTGGCTTTCCGGGTAGAGCCGCCTGTGAGACCGGCGCAAGTACCGTGCCGATAAGCAAAGCCAGAAGGCTGACAGGAGTTTTGTACATGTGAAATTCCTCATTTTTTGACTGGAAGCGCTGCAAGAAGGGTTAATTCTCGATGTGAACTAACCAAGGCTTCGAGTATAAAATCAGACATAAACACATAACAATAATTAAACATTAAAACAGCATGACACTCATCACATTAACCTGAAATATCGATCTAAAAGAATAAGTTACATCAAAACTTTCTTTCATATGAAGATACCAATACATAAAAAATATGATTTGAATGTTAAACATAATTAATGATTATGTTTAACATTTAGCCTAACAGATATAAAAAGACGCCCGCCCCTTTCGGGAGCGGGCGTCTTAACGACCGGATGAAAACAGCGGAGACTTATTTGCTGATTTTGGCGTGCATTTCCTGCACCGAAATTACCTGCTCAGTCGGGTCAGATGACAGCGCCATCGCGGTAGCAAAACCACCGTTCAGCGTGGTGTCGTAATGCACTTTGTATTGCAGTGCGCTGCGACGGATAAGCTTAGAGTCTTCAATCGCCTGACGGCCAGCAGTGGTGTTCACGATATACACATATTCGCCGTTCTTGATACGGTCCTGAATATGCGGGCGGCCTTCATGCACCTTGTTGACCAGACGTGGATTAATTCCGGCCTCGCCCAGCACTACCGCCGTACCGTGGGTTGCATCCAGCTCGAAACCGCGTTTCAGCAGTTTCGCGGCTAAATCCACCACGCGACCTTTGTCACCCTCGCGGACTGACAACAGTGCGCGACCGGCTTTCTTCATACCGGAATTACTGCCCAGCTGCGCTTTAGCAAAGGCTTCTGCGAAGGTACGGCCGACGCCCATGACTTCACCGGTAGAACGCATTTCCGGCCCCAGAATCGGGTCAACGCCAGGGAATTTGTTGAACGGCAGTACCACTTCTTTCACGGAGTAGTAAGGCGGGATCACTTCTTCGGTAATGCCCTGCTGTGCCAGAGTCTGACCCGCCATCACGCGAGCCGCCACTTTCGCCAGCGGTACACCGGTCGCTTTGGAGACGAACGGTACGGTACGGGCTGCACGCGGGTTAACTTCAATCAGATAGACTTCGTTGTTCTTTACGGCGAACTGGACGTTCATCAGACCGCGAACGCTCAGCTCGAAGGCCAGTTTCTCGACCTGCTGACGCATCACATCCTGAATTTCCTGGCTCAGCGTGTAGCAAGGCAATGAACATGCGGAGTCACCGGAGTGAACACCCGCCTGTTCGATGTGCTCCATGATGCCGCCAATCAGTACGCGCTCGCCGTCGCAGATAGCATCAACGTCAACTTCTACGGCGTCGTCAAGGAAGCGATCCAGCAGAACCGGAGCATCGTTCGAGACGCTGACCGCGTTCTGGAAGTAACGGCGCAGGTCGATTTCGTCGTAGACGATTTCCATCGCGCGGCCGCCCAGCACATACGAAGGACGCACCACCAGCGGATAACCGATACCCGCCGCTTTTTCGACTGCCTGTTCGATAGTCGCAACGGTGGCGTTCGCCGGTTGTTTCAGACCCAGACGGTGAACCGCCTGCTGGAAACGTTCGCGGTCTTCGGCACGGTCAATCGCGTCCGGGCTGGTACCAATAATTGGCACGCCAGCAGCTTCCAGTTCACGCGCAAGTTTCAGCGGAGTCTGGCCGCCATACTGAACAATCACGCCTTTCGGCTGTTCGATACGCACGATTTCCAGCACGTCTTCCAGTGTCACGGATTCGAAATACAGACGGTCGGAAGTGTCGTAGTCGGTAGACACCGTTTCCGGGTTACAGTTAACCATGATGGTTTCGTAACCGTCTTCGCGCAGCGCCAGTGAGGCGTGAACGCAGCAATAGTCGAACTCGATACCCTGACCGATACGGTTTGGACCACCGCCCAGCACCATGATTTTTGGCTTGTCGTTGGTCGGGTTAGATTCGCATTCTTCTTCATACGTCGAATACATGTAGGCGGTATCGGTAGAGAATTCCGCCGCACAGGTATCCACACGTTTGTAGACCGGATGCAGGTTGTATTTGTGACGCAGTTTGCGCACTTCGCTTTCTGAAACGCCGACCAGTTTCGCCAGACGCAGATCCGCAAAACCTTTGCGCTTAAGCATGCGCAGGTAATCGTGAGTCAGAATGTTGAAGCCACCTTCAGCCACTTCATTTTCCAGTTTCACCAGTTCTTCAATCTGCACCAGGAACCAGCGATCCACGTTAGTCAGGTTGAAGATACCGTCAACGGACATCCCGGCACGGAAAGCATCAGCGATGTACCAGATACGCTCGGCACCGGCTTCTTTCAGCTCGCGACGAATTTTAGTCAGCGCTTCCGGGTCATCCAGACTCACTTTCGGGTCAAAACCACTCGCGCCCACTTCCAGACCGCGAAGGGCTTTTTGCAGAGATTCCTGCTGAGTGCGGCCAATCGCCATCACTTCGCCGACAGATTTCATCTGCGTGGTCAGACGGTCGTTGGCACCGGCAAATTTCTCGAAGTTGAAGCGAGGAATCTTGGTCACAACGTAGTCGATGGAAGGTTCGAACGAGGCCGGGGTTTTGCCGCCGGTGATGTCGTTCATCAGTTCATCGAGGGTGTAACCCACCGCCAGTTTCGCGGCCACTTTGGCAATCGGGAAACCGGTCGCTTTAGACGCCAGCGCGGAAGAACGTGATACGCGCGGGTTCATTTCGATAACGATCAGACGGCCATTTTTCGGGTTTACCGAGAACTGGACGTTAGAGCCACCGGTTTCTACGCCGATTTCACGCAGTACCGCCATCGAGGCGTTACGCATGATTTGGTATTCTTTGTCGGTCAGGGTTTGCGCGGGGGCCACGGTGATGGAGTCACCGGTATGGATGCCCATCGCATCGAAGTTCTCGATGGAGCAGACGATGATGCAGTTGTCGTTTTTATCACGCACCACTTCCATCTCGTACTCTTTCCAGCCAATCAGCGACTCATCAATCAGCAGCTCTTTGGTTGGAGAAAGATCCAGACCGCGTTCGCAAATCTCTTCAAACTCTTCACGGTTGTACGCGATACCGCCACCGGTGCCGCCCATGGTGAAGGAAGGACGAATGATGCACGGGAAGCCAACATCAGCGGCAACCGCCAGCGCTTCTTCCATAGTGTGTGCGATACCTGAACGTGCGGTGTCGAGGCCGATTTTTTTCATCGCCACGTCGAAACGGCGACGGTCTTCCGCTTTATCAATCGCATCGGCGGTCGCACCAATCATGGTCACGCCGAATTCTTCCAGCACGCCCTGACGTTCCAGTTCCAGCGCACAGTTCAGTGCGGTCTGGCCGCCCATGGTTGGCAGCACGGCATCCGGACGTTCTTTCTCGATAATCTTGCGCACCACTTCCCAGTGAATTGGCTCGATGTAAGTCGCATCGGCCATTTCCGGGTCAGTCATGATGGTCGCAGGGTTGGAGTTCACCAGAATGACGCGGTAACCCTCTTCACGCAGCGCCTTACACGCCTGCGCACCCGAGTAGTCAAATTCACAAGCCTGGCCGATAACAATCGGGCCGGCGCCCAGGATCAGGATGCTTTTTATGTCTGTACGTTTTGGCATTTTTTCTTGCTCCTGATTTATTTGCCTGTAAGAGTGGCGTCGTTTTTATTGGTAGCGCGAAAAGCTTCGATCAGTTCGATGAAGTGGTCGAACAGCGGTGCCGCATCGTGCGGACCCGGACTGGCTTCAGGGTGCCCCTGGAAGCTGAACGCCGCTTTATCGGTGCGATGAATTCCCTGCACCGTGTGGTCGAACAGTGATTTGTGGGTCACGCGCAGGTTGGCAGGCAGACCGGTTTCATCAACCGCAAAACCGTGGTTCTGCGCGGTGATCATCACGATATCTTTATCGATATCTTTTACCGGGTGGTTACCGCCGTGGTGGCCGAGCTTCATTTTTACGGTCTTCGCGCCGCTGGCCAGTGCCAGTAACTGGTGGCCGAGACAGATGCCGAATACCGGAATGTCAGTTTCCAGGAAGGATTTGATCGCCGCGATCGCGTAATCACATGGCTCCGGGTCACCCGGGCCGTTGGACAGGAAAATACCGTCCGGATTCATCTTCAGCACTTCTTCTGCAGGCGTTTGCGCAGGAACCACTGTCAGGCGGCAACCGCGATCCACCAGCATGCGCAGGATATTACGCTTCGCGCCGTAGTCGTAAGCCACCACGTGGAATGGCAGTTCTTCAGATTTCTTCGCTTCCGGCAGTTCGCCTTCCAGCGTCCAGCTGCCTTGCTGCCAGCTGTAGGATTCTGTCGTCGTCACTTCTTTCGCCAGATCCATCCCTTTCAGCCCCGGGAATGCTTTGGCTTTTTGCAGCGCCAGTTCAGCATCCGGTGAATCGCCCGCAATGATGCAGCCGTTCTGTGCGCCTTTTTCACGTAACAGGCGGGTCAGTTTGCGGGTATCAATATCGGCGATGGCAACGATGTTGTTGCGCTTGAGATAATCAGAGAGGTTTTCTTCACTGCGGTAATTGCTGGCAATCAGAGGTAAATCGCGAATGACCAGGCCTTGAGCGTGTACTGCGGAGGATTCTGCATCAGCGGCGTTAGTGCCGACATTACCGATATGGGGATAAGTGAGAGTGACAATCTGGCGGGAATAGGAAGGATCAGTGAGGATTTCTTGATAACCGGTCATCGACGTATTGAAGACCACTTCCCCCACTGCCGACCCTTCTGCCCCGATGGCCCGACCGTGGAATTGGGTTCCGTCTTCCAGAACCAATAGCGCTGACTTTATCAAAGCATCCTCCAAGAATAATAAATCACAATATCTGCATATTAATTCAGATAACCCGATCTAAATCAATGCAAAAATCGCTCCCAAAGGCAATTTTTGGCAAATTGCGCGCATTCTAATGATGGCAGTACGGTTTGTCTACCAAAAGCACCAATATTTCTCTTCTTTTCGTACAACTCAGAGAAAAGGCTCTCTGACTGGCATAAAAATAGTGACTAAGTCGTCATAGTAACCGTTTGCGGGAGAGGATGTGTGGAAAATGACGAGCAAAGGGGAATTGTTACAGAGCCGGAGAGTGGTCGCGTTCAAAAAACATGCAATACATCAGATAAAACCAGTGAAAACACTATAAAAATGAGAACACACAGATAAAAACAAGCGAAACACTTATTTTTTAATAAAAAGAGAAGGGCAATCAAGGAACTGCCCTTTTATCAAAACATTATGACCAAAACAACCACATCACATCTAAAACATCTTTTACAAATCGTCTAAACCAAGCACATCGCGCATATCATAAAGACCGGTTTTATGTGAAGAAAGCCATTTACCTGCACGAACTGCACCATTCGCAAAGGTCATACGGCTGGAAGCCTTGTGCGTTATCTCAACCCGCTCACCGATATCTGCAAACATCGCGGTGTGTTCACCGACGATATCGCCTGCACGAATCGTGGCAAAACCAATACTCTTTGGATCACGTTCACCGGTATAACCTTCACGGGCATACACCGCGCACTCTTTGAGATCACGGCCTAATGCACCGGCAATCGCTTCACCCATCGCCAGTGCTGTACCTGATGGTGCATCAACTTTATGACGGTGGTGCGCTTCCACGATTTCAATATCCGTGTAATCGCCCATGACTTTGGCCGCCTTTTCCAGCAGCTTGAGGACAACATTCACGCCAACGCTGAAGTTGGCGGCAAAAACGACCGGAATGATCTCCGAAGCCTGCTTAATTGCGGCCTTACCGGCATCATCAAAGCCCGTGGTCCCGATAATCATGCCTTTATGGTGCTTCTGGCAAAATTCCAGATGCGCCAGCGTGCCTTCCGGACGGGTGAAGTCGATCAAAATATCGAAGTCATTCGTCACAGCATCCAGATTGTCATGCACTTTAATGCCCATAGTACCGACACCGGCCAGTTCACCCGCATCGGCACCCACTAAGGAAGAGCCCGAACGTTCCAGCGCTGCGCCCAACACCACACCATCGGCATCGGATACGGCCTGAATCAGCTGCCGGCCCATGCGGCCACCTGCGCCAACAATGGCCATGCGAATATCAGCGTTACTCATAATTACTCTCTTCTTATAGGGGTTCTGCCGTGAAACAGAATCAGGTTATCGGCCCCGCCATGAGGGAGCCAGCGAAATTGCCTCATAATTAGAAAATTATGATACAGGCCGGTTAATATCAGTAAAAGCCATCTGGTTTCAGGTTACTAAACGTAGGGTTTTGTGTTAACCCGCTGACGGAACTGGAACTTGATGGGCGAAACTCACCAAAAAGTCCCCGAAAACGCCATTCGCATAATCATGCAATAACCTGCATAAACTCTGCCATTCCAACACCTCAGTCACCTTATCACTCACTTTTGCGATTTTACCACCGTCCTTCAAAGCACCGTCTGACAATATGTTATTCAGGAATAAAGCGAACATGTCGGCGATATCTGCGCACTTTTGTTCCTGCTGCCGTAATGACAAATAATGCATCAAACGCAGCATTTCTTAGATCTGAAACATTAAATTTTTATTATATCTACACAAATAATATTGATAAAACCAATGATTGTGGTAATAAATAGCAACCTAATTTTAACTGCGGAAATTTGATTTAAACGCAGTCAAAATGAGTAGCCTGGCATCATAAGGCGCGTCTTCACCCTCACCAGACAGTCATCAGTGAGGGGAAAAATAAAAATACAGGGCCAATATTGTTGCTGATTTTTCTAATCAGCATGTTGGCACAGGGACTCAAGATGAAATTCAAACTAAACAAAGTCGCCCAGGCGACTACTGCTGGCCTGTTCTTTGGCTTAGCCTCTTTCGCTTCACACGCAGAAATCACCCTGATTAAACAAGACCCGCAGCCGAACGATCCGCTGAGCCGCCTGCAATTCCAGGTTGGCGGGAGTATTCGTCCGCAGTTCCAGTTCCAGAATGGCGTGAAAAACTACAAAACTAACGGTTTTGATGGCGGTACACGTTTCCGTTTCTCCACTGATTATTATCTGTTTGATGATATCAGCTGGATTAACTACTACGAACTGGGTGTCAATATCCCGGCCCTGACGGGCTGGGACAATCACCACGCAGATGGCGCGCATAACACCAGCCGCCGTATGCTTTATACCGGTCTGAAAAGTAAAACCTACGGCCAGCTGACTTTTGGTCAGCAAAACAGCGTTTACTACGATGTGGTCGGTGCGAAAACCGATATCTGGGATTACGACATGCTCGCCCAGGCACCGGGTAATGGTGTGAACGGCGATTACGACGGTTCTTACCGTTCCCGTAAGATGCTGAAATACAAAAACACCTTCGGCGACGCCGATGTGTATGCCTCTTACCTGTTCGAAGACAACGAGTTGCTGACCGGCAAAAATGGCCTGCGTTACAAACGTAACGGCGGCGGTTCCGTCGGTGTGGATTACCACATCACCAAAGATCTGACCTGGGGTACGGCGTACAACTACACCGACGCAGAAATGAGAAACCCTGGCGATAACACCTCTAAAGACTACAACCAGAGCATTGTCGGTACCGCACTGAGCTGGAAACCGGGCAACTGGACAGCGTCCTTCGGCGGCGGGTACTACCATGACTTCCTGACCACTGGCGTGAAAACTGAAGACAACTTCTTCGCGGGCGACGCTTACGGTCTGGAATACTTCCTGGGCTATGCTTTCCCAATCAATCAGCTGGCAGTTAAAACCATTCAGCCATACTTCATGGGCGACCGTCTGACCTATGTGACTGGCCGTAATTACCAGCGTATTGATAACGGGCTGGGCGTGTCCTTCCAGCTTGATTACGGCTTCCGTGTTGATTACGAGCACGTGTTCACGTCCTCTACCGATAACCTCGGTGATATGAACCTGATCCGTCTGCGTTACGACTTCTAAGCCTTAACGATTGAACTCTGAGGGCCGGCTTTACGTCTTATTGACGGGCTGGCCCTTTCTTTTTACATCATTTCACCTATCCCGCAGAAGCAAAGCCAGACTAGACTCATAGAGACAATTGTCGCTATATCCACTTTGTAACCTGCAGGAGAGCTTTGCGATGTCAGCATTATTCCGGTCCGACATAACTGCCATTGGCGACTATCGAGCCGAATTGGGTGAAACTCCCGTCTGGTGCCAGCGCACACAATCTTTGCTTTGGGTCGATATTCTGGCTCAGCGCGTTCTGCGCTACTGGCCTGATACCGGGCAAACTGAAATCCATGAGCTTCCCGCCGTCACCAGCGCCGTGTTGCTGACCGAAAAGAGAAATCAATTTTTGCTGGTTTCCGTCGACGGGATCTACCTCTACGATTACGAGCAAAAATCCCTTCAGAAGCTTTGTGATTATCCCGGTGCCGAAGGCACGCGGCCGAACGAAGCCGCTGTCGCCCCCGACGGCTCGCTGTGGTTTGGTACGCTCGATATTAAGGAAGAGAAGGACAACGGCCAATGGTTCCGCTATGAAGCAGGGGCAGAAAAACCTGAAATGATGCTCGATGGTGTCGGTTGTACCAACACGCTGGTCTGGCATGAAGGTAAAGTCTGGTTCGCGGACAGCAAGAAAAAACGCTTCTTTTCCGCCAACGCCCGTCGAATCAATCCGCTGAAAATATCCTGCTTCTCTTCAGGCGATAAAATCCCGGATGGTTCAGCACTGACACAAAATGGCTGGCTGATTACCGCATGCTGGGGATCGAAATGCCTGCTGCGTCAGCAGATTAATCAGGGTGAATTACTGAAGCTGGATACGCAACCGGTGCCGGTGACACAACCGAGTTGCTGCACGTTTGGTGGTCCGGATATGACTGAGCTGTTTATCACCTCAGCCCGTAAAAACCTCGATGCGCCACATGCACTGGAAGGTGCGTTACTGCATGTAGAAACTACCGCGGTGGGTGCGCCACAGAATTTGTTTAAACTCGAAAAGCCTTAATTCCCTCCGGATTTCAGCGATAAAAAAACCGGCCACAGTGAGCCGGTTTTTCATTTTAAAGCCTGATGTCAGTCGATCTGTTTTACATCTACGCGCAGCTCTTTCGGCACTTCGAACACGATATTTTCTTCGCGTCCTTCGATGTTAATCACATCAAGGCCACCAAAGGTTTTCAGCTTGCTGATCACGTCCTGCACCAGAATATCCGGTGCAGATGCGCCTGCCGTTACGCCAATGCTTTTCGCATCTTTCAGCCAGCCTTCCTGAATATCAGCTGCCGAGTCGATGAGATAAGAAGGCACACCGACACGCTGGGCGAGTTCCGCCAGACGGTTGGAGTTTGATGAGTTTTTCGAGCCGACTACCAGCACAACATCTGCGCCATCCGCCAGCGTACGCACGGCTTCCTGACGGTTAGTGGTGGCGTAACAGATATCATCTTTGCGCGGCCCGACAATGTTCGGGAAACGATCTCGCAACGCATCAATGATCGCTGAAGTATCGTCAACCGATAGCGTGGTTTGCGTCATAAAGCACAGGTTGTTTTCATCTTTCACCTGCAATTTATACACATCTTCCGGTGCTTCAACCAGATACATGCCCCCGTTCGGGTTGCTGTACTGGCCCATCGTGCCTTCCACTTCCGGGTGACCGGCATGACCAATCAAAATGGCTTCAGTGCCTTTACGACTGGCGCGCGCCACTTCCATATGTACTTTGGTCACCAGCGGACAGGTCGCATCAAACAACATCGTCAGGTCACGGGCTTTCGCTTCTGCGCGAACAGCCTGAGAAACACCGTGGGCGGAGAAGATCAGAATTGAGCCATCCGGCACTTCGCTGATTTGCTCAATGAAAACCGCTCCGCGCTGACGCAGGCTGTCGACCACATAGCGGTTGTGTACCACTTCGTGACGTACATAAATAGGTGCGCCGTAAATTTCCAGCGCACGTTCAACAATACTGATTGCGCGGTCAACGCCCGCGCAAAACCCTCTCGGGTTAGCCAGCAATATCTGCATGTTTCCCCTCAAGCTCCGGGTCAATTTCCAGCACTTCAATATCGAAATCGATATGTTGCCCTGCCAGCGGATGGTTGAAATCTACAGTGATGGAATCTTCGGTCACTTCACGGACAACGCCAGGCATTTCACTGCCATCGCGGCCGCTGAACAACATGATGGTGCCGACATCCGGCACCCCTGTTTCCTGAAAATCACGACGGGAGAAGAACTGAACCAGATCCGGGCTTTTAGTCCCGAATGCCGATTCAGGGGCTAACGTGAATGCACGTTTATCCCCCACGTTCAGCCCTAACAGCTGATTTTCCAGCGCGTCAGACAAGCTGCTGTCGCCAAGGCGAAACAGCGCAGGTTTCCCATTAGCGCGGGTCGATTCTGCCGTCGAGCCGTCTTCCAGCTTCAACGTAAAATGCACCAGCACGGCGCTGTCGTGTTTCACCTGTTGAGACATAATTCTTATCCTTTGCTCTTCGTGGCTTCATTCGGTTTAGCCAGAAAACCTTCCAGCACCACCATTGCCGCACCGACGCAGATAAAACTGTCGGCCAGATTGAAGGTCGCGAAATGCCAGCTACCGACATAAAAATCGATAAAGTCGACCACGAAACCGTGGTACAGGCGGTCAAACAAGTTACCGAGTGCGCCACCGATAATCATAGCGAAGGCAATGTTATTCAGCTTCTGCTTCGCGCTGCCGCGATACATCAGCACGACCAGCGCCACGACGATAACCAGTGCGATTAACGCGAAGAACCAACGCTGCCAGCCGCCTTTATCTGCCAGGAAACTGAACGCAGCACCATGGTTCTGGGCGTAGAACAGATTTAAATACGGGATCAACGGCATGGATTCGCCGAGCTGGAAGTTTCCCATAATGAGAAACTTACTGCCCAGATCCACGATAATGACTACGACCGCCAGCCAGAGCCAGCGGAGTCCGGTGGAACAAATCGATTTACTCATTATGCAAACTTACGCTCTTCGCCGTCGCCAGCGATGTTAGTGACACAACGGCCGCAGATATCGCTATGTTCCGCGTTCTGGCCGACGTCAGTAGTGTAATGCCAGCAGCGCGGACATTTGTCGCCTTCCGCTTTCGCCAGACCGATTTTCAGGCCTTTGAGCAATTCACTCGGCACAGCGGCATCGTCTGCTTCAGACAGCGCGGCAACTTTCGCACCTGAAGTCAGCAGCACGAAGCGCAATTCGTTGCCCAGAGAACGCAGGTCGGCTGCCAGCGCATCATCAGCAAACAGCGTGACCGCCGCTTCCAGAGAACCGCCCAGACGTTTATCTGCACGCGCCTGTTCAATCACTTTATTCACTTCGCCACGGACTTTCAGCAGTTCATCCCAGAACGCATCGTTCATGGATTCGTTGCCCGCCAGACCGAACAAGCCGTCATACCATTCTTCGGTAAAGACGAATTTCTCACGGCTGCCCGGCAGCTCAGCCCAGATTTCATCTGCGGTGAACGACATGATTGGCGCCATCCAGCGGACCAGTGCTTCGCTGATAAAGTAAAGCGCAGTCTGGCAGCTGCGACGTGCAATGCTGTCGCTTTTCGCGGTGTACTGGCGATCTTTAATGATGTCCAGATAGAAGGAACCCATTTCGATCGAGCAGAACTGCATCAGGCGCTGCACCACACCGTGGAAATCATAGGCTTCATACGCGGCAATGATTTCTTCCTGTGCGGCTTTCGCACGGCCAACAGCCCAGCGATCCAGAACAACCATGTCTTCCGGAGCCACGCTGTGCAGCGCCGGATCGAAACCGTTAAGGTTCGCCAGCAGGAAGCGCGCGGTGTTACGGATACGGCGGTAAGAGTCCGCAGCACGTTTGAGGATTTCGTCGGACACGGCAATTTCGCCGGTGTAATCCGTTGATGCCACCCACAGACGCAGGATGTCGCCACCCAGCTTGTTCATCACGTCTTGCGGCGCGATGGTGTTGCCGATGGATTTAGACATTTTGCGGCCCTGACCATCCACGGTGAAACCGTGCGTCAGAACTTGTTTGTAAGGCGCTTTGCCTTTCATGGCAGTCGAAATCATCAGGGAAGACATGAACCAGCCACGATGCTGGTCAGAACCTTCCAGATACAGATCCGGCGAATGACCATTAAATTCAGGGCGCACATCCACAACGGAAGAATGTGTTGAACCGGAGTCAAACCACACGTCCAGCGTATCAGGCACTTTGACGTAATCGGCAGCGTCGGCACCCAGAATCTCTTCCGGATTCAGATCCCACCACGCCTGAATGCCGTCCACTTCAACACGTTTAGCGACTTCTTCCATCAGCTCAATGCTGCGCGGATGCAGTTGCTCAGTGTCTTTGTGAACGAACAGAGACATCGGCACGCCCCACGTGCGCTGACGGGAGATACACCAGTCAGGACGGTTAGCGACCATGTTTTCGATACGCGCCTGACCCCAGTCAGGGATCCACTGCACGCCTTTGATCTCTTCCAGAGACTGCTGACGCAGACCTTTCTGATCCATGCTGATGAACCATTGTGGCGTAGCACGGAAGATGATCGGCGTTTTGTGACGCCAGCAGCACGGGTAGCTGTGCGTGATTTTCTCAACGTGCAGCAATGCGCCTTTTTCGCGCAGCAGTTCAACGATCAGGTCGTTGGCTTTAAAGACGAATTTACCGTCCAGCTTCGGGTAAGTGCCTGGCAGGTAGCAGCCGTTCGGCCCTACCGGGTTGGCTACTTCCAGACCGTATTTCTGGCCGATGACAAAGTCATCCGGACCGTGGCCTGGTGCGGTATGCACGGCACCGGTACCGGCATCGAGCGTTACGTGGTCGCCCATGATCGCCGGAACGTCGAAACCAAGGAACGGGTGTTTGAAGCGCAGCAGCTCGAGATCCGCACCTTTACACTCGCCCAGGATGGTCCATTCTGCGATACCGGCACGTTTCATGACGCTTTCAACCAGCTCGGTTGCCAGGATCAGGCACTGGCCTTCAACCTGAACCAGCTGATAAGAAAACTCAGGGTTCAGTGAAATCGCACGGTTAGCAGGCATGGTCCACGGCGTGGTGGTCCAGATAACCAGCGAGATCGGGCCGTTAAAAGCAGATACGCCAAACTTCGCAGCCACGGCGGCAGCGTCAGTCGCGTTGAACGCCACATCAATAGAAGGAGACGCTTTGTCGTAATACTCAACTTCTGCTTCTGCCAGGGATGAACCGCAATCTGTACACCAGTGAACCGGCTTAGCCCCTTTGTGCAGGTGGCCGTTACCGATGATTTTACCCAGCGCACGAATAATGTTGGCTTCAGTTTTGAAATCCATGGTCAGGTACGGGTGATCCCAGTCGCCCAATACGCCCAGACGGATGAAGTCTTTCTTCTGGCCTTCAACCTGCTCTGCTGCGTATTTACGGCACGCTTCACGGAATTCTGCCGCAGTGACTTTCTCGCCCGGCTTGCCGATCAGTTGCTCGACTTTCAGCTCGATTGGCAGACCATGACAGTCCCAGCCCGGAACATACGGCGCATCAAAGCCCGCCAGTCCTTTGGACTTAACGATCATGTCTTTAAGAATTTTATTTACTGAGTGACCAATATGAATGCTGCCGTTCGCATACGGAGGGCCGTCATGCAAAATAAAGGTTTTCTTGCCTTTCTTGGCAGCACGAATAATCCCGTACAGATCCTGGTCATACCAATTTTTCAGCATGTCAGGTTCACGCTTGGCCAGATCGCCACGCATCGGGAACCCTGTTTCCGGCAAATTCAGGGTGTTCTTGTAGTCACTCATAGATTCTCGGTTCCGTTTTCGGCTGGATTCCAGGCTTTGTTACACGCCTGTCAGTACATGTTTAGCGCAGTGTCTTTAACCCAAAGAATTCCCGGGCCGTCACTTCATCGTTCGCAATCTGTTGCTTTAAAGCATCAAGCGAGGAGAAACGCTGTTCGTTGCGCAATTTCGCGCGGAGCACCACGTCAATGTGGCGCCCGTATAAATCTAATGTGGTGTCGAGAAGGTGCACTTCCAACTGCTTGCGCACACCACCGACTGTCGGACGTATTCCTATGTTCGCCACGCCCGGCAAAGGTTCAGGCCCGAGGCCTAAGACTTCAACGGCATACACGCCGCGTACCGGCGAAACGACTCGCTTGAGCGGGACGTTGGCGGTCGGGAAACCAATGGTACGTCCCAGCTTATCGCCATGAACAACACGCCCTGAAATACTGAACGGATGGCCGAGTAAGTTTTCGGCCAGAGCTAAATCGTCATCCCGCAGCGCATTACGGATAGCCGTACTGCTGATGCGGTTCTCCCCTTCACGGAAAGTTTGCGTGCTGATCACTTCAAAGCCGTATTCTTCCCCGGCTTTCTGCAATAGCTCAAAATCTCCCAGACGACTGGCACCAAAACGAAAATCATCCCCGACAGTCAGGAATTTAACGCCCAGCTTTTCGACCAGCAGTTGCGAGATAAAGGCCTGCGCCATGTGGGCAGCGAACCGGGGCTCGAAACGCACACATAAAAGATAATCAACGCCGCACTCTGCCAGATACTTGGCTTTGTCGCGCAAACTGGTCAGTCGTGCAGGTGCTTTATCACCGGCAAACAGCTCCAGAGGCTGTGGCTCAAAAATCATTACCATCACCGGTAACCCCAGACGTTGACCTTCCAGCTTCAGCTGTTCAATCAGGGCCTGGTGGCCACGGTGTACACCATCAAAATTGCCAATAGTCAGCACACATCCATGATGACGTGCTCGAATATTGTGTATTCCGCGAATTAGCTCCATAGCTGGCTCAAATCCAATGCTGACTCATAAAGATGGAAATCGGCGGATTATACCTTGTACAGCCTCCAAGGTTAACCAGCGATTAGCAGGATCTCACCATTCTCTCTTGCATACGGCAGATATTGCGGTTCAAATGGCAGCGTGGCGATGAAAATCTTTCGTTGCATACAGGGAATGCGTGACTTTTCGCATAAACAAAGCGTTAATGGCCGTAGTGGGCAGTTTGTACACTCTCCTGTCGATTTTTCTCGCGAAAGACTGTATTCCGATGCCGGAAGCTGTTAAAATCCTGCGCCATCACAACGTAACAAGCGACGATCGAAGTTTACTCTTTAAAACGCCGCTTATTTGCACAAATCCGTTGACAAAAGAAGACCGAAAAGGCATATTCCTCGGCCTTTGAATTGTTCATCAATAGAAAAATATTTGGGAGTTGGCCTTGGCTAATATCAAATCAGCTAAGAAACGCGCCGTACAGTCAGAAAAACGCCGTAAGCACAACGCGAGCCGTCGTTCTATGATGCGTACCTTTATCAAGAAGGTATACGCGGCTATTGCAGCAGGCGACAAAGCTGCTGCACAAAACGCATTTAACGAAATGCAACCAATCGTGGACCGTCAGTCTTGCAAAGGCCTGATCCACAAAAACAAAGCAGCGCGTCATAAGTCAAATCTGACTGCGCAAATCAACGCAATGCAATAATCGCATTACGCTGAAATGCTTGATAAAAAAACCGGCTCAGGCCGGTTTTTTTATATCTTAAATTTGAGTCACAGCGAAAAGCTACTCAAACAGCGCCGTGAAATCGGTGTGACAAATCCGCTGTACTGAAGGATGCTGGATCATACGCTCCGCAAAAATCACGTAGTACTCTTCCATGATCCCCTCCAGCCGCCCGACCTCTTCAATTTTTTCATCCTGAAATTCTGTCGACGAATAGATAGCCGGTGCGACAAAAATCGCATTATTGTTCATTCCGAAAGCTTTCATCAGCGCCGCATCATCAAACTCCCCCAGAATATTGACGTTAAGCCCCTTCGTGTTAAACCAGTTAAGCAGCTTGCGTCCCAGCATGGATCGCCGACCGGGGATCAGCAAAGGCCGCTGCTCGAGACAGGCTGGAAAACTCATTTCCGACATCGGCTGGCAGCAAAAGAAGCTGATCGGGCTTTCACCCAGTTTCACGGAGAACAATCCTTCCTGCTGCGTGGAGTCCACCGGGCAATCTGACAAAATCATATCCAGCTTGTGCAGACTCAGCTGCTCAAGCAGCATTTCATGTGTTGATTCAAAGCAACGCAGATGAATTTTCGCATTGTCCGGTACGGCCGCTTCCAGCACCCGGCTGACCAGGCGTTTGGATAGCGCATCCGCCACGCCCACATCAAACAGCAGGCTCGACTCTTTGCGATAATTCACGATATCCAGCATTTCCTGACTGAGTGTGAACATTTTGTCCGCATAGCGATACACCAGTTGCCCCAGCTCAGAAGGTACCAGACCGCGCCCCTGACGTTTGAACAGCTTGCCACCCAGTCTCTCTTCCAGCGATTTAATCTGGCCGGTGATGGTCTGCGGCGTCAGATACAGTGCCTCTGCGGCTCCCACGACAGAACCTGATTTACACACGTGCCAGAAATAATACAAATGGTTGTAGTTAATATGAGGCATGGTTTCATCCTTTCTGAAGTATGAAGTCAGCATCATGCTGCGCGGTTTCCCGCACAGCACAGGGTTTAATGATGCGCTTTTTTCGGCAAAGCGCGGCTCAGCATCAGGAAACCTATAACAGCTGAAGCCACTGATCCCATCAGAATGCCCATTTTTGCGTAAGTCAGCAGCGCCGGATCAAGTGAAGCAAATGCCAGTGAGCCGATAAAAATGGACATGGTGAAACCAATCCCGCACAGCACTGACACCGCTGCAATCTGGCTAAACGTAATACCGGATGGCAGACGGGTGATGCCCAGCTTCAGCGCCAGCCCGCCGAAAAGAATGATGCCTGACGGTTTACCCAGCAACAGTCCCGCCATGATACCCATCGGTAACATTGAAAACGCACCGGCAGCCGTCACACCATGCAATGAGATACCGGCATTGGCGAAAGCAAAAACAGGCAGAATGAACCAGGCAACGTAAGGATGAATTCCATGCTCAAGACGGCGCGCTGGTGAGGTTTTATTCTCTTTGGTTCGGAGCGGGATAAGGAATCCAAGGATCACACCCGCCAGCGTCGCGTGAATACCTGATTTTAGTACGCACACCCAGAACACGGCGCCAATGAGCAGATAAGGCGTCAGCTTGGTTACACCACGCCAGTTCAGCCAGGCCAGAACCGCGATACACGCCGCAGATAACCCAAGCGCAATCATTGAGACATCATGGCTGTAGAACAACGCAATGATAACGATCGCACCCAAATCATCAATGATGGCCAGTGCCAGCAGAAACACTTTCAGGCCAGTTGGCACGCGGGACCCCAGCAGTGCCATCACACCCAGCGCAAAGGCAATGTCCGTGGCTGCCGGAATAGCCCACCCCTGACGAGCAATGTCGTCCCCACCGTTAAACAGTAAGTAGATCAGAGCCGGAACGATCATCCCACCCAATGCGGCAATCGCCGGGAACAGAGCCTGTTCGCGATTTGCCAGCGCGCCTTCACACAGTTCACGCTTCACTTCCAGGCCAATCATCAGGAAGAATACGGCCATCAGCCCGTCGTTAATCCACAGCAAAAGCGGTTTGTCGATCAGCAATTCAGAAAAACGCAGCGTAACCGGAATATCCAGAAATGCCTGATACGCCCCCTGCAATGGGGTATTCGCCATAATAAGCGCCACGATAGCGGCAAGGATCAGTACGATACCGCCTGCGGCCTCTAAGCGTAAAAACTGACGAATGATATTCGACATTCTGACTCTCCTGTAAAAAAGGCGTGGCGATAAAAGGATTGCCACAATGGAATGCGCGAATTGTACGCACAGAATCACTTCGTAAAAAGTCGATTATTTCTGGAGTATAGCTCGGCTTTTACGAATGGTATGGCTTTGCATTTTCTTTATAAAACCCATAAAAAAATCCCCGGAGCGTGAACCGCTGCCGGGGATTTTATCTGGCTTTCTGCCGCTGAAGTCAGCGAGAGATTAGCGGGTCAGATCGTCAAAGAACTTTTTCACGCCATCCAGGAAGCTTTTAGAACGCGGGCTGTTTTTTTCACCCGATACGCCACCAAAGCTTTCTTCCAGATCACGCAGCAATTGCTTCTGCTTCTCGCTCAGGCTGACCGGCGTTTCAACGACCACGCGGCACATCAGGTCGCCCTGAGCACCACCACGGACAGATTTCACACCGCGTCCGCGCATACGGAACATTTTGCCCGTTTGCGTTTCGGCAGGGATCTTCAGACTCACGCGGCCATCCAGCGTTGGCACTTCAATTTCGCCACCCAGTGCAGCCATGGCAAAGTTGATTGGCACTTCGCAGTACAGGTTATTACCTTCACGCTCAAAGATTTTGTGCGCTTTAACCTGAACCTGAACGTACAGATCGCCTGACGGAGCACCGTGCTCGCCCGCTTCGCCTTCACCTTCCAGACGAATACGGTCGCCGGTATCGACACCCGCAGGAATTTTCACTGACAGCGTTTTAGAGCGCTCTACGCGACCATGACCGTGACATTTGTTGCACGGATCTTTAATCACTTTACCGCGACCCTGACAGGTAGGACACGCCTGCTGGACAGTGAAGAAGCCCTGACGCATCTGAACCTGGCCTGCACCATGACAGGTCGGACAGGTGGCCGGAGAGCTGCCCGCTTTCGCGCCGCTGCCGTGGCAGACGTCACATTCATCCAGTGTCGGGATGCGGATTTCTTTGGTGACACCACGAACGGCCTCTTCCAGAGTCAGATCCATGTTGTAACGCAGATCAGAACCCCGGCTGGCACGCTGACGGCGACCGCCGCCAAAGATGTCGCCAAAGACGTCACCAAAGATGTCGCTGAAATCTGCACCGCCGCCGCCGTAACCACCGCCACCGCCCATGCCACCTTGTTCAAAGGCTGCATGACCGTACTGGTCGTAGGCCGCACGTTTTTGCGCATCGGTCAGGATTTCATAAGCTTCTTTAATTTCTTTAAACTTACTTTCGGACTCTTTATCGCCCTGATTGCGGTCAGGGTGATGTTTCATTGCCAGGCGCTTATAAGCCTTTTTGATTTCACGCTCATCCGCTGTTTTGGATACGCCTAAAATCTCATAATAATCTTGCTTCGCCATGCTTTAACCTACCCTCAACATGCGTGCACGGGCGTAGAGTTTCCTCGACGCCCGTGCTGGTTATCAGTAAAACTTCTTACTGTGCCCGCTTAAGGGCGATTATTTTTTGTCTTTAACTTCTTCGAATTCAGCGTCAACAACGTCGTCATCTTTCTGCGCGCTGTTATCGCCGCCTTCAGCCTGGCCTTGCTGCTGAGCCATTTCCATCAGTTTGCCGGAAACCTGTACCAGCGCCTGGATTTTCGCTTCGATATCAGCCTTGTCTTCACCTTTAGCCGAAACTTCCAGTGCTTTCAGGGCTTCTTCTACTGCGGTTTTGTCTTCAGCTGGCAGTTTATCGCCGGCGTCTTCCAGTTGCTTACGGGTACCGTGGATCAGGTGATCCGCCTGGTTGCGGGTCTGAACCAGTTCTTCAAACTTACGGTCAGATTCAGCATTGGCTTCAGCATCGTTGACCATTTTCTGGATTTCTTCTTCGCTCAGACCAGAAGATGCCTTGATGGTGATCTTCTGCTCACGGTTGGTAATCTTGTCTTTCGCAGACACATGCAGAATACCATCGGCGTCAAGGTCGAAGGTCACTTCGATCTGTGCCTGACCGCGAGGCGCTGCCTGAATACCATCCAGGTTGAATTGACCCAGAGATTTGTTATCACTTGCACGCTTACGTTCACCCTGCAACACATGGATGGTTACTGCAGACTGGTTGTCTTCCGCAGTAGAGAACACCTGGCTGTGTTTAGTCGGGATGGTGGTGTTTTTAGTGATAAGCGGAGTCATCACGCTGCCCATGGTTTCGATACCCAGAGACAACGGAGTCACGTCCAGCAGCAGAACGTCTTTCACGTCACCTGCCAACACACCACCCTGAACTGCTGCACCGATTGCCACAGCTTCGTCCGGGTTCACGTCTTTACGTGGTTCTTTACCAAAGAATTCAGCAACTTTCTTCTGAACCATTGGCATACGGGTCTGACCACCCACCAGGATAACGTCCTGAATGTCAGAAACTGACAGACCTGCGTCTTTCAGAGCCACTTTCAGTGGTTCGATAGAACGGTTAACCAGGTCTTCTACCAAAGATTCCAGTTTTGCACGGGTCACTTTGATGTTCATGTGTTTTGGACCTGACGCATCAGCAGTGATGTACGGCAGGTTCACGTCAGTTTGCTGAGCTGAAGACAGTTCGATCTTCGCTTTTTCAGCAGCTTCTTTCAGACGTTGCATCGCCAGTGGATCGTTACGCAGATCCATGCCTTGCTCTTTCTTAAATTCTTCAACGAGGTAGTTGATCATGCGGCTGTCGAAGTCTTCACCACCGAGGTGTGTGTCACCGTTGGTTGCCAGAACTTCGAAAGTTTTTTCGCCGTCAACTTCGTCGATTTCGATAATAGAGATATCGAAAGTACCACCACCGAGGTCGTATACCGCGATAGTGCGGTTACCGATTTCACGATCCAGGCCATAAGCCAGTGCCGCTGCGGTTGGTTCGTTGATGATACGTTTAACTTCCAGACCTGCGATACGGCCGGCGTCTTTAGTTGCCTGACGCTGAGCATCGTTGAAGTAAGCAGGTACGGTGATAACCGCTTCAGTCACTGGTTCGCCCAGATAATCTTCAGCAGTTTTCTTCATTTTCTTCAACACTTCTGCAGAGATCTGCGGAGGTGCAATTTTCTGACCTTTAACGTCGATCCAGGCGTCGCCATTGTCAGCGCCTACGATCTGGTAAGGCATAATGCCTTTGTCGCGTTGAACTTCTTCGTCCTGGAAGCGACGGCCAATCAGGCGCTTGATCGCAAACAAGGTGTTCTGCGGGTTAGTCACAGCCTGACGTTTAGCCGGAGAACCTACCAGAGTCTCGCCATCTGCCGCATAAGCGATGATGGAAGGAGTGGTGCGGTCGCCTTCAGCATTCTCCAGTACACGAGCAGTCGTGCCATCCATGATAGCTACACAAGAGTTGGTGGTGCCCAGGTCGATCCCAATAATTTTACCCATCTAAAACGTCTCCACTTAAATTCATATTCGTTCAGGTTGCTACTGTATATGTGGCCGATCTTTACGATTTCAACAGCCCCATTTAACGGATTTCCCGACGGTAACAACTGCGGTTGGGAATAAGATGGGGCCATGCTGCTCAGCATCAAGGGGCAAAGTGAAAAAAAATCTTCAATTGCTGTTACGCCAGATCAATGTTTGCTGACGCAACCCTCCTTATGATGCCGCGCGCTTCCAAAGATATGTGGCTTTTTTACCCATTTCCAAGCGTTCTTCCCCCGATTATCAATTAATAATAATTCCGATACAGAGGATCTATGCACAGTAAACCCTTAGCAAATCCAGGCCCGCTCGGGCTGATGGGATTTGGTATGACCACTATCTTATTGAATTTACACAATGCAGGCTTTTTCCCTCTCACCGCAGTGATTGTGAGCATGGGCATTTTTTATGGCGGACTGATTCAGATCCTCGCCGGGATGATGGAATTTAAAAAAGGGAACACGTTCGGCACGACCGCGTTCACTTCATATGGTGCCTTCTGGCTGAGCCTGGTTGGCATCCTGATGCTGCCACGCATGGGCCTGGCTGACGCCAGCAGCGAAAGTTTCCTGGGCGCATATCTCGGTGTGTGGGGTGTTTTCACTTTATTCATGTTCTTTGGCACCCTGAAAGCGAACCGTGGCATTCAGGTTGTTTTCGGCAGCCTGACAATCTTGTTCGCCCTGCTGTGCTACGGAAATATGACCGGCAACACCGCAGTTCTGCATTTTGCGGGCTTTGAAGGTATCTTCTGCGGTGCCAGCGCGATTTATCTGGCGATGGCTGAAGTACTGAATGAACAGTATGGCCGTACGGTTCTACCTGTCGGCGAGCCGAAAAAACAGGCTGCGCACGTTGATGCTGTCGTTGCATAACAGTCATGCCTGAGATGATAAAGCCCTGCATTGCAGGGCTTTTTAATATCTGAAACAAACTTACTGGCCGGATGCGACACGCTCGGCAAATTTCGCTTCTTTCGCCGCCTCACTGTTCAGGTCACGGCTCAGATAAATACCGGTCAGCAGACCAATTGCGGACAGCGCCAGCACGTAGTACGCAGGAGCCATCGGGGTCAGACGCATAATGAGCGTGACGAAGATCGGCGTCAGGCCGCCGAAAATCGCATATGCCACATTGTATGAAAAAGAAATACCGGTAAAACGCACTTCAGCCGGGAATGCCCGTACCATCACATAGGGCACGGCACCGACCACGCCCACGCTCAGTCCGGCGAGCGCGTACATGCCCATCAGTACCGACGCATCCGCCGCGACCATGTGATAGAACGACCATGTGCAAATCCCCAGGAACAGGCTGCCGAAGATGAATGTTTTGCTGGCACCAAGCCGATCCACAACGCTGCCTGAGATGATGCAGCCAACCATCAGCGCCACGGTGGCCAGACAGTTTGCCTGCAATGCCGCTGCAGCCGGAATACCGAACTGTTTCTGCAGCCAGGTTGGTGTCATCAGAATCACCACCACGATCCCGGCCGATAACAGCCAGGTCATCAGCATCGAGACCACAATTTCTTTTTTATGATTGGCGACCACGGCTTTCAGAGGCAGCTCTTCCGCCAGCGCTTTGTGCGCTTTCATCTCAATAAAGACCGGCGTTTCCTGTAACCAGCGGCGCAGATACATGGCGATCAAACCGAAAATACCGCCAATAAAGAACGGAATACGCCAGCCGTACTGACTGATTGTTACCGGTGTCATGCTGGTGTTCAGTAAAGTTGCCACCAGAGAACCCAGCAGGATCCCCAATGTTAAACCGGCCGTCAGCGTTCCACAGGCAAAACCAATGCGGCTGCGCGGCACATGCTCGGCCACAAACACCCATGCACCCGGGACTTCTCCGCCAATAGCCGCACCCTGCAATACGCGCATCAGCAATAATAACAGCGGTGCTGCAATGCCAATCGACGCATAAGTCGGCAATAAACCCATCGCCAGTGTCGGCAAGGCCATCAGCAGAATACTCAGACTGAACATACGCTTACGACCCACTAAATCGCCGAAATGCGCCATGATGATGCCGCCCAGCGGACGTGCCAGATAACCGGCGGCGAAAATACCGAAGGTCTGCACCTGCCGCAGCCAGTCGGGCATGTTGACCGGGAAGAAGAGATCGCCAATCACCGCAGCGAAGAAGACGAAAATGATGAAATCGTAAAATTCGAGTGCGCCACCCAATGCAGCCAGGGACAGCGTTTTGTAGTCCTGCCGGTTCAACCGGCGCGATTGTGCGTGTTGCATAGGGATACCGTCAGACACCAGAGTGTAAAATGGAAAAAGGTTTTGCCACCTCATGTAAAGTAATCATTACTATAACGGCAAATATTTTTCACACCAGAGTGCCTGACGCGTAACTTCTGTTAATTTTGAAATCGGGGGCTATTCAGTTTTTTGTATCGCGGCGGGCACTTTTTGGACGAAAAGCTGCTACCACTTCATCATGCGTTTCGACGTAAGGTCCGTCGAGAAGCTGGATACAGTACGGCACGCTGGCGAAAATACCGGAAACAATCACCTTACCGTCTGCATCTTTCAGGCCTTCCAGCGTTTCCTGAATTGATTTCGGCTGACCGGGTAAATTGAGGATCAGCGCCTGTTTGCGGATAACCCCAACCTGACGCGATAAAATCGCCGTCGGCACAAAGTGCAGGCTTATCTGGCGCATCTGCTCACCAAAGCCCGGCATTTCACGATCGGCCACCGCCAGCGTGGCATCCGGCGTAACGTCACGGCGTGCAGGGCCGGTTCCGCCGGTGGTCAGCACCAGATGACAGCCACTCTCGTCGACCAGTTCGCTGATCGCCTGTTCAATGAGCGGCTGCTCATCGGGGATCAGTCTTGTTTCCAGTTTGAATGGGGTAATAAGCGCCTTCTCCAGCCACGCTTCCAGCGCCGGAATGCCTTTATCCTGATAAACACCGTTTGAGGCGCGGTCCGACACCGATACCAGACCAATTCGGAATGTATTCATGCTATTTCTCCACAGCATTTTTCTTCGTAATTTGTCTCAGTATATCGGTAACCGGCCTGTGGTTTTATCGCAGGTACAAAAAAAGCGGCTGATTAGCCGCTTTTTGTCGAAAACTGAGCGCTGATTACAGCAGGTCAGAAATCATTTTTTCCAGTTTACCCTGGTCAACTGCAAACTTACGGATACCGTCAGCCAGTTTGTCGATAGCCATCGGATCCTGGTTGTGTTCCCAGTAGAACTGAGATTCAGTCAGTGGCGCAGGACGTGGTTTGGTTTCACCGGAGAAGGACAATTTGCGCTCCAGCGGACCTTCGCTTTCTGCCAGCTCTTTGAGCAGCGCAGGAGCGATAGTCAGACGGTCACAACCAGCCAGTTCGATGATTTCGCCGATGTTACGGAAGCTTGCGCCCATCACGACAGTTTCGTAGCCGTGTTGTTTGTAGTATTCGTAGATTTCGGTCACAGACACCACGCCCGGATCTTCATTCGGCGCGAACTCTTTCTTGTCGCCATTGGCTTTGTACCAGTCGAGGATACGGCCAACGAATGGAGAAATCAGGAACACACCCGCTTCTGCACAAGCACGAGCCTGAGCGAAGGAGAACAGAAGGGTCAGGTTACAGTTGATGCCTTCTTTTTCCAGTTTTTCCGCAGCGCGGATACCCTGCCAGGTCGAAGCGAGTTTGATCAGGATACGGTCGTTGGTGATGCCCGCATCGTTATACAGTTTGATCAGACGTTTGGCTTTGGCCACGCTCGCGTCAGTGTCGTAAGACAGACGGGCATCAACTTCTGTTGAAATACGGCCCGGGACCAGTTTCAGAATTTCCAGACCGATGTTTACTGCCAGTTTGTCAGCGGCATCAGTAATCTGCTGATCGTGATCGCTGCTCTGGTCACGTGCCCAGGCGATTGCTTCGTCGATCAGTTTACGGTATTCAGGAATTTGCGCAGCGCTGAGGATCAGTGACGGGTTGGTGGTCGCATCCTGCGGCTGGTACAACTTCATTGCCGCGATATCTCCGGTGTCAGCAACAACCTGAGTCATTTGGCGTAGGGAAGTCAGTTTATCGGTCATTTTGGCATATCTCATCGTTTGGACGTTTTCGTATAGGCATTTTCATGCCTTGCCTTTGGCTGATGATAACATGCAAAAAGCCACGCGCAAGGCGCATCTCGCGGCATGCTCGGCTACGAACATCTATGGATTTATCACCTTCCAAAACACACAATTTCAGCCAAAATGCATATGTCACCGGTTTGATAAAAAAGGTATGTTAGCCATCCAAAGTGGTCATTGCCCTTAAGCCAATTAATAAAAACGATGAAGGGTAAATCAACCAAGGACAATTCATGAATGACTTGCTGGAATTTTTCGACACAATTCTCTGGAGCACAATCCTGATTTACCTGCTGTTTGGCAGCGGTATTTATCTCACTTTCCGTCTTGGGTTCATTCAGTTTCGTCGTTTTGGCCACCTCTTCTCTCCGTCCCTTTTTAAACGCAACGCCGATCCCCGCGGAACATCCCCCTGGCGCGTACTTTGTCTGAGTATGGCTTCACGAATGGGTACCGGTAACCTGACAGGCGTGACCATTGCGATTGCGCTCGGCGGGCCGGGAGCCATTTTCTGGATGTGGATTATTACGCTCTTCAGCATGGCGACCGCGCTGATAGAAAACACGCTGGCGCAGATTTACAAAGGCACCAGTGCGCGTAATAAATTTCGTGGTGGACCGGCAGACTACATGGAGAAAGGGCTGGGAATGCGCTGGATGGGGATCCTGTTTTCCTTCCTGATGGTCATTTCCTGCGGCTTTATTTTCAGTGCGTTACAAGCCAATTCGATTGCTCAGGCATCATTCCATCTCCTGCATGTTCCGGCGCTGACAACCGCCTGTATTTTAGCGGCACTGGTTGCCCTGCTGATTTTCGGCGGGATCCGCGCCGTTACCTGGCTGTCCAAATGGATGATTCCGCTGATGGCCATTGCGTGGCTGCTTCTGGCCATTTGGGTCATTGGTCATCATGTCGAAAAGCTTCCTCAGGTATTCGCACTGATATTCAAAAGTGCCTTCGGCCTGCAGGAAGCGGCATCCGGCGCGCTGGCTTATGGCGTGACTCAGGCGATAACGCAGGGGATGCAGCGCGGGGCTTTTGCCAGTGAAGCCGGTGTCGGTTCATCGCCAAATGTCGCGGCGATGGCAGCAGTCAGCCATCCGGCTGCTTCGGGTTTTAACCAGATGCTGGCGGTGTTTATTGATACGGTGGTAATTTGCACCGCTACGGCGTTGATTATTTTAACGTCCGGCGCGTTGGATATTCCCGGAGCACCCACGGGAATTCGCCTGCTCCGCCTGGCCATCGACCCCGCATTGCCAGAATGGAGCTCGGTTATTCTGGCGATGCTGGTGTGCGCCTTTGCGTTCACTTCAATCGCCGGCAACTATGTCTATGCTGAAAACAATCTCAGTTTTGTTCACAGCGCTTCCCCGGTTAAGTTGCTGATTTTCCGGTTGCTGGTCATTGCGATGGTTTTCGGCGGCTGCCTGATGGAACTCCAGATGCTTTGGAAGCTGGCTGATATCTTCATGGCGCTGATGGCCATACTTAATCTCACCGCCCTGCTGCTGCTTTCCGGCATCGCGGTAAAAGTGGTGAAGGATTATGAGCGGCAGCGGCGGATGGGCAAAACTCCCGTCTTTAACCCTGACCATTTCCCTGAATTACGCGGTCAGCTTGAGCCGGGTGTGTGGGATAAAACGTCATCTCCGCGCTGATTTTCACCGCTTTTACCTATTGCTGTCATGCCCCCATCGCAGTGACTTTTTTGCTACAGTATGGCAACGAAAAATTCTGAATTTGAACCGTCACTGACCAACGGACAAGACTATGCTGACCATTATTTCACCTGCCAAAACGCTCGATTACGAAAGCCCGCTTGCGACAACGCGCTATACCCAACCAGAGTTGCTGGATAAATCCAGTGAACTGATCAACGTGGCGCGTAAAATGTCCCCGGCGCAGATCGCTTCACTGATGGGGATCAGCGATAAACTGGCCCATCTGAACGCTGAACGCTTCAATGACTGGCAGCCGGATTTCACCCCGAAAAATGCCCGACAGGCGCTTCTGGCCTTTAAAGGTGACGTGTATACCGGTCTGCAGGCGGAAGATTTTAGCGAGAAAGATTTCGATTTTGCCCAAAAACATCTGCGCATGTTGTCCGGTTTATACGGTCTGTTGCGTCCGCTGGATTTAATGATGCCTTACCGTCTGGAAATGGGTATCCGTCTGGAAAACCCGCAGGGTGCGAATCTGTATGCGTTCTGGGGCGATTTACTGACTGAAAAACTGAATCTCTTACTCAGCGAACAGAAAAGCAAAGTGCTGGTGAATCTGGCGTCTGATGAATACTTCAAAGCGGTGAAACCTAAACTGCTGGATGGGGAAATCATCAAACCTGTCTTCCTTGATGAGAAGAACGGTAAGTATAAAGTCATCAGCTTCTACGCCAAAAAAGCGCGTGGCCTGATGAGCCGGTTCATTATCAAAGAGCGTCTGGATAAGCCGAAACAACTTCAGGATTTCAATCTGGAAGGTTACGAATTTGATGAATCACGCTCACAGGGCAACGAGCTGGTATTTACCCGCCCGGAACGCTGATTTACCTGAGCAGTATGCGTAAAAAAGCCCTCGCGAAGAGGGCTTTTGCATTTCTGAAGCACGGTCTTTATTCAGGCAGCGCCATCAGGAATGCGCGCATTTCACTGAAATCAGCCGGAAGGTTATGCGACAGCAACGGCAGATCTGCGCGATCCGCCAGTTCTTTCGGCAAACCGATGTCCTGATCCAAAATCGCTTCCACGCTTTCTTTGAATTTCGCCGGATGCGCAGTACCGATGAACAGACCAAATTCGCCCGGTTGCAGCTGATCACGCAGTACACGGTAAGCAATAGCCGCGTGAGGTTCAGAGATATAACCGATATTCGCCAGCTCGCGCATCGCATCTTCGGTAGTGTCATCGCTGACTGCGCCAAAGCCCAGATCTTTCAGCTGCCAGGTTTTACGACGATACAGTTCTTCCACACGTGGCCAGTTATTTGGCTGGCTGACGTCCATGGCGTTCGACAATGTCGCTACGGTTTTCTTCGGATCCCATTCGCCGTCAGACAGGAAACGCGGCACGGTATCATTGGCGTTAGTGGCTGCGATAAAGCGTTTCACCGGCAGGCCGAGAGATTTCGCCAGTAAACCGGCTGTCAGATCCCCGAAGTTACCGCTTGGCACGGAAACGACCAGCTGATTGCGCGCTTCCTGAGGCAACTGAGCCACTGCTTCAAAGTAGTAGCAGATCTGCGCCAGCAGACGGCTGATATTGATGGAGTTGGCTGAGTTCAGCTTCAGCGCGTGTTTCAGTTCTTCATCATCAAACGCCTGTTTGACCAGCGCCTGACAGGCGTCAAAATCACCGTCGATGGCGACAGTATGGATGTTGCCACCAAGGGTACAGAACAGTTTTTCCTGTAACGGGCTGATTTTGCCACGCGGATACAAGATAACAACGCGAACGTTCTTCAGACCGTGGAAAGCGTGCGCCACGGCTGCGCCGGTATCGCCCGACGTTGCGGTCAGAATGGTCACCGGCTGGTCGCCTGAAACCTGCGTCAGGATCTGCGCCATGAAACGGCCACCGAAATCTTTAAAGGCCAGGGTCGGACCGTGGAACAGTTCCAGACAGGCAATGTCTTCTTCCACTTTCGCTACCGGTGCCGGGAAAGCAAAGGCGTTTTTCACACGCTGATGTAATTCCTCTTCAGGAATTTCATCGCCGATGAAAGCAGAAAGAATGCGGCTGCTGCGGGTGACGAAATCCAGTTCCAGCAAGCGGTCGATTTCAGTCAGTTCAAATTCAGGCAGATCCAGCGGGAAGAATAAACCCTGCTGTTTTCCAAGACCTTGTTTGACGGCCTGAGCAAAGCTGACCTGCTCGTTGTGATCCTTCAGGTTGTACAGTTTCATTAGTTATCCCAATAAATTATCGAGTTATCCCAATACCCGCGCGCCCGCGGTATCAAGACGACAAATATGAACAAAGCCTTCGTCATTTTGCAGATAGTGCGTCTGCAACCAGTCAGCCATACGTTTCGCTGTTGCGCTGTCATTACAAACCGCAAACAGCGTCGGACCGGAACCCGAAATCCCGCAAGCCAGCGCACCGATTTCTTCTGCGGCGCTGCGTGCTTCTGCAAAGCCCGGCAGCAGACGGGTGCGATAAGGTTCAGCAATCACATCTTTCATCAGTTTCGCAGCCAGCGCAGGTTGCTGCGTGTGACAGGCATGAATAAAGCCCGCCAGATAACGACCATGGCTGATGCAATCCTGACGGCGATACTGCGCGGGTAAAATAGCACGCGCTTCTGCCGTCGACACTTTGATGCCCGGATACGCCATCACCCACAACCAGTCGTCAAAGCTTGGCACGTTCTGGCTGATAATATCGAGTTCTTCCAGCATCAGCTGAATGCCGCCCAGATAGCACGGTGCGACATTATCGAAATGCACGCTGCCGGAAATACGCCCTTCCAGCTCGCCCATCAGCAACAGCATCTGGTTTTCACTGAGCGGCTTACCGCAAAATTCATTCATCGCCATCAGACCGGCGACCACCGAACAGGCGCTGGAACCCAGGCCGGAACCGATCGGCATGTTTTTTTCCAGCGTCATCGCCACCGGCACTTCTTTGCCGATTTCCTGACAGAAACGCTGCCAGCACTGATAAACGATGTTGTCTTCCATGCGGTCAGGCAGTTTAGATACAAACTTGCCTTCGTTTTTCAGACTGAACTCTGTGGCCGCTTCGACAGAAACGCAGTCGCCCAGCAGCGTGCCATCGACCGGAGACACGGCCGCGCCCAGCACGTCGAAGCCTACGCTGACGTTCCCGATTGAAGCCGGGGCATACACCTTAACCATATTAAACTCCTAACTTCCATGACAGCGTTCTCAAAAGATCGGCAAATACACCTGCCGCCGTCACATCATTCCCGGCGCCGTAGCCACGCAGAACCAACGGCAACGGTTGATAATAGCGGCTGTAAAACGCCAGCGCATTCTCACCATTTTTTACTTTATAAAGCGGGTCATTACCATCGACGGCATCGATTTTTACCTTGCACTGACCGTCTTCGATAGCCCCGACATAGCGCAATACTTTGCCTGCAGCGGTAGCATCGGCCACGCGTTGGGCGAACTCTGCATCCAGTTCCGGCAAGCGTGCGACAAATTCACTCACGCTTCCTTCGCTGTTAAAGGACGCCGGTAAAACAGATTCCACATCGATATCCGACAGTTCGAGTTTGTAACCGGCTTCACGCGCCAGGATCAGCAACTTACGCGCCACGTCCATACCGGACAAATCATCACGAGGATCCGGTTCGGTATAGCCCATTTCCTTCGCCTGCAAGGTCGCGGCGGACAGCGACATGCCTTCGTCCAGCTTACCAAAGATGAAAGACAGAGAACCGGACAGAATACCGGAGAAACGGAGCAGTTCATCACCGGCATTCAGCAGGTTTTGCAGGTTTTCGATAACCGGTAAACCCGCGCCTACATTGGTGTCGTAAAGGAACTTACGGCGTGAGCCATCCGCCGCTTTGCGCAGCTGATGGTAGTAATTCATTGAAGACGTGTTGGCCTTTTTGTTTGGCGTGACCACGTGGAAACCGTCGGCGAGGAAATCAGCATATTGATCGGCCACTTCCTGGCTTGAGGTACAGTCGACGATCACCGGATTCAGCAGGTGATATTCTTTCACCAGACGGATCAGACGCCCCAGATTTAGCGGTTCTTTCGCAGCAGCGAGTTCATCACGCCAGGTTTCCAGTGCAATACCGTGAACGTTGGTCAGTAACGCGCGGGAGTTAGCGATGCCACAGACGCGCAGATCGATGTGTTTGGTTTTCAGCCACGTCTGCTGACGGCGGATCTGTTCGATCAATGCCCCGCCCACACCGCCGACGCCGATCAGGAATACTTCGATCACCTGATCGGTATTGAACAGCATCTGATGGCTGACGCGCACGCCGGTGGTCGCATCGTCATTATTGACGACCACGGAGATAGAACGTTCGGAAGAGCCCTGAGCGATCGCCACAATATTGATATTGGCGCGCGCCAGAGCCGAGAAGAATTTCGCTGAGATGCCGCGCAGCGTGCGCATGCCGTCGCCGACCACGGAAATCACCGCCAGCTTTTCCATGACGTCCAGCGGCTCGAGCAGGCCGTCTTTCAGCTCAAGATAGAACTCGTCTTCCAGCGCTTTACGGGCGCGTTGCAGCTCGCTTTGCGGCACACAGAAACTGATGCTGTATTCGGAAGAAGACTGCGTGATCAGCACCACGGAAATGCCGGAACGGGACATCACGGCAAACACACGCGCCGCCATGCCGATCATCCCTTTCATTCCCGGACCGGAAACGTTGATCATCGCCATGTTATTCAGATTAGTGATGCCTTTTACCGGCGTGCTGTCATCAAGACTTTCGCTGCCAATCAGGGTACCCGGCGCCTGCGGGTTAGTGGTGTTTTTAATCAGGCAAGGGATCTGGAACTGAGCAATCGGCAGGATGGTACGCGGGTGAAGGACTTTCGCGCCAAAATACGAAAGCTCCATCGCTTCCTGATACGACATCGATTTCAGCAAGCGGGCATCGGGTACAGTGCGCGGGTCACAGGTATAAACGCCATCGACATCAGTCCAGATTTCGCAACAGTCAGCGCGTAAACAGGCGGCCAGTACGGCGGCTGAATAGTCGGAGCCGTTACGACCCAGCACCACCAGTTCGCCCTTTTCATTACCGGCAGTGAAACCGGCCATCAGCACAATGTGATCGGCAGGGATGGCACTGGCGGCGATACGGCGGGTGGATTCGTTGATATCCACGGTGGATTCAAGGTAATGCCCCTGTGCGAGCAACTTTTCAACCGGATTGATGACGGTGACGCCGAAACCTTTCGCCAGAAATACCGCTTCCATGATGGCAATGGAAAGTTTTTCACCACGACAGATAATGGACGCGTTCACACTGTCCGGACATTGGCCCAGCAGGGTAATGCCATGCATCAGCTGTTTGAGCTGAGCGAATTCGTGATCGACAAACGCTTTCACCTTTGGCAAATCAAAGCCCGGCTGCGCCGCCGCCAGACCGGTAATCAGCTGACCAAAAATGTTTTCTGCATCGCTCATGATGGTTTGAATGTCCTGTCCTGCGACAGTTCGCTCAATCATGGCAACCAGATAGTTGGTAATTTTGGCAGGCGCGGATAAAACCGTTGCGACCTGTCCCTGACGCGCATTGCTTTCCATAATGTCCGCAACCCGCAAGAAGCGTTCTGCGTTTGCTACCGAGGTCCCGCCAAATTTCAACACTCGCATTTCTGGTACTCTCCTGAAGCTCTCGTTTAAATGTAAAAAAAAAGCCCGCACTGGTTAGGTGCGGGCTTTTTTTCTTTTTCCTGTACGCGTCAGCCCGCCCCGTTACCTGTGGTATCGGTGGTGGTAATAATTGTTGTATTCAGGCTGATGATTCGCATTTTTATTTTCTGTCTGTCTTAGGGTTTGTACTCTGTCTGCCTCTATTAGCTAAAGCATAAGGCACGACAAGTCAATTTTTTTCTGTTTTTCACCGCTTAGTCACGGACAAAATCAACTGTATAATTGTCTGCCTTTAAAACCCTTTCCAGTGTGATCGCCAGCTGTGTTCCCATCACACCGGATATCGAACTGTTCAGGCAGAAAATCCCCTCACATCATGAGGTCAGCTTTTTTTCGATGTCATGCAGCAAAGTATGCAGCATTGCGGCGTCACGCTGCTGCAAAAGACCCAGGCGCTGATGCAGCCAGTCGGACAATTTCTGGTCATCTTCTGCCCCGACATTTTCAAGCAAACGCCCGACTCTGGCACGCAACGCTGACAGCTGTCCTGCTTCGGCAATTTCAGGTTTTACCGAGGTCACCTGATTCAGCGAAGAGAGCTGATAACAGAACACCATCACCGCCTGCCCCAGATTGAGTGACGGATAATCGGCCACCATCGGTACGCCGGTCAGCACATCCGCCAGTTCCAGCTCTTCATTCGTCAGGCCGGAATCTTCACGACCAAAGACCAGCGCGGCATGATTGATCCACTGGCTCTTTTCTTCGAGCTGCACCTGCAATTCCTGCGGTGTGCAGTAATAGTGAAATTTAGCCCGGCTGCGGGCAGTTGTAGCTACGGTAAAATCGATATCAGCCAGGGCTTGCGCAAGCGTATTGAAATGGAGAGCATTTTGCAGGATCTCCTGCGAACCATGCGCAACCCAGCCAGCTTCCGGCCTGAGATGCGCCCCGCTGTCGACAATACGTAACGATGCGAAACCCATGGTTTTCATTGCACGAGCTGCCGCACCGACATTTTCCGGGCGAGCCGGCGAAACTAAAATAATATGAAGTTGCATATCGGGCCTTTGCAAAAGGGAAAGAAATTGCCGTCAGTATTTAAGCGATGAAATTTTACCCTGTTCCAAATCTATTCATGGCTTATATTCTTCACAAGAACTTAACAGTCGGCTGAATATATTCCTTTATTTTATCGGAAAACCTTACCTTGCAGGTAAAAAAGGTGCTGGCCCGATTAAGCAAACATGAATGAAAAATTTATCATTAATTTTCATATGGATATATAATAAGGAATCATCACCATTTTGCATTTATCTCCCGATTCTTAATCATTTGCTGAATCGTGTACAATAAATGCTGAAATGTGACTCAAGCGTGCATTCTTGTAAGTGTTTTTCACTGTTCTGTTACCGTGCTACAATTGAACTTGATATATGTCAACAAACCGTAATTTTGTTGAGTGGTAATTTCGGCACTCGCTGTTATATTGCTGTTAATAGGGTTAGGATATGCGCCGCTTTAGGACCCCGTGGAACTGCAGAAAGTGGAATCCCTGACCGAGCTTGCGATGTTGTTGTCGTTGATGGAAATTGCATCGAGAACGCGTTTACGTACTTTAGTCATGTAACGAGTGAGATGCCCAATAAAGCATCAAAATTCTCTGGGATAACAAGGACTTCTGTACTCCTATTTTCTATTTGTTGGCAATCTTAGGTAGCAATCATGCAGACCCCTCACATTCTGATCGTCGAAGACGAGTTAGTGACACGTAATACGTTAAAGAGCATTTTTGAAGCAGAAGGCTACATGGTACATGAAGCTAATGATGGCGCAGAAATGCACCATATTCTGTCCGAAAATGACATCAATCTGGTTATCATGGACATCAACCTGCCAGGCAAAAACGGCCTGCTGCTGGCACGCGAATTACGCGAACAAGCCAGCGTTGCTTTGATGTTCCTGACTGGCCGCGATAACGAAGTTGATAAAATTCTGGGTCTGGAAATCGGCGCTGATGATTACATCACTAAGCCTTTCAACCCACGCGAACTGACTATCCGCGCACGCAACCTGCTGTCCCGCACCATGAATCTGGGCACCACCGGCGAAGAACGCCGTCTGGTTGAAAGCTACAAATTCAATGGCTGGGAACTCGATATCAACAGCCGTTCGCTGGTGAGCCCGCAAGGTGAGCAGTACAAGTTACCGCGCAGCGAATTCCGCGCCATGCTGCACTTCTGCGAAAACCCGGGCAAGATCCAAACCCGTGGCGATTTGCTGAAGAAAATGACCGGCCGTGAGCTGAAGCCTCATGACCGTACCGTTGACGTCACTATCCGTCGCATCCGTAAACATTTCGAAGCGACGCCTGACACCCCGGAAATCATCGCCACCATTCATGGTGAAGGCTATCGTTTCTGCGGTGATCTGGAAGACTGATACAAAAGGTTGCCAACCGCACTGTATCCGGTGAGACGGTATCCTGTGAAAAAAACGTCAAAGGCCAGCGAAAGCTGGCCTTTTGTTTTTTGCGCATTGCTGAGAACTCACGGAGCGGTATGCGCCCACGGAATAATCGGTACCGCGCTTAGTGCGTTTTTCGGTGAACCATCCACCACTTTATCGGAGTAGCTCAGATAAATAAGTGCGTTGCGATTCGCGTCATAAAAACGGACCACCTGCAGCTTTTTAAACACCAGCGATGTGCGTTTCTGAAAAACAACCGTCCCTTTGTCTTTGCCTTGCTTAATCTTGTCGCTTAACTCAATCGGGCCCACCTGCTGACAGGAAATCGCGGCATCAGCGGTATCTTCTGCCAGCCCTAAACCGCCCTTGATGCCACCGGTTTTCGCACGACTGATATAACAAGTTACATTTTCAATATCAGGATCATCAAAGGCCTCGACAACAATCTTATGGTCGGGGCCGAAGAGTTTGAAGACGGTATCGACCGAACCCACCTGCTCTGCATGCACCGCTGCAGAACAAAAAGCAAACATCGAAAAAACAAAAATCCAACATCTATTCATTAAGTTACTCCACGTCATCACCATGACGTTATTTTCCAAAGAAACCCTACGGAGAAAGCGTGTATTCACACTTTCGGAATGAAATACTCTGTAACACAGGCAAATAGCACAGATAGCCAAAAAATTCTTAGGAAGTCTTATCGGTAAAAAGTTGCTATTATGCCGCCCATCATTCTGTGCATTTATCTTAGTTCAACGAGGACGATCTATGGATCAAGCAGGAATCATTCGTGACCTTCTTAGCTGGTTAGAAACCCATTTAGACCAGCCCTTGTCACTCGACAATGTCGCAGCCAAGGCCGGCTATTCCAAGTGGCACCTGCAGCGCATGTTTAAAGATGTCACTAATAATGCCATTGGCGCTTATATTCGTGCCCGCCGTTTGTCGAAAGCGGCCGTGGCCTTGCGTCTCACCAGTCGCCCGATTTTAGATATCGCCCTTCAGTATCGTTTTGATTCTCAACAAACATTTACCCGGGCATTCAAAAAACAATTTGCACAAACACCGGCACTGTATCGTCGTGCTGAAGACTGGCATTCGTTTGGGATTTGTCCGCCAATCCGTCTGGGCGCTTTTATTCTGCCGCAGCCTGAATATATCTCGCTGCCGGAACAGCATCTGGTCGGGATGACGCAGAGTTACGCCTGTACGCTGGAGCAAATCACCACGTACCGAAACGAGATGCGTCGTCATTTCTGGCGTCAATATATTGGTGAAGCAAAAACGCTGCCACCAATACTTTATGGCCTGCACCATTCGCGTCCAAGCCAGGAAAAAGATGACGAGCAGGAAGTATTGTACACGACCGCGCTGGAAGCTCAGCACCTGCCGGAAAACGTTGAAGGTCAGCCAATTGTGTTGCAGCACGGCGAATATGCCATGTTCCATTACAATGGCACGCCGGAGCATTTGCAGGAGTTTATTCTGACGTTGTACAGCACCTGTCTGCCGACATTGAAACTGACCCGCAGAAAGGGACAGGATATCGAACGCTTTTACACGAATGGCCGTGCTCCAGGCACTACGCCAACCGAACTACAGTGTGATTACCTGATCCCAATCCGCCGCTAACGCCTTCTGGCGTTAGCGTTGCAACTCGTCTAACGCGGGCAGTTCCAGATGTGATACATCGCCCGCTGTTTCCACAATCCAGCCATTCGCAAGCCAGGCACTTTGCTGGTGATCGACACGGGATAAAGAACAGTTACGCAGACGCAGACGACGTTCCGCATAAGCAGGCAGCCCGAGGATGGTACTGATCAGGCAGCCCAGTGCAATACCGTGACTGACCAGCAAAGGCTTACTGCCTTCCGGTAAATCCAGACAGCTGTCGAGTGCAGCACGCATACGCTCAGCCAGTTCCGTCATCGTTTCACCTTCAGGAATACGCCCTTTCGGTGAACCATCGACCATCTGCTTACGCCATACTTCTTCCTGCTCTGTCAGGCCGTCCAGAATACGCTCTTCCAGCACGCCCATATGTAATTCGCGCAAACGCGGCTCATTGATCACTTCACACCCGCAGGCATCAGCGATAATCTGCGCCGTATGGCGGGTACGTCCTAAGTCACTGGTGATGACGTGGGTGATCCCTTCATTACGCACACGTTCAGCAACCTGACGCGCCTGATAAAGACCTTTGGCCGTCAGCGGGCTGTCTGATTGCCCCTGAATACGGCGTGCGGCGTTCCATTCTGTTTCGCCGTGACGGACGAGATATACCTGTAACATGAGTGTTTTCCGTTATACTGCGTGAAATTTGCTAAAGGATGCTAAAACTCTATGTACCATGTTGTCGCTGCAACCACTAACCCGGCAAAGATCAAAGCTATCGCTATGGCTTTTGAAGACATTTTCGGCGCTGAGGCATTCCGCATTGAAGGCGTTGACGTCGACAGTGGTGTTCCCAGTCAACCTATCGGCAGTAATGAAACCCGTACCGGTGCGCGCCATCGCGTTATCGGCGCCCGCCAGGTTCGCCCCGAGGCAGACTTCTGGGTCGGCGTGGAAGCGGGTATCGAAGACAATATGACCTTCGCCTGGATGGTGATTGAGAATATGCACCAGCGTGGTGAATCCCGTTCAGCGAGCCTGATGTTACCTGAAATTATTTTACAAGGAATTAACCAGGGCAGCGAACTGGGAGATGAGATGGAAAAACTGACGGGTATCACAGAAGTAAAACGTAAAGGCGGCGCGATCGGAGTCTTTACAGCAGGAAAATTGACCCGCACCAGCGTTTATCATCAGGCGCTGGTACTGGCTTTAGCGCCTTTTCATAATTCGGTGTATCAGGTCAGAACCCAAACGCACTAAAATATCAGACGATAACGGACGCTTCAGTCGTCCGTTTTGTCTGTCAGCAGGTGCTCACTCAGCCATTCCTTAAGCTCCGCCGGTGCCGTTTTCAGGCCATTCGAACCACGTGTTATCGTGGCGATACCCGCTCCCAGCTGGCTTTTAAGCTCACGCTGACTCAACTCTCCGCGCATCAGTTCCTGAATAATCCGCACCCGCGTACCCAGCGCCGCACGTTCGTCGGGCGTAAGCAGCAGTTGCAGCAAATCCTGATGCAGATTTTCAGCAAAAGAATGCTGCAGCAATGCCAGAAAGCATTGCCAGTCCTCATTGCCTTGTTGGGAAAGAGCAGGGTCATTGATTGGTCGTTGGGTCATGATGGCTGCCATACTATTAAACTAGTACAGCAGCTTACCATAAACGACGAAGGATCAGTAACGCCTCTGCCATTCGGCATCCGTCAAAATCTTGGCGGGTTGATGTAAAAAATAGCGATAAAACGCGTCATATGCCAACACATTTTTAACATATCGACGAGTTTCAGAGAAAGGGATACTCTCGATAAACGCCACTGAATCCACCCTGCCCGCGCTGTTACCTAACCAGGTATTTACGCGTGAAGGCCCGGCGTTATATGCCGCACTGGACAAAATACGGTTGCGCCCAAACATCTGATAGACATATTCCAGATAACTGGTGCCGATCGTTATGTTCATCTGCGGATCCAGTAATTGCCCCGGATTGCTGTAGCCCTGCAACCCAAACATGTCGACGGTATGTTGCGCAGTCGCAGGCATCACCTGCATCAGACCGGCAGCGCCAACCGGCGAACGGGCTTTCGGATTCCACGCACTTTCCTGACGGGCAATCGCCATCGCGTAGCTTTGCGTGATGCCTTTATCGCTGGTCGCACGACGGAATTCATCCGGCCACGCGAGCGGGAAACGCTCTTCGAGATAATCCCACAGCTTGCCGGTAATGGTGGCCTGCACACTGAGATCCGGCCATTTTTGCTCGAACGCATAACGCGCCAGCGCCGACTGCTGCAATTCCGTACGGCTGCTGACCAGATAACTCCATTCGGTACGCGCCAGATTGTCCATCTGCCAGTACATCAGCTCACGCACACGCGCCACTTCCGGCAATTTCGCAATACTTGAATCTGGCTTAGCCGCGACAGAAATCTGCATCGGATAAGTCACGTTCAGCTTTTGCGCCGCCGCCATCGGATAGAATCCGCGGCCTTTCATTAACGTACGCAGCATCGCTTCGCCTTGCGAGCGCTGACCGTTATCAATCATCACGGACGCACGCCAGTATTGCCATTCATCTTCCTGCAGGGCATCCGACGGCAAGCGTTGCAGCCACTGGTTCAGCCCCTGACGATCTCCGGCGGCCAGCGCCATACGAATGCGGCGCTCAACAAGCGTGGTGGAATGGCTGCGCAAAATGACGTTATCGCGCCATGCCGCCTGTTCCGGTGTGGCGTCGCTGCCCATATAACGCCAGGCAACGGCTTCTTCCAGTTCGAGCCGGTCGCTGTCACTCATCTTCTGCAAGCGCACGAGCACCGGGATCATCGAACGGGCATTCTCAGAATCATCACGGGCAATGCGCGCGAACGTAATGCTGGTCGCGTTACGGGTAAAATCAGTCGGACCGACATTGCGCGCAAAGCTTTCGAGGGTATTTGGATTATTTTGCAGATCGACAAGCGCATCGCGCATGGTCTGATAATCAGGTGGCAACTGCTTTGCCAGATAACTGACCAGACTGGTGTTACCCGCTTTCATCGCCAGGCCAATTCGTTGCAGCGTCGTCAGCGCGGTCTGATTGCCTGCGCCCTGCCAGACCGAGAACAATTTATCGCAGGTATTGGGCAGTGATGTGCCGGTCAGCCAGATGTCTTTCGCACCATCAAACGCTGTTTTCTGATCGCCGGTCGCCCATTTGGCGTAATAGTAGTTACAGCGCGCCGCCACCGGTTTCGGCGGTTGCGGGCTGAATGAAAGCAAACTGTTCCAGTCCTGACGGCGCGCCAGTTCATTGACAAAGCGGGCTGGCAAAGAACGCGCAGGCGGCAATGTCGGGTTCGCTTTCACAAATGCGTTCACCTGCGCCGGTGTCGCGTCCCCCAGTTCCTGCGTCAGCTGCCGGTATTCCAGATAAGGATAAAGAGGATAGTCTTCCAGCGTCGGCATCAGCTGGCTGACAACGTCCATCTGATTGTTATCCCACGCCTGTTTAATCTGCATATAATGCTGACGCTGTGCGTCCAGCGAGTCCGCTTTCGCCACGCCCGATGCTGTTACCAGCAACACGCTCAGTGCCAGAGAGTGCCATTTGTCCACCTTGACCATACTTACCTTTATCCTCGCGGGTTGTGCCGAAACTGTTCTGCATTGTGTAGACAGCTACTACGCTAATCGATTCATTTTTAAAATTGAAGCGATGAGGAGACAGCATCACAAACTTTACACAGTGTGGTGCAAGCGCCCGGCACTTACCAGACGGAGGCAGATCTATTTTCTGTCACAGAATATCGCGGCAGGAATAATTTGAGCGGACATTATACCCGCAGATAATTAACGGGTATTCATCTGTTAATTACAAATACATAGCAGCCTTACAATTCGAAATTAAATAGCCACACTGACAAAACTCAGCTTTATTTACATCAATTTACCCAGACAACCACTTCCTAAACAAACGTTAAATAAAATGGGAATAATACGCAAATTCCTAACCCAGATAAACCAATGTTTTTTAATGAATTTTATTATTTAATTAGCTACAAAAAGTATTTATTGGCTCAGATCAAATTTATTTACTCCGAATTAATTATGATTACTCCCTATTGTAAAATTGATTAATTGATATTCGCTATTTCGCCGTCAGGATTGAAATATTAATAACAGCCCAGTTCTTCGCTTATGGAAAAGTATATGACTCATTCAACTTCATCGGTAAAAACGAATGCCAGCCCTTCTTCCTCTGCCGCAGCAGAAAACAAAAACTGGTATCAGATTAGTAGTAACGAGGCTATGCAGCGCCTGGAAACCGGCGAAAATGGCCTGACGCGGCAGGAAGCCAGCGAGCGCCTGAATAAATATGGCCCGAACGCATTACCGGAAAAACAATCCAAAAGTGCCCTGATGCGTTTTCTGGCGCACTTCAATGATGTCCTGATTTACATCCTGCTCGCCGCCGCCGTCGTGACCGGTGCTATGGGACACTGGGTCGATACCTTCGTCATCCTGGGCGTAGCGGTGATCAATGCGCTGATTGGTTTTCTTCAGGAGAACAGCGCCGAAAAATCACTGAAAAGTATTCAAAACATGCTGTCCAGTCAGGCCGTAGTGATGCGTGACGGACAAGTTCAAACCATTAATGCCGACCAGCTGGTGCCCGGCGATATCGTGCAACTGCGTCCCGGTGACAAAATCCCGGCAGACATTCGTATCGTCAGCGCGCATAACCTGCAGGTCGAAGAAGCGATCCTCACCGGCGAATCCACCGTCGTCATCAAAAACGCTCAGGTCATCGACGATGAAGTCATGATCGGCGATCGCCACAACTTGCTGTTCTCCGGCACCATGATCAGCGGCGGCACCGCCACCGGTGTGGTTTATGCCACCGGTCAGGACACGGAGCTGGGCCACATCAGCCAGATGATGTCAGCGATTAAAGCGCAGCGTACCCCGCTGTTGCAGCAAATCGACAAACTGGGCAAAGGCATCTTCGCGCTGATCCTGCTGATGATGGCGTTCCTGTTTGTGTTCGCTTTTATCCTGCGTGATATGCCGCTGGGCGAACTGCTCCTGTCGCTGATCAGTCTGGCTGTCGCATCGGTTCCGGAAGGTTTACCGGCAATTATCTCGATTATTCTGTCGCTGGGCGTGCAGTCGATGGCGCGTAATCATGCCATTATCCGCAAACTGCCGACCGTCGAAACGCTGGGCTCAATGACCGTCATTTGCTCGGATAAAACCGGCACGCTGACCATGAATGAAATGACCGTGAAAGCGGTGATTCTGGCAGACCGTGCTTACGATGTGGAAGGGGAAAGCTACCAGCCAAAAGGCCGCATCGTGGATGCACAAACGCAGCGCCAGGTGGATGTCATCAGTATGCCGGTGCTCAACACCTTCATCACTGCCGTGGATATCTGTAACGACAGCCAGCTGATTCAGGACGACAGAGGCCACTGGGGAATTACCGGCGGGCCGACGTCCGGCGCACTGAAAGTGCTGGCAGCGAAAGCCAGTCTGCATACCGGTCAGGTTGAATCTCTGGATAAAATCCCGTTTGATTCCAAACATAAATACATGGCGACCTTGCAGCGCATCGGCGGCAAAACCCAGTTGTTTGTGACCGGCGCACCGGATGTTCTGTTCTCCTTAGCGAAACTTGAGCTGACTGAAAACGGCGTCCAGCCTTTCCGCCGCGAGTACTGGGAAGAAGAGATGGCGCGCTATGCCCGTCAGGGTCTGCGCATGGTAGCTGCGGCTGTCAAAGATGAGCCGGAAATTGCAGGCGACCTGAACCATGACCACCTGCAGGAAGGACTGGTGTTCACCGGGATTGCCGCCATGATGGATCCGCCACGCCCTGAAGCCATTGATGCGATTGCACAGTGTCAGCAGGCCGGGATCCGCGTGAAGATGATCACCGGTGACCATCAGGAAACCGCGATGGCTATCGGCAAAATGTTAGGCATCGGCAACAGCGGCGACTCCATCACCGGTTACCAGCTTGAGCATATGGATGACGCTGAACTGGCCGTCGCTGCCAGCCAGTACGATATTTTCGCCCGTACCAGCCCTGAGCATAAATTGCGTCTGGTCAAAGCCTTGCAGGAAAACGGTGAAGTAGTCGGGATGACCGGCGATGGCGTGAATGACGCGCCAGCGCTGAAACAGGCCGACGTCGGTATCGCAATGGGTATCAAAGGCACTGAAGTCACCAAAGAAGCCGCAGACATGGTTCTGACCGATGACAACTTCGCGACCATCGCCAGTGCGGTAAAAGAAGGACGTCGCGTTTACGACAACCTGAAGAAAACGATTCTGTTTATTCTGCCGACTAACCTCGCGCAGGGGCTGCTGATTATCCTGGCAATTCTGGCCGGTGCGGTGATCCCGCTGACGCCGGTGCAGATCTTATGGATGAACATGGCGACCTCCACCACGCTGTCGTTCGGTCTGGCCTTCGAGCCGGGTGAGAAAGGCATGATGCGTCGCCGTCCTCGCGCACCAGGTCAGCACGTACTGGATCTGCATGCCGTCTGGCGTATCGCTTTCGTCGGTATTCTGATTGCCTGCAGCGCCTTCGTTCTTGAAGCCTGGATGCAGCCGCGTGGCTACAGCAGCGATTTGATCCGTACCGTGCTGTTACAGACGCTGGTTACCGCGCAGTGGGTGTATATGTTTAACTGCCGCGTGATGGACCGCTTCCCGCTGACCCGCGAAGTGTTCGTCAACAAAGGATTGTGGATTGTTTCCGGCGTATTACTGGTGCTGCAGCTGGCGCTGATTTATCTGCCAGTCATGAACCAGTTGTTTGGCACCGTACCGATGCCGCTGAAATTCTGGGGTATCACGCTGGTGGTCGGTGCGATGATCTTCGTGATTGTCGAAATCGAGAAATGGCTGGTTAACCGCTTCATCCGCAAGAAAGTCTGACGATTTATCCTTATGCCGGGTTACCTTCCGTAGCCCGGCGTTTTACGATAAAAAACGTCACAATTCTGAAACTTTCATCTTTCCCGCTCTCAATTCGTCTCAAAGATCTCACAAAACGTTCCAAAACCCATTCTGCTGATTTACATCAATCTCTTCCCGCTTTATTACTCTCGCCAGGGATATCCCTTTTCACAGCAATGTTAGTTTCGCCGGCGACCGGCAACTTTCACGGGAATGCCCTATCGCTGTACGGTCATTTTTATAAAAACGAGCTTCTCTGCACTGCAGTCATACAGAGGCCAAAAAACAGGTAAACCCAATGTCATCGCTCATTGTAGATAAGTGTTTTTACACACAGCTGGCATTGCATTCGCTCTTGCAACTTAACGGACAACACCAGAAAGATATTCTTTCGCTCAAGGACATCAACGAACTGCAAGCCACATGCAATTCCCTGACGCCTGAAATCATCTTTGTGAATGAAGATTGTTTTACGTCTGATGCGCCTTCCGGTCACGCCCTCAGGGCAGTGATCGACGCGCATCCCGGCACGCTTTTCTTTGTCTTTATCTCCAGAGAGAATCTCAATTATCAGAACTATGTGCCGATCCGCAAAAACATCATCATTTTGTCGAAATCTATCAGAACGACCACGATTTATCAGCTGATCGCCCACAACCTGCAGCTGTCGCGTGCGGGTGAAACGGAACAATCACTGGATCTTACGCCGGTCAGCCTGAGCCGGACGGAATCGAGCATTCTAAAAATGTGGATGTCAGGACTGAATACGCAAATCATCTCCGAACATCTGAATATCAAACAGAAAACCGTGGCTTCACACAAAGGCAATATCAAACGTAAGGTGAAGACGCAAAATAAACAGGCGATATATCATGTTGTTAAGCTCACCGACATCCTGACTTCCGGCATGTTTGTGGGGCGCGTCCAGCCATTACGTCCGGCCAGCGAACCGGATGAGTTCACCGTTCCTTTCGGCTGAAAGCCTCCTCTCCTGTCCGCTGCCGGCAACATTCTTGCCTTACTGTGAACCTGATGGTTGGGTACACGACTGAAACACGCTAAACTTCGCAGTCGGAACCCTTATCAGTCATGCCGCAGTCAGGCGGGGCTGCTTACTATGCCGCAGCGCCTGCCCTTCGCAGAAAGCGCGCGGCCCGCAGAAAGAGGCTCAAAACAACGTGGCTCAATACGTATATTCCATGCATCGCCTCGGCAAAGTTGTTCCGCCGAAGCGTCATATTCTTAAGAACATCTCCCTGAGTTTCTTCCCTGGTGCCAAAATCGGTGTTCTGGGTCTGAACGGTTCAGGTAAATCCACCCTGCTGCGCATCATGGCCGGTATCGATACCGACATCGAAGGTGAAGCACGTCCGCAGCCTGATCTGAAAATCGGTTATCTGCCGCAGGAACCTCAGCTGAACATGGAACACACCGTGCGTGAGTCCGTGGAAGAAGCTGTTTCTGAAGTCGTGGGCGCGTTAAAACGTCTTGATGAAGTCTATGCGCTGTACGCAGAACCGGAAGCTGATTTCGACAAACTGGCCGCTGAACAGGGCAGACTGGAAGAGATCATTCAGGCGCATGATGGCCATAACCTGAACAGCCAGCTGGAACGTGCTGCTGATGCACTGCGTCTGCCAGACTGGGATGCAAAAGTCGCCACGCTGTCCGGTGGTGAACGCCGCCGTGTGGCACTGTGCCGCCTGCTGCTGGAAAAACCAGACATGCTGCTGCTCGACGAACCGACCAACCACCTGGATGCAGAATCCGTGGCATGGCTGGAACGCTTCCTGCATGACTTCGAAGGTACCGTTGTGGCGATTACCCATGACCGTTACTTCCTCGATAACGTTGCCGGTTGGATCCTTGAGCTTGACCGCGGTGAAGGTATTCCGTGGGAAGGTAACTACTCCACCTGGCTGGAACAAAAAGATGAACGTCTGGCGCAGGAAGCTTCTTCTGAAGCGGCCCGTCGTAAGTCTATTGAGAAAGAGCTTGAGTGGGTTCGTCAGGGGGCGAAAGGCCGTCAGTCTAAAGGCAAGGCCCGTCTGGCACGCTTTGAAGAGCTGAACAACACCGAATACCAGAAACGTAACGAAACCAACGAACTGTTCATTCCACCAGGTCCACGCCTGGGCGACAAAGTTGTCGAAGTGAAAAACCTGAGCAAGTCTTACGGTGATCGCGTTCTGATCGACGACCTGTCCTTCTCCGTGCCGAAAGGCGCTATCGTTGGCATTATCGGCCCGAACGGCGCCGGTAAATCAACCCTGTTCCGCATGATGTCGGGTCAGGAAGAAGCCAACGGCGGCACTATCGAGCTGGGCGACACTGTGAAACTGGCGTCTGTGGATCAGTTCCGTGATTCCATGGACAACAGCAAAACCGTGTGGGAAGAAGTGTCCGGTGGTCAGGACATCATGCGCATCGGCACCACTGAAATGCCAAGCCGTGCTTACGTCGGCCGCTTCAACTTCAAAGGTGTTGATCAGGGCAAACGCGTAGGCGAGTTGTCCGGTGGTGAGCGTGGCCGTCTGCATCTGGCAAAACTGCTGCAGGTTGGCGGTAACATGTTGCTGCTCGATGAACCGACCAACGACCTCGACATCGAAACCCTGCGCGCACTGGAAAACGCCTTACTGGAGTTCCCGGGCTGCGCAATGGTCATTTCCCATGACCGCTGGTTCCTCGACCGTATCGCGACCCACATCCTCGATTATCAGGATGAAGGCAAAGTCGAATTCTTCGAAGGTAACTTCACCGAATACGAAGAATACAAAAAACGTACTTTAGGTGCCGAAGCGTTAGAGCCGAAGCGCATCAAGTACAAAAAGATGATCAAGTAATCGTCTTTATAAAATTGCTAAGGCCCGGAAACGGGCCTTTTTTCTGGCTGTCATTCCCTGAAATTTATCCCGCCAGCGCCTCGCTGTAGCTCTTCGCAAAACCATACTCTTCCAGCATAAACGCAATGAAACAGGCCAGCGCCGGCGAATTCAGTTTCCGCCCCGGATAGACCAGATACAGATCATTGCCCTCGGCTTCCCATTCTGGCAACACGCGCACCAGCGTGCCATTTGCCACTTCGCCGTGACATAAAAAGGCCGGTAACAGCGTGATGCCTGCGCCCGCCAGCGCGCATTCCCGCGCATACAGCAGATTGTCGGTAGTATGCGCGGAAGGCAGCAGCCAGCGGTGATAGGTTTCACCATGATGCAACACCCATTCCGACCAGGCCCGGTGCGCAATGCAGTGATGCGATGCAAGCTGTTGCGGCGTTTCAATCGCCGGATGCTGCGCCAGATACGCCGGTGATGCCAGCAGATAGCGCGGGCTGTGCCCCAGTTCACGACCAATCAGCGAGGAATCCTGCGGTTTACCGGTACGCAGCGCGATATCAAAACCTTCCTGCACCAGATCCACCATCGCATCCGACACTGACACTTCCAGCGACACATCGGGATACCGTTTCTGAAATTCAACATTCACCCGCGCCAGCAGCGTTGCTCCCAGACCGGCGGGGCTGGTGATCCGCAAACGTCCGCTCGGGTTATCGCGCAGACGGCGAATCGCCAGTTCAGCCCGTTCGCTGGCCTGCATCATTTCCTGACAGTGGATCAGATAACGTTCACCGGCAAACGTCAGGTTCAGCTGCCGCGTCGTGCGGTTCAGCAACCGCAGGCCGATGGATTTCTCCAGCTGGCTGATACGCTGACTGACGCTGGATTTAGGTAATCCCGCCCGGCTGGCAGCCTGCGTGAAGCTGCCACATTCCGCCACCAGCGCAAAGAGCGCCATATCCTGCAACTGTTTAAACATGATTGTTCACCTCAGCCGAACACTTTGTTAGTTATTGTCCATCTTATCAGGTTGCGTCATGACGACTAGACTGTCTGTATACCTAACGGAGGCAGAAAACATGACAATTAAAGCAATCGCAGTAAATCCAAAAGACCCGGCTCACTTTATCGCTGTTGAATTACCACAGCCTGTCGCGAAAGATTACGACCTGCTGGTGGAAGTGAAAGCGGTGTCAATCAATCCGGTCGATACCAAAGTGCACAAAGGCGTGCAAAAAAGCGGTCTGGATGCACCAAAAGTACTGGGCTGGGATGCCAGCGGTATCGTCAAATCCGTCGGCAGCGCAGTGAAAAATTTCAAAGCGGGTGATGAAGTCTGGTACGCCGGGGATATCACCCGTTCCGGCAGCAATGCAACGGAACAGCTGATCGACTCACGTATTGTGTCCGTCAAACCGACAAGCCTGGACTGGGCACAAGCCGCTGCCATGCCACTGACCACGCTGACCGCATGGGAAGCACTGTTCGAACATCTGAAAATTCAGGATGCCTCTGCGGATAAAACCCTGCTGATCATCGGCGGTGCCGGTGGCGTCGGATCACTGGCGATCCCGTTCGCGTCCCTGCGCAGCAAAGTGAAAGTGATCGCGACAGCTTCCCGTCCGGAATCGGCACAATGGTGCCTGGATCGCGGTGCGGATCTGACCGTGAATTACAAAGATCTGAAAGGTGAACTGGCGAAGCACGATATCAAACAGGTGGATTTTATTCTGTGTCTGAACGACACCGACGGCCACTGGGAAGCCATTTCTGACCTGATCGCACCGATGGGCCACATCTGTACCATCGTTGAAAACGAACATCCGCTGGACATGAACAAGCTGAAACTGAAAAGCGCCGCACTGCACTGGGAACTGATGTATACCCGCAGCATGTTCACCACACCGGATATTGCCGAACAGGGCGAGATCCTCAAACAAGTCGCCGCGCTGGTGGATGAAGGTAAAGTACAAACCACACTAAGCGAAACCCTTCACGGCCTGACCGTGGAAAGCATCGAAGCGGCCCACGCCAAAGTGCTCGACGGCCATATGCAGGGCAAAGTCGTCGTCGCTTTCTAAATACGCTGTCGCCTAAAAAAAGCCCCGTCACTTTCATGCCGGGGCTTTTTCATTCACATATTTCCGCTATTCGCCGTCGTCCACTTTCTGCCATTTAGCATCGGGGTCAAATGTCGTGATCGCTTTTGCCGCGGCATCAGTATTCTCGCCTAAATCCTGCTGATAAACCTCGCCCTGCTGATTGATCATAAAACTGGTAACTCCGGTATGACCATACGCCGCCGGCCAGGCGATCAGCGCAAAACCTTGGGTCATCTTGCCATTTTCGATATAGCTGAGGGCACCGCCGCTGGCATTCGCACCCTGCGACGTCAGAATGCGATAGTAATAGCCGTGATAATCAGACCCCGCCTGCGCATCACCGAAGGCTGGCCCCAGCGGGCTTGGCGCTTCCCCCTCTTTCACCGGCCAGTAAAGGCCATCGTGTTGCCCTTCAGTGCTGACAAAGCGCTGCGCATATTGCCCGGTAATCTGCTGATACTCATGCTGGGCATCCGCATACGCTGATACCACCTGAATGGCAGAAAGCTCATTGCGACCAATCGTACGGGTTTCAATTTCAGCAGCACCGGCGGCCATATCAAATGACCAGCCCTGCGCCGTATGTTTCATCGGGATCGGCAACTGCCAGTTCTCCGGCCCGACATTCAGGTGAGCAATATCACCCTGTTTGGCAATCTTGTGACTGATATTCCAGTCCCGCAGAAAGCGAGCAACCTCATCCGGATCCACACCTTTTGGCGGCAGATAGACCTGCCAGTCATTACCGAGAAGTTGTTCAAGTGACGCATCATCGTGTGCCTCAATGGCTTTTACCAGCGCCTGCGCGGCCAGCTCAGGGCTGGTAAATGTCTGCTGCGCGAAACCCGTTAAGGGCAGTAACAGCAGGCCTGCGGAAATCAAAATATTACGCAATCTCTTCATTACCTTTCCTCGTCAGTCTAGCGACGGTGTAAATGAGCTGGCTCTGCATTCGCAGGGCGTGACCGCTGGAAGTTCTGCATATGTTCGCGGCTATGATTCCCCCGCGACTGCTGCTGTTGCCACGACGGACTACGACTGGAATTGCCACTAAATGCTGTGCTGTGTGATGCATTCAGATTCTGTCGCTGATGCTGATTTAATTGCTGCGACGGCTGGCGGTTCGTATTGTGCTGAGACAACGACTGCTGATGCTGAGGCAACTGATGCCCCGTCACATTACGTGTACCGGCACGGTCTCCGGCATTGGCTACCGGGGCTGAACGCGGCAGGTTTCGCTGCTGTGTATGCGCCTGCGCCTGCGGGGTGTTCTGATGCTGATTCATCACCGACGCTGCCTGCTGACGGCGCTGATCCAGATTCTGGTTCTGCACACCGCCCCCATTGCGTCCGACGGCATTATTGTTGCTGATACCGCGCGAGTTGTTATCGAAACCACGCGTGTCGTTGTCGAAACCACGATAGTTATTACGCTGCGCCGCGTTATTCAGTGCACGGTTTTGCGTCGCACCATTGAGGTTCGTGCTGCGGTTCGTCAAACCGGCGTTGTAGGCCGGATTATGCTGCCAGCCTGCGGTATTCGATGCGCCCGGATGATTCAGCCCGTTGTTATTGTTGCCGGAGATACGGTTGTAATTATTAACGTTCACATTGACGTATTTATTCTGCGAACCGCCATGATGCCCGTCGTCGTGGTGATCGTCGTGATGGTCATAATCATCATGATGATGATCGTCGTCATCCCAGTCGATGCTGCCAAAAATCGCATACGTCGCGGCGACACCGACACCAAACCCGATCCCCGATGCTATGCCGTTCACGAACTGTTGTCCCAGAGGCGGTGGCAGATATACCGGCGGATAGGCCGGTGTCGGCCAGGCGCCGTAAACCACATTCGGGTTGTAACTCGGCACATACACTACCTGCGGATCGGCAGATTCAATCACAATCGTTTGCTGCGCCGGCGCACTTTTCACCACCGTTGTTGAAGCCGGTTTCGGTTTAACGGTCACCGTCTGCTGCGGCGTGCTTTTCAGCGCCCCGCTCTTTTGCGCCACTTCGCGAAATTTCTGCACAGTGTTCATCACGTCATCCGGTTGCGCCAGAAACGCGTTCCCCAGATTCTGTACCCATGCCGGATCTTCACCCAGCAGCGCCAGCAGTTGCGGAAAAGCGACCAGCGATTTTACACTCGGATCCCAGGGTTCGTTCGCGACCTGAGTGACGGCGGCATCCCCCTGACTTTGCGGATGGTCACGCGACCATTGCACAGCCTGAATCACGTTAGTCGGATAAGTCGACGCCATCAGCACCTGCGAAAGCAGGCTGTCAGGATACAGCGCGACTGGCGCGACCCATTGATCGAGCTGAGCTTGTGTAAATGACGCAGGGGCAACGGGTGCAGCAACAGGGACTGCTGGCGGAGGCGCGGCAGCGGGTGCAGGCGCAGTCTGCGTCGTGGTTTCGGCCTGACTGCTGACCGGAAGCCAGCCTTGCATAAACATCACACTCGCCAGAGCAAATGCCCCCACGCCGCACAAGACTGCGATACCCCAGGGCTTGAATGATAAATTCATTCGGATCACCTTAGAAAGCCTCAGCGGGAATGAGAGGCATAATGAATGAGTATAATCGGAGAAATAAATCTCAACGGCCGCCACTGTATTTTTATTTCAGGTAAGATATTTACACATAAAATGCGTAATAAAATCCCTAAAAAAGGGTTCTCACTCAATCCCATGAATAAAAAGAGAATTTTATTTTACAGCGTTACAAAATGAATTAATAAAATCACACTGAAAGATAATCGGATGAATTCATTAATAATTATATAAAATATATTGATAATTTATCATTCATTGTATGAATGATAATAAAAAAGCGCGTATCCCGGAGAATACACGCTCTTTATTTGTCCCCGGTCAGATAACCGGGGGCTCGTTTAACCGGCTGGTATCGGCTGCCAGCATGTTCTGCACCAGTTCCACGCATTCGAGAAAACGCTGATCGTAATCTGAAGATTCAACGTGTACATAATCCACATTGTTTTCTTTCAGCATTTCGATGAGCAAATTCTGGAAAGACATCCGGTCGGTGGTACTGCCTAAACTGCGCAGGCCGTCGGCCACCCATGGCGTGTTATTTTCCAGCAGGATCACCAGATCGAATTTGTATTCGTCCATCAGCGCCTGCACAAACGGATGTTCACGCCCCTCGTATTTTTTACAAAAGGCCTGAGTGGTCAGAAAATCGGTATCAATAAAGGCCACTTTATTGGCATATTTCACCGCGAAATCGATGTACTGCGCCTGACCCAACGCGATCTTGTCATAGTCAGAATACTGCAGCGCCATTTCATCGCCGCCCAGGTGCGAGAACACATAATCGCGGCCATATTCCCAGGCGCTGGTGGTATTAAAAATGTTAGCCAGCTTATTCACCAGCGTCGATTTCCCGCTGGATTCTCCGCCGAGGATCGCCACGGTCCGCACGAAGAACGGCTTCACTTCAGTCGGAATATAATCCCAGTAACGGAACGGGTCATGACGGATCTGACGACCGCTGATATTCATAAACGAACGTTTCGGGTCGATCAGTACAGTCTCAATCCCGAGATGTTCGCGGTATTGCGGCGCATCAGCCTCTTCACTGGAATAAATAGTGTTGGGTTCAATGCCTTTCTGGCTCATGAACTCTTTAATGCCGCGTCCCCATACGTCCCAGCCATGCGGATAGGGTTCCATCCCCTCTTCGTTAAAGGCATGAATACGTATATTTTTCTGGTATTTGAACGTCTGCAGTAACCAGCGCAGACGGTCACTGACCGTTGGCTGCTGGGACATGGAACTGTTTTCAAAAAGCTCGCGATCGCGCGGCTCGTCATAGCCCATGATGATATGCAGTTCATCCACCTGACTGCAGGCGCGCTGGATCAGATAGATATGGCCGGTGTGCAGCGGATAAAACTTGCCGAACACCACGCCGATATTCTTTTCACGACGGGGAAACTCAAGATCAAGGAAGCGGTGCAAAGCCTCCAGCTTCTGAGCGCTGGGACTTTTTATCTTTGCATTCAACAACTGGCTAAGATAACCCTTGGTCATCCCGCTGGCTTCGGCCACCTGTTGCAGCGTGCGTCCCTGTTGTTTTATCGCGGTTTTTAGATAGTCGAACTGTGACATGCCTTGTCCCCAGGTTTGCTGTACTAAACAAAATAGCTAAACAAAAAATAGCACAAAGGCAGCCCCGAATTACAGCGGAGAAAAGCTACAGCATAGAACAGTTACAAATCGTCGAGGATCGCCAGCGCATCGGCCAGCTTTTTGACGCCAAATACCTGCATACCCGCCGGGACTTTCTTCGGCACGTTGGCATGCGGCACAATCGCACGCTTAAAGCCGTGCTTTGCCGCTTCCGTAATACGTTCCTGACCGCTCGGCACCGGACGAATTTCACCTGCCAGCCCGACTTCACCGAAGACCACTAAATCCTGCGGCAACGGACGGTCACGCAGACTGGAGACAAGAGAGAGCAGCAGCGCCAGATCCGCGCTGGTTTCGGTGACTTTCACACCGCCAACTACGTTGACGAACACATCCTGATCCGCCATCTGCAAACCGCCGTGACGATGCAAGACCGCCAGCAAAATGGCTAAACGGTTTTGTTCAAGGCCAACCGCCACGCGACGCGGATTGCCCATCATCGACTGATCGACAAGGGCCTGAACCTCAACCAGCAACGGACGCGTTCCCTCCCACAGCACCATCACGGAACTGCCGGAAGTAATTTCATCGCCACGGCTGAGGAAAATTGCTGAAGGGTTGCTGACTTCACGCAGCCCCTGCTCGGTCATGGCGAACACGCCGAGTTCGTTCACGGCACCAAAACGGTTTTTATGGCTGCGCAGCGTACGAAAACGCGAATCGGCGTCGCCATCGAGCAGCACGGAACAGTCGATACAGTGCTCGAGCACTTTCGGACCGGCCAGTGAACCGTCTTTGGTCACATGACCCACCATCACGATCGCCACGCCACGCGTTTTGGCGAAACGGGTCAGATACGCTGCCGTTTCACGGACCTGCGCAACCGTGCCCGGTGACGACTGGATATCCGCCATGTGCATCACCTGAATGGAGTCGATCACCATCAGTTTAGGCTGTTCTTTATCGGCAATGTCGCAAATCTGTTCGATGCTGGTTTCCGACAACATATTCATATTGGCCGTCGGTAACCCCAGACGGTGCGCACGCATCGCCACCTGCTGCAAAGATTCTTCGCCGGTGACGTACAGGGTTTTCATGTTTTCGCTGAGATGACACAGAATTTGCAGCAGCAGCGTACTTTTACCTGCACCGGGATTACCCCCAATCAGGATCGCACTGCCGGGCACCACGCCGCCGCCCAGTACGCGATCAAACTCTTTAAAACCGGTGCTGAAACGCGGAAGTTCATCAAGGCTGATATCGGAAAGTTTCTGCACGCGACTGACGCCTGCATCACCGGCGTAACCGGTCAGACGCTCGTTACGCGCCACAGTCGGGGAAGCCGCCAAACGGATTTCAGTAATGCTGTTCCAGGCCTGACAGGCACTACACTGCCCTTGCCAGCGCGGATAATCTGCGCCACATTCATTACACACAAATGCACGTTTTGCTGCTTTTGCCACAACTTACCTCGATGATATTTAAAAGAAATTTATAATGCCTGACTGCCGCTAAAAATACACAACACCCCAAGCAGATCCGCATGCCGGATACAGACTGAAGCCTGTTCATACACTTTCGGCTTTGCGTGATACGCAATGCCCAGACCGGCCACCGCCATCATTTTCAGGTCATTGGCGCCGTCGCCAATCGCAATGGTTTGTTCCTGAGGAATCCCCAGTTTTTCCGCCAGCTTCAGCAAGGTATCTGCTTTATATTGCGCGTCGACGACAGGGCCAATCACACGCCCGGTCAGTTTGCCGTCGCGAATTTCCAGCTCGTTCGCCGCGACATCAATCAGATTCAGCTTATCGCGCAGGTATTCGGCGTAATAGGTAAAGCCGCCGGAAGCAATTGCAACGTGCCACCCTGCTTCCTGTAAACGCTGAACCATCACGGTCAGTCCCGGCATCAGCGGCAGGGTTTCGCGCACCTGCTCAAGAATACCCGCGTCTGCATCTTTCAGGGTCGCCACGCGCTGGCGCAGACTGGCGGAGAAATCCAGCTCGCCACGCATCGCACGCTCAGTGACTTCCGCCACCTGTTCACCGACGCCTGCCAGTTTGGCAATTTCGTCGATGCATTCAATCTCAATCGCGGTAGAATCCATGTCCATCACCAGCAGACCTGGCGTGCGCAGATAAGGCACTTTGCCAAGCTGGGTGACATCAAATTCGAAAGATTCAGCCAGCTGTTGCGCATCAGTAGTGAGCGAACCGGCAAGGCGTACAACCTGATAACCTTCCACCGCCCAGGCGCTGACAATCACCAGAGCACGACCTAACCGGCGCTGGAACTGCGTAATGCTCGTTTTATCGAGTTTTCTACCATAAAGCAGCCATCCGGTATGTCCGGCCCGGTAATCCAGCGGCATGACCTCGTCACCGCTCAATGAAAGGGGAAGTCCCGGCCATTGGTGGATCTCCGCAGGAAGATCGCAATAGGTCAGACTGTTTGGCATGATGGCTCCTGTAGGGCGTTATGGCATAGGAAAACAAATATCAGTATTTACCCAAAATCATTCGAGTTGCATCAAGGCAGCAACTGAATGAATCTCCGGGAGCTGACACAGGTCAGTGACCGGAGTGAATGAAGGCAGCCAACGCAGAGGCAGCCTGAAGGATGCAGGGTAAAATGAGGCATCAAGCTACCTTATCGTGACGTCTTCTGGCAACATAAAGTCTTCGAAAAACGCAAGGAAACAGAATGGCCAAGGCCAAACTCAAATTTCGCCTGCACCGCGCCGCTATCGTATTGATTAGTCTGGCGTTATTAGTCATTCTGATGCAAGGCGCATCCTATTTCAGTCTGGGTCACCAACTGGCACGCTCGACGCAGGTGGAACAGCTTGCCCAGACGCTCGCCAAACAGGTGGCGTTTTCGCTCGCGCCGCTGATGGACAGCACTAATGATGGCGCCGATATCGCACAAATTTCCACTATTTTGAGCCAGCTTACCGACGGAAGCCGCATTCTCGATGCCAGCGTTTATGAGTCAGATGGCTCCCTGGTCGCCCATGCAGGCGAACAAGTGCCAGTACGCGACAGATTATCGCTCGATGGTAAACGCGCAGGCAGCTACTTCAATCACCAGATTGTGGTGCCTATTGAGGATAAAAACGGTCCGAGCGGATTTTTACGTATCACGCTGGACACGCACGTACTGGCGACTGAATCCAAGCAGGTAGATAACACCACCAATCTGTTACGTCTGATGATGCTCGCTGCGCTGGGTGTCGGTATTATTCTGGCCCGCACGCTGCTGCAAGGGCGTCGTTCGCGCTGGCAGCAATCGCCGTTCCTGCTGACCGCCAGCAAACCGCTCAAAGAAGATGACGAACAGGAAGATGAGCCGGACGAGTTCGGCCCGCCGCCGGTACTGAACATTCCTGAGCCGGAATCTGAGGTCGCACCGGCAAAACCAGCGACCGAAGCACAAACCAAAGAAGCCGCACAGGCCGCTTACCGCAGCCTCAAAAGAAGCCGGCCGAAGTGAGTCAGGAAAACAGCTTAATCACCCTGGCTATGCATAGCTAATTCCATCGCAAAATGAACAGAGACCATCCGTAATATTCTATTTTATAAAGAAATAGCTACGGGTAAGGTTCGTTCTCCACCAAGAAGACGAATTAATATGCATAGCTAAATGCATAGCAAAACGGGCGCCATCCGGCGCCCGTTTTAGTTACTGCAAGATCTGCAGAATTTATTCTTTGTCGCCCAGAAGAACGGATTCCAGCGCGATTTCAATCATGTCGTTGAAGGTCGTCTGACGTTCAGCGGCAGTAGTTTGTTCGTGAGTACGGATATGGTCGGAAACGGTACAGATGGTCAGCGCTTTTGCACCGAATTCTGCTGCCACGCCGTAAATACCAGCGGCTTCCATTTCGACACCCAGAATGCCGTATTTTTCCATCACGTCGAACATCTGCGGGTCTGGTGTGTAGAACAGGTCAGCGGAGAAGATGTTACCCACGCGGGCATTGATGCCTTTGGCTTTCGCTGCATCAGCGGCGTTACGCACCATGTCGTAATCGGCGATAGCCGCGTAATCGTGGTCTTTGAAGCGCATGCGGTTCACTTTGGAATCGGTGCAGGCACCCATGCCGATCACGATATCGCGCAGTTTGATATCAGCACGCACAGCACCACAAGAACCCACGCGGATGATTTTCTTCACGCCGAATTCAGTGATCAATTCTTTGGCATAAATTGAGCAGGAAGGAATGCCCATGCCGTGACCCATAACAGAGATTTTGCGGCCTTTATAAGTGCCGGTGAAGCCCAACATGCCACGCACGTCGTTCACCTGCTTAACATCCTGAAGGAAAGTTTCCGCGATGTGCTTGGCGCGCAGCGGATCGCCCGGCATCAGCACTACGTCAGCGAAGTCGCCCATTTCAGCATTAATGTGTGGAGTTGCCATTATCTTTTCCTAAAATTGGTATAAAAATTAACGAAGTAAACCCAATGGATTTCGAGTTGTAGTCAGGCTGCAAGCGCGTGAATCCTCAGGAGCTTAGACAACTAAGTGACTGGGGTGAAGGCGCGAAGCCAACAACGCTACAACTTGAAAGACGCAGGGTTTATAGCATTGATTTGCCGTAATCCATCGGTGTCAGATCGAAGTATTTAGCAACGGTCTGACCGATGTCCGCGAAGGTATCGCGGTGGCCCAATGAGCCCGGTTTCACTTTCGGGCCATAGATCAGGACCGGAATGTGCTCACGGGTATGATCGGTGCCGCGCCAGGTCGGGTCACAACCGTGGTCAGCGGTGAAGATAATGATGTCGTCTTCTTTCACCAGCTCCAGCAGTTCCGGCATACGGCGGTCGAACAGTTCCAGCGCCGCAGCGTAGCCCGGCACATCACGGCGGTGGCCGTAAGAGGAGTCGAAATCTACAAAGTTGGTGAAGACGATGGTCTTGTCACCCGCTTCTTTCATCTCTTTGATTGTCGCGTCAAACAACGCATCCAGACCGGTGGCTTTCACTTTTTTAGTGATACCGACCTGCGCGTAGATATCGGCGATTTTACCGACAGACACCACGTGGCCGTCTTTTTCATCAACCAGTTTTTTCAGGATGGTCGGTGCCGGTGGCTCAACCGCTAAATCGTGACGGTTACCGGTACGCTCGAAGTTACCGGCTTTGTCGCCGATGAACGGACGGGCAATAACACGGCCAATGTTGTATCCGCCTTCGGTCAGTTCTTCACGGGCGATTTCGCACAGTTCATACAGGCGATCCAGTCCAAAGGTTTCTTCGTGACAGGCAATCTGGAAGACGGAGTCAGCGGAAGTGTAGAAAATCGGCTTGCCGGTTTTCATGTGTTCTTCGCCCAAATCGTCCAGTACCACGGTACCGGAAGAGTGGCAGTTGCCGAGATAGCCCGGCAGATTGGCGCGTTCCACCAGTTTATCCAGCAGTTCCTGCGGGAAGCTGTTGGTGGTATCGCTGAAATAACCCCAGTCGAAAAGAACAGGCACACCGGCGATTTCCCAGTGGCCTGATGGGGTGTCTTTGCCGGAAGACAATTCGCTGGCGTAAGCATACGCACCGGTAATTTCAGAATTACCGTCCATGCCGTCAGGAATTTTACCGGTGGATTCTTCAGCGGCTTTCGCCAGCCCCAGACGGGTCAGGTTCGGCAGATTCAGAGGACCTTTACGGCCTTTGTCTGCATCGCCACGCGCACAGGCAGCCGCGATATGGCCCAATGTATCAGAACCGGCATCGCCAAAGCGCTCGGCATCTTCACTGGCACCGATACCGAATGAGTCTAACACCATGATAAATGTACGTTTCATTTTGCTCTCCTGCGAATGGTTACGCATTGGGTCACGCGGAACTGCCGCGCACCTGATCAATCTTAAATGGGGGCGATTTAGCCTGAAATCAAGCTTTGCCGCTGATCCGGCGATAAACCACCGGCGTACTTTCCGGCGCTTTGTCACTCAGTACAATCGCCGCCCGCACTTCCTGCGCCGCCTGTTGCCAGGCCGCTTCACTGTTCGCGTGGATCATCGCCAGTGGCTGACGGGTATCCACCTGCTGGCCGAGTTGTGCCATGTGGGTCAGACCAACGCTGTAGTCGATAGCATCGCTGGCACGGCGACGACCGCCACCCAGTGAAACGACCGCCATCCCCAGCGCGCGGGTATCCATCGCGCTGACAATGCCGTTGGTTTCAGCGTAAACCGGTTTGCTCAGCGTGGCCTGTTGCAGATAATTGTCGTAATTTCCGATGAAATCGGTCGGGCCTTTTTGCGCGGCAATCATGCGGCCAAAGACTTCCGCTGCTTTGCCGTTATCCAGCACTGCCTGCAACTGACTGCGGGCGTCGGCATCATCTTTCGCCAGTCCGCCGGACAGCAGCATTTCAACGCAAAGCGCCATCGTGACTTCCAGCAGACGCGGATTACGGTATTCGCCGGTCAGGAAACGCACGGCTTCACGCACTTCCACCGCATTACCGGCACTGGATGCCAGCACCTGATTCATGTCAGTCAGCAGCGCTGTGGTTTTACATCCCGCGCCATTCGCCACATCCACGATCGCCTGCGCCAGATCTTCGGACAGCTGATAAGTTGGCATAAATGCACCGGAACCGACTTTAACATCCATCACCAACGCATCCAGACCTTCGGCCAGTTTTTTGGCGAGGATCGAAGCAGTGATCAGCGGAATAGAGTCAACGGTTGCGGTGATATCGCGTGTCGCGTAAAAGCGTTTATCCGCCGGTGCCAGCGAGCTGGTCTGGCCGATTATAGCCACGCCGACGTCCTGAATGATGCTGCGGAAACGGCTGTCATCCGGGAAAATATCAAATCCAGGAATAGCTTCGAGTTTATCGAGCGTACCGCCGGTATGACCGAGGCCACGGCCTGAAATCATCGGGACATAACCGCCGCATGCCGCCACCATCGGGCCAAGCATCAGGGAGGTCACATCACCTACGCCGCCGGTCGAATGTTTGTCGACAATCGGACCGTTCAGATTGAGGCTTTTCCAGTCGAGCACGGTCCCTGAATCACGCATCGCCATGGTCAGCGAAACACGTTCTTTCATGGTCATGTCGTTGAAATAGATAGTCATTGCCAGTGCGGCAATTTGTCCTTCAGAAACCTGACTGTCACGAATACCATTAATGAAGAAACGAATTTCTTCGTCGCTTAAAGGCTGACCGTCACGTTTTTTACGAATAATTTCTTGTGCGAGAAACAAGGTATCCCCCTGCCTGAGCTGAACGCTAAATGTGAACGCCAGTACCGGACGCTGTAAAACAGCGCCACGGCACAGGCATAACAACAGTGATTAATAGCTGCTGGTGGCTTTCTGGCCAGCGTGACCCAATGTGGTCAGCAGGCTTGCCAGCAGGCTGGAAGCACCGAAACGGAAGTGACGTGCGTCAGCCCATTCACGGCCCAGCAGGCGGTCAGCCAGTGCCAGATATTGCGCAGCATCTTCAGCGGTTTTCACGCCACCGGCCGGTTTGAAACCAACGGCTTTGCCGACGCCCATTTCAGCAATCACGCTCATCATCAGTTCAGCGCTGTGCAAAGTGGCGTTTTCAGGCACTTTACCGGTAGAGGTTTTGATGAAGTCAGCGCCCGCTTTAATCGCGATCTCGGAGGCTTTGCGGATCAGTGCATCTTGCTTCAGTTCACCGGTTTCGATGATCACTTTCAGCAGAACGTTGGCCGCAGCACAGGCTGCTTTGCACTGTTTGACCATCTCAAAACCGATCTGCTCGTTACCGGCGATCAGTGCGCGGTACGGGAATACCACGTCAACTTCATCGGCACCGTAAGCGATCGCCGCGCGGGTTTCTGCCAGCGCAATATCAAGATCATCGTTACCGTGCGGGAAGTTAGTCACAGTCGCAATGCGGATATCAGGCGTACCTTGCTCACGCAGAGTTTTGCGGGCAACAGGAATAAAACGAGGATAAATACAGACAGCAGCGGTGTTACCTGCCGGGCTTTTCGCCTGGTGACAAAGCGCGATCACTTTTGCATCAGTGTCGTCTTCGTTCAGGGTGGTTAAATCCATCAGGTTCAGCGCACGTTGCGCTGCGGCGGTTAAATCGGTCATATAACTCTCCAACAATTTTCAATTCCAGCGACCGGCCAGAACTGAGCATACAGTCATGAATTCGTTCCGGCGGAGTCCGACGGGAAATGAATTCTGCACGGTTGGCGAGCGGACTTGGTTCCTTGAAGATAGCGTGCGTAAGCAGCGTGTCGTGGCTTACGCGGCAACTGAGATCCTTCTCACCGCGCTTTGATTGGCTGACGCCAAGTCGTTGTGACTATTTGAACACGTCACATCAGGTTCCTGTGTGCAGTATTTCACACAAAATGAAAACCGTTTGCAACGTTGCTTAGTGAAATGAGATCTAAATCACATTTCACTGGCGTTATGCTCAGTATTTGGTCCAGATAAGAGTGTATACCCGATTCATGACAAACGGAGTGCGCACGGATATACAGCGATCACCGACCGGCGATCTTACGAGTGATGTTATAATAATAACATTTTAAAGAGAACATAAATTACATAGCCTGAAGAAACCCTTTTACAGGAAAGCATGAAAGGCAAATAAGAATGTTATTTAAATCACAAAATCAGGAGGGACGGATTACAAAGCGGATAAATTGAAGATACGACGGGTGTTCTCGAGCAATGCGGCGGCAATCTGTTCAGGGGTTTCACTGCGCAGGCTGCACAGTATGTCGAACACGTTAGCAGCACGCTCCGGACGATTGGGCTGGCCCTGAAAACCCTGCAACGGCATATCCGGCGCATCGGTTTCCAGAAGCAAAGAAGAAAGCGGTAATTGCGCCATCACCTGACGGGTTTTCTGCGCGCGTTCATAACTGATAGTGCCGCCCACACCTATCGCGAAACCCAGTTTGATAAACGCCTGCGCCTGCGAAAGACTGCCCGCAAAACCATGTACCACGCCGGTAGCAGGCAATTTAGCCTGCCGTAACATTGCCGCCAGCTGATCGTGACTGCGCCGCGAATGCAGAATCACCGGCAGCATTGCGCGCTTTGCCATGGCGAACTGCGCTTTCAGCAGCCGCTGTTGTTGCTCAAATCGCGGCGTTTCCATGTATAAGTCCAACCCGATTTCACCGACCGCCACCAGGTGCGGATCCCGCTGAGTCAGCAATGAATCCAGTAATTCCAGGCAACTGTCTTTGTGCTCGCTGATATAAAGGGGATGCAAACCCAGTGCCGCGTGCAGCTGCGGGAATTTTTTTGCCAGTGAGAGAATGCTGCGAAAACGATCTGACGTAACCGACGGAACGATGATCTGCCGGACGCCCGCTTCTCCGGCGAGACGCAAACTTTCGGCTTCCGCACCGGTAAACGGCGGAAAATCGAAATGACAGTGCGTATCGACGAAGGTATGACTCACAACTTATCACCCTCACTGGCGGGATAGGTTTCTGATGCACCGTTTTCTACCGGTGGCATATCAGATGCCACGCGTTTCGGCTGCGGATCATGAACCAGGTTATCTTTAAAGGCGGCCGGACGCACAACGCCGCCGTCGGCGACCATATCCGTCAGCACGGCGGGATCCAAAATGATCTGCTCCACCGTGCTGGCTGAAGCAGCCAGCGGGATCACGTTTTCCGGTTCGTCCTGAGGTATGACAACCCGCTGAGGGCGACGTGTCACGCGGGGTTCGATATGCGGATAAGGCCGTTCATTTTCACGCGGCAACAGCCAGTGCGCCGCAGCTGACAGGAAATAACGCCCGCAGCGGCGCCCAAGATGGTAATCCTGATTCAGCGCGGGCAGGCGACTGCCCAGCGCGTGGCTGGCTAAAGGTTTTGGCGGGAAGATCTCAAAAATACGCACATCGGCCGGCGGATTCTCGATGAACTGCTGGATGCGGTGATAGCTTTCTTCGTGATGCTGCATCATGCGCACCAGCTGTTGCAGGCTGCTTTCGCTCAGCCATTGCTCCATGCGTTTCATCCATTGCGGCGTATAGAACATCGCCGAGGGAACGGTGCGGATCACCACAATCGTATCGGCGCCACGGCGATAAGCTTCCTCAACCGGGATCGCATCGCTGATACCACCGTCCTGATAACTCACGCCATCAAGATCCACGCCCATACGGTAAAAGCCCGGAATGGCGCTGGAGGCTTTGATCACCGGCAGCCAGTTATCGCGCGTCGGCGCAAAGTAACTGGCTGAATAATCATCACTGCGGCAGGCGCACATCAGAAACTCACGCCCGTCGATCAACAGCTTTTCAGCAGTTTCCATTGCCAGCGGCATGTTTTTGGCCGTTTGTTCCACCAGCCAGTCGAGATCGATAAGGTGCCCGCCGCGCACGAAACGCAGAGGATTGAAAAAGTCGGGGCTGGTGGTATAGCGGGTAATGACTCTTCTGGCATAACCAGGTTGTCCGCAGACAAAAGCAGAGAGATTTTGTGCGCCGGCAGACGTGCCCAGATATAAATCAAAGGGATTAAAGCGCGCGCGTTGAAACTCATCCAGCACACCAGCTGTAAAAATGCCCCGCTGTCCGCCGCCTTCGCACACCAGTGCTATTTTGCCGGGTGTATACGGTTTATACGCCAGTGGTTCTATGTTCCCCAGCGTGACAGGTATTCTGTATCCCAACGGGCTATCCTCACAAAATCGGCCTCACTCAGCGGCCTTCATTTCTGAGCATACCTTGTCTGACTGATTTACGTGAAATTCTTGCCAAATTTCAGCGATAAAATCGTTACGTCCTGTTAACAGCCAGATCGCACATAAAAAGAATCGCCCCCTTCATTGAAGGGGGCGATGTCATTCATTAACACTTTTTGGCATCAAATCATTGATGCGGTCAGAGTCGTTTACGACCGGTAAACAGGCTGACCAGGAACAGAATGATACCGACTACGAAGACGATTTTTGCAGCCCAGGCAGCTGTACCCGCCAAACCACCGAAACCGAGAGCCGCCGCGATTAACGCGATGATTAGAAAAATAATGCCCCAACGAAACATAAGCTTCTCCTTTATACCCTATTTTCACTTTGCCAGTTTAAAAGGTGGTGCCCCGCTTCGGGCCGGACTCACTGTTAAACATCTGCCTTTTGACACTTTATCTCCCGACCGTATGCCGGGAACAAAACTTCTTACTTAATAAAGGTAGTCGAAAAATTAAAGTGTTAGAGCTTCTGACACGATATTTTTCCGAAATCAGGCAAATCTTATCCGTCCCGAATATTCAGCGGACAACACAAATATTGTTATGCGTTATTCAAAAGATGAGGCGCCCGCCCGTGAGAAGGCGCCTTGTACTTCAGGTCTTGTACTACAGGTCTTGTACTACAGGTAGAGCAGAATATCGTTACGGTGCGACTTTCAGGTCATTTTTGACGCTTTTCACGCCATCAACGGTTTTCGCAACGCTTTCAGCACGGTCAGACTGTGCCTGGTCTTTCACTGCACCGGAAAGCTGTACTACGCCGTCGGTGGTTTCAACTTTTACATTACGTGAAGGGACAATGTCATCGGCCAGCAGTTTTGCTTTTACAGACGCTGTTGTTGCGCTGTCGCCCGCATAGCCTTTCACGCTCTGGTCTTTGCTGTCTTTGGTGTGCAGTTTGTCACTGACAGATTTCACACCTTCAACTTTAGTTGCGGCGGCAACCGCCTGCTCAGCTTCAGCCTGTGAACCAACGAAACCGCTCAGCGTAACGACGCCTGCATTGGTGGTCACGGAAATGTCGCTGCTTTTGATGGCTTTATCATCCACCAGTGCACTTTTAACTTTCGCTGTGATGGCGCTGTCGCCCATGTAGTTATCAACTTTCTTCATGGAGCTATCGATTTTTGCACCTGCGCTATCTGTAGTCGTCGCAGCCAGAGCGCTGCCGCTCATCAGTGCGGTACCCAGTACTACGGCCATCATGGAATAGGCAAATTTAGAGTTTTTCATCGATTTCTTCCTTTCGGTTTATAAGCCTTGATTTCGGCTCTGTACGTCACATTCTTGGTGACGCCTTCTAACAAATTGTATTGCTGCTGTTTTTACTGTCCTTGTAGCAGAGTGCATCGTTTTATTCTGGCTTTTAATTGCCTCGCGATATAACTCTCTGTTGAGTGACTTTAATGCAGTGCTTTAAGCCACCATTTCCTGAACACACATTTAATATAGTCAAGAATGATCAAATGTGTAGGAAGATCGTCGAATAGGGACCCTAATGCAGACAAGTCCGAAGGTTTCCCCCTAAATCTGCACAAAATATCGGCATAGTGATAGGAAATATCTGGAGGCGGACACGCTTCAGATAAAAAAATGGCTCCTGTAAAAGGAGCCATTTGGCATTATTGGGTTAAAAATTTGCTTTAAAAATCAGACTTTGGTTTTAGATTACTGCTTGTCCCATGCATCCTGCCAGTTAGTACCGGTAGCTGGTGCATAAGCCCAGGCCGCCTGACCACACCAGCCAGAGTATGGGAAAGGTTTGCACTGATAGATGCTGCCATCACTGCCTAATACCTTAGTACCCGCCACGTATTTCTCGCTGCTTTCCGGGTAAACATAGTCGTAACCTGCCGCCGCCGCTTTAGCTTTTACCAGAACCGTGGTGGTCGCGGTATCCGTTAAACCGGTGTTATCGGTCACGGTCACGTCAACAGTGAAGCGTGTATCAACTGTCACTTGTGGTGCATTGATGACTTCAGTATTGGATGCTGCACCCTGAGCTGGTGCAACTGGTAATCCAGCCGGATTAGTCCACTGATAATGTAAATCAGCAGCCTGCGTATCCGGATCGGTCACTTTTGCTGTCAGTGTCAGCGATTCACCTGAAGTCACGGTATACGTAGATTCAAGGGTAACGGACGGTGCGACAGGTTTAGAGGCATCAATCACATTCACGCTGGTTTGCGACGTGGTGCTGCCTTCGCTGTCACTCACTGTCAGAGAGAAGGTGTACACCGCATTGGTCACCGGTTGCGCCACGCTGAATGTCGCTTTAGCTGAATTGCTGTTTTGCAGCGTCACTGCCGGGCCGGAAACTTGTTTCCACTGATAAGTCAGGCTGTCGCCGTCTTTATCGGTACTGGCTGAGCCATCCAGTGTAATCACGCCGATGCCGTTAACTTGCTGAGCCATACCCGCATTCGCGACCGGTGGTGTATTGGTTGCTACCGGTGCGACTGAACCGCTGGTGATTGGCGCAAAGATTTGGCTGTAAGCATAGAGCGGAGCCTGTTCCGGTGTCATACCACTGTGTTCTGCGGAAACTTGCCCAGAAACACCCGGCTGATCGCGAGCCATAGACCATGCGCCAATCATACCCAGGCCATAATCTTTCGCCTGCTGGTAAACGAGACGGGCATCAGAAAGATAGAACACTTCACCCTGCACGTCGTTATAGCCGATCATCGGGGTCGTCCCCAGCATGGCGTAGACCTGCGCCGCGCTCTTCTCAGGGTATAAACCTTTCACCTGAGCAAACAGATTGTCGATAGCCGACGTCGCACATTTGCCATGGATATTCTGGCCTTCAGTGTTGGCTGACTGGCATTGAATGTTGCCGTAGTCCATCGCCATCACGTTCACACCAGTAAGCACCACGCCCTGATCTTTGGCATCCTGCAACACTTCCATCCCTTCATGGGTCAGACCGGTTGGCAGAACCGGCAAGGTATACCAGATACCGATGTGACGGCCTTCGGCAGCCCAACGATCCTGCACCAATTTGACGGCAGCATTACGACGCTGAACAGACTCTTTATCCGCCAGCCAGTTGCCTTCGATATCGAAATCAAGCACCTGAAGATTAAGGTTCTCAACGATATCGTAATAATGCTGTGCCAGATCATTCACGTTATTACAGGCCGCGGCCAGTGGTGCATTGTTCGCGCCGCCGATCGATACCATGATATCGCCGCCCGCTTCGCGCAATGCCTTGATTTTGCTGTATTGTGCGTAGTTGGTGACGCTGTAAGCAGTGCCCCACGTCGGTACACAGGTGTTAGCATCTTTAGCGACCATGAAGGCCATGGTGAAGTGGTTAACGTTCTGGTTTTTCGCCAGACCTACCAGGTCAGGCTGCATGTTTAAGGTGAAATCGACATATGGCGCATAGAACTGGGCAGGCCATGGATTCTTCGGCGTACCCACTCGCTCTTTGGTGCCACTCCAGTCCATATAAACAGCCCATGGGGTCACATCGTCTGGTTTCACTTTCTGAACGATGACAGCAGACTGATAATTCTTGCCGTTATATTTCACCAATGAATTAGCAGGATATAATGTATTGATATTCAGCGTTGGCGCGTTATCAATTTGATCCTGAGAATAAGATTGTACTGCACCTAACGGTTTCCACGGATGGCCGTTATTTCCCTCAGGGTTTTGATTGGCTGCCAGAGACGGATCATTATTAACGGTGTAGAACAGAGCTTCATACATCACGCCGTCTTTCTGAACTTTATCACCCTGATTATAGGTTGTGCTGCTGCTCCAGACCGGCGTCGGCGCATAAGCTACCCACGGGTTATTTTCTGCTGGTGCGAAACTGTGTGCAGGCGTTGCTTTAGACGTTTTGTACGTCATGCCATTTGCCAGGACAATATCACCGGCTAAATAATCACGGCTGCTGTCATAATTGACATAATTATTCTGGGTACCGTCACCGGCGATCTCACAAACTGTCGGGTTGCCATACTGGCTCATTTCAGTCGCGGATGCGTCGCGTACTTTACGCCACGGGTTGGCACCCTGATCTTGTTCAGCCGTGCCCGGGCAATTGGTGGCACCAACCCACCAGGCGTTAGAGTAAACGCCGCCGTCGAAGATAACTTCATAGGTGTCGCCGCCTTCCTGTCCATTCCACGCTTCAAGAGCAAAGGCGCTGGCAGAGGCCACCGTCAGACCGGCAACACACAACATCTGTGTGATTTTATTCATTTTCATAACTTACATTCCTTATATATATATCATTGCCACGGCGGGATATTCATAGAATACATATATGTTTTACGAGAAAACGTATTTGAAACTATGGTGAATTGAGAATTTATTTATTAATACATAAATGCAAAGCATGTGTTTATTGCGATACATATCAAATAAATATGAATTAATTTGTGGCATACGTATAATGACATATCTATTCGGAAACAAACTAATCAAAAACTAATAGATCGCACTAATAATTACAATTAAGATTATTTAATAAGCCAGACATATTTTCTGCATTTAAACATTCAGGAATGTAATAATAGAGCGCAATTAAGCAAGTAAATTAATATATATTTAATTAATGTTAAATTCAGAAGTAATAAAAAAGGCGACATAAATGTCGCCTTTCCACAAACAGGAACAGATTAATGTTCGCGGGTTTTACGGAATTTCACTTCAGGATAACGCTCTGAAGCCAGATTCAGGTTCACCATCGTTGGGGCGATATAGGCCAAATTATCGCCACCATCCAGTGCCAGGTTGGTTTCGTTCTTGCGTTTGAATTCTTCGAACTTCTTCACGTCGCTGCATTCCACCCAACGCGCGGTGGAGACGTTCACGGATTCGTAAATCGCCTCGACGTTGTATTCGCTTTTCAGACGCGCCACGACCACTTCAAACTGCAGCACACCGACCGCACCAACGATTAAATCGTTGTTAGAGATCGGACGGAACACCTGTACCGCGCCTTCTTCTGAAAGCTGTACCAGTCCTTTCAGCAACTGTTTCTGCTTCAGCGGGTCACGCAGGCGGATACGACGGAACAGTTCAGGGGCAAAGTTAGGAATGCCGGTGAACTTCATGTTCTCACCCTGGGTAAAGGTGTCGCCAATCTGAATCGTGCCGTGGTTGTGCAGGCCGATGATATCGCCCGGATAGGCTTCTTCAACGTGTGAACGGTCGCCAGCCATAAAGGTCAGCGCGTCAGAAATCACCACGTCTTTACCCGTACGCACCTGACGCAGTTTCATGCCTTTTTCATACTTACCGGACACCACACGCATGAATGCCACGCGGTCACGGTGTTTCGGATCCATATTGGCCTGAATTTTAAACACAAAACCGGTGAATTTCTCGTCATCGGCTTTCACTTCACGCAGGTCAGTTTTACGTGGCATCGGCGCAGGCGCCCAGTCCACCAGACCGTCGAGCATGTGATCAACACCAAAGTTACCGAGTGCAGTACCGAAGAATACCGGCGTCAGTTCGCCCTGCAGGAAAGCTTCGTGATCGAATTCATGGGATGCACCCTGAACCAGTTCCAGCTCTTCACGCAGTTGCACAGCCAGATCTTCGCCGACAGCAGCATCCAGCTCAGGGTTATCCAGGCCTTTAACGACGCGAACTTCCTGAATGGTGTGACCTTTACCGGTCTGGTACAGATACACTTCATCTTTATAGAGGTGGTAAACCCCTTTGAACAATTTACCGCAGCCGATCGGCCAGGTAATCGGAGAACAGGCAATTTTCAGCTCGCGCTCCACTTCGTCCATCACTTCCATCGGGTCACGGATGTCACGGTCGAGTTTGTTCATGAAAGTCAGGATCGGCGTATCACGCAGACGGGTGACTTCCATCAGCTTACGGGTCCTGTCTTCAACACCTTTCGCAGCGTCGATCACCATCAGGCAGCAGTCAACCGCGGTCAGGGTACGGTAGGTATCTTCGGAGAAGTCTTCGTGCCCCGGGGTGTCGAGCAGGTTAACCAGACACTGTTTGTACGGGAATTGCATCACGGACGTGGTGATGGAGATACCACGTTGTTTTTCCATTTCCATCCAGTCGGATTTGGCGTGATGGCTGGAGCCGCGGCCTTTTACTGTACCGGCGGTCTGAATGGCCTGTCCGAATAACAGAACTTTTTCAGTAATCGTAGTTTTACCGGCATCGGGGTGAGAGATGATGGCAAATGTGCGGCGCTTGGCCACTTCAAGGGCGTATTCACTTGGAGACATGTTTTTCACGTTTCTGCGGTTGGTCCGCCCTGCATAGGATTTAACATCACGTCAGAAGATGACGTCAGGCAAAGCGGTAATAAAAGTTATAGCCGGCTATTTTCACTGATTTAGCCGGGATGGGCAATCAATGGTTTTTTTGTATGGTGTGACTAAGAGGGCGCTTTAGAAACGGAAGTCTGTTGAAAGTGCTGCCCAGTGTTCCCGCAGAACTCTTTTATGTTCTTCAAGCATCGGCAGCTCCGTAAGCAAATCTGGCCAGCGTTCACGTGCAATTTCAATGGCTTCATCAAGATGCACTTCAACGGCAGACCACGGTACACCAATTCTTTCAGCCCAGCGCTCGAAGGTCTGCATATTAATCACCCCCCAACGTTTTTCTTTTGCCATATTCAAAGCCACCCCATCTTCCCTCTTAACATAGGGTTTGGTCGAAACAATGTCATAGGCTGGTGAAAGGACAGCGTCCACTCGATTAGGGTAAAACACCGTCCAGTTTTTAAGATGGGCATCCCCATTCGCCACTAAAATGTTCGCCAGCATCCGGCGCGCCATCTGCTGAATATCGATGATTCCTCCCGCACCCACTCTGTAAAGAGCACGACCAATATCGTCGTAGCTATAGCCCTTATATTTATTCCGCGCATACACCTGAAAAATCTGTGCAAAATCCTCAGTATGCACACGCCCTTCGTCCGTGCGGTCAAAGCGACGAATCGCGTAAGCATAAGGCTCATCAGGTAAAGGGATATCAGGTAAATTAACCAGATTTCGAAGCTCAACAAGCTTAATCTCAGGGATGTTGACACCGATTACCTGCGCTAATTTCATCGCACTAAATTCATTCTCAGGCACTGCACGATGTGCCGTTGACGGAGTCTTGATAATCCAACTGTCTCCCCCGACATCCGTACTCACGTTGAAACGGCCATCTTGTCGTAATGCAGAGAACTTCATCTGGACACCTGCCAGAGAAAATTTGTCGGTGCTATGCGAAGCATCAATTTGAACGGCTTCCAGTTTGTCACCACGAGAAGTCAGCGCCCAGTCAGGTATTTCGCCCCCCTTAAGTGGCACGGCGGTTATCCCCCCCGGCAGGTTGTTACCGGCATAGGCCAGTAATGGGAACTCATCGTCAGGATGGACTTTCAGCGTCAATGCCATCCATTCTCGCAATGCGCCTTCTGACAACAAATTTGAAAGAACTGGGGGAAGCTTGTGAAAACTGATAAGCGGCTTGTTGAGATATTCTGCCCGCACGTTTTGGGTCAATGTAAAAACGGGACGCTGACTGACGGGCAGTTCGAGATACTCCGGGGCAAAAGATAGGATATTGCGGCTGCCCGCATAATGCGCTAAAACCCCTACACGCTGCTCATCAAGATACAGTGCTAAGGCCTCGACTGACTCCACCCGCTTTTCCATGTTTACTCCTTTAAATCGCGTAGAATGTCATCCCAATCATTGTTAAGACTCTCTGGCTCTCGCTCAGACGGACGATGACAGTTGCTAATTGTCGAATCAAGCAGCTCTTTAATCTCTTGTACACGCTGACGCGGCACCAACATGAGCTCCAGTTCCATGCCTTCCAGAAGCCTGAGTAATGTTGAAAGACGGGGATCTGAACCCGCTTCAATTCTCTGATATTGCTGCTGAGTCATACCCGTTCTCATACGCATATCTTGTTGGTTCAGCCCTAACTGCCGGCGTCTTTGTTTTAATAAGGTCGGCAATTCATTGAGAGTTCTCATTTGCTTTCTCCTGACAGACCACTTACAACACACTAGCTGTTTATAGAGTCATTTAACAACAAATTAATTGTAATTAAGAAAATTTACATCTAATTTGCTGTAAATAACCTTAATTACAGCTCTTTAGCTGTAATTATATTGAATTACACCTTTTTAATTGTAATCATGCCGGAATACAACTAACTGGGTGTAAATAGTATAAATTCTAGTAAATGAGATGTTGCTACAGTTTCACCCCAGCGGGAGCGCCATCATAAGGGCATCTTCGCGGCCTTGTGCGGCGGGATAGTAATTGCGGCGAACGGAGAGTTCGTTAAAACCGAGGCTTTCATAGAGCGCGATAGCTTTAGCGTTAGAGGCGCGGACTTCGAGCCATAAGGTGAAAACATCTTTCTGCTCAAGCTGTTGTATCACTTCTTCCAGCAATGTGCGGCCTAAGCCCTGACGCTGAAAAGCCGGATCGATGGCAATATTGAAAAGCGTCGCTTCGTCGAGAACGATTTGGGTGATAGCAAAACCGGCCATCACTTCGCCCTGCATGATCTTGAGATTCAGATAGCGCTCGCCCTGATTGCTGGCCAGCGTTTTTTCCGTCCACGGAAAGGCATGGCTGGCCTGCTCAATTTCAAATGCGCGGGGAAGATCAGCGATGGTCAGGATAGAAATGTTGTTCATTTTCACAGATCTGCTGCCAGAGCGCGCGTTTTGCGCCGGCGTCTTGATAGAGTTCGGCCAGAGCCGGACTGGATAACTGCGGACCGGCGAGAGTTAGCGGTTCGCTTAACCCCAGTCGCCAGACATTGCAGCGGGTATCTTCAGGCAACATGGCGACCTGTTCCGGCGTCAGGCGATAAACCTGATGAGCACCCAGTGCCAGACTGCGTAAAACATCGGTGACCAGCGGGTCATCTTCCGCAGGAGGAACATCTGCCACAATCAGCAGTTTAGTGTCCGCAGGCAGGCTGACCGCCACTTCGCCCTGTAAAACCGCGGGCCGGCGCAGCGTCCACTGGGTGATCCCCAGTTGCTGTAACAGTGTGTCTCGTCTGGATGCCATGCCTGTTTCCTGCCGGTTGAAGTGCGAAAAGCCCGGCTATGCTAGCAAACACAGCGAATATGCGCCAATAAAGCTCGATTACTCAATCAGAGGCGAAGAGTATATAATCCCGCGTTCATTCCTGAGGAGCCTCACCCTGATGTCTGCATTAACTCCGGCCAGCGAAGTCATACTGCGCCATAGCGAAGAATTCGAAGGCCGCCGCGTATTGTTCGCCGGCGACTTACAAGACAATCTGCCAGCTGAAATTGACGCCGAAGAAGTCCGCGTTCACACCAATATGTATCATCACTGGCAGATGCTCAGCAAAAGTCTGGGCGAAAACGTTCAGTTCGGTTTGCTGGCTGATGCTGAGCTTATCGCGCCCTGCGATGTGCTGGTGTATTACTGGCCGAAAAGCAAACTGGAAGCGAAATTCCAGCTGTTCAACTTACTTTCACAGTTGCCGGTCGGCATTGACGTGTTTGTCATCGGTGAAAACCGCAGTGGCGTACGCAGCGCTGAAACCACGCTGGAAGGTTTGTGTGAACTGAGCAAAATCGACAGCGCGCGTCGTTGCGGTTTGTATCATGGTCGCCTGGAAAAACAGCCTGAATTTGATGCCGACGGCTGGTGGGATCAGTACATGGTCGAAGAAGTGACCATTAAAACCCTGCCGGGCGTATTCAGCCGTGAAGGTCTGGACAGCGGAAGCCTGCTGCTGATCAACACGTTTGAAGAACCGGTGAAAGGCAAAGTGCTGGATGTGGCTTGCGGTTCCGGCGTGCTGGCTTCGGTACTGGCCATGTACTCGCCGAAGATGAAAGTCACGCTCAGTGATGTGAGCGCTGCCGCTATAGAAGCCAGCCGCGCCACACTGGCGGCGAACGACCTGCCGGGCGAAGTGATCGCCAGCAACGTCTATTCCGACATTGCCGGTCGTTTTGACATGATCATCTCCAACCCACCATTCCATGAAGGTCTGCAAACCAGCCTGACAGCGGCTGAGCAGCTGATCCGTGGCGCAGTGGGCCATCTGAACATTGGCGGTGAACTGCGCATTGTGGCTAACGCCTTCCTGCCATATGCCGCCCTGCTCGATGATGCTTTTGGCAGCCATGAAGTGCTGGCACAGAACGGCCGCTTTAAGGTTTATAAAGCCGTCCGTGGCCGTCCGCCGCGCGATTTGAAAAAGAAAAAACGTTAATCAGTCAGACGCTGAGGATACGCATCATTTCTGCGTTGTAGCGGTCACCCGCTGCCACGCGGAAAGGAAACACTGCTTCGATCGCCGCGATTTCGGCTTCACTCAGGGAGACATCAAGCGCGGCGATGTTTTCCTCAAGATAATGACGACGCTTGGTGCCAGGGATCGGCACCATGTTGTCGCCACGTGAAAGTACCCATGCCAGCGCCAGCTGCGACGGTTTCACGCCTTTTTCCTGCGCCAGTTCCCCGATTTTTTCCGCCAGTTGCAGATTCTTCGCGAAGTTTTCGCCCTGAAAACGCGGACTTTCACGACGGTAATCATCTGCATCCAGATCATCCACTGAACGGATTTGTCCGGTCAGGAACCCACGACCCAGCGGGCTGTAAGGCACAAAACCGATCCCAAGGCGTTCACACGCCGGTAAAATATCGGCTTCCACATCCCGCGACCAGAGTGAATATTCTGTCTGCAACGCGGTGACCGGATGAACTTTATGCGCCCTTTCCAGAATACTCACCGGCACTTCGCTCAGCCCGATATAACGGATCTTCCCTTCACGCACCAGATCGGACAGCGCGCCCATGGTGTCTTCAACCGGCACGTTGTGATCCGGACGGTGTTGATAATAAAGGTCGATAACCTCGGTGCCCAGACGCTTCAGGCTACCCTCTACCGACTTGCGGACATAATCAGGGTGACCGTTGGTCCCGCGCGCCTGCGGGTTAGCCGGGTCGCGTACAATACCGAATTTGGTGGCTAAGAAGACCTGATTGCGACGCCCTTTCAGAAAGCGCCCGAGCAGTTCTTCATTGGTATACGGCCCGTAAACATCGGCGGTATCAAACATCGTGACGCCCATTTCGAGCGCACGCTCCAGCGTTGCCATCGATTCTTTATCATCCAGACCCGTGGTATAGAAATCGCTCATGCCCATGCAACCCAGTCCCAGTGCAGATACCATCGGACCGTTTTTACCCAACTGACGTTGTTTCATCGGATTTTCCTTTTTGACTCTAAGAGGGAAGTAACGAAGTGAAGTGTGGTTGTTATGTCAGGAAAGATAAATCAGCGAAAACGTGCAACACTGTTCATAAATCGCAAACAATCAGCGGGAAAGTGATGGACCAAATTCTGGCGATGAAAATTTTTATCCGTATTGCCGAACTGGAAAGTTTTAGCCGTGCAGCGGAAGACCTGAATCTGCCACGGGCGACAGTCAGCACGACCCTTAAACGGCTGGAACAGAAGCTCGGGGTTCGCCTGTTTTTACGCACCACGCGGCAGGTGAAAATCACCGACGAAGGCAAAATTTACTACCAGCGCTGTCTGCAACTGATCTCGGCGCTGGAAGAATCCGACGCCCTGTTTGCACATCACAAAAATCAGCCCGCAGGCATTGTCCGCATCGATATGCCGCATTCTCTGGCACGCGTGATGGTAATCCCCGCGTTACCGGCGTTTTACCAGCGCTATCCGCAAATTACCCTGAGCGTCAGCGCCAATGATAACGCCATCAATCTGCTCGATCAGGGTGTGGATTGTGTGGTGCGCGCCTGGCCTTCAGAAGATGACAATTTGCAGTCGCGCCATCTGGCGGATTTGAAACAAATCACCTGCGCCTCACCTGCGTATTTAGCGAAATTCGGTACACCAGAAACGCCGGAAGATCTCGCCGGACATCAGGCTGTCGGCTACTTTTTTGCCCATCAGCGGGCTGATTCGCATCTGGATTTCATGACTGACGGAAAGGTTGAAAAGCGACAATTACTCAGCAAACTGACCGTCAGTGGTGCTGACGCTTATGTCGCCGCCGCAAAAGCCGGTTTCGGACTGATACAGGCTTCAGAACTGGCGATGGCGCAGGAACTGGAAAAGGGCGAACTGGTGGAAGTATTACATCAGCATCTTCCACCGCCGATGCCGTTATACATCATGTACCCGCCCGGCCGTTTTCTTGCGCCAAGGATCCGTGTGCTGCTTGACTGGCTGATCACGCTGTTTTCCAGCCCCGTTCAACCGGACAATCAGAAAGCCATTCCGGGAAAAATCGTTGATTAAACCATCGATTAACCTGAGGACTCTCTGGCACACTGAACCATTCACGGTGAATATGCTGTTTTTTACATCAAACGTCCGAAATGGGGGAAATAACTATTGACGCCTGTGGGAAAATCTCTAGAATTCGCCCCCGTGGTTGTGTTACTTGCTGATGACATTCCGATGAATGCATCAACACAGTAATCAATTGGAAGCGATGGTGGCGGAATTGGTAGACGCGCTAGCTTCAGGTGTTAGTGTCCTTTGGATGTGAGGGTTCGAGTCCCTCCCTTCGCACCAAAACAACCACAAGATTTATATTGCACGGCACGGTACGCGATGGTGGCGGAATTGGTAGACGCGCTAGCTTCAGGTGTTAGTGTCCTTCGGATGTGAGGGTTCGAGTCCCTCCCTTCGCACCACTCCGGTGATATAAATCAAATCAGCAGTAAGCAGAAATCATCTGTGCGAAGGTGGCGGAATTGGTAGACGCGCTAGCTTCAGGTGTTAGTGTTCTTACGGACGTGAGGGTTCAAGTCCCTCTCTTCGCACCACATGATTCTGTTCTCCGGCTTTTCCTTCCTGCATCAACTCTCTCGCTTTCAGAAAATAAAAAATCCCTGCGGCTTTACTGTGCTTCCTGTTTTTCATCTCTTTTGATTCCTTTTCTGTAACAATCACTTATCACTATAGACTAAAATTCAGCGTGACCGCAGCCAGTCCACCTGCCAGCGCCATAAATGACGGCAACAGCATATAGTGACGTAACGTGCGATGAAACAACATGACCAGCGTCGCCAGCATTGCGACTACCACCAGCATCCGTAGCTGGTCGAGCGTCATATGGGTCAGCGCCAGCAAAGGCATCAGCGCACAGGGGAGCAACACCCCCCAGCCACTGGTGAGACGCTTACCCAGTATCCAGACAACCGCCCAGATCCCACATGCTATGACAATCGCCGGTATCATAACCCTGCTCCAAACGTTGATAATGAGAACCAATATCATATAGGATTTTTTCTCATTTACCACCTATTTGCAGCGGTACCCTCCCTTAGGGTGACACCTGTCGACAAAAGTGCTAATTTTGAAGCCGTAAAACAAATTAGCCATGCAGCCCTATAAATAGTGACACTAATAACGACATTTATTGAATTCTAATAATTACCCATTTGAACTATTAGCCTGTTTACACGGAATACACCCGCGGTATAAGGCGATAAAACACTTTATCTATTCAGACCACCACACGCTAAATAGAGTAAATTTGATGATATCTCATTCCTATGATGAGCTGCTGAAAAGCAAACATCGGCTGGCGATGTTGCTATTCTTTTTTTTAAATAGTGCCACTGCGCTATTTTCTATGGTTTCTCCGCCAGAAGGCGCATCCTCTATGCCTTTTCCGCTGGTACTGATTTTTGGTCTCTGCGGAGCAGGATTAATATTTTCATTTTTCAGTAAGAAAAATTATTCTGCACATCTGAATATGTGTTCTGTCATCGTCGGGCTGTTATGGGGATGGCAAATTGCATTTCGTTTTGCTGAAATTAGTCAGACAGATAAAAATTATCTGCTGGTCAGTTTGCTCAGTATATTCTTTATCAGTGCTATCGCTTTATCAGATAATTTTCTGGCTTTTTGCCTCCACGCAGTACCTTCGACTATTTGCGTCATCTTTCTCGACGATTTTCAACATATCGGGCGTATCTTATTTACCGTTTCCCTGCCGCTGATAGGCCTGTGGTTGCATCATCTGATGTTAAAACGCAGCGATGAATTTACACGCAGAATGCTATCCAACCTTTACAGCGAGCGGGAGAAATTCAGCGACTTGAGTATGCTGGATCCGCTCACTGGCCTGTACAACCGGCGCGGACTGCAAAACAAACTGGAAACCCTGTTTAATCAGGCCTCCGGCCACTACGTCATGCTGCTGGATATCGATCACTTCAAAGCCTACAACGACAACTATGGCCATACGATGGGCGACCAGGCGCTGGTGCGCGTGTCTGCTGCCATCCGTGATGCCGTGCGCTCGCGCGACGTAGTTGTGCGCTACGGTGGAGAAGAATTTCTGGTGCTGATGTCCAATGTAAAACAGGAACATGCAGTTCGCATGGCCGAACGTATCCAGAATAAAGTCCTCGGGTTGAATATCCCGCATTTGTTTAATGCGCAGGTATCGACCCACGTCACAGTAAGTGCCGGGCTGGCTGCGCTGGAGGAAGGCGACTTTATTCAGGCTTTAGGTAAAGCAGATACCTCTCTCTATAACGCAAAAAATAGCGGCCGCAATAAAATATTTTATGCGTGGGAAGAGGAAACCGTTGAGGCATCCATTGAAGAAAGAATGGCCTGATAGTGTTTGAAAGTAACAATGATAACAGCGTGTTTATTGTTTTTATTTTCCTGTGACATATTTTAAGTGGACAGATAGTCTTTATTAAAGGCCGGACATTCATTTCTTTTGCATAATCATTCAGCTTTTAGCCAGATTAACGATTCTGGCTAAAAGCTAAACAGTTTATTTATCATGTCGAATGTTACTGAACAATGTTACTTTTCGATTTCATCAATCTGCTTAAATAATCCATTTTCATCGTTCACCCCTGCTTTAATAACCCCGATAAAGATAATCCTAAAGACCATCTTTCCAATGTACTGAACGACCTGCCGGTTGCGCTCATTCTTCTCATTCCCTGCGTCAAAAAAACACGCTACCCTGTTGTTTTAACACCATTATTTTCTCCATTTCTTAATCTGTGAACTGACTCACCCTGACCTTCCGGCGAGTGCCAGCACTCATTTTCCTGTGGCACTGACCGGAAGGTCGCTCTGCCGGACACTTCTTACACTACCGTCCAGCCGCAGCCCTGACTTCTGACGGAACAGTAAGGCGCGGCAATTATTACTTATCTCTTCACCAGTACGTTTCTCTACATAAAAAGGTCCGGTGTATGAACAGTTCGATAGCTTTAGGGATTATCTGGCATCTGATAGGAGCGGCCAGCGCAGCTTGCTTCTATGCGCCATTCAAACAAGTAAAACATTGGTCATGGGAAACCATGTGGTCGCTGGGCGGCTTCTTTTCCTGGATCATCCTGCCGTGGGCAGTCAGCTACGTCCTGCTGCCTGATTTTTGGGCCTATTACGGATCATTCACCTTCGCAACCCTGCTGCCCATTTTCCTTTTTGGCGCGATGTGGGGCATCGGCAATATCAACTACGGCCTGACCATGCGCTATCTTGGCATGTCTATGGGGATCGGCATCGCCATCGGCATCACCTTGATTATCGGTACGCTGATGACCCCCATTCTTCAGGGCAAAATCGGCATGCTGTTCGGCACAACAGGCGGCCAGCTTACGCTGCTCGGTGTATTTGTTGCGGTCATCGGCGTAGCTATTGTCAGCTATGCAGGTTTCCTGAAAGAAAAAGCACTGGGCATTAAAGCCGAAGAGTTCAATCTGCGAAAAGGGCTGATTCTGGCGGTGATGTGCGGGATTTTCTCCGCCGGTATGTCTTTCGCCATGAGTGCCGCAGTCCCGATGCATGAGGCCGCACGCGCATTGGGCATTGACCCGCTGTATGTCGCGCTGCCAAGTTACGTCGTTATCATGGGCGGCGGCGCCATCGTGAACCTGGGCTTCTGCTTCGTCCGCCTGGCAACCCGCAAAACCATTTCGTTCCGGGCCGATATGTCTGTGGCGAAATCCCTGCTTCTCACCAATGCCATTTTTTCCATTATCGGCGGCGTGATGTGGTATCTGCAATTCTTCTTCTACGCCTGGGGTCATGCCAGCATTCCGGCAGAATATGATTATATGAGCTGGATGTTGCACATGAGCTTCTACGTACTGTGCGGCGGCATCGTGGGTCTGGTGCTGAAAGAATGGCTTGGTGTCGGGAAAAAACCGGTGCGCGTTTTGTGTATCGGCGCGCTGGTGATTATTCTGGCTGCGAATATCGTCGGTCTGGGAATGGCATTGTAAATCCACTACACACTTCAAAAGACCACTCATTAAAAGACGGCAGAAATTATTCTGCCGTCATCAGTGACAAAGATATCTTCCCACCCTGCCCGATAAAACGCTGCCGGTAATCACGGGGTGATACTCCACAGGCGCGACTGAAGACCACCGAGAAATAATTACTGTCATCGAAACCGCATTCTGCCGCCACATCACTGATCGTCATGCTGCCATAGCGCAACAGACTCATTGCCCGGCAAAGCCTCAGCTGACGCAAATAATGACTCACATTCATACCGGTATGCTGCTTGAACAACGATCGTAAAGCACGAGGATTCAGCGCATGCTGCTGGCAGAACGTCTCCAGATGGAAGGATTCAGCGATGTTTGCTCGCAGCGCCATCAGCAATAAATCCAGCTGATGTGCATCGGGTAATGCCCCGCTGTCTGGACGCTGGCGAAAACGCAGTAATAACAGCGCCAGTTGCATCAGTAACGCTTCACTCAGTTGCACGGAAAGCGGCTCCGACTTCATACATTCTTTTGCCAATTCTTCCACTTTATCGCGTAAAACTGACATTCCAAGCGTACTCAGCCGCCAGTAGCGTTGCTCCTGACTGACATTCTCATCGGGCAATAATTGCGACCAGTCTGCCGCCAGGCCGAAGCGCTCACGGCAAAAGAGCACGTTATCCAGCGCCAGCTCGTTGACCGATTCGTAACTGTGGCGATCCCGCGAACTAATATAAAACAGGTCACCGCAAGTGATGGGATAAGGGATATCGTTCCAGATATGCAGGCCGTTGCCACGCCAGACAATCACCAGCTCGTCAAAATCATGATCGTGACTGGGGAAATCCGCCTGCGGATGACGTTCTGCCACCACAACCGAATTTATTCCCGTCAGAAAGAAGTCATTTTTAAAAAGTCTTAGCGACATAGCGACAATCTCAAACCCGTTTGACGACAATATAAACGAGGCAGTTCAGATAAACATTCCCGAAACTGCGAGAGGTGCCGTTTAACGCATCTGATCACGCATGAGTTTTGGCGACACCGAAAACTCCCGACGGAATTGTGTCGAGAAGTGGTTACTGTCACTGAACCCGCAGGCATAAGCGATATCGGTAATACTTTGATCGCTATGATGTAAACGACGGCGCGCTTCGAGTAAACGCAGCCGGTTGAGATAACGCTGCGGTGTCATGCCCGTGTAATGCTTCATCTGCCGGTGCAGGGTTCGCAGTGCCAGCGAAAAACGTTCCGCGGCTTCAGTCCAGTTAACATCCTCACTGTAATGTGACTGGAGCCATTGCAAAAGCTGATTGACCCGGTTTTCCGAGGTATCTCGCAATTGTGGCTGGAAACAATCCTGATAAAGCAAAATCAGCAGTTGTAAAAACAGACTTTCGCGCGTGGCGATGTGTTCCATTTCAACGCTGTCGGGTAATGCTTCAAGCTGAGTAATGCAGTTCAGTACCTGTTGCAGCACGCACGGGCTGAGCTGCCAGTGGATCTGCGACTGATAATGATGTTCCTGCGGCAAAAAATGACCGACGTCCTGAATAAAACGGAACGCTTTCGGTGAACGGAACAACACATTGGTCAGACGAAGATTATCTACATTTTCAAAAAGATGGTGATCGCTGGCACGGACAAAACAGACCGTACCGGCGGTCAGAGTGTAGGGATTGTCATTAAAAATGTGCACACCCGATCCGCTTTCCACCAGCATAATCTCGTGGAAATCATGGTAGTGCTCCGGGAATACGTCTTGCGGAAGCCGCCGCTCAACCGTCACGGTCAATTCAGGTGCCGCAAAATAATCATCACCTCTCAGTAACGTCATTTATCGCCTCCGGTTCAAAATCATTGTGTTTCGGGAAACAACCCTACCTTGTGCCCCGCTTTCTTACCTTCAAACCGCAGCGTTAAAAACGTCATAAATGGTCATATTTTAAAGATTCCCCCTGCCGTGATGCAGATCTGCGGCAACGATCACAATCGCCTGCCCCGCATGACGCAGACGCGGTAAATCACAGTTTCAGCCAGCTTTGAACCGTTATGTGATCTGCCTCCCATCTACCTTTTTAATGCTGCCATCCCGCCAAAACCCGTGGCAATCACCGGAAGGTGCCCCCACAACGCCTCCCCTACACTGGCCATATATTCAATAAGGAATGGCCGCTATGAGAACTCACCATCTTGCCGCTATTGACCTCGGCGCTTCCAGCGGCCGGGTGATGCTGGCGACGTTTACCCGTCAGGATCCGCAGCCGGCAGCGACGCTGACACTGAAAGAGATCCACCGTTTTCCTAATAACCTGATCCGCGTTGATGGCCACGATACCTGGGATCTGGATGCGCTGGAAAAACACATTCTTGAGGGGCTGAATCGCCTCGACGCATCCGGCGTTCAGCTTGACGGTATCGGCATTGATACCTGGGGTGTGGATTACGTGCTGCTTGATGAACAGGGCCAGCGGGTCGGTTTGCCAGTGGCTTATCGTGACAACCGTACCGAAGGCGTGATGGCGCGAATGGAGCAGCAGTTTGGCCGCGAGAATTTGTACCAAAAAACCGGTATTCAGTTCATGCCATTTAACACGCTTTACCAGTTGCGTGCGCTGAGCGAACAACAGCCTGAAATCGTCAGTAAAACTGCACACATGCTGATGATCCCGGATTATTTTCTTTACCGCCTCACCGGCAAAATGAACTGGGAATACACCAACGCCAGCACCACACAGATGCTCAATCTCGCCACCGGCGACTGGGATGAAGATTTGCTGAAACTGGCGGGTGTGCCACGCCGCTGGTTGCAAAAACCGACACAGCCGGGCAACTCTCCTGGGCTGTGGAAAAGCCCTCGCGGGCGCAGTGTGCCGGTGTTCAGCGTAGCAACACACGATACTGCCAGTGCGGTGGTTGCCGCCCCGCTGACCAGTTCACGCAGCGCCTATCTCAGCTCCGGTACCTGGTCGCTGATGGGCATCGAAAGCCCGAAAGCGTTTAACCATGCGCAGGCACTCCACGACAACATCACCAACGAAGGCGGCATCAACGGCAGCTATCGGGTGTTGAAAAATATCATGGGCTTATGGTTGTTCCAGCGTGTTTGCCGCGAACTGAACATTCAGGATTTGCCGTCCTTAATCACACTGGCTAAACACGTCACACCGTTCACTTATCTGATTAACCCGAACGAAGATTGTTTTATAAATCCGCCCTCTATGGTGGATGCCATTCGCGATGCCTGCCGTCAGGCCGGTGATCCGGTGCCGGAGTCACCTGCAGAGCTGGCGCGTTGTATTTTCGACAGCCTTGCTATGTTGTACCGCAAAATCGCATTGCAACTTGCTGATTTGCAAGGCTCGCCGCTGGAAGATATTCACATCGTCGGCGGTGGCAGCCAGAACCAGTTTCTGAACCAGCTTTGTGCTGATATCTGCCAGGTCAGCGTCAGCGCAGGTCCGGTTGAAGCGTCAACCCTGGGCAATATCGGTTGCCAGCTTATGGCGCTGAACGCCGTCAAAGATAACGCTGAATTTCGTCGCATCGTCGCCACGAATTTTGAGCAACACCATTACATTCCACGTATACACGCGGATTTCGCTATTCACTGGCGCCGTTTCCAGGCGCTCTGTCACGTCAATGAGGAACTCGCAGTATGACTTCATCTATCGATCAAGCATGGACACTTGCCAAAGAACGCTTTGCACAGCTGGGTATTGATGCCGAAGCTGCAATCAAACAACTCGATACCCTGCCCGTTTCTATCCATTGCTGGCAGGGGGATGATGTCGCTGGCTTCGAAAACCCGGAAGGCAATCTGACCGGTGGTATCCAGGCGACCGGTAATTATCCCGGTAAAGCGCGGAATGCTCAGCAGCTTCGGGCTGATTTAGAGCTGGCTATTTCGATGATTCCTGGCCCTAACCGGCTTAACCTGCATGCGATTTACCTGGAATCCGATCAGCCCGTTGCGCGTAATGAAATCGAGCCAAAGCATTTTGCTAACTGGGTGGACTGGGCGAAGAAAAACAAACTTGGGCTGGATTTCAATCCTTCCTGCTTCTCACACCCGATGAGCGCCGACGGCTTTACGCTCTCCAGCGCGAACCCGGAAGTCCGTCAGTTCTGGATTGAACACTGCCAGGCCAGCCGCCGCGTCTCGGCCTCATTTGGTCGCGCACTGGGCACGCCTTCCGTGATGAATATCTGGGTACCGGACGGTATGAAAGACCTCACGGTGGATCGTCTGGCACCACGTGAGCGTCTGATGACTGCACTGGATGAAGTGATTTCTGAGAAGTTTGCTCTGAGCGAACACATTGACGCCGTCGAAAGCAAACTGTTCGGTATCGGCTCAGAAAGCTACACCGTGGGCTCAAACGAATTCTATCTCGGTTACGCCGCAAGCCGTGGTACCGCGCTGTGCCTTGATGCCGGTCACTTCCATCCGACTGAAGTGATCTCCGACAAAATTTCCGCCGCCATGCTGTATGTGCCACGCCTGCTGCTGCACGTCAGCCGTCCGGTTCGCTGGGACAGCGACCATGTGGTGTTGCTTGACGACGAAACGCAGGCCATCGCCAGCGAAATTGTCCGCCACAACCTGTTTAACCGCGTTCATATCGGGCTGGATTTCTTTGATGCCTCGATCAACCGCATCGCTGCCTGGGTTATCGGCACCCGTAACATGAAAAAAGCCCTGCTTAAAGCGCTGCTGGAACCGACAGATTTACTGAAAAAACTGGAAGTTGAAGGCGATTACACCGCGCGTCTGGCACTGCTGGAAGAACAGAAATCCCTGCCATGGCAGGCCGTGTGGGATATGTATTGCCAGCGCCACGACGTACCGGTCGGCGGCCAGTGGCTGGATACCGTTCGCCATTACGAAACCAGCGTGTTGGCTAAACGCTAAGGTTTGATAAACCCAAAGTATTGCTGACAGCACCGAAGAAAAGCATTCACCTTATTTGCAGGAAAGAACTGATGAAAACATTATTTACCTCGTGGTTTGTGCAGGGCATGGTTAAAGCGACCACCGATATGTGGTTGAAAGGCTGGGATGAGCGCAACGGCGGCAACGTCAGTATGCGACTGCTGCCAGAAGATATTGCACCTTATAAGAACGATTTTTACGCCCAGCCACGCACGGTTGAACTGACACAGCACGCGCCGGATTTGGCCAACGAATACTTCATCGTGACCGGTTCCGGTAAATTCTTCCGTAACGTGCAACTCGCACCTTCAGAAGCGCTGACCGTTATTCAGCTCGATGATAAAGGCGCCAGCTATAAAATCCTCTGGGGCCTGACCGCAGGTGGTCTGCCGACGTCAGAACTGGCATCGCATCTGCAATCTCACGCCGTGCGTAAACGTGTCACTAACGGTCAGGATCGCGTGATCATGCACTGCCATGCCACTAACCTGATTGCATTGACCTACGTACTGGAACTCGACAGCGCCAAAATCACCCGCAAATTGTGGGAATGCAGCACTGAATGTCTCGTGGTCTTCCCCGACGGCGTGGGTATCGTGCCGTGGATGGTACCGGGTACCGACGGCATCGGCGCAGCCACGTCCGACCGGATGCAACATCACAGCCTGGTGCTGTGGGCATTCCACGGCATCTTCGGCTGCGGCCCGACGCTGGATGACGCATTCGGCCTGATCGACACCGCTGAAAAATCGGCGGAAATCCTGGTGAAAGTGATTTCTATGGGTGGCATGAAACAAACCATCCAGACTGAAGAACTGATTGCCCTCGGCAAACGTTTTGACGTCACGCCTTTCGAGGCTGCTCTGAAAGCCTGATGGAAAAATCTGTTTAATAATTCTTCAACGGGGAGCAACGGATGCTCCTCGCTTAAGATCGGCAAAGACCAAAAACAGAGCATCGCAAGGTATGGATCATTTAACCTTTCCCTAAGTAATCCTGATTGCAGAAAGGCGGCAAGTGCAAGAATCCCAATGAACTGACATGAGTCAGTGATTCGGGTTCTTAAACGCAGCCAACGCATCTGCAGTCTGGAGTACGACGGGAAAAATAGAGGGAATTTTTATGAGTTTCATGTTGGCACTTCCTAAAATCAGCCTTCACGGTCAGGGCGCAATCGAAGATATGGTTGCGATGCTGGCGACCAAACAACACGGCAAAGCGCTTATCGTCACCGACGGCCAGTTAATCGAACTGGGTCTGCTCGACAGTTTATTCTCCGCACTTAAACAGGCAGGAATGCCTTACGCCATTTACGGCGGCGTGGTGCCCAATCCAACCTCGGCTCATGTTGACGAAGGTTTCCGTCTGTATCAGGAAAACCAGTGCGATTATCTGATCGCTTTCGGCGGCGGCAGCCCGATTGATACCGCTAAAGGCATCAAGATTCTGACTGCTAATCCGGGGCCGGCCACGATGTATTCCGGTGTCGGCAAAGTCACTAAACCGGGTGTATTCCTGGTCGCGATCAACACTACCGCGGGTACTGCCGCTGAACTCACCAGTAATGCGGTGATCATCGACAGTCAGCGTCAGGTGAAAGAAGTGATCATTGATGCAAATCTGATCCCCGATATCGCCGTTGACGATCCGTCGATTATGCTCAAGATCCCGGCAGGCATTACCGCGGCAACCGGTATGGACGCGCTGACGCACGCGATTGAAGCCTATGTATCTGTTGGCGCGCATCCGCTGACTGATCCGACGGCGCTCGCCGCTATTTCTACCATCACGCAATGGCTGCCGAAAGCCGTCGATCACGGCGACGATATTGAAGCTCGCGAGAAAATGGCGCAGGGACAATATCTGGCTGGCATGGCATTTAACAGCGCCGGGCTTGGACTGGTCCATGCGATGGCGCATCAGCCAGGGGCGACGCATAATCTGCCGCACGGCGTGTGTAATGCGATTTTACTGCCAGTCATTGAAGAGTTTAACCGTTCCTCTGCCCCGCACCGTTTTGCCGATATCGCCCGAGCAATGGGTGTACACACGCAAGGGATCAGCGAAACGCAAGCCAGCATGGCGGCTATTGACGCGATCCGTAAATTATCCGCCCGCGTGGGGATCCCGTCCGGTTTCAAAGAACTGGGGATTAAGGAATCCGATATTGAAGGCTGGCTGGATAAAGCACTGGCTGACCCATGTGCGCCATGTAATCCGCGTACGCCAACACGTGAAGAAGTTCGCGAGCTTTATCTGAAAGCGATGTAATTTTTAGCTTCTGCCTCTGTGAAGGGGAAGAAAAAGGTGTAATTTCCTTACTCCTCCCCCTGCGAAGGGGGAGGTTGGGAGGGGGTTTAGCAGGCGCCATTAATACCCCACCCCAGCCCTCCCCTTCGCAGGGGAGGGAGTAAATCCAACCTGGAGCAAACATGATCCGTAAATCCTTCGTTATGCAGGTTAATCCAGATGCACACGATGAATATCAGCGTCGTCATTCGCCTATCTGGCCGGAACTGGCGGAAACCCTGAAAGCCCACGGCGCACATCACTACAGCATTTTTCTTGATGAAAAACGTAATCTGCTGTTTGGCTATGTGGAAATTGAATCTGAAGAAAGATGGAATGCCGTGGCAAAAACGGATATTTGCCAGAAATGGTGGAAGCATATGGCAGACGTAATGCCTGCCAATGCCGATAACAGCCCGATCAGTAGCGATCTTAAACCGGTCTTTTACCTCGATTAACCCGCTGACCGGCGGGTTTTCCTTTTACGGCACCCGGATTTTGCGCTTTTGAGGCAGTAAATCGCGTAGCCGCCGGTTTCGCTTTCCCCGAACGTGACGGTGCAAACTTCGGATCAAATCCATCCGGGGGTACCAGACAATCAGGCCGGATCCCAATCAGGCGGCGCATCCCCATTGCGGTCAGTGCCTCGCGGATCACTGGCCAGTTCACAGGATCATGATAGCGCAGCAACGCTTTATGCAACCGCCGCTGACGATCCCCTTTCGGCACCACCACATCTTCACTTTTATAATCCACTTTGCTGAGCGGATTCTTGCCGCTGTAATACATAGTGGTCGCACTGGCGAGCGGTGACGGATAGAAGTTCTGCACCTGATCCAGACGGAAGCGGTTTTTCTTCAGCCACAGCGCCAGATTGATCATATCTTCAGTGCGCGTGCCCGGATGCGCGGAGATAAAATACGGGATCAGATACTGCTCTTTCCCGGCCTGTTTCGAGTAGCTGTCGAACAGTTCTTTGAACCGGTAATAGCTGCCCATGCCCGGTTTCATCATTTTTGACAGTGGCCCGGTTTCGGTATGCTCCGGCGCGATCTTCAGATAACCGCCCACGTGATGCTCTGCCAGCTCTTTAATATAACGCGGATCCTCTACCGCCAGATCATAACGTACGCCCGAAGCGATCAGGATTTTCTTGATACCTTTCAGGCTGCGCGTACGGCGATAAAGGTTGATCGTCGGCTCATGGTTGGTGTCCATGTGTGTGCAGATTTCAGGGTAAACGCAGGAAGCACGGCGGCAGCTTTGCTCCGCTTTTGGCGACTGACAACGCAGCATATACATGTTGGCCGTCGGACCACCGAGATCGGAAATCACACCGGTGAATCCCGGTACGCTGTCGCGGATCTCTTCGATTTCACGCACGATCGACTCTTCCGAGCGGCTCTGAATGATCCGCCCTTCATGCTCGGTGATCGAACAAAATGCGCAACCGCCGTAACAGCCACGCATGATATTGATCGAGAAACGGATCATGTCATACGCCGGAATAGTCGCTTTACCGTAAGAGGGATGTGGCACGCGCTGGAAAGGCAATCCAAAGACTTCATCCATTTCTTCAGTAGAAAGCGGGATTGCCGGTGGATTGATCCACACATAGCGGTCACCGTGTTTTTGCATTAGCGCGCGGGCACAACCCGGGTTGGTTTCATGATGCAAAATGCGCGAGGTATGGGCATACAGCACCTTGTCGCCTTTCACTTTTTCAAATGACGGCAGCAGAACGTAGGTTTTCTCCCACGGTTTCGGCTTAGGCGCACGCACCGTCACCGGCTGCGGGGCATCTGGCGCAGGCAGTTCACCTTCTGAACAGGGTAAGTCTTCGCCGTACGGATTCATGATCGGCTCAATGCGCCCCGGCTTATCGAGCCGCGTGGAATCCACGCCGCTCCAGCCGATCAGCGCCGTTTTACGCATCACCGCCGTATTGCGTACGTCATGAATATCCGTAATGGATTCACCCGCCGCCAGACGGTGTGCCACTTCCACCAGTGGCCTTTCGCCGTTGCCATAAATAAGCATGTCAGCTTTGGAATCCACCAGCACAGAGCGCCGCACGGTATCGGACCAGTAATCGTAATGCGCGATACGCCGCAGACTGGCTTCAATGCCGCCGAGCAACACCGGCACATCGCTGAAAGCTTCTTTGCAGCGCTGGGTGTAAACCAGCGTCGCGCGATCCGGACGTTTACCGCCCACGTTGCCCGGCGTATAGGCATCGTCATGGCGCAGCTTCCGGTCGGCGGTATAACGGTTGATCATCGAATCCATATTGCCGGCAGTCACGCCATAAAACAGATTCGGTTTGCCAAGCCGCATGAAATCTTCTTTGTTGGTCCAGTCCGGCTGAGCGATGATCCCGACGCGAAACCCCTGCGCTTCCAGCATCCTGCCAATGATCGCCATGCCAAAACTCGGATGATCGACGTACGCATCTCCGGTCACCACGATCACATCGCAACTGTCCCAGCCCAGTTCATCCATTTCCGCCCGGCTCATTGGGAAAAACGGCGCGGTGCCATAGCATTCCGCCCAGTAACGTGGGTAAGAAAATAAGGTGCGATCGGGTTGGATCAGGCTGACTGGCATAATGTAGTTTCTTCGTTCGGCGGCAAATAATTGGCCGCAAATTATACGGGGACAGAAACCACTGCGGGTGAGCAAATCGCCTAAATTTGTTTTAGATCAACTTCTTCTTTTTAGCTATCGGGACCCCAACCGGGCTATTTAATTTCCTCCGTAATTGAGATTTCTGAATATGTCATTTCCTGTATCTGCGGATTAAAGAGTGCTCAAATGATCCGTTAATTACTTTCACATTGAAGGATCATCATGGCCATGGACAGTAAACAATTTCAAAAATTATTGTTGCCAAAACTCAGGGAAGCGATGCTTTATACACGCTCAAGAATTCCCATGAAATCAGCCAATAAATTCTATCCTGATAAAAGAATGATCGATGGGTTGATGATGACCAATCCCGACAAGTACCGGATGCATTCTCTGGGCGGAGACAGGGATCGTTCTCTGAATCTGGCCGCTAACAGAAAGCTCAAACTGGCACCACAACAGGTTTATCGGAAGTACGAACAGGATCACCGTAACGGGATACGCAATGCCGGTAACTGTGGTGAAAATGCCATGATCGCGTTCTGGTATCTCACTGAACATATTCGTGAACTTGAAAAACTCGTCAAAACGCCAATAAAAATACTCACTATTTTTCTCAAGCACCCTGTCGATCACAGCCTGGTATTAGTAGGAACTGAACCCCCGCGCGGCAGCGGAAAAATTATGGAAAATACGTTAATTTGCGACCCGTGGGGAAAAATTGTCTGTCCTCTGGCGCATTATTCTCTCGAATGGAAAATGAAAATGAACAAATGGTCGAACCGTGGCCTGAAGGGGAAATGTGGCCGTGGAACTTACGATCCTTTTTACGACCAATGTTCCAGAGAAAGTGTGCGCGTTGGACGACTGCTTATTTCAGAGCAAACGTATTCCGGTAAAACCCAGAGAATAAAGGATACAAAGACCTACTCGCTGATAAACAAAAACGAATTTTCATAACGTAACGTAGTTAAAGGACGGGTAATGACATTCTCTTAAAGGCCTGCCAATTTGCCGCAGGCCTTTCTTTTAACCGAAAAACTCTTATTTCTTCGCCAGTGCTTCAAACACTTTTTCGACTGCGACGGCACCAGGATCTTTGACGCCTTTCAGGCTGTCGCTGCTCAGATAGGATGAGCGCCCGGCGTTAGCTTTCTTCATGCTGGCCGTGTCTTTGGCACCTTTGGCGGCGGCTTTCGCTGCACCTTTCAGCGCATCTTTTTTGCCAAGGGCTTCCAGCGCGGGCTGAAGTGCGTCGATCATCGTGCGATCGCCGAGGTCAGCACCGCCATAATGCTTCATGCGCTCCAGACCGAACAGCAGCGCTTTTGGTAATTTCTCGCCCTCAGCGACTTTCTTACCCGCGGCCGTGAAGAAGATCGACATCAGCACGCCGCTCGATCCGCCCATCACTGTTGCCAGACGATCGCCGACTACGCCAAGAAGATCGGCAACATTATTCAGCGGCAATTTTTTGCCTTTGTTCTGCTTCTGGATATCGCGCGCGCCGGTGGCAAATGTCGAACCGGTATCGCCGTCACCCACTTTGGCATCGAGCTTATTCAGTTCATCTTCCAGACCGGAAAGTGTCTGTGTGATGGTTTCGACGATCTTGCCGACTTCAGCATTCGAGGACGCCTTAACGGATTTTTTATCGCTGATGGCTTTACCTTTCTTGGTCGCCAGTTTTTCCAGCTTAACCAGCGGATGCCAGCCCGCGGCCTCCACCTCTGCCAGCAACGCCTCTTCAATTCCGCCTTTCAACGCGATCACGGATAGCGAAAAACCTTTCATATCCAGCGCACTGACGAGTGAGGCGGGTCCGATGAGATAACGCACCGAACTGCCCAGCGCTGAATGCACCACTTCTTTAGTGATCTGACTCATTTCAAGCGGAGAAACGCCGCCGAGGTTATTGATCAATACCGCCAGCTTGTCGCTTTTTTTCACATGCTGCTGGAGCTTTTCAACCAGCGTATCCACCACTTTTTTACTGTTCTGAGTTTTCATCGTCGAGACGCCCGGCTCGCCGTGAATACCCAATCCCAGCTCAACATGGCCCGATTCGATACGCTGTTCTTCTTCATCTTCGCCGCCGCCCGGCAGACTGCAACCTGCGGCCGCCACACCAATACTCGCCGTGGCATCAATGGCCTGCTGCGCAATTTTGGTGACGTCTTTGAGAGATTTCCCCTGCTCTGCGGCATAACCGGCAATTTTATGCACCAGCGCCGTCCCCGCGATACCGCGAGGCTGCTTGTTGTCCGGCAGAGAAATGTCGTCGGATACCATCACCAGCTCGACGTCGTAGCCCATGCCTTTAGCTTTCTCGGCCGCCAGACCAAAGTTCAGACGGTCGCCGGTGTAGTTTTTCACAATCAGCAGGCAGCCCGCTTTACCGGTGACCGCCACAATCGCATTCAGCACGGCGTCCACGCTCGGTGACGCAAACACTTCGCCGCATACCGCCGCGGTGAGCATACCCTTACCGACAAAACCGACGTGGGCCGGTTCGTGACCAGAGCCACCGCCGGAAATCAGAGCAACTTTTTTCTTATCCCAGTCGCGGCGAACGACCACGCGGATAGCCGGATCGACGTCCAGTCTTGCCAGATTTTTGTAGGGAGAGGTCAGGATCACCCCTTCGATAACATCGTTAATCAGAGACTTACGGTCATTCATAAAGAATTTAGACATGCCGGATCTTTCCTTTTAACTGTTTTCCAGGTGTTGTGAGGCAGAAAAAAACATACCTCTGCGTAATGCAGGTATCTGAAAACATAGCACAGGACAAAAATCAGGAAGGAGACGAGAAAGGCGGTTTCCCGCCTTTTTAGGAAATGATGTAGAAAGAAATCAATTACACGCTAACACTTTAATCGCTAACCCTCCCGTCGAGGTTTCACGATATTTTGAGTTCATGTCTTTGCCGGTTTCGTACATGGTTTCGATGACTTTATCGAGACACACGCGCGGCTCGCTGGTACGGCGCAGTGCCATACGTGAAGCATTGACCGCTTTAACCGCCGAAATAGCATTTCGTTCGATGCACGGCACCTGAACCTGTCCGGCGAGCGGATCACACGTCAGCCCGAGGTGATGTTCCATGGCGATTTCTGCCGCCATAAACACCTGCGCCGTGCTGCCGCCCAGCAGCTCAGTCAGACCGGCTGCCGCCATGGAACAGGCCACGCCGACTTCGCCCTGACAGCCGACTTCTGCACCGGAAATCGAGGCGTTCATTTTGAACAGAATGCCCACCGCGCCGGATGCGAGGAAGAAACGACTGTAAGAATCCGGGCTGATCGGACGGATGAACTGATCGTAATACGTCAGCACCGCCGGAATGATGCCACACGCACCGTTGGTCGGTGCGGTCACAACCCTTCCGCCTGCCGCGTTTTCTTCGTTAACAGCCATCGCGTACATATTGATCCAGTCCACCACACCCATCGGATCAACGTTGTTTTTATCCTGCGTCACCAGAATACGACGCAGCGCCGCGGCGCGACGGTTGATTTTCATCGGGCCTGGCAACAGCCCTTCGGTATGAATACCGCGCGTAATGCCTTCGCTCATCACATTCCAGATAGCCGCAAAGTGTTCGCTGATTTCTGCACGTGTATGGCTGGCCAGCTCGTTTTGCAGCATCAGCGCCGACAGTGACAGGCCGGTGTCGGTGCAATGCTTTTGCAAATCACTGGCCGAACGGAACGGGTAAGGTCGCTCCACAGGGTTTTCATCCTGCAGGCCAAATTTGCTGGCTTCGACAATAAAGCCGCCGCCAATAGAATAATAGGTTTGCGTATACAGCAGCTCATCACCGTTGAACGCGCTGATTGTCATGCCGTTTTCGTGTAAAGGCAGATTATTAAAATGGAAATTCATCCCAGAACCGGCCGGGAAATCCACTTCCTTCGCGCCCTTGCCGAGCATCAGTCGCCCGGAAGTTTCCACCTGGCGGATAAACGCCGGGATCGCATCAATATCCACATCGTCCGGCATATTGCCAGCCAGCCCCATGATGATCGCCAGATCGGTGTGGTGGCCTTTACCGGTTAACGATAAAGAACCATAGACATCGACGACCACGCGGGTGGTATGAGTAATATGGCCAGAAGAGATAAGTTCATCAGTGAATATTTTCCCGGCTTTCATCGGGCCAACAGTATGCGAACTGGAAGGACCAATACCAATTTTGAAAATATCGAAGACGCTGATCACGGTGGGCACTCCATGTGAATAAGATGACGGGCAAAAAATACGGGAGGAAAGTGAGCAGGAAAATTCCCGCCCACTTTATTTCACTTAGCTTTAAATATTTTATTCATTAACCAATCAGGCTAAATACGATGGCTGACATGGCAATCAGACCCATAATCACCACGAACACATTGCTGATATGGCCGCTGTATTTTCTCATCGCAGGAACTTTACGAATCGCATACATCGGCATCAGGAATAACAGCATCGCAATAATCGGACCACCCAGCGTTTCGATCATACCCAGAATACTTGGATTCAGGGTTGCCACTAACCAGGTAGTTAATAACATGAAGATGCCGGTATAACGGTTCAGCGTTGGCAGGGCAATAGTTTTTCCTTTACCACGCAATGACTTAATTACCATGCCGTTGAAACCTTCACGCGCACCCAGATAATGGCCGAGGAAAGATTTAGTAATCGCAATAAAGGCAATAAATGGCGCGATATATTCAATGACCGGGTTAGAGAAGTGGTTGGCTAAATAAGACAGAATAGACACGTTCTGCGATTTAGCTTCCATCAGGTCTGCCGGAGACAGGCTCAGTACGCAGCTGAAGACGAAGAACATCACGGTGATAACCATCATGATGTGGCTAAATGCCAGAATACGTGAACATTTTTTCTCAGCGTCTTCGCCATACTCTTTGCGTTTTGCAACTGCGAAAGAGGAGATAATCGGCGAGTGGTTAAAGGAGAACACCATCACCGGAATGACCAGCCACAATGTCATCAGCATACCGTGACCCACGCCATTGCCGGACATGGAGACGTTTTCAAATACAGACGTATTCCAGTTAGGAATAAGGTACAGCGCCAGCGCCATCAGCACCGCAACAAACGGGAAGACCAGAATACTCATCGCTTTCACGATCATATCCTGACCGAAATGCACCAGCGTCATTAAGCCCAAAATGAGGATCAGAGACAGCAACGCACGCGGTGGCGCATTCATATGCATCTGGTGAGTAATAAAACTCTCAACCGTATTGGTGATCGCCACGCTGTAAACCAGCAGAATAGGATAAATAGCGAAGAAATAAAGCAGGGTAATCAATTTACCGGCTGAAATACCGAAATGCTCTTCCACGACTTCCGTAATATCTTCACCGGCATTCTTTCCTGATAATACAAACCGGGTTAATCCGCGGTGAGCGAAGAATGTCATTGGGAAGGCGAGGATCGCCATAATGATTAATGGAATGAGACCGCCGATACCGGCATTAATAGGAAGAAAGAGAACACCTGCACCAATTGCTGTTCCATATAAACCTAACATCCACATAGTGTCAGTTTTACGCCAGGAACTTACCGATTTTTTAGACAGCGTCCCGATTGTTGTATTATCCATGATTCCTCAGCACCTAATTATAAAAATAATTCCGTTTCCCCAGGAATGGTTGATGTTTTTTTACTGCACCCGTCATCAAAAAAACCACCCTGACGGATAAAACATACCATTAATGCGGGCATGATACCTATCAGCAGCATAAAAATCTGGATAACCGCGTAGCTTTGAGATCATGGTCACGAATATCTTTAAAACGCGGACTGATATTCCTTTAAATTCCAAAGCATTAACATTTTCTCTAATTTAAATTCATCAAATAGTGATTACGGTAACATCTATTTTTTGTGATATTTTGTTATGCCCGTGACTATTATTTAAATAACGATTGAAATACCAGCAACATGTATTATTTATAGTCTGACTCCCTGAACTAAATTGTTCATAAATTAACCACTCCATTCACCTCTTAAAAAACGGAATACGTTAACATTCCTTCTGAATTTCCTCTGTTTTCTGACTTGTGTAAAAAATACGCCACAACTCCACCGCAGTTACAGAAGGAAAATTTTTACACTTACGCTTTCGGAACTATTGCCGATAAAGTTATTCTTACGCTGGGGAAATCATTTCAACCGGAAGAAACACAGAGCGACTCAATGGGAAAAGCCCGATCACCTTTTTGCCCGCCAGCACGGACATCACTACGCCGTTTTATTAAGGCTGCGTATGGCATTGTCCTGCTGCTGATGCTGATGGTCGCTCCGCTGACATCGGGTGTTGCACAAGACAGCGATCCGCAGACGGATGCGGCTGTCGCGCAGACCGTCAATGGCATCCTGAGCTATTCGCGCTGGCCGGGCGCAACCCCCACGTCCGTCTTAACGCTTTGCATCATCCCTCCCGTGAAATACGCCGCGCAACTTACCCCGGATGGCAGCGCATTCACCGGCCGGCCACTCAAAGTCATGACGCTTCCGTTCGACAGCCCGCTGCTCACATCGGAGTGCGATGCTATTTATTCCGGCAACATGACAACGGAACAGCAGGCAGATTTACATCAGCGCCTGGAAGGCCATGCAATTCTCACTATCAGTGAACAGGATGATGCCTGTGCATTACTGAATGCGTTTTGTCTGGTGATGACGCCACTTCATACCGGATTCAAATTGAATCTGGACACGCTGTCCCGCAGCGGCGTGCGGGTAAATCCCGCCGTATTACAACTTGCCAGGGAAAAGGAGTGACCATGAAAAACAAAATTCCTGTTCCTGAGGTTGAACAGTCAGGCCAGCGTCCGACGCTGAGCGCTGCACTGAACCGAATTCATGTGATTGTGATTTTAACGGCGATCGGTCTCGCCGGTTTCCTGCTGACGTTGCTGGCGTTAATCGCCCTGCGCTCTCACGCGGAAAGCAATCTGCAACTGACTGCGCGCGCCATCGGTTACACCACGGAAGCCGCACTGGTCTTTAATGACCCTTCGGCGGCGCATGACTCGCTGGAATTTATCGCCAGACGCGGCGATTTCACCAAGGCAAAAATTCTGACGCCGGCGGGTGCGACATTCACCGAGTGGCAGCGTCCGATCCACAGCAACTGGGACAAACTGGGTCAGTTCGTCGGCCATGTGGCGTTTCCGGAACCCGTGACCGTACCGGTGGTGCATTCCGGCTCGGTCATCGGCACCATCTGGCTTGAGGGTAACGGCAGCAGTCTGATTGGCTTCCTGGCGGAAACTATCCTGAGCCTGCTCGGTTGTCTGGTGCTGACCGCGCTGGTCGCGCTGTATTTTTCCCGCCGGATGCAAAAAGGCATTGTCGATGCCCTCGGCCACATTACGCATGTCACCCATGAAGTCAGTGCTAACCGGTCGTTTAGTCTGCGCGTTCCTTCCGCGCCAATAGTCGAGCTGCATACACTGAGCCAGGACTTCAACAGCCTGCTGACCGAGCTGGAAGCCTGGGAAAACCATATGAGGAACGAGAACGTTTCGCTGACAAAAAAAGCGTTGCACGACGGCCTGACCGGTCTGCATAATCGCGCGTTTTTCATTGATACCCTTAATCAGTGTTTCAATCCGGTGCGCGCACCGCTATCGCTGGCGTTGCTGTTCATCGATGTTGATAATTTTAAGGAAATCAATGATTCACTCGGGCACGCCGCCGGCGACCGGGTGCTGATGGTGATTGGCGAAAGACTGGCAAAAACTCTGCGTAAGGGGGATGTGCTGGCCCGTCTGGGCGGCGATGAATTTGCCATTCTGCTTGAACCGATGATCTCTACCGCGGAAGCGGTGGCGTTCGCCGAGCGGATTGTCGAGATCATGAAAACGCCGGTCATTTTGCTCAACAACAAAACGCTGGATGTGTCACTCAGCATCGGCATTGCGCTTTCGCCTTCACAGGCAAACAGTGCGAAAGAAATTCTCGAAAAGGCCGATGAGGCCATGTATCGCTCTAAAAGAATATCCGGCAGCTGCTGGCATGTGTCTTCAGGCATGCCGCTTCCTGTCGCGATGAAACACTAAAAGGAATTAATGACTATGAAGACCTGCAATACGTTCAAATCCTGGTATCAGTTCGCCGCAATGGGGCTGTGCATTGTGCTGCTGGCCGCCTGTCAGAGTAAACCTGCGGGATTAACACCGGAACAAATCGCCGTGCTGCAAAAGAACGGTTTCTCGCAAACCGATGCGGGCTGGGAACTGGGACTGGATGCCAAAGTTCTGTTTGGCAATAATCAGGATAAGCTTTCCGCCGAAAGTAAGCAGTCAGTAGAAAAACTGGCGGGCGAACTTCTGCACGTCGGCCTGAACAAGGTCAATCTCGACGGCCATACCGATAACTACGGTGATCCGGCTTACAACAACGATCTGTCGCTGCGCCGCGCCGACACCGTCGCTGCCGCTTTTGCCGATGCCGGCATGCCGCGCGCCAATATCCATACCCGTGGACTGGGCCAGAGCAAACCTGTCGCCAGCAATAAAACCCAGGCCGGACGCGCTCAGAACCGCCGCGTGTCTGTGATTATTGTGGTTTAACCGACAACAATCCCACCAGATGCAGCGCCGCCTTGCAGTTATCCGTTCTGCGCCAGGCGAGCGCGATCTGCGTCGTTAATGTCTGCCCTGCCAGGGGCAGACACCTCACATTGGCTTCATCAATCTTACTCAGCGACGCCGGTATCAGCGCGTAACCAAATCCTGTCGCCACCATACTCAGCGCCGAGGTAATTTGCGGACACTGCTGCCCGTAGCGCGGCGAAAATCCGGCCTCTTCACACGCATGTGTGACGGCATCATAAAGCCCCGGCGATAAATCTCGCGGGAAGGTGATCAGCGTATCGTGGCGCAGGGCCGACAGCCGGACTTCCTTTCCCTGACTGAGCGGATGGGTTTTGGGCAGCGCCACCATCATTTCCTCGATATCCAGCACCTTAAAACTGAACTCTTTGCTGCGCTCGCATGGCAGACGGATAAACGCCGCATCCAGCGCGCCCTCGCTCATTGCCGTCATCAGCCCCGCCATATCCTTTTCCAGCGGTTCGAGAACCATGCCCGGATATTTATCCCGAAAGCGATGCAGCAACGCAAAAACCTGCGGGTTAAACGCTGTCGACGTGGCAAAGCCGAGTCGCAGCGTACCGTTCATACCACGCGCAACGGCGCGGGTGCGCTCAAGGGCGGCATCGGTCAGTTTGATGATGGTTTGTGCGTCGTCGTACAGCACTTTTCCGGCTTCGGTCAGCTCGACGCCACGGGTCAGGCGTTTGAGTAAAGGGGTACCGATTTCATGTTCGAGCCGCTGGATTTGCTGGCTCAGCGGAGGCTGGGAGATCCCAAGCTGTTCGGCAGCACGGGTGAAGTGTCCCGTCTCTGCTACCGCGACAAAATAGCGCAGGTGACGAAGTTCCATATCAAAAACGTCTCAAAGTGAACACCTCCTCATATTGGAACTCAGGGCGGAATGGGGTCAACCTTTTAGTTAGCAAAGTTAATTATTCGACGGAGACCCCTGCATGAAAAACCATTCCGAATCCTGCTCCTGCGTGGCGGACATTGCCCGCACCGCAACAGCGTTTAAACATCAGCATCCTGACCGCGTTTTGTATCAGTCGTCGCTGATGAGCGCCCTGCTGAGCGGTGTGTATGAAGGCGACACCACCATGGCAGACCTGCTGGAACACGGCGATTTTGGTCTCGGTACCTTCAACCATCTCGACGGCGAACTGATCGCGTTCAACAGCAACATCTTCCAGTTACGCGGCGACGGCAGCGCCCGGCGCGCCCTTCCTGAACAAAAAACACCGTTCGCCGTCATGACATTCTTTAACCCGACTGATGAATACGTGATTGACCACCCGCATACCCGCGAGCAAATCCATAAGGTGATCGACGACGTCGTCGCCAGCCAGAACACCTTCTGCGCCCTGCGCATTGATGGCGAGTTCAGCCGCGTCGAGACCCGTACCGTGCCGGAACAGCACCGCCCGTATAAACCGATGCTGGAAGCCATCGAAGCCCAGCCGACGTTTCATATCGAACACAGCCAGGGCGTGCTGATTGGATTTCTGACACCGGCCTATATGCAGGGCATTAACGTGGCGGGCTATCACGAGCATTTTATCAATCAGGAACGCAGCAGCGGTGGCCATGTGCTGGATTATCAGGTTGAGCGCGGCGTGCTGACCTTCGGCACGGTCGAAAAGCTATTGATCGACTTTCCGCAGGACAGCGATTTCCTGCACGCCAACTTATGCCCTGATGATTTAAATGATGCGATTCAGTCGGTTGAAAGTTAACAGACCGCAGAAAGAAGGATGAAAACCATGAAAAACTCAGACAGTAAAACCGACTGGAAATGTGGTGCGGATCTGGTCGTCGCGCAGCTTGAAGCACAGGGTGTCAAACACGTCTTCGGCATTCCCGGCGCAAAAATCGACCGCGTATTTGATTCGCTGGTCGACTCCCCTATCAAAACTATTCCGGTACGCCACGAAGCCAACGCCGCCTTTATGGCCGGTGCCGTTGGCCGCCTGACAGGTAAAGCAGGCGTCGCGCTGGTCACCTCCGGCCCCGGCTGCTCGAACCTCATCACCGGCGTCGCCACCGCGACATCCGAAGGCGATCCGCTGGTCGCACTCGGCGGTGCCGTTAAACGCGCCGACCACGTCAAACAGGTGCACCAGACCATGGACACCGTGGCGATGTTCCGCCCGGTCACCAAGTATTCCGCCGAAGTCACCTCGCCTTCCGCGCTGGCCGAAGTGCTGGCGAACGGTTTTCGCGCCGCCGAGTTCGGGCGTCCGGGTGCGGCATTTATCAGCCTGCCGATGGATATCGTCAACGAACCGGCCAGCGGTAAATTACTCACCTCGCAACCGCCGGTACTGGGCAGCGCGCCGCACGACGCGATATTGCAGGTCGCACAGTTACTGAAACAGGCAAAAAATCCCGTGCTGCTGCTCGGCCTGATGGCCAGCCAGCCACGTAACGCCGAAGCGATCCGACGTCTGTTGCACAAAAGCGATCTGCCGGTCACCAGCACCTATCAGGCGGCGGGGGTTATCGATCAGGCTTCCTTCCACCGCTTCGCCGGACGCGTCGGTCTGTTCAACAATCAGGCCGGTGACCGCCTGCTTCGCAATGCAGATCTGGTGATCACCATCGGTTACAGCCCGGTCGAGTATGAACCGGCGCAATGGAGTAACGGCACCGCGGAACTGGTGCACATCGACGTGATGCCCGCCGAAACCGACAGCGATTATCTGCCGGACGTCGAGCTGGTGGGCGACATCGCCGACACGCTGGATCTGCTGACCGGACAGATCTCACAGCGCATCGATCTGAGCGCCTCTGCTGTCGAGATCCTCGAAGATCGCCGCCAGCAACGTGAACTGCTGGCCCAGAAAGGCCGAAGCCTGAACCAGTTTGCGATCCACCCGCTGCGTCTGGTGCGTGCGATGCAGGACATCGTCAACAGCGACGTCACCCTGTGCGTCGATATGGGCAGTTTCCACATCTGGATCGCCCGCTACCTTTACAGCTTCCGCGCCCGTCAGGTGCTGATTTCCAACGGTCAGCAAACCATGGGCGTCGCGCTGCCATGGGCCATCGGCGCTGCGCTGGTCGATCCCGGTCGCAAAGTGGTTTCCGTATCCGGCGATGGCGGCTTTATGCAATCAAGCATGGAACTGGAAACCGCCGTCCGTCTGGGCGTCAATCTGCTGCACATCATCTGGGTCGATGAGGCCTACAACATGGTGGCAATCCAGGAAGAGAAAAAATACCAGCGCACCTCCGGCATCCAGTTCGGCCCGATCGATTTCAAAGCCTACGCCGACGCCTTCGGCGCTAAAGGTTTCGCCGTCACCTCCGCCGAAACGCTGGAAAGCACCCTCCGCGCCGCCATGGACGTACAAGGCCCCGCCGTCGTCGCCGTCCCGGTGGATTACAGTGATAATGCGTTGCTGATGGGGCAGCTGGAGATGGGAAGGATTTTTTAGGGGGATTTACAAGGGCGCAGAAATGCGCCTTAGTGATTGAAAAAACGTAACGAGAACATGTAAATTAGTAGGCATTACTATAAATTTCTGGTCTAAGTTCTGACTTAACAGTGGTGCCAACAAATGAGCACAGATTTCGAAAGTTTATTAGAAGAAACAGGATTCGCTGACCAAGTTCGAAAATTTATAAAACAAGCGAAAACAGGGGAGTTAAAAACTAAGGATTTATACTCCGACAAGATTTTCTCATACAAGTTAAAAGTAAGCTTTGGGCAGGGCAATATTGCTCAGATTCCTTGGATCGCTTTCTTAGGAGAAGGTCAAGAAGTCTCAGACGGAATTTATCCAGTATTCCTTTACTATAAAACTAGCGACCATTTAGTTTTGAGTTATGGAATAAGCGAGACTAAATCACCGAAAAAAAATTGGTCAGATTCCATACTGAAAAATAAGACAGTGTTTCAACACATGCGTGAAAAGGGTTTTCCTCTAAAACGCTATGGTACTTCTTATGTCGCAGCGGTTTATGACAATGCTTCCCAGATAGTAAATGAACCCTCTTTTGATACAACCCTTTACCATGATTTAGGTAGGGTCCTGCAAAACTACCAACACACCTTAGAAAGTGAAGGGTCGGCCAACGACAGTCCCGAAGCCACCATTCCAGAGGACACCCCAATGTTAAATCAAATTCTCTTTGGCCCTCCTGGTACAGGCAAAACATACGCAACGGTGAGTACTGCACTCAGCATTTTAGATAAAGACTATTATGAATTAAATCAGTCGAATAGATCAGCATTAAAAATACGATTTGAACAACTTCGAGAAGATGGGTTTATTAGCTTTGTTACCTTCCACCAAAGCTTCACTTATGAAGATTTTGTGGAAGGTTTACGTCCTTCGATTGGTGCGAGCAAGCAACTTGAGTACCACGTTGAACCGGGAATATTCAAAAGAATCTGCAACGATGCCGCAGCATCACCTTCTAAACCCTATGTATTGATTATTGATGAGATCAATCGAGGAAATGTTTCGCGTATTTTTGGAGAACTTATTACTCTTATTGAAACGTCAAAACGCAAAGGAGAAGATGAGGAAATCGTGACAAAACTTCCCTACTCCAAAGAAATTTTTAGTGTGCCTAACAATGTTTATATCATTGGAACAATGAATACAGCTGACCGCTCTCTTTCAGGACTTGATATCGCTTTACGTCGCCGATTTATATTTAGAGAAACACCTCCCAAACCCGAACTATTAGAAGACATTAATATTGAGGGCGTAAATGTAGGGAATATGCTCAGCGTAATGAATAATCGAATTCAGGTTTTGCTTAATGCAGACCACTGTTTAGGTCACGCGTATTTTATTCCTCTGAAGAAAAATCCAACGCTTGAACATCTATCTTCTATTTTTAAAGACCAAATAATTCCTCTTTTACAAGAATATTTTTTCGAAGATTGGCAAAAAATTCGCTGGATCCTCAATGACCATCGAAAACATAGTGATTTTTGTTTTATTTCACCTGCGCAGTGGGATCAATCCCTCTTTGGTACCGAGGTAAATGAGCCGCTAAAAGGTAATATATACAAAATCAACGATACTCATTTTTCAAAAATTGAAGCGTATCTCGGCATCATAGATATTAAATTAATTACACCATTAGAAACGATTGCCGAGGGGACAAGTGCTTAATGTTGTCCATCACAGTTAGAGAGTTTGCTCGATTAACGACGTCAAGCATCGAATCAACTTTGGATCGTGCTCACATCCCGGCCAGCGCCTTTGATTATCTCTGTAAACTCGCCTCCTCCTTCAATGGTGGAACAGGCCTATTACAAGTCGAAGATCGTGCATGGTTAAAGTTAGATAACTATGTAGGGGTTATAGAAACGCCCTGTGGCACGCGTATTGAAATATTACCAAAAAGCTTCATGGAGGAAGATTGCATTATTAAAGCAAGAAAACTTCTTCGGAAAATGATTGAAGCATCTTTCGACCTGCCAACTCGTCATGTTGGGGAAGCATCGCTTGAACTTTTTAATGCGCCTCTTAGTGAATGGGTGATGGAGAGGTTCGTTGATTCGTTCAGCTCATTAATCAAAAGAGGATTACGTGCTCATTATCAACGTATAGACGAAGAGCAATTTTTCCTTAAAGGGCAGATTAACTTCTCAGCTCAGATGAGACAATCGCCCAGCCAACAACATAAATTCCAAATCCGCCATGACATTTTTACTTTTAATCGTGCTGAAAATCGTCTTTTGAAATTAGCCTTGTTGCGTGTATCTAAAACTACACAACAGTCAAACACATTACGCTTGAGTCAAGACTTACTTTCACTACTGAATGAAGTCACAGTCAGCACAGCAGTTAGCAGGGATTTTAGTGTTTGGCATAACGATCGTTTAATGAGTGACTATAAAGATATTAGACCGTGGTGTGAACTGATATTAGGGGAGCACATGCCCAGTTCAATTCTTGGCGAATGGCGCGGGGTCAGCCTCCTTTTCCCTATGGAAAAACTCTTCGAACGTTACGTCGTTAAATGGCTACAAAAACACCTTCCAAGCGGGGCGATACTCCATGCACCTGCCAGAAGTAGGTATCTTTGTGAACATTTAGATGCTTCTTTTTTTCGCTTAGAACCCGATATTTTGGTCGAACATGAAGGAAAAACATGGTTGCTTGATACAAAGTGGAAGCGCTTAAATTCTAGTGATAGAGGAAGTAAATACGGCCTTAGCCAGAGCGACTTTTATCAGCTCTTCGCTTATGGGAATAAGTATCTAGGCGGCCAAGGACACATGTTTTTGATCTATCCTCTGACCTCTACTTTCAATCAGCCGCTTGCAGACTTCTCTTTTAGCGAAACCCTTAAACTAAGCGCGATCCCGTTCGACATTGAAAATGATAAGCTGATCGTTGAGCAAGAACTTTTGCAATTAATCAATAAATCATGCAATTAATCAGGTTTGCATTATCTTTTCCAAGACATCTCGCAAAACTGAAAACTGTCTAAAAATTCCTCTTACTGTATAAATTCCCACGTATTAGACTCTCCCCACTGCGGCAAAATCCGCAGTCAGAATTAGCGTTCTGTCCCAGTTTGGTGCCATCAACTCTATGAAAATAGGGTAAATATGGTACGGTCTGCACTCACCCAAATTATGGTGGCTCAGACAGTGGCTTCTCACGAAGCACCGGATTCCAGACTGGCCGGAACGCTAACGCTGTTTGAGCTACCACCATCGGGATTAGCGTCTCTGGAGGTAGTTAATCAACTATCAGCTGGAGTACTAAAATGGAATTTTCTTACACTGCTTTTTCAAACACCTCCGCACCGGAGGCCCACAATGCCTAACCTTTACGACAATACCCCGCTGGAACTGGAAGAGATCGTCGATCACTGTCGTGCGTTGTCTTATGCCATTGTGTCGCTGGATAATCCGCAGGCAAAAGACCTGCTGGGATATATTCTGTGTGAACGGCTGGAAGTGCTGTATCAGACGCTGGAAATGCCCTTTAGCGATGACGACGTGGTGGCTATAGAAGTGACGGAAGCACTCACACACTAAGCGGATTTACAGACGTAAAAAAGCCAGCGCAACTGCGCTGGCCTGATGATCCACGAGGCGTGTGAATTAGAAATCGTAGAAGACGGTAACCCAGGTGGCGTCTGCTTCGTCGTCGGTGGTGTGCGCTAATGTGCGTTCCACGTAAACAGACAAGCCGTAACCGATAGTGGTACCCGCGCCCAGATAGACGTGGTTCGCGTGATATTCTTCGCCGCCTTTCAGTTGCAGGGAATCGGCTGCAACGTATGGCTGGATAGATTTCATGAATGGTTTGTCGATGTTAAAGGTGTAACCAACGAATCCTTCCACGCCGTAACCGCTGCCAGCAAAATAATGTTCAACAGGATTTTCACGGGTGCTCGGCACGAAATCTTTGTAATAGCTGCCGGTGCCGACGATGTACCAGTTGTTTGGCTGCCAGGTTAATGCGGTACCAGACAACTGCTGGTGATAATCTTTTTCGTTATATTGATTATCTTTCACCGTGGCGTCAGTCAGGCTATACGCCGCACTCCAGACCAAATCTTTGGTGAGTTTATAATCGAAGCCTAAACCACCACCATTATTACGGCGATAGTGCTGATCCTCGCCCGCCTGAATTTCATCTTCAGGTAATAAGTAGTTGGCATATAACGTCACAGGACCAAAGTCGTTGGTATATTTAATGCTGTTTTTAGGCTTATTCGCACCATCGTAGCTGCCGTTAATGCCAATACCGGTACCGCCCGCATGACCATCGTTATCCCATACGTCACTTTTAATCCCGACGACAGAATAATAAATACCGTACTGGTGGCCGTAGGTTAATGTTCCGTAGCGATCATCTTTAAAGCCTGCATATAACTGACGCTGAGTATCACGCTGACCACCTTCCGGATAGTGACCATTCATGCCCAGCAGGTTCGCCATGTCCACACCCAGCTCGTAGTAGGCGATGACTGAGGTGTCTTGCGTCAGTTTATAATCACCACGGAAGCGGAAACGGGTGCCGCCATCGTGACCATTTTTATAATAGCCAGGCTCCGGACCGTTATTGAAAATCCACTCAGGACGGATGCTGCCACCGACCTGCAAGCTTAATGGCGCCAGCAAAGCATTACTCTGAGGATTTTTATCTAAAACAGTAATCTCGGCCCGGGCGCTGGCAGATAATGCCGACAGCACGACGCCGCCAATTAAGATTGACGCTTTTAAATTGCTCATTATTACCCTGTCTTTATTATTTATGTGATGTGTGTGCGGTCTTGCGCCGCGTATAAATAATTAACATAGGTATGACGGGGGACAAAGTGAAAATTCAGAAAGTTCCTTATAAGGAAATTATATATAGGGAGTAATTAGTAAACAATAATATTGTGATATGTAACCGTAGGAAATTTTTTATGTATTAGTGATTAAATACAGAACAACATGATAAAAACACGAGCAATTGTAAACTTGCTGGAACTAAAAATTGAAATATTTAATAACAATTACATCCTAAAAATAGCATCAATAAGTAAATCATGCCAGCGTGATAATGACATTACGTGACAACCACTTAATATTATTACATTGAATTTGAGTTAATTAAAAATCGCCAGAATAATATCCGGAAAAGACTGTTATTAATTAACCAATTTCAATTTTTATCTCATGGATATCATTCTGGTGGTGAATATCCCCGATTCTCTGTGCGAATTTTGCGAGACATCTTCCAGTTCCGACAACAAACCACTGTAAATATAAACAGGTTATTTCTTTGCAGCATGAACAGGCATAGAGTTCCCTGGCAGCGGCAATCACCCCGCCAGTAAAGGGGGCCTCGACTCACTGACAATGGAATGATCTTCATGACTAATACTGAAAACAGCACGGCCTTCACCGCAAACTCTGTCACCGTTTTTCGTTCACTGATTGAAGGGTTGGATCTCAGCCACTTCGGGGAAGCGCAGCTTTATGATCTCAGCGCGCTGGCATCGGAGTCCGCTGGCGGACTGTGCCAGGGGTTGTTGTGTTTGAGCGAAGGACTGGAGAACTGCGAGATAATCCCACCGGAGGGGATTGCACAGGTCAGCGGCTACCTGAAAGCATCAGCGCATCTGATCCCTGTGCTCTTTGAATTATGCGAGCAGGTCAACAGCAGCCTGATGCGTATGAAAAAAATTACGGCTTATCCGATGAACTGACGTGCGCGGCGATATCCTGCATGACATTTCGCGCTGTCTTGCTGATCCCACCGAGCTGGAAAAATCCATGAATGACACCCAGATAGCGCTGAGCAGTACATTCAACACCCTTCTCAGTCAGCCGGGAGTACAGCGCCTCGCCTTCGTCACATAACGGATCGTATTCCGCCGTGATGATGTGAACCGGCGGCAATCCGGCAAAGTCATCGCGCCACAAAGGACTGGCTTCAGGTTGCATGAAGTCAGTCTGCGGGAAGACGGACGGCCAGCAGCGATGAAGTCGTTAACCAGCTCAGCAATTGCGGATTCCAGTGCCATGATGATCTCTTCCTGATTGTGGGGATTTAAGCGCGAATAAGATGATGACAGGCTACGATATTTTCCCTCAGCAAGTCGATCGGTATTAACGATCAGTTCTTACTTATTGATCTATCAAAACGATTATCTTTTGCCAGCCAGCTCTGGTTATCCTTGGCGTTCCTGAACGTGGATTAAAACTCTTATATTATTAGCGGCTCATTTTGCAGCCGGGATTTGTTACGCCGCGAAAATACCAAATGAAGAATAATGCGAATACGAGATGAAAATGAAAAAATGCACCCGATGCAATAAAAAAAGAAACTTCATCGAACGGATATTTTCTCAGGATAAAGAGCTTTGCGAGGAATGCATTTACGATATTCAATCGGAAATCAGGGAAAGAAGAGAAATCCCGGTCAAAAGGCATGATGACGAATGACGCTCATTTCAGAAATTCAAACTGAACGGATTGATGTCAGCATCATCATTCCTGTCTATAACGCCGCAGAGACCATCGGTCACCTCATCAGCAAGATCCTTAGGGAAACCCGTGTCGTTATTGAACTCATTATCGTTAATGACGGTTCCACTGATGCTACCGGCAATCTTATCCGGGATGTCTGCGACAACCGGTTCATCCTCATTGAGCAGGAAAATCAGGGCGTCTATGCAGCACGCAATGCCGCTCTGGATATCCATCGTGGCGAATGGGTGATATTTCTTGATGCAGACGACGACGTTAAAGACGGATTCATTTATGAACGCTGGCAGGACGCGATAAACACTCAGGCCGATGTGATGATCTTCAATGCCTGGCGCACGGGGCCCTCTTCATCCAAAACGGCTGTGCATGTCAAACAGCCCTACGGAAAAAACCTATCCGGCCATGACTGGATACGCCACTGCGTGACGCATCGCGAATGGCCACACTATCTGTGGCTGCAGATCATCAGGTCATCTTATATCCGCCAGCATTCCCTCTCCTTTCAGTCCGGCAAAAGCCACAAAGATATTCTCTGGACCATTCACCTTGCAGCGGCCAATGGTCGATTCTGTTTATCCGACAGCAAAGATTACACTTATAAGGTAAATGCCGATTCCATCACGCATCGCAGCGATTATTTTGACGTCAGGGCACAAAGCTATATAGAGGTGATTGCGGAAATCATCCGGCTGGCCAGGCTGGAGCAGAACATAATAATCAGGGTGTTTTTGTACCGGCATGCGCTGGTGGAAGCGCGGCATTTTTTGGGGTTGTTTAGAAATAATGTGGGGGACAAGATCGGGGTGAAGTCATGCTTCAGAGAAAGCATTTCAGCCGGTGATTTATTTAAAGGTATTAACAGCCTGAGTGATGTATTTTTCTTTATTAAGCTGTCAGGCAAACTTTTATAAATGAGATCCTGAAAGAAGCGATAAAGTAGGTCAGACACGAAACAAGTAAACAGACCAGTCATACTGGTCTGTTTGTTTCCAATCAATGCATTTTTTTATCACCTACAAAGATATGATGTTTCGAACGCGCGCGCGGATGAATGAAGAAATGTCCTTCAGGCGCTGAATCTGTAGTGATAGGTTCAAGTGTTAAATTACATGCCTTACCACGCTTATCATGCAATGCATAGATAATGAACGGAATCGATACCACTACCAGGAAGCTGACGATCAGCAGACCCGCGTAAAGGTGGTTCGCCTCCCCGCCCGGCAGACCAGAAGGCGGACAGAACGAGACCACAAAGGCAATCATTGAAATCAGTAAACCGACCATCGCAACGCTAAGTTTTACCGTTTTTCCACCAGGAATATTAAAGGTTCGCTTGTTTTCCGACTGCTTGCGCACCAGATTGATATATCCGAGGAAGAGCAGGAAATAGCTGCACAGATAAATAACAACGGTTAATGCCAGCGCAATCAGGAATGACATATTATTGCCGCCGCCTGTATTGGTCAGAACAATCAGAGCCACAGAAGTGATGATTAACTGGGAAATCACCAGAACGACGGGTACACCGTTCTTATTAATTTTGGCGAAACTCGCGGGCAATATACCTTTTTGCGCCGTCACCAGCATTCCACGAGATGGCCCGACAATCCAGGCAGCAATTTCAGCCAATACTCCCAACATCAACAACGCGGCAATAACACGGATAGCCCACTCAAAACCGCTGCCAAAGTGATTAATTAGCACGGTGAAAGTCTGCATTACACCTGCCGAAAGATTAATATCACTGTGAGGGATCACTGCAGCGATAGACAACCCGCCAATAGAACTCAGGAAGATGGCCGCAACCATTAACAACAGCATCGCGAGCGGATAGTCCCGACCCGGATTCTTCATTTCGTTGACATGGGTTGCAGAAGCTTCAACACCCATGTAACTCAGGATAAACGCCACGAATACCACTAAGGTACCCATCTGGGTAAAGTCCGGGAAGAAAGTCGACATGCTCATTTTGATAGCCACCGGCGCACCGGAATGCAAATAGCTAAGCGCCAAAACAACCAAAATTAATGCAGGCAGCAGGATACCTGCAAAAAAACCGATTTTTGCAATACGTGCCGTATTCCTGGTGCCGCCGAACTGCGTTAAAGCCAGACCCCAGAGGATCACCAGCGCCGCTACCGTTTTTACTATCGGATCGTTGTTTAGCTCCGGCCATTTGAGGATGTAAGAGAGCGCACCCAGCACAAAATAGAGCATGGGGATAAACCCAATCGCGATTTGCAAATAACCGAACGAAATAGCCGCAAATCCCCATTTTTCACCGAGCGTTTTAGAAACCCAGGTGAAAACGCCCCCCTCCTGCCACCCTTCCACCGTCGCCATTTCGGCCGCACAAAGACCGACGGGAATAAACCACAACAGGCCGCCTAACAGCAGAAAGAAAATAAGGGAAAAACCCGAGGTTGCAAACGTGGGGTATTCATAAACGGCCATCACCATCGACGCCGTTATAGCAAAAAAGCCCAACAACGATAATTGTTTAGGTGCGGCGCTTTTTATTGTGCTCGCCATAACTGATCTCCTGAAGGAAGCGCAGAGTCTTCTCAGTAAGTTTTAATCTGAAATTTAGGGGGGGACTGTCGGGTCACCCCGGAACAAGAGAAGTCACGCGTTTATGCGTGATTAAAGCCGCCCGTGCGTGATGCGCTGGAAGGCTGGCTGAGCGGGTGACTCATGAAGTCATTCAGCGCACGTTTCATATCTTCAATGAGCAGGCAGCCCAGGTCGTAGCTCACACCGTGACGGACCAGAATGCGCTGAACCACCAAATCTTCTCGGTGGGACGGCATGGAGTAAGCCGGCACCTGCCAGCCACGCACGCGCAGCTTCTCAGCCAGATCGTAGAGCGTGTAACCGCCAAGGTAAGCGCCCTCTTTCAGCGTCCAGGCCAGTGCAGGGATACCTTTTTGGCTGTCGCCATCGAAAATGATCTCAAACGGCCCAAGCTTGCCGATTTCTGCCGCCAGATGCTGGGCTGTGGCGTAACAGGCGTTATGGATTTTTGCGTACCCTTCTCGTCCCAGACGCAAGAAGTTGTAGTACTGCGCAACGATCTGACCGCCAGGGCGTGAAAAGTTAAGCGCAAAGGTCGGCATGTTTCCGCCCAGATAATTAACGTTGAAAATTAGCTCTTCAGGCAGATCTGACGACTCGCGCCATATCACCCAGCCAGCGCCAAGCGGAGCCAGACCAAATTTATGTCCTGATGCGTTGATGGATTTAACTCGTGGTAAACGGAAATCCCACTCCAGTTCCGGGGCACAGAATGGTGCCAGAAAACCGCCGCTGGCGCCGTCAATATGCATTGGGATGTCCTGCCCGGTCTGCAGCTGAAGTTTATCAAGAGCATCGCTTACTGCTTTCACCGGCTCGTACTGGCAGGTAAATGTCACGCCAAGCGTAGGGATCACACCGATAGTATTTTCATCCACACGCTTAAGTACCTCTTCCGGCGACATGATAAGACGATCGCCTTCCAATGGAATCTCACGCAGTTCAACGTCGAAATAGCGGGCAAATTTATGCCAGCAGATTTGAACCGGGCCACATATCAGATTTGGTTTGTCAGAAGGAAGCCCCTGCAGAGCGCGCTTCTTGCGCCACTGCCACTTCAGTGCCAACCCGCCAAGCATTGCCGCTTCTGAAGAACCAATGGTGGAACAACCCAGCGTGGTTGTCGGCATGGGGGAATTCCACAGGTCCGCCAGCATTCGCACGCAACGAGCTTCAATTTCAGCAGTTTGCGGATATTCATCTTTATCGATCATATTTTTATCGATGGACAAATCCATAAGTTCCCGGATTTCATCATCTACCCAGGTCTGACAAAAAGTCGCAAGGTTCTGACGTGAATTACCATCAAGTAATAATTCATCACGAATCGCATTAAATATATTGCGAGGCTCACACTCTGCTATTGGAAAAACTGAAGTGGGTAATGATGATGCTAACTCTGCTGACGCATAAACGTCATCTTTATTCGATTGTGTAACTTTCATATGCTCGCTCACTTTATAAACCATTAAAAGTTTTTTATTTAAAAATATAAGCAACGCCAATAAATGACCAAATCAAAGATTGAACGGTGCCGGGGGAATTCGATAGCGTTTATGTCATGGAGACTATGACCTGACAGACGATAACCTGACAGACGATAAATAAAACCGCGCCACAGTCAGTGACTTCTGTTACCTGTTTACAATTCAAATTCTGCAATAAATAAATTATAATCAATACGTTATTTTCCCGATAATAGACGCAATAAAAAACGCCTCACTTTATGGGAACTAATTAATTTATAACTTTGGACAACCTTGTCATTTGCAGTCTCCAAAGTTGTCATTGGAAACACATCATCTGACTCCAGGAAAATAAACTCTTCATATGTAACCATCTTTGGCGGAACCGTATTTCCCGTAGCTATAGTTGAGCCCAGGGACTGCGGCAACATGAAAGAAGTTAGAGTTAAAAGTAAAATTTTTCCAACACGCATGATGCCTCTTGTCGGGTGGATACCGTAAAATAATATATTGATGCTGAGGGTAGCTTCATAACGACAGTTTCATAACGACAGCGGGCCCTCTTCTGACCTTGAATAACTGTTCCATATATCCAGCAAATATTCTTTTATTCTCACCTTCCGACTTAACTGCCTGCTATAGCAGATAATGTCATTGAGTGATCCCGCCACTTCTTTGGGAAACCTTTTTTGGTGTTGGGCATTTGTTAGCCAGCGACGTAAAAAAAGGTCTTCTTGTGCGGCATCCTGTGATGGATGTCTATGATTGTTGATGTAAAGAGCTATCAGCGCGCACCAGGAAAGATGAGCTATTTTTTCATTGGTATTATTCAATTTTCTCTGCCTGATAAAGATAAAGATATAATAATTTTTTCAATAACGAATTTGTTGTGACAATCTATTCTTTGTTTTCATCAAAATACATAGGATAAACATCCCGTCATTATCATCTCAATCTCACATCTGTAATCCATACTAAACAGGGATGACAAGTGTAAGTCATATCTCTCACAATATAGGTGGCGGTCCTATTACCATCAGGCGATGTAAACCCTATTCTATAAATGTTTTCCAGAAACAACTTATTGAAAGGATATTATTATGAAAAACTTATTATTAGCCAGCATGATAGCTACCGTGATGACCGCGACTCCAGTTTGGGCGTCAGAAAATACTGCCGATGCTAAAACGGAAACCACTTCAGTTAAAAAGGTTCAACGCGAAGCCGGAGAGGTATTGCACATGGCCGGACAGGGATTTGATGCGATGCGCGATATACAATTGGCCAGAGTCGCCATATTTCAGGGGCATACTGGAACAGCCGAAAACTTTATCGCTAACGCGACGACCTTGCTCTCTGATACCAGCACAGACTGGAGCAAGTTCACCAAGATGGATCATAAAGCGAAGATGATTAACGATCAGTATATTATCATTAATTCTAATTTTTCGATTTCAGAGAACTTCGTTGCCTCACCAGAAAAAGAGGCCGCCATTAAAAAGGCAAACGAGAAAATCTCTGAGGGCGATCCAAAAGGAGCCGTCGACACGCTGCGTTTAGCTGGCATGAGCGTGGTGCAAAATCAGTATCTGATGCCATTACAGCAAACACGCCATGCCGTTGCCGAGACCACCCATCTGCTCAACACTGGCAAATACTACGAAGCCAATCTGATGTTGAAAAGCGCAGAAGATGGAATTGTGGTGGAAAGCCAGCTTATAGATTTAACCAAATGATTTGAAATATCACTATTATTATCTGTCTGGCAGTTCTTGAATGTCTGCCGGACAAATAATGGTGATCTCTTCACTGACGTCCTGCAAAATGCTTCTGACTGATTTCAGCACTGACAGACAATATTCATTCGTCAACTCAATCTCATCCATGGCTTCAACAGGGACAAGAATTGTTTTAAGTTCTGCTATTTCGAGAAGCTGAGAAGCACCATGAAGGCGATGCATGGCCTGCCTGAACTTGCTGAAAGAGCCCACTGTGATTGCCTTCTCAGCTTCAGCCAGATCCTTCTTAGCTTCACGATAGAAAACCTGAATCAGCTCATTGAGCAGATCCTTTTGTCCGCCAGTGTTGCGATTAAGTACATCCACATTGAGATGAGAAATCGCAGGTGTAACCGGACGCCCCCGCGCAAGCTTATTGAGTTCATTGGTCAGAGTTCCCAGGGAAACGGGTTTAAAAAGACAGAGATTCATCCCGCTTTGCAAACATTTCTCTCGCATGTGCTCCTGAGCATTTGCCGTCAGTCCCCAAATTTGTAAAGTGGGATGGCTTTTTCGTATGTCTTTAGAAAGTGTAATTCCATCTTTGCCCGGCATATTAATGTCAGTAATCAACAAATCGAAATGCATTCTCCCTAGCATTTTCTCTGCCACATCCCCGTCACTGGCTTCATGCACCTCATAACCGATATTTTGTAATTGCCTCCTGAGCAGCAGGCGGTTAGCTGGATGGTCATCTGCTATCAGAATAGAGAGAGGGGCGAGAGCTAAAGGCTCACTTTGAGGTACTGAGGAAATGTCTGGCTGTGGCGCACATATTTCCACAGGTAAGTTGAGGGTAAGAGTCGTTCCGCTGCCGGGCTGGCTATCCATCGTGAGTGTGCCATGCATCAGCGAAACGAGCTCTTTACATATCGCCAGCCCTAAGCCCGACCCGGTTTGCAAACGTCCGGACCTGGCCTGGGAGTAACGCGTAAAAAGTGTCGCCTGTTCGTCCTGGGAAATACCGCATCCGGTATCACTGACAAGGATCTGAATTCCGGTTTGATAGTCGCTAAACCTATGCTGATGCACACACACCTGAACCCAACCCTTATCAGTAAACTTCAAAGCATTACTGATGAGATTATTCACAATCTGCCTGAGTGCCTGAGGGTCAACGAGTATCTGTATATCATTGGGAAGAGTAATATTAACATTTAATGAAAGATTTTTTTTCTGTGTAATCCCCTCAAAAGAGCGGCATATTTCAAGAATCAGTTTATTAACATCGGTTCTTTGGTAGTGAATCTGATATTTACCTGACGCCACTTTATCAACATCAAGTATTTCGCCGATCAACCCTAACAATGATTGCGCTGTGGAATATACCTGTGAAATAGCTTCCCGATGTTGTTGATCATCGAGTTTATGACCGTCCAGTAACTCTAAGAAACCCACAATGGAGCTGACAGGAGTGCGCAATTCATGTGTCATCGTGGCGAGAAACTGACTTTTTGCTTCCGTTGCAAGAATCGCTTTATTTTTTTCCTCTTCAAGTGCGCTGGAAAGAGATTCTTTCAGCTGAAGCTGAATTTCCAACTGACGCTCGGACTCTTTACGTTTACGTACTTCACTTAACAGATAAATTCCCCAAATCAGGCTACTTATAATCAGTGTTCCGGCTAACGCGATAACGAGATAAAATTGCTTGCTGTATAGGTTCCAGGTTTCGATCTGAACTTTAGGCATCTTTGACCATTTTTCAGTCAACTGAAGTATCTCTCGCGGTGGAATCGACATAAGAGCTTTGTTTAAAATGGATTTCAATTCAGGATCGCTTTTGGATAAGGCAAAACTGATTGGTGCAAGCGGCATATCGGAGAGGCGCATATAATTTAATGCATTAGGATAATAGTGATCGATGATATAGCGTGCTGATAATTGAGTTGTCACTGCTGCATCAACCTCACCTTTATTCACCATATTCATAGCAATGCTGGTGTTTTCTACTAAGATCCATTTTACCTGTGGGTACTTATCCCTGAGTTGACGGTCAATGGTAAAGTGAGAAGGTATTGCGACCTGAGTAATATCTTTGAGCGAAGTATCCACTGCTCGTTTTAGTTTCGTTACCAGGACAAAAGGGACTTTCATAAAAGGATCACTGAATGAAATATGATCTACCCTTTCACTGCTATAAGTGGCGGCGGGGATCAGATCCCACTCCCCTTTAAGCATTATCTTAATCATTTCAGCATTTGAATTAGTAAATACCGGTTCAAATTCCATACCGGTTTGTATCTGGATAAGATTCAAGATATCACCCATAATGCCGCGAATTTCATTCTCGTGATTGGTGATTGTAAAAGGAGGATAGTATGGGTTGACAAGCACACGTATTTTTTTATGTTTTTTAAGCCAACTCTTCTCTCGGCCAGTTAATGAAATTGGCTTATTTAAAAATGAGAGGTTCCCTCTGTCTAGCCAGTTTTGTGTAATCTGAATATTTGTTTCATTTGATATTGCATGAATAAAGTTATTGATAGTTTCACAGAGTATGATTTGTTCAGAATTAAAAATGAAGTGATTATCCAGATCTGACTGAAGAAAGTAACGTATCACTGAGAGTGACTGAGGAAAAAACTTAGAAATATAATTACCAGTGGAGATGTTATCACCAATAAAGTAAGTATTTTCATTATCTGATACTGATGACATGGCGAGATAATCAGTATCATAATATTTAATCACTGCATTAGGGAAGTCAGCTTTGATACTCCCGGCAGGAGGGCATGACTCAGAGCATGCAATAGTGACCGTTTTATCTGTTGATAAAGGCTGCATCGCGTTTTTTAAGGATGTCACGAGCGTCGGATAGGTTCTGACTAAAGCCGAGCTATGCAGTAAATCATCCTCTTCATAGGCTTTACGCGTCAATGGGGTAAGCAGCATATCGACATGGTTTTTTCTGAGTTCTTCAAGTGCTTCGGCCTCGCTGCTATACAGTGTAATAGTGATCTTAACACCCAGGCTCTTTTGCATTAACGCCAGATAATCAGCATTAATTCCTCTGTAATAATGGTCAACGCTATCGTAAACAACGGGTGAAATCTCAGGCGTCCATGTACCAATAACCAGACTCTGTTTACGGGCAATCAGGCGTATTTCATCCTTACTTAATTTGACCCTCTCAAAATTATTAATAAAACTATTTTTAATTTCAATATTCTTTACCGTGGCCGCATTTACAGGGAATAGCACAATTAAAAGTATAAACGCAAAAATCTTCATGAGTTTATCCAAGCTTATTTCTTTGCGCAAAACTAAAAAGATCCATCAAAGAATTACAGTTAAGCTTTTCTAACAAACGTCTTTTATAGGTACAAACTGTTTTATTGCTAATGTTCATTTTACTGGCGATACTGGTATAATCAGTACCGTTAATCATATATCTGAAAACTTTTACTTCCTGCATGGAAAGTGAATCCAGTTTGCCTTGTTCACTTGTTGTCTCGCCATAAAAACGACTCAGCGTGAAAGGGAAATAACTGTAACCATTATTGGCAGCTTCAATTGCAGACATAATATTATTAAGTCCTTCTTTTTTACTGACAAATCCATTTGCTCCTAATTCTGCACTGCGCTGTCCATAAAAGACTTCATTTTTAGCCGAAATGACGATAATAGCCCCTGAATAACGACGCTTACGTAATTGCTCCAGCACTTCGATACCGCTTAGTACAGGGATGTCGACATCAATGATAAGAAGATCGGGTTTTAGCGTTTCGACTTTATTGACGACGTTTCCCCCTTCATCCAGTTCTGCCAAAATGTCTATTCCATTTGCATTAAGCAAATTTCTTATCGCGATGAGTGCGATAGGGTGGTCGTCTACGATTATTGCCTTCATTATTAAATCATCATCCTTTGATTTAACAAAAATTAAACATCAATTCCTTCAAATTTCCTGTGTCCGAGAAAATATGAGAAATACATATTACGACATTTACAATTGAAATATGCGAGTCGTTAAATATTAATTAGTGAGGTTGCCACATGAAAAACATTCTAACATTTATTATGGGAGTGAATATAAACGCAATATAAATGAGGGCATAGTTAAAGATGAGAGCTATACGCATTCAGCAATATATTGTTTTAATATTGTTAATTTTAGATTAATTATTTCAGCCATCGATTACATACGTAAGAAAAATTCTACAAAGAATACGAATCATTCTTCTATAAATACCATGCCTTTCTATTATCTAATAGTTCCAGAACGTGCAGCTTAAACCCAAGTTATCAGGAAGTTAAACTCTTTACTGAGTTCTGCCTTTTTGTCATTGATGTCTGACAGCGTCGACATCAAGAAATTATTGTGGATATATCCGGTGAAAATAGATTTTAAGAATAAAAAAATAGTCATCACTAGCATTATTATTATGATTATAACAATTTCCCTCGTGACCTTAGCATATAGATATCTCTTTCGGGGAAACGTGCAAACTACGGATGATGCTTATGTAGCAGGAAACATAAATCCGGTATCAGCGCTCATTAATGGAAGTGTCATTACGGTTAATCATACTGACACCGAATTTGTAAAGGAAGGTGATGTGCTGGCGGTTCTTGATGATACCGATGCACAACTCGCTTATAAAAAATCTAAACATAACCTGGCGTATGTTGTCAGGCAAACACAACAACTTGCCTTTCAGAATGACCAGCTTGAAGCAGATGTCAGTCAGGCAAAAATTGCGTACAGCCAGGCGGTAACTGATTACGAGCGTCAAAACGGACTGAGCCATGATGCATTGATTGCCAGAATGGCGCTTGAACATTATCGAAATAAGGTGTCCTCCCAAAAAGCAGCATTAGATGCAGCCATTCAGCAATATAAAGCCAGCAAAGCATTGTTGCTTGATACGCCCATTAATGAACAACCGCAGGTTTTGCAGGCCGCAGATGCCGTTCGAGAGGCATGGATCACTTTGCAACGTACGGTGATCCGCAGCCCGGTGACAGGGTATATCGCAGAAAGAAATGTGCAGGTTGGTCAGACTGTTTCTGCCGGGCAAACGTTGATGTCAGTCATTCCTGTTGAACAAATGTGGGTTAATGCAAACTTCAAAGAAACCCAGCTTAGCGGCGTTTCTTTAGGCCAGAAAGTGACCATTATCAGTGATATTTACGGAGATGAAGTCCCATATGAAGGACATGTCACCGGGATAAATATGGGAACTGGAGGTAGTTTCTCCCTCCTGCCTGCGCAAAATGCCACAGGTAACTGGATTAAAGTCGTTCAGCGCGTACCAGTGCGGGTCGCACTCAATCCAGCGCAACTGCTTGAACATCCCTTGCGAATTGGTCTCTCCACGACGGCGAAGCTCTATTCCAGCGGTCAAAATGAGGTGGGTGATGAAACACTTTCAAAACATGTTATCTCAACCCCCGCCTTAAGCAGTAAGGCGCTTGTGGTCGAAACACGGGGAATTGAAAGTGTGATCACCGGGATTATTGCGCGAAACGGGGCACAATAATGGCGTGTTCATCATCAGTACTTCCGCCGCTGAAAGGCAGCACCCTAATTTTTGTCACTATTGCGCTGGCAATGGCGACTTTTATGCAAATGCTCGACTCAACAATAACGAATGTGGCGATCCAAACGATTTCCGGGTCATTGGGCGCTTCTTCCGATGAAGGAACCTGGGTTATTACATCTTTTGGTGTGGCGAATGCTATTTCGATTCCTGTCACGGGGCGACTTTCGTTGCGTTTAGGAGAACGACGTCTTTTTTTAATGTCTGTCACACTCTTTTTCATGACATCGTTTTGTTGCGGAGTGGCCTCCAGTCTCGATATGCTGATTTTCTTTCGTATCATTCAGGGATTAGTCGCAGGCCCCCTCATTCCGTTATCTCAAAGCCTGCTTCTGCGCAATTATCCCCCGGAGAAACGCACCTACGCTTTAGCTATCTGGTCTATGACCGTTATCATCGCCCCGATTTTTGGCCCTATTCTCGGCGGCTATATTTGCGATAATTACCATTGGGGATGGATCTTTTTTATTAATGTCCCTATGGGTATCGCGGTAGTTTTAGTTTGTTCTTTCTTACTGAAGGGCCGGGAAACTGCCACTCAGCCAGTGAAACTCAATCTGATCGGACTAAGCCTGCTGGTATTGGGAGTGGGGTCTCTGCAAATAATGCTGGATAAAGGCAAAGACCTTGACTGGTTTAGCTCCTCCACGATTGTGACGCTCACAATAATTTGCGTTGTGACTTTGCCCTTATTCGTGCTGCATGAAATAAAAGATAAAAACCCCTTGGTTGACTTAAGTCTTTTCAAATCCCTGAATTTTAGCATCGCCATTTTGTGTATTGTTTGCGCCTATCTTATCTATTCCGGTGCTATTGTTTTGATGCCTCAACTTTTACAGAGTGTATATGGCTATACTTCAGTTTGGGCTGGTTTAGCTTACGCACCGATAGGCATAATGCCACTGATCATCGCTCCACTCATTGGTCGCTACAATAAGAACATAGACATGAGACTGCTGGTTACATTCAGCTTTACGGTCTATTTCATATGCTATCATTGGCGTTCTGTTACTTTCACTCCGACGATCGATTTTACGTCAATTATTTGGCCGCAGTTGATACAAGGGTTCGCGGTTGCGTGCTTCTTTCTGCCTTTAACAACGATATCTTTAGCAGGACTTTCTTACGATAAATTGGCCAGTGCTACAAGCCTGAGTAATTTCTTGCGCACTCTGTCAGGTTCTGTAGGGACATCTTTGACGATGACGTTATGGAGCCGGAGAGAATCGGTGCATCACGCCCAGTTAACAGAAAATATTAATTCTGCCAATCCTGTTTTTGAGCATTACATCAGCAGTTTAAAAACGGCAGGATTAAGCACTTCTCAGGCGCTGGAATACATTAATCAGACCATTACTCAGCAATCACTGCTGATTTCTGCGAATGAAATATTCTCTGTTTCGTCTTATGTTTTTCTTACACTCACTTTATTGGTTTGGTTTGCTAAACCTTATAAAAAATAAGAGGAGGATACTGATGGGCATGAAACGAGTGTTTAATCTATATTTAGCGTTAATAAATCCAGTCTGATTAATTGTCAACGTCCCCTGCCCGTCTGTACATTTCTATATTTAGATTATTATCTCTATGGTGGTTTACAGCTTCGGGCACTCTAAACCTTGTGATAGCAGAATAGCGATTACATCTGTCTGCCACTTTCCATACCCCCTGGCTCTGTGTAAATACAGATATAACCGCGACTGGTTTCTCAGTTAACGGGATAGTTCACAGAAACGTAAATAACATCCCTCTCCCCTGAGCTGGTTATTTTGAAGTTGCGAATGATTTTTTGACGTGAAAAATCGGCAAGTTTCAAATTTTACTATCATTCGGACATATTACATTTATGTGACAGCAGCCTGAGTCCTACCAAAACCTCCGATTATGTGCCTGAACTACCTGTCTTCGCTTTGGGAAAACTGCCTCAGATGACAGTTCTCATCCTCACGGGCTTTAGCATTTATAAAATCAGCGATTTCCATCCTCTGGATACAGTCAATCAGTTGTAAAAGGTGGCTTTAGCAGTTCCATAGATATGATTTCGGTCAGCATGTGGATGATGTCACCCAACTCATAGCTTCATAAAGGTGATAAGGCAGTATTGAGGGGCAAAAAAGATGACAAAAAGTTATTTATAAATGTTTTTGACAATTAATTTCTGACGTTTTATGAGGTGAGACAGGTTGTTATAACTAATTATATAACTTAAGAAACCATGAAAAATGCGATTACTCCTAACCGCTGGATGTTTACTGTACGAAAAATTATTGATCTGAATATATTTTTAAAATCCAAATCGAGGAAAATCTTAATTTGCCAAAGATGATATTTTTAGGATTATACCCACAAATATCATCAGTGAAGGATGACAGGGGAATTAATACCAGCTTGATTCTGGAGAATTGATACCCTTAAACTTGCTCCGCTTCCCGGTATGTCTGAAATACTTTTCTGCCGGGGTTAGCGTTCTCAACACTTAACATTGGTAATTACAGCAAGGAAGATTTTATGAAAATGAAGAATGTGTTACTACCTGCTTTTGCTTTCGGTTTTTTAATTTCAGCATCAGCTGCTTATGCTGAGGGTGAAGTTGATCCGGTTACAACAACTGGCGGCCAGGTAACTTTTAATGGAGAAATTACTAAAGGCGCATGTTCTGTTGCCAGTGACGACACAAATAAAATTGTTAATCTGGATACTGTGAGATCAAGCGTATTTACTGCTAAAGACCAGGTAGCTAATGCACGTAAACCATTCACCATTTCCTTGCAGGATTGCGACACGACGACATATAAAAATGTTAGCGTAAGTTTCACAGGACAAGCTGATGCGACTTCACCTAACCTTCTGGCAAATAATGCAGGCGCTGGCGCTGCAACAAATGTCGGGTTGCAGATTTATGGGCCAAATAATGAAGCCTTAGCTCTAGGTACTGGACAAACCGCACCAGTAGCATTGAACGAAGGCGCTACATCGACTATTAATTTTGCAGCGGACTATGTTTCCACTGCAGCCGTAGTCGGTGCTGGCAAAGTTCAGTCCGTAGCAAATTTCATGCTTACCTATAACTAAATAATAATATTAGCTGGTACTCGAGACCAGCTAATAATTGAATAATCCCAGGGGAAAACCTTGAAATTTAATTTATTAATTTTACTCATTTTAACTTTTATTATGCCCCCTGCTTTCGCCGAAGGGGTCTCGTTAGGGGCTACTCGTTTAATATACCCGGCAGATAAAAGTCAAACTGCGATAAAAATATTTAATAACGATAAGAAAAATAATTTCCTCGTCCAATCCTGGGTTACCGATAAGCAGGGAAATAAAGTCGATGACTTTATCGTAACTCCACCACTATTTGTGTTAAATGCAAATACTGACAGCGTATTACGTATTGTTTATGCTGGTGATAAAAATAAATTACCCAATGACAGAGAGGAACTTTTTTATTTCAATGCTAAAGTGATCCCATCTTTAAGTAAAGAGGAACAAGAGCTTAATAACTCGCTATTGGTTTCAATTACAACAAAAATAAAATTATTCATAAGGCCAAATGATTTGAATAGCGAAGCGAGCGATGCTGCAAAAACGCTCGCTTGCCAGCTCAACGGTAAAACATTACAAATTAAAAACACATCACCATACTACGTAAATATGGTCAATGTTAGCATCAATAACAAAGAAGTTTCTAAGGCGGAAACCATTGCCCCATTTGGCAATGTAAGCATTGCTATAAAATCATCAGGATCAGAAATAAAATATAGTTTCATCAACGATTATGGAGTGCAAGTCAATAATAATACTTGCAAGTTATAGTCTTAATTTTAAAAAATAAACGATTGGATCTAGAAATGTATTCCTTAAGATTTATTACATTTGCTTTGCTTTTTGTACGCATAGCTCAGGTACATGCTGAGGATTATTTCAATCCATTGTTCTTAGGTAGTGATGTAGCTTCTCTGCATGATTTATCATTTATATCTAAAAATAATAACGTTACACCTGGCGTTTATTATTTTGATGTTTATGTAGGCGACAAATTCATCAAGAACAGTAAAATTCGTTTTGTCGAAGTGAATTCGAAGGAAAAAAAAGTTGAACCGTGCTTCACATCTGAGTTAGTTGACCTTATGCCATTTAACGATAGTCTAAAAAAGAAATTGCGAGCTATTGGAGATAATAGTAAATGCATAGACTTACAAAAAAATGTTAGTGGCTCATCGTATCAGGTCGAGATGTCGAAGCTGCTTCTGAGAATATCTATACCTCAAATATATCTTGATGCCACACGCTCTAGCCTGGCTGATGTAAGAGACTGGGATGATGGTATTCCCGTATTTATTAGTAATTATGACTTTACCGGGAGTAACTCAAAAAACACAAATAACTCCAATTTTTCATCGTCTTATTTTAGCTTTAATAATAAGCTGAACTACGGAGCATGGCGTTTTAATGGTAATATCTACTGGAATCAGAGTCATTACGGTGTAAGTCATCACAATGAAAAAAAGATAAATAACGTCTTTGCGAGCAGAGCTATTCAGGGGCTTAAAAGCAATCTAATCATAGGTCAAAATTCATTAGGATCTAATTTATTTGATTCACTTACCTATACTGGTGTTACACTGGCTACATCTGAAGAAATGCGTCCGGAAAGTGAAAGAGGGTATTCACCTCCGATTAAAGGTATAGCAGATAGCCGCTCTAAGTTAACAATTAGACAAAATGGTGTAATTGTATACCAAACTTATGTTGATGCAGGCCCCTACGATATTAAGGATTTGAACCCGGTAGGTAGCAGTGGTGATTATCAGGTAGAACTCATTGCTGCAGACGGTACTGTTAAAAATTTTATAATTCCCTACTCTACATTGCCTAATTTGTTAAAAACGGGACTATATAATTATTCTGCTACAGCAGGCGAACTTGATCTCCAGGCTGCCAGGAAAGCATCATTTTTTCAAGGTTCTGCTTCATTTGGCTTGCCGCATGAAACTACAATTTATGGTGGCACTCAGTTATCAGGAAATTATCGATCCTTAGGACTCGGTTTAGCAAAAGATTTAGGTGGGATTGGTGCGCTATCATTTGATGCCATCAATTCGTATTACACTGAGGATGCGCATGACAAAGAAGTTGGACAATCCTATAGAGTGTTGTACTCAAAGTCTTTCCAGGATATTGGAACAAATATACAGATAACCGGCTATAGATATTCAACATCTAATTATTACTCACTTAATGAAGCGGTTCAAAAAGATAACAACCAGTATATTGACCCGCTTACTGGAGAGTCAGTGAACTATAATTATTCCGGTGCAAGGAAAGCTTCATATCAGTGGAATATATCCCAAAATCTAAACAATTTTGGGCAGTTATCTCTATGGGGTAATACTACGGATTATTGGAACGGCGGTACATCGAAAAACATTCAAGCAGGTTGGAATAAAACCTTTAACAAACTCAATAACATGATGCTGTCCTTAAGTTTTAATAAATATGAGTACAATAAAACAAAAAATAATTTGTTTTTTGTATCTTTTACCATACCCCTTTCCGGTCGCGGGCGGAACAACATTGCATATATTTCCAATAGCTATACTTATAACAAACAGGATGGAACATACAATAATAATACAAGCTTGTATGGTACTGCGTTAGACAATAGAATGGATTATAATATAAATCAAAGTATTAACAGAGAACATGATAACAATACAACATATCTTTCCGCTAATTATAGGTCTGATTATGCAAGATTTAAATCAGGTTTAACATTCTCCCCTGTAACAAAACAAGCAGATTACGGAGTTAGCGGTTCTATTTTAGCACATGAAAATGGTATTGTTTTCTCTCAACAAGCGAATGACACTGCGATCCTGGTTGAAGCTGCTGGTGCTAGCGGAGCAAGAATTAACCGGGCAGGAGAAAACATTACTATAGATAAGCATGGGTATGCTCTTATCCCCTATGCATCGCCATATCATTATAATGATGTTGAATTGGATCCTTTAACATTTGGTGATGACTTTGATGTAGAAAGCAGAGTTATCAAAGTGGCGCCAACGCGAGGCGCTGTCTCGAAAGTAGTTTTTGATGTTAAAAGAGGCTATAACTTCTTAGTTTCGGTTAAATATAAAAACAAACCTATACGATTTGGAACAATCGTGAGCGAAGAAGGAAATAACTCATTCGCTATTGCCAATGATGATGGAACAGTATATCTGACTGGAGTCAGTAACAATGCCACCTATAAAGTAAAATGGGATGATGAGGACACTTGTAAATTTGTAATACATTATGACGAGAATTTTAAATCCAGAACAATAAATAGAACTCAGGTCGAATGTCATTGAGGAGAATGTGCATTGAAACTTAAATTTTTCCAGTATATGTTCTTGTTTGTTCTGATCAACGCTATACACCTACGCAGTTACGCTGCTGATGTGATGGTGAGTATCAATGGCGCCTTGAGAGATCAAAATTGTAATGTAAATAGTGAAGACCTCACCAAGAATGTTGTTTTTTCTGACTTGAATACATCTGCCTTCAAAGCGCCAGGGAATGTGAGTAATAAGGAAGAGATAGACATTGGTTTAGACTGCCTGGGTACTTCGAGCAACATTTCTTACCAATTTACAGGTGAGGCCAATGAACTGGATCCGACGTTGCTAAAGATTAAGGGCCAGCCAGATATGTCGGAACCTCTTGCGCAAGGGCTTGCTATTGAAATATTAGATGACAAAGGTAACCGAATTCCTTTGAATACCAAGTTAGCCCTGGGTTCACCTGTAACGACCGAAAAATATAATTTAAAATTCTTCTTGCAATACAGAGCGGTCGCAGTCCCTGTTGCAGCTGGTGACGCGTCATCAGTACTTTTCCTGGATATGTATTATGATTAAACAATTTTTAATTTGTCTGGGTTTTATTTTTACCTGTTTTCCAGGTAGTGCTGAGCAGATAACTATAAATATCAGTGCAAAGTTGAGCTCATCAACTTGCTCTCTTTCTTCCGGGAGCGATAACTCCGTTGTTAACATGACGACTGGACTCTTAAATGGTAAGAATTTAGGAGTCCCTTTTGGTCTCACACCATTTAATATAATAATTGAAAATTGTCCTTTAGAAATTAACACAGTCAACGTGAGATTTACTGGAGCTAGCGATGAGAAAATGCCTAATTTGCTTCAGATTAATTCTGGTGCAGAGGGTGAAGCAAATGGTGTAGCCATTGGATTATATGACATGAATATAACTAACCTGGACATCAGGAATAATTTTAGTAGCTTTAATTTAACTCATTCATCGGATATTAATAAACTAAGTTTCTACGCTGCCTATGTTAAAACATCTGGCGAAATGTCTCCCGGAAAAGTCACGGGCGTCACATCATTTGAAATCTCCTATGACTAGAATAGTTTTTATCTTAATATTGTCTCTGATTATATTGAGTGCGGACTCTCTGGCAGGTGTTTCTGTCGTCGGAACCCGTTTTATAATTACTCAAAATACCAAAAGTTTGCCTATAAAAATCATCAATGACAATGAAAATGATTATTTAGTCAAAACCAATATTTCTGGAAACGATGAAGGTCGCTTTGTCGTAACCCCTCCTTTATTTTTACTTGCTAAGAACACATCTAATATACAGATGCTGATCCCAGATAAAATAGAAAATATTAAAGCCGACCAACTATATTCACTGACTATTGCATTTATACCCAACTCAAAGAAAATGAAGGATTTCAGTACAATATCATTGGCACTGAGGTCACATTTTAATTTGATTTACAGACATGATAATCTCTCAAAATTTGATCCTGCGCTCCTTGCCTTGGTAAAGGAAGGTAATGACATTTTTTGGTTAAGAAATCATTCCAATTTCGTTTTGACTATCAATATAAAATATCCGAGCACTGAGAAATTAGATAGCAGAATAACTTTAATTCCTGAAGGGAAAGTCAATGTAAGTAAATTTTGCAAATTGAAGAAATGTAATTTTTGGGTTTTTGTAGTCGACGATGATGACTCAATACTTAAAAAAATACATATGAATAATTTTAATAGTTGATTATAAGGATGAATCATGAACAAAAGCACTTACTTGTTCCCTTTTTTTATAGTATTAACCTTAATTTGTTTTCCTAAAGAAGGTCTTGCTGTAGTTGAGTCTTATTACTCGAGGAATTATACTTCTGGGGACATTGTTATTAATAATGCTGCGGATAGCATGGCATTTGCTACTGTCTTAGCTGGTTCGGGGATAGGCAGGCAGGTAAAAATATGTTCGAACAATACAATTAATTATAGCCTTAGAAGGGTTGATTACGTTCCAGTTGCAAGCTATTTAGGTCAGACTTATTCAAGTGCAGGTTCTAGTGTTATGTATTTGTTTGATACTGGCGCACCGGGGTTTGCACTAATTCCCTTTTATAATGTGTCATCTAATGCAGCGATGATAACTTACGGACAAACAGTCAGAACTACTGTCTGGAGTGGTAATTATGATAATGGTGCACGCGTTTATAATGGAATACCTACTACTTATGGTTCGTATATTTGGAAAGGTTCAGACCGCCCTAATGATGGCTATACCTTAATTCCGGGGCAAGAAATGTTCCGTTTCGAATGTTACGATGAAACAAATACCCTCCAGGAAATTATTCATATTAGTACAGGTAGCGCAAATGTAAGAGCTTCAATTAGAACTTGTACCCCAAATGTCGTGACAGCTTCTGTTGACATGGGGGCTGTGGCCATGTCTTCTTTACTCAATTCGGCTGCATCACAATTAATAAATACTCAGCAGGTAACATTCTCGCTTGTTTGCGATCCAAGCATCGCACTGTATTACTCAGTTTCAGATTTAAATAATCCTGCTAATCGAAGCACTATCACCTCCTTAACCTCTGATTCAACAGCTTCGGGCATAGGTTTCACATTAACGAATTCTTCCGGAACCCAGCTTTCTTTCGGTCCTGATGGCTCAGCAAAAGATATCCCCGGCCAGACTAAGTATTTTATTGGCAACAGCGGCGGTGTAGTGGGTTCTGACAAAAACCTTCCGATGGCACTTACTTTAGGATTTAGTTACGTCCGTGATACATCCAAAGACTTAAAGAGTGGTACTGCAAAATCATTGATAGGCATTACTTATTCTTATCAATAACCTAGCAACATTATGTATCGATTCTCTGCAAATACGGTAAAAAGAGCCTGAGCGCGTGGTTGTCAGCATCCCAGCCACTTCTGTCCACTGCTGCCCAATGATGATCCTTTCCCACACATATTCCCAGGCATTCGCGGGTGTAAGGTTTTATAACTGTCAACAGGCGCAGTCGTCGCCTGTCAAACAACGCATAAAAACAAAATCCATGCCCCGGATGGGGTTTGGATATAAACCCTGAGGCTTCGGTGGCCGCAGCCGGGCAGAAAACGCAGTGATGTCTGGTTATTAATACGCTAATTTTATTGAAGCTTGCACAGTGATAACTACTACATCATGGAATATCTCAGCTTGCTCTGACTTCATGAATATAATGTTTCTTTGAGTCTGAATGAATACCAGCCTTTTTCCCGGAGAATATAAAAAACCATGTCCAATTACATCCAACTACTTTAAGTGTACAAAAATTCATTAATTTACATATATTATTCCTCACATCAAGATACATAACGCCAACATAAACATTAATTTACACGATAATGAAATATTATTACATTGATTTTAAATTTATGACTAACAATGCGTTAATAATATAAATACGTGCGGAGTTCTGTAAGGCAGGCAGGGCTCAGTAATCTTAAAGATTTATAAATCGTTATCAATAGTGGATTAAGTTTTTATCTTTGATGTTGTTAGACTGCTGTTTAGTTAAACAGTGTCATGATAAACATCACTCACTACTATCCTGTCAGGAACAGTAATGTAAAATTCTGAGATAGAAATACTTAGCATTCCCTTTTGGCGTTCATTAATGATATGGGAAATATTCTATATGCATGATGGTTAAAGTGTTTTTTTTAATTACGATATGCATTTTAGCCATGCTGCGGATATTTTATTTTATATCAAGATTAAATTCAATAACTAGGTCTGATTATGTTTGTAATTGGGAGTTGTTTATTTTCTATTCATTGTGAAGATCGTTTTTTTAAAATAGGATTACAAGAAATCTTTAAGGACATATGTTCATCAGTTAAATTGCCTGTTAATAATGGCATTCCATTCGAATTAGAACTCGCTGACTATTTTGTCGTTGACATCATAGTTCTGTCTTCTAAGGCTATATATGAGAAAATACCTGAACAAATTCTTAAGAAAAAAAAGAATCACGCTGCAATAATATTTTGTTCTGACTCAATGACACACATACTCACCGGTATTACAGGATACGATCTCGTTTCGTGTATTCCGATGGATGTCAAACTGGAGAAGTTAGCTCAGATTTTTTGTGTGCTAGTGTTTGGCACGGAAGGAGCAAAAAAATCTTTGTTTACAAAGACGGGTTTGGCCCCCTTGACCTGTAATGAAATGCGTGTGTCTTCACTATTGAGTAAAGGACTAAATCAATATGATATTAGTCAATTTACAGGCATTAACCCAAAGACTGTGAGTTTACATTTAAGATCAGCCATGACCAAATTTAAAGTTAAGACTTTGTTAGAGTACAGAGTAAAGCTTTCACATATCGATACTCTCGATGGCTTTAATTGAGTTAGTCACCATGATTTATATCAGGAATCTAACAACGCGAAATGGAAGATGTCAGTGAACTCTATACTTAATTGTCTTTTTGCATATCTTATTCCGCCCACCGTGGGGTGAGTAACGTCTTCACTTCAACCATGATGAAACGTCCACAACGGGGCATTCTTTGGAATGAATTGATTATTCATTTTAAATTATCAAGGCGTTTAAAATGTTAATTTCTATCAATGTGATTGTATCTATCGTTGCTAGCAATTAGTGATTTATGATTATGATTAATCACTTATGTTATTATTTCTTGCTGCATGTGAAAAATCCTAGTTTATATCGCTTCAATCCTAATTGGGCACAACGTGCAGTATGAATATTCCTATTTTATTTGGTTTGTTAATTTAAAGAGAAGCCACTATTTCGTTTTCGATATTAGGATTATGCTCATTATATCATTTCTCCTTACAGCTTTGACGAGTTGCTTTAGTTAGTTCCTGTTGGTAAAAAGGATAACGATCTTTAAGTTTTTTTATTAGCGATTGCTTAAGATATTCAATTGCAATTCGCTAGAGCTGTTGCTATTAATATGGACTTTGAATATGTTGTCATATGGAAATTCACTTTTTTCTATTTACTGCAAGGATTATTACTTTAAGGTTGGCTTGCAAAAACTTTTAGATGATATATATCATTCTCATGTAGTAAATGTAAGGCTCATTAATCGACATGAGTCAAGATATAACGATTATTTTCAAGCTGATATTGTCGTCTTATCTTCCAGGAGCATATTTGAAAAGTTACCTGAACGTAGCACTTCGCTTGATAGAGGAGGAGCAGTGATCGTTTTCTGTACTTTTTCAATGTCAGAAGTTGTGAGAGGCATAAGAGGGTATGAAAATGCACTTTTTATTGCTCCTGACACAGGATTAGATCAGATTTTAAACATCTTTAAAATGGTTATGTTTGGTTCGCCTTTAATTAGGAATAATCTTTTTGTAAGAACTGAAAATTTAGCCTTAACAAATAAGGAACGTAAAGTCTCTGATCTGCTCAGGAAAGGTCTAAGCCATAATGAGATAAGTACAATAACGGGCATAACACCTAAAACAGTTAGCTCTCATTTAAGGTCAGCTATGCAGAAATACAAAGTAAGCACTTTACTGGAATACAGAATTAAGCTCATTCACATGCAACAATTCTAGAACTTAAATTTCGGTCAGACACTTGTAATCAATAAGTTCATCCCGGTTCAGGAAATTTACTAACTCACTATTTATTATAGTGTTTTTGATTCCCTGGTATTGGCCACTTGGCTTACTCATACATTGTACGGAACAATGTATGAGTTTTTTTCACACTTTTTAAATTGCATGTAGCGAAGTATGATAGTTGGGCTAATAAATTTACGAAGGAGCAACGGTATATTCATAAACTCGAGCCCCACCCCACTAAATGGCGCACTCATCATTTTAATATAGAATCTTCAGTCTACAATGACAGAGGTATATAATAGAATTCCTTATTAATATCAGCATAAATATTCAATGCTTAATGTAGTCTTGAAAAGTTTTTTACTCAGTGGATTTAGTAACTTTCTCGTCCGGTATTTTTTCTCTTATACATTGAAAATTATGCCTGCTTAGCTAGTCGTTATCCCGAGTTTCATGCATCTGTTCAAGTATATTGCGATAAATATCGGCCTTTGTTACGTCCTTCTCCATTTCAAGCTTTTTAACCAGGCCTCGAATGATGTCCTTTCGGCTGACCGATTTATGCGTTGAGGTAAGTTCGGCAAAAAGTTGCAAATATGTCTTCCTTTCACCCAGTGTGCCTTCGCTCATAGCTTTAAAGTAGTCATCAATCTGATTGGATGTGCTTTTCTTCTGTGTCATGCTATTTCTCCATTTAAGTCTCAAATCTTTAAGAGACTGCCGCAACTTTTTTCTGAGAGGTTCCATCTCAAGGCTGCTGACCTCTTAGCAACTTTTCTTAGCACCTGTAATTTTAATAATAATATTTTAGTGGGAGAGATCAATATGGTAATTCCTAAAATTTTCACACTGTAATGGTCTAATCATTCTGGACACTTTGTTAGAGATATAATGAGTAACTCTACCAAGGTGAAAATGCGAAATAAAACGTTTACCCATGAGTTCAAACAGGAATGTGTCATTTTGGTTCTGCAGCACAAGTACCCGGTGACCCAGACTGCTGAAATGATGAATATAGGCCTTTCAACATCACAACGCTGGTTACGCCAATATCGCGGAGAAGTCAGGGGGGAGATACTCCTGTAAGCATCCCCGTAATCCGCGCCATTCACCTTATCTCCCCCCCCCATAACACAAGCCTGCGACAGAGTGTGTCTCACCATGCTCATATATTAAATAAAATTAAATAGAATACATTGCGACACAACTTGTCACGCCCATGGAGAAAATAAGATTTTCAAAGGGGAATAACATGAAAAACACTCAAAATGCTGAACTTATTCAATCATTCGAACGCGATAACACTCTGCAACTGTGGATATTACGTCTTTTTTTCCGGTTAGGTGCGCATAAGCAATTCATGACTCAGCACGGATTTAACAATCAGCCTCTGGCTGGATATCTGAACCTGACTAAATATGAAGATGAGGAGTTCAATCATCAGTTACAGCAATCGATACTGGGGGTATTACGTTTGCGTCATGCGGAGCTTGAACGACAAATCCCGATGGCGAAGTCTACTGAATTTCAGCAGGCATTAGAGAGCCTGGCCCGCCGAATTGGACTCAGTCCAGCTGAAAGCTTAATTCTGGAATTCACTTTGCAACTCCATCAAGAGCAACTGCTTGATGATACCGCTGACTACCTTGGAGCGATGACTTCAGCCAAAGTTTACAGGGCTCTGGCTGCAGTACTGGATCTCACGGAGGACGATGTCCGCTTCGCATTAGGACCGTTAAGCGTATTAACAAAAACCGGTCTTGTGAATCTGGAAACCAATGGCGCCTATACATTACGCAATAAACTCGAGCCATTTTCCCCGACCTTTTATGAGCGTCTGTCTGCGGGTGAAACAGATCCAGCCAGGCTACTGGGGGGGATGATTTCCCGCTGTGAACCAGCACATCTTAAATTTGAAGATTACCAGCATATTCCAGCGATCAATGTGATGAGGCAGTGGCTTCATTATGCTTTTCAATCCAGTCGTATCGGTGTGAATATCCTGATTTATGGGCAACCGGGAACGGGTAAGAGCCAGCTCTGCCGATTGCTGGCAGAAGAGTTAAACAGCGAAATTTATGAAGTTACCAGCGAAAATGAAACTGCAAGGCCCATCAATGGAAGTCGTCGTCTTCGCGCATGGCGGGCAGCGCAACGATTTTTTGGTGGGGAAAAAGCACTCATCCTGCTCGACGAAGCAGAAGATGTTTTTAGTGAAAGCCAGGGTTCGCTAACAACGGCGCCCCAGCCCGTGCCAAAAGCGTGGGTTAATCGCCTGCTTGAAGAAAACAGGGTGCCCACCCTTTGGGTCTCAAATGAGATCCGCGAAATGGACCCCGCATACATCCGCCGGTTTGATATCGTTTTAGAATTAACCGCCCCTCCCCGGGTACAGCGGGAAACGATTCTGCGTGAAGCTTGTGGTGCAACGCTCTCGAATAATGATATTTCACAACTGGCCAACATCCCCTATCTGGCACCTGCCGTTGTAAATCGAGCCGGGACAATTTTACATTCCATCAAAGATAAACTGGATGAAGAGAGACATACTCACTATTTAATGTTTTTAATTAATAGCACCCTAAAGGCTCAGGGACATTTGCCGATAAAGCTAAAAACTAAAGTCAAATCATCTGAATTTTATAACATGGCATTCATTAACAGTGACTGCCCGCTTGGCGAGATTGCCGCTTCCTTGTCACCCGCCGATTCAGCCCGCTTTTGTCTTTATGGCCCCCCGGGTACAGGTAAAACCGCCTGGGCTTACTGGCTGGCAGAACAGTTGAAGCTCCCCGTGATTGAAAAAAAAGCGTCACAACTATTCGGCAGGCATGTCGGTGAAAGCGAGCAGAATATTGCCGCGGCTTTTGAGCAGGCCCGACGGGATAACGCCGTGCTACTCATTGATGAGGTGGACAGTTTTCTCACTGCCCGGGAAGAGTGCCGGCAAAGTTGGGAGATCAGTTGCGTCAATGAAATGCTCAGCCAGATGGAACATTTCGACGGAATTTTTATTACCACCACGAACAGGTTCGATGTGCTGGATGCAGCAGCATTACGCCGTTTTGACCTGAAAATTCGCTTTAATTTTATGTGTGATAATCAGGCAATTGCGCTACTGAATCTTTACTGCAAGCAACTGAAACTCGGTGAGCCTTCACCTTCTGCTATCAATGAATTAGCGAGATTGTCCTTGTTGACGCCTGGGGATTTTTCCGTCGTATCACGCCAACATGCATTCAAACCACTGACATCCGCAAATGCATTTGTTACCGCTCTTAAAGCGGAATGCCGGGTAAAAAAACGAGAAGACGTCGCAATTGGGTTTATGCATTAATCAGTTTCGTATGGACCGAAAAGGGAATAAACCATGGCCAAACGACCAGAAACAATAGAAACAACGCTGCTTGCTCTTGAATTGTTACGACGAATTCCGCGCGGCAGGAAAACCACCGCCAAAGAATTACATGAACAATTGCTTCATGCGGGAATTGAGCGCGATTTGCGCACCATCCAGCGTCATCTGGAAATGCTCTGCACTCATTTTGATATTGAATGCGACTTACGCAGTCGCCCGTATGGATATCGCTGGTTAGAGGGATCAAAAGGCGTTTCCCTTCCCATGCTAACGCCGCAGGAATCTCTGATTCTGGCCATGGCCGAAGCACACCTCAAGCCGATTCTGCCCAGCAGATTAATAAGATCAATGACGGGCTTTTTTACTCAGGCTCATCGAAATCTCCACGACATTGGAACCGGCCGGCTCGAGGCGGAGTGGCCGGACAAGGTCAGGGTCGTGGCAACCAGTCAGCCTTTGCTGCCTCCCCCGATAGCGGAAGGTATTTTTGAATCGGTAAGCGAAGCTCTCTATCTCAACCGCTGGCTGAAGATCACCTACCGTAATGCGAGTGGCAAAGAGAGTGAAAACTCAGTGATGCCACTGGGCCTGGCACAGCAGGGGCCCCGCATGTATCTGGTCTGCCGTTTTGAAGGGTATAACAACGAACGGAGTCTGGCGCTAAATCGTATTCTGGCAGCCAGCATCAGCACATTCACCTTTGTGCGCCCTGCCGAATTTAACCTGAAAAAATATGATGATGATGGTCGCTTTGGTTTTGGTGAGGGTCACCAGATATATCTGACGTTTGAAATTGACCGTACCGCCGGACTCCATCTGATTGAATCACCGCTGTCACTGGATCAAACCCATCGGGAAATCGGCAATCAACGCCTGGAATTCTCCGCCACAGTGGTAGACAGCGCCATGCTTAAGTGGTTTTTAGCCGCCTTTGGGGAAGCCGTCAGTAACGTTCAACGGCAGCCTGTTGTGGAAGGAAGCACCGCAGAATGACTCTGAACAACATTACCTGGGGTCTTTGCGCGCCTGCAACCGTACCTTCCGTTAGAAGAACACGTACCTTACAACTTAGCGAAATTGTTGCGCGCTTCCATCATCGGGCTGTGCCAGGTTTGGGCGGCGTCTGGTTTGGGCGCCAACTGATGATGGCGTTACAGGGGGTGGCGATAGCATCTCAGCTGGGCAAAGACGTCAGCAATATCGAAGCCGCGAATGCCATTGAAGCGCTTTGCTGTTGGCAGGGCTTTCGGGAGAATGAAGGGAAGAACCGGGATCGTCGCCTGCGTGGCATCCGTAAGATTCGCAGATTAGAACCTAACCGCCTGACCTTTAACGCCGCAAGAAGACGCGCTTTCTACGTCACCATCCCGATGCGTATGAGTACGATTGAAGCACTGCCGGCACTGGGATTTGTTCATGCTCAGCGTAATTTTAACGCCTTTCAATGCAGTCAGGTGGGCGAACAACTTGTCAGGCTTGAAACGCCGCAAATGGCTGAGCTGAAAAAATGGATCAGCTCACCTGACAGAAAGCCGCCAAAAACCATCAATTCGCCATTAATCTCCTTATCGCAAGATGCCTGCTTGCTGATACGAAACCAGCTGGAAAATGCTGGCAACGACGAGGATAGCAAGCGTCGCAGGGACGCCTTGCGATGGATGGATCGTTTGCGTCAGTCCCCGCCTAAACCACTGAGCTGGAAAGACCGCCCTGACGAAATTTCGTCAGTTCACTGGCACGACTTACAGGCGGGTGCCTATTTCTTCAAAACACAAAACACGGCACTCGCACTACTGGATCTTCTGGAATATGAAATGTCTCAGCGTGGCTCTGCTCTCTCATTGCATCAGAAACTTCCACTTGCAATCAGTGACACGGCTGAAAGGCTGAGACTTGACGCACAAGCATTTTTGGATTTGAAACACAGTGATGCGGCTGCAAACCAGTTTTGCAGCGAATGTACCCTGGAAACTGTGGCTTTATTGCACGCACTGGTCAGCCGTGACGGTCATATTCTCAAGCTAAAGGGCGACGTGATTGAACCTGGCCCGGCCTTTGATAGCGGGGTCTCTCAATCTGCTCAGAACCCCGAGGGTGAAGAACAATATGCCGAAGAGGCCTCCGGTTTTTGGCCTGCATCAATATCCTGGCGGATCCGCAACCTGTTCCTGCTCAACCTTGATCTACATGGCAAACTGGCGGATTGGTTAAAGAAGGAAATGAATAATGGCTGATTTCTCAAAACTGCCTCCCTCCCTGGCCGACTATTTTGATGCGCCTGAGGGTTATAAGGGGCATTTTGGCTGGCTATGTGGTTATTCAGCAACGGATGACTTTCTGGAAAATGCAGTGGATCGCTTTAGCTGCCTTAATCAGGCTGCGCGGGCTCATCACGGGCAAATAAAGCTGGCACTCTTTCTTGATGCCGGAAATAAGCCCATTTCCACCGTTGATGTCCCCGGCGTATTACATTGCCAGATGAAATCAGCTCCACCGCTGAATTTACTTCATGCGAAAATCGCTCTGCTGGGATTTAAGCCTGACCAACCGGAAGATGCCTGGCGATTACGACTGGTCGTCAGCACCGGAAACTGGACAAAAGAGACACTGACTGAAAGCCTTGATTTGGTCTGGTGCCTGGATCTCTCCAGTGAAGCACTGGAGAACGTCACCAAAGATATTCAACAAAGTTGTGCAGATTTTCGTGCCGCGCAAAATTTGTTTGAGGATATCGCCTCCTGGTGTGACACCAGCCTGTTGTCATTAGAAATAAATGACCGGCTAACGACCGGAGGACTGGCGCGGCTGGATGTCAACGCATGGCTTAACGTATGTCGACAATATGCCCACGGTAAACCCCGTTTGGTCGACAACCGCAAAAGGTCACTCTTTAATCAGTTGAAATCCTGGCTGGAACAGCCTGCCATTGCTGGAAAGAGAAATTATCTTGCGATGGGTTCAGGTTTTTATGAAGGGGGTAAAGGCGACAAATCATTGGTGCCACAGAAAATTGTCCAGCTTTTACAGGACGACGATTTATTAACAAAAAAACCGGAAATTGATCTCTATGTTAATCCTGAGGCTTGTCAGGCGGTTGCCAATAATGTGGCAACGCTCAGAGAACAACATATCACTGTCAGACCCCCTTCTCAGTTGGCAAAGACTGAACGCACCCTACATGCCAAATTTATTTTCAGTGCTAACTACCGCAATGTCAGCGATACGCTGACTCAGTGCTGGCTTTATATGGGCTCAGGAAATCTTACCGGGCCTGGCTTTATGCAGCGAATGAAAACAGGCGTGGGAAATCTCGAAGCCGGCGTATTTTTTTCACCGGAACGGTTGGCGAGAACCGCGGCTGGGAAGCTGGCTCCCGAAAAAACCCTGGCATGGTTGCTACCCATCCAGTCAGAGATTGATTGTGATGCTCTGCAAATGCCCCTTCAGGCGGGACAGGAGATGGAGGAACGCACTCCCTACTTTGCACCACCCATAACCTGGCTCAAATGGACACCCCTTGCAGACGGTCAGGGTACCCTTCATTACTCTGGATCCACCGAGAATAACATCACCGCTTTCGCGCCTGGCGGAACTTCCTGTCCCTTGGTTTCGCAGGGGTTTCTATGGCAGGGCGAAATGCCACGCTGGGTGGACATTGCCTGGCCGGCAGATAACGGGACACAGAGTGCAAAAATTCCCGTTGTTGATGCGCTTGGCCGCATTGCAGCAACGCCCTTGCGGCCGCTCGATTTGGAAGAAGTGCTTTGGCAGCTATCCAGTTTTCCTCACACACCCGACGTGGATTTTGCTGATCCAACCAGCATGTTGACAACCTCAACAGCGGGTTCTTTCACGATAAATTCTGACGACCAGACGGTCTCCTCTCAGCCGGTCAGACAGGTAATGGCGTTAATCGAAGGTATTGCCGAGCGCCAGACCACGCTTCATGAAAGCCAGTGGCTTTACTGGTGCCGTAGTCTCGAACAGGCACTGATTCAGGCAAGCGACAATGAAGATATCACCCGCTTTATGGTTCTTGGTATCAATCCACTCAGTCCGCTGAGAGAAGCACCTTTCCGGCCAGTGTATGCCGAAGACGATCAGAGTGATAAGGGACAGGATTATCTGCAGATGCTGATGCGTATTGAACAAGCATGGGGTGTTGATTCCCTGCGCAATTTCGGAGAGTGTAAATGAAGAATAACTTTCAGGGCTGGCCAGTCGTCACTGAGTTATTACGCGAACTGGTTACGCAGGAACAGGTAGAGCTTAATGCCGGGCAAAAAGCAGCCTTGTTGGCAATTGCCGATCGCATTGAACATCATGGCATTATCCTGGCGGACGAAGTGGGTATGGGAAAAACCCGCATCGCCGCAGCACTTTCCCGTTGCGTCATTGCGGCAGGCGGCAGAGTCGCCGTTTTGATTCCGGGTGGACTGGCGGCCAACTGGCGGGAGGAGCTAAAAACGGTAGGTGTCACCCCTTCCGCACCGCTGCTTAGTCTTAAGCAATATATGAGTGTGTGGGAAACGGACATACCATCCGCCCCCTGGTTTGAGGAAAATTGTCTGATTGTTTCCCACGCCATGGCGAACTGGCGACTGGGCGAAAATAGTCATCCATGGCGCTGGGGATTGCTCCCGGAACTCTGCTGGCGGTGGTCTGAAAAATGTGATTGCCCTTCATTAACCGAGCGTCATCTCAAGCTTGCTGCTAAAAAAATCAGCGCGGCGATACGTCGTCTGCCCGCCGCACATCCAGCCAGAAAACAGATGAAATCGCTGACGCGTAAAATCGACTGGGATAAAGCTCTGTCGGATAAAGATTTTGGCGTGTATTCAACACAACGCGAACATCTTGAAACCAGTGTGGGGCTTGGGCTCGGGACGTTTGAACTTGTTATCGTCGATGAAGCGCACAAAAGCCGGGGACAAAGCAGCAGCCTGAATCGTTTGCTGGAAAATATCATTCAGCCTGCCAGTGAAACCCGACGACTGGCCGTCAGCGCAACGCCCATTGAACTCGACAGCCAGCAATGGACACAAATGCTGGCCCGGATTGAGGTCAGTTCTCCCGAAGCTATTCAGGCCATAGAACATTACCAGGCCGCCGTCGCAGACATCAGGGAAAACTATGCCAACAGCCTGTCACAACAGAAGTATTACCAGGCTTCCGCTGCGTTTGAGCAGGCACTTTCGCCGTATCTGTTGCGTCGTGACAAACGCGAAGACGAGTCCGTACAAAAATTCCATCAGCACTCAACCCGTCCCTATCGTCGTAAGAAAGAGATCGTGGTGGATACCTTCTCACTGCCGATGAGTTGGAGACAGGCGATCTGCGCCGCTGAAGCGCTGTCGTTTGTTTCCCGGATGCACGAAGACAGCGCAGCGCAACGACTTAGACTGACGGTTGGCAACGGGCATGGTATCGCCACGCTGTTGAATGCTCCGGAGGAAGACGTGATGCCTCCGTTCGAAACGGCTCAGCAAGAAGTCACTGAACCGGGAACCAGGGCGCACGCGGATAAGCGCCAGCAACGTGCCAAATGGTGGCAGAGCCAACTCACACCCATTCTAAGTACGGGTGAAGAAACACCCCTCTTTACCCATCCTGCAATCCTGGCTGCGGTTGAAGCCGTAGAGGAGGTTTGCTCTCGCGATGAAAAAGTGTTGGTTTTTGGCCGGTTTACCCGACCAATGACCGCACTGGTACAGTTACTTAATGCACGCGAAATGTTGCGAACGCTGGAGTCAAAACAAAATTACTGGCCACATGAACAGTTGCCAGTGTCCGAGTGGCCTGCCGTTCAATGCGCCTGGCGTCAGTTATATGACGGCGAGGCCAGCCAGAAGGACATCAATGCACAACTTGCCAGTCAATACAAAGAGCTAGATAACAGCCGTATCGCATTTCGCAATAGCCTGATTTTACGGCTTGATGAGGGATTATCGACCTGCGAAAGCCACAGTGTGAAAACCCTGTTTAACGTCTTTAAGCAACGTGCCCCCCGTCGCGATGGTAATGAAGATTTGGTCATCGTTGCCAGGGCTATTTACTCGCTGACCGGGACAGCTGAAGAACGACGATCCCCTGCGCGCCTGGCAGACGTTTTTACCGATATCGTTAATGCCACGCGTGATCGTGATAACCCCGACAGTGACGAAGAAGTCGACGGGGAGAGTCAATTTGCGGAGCAACGCTGGCAAGTTGTTGTGGACTGGCTCCATGAAGAGTACAGCCGTCGCGAAAGTGACTATGCACGCCTGATGAATGGACAAACCTCGGCAGCCAGTCGCAACTTGATTAATCTGGCCTTCAACCGCCAATACAGCCGCCCTTCTGTTCTTGTCGCTCAATCGCTGGTCGCCAGAGAGGGACTGAACCTGCATCTGGCCTGCAAAACGGTAATCATGCTGCATCCGGAATGGAACCCTGGCGTGGTAGAGCAACAGATTGGCCGGGTCGATCGGTTGAACAGCCTCTGGCAGAAAAAACTTGAGGAAGCACTGAACGCTGGAGAACGCGGCGATGCGTTACCGACCATCGATTTTATGCCGGTTATCTTCAAAGGCACTTACGACGAGCGGAACTGGCAAGTTCTTAACCAGCGTTGGGATAACCTTCGTGCGCAATTACATGGCAATCCCTTTTCAGTCAACACGCTTCAGGACAATGTCGGGAACCGGGAAAATATGCAGTCAGTGATTGATGCTGCACCGAACTTTTCTCCCCTGAACCAAAACAGAAGGCCGTCATTATCTGACTGATAAATTAGCCTGAAGGTTTTCAGGCATGTGCCGTTACTAATAATCAAATTGTAAATTTTTCTTCTGCCGTTTAGACCTTGTGAGTTAACACCAATGCCAGACGTCAGGGACCGAACTTTCTACATTTTAATAAGGATGATCATGCACGAGAACAATGTTGCTTTACTCTGTGATGAAGCCGGACGGCTATTGCAGTTAAATATTGAATTGCTGCACAAGATGATTAACGAACCGAAAGTATTAGCCAATGACCAGGGGCAGTTATTTGCCCGGCATAAGGCAGAGAAAAGAGTTGAAGAACTTGAGGGTGAGCGGTTAAAAATCGCCCGTAAAGAGATCGTGCTTGCCGTCGTCGGTACCATGAAAGCGGGAAAATCCACCACCATTAATGCCATTGTTGGTAAAGAGATTCTGCCCAATCGTAATCGTCCGATGACGTCAATACCGACATTGATTCGCCATGTGCCGGGTAAGCTTATCCCGGATTTACAGCTAAATAATACTGACGCCCTGCATAACCTTCTGATTGATTTAAATAAGAAAATCAGCACACCAGAAGGTAAACATCTTGTTCGTCAGTTGGAAAAGGACAGTGAGAAGAAAAAATTACTGGCCATCACCCGCAATGTTGAATGGTTGAAAGATACCTATCTTGATGAGGAAGAAATTTTCTCCTGTCTGACCCATCTCAACGACCTTGTGCGCCTTGCCAGCGAACTTGAAGTCGAATTCCCTTTTGATGCCTATGATGAATTTCATGAACTCCCGGTTATTGAAGTGGAATTTAGCCACCTGACCAGTATGGATGACAGCCAGGGCACGTTAACCCTGCTCGATACCCCGGGGCCAAACGAAGCAGGCCAGCCACATTTGCAGGCGATGATGCGAGATCAACTGCAGAAAGCTTCCGCGGTTCTGGCCGTTCTCGATTACACCCAGTTAAATTCTCTGGCCGACCAGAATGTGCGTAAAGAACTTAATGCAATTGCCGAAGTGGCTGCCGGACGCCTGTTTATTCTGGTGAATAAGTTCGATCAGAAAGATCGTAACAGCGATGACGCACCGACGGTTAAGCAAAACGTTCCGGCAATGCTCGATGGTGACGTTCTGACGGCAGAGCAGGTTTATCCGGGCTCTTCCCGCCAGGCATACCTCGCCAACCGGGCCCGAAACGTCCTTAGCCATTCTGATGCGCTACCAATGAGTGAAGAATGGGTAAAGGATTTTGCCCAACTGGCTTATGGACAAATGTGGGATGAAAGCGACCTGCAGGATAAAGTCCAGAGCCTGAACCGTGCTGAAAAGATCTGGCGCCATTCGCTGTTTGATAAGTTGATCACTGAAGTCATTCATGCAGCGCATGCTAAAGCAGCTGCCTTAGCCGTAGATTCTGCTGCATCAAAACTGGTACAAAACGCTGAAAACGCCCAAGAATACCTGTCTGTGCGCCATCAGGGACTCAGGGCGAGTATTACTACATTGCAGCAACAGATTAATGATCTGCTTACTGATATCGAAAATGTCAATTGCTGCCAGAAATCGGTAGATAAAGAAGTCACTGCTTCCATGCTGCGGGTCAAACAGGAATCTGAAGCTTTAATGACACAGGTTCAGTTAAAACTGGACGGGCAAATCGAACATTATTTCCGTGACGGTAAACGTCAGGAAAAAGAAGAGATTGAATCTTCGCAGCTAAAAAAACGTGAATCTTCACTGGGCAAATTTCCCAGGGTATTGGCGAAAAGATCCAAACCGGTAACGAGGGACTTTGATCCTGATAATCCAGTAGTGACATTTGCAGAGCGTCCTGCAGCGGAAGCCTTTGTAGCTAAAATTGAAAATTCAGTCATGTCTCTTCTGGATGAAATCGAGGGGGACATCAAGCCGACCCTGACGGATATTGTTGCCGGGATTGAAGAGAGTTTCCACGGTAACGCGCTAAGAGCGATAGATAATATTGCTAACCAGATCAATTCACGCCTGGAAGAGGGTGGATTCTCAATTAAGATCTCGTTCCCCCAGGTTAAAAACCTGCAGGCTCCTTTGTCTGTCAGAAGTCGTATGACCACATTGCTAGAAGAAAAATCGTTTAAAGAAACGCGTTCTCGCCGCTCCAGTAGTATGTGGGGATCTGTATGCAAATGGTTTAGCACCAACGACTGGGGTTGGGAGGACTACAGCGTGGAGGTTGTCAAATCAGTGGTTGATATCAATAAAATAAAAGCAGCAGTGGAAGTTCAGACCAAGGAACATTTCAAACAGCTCAATAAAATTATTCAGGAAGAAATCAAAGACCCCATCGTTGCTGAGATCGACCTGTTCTTTCAGCAGTTTAAAAGTAAAGTTGAGCAACTCCGCAATACTCTGATCCAAAGTACAGAAGATCACAAAAGTGACAAGCAGCAGCAGGAACAGCTCACAGAACGTTTACATGAATTGCAGAAGCTGACGCCGGAAATGATACTCGACGGTAAAGCGCTGAAAGAAGAACTGGAGGCGCTGCTCTGATGACACTTTTTAAAGAGACTTTTGCTGATATTGAAGCCTGCCAGGTACTTGAGTGTATTCCTGAAAAATTCGTTGTCGATTTTGCTAACGGTATTGATGTTGTAAAAGATCATCTGCGCAGCTCGCAAAACCGGTCATTCTTTCAGCGAATTAAAGAGGGCATGAGTGGACAATCAGCTGCAAGACAACAGGCGATAAACGCTTCTTTTAACGACGGAATACAGGCATCCCTTACCTGGCTCACCGAGCTGACGTCATCACTGGCAGGCACCAATTTAGCCGTGTCGCGGGTCAACGAACGCGTTAATGCGTTGTTGCAGGATACGGCGAAAATTGCGGAATATTCCGCCGACACACGTGAACAGTTACGCGAGCTTGCCAGCCACGTTAACCAACGCGTAGGCAAACTGGAAGAGCAGCTCCAGCGCGTCGATAGCCTTCAACAGGGTCAGTTGCATTTAGACCGTATTTTCTCTAACTGGAGTGCAGGACGTTATGCCGCGCTTCCGCTGGCCGGGCGTTGCTACGTGGCACTTGAAGAATTGCGCTGGGGAGCTTTTGGCGATGTTATCCGACAGGCTGAAGCAAAACAGGCTGAACAGTTTATTGAGATGTTGAAAAACAGGGCGCTGACCCAGATGGCTCTGGATTTCGGGACAAAACCCAATGCGCGTCATGACGTCCGTAACTGGTTGGCCTGGCAGGCTGGCGCAGTACAAGACACAGCCTGGCCTGCGGTCATTAACTGGATGGCTAACTGGTGTAAGGAAGAGAGTCATCCGATTAGCTGGGCCGTTACTCAATCCTATGAAACGCTGCCCATCAGGATGCCCCGAATTTGTTCAGCAGAACGCATTGCAGACGCGATGGTCGACGAAGTGTTTAGCGAGGACCTGAAATGAATCAACCCATAAAAGTGGGCCTGGCGCTGTCTGGCGGCGGAGCTATTGGTGCTTATCAGGTTGGGGTTATCAGAGCGCTTGCAGAGTCCGGCACGGAAATTCACTGCATAGCCGGTGCCAGCATCGGTGCCCTGAATGGCGCCATTCTTTCATCCTCCGCTTCGCTGGAACAAGGTGCAGCCCGAATGGGTGAGATATGGCACCATCTGGGCACTAATGAGGTGCTTAAATTCAATAAATCGGCTTATCTGCGGTTACTGACGCAATATGGCCTCGCAATGGGGCTTTCGCCCTTGCTTAGTAAATCCGGAACATTACTGGGTGCTCTGATAAACGGTCTGGGAATAAGATCATTTTCTGCTCTGCAGGACGATGAATCTCTATTATCTGACCAACCGTTAATAGAATTGATGAACCAGTTTTTGGATCCCGATGCATTAGCCAGCGGAACACCGTTATATGCTTCGCTCTATCCCACAGAGGGAGGCTTCTCCGATATTATAAGCTGCGCACTGGCTGAATTTGGTGTAGGTAAAACACAAGATTCGGAGTTCCAACTGATTCAGGCCTTACCTCAAACCCTGCAAAGAGAAGCCCTGTTGGCCTCAGCTGCACTGCCGCTGCTGTTTCAATCCCGCGACATTAACGGCAAGCACTACAGTGATGGTGGGATGGGTGGATGGGCAACCCTGCAGGGTAATACGCCGGTCACCCCGCTGGTTGATGCCGGTTGTAATATGGTGATCGTCACGCATTTGAGCGACGGTTCATTATGGGATCGCCATCATTTTTCAGATACCACAGTCCTGGAAATCCGGCCACAAACTTCACTAAGCCGTAACGAAGGCGTACTCGGAGGAATGAAGGACCTGCTGGGATTCACGGCTGAAAACATCGACTCATGGATTGACCAGGGATATCGGGACACGGTTGCCGTGATGGCACGTATTAAAGCCCCAATACAGTCGCGTCAGGCTTTGAATACATCGGTATCAATGCTTGAAAACAGTGAGTCTCATGCTCAGAGTAATGCCCTGCTCCAGAGCGCCATGGCGCGGCTTAAATAAGGTCAGTTTAAAAACACACGAAGTATCACGTCATTTCATTTTTTAGGGAGAAGAGTAAAGTGAGTTCAGAACAATCGTCACCTCTGATTAATAAGACACTCTCACTTGATAAGTTGTTGCGTTATGCTTCACCTGCACAACTTTCTGAACTGGCTGATATCATTACTGACTCAGGAAAAGGTCGTCTGGCACTGACTGAAAACAGTAAGAAAAATATTCTGGCACACCAGAGACGCAGAGCACTTCACATTATTAGCGCGGATTTAGCGCGTGAAATTTGTGCGTTTGGCGGAAACACCGTGGTTAATGCATTCCGTTCAACATCTCAACCTTCTTACCTTGCTGTCGCCACGGATGTCGCCAAAAAAATGGGGGTGAAAGTTCCCAAAAATGCTTCAGTCTGCGATATTGAGGAGTTAATTATCAAACAAATTCTGACTACCTCTTTTAAAGGGAAGAGTAAGGAAGAAATCGAGGCGTTATTTAATGCGCATAATTGTAAGTTTGATAACCAGCAACTTGAACAATTATTGAAAAAGGGGAAGACAGCTGATTTAGTCTCCTGGCTTTACTCCACTTGCGGACCCTATACACTTTCCCGGCTGGTCAACTCGGCGATGGTTCCGGCACTCAATGTGGCAGCGAAAGCGGGGATCCCCCTGATTGGAAAAGCGATTGCGATCCGCGCTCCTGCAATGATGAACCCGATAGCAGCAGTCATTTCGGCTGCCTGGGTCACTTATGATCTCACGGGGCCCGCCTTTCGTATCACCCTTCCCGCGGTGATACGCATTGCGTGTATCCGTCAGGCCTATATCAGGCAGGAAACTGATAAATTTTGCCAGGAGCTTAAAAAATGTCTGTGATTCCAGAAGTTCTTTACCGTACGTTCCAACAATCACCAGAAATTTTGGAAGGCCTCAAGACCGGGCTTTATGCTATTTATGGTGGTGTTATTCGCGTTACAAAAGGGAATGACAAGGCGGGAAGTATTATTGCTCATTTGAAATTTCCAGGTAATGCAGAGCAAACGGCAGAAAGTATAGAGAAATTGAAATCTTCACTTTCCAATATCCAGGGCGGCATTGACACCTTGCAAAATTCTCTCGGAACATTGCAAAATCTTCAGTATGCCAATATTGCACTTGCCGGACTTAACCTGGCCGTATCAGCTGCTGGCTTCGCCATCGTCTGTAAGAAACTTAATAATATCGAGTCCATTCTGCATACGCATACTGAGAAACTTGACACGCTACTTTCATTAGCCTTAGATGCCCAGCTGAAGGCCTCATTCCAGCAGACCGCCCGTTTTAATGCTGTCATCACCACTGCCCGGCAATTTGTTGAGATGAATGATTACGAACAGCTTAAAACACTGATACGTCCTTTCAATGAGCAGTACGAATTTACCAGCCTGATTTTAAAAAATTGCGCTCGTTCAGCAAACGATCCGACCTTCTTCACTTCATTACCTGAATTATCCCTGCTTCAGGAACGCTTTATGCATCTCGGAATGTGCCTGAGCTATATTCAGCAAAAAATCAATGCGCCCAAATACGCCATAGAGACAATGCAAAAAATGCAAAACGACTGGCTGGAAATTAATGAAACTATCGTTGAGACATTAACCTCATCGCCAGAGACGATACATGCACTGACTCAACACAATGCCGGAAGCATACGTTCTTTCCTCGATTACCGAAAAGAGCGTATTTCAGGTATTGAGTATCAGACAAACCTGCTGATATTAGCAGAGAAGCGGCCTGAACTGACCCAGGTAATCAATGCCGAAAGCGATGATATTCTGTTATTGGCGGCATAGAAAATAAGATGAAATCCAGAACATTCACTGATAGCACTTGATGTGGTTTGATGCGGTAGATTTCCATAGAATGCTAAGGCCGGGAAGACTGCTATTTCATTGAATTACAGGTGTAAAAGAAGACGTCAGCCAGGAATGGCTGGCGCATTAGTTTCTGGGACCTCGCCGACAAATCCTAAAGGCCGCCTGTCAATGCTGCCGTTATGGCATGAGAACCCACTCCTTTTTCACCGACTCTCCCTCCAGGCTCTAACCCCGGATTTACTACTTTCTCCTTAACTCTTCTGCTGCCTTCACGAATTCACTAAGGTCACCCCCGCATTATTCTCAACCGCCATTTTCCCGGCAATCGCCCCTGGCCACCTGATTGAAGCGTCCACTAAATAAGGCAAACGCCCTCTGAATGTTTATCTCTTTTATGCGGTTAACTGGCGGGTGGAAAGCATTCCAGCATACCGGGAACCTCTTTTGGACAGATGATGTTCTGTCGGAACACACTCGTGACGCGTCGCATAGTTTTTGACGTAAGAGCGTTGAATTACCTATTCTTTGCGAGCATGATCGCAATAACTTCAACCTGTTAAACTTCAGCTATGACCTCTTGTAAAGCACTGCAAACGGCACTTTCCAATGTGGCAGTCTGGCGCAACGGCGACCAGTGCGCGCCGCATAAACCTCTGCTGTTGCTTTATGTCCTCTCTCAATACCTGAGAGGCCATTCCCGGCTCTTCGACTATGGAAAAGAGATCCACGAACCGCTGACAAAATTGCTGGCTGACTTCGGCCCTAAGCGGCGCGACTATTATCCAAATATGCCGTTCTGGCGGTTGAGAACCGACGGATTCTGGTCACTGGAAAATACTGAAAGCTGTAAGCCACGCAAAGGCAATACTCAGCCGACAAAACGTGAGCTGATTGAGAATCATGTGACTGGTGGTTTTGACGAAAGCAGTTACCAGATCCTTCGTGAAGCGCCGGAAATGATTAACAAGCTGGCGCAACAGATCATGACAGAGCGTTTCCCGGAAAGCCTCCAGATACTTCTCGCAGACCGTCTGGGGTTTGATTTTACGTCACTGATGAAAGCGCGCGATCCACGTTTCAGGGAGATTGTTTTACGGGCTTATCACTCGCGCTGTGCTATCTGTGGCTACGACTTGCGGCTGGATGGCGCACTAGTAGGACTGGAAGCGGCGCATATCCGCTGGAAGCAATACGGTGGACCATGTGAAGTGAATAACGGACTGGCGCTCTGTTCCCTTCATCACTCTGCCTTTGATATGGGAGCGATAGGAATAGATGAGCATATGACTATCCATATTTCCGGTGGCGTAAACCGCAGCCCGGTTGTGGATCACCTTTTCTGGCAGCGTGACGGAAAACAACTTTATTTACCGCAAGATAAAGTTTACTGGCCGGCGGAAAGGTTTATTGAATGGCATCAGAGTCAGGTGTTTAAGAGTTGAGTGTTTGGTATCCATTTTATTTTTTACTGAAAAGGAAATTTGGGCATGAGTATGAGATATATCAATATATTAAAATCCATCGAAATTGCTGAAAGAAGAAGAAAATCCCACAAGAAAACGTACAAAAGAGATTTTCTATTTTTGTTAATATTCTCGGCCTTGGTTTTTTTGTCTGTAGCAATGGCATTTTTATATTATCTTACAAAGGTAGCGTGGTTAGGATTAGCTGGCCTTTCCCTTCTATTATTAATTTACCTTACAATCCCAGCCATTCAAATCTATAGGGCCTATCGATATCGTTCGAAAATCAAACGATCGTTTCTTTTACCCTTGTGCGAATCTCTTCACCTTAATGTAAAAACGGAGCTATCAGTAGATACATTGTATTTACCTGCACTGAAGAAATTAACAAGGGAGGAGTTAAAGTTAGGACTATTAGAGATAAAAAATGAAAGGGTATTCCTTGAGAAAAGAATGAATCTTCTGATCGGGCCTATCGATAAGCTGGGTATCCTCCCAGGCATTGTCGCAACCATTACTGCTCTGACAAAAATCCCGGAAAACTACAATTGGATTTCAGCCATTGCTTACGGATACATGGTCTTATCCTTTCTATCACTATTCTTTTATCACCTGATCATGCGTTATGAAAGGATGATTGCATTGACTGAACTGGTTCTGGAAAGTAAATCTACCTCTTCATCCATTTGATGAAATGATGTGTCTAAAACTTATCCGAAGCTCAAAACATAGGCCACTTAGTCTACGGACTCGAGGGCATTCCAAATTGATGTAGATTGAATCAGATTGACATCGGTTGACTGAAAAGCGGGGCAAAGCCTTGCGGGGACTGAATTTCAGGCATAAAAAAAGCCACCCGCGGGTGACTTAATTTACATACATATGGTGCCGAAGGCCGGACTCGAACCGGCACACCTTGCGGCGGTTGATTTTGAATCAACTGCGTCTACCGATTTCGCCACTTCGGCACTGAAAGTAGTATGCGGAAAACGTGGGCATTATACCCAGCCCAGCGGGGCACGCAATAGTTATCCCGTGCTGTTCGGTTTAAGTGTTGAAAAAACAGTCACACACCGCAACTCAGTGAGGATTTACTGACAAAAATCTTCGTTTTGCCCGCGTTTTTCCGGTGCCGTTTTTCAAACTTCGCATTAGTATACAAATCACGAATAGATCTTGCCCTGTTGATGGATACCAGCTTGTTGAAAAAACTCTCACTTTCGCTCCTCGCGCTGGCCTTCGCCAGTACGCCTTTATGGAGCCATGCGCAGACTACTGCGCGTCTGGCGTCGCAGGTCGTGGATGACCATGCAGAACACATCTTTTACGGCAGTGGCGCAATGGGAATGGCGCTGGTGGTCGTTGATAATAATCAGCAGGTTTTCCGCAGCTTCGGGGAAACAAAACCGGGCTCCGATTTACGTCCGCGTGAAGACTCCGTGGTGCGTATCGCCTCGCTGACTAAGCTCATTACCAGCGAAGTGCTGGTGAAAATGGCGCAGCAGGGAAAAGTCAGCATTAATGACCCGCTGCGTAAATATGCTCCGGCCGGTGCGCGCGTGCCGGCTTACAGCGGCACAAATCCGATTACGCTGCTGAATCTGGCTACGCATACCAGCGGCCTGCCGCGTGAGCAGCCGGGCGGTGCGGCGCATCGTGCCGTCTTCACCTGGCCGACGAAAAGCGATCGCTGGACCTGGCTGAGCGTGGCAAAACTCACCGTGCCGCCGGGCGCCCGCGCGTCTTACTCCAATCTGGCGTTTGACCTGCTTTCCGATGCGCTGTCAAAAGCCGCTAATCAGCCTTATACACAACTGCTGCGCGATCAAATCACTAAGCCGCTGGGTATGATCGATACCACGCTGACGCCAAACGCCAGCCAGTGTTCGCGCCTGATGGAAGGCCTGCGTCCGAGTCCGTGCATCAACACCATTGCAGCAGCGGGCAGTGGCGGTCTTTATTCAACGCCTGCCGATATGGGCCGCTGGATGCGTCAGTTCCTCGGACAGCGCACCACAACCGCCGATATGGCGCAGAAGATGTATTACAAACGATCAGATCTGGTGTCTCTCAAAGGGATGGATGTGCCGGGCATGGCGGACTCACTGGGAATGGGCTGGGTAACAATGGCGCCAACGCCGTTGCTGCCGCGCATCATTCAGAAAACCGGCGGTGGCGGCGGCTTTATCACGTATGTGGCGATGGTGCCGCAGCGCGGTGTTGGCGTGTTCGTGGTGGTCACCCGCAGCGAACTGACCAAGTTTAAGAACATGAGTGATGGCGTGAACGATCTGGTCGCCGATCTGGTGCGTAATAACGAGATCTGACGCTCCGGCTGACAATCTTCAGACGTAAAAAAAGCAGGCTTATGAAGCCTGCTTTTTGTTTATCTGCACTGCGGAGTTATCGTTTTTTCAGCAGTAAGAACATGCTGATGACGAAGAACAATCCGCTTGGTAACAGTGCGCCCAGTATCGGCGGAATGTTGTAAACCAGGCTTAACGGGCCGAAGATCTGGTCAAGTACGTAGAACAGGAAACCGAAGCAAATCCCGGTCACCACACGCACGCCCATCGGCACGCTGCGCAGAGGTCCGAAGATGAACGACAACGCCATCAGCATCATCACCGCAACAGACAGTGGCGAGAAGATTTTGCTCCACATATTCAGCTGATAACGTTTTGCTTCCTGCCCGCTCTGCTTGAGATATTTCACGTAGTTGTGCAGGCCGCTGATCGACAACGCATCCGGGTCGAGCGCCACCACGCCCAGCTTATCCGGCGTCAGGTTAGTTTTCCAGACACCGGTCAGGGTCTGAGAACCGGTGATCTGCAGGTTGTCCGTCAGGTCAGATTCATCTACCTGAGAGAGTTTCCACTCACCGCCGTCAAACGTTGCCGAAGAGGCATAACGGACTGACTGCAATTTGTTCTGATCGTTGAAATGATAGATGTTGACGCCTGTCAGCTCTTTCTCACCTGCCACACGTTCAATGTAGATAAAGTCGTGCCCGTCTTTCGCCCACAAACCGTTTTGCGTGGAAAGTAATGAACCGCCGTACATCTGCTGCGCACGGTAGTTACGGGCCATTTGTTCGCCCTGCGGCGCAACCCATTCACCAATCGCCATGGTCAGAAGCACCAGTGGGATCGCCGTTTTCATTACGGAAGCAGCAATCTGCATACGGGTGAAACCGGAGGCTTGCATAACCACCAGTTCACTGCGTGTTGCCAGTGTACCGAGGCCAAGCAATGCGCCCAACAGCGCCGCCATCGGGAAGAAAATCTCGATATCTTTTGGCACGCTGAGCAAAGTGTATAACCCGGCACCGGCGGCAGAATATCCGCCCTGCCCGACTTTACGCAGCTGATCGACAAATTTGATGATGCCGGAGAGTGACACCAGCATGAACAACGTCATCATGATGGTGTTGAAAATAGTGCGACCAATGTAACGGTCTAATACGCCAAACATCAGGCAACTCCTCTCAGACGCGCCCGGATCTTGCGAACCGGCAAGGTATCCCACGCATTTAGCACCAATGCCAGTGCAAAGTAGAGCAGGTTCGTTCCCCACATCCAGAGGAACGGATCCAGCTTGCCTTTCGCGCCGTTAGAGCGCAGCGATGTTTGCAGCAGGAAGAAAATCAGATACAGCAGGATAGCCGGCAGCATGCTCAGAACGCGGCCCTGACGCGGGTTAACCACGCTGAGCGGAACCACCAGCAACGCCATAATAAACACGGAAACGATGAGCGTTAAACGCCAGTTCAGCTCTGCGCTGGCTTCCGGTTCGTTAGAGTTCCAGAGTTGCGTCATGGACATCTGATCAGACTGATTCGGGTCAAGCTGCACGGTCTGATGGCCAATTACCGCCAGATAATCGGTGAAGTCCGTCACACGGAAATCACGCAACAATGCGGTGCCTTCATAACGCGTGCCTTTGTCCAGCATCACCTGTTGTGAGCCGTCAGCACGCTGCAGCATGTGCCCTTTATCTGCCACAACGACAGAAGGACGCTGATTACCGTTCGGACGCAGCTGAGCCAGGAAGACGTTATGGAATTCTTTGCCTTTTACGCTGCCGACGAACAGAACCGCATTGCCGTTTTGTGCCTGCTGGAACTGGCCTTCGACCATCGCGGCCATGCTAGGGTTGGCTTTCGCCTCCGCCAGCACTTCATCCTGATGTTTGGACGACCATGGACTCAACCAGATAGCGTTGGCGCCAGCAAAGATTGACGTAAATAGCGCCAGAACCATTGCAGCGATGACCAGTGAGCGTTTTCCGAGACCACAGGCATGCATGACCGTGATTTCACTGTCGGTATAAAGTTTACCGAGCGTCATCAGCAGGCCAAGGAACAGGCTGAGCGGCAGAATAAGCTGCGCCATTTCCGGAACGCCAAGGCCCAGAAGAGAGAGGACTAAATTTGTTGGGATATCGCCATCCACCGCTGCTCCGAGCACTCTTACCAGCTTCTGACAGAAGAAGATAAGAAGCAAAATGAACAGAATGGCAAATTGGCTCTTGAAGGTTTCCCTAACCAGATATCTAATGATGATCACGCTTAATACGCCTGTGAAAACTTGTCTTTTTGAAGGAAAATCGCTAGTTTCATCGCTAATCCGTCATTTATTCTCATCATATGGCAACCTTCGCAGCTAAAATAGTATTACAACACCGAGAATTGGGGTGTCCTATAGGAACTTGCTTATAGCCGCCAAAATAAAAACTAACGCCGTTTAGGTTAACACAGGTCGTTAACACAATGACGGGAGAGTGTCTCCGGCGACTCATTCTAGCCGTACCTCCCGCCCTTGTCTTTAAGATTCAGGAGAGTGCATGGAGTTCAGCGTAAAAAGCGGTAGCCCGGAAAAACAACGCAGTGCCTGTATTGTAGTCGGCGTTTTCGAACCGCGCCGCCTGTCACCGATTGCCGAACAACTCGATAAAATCAGTGATGGCTACATCAGCGCCCTGCTCCGCCGTGGCGAACTTGAAGGCAAAGTGGGCCAGACCCTCTTGCTGCATCATGTACCGAATATTCTTTCAGAACGCATTTTGCTGATTGGTTGCGGCAAAGAGCGCGAGCTGGATGAGCGCCAGTACAAACAGGTGATCCAGAAAACTATCAACACCCTCAACGACACCGGTTCGATGGAAGCGGTTTGCTTCCTCACCGAGCTGCACGTGAAAGGACGTAATACTTACTGGAAAGTGCGTCAGGCCGTCGAAACCTCGAAAGAATCGCTTTATACCTTCGATCAGCTGAAAAGCAATAAAACCGAACCGCGCCGTCCGCTGCGTAAAATGGTCTTCAACGTGCCAACCCGCCGTGAACTGACCAGCGGTGAGCGCGCCATTCAGCACGGTCTGGCGGTTTCTGCCGGTATCAAAGCGGCGAAAGATCTCGGCAATATGCCACCAAACATTTGTAACGCTGCTTATCTGGCGTCACAGGCCCGTCAGCTGGCAGATGCGTTCAGCACCAACATCACTACCCGCGTAATCGGCGAACAGCAGATGAAAGAGCTGGGGATGAATGCGTATCTGGCGGTAGGTCAGGGTTCGAAAAACGAATCACTGATGTCGGTGATGGAATATAAAGGAAATCCTAATCCTGACGCTAAGCCTATCGTGCTCGTCGGTAAAGGTCTGACCTTCGATTCCGGCGGTATTTCCATTAAGCCAGCGGCTGATATGGATGAAATGAAGTATGACATGTGTGGTGCTGCGGCCGTTTACGGTGCGATGCGTGTGGTGGCTGAACTGAATCTGCCGCTGAACGTGATTGGCGTGCTGGCAGGCTGTGAAAACATGCCTGGCGGTCAGGCGTTCCGTCCGGGCGATATCCTGACCACCATGTCAGGCCAGACGGTAGAAGTGCTCAATACTGACGCCGAAGGCCGTCTGGTGCTGTGCGATGCGCTGACTTACGTTGAACGTTTCGATCCTGAGCTGGTGATTGACGTTGCTACGCTGACCGGCGCGTGCGTGATTGCCCTTGGCCATCACATCACCGGTTTGCTTTCCAATCACAATCCGCTGGCGCACGAACTGATCGGTGCATCCGAACAGGCGGGCGACCGCGCATGGCGTCTGCCGCTGGCTGATGAATATCAGGACCAGCTGGATTCGAATTTTGCAGATATGGCGAACATCGGTGGCCGTCCGGGTGGTGCTATCACCGCCGGTTGCTTCCTGTCGCGTTTTACCCGCAAATACAGCTGGGCACATCTGGACATCGCCGGTACCGCATGGCGTTCAGGTAAGAATAAAGGGGCGACCGGCCGTCCGGTGGCGCTGCTGTCACAGTTCCTGCTGAACCGCGCAGGGCTTGATGGCGATGAGTGATTCCCCGGCTAAATAAGTTATAATCTTCGGTATCAGGGTCTGGTTCGCCAGGCCTCTTACAGGCGGGCGCACCAGTTGCGCCCCTGTTTTTTTCTCAGCAGCACAGTGAACTCATCATGAAACAGGCAACCTTCTTTCTTCTCGATGCGCCCGACGCCAGTGGCGAGCTTAGCTCACACGAAGCGCTGGCCTGTCTGGTCGCCGCTGAACGTTACCGGATGGGCAAACGTGTTCTGCTGGCCTGTGAAGATCAGAAACAGGCCGAGCGTCTGGATGAAGCGCTCTGGCAGCGCGATCCCAGCCACTTTGTCCCGCACAATCTGGCCGGAGAAGGCCCGCGCTTTGGTGCCCCGGTCGAGTTATGCTGGCCGGGCAAACGCGGCAATGCGCCGCGCGACCTGCTGATCAGCCTGATGCCAGAATTTGCAGATTTTGCTACTGCTTTCCATGAAGTGGTAGACTTCGTTCCTTACGAAGATTCCCTTAAACAGCTTGCGCGCGAACGCTACAAAGCCTATCGCAGCGTGGGTTTCTCTTTGACGACGGCCACGCCGCCCTCAGTCACCACATCGACCGACGAAAATACGAAGCGAAATGGATAAGACATATAACCCGCAAGACATCGAGCAGCCGCTTTACGAGCACTGGGAACAACAGGGCTATTTCAAGCCGCATGGTGATACCAGTAAAGAAAGCTTTGCCATCATGATCCCGCCGCCGAACGTTACCGGCAGCTTGCACATGGGTCATGCTTTCCAGCAAACCATCATGGACGCCATGATCCGCTATCAGCGCATGCAGGGTAAAAATACGCTGTGGCAGGCGGGTACCGACCATGCGGGTATCGCAACGCAGATGGTGGTTGAGCGTAAAATCGCGGCTGAAGAAGGCAAAACCCGTCACGACTATGGCCGTGATGCATTCATCGACAAAATCTGGGACTGGAAAGCAGAATCCGGCGGCACGATCACCCGTCAGATGCGCCGTCTGGGCGATTCCGTGGACTGGGAGCGCGAGCGCTTCACCATGGATGAAGGCCTTTCCAACGCCGTGCGCGAAGTGTTTGTACGTCTGTACAAAGAAGATCTGATTTACCGCGGCAAACGCCTGGTGAACTGGGATCCGAAACTGCGTACCGCTATCTCTGATCTGGAAGTCGAAAACCGCGAATCCAAAGGGTCCATGTGGCACCTGCGTTATCCGCTGGCTGACGGCGCGAAAACCGCTGAAGGCAAAGATTATCTGGTGGTCGCCACTACCCGTCCGGAAACCGTGCTCGGTGATACCGGCGTGGCGGTTAACCCGGAAGACCCACGTTATAAAGATCTGATCGGCAAAGAGATCATTCTGCCGCTGGTGGGACGTCGTATTCCGATTGTTGGCGATGAACACGCCGACATGGAAAAAGGCACCGGCTGCGTGAAGATCACCCCTGCGCATGACTTTAACGACTATGAAGTCGGTAAACGTCACGGCCTGCCGATGATCAACATCCTGACTTTCGATGGCGATATCCGCCAGACCGCTGAAGTATTTGATACTAACGGCGAAGAAAGCGATGCATGTGCCAACGATATTCCTGAGCAGTTCCGTGGCCTGGAGCGCTTTGCTGCGCGTAAAGCCGTGGTCGCTGCATTTGACGAAGCCGGCCTGCTGGAAGAAATCAAACCTCACGATCTGACCGTTCCTTACGGCGACCGTGGCGGCGTAGTAATCGAGCCGATGCTGACTGATCAGTGGTACGTGCGTACTGCGCCGCTGGCAAAAGTCGCTGTAGAAGCCGTTGAGCAAGGTGAAATCCAGTTCGTACCTAAACAGTACGAAAACATGTATTTCAGCTGGATGCGTGACATTCAGGACTGGTGTATTTCTCGTCAGCTGTGGTGGGGACACCGCATTCCTGCGTGGTATGACGCCGAAGGCAACGTGTTTGTTGGCCGTGACGAAGCGGAAGTGCGCAGTGAAAATAATCTGGGCGCAGACGTTGTGCTGACTCAGGATGAAGACGTGCTCGACACCTGGTTCTCTTCCGGTCTGTGGACATTCTCCACGCTGGGCTGGCCAGAACAGACGCCTGACCTGAAAGCATTCCACCCTTCAAGCGTGGTCGTCAGCGGCTTCGACATTATCTTCTTCTGGATCGCGCGCATGATCATGATGACCATGCACTTCGTGAAAGACGAAAACGGCAAGCCACAGGTTCCGTTTAACACCGTTTACATGACCGGTCTTATCCGCGACGACGAAGGGCAGAAAATGTCCAAGTCCAAAGGCAACGTTATCGATCCGCTGGATATGATCGACGGTATCTCGCTGGAAGACCTGCTGGAAAAACGTACCGGCAACATGATGCAGCCGCAGCTGGCAGAGAAAATCCGCAAGCGCACCGAGAAGCAATTCCCGAACGGCATCGAACCACACGGCACCGATGCCCTGCGCTTCACGCTAGCCGCACTGGCGTCTACCGGTCGTGACATCAACTGGGATATGAAGCGTCTTGAAGGCTACCGCAACTTCTGTAACAAACTGTGGAACGCCAGCCGCTTCGTGCTGATGAACACCGAAGATCAGGATTGTGGCCTCAACGGCGGCGAACTTGAGCTGTCACTGGCTGACCGCTGGATCCTCGCGGAATATAACCGCACGGTGAAATCGTACCGTGAAGCGATGGATAACTACCGCTTCGATCTGGCTGCCAGCATTCTGTATGAATTCACCTGGAACCAGTTCTGCGACTGGTATCTGGAGCTGACCAAGCCGGTCATGAACGGTGGCAACGAAGCGCAACTGCGCGGCACCCGCCATACGCTGGTAGAAGTGCTGGAAGGTCTGCTGCGTCTTGCGCATCCGATCATTCCGTTCATCACCGAAACCATCTGGCAACGCGTGAAATCGCTGAAAGGCATCACAGCAGAAACGATTATGCTGCAACCTTTCCCTGAGTTTGATGCAGCGAAAGCAGACGAACTGGCGCTGGCCGATCTGGAGTGGATCAAGCAGGCGATCATCGCTATCCGTAATGTGCGTGCCGAGATGAACCTGTCTCCGGCCAAGCCGCTGGAACTGCTGTTGCGCGGCGCAAGTGCCGATGCACAGCGTCGTGTGGAACAGAACCTGAGCTTCATTAAGTCTCTGGCGCGTCTGGGATCCATCACCGTTCTGCCTGCCGGCGACAAAGGCCCGGTGTCTGTCACCAAACTGGTGGAAGGCGCAGAGCTGCTGATCCCGATGGCCGGTCTGATTGATAAAGATGCCGAGCTGGCGCGTCTGGACAAAGAGATGGTGAAGCTGGATGGCGAGATTGCGTCCATCGAAGGCAAACTGTCTAACGAAGGTTTTGTGGCGCGTGCGCCTGAAGCCGTTGTCGCTAAAGAACGCGAACGTCTTGCTGCCTGCGGTGATGCAAAAGTGAAACTGGCAGAACAGAAAGCCACGATCGCGGCGCTGTAGTCTTAGCCCGATATAAGCGTTAAACCTTATATAAACAAATGCCAGTCAGGGAAACCTGACTGGCATTTTTTATTTCTGCAACAACCTGATTAACGTGGGGTATTGTTCTGAAACTCCTGCATAAAGATATCTGTCATCTTTCTCACCAGCGTGGAGAAAAACTGGTTATTGAGTGCAGCTTTATTATAAATCATATAGATCGGCTGAGAAGGCAACGTCACTTCCATCTCGAGCCTTTGAATATCAAAAGAGTCTTTCATTTTTTGATAGAAACGTTCCGTAACAAAAGCCAGCATATCGGATGATTCAACCATCGAAATAATAGAAAGCAGCGAAGGGCTGATAAACCGACATTTCCTGTCAAGTTGCAGCAGAGCATTCACATCCAACCGGTTAGACAAAAGACTGGCACTCTCGGAATCTACAAAAATATGGCTTTCCTCCGCGGCCTGCTCTCGTGTCAGGCTACCGTTCAGGCGCGGATGAGATTTCCGGCAAATCATCACCGGTATTTCACTGGAAATATGCTGACTGACACGAGAGTGACTTACGTGAGGATGTATATCGAAAATAATGTCAGCCTTACGGAAAATCAGCGCATCTTCCGCTTCAGCAATCGAATTGCCGCTGATGCTGTGCACTATCTCACAGTCGGGTGCAATTTCGTCTAGCACCTTACGCATTACGTTAATCGTAAACATAGAGATGTATGGCGAGCAGTGAACCACAAGTCGGGTCGGCAGAGAATCAAACGAAATATTCTGCAGCTTGGCAATCATATTGTCATAAGCTTCAGCCAGCCCTTCATGTATACCAATCGCGACGGTGGTCGGCGCCAGCGCCTTTCCGTCCCTGATAAACAACGCATCATTATAATGAATACGTAAACGCCCCAGAGCCTGGCTGACAGCTGAAGGGGTGATGCCCAGTGCATCCGCGGCTTTCGTCCCACTGCGATGAATAAAAACTGCCTCAAAGGTGGTTAAAAGATTGAGATCAAAATTCTTCACCATCTTAAAACGATCGGTGAGCGTGTTTTCTTTCATGCTGTCCAGTCCTCTGATCTCTGGTGAAATGCGTGAGTTCGCATCCTCACCATCTATCATAGTCAAGATACTCAATTTTGGTCTCCTTACCTGTACTTAAATTTCTTATAATTTGATGAGTAAAAGATGGGGATTCATTATTAATAGTCTCTTAAGGATAAAACTAATAACAACAAACAAAGGGATATATCAGGTATTAAATACACTTTACTGAACTATACCTTTAACTAACTTAAATTGAAATCCGCCGTATTTTTTCAAAAATAAAAATATCATATAAATCCACCATGATTCATACAGATATATCCATTCTTAAGTTTACTGAATAGTACATTCAGTGAATGCCATGGTGATTCATACGACAACTAGGAATAATGCGCTCCAACGATAAGGGGTACCGGCTTATAAAATCTCTTTATCATCCACCACCCGCTCTTATGAAGAGCGTGTTTGTTAAAATAAAGGAATAGTAATGAAAATGACTTCGTTTTTTAAAATGAGTGTACTGGCTGCCGGTATGGTTGCAGCAATGGGCGCAAACGCTGGTGATACTGGTACTTTGAATGTTACTGGTACTCTTATTGCAACTTCATGCACAGTTGATGCAAGCAGCACCACTGACGTGCCATTTGATACCCTGTCCGCTGAAAGCTTTGCAGAAGTTGGCGCAATTTCAGAGAAAAAAGACATCGTCCTGAACCTGACTGAATGCCCTATTTCTCAGACTGGCGTAATGTTTACTGCGAACGGTGCATCTGATGCAACTAACAACCAGTTGCTGGCACTGGCTTCCGATTCAACGGCAAGCGGCCTGGGTATTGCGATTTACAACAAAGGCGGCGACCTGATCCCAATGCATTCTGCTTCTGCAGCTGCACCGATCAATGCTGAAACCGGCGTTGCGACCATTAATCTGGAAGCGGCAGCAATGTCTACCTCTACAGACGTTACCGGTGGTGCATTCAACGCAACAACTACTTTTGTTCTGTCTTACAACTAATATTTCCCGATTTATTAGCTTGCTGAAAATTAAACACCAAGTTAATAGAATTTGGTTAAAAGGATTAAACCGATCATGAATATGAAAAAATTAAGTGCTGCTGTAGTTGTTATGTTGGGTCTGGGTGTTTCAGCTGCTCAGGCAGATGATGGTTCCCTGAACTTCACCGGTGAAGTGAGCGCAAGCTCTTGTTCAGTTGCTGCAACCAGCACTGTCGTGCCAGTGAATTTTGATAGCTACGCTGCATCATCATTAAATACTATGGCTGCTGGTGGTACTTCAGCATCACTGCAGAAGCCATTCAGCATTACGCTGTCTGCCTGCCCGGAAGGTTTGTCTGTTGCTAAAATTAAGCTTGATGGCAAAACTTCTGGCATTACCCCAAATGTATTTGTTGGTAACTCAACTGCACGTTACGTGGGTATTGTGATTTCCGATGCTGCAACCAACACTGTAATTACACCAAAAGAATTTGGTGGTGCTCAAGAAATCGTTCCTGGTGCAACAAATACCCTGAACTACCTGGTTGGTTTAACTAAAACCACCACTGAAAGTGCTGCTGTTGCAGGTACTATTGATGTGCCAGTAACTTTCACTATGTCTTACGAGTAATATCCTCTGTAATACGTGTGTTTTTTAATAAAATGGCTGAGGTAACCCTCAGCCATTTCATCTAATTCCATCAAAATTACAGTGAGATCATTACCTTCAACTATTAAGGTTAATTATGTCATTTTATAAAAAGTCCATTTTATCTTTATTGCTGATCGCATTATCTGCACCTTCATTTGCTGGTTTTTCTGTCGGTGCCACCCGCGTTATCTATAACGGCAATATGAAAGAGGCTTCACTCTCTGTTAAAAATACCGAAGACTCTAATGTTTATCTTATTCGCTCCTGGGTAAGTTCTGACAAAGCAGGTGAGAAGGTACCTTTTATTATCACTCCGCCTCTGTTCCGCATCGAACCAGGTCAGGATAATGCCGTGCGTATTACCCAAACTTCGTCGTCATTAGCGCAGGACAAAGAGTCTGTTTACTGGATCAACACGCTGGCTATTCCTCCTGCATCTAAAGAAAAGAATTCCCTGCAGTTCTCTATCAATACCCGCATCAAACTGATCTATCGCCCGACGGCATTGAACAATAAAGACGCGATTGCCAAAGCGTATCAGCAACTGACCTTCACACGCTCAGGCAGCGCAATCACTGCCAGTAACCCGACGCCTTATTACGTCAACATGACTAAAATCAGCATCAATGGCAAAGAGTTAAAAGAAGGTTATATGGTGCCACCAAAATCCTCGCTAAAAATTGACAATATTCCGATGGGAAACAGCATCGTCTGGCAGGCTATTAATGACTTCGGCGGATTAACAGAAAAAGCCAAAGCATCAATTTAATTAAGTTGAAAAATTAAAATCGGGAATGTCTGTTTATTATGGAAAATAACAATATTAAAAATCGTCAGGACAAAGACAACACCAGAAGAAAAGGTGATAAAAGAAAGAGCGGCGCATTTAACGGTAACGCTGCTGCCCGCTCTTTTTTATTAAAACCCTTATCCTTTTTCATATTGTTATCTCTTCCCGGGTTGGCTTTTTCTGCAGAAACGTTTAACGCGGAAATGCTTAAAGCCGTCGGTGATGGCGGCGATATGGAAAACGTCAATCTGGATTATTTCGCTGAAAAGGGCGGGCAGATGCCCGGCACTTATCAGGTGGATATCTACCTGAATAACCAGCAGGTCGACTCACGTAACGTTGAGTTTGTCAGCCTGCCGGATGCACCCGGTAAACTTTACGGGGCAATCACCCCGGCGGAGATGGCGGAATACGGCGTCAAGCTGGACGCATTTCCGGATCTGAAAGCCGTTGCACCTGATGCACAGCTGACCAAGCCACTGAGTGCCTATGTGCCGCAGGCCACCGAAAATCTGGATATAAACCGCAAGCGTTATGACATTACCGTACCGCAAATCGGCGTAAATATGCGCCCGCGCAACTCGGTTGACCCGAAGCGCTGGGATAACGGTATCGCCGCCTTTATGCTCAATTACAGCTATTCCGGCTCTACCACGCAGCGCGACGACAGCGGTCAGTCAAAGAGTAACTTCGTTAACCTGCGCAGCGGGGCGAACCTCGGCGCGTGGCGTCTGCGTAACTATTCAACCTACAGCAATCAGCAAGATGACGGCTCGCACGGCGGCGAAGACACCAGCACCAGCAAGTTCGAATCGATAAATACCTATGTGCAGCGAGACGTGCGTTTCCTGCAGGGCGGGCAACTGACGCTGGGCGAATATTCCACGCCCGCCGACGTGTTTGACAGCATCCAGTTTACCGGTGCGCAACTGGCCTCCGACGACCAGATGCTGCCGGATTCCATGAGCCAGTTTGCGCCGACAGTGCGAGGCATTGCCAAGTCTAATGCACAGGTCACTATCAAACAGAATGGCTATGTGATCTACCAGTCCAACGTTTCGCCGGGGCCGTTCGCCATCACGGATCTCTATCCGTCCGGTAACGGCGGCGATATGGAAGTGACGGTAACGGAATCTGACGGCTCTACCACCAAATTCAACATTGCCACCAGTTCCGTGCCGATTTTGCAACGTGAAGGCCGCTTCAAATACAACCTGGCCCTGGGTAAATATCGTTCAGGTAATGACGATACTCAGACCCCGAACTTTATTCAGCTGTCCAATATTTACGGTCTGACGGCGCGCACCACCGTCTACGGTGGCGTGCAGTATGCCGAAAACTATCGTGCGGCTAACGTCGGCGTTGGTTTTGACTTAGGTTCCGTGGGTGCTGTGTCATTTGATGCCACCCAAGCCACCAGTGAGTTTGATGATGCGCTGGGCACCAAAAAAGGTCAGTCCTACCGGGCGATGTATGCCAAGAACTTTGAGGCAACGGACACTAACCTGCAAATCGCCGGTTACCGTTACTCCACCGAAGGCTACTACGCCTTCAGTGACGTGCAGGATTACCAGAAAGACACCGACAACGATTTCGACAACTATAACCGCTCGCACAATCAGCGCAGCAAAATGCAGTTATCCGTCAACCAGTCAATCGGCGACTACGGGTCGATTTATGTCAGCGGCAGCCAGCAGGATTACTGGGGCGGCGACGGTAAAGAGAAGCTGTTACAGCTCGGTTACAACACCAGCATTTACGGCATCTCCTACGGCTTTAACTACAACTACTCGAAAAACCCGGGCATGACCGAGGCAGATCAGGTGTTTGCCTTCAACATGTCGGTGCCGCTCGATAAGTTCATGGGGCCATCCGGCACCTGGGCAACCTACAACATGAGCACCAAACGTCATGGTTCTACCGTTCAGCAGGCCGGTATCAGCGGTACCTTGCTGGATGATAAAAACCTGAGTTATTCCGCACAGCAGGGATATGAAAATCAGGGCAGCGGTGCGTCCGGTAATGCCAGCATGGATTACAAAGGCGGCTCCGGCGAAGGCAGCCTCGGTTACAGCTATGACCAGGATACCCGCCAGTGGAGCTACGGCATTCAGGGCGGCGTACTGATCCACGAAAACGGCATCACGCTGTCACAACCGCTGGGCGATACCATCGCGCTGGTGAAAGCGCCGGGAGCCGATGACGTTGATGTCGAAAACAACAGCGGCGTGCACACCGACTGGCGTGGCTATGCGGTCGTGCCGTATGCCCAGCCATACCGTAAAAACAGCGTGACGCTGGAAACCGAAAGCTTTGCTGATGATGTGGATATGGACATGAACACCCAGACGGTGATCCCAACCCGCGGCGCGGTAGTGCGTGCGGACTTCAAAACCCGCGTCGGTCAGCGTGCTTTAGTGCAAATGTTGTTCATGGGTAAACCGGTGCCATTTGGTGCCACCGTCAGCCTGCTGGATAAAGACAGCACCGTCACCGGCATTGTCAGTGACAACGGCGAAGTGTACCTGACCGGCCTGCCGGAAACCGGCAACATCATGGCGAAATGGGGCAACGGCAGCAACGAGCAGTGTAAAGGCGCTTACACGCTGGCTGGCAGTAATGCCAGTGACCCGTCTGCGCTGATCAAACAAATTACGGCGCAATGCCACTAAGGCATGAGGAAGTAACATGAAGAATTTGAGCAATATTTTAATAAAAATCGGCGCTGTCAAGCCAGGTCTCCGGTTACTGCTGGGATTACTGTTATTGATCGGTGGCGTGAATAACGCCATGGCGCTGGGCACCTGTGATTTTGTACCTAACCCAGTGGTACTGATGGTAAACGACGAGGTTATCGCAAATGAGAGCGTTCCGGTGGGCGGGGTTTTAGCAACCAAAAATTACAACCTGAACCTTAAGATAACTGAATCCTGCGCCGGTGAATATAAAAGGAGCATACCAATAAATACTGCACAGTATTCCATCATTAATTCAAGAACCAGTAACAGTGGTGTCCAGGGAGTAGGACTCCGGGTTTATGTGAATGACCAGATGGTAACCTCAGATGGTTCGAATGTAATCATTCAGGGGGACGGCAAAACCCCTTATTATATTAATACGGTCAGGGTTGAATTTATTAATACAGGGGAAATCGTCCCCGGCACCGTAACTCAGGGGATATTTGCCCCTGTACAAATTGAGGACAGTACTGGAATCCATAAGTATTTTACAATACAAATGGGTGATATATTCGTGAAAAGGAGATCGTGTGATATCACCGGTTCAAGTGCGATTCCGGTCCCGATGGGCACTGCCAAAAAAGAAGATTTTACCGGTAAAAATTCAACGCTCACACCGGTAAATATCAAGATCCCTCTGCAATGCCTGGCAGACACCACGGTGAATATCAGCTTCGATGCCACCTCTACTCAGGGAAACGGTATTATTGATTTGACCAAAGGCGGGGCGGAAGGCGTAGGGATTCAGCTGAAAATGAATAATACGCCGGTTGAATTTGACAAAAAATTATTTGTTGCCACAACCACCCAACAAGGGGCCTTAGACATTCCCCTGACGGCGGCATATATACAAACTGCCGATGATATTGCACCTGGTCCAGCCAATGCGGTGGCGAACTTTACCATAACCTACGAATAAGCTTTAACGTCTGACGGGTTCTTTTAGCAGAGCCCGTCAGACACCTTTGCTAACAACACCTACTCCCTCTCAGCCTCCATGATATGCTCTATTCGCGACGCCATAGCCGGATGCGTACTCAGCCAGTCAGGTAGATATTTATTCGCTTTCTCATTCTGCGCCTCTGCGGACAAACGACGGTAAATCTCAGCCATTTGCGCAAGCGAGCGCCCTTCCCGCTTCATTTCAACAATCGCCCAGTCATCCGCCTCACGCTCCATCCCGCGCGAAAACTGCAATTCATTCGCCAGCGATGCAGTCTGTAATAACGTATCCCCGATCCCGCTGACATCGCCGGTCATCCACAACAACGTCAGTGATACCAGCGAAGATCGCACCAGCATGCGCATCGGATGCCGGTAAGCGTGATGACCCATTTCGTGCAACATCACACCTGCCAGTGCGTCATCTCCGGGGCTCAATGCCACCAGTTTATCGCTGAGGATCAGCGTGCCATCTGCCAGCATAAACGCGTTGGCGAGGTCCGGGATATTCATCAATTTCAGTCTGACCGGCGTACGGTCATGGCGTAATGAAGGCGGCGTCAGTTGCTGAAAAAGCCGCTGAAGGGCTATCTGTTTTTCCTCAGGCAACGCCGAATCCCGGAAATCACTGGCTCTCAAAAGTGCCAGCGTATGACGCCCTAGATTTTGTTCTATCGTCGTCGGAATTCGCTGCGCAATGACATTGCTTGTCCACGGCAGCACGCCCCAGATATAAAAGGCCACCAGCACGCAGGTCGCTGCCAGTGTGAGAAGCACGCCGCGTTTATGGCTTTCCATGCGGTATATCCAGCCCGGCCTGCGATGCTGCCGCAGCCAGCGCCGGAACGCACTGTCATCGGCAGGCACAAAACGGCCACCGTCGGGGAAAGTAAGAAACAGAGGAATGGAACCCAGCGCATCAGAAACCTCAATCTCGCGCAGAGAAAAAACCTGAATTGCAGGTGGCGCATCAAGAGTCAGACGCTGATCGTCGTCCAAAAAAAGGCGGGCAGCCTCACGTGCTGCCCGTCCCGCAGGCTGATAAAAGCCTTCGATGATCATGTTTTACATACCGATGCCGAGATCAAATGCCTGCGCGACTTCTTCTGCTACCGCTGTATTGGCCGCATCATGATGAGCATTAACGTCAGGCAAGAACAGATCGCCTACCACCGCAGTGCGCTCCGCCATATATCGCGCAGCGCGGACATGCGCCACTGGCGTTGCCAGACCCAGCGAGAAGACCACAATCAGCGCATTGGTGAAAAGCAGTCCCAGATAAGAAGCGGTTTTCATGGATGAACGCAGTTTTACACGCTCACCGATGTGCGTCTGATTTAAGACATAATTACGTACGGCGACCACCTGATAACTGGCCACAACCAATGCACCGACGATCAGCACGACGAAAGCCATGAGGAAGCTGAACAAGTTACTTAACAGCATTGCACCGGCCATATCATCAGACATCGCCCCCATCGCAACCATCTGGTACATCGTGGTGAAGAACGAGCCCATCAGCCAGAACGCCACAATCAGGAAAGGCAGGAATAATACGATGGCTAATAAGCTGTACTTAATAAAGGTCGACTTTTTCAGCTCTGCGCGGAAAGCAGTATTTCCGAAAAAGTGATTATTGATGTACAAGTCATGCGTCATCGCGCTGATAATACCCTGAACCGCCGCAACGCCCGGAACCAAGGCCACGACAACTATTACGACGCTTATTAATATGGCGCTAATACTGGCCATCTGAACTGCAATCAACACCACGGCAGTAATCGGAATATACAACGCCAGCATTAATAAAATCGGGCACAGATACATTGTCCAGTAAGCACGCCCCACTTTGCAGTGATAGTTGAAACGCACACCGCGGAAGCTGGTCATGATCGCGTTATAGCGCCAGCTGCGGATAACCACCCACGGCAGTAACGCCAGAAAAGCCAGCGCAATCAACAATGCTAACTGAGGGAGTATCGCCGCCAGAATATAGAAAACAATAATGCCGCCGATCACCAGCAGACGCCCTTTCAATATTTGAATGGGCTTTGCGTGATAGTCAAAACGATCTCCGTTAATTTCGGTATTACCTAAAAAATAACGGCGACGACGAACGGTCGCCCAGGCAGAATAAATCCCCAGAGTAATGATGGTTAATAATGCATTAACCAGCCATATTGCGAAATATTCCCCGCCCTTGCCATGAAAACGCACCTGATGCAGGTTATCGTTGTAGTGATTATTATCTGACATTTTTATCTTTCGTCCTGAAAGGAATGAGAAACACCCTTCTTAAAAAAGAAGGTTGCGTAGCACGATATATAACGCCGAAGATTTAATCACGCCCCTGACCTTGCAGGCAACGAATTATTGGCTCTGCCAATGAAAAAAATTCTCATTTGAGATAAGTAAAATCAGCGGGACACGCCTGCGGCGTTGCATCTGCACGCCCTAAGATGGTATTAAAACGGTCTGTTTGATTATTCATTGTGGGAACTAAGTGAGCAACATGACGACCACCTTTCCTGTCAGCGTGCTGGTGCGCCCGATCCGTCCCGAAGATAATGCCGCCATCGCTAACGTAATCCGCCACGTTTCAGCCGAATTTGGCCTGACTGCCGATAAAGGCTATACCGTCGCTGATCCGAATTTAGATCATCTGTATGAAAGCTACAGCCAGCCGCGTTGTGCTTACTGGGTGGTGGAACTGGATGGTGTGGTCGCCGGTGGCGGCGGTGTTGCTCCGCTCTCAGGCGCTGAACACGATTTGTGTGAATTACAGAAGATGTATTTCATGCCTTCCCTGCGCGGTCAGGGGCTGGCGAAACGTCTGGCGCTTCAGGCCATTGAACATGCGCGCTCACAGGGTTTTGCCCGCTGCTATCTGGAAACCACCGCCAGTCTTACACAGGCTATCGCGCTGTATGAGCGTCTGGGTTTTCAACACATTGACGGCGCAATGGGCAATACCGGCCATGTCGACTGTGAAGTGACGATGTTAAAACATCTCTGACACCGTTTCTTTCTTTATCAGCTCTTTGCAAACAGGCATCACATGTTCACACACAAAGCCATTTCAGCGTTAAACGAACTGGAACTGACGGTCTATAACTACATCGTCAAAAATGGCGATAAGGTCATGTACATGACCATTCGTGAACTGGCTGATGCGGCGGGCGTCTCAACGACAACCGTTCTGCGCTTTTGCAAGAAAATGGATTGCGACGGTTACTCTGAGTTTCGTATCCGTTTTAAACTGTTTTTAGAACATGAAGAAAAGCCACCTGTTTCATTTGGAATTAGCGAGATCATCAGCTATTTCAAAAGTATTAATAACAGCGAGTTCGATGAGTTATTAGATGAAGCGGCAAAACAAATAGCGAATGCCCAGCGTATTATATTTGTTGGCGTAGGAACATCCGGTTCACTCGGAAAATACAGCGCACGCTTTTTCTCTAATGTCGGGAAATTCAGCACCTTTATTGACGACCCTTATTTTCCGATCAACAGCGATATGTATAAAGATGCTATCGCCATTATTCTCTCTGTCTCCGGTGAAACGGAAGAAGTCCTGCGTTTTGCCACGCAGTTCAGCCAGCATAACTGCAAGATCATCAGCCTGACCAACAGCGAAACCTCAACGCTGGCGCGGATGGCAGACCTCAACATCTCCTACCACATGCCGCAAATCGTGCTCGAAGGCCAATATAATATTACCACTCAGATCCCCGTACTTTATATTATTGAAACCATCGGAAAGAAATTACCTTTAATAAAACGTGACTCAGCGCAATGAAAAAACAGGGTGTTTTTAAGATGTAACAAATCACCCGAATTGTTTTTTGTTATATCGTGACAATACCCTTTCTTTTGCTACACTCCTGCCAACGAGTAAAAAAACAAAAAAGCTCACCTCTGTATACCCGCAGGAGAATAATAAATAATGGCTATTGATTACGCTCAGACAGCTCAGGATATTGTTAAATATATTGGCGGCGATAATAATGTGATTAGCATCACACATTGTGCCACCCGTTTACGCTTTGTTCTGAAAGATAATAACGCCGTCGATAAAGAAGAATTAAAACGCGTGAAAGGCGTGATTACAGTTATCGAAGCCGGCGGCCAGATGCAGGTAGTGATCGGCAACCATGTGAGCGACGCCTATAAAGAGGTTCTGAAACTGATTGAGATTGACGAAAACGCACCGGTTTCCGCGCCCAATGTGGGCATCGTCAGCCGCGTGATGGATGTTATCTCCAGCATCTTTACACCGTTCCTTTATCAGCTTGCGGCGTGCGGTATTTTGCAGGGGATTATCTCCTTCCTCGCTGCGGTCGGCATTATGGACGCGAACAGCGGCACCTACCGTATTCTCAACTTTGTGTCCTGGACAGCGTTTACCTTCCTGCCGGTGATGATTGCGTTTACCGCAGCCAAAAAATTCAACGTCAATCCGTTTACCGCAGTGATTACGGCCTGTGCGCTGATCAGCCCTGATTACATGAATATGGTGACGGCGTTTAAGATTACGTCGATCAACTCCGCCGATCCGGCCATGCAACAGCTGATGCGTGAAGCGGTCAGCAATCCTGATATGGCGAATATCCTGCAGAATGTAGTCGGTATTCCGGTTTCCGCGCCGACGCTCGATTTTCTCGGCATTCCGGTGAAATACCTGAGCTATACCGCGTCTGTTATCCCGATCATTCTGATGGTCTGGGCAATGTCGTATATCGAGCACTTCTTTAATAAAGTGCTGCCGGTGGTTATCCGCAATCTGTTCACACCGATGTTCTGTATCGCGATTATGGTACCAATGACGCTGCTGGTGTTTGGCCCGGTCGGAAACCTGATTGGTGGCGCGATTGGCGGCGTATACAACACGCTTTATCACCTCAGCCCGACCATTGCCGGTTTCGTGGTAGGTGCATTCTGGCAGCCGCTGGTAACGCTGGGCGTTCACTGGGGTATTACGCCGGTCACCGTCGGCAACTACGCTACGCTGGGTTATGACACCTTTACCGGTCTGCAGGCTTCCGCAGTCTTCGCGATGACCGGCAGTATGTTTGGCGTGTACCTGAAAACCCGCAGCCGCGAAATGAAAGGTATCTCGCTGTCCGCTGGCGTCACCGGCCTGTTTGGTATCACTGAACCTGCAATTTACGGTGTGGCGCTGCGCCTGAAAAAACCATTCCTGTGCAGCTGTGTCGCGGGCGGTATCGGCGGTGCGATCGCCGGTTCCTTTAACGCCGTGTCATGGAGCTACTGTCTGCCGGGTATCGCCGTACTGCCGGTGTTCTTCAAAGAAGGCCACATGCCGCAGTTCCTCGGTTTCCTGCTGTCGATTACCGTCGCCTTTGTGCTCGGTGCGCTGTTTACCTGGCTGGTCGGATTTAAAGATGAACCCGACGTTACCGCGACCAAAAAAGTACAGGCAGAAACCCGACGTGCCACTCAGGCAGAAATGAATTAAATCTGACATTACGATCTACAGGGCAGAAGCAATCTGCCCTCAATAAGTATCCAGGGAGAATCAAATGAGTCATCAGTTACCGAAAGATTTCTTATGGGGCGGCGCAGTCGCGGCGCATCAGGTGGAAGGCGGCTGGAACAAAGGCGGCAAAGGCATCAGCATCTGCGACGTCCTTTCCGGCGGCGCGCACGGCGTTGACCGTGTAATGACCGACGGCGTGCTTGACGGCTACAGCTATCCGAATCACGAAGCAGTCGATTTTTATTCGCACTTCAAAGAAGACATCGCTCTGTTCGCAGAAATGGGCTTCAAATGTTTCCGTACCTCGATTGCCTGGACGCGCATCTTCCCGAACGGTGACGAATTACAGCCAAATGAAGCCGGTCTGCAATTCTATGACGACATGTTTGATGAACTGCTCAAACACAATATCGAGCCGGTGATCACCCTTTCCCACTTCGAAATGCCGTGGCATCTGGTGAAGGAATACGGTGGCTGGAAAAACCGTCAGGTAGTGGATTTCTTTGTACGTTTCAGCCAGGTGGTAATGGAACGCTACAAAGGCAAAGTGAAATACTGGATGACCTTCAACGAGATCAATAACCAGCGTAACTGGAAATATCCGTTGTTCGGTTATTGCTGCTCCGGTGTGGTATTTACCGGGGAGGAAAATCCGGAAGAAACGATGTATCAGGTGCTGCATCATCAGTTCGTTGCCAGCGCCAAAGTGGTCAGGCTCGGTCATGAAATCAACCCTGATTTCCAGATTGGCTGCATGATCGCCATGGTGCCGCTGTATCCGTTCTCCTGCCATCCGGACGACGTAATGTATTCCGTTGAGGCGATGCACGAACGCTTCCTGTTCAGCGACGTCCATATGCGTGGTTATTACCCGGCGTATGCGCTGAAAGAGTGGGAACGTCGCGGCTTCAACATCAAAATGGAAGACGGCGATTTGCAGGCGCTGCGAGACGGCTGCGCGGATTACATCGGCCTGAGCTATTACATGAGCAACGCGATTTCAGCGCACAATCCGAGTGATGATAATGGCTTGTCAGGCTTTGCCGGCAGCGTGCCAAATCCGCACGTGAAAGCGTCTGACTGGGGCTGGCAGATTGATCCCGTCGGGCTGCGTTACACCCTGAATATTTTGTACGAGCGTTATCAGAAGCCGCTGTTTATTGTCGAGAATGGCTTTGGTGCTATCGACAAAGCGGGTGATGACGGCGTCATTCACGACGATTACCGTATCGCTTATCTGAAAGCACATATCGAGCAGATGAAAAAAGCGGTGCTGGAAGATGGTGTGGATCTGATGGGTTATACGCCGTGGGGCTGCATCGACTGCGTGTCGTTTACCACCGGTCAGTACAGCAAACGCTATGGCTTTATCCACGTGGATAAAAATGACGATGGCACCGGCACCATGGCTCGCTCGAAAAAAGAGAGCTTCGGCTGGTATCAGAAAGTGATTGAGAGCAACGGGGAAGTGCTTTAATTAACTCCTCCCCCTGCGAAGGGGGAGGTCGGGAGGGGGTTTAGCTGACAACATCAAATGTAGAGTTATCATCAATACCCCACCCCAGCCCTCCCCTTCGCAGGGGAGGGAGCCAGATTAATGACGTTTCCCGTCATCATCTTCATCAACGAAATCTTCGTCTTCGCCTTCTTCACCTTCTTCGTCGTCATCGCCTTCGAAGTAAGTGCCCCAGCCGTCGTAGTTAACGCCGTTGGCTTCAGCCAGGTTCATCAGCTGTTCAACCTGAGCGTCGATCAGTTCCGCTTTCAGCGCGATTTCGCTGATCACGTCACAGCACATCACAACAGAACCGTCTTCTACTTCCAGTTCTTCAGGGTCAGTCACTTCGTAACCCAGCTTGAAAGCTTCGACTGCTGCTTTCTCCAGAACTTCAAACTTTTCTGAAGATAAGTGGTGTTCGATAGTGTAAAGCGCGTCAGGATCACTGCCATCATCCAGCAGTTCTTCGATGATTAAGCGAGTCTCTTCACGTTGTTCTTCCAGCAATTCACGGTTTGCCATATCTCTGTCCTCAATCAATGTGACGTTTGTACGCTATTTTCACACACCGCAGGGCGCGTCTCCACTATTAAAGAGAAAGTTTTCTCGGCGGGGTTGTAATTGCATATTCATCCAGTTAAATTGAATTTTAATTCAATCCGAAATGCTTACGCGCTATGGAGCGACATCATGAGTTTGTTGAGTAAACGTCATTTTCTCAGGTTACTGGATTTTACCCCGTCAGAGATTTCGTCACTGCTGAAACTCTCCGCAGAATTAAAAGCCGCTAAAAAGAACGGCACCGAAAAAGCCAGTCTGCAAGGCAAAAACATCGCGCTCATCTTCGAAAAAGACTCAACCCGCACCCGATGCTCTTTCGAAGTTGCCGCTTATGATCAGGGAGCGAAAGTCACCTATCTCGGCCCAAGTGGCAGCCAGATCGGCCATAAAGAATCGATGAAAGATACCGCCCGCGTCCTCGGCCGCATGTATGACGGTATTCAGTATCGTGGTTTCGGTCAGGATAAAGTCGAAATTCTGGCGCAATACGCCGGTGTGCCGGTCTGGAATGGCTTAACCAATGAATTCCATCCGACCCAGTTGCTGGCTGATCTGCTGACCATGCAGGAGCATTTACCGGGCCAGCCGCTGCAAGGTATGCGTCTGGCGTATCTGGGCGACACCCGTAACAATATGGGCAATTCACTGCTGGAAGCCGCCGCGTTATGCGGTCTGGATTTGCGTCTGGTCGCGCCTTCAGCCTGCTGGCCGGAAGCCGAACTGGTCGCCACCTGCACGCATCTGGCACAAGAAAATGGCGGCGATATCACCCTGACCGAAGATATTGCAGCCGGCGTGAAAGACGCTGATTTCCTGTATACCGACGTGTGGGTTTCCATGGGCGAGCCGAAAGAAGTCTGGAAGGAGCGCATTAATTTGCTGCGCCCTTATCAGGTCAACAGCGCAATGCTGGCACTGACCGGCAATCCGCAGGTGAAATTCCTGCATTGTCTGCCTGCATTCCATGACGACCAGACCACGCTCGGCAAGCAAATGGCGGAAGAATACGGCCTGCAAGGCGGCATGGAAGTCACGGATGACGTCTTTGAGTCCAGCCACAGCGTGGTGTTTGATCAGGCGGAAAACCGTCTGCACACCATCAAAGCGGTGATGGTTGCCACGCTCGGCAACGCCTGATTTATCCCCGACGTGCAGTAAGGATGAACTTTCTGCACGTCGCAATATTTACAACGTTTTGCACTTTATCCCGCCCGTTCCCGTCAGAAGACCTCATTTTCAACTACCCTTTTTAAAGCGCTTTGGTTTTAACCTGTTCAATAGAAAAACAGAAACGCAGTAAGAAGGAACCGATATGAGCTCAGTTAATCTTGAGTATGTCCTGCGGCTGGAAAGCCTGTTAAGCAGGATTTACCCCAGGGAACACATCGCCGACCTGCTGAAAAAAATCCTGCATCTCGCCGACAAATGGAATTACGGCAAGCACCGCACCACCGATTGGGTGGATGGCACCAACATTTATCTGATTACTTACGGCGACAATATACGTCACGGTGAACAACCGCCGCTGGCGACGCTGAATCACTTCGCCAATACCTATCTGCGCGAGATTATCAGCGACATCCATATTCTGCCGATGTATCCGTACAGCTCCGACGACGGCTTCAGCGTCATCGACTACCGGCGTATCGACGAACATCTCGGCGGATGGTCGGATATTCATCACCTTTCCGCGAATTTCAACCTGATGTTTGACTGCGTGATTAACCATATCTCCCGCTCAAGCGAATGGATGAAAGGCTATCTGCATGACGATCCTTATTACAAAGATTACTTTATTGCCTCGAATCCCGAGCTGGATTACAGCCGCGTTGTGCGCCCCCGCGCCTCGCCGCTGCTGACGCCGTTTATCAAAGCCGACGGCAATGAGTTATACCTGTGGACCACGTTCAGTGAAGATCAGGTAGATATCAATTTCAAAAATCCGCAGGTTCTGCTGGAAAGCATTGATGTACTGTTGCAGTACGCCGCCAGTGGCGGGCAGTCGATCCGCCTCGATGCGATTGGGTATATCTGGAAGGAGGCCGGGACGCGCTGCATTCACATGCCGCAGGCGCATAACATCATCAAAGTCTGGCGGACCATCCTTGATGAAGTGATCCCCGGCACGCGGATCATCACCGAAACCAACGTGCCGCATCACGAAAATATCAGTTATTTCGGTGAAGGCGATGAGGCACACATGGTGTATCAGTTCCCGCTGCCGCCGCTCACGCTGCACGCCTTTTTACGCCAGGACACCACCACGCTCACCCAGTGGGCGCAAAGCCTGAATGCCGAAGCACGTTATCCTGACACCACCTATTTCAACTTTTTAGCCAGTCACGACGGCATCGGTCTGCGTCCGACAGAAACCTTCCTCAGCGATGACGAACGCAAATACATGGCGCAGGAAACCCTGCGTAAAGAAGGCCGCGTCTCTTATAAAGACAACGGTGATGGCACGCATTCGCCTTATGAACTGAACATCAATTACCTCAGCGCGCTGACCGAACCGGATGACGATACCGGACTGAAAGCGCGCAAATTTCTCGCCGCACAGGCGCTGTTGCTGTCGTTTATCGGCGTACCGGCGATTTATATCCACAGCCTGCTGGGCAGCGAGAACGATCTTGACGGTATGCATCAGTCCGGCATCAACCGCCGTATTAACCGTAAAAAGCTGGAGCTGGGAAAAGTTGAGGCAGAACTGGAGAAAAAGGAAAGTCTGAGTGCCCGCGTTTTTTACGGTTTACAGGCGCTGATTAAGCACCGCCGCGAACATCCGGCATTTTCGCCACAGGCGGGGCAACGGGTGTTTGATCTGGGTAAATCGCTGTTTGCGATGGAACGTTATGATCCCAAAACGGAGGATCGGATCAGCTGCGTATTCAATATCAGCGATCATTCGCAGGTTCTGAAACTGGCAGTGGAAGGGAAAGATCTGATTAGCGGGGAAGCGTTTAACGGCCAGATGCGACTCCAGCCGTGGCAGGTGGTGTGGATCAAACACAAACTTAAAGCCCCGGAACGCCTCGGCAGACTGCGCCGCTGGCGGATGAAGCTGATCAAACGCACAAAGCGCTACACGATAAGCATCAAGCGGACAATGCGCTGACGTTCATTTTTACCACCGCTTTGCGCACATGGGCCGGTTCGCCCACCGCGCACAGCGGTTTATGCACTTCACCCGGATAGAACACCACAAAATCGCCGGTCTGCATGATCATGGTTTTTTCCTGCTCACCGGCGGCCAGAAACGCGATGTCTTTATCTTCCAGCCAGTCAGTATCCACATAACCTGCCGGTAAGTTACTGAATGTCATGCCTTCGGTGCCGTTCAGCACAATCTGGATATCCAGATTACGGGCGTGGAATTCGGCACGGCGGTCGGCCTGCGGCGCGGTGGAATCATTGGAAATCAGCACAAACACATCGTCACCACGGATATCGTGTTTGCCCAGCGGCGTGTCCGCAGTGATGTGTTGCTTAACGTATTCAATGGCCTCGCGCAATTCAGCGGGCAGATAAGGAACGAGATGCAGCGCGTGGATGTTTCCTGTGATCATCATAACCTCGGGTTTGTAATGCATGAGTGAAACAGCGTTTCATAAATACTAATCCTGTTTGCTGTCCGGTTGCCAGAGCGGGATCAAGATTTTAACTTCATGGGAAATATTTTTGCGGCTGAACGTCACCCGCAGCCGGAAAACAATGGTTATGCAGTCAGATTGCATAAACCCTGAGAACATATTCAGTATGCCGCTTTCATCCTGTTGGTCTTACGGACTATTTCTAAAAACTCACCCGCCGGTCACATATTTAATTAAATCCAAAGCAGCGAAAACAGATAATAGTTATTTAGGATTTTTGAGAAGTTATAAATCTTTAATCACAAAAAAAGCCATTCTATGCAAATCCAGAATAAACCCTTTATTTTTTAGTGGATTAGGATTGAATAAATATTATCTCATACGGTCACTCACTGTCAGAAGAAATAATTACTCTCATATTCCGGTGATTATTCACTTTACTGAATATGCTAATAAATAAAACAATGATGTTTATCAATCAACAGGTAACCATCACCATGGGTTTATTCTGATGCGATCGAAGTCACATATTAAATGCCTGCGCGGAATATTATTCACTCCGTTCCGGGCGCACTTCCTTCCAGGCTGAATAACGCGTTTTATTCTCCACGGGATTTCTTTATCTGAAATTCAGCTGAAATTTAGCTGAAATTGACCGGAACATTATTTCGTCTTTTAAAAGGGATAAATATGAAACGGCATTATGTAGGATCCGAAATAGGTCAACTTCGCAGCGTGATGCTTCACCGGCCAAATTTAAGTTTGCAGCGACTGACCCCCTCCAACTGTCAGGAATTATTATTCGATGATGTGCTGTCTGTTGAGCGGGCCGGGAAAGAACATGACATTTTCAGCCAGACCCTGCGCCAGCAAGGCGTGGAAGTTTTATTGCTGACTGACCTGCTGACTGAAACCCTCGACAACCGCGAGGCCAAAGACTGGCTGCTCAGCCGGCAAATCTCGGATTACCGGCTGGGGCCACAATTTGCCGAAGAAATCCGCGGCTGGCTGGCAGATTTACCCCACCGGCAAACGGCCCGGTTCATGAGCGGCGGATTAACTTACAGCGAAATCCCCGATACTTTTCATAATATGGTCACGGATACACATCAGTTAAATGACTTTGTGATTAAGCCATTACCCAATCATTTATTTACCCGCGACACTTCCTGCTGGATATATAACGGCGTATCGGTGAATCCGATGGCAAAAGAGGCGCGTAAACGGGAAACCAATAATCTGCGGGCCATATATCGCTGGCATCCGCACTTTGCTGATAACGAATTTATTACTTACTTTGGCGATGATGAATTTAATTATGACCACGCGACACTGGAAGGCGGTGACGTATTAGTCATTGGTCGTGGCGCGGTATTAATTGGCTTATCCGAACGTACGACGCCGCAGGGTGTGGAGTTCCTCGCCCGTTCGCTGTTCAAACATCAGCAAGCCACCAAAGTGATTGCACTGGAATTACCCAAACATCGCTCCTGCATGCACCTCGATACCGTCATGACCCATATCGACTTCGACACCTTCTCCGTCTACCCGGAAGTCGTCCGCGACACCACCCAGTGCTGGACGCTGACCGACGACGGTCACGGCGGCCTGCGCCGCACCGAAGAACCGCAGTTCGTGCGGGCAATCGGTAAGGCGCTGGGCATTGATGACATCAAACTCATCACCACCGGCGGCGACAGTTTCGAGGCCGAACGCGAACAATGGAACGATGCCAATAACGTCCTGACCGTGCGCCCCGGCGTGGTGATCGGCTACGAGCGCAACACCTGGACTAACGAAAAATACGATAAAGCCGGGATCACCGTTCTCCCCATTCCGGGCGATGAACTGGGAAGAGGCCGCGGCGGCGCGCGCTGCATGAGCTGCCCGCTAGAACGCGACGACATCTGATCACTGACTCCGGGGAAATCTCATGAATAAACCTGTTCTGGTTGTCGCTCTGGGCGGCAACGCATTACTGCGCCGTGGCGAGCCGCTCGAGGCCGAACTGCAACGTAAAAACATCTGTGTGGCGGCAAAAACGCTGGCTGCGCTATGCCAGAAATGGCGGGTTGTGCTGGTACACGGCAACGGCCCGCAGGTCGGATTACTGGCGCTGCAAAACAGCGCCTATCCGGCAGTCGCGCCCTACCCGCTCGATATTCTGGTAGCACAAACTCAGGGGATGATCGGCTATCTGCTGCAACAGGCGCTGAAAAATTGTCTGCCGGAAAGTCGCGTCTGCACCCTGCTGACGCAGGTGGAAGTCAGCCTGCTCGATCCGGCCTTTGATAACCCGACGAAATACATCGGCCCGGTTTATACGCAGGCGCAATCGGAAAATCTGGCTGCCGAAAAAGGCTGGGCGATGAAAGCCGACGGGCAGCATTTTCGCCGCGTGGTCGCTTCCCCTCAACCACAGCGCATCCTCGAGATTGATGCCATCCGGGCCTTGCTGGATCAGCACTATCTGGTCATCTGCAATGGCGGCGGCGGCGTGCCGGTTCATCAGACCAATGACGGGCTGGAGGGCGTGGAAGCCGTCATCGACAAAGACCTCTCGGCGGCGCTGCTGGCGCGTCAGTTACAGGCCGACGCGCTGTTGATCCTGACCGATGCCGATGCGGTGTACCTCGGCTGGGGCACGCCTGAGCAGCGTCCGCTGCATCACATCACGCCGCGGGATCTCGCTGCTATGACCTTCGATGCCGGGTCCATGGGGCCGAAAGTCAATGCCGCCTGCCAGTTTGTCGATGCCTGTCACGGGCTGGCGGGGATCGGCGCACTGGAGGATGGCGAAGCCATTCTGGCCGGCCTGAAAGGCACCTGTATCCGCGCGGAATAACCCGCTCCCATTTCATTATTTCAGGATGATTTTATGACTACTACATTGAAAAACCGTCATTTCCTTAAGCTTCTTGATTTCACGCCGGAAGAAATTCAGCAACTGATCACCCTGGCGCTGGCGCTGAAAAACGATAAGAAAACAGGACAGGAACGCCCTTGCCTGCGCGGAAAAAATATTGCGCTGATTTTTGAGAAAACCTCCACCCGCACCCGCTGTGCGTTTGAAGTCGCCGCGTTTGATCAGGGCGCACACGTGACCTATCTCGGCCCTGGCGGCAGCCAGATCGGACACAAGGAGTCGATGAAAGATACCGCCCGAGTGCTGGGCAGAATGTACGACGGCATCGAATACCGGGGTTTTGCGCAGAAGATTGTGGAAGAGCTGGCGGAATTCTCCGGCGTACCGGTATGGAACGGGCTGACCGATGAGTTTCATCCGACCCAAATCCTGGCCGACCTGATGACCATGCTTGAACACTCGCCGGGCAAAGAACTCAGTCAGATCAGCTTCGCTTATCTGGGCGATGCCCGAAACAATATGGGCAATTCCCTGATGGTCGGCGCGGCGAAAATGGGGATGGACATCCGTCTGGTCGCACCAAAATCCTTCTGGCCGGAAGAGACGCTGGTCGCTGTCTGTCGCGATATCGCCCGCACTACCGGCGCAAGGATCCTGCTGACTGAACACGTTGATGAGGGCGTACAGGGCGTCGATTTTCTTTATACCGATGTCTGGGTGTCGATGGGCGAAGCCAAAACCGCCTGGGCAGAACGTATCAGCCTGATGACCCCGTATCAGGTTAACGCCGCGGTGCTTAACGCCACCGGCAATCCTGACGTCAAATTTATGCACTGCCTGCCCGCTTTCCATAACGAAGAAACCACGCTCGGAAAGGAGCTGGAAATCGCTTACGGCATGAAAGGGCTGGAAGTGACGGATGACGTTTTTGAGTCCCCGCATTCCATCGTTTTTGATGAAGCCGAAAACCGTATGCACACCATAAAAGCGGTCATGGTCGCCACGCTTGGCGACGACTAAGCCCCTTGCGTGAAGGCGTTTTGCCTTCACGCCTTCTTTAAGGATTACGTTTATGCGTACATTCAAATTCCCTTCTGCCTACACCATTTTATTTGTGCTTATCGCGCTGGTTGCAGGCCTGAGCTGGATTATCCCCGCCGGTCAGTACGACATGGCGATGAATGCCGGACTGGGTAAAGAAGTCCCCGTCTCAGGCACCTATCACGCCGTGACCGGCAATCCGCAGGGGCTGGTGGATATTTTCCTCGCGCCCATTGATGGCCTGTACAACCACACCACCGGTCAGGCCGGCGCGATTGATGTCGCCTTATTTATTCTGATCATCGGCGGTTTTCTGGGCATCGTGACCAAAACCGGAGCCATCGACGCCGGAATAGAGCGGGTCACTGTCCGGCTGAAAGGCAAAGAAGAGTGGATGATCCCCATTCTGATGGCGCTGTTTGCCGCCGGTGGCACCATTTACGGCATGGCCGAAGAGTCATTGCCGTTTTATACCCTGCTGGTGCCGGTGATGATGGCGGCACGTTTCGATCCGCTGGTGGCTGCGGCTACCGTGCTGCTCGGTGCAGGCATCGGCACGCTCGGTTCGACGATCAATCCTTTTGCGACGGTAATTGCCGCCAACGCCGCCGGGATCCCCTTTACCAGCGGGATCGGCCTGCGCGTGGCGATCCTGATCGTCGGCTGGCTGATCTGCGTGATCTGGGTAATGCGCTATGCCCGTAAAGTGCGCCGCGATCCCTCACTCTCCATCGTGGCGGATCAGCAGGAAAGCAACCGCGCCCACTTTCTCGGTAACCGCAGCGATGAACTGCTGCCCTTTACCGGCGTGCGCAAAATCATCCTGCTGATCTTCGCACTGGCTTTTGTGGTGATGATTTATGGCGTATCGGTACAAGGCTGGTGGATGGGGGAAATCTCCGGCGTTTTCCTGGCTGCGGCGATCCTGGTGGGGCTGGTTGCGCGGATGAGTGAAGAGGAGCTGACTTCCACCTTTATCGATGGCGCACGCGACCTGCTCGGCGTGGCGCTGATCATCGGTATTGCCCGTGGCATTGTGGTGATCATGGACAACGGCATGATTACCCACACTATTTTGCACAGCGCCGAAGGCATCGTTTCCGGATTATCCAACGTGATCTTCATCAACGTCATGTTCCTGCTCGAAGTAGTGCTGTCCTTTCTGGTGCCCTCTTCTTCCGGTCTGGCGGTGATGACCATGCCGATTATGGCGCCGCTGGCCGATTTCGCGCATATCGGCCGTGAACTGGTGGTCACTGCGTATCAGTCCGCCTCCGGCCTGGTCAATCTGGTCACACCGACCTCCGCCGTGGTGATGGGCGGTCTGGCCATCGCGCGGGTGCCTTATGTCCGCTGGCTGAAATGGGTCGCACCTTTACTGGGGATATTACTGGTATTACTGATGTTAGCGTTAAGTCTCGGTTCTTTGATTTAAGTCTTTGTAGAAAATGATTTTTTTGCCATGTTGACGTCCTTTTATTTACCGGGAATATAACCATGAAAAGAACGTTGTCTGCACTTGAAAAAGAACACCAGCAACTGATCCTCTGCCATCAGCTGATTGCCAGCCGGAGTTTTTCATCACAGGAAGAATTGCGGCAGGAATTCCAGCGGGCGGGATACCGGAATATCGGCCAGTCCACCATTTCACAATTACTGAAAACGCTGGGTGTGATGAAGGTGCAGAATGCCAAAGGCAAAAAGATTTATGCCCTGAATGAGCAGTCTCAGCTTGTTCCTGATGCCCTGAGGTCAGTAAGTGAAATGGTCACCGATGTGGATCACAACCCTCAGTTTGTGGTGGTCCATGTCATGTCGGGCTATGGCCGCGCCGTGGGACGGATTATCGATCAGCACCGTTTGCCGGAGGTGCTCGGGGTGATCGCGTCGAGCACTTCCGTGCTGGTAGCACCACGGGAAACGACAGCGCTGGACAGAGTTTGCAGGACAATCAGGCGGATACTGGCGATAAAGGAAAACCACAGCAGCAACCGATTGCCCTAGGCCATTTTTCCGCTTGACGCCGTCAGTGAGCCGCCTATAATGCGCCACAATTTGCCGGGAGAACCCATGAACAATCGCCACGTTTTGTGCTCAGATGATCGACCAAACGCCGTGCCATCAGGCAGCCCGCTGCCGTTGTTCTTCCGTGGTATTACCGTTTTATTGAAAGCCCCTCATTGAGGGGCTTTTTTTTGTCCGGAATTTGAGTGCCCCACTTATTACGCGTAAAGAACAGGAGAATGACTATGGCCAATCCGCTGTATCAGAAAGACATCATTTCGATCAACGATCTCAGTCGCGAAGAGCTGGAGCTGGTTCTCGATACCGCTGCCAGCCTGAAAGCCAACCCGCAGCCTGAATTGCTGAAACACAAAGTGATCGCCAGTTGTTTCTTCGAAGCCTCAACCCGCACCCGCCTGTCGTTTGAAACCTCAATGCATCGTCTGGGTGCCTCGGTGGTCGGTTTCTCCGACAGCAGCAACACGTCGCTGGGTAAAAAAGGCGAGACGCTGGCCGACACCATTTCGGTCATCAGCACGTATGTCGATGCGATTGTGATGCGTCACCCTCAGGAAGGCGCGGCACGTCTGGCAACTGAATTCTCCGGCGGTATTCCGGTGCTCAACGCCGGTGACGGCGCGAACCAGCATCCGACGCAAACCCTGCTGGATTTGTTCACCATTCAGGAAACGCAGGGGCGTCTCGACAACATAAAAATCGCCATGGTCGGTGACCTGAAATATGGCCGCACGGTGCATTCCCTGGCACAGGCGCTGGCGAAATTTAACGGTAACCGCTTCTACTTTATCGCCCCGGATGCGCTGGCAATGCCGGGCTATATCCTGAGCCTGCTGGAAGAGAAAGGCATCGAATACAGCCTGCACAGCAGCATTGATGAAGTGGTTTCTGAAATCGACATCCTGTACATGACCCGCGTACAGAAAGAGCGTCTGGATCCATCGGAATATGCCAATGTGAAAGCCCAGTTTGTGCTGCGCGCTGCCGACCTGACGAATGCTCAGCCGCACCTGAAAGTACTGCATCCGCTGCCACGTATCGATGAAATCACGCCGGATGTGGATAAGACGCCATACGCCTGGTATTTCCAGCAGGCTGGAAACGGGATTTTTGCGCGTCAGGCTTTGCTGGCGCTGGTTCTGAACGCAGACACTGCACAGTAAACTTGAGGAGAAAACTTTATGACGCACGACAATAAACTTCAGGTTGAAGCGATCAAATGCGGTACCGTTATCGACCATATTCCGGCACAGGTCGGGTTTAAATTGCTGTCTCTGTTCAAATTCACCCAGACTGAACAACGTGTGACCGTCGGCCTGAACCTGCCGTCCGGCGAGCTCGGCCGTAAAGACATTATCAAAATCGAAAACACCTTCCTGACCGATGAACAGGTCAATCAGCTGGCGGTATATGCCCCGCGTGCGACGGTGAACCGCATCGACAATTACGACGTGGTGAAGAAGTTGATGCCGACGCTGCCGGACCGTATTGTCGGCGTGCTGCGCTGCCCGAACGGCAACTGCATCAGCCGTTTTGAACCGGTGGATTCCAGCTTTGCGGTCAAGCAGCGTGCGGACGGCGTGCACCTGAAATGCAAATACTGCGAGAAAGAGTTTGAGCATCAGGTGGTGCTGAACAATGATTAACCCTTTATACTGAGGGATAATTTTTTATTCACCTTAACTCAAATCAGGAGACATTATGTCCCGCGAAATCAGCACTGAAAACGCCCCTGCCGCTATCGGTCCTTACGTTCAGGGCGTGGATCTGGGCAGCATGATCATCACTTCCGGCCAGATCCCTGTGGATCCTAAAACCGGCGCGGTCGCCGACGATATCGCTGCGCAGGCACGTCAGTCACTGCAAAACGTGCAGGCGATCGTTGAAGCCGCTGGCCTGAAAGTTTCAGACATCGTCAAAACCACCGTTTTCGTGAAAGATCTGAATGACTTCGCCACCGTTAACGCCACGTACGAAGCGTTCTTCACTGAACACAACGCTCCGTTCCCGGCGCGTTCTTGCGTTGAAGTTGCCCGTCTGCCAAAAGACGTAAAAATCGAAATCGAAGCCATCGCCGTCCGCCGTTAATTCGCGCCAGCCATGCACCAGACCAGCCTGCGGGCTGGTTTTTTTTGCCCCATTTTCAGGCAAAGAAACCCTTTCACGCTCTATAATTAAGCAGTCCCGTCTGTTTTCCCCCGATTTTCAGCCCGTTTTGCACGCTGGCACACTTTATGCCTGATCTTCATTGTTATTGAACGATTCAATTGCAGCCTGTCCAGTTTGTGAGGTGATGATGATCAAGATTGACCTTTCCGATTCACCCTTTTTTGATGAGATGTTAATGGCGGATGGCAAGCACCGTAGCCATTATCAGGCCTACTGGCAGTGGTTGCAGCAAGCTGATCAACAGGCAGTCCAGCGCAAGAAAGAGGAAGCGGCGCTGTTATTCCATCGGGTGGGAATTACCTTTAACGTTTACGGCGAAGATGACGGTGCGGAACGGCTGATCCCGTTCGACAGCGTGCCGCGCATTATTCCGGCCAGCGAATGGCAAATGCTCGATCGCGGGATCTGCCAGCGGGTTCAGGCGCTGAATGCTTTTCTGCACGATATTTACCACGACCAGAAGATCCTCAAAGCGGGGATCGTCCCGGCGGAACAGGTGCTGGCCAACGATCAGTATCAGCCGTGCATGCAGGGCATTGATCTTCATCGCGATACTTACGCCCACATTGCCGGAACGGATATGGTGCGCGGCGGCGATGGCGAATATTACGTGCTGGAAGACAACCTGCGTACGCCGTCCGGCGTGTCGTACATGATGGAAAACCGCAAGATGATGATGCGGTTATACCCCGAACTGTTTGCCGAACAACGTATTGCGCCGGTGTCCCGTTACCCTTCTCACTTACTGCAAACCCTGCGTGAAAGCACGCCTGTCAACGATCCGACCGTTGTGGTACTGACGCCAGGCCGCTTTAACAGTGCCTATTTCGAGCACAGTTTCCTCGCCCAGCAAATGGGCGTTGAACTGGTGGAAAGCGTCGATTTGTTCGTGAAAGACGGCGCGGTGTTTATGCGCACCACCGCCGGCCCCTGCAAAATTGACGTGATTTACCGGCGTATCGACGATGCCTTCCTCGATCCGCTGGCGTTCCGCGCCGATTCCATGCTCGGCGTTCCCGGCCTGCTTTCAGTTTATCGGTCCGGTGGCGTGGTGCTGGCGAATGCGATCGGCACCGGCGTAGCGGATGACAAATCGATCTACCCGTATGTGCCGCAGATGATCCGCTACTATCTGGCGGAAGATCCGATCCTCAATAACGTGCCGACCTGGCAATGCCGCAAGGAAAGCGATCTGTCTTTCGTGCTGGCGAATCTGGAAAAAATGGTGGTGAAGGAGGTTCATGGCGCAGGCGGTTACGGCATGCTGATTGGCCCGACCGCCAGCAAAGCGGAAATTGAACGCTTCCGCGATTTGCTGCGTACCCGCCCGGAAAACTACATCGCTCAGGAAACACTGGCGCTTTCCACCTGCCCGACGTTTGTCGGCAACGGACTGGCACCGCGACATATCGACCTGCGGCCTTTTGCCCTGACCGGCGCGGAAATCCGTCTGGTACCGGGCGGCTTAACCCGCGTGGCGCTGGCAGAAGGCTCGCTGGTGGTGAACTCATCACAGGGCGGCGGCACCAAGGACACCTGGGTGCTGGAAGAAAATCCAACGGAGGATGACGCATGCTAAGCAGAACAGCCAGCGAACTGTACTGGATGGCGCGTTATCTGGAACGCGCCGAAAATATCGCACGTCTGCTGGACGTGACCAACAAGCTGTCGATGATGTCGATCCGAGACGTCAACGCCCGCGATGAAAACAATGATCTGCTGGTGCCGCTGACCATGACCGGCACGCGCACGTTATTCAGTGAGCACTATCCGCAGGAATCGATGAGCAATCTGCTCAACTTTTTCGCACTGGACAGTTTCAACCACAGCAGCATTTTCAGTTGCCTGCAAATGGCCTGGAACAATGCGCATGCGGTGCGCGGCAGCCTGTCGTCTGAAGTCTGGGAAAGCATCAATGCCACCTGGATTGAGATGAAACTCATCCGCCGTCAGGGCGTCGGTTCTGCCGGTGCAGACTCTTTCTTCGACTGGGTTAAGGAGCGCTCACATCTGTTTCGTGGCGCGATGTTCGGTACCTTACTGCGCAGTGATGCGATGAACTTTATCCGCCTCGGCACCATGCTGGAACGTGCAGACAGCACCGCGCGCCTGCTTGATGCCAAAAATCAGTTGCTGAACGCCGATGAAGATCCGGTGCGCGAATACTACCGGATGGACACATTACTGCGTGCCGTCAGCGCCCGCGAAGCGTTCCACACGTTATACAAGCAACAACTCAGCCAGAAGCGCATTGCCGAACTGCTGGTGCTGCGCCGCGAGCTACCGCGCTCACTGCTTTCCTGTGTCGAAATTATGGCCGAACAGCTGGAGGAAATCGGTGGCACGGCGGGTAATCTGCCCCGCCGCCGGGTTCATACCCTTCACGCTCAGCTGCGTTTCACCGAAATGGAAGAAATTGTTGAGATGGGCCTCAGTCCCTGGTTAATGCAATTCCTTGACCAGACCAATGCCATCGCTGAGAGCATTCATCAAACCTATCTGGAGGCTCAATAATGAAACTGAATGTCACGCATCAGACGCATTACAGCTATGCGCAGCAGGTTAAACACAGCACGCAATATCTGCGCCTGACCCCGCAGGATTCCAGCCATCAGAAGATTTTGTCATGGGATCTGACGTTACCGGAATACGCCACCCGCACGCTGGATGCCTACGGCAATGTGTTGCATGTTCTGACACTGGATCAGCCGCATCAGGCGATCACCATCGTCGCCAACGGTGTGGTCGAGATTGAAGACAATACGGAGGATGACAACTGCGGGCATCTTTCGCCGCTGGTGTTTTTACGCACCAGCCCGCTGACGCTGGCTGACGGCGCGATCCGCGATTTCGCCAGCCGCTATTACCGCCCGCAGGCGCAGCACGAAAGTCTGTGCAGTCTGATGGGCGAACTGCTGCTGAAAATGCCCTATAACCCCGGCACTACCACGGTCAAAGACAGCGCCTCTCAGGCGTTTTCGGCGCAAACCGGCGTGTGTCAGGATCACACCCACGTGTTCCTCGCCTGTTGCCGCAGTCTGGGCATTCCAGCGCGCTATGTCAGCGGCTATCTTTACTCGGAAGATTCGACACATGTGGCCATGCACGCCTGGGCGGAAGCCTGGCTGGATGACCGCTGGCAGAGCTTTGATGTCACCAATAACACCTGTAAACCGAATCAGCATTTGAAACTGGCTATCGGCATAGATTATCTTGATGCATGCCCGGTCCGTGGTATCCGGTTGGGTGGAGGAAGCGAAGACATGCGCACTGTCGCGGCCGTTGCCATGCTCGACGTACCACAATAAACCTGACGCCTGAGGAAATTTTTTATGACTTACTGTGTGGCCATGCGCTTGTCCTCAGGCCTGGTGTTTGTGTCAGACTCACGCACCAATGCCGGAGTGGACCATATTTCCACCTTCCGTAAACTGCATGTTTTTCATCAAAGTGATGAACGCGTGCTGGTGATCCAGAGCGCCGGAAATCTGGCGACCACACAAAGCATTATCAGCCTGCTGCATCGCCGCTGCTTAGACGATGAGCGGGAAAACCTGCTGAACGTGAAGTCGCTGTACGATGCCGCCAGCCTGCTGGGTGAAACGGTACGTGAAGTGATTGCACGGGACAGCGGCGCGAATCAGGGCGGCAACACGGATTTCAGCTGCAACCTGCTGCTCGGTGGCCAGATTAAGGGCGAAGGCCTGCGGCTGTTCCACATTTATCCGCAGGGGAATTTCATCGAAGCCACACACGACACGCCGTATTTCCAGATTGGTGAAAGTAAGTACGGCAAGCCGATTATCGATCGGGTGCTGAGCTACGACACCGCGCTGGATCAGGCGATGCAATGTGCGCTGATTTCGATGGATTCGACGCTGCGCAGTAATCTTTCCGTCGGCCTGCCGCTGGATGTGATGACCTATCGGACCGACAGCTTCAGTGCCGCGCAACAGCACCGCATCACCGAAACGCACCCGTATTTCGACATGATCCGCAAAGGCTGGGGCGAAGGCCTGCTGAGCATTTTTGGTCAGTTACCGCCGCTGAAACTAGACGAGTAAATCCGCTTCTGGCGGAGTGATATCTCACTCCGCTGCTTTATTTTCATCCATCTTCTGAACTATCTTCTTCTCGACCTCGAACGGGTCGATACCGCGCAGTTGCAGGCGGCGGAAGCGGATGATGTTAAAGCCGTTCATGACCAGAAAACTGCCTTCGATAAGCGATCCGCCAATCGAACCGAGCCAGATGTTGTGCACTACCCAGCAGCAGGTTGAGCACCACATAATGCAGCGCGTGGTCAGCCCGCTGGTGCGAAACAGCGCCCAGGTACTGACCACTGTCGCGCCGACCGGCAATAATTCTACCCAGTGATGGGCGCGGCTAAGCCCTAACACCAGCGTCAGCACAATGAAAACCACCATGATCCACTGATTACGGGTGCGCAGTGAAATCAGCGTGCGCAGGGAATTCAGTAAGGCGCTCATGCCTGCGGGAGCTGCGCCCATCATCAGGAAATGCACGCCGATGATGGCGCTGTAGGCAGAAAGCTGTTGTTTGAAGCGACGGTCGCTGCGGTTGAAAAACATCGTGATGCCGACCACGAAGGCCACAACACCAATTGACTGGGCAAACCAGTAATACGTCATTTGTCAGGAGTCTCATACGTGGAGGTCTTGCGCTGCAAAAGCAAACGGCGCTTCATAACTGAAACGCCGTTTCATCCTAACGATAAACCTGAGCGGTTACAATGTGACACCGCTTTTAAAGATGGCTAATTCACGGAAATCATTGAGTTCGTTTTTGGCTTTGCGGCCATCGGCGATCGCCACGATCAGATCCACAAATTCACCCAGCAGCTGATCCATACTTACATCGTGGATCAGTTGTCCGGCATCGAAATCGATCCAGTGCGGTTTTTTTGCCGCCAGTTCGCTGTTGGTTGCCAGTTTCACCGTCGGCACAAAACCACCGTATGGCGTACCGCGGCCGGTACTGAACAGCACCATATGGCAACCGGCACCCGCCAGCGCACTGGTGGCGACGGCATCGTTACCCGGCGCACTCAGCAGGTTCAGCCCCGGCGTGGTGAGACGTTCGCCGTATTTCAGCACGTCCATCACCGGGCTCTGACCGGCTTTCTGCGTACAGCCCAGCGATTTTTCTTCCAGCGTGGTGATACCACCCGCTTTGTTGCCCGGAGACGGATTCTCGTAAATTGGCTGATTATGTTCGATGAAGTACTGTTTGAAATCATTCACCATGTGAACGGTTTTCTCAAATGTACCTTCATCGCGGCAACGGCTCATCAGAATACGTTCCGCACCAAACATTTCAGGCACTTCTGTCAGCACGGAAGTCCCGCCATTGGCGATCACGTAATCAGAGAAACGTCCCAGCAGCGGGTTAGCGGTGATGCCTGACAAGCCGTCAGAACCGCCGCATTCCAGGCCAAATTTCAGCTCGCTGAGTTTGCCGGGCACGCGTTTATCGTCACGCATCACGGCATACAGTTCGCGCAGACGTTCCAGTCCTGCTTCCACTTCGTCGTCGAATTTTTGCAGCGTCATGAAACGCACACGCTCTTCGTCAACGTCGCCCAGCGTTTCACGGAATACATCCACCTGATTGTTTTCACAACCGAGGCCGATCACCAGCACCGCGCCCGCATTCGGGTGACGCACCATGTTTTGCAGCATGGTACGGGTGTTCACATGGTCGTCACCCAGTTGAGAGCAACCAAACGGATGCGTAAACAGGTAAACACCGTCGGTGCCTTCCGCGTCATTGGTTTCTTTCAGGAAACGTGTCTGGATCTGACGGGCGATCCCGTTGACGCAACCAACGGTCGGGATCAGCCACAGTTCATTACGGATCCCGACCTGACCGTTTTTACGGCGGTAGATCTGCACATCACGATCCGCCATCTGTTCAGGTACAGTGGCGAAATCAGGCTGATACTGGTATTCGTCCAGATCGCTGAGATTGGTTTTGCCATTTTGCGAGTGAATATGCACGCCCGCCTCAATGTCCGCCAGCGCATGCCCGATCGGCAAACCGTATTTAACAATGTTTTCCCCGGCCGCAATCGGGCGCAGGGCAAACTTGTGACCACGCGCCACAGGCTGAGCCAGAACAACGGAATACCCGCCCGCTTCAACCTGCTCGCCCGCATCGATATCGCGCAAGGCCACAGCGACATTATCAGCGGTATGAATTTGAATGATACTTTGCATAGTTGCTCTCTTAGCTGTAAGCCGCCAACGCATCACGCATGCCGCGATCATCAATCGCCTGCAATTGCTCGGTCACTTTCGCCGTCAGACCCGGCACGGTATTCAGGTCACGTCCCCAGTGTTCTTCATCAGCCAGCACAGTTTCGACCAGCCCGATTAACGGCAGGCTGCCGTTACGCACATCACTCCACAGGCCGGAGAAACGGCTCAGCCAGTGTGCATCGTCCTGCAGCGGATAAACTTCTCCGTTACGCTCACCACGGTAAAATGCCAGCAACGCCGCCAGTGCAAAGGTCAGACGCGGAGGCAGAAGCTGATTCTTTGCCTGGCTCGCCAGCAGTTGCGGCAGAATACGGGTGCGGTATTTGGTCATGCCGTTCAGGGCAATCGACAGTAACTGATGCTGAATGAACGGATTGCGGAAACGACTGAGCACCGCCTGTGCAAACGACGTCAGTTCATCCTGCGGCAGGTCCAGCACCGGCGAGATTTCCTCTGCGATCGCCAGTTCGACGAAGCGGCTGATTTGCGCGTCATTCATCGACTCGCCCACAGTATTCAGTCCTGCCAGGAAGGCTACCGGCACCAGCGCGGTGTGCGCGCCGTTGAGGATTGCCACTTTGCGTTCTTTGTACGGTTTGATGTCGTCAACCAGACGGATGTTCAGCGGCAGTTTGTCCAGACGCAGTTCCTGAGCCAGACTTTTTGGCCCCTGGATCACGAACAGGTAGAAGTGCTCCGCGCTGTCAAAGAAGCTGTCCTGATAGCCCAGTTCTTCCTGCAGGCTGTCGACCTCACTGCGCGGATAACCGGTGACGATACGGTCAACCAGCGTTGAGCAGAATGTATTGCTGTTTTCCAGCCACTGGGTGAATGCCGCCGGAAGGGACCATTGTTGCGCGTAACGCAGCACCAGTTCCTGCAATGCCTCGCCGTTGTAGTCGATCAGTTCGCAAGGCAGCAGAACCCAGCCTTTATCAGCCGCACCGGAGAAATGCGTGAAACGTTCGAACAGCAAACGGGTCAGCTTGGCCGGGAAACTTGCCGGAGGCGCGTCTTCCAGACGATCGCTCTCGACATAGCTGATACCGGCTTCGGTGGTGTTGGAGAACACGAAGCGGATATTCGGGTCGCGGGCCAGCGCCAGATATTCATCAAACTGATGGTAGATATTAATTTCACGGTTAACAGAACGGATGATGCGGGTATCACGCACCGTTTCACCCTGTTCGTTCAGACCGCTGATGATGGTCGTATACAAACCATCCTGAGTGCTCAGTGAAGGCGGGAAATCAGTATCAATCGGGCGCACCACTACGATACCGGCATCGAGATCAGTATGTTCATTCAGCAGGTCGATTTGCCAGTCAACAAACGCACGTAAGAAGTTACCTTCACCAAATTGAATAATTTTGTCCGGGTGCTGACGGCCAGGGAAGTCACGGCGATTTAACCTTTGCATCTCACATTCACCTTAATTTGCTCAGACTCCGGTCTTTGAGGGCGGAAAAATTGCCCCGTGGCCGTCGTTCTCTGTTGGGATAATTATTTGTTATTTATGATTTTGTTTCAGGAGCGCAGGGATCTGCGCTCCGTAACTGTCTAGTGATGACTGCCTGGTTCATGCAGATCAGTTCAGTTCGATCTGGAAATACTGTTTGGCGTTGTCGAAGCAGATGTTTTTCACCATATTGCCCAGCAGTTCGATGTCTGCCGGTGCTTCGCCATCTTCCACCCAGCGACCGATCATCTGGCACAGGATGCGACGGAAATATTCATGACGCGTATAGGACAGGAAGCTGCGGCTGTCGGTCAGCATGCCGACAAAGCGGCTCAGCAAGCCCAGGTTGGCAAGCTGTGTCATCTGACGTTGCATGCCGTCTTTCTGATCGTTAAACCACCAGCCGGAACCGAATTGCATTTTGCCCGGCATCCCTTCGCCCTGGAAGTTACCGACCATGGTGCCGATCACTTCGTTATCACGCGGGTTCAGACAGTACAGAATGGTTTTAGGCAGGCCACCGGCCAGACCCTGCGCGCCCAGCAGTTTTGACAGCGGTTCTGCCAGCGGCTGGTCGTTAATGGAGTCGAAACCGACATCTGCGCCAATCAGCTGGAACATACGGGTGTTGTTATTGCGCAGCGCGCCAATGTGATACTGCTGTACCCATTCACGACGCTGATATTCAGAAGCCAGATACAGCAGAACACCGGTTTTGAACTGAGCAATTTCTTGCGCTGTCGGCGTTTCACCGTTCAGACGACGGGACAAAATACCGTCCAGCGTCGCGTCATCCGCTTCGCCGTAAACGACCACGTCCAGCGCATGGTCAGAGACTTTGCAACCGTGCGCCGCAAAGTGATCCATACGTTTTTTCAGGGCATCACGCAGATCGCTGAAACGGGTAATGGAGACATCTGCCGCCGCTTCCAGTTTCTTCATGTAATCGACGAACGTGTCCGCTTCAATGTTGAAAGCTTTGTCCGGGCGCCAGCTTGGCAGCACTTTGACATCAAAGCTGGGATCTTGTGCCACCGCTTTATGATGTTCCAGAGAATCGATCGGGTCATCGGTAGTGCCGACCATTTTCACGTTCATCTGTTTCATGATGCCGCGGGCAGAGAAGTCATCCTGCGCCAGCAGTTCGTTACCGCGTTCCCAGATTTCACCCGCGGTAGACGGGGAAAGCAGTTTGCCGGTGATACCAAACGGACGGCGCAATTCAAGGTGCGTCCAGTGGTAAAGCGGGTTACCGATAGTGTGAGGAACCGTTGCAGCCCAGGCGTCAAATTTCTCGCGATCGCTGGCATCACCTGTACACATACGCTCAGGCACACCGTTGGTACGCATCGCGCGCCATTTGTAGTGATCGCCTTTCAGCCAAATGTCATACAGGTTTTTAAATTTGTAGTCCTGTGCAATCAGCTCAGGTGGCAAATGGCAGTGGTAGTCGAAAATTGGCTCATCTTTCGCATAGTCGTGATACAGGCGACGTGCGAATTCTGTGTCGAGAAGGAAGTCTTCCGTTAAAAACTGCGCCATCTTAGGTTCCTCATCATGAATTCTGTAGAGTTATCACTCAATGGTGCGAAGTTATCACACCAATTTAGATTGTCGTCCAGCTCTTTTTAGGGGGTTAACCCTGCCGAAGCGGGCGATCCGAGACCATAAAAACCCACTAACCCTCTGTAAAATAATAGCGTTAAAGCTATAAACCGCTGTGACCTATTATCCTCACAATCAGAGTGTCATTTTGTGATGTCACTCAAACTTTAAATCTGTATGACAAGTTAATTCGTACCAGATATGACAAAACAGCGTTTTGCCCCTTACTCATTTACCGCCTGCGCTTCATATCGCGCCAGAAGCCTGCTGCTCAGGGCTTTGTTAATGCATTTTTACACTTACCGACAACTTATCAGTCCTTTTGGAAAAACAATCCTGTTCATTAACTGTTCAGATTAAATGTGATCATTCGGTAAAGTTGTTACACCAATTACGTTTCGATAATTTCGTTATCTTTGTTAATCACTTTCTGAAAAATGTGAAGTGCATCATGTTAAATGCACTTTTCATTGTAAAATCAAGTAAATAACTCTGTAGTTAAAAAAGTTAAGTAACCACACAATATAAATGTGGTTTTGTGATGTCATTCAAATTTTAAATCTGTATGACAAGTTATCTTTGCTTCGCCCGGACAAGAGCGTCAGAGATTACCTGCCACGTCCTTTCGCTGTTGCCCGGGCAAATCACTTCCCGGGCTCAATCAGACCATGGCGAAGCATTCTTTCTGGTGTCCAGGACGTTCATCGGATCCAAACGCACAAATAACAATAAAGCAGTGCGTCAAGCATCGGGCAGCTCCCAGTGAAATCTTCTGGCGGCGTGGTACCCGGAAAACGTTAAGGAAAGCCAGAACCCCACGCTTATTCAGGTGGTGCGAAAAACGCCCTGACAGCCTGTCGCTGTCATCGCCGGATTATTTACTGGGAGAGAGTTAAATGGCTAAGATTAAAGGGTTACGCTGGTACATGATCGCGCTGGTTACCTGCGGCACGATACTGGGTTATCTGACACGTAACGCTATTGCCGCCGCAGCACCTACGTTGATGAGCCAGTTGAACATCAGCACACAGCAATATTCTTATATTATCGCCGCCTATTCCGCCTGTTATACCCTGATGCAGCCGGTGGCGGGTTACGTGCTCGACGTAATGGGCACCAAAGTCGGTTACGCGATGTTCGCTATCATGTGGGCCATCTTCTGTATGGCAACGGCGCTGGCAAGCAGCTGGGGTGGCCTCGCTATCGCCCGCGGTGCGGTCGGTATGGCTGAAGCCGCCATGATCCCTGCCGGTCTGAAAGCCAGCAGCGAATGGTTCCCGGCCAAAGAGCGTTCAATTGCCGTCGGTTACTTCAACGTCGGTTCCTCTATCGGCGGGATGATTGCGCCACCACTGGTCGTCTGGTGTATCGTGATGCACAGCTGGCAGCTGGCCTTCATCATTACCGGTGCGTTAAGCCTGGTCTGGGCTCTGGGCTGGCTGGTGTTTTATAAGCATCCTAAAGATCAGAAGAAACTCAGCACAGAAGAACGTGATTACATTCTGGAAGGTCAGGAAGCACAGCATCAGACTGACAACGGCAAGAAAATGTCTGCCATGCAGATCCTGCGTAACCGTCAGTTCTGGGGCATCGCGCTGCCACGTTTCCTGGCTGAACCTGCCTGGGGGACATTTAACGCCTGGATCCCACTGTTCATGTTCAAAGTGTATGGCTTTAACCTGAAAGAAATCGCGATGTTTGCCTGGATGCCGATGCTGTTTGCTGACCTCGGCTGTATCCTGGGCGGCTATCTGCCACCGTTATTCCAGAAATACTTCAAAGTTAACCTGATCGTTTCCCGTAAAATGGTGGTCACCATGGGTGCGGTTCTGATGATTGGCCCTGGCATGATCGGCCTGTTCACCAGCCCTTACGCAGCCATCGCTTTACTGTGTATCGGTGGCTTTGCTCACCAGTCACTGTCCGGTGCGCTGATCACATTGTCTTCTGACGTGTTCGGTCGTAACGAAGTGGCGACAGCCAACGGCCTGACCGGGATGGCGGCCTGGATGGCAAGTACCATGTTTGCTCTGGTGGTGGGTGCGCTGGCCGATACCATTGGTTTCAGCCCGCTGTTTGCAGCGCTCGCGGTCTTTGACCTGCTCGGTGCAATCATCATCTGGACTGTTCTGCAAAACCGCTCAGCAGCAGAAGTGGCTCCGGCTCCGCTCAAAACCGCAAAAGCCTGATCCATCGTATTAAAGCCCGGTAATGCTTTTACCGGGCTTTGCTGTTTTCTGACATTTCTCCAAAGCCTTTCTGCCCAATGCACGGTGCAACAGCCTTTCGTAAATCGTATACTGGCACTTGTATAATAAGTTCACAGGTCTGTCCGACACTTACTTCTTACAGGTTTCACTACTTTAAAGAGCACTCATATGGAATCCACAGACACCAGACGTCTATACCAACAACTGGCTGCTACGCTCAAGGAACGCATCGAAACAGGTTTGTATCCGGTTGGTGAGAAGTTACCGGCCGAACGTCTGATTTCCGATGAAATGGATGTCAGCCGCACCGTGGTGCGTGAAGCGATTATCATGCTCGAAGTTGAAGGTTACGTGGAAGTGCGTAAAGGGTCGGGCATTCATGTCATGTCAAACCAGCAGCGCCATCTGGTGGTGCCGGATTGTGGTAGTGAGTTTGGAACCTCCGGTCCGTTTGAGCTTTTACAGGCACGTCAGCTGATAGAAAGTAACATCGCTGAATTCGCCGCGACTCAGGTGACGAAACAAGACATCATGCGTCTGATGGAGATTCAGGAACATGCGCGGCAGGAAGACCGTTTCCGTGATTCCGAGTGGGATTTAAAATTCCACGTGCAGGTTGCACAGGCGACGCAAAACAGCGCACTGGCGACCATTGTTGAGAAGATGTGGAGCCAGCGGTTACACAATCCTTACTGGCGCAAACTGCATGAGCATATCGATGAGAAGTCGATTGAAAGCTGGTGCGAAGATCATGACCTGATCCTCAAAGCGCTGATCCGCCGTGATCCGCACGCGGCGAAACTGGCGATGTGGCAGCATCTGGAAAACACCAAGCAAATGCTTTTCCGCGCCACAAGTGATGATTTCGAGTTCAACGTAGACCGTTATCTGTACTCAGAAAACCCGGTCGTGCATCTCGATCCTCCTGCGCTTAACACCAAATAATTCCCTTTAAGGCAGGTTAATTCCCCCAACCTGCCGTTTTACACTTTCTCCCCCGCTCGCCCGCAGAACCTGTCAGACACTGTCGAGTAGTGTCAGCCAATGTAAAACCCTTTCCCAAACGCGCTTCAGACTTAAATGATCGGCCTCAACGCGCTATATTTACCTGTCTGAGCTATTGGTATTTTGTTACAGTTAGACCACTTTTTTTACCCGTTTGAGCTGCGTTTCAGAAAGCAAAATGACGCGTAAATACAATGCCATTAAAATTAATTGGATCTGAAACAACGGCATCAGAACAAAGAACCCGCCAGGGATTTGGCTCCCCTATCAGCCAGGCAGGCAGCGTCGAGACAATTTCTCCGCTGATGCTTTTGCTGACTCACTGAAAATGATGGAGTTTCACAAGACAGATGGAAATTATCACCTCGCTCATCGATGCCCTCTGGCAACAGGATTATAAAACCCTCGCAGACCCTTCACTGGTCTGGGCGCTGTACCTGATTTTATTCATGATCATTTTTTTGGAAAACGGCCTGCTTCCTGCGGCTTTTTTGCCCGGTGACAGCCTGCTGATCCTGGTCGGTGTTCTGATAGCCAAAGACGCGATGAATTTCCCGTTAACGTTGTTCCTGCTCACCAGTGCGGCGAGCCTGGGTTGCTGGCTCAGTTACGCGCAGGGAAAATGGCTGGGGAATACGCGAATAGTACAAAGCTGGCTGGCACATCTCCCCGTGCATTATCACGAACGCGCGCATGCTCTTTTCCATAAACACGGCCTTTCGGCGCTGTTAGTTGGCCGTTTTCTGGCCTTTGTCCGCACACTCTTGCCAACGATTGCCGGCCTGTCAGGACTGAGCAACAGTCGTTTTCAGTTTTTCAACTGGGTCAGCGGCTTGTTGTGGATCCTGATCCTGACCTCGCTCGGATATTTCCTCGGTAAAACGCCGCTGTTCCTCAAGTATGAGGATCAGGTCATGAATTGCCTGATGCTGTTACCAGTGCTGTTGTTAATCGGCGGACTGGTGGGATCAATCGTCGTGTTGTGGCGGAAAAAACATGCAGATCGTCAGAACAAAGGTAAGAGCGCATCATGAGCCAGAGGCTGAAAAGCCGGTCATTCATCTGGCCGGGGATGCTGATGCTGGTCGCGATTGTGGCCATGTTCGGACTGGCATTATGGCACCTGCCGGTGCCTGCCAGCGCACTGCAAATTCGCCCGGCCAGAACCGGGACGTCACTGCCTGACGGATTTTATGTTTACCAGAGCCTCAGTCAGCGGGGCATCCATATCAAAAGTATTACGCCGCTCAATGACGGGCTGGTGGTTCAGCTTGATTCTTCATCTGAGCGCAAACTGGCAGAAGAAGCCTTGCAGGATATTCTGCCGCCGGGATTTATGATTCAGTACTACGAACAGCCGACCGCAAAAGCGTGGATCCATAAACTGGATCGCGACCGTCTGAAATTTGGGTAATTCCCTTAGCGACAAAAGGGGATTCATCTGATATCGCCGCTCATTCGGCGGTGATATCATTCAAAGTGAGTTATTCACTCAACTAATCATTTGGGAAATTAAGTGCCACACTCACTTAATCATTAAAAGGAAGCTACAAGATGAAACTGACATTAACCGCCCTCGTTTTCGCCCCTGCCCTGTTGTTCACCACGGCCAGCTTTGCGGCATCACAGCCAGAAACCTGCGCCACTAAGCAAAACGAAATCCAAAAGCAAATCGACGAAGCTCGTGCGCACAACAATCAGAACCGTGTAGACGGACTGGAAAAAGCGCTGCGCGAGAATAAAGAACATTGCACCGAAGCCGGTCTGCAAGCTGAAAAGCAGAAAAAAATTGAAGAAAAACGTGAAAAAGTCGCAGAACGTGAGCAGGAGCTGAAAGAAGCTCAGGCGAAAGGCGATCACGACAAAGTCACCAAAAAACAGCATAAACTGGACGAAGCGAAGTCTGAACTGAAAGAAGCTGAGGCTAAGTAATCCTTTCTGCCAGAGTCGATTTCCGTAGTTCGATTTACCGCGATATAGCGGATTTTTCAGGGTTTCTGTGGGTGTTAACAGATAATTCGTATTTGCGATAACCTGAATATCCGCTATGTTAAAAGTTCGAATCAGTTAACGTATGGAGTGACTTACACATGGCTAGTAATACATCAGAACAACTGCGCGCTGAACTCAAGTCATTGGCAGATACGCTGGAAGAAGTTCTTCAGACCTCTACCGATAAGCCGAAAGCTGAACTCGATAAACTGCGTGGCAAAGCAGAATCCCTGCTTAAAGATACCCGCGAACGTCTGAGCGATACGGGCGATAAGATTGCCTATCAAACTAAAGAAATTGCCGGTAAAGCCGACGATTACGTACATGAAAAACCCTGGACTGGCGTTGGTATTGGTGCCGCAGTCGGCGTTGTCATCGGCGTTCTGTTAGCCCGCCGCTAATTATGGCTGAGCCAATTAAACCTGCACCACAAGGACCAGGAAAAGGGGTGTTTGACATCGTTTCACGCATCGCTACTGTCATGGTGAGCATTGTTGAATCACGTGTCAGACTGGCCGTTATCGAGCTGGAAGAGGAAAAGGCCAATATTTTCCAATTACTGCTCATGGTCGGCATTACCCTGATACTTACCGCTTTTGGTCTTATGAGTTTGCTGGTGGTTTTATTCTGGGCCATCGATCCGGCCTATCGTCTTACGGCGATAGCCACGACGACGGGCGTATTGCTGCTTCTGGCAGTGATCCTTGGCGCAATGACGCTGGCGAAAGCCAAACGCTCCACGCTGCTCAGCCTCACCCGCAAGCAACTGGACGTTGATCGCGCCCTGCTGGAAAAGGATGACGAGCAATGAGTATTCCGGACCGCGCAATCGAAAAAGTCAGACTGCTGCGCAAAATTGAGCGTCAGCGTGGCGAGCTTTCTCAGGCCGGTTCTGACTGGCTGGAGGCCACCGCGAAAGTAGATCATTACTGGGTAAAACTGGTGGATATGCGTAAATATCTGGTCGTGGGCTCAAGCCTGCTGGCTGTTTATGGTATCCGCCATCCCAGTGCGGTTGTCCGCTGGTCACGGCGTGCTTTTGGCATATGGGGCACCGTCAGGTTGTTCCGTAAAACCATCGGCAACAAATAGCCTCAACCTCCTTCTGTTAAAAGGGCTGATTGGAAAACAATCAGCCCTTTTCTTTTTGAATAACAATCTCTCAGCTGTTCAATTTATTTGAAGCATTCCAACAGTTTTACTTGCTAACAAAGCGTAACCATCCGACTTATTATCTCGTCATCAACTGATGCGGTAACGGCATGAAACATTTTCTGACCGGACCGGTAACATTTTAGCCCGCCTTGGGCATATTAATCTGGAGTAGAAAATGAATAAGTTACAAGACACTGCTTTGCTGCTTGCCCGTATTCTGATGCCAATCCTGTTCATCGTTGCAGGCTGGGGCAAAATCAACGGTTACACCGCGACTGCGGGTTACATGACGTCTATGGGCGTGCCAAGCTTCTTCCTGCCACTGACTATCCTGCTTGAATTCGGCGGCGGTCTGGCGATTCTGTTTGGTTTCTTCACCCGTACTACGGCGCTGATCACTGCAATCTTCACCATTCTGACTGCACTGATTTTCCACACTGATTTCGCACAGGGCGTGAACCAGATGATGTTCATGAAAAACCTGTCCATTGCCGGTGGTTTCTTCGTACTGTTTGCTTCCGGCCCGGGCGCATTCAGCATCGACCGCCTGATCAAGAAAAACTGGTAATTGCCCCGGCACCAGGGAGCAACATCCACGCTATAATTAAATAAGACAAAAGAGTGACCTGCAGGGCGATGTGATTTATCACCTCGCCCTTTTTTATTAGTTATCTGTAAATCTCGCCTGAATCATTCGGGTTACGGCTCGAAGGATGACGGGGAAGGAGGAAATATGGGACAACTCGTCAATGGCGTTTGGCAGGACACCTGGTACGACACCAAGTCGACCGGCGGTCATTTCAAACGTTCAGCAGCACAGTTTCGCAACTGGATAACGCCGGATGGCTCACCGGGCGAGCACGGCGTGGGCGGTTTTGCCGCAGAGCGTGACCGCTACCATTTGTATGTTTCACTGGCCTGTCCGTGGGCGCACCGCACATTATTGATGCGTACGCTGAAAGGGCTGGAAGAGTTTATTCCGGTTTCTGTCGTCCATCCGCTGATGCTGGAACATGGCTGGACTTTCGGCACTGATTTCCCGGCGGCAACCGGCGATGATTTGTATCATCTCAACTACGCCTATGAGATCTATCTGCGGGCGCAGAATGATTATACGGGTCGCGTTACCGTGCCGATCCTGTGGGATAAAAAACAGCAAACCATCGTCAGCAATGAATCCGCCGATATCATCCGCATGTTCAACAGCGCGTTTGATGCTGTGGGCGCAAAAGCCGGAGATTATTATCCCGGGGCGTTACGTCCGGCGATTGATGAGATTAATGAGTGGGTCTATCCGCAGATCAACAATGGTGTGTATAAGGCGGGTTTTGCGACGTCTCAGGACGCTTACGATGAAGCGGTTGACGGTGTTTTTGCCGCGCTGGAACGGGCCGAAGAACTGCTGAGTAAACACCGTTATCTGACCGGAAATCAGCTGACTGAAGCCGATCTCCGTTTGTGGACCACGCTGGTGCGGTTTGACCCGGTGTACGTCACGCACTTCAAGTGTGACCGCTACCGGATCAGCGATTACCCGAATCTGTACGGTTTCCTGCGCGATATCTATCAGATGCCGGGCATTCGTGACACGGTGGATTTTGCCCATATCCGTAATCACTATTATCGCAGTCACGCAACCATTAACCCTTACGGCATTATCTCGACCGGACCGGCACAGGATTTAGAGTCTGAACACGGCCGCGATACGCGTTTTTGATTGAGTTCTGCGCCTTCCCCTTTCATAAGGGGAAGGACAGTTTACTTTACTTCCCGCGTCGCCAGTAACTTTGGAATTTCACGCAGGAACCAGGCTTTTGCCTCGCCCATGCTGTCACGGCGCCACGCCATGATGATGTCCGTCTCGCGGTTATATTCCGCACTGACCACCCGCAGACGCCCTTCCTCGATATCTTTCTCCACCATTGGATAAGGCATCGTCGCCACGCCTAATCCTGCCAGCAACGCTTTGCGTTTCTCTTCAATGGTACTGACGGTCAGGCGCTGCTGTTTATCCAGCAACTGAACGGTGAGCACCGGACGCTCACGGGCGGTATCCGCCACGGCAATGCCACGGTATTTCACCCGGCTGACGTCAGATAACGGCTCGGCTTCGAGATGGATGGGATGGTCCGGCGCAGCAACATACACGCTGACCAGTTTGTAGAGCTTGCGGCTGTTAATTTCGGTGGAAGAGCGGAAATGCATATCGGGCGCGATGACGATATCCGCACGCCCCTGCTCGAGACGCTCCCACGCACCGGCCAGCACTTCCGTTATCAATGACACCTGCGTATTGGCTTTCAGCGCCAGCTTTTCAATCAGCGGGAACAATTGCGCAGCCGGCGATAAAGCCTCACACACGATAGTGATGTGGGTTTCCCAGCCGCGCGCTAAGGCTTCGGCATCGACGGTCAGCTTATCGGCTGCTTCCAGTAACACACGTCCGCGTTCGAGCAGCATCCGGCCTACGTTGGTGAATTTTGTCCGATGACCTGAACGGTCAAACAGCACCACATCCAGCTCCTCTTCCAGCTTCTGCATGGTATAGCTCAATGCAGACGGGACGCGGCCCAGCTCGTCGGCGGCAGCTGCAAAACTGCCCCGGCGGTCAATGGCATCCATGACCCGTAAGGCTTCCAGTGTGAGTGCGCGATCCTTAGCCATTCTTTTCTCTTTCAGGAAATTTGAATATAGCGACCAGATTAACTGGCTAACAATCACACGTCCAGACGCTTACCATTTATACATCGAAATTTTTAAGAGAGGCGACCGCCATGATCACCAGCAGAACGGCAAAAGAGTGCGGTACCGCTGACTTTGGCTGGCTCCAGGCACGGTATACATTTTCCTTTGGCCACTACTTTGATCCGAAGCTTATGGGCTATGCGTCACTGCGCGTTCTGAATCAGGAAGTGCTGGCGCCGGGTGCCAGTTTCCAGCCACGTACCTATCCGCGAGTTGATGTTCTGAATATCATCCTGCAGGGCGCCGCGGAATATCGCGACAGCGCAGGCAACAGCATCCGGGCGCAAGCCGGTGAAGCGGCATTATTATCGGCACAGCCCAATGTCAGTTACAGCGAACTGAACACCAGTGCCAGTCAGCCGCTAACGCGGATGCAGTTGTGGCTGGATGCTTGTCCCGAGCATGAAAATGCACTCACCCAGAAAATGACGCTGCCGGACACCACGCATTTCCTGCTGGCCTCACCGGACGGTGAAAAGGGCAGCCTGCAGCTGCGGCAAAACGTGTGGATCCATCACCTTGATTTAGGGGCGGGTGAGCAAATCACGCTGCCAGTGCGCGGACCTCGCGCCTATTTGCAATCGATTCACGGACAGATAGATGCACAGGGTTCGGCCAGCCGCGAGCTACAAAAACTGGCCTGTGGTGATGGCGCATTTATCCATCAGGAAAACAGTCTGACGGTTTCCGCCATTACACCGTTACGCGCACTGCTAATTGATATGCCTGTGTGACGTTTCAGAAATACTGGGAAAATAAACGCCGCGCAGGGTAATCTGCCCGGCGTTTTTAAATGCTTAAATAACATTATTTCGTAAAAAGAGTTACGAAAAACCGTAATAAATGACTCATCTCACAGCAGTCGTTACCCGATAGAATCACTCGAAAAAACGGGTTGAGAGATCGAGTTTAAACCCACCTATATTATTGATAATCCTGTACAAAACCTTCATTACCTCATAGAAAAGCCAACCCAGAATGATCACTCAAATTTATATTTACAAGTCAGGCAATGACTATATTTATAATATTCATCAAAATGATCATAATATTAACACACCCCAACAGCTCATATAGATTGCATTTAATTCGTTTGATCCGATTTATTATATGTACGCATTCTTTTTTTTGCTCTATGATTTCCAGCGCTGGTTAACGGGATTGATTTTTTATAAAGGGAATGGCCATGAACTACTGCCTTTAAAACGTTAGTAATAACATTAAGACGTTAGTCTATATATTTCTTATTTATAAGAATCTTGCTCTATTCCAGCGGGATCGTATTACTACGTGATTTATAAAATTTATTTCAAGCCTAAGGATTAAGGTATGAAAAATGCAATTACTGCATTAAAGCGTAAAGCAAATCAGTATCAGGAACTTAAAAAACAGCGTGGTGTTACCTTACTGGAAATCATCATCGTTCTGGGCATTATCGGTATTATTGCAGCCGGTGTAGTTGTGTTGGCTCAACGTGCGTTCTTCACTCAGGATATTACCGACCTGAGTGATAACACCAATACCATCCATGTATCCGTCGTCGATGCGTTTGGGAAAGATGGGGTTTATCCAGTAGGTGGCGCAGCTGCTTTAGGTTTTGCGAATGAAAACGCACTGAAGACTGATGCTACAGGCGATATTCTTTCTACACTCTATAAGTTGGGTAAAATTTCGAATGGCGAAGCCCGAAATGGTATTTCTGGTGACTATTTCGAAATCCGCGGCGTAGCAACATCCACTACTACTGGAGCGCCTTTGAAAGGTTTCTATGTATCCGTGAATGGGCTTGATATGCAAGAGTGCCGTGCTTTTGTAAGCCAGGTTGCTGCTGATTGGGAATATGTTGAAATCAGTTCTGCAGCAGCAGGGGCATCACCTGCTGCTCCAACGAGTCTTGCTTCTCCTGCCCTCTCAACACGTCCAGTGACTACAAACATGGTGGGTATTCTGAAAAGCCTCGACGTACCAACAACTCCACCTGCTGATCTGACGACTGCTGATTACTCTATGGTTTGTGCAAATAGCAGCACAAACGCAGTGATCCTGGGTAGCCGTTAATTTATCAATAACTAACTCCTCCTCTTTTTTGGAGGAGTTAGTTTATATACAGAACCACATGGTAAGTAAAATGTCCGCGACGAGTAATAACAAAGGCTTCACACTTTTAGAAATGATTATCGTCATGGGGATTATGGGGATTATCCTCGCTACTTTTACTGTGTATAAAAGAAAACAGATTGAAGCGATTGCTCGGGAAAATCTGACTAATATTATTGTGAGCGAAATCTATGGTGTATTGAAGTTTGCAAATGAAGATTATATTTATGTTGATGAAGATAAAGATGGTGAAGCTGACGCTGGAACTCTCGAAAACCCACTTTACAATAAAAATTATGTAACATCTGGCGATCAAAAAAATAAAACCTACAGCCAGCGCACATCAAACATGAAAATTACAGACACATTGAATACTGATTATTACATGCAGTGGGATAACAGCCAGTCTCGCGGCTATTTTACCAGTAAGGCATGCGGAAGTCCTGCTGGCAGAACTGCGGATGCCACTTTCTTCAAAGAATATATTCCTTGTAATCAACCAGGAGGCAACGCTGATCGCAATGTAGTCCTTGAAAGGGTTGATTTAGTCGGCGATGACATCACACATACGATCAATCGTATTGATTTTATTGTGGCTTATAACCCCGGACATAGTGAAAAGAAGGATATTGATAAGTTCTCAATAGAAAATTTCTCTTCAGCGTTTAGCGAATCATTTTCTCATTATGGACTGGTCTATTCCCATGGCGAAATGATTTACCGCTCCTCAGCTAAAAGCAGCACAGCCGAAAATTATGGCAAGGGCTGGAATTTACTCAAGATCAATGGTGCATCACCCACTGATAATGCAGTTCCTTTCGGTAGCCTGGGTACTTATATACAGGATATTCCTAATAATATAGAGCAACTTGGCATACGGTTTAGTTTTGAGGCTGGAGTCGGGAAGTATCTGAAAGCCGATGGTTCAGTGGGTGCAAAAAAATTATGTTGGAACTACAAAGAGAATTTGATGGCACATTGCCTCGAGACAGAGAACGGCTCAGGACGCAATCAGGATGAGGGCGTGATGCATCTGACGGCTAAAAACGCGAATAATCAGATAGTCACAGGTACGTTGATGGCCAATGTCATTTTTGAAGGTGAGGCATTTGACCCGGAAAAAGGGAATGTCGTCGCATTAATGACCAGCCCGGTGGTTTCCTACCAATCCTTTGGCAATAAAAAGGACACCGGTACTAATGATGTCATTGTTAATGACCCGGATAATTACAATAAAAAAGTCACTGATGAACCAGGCCACATCAAGCTTCCCGTACAAACTTGCCCTCAGGCTCCGCCCGATCCCGCTGATCCGCAGAAAGTGCCGCGACAGCTTTACCCAAGAATGGCTGCCGCCATTTCTTCTATAGCGGCTGATGTGGGTAAGCTGGAAACATCAGAAGGCGAAGATGAAGACGGTGGAGACTTCACCGACTTTTCCAATAGTGAAAATAACCGGAGAACAACTACAGGTGTATTGGATCATTTAAGTGGCGTCGCCGTGCAAGTGAATTTTATTAATGATGATGCCAACGGTGATTACTGGGTGATCAGTGCAACCAGCGGTGTTTTTGACAATGTGACAGGGCAAGGTGTTAGCGTTATTAACCCGAGTTCACTTTCCGTTGTACTGACCTCATGGTGTAGTTCGATAAAACAACCAGAGTTAAATGATTCCATACCCATGCCGCCAAATTGATTGAATATCGCCAACGGGTTGTAAGTATATTTTTGAAAATTTCAGGATGAAGAAAATGAAAATTAGATTACTGGGATGGTTTATTACTTTATTACTGTCCCTCGGGCAATTTGCTCAGGCAGCGGTTAATGCGGACTTAAACCTGACGCCCGTTCCCGCAAATATCTCGCCAGAGACACCACACAATCCTTTCTCTGGTGGAGAGAAAGCCGCTACTTCACCTACTACTACAACGATGTTGTCGCCCGCACCGGTTCCATTGACATTCCCTCTGACACTCAATAGTGGTGAACTTTTGAGTCAGGGAATTAAAAAATGGGCAGAAAGTCTGGGATATAAGCTTCTCTGGCAGAGCAAAAATGATTATTTAATTTATAGCCACATCATTCTCGCCGGTAAAGATGATGACGAAGTACTGACAGAGCTAGGCAAGCTATTTTCTTCTGAAAACTATGGGTTGATTATAAAAAACTATCAGAAGAATCGTGTACTAATTATTGATGATATGTAACTGAAAAGTTCAGGATAGGGATATGAAAACCAAAATTGGATTTATGATATTGACTCTTCTTTTGCAGGGCTGCGCGGGAAGTTTTAATAAACACTTTTCACGCAGTAATGTTAAAGATGCCTTGCCGGGTGCGACGTCCGCAGATGAAATGAAGGTCAAACCGTATATTAAATATGACACAGCTTATTTAGGAAAAAAAGTTGACTACAGCTCAACACGTCAGCACTTGCTTGCTAAAAAAGTCGCCATAAACTCTTATGAACCTACAGACCTGAACACCGTTCTGGATGTTTTATTGGCACAAACAGGAGTCAGCCATAGGATTAATTTAGACATCCCGGGTGTAAAAGGTGCCGATGCCGGAAAAGTCAATATTGAAGCACATAGCATTAATTTCACTGGCACCTTTGAGGAGTTTATGCGCTATGTCTCTGCCCTTTATGATGTTAAAACCTATCTGGATGAGAATAATATTCTTAAGATTGATGCGTTTAGTGTTTATGCTATTAAGCTTGATTTTTACGGCGAAAATAACAAATTCGAAGCCAGCCTGGATTTATCCAATGACGCAGTCAGCAGTGGTGGCCTGGCAGGGAAATCTGAAACTAAATTTGAATCCTCTTTTTGGGATGACGTTGAGAACATGGCAGAAAAATATGTTTCAAGCGGCATGTACAGCATATTTAAAGATGCCTCAATTGTTACGCTCACCGGTCGCCCGTCAGAATATAAGGTATTGAGTGATGTATTAAAAAAATACCAGGATGATAATAACCGTCAATTCGTCGTGACTTACAAAATCTTCACTCTTAATAAAGAAAAAATGGAAGAATATGGTGCCGGCCTGAATATGTCTTACGTTGATGGGGGCAGCAGCGTCATAATCGATACAGCAATAATGGATATGCTGGGAGGGGGAATGACTATCGCGGGCGGGGCTGATCGCGCACTGAGCATCGACGCTAAACTGAACGCACTGTATTCACTTACCGGGAGCAAAGTGTTGCAAAGTGGTTCATTTGTAACACGGAATAACACCCCAATCCCGCTCAATATGACCAATTCTCAGCACTATGTCTCCGGACGTACACGGACGGTGAATAAAGACAGCGGTGATGAAGATGTCGAGATCGAAACAGCTGAAATAATCACCGGCACCAGTTTTATTATCACTCCGCGTGTCATGACGGATGGCCGTGTGGAAGTCACCAGTGGATTTACCAAGAGCCAGTTAAACTCGATAGATGTATTTGATACCGTTCAGTTACCTAATGTGACAACGACGGAAATGTTTAACTCCACGGCGGTTAATCCTGGCAGTTTACTCATGGTTGCAAAATATGAAATGAACGAACTGAGTAAAAATAAACAGTACCAGATGTTGGGTTATGGACAAAGTACTGAGGACAATGAACATACCGTTGTCATGGTCGTAGGAATTGACTATTACCGTGCGCCTTTAAATCGTTAATTTATTGAGATGGCTATCATGTTAAATACATTGTCACGTAATAATATATTGACAGGGTTAATCTGGGAACCATCCGGTCACGACAATATGGATGCCGGTTATATGAGATGGATGGTGAATATACGGCGAAGTCACCGCATGTATGTTTACCGCGTACAGGATGAAGCTAATACAAATGAACTGATTGGCTATTCTGTAAAGACAGCACCGGGCTGTGAATCTTTTGCAGTTCATCTCCGAAACCTTTACGGCGATGGTATTTATCATTTCGATGCAGGTGATCATAAAATTTATCTGTTAATGATTATGGATGGCATCATCATTAGTGGAAGTGACTGCGTCATTACAGAGAATTTTTTTACTGAAATCGTGGAAACCTTACCCACATCGAAATACTCACGACTACAGGTATCGGAAATCACGCCGGCACAACTGGACTGCATTGCTGAATCATGCAAAGAAAATCAACTAATTTATAAAAGAAGACAAAGGCTGTTCTGGTCGGGTGTTGCCTGTGGCGTATCAATTCTACTCATTGCATCTTCAATATTTTTGTACAGTATAATTTCTGGATGACGATATGATAAAGGGACTTAAATTACGCAAAAATTCCCGGCCTGTTTCCCGCAGAATCAAAGCTGGAATTGCCATCGGAGTGCTATTACTCCTCATTGCCGGCGGTATTGCAGGCTGGTATTTTTTTGCTTATGAACCCGCGCAACAACGAGATGAGATAAAACGTCGCGAAGCGCAGCAGTTAGCTAATGACATAAGTACGGTTGATAAATTCTATTTGAGTAATTTGTCAGGCGGGAGCATTTCCAAATTTACAACATTAGCTGCAGAGATTTCCAAAAGTCAGCGTATTCTGTCTGATTTTAATTACATCAATGAAGTCTATACCTGCGATGCGAAAAATTGTTCTTTCAGCTATCAATTAAAAAAAGGTAGCGTGTTTACGCTCGCACAGAAAATATTTTTTGATAACGTTTACACTGCCAGTTTTTCAGATACTTCCATTGATTTCGCAGGAATTAAATCAGGACTGGATGACAACCCGATATTGTCTGCATACAAGAATAAAAAGGATATTTATCCGCCCTCTTGCGGTGATGTGCTGAACTATCTTTATTCTTATAACTCAGTATCTGACCCCAGAAAAATCGTGAAGATTGTCTCGCCACCAGGCTCTGCTGTACAGGCTATCGAAAATAAAATAGCAGCAAAAGGGAGGGGGAAAAATTATGGGATTAATGTATTGAGTTGGGAAATGGAAATCCCTAAACAGTCTAAAAACTATATGGCGCTATTGTACACCGCCAGCCTGTTGGAGAGACAAGCTTTCAGGGATGCTTTCATCATCCAAAAAATAGACAGCGTTAAGGATAATAAAATTACAGGAGTTATGGTATGCAAAACAGGAAATTAATAATAACTGCACTGATGACTTTGTTTTCTTCTGGCAGTTTTGCCGATGACATTCAAGCCACTGGCGAGAATGCCGGGGGACTTCCTGCGCCCATTCAGGAGCATATATCGAGGTTGATGGAAGATGACGTAGCGTTTAATCAGGCCGAGCATCAGCTTTCACAGCAGCTGACACTCGCCAAGTTGCGCCTCGAAATGGCGAAAATAAAAAGTGAGGCGGCCGAGCTGACACAAGGGCCAATCCTCAATATGAATAATGAATCTGCGGACAAAGATATTCAACCCACACCGTTGCCTGCCGCCGCAGAGCCCAGAGTTATGATGTTATCGCAGATTGCTGGCATCACCCAAGCCGCGGTAGCTATAGGTTCAAAAACCGTATTTGTGCGTATTGGCGAAATTTTTACGGCGAACGGTAAGCGCTATGCTGTCCATCAGGGCAGTAACGCGCAACAGTCATTTGTAAGGGAAGTGTCCCGGTGATCCTGGATTTCATACGGCTTACGGAGGATTCCATTCACAGTGGCGAATGGATTTTTGCTGAAATTGAAGATCGTATGCTGATTGCCCGCTCGGGTACGCAAGAGTATCTCGTTTCTCAGCGTTCATTAATCGAAGAGCTGCATATTCTGCAGTATGAAGTTCGTAAGATGAATGATATCCATCATCATAAGATTGCCGGGATCGGTGGGGTCACCGAGGCCGTGTATTTCAAAATCTATGAACTGGTTTCTTTGCAGAAACTGAGTCGTGTCGCGCTGGATATTAGTGAAACGCAGAAAGAGCTCGAAGCCATACTGATTGAAGCCGTGAATATGGGGGCCAGTGACCTTCACATCACACGCAATGATATTCTTGCGCAGCTGGAGGTTCGGGTTAACGGTATGCTGTTGCCCATGATGCAGATGCCTGCCAGCAAATGTGATGAGCTGGTATTCGTCCTGTACAACGTACAAGCCAGTACCCGCGATACCACCTGGAACCGCACTATTCCGCAAAGTGCCAATATTCTTTACACACTCAATGCGTTAAGTTTTCGGTTCCGCTACGCGCACTTTCCGATTTTTGGCGAAACGAACGATTGTTATCATGCCGTGCTGCGAATTATTCCTTCCGGATTGTCAAAAAGTGCAGTCGCCAATCTTAATAAACTGGGCATATCGAACGAAGAATTAGACGATCTCAAAAAGATCCTCAGCAACCCTTATGGTGCCTATTTTATTGCAGGAACCACGGGGTCGGGGAAATCCACAACATTGAAGAACCTGATGGAGTGGTTACAAATCAATCGTTATGGCAACAAAGGGTGCTTTCTCACGGTTGAGGATCCTGTCGAATATCAGATATACGGAGCGAAACAAAGCTCAGTGGTCAGTGTTGAAGGAGGCGGCTTCCATTCAGCCATCAAATCAGCATTGCGACGTGATCCAGATGTTCTGATGGTCGGCGAAATCCGCGACACCATATCTGCCAACGCTCTGGCCGGAGCTGTGGAAAGTGGTCACTATTGTTTCACCACAGTTCATGCGGGGAATATTGTCTCCTTATTACAACGCTTATCTGCCATGGGTATCACCAGCGATAAGCTTTCCACGCCAGGATTCATTGCCGGACTGCAATGTCAAAAACTTGTCCCCGTTATTTGTACCCATTGTCATCGCCCTGTCGATATATCATTCGGTGGGGAGCTGATGTCTCTGTACGAGCAATATGAGGATGGCTGCGAGAGATGTAAATATACCGGCATCAGTGGCAGGCAACTGGTGATGGAATATATGCGACCAACCTACGATGAGCTGGCCGCAATATCTAAGCAAGAGTGGTTGCAGGTTTATACCTTGTGGCGGGAGAAACGCCTTTCGGCACCAGGAATGAGCGAAGGCTTTGAAATAAAAGAAAAAGTATTTGCTGAGGTTCTGCGAGGTCGGGTGTGTGCGACATGGTTCAATATGGAATTTGGCGATGTGGATAAAGATAACAGGGAGATTATCCATGGCAAAGTTCGGTAAAAAACAAAGGCTTTTTCTTTATAAGTTCTGTGCTGACATGATCAGCACAGAACTGCCACTTTACGACTCATTGGTCAAACTTCAAGTCGAGGGAAAAAACCTCCTGGGTTCAGCTTTTTCGAAGAATATTGGCGTATTAACTAACAATATGAAAGCCGGTCTTACAGGGGCTTCTATCGCCGTAATGTTTAAAGGCCTTGTTCCGCAGAGTGAACTGAGTGTAATTAATGCAGCCGAACAAAGCGGAAGCCTTGCTGATGGATTTATGACGTTAGTTAATGTCATAAACTATAACAGCGAATTGAAGAGTAAACTCATCTCGGCAGTGCTTTTTCCGGTCATTATGATAATTTTGTCTCTTATTGTTATTGCGGGGTACTCAATGAAAGTATTCCCTGCTTTTGAAGGTGTGGTTCCTGTCAGCAAATGGCCGGGGATCACACAATCATTGTATTCATTCGGAAATTCTTTAGTCGCGGGCTTGTGGATTTATATACTCATTGTTATTTCAACAATCGTTTTTTTTATAAAGATGGTCATCTCAAACGTTAGCGGCAAACTTAGAAATCAGGTGCTCGACCGGATACTGCCTTTCTCAACGTATAAACAAATTGTGGGATCTATTTTTTTAAACAATCTGGCACTAATGTTGAAAAATGGCATCCCTTTAAATGATGGCCTCGGGATTATTTTATTAAACTCTAACCGATGGTTAAAGCACCATATAAACATTATGCGCGAGAACATGGCGACCGGACTCGGTTACGGTGAAGCGCTGAACACCGGATTATTTGGACCTGAAACGCTGCTGAATATTAGTTTGTACGCCGAATTACCATCGTTTAATGAAGTACTGAGTTCCGTCTCGGCTAAATCCCGTGAACATGTTCAGGAATATATAAAAAGGTTATCCGGGGTATTGAAGTCACTCTCCACGTTGATACTGGGAGGATGTGTCATTTGGGTTTTTGCTGCCCTTTTCGCTCTGTCGGACACCCTTGGGAAAATGGGTTCAAGCGGCTCTTTTTAAAGGATTATACCATGAGAAAAATAACGCTTATTTTCGCAACACTCTGTTTGCTGCCGATCAGTGCATTCTCTGCAACGATACCTCAGGGTGGCGTTTTCAAATTTACTGAAGCTGATGGTGGTGGCGGAGCCGCACACCCCCTGGACATGCCGCTGGCATTGCCTGTTGCCAATTTTTTTGGTTATGCAGTGAGTGGCAATTCTTATTATTACGATGAAAAAAGTTCCTCTCCGATCGCTGTCAATATTATGTATATCGAATCAGATGACATGCAAATCCCTGCATCACGATTGCCAGAAATCACCGATGACAATTATGATTTTTCACAACATTATCTCCATTATACGTCAGGTGATAAATACAGTTGGGTCAGCGGAGGTAAGGAAGGCGACTGGGGATTGCCCATTTTCAATGCGAAACCTTATATAAAAAACGATCCGTTCCCGGCGATTACCGCCTGTTCCGGGACGCCGGCGACACTTAAAGAACAGCGTTACAAATGTAAGCCTGGCATGACCTCAGGCTCCCGCACACTTTCTTTATACGATGAACTTCTTGATGTTGCGACAAAACAAAATAAGAGCCTGTGGGTTGGCACCCTGGTTTTTCCACGCGCTTCTGCAGGTCCCGAAGGTTCTACCAGTAATATCGGTACAGGTGGCGAGGGGCATGAATTAGTGGTTTACCTTCCGCACCGACATATGTCACTGATCCATGTAGAGGCGATATTACTGGAAGGAACGTCGGGTATGCATCAGGTACTCACTGCCTGGACATTAAAAAGTAATGACGGCGAAAACTTCACCTATTATAAAGGGCCTGAGGGTAACAACCAGAGCCATTATCCCGCTCCAGCATTTGTCTCAACCGGAAACCCTGCTGCCTTTAATGGTTTCATGGGCATAGGATTACTGAACCAATATGAGAATGAATCTGTTCCTGTTACTGAGGTTGCTGCGATTCATACACGTATTGGAGGAGGTTTGGAATGGACAAGTCTTTGGTATGACGCATTGGGATGGGCACGTGGAGGAGATATTTTCATGTGTATGAACGGGGTGAAAGGTGAAAATTCAATAGATGACTATACCGATTTGTTAAATTTTGAATACCCGGATTATTTTTTAAAAACAATTATTAAGCAACAGAAGAGGTACTCCCTTCCTGAGGGTAGAAAAGGATTCAGGTTTGAGGAAATGTTTGATAAACCACCGACATCTAATAATGCCTATATATGTGACACCAAAGGCACTCAGTTATTTTCTTCACGTCTTAGGGTCTATACGCCAACGGGAGGGCCTGACACAGCCACGGACTTTATGGAATTACATACTGACGTCACACCGCGATAAATAATAACTTAAATAGCAAGAGATTATTATGACTCTATTTTATCAGTGGTTTTATCCCACCATGGCATTAATTTTCGGCCTGTTTATTGGCAGCTTTATTAATGTTTTGATTTACCGGTTGCCGTTAATGCTTTTTGCACAATGTAGTACTGAACCCGATGCTGTCAACATCAGCCTCTGGTGGCCCCCTTCACATTGCCCGGCATGTGGTGCGCGGGTTTTGAAGCGTGACAATATTCCGGTTCTGAGCTGGTTATGCCTGAAGGGAAAATGTCGCCATTGCGAAAGTGCAATTTCTGCACAGTATTTAATTTCCGAAATTCTGTGCGCAATCGTCTTTACCGGCCTGGCAATTATTGCTCTGCCGCAGTTCACAGAAGTTCAGATTTGCAGTTTCTTTCTCTATTTCTGTCTGCTCTACAGCTTGTCGGTGATTGATTTTCAGCATCTGATTTTGCCAGACAGTCTGGTTTCTTTACTGCTATGGAGTGGTTTACTCTGTTCAGTATCAGGTATCACCGATATCGAACCCCGCTCTGCTATTTGTGGCGCGGTGGCCGCATGGCTATTACTTTATGTCGTGATGGCGGCATATGAGAAACTGCGCGGGCGTGAAGGGCTGGGCTATGGCGATGTCAAACTGTTAGCTGCAATCACCGCCTGGCTGGGAATGGAAAAAATCCCGGAACTGATTATCGGGTCGGCGGCCTCAGGAATGATGGTGTATCTGCTCTGTACACTGCTGAACCAGCGCCGTTCGCTGGAAAAAGATAATCCCACCTCAGAAAAGCATTACATCCCCTTCGGCCCTTCAATCTGCATGGCCGGACTGGTGATATTTTTTATTGAGCAACTTTAAACTATGCACCGGATACTGCCTTTCCTGCTGCTCATTCCGTTGTTTGCACAGGCTGCTGGCGATGCCGCAGTCACGCTGGCATTGATTCATGCTACGCGTTCCGATGTGGAGGTAAATAATGATCATTTTTCTCCGACGACGCTGCTTACGGCCAGAAAGGAGATAACATCAGAAGCAAGTAAGCTGAACACTGGATCCTCATCAATTCGCTACCCGCATTTTCTCTCACCAATGAATATTCCTTTGCGGGTCACTTCCGCATTCAGTCTGCGCTGGCATCCCATCATGCATCGTTTCTCCCGGCATGAAGGCACTGATTTTGCCGCCCCGCCGTTAACACCGGTATTCGCCACGGAAAAAGGGATTGTCGTGGAAGCGATGTATCATCCCACCGCCGGTAATTACGTGGTAGTAAGCCATCCGCAGGGGTGGAGAAGCCGCTACCTGCATCTGACCAGACTTAACGTTATCGCCGGACAGAAGATAGCACGTGGCGATATCCTCGCTTTTTCAGGTAATACCGGACGCAGCACGGGGCCACATTTGCATTTTGAGTTGATATATCAGGGACAGGCAATGGACGCGGCGAAGCTGCTTTCATCTTCCGATGTTTCATACAGGCCAGCTGCCGACGTCAGTGTTTCGACAATTTCCGTACCCAAAATTATGCTGGTGACTGAAATAGCCGGTCAGGAAAAAGTGATGGTGAGGTATAACGGAAAAACAGTCTATGCCAGTGCTGATCAGAGAGTTTTCGGCGATTATAAAGTGATTTTGAAGAATGGCAGGTACCGGTTACAAAAAATGTCCTGAAGAGAACAAAAGAGAAGTGAGTGTATCCCAAATGATGACGGGAAAAAGACGAAAGCCCGCGTAGTGTTAACTACGCGGGCTTTCTTTTGACGAGGGAGTTGACCGTTAAGCCGGGTTCTGTCGTGGACAGTCATTCGTCTAGGCCAGCAATCGCTCACTGGCTCAAGCAGCCTACCCGGGTTCAGTACGGGCCGTACCATGTGAACCCCTATTTGGCCTTGCTCCGGGTGGAGTTTACCATGCCACGAACTGTTGCCAGCCGCGCGGTGCGCTCTTACCGCACCCTTTCACCCTTACCTGATCCCACTTGCGCGGGCCATCGGCGGTTTGCTCTCTGTTGCACTTGTCGTAAGCTCGCGCTTCCCAGGCGTTACCTGGCACCCTGCCCTATGGAGCCCGGACTTTCCTCCCCTCCTTCTGTCTCCCCCGAAAGGGACGGCAAAGAAGCGGCGACTGTCTGGTCAACTCCGCGGCGGATAATAGGGTATTACGCCCTATTTGTCACCCTCTTGCTCATCAAGCGCGTATTTATACAACGCATTCTTTTTCACGCCGTGGATTTCCGCGGCCAGCGCGGCGGCTTTTTTCAGTGGCAGTTCTTTTTGCAGTAACGCCAGTGTGCGTAAGGCTTCCGCCGGTAACGCTTCGGTATCGAGTTTATGGCCTTCAACAATCAGCACCATTTCACCGCGTCTGCGCGTTTCAACTTCCTGTACCCAGGCCAGCAGTTCGCCCACAGGCGCACCGTGAATATTTTCCCAGGTTTTAGTCAGTTCGCGCGCCAGCACCACATAACGCTGCGGCCCCCACACTTCCACCATATCCTGTAAACTGTCGATCAGACGGTGAGTCGATTCGTAGAAAATCAACGTGCGCGGCTCTTCGATTAATGCCTGTAACGTATCTTTACGTGATTTGGTTTTGGCCGGCAGAAATCCTTCGTAACAGAAACGGTCAGAAGGCAAACCTGCGGCACATAATGCGGTGATCGCCGCACAGGCACCCGGTAACGGCACCACACGAATACCTGCCTCACGACAACGACGCACCAGGTGGTAACCGGGATCGTTGATAAGTGGCGTACCGGCATCGGACACCAGCGCAATGGTCTGGCCTTCCTGCAACTTTGACAGCAAATGCTCGGCTTTCTGCTGTTCATTATGATCGTGCAGCGGGAACATTTTGGCGGTGATCGCGAAATGTTGCAGCAGCAATCCGGTATGGCGGGTGTCTTCTGCGGCAATCAAATCTACACTGTTCAGTACGGCCAGCGCGCGTTGGGTAATATCCCCTAAATTGCCAATTGGCGTCGGTACGATATACAGCGTTGAGGCAGAAATATCTGCTTGATCGTCTTGATTCATTGTTTCATCCGGATTGCCGATTTAATATTGAGCATCTTGAAAAAACATCACTGGAAACTGAATGCCTTCCTCAATGACCTTTCGTACCCGTTCGGGACGTTTACTCCCTGCCATTATCGTGGCTATGCTTCTCGCCAGCTGTTCCGGTCAGGCACCACAGGCGCCGACAGAAAGTGTCCAGGGTGCAGCGTCCGGCAGCTCTGACTATTTTCTGCAACAGGCACAGCAAAGCGGTGATGATAACAAGGCTGACTGGCAATTGCTTGCAGTGCGTGCCCTGATACGTGAAGGCAAAGTGCCGCAGGCCGCTGAACAACTGACTAAAGTGCCGCAAAATCTGACCGCCGCACAAACTCTCGAGCTACAACTGACCAGCGCTGAAGTGCAGGTCGCGCAGAAAAACGTTCAGGCCGCGGCCACCAGCCTGAGCAAGATAGACCCGACCAATCTGACCAACGATCAGAAAGCGCGTTACTACCAGGCGCAAATTGATGCCAGCCAGGGACGGACCAGTCTCGGGTTGATCCGCGCATATATTGCACAGGAACCGCTGTTGCAGGGCAAACTGCATCAGGACAACATTGACGAGACCTGGACCGCGCTGACGCAAATGTCCGCGCAGGACGTCAACAGCATTGTGATTAATGCTGATGAAAACACGTTGCAGGGATGGCTGGATTTACTGAGCGTCTGGCAGAGTAACAAGCAGGATCCTGATCTGCTGAAAGCGGGGATCAAAGACTGGCAGCGTCGTTATCCGGTAAATCCGGCAGCGAAAACCCTGCCGACTCAGCTGAATAATGTGCTGAGCTTCCAGCCAGCCTCTACCGGCAAAATTGCGCTTTTCCTGCCGATGAGCGGTCCGGCTCAGGTTTACGGGAATGCGATTTCGCAAGGTTTCAACGCGGCAATGAACGGTCAGTTAAGCCAGCCAGCGCCACAAGCCGCGCCTGCTGATCCGAATGCACAGACACAACCACCGGCAGACCCGAACGCGGCGGTGAGTACTTCTGCACCGGATGCCAGCCAGCCGCAAACCGATCCCGCTCAGGCTCAGCCGGCTGCAACCCCAGTTGCGCCAGCGCCTGTTGCCAGCAGCAATGCGCAGGTGAAAGTGTATGACACCAACGGCCAGCCGCTGGCGGCGCTTCTGACACAGGCTCAGCAGGATGGTGCCACACTGGTTATCGGCCCGCTGCTCAAAGATCAGGTCAACGAACTCTCTTCAGATCAGACTCCGCTGAATGTTTTAGCGCTTAATCAGCCAGAAACTGAGAAAAACAGCCCGAATATCTGTTACTTTGCGCTCTCGCCGGAAGACGAGGCACAGGATGCTGCGCGCCATATGTGGGCGGAGCAAAAACGGTTGCCACTGTTGCTGGTTCCACGTGGCAACTTTGGTGACCGTATCGCGCAGGCTTTTGCTAACGAATGGCAGAAGCTGGGCGGCGGCACCGTTCTGAAACAAGGCCTCGGCTCAGGCAGTGAATTGCGTTCTTCTATCGGCAGCGGTATCCGCCTGACCGGTACGCCGGTCATCGCCAGTGATGCTGCCGCACCGGCACAAGCACAGGGCGTGACGATTGGCGGGATCACTATCCCGGCTCCGCCGACAGATGCCCAGATTACGCAAGGCAGCACCGGTGGCAGCGTGGATTCCGTTTACGTTGTGGCCACGCAGAGCGAACTGACGCTGATTAAACCGATGCTGGATCTGGCCGTAAATGGTCGCGTACATCCTTCCGTTTATGCAAGTTCCCGCAGCTATCAGGCAGGTGCCGGCCCGGACTATCGTCTGGAAATGGAAGGCGTGCAGTTCAGCGATATTCCATTGCTGGCGGGCGGTAACCCGGCGCTGATGCAGCAGGCCACCGCAAAATTTGGTAATGACTATTCGCTGGTTCGCCTCTACGCGATGGGGATTGATGCCTGGAGTCTGGCAAATCATTTCTCACAGATGCGCACCCTGCCTGGCTTCCAGGTTTCCGGCAGCACCGGCGACCTGAGTGCCAATGAGAATTGTGTTATCCATCGCAAACTGCCTTGGCTGAAATACCGTCAGGGCTCGCTGGTGCCGGTTTCTTCATAAGAAAAACACGGCCGCACCGCTGAGACGGGATTGTTCAGCCATAACAAGTACAAGGACGTACTGATGAACTCTTTTTTATCTAAAACGCGGGCATGCGGCGATAAGTACGAAGCCTTTGCCCGTCGTTATCTTGAAAGAGCCGGGTTAATCTTCGTGGCGGCCAACGTGGCCTGCCGTGCAGGTGAGATTGACCTCATCATGCGTGACCAGCAAACCTGGGTGTTTGTAGAAGTCCGCTACCGGCGTAACGCTGATTTTGGCGGTGCGGCGGCCAGCGTGACCGTTCAAAAACAGCAGCGCCTGTTACGCGCGGCGTCTTTCTGGCTTGCAGGAAAGAATGCAAGCTTTGACACACCATCTTGCCGTTTTGATGTTTTTGCCATCACCGGCAGCCAGGTAGAATGGCTGCGTGATGCATTCAATGCGGAATAAATATTACGACGACTGACTGGACGAAAACCCGTGCTGGATAGAATCAAAGTCTGCTTTACAGAAAGTATTCAAACTCAGATTGCAGCGGCAGAAGCCTTGCCTGACGCGATTTCACGCGCCGCGATGACGCTGGTGCAATCGCTGCTCAACGGCAATAAAATTCTGTGCTGCGGCAACGGCACCTCTGCGGCGAATGCTCAGCATTTTTCCGCCAGTCTGATTAATCGTTTTGAAACTGAACGTCCGAGCCTTCCTGCAATCTCACTATGTGCAGATAACATTGTGCTGACCGCGATTGCTAATGATCGACTGCATGAAGAAATCTATGCCAAACAGGTGCGCGCCTTAGGTCAGGCGGGTGATGTTCTGCTGGCTATTTCTACCCGCGGCAACAGCCGTGATATTGTCAAAGCCGTTGAAGCAGCGGTGACCCGCGATATGACAATTGTCGCATTGACAGGTTATGACGGCGGTGAACTGGCGGGTTTACTGGGGCCTCACGATGTTGAGATCCGTATTCCCTCCCATCGCAGCGCCCGTATTCAGGAAATGCATATGCTCACAGTTAACTGTCTCTGTGACCTGATAGATAATACGCTGTTCCCACACCAGGACGATTAAGGAGATCCAATGAAGGCGAGTCCTCTCTTTGCTGTATTGTTAAGCGCCCTTCTGTTACAAGGCTGTGTTGCTGCCGCCGTGGTTGGTGTGGCTGGCGTGGCCACCAAAACGACCACTGACCCGCGTACTGTGGGCACTCAGGTTGATGACAGCACTCTGGAAGCCCGTGTTTCCAATGCCATCAGTAAAGACAAACAGCTGAAAGATGAAGCCCGTGTTGTGGCGACTGCCTATCAGGGTAAGGTTCTGCTGACCGGCCAGGCTCCGACGCCTGACATGGCTGCCCGCGCCAAACAGATTGCTGTGGGTGTAGACGGTGCGACAGAAGTGTATAACGAGATCCGTACAGGCAAGCCAGTCAGTATGGGCACTGCTTCAACGGATACGTGGATCACCACCAAAGTTCGTTCTCAGTTGCTGACCAGCGATTCGGTGAAATCCTCTAACGTGAAAGTGACCACTGAAAACGGTGAAGTCTTCCTGCTGGGTCTGGTCACTCAGGAAGAAGGTAAATCGGCGGCAGGCATTGCGGCGGGTATCAGCGGTGTTAAACACGTCACCACGGCGTTTACTTACGTTAAATAATGGCGTGAACGCAATAACGAAAAAGGACAGCTCAGGCTGTCCTTTTTTATTTCTCAAAAACGTCAGGCGCTAATGAAGCTTATGCTCTTGCAGGAAAGACTCGCCGCCCAGCTGGCTCATCTGGCGCAGTATCCACTGCTGGCGACGCAGCACATAAGCGGAAGGCGCATTCACTTTGTACAGGTGCGGGTTAGGCAGCACCGCTGCCAGCAACGCCGCCTGAGAAGCCGTAAGTCGGCTGGCCGGTTTATGGAAGAAATGCTGCGAAGCCTGTTCCACACCAAAAACGCCGTCACCAAATTCCACGATATTCAGATACACAGTGAGTATCCGGCGTTTGGTCCACACTGTTTCAATACCGACGGTCAGGCCCGCTTCAAGCCCTTTTCTCACCCAACTGCGGCCATCCCAAAGGAACAGGTTCTTGGCAGTTTGCTGGGATAACGTAGAGGCACCGCGCATTTTGCCGCCATCTTTATCCAGAACGGACTGGATTGCATCCACATCAAAACCCCAGTGCTCAGGGAATTTCTGATCTTCAGCAGCCATCACTGCAAGCGCCATTGGTGAGGAAATCTCACTCATCGGCACCCAGTCTGAATGTGCGACATAGCCAAAATCACCGGTCAGCCAGGCTGAAACCTGCCGCTCCACCATGACTGCGGACAAAGGGACCGGCAGAAATGAAAAAAGAAGAATGCCCGCTACCCATAAGCAGAGTAACAGTATCAGCGCACGTTTCAGCCATAAGGCCGGCTTGCGCAAAAGGCCCTTTCGAGTAATTTTATTCATTTAACGCTTTCCACAACACATCCGACCATCTAATCAATCTCGAGAATAATCTGCAAGATCAGGCTAGCGAAATGCAAATTAATAGTGCTAACAATTGAGCAATATGAATGAAACTTTTGCTTACATTCAGAGCGGAAAATTCCTATTTACCCACTACCATCAAGGAGTTCCGGAAAACTGCCTGAAATTCCTGCTTTTTTCATGCCGATGCATTTTTAAACGATAAAGTAAAATGTTTGTGAAAAAATTTGCAAACAATACGTAAGAAAGTCTTATGTATATCTATTGGGAAAGTGAATAAATTCTCATCGATTATTCCACATCAGGCGAACCCCCTAAGCCAAATCCGCCACCTGTAAACCATAACAAATCAGCAGTGTGTACGTCTTTTTCACAGACAAAAAATGCAGTAACCTAAGTGAAATTTTTTCATTTGAAATAAATTCCAGATCTCCTTCGGCCACGAAAATAGCATTTAGGAAATAATCACCCATAACCGATGAATTACAATCATTTACCAGTGATTTTGCATTTTAGATAACCGGTTTCATAGCCGGTTATGTTGCAAAATCACTGGCTAAACAGCCTGTGATTGTTCACTTCCATAAGTAAAATTGCATGTCACCAGTACAACATCAGTAGGGTTCATTTGTATTCTGTCAAAAATCCTGCGATAAAGGCTTGATGTTTTGTATAGACAAAGACTAATCTACATCACAGTTTTTAATGAATGTTGTAACAGTTCTGCTTATATTTGTTATGTTGATTGCTACAGGATGTATTAGACTTTAAGACTGAATTCCAAGACCTGCGAAAACCGAACCCTAAAAACTATCGTGGGTTACCTCTTTCCCTGGTGTTGGCGCAGTATTCGCGCACCCCGGCCTCGGCTGGGGTTATTTTTTTTCAGCGTTTGCTGTCCAGTCGCGTAACACTTTGATGTCATTGCGCCACTCGGCCTTCAGCTCATCAATCCATTCTTGTACGTTATCCCACCACGCCGGCAGCGTCGGGGTCTGAATCTGTTGCGCCAGTTGCTGTAAATGCTTCAGGCCAACGGAACCCGCAGCGCCTTTGATTTTGTGCCCTTCCTCTGCAATGCCTTTTTGGTCGCGCGCCGTCATGTTTGAATCGAGAACCGCGAGATAACCCGGCATCATCTTTTCAAACATATCTGCACTTTGATAAATCAGTTTCGCGCCCACCAGATCGATGTACTGCTCAAGCATGGCGGTATCAAGCAACGATTCGCTGTCTTTCATCACTACAGGCTCCTTTTCTGAAACGGGAACTTCAGGCTGATGATCCCAAAACTGCTGGATCATCGCAGTCAGCGCGGAAACAGACAGCGGCTTGCTCAGCACGTCGTCCATTCCTGCATCAAGATATTCTTTTTTGTCTTTCAGCACGTTCGCCGTCAGCGCAATCAGCGGCGGCAGATGCTTACCGGCGTAATCAGTGCGTAACTTACGGGCAATATCCAGACCGGTCATATCCGGCAGCTGAATATCCAGCAAGACCAGATCAAATTCGTCAGGATCAAACATCTCCAGCGCGTCGTGCCCGTTCATGGCCACTTCCACGCTGTTGCCCAGTTTCTCCAGCACCGAACGCGCCACGATGACGTTCAGCTCGATATCTTCCACCAGCAGCACATGCAGCGCCGGGAGTGGCATATCTTCTTCTTCGTCCACCTGTTCTGCCGGTGCATCAAGTTTAGGCGCACGCACGGTGAGCGTGAAGCTGGAGCCCTGACCCGGCACGCTGCTGACAGTAATATCACCGCCCATCGTCTGCGCCAGACGTTTGGATACCGCCAGCCCGATGCCCGTACCGGTCGCCGGTTTGCCGCCATTCTGGTCTTTCACCTGATAATACATGGCGAAAATTTTGTCCTGCTCGTCCTGCGGGATCCCCATCCCGGAATCGCGCACCACAAAACGCAGCATATCGTTCGGCTCGTAATGGACGCTCAGGACAATTTCGCCTTCACGGGTGAACTTGACGGCATTGCCGATCAGGTTCCACAGGATCTGGCGCAGGCGCGTGCCATCCGTGGTGATGCTGCGCGGCAGCGGCAAATCCGGTTCCATCACAAACTTCAGCCCTTTCGGCTGCGCCAGCAGACCGGAGAGGTTTTCCAGATCTGACAGGAACTCCGTGAAATCCACCGGCTGATTATCGAGCTGCACTTTGCGGCGCTCGATTTTGTCCATTTCGATAATGTCGTTGAAGATATTGCCGAGCGTGATCGCACTGACGTGAATCGTTTTCAGATAGCTGTGCTGTTCTTTGTCCAGCTCGGTATCGAGCAGAATGCGGCTCAGCCCGACAATGCCGTTAAGCGGCGTACGCAGCTCGTGGCTGATAGTGGAGATAAAGGTAGTCTTCTCACGGCTGGCATTCTCTAACGCGTCCTGATAGCGCTTACGCTCGGTAATATCGCGACCAAAGCCCATCAGGCCATGTCGTTTACCGATACGGTCATAGAACGGTACTTTACGCAGTTCAAAGCAGGCTTTGCGCCCGTCCGGATAGACCAGCCATTGTTCGTACGTCAGGGAAACGTTGTGACGGAATACCTTCTCGTCGGTTTCGACCACTTTCTCGGCGATGTCCGCAGTATAGACGTCGCTGGGGGTGAGGCCGATCAGCTGCTTCTCGCTTTTACCGGTCAGCAATTCCATCGCACGGTTACAGCCGGAGAATTCTTTGTCTTCGTTGCGGTAATACACCAGATCTGGTGAGGCATCGAGGAAAGAGCGTAATAATGCAGATTGCTGGCTCAGTTCGATCTGTGCCTGTTCACGATGCTGCATTTCCAGTTTCAGCTTATCGACCACTGCCAGACGCGCTTCTTCCGCTTTCACACGGTCGGCAATTTCCTGATTCAGCTGCGTAATGTTGTCTTTGAGCTGCTGATTCAGTTCGAGGTCGCGATGGCGCATCTCTTCCAGCTTATCCACCAGGCGCGCTAAACGCTGACGCGACTCTTCGAGCTGCTCAACCACCACCGACAGGAAGTAGACTGCCCAGGGGGTGATCAGCAAACCAAAGAAGATGGAACGAACGACGTCGATACTTTCCACCTGCCCGCGCAGGAGCATGGTGACGGCCATCTGGACAATCATCGCCAGCACCACCAGCGCAGAGGCCAGCAGCAGTGAGAATCTCACCAGCCCCAGCTTGACCATCAGATCGACATAATACTGCGCTAAAACCCGGATTTGCTTCATAACGGTTCCCTTAAAACGAAGACGCCTGAATCATACCGCAAAACCTCACCGGCGTGATGGCGGGGTCATCATTGAGCGTGAAGTTTGTGAGATGCACCGAACAAGGGCTGGTCATGGTGCAATGCAGGAAATAAGGGCAGAGTTATTGACTATTTTGCAGGGTGATATTATTAATATCGGCCGGCCTTATCAGGCTGATAAAGTCGCCAAATGCCCTGTGGCTAACATCTTTTCCTTTAATCCTCCGAATTCTTTCCCTCTCGGCGCTTTTGGCGCAGGCATAACTATTCATTATTACTGCAAATAAAGTCATTCCCGGCAATATGAATAATTCTTATTACAAACCCCGCTCAGACACATTATTACTGTCACGTTAAAAACAGTGACAAACCGCATGCCCGCAGAGTTTTCCAGTATAAAATACTGGTAATTAAGCACCTGCCAGCACGGTGCGGAGATCTGAAGCTTTTCCTATAGTGAGTCAGCTCACACTTTGCACGCTTTACCACACCGATATTATGCCATTAAAAAGGCAATCTAATTTTTATATATCAATGAGTTAAACTCTTTTATATCACTTTTAATATAAGTTAATTCGCCATTTGACCTGATGGGGCTTTCTCGCTAAGTTGGGAGTCCGCTGGAAGCAATCTCGACGGGTGAGCAACTCGTCATATTTATGCAGTAATTGAAGACTCCCTCATTAAAACAAGTCAACCACCACTTGTGAGAACCATCACGAGAGGCCTTTGACGGAGATGTCCGGGCAATCAACGCACCGCAAGAGTGCGCGAAATTGCGGACAAACTCTGTGAATAAGACCGCTCGCGATTGGTGTGAGAGTCTCGCAGAGCCTGGGGAGGTTCACGTTATGTTGTACGATAAATCCCAAGAGAGGGACAACTGTGGTTTCGGCCTGATCGCCCATATAGAAGGCGAACCTAGCCATAAGGTCGTGCGTACTGCAATTCACGCACTGGCCCGTATGCAACACCGTGGCGCGATCCTTGCTGACGGCAAGACCGGCGACGGCTGTGGCCTTCATTTACAGAAACCTGATCGCTTCTTCCGCATGATTGCCGAAGAACGTGGCTGGCGTCTGGCGAAAAACTACGCGGTGGGCATGTTGTTCCTCAGCAAAGATGAAAAAGAAGCTGAGGCGAGCCGCCGCATTGTAGAAGAAGAATTGCAAAACGAGACGCTGTCCGTGGTGGGCTGGCGTGACGTTCCGACCAATCCGGACGTACTCGGTGAAATCGCGCTTTCCTCCCTGCCTCGTATCGAACAAATTTTTGTCAACGCGCCTGCCGGATGGCGTCCGCGTGACATGGAGCGCCGCCTGTATATGGCGCGCCGCCGCATTGAGAAACGCATTCAGGATAAAGACTTCTATGTGTGCAGTTTCTCCAACGTGGTCACGATCTATAAAGGCCTGTGTATGCCTGCGGATCTGCCACGCTTCTATTTAGACCTGGCCGACCTGCGTCTGGAATCAGCCATCTGCTTGTTCCACCAGCGTTTTTCGACCAACACGGTGCCGCGCTGGCAGCTGGCTCAGCCTTTCCGCTATCTGGCGCACAACGGCGAAATCAACACTATCACCGGTAACCGCCAGTGGGCGCGTGCCCGCGCGTACAAATTTAAAACGCCGCTGATCCCCGATTTGCAGGACGCGTCGCCTTTCGTGAACGAAACCGGTTCGGATTCCAGCTCGCTGGATAACATGCTGGAGCTGTTCCTGGCCGGCGGGATGGACTTGCTGCGCGCCATGCGTTTGCTGGTGCCGCCAGCCTGGCAGCAAAACCCGGATATGGACGACGACCTGCGCGCGTTCTTCGACTTTAACTCCATGCACATGGAGCCGTGGGACGGCCCGGCCGGTATCGTGATGTCAGACGGCCGTTATGCCGCCTGTAACCTCGACCGTAACGGTCTGCGCCCTGCGCGTTATGTCATCACCAAAGATAAGCTGATCACCTGTGCGTCCGAAGTCGGGATCTGGGATTATCAGCCGGACGAAGTGGTCGAAAAAGGCCGCGTCGGACCGGGTGAACTGATGGTGATCGACACCCGCAGCGGCAAGATCCACCACTCCGCTGAAACCGATAACGACCTGAAAGGCCGCCATCCTTATAAGCAATGGATGGAGAAAAACGTTCAGCGTCTGGTGCCGTTCGAAGACCTGCCGGAAGATCAGGTCGGCAGCCGCGAGATGGAAGACACGTTACTGGAAACGTTCCAGAAACAGTTCGGCTACAGCAGCGAAGAACTCGATCAGATCATCCGCGTACTGGGTGAAAACGGTCAGGAAGCCGTCGGCTCAATGGGTGACGACACGCCATTCGCCGTGCTTTCCAGCCGTCCGCGTATTGTATATGACTACTTCCGTCAGCAGTTTGCGCAGGTCACCAACCCGCCAATCGATCCGCTGCGTGAAGCGCACGTGATGTCTCTGGCGACCAGCATTGGCCGCGAGATGAACGTGTTCTGCGAAGCCGAAGGTCAGGCTCACCGTCTGAGCTTTAAATCGCCAATCCTGCTGTGGTCTGACTTTAAACAGCTCACCACGCTCGACAGCAAACACTATCGCGCTGAAACGCTGGATCTGACTTACGATCCGAGCGAACAAAACATGGAGCAGTTCGTCCAGAAACTCTGTGACGAAGGCGAACAGAAAGTGCGTAACGGCGCGGTTCTGCTGGTGTTGTCTGACCGCAATATCGCGCCGAACCGTCTGCCGCTACCTGCGCCAATGGCCGTCGGCGCGCTGCAACTGCGTCTGGTTGAGAAAAGCCTGCGCTGCGATGCCAACATCATTGTTGAAACCGCCAGTGCCCGCGACCCGCACCATTTCGCCGTACTGATTGGTTTCGGTGCGACTGCGGTTTACCCGTATCTGGCCTACGAAACGCTGGCCAAACTGGTCGATACGCAGGTTATCGAGAAGAAATACCGTGAAGTGATGCTGAACTACCGTAACGGCATCAACAAAGGCCTGTACAAGATCATGTCCAAAATGGGCATTTCAACCGTTGCCTCTTACCGCTGCTCAAAACTGTTTGAAGCGGTCGGTCTGGCGAAGGATCTGTGCAACACCTGTTTCAACAGCGTGGTCAGCCGTATCGGCGGTGCCGGTTACAGCGATTTCGAACAGGATTTGCTGAACCTGTCTAAACGCGCGTGGCTGAAACGCAAAACACTGGATCAGGGCGGCCTGCTGAAATTTGTCCACGGCGGCGAATATCACTCCTATAACCCGGACGTGGTCACTACCCTGCAAGCCGCAGTGAACAGTGGTGATTATGACGATTACAAAAAATACGCCAAACTGGTTAACGAACGTCCGGTTGCCACACTGCGTGACCTGCTGAAAGTGACACCAAAAGGCCAGCCAATCCCTGTGGATCAGGTTGAACCGGCGGAAGGTTTGTATACCCGTTTCGATACCGCAGCGATGTCTATCGGTGCGTTAAGCCCGGAAGCGCATGAGTCTCTGGCTGAAGCGATGAACAGCATCGGCGGACGTTCGAACTCCGGCGAAGGCGGCGAAGATCCTGCGCGTTACGGCACCAATAAAGTGTCCCGTATCAAACAGGTGGCTTCCGGTCGTTTCGGCGTGACACCGGCGTATCTGGTGAATGCTGACGTTATTCAGATCAAAGTCGCACAGGGTGCAAAACCAGGCGAAGGTGGTCAGTTGCCGGGTGACAAAGTGACGCCATACATCGCGAAACTGCGTTATTCCGTGCCGGGCGTGACCCTGATTTCTCCACCGCCGCACCACGATATTTATTCTATCGAGGATCTGGCACAGCTGATTTTCGACCTGAAACAGGTCAACCCGAAAGCGATGATTTCGGTGAAACTGGTGTCTGAGCCGGGCGTCGGCACTATCGCGGTCGGTGTGGCGAAAGCCTACGCGGATCTCATCACTATTGCCGGCTACGATGGCGGCACCGGCGCAAGCCCGCTGTCCTCGGTTAAATATGCCGGTTGTCCATGGGAACTGGGTCTGGTGGAAACACAACAGGCACTGGTCGCCAACGGCCTGCGTCACAAAATCCGTCTGCAGGTGGATGGCGGTCTGAAAACGGGCCTCGACATCATCAAGGCCGCGATTCTGGGTGCAGAAAGCTTCGGTTTCGGTACCGGACCGATGGTCGCGCTGGGTTGTAAATACCTGCGTATTTGTCACCTGAACAACTGCGCAACAGGCGTGGCAACTCAGGACGACAAACTGCGTCGCAACCATTATCACGGCCTGCCAGAACGCGTAGTGAACTACTTCAAGTTCATCACGCAGGAAACCCGTGAAATCATGGCCGAACTGGGCGTCAGCCAGCTGGTGGATCTGATTGGTCGCACCGATTTGCTGACTGAGCTGGACGGTTTCACCGCCAAACAAAACAATCTCGACCTTTCTGCGATGCTGGCGACTGCCACGCCGCATGAAGGCAAAGCGGTGTACTGCACCGAAAGCAACCCGGCGTTCGACAAGGGTCAGCTGAACAAAGACATTCTGGAACAGGCCGCGCCGCACATCGATTCTAAGCAGAGCAAAGCGTTCTACTTTGATATCCGCAACACTGACCGCTCTGTGGGTGCAATGTTGTCAGGTGCAATTGCTGAGAAACATGGCGATCAGGGCATGGCGGCTGATCCGGTGCGTATTAACTTCAACGGTACCGCGGGCCAGAGCTTCGGCGTCTGGAACGCAGGCGGAGTCGATTTGATGCTGACCGGCGACGCGAACGACTACGTGGGCAAAGGCATGGCCGGTGGCCGTATTGCCATCCGTCCGCCAATCGGTTCCGCGTTCCGCAGCCACGAAGCCAGCATCATCGGTAACACCTGTCTGTACGGCGCAACCGGCGGTAAGTTGTTTGCAGCGGGTCGTGCGGGTGAACGCTTCGCAGTCCGTAACTCCGGTGCGATCACTGTCGTCGAAGGCATTGGCGATAACGGTTGTGAATACATGACCGGCGGTATTGTGTGTGTGCTGGGTCGTACCGGCGTCAACTTCGGCGCAGGCATGACCGGTGGTTTCGCTTACGTTCTTGATGAAGACGGCGAATTCCGCAAACGTGTTAACCCGGAGCTGGTTGAAGTCCTGGAAGTGGCCGAACTGGCTATCCATGAAGAGCATCTGCGCGGTTTGATCATCGAACACGTACAGTTGACCGCATCGACCCGTGGTGAAGAAATTTTGGCGAACTGGCCGGAATGGGCGCCTAAATTTGCCCTGGTAAAACCGAAGTCCAGTGATGTCAAAGCATTGTTGGGTCACCGTAGTCGTTCCGCAGCTGAGCTGCGGGTACAAGCGCAGTAAGAGGTTAAGATGAGTCAAAACGTTTATCAATTTGTCGACTTACAGCGTGTTGATCCGCCGAAAAAAGCGCTGAAGATCCGTAAAATTGAGTTTGTGGAAATTTACGAGCCGTTCTCAGCAACTCAGGCCGCATCGCAGGCAGACCGCTGTCTGTCCTGTGGTAACCCTTACTGCGAATGGAAATGCCCGGTTCACAACTACATTCCGAACTGGCTGAAGCTGGCGAACGAAGGTCGCATCATGGAAGCCGCCGACCTCGCGCACCAGACCAACAGCCTGCCGGAAGTCTGCGGACGCGTTTGCCCGCAGGACCGTCTGTGCGAAGGTTCCTGCACCCTGAACGATGAGTTCGGTGCGGTCACCATCGGTAATATCGAGCGCTACATCAACGACAAAGCCATCGAGATGGGCTGGCGTCCGGATATGTCTCACGTGCAGCCAACCGGCAAACGTGTAGCGATCATCGGTGCAGGTCCGGCAGGTCTGGCTTGTGCGGACGTGCTGACCCGTAACGGTGTGAAGGCGGTGGTTTACGATCGCCATCCGGAAATCGGCGGCCTGCTGACTTTCGGTATTCCGGCCTTCAAGTTGGAAAAATCAGTGATGACCAAGCGTCGCGAAATCTTCACTGAGATGGGTATCGAATTCCAGCTCAATACGGAAGTCGGCAAAGACATCACCATTGATGCGCTGCTGGCGGAATACGATTCTGTGTTCCTCGGCGTCGGCACTTATCAGTCCATGCGCGGTGGTCTGGCGAACGAAGATGCGCCGGGCGTGTACGATGCCCTGCCGTTCCTCATCGCTAACACCAAGCAGCTGATGGGCTATGATGACAGCCAGGAAGAGCCTTACGTGACGATGGACAAGAAACGCGTCGTGGTGCTGGGCGGTGGTGATACCGCCATGGACTGCGTGCGTACGTCAATTCGTCAGGGCGCAACCCATGTGACCTGTGCATACCGTCGTGATGAAGAGAACATGCCGGGCTCGCGTCGTGAAGTGAAGAATGCGCGCGAAGAAGGTGTGGATTTCAAATTCAACCTGCAACCGCTGAGCATCGAACTGAACGATTCAGGCCGCGTATGTGGCGTGCGCATGGCGCGTACCGAACTGGGCGCACCGGATGCACATGGCCGCCGTCGTGCAGAAATCGTGGCGGGTTCCGAACATGTGATGGAAGCGGATGCCGTGGTGATGGCGTTTGGTTTCCGCCCACACAAAATGGAATGGCTGGCAGCCCATGACGTCGAGTTGGACACGCAGGGACGTATCGTAGCCCCTGAAGGCAGCGACAACGCCTTCCAGACCAGCAACCCGAAAATCTTCGCCGGTGGCGATGCGGTTCGCGGTTCCGATCTGGTCGTCACGGCGATTGCCGAAGGCCGTAAGGCAGCAGAAGGCATCATGAACTTCCTCGAAGTCTGATCCGGTCTGTCGTAAAAACGGGGCTGCCAGCGATGGCAGCCCCGTTTTTTTTAACCGAACGCAATCAGTACAGGCGAAATGAGAGGCCCATGAATTCAGGGCAATAAAAAACCCCGCGAATATCGCAGGGTTTAAGCGTAAAACAGGGCTGAGTCGGGTTGTTATTTCACAACACGCAATGCCGGGCGACCACCGCGTGGCGGAGCCGGCGGCTCATCATCCGGATCTTCTTCAGCCACATCTGGCAAATCGCCATCAATGACTGACATAGTCGGCTCTGTCGGCTCATCCGCGCTCAGGTCGCCGTCAAAGGCGCCTTCAGCTTCATAAGCAGGTTCAGGTTCGAACATGGTACCGGCACCGTTTTCACGGGCGTAAATCGCCAGAACGGCAGCGATCGGTACAAATACGTTACGCGGCACGCCGCCAAAACGGGCGTTAAAGCGTACATCATCGTTACCCAGTTCGAGATTGCCGACAGCACGCGGCGCAACGTTCAGAACGATTTGTCCGTCACGCGCAAACTCCATCGGCACCATCACGCCAGGCATCGTCACGTCAACCACCAGATGCGGGGTTAACTGGTTGTCGAGCAACCAGTCATAAAAAGCCCGCAGCAGATAGGGGCGACGCGGAGACATGTCGGTCATCTCCATACCTTAGCCTCGGGTATGCAAACGCATTTCGCGCTCTGCTTCGGTCAGGGAAGCCAGGAAAGCATCACGTTCGAAGACGCGGGTCATGTAGCCTTTCAGCTCTTTAGAACCGGCACCTGACAGCTCAATGCCCAGCTCTGGCAAACGCCAAAGCAGCGGAGCCAGGTAGCAATCGACCAGGCTGAACTCTTCGCTTTTGAAGTAAGGCATGTACGAGAAGATTGGCGCAATCGCCAGCAGCTCTTCACGCAGTTGCTTACGCGCAGCGTCCGCTTCAGTCGCAGAACCTTGCTCAACTTGACGCATCAGCGAATACCAGTCGTTTTCGATGCGGTGCATCATCAGACGGCTCTCACCACGGGCAACCGGATAAACCGGCATCAGCGGTGGATGCGGGAAACGCTCATCAAGATATTCCATGATGATGCGGGATTCGAACAGGGTCAGCTCACGATCAACCAGCGTAGGCACGGTGCGGTAAGGGTTGAGGTCAATAAGATCCTGCGGCAGGTGATCCATCTCAACCTGCTCGATCTCGACACTGACACCTTTTTCCGCCAGTACGATACGTACTTGATGGCTAAAAATGTCGGTCGGGCCGGAAAACAGCGTCATTACCGAACGTTTGTTGGCAGCGACAGCCATGAAAACCTCCAAGTTTATCTAGAATATTACAGCGAGTTATCGCCAGCCTGCAGTTTTTGTCCCGTAGTTTCATAGACAACCATCGGCAAGGCGAACCCAGCCAGGAAGCGCGGCAACGTCAACTGCTCGGCGAATAGGCACAAAAGTGTGTGATAGTTTACCAGATTTTACGCGGGCTGTGGTGGACGGTGAGACGATTTCGTGGGGAATTGTGTGTCAGGAGATCATTTCCCCTGCGATTGCTGAAAAAAAGGCATAAAAAAACCCGGTGAAGCACCGGGTTTTTGACGCTGATTTTCGTGCCGAAGCACTGAGCTGCAAAGCAGCAGAAAATTAACGTTTGGAGAACTGAGGACGACGACGTGCTTTACGCAGACCGACTTTCTTACGTTCAACCTGACGAGCATCACGAGTAACGAAGCCAGCTTTACGCAGTTCGCCACGAAGATTTTCGTCATATTCCATCAGTGCACGGGTAATACCGTGACGGATAGCACCAGCTTGACCGGAGATACCACCACCTTTAACGGTGATGTACAGGTCGAATTTCTCAACCATGTCGACCAGTTCCAGTGGTTGACGAACTACCATGCGGGCAGTTTCACGACCAAAGTACTGTTCCAGGCTACGCTGGTTAATTACGATGTTACCACTACCCGGTTTGATGAAAACACGAGCGGCGGAGCTTTTGCGGCGACCAGTGCCGTAGTATTGATTTTCAGCCATTGCCTATAATCCCGAATTAAATGTCAAGAACTTGCGGTTGTTGCGCCGCATGAGTGTGCTCGTTACCCGCGTAAACTTTCATTTTACGGTACATTGCACGACCCAGCGGGCCCTTTGGCAACATGCCTTTAACCGCGAGTTCGATCACGCGTTCAGGACGGCGAGCGATCATCTCTTCAAAGGTCGCTTGCTTGATACCACCGATGTGGCCGGTGTGATGGTAATAAATCTTGTCGTTACGCTTGTTGCCGGTTACAGCAACTTTTTCTGCGTTCAGAACGATGATGTAATCACCAGTATCAACGTGCGGAGTGTATTCCGCTTTATGTTTGCCACGCAGACGGCGAGCCAGTTCAGTGGCCAGGCGACCTAAGGTCTTGCCGGTAGCGTCAACTACGAACCAGTCACGTTGTACGGTTTCCGGTTTAGCTGTAAAAGTTTTCATTAAAAGCTTACCCAATTAAAGTTACACGTTGGCGAACACCCAAACGCCTATATGTTTTTATAAACCACATAAGAACCCAGGTTTATAAAATAAGTATTGGAGGTTCACACGACCATCGTCCAGCAAACCTACCCCTTCGAATAGCCAATGCTGGCACTTATAAAGTTTCGGGAAAAAAACTTTGTAGTAACGTGGGGTCGCAAGATTATAGAGAAGTCTCCTGCAAAGATCGAACCCTTTTTCGACGAAAAGGAAGATTTCCTTCACGACAGCAGAAGGGTTCGCCATGCAGGATGTACTGCGTGTTCTTATATCACAAATCGAGCAAAATATAATCAGCTAAAAATCACGGCAGATGCGGTCGCTTGAGGTATTCCTCACTTTGCATTTCCTGCAGACGGGACAGGCAGCGCTGATACTCGAATTTCAGCCGTTCGCCCTGATAAATCTCAAACATCGGTGCCGCAGCAGAAACCACCAGTTTGACATGACGCTCATAAAACTCATCCACCAGAGCCAGAAAACGTCGCGCCGAATTTTCATTGTCCGCCTTCATCACCGGCACATTGTGCAGCAGCACGCTGTGATAGATTTTTGACAGCGCAATGTAGTCGAGCTGGCTGCGCGCCTCTTCACAAAGCGTATGGAATTCTATCGCCAGCACGCCATCAACGGCAGCAATCGCCCGCATCGGGCGGTGATTCACTTCCAGCGTGACCGCCTCAGTACCCGCCGAACCGCTGTGATTACCGGTCAGTTTTCCCAGCATACTTTGCATGGCGGCCGTCGTATCCCCGCCCGCCGGAGTCAGCCATAAATTGGCCTGAGTCAGCGTACGCAGGCGGTAATCAATCCCGGCATCCACATTCAGGACATCGCAATATTCTTTAATCAGATCGATAGCTGGCAGGAAACGCGCGCGTTGCAGGCCGTTCCGGTAAAGCGAGTCAGGCGGAATGTTGGACGTGGCGATTAACGTGATCCCACGTGCGAACAGCGCCTGTAGCAATGTCGCCAGCAGCATCGCGTCGGTGATATCCGAGACAAAAAACTCATCGAAACACAGCACGTCGGTTTCCGCTTTGAAACGGTCGGCAATCACTTCCAGCGGATCTTCCTGCCCCTGGAGCTGCGTCAGTTCTTCGTGAACGCGCAACATAAAGCGGTGAAAGTGGAGACGAAGTTTGCGCTCGCCCGGCAGACTGTGGAAAAACAAATCCATCAGCCAGGTTTTGCCGCGCCCGACGCCACCCCACATATATAAGCCCTGAACCGGGCGTTGCGTGGCTTTTGGCGCACTTTTGCCAAACAGTCGCCCAAGCAAGCCACCCCGGCTGGTCACAGGTTCTGCCGCCGGACGGGAAGATAAGGCCTGATAAATAGCGTCGAGCTGGGCAACAGCCTGTTTCTGAACCGCGTCCGGCTGGAACTCGCCAGCATCAACGGCGTTCTGATAAACGAAAAGTGGTGATTTGGGTTGCATCTTAGTTAACGTCCCTGAGAAAAAAATTTTAAGTTTTTCACGTCGTTTAGCCGCTTTTTTGCCGTAGGTTCGCCGCTTTTCCCGGCTGTCTGTGTGCTAAAAAACCATCAGACGGCAGCGATTTTCCCGGCAGGATTCCACTCTGACAAGGTTAACGGTTATAGTGGAGCTATTGCATGACGAATGCGTGTGACAATTACGTTAAAACCATTGTGTAAAAAAGTTAAGTCATAAAAGTTACGTGAAAAAGCCCTGCGGGACAACGAAGTCAAAATAGGAGTCATTATGACCTGGGAGTATGCACTCATTGGATTAGTGGTCGGTATCGCGATTGGTGCGGTAGCGATGCGCTTTGGTAATCGTAAATTACGTGATCAACAAGTCATGAAAAACGAACTGGAGAAAAGCAAAGCCGAACTCGACGAATACCGTCAGGAGCTGGTGGGTCATTTTGCCCGCAGCGCAGAGTTGCTCGATAACATGGCGACAGATTACCGTCAGCTTTATCAGCATATGGCGAAGAGCTCCAACAATCTGCTGCCTGATATGCCAGAGCAGGATAATCCGTTCAACTATCGCCTGACCGGTTCTGAAGCCGATAACGATCAGGTGCCGGTACAAATGCCGCGTGATTATTCTGATGGCGCATCGGGTTTGTTGCGTGGCGAGCGTCCAGTTCGTAAATAACAGACGCTCCTGCCTGCATTATACTCTTTATGCAGGCGTATTTACGGCACATGTTCCGTGCATGTGCCGTTCTCAAGCCCCTTCCCGTGCAGTGAATCATCGTTCTATTGTCCATAACTGACGTCCCTTACAGAAAGCGAGAGAGTTATCGTGATGAAGAAAAAGTCATTTTTGCTCAGTGTGTTAGCTGTTAGCCTTGGATTAACTTTCGCTTCTGCGCCTATGGCGAATGCTGCTTTACCGACACAAGTTCAGGGACAACCTTTGCCAAGCCTGGCACCGATGCTGGATAAAGTGCTGCCGGCCGTCGTGGGCGTTCAGGTTTCCGGCACGCAGCCGCCAAGTGCGGATGTGCCACCGGAATACAAATTCTTCTTTGGTCAGCAAGATCCGGAGCCAAATGCAGGGCCACAGCCTTTTGAAGGTCTGGGCTCGGGCGTTATTATTGATGCCGCTAAAGGCTATGTACTCACCAACAATCACGTCGTGAATAACGCTGACAAGATCAGCGTTCAGCTCAACGATGGCCGCGAATATAAAGCCAAGCTCATCGGTAAAGACGATCAGTCTGACATCGCCGTCATCCAGCTGATCGATGCGAAAAATCTCACACAAATCACTATGGCCGATTCAGATAATCTGCGCGTGGGCGATTTTGCGGTCGCCGTCGGCAACCCCTTCGGGCTCGGTCAGACCGTGACGTCCGGTATTGTGTCTGCTCTCGGTCGCAGCGGCCTGAACCTTGAAGGGCTGGAAAACTTTATTCAGACCGATGCCTCGATTAACCGCGGCAACTCCGGCGGTGCCCTGCTCGACCTGAAAGGTGAACTGATTGGCATCAATACCGCCATTATTTCTTCCCAGGGTGGCAGCGTCGGTATCGGCTTTGCCATCCCGGTGAATATGGCGAAAAACCTCAGCCATCAGCTGATTGAATTTGGCGAAGTGAAACGTGGCCTGCTGGGGATCCGCGGCAGTGAAATGACGGCGGAACTGGCACAGGCATTTAAACTCGACAGCCAGCGTGGCGCATTCGTCAATGAAGTGCTGCCTGATTCGGCGGCAGCAAAAGCCGGGATTAAATCCGGTGACGTGCTGGTCACACTTCAGGGCAAAAAGCTGAGCAGCTTTGCAGAATTACGTGCAAAAGTCGGTACCGCCGGTCCGGGCGTTACCATGCAGATTGGTTTGCTGCGCGATGGCAAACCGATGACCGTGAACGTCACGCTGGATAAAAGCCCGGCCGTGGAAGTCAGCATTGAGAAACTCAATCCTGCCTTGCAGGGTGTGACACTCAGCGATCCGGCAGATAAAAATGCTAAAGGCGTGCATGTCGATGACGTGAAGAAAGGCACACCGGCTGATCAGATAGGTCTGCAAAAAGACGATGTGATTATCGGCGTAAACCGTGAGCCGCTTGAGAATCTTGCCGCCTTCCGCAAAATTCTGGAAAGCAAACCGGACCTGATTGCGCTGAGCATTGTGCGTAAAGGGCAGAATATCTACTTATTCATGCCGTAAAGCGTTGAAAATCGGACGCAGGTGCTGCTGCGTCCGATTAACTCATGCTATTCTTCCCTCACTTTTTATCTCGCATCCCATACACCCATGTTTGTTAAGCTATTGAGATCCGCTGTTATCGGCCTGATTGTTGCTGGCATTTTGCTGGCGGCGGTACCTATGTTGCGTAAAAACATCACAGACCCGCTGTTCGAACGCAATTTCACCCAAACCAGCGAAGAACCTGTCAGCTATAACTCGGGCGTTCGTCACGCGGCTCCTGCCGTCGTGAACGTCTATAACCGCAACATGGGCAACAGTTCGCAAAACGAACTGGCCATTCGCACGCTGGGTTCCGGCGTTATCATGAATGACAATGGCTATATCCTGACCAACAAGCACGTCATTAATAATGCCGATCAGATCATCGTGGCGCTACAAGATGGCCGCGTATTTGAAGCCTTGCTGGTGGGTTCTGACAGCCTGACTGACCTGGCGGTACTCAAAATCAACGCCGGTAATCTGCCGGTGATCCCGATTAACTCACACAGGACTCCGCATGTCGGTGATGTCGTGATGGCGATTGGGAACCCGTATAATCTCGGGCAGACCGTCACACAAGGCATTATCAGTGCCACCGGTCGTATCGGTCTGAGCCCGTCCGGTCGCCAGAACTTCCTGCAAACCGATGCCTCAATCAACCAGGGGAACTCCGGCGGTGCGCTGGTGAACTCACTGGGTGAGCTGATGGGGATTAATACGCTGTCATTTGACCAGAGTAATGACGGTGCGACGCCGGAAGGCATTGGCTTTGCAATCCCGACAGCGCTGGCCACCAAAGTGATGGGCAAGCTTATTCGTGATGGTCGCGTCATTCGCGGTTATATCGGCATCAGCGGCCGCGAGGTATCGCCTCTGCACGGGCCGAACAGCGGACTGGATCGCATTCAGGGGATTGTGGTTAATGAAGTCACCCCGAACGGTCCGGCGGCAAATGCGGGTATGCAGGTGCGCGATGTGATTGTTAACGTGAATAATAAACCGGCTGTTTCCGCGATTGAGACGATGGATCAGGTGGCGGAAGTCCGCCCTGGCACGGTGATCCCAGTTAAAATCATTCGGGACGGCCAGCAGCTGACTTTGCAGGTCACCGTGCAGGAATATCCTGATCACTGATAGCCGTTGAACACACAAAAAAAGCCGGAAAGGTCTCCCCTTCCGGCTTTTTTATTGCGTCAGGCTCAGGAATTACTCGCCTTTAAAACGCTCGATTTTTGCACCCAGCTGACGCAGTTTATCTTCGATACGCTCATACCCACGATCGATGTGATAAATACGGTCAACGACGGTCACGCCTTCTGCGATACAACCGGCCAGAACCAGGCTGGCGGAAGCGCGCAAATCGGTCGCCATCACCTGAGCGCCAGACAGTTTTTCAACGCCATGACAAATCAGAGTGCTGCCTTCGATTTCAGCGTGAGCGCCCATACGGATCAGCTCAGGAATATGCATGAAACGGTTTTCGAAGATGGTTTCAGTGATAACACCTGTGCCTTCAGCCACCAGGTTCAGCAGGCTGAACTGTGCCTGCATGTCAGTCGGGAAGCCCGGATGCGGCGCAGTACGGAACGTTACCGCTTTGGCACGTTTGCCATGCATGTCGAGACTGATCCAGTCTTCGCCCACTTCGATTTCAGCGCCAGCTTCACGCAGTTTCGCCAGAACGGCATCCAGCGTATCAGGACGGGCTTCACGGCAGACAATTTTGCCACCGGAAATCGCCGCCGCCACCAGGAAAGTCCCGGTTTCAATACGGTCAGGCACTACGCGATAAACACCGCCACCCAGACGTGCAACGCCTTCGATGGTGATTCTGTCGGTGCCCGCGCCGGTGATTTTCGCGCCCAGCGTATTCAGGAAATTCGCAGTATCAACGATTTCCGGCTCACGTGCGGCGTTTTCAATAATGGTGGTTCCTTCGGCCAGTGTGGCGGCACTCATGATGGTGACTGTCGCGCCAACGCTGACTTTATCCATCACGATGTGTGCGCCTTTCAGCCGACCGTCTACGGACGCTTTCACGTAGCCTTCTTCCAGCACGATCGTTGCGCCCAGTTGTTCCAGACCGGTGATGTGCAGGTCAACAGGACGTGCGCCGATAGCACAACCGCCCGGCAGGGAAACTTCGCCACGACCAAAACGCGCCACCAGCGGACCCAGCGCCCAGATGGAAGCACGCATGGTTTTCACCAGATCGTACGGCGCACAAAACTCGTTTACCGCACTGGCATCCACAAAGACCGAACCGTTACGTTCGATTTTGGTGCCCAGCTGGCTCAGCAGTTTGATGGTGGTATCGATATCTTTCAGGTGAGGAACGTTCTGGAGTTCAACAGGTTCTTCAGCAAGCAGTGCGGCAAACAAAATAGGAAGTGCTGCATTTTTTGCACCAGAGATAGTGACTTCGCCGCTTAGACGAGTCCCACCCTGTACACGAAATTTATCCATTATGACTGCTCTCTATTCATTTAAACGACAGGTCAGATATGAGGAAGCTGCCGGAACTCCGGCAGTCTTATAAACCGCTCAGTTTACGGTCACGCGCCCATTCTTCAGGGGTATAAGCCTTGATAGACAGTGCGTGGATTCGGTTGTCGGCGATGTATTCCATCAGCGGGGCGTAAACGGTCTGTTGTTTTTTCACGCGGCTCATGCCATCAAACATCGCACCAACGACAATGGCCTGAAAATGACTGCCATCGCCAGTAATGTGGGCTTCGTCCAGTGCCAATGCGTTCATCAGCACATCTTTAATTTCACTCGTTTCCATAGGGGATCTATTCTTCTGAAGAATCATAACAGCCCGATATCTTATAGGGATCGGCGCAATTCTTAAACCACGAAAAAGCCCCTGAGCAAGAGTTTCGCACAGGGGCTTTGGAGAGCGTCAGGCGACGGTACGTCTTCAGCCGCCTAACTTACCGGAACTGCTGGCTTATTTGCTCAGGCAGCCGGAATAATGTCCTGCAGATTGTAGAGCGCAATCAGAGTATTCAGTCTGTCGGTGATACCAGCCACCGTCAGAGAAACGCCCTGCTGGCTGGCCTCTTCACGCAAATGCACTAACAGCGCCAGACCGGAAGAATCCACACGCTCCAGCCCGGAAACATCCAGACAGGTAATCCCGGACATCAGCTTTTTGCGCGCATCCCAGAAGGGGACCAGCGTTTCGCGATCCAGTTCACCGTGCAACGTCAGTCGCGGCGGCTGCGATTCCCAGCGCAATGCTTCACTCATTTTTTATCCAGGGTAATCGGTTCTGCAGCAGCTTGTTTCAGACGCGCAGTCAGACCATCAATCCCTTTCTGACGCAGGATATCCGCCCATTCGTTTTGCTTGGTCGAAATCATACTGACGCCTTCGGCGATCATGTCGTATGCCTGCCATTCGCCGGTACGGCTGTTTTTACGCCACTGGAAATCCAGACGTACTGGCGGACGACCGTTCGGATCGGTAATGGTCACGCGGATAGCAATGATGTCTTTATCTGCGTAAGACTGTTCCGGCTGTACGGTATAATTCTGGCCGTTGTACATCGCCAGCGCCTGACCATAAGCCTGTTGCAGATAGTCAGAGAACGCGGCGAAATACGCCTCACGTTGTGCAGGGGTCGCCTGTTGATAGTAGCGACCTAACACCAGCGCACCGGCGTATTTGATCTGCACGTACGGCAGCAGTTCTTCACGCACGATCTGGCGCAGGTAGTTAGGATCCTGCTTGATTTTCGGCTGTTCGGTTTTGAGGCGGGTGAAGGTTTTGTTCGCCGCTTCATTCATCACGCTGTAAGGGTTGGTTTTATCAACCGCGGCATTGGCCAGCGGAGCCATAACCACCAGCAGTGCGGCGATCACTAAACGTTTAAACATAATCATTTCCTCTTTGATGGAGAATCCGTAGTAGCAAGTTCTTAATGAGCAGCCGGTTGTGGAGCCGTGTTAGCGTCTGGCGCAGGGGCAGAATCGCCCGCGGGTGCTGCGGTCGCAGACCCTGCATCCGGATCCGCTTTCCCGTCGCCGCTCTTATAAAGGAACTGGCCAATCAGGTCTTCGAGAACCAGCGCCGATTTGGTGTCCTGAATGACGCCACCGTTTTTAAGGATAGTCGTTCCCATGTCAGGGTCTTCAAAACCAATGTTCAGCGCCAGGAATTGCTCGCCCAGTAAACCCGAGGTGCGGATAGCCAGCGTACTGGTACTCGGGATCTGGTTGTACTTCTGGTCAATATCCATTTCTACGCGTGGAGAATAGTTTTTATCAAGCGATATGCTGCTGACGCGACCAATCACCACACCGCCGACTTTGACCGGAGAACCGCTTTTCAGGCCGCCGATATTGTCGAAGTCCGCAGAAATGCGGTAAGTCGGGTCAGAGCCGATAGAACGGATGTCGGCCACTTTCAGGCACAGGAATAACACCGCAATCAGTGCGATGATCAAAAATGCGCCTACCCAGATTTCACTCTTTTTCGTTTGCATGGTTTAATTTCCAAACATCAGTGCTGTCAGCACAAAATCCAATCCCAGCACCGCCAGTGACGAATGCACCACAGTACGTGTCGTTGCCCGGCTGATCCCTTCGGACGTCGGTATCGCATCATAGCCATTGAACAACGCAATCCAGGTCACGGTGATAGCGAAAACAAGGCTTTTAATCAAGCAGTTAAGCAGGTCAGTCCGCCAGTCTACGGAAGTTTGCATCGCTGACCAGAAGAATCCGCTATCGATGCCTTTCCAGTCCACGCCGACCAGCGATCCGCCCCAGATCCCGACTGCGACAAAAATCGCCGTCAGCAGAGGCATGGAAATCAGGCCAGCCCAGAAACGCGGTGCCACAACGCGGCGCAGCGGATCGATAGCCATCATTTCCAGACTGGAAATTTGCTCGGTGGCCTTCATCAGCCCCAGCTCAGCGGTCAGGGCTGAACCCGCACGACCAGCAAACAGCAGCGCCGTCACCACAGGACCCAGCTCACGCAGCAGGGAAAGCGCCACCATCATACCGAGGCTGGCCTCAGCGCTGTAGGTGGTTAAAATCAGGTATCCCTGCAAGCCCAGTACCATGCCGATAAACAGGCCGGAAACCAGGATGATCAGCAGGGAAAGCACGCCAACGCTGTAGAGCTGCTTGATCAGCAGCGGCCATTGTTTGGCAAATTGCGGCTTACCGACCAACGCCCGAAAGAGCATCAGACCGGCACGGCCAAAAGACGCACAGGTGTTTATTCCACGGCGCCCGACAGAGGCTAAGGCCCTATTTATTTTCAAAACAAGGTACATTTATCAGGAACTCCATTATCCGAGCAGCTCGGTTTTGTAATCACCGGCAGGAAAACGGAAAGGCACCGGTCCGTCGGCAATACCGTCGAGGAACTGGCGAACTCGCGGATCAGGGTTATTTTGCAATTCCTCTGGTGTACCTTCAGCAATGACATGCTGTGCCGCCACAATATACGCATAATCCGCAATACTGAGTACTTCAGGTACGTCATGAGAGACGACGATACACGTCACGCCCAGCGCATGGTTAAGTTCATCGATAAGCTTCACCAGCACGCCCATAGTGATCGGATCCTGACCCACAAAAGGCTCATCAAACATGATGAGTTCCGGATCAAGCGCAATCGCACGCGCCAGCGCTACACGACGCGCCATCCCGCCAGACAACTCAGCAGGCATCAGGTCGCCGGCACCGCGTAACCCTACCGCTTCGAGTTTCATGGTCACGGTGCTGCGCAGCAGTTCTTCCGGTAATTTACTGTGCTCACGCAACGGAAATGCCACATTCTCGAACACGGTCAGGTCAGTAAACAATGCACCGGACTGAAACAACATGCTCATTTTCTTGCGGGATTCGTACAGCTTACGGCGTGACAACGTCGGAATGTTGTCTCCGTCGAACCAGATTTCCCCACGACTGGGCGCAAGCTGCCCGCCGATCAGGCGCAGCAAGGTGGTTTTACCGATCCCCGAAGGCCCCATAATGGCGGTGACTTTGCCGCGTGGCACGGTCATATTGATCTCTTCGAAAATGGGACGATCGCCGCGCACGAAGCTCATGCCCTTGATCTCAACCAGATTCGATTCGCTTTGACTCATTCAGTTTATCCCTTCGGAATACTTTCGCTAAGAATACGTCTGACCCAGATGGGGTGTCGTATAACTTTGGTATTTTTACAAAAACTTACCCCGGTTTCGTTACCAAAGTTGCCATCGTTTTACTTTTCCGCCCCAGACGGTCAAAATCGATGAATTATCATTTTAAATTAAAAGCCTTCATCGTCTAACATACAGGAACCTGCAGGCCTTGTTTTCAGAGAAAATGTTGCCTTAGCTCATGTTGACGAAGGAATCGCCTGCCTGCAAAGGCAACGAACCTCGCATTATACCCAATAAAGGATGTTTCATGCTTCTCGCTATCGTACTGATGATTGTCGGCTTGTTACTGTTAGTTTACGCCGCCGATCGTCTGGTGTACGGAGCCGCAGTGTTGGCACGCTCAATAGGCATACCTCCGCTGGTGATTGGCATGACCGTCGTCGGCGTCGGAATATCTCTCCCGGAACTGGTGGTTTCTACCACAGCCGCCATCAATGATCAGATGGATTTGGCCGTCGGAAACGCAATTGGTTCGAATATCATTAATATTCTTCTGATTTTGGGCGGTGCAGCCCTGATTCATCCACTTTCCGTTCGTTCTGATATATTACGCCGCGAACTCCCTTTATTGTTACTGGTCACAGCACTCTGTGGTTTTGTGCTAAGTGACGGAGAACTCAGCCGGTTTGACGGCATTCTGCTGCTGGCCAGTGCCGCCGTGTTTATGATGCTGGTGATAAAAATCGCCCGCGCGGCCGAAAAAGAAGGGCTGGATACGCTGACGTACGAACAGATGTCCGAACTTCCTCAGGACAGCAGCAACACCGTGGCATTTCTGTGGCTGGCACTGGGCTTTATCATCATGCCGCTGGCGTCGGGCATGATTGTCGACAACAGTACAGTGATTGCCCGTTACTTTGGCGTCAGCGAACTGGTGATTGGCCTGACGGTCATCGCCATCGGCACCAGCCTGCCGGAACTCGCGACGTTTATCGCCGGTGCCATTAAGGGCGAAGATGATATCGCACTGGGCAATATCATTGGTGCGAATATTTTTAATACCTGTCTGGTGCTGGGATTACCCGCGCTGGTTGCGCCAGGCTCGTTCAACCCGGACGCGTTTCATCGCGATTACTGGGTCATGCTGGCGGTCAGTATCGTGCTTTCCGGGCTGTGCCTGATGCGTAAACACCGTATCGGCCATCTCGCCGGCGCACTGTTACTGTGTGGATTTATCGCCTATATGGCGGTTCTGTTCCTGTTACCGGACAGCATTGCCTTCTGAACTTTGTCAGGAACTGACTATGGCTAACGTTAACTTCGCCTCCGACTTTGATTTTCAGGCCGTCGGGCGTGATGTGCTGAAAACAGAACGTGAAGGACTTGAGCAGTTAGATCAATACATTAACGGCGATTTTACCCGTGCATGCGAAAAAATCTTCGCCTGCAACGGCAAAGTCGTCGTGATGGGCATGGGCAAATCCGGCCACATTGGTCGCAAGATGGCAGCGACCTTTGCCAGCACCGGCACACCGGCTTTCTTTGTCCATCCGGGCGAAGCCAGCCACGGTGATCTGGGCATGGTGTCGAAACAGGACGTTGTGATCCTGATTTCCAATTCCGGCGAAGCACATGAAATTCTCGGGCTGATCCCGGTACTCAAACGTCTGGACATCACGCTTATCTGCATGACGTCTAATCCGGAAAGCACCATGGGCAAAGCGGCTGATGTGCATCTTTGCGTGAAAGTCCCCAAAGAAGCCTGCCCGCTGGGTCTGGCACCGACCAGCAGCACCACGGCGGTATTGGTCATGGGCGATGCGCTGGCGGTGGCTTTACTGGAAGCTCGCGGTTTCACACCCGAAGATTTCGCCCTTTCCCATCCGGGCGGAGCACTGGGTCGCAAGCTCTTACTGCGCGTGAGCGATATCATGCACACCGGTGATGAAATTCCGCATGTCAGCCGTGACGCTTCTTTGCGTGATGCCTTGCTGGAAATCACCCGCAAGAATCTCGGCATGACAGTTATCTGCAACGACCTGATGCGAATCGAAGGTATCTTTACCGATGGTGATTTACGCCGCATTTTCGATATGGGCGTTAACATCAACGAAGCCTCGATTGCCGATGTCATGACGACCGGGGGTATCCGCGTCCGCCCTTCTCTTCTGGCGGTGGATGCGCTGAATTTAATGCAGGAAAAAAACATAACCTGCGTGATGGTTGCTGATGGTGACCAGTTGCTGGGTGTGTTACATATGCACGACATGCTGCGCGCTGGCGTAGTTTAATTGAGGAATCCCCTGAATGAGTAATAGCGCAGCCCTGGTGGAAACTTGCTACGGTCCGGTCAGCACGCAAGTGCTGGAACGGGCGAAAGCTATCCGCCTGCTGATTTGCGATGTAGATGGCGTGATGTCTGATGGCCTGATCTACATGGGAAATCAGGGAGAAGAGCTGAAAAGTTTTAACGTTCGCGACGGTTACGGTATCCGCTGCCTGCTGACTTCGGACATTGAGGTCGCGATTATTACAGGCCGCAATGCGAAATTACTGGAAGATCGCGCTGAAACCCTCGGTATACGCCACTTGTACCAGGGACAATCGGATAAGCTTTTGGCCTTCCGCGAACTGTTAGATACACTGTCTTTGCAGGCCGAAGAAGTGGCCTACATCGGTGATGACCTGATCGACTGGCCGGTTATGGCTGAAGTTGGTCTTTCCGTGGCCGTTCAGGACGCGCATCCCATCCTGTTGCCGAAAGCGCATTATGTCACCCGAATTGCCGGCGGACGTGGTGCAGTACGCGAATTGTGCGATTTGATTTTACTGGCACAGGGTAAGCTGGAGGACGCCAAAGGGCTGTCGATATGAGTAAAACAAGACTTTGGATTATTCTGGCGCTGACAGCCATCGTTCTGGTGCTGATCGGCTGGTCAATGTCTGACAACAGCGATGACGTCCAGCCGGCGGTCAACGATCAGGATCCGACCTACCAGAGCTCCCACACCGTCACGATGGTGTACGATCCGCTGGGTAGCCTGACGTATAAACTGGTTTCAGATCAGGTGAAATATTACACCACTGATCAGGTGACATGGTTTACTAATCCGGTAGCGACCATGTACGACAAGAACAAAGTCCCGACGTGGGTGCTGCATTCTGACAAGGCCAAGCTGACTCAGGATAAAATGCTCTATCTTTACGGGCATGTGCAGGCAGACAGCCTGACACCTGAGACTTCTCAGTTGCAAAGAATCAAAACGGACAATGCACGGGTTAACCTGACGACACAGGACGTTGCCTCAGATGATGAAGTAACGCTTTATGGCACAGGTTTTACATCTAACGGCATGAAAATGCGTGGTAATCTGCGTGATAAAACAGCAGAGCTGATCGAAAAGGTAACGACCTCTTATGAAATTCAAAGCAAAAAATAAAATCCGTAATCTCCTGATCGTCAGCTCATTGTTAGCCGTCAGCGTTCCGGCATTCGCCCTGAAAGATGACACGACCAAACCGATTACCATTGATTCGGCTAATCAGGCGCTGGACGTGAATACCAATACCGCGACCTTTACCGGTAATGTGGTGGTAAACCAGGGTACGATCCAGGTTAAAGCGGACAAAGTTGTCGTCATCCGCCCGCAAGGCGTTTCCGGCAAAGAAGTGGTTGAAGGTTACGGTAATCCGGTGACCTTCTATCAGATGCAGGACAACGGCAAGCCGGTAAAAGGCCATGCGCAGAAAGTCCGCTATGAAGTGGAAAACGATCTGGTGACCCTGACCGGTAATGCTTACCTTGAACAGCTCGACAGCAACGTGAAAGGCGACCGTATTACTTATCTGGTGCAGAAACAGCAAATGGAAGCCTTCAGTGATAAAGGCAACCGTGTGACGACCGTTCTGGTTCCTTCGCAGCTGCAACAGAAAACACCTGCAGCGGCGGGCCAGCCGACCAAAAAGAGTAACTGATTTTTATGGCTAAATTAATCGCAGAGAATCTGGCAAAAGCCTACAAAGGCCGCAAGGTCGTTGAAGATGTCAGCCTGATGGTCAACTCCGGCGAAATCGTCGGGTTATTAGGGCCAAACGGTGCCGGTAAAACTACGACGTTTTACATGGTCGTCGGCATTGTGCAGCGTGATGCAGGCCGTATTATCGTCGATGACGAAGACATCAGCTTGTTGCCATTGCATACCCGCGCCCGTCGCGGTATTGGCTATCTTCCTCAGGAAGCGTCCATTTTCCGCCGCCTCAGCGTGTTTGATAACCTGATGGCCGTGTTGCAGATCCGCGACGATCTGAACAAAGAACAGCGTAACGATCGTGCCAATGAACTGATGGAAGAGTTCCATATTTCTCATTTGCGCGATAACCTCGGTCAGTCACTGTCCGGTGGTGAACGCCGTCGTGTTGAAATCGCCCGTGCGCTGGCGGCGAACCCTAAATTCATCCTGCTGGATGAACCGTTCGCCGGTGTTGACCCGATTTCAGTTATCGACATCAAAAAAATCATTGAGCATTTGCGTGACAGTGGCCTCGGCGTACTGATCACTGACCATAACGTTCGCGAAACGCTCGACGTGTGTGAACGCGCTTACATCGTCAGTCAGGGCAAGTTAATCGCCCACGGCACGCCAGCCGATATTCTTGCTGATGAACAAGTTAAACGCGTTTATCTTGGTGAAGAATTCCGTCTGTGATCTGTGCCGCCGGAACCGTGCCTGTTTCGCCTTAAAATGAAACAGGCCGTCTCTGACAGAAGTGTTGCCGTTTTCACTCATCAACGGAAATAAAGCCAAGATATGAAGCAAGGTTTGCAACTCAGATTCAGCCAACAACTGGCAATGACTCCACAGTTACAACAGGCCATCCGCCTGTTGCAATTGTCCACGCTTGAGCTCCAACAGGAGATCCAACTCGCGCTGGAGAGCAACCCTCTGCTGGAACAAACCGACCTTCATGAAGAAATCGACTCGGTAGAAGCCACCGACAGCGAAGGGTTAGATACCCGCGAAGCGCTCGAGCAAAAAGACATGCCCGAAGAGCTGCCACTGGATGCGACCTGGGATGAAATCTATACCGCGGGCACGCCTTCCGGCACCGGTAATGATTACAGCGACGACGAGCTGCCGATTTATCAGGGTGAAACCACCCAGACTCTTCAGGATTACCTGATGTGGCAGGTCGAGCTGACGCCGTTCTCAGATACTGATGCGGCGATTGCGACGTCCATTGTCGATGCGGTCGATGACACCGGTTACCTCACCGTTTCTCTTGACGACATTCTGGAAAGCATCGGGGATGAAAACGTCACGATGGACGAAGTGGAAGCCGTGCTCAAACGCGTACAGCGTTTTGACCCGGTCGGCGTGGCCGCGCGCGACCTGCGCGACTGCCTGCTGATCCAGCTTTCCCAGTATGCGACCGACACGCCTTTCATCACCGAAGCCCGTCTTATCATCAGCGAACATCTGGATTTGCTGGCGAACCATGATTTCCGCGCACTTATGCGATCAACCCGGTTAAAAGAAGATACACTGAAAGGAGCGATGCTCCTGATCCAGTCTCTTGATCCGCGTCCGGGCCAGTCGATCAACACCGGCGAATCCGAATACGTGATCCCGGATGTGCTGGTGCGCAAAGTGTCAGGAGTCTGGACGGTTGAACTCAATTCGGACAGCATTCCGCGTCTGAAGATTAACCAGCAGTACGCCGCGATGGGGAATTCCGCACGCAGCGACAGCGACGGGCAGTTTATCCGCAGCAATCTGCAGGAAGCCAAATGGTTAATCAAAAGCCTGGAAAGCCGTAACGACACGCTGTTGAAAGTCACGCGCTGTATCGTTGAGCAGCAGCAGGCGTTCTTTGAACTGGGTGAAGAATTTATGAAACCTATGGTGCTGGCCGATATCGCCAGCGCCGTAGAAATGCACGAATCGACGATTTCACGCGTCACGACGCAGAAGTTTCTGCACAGCCCGCGTGGCATTTTCGAACTGAAGTATTTCTTTTCCAGCCATGTCAGTACAGACAGCGGCGGCGAGGCATCGTCAACCGCCATCCGGGCGCTGGTGAAGAAATTAATCGCAGCGGAGAATCCTGTAAAACCGCTCAGTGACAGTAAGTTAGCGACCCTGCTTTCCGATCAGGGAATTATGGTTGCACGACGAACCGTCGCCAAATACCGAGAGTCTTTGTCCATCCCGCCCTCAAACCAACGTAAACAGTTAGTTTGACCTCAACAGAGAAGGAAGACATTATGCAGCTCAACATTACCGGACATCACATTGAGATCACGGATCCCCTGAGAGAGTTCATCACGTCGAAGCTGGCCAAGCTTGAGCAGTATTTCGACAGGATTAATCAGGTGTATGTGGTGTTGAGCGTGGAAAAGGTGCAAAAAGTTGCCGAAGCGACTTTGCATGTGAATGGAGGCGAGTTACATGCCACCTCGGAACATCAGGATATGTACGCAGCGATTGACGGACTGGTTGATAAACTGGCCCGCCAGCTGAATAAACATAAAGACAAACTGAAACAGCACTGACATTCATGTAGCCAACCCTGTGCTACAAACCTTCGGGCATCGGCTTGTGACCTTCGGGAAACGAGCCGATATAGCTTTAAGGGTGAAACAGCGCAAAAGTGAAAGATGACATGATCAACGATATAGCAATGCAATTAACGTCGGTGCTTAATGCCGAATGCACCAAAAGCGGCGTTCATTGCGCCAGCAAAAAACGCGCACTGGAAATCATCAGCGAACTGGCCGCCAGACAACTGAATTTGTCGCCACAGGTGATTTTCGACGCTATTTTGACCCGTGAACGCATGGGCAGCACCGGGATCGGTGCCGGGATCGCCATCCCGCACGGTAAGCTGGAAGAAGATACGTTACGTGCCGTCGGCGTGTTCATTCAGCTGGAACAACCGATCGCTTTTGATGCCATCGATAATCAGCCGGTAGACTTACTTTTTGCCTTGCTGGTACCGGCAGATCAATGTAAAACCCATTTACATACATTATCTTTGGTGGCTAAGAAATTAGCTGATAAAACAGTGTGTCGCCGCCTTCGTGGTGCGCAGAGCGATGAAGAACTGTTCCAGATAATGACTGAAAACGAATAAATTGCTGATTCCCGGTACGGTGCCGGGAAAATGAATTCTGAACACTGAATGCCAGGGGAGTGACACCATGGTGCTGATGATTGTCAGCGGCCGTTCCGGTTCCGGGAAATCGGTTGCCCTACGGGCATTGGAAGACATGGGTTTTTACTGTGTGGATAACCTGCCGGTGGTGTTATTGCCGCAGCTTGCCCAGACCCTCGTTGAACGTAATACGTCAGCGGCCGTCAGCATCGACGTGCGTAACATGCCGGAAACCCCGGAAGTTTATGAGTACGCGATGTCACAACTGCCGGAGAGCTTCTCACCGCAGCTGTTGTTCCTTGATGCCGACCGCAACACGCTGATCCGCCGCTACAGCGACACCCGTCGTCTGCACCCGCTTTCCAGCAAAAATCTCTCCCTCGAAAGTGCCATTGATGAAGAAGCCGACTTGCTCGAGCCTCTGCGTTCGTCTGCTGATCTCATCATCGACACGTCCGAAATGTCCGTTCACGAACTGGCAGAAATGCTGCGTACCCGCCTGCTGGGTAAACGCGAACGTGAACTGACGATGGTCTTCGAATCCTTTGGTTTCAAACACGGCATTCCGATTGATGCAGATTACGTGTTCGACGTACGTTTTCTGCCGAACCCGCACTGGGATCCGAAACTGCGTCCGATGACCGGCCTCGACAAACCCGTGGCGGCGTTCCTCGACCGTCATACCGAAGTGCACAACTTTATCTACCAGACCCGCAGCTACCTTGAACAATGGCTGCCGATGCTGGAAACCAACAACCGCAGCTATCTGACCGTCGCCATTGGTTGTACCGGCGGTAAACACCGTTCGGTGTATATCGCAGAGCAACTGGCCGACTATTTCCGTTCCCGCGGGAAGAACGTGCAATCCCGCCATCGCACGCTGGAAAAACGTAAATCATGACGGTAAAACAAACGGTAGAAATCAAAAACCGGTTAGGGATGCATGCCCGTCCGGCGATGAAGTTGTTTGAACTGGTGCAGAGCTTTAAATCAGAAGTGATGCTGCGCAACGGCACAGGCATTGAAGCGGAAGCCAGCAGCGTGATCGCGCTGCTGATGCTTGATTCCCCGAAAGGTCAGAAAATCGAAATCGAAGCCACCGGCCCCGATGAAGAACAGGCGCTGACGGCAGTGGTAAATCTGATCAATTCAGGATTTGACGAAGACTAAGCCCCTTCACTCGTAGCCATAGTCATTGGCGTTGCAGCAAGCGAGAGACAAATCGGTCAGGAACCGATTTGAACAGCGCTCGCGCTGGCCCGCAGGGTGAGCCTCAGGTACGAGGCTCATTAATCCCGATGAGCTGACATCAGTCAGTGATTCGGGTGAACGAACGCCGCTGCGGCGTCAAGGACGCAGGCTAAATGCGGCTTAAACAGTCGATTGCAATGGCCTTGAAGCTTTCAAAATTCTCACTGCTCAGCAAACGGCTCATCGACCGTTCCCGCACAAACGTCACGAACAAATCGTAAATCGCCATCGCTTCTTCGTAATCCGCCTTACTGATCGCCAGCAGGAAAATCACGTGCGCGGTTTCCCCTTCTCCCCAGGCAATGCCCTGCGGCGAGAGCAGCGTAATCACCACGGTTTTCTTCGCCAGCAGTCCCAGAGAGTGCGGCAGCGCAATCCCCTCGCCCAGCATGGTTGAGACAATCTCCTCACGCTCGACCACCGACGGGTAAAACGCCTGATCGACATATCCTTCTTCTTCCAGCTGTGAACACACATGGCGGAACAATTCCGCCTGCGTCATCGGCTCGTTGACGATCATGAAGTGTTTTTCGTCGAAGAATTTTTCCAGCATATACGGGCGCGTACGATCGACCAGCACCAGCTTACCGAGCTGTTCCATCTGGTATTCGGTCGGGAAAGGCGACAACACCACCACCGGCTTATTCTTCTCGGTGATGCGGGCGTTGGAAATAATAAAATCTTCGTCGATATGCTCCAGCTGCTCGTAATCACGCAGCGAAACCACCTGTTTCATCACCAGTTGCGGATACTTACGGTTAATCTGTGCCTGGATCATGCGGATGGTTGAATTGCCGGTGTCGCACACCAGCATCACCTGCGGATGCCGCTGGTAACCGATATTGTAATGCCGCTCCAGCCCGACGCCGATATGCAGCACCAGAAAACCAATCTCGTTTTCACTCAGCGTATAGGGCGTGTATTTTCCCCAGCTGGAGACCGCCGCCAGCGTGACGTCATAGGCCATCGGGTAATGCTGTTTGATATTGTTCAGCAGCGGATTCGGGATATTTATCTGATATTTCACCCGCGTAATCATGGTCTTAATGTGCGTTAGCAGGTCAGCACGCAGTTGCTTATCGCCCTGCAAATCATAGTTATAGTGCGAATTGATATACGACAGAATGTAATCGACCAGCGCTTCGTCATCGTCGGCATTAATGTCGGTCGGCAGAATTTGCTGCACGCGGCGGGCGGCGATATTTACCCGCAGATAAGCTTCCTCAGAGGCCGGAATTTCCTTGCCGACCAGATTTCTGAGCTCAGCCGCCAGACGCACGGAAACCTGCTTCACCGCCGGGTCTCCGTCTTCTGCATCAAAATCGGTCAGCGGATAACCGCCGGTAATGCGTTTGATCGCCACCGCGCAGTACAAGATCAGATACTGCTCGCCCTCATCGGTCAGCTGAACAGAAGACTGCGTCAGCACCTGATGCATAAAGCGTGTCAGCGGCACCAGCGCTTCCGGCTCCAGACTTTCCGCCTTCAGCAGCGGATTCGCCTGTTCTTCGGCATCCAGCTGGAACAGCAGATCGGTCAGACAGGCGCGGATCGCCAGTTCTGCACCGAACAGTTTCATACCGTAGCGCGGTTTGGTTTCGATATTCAGGTGATAGCGAGCCAGATGCTCCCTCACCTCAGCCATATCATTTTGCAGGGTTCCCCGGCTGACAAACCATTCATCGGCCAGATCTTCCAGCTTCAATGAAAAAGCTGAGGTCAAAAAGCGGATCAGCAACGTTTTCACCCGCTCAGCGGCAGTGCGCGGCGTCGGATTCGGTTTGCGTTGCGTCGATTGCTGTAACGTTGAGAAAAGCGTCTGATCGTCAATCCGCAGCTGATACCCGCTGCCACGGTTGTGAACAAACGTCGCACCAAAATCGGCGATGATTTCATTCAGCGCAGTAATATCGGCACGCACCGTGCGCGTCGAAACGGACAGACGTTTTGCCAGTTCATCCTGAGGAAGGGTTTCGGTTTGCAGCGCATCAAACAGTTGCGCCAGACGTTGATTGGGAAATCTCACCATTGTTCTTCCATATTATTGCGGATACGCCCTCTGCGCAGTCACCGGGAAAGTTTCCACGCAGAAGGTTTAGTTCAGACGCAGTACGTTATCAGGGCGCAATCACCATCTGTGACGGACTGCCCACAGCCACATAATCATCAACGAATGACAGTTTGCCGTTTTCGCCAGAAACCTTGAATCTGGTGATGTTATCGCTTCGTTGATTCATTGCGTAAATATATTTGCCGTCCGGTGACAACGTCAGCGTTCGTGGATAATCGCCACGCGTCCAGGTTTCATCACTCCAGGTCACTGCGCCTTCGCCGGTCACGTTAATCTGCGCGATGCTGTTATGCAGACGGTTCGCCACGTACAGATGCCTGCCGTCTTTGCTCAGCACAATCCCTGCCGCAAAGTTGGTGCCTTTGAAACCGGCCGGCAGCGATGACAGGCTGTGCAACTCCGTCAGCGTGCCTTGGGTGGTATCAAAGCGATAACTGGTCAGGGTCGAGGCTTCCTCGTTGATCAGGAAAACCACTTTACCGTTCGGATGGAACACAAAATGACGCGGTCCCGCACCTTCTGAAGAGGCCTTGATGAACGGCGGATCGTTGGCTTCCAGCACGCCGGTTTCGCTGTTGAGTTTCCACTGATAGATCCGGTCAAGCCCGAGATCGGTGGAGAACACAAATTTGCCGGAAGGATCGGTGGCGATCATATGTGCGTGCGGCCCGTTATGGTCGCTGATGGCAAAACTGCCTTCCGCCGCCGCTGCAGGTTTGCCTGCCCCCGCCGGACCGGAATCCTGCTGGCTGTTGCTTGCTTCGCTCAGTTTTCCACTGGCATCCACCGGAAACACTGCCACCACGCCGCTGATGTAGTTCGCCACCAGCAGATGGTCACCTTTTGGCGTCAGCGACAAATACACCGGCCCTGCACCCTGCGAATCCACCTGGTTAATCAGCGTGAGGCTGCCGTCTTCCGGCGCAATGCGGTAGGCCGCCACAGCGCCATGTTTGCCGCCGTTGTAATTATCAATTTCACTGCCGATAAACAGCGTTTTGCCGTCGTGGCTGAGTACCATCTGCGCCTGATTCGGCAGCTGGCTGGCGAGCCTTTTATCACTCAGCGCGCCGGTTTTCGGATCGAATTTAAAGCGGTAGACACCTTCCCCGTTCGGGTTGTAGGTGCCGACGTAAGCAAAATGCGGAGTCGTCGACGTCATTGTTTTTTCTGCTGCATAGAGCGGCATGGCAGACACTGCCAGCATCGCGGAGGTTAAACCTGAAATCAGAAACCAGTTTCTCATACATTTCCTCAGAATTTGGGATATCAGACAAACGAGAGAACCCAGCACCCGCTCAGTCGCTGAGGGATGCAGGGTGTTTAACCGCGCAGACGGCTTACCGCGCAGGAAAGGTCAGATCCTTCAGCCCAGCAGCTTTTTAACGCTGGTCAGCAGGTTTTTCACATCTTCAGGACGGGTGTTACCCGATGCGCTGTCGATGATTGAGCTGTAGATATGCGGGATGATTTTGGTCACGCCCGCCGCCAGCGCGATTTCCATAATCGGCTCAAAGTTTTCTAAATCGATACCGCCGGTCGGTTCCAGCCAGAAATCCTGTTCCGCACAGGCACGGGCCACGGCAGCGAATTCATCGCGGGTTTTCAGGCCGCCCATCGGGAAATATTTCACCGAGCTGCCGCCCATATCTTTCAGCAGCGCGATGGCGGTTTCCACCGGCACGATGGCATCCGCAGAAGCTGAACTCAGTGGTCCGGTATTGATCTTCACAAAGCCGGGTTTACCGGTCGGTGAAATCAGACCGTTGACCACGCTGTCGTTTTGCCCAAGCATTCCACGACTGGTACCGACGCCGGTAAAGACCTGATTGACGTGCTGCGGCTTAACCTGCGCAGAAATCTGGCTAACCATCAGCGACTGACGCGGATCGCCCGCCCCCAGACCGACGGACAACGCGTTTTCAATCAGAGCGGCATACTCTTTCATGTCCGCCACTGCGCTCGCGACATCCGGATAATTTTTGGAAAGCACACCGACCAGCACATGACCTTCTGCCGCTTCGTAGATGTCACGGGCATTGTCTTTGGAGCCCGCCAGCACATTCAGGCACACGCGGTCACGGTAGAAATTTGGGGTCAGCTTCATGCTTTCTCTCCGCTAAAAAGTTGTTTAAAACGCTGTGCGACAACGGCGAGTTGCGGTGGCGTCACGCTGCGCACATCGACTTCAATCTTGCCTTCGTTGGCGCGGTAGCCACGGAAATAAATCGCGATGTCGCCGTTTTTCATGGCGTCCACGATGGCTTTGGTTTTCCAGCCCAGCACGGTTTCATCGAAAGTAATTTCCGTGCGGGCGATATCACGTCCTGCGCTGTCCCAGACTACGCGGCCAGTGACGCCGTTGATTTCATTCAGGCTGGCGATAAATGGCGTCATCTTGTCGACCATTTCCTGCCCGGTGGTTTTCGGCAGCGTGATGTAACTTTCGATCGCCTGCGTCAGGCCAAGAATGCCTTCTTTGCCGACTTTCATCGCACGACCAATCCCGCCCGATTGCAGTTTTACCCATTCGACGTATTGTTTTTTGCCGAGCACCAGACCGCTGGTCGGCCCTTCAATGGCTTTTGCGCCGCTGTAAATCACCAGATCTGCGCCCATCTCGTAATAGCAGGTCAGGTCTTCTTCTGCGGCCGCATCGACGATCAGCGGCAAATTATGCGCACGCGCCACTTCAGCGGCCTCCGCAACCGACAGAATGCTTTTCTGCACTGAGTGGTGCGATTTGATGTACATGATGGCGGCGGTACGCGGGGTGATGCAGGCAGCAAGTTGCGCGGCGGAACATTCATTGGCGTAACCGGCTTCCACCACTTTGCCGCCACCCATCGTGACCATCGTCGCGACCGGCGCACCAAAGTTCACGTTATGGCCTTTTGGCAACACGATATCGTGTGGAATTTCCAGCGGCGCGGCGTGCAGGTTTTCCAGCAGCCACGCGTCGTCTTTGACGATCACCGCCGCTACGGACTGCGCGATCCCGGCGGAAGCACAGGACACCACCACAGCATTTTCTACGTTCAGCAATTTCGCGATATAAGCGCCGGTTTTATTCACCAGATCTTTCATCTCGAAGTAATGATTCAGACCGGTATTCACTACCGCGGCGACTTCCTCGCGCGGCGTGGAAACGCCCAGCGCCGTCATACGACCAGACGCGTTAATAACCTGTTTTAAATCATATTTTTCATATAAAGATTGTTCAGAAGACATGAGCAGATTTCCCTTCTTCGGTTAACAGGGTGACGCCCGCGACCACAGCGGCCAGAGGCACCAGCAAACTTTCGCCCTTCACGGACTGTCCTTCGGAATCGACAAACACCTGTGGCGCAAAACGCTGCTCGAACAGGGTCAGGTCGGCATCAGCGCCGGCTTCCAGGCGGCCTTTAGCCGGCAGGCGCAGCGCATCAGCGGCGTGTGAGGTGACGCAATCAATCACCTGCGTCAGGGTCATACCGACGCTAAAGAACTTCGACATAACGGTCGCCAGGCTATGCACCGGGCCGTTCATACGGTTACGGCAGTAAATATCGGAACTGATGGTGTGCGGCAAAATGCCCTGCTTAATCGCCAGTTCCGCCACGTCGAAACTGAAACTCGCGGTGCCATGACCGACATCCAGCAATACACCGCGGCTCAGCGCACGTTTAATGGAATCGCGCAGCACACCTTCCGGCGAGAGAATGCGGTTCGGTTTGCCGTTGTAGCAGTGGGTGATAATGTCGCCCGACGTCAGCAAATCCGCGATCTCATCGAGATTCGGCGGGTTATTACCGATATGCACCATCAGCGGCAGGTCGTCGTTTTCCTGCTGAATTTCTTTGGCGCGCACCAGTGGCTTGATGCCGTTCTGGCCGACCACGCTGCTGCTCATGCGCGCTTTAATACCGATGATAAACCCGGGATTTCGCGCGATGGCGTCACGCACGCCAACTTTGTCGATCTGCGTCATATCCGCCAGTTCGTTCTGCGTGACAATGCCGGTGCGGGCGATATTCAGAAACGCGTAGACGTTGGTTTTCGCCGCACGGGTTATCTGATAGAAATCGTCGACATCATTCGCGCCGGTGCTGCCGGCATCCGCCACGGTGGTAACGCCACAGGCGACGCCAATCAGGTCAGCGTCGTCATGATAAATCGGCGATTTGGGGTAACAGTGAACGTGGGAGTCGATCCAGCCTGCGCTGGCGTAAACCTTGCCCTGAAGATTGAGAGTCTGGCGGGCAGTGGCATCGGCTGCCAGCGTGCCAATGGCGGCGAATTTGCCGTCCTGAATTGCAATATCAGTCAGGCTGCCGTCTGTGCGTAATGCCTGCCGGATGATTAAGTCATACATACGACGTTCTCCATAATCCGGGCGTCAGGAATATTCCCGACGCCCGCTTTACTGCTGATTTGCTTCTATGTTGCTGTTCTTACAATGAAACCGGGAAGATAGCGCCCAGAATCATGGCACCCAGGATCGCCCCCCCGGTGATAGGCTTCTGCCACAGATAAAAACCCAGTGCGCCGAGCAGTGAACCCAGACCGATCGGAATTGAGGCCGCCATCGCTGACAGGATAATCAACGGCCCGAGGAAGCGGCCGGAGGCATTACCCGCGCCCATCATCACGTCAGCGCCGTAGGTGGAATTGCTCTGATTGATGGTGAATTTACGCGCCAGAATGATGATGTAACCGACGGCTAAACCGAGGATCAGACCGGTCACCAGCGAGGCGGCGAAGTTCGCCACCGGGAAAATAAACCCTGCACCCAGCAGCATCGCCGGAACGCCCAGACCGATACCCGTCTGGATTGCGCCGCCGATATCGAGAATACCAACCAGTGAACCTTCGATGATGCGGGCAAACAGGAAGCTGGCACCGAAGGCCGCCACTGCGCCATACACCCCGGTGTCCATGCCCGAGCGCAACATCGACACAAACGCCACTTCGTTAAATGCGCCGATGCCGTACAGGTAATACATGTGTGTCCCGGCGAAGACGCCTGAAGACAGCAGTCCGACAAAAATCGGGAACGACCACTCGGCGTACCAGAAACCACGTTTGGCTTGTTCTTCCATTGTCATGCTCCCTTACTTACCGCTGAGTGAATTGTGAATGCCGTTCAGCCATGTCGGGACGTCCAGCATGAATGACTGCAACAGTTTGACGTCGAAACCACGGAAGAAACCGCTGAGGACGAACAGCGCGATAATCGCCGCCATCATCACTTTGGTCACGTGGTTCCAGCCGCTTTCTTCGACGCCTTTACCGATCAGGATACCCAGCACCAGACCCGGTACGGCGTTACCCATGATCATCTGCGCCAGACCGCCAAAAATGGTGGCCCAGAAACCGGAACGACGCCCTGCATCAATCGCCGCCAGCCAGAAAATCACCGGCATGACAGTGTTCACCAGCAGGTTGGCCGCCGGTACCAGCACTTTAATCGCGGTAACCTGTAATGCCGGAGGAACGGCAGACGCGGTGGTGTTGAGGAAGGCCACCACAATCATGCCGATGATACCGCCGGCAATCGCCATCTTGCGCGGGTCGTGCATGGTTTCAGCCACATTGCGGTTTTTGAACATCAGCGCCGCGGTAGCCCAGTGAGGGATGATGCGGTGGTCAACGTCCTGCGTGAAAGAACCTGCTGCTACGGAAGATGCCCAGGCGTTAAAGAAGAAGCCCAGACCGAATGAGAAATGCGAAGCCGGATCGCCTTCACAGGAGTTTAATTCCCCAAGCGTACGAAAAGCCCCCATTCCTTGCACGGTTGGCGCATGGAACATACGTGCGGCACCCGCACCTACGCCCACGCCAACCAGTCCGCCGATAATAAGCGACTTAAATAAAATAATTAAAAACATCAGTATATCCTTGTCATTTATAGCTAACGTTTTTATTTCGTGACAAAAACTACCTGTTCCGTATTAATAACAGTCAGGTTGACGGTAATGTCTAACGCCACGTAATAACTCTTTCTTTCCCTGGCCAGAAAAAAGAACAGAAACTTTTCTCTTTTCACTGACTCTTCTGCTTTTATTACCTTGACGTCCTGCGGTTCAATACGCAGCAAGACATTATTGGCGGAAGATTTGAGAACAGTCCTCTGAACCTGACTCAGTGCGGAAGAAAAGGCGGCAGCCTTATTTTCGCCTTTTCCTTCAACCCGAACTGTCGTGGTTAATTGTTGCTTCATTACGCCTGACCATACTTCTTGTTAAACGCTTCAACCAGACGCTGACCCAGTTCTTCTTTATCCATAAATCCGAACCCTAATACCAGACAGCCTTCGTTAATTGCCGTGACGCCTTCATCCACTGAGCGCATCCCGTACTTGGCTTTATATCCATATTTATTTTGTGCGGTAATCGCACCCGCGCCGCCACTGCCGCAGAAGGAAATACCTAAGCTGGCACCTTCTGCTTTCATCACGTCGCCGAGTTTCATATCTGCTGCCATACCCGGGACAACAATGGCTTTGCCACCAGCTGCTTCCACGCCTGCCGCCACTTTCTGGCCTTTACCTAAACGGTCGCCGATCACAACTAATACTTGTCCCATAATTCACATCTCCAGATTAATTAATTCGCGGTATTCTAAAAAAGTTATTTCGGTTCGTTGTCTCTTGCGACTTCAAAATGCACCGAGAGCAAATAGGCTTCCTCAATCGGTAAATTTCCGAACCAGCTGACCACTTCTTCTGCCATTTGCATGGATTCGGCAGAAATTTCATCAAATAAATCTTTTTCGACTTCAGGTAACGGCTCGCCGGTAATGGCGCGTAATACCATGGCTTTTACGTGAGACGTTAACATCTGCAACTGAACATCTGTGGTGTAGATATTCTTCGCGCTTTGCATTGTCTGAATATCTTTTAATACTTGCTCTGTTGTGGCCGGGGCATCTTTCAATTCAATCCGCCCGATTCCTTTCACAGATGCGCTTGCGTTATTCACTCGCGATTACCTCTCTCCTTACCTGACTCACTATTTCAGCCGTTTATTTCGTCTGTCTTTACCCTAACTCTGGGAAGATTTCCTGTGTAGTGGGTCTTTTTCCAGTTCAAAGTGGAAATACGATGAGCTGAGCAGATCCAATTCGCAAAACGAAAAGTTAAGTCGCCATATCACTGAATATTGCTGTCTGTAGCAGCGTATTTCACTGGTAATCGGATTTTTCGCAATGCGGATTAATTCCCTCACAACGCTTTCATTTCCGCTTAAGAGTGCCTAGTATCAAAGAACACATGCAAATCACTGACACCCCTGCGTTAACGCGCGGGGGTGTTATTTTTTGCCGACCGGCACCCCACTCGCATGAAGCGGGTGATGCAAAAGGAACCACGGAGAATGTTATGAGTAAACCGACACTGATCATCAATGAACTTGACGCAGAACGCCTGGACACACTGCTGGCGCAACCGGCTTTTGCCAACAGCCCGGTCGCCGACGCACTGAATGAAGAGTTGGATCGCGCAGAGATTTTGCCACCCGAGCAAATCCCGGCCGACGTGGTTACGATGAACAGCAAGGTTCGCTTTACTGAAGGTAAAGACGGCGAAGAACACATCCGCACGCTGGTGTATCCGGCTGCGCTCAAAGACAGCAACGAGCAACTGTCCGTGATGGCGCCGTTAGGTGCCGCCCTGTTGGGGCTGCGCGTGGGTGGCAGTATCACGTGGGAAATGCCGAATGGCGAGAACAGCCGGATTGAAGTGCTGGAATTGTTGTTTCAGCCGGAAGCGGCTGGGGAATTGAGACGTTAAGGCAGTTAACTCCTTGTTCTGCGAAGGTTGAAGGCAACGCGCTGAACGGCTCCCTCCCCTGCGAAGGGGAGGGTTGGGGTGGGGTATTAATGACGAATCAATAAGTTGAAGTTTGCACTGACATTGGTTTTGTCATTAAAACCCCCTCCCCGCCTCCCCCTTCGCAGGGGGAGGAGCAGGACAGCGATCAATTCCGGCTATTTCTCACCATGAAATAATGTGGGGTTTACTCCCTACCCTTCGCAGGGGGAGGAGCAAGACACCGGCCATCTGCTTACTTAAACTTCTTGTGGTTCTCATTCCTTGTCGCCTTAAACCCTTCTGCTTCTTTCTTCGCTTCATCGACCTTACCCGCTTTGGCTAAAGCGGAGGCCTTGTCAATCTGGCCAATCAGCGTATCCAGCCCTTTGTGGTAATCCTGCATTTCCGGGCTGTCCGGTGCTTTGCCTTCCAGTTTCGGTGGCGTGGCTTTTTTCGCGTCTTCGGCAGCGGCTTTCATGTTAGCCAGACCGGTTGTCAGTTCAGCCTGATCGTTGGTTTTCAACACTTTGCCGTAGTTATCAGCAATCGTGTCCATGTCCGTTTCTAAATCTGCCGCCAGTGCCACCGTGCTGCTTCCCAGCATTGCGACTACCGCTAACGCCATCAGTTGTTTACGCATGAGCTTTCTCTCTA